>Ga0316203_1000002_pt1 | contig 1033809 bp, 829 predicted proteins | sample 6monrhotite_MG_FD_204940 | JGI IMG/M metagenome (GOLD analysis project Ga0316203, IMG submission 204940) | Microbial mat bacterial communities from mineral coupon in-situ incubated in ocean water Damariscotta River, Maine, United States -... | ecosystem: Environmental > Aquatic > Marine >... | reverse complement strand
TTGATAATATCGCTTGTCATAACTTAACGACAAATATAATTTAATAGGAGTAGTTGTCTAACTGATTACAAAATAGATTAGATAATTTAATTATTCAGCTTGGAGCGGTGTTTTGTTTCGGTTTTGGGGCCAACCTTAAAACAAAAATGCTGCAAACCATTAGATTTGCAGCATTTTATTCTATATCGTTGTCCCACCAGGGCTCGAACCTGGACTCTTCTGTACCAAAAACAGACGTGTTGCCAGTTACACCATGGGACAATTTCTCTTTAAGAGGGCGCAAATATAAAGTTCCTTTTTAAAATTCAAACTATCGGCACTAAAAAATTTGTAAGAAACTTGGTTAAAAATTAAATGAGATCCCAAAGTTACAGCCCAGGGCATTGTATTTCTGCTTAACAAAAGATTCATTGATAATGCTTCCAGTGTTAAATCGATATTTTGGTTCGATGAAAACATTAAACCCTTTCAGTTTATAACTAACTACAGTAGAGGCTACTAGGTTAATTACACTTTTCTTCATGTCAGCAGGCTGAACATACAAATCCTGATTAACGTAATTTCCTTTGCTCTTGAGTAAAATTCCATAAGCCCCACCTAGTCTTACATTAACACTTAATTTATCGAATGTAAATTTATAACCAACCATTATAGGGATTTGTAAATAAGAAAACCTGTTGCTACTTGAATAAGTAACTGAAGTAGAATCGAAAAGAGTTGTATCCATGAGGATTGATGTTACCAACGTATCCCATTGTCCCATAGAATCTTGAAATGGTGTATAAGTATATTGGAGATAAGAGGTGTCCATTGAAGAAATAGTATACAATGAAGTATAATTAACCTCTTCTCCGTAAGTCACAGTATTTAACCCTATTGAAGCATTCACCTTTTGATTAAAATAATAATTAACCCTAGCACCAAAAGACATTGTTAAAATGTTTGATTCTTCTGCTTTTCTTATGGAAGAGTAATTATTAAATAAACTATCCGATATTTTTTTATTAATTAAAGAGGGACCACCAAACAGGGAAACAGTCAACCTCTTCGTCTTTGTAGATTTTGGCGAATTCGTTTCCGTATTGCTGACAACTTCACTCTCTTCTGCAATTGTATCTGATACTTCTTCAGTGAGTTCACCCTCATTTGCCAAACTCTCGCTATCAGTTGTATCCGCATCAATAGGAGTAAGTGCACTATCAATTAACATTGTATCACTATTTGCTATTAAACCTTCATTCGCATTTACTTCTAAGTTTGCTGAATCAACTTCGGATTCGTTTGTTGAAGTAACTATTTCATCTGTAACCTCATCATTACTATTAGATGTCTCTTCTGTTGAAGTTGCCATTTTATCTTCAACTTCATTACTAACTATTGACCGATCTTCTGAGTTCTCATTCGTACTAATAGTATCATTTGATGCAATGCTATTTTCATTTTCTGCATTAGAACTTACAGTTGAAGAGGGTATCGTTTCACCCTGTTCATCATTCACATTATCGTTTGTATTATTAGTATTCTCTTCGGTTTGGCTTTTTTCACTTCTAGAAGTGGATTCATCCAATTTTTCGACATTCGAATCAGGTATAACATTTCCATTAGTAGAAGAAGAAGTACTTTTACTCGTGCTACTTTCACCATTGCTATTATTGTTTATTTCTGTATTAGTTGTACTTGATACATTCCCTTCATTAACTTGATTGGTTTGGTCATTATCTTGATTCGAATCACTTACTGTGTAAGAAATATTTGTCTTAATATTGGTATTGCTTTCCTCATTCGAACTACTCTCAGCAACGACTTGGTCGACAGTTTCTTTTTCCACTTCTACCCCAGATTTGTTTTCAGATAATTGAGAATTAATTGATTCCGATCCATCTCCAGAATTCATGAAATAATAGGTCAATGAAGCACCAACAATAAGCAAAGCAGCAAAGAACATAATCCCCCAGTACTTTTTGTTTGGTTTTTGGGCATCCAGTTTTCCATCAAGGTCAGCTAAAAAACTTTCCTTAATAACAAACTCTCTGTTACCCAGTTTGTCTTTAAATAACTTATCTATGTTATTTTTCGACTCCATTAATTTCTGTTCTTTTTATTAATAAGGCTTTTAATCTTTTTCGGGCTTCTTTCATGTGCCACTTAGATGTTTCCAATTTTATATTTAGTTCTTCTGTGATCTCTTTGTGTGAATAACCATCAATTGCAAATAAATTAAACACAACTCTTGTTGCTTTTGGAAGTGTAAGTAACATATCATTTAACTCTTCCGTTTCAATTTCACTATCTATATCATTATAAATAGCTTCCTCTAAACCATCAAAGTTATCTGCCGTTTCAAACATTTCTTCTCTTTTTCTGTTTTTTCTATAATCATCAATCGCTGTATTGATAGCAATTCTTCTAACCCAAGCTTCAAATGGGGTTTTAGGATTATACTTCTCAATATTTGTTAGAATTTTCAAAAATGCATCATTCGATAGTGCTGCTGCATCTTCTTCATTTTTTTTGTATCTAAAAGCAACACTCATTAGTGTACTAAAGCAATTCCGATAAAGCTCCATTTGTGCTTTACGATCTTGTTTAACTATTCGCTTTATTAATGCATCACTTACTTCCACCTAAAAAAAATGAAACTACCCTTGAGAGTTTAATCTCGAGGGTAGTTTATATTCACTCTTTCAAAATTAAGTTATATTAATCATATTACTGTTTTGTAAATCGGATTGTTTTAGTAAAGTTTCCATCTGTAGAACTTACATTTAACATGTAATATCCATTTGCCAAATCAGATGTTCCAATTGCTATTTTATTATTTCCTGAATTAACATTCATTGAAAAGTTATTTACTTGCTTTCCTGAGATGTCAACAATAGTTACATCCAAATTCGTGTTTTGAGTAGCATTAAATTCTAACGTTGCAGACTCATTTACTGGATTCGGATATAACGATGTAAAACTAATTACTTCTTCATCCTCAATTCCAACTGTTGCTGCTTCACTTTCGCTAATTACATTAAGCGTAAATCCACTTGACTTAACAACTACAGAAATTGTATCACAGTGTGTATCTGTACAACCACTTCCGTTGTCTACAGTAAGGCAAATTAGGTAACTCCCAACTTGAGAATATGTGTGTACCGGGTAGGCTTGACTAGAAGTATTTCCATCACCGAAATCCCAAGCATATGTTATGTTCGTTCCAGTAGACATATTTACAAGGTAAACATCGCTTGAGAAAGTATTGTTCAAAGAATCATAAGCTTGCCACCAATAAAAATCCGCATCACATGTTGCTGGAGGTGGTGTGTTTCCAATTACAATAGAATCACAATAAGTATCGGTGCAACCCATTCCATCGTCAAAAGTACAGCAAACTGCATAAGTACCATTTGCACTATATGTATAATTCCCCATTCCATTAACAGATGTCACAGCAGAACCATCTCCCATTGACCAAACATATGTACCTGTTTGAGCAGAATCATAAGCATAAAGACTTACATCCATTGTTCCTTGGGGATTGTACATCCCAAATGTAGCATCACATTGTGCCCAGCTAGAAAAACCAGCAATTAAAGCAATCATTAAAGTAGTAATCTTTTTCATAATTTTTATTTTAAGTTAAATATTGAATTTTTGTCTTTCAATTATATACACGTAGAAAATTCATATTAGGGGGGGGGAAGTATTTTATTTTAGTTTCCTTTGAATTGCTTCTTAGACCTCTAAACCCAACATACCAAAGGGTTTTACAAGAATTAGAAATTGTTTAATTAATTCTCTTTTTTTAACATAAACTAATAATTAATGCTAAATAATGTGGGTAGATTCACTTTTACACCTATCGAAGCATTAATTTTTTTAAATTCGCAACCTAACAAAGCATTTATAATGAGTTATAAAAAAATAAACAATATCACCGGATGGGTCGTTTTTTTAATTGCAACCATCGTTTATTTACTTACTACTGAAGAAACTACAAGTCTTTGGGATTGTGGTGAATATATCACTACTGCTAATAAACTTGAAGTAGGGCACCCTCCAGGAGCTCCATTCTTTATGATGTTAGGAAGGTTGTTTTCTGCTTTTTCTAGCCCTGAAAATGCTGCTTACATGGTTAATGTCATGTCTGCTCTATCTAGCTCTGCAACTATACTGTTTATGTTTTGGAGTTTAACCATGTTTGCTAAAAAGTTAGCAAAGAAAGGAAACCAAATACTTGACAAAGGACATACAGTTGCAATCATGGGAACTGGTTTTGTTGGAGCATTAGCTTATGCATTTACAGATTCATTTTGGTTCTCTGCTGTGGAAGGAGAGGTATACGCAATGTCATCCTTTTTTACTGCAATTGTCTTTTGGGCAATTTTAAAATGGGAAGTAGAAGTTGATTCTTATAATAATGCGGCACCTGAAAACAGAAGAGGGAATCCAAATAGATGGATAATCTTTATTGCTTATATGGTTGGACTTTCAATTGGTGTTCACTTATTGAACTTATTGGCTATACCTGCAATTGGCTTTGTAATCTACTTCAAAAAATACGAATTTAACATCAAGACCTTCTTAATTGCAGGCATCATTTCAGTTCTGACTCTTGGAATAGTTCAAGCTGTTATTATACCTAAACTACCCTCTATTGCTGATTGGTTTGAAAGATTCTTTGTTAACTCTTTAGGAATGCCTTTTAATACAGGTGCATTTTTCTTTATTGCATTACTTGCAGGAGGATTAGCATACGGTATATATTATACTGCTAAAAAGCAAAAAGCACTATGGAATACGCTTATCCTATCATTTGCTGTATTACTAATAGGTTACTCATCATTTACAATGATTGTGGTTCGTTCCAATGCAAATCCACCATTAGATGAAAATAACCCTGAAACACTTTCAGCACTAGTATCTTATTTGAATCGTGATCAATACGGGACATGGCCAGTTCTTTATGGACAATATTGGAATTCTCCTCAAAGAGGATCGTGCGAAGCGGATGATTTAGAAGCTCCAAAAGTTTCTAATATGAAGGTTTATACTATCGAGGGAATGAATTCTCGATATGAAACAACTTCAAATAATGCTGCACAAATTAACCAGCTTATAAGTAATTTGGGATTAAACGCAACTGTTATCCCGAGCACAAAAAACCCCGGGAAGAATGTTATTACAATAATTGGTGGAGAACAATCATTCATGAATATGTTTGAATTGGAGGATTATCAAAACAGAATTGCAACTGCAAATGAACAACTCGCTGCAAGTGGCATTGATTTAAACATCCAATTTGGAAGCGAAATAGGCGAAAAATACATTAACACATTTGCACACCGTACAAAAGGAGAGAAAAAATACAATAAACAATTCATGACCCTTTTCCCTAGGATGTACAGACAAGGTGAAGGAGCTAATTACAGAGTTTGGTGTGGATATGAAGGTGACTTGAACAATCCTCTTCCTCCTTCTTATCGATTTGGGCAAATGCCAGGTGTAACAACAAGAAGCCAAGAATACCAAAAATTATTAGAAGCTGGATATGAAAAAGAAGCTCATGGCCTTGAAAAAGATGGACTGTACATGCCTACTAAGGGTGAAAACTTCACCTTCTTCAAAGACTATCAAATTAACTGGATGTATATTCGCTATTTCCTTTGGAATTTCTCGGGTCGTCAAAATGATACACAAGGATACGGTTTAACTGGTCCTGGAAGTGAGATTTTAGATGGAAACTGGTTAAGCGGTGTTGACTTTATTGACAGCCAAAGATTAGGAACCCAAGAAAATTTACCTAGCATTCAAAGACTTAATAAAGGATATAACAAGTATTATTTACTTCCTTTAATACTTGCTTTAATAGGATTTATATTTCATATAATTAAAAGCCCAAAAGATTGGTTTGTAATATTGCTTTTATTCTTATTAACAGGATTAGCAATTGTTATCTTCCTTAATCAAAAACCAAACGAGCCAAGAGAAAGAGATTATGCCTATGCAGCATCGTTTTATGCTTTTGCTTTCTGGATAGGAATAGGTGTTTATGCTTTATTCGATGCAGCAAGAAACATGAAGTGGAAAGATTTAGGTATCGTTGCGGGATATAGCTTAGGAGCTGCTGTTGTTCTTTACGGATTAGAAACAATGTTTAAAGGAGATGCTGTTACAGATGCAAACCATGCATTTTCTTATACTATATTTTACATGTCTGTTATCGCATTAGCACTGCATGCAACCATGATATTATTAGGGAATTCTGTTAAGAATAATTTATCCCACGCTGCACTTGCAACGGGGATGTGTTTAGTTGTTCCAATTCTTCTAATTAGTGAAAACTGGGATGATCATGATCGTTCTAACAGGTCAACAGCTAGAGATTTTGCTTACAACTATTTAGCGTCTTGTGACCAAAATGCCATGTTATTTACGAATGGTGATAATGACACCTTCCCATTGTGGTATATTCAAGATGTAGAGGGTGTACGTACAGATGTTCGTGTTGCCAACATGAGTTTATTAAGTACAGATTGGCACATCAACCAAATGAAGCGTAAAGCTTGGGATTCAGATCCATTGCCTATTACGTTGAATGAGTTTGATTACAGAAATGGAACACGTGATTTCGTAATTTTTGATGAGAGCCCTGCAAAACAAGGGAAATGGTATTCTGCAAAAGAAGCTATTGCCTTTATTATGAACGATCAACACTTAAAACAATTCCCAGGTATGTGTAATCCAGAATCATATATTGATTTTAGAGGTGTCTATATCCCGGTTGATAAAGAAGCTGCTCTTAAAAACGGTATTGTGACTCAAGAACAAGCTCATTTAATGGAAGACACTATACGTTGGAATTTAAGTGGTGGAGCTTTATATAAAGCTGATTTAGCTGTATTGGATATTCTTGCGAATTACAAATGGGATCGCCCAATCAATTTTGCCAGTTTAGGTGGAATTGGTGCAAACAAAGGAATCGCAAAATACATGCAAGCTGAAGGTGTAACTTACAAATTAACGCCTATACTATTTGGTAGTGGTGGTGGAACCAACACTGAAAAAATGTATGACCTTGTTATGAATGACAAGTTCTTATGGGGGAACATGAAAGAAGAAGGTGTTTTGGTAGACTACTACACTTTAAGAATGGTTCAGAATTTACGTATGCAAATGATGAAATTGAGTGATGCTCTTATTAGTGAAGGAAAAAACGAAAAAGCTATTGCAATTTTAGACAAGGCTTTCGAAATTATGCCGATTGAGAACAATCAGGTTGCACCTGATGATATCTGTTTCTACTTATGTGGAAACTACTATGATGCTGGAGCAAAAGAGAAAGGTGATGCTTTAGGTAAAAAACTAGCTACACTAGAATTAGAAAAAATAAATTATTACCAAAGCTTAAGTGAAGATTTCTTTAACAAGGTTTGGACTGAATGGGGAAGATCATTGAATAATCTTGAAATGTTAAGACAAGCATCTATTGGTGGTTTAGACCAAGAAGCAATGATTGCTGCTGATGCAACAAACACTTTCTTCTCAAACCAAGGAGTGTTAGAAGGTACTGGATATAGCACAACACTAATCAGTTCTAAACAGATCTTTTTGAAAAAGGGATATACAAAACAATCTTTTTTCCAAAACCCACAAAGTTTCCCAGTAATTCTAGCGCAATATTGCTGGATGCGTCAATAATAAAAAAAAGGAGAGGGTTTTAACCTCTCCTTTTTTTATGAAATCTTAATTATTTCGCATCATAAAACATATGGTTCAAATAAACCCTTGCACGCTTTCCTGGAATGATTTATCGGGAAATGCTAAATCAAAATATTGCTCAGAATGTTCAAAGTCCATTCAGGACTTAACAGGCTTAAGTGATAATGCTATTATAGATTTATACAACAATCAAAATGGAAAATTATGCGGCAAAATTTCCTACTCACAACTAGATTATATAAACCCATATTCTCCTTTAAAACGATTTGTATTTGCTTTGATAATTGTATTTGGAACCAGTTTATTTTCCCTTTCCGTTCAAGCTCAAGACTCAATTAAAAGTATCAAACAAGAGCTACAACCTTTAGTTGAAAATAATCTAACCACCATATCTGGAGATCTACTCGATGATAATAATGAGCCACTTCCATTTTGTAACATTTGGTTTGAAGATGGCAATAAAAAAATAAGTACTTATTCAGATTTTAATGGAAATTACAAATTAAACCTGTATTGGGGCGAAAAGCAGACTATTGAGTTGTTCTATAAATTTATTGGCTATGATACTAGATCAGTTATTATTCACCGAACTGAAGTATCTAATATAATATTAGAATCAGTCGTGTTAAAAGAGTCTGGTGATCAATGTACACTTGGGATATTAATTATTGAACAGCCTAATTTTTCAAAAGAGCCCGACGACCTTAGGAAAACCACTTTCAGAAGAAGTGACATTGAGAGACACCCTAAAAAATAATTAGATTATCTTCGTATGTAATCTATGTACTTTGTTAAAACTCCAAAAATAGCTCACACCCTATTTAAGAAGGCTGTTTGGAATATTCCAAACGACAAAAATGGAGTATATCTAACTTTTGATGATGGACCTACTCCATCTATTACAGACCAAACTTTAGATATACTTGCAAAACATCAAATAAAAGCTACTTTTTTTTGTTTAGGGAAACAAGTTGAAAAACATCCAGAATTATTCCAACGGGTAATTGACGAAGGACATTCTATTGGGAATCATTCTTTTTCTCATTTGAATGGATGGGTTACTGAAAATGAAAAATATATGGACGATGTTCAAAAAGGACATACACATGTTCAATCAAACTTATTCCGTCCTCCCTATGGTAAAATAAGACGGAGCCAAATAAAACAATTATCAAAATCTTTTAAAATAATAATGTGGGATGTGCTTCCTGGTGATTTTTCTCCTAAAAATTCGGTGGAGACTATTGTTTCAAATACAATAAGTGCTGTTGAACCTGGCTCTATTATTGTGCTGCATGACAATGACAAATGCGGGGACAAGATGTTAAAAGCACTTCCAGTTATTATTAAAAAAATGATAGAAAATAAATATAACTTTTTGCCAATAACTAAAAACGAGCTACCTTAGGGGAAAGATTATTATTTAAATAAATGAGCTTTTATTCAAGCATAACAAATCGTTATCTCAATTTTTTCGTTTGCCTATTTCTTATTATTCTTTTTAACAACAACCACTATTCTCAAATAGGACAACCTGATTTTTTAACCAGTTTCACCGCGGAAAAGTTGAACAAAAAAGTAAAGCTCAAATGGACAGTTGATACAGAAATTAATATTGAAAAGTATACAATTGAAAGGTCAGTAGATGGAATTTATTTTGATTTAATAATTTCTCAAAATAGCCATGGTAATAGTAGCAATAATGCAACTTATGTGAAATTTGACAACTCCCCTTTAGAAGGTTCTGCATATTACAAACTTAATAGTATAGATTACAATGGAGACACAACGTTTACCGAGACTATAGCTTTCAACAATGAATATTTGGCAGATGAACTCCCAATATTTAACATGTTTCCAAATCCATATAATGGCGGAGGTTTAACGATTGAGTTTATTGCATTACTTTGGGAAGAATCTCAAGTTATAGTGAATGACATTAACGGTAAAACAATACACCAAAGCCTTATAGTCTCAGACATCATTACTCTAGACCTACCTTTATCCAAAGGAATCTACTTGGTTTCTATATTAACCACTTCGGACAGACTCATCAAGAAACTAGTCGTTGACTAATTACTCATTACAATATATTCTTTCTTGAATCGTCTTAATAATTAAGCATATCATTTTTAAGCTATGCTTGATTAAAACACAGTATATTTGCAAAAATTAAATGAGTCATGAAATTGAGTGCATTTGACAAATTAAGAATCGTATTAGGAGTATTGCTTATTGCCTTTATGGTTATAGCAACTCTAAAGTATGGTTTAAAAGGAAGCCCAATGTATAAAATAGCAGTTCTAGGATTAGATGCAGTTGTTATATATTATGCAATTAATAGGATGATATTAAGAAAAAAAGAAAAATAATGGAAGAATTTAAAATTGAATTAAAATGGATTGTCCTTGGAGCGATAGGAATTGTTGCAGGGATTATCTTCTTCATGTCTTGGCAAGATGTTGAGCCAGGAGAAGAAGGGTTTATTTACCGACCTTATGGAGGTGGGGTAGATACTACACAAACATATAATGAGGGAACCATCTTTATTGCTCCCTGGAATGAAATGATTACGTATAATATGTTGCAACAATCCAAAACATATACATCCACTGTTATGGATAAGAATGGTACTAATATTACAGTTGAAGTTGCTGTTAATTATGCCGTTCAGAAAGGACATTCTTCAACCTTACACTTGGAGGTAGGGAAGAATTACATAACAATTATTGATGATAAATCTCAAGGTGCGATAAAGAAAGTAATTGGTAATTATAATTATGAAGAAGTATATAGCACTAAAAGAGATGTACTTGAGGCTGAAATGATTAACATCTTAAAAATGGAATTTGCAATCAATAACATTGACCTTAAATATGTAGAAATTAAAGATGTTGATTTACCAGCTAATATTGCCGCTGAGATTGTAAACAAAGAAACTCAAAAACAAAGAAACCTGACAGCAAAGGAGAAACAAAAAGAAGAGGAGTACTTAGCAAATGCTAGAATTGAAGAGGCTAGAGGTGATTCTTCTTTGGTTGTATCGGCACGATTTAAGGCAGAAGCAATTTCTTTGGAAGCTGAACAAATTGGTAAAAACCCACAATACATCGAGTTGAAAAAATGGGAAAAATGGGACGGAAATGGTTCTCCTTATGGAACTGGAAACGTTTACGGAAGTAACGCTGTTTCGATATTGAAGCAATAACAAAATTTACTTGAACAAAAAAAGCCCGCTGATTAGCGGGCTTTTTTTATAATTAAAAATCTAGCCTGTAATAGAATATCGGTAAAAACCCAAGTTGATAATTCTCAACAAAAGCAGGACTTCTATCAGGAGCATAAGTTAAACTTAAAAGATTTTTAGTTCCTAACAGATTTACCAAATCCATTGAAAATTCATGCGTTACCTTTTTTGCATTATGCTTATAAGATAACTTAAAATCAGCTCTGAAATAATCTGCGAATTGATATTTGTTAAAATTATCATTGTTTAAATAAATTACCTCTTTTTGGATTCCAGAAGCTATAGAATCGACATCTCCATACCTTTTCCCTCCAGCAAAAGTTACTTTAGCACCTAAACTTAAAGTAGACTTCTTTCCCGTTTTAAACTCTCGTCCTCCTAAAATATTTACAGCATATCCTCCATTGAAATTTGTATTTCGTTCAACTCCATCACTACCTTTATATTTAGAGTTAAAAACTGCACCTGTCAACAACATATGCCAATTACTACTATAATATTTTTCAATCGTAAACTCAGCTCCATAATTATATCCTGTCCCCGTGTTTTGTAACGAATCTGGGAAAAGGCGGCTAAACCCACTTCCTTGATTTACCAATGAAAACGCTGAAGGATTCAACTCTACAGGGACATTACTTAATGATTGGTAATAAGTTTCAACTTTTGCTGCAACATTTTTAGCCAATTTCAAAGAATATCCTAATACCGCGTGATTACTTTTAATAAAATCCATTTTTGTATTATGAGGTTCGGCATTCCCTTCTAACTGATAAAAATAAGTATACGTTGGAAGCGTTTGTGAGTGCATTCCTAACCCAAAACTCAATGCGCTTTTATCGTTCATTGACCATTTTATTCCAGCTCTTGGCTCTGCATAAGAGGCACTATTACTAAGTGTGAAAAATTGACTGTGAACACCAGCTGTAAAAACCAAATCATCTGAAAACTTATGCTTCCATTGTACATAGGGCTGAATTAAAGCGAAAGACTCATTAGAATTCCATCTTGTTCTGTAAGGATTATCCAGTGTATCATCTAAAACCGGGTCATGTGAAAGAATACTATCAGATAAATCTACTACAGACAAATCAACATTATACCCAAATTTAATTACATTCTTTTTCCCTAGTTTTTTATTTATGTAAGTTGAGTTCGAGTACTTAGTTGTACTAAATTCAAACCCCATATAGTTAGTATGAATTTCATCGTTGACAAAAGTAGCTCCGTCTATATGCCTGTTAATAAAATCATGCTGTGTTTTTTGTTGTTCAAATGACCCACTGAAGGTAGTCTTTAAAAAAGCCGATTCACTTAATGGTTTAGTATAAGTTACACCTCCAACTGCCATTCCTGTTCTGAAATATTGATCTCTATCATTTTGACCGTATAAATCAACTTCAGAAGTATCTTTTTGATCACTTATAACTATATCAATTCCACTATTCCCGCCTATTCCCCAAACAGCAAGGTTCCCTCCTTTTTTGAACGGGAAATTAACCTTAAATGACAAATCTTGATAATGGGGCAAAGCATTAGTTCCTACATCAATTCCTGCAGCTTGGAACATCCCTAAAGTAGAATACTTGTACATAATTAAATAGGAAGCGGATTTTCCTTTCTTAAATGGACCTTCAGCCAACAATTCAGCACCTAACACTCCAAACTGAGCTGTAAATTCACGCTCCTCATTATTTCCAGATCTCAATTTTAAATCAAAAACGCCAGCAGTACTATTTCCGTATTCCGCTGGAAAAGCTCCAGTGAAAAAATCACTATTTGCTAGTAACTTATTATTTAACATACTTGTTGGACCTCCGCTAGATCCAGAAATAGCAAAATGATTTGGATTTGGAATATCGATCCCCTCCACTCTATAAACAACCCCTAAAGGAGAATTACCTCTAATTACAATATCGTTTCGGCTATCATCTGCTCCTCCTACCCCAGCAAAGTTCGAAGCCATCCTAGCAGGATCTCCTCTACTTCCGGCATATCTTTCTGTTTCTTCAACAGAAAAAACCTTGGTACTTACTACAGCCATATCGTTATTGGCTTCATGGCTTTCTCCCGCAACTATTTCCACAGCTTCAAGCATTTCTGTAGACTCCTCTATACTTACATTTAAAATTACTTCTTTTGCCGAAGTAACCACTACTGTTAAATCTTGCTGTGAATACCCTATATAAGAGACACGTACAGAATGTCTTCCAATTGGAATATTTTTCAATTTAAAATAACCGTCGATATCCGTTACCCCTCCTATAACTGGATCTACCGATGTAATCATAACTGTTACACCTGGCAGAGGGAATTGAGATTCTTTGTCTACAATTTTACCTCTAATCGTTTGTTGAGCAGCTGCTGCAAATGACAACAGCGTAAAAAATGATAATAATATTTTGCTTTTCATAATTGTTAAATTTGTTTGAGCAATATTAACATAGCTCCAAATGTAAACAAATATAAATTACAGAATATACGTACTTTAGGCTTACGCGCTAACCAGTCCTAACCATGATTCAAATATAGATTTTCCATCTATATTACTTAGGTTAGTATCTGCAGCTCTTTCTGGATGAGGCATCATTCCAAAAACGTTTTTCGTTTTGTTTGTAACACCTGCAATATTTTCTAATGCTCCGTTTGGATTTGACTCAACATTTACATTGCCATCAGCATCGCAGTATCTGAAAAGAATTTGATCATTATCATTTAGTTCTTTTAAAACTGCTTCGCTCGCATGAAATCTACCTTCACCATGAGCAATTGGAATTTGATAAGCTTTTGAGTGATCTAAATGCTCAGTGAGTTTTGCAGAACTCGATTCTGGCTTTAAATAAACATTTTTACAAATGAACTTTTGATTATTATTATGAAGCAAGGCTCCTGGCAGTAATCCACTTTCGCATAAAATTTGAAATCCGTTGCAAACTCCAAAAACATATCCTCCTTTGTTAGCATACTCTACAACAGCTGTCATCACTGGTGAAAATCTTGCAATCGCTCCAGAACGTAAATAATCACCGTATGAGAATCCACCAGGTAAAACTATTGCATCACAACCTTTAAGGTCTGTATCTTTATGCCATAATTCTTCAACTTCTTGCCCTAAAATATCTTTAAGGACATAAATCATATCTTGATCGCAATTTGAGCCTGGAAATGTAATAACACCAAATTTCATTTTTCTTATGTTTTAATGAGTTGCAAAGGTACTTTAATAATAAAAATATTCTAGAAGGAAAAGCAAAAGTTATACTCTAATAGAGATAGATATTCACAAGAAGTAAAATAAAGACAGTATAGAAAAACAATTTTGAAAGCCATTCTTTTTTAGCATAATTGAAATAAAACGTAATTAATAAACTCAATGGCACCGCACCTACTAACGTATAAACATCTTCATTTGATAAATATTTTACAGAAATTAAAATCGCTATTGTCAAAATAACTATAAATATAAAAAAGGAAATAATTTTCCTAAAGCGCAATGAACTCCCCTTCGATTGTTTAGAAATTTGATATCCAGAAAAATTAACTAAAATAAAAACCACGCCAAATACTACATAATATGGCCATGACACAATCACTTTAATCATAGCGTATTGACCACTATTAATTGAAACATAATCCGTCCAATTAATTAGCCCATTATCCCAAAACAAAGCTACAATCAAGTAGATTCCAAAAATGATAAATGCAAAAAATGGAATAACCCACTCCTTCCAAACAAATGGTCTTAAAATTTTTAAGGCGACCCAAACTATTGGCAACATAATTACAGAAGGAAAATAAAATAGCGAACCTATCAATATCAGTAAGGTAGCATCAAAAACTTCTTTTTTACATGGGATTTGCCTATAAATGTTAAAAAGTCTCCTTAAAGCAAGAATCAAAAACAAATTAGATATTATAATAGGACTTAATACCTGATATTCTTTAATCGCACTCATAGAAATTAAATACATCAATGCAGGTAAAAATGTATTCCGATCAAATATCTCATTATTATTTATAACTCCATTTATTATTAGTGCAGAAATCATCACAATTCCCATTGCTACAATTCTTGCAAATAAAGGGGACAAGCCATCATTTACCCACTGAAACAATGGTGAAGCATTTGAAAAATCTACAGGAACTGGATTAATTAATCCTGGAAGCCAAAACAACACAGCGATAATTGGCATTGAAATCAACACCAACAACTTATCTGACTTATAAAGTTTTAATATCACAGCTGCAAAAATATTCTATTTGTTTATCTTTTTGTAAAAGATATTATTAAATGCCTCCATTATTTGTAGATAATTTATACTTTTGAAGCAGATTACTAAAATTATAATTATGGATTGGTTAGCGTACCCTTTAGCAAATATATTGACTTGGTTTTTTCAAAATGTCCTAGAACCATTAGATAACTTACCAAACTACGCTTTCATTGCTTTTGGATTTGCAGCTTTTGCATACTGGATAAAATGGCAAATGAAATACAATGCCGAAGCTGAAGCTAATCCTGACCAAATTAAATAATTCTATTTTTTCTTTTCAGTTTATGGCTTCTTGATTAGATCAAAGCCAATGTCTTTCCTGAAGTTCATTCCTTGAAAACTTAACTCCTCTATTGATTCGTAAGAATTTTTAAGTGCTGATTCTATGTCTTTTCCAAAAGATGTTACTGCCAACACTCTTCCTCCGTTAGTAAAAACACCCTCTTCTGTTTCTGATGTTCCTGCATGAAAAGCCACACTTTTTATTATATTTTCAAAACCTGTAATTTGAGCCCCTTTCTTATACTTTTCAGGATAACCACCAGCAACTAACATAACTGTAGCAGCTGTTCTCGGGTCAAAATGCACATCTCTTTCAGATAAAGTCCCTGTTGCTATTCCATCAAACAATTCCAACAAATCAGATTTTAAACGTGGCATTACCACTTCTGTTTCTGGATCTCCCAATCGACAGTTATATTCAATAACATATGGATCTCCCTTAACATTGATTATTCCAAAGAATATAAATCCGGAATAATCAATTCCTTCCGCTCTTAACCCTTTTATTGTAGGTATAATAACCTGGTTATCAACCTTGTCAATGAACTCTCTATTTGCAAATGGCACTGGCGATATAGCGCCCATACCACCCGTATTTAACCCAGTGTCACCTTCTCCAATTCTTTTATAATCTTTCGCAGCTGGCAAAATCTTATAAGACTTCCCATCAGTAATAACAAATACACTTACTTCGATTCCATCAAGAAACTGTTCTATTACAACTTTCGAACTTGCAGTACCAAACTTCGCATCTTTTACCATGCTCTTTAATTCTTTTTTAGCAACAGCTAAATCGTCTAGTATTAACACTCCTTTACCACCTGCCAATCCATCTGCTTTCAACACATACGGAGGATTCATCTTATCCAAATGATTAAATCCTGTCTCCAAATTTTCAGCTGTTACGGTTAAATATTTTGCAGTTGGAATATTATACTTTTTCATGAATTTCTTAGAAAAATCCTTGCTTCCCTCTAATTGTGCACCTTCTTTTTTAGGACCAATTATAGTAATACCTGCAAGATCTTCTCTGGCTTCAAAATAATCATGAATTCCCTCAACCAAAGGAGCCTCAGGACCAACAACAATTATTTTAACATCTTTTTCTAGCGCAAAGGTTGCCAGTTTTTTAAAATCCAAAGGCGAAATATCTACATTGATTCCTACTTCACTCGTTCCAGCATTCCCAGGAGCTATATAAAGATCACCCATTTGTGAGCTTTGTGCCAATTTCCACGCTATTGCGTGTTCTCTACCTCCAGAACCAATAATAAGTATATTCATTTGCTTTGATTTTTCACAAAGAAACAAAGTTCCTTGCCTCAATTAACAGATTGTTATTAACAAGCTTGAAACTCTTTTAACAGGGGGAAGTAAAAGCTTACTCAAGAGCTCTAAAATTTAAAATCACTATATTTGTGTTCAGGATGAAATTATTTGCATTCATATTGGCTTTTTCAATGTTTTACTCAACAGTAATTCCTTGTCATGCAGGAGAACATGATCATGGAGATAGTTGTTCTCACCACCATGAACATGATAGTCCTTCTGACAATGATAATAATAATGACGGCGACCACCCTTGTTCGCCATTTTGCGGGTATCACTCCTCAGTAAATAGCCCAGCATCAGGACCTACAATTATTTCGGATAACATTTCTTTTTCAGAAAATGTAGAAAAGGTATTTATTTATACGCCTACTTATTTCTACCTACAGGAATTCTCAATCTGGAACCCCCCAAAAGCTTAAAATAAAGGCTTTTTCTTTTTATTCTCACTCATTCACCATGCAGTGAGAAATTCTCATTATTACAAATTTTTAACATGATAAATAAACTAATTGATTTTTCAATTAGGAATAAGTTTATTATCGGACTATTTACCCTAGCTCTAATTGCATGGGGCTCCTATTCGATAAAACAAATTCCAATTGATGCTGTACCTGATATTACAAATAATCAGGTGCAAATAATTACACAGTCACCCAATTTGGCTGCACCAGAAATAGAACACTTTATTACTTACCCAATCGAATTGGCTGTTCAAAACATCCCTGGAGTAATTGAAGTGCGTTCTATTTCTAGATTTGGGCTATCTGTAGTTACAGTTGTATTTAAAGACAACATGGGAGCATTTCTACCTAGACAATTGGTTGATGAAAAACTAAAGGAGGCTCAAGAAAATATTCCAGATGGTTTTGGAACCCCTGAAAAAGCACCACTTTCGACAGGACTTGGGGAAGTCTACCAATACAACCTAAAAGCAAAAGAAGGTTATGAAGATCAATATTCTGCTATGGATTTACGTACCATTCAAGACTGGATTGTAAAGCGACAATTAGCTGGAATCGAAGGAGTTGTTGAAGTAAATAGTTTTGGAGGTTACCTAAAACAGATTGAAGTAGCTATCAATCCTGAACTTTTAAAAAGCAAAGACATTACTATCTCAGAGGTATTTGAAGCACTTCAATTAAACAATGAAAACACAGGTGGAAGTTATATTGAAAAGGGGTCCGAAAATTATTATTTAAGAGGAATAGGAATGGTATCATCGATGGATGATATTCGAAAAATTCCAATTAAAAATAATAATGGTGCACCCATTTTAATTGAACACATTGGAGAAGTCAAACTAGGGCATGCTCCACGTTTTGGTGCAATGGGAAGGAACGGAGAAGGAGAAGTTGCTGGCGGAATGGTTCTAATGATGAAAGGGGAAAACGCCAACAAAGTTGTTGCAAGAATAAAAGAGAGAATTGAAATTGTAAAAAAATCATTACCAGAAGGAATTGAGTTAATTCCATTTATTGACAGATCTGATCTTATAGCAAGAACTACCTCAACCGTTTTCACTAACTTATTGGAAGGTGGATTAATCGTTATCTTCATATTGGTTCTTTTGCTTGGTAATTTTAGGGCGGGACTGATAGTAGCCTCTGTAATTCCCCTATCCTTATTATTTGCTATATCATTAATGAACTTATTTGGTGTATCTGCTAATTTAATGTCACTTGGAGCGCTTGATTTCGGAATTGTAGTAGATGGTGCTGTTATAATCGTTGAAGCCATTATTCATCGATTGGCAAAAAACAAATCTGGCGAAACGCTCTCTCAAAAAGAGATGGATAAAGAAGTCCGTGATGGTGCGAGTAAGATCCGTGTCTCTGCTGCCTTTGGAGAAATTATTATTCTAATTGTTTATTTGCCAATATTAGCGTTAGTTGGAATTGAAGGGAAGATGTTTAGACCGATGGCCTTGACTGTTAGTTTTGCCATTTTAGGTGCATTTATTCTGTCGCTTACTTATGTTCCGATGATAACTTCTGTGTTTCTGAAGAAAAATATCAGCACAAAAAGAACCATCGCGGATAGAATAATGAGCTTTTTTGAAAAGCTGTACATGCCTGTACTAAAGTTAGCTTTAAAATTTAAACTTATCGTTCTTGGACTGGCTGTTCTAATTTTCGTTATCAGCATCCTCACTTTCTCTAAAATGGGCGCTGTTTTTATCCCTCGTTTAGAAGAAGGAGATCTAGTGGTAAGTATTGCACATAAACCTGGAACCTCATTAACGCAGATTCTAAAGACATCGCATGAAGTAGAGAAAATTTTAATGGCAAATGTTCCAGAAATTGAACAAATGTGTTCTCGAATTGGAACAGCTGAAATTCCAACAGATCCAATGCCAATTGAATCTGCTGATATTTTCGTTGTCTTAAAAAACAAAGAAGATTGGACATCTGCTTCAACTCTTTCTGGCTTAGTAGATATTATCAAACATGAAATGGAAGTTGTACCAGGAATCAATGTCGAAATTTCTCAACCAATTGAACACATGTTCAATTCATTAATTTCTGGTGTCCGTTCAGACATTGCTATTAAAATTTATGGAGAGAACCTAGACATATTGGATGAAAAAGCAAAGGAAGTTCAATCACTTCTAGCAAGCATTCCAGGAGTTGGAGATGTAAAACCTGAAGAAATTAAAGGAATGCCACAAGTTTCTATTACCTATAAAAAACAAGAAATGGCAAAACACGACCTAAACGTTCATGACTTAAATGAAATAATTCAACTGGGGTTTAGTGGCAAAAAAACGGGAATATATGTTGAAGGAGGAATGAACTTCGATATCGTTGTTAGGTTGGATAGTATACATAGGAATGAGATGAAAGATATTGAGAATCTTTATGTTGATCTCCCTGATGGAAATCAAATTCCATTGAGCGCAGTTGCTGACATAGATTATATTAAAGCTCCTGTTCAAATATCTAGAGATGATGCAAAACGACGTGTTGTAATTGGTGTTAATGTCCGAAACCGAGATATAGAATCTTTGGTAACTGAAATTCAAAACACTCTTGACGCTAAGCTTGATTTACCTCCAGGATATTACATCAAATACGGAGGGCAATTTGAGAACCTTAAGAATGCAAAAGACAGATTACTAATAGCTGTACCAATCGCATTACTTTTGATTTTTATATTACTCTTTTTTACATTTAATTCAATTGGCCAAGCCTTATTAATTTTCACTGCAATTCCTTTGTCAGCAATTGGAGGTGTTGCAGCCCTTTGGCTAAGGCAAATGCCATTTAGCATCTCAGCTGGAATTGGTTTTATAGCCTTGTTTGGTGTCGCTGTTCTCAACGGGATTGTACTCATAGCGTATTTTAACCGATTGAAAAAAGAGGGGATTACTAATACCATGGAAAGAATATTATTGGGCGCCAAGGTTAGGCTTCGTCCAGTTATTATGACAGCTTCTGTTGCTGCCCTTGGGTTTTTACCAATGGCTCTCTCTAATGGAGACGGGGCCGAAGTTCAACAACCATTAGCTACAGTTGTTATTGGCGGATTGGTTTCTGCTACTTTATTAACCTTGTTAGTACTTCCTATTTTATATGCGTTGTTCAACGATAAAAAAAAGAAAACTCATGAATAAATTATTGCACATAATAAATCTTGTCATAATGTGTGGGCTAGCTGGAAGCAATACTGCACAAGATACATTGACGATAGAAGACGCACTGAAAATAGCGCAAACCAATAATCCAGGATTGAAAGCTGCAACATTGTTTGTTGAAAGAGAAAAAGCAATGCTCAAAACAAATCGCTCCCTTGACAAAACAGAGTTCTCTTATTCATTGGGGCAAATAAACTCTGAAATGATTGATTATAGCATTAATGTTAATCAGTCGTTTAGATTTCCCAATTCTGGGGTGAAAAAACAATTACTGGAAGCCAAAGTAGCAGCCGGAGAAAGCAACCTGGAAATAGCCAAAAGTGAACTGTATCGATCTGTTAGAATGGAGTTTGTTGCAATCACTAATTTGCAAAAACAACTGGAACTGTTTCAGTATCAAGAGGGACTTTATCACAAAATGCTTGATGTTGCCACAAAAAAAATATTAGTAGGCGAATCAAATATATTGGAAAAAACAATTGCTGAAAGTCAATTCAAGGAAGTGCAAATTGCAAGGAAGAAAATAGAAATGGACCTTACTACTCACAAATCCAATTTAAGTTTACTCTTGTATACTGCAATTCAACCTGTTTTAATTGGAAATGAAATTGTGCTGGAACTACCATTAATGGACAGCTCTGAAATCAATTCAAATCCATTATTAAAATTATATAATCAAAATGTCGACATAAAAGAAAAAGAAGTCAAAATGAATAAAAAAGACTTCCTCCCCGATTTTAATGCTGGCTATTTCAATCAGAAAATTGATGGAACCCAAGGCTTTCAAGGAGTACAGCTTGGAATAGCTATTCCATTATTTAATCGTCACCAAAAAGCAGTTGTAAAAGCTTCCCAAATAGAAGTGGATATTGCCAATCAGGAAATGGAAGCTTATCGACTTACCTTTTATCAGTTATTGCAACAGCATATTCAAAATTATAACAAACATTATTTGGAAGTAGATTATTACGAAACAAATGGAAAACTACTTGCCAACCAATTGATTGACTTTGCTACCATAGCTTATCAAAAAGGAGAGATTGACTATGTTGAGTATATCCAGAGTATTAAACAATCAAAACAAATAACAATTAGTTATTTGGAAAGTATACACCTATACCAATCTGAAACAATTGAAATCCTCTATTTAACAGGACAATAAAACATATTAAAATAATAACATGAAAAATTATATAGTAGTAATTCTTATAGTAGTTTTCGGAATAAGTAGTTGCGAGAATAACTCTATCATAGAAGGTCACGACCACGACCACGGAGCCCATCCTGAAGAAGGAACGGTAAAACTATCGGAACAACAATTGAGTTTGATCGATTATCAATTAGGAGCGTTTGAGCAAAAGAACTTAGGCCAAAACGTTAAATGCAGTGGAGAATTGGAACTTCCTCCACAAAATAAAGCAAGTGTTAGTGCAATCATAGGTGGACGTGTAAAAAGCATAAATGTAATTGAAGGAAATTACGTTAAAAAAGGAGAAACTTTAGCAATTTTGGAACATCCAGATATTATTTCATTTCAAGAAAATTATTTAGATGTAGCTAATAATATATCTATTCTTAAAAATGATTATGAACGTAAAAAATCTCTATATGCTGATAGCATTACATCTAAAAAAACATATGAAACAGCTGAATCAGATTACTTTAGTGCCGTTGCAAAATTAAATACGCTAAAAGCAAAATTGGCCTTGATAGGAATTTCTGAAAACCAAGTTGAAAAGGGAAATATAACTGCTGGAATTAACATTAAATCTCCAATTAATGGATATGTCAGGTTAGTTGAAATAAACATTGGTAAATTTGTAGAACCTCAATCGGAAATGTTTGAAATTGTAGATAATGATCACATTCATATTGACCTACATGTTTACGAAAAAGATATTAACTCGATTGAAATTGGACAAAAGGTACTATTCTCATTAGCTTCTGACGAAGGATCTATTTTTGACGCAACTGTTTTTGCTATTGGGAAAGCATTTGAAAATGAAACAAAGTCCATTCGAGTTCATGCAGAAATAGTTGGAGAAAGTAATAACCTTCTTCCTGGCATGTATGTAAATGCTTTAATTGAAACGAACCCAAAAATGAGGCGTGTATTACCCGATGCGGCAATTATCTCTGAAGGGGAAAAAGAATATATCTTTGTAAAGACAATTCAAAAAGAGGATTTACATGAAGGACATAGCCACGAAGAGGAAGAAAGCGGACATGAAGGTCATAATCACAATTCACCTAAAATATCATTTTTAAAGATTGGAGTTAAAACGGGTTATTCGGAATTAGGGTTAACTGAAATACTTGCTACAGACTCTATTCCTCCTAACGATGGAATAGTAATTAAAGGAGCTTTTTATTTACATGCAGAAATGAAAAAAGGAGAAGCTGGACATGTTCACTAAACTTCTTATATTCAACACATAAAATTCACTAAATGAAAGCAGCTAAAGTCAGCGACATAAAGAAAGAATTAAAGAACAAAACCCAACCCGAAATATTGGAACTTTGCTTGCATTTAGCCAAATTCAAAAAGGAAAATAAAGAGTTACTCACCTATTTACTATACGAAGCTGATGACGAAGCGGCTTTTATTCAAAGTGTAAAAGAAGAGGTTAACGAGCAGTTTGATGAAATCAACGCCAGCAGCTATTATTTTATAAAAAAAAGTATGCGTAAAATTTTACGCAATATCAAAAAACACATTCGGTACTCTAAAAAGAAAGAAACAGAAATAGAGTTACTACTTCATTACTGTTTCAAATTGAAATCATTTAGCCCTTCTATCAATAGAAATCCAGCTTTAGTCAACCTTTACCAAAGGCAATTTGATTCTATTCAAAAATCTGTATCTTCCCTGCACGAAGATTTGCAATACGACTATGGATTGCAATTGGAAAAATTATAGAGGCTAAATTATGATTATAGAATTTTCGAGAAACCCATTAAAACAATTTGCTGGAGTAGTTTGGTGGAACAAAGGATGGATTTTATTTTTTCTTTTGTGCTCTACAGCAGCTTATGTGTTACATCATATATTGGGCTACACTTGGGTAAAACTTCCAGTAGTCCCAGTAAGTATTCTTGGTGGTGCATTGGCAATATTTTTAGGATTTCGAAATAGCTCTGCTTATGATAGGTGGTGGGAAGCTCGAAAAATTTGGGGCGCTATTGTAAATGATAGTAGGACGTTTGTTATGCAATTATTGACATATTCTTCATCTAATGGAACACCTGAAGATGAAAAAGAATTGAAAATCTGGCAAAAAGAAATGGTGTACCGTCATATTGGATGGTTATATGCATTGGCTTCACATTTAAGAAAAGAAAAGTATTGTGAAGAATTGAAAGAATGGCTTTCTGAACATGACAGAGAACCATTAGAAGGAAAATCAAATATTCCAGTTCAGATTATAGCAAGACAAGGTATCAGGGTAAAGCATGCCTTAAATAAAAAATGGATAGAAGATTTTAGGCAATATGAATTGATGAATACACTTTCTAAATTTTACGATGACCAAGGTAAAGCAGAACGAATTAAAAACACTGTGTTTCCATTCTATTACAACTTTTTTACACGTTTATTTTTGCGGTTATTTACGATCTTTTTACCATTTGCACTAGTAACAGAAATGGATTGGGCAATGATTCCCATTAGTGCATTAATCTCTTTCGTATTTAGTATTCTTGAGAAAACGGGAATGATAACAGAAGTCCCTTTTGAAGGGAGAGCAGCGGATACTCCATTAAGAACCCTTTGTCGTGGGATTGAAATAGACCTTCGAGAAATGATTGATGATGAAAACATACCAGCTCCATTGGATATTTCCGTAGGAAAATTTGGAGTAACCTATAGAGAATAAATCATAACATGACAGATCAAAAAACGAAACCGACACAAGTCCCAGTCATAGACTTTATCAATTCTATTAATCATGAAAGAAAAAGGAAAGAAGGTTTAATCATTCTTGGTTTAATGAAAAATATTTGTGGAATGGAACCTAGAATGTGGGGTCCTTCCATTATTGGTTTTGGAAAGTATCATTACAAATACGACAGTGGACATGAAGGAGAAGCTGCTTTACTCGCTTTTTCACCAAGAAAAGCAAACCATGTTTTATATATACTTTCTGAATCGAAAGAACAGGAGGAGTTACTACAAAAACTAGGAAAATATAAGGTTGGCAAAGTGTGTTTGTACATTAACAAACTAGCAGACATCGATATAGAAGTATTAAAAGAATTAATCTCTACTGCTTGGAACCATGTAAAGAATAGGTAATGAATTAGTTAAACCCAATACGTTTTAACTAAACCTCATTTAGTCTTCTAGAATTTTATATCAATTATGCTAAACCACCTATTATCTATGATTAATAGAGAATGTCAATTCGGTTTTATAATGTATTTTTAGAATTGAAAATTTCGTTTTAATGAAACTATATTCAATTCTCTTTCTATTACTACTGGGGTTCAGTGGAAAAGGTCAAAATCAACAAGTTTTGGACTCACTAAACCTTCAGTTGGAAACAGCAACTGACACTTTAAGATACCAGACTTTACGTTCTTTATGCAAAGAACACAGCAAATCGGATTTAGAACTCTCTATGAGTTATGCCATTCAAACGCTTTCTCATGCAAAAGAAATGGATTATGAAGAAGGCATTATTACGGCGACCAATTTGGTAGGGAATTGCTTTACTAGAAAAGGAGAGTACGAAACTGCCATCAGTAAATATATCGAATCAAGTGAATTAGCTATTCAGGCAAAAGACACTTTTTTAGTTTCTCAATCTTACAATAATATTGGCGCCATTCAACTATACATTGAAAATTACGACAAAGCAATTGAATATTTTAAAAAAGCTCTTACGCTTAAAAAACTTGTAGCTTCTCCTGTTAGTGTCGCGCACAACATGAGTAATGTTGGTGAAGCCTTCAGAAGAAACAATCAACTAGATAGTGCTGAGTTCTATTTTTCTACAGCTTATGAGGTCTTTAAAAAAGCTGATGACACGAGGGGTCTTGCTACGACACTTAACAATATTGGAAATATTTATGCGGTTCAACAAGATTATAAAACGGCCATTCAATATTATGAAGAATCTCTGATCTATAAAAGAGAAATGAACATCCCTAGGGACTATGCTGTTGCATGCAATAATTTGGGTGAAATGTATTTCGAATTAAAAAACTACAATAAATCTCTAGAATACTATAAAACATCCGAACAGCACGCATTAAAATCGGAAAGTTTAATTGACATAAAAGCTTCATATAAAGGGCTTTCAAAAGTATTGGAACAGAATAAAAAATGGAAGGAGTCATTGTTATATTTTAAGAAATACAATGAGATTTCTGATAGTTTATTGAATATTGACAAAGCAAATTCTATCGCTGATTTTGAAACAAAATATCAATCCATCGAAAAAGAAAAAGAAATTGTTAAGCTAGAAGCGGACAAAGAAAAACAGTATTTATATGGCATTCAAAAAGATTTGGAATTTGATAAAATTCAAAAAGAAAAAGATTTAGAAACGAAAGAAAACGAATTCAAATCGGCCATCATTATTTCCTCTATAGTAGTTTTATTACTATTGACAATTGTGGTGGTAGTTATTGCCCGTAGGAATAATGAGAAGAAAAAAGATAATGAAACCCTTACCATTAAAAATCACGAAATAGAGGAAAAAAGTAAGGAAATACTCGACTCTATTAATTATGCTAAAAGAATTCAAAACGCTATTCTTCCTCCTAAAAAAACAATAAATAAATACCTACCTAATTCATTCATTCTTTATAAACCAAAAGATATTGTTGCTGGAGATTTTTATTGGTTAGAACACAAGAATGGAAAAGTTTTATTCGCAGCCGCCGACTGCACTGGACATGGTGTCCCGGGGGCTATGGTAAGTGTTGTTTGCAACAATGGATTAAACCGAAGTGTGCGTGAACATGGATTAACAGACCCTGGGGAAATACTGGATAGAACACGAGAGATTATTATTGAAGAATTTGAAAAAAGTGACGAAGATGTAAAAGATGGAATGGATATAGCTTTGTGCACCCTTCATGAAAATACATTAGAATATGCAGGCGCACATAATCCTCTTTGGATAGTTCGAAATGGTGAAATCTTGGAAACAAAAGCGAACAAACAACCAATTGGCAAATTCTACAATCAAACTTCCTTTACAACTCATAAAATTCAATTGCAAAAGACGGATACAATTTATATATTTTCAGATGGATATGTTGATCAATTTGGCGGAGAAAAAGGAAAAAAATTTAAAGCAAAAGCCCTGAAGGAACTTCTTTTATCAATCCAGAACGAAACAATGCTAAATCAACAACAAATTCTTGACAATGCTTTTGAAACATGGAAAGATGATTTAGAACAAATTGATGACGTATGCGTTATTGGCGTTAGAATATGATGCAAAGTTTACCCTGGGCGAACCTTGTCTGCCGACAGGCAGGGTCGAATGGATATTATTGGTGTTTGTGTATAAGATAATTAGTATCTTTAACTATGTTTTTGTTAAAAGTACCTAGTACTGGACATACTAGTTTTTCTGAAAGAGCAAGATTTATATTTACTTGGCGATTAAGTTTGTTTTTATCCATTTCTTTATCCGTAGTTACTATATCCTATCTTTTAATTAACAGACCCAATACAATTCCTTTTTTAATTGGCTCAGCTACTGCTATTACCTCGATTATTGTATTATACAAATCCCGAACATATAAAAATGCAGCAATTTTAAATGCTTTATTTGGTGTAATTGTATTGAATATTGTTTTGGTTTTAATTACTGATGGACTGCATTTAGGAAGCCTCTTATGGATGGTGGTTATTTCCTTGTTCACTTATTTTACACTAGGAAAAACCTGGGGAAATATCATAGTCTTAATAAATGCTTTGGGTTACTCTAGATATATTATTTTTCAGTTAGATTCTAATATCTCAAACCTACCTCCTTTTACCACGCAAATTTCAATTACGCTTGCTTTAGAAATCACAATCTGCCTAACAATAATTGCCTACTTGGCAAAACAGTTTATCAAAACCAATGCACATGCTGAGCTACTTCATATAAAAGCAAACGAAGAGCTAAATGAACAGAATGTAATAATTACTACACAGAATAAGGAGAAAGAATTAATGTTGAAGGAGATACACCATCGTGTCAAAAACAATTTACAGGTTATTACAAGCCTCCTTAGACTACAATCAAATGAATTAGAAAAAGAAAAATCTAAGGAATTTGCTGAAGCTATTGACCGTGTAAAAGCTATGGCATTAATTCATGAGAAGATGTACCAAACTGAAGAATTCTCGGGCTTAAAGCTTGAAAACTATTTTGAATCATTAGCAAAGGAACTCATCTCAACTTACTCATTAGAAATTCCTGTTACGTTAAATGTTGATTCCGAATTTGAACAAGTTGGATCTAAAACCATTGTACCCTTAGCTTTATTATTTAATGAACTTATTTCCAATTCAATAAAACATGCGTTCTCAAATTCGGAAACTGCAATAATTACAGTAAAATTACAAGAGAAAGAAAATGCATTTTTTCAGCTTATTTACCATGACAATGGAACTTGGAAGGAGCAAGAAAAAAACACTTCGTTTGGAATCGAATTGATTAATACAATGACTGACCAGCTAGAGGGAGAGTTTACGCTAACAAGAGCGAAATCGGGATCTGAATACAAGTTTATATTGAAAAACTTAGAAGAAGACTTTCAAAAATAATTATCGTATCTTTTCGTTTATGATTAGGTTAATGGCTATCGTTATATTAATTACTCTGGGTTTATCCAGTTGTAATTCAATCCGATATTCAAGCTACAATAGGCCTTTTGACTTTGTAAAACTCCAACGCAACAAGAGTAAGTCAAAATTAGAGACTCAAGTTTTAGACAGCGTTAGCAAAGAGAGTTTTGAGTGCTATAATCAGAATCAAACAATTGTGTCTCCTCAACAAAAAAAGCAGACCGTTCAAATAGTCGAACCAATCCCAAAAGAAATCGATTCAGTTAACAATTTAGTTTACGACACTATCACCAATCCAATACCAATAAAAGCCTCTACATTTAATCAAATCCATATTCCGAAAGGAAATGTGTTGGAATTTAGACCAATAAATAAAGAGCGAAAAACTTCTGATAGCAACAGCGTTTGGGATGATTTCTTACTCTTCCTTCTTATAACAGTTATTGTTGTAATTGCATTAGCCTTAATTGTCGCCTATTTAAGCTCCACACCAACTGGTCAAATAATCCTTGCCGGAATAATTATCCTATTATTGGTTATTGGAATTATTTCGGCAATAGCTTACAACGAAACATTCATCTTGGACATTTTAGAGTTGTTGTTTCTTTTCGTTTAAAAAAAATTGTAACACTTTTTCATTTGAATGTTATATCCCAAAACCTATCAAATGAAAAAACTACTAATATTCACTTTTCTATTCAACTCATACTTGGCCCAAGAACCAAAAACTGATTTTGAAATATTCAATTGCCAACCTATTAAAGAAAATTTCTTATGGGCAGCAGAAACGGAATTAACAAACATTCAATATTTAGAATTTTTAAGCTATTTAAAAATTAACCAAGGTAAAGAGACATATAATGAAATGCTTCCTGACACCCTAGTATGGAGAGAAAAATCAGGTTATGGAGAACCTTATGTAGAATATTACTTTAGGCATCCTGTTTATCGAAGTTACCCTTTAGTTGGCGTTTCAAAAGCTCAGGCAGAAACTTATTGTGAATGGTTAGAAAACCGTCTCAATGAGTATTATAGCAAAGATCCAAAGCATCCTATTCAGAAATTAGATGTACGCTTACCAACAGATGAAGAATGGCAATTAGCCGCTAGAGGCGGAAACCCAAATGCAATTTTCCCATGGGATGGAGAAGAATTGAGAAGAACTGATAAAAAATTTAAAGGCCAAATCTGTGCTAATTATGTTAGAGGGAGAGGAGACTATATGGGAATAGCAGGAAACCTTAACGACAAAGCTGATGTCACAGCACCCGTCAAATCTTACTGGCCTAACAATTACGGACTTTATAATATGAGTGGAAATGTAGCAGAAATGATTCAGGAAGAAAGAAGAACTCGTGGAGGTAGCTGGGGAAGTAGAGCTCCGTTTCTAGAAATCGATGGAGCAGATGAGTTTGAAGGATTTTCAACACCTAACAGTAAAATAGGATTTCGATACTTTATTGAAGTTGTCAGTTTTAAGCCTATAAAGGCTGTAAAAGAAATTGAACTTACTGCAAAATTAATTGAGGAATTACTGCAAAATGTACCGGACAAACAAAACTTACAAATCAGTAAATATGAAGTTTCAAATCAACTCTATAATCTATTTCTAAAAAGTCCAGAAAATGCTAAACATACTAGTGACAATAGCCTCTGGCTAAGTGAAATGGACTACCCTCGTAGAATCGCTAACAATTACAGTTCGCATCCTGATTATGAAAATCATCCTGTTGTAAACATCTCCAAAGAAAGTGCACAAGCTTTTTGTAACTGGCTAACTCAAGAATATAAAAAATTCCCAAATAGAAAATTCAAAGACTTTGAATTCAGGTTACCGACCGAAGAAGAGTGGGAAATGTCCGCAAAAGGAGGCTTAGATTTGAGTCCATATCCTTGGGGAGGTCCTTACATTAGAAATGCAAAAGGAAGTAGGTTATGCAACTACAGACCCGCTAAAGATCGTTGGATAATGGATAAAGGCTCTGTATACATAGTCCCTGGCATTTCAGAATCTGACCTTAGATCTGCTGGGGCACAAGATGGGTTGTTAATTACAGGACCGGTTGATAGTTACCACGCCAATGATTATGGAGTGTATTGTATGAGTGGGAATGTGGCGGAAATGGTCTCTGATAAAAACATAACGAAAGGCGGTTCGTGGGGTTCTATTTCTTACTATACACAAATCAGTTCCTCTGAACCTTTTGAAGGAGCATCTCCTTATGTTGGATTTCGTTTTGTTGGATCTACGTCAGTAGAAGTCTCTTCTTCTAAAATTCCTTAATCAGGTTCGATATGAATTAACACATTTGCAATTTCTGGAATCTGCTTAATTAATTCACTTTTCAGGTCATGTGATATAGTGTGGCCTTCACGAACAGAAATATCTCCAGCAACAACCAAATGTAAATCAACATGGTATTTCATTCCAACCTTTCGAATAAAGCATTTTTCAGTACCTATAACACCCATTACAGTTGATGATATTTCTCTAATATTTGACTCTAATTCTGTGTAGACATGCTCATCCATTATTTCTCCTAATGCAGGGCGAAATATTTTATACGCATTATAAAGAATAAAAAAAGATGCAAATAATGCAGCGATATCATCTGCTATTTCAAATCCTTCTCCAAAAATAATCGCTATAGAAATCCCAATAAAAGCCATTAAAGAAGTAATTGCATCCGATCGATGATGCCATGCTTCTGCTTTTAAAACGGTACTGTTAACCTTCTTACTATTATGTAAAACTATTCGATAGAAAGTCTCTTTAATTGCAATAATAATTCCCAACACAACCAAAGTATAAGGTTCTGGTATTCCATGCGGTTCTTGAATATTTAAAATACTTTGAAAGGCAATAACAGTTGCCGCCACAACCAAAAACCCAACGACTATAAATGTAAAGAGTGCTTCGGCTTTTCCATGGCCGTAAGGGTGGTTTTTATCTGCAGGCCGCATGGAATATTTAATCCCAAACAGAACTAATACCGAGGCAAAAATATCTGTTGTCGATTCAATTGCATCTGCAATTAACGCATAAGAGTTTCCAAAAACTCCAACAATCCCTTTCACCAATGCTAAGACGACATTACCTGCGATACTTAAGTAAGAAGAGTTAAGTGCTATTTTTTTATTGTCTTGCATTGAGTACAAAGTTAATAGATGTTTAACAACCTAAAAATGAGATTTGCTTTGTTTGCTATTTCAAAAGGACTATGTCACAACCCTTAATACTTGACATATAGTGGGTTAAAGGTGAGTTTAGTTTTACTAATGAATTTTAAATCGTATTAATACGACATAATTTTTTCATTTACACAAGCAACTACTTATTCACAAATAAGAACCTTATTTCATCCAAATGATCATTATTTATTAATCGATTATAAACCTGCAACATGAGTTTATCCTCTGGAAACTTATCAATGCAAAGTGCAGCTTGTTCTTTAGCTTTTTTATATAATTTCGCTTCTAATGCGCAATGAGTAGCTATTCGATATGATTTGTTCTCATCAGGAAATTTAAAAATAACTAATCCTGTAGAATAATAATAAGCTTGAATAAAATCTCCCATTTGAAAACAAGACTCCATAGCATACATTATAAACAATGGATCTTCAGGATAAATTTCGAGCACTTGCTCAAAGTAATTTCTTGCTCCTTTAAAATCGCCTAATTCTCTCATTAAATAAACCCCTTCTTTCTCGAACTCTTCTTTGGTCAAGCTAGGATCGAAAAGACTTCTATCAGGGTTTAATTTATGTTCAGCATCTAAGAGTAAGTGTTGATTTTCAATAGAAGGAAAATAGTATACTGCCTCAGATAGGCGATCAACAGCTTTAAAGTAATCTTTCGAAACATTAAGGTGATAAAACCCATCATCCATTAATAAATTTGCATAAAGAGGATCCTTTCCAGGAATAGCAAATGGTTTTAGCTTCTTTAGTATGATCGATTTCTTGGAAAGATAACCATCCGTATTTGGTTGTAAATTAAGTGCATTTATAATAATCCTGTTCGAATGTAAGTAATAAGTTTTATACACTCTCACACCAACACTTGCCAGCCTATCCGAAAGCATAGCTGTATTAGAGTTGACAATAAAAAAAGGACTTGAAAGCATCAATATAATAGCAATGGTTGGCATATATAGTTTAGTAGACATTTCATATTCCACCTTGCTCAATAGCACCACTACGAATATAATTAATATCGGAGCTACAAATGAAAACAAATCCCAATCCATTGGCATAGAAACCAATGGATTTAGCATAAACAATAGACTTGAACTAAGAATAATTAACAACCCAATAACAATTATTTCAGGAGCATTCCAATCAATCTTTTTTCGAAATTTAATAATTATTCCCGTGAGGATAAGTAGAGCTGGTGAAGACCAAGAAATCATTAAATTGAAATAATCAAAAATATGGTTCCAACCTAAAAGATTATACCTGTCTAGTGGAGCATCGGGAGACAGAAGAGGAAGAAATAATCGATCAACATCCTTTACTCCTTCCAAAAACCGTGGGTCATTGTAATCTTTAAAAACAAAGAAGTACAAAATTGCACCAAAGCACAATAGTGGCACTATAATCCAAGATAATACCCCTTTCCATGTTAATAGCTTTTTCACCCATGGAACCATGTTATAGCTGTGTGAAAGAAATGTTAATATCCAAACTGGAATTAATAAAAAACACAATGGATGAATTTTTATACAAACAAAAAGAAGGATTAGTAAAAACCATAGCAGTATTTTTCGGTTGGTTTTATAAAAAACCAATAATAATAGAATCCATGAAATAAAAAAAGTAAATACAAGGGCATAAGATTCAGTATGTCCATAATAAATTTGAGTAAATGGAGCTAATAATCCAATAACCGACATAATTATTTTCCACTTCAAACTTTTTAAATAATATCTAACAAACAGCAACCAAGATAAAACATAAACGAAACCAGAAATAACAGCTACCCATTTAAATACCTGAGCAATTGTAAAACCTCCTGCATAAGACAAATAATTATAAAAGAACAGGACCGATTTCCTCCCCGAAGATGGCTTTAAATCAAATGAAAACAGACTATTTCGCACATCATCTGGAAGTATAGATACAGTATCACCTAAGTGTTCTCGGAAGATAAAAGCATCTCCATAATCGTCAAAAGCAATCTGATAATAAAAAAATAAAGCGCCCATTAAAAAGGAAGAGAGTAATACAAATAAAACGCCTAGTTTTGAGAATTTTTTATACTTTTTAAAATTCTGAAAACTTATACTAACATCCTTATAACGCGGTAATACTATTAGCATTACACTACAGAATAAAAGTATCCACTTCCAAAAATCAGGTAAAAATGCAACGTAATTTGTTCCCCACCAAAGGTCAGGAAAAACCATACCAAAAAAATAAAAAGCTATCAGAACGTATCCAATAACTTGTACAGCAGTATTTCCTTTTATAATCATAATCAGCTTCCTATTTTATCTTTAGGTTTCTTAGATAAATTTTCGACTTTACTTTCCTCCTACAATAGGTATTTTACAAAATTGCAAAAATCAATTCAATAATTAGCTATAAATACGTAATCGCTTAAAATATATAACCGACCGCACCTATTCTTTATACTAGTGAATGATATTAATCTAGTTTTTAGCTATTAAATTCACAAATAAAAGTTCGGTTTGCACTAAGTATAATACAGCATTCACTAATTTAGCAACTTATAATCTTATTAAGATTGATATGAAAATACTTAAAAAATTGATTGTTGGAATCTTTATTCTTTTTTCTTCGACAAATCTAAATGCACAAGACACTACAACAGTAACTATATGGATGAAAGCGATGCTGGAATCTATCCGAAATGATGAAGGCCGTCCAACTGTACACGCTCGAAATCTTTTTCACGCATCTGTGGTTTTATACGATGCTTGGGCCATATATGAACCGGAAGCAGAAACATATCTTCTTGGAAAAACCGTTCATGGCATGCATTTTCCTTATGAACAACCCGCTGGTTTTTCGAAAATGGATATTGATAGTGCAAGGCATATTACAATGAACCATGCTATCTATCGCTTTCTTTGGAACCGATTTAATCAATACTCCAGTAAAAATAGAACTATTCTTCAGTTGGATGATTTATTTATAAAATTGGGGTTTAACCAATTCAATAGGTCCACAGATTATTCCGAAGGTTCACCAGAGGCCTTAGGAAACTATATTGCGGATTGTATGATAAAGTATTCTGTTCAAGATGGGTCGAATGAAGATGATTTACATCAAGTTATTCAATACGAACCGGTCAACCCTCCCCTTAAACCTAACAGACCAAGTACATCTATAATTGACCCCAACCGATGGCAGCCTCTATCAATCCGAGAATATATAGATCAAAGAGGGTTTGAGCCTGATTTACAAGATTGGAATGTGAATTTACTAACACTCAATGAAGATGTATTCCTAAGTCCAGAATGGGGTTCTGTATTGCCGTTTTCACTAGACAAAGAAAAAGCAAAAATATTTAATCGTGAAGCGTGGGATTATGTGGTATATAATGACCCTGGACCTCCACCATTCATTATTCCAGATAACAATCCTTTAGATCAGGTTTCGGAGCAATACAAATGGAACTTTTTATTGGTAGGTTTATGGTCTTCTCATCACGATCCAAAAGATTCTGTTATGATTGATATTTCACCAAACAACATAGGCTTAATTGGAGAATTACCACAAAACTATGCAGATTACAATAAGTTGTTTAATTTAATGGAGGGTGGTTGTAAATCAACCCCAGATAAGATTAATCCTTATACAAAAACTCCTTATAAACCTAACGTGGTTTTACGTGGAGACTACACTAGAGTTATTGCAGAATATTGGGTTGATGGTGCTAACACTTATACTCCTCCTGGGCATTGGGTACAATTGCTGCATGATGTGAGCTACGACAGCTTAGTTGTTCGGAAATGGAGAGGAAAAGGACCAGAAATGAGCCAACTCGAATGGGATGTTAAATCTCACCTCGTTATGGGAGGAGCACTGCACGATGCTGCTATATGCGCCTGGGGAACAAAAGGTTGGTATGACTATGTTAGACCTATTTCGGCAATTCGATTAATGGCAAAGTATGGCCAATGTACTGATCAAAAACAAGATAATTATCACCCAGCTGGACTGCCAATAATAAAAGGTAATATTGAAGTTGTATCCAAAAAAGACCCACTTGCAGGAGAGAATAAAGAAAATGTTGGCAAAATGAAAATCTACTCCTGGAGAGGACCAGATTATGTGCAAAATCAATATAAAGATATGGCAGGTGTAGGATGGATTCTTGCTGAAAACTGGTGGCCATATCAACGATATTCATCTGCTACACCTCCATTCGCTGGATATGTTTCTGGACATTCTACTTTTTCTATTACCGCAGCAGATGTTTTAACATCAATAACTGGAAACCCTTATTTTCCTGGAGGATTAGAAGAGTTCACAGCAAAAAAAAATGAATTCCTTCTTTTTGAAGATGGACCAAGCCAAGACATTACTTTACAATGGGCTACTTACCGTCAAGCTGCAGAAGAAACTTGCCTCTCTCGTATTTGGGGGGGGATCCATCCTCCTGCTGATGATATTCAAGGAAGAATAATTGGAGAAAAAGTTGCAGTTTCAGCACTTCAATTTGCGGAAATGTATTTTGATGGAAAGGTTAAGAAATAAAATTTAGCAATAATTCGTTTTTCTACCTGAATGAAAAGATTAGCACTTCTACTGTATTAACACATCTCTTATTTCCCCTTCTTCCTGATACTCTAGGTCTGTATTAATATCCCATAAATTGACATTCTCACTAGTGACAATATTCTGAGCTGCGAGTATTCCCATTAGTATAGAATGATCTTGATTGTTGTATTTAAAAGCTCCATATCTTCCTATAGTAATTAAGCCTTTTATTCCATCAAGATAATTCTGCAATATCTCCAATTCGGTTTTGTACCCAATTTTGTATACTGGATAAGACTTTGGAACTCTAAGAACAAAACTTTCTTTAATTAGCACATCATCCGAAAACAACTTTAACATTCTAATTTCTTCTTGAGCAATCCTAGATAATTCGTCATCTTCTTTATTCCATAGCTCTTCAGTTTCAAATGTCCAAAACTCCAAACACAATATTGTCGTTTTCTTATCCCTATTTAATGTTGGACACCAATTTCTGAAATTAGTGATACGGCCATGTTTCACTTTTTCAGAGTGCACATAAATCCAATTATCCTTAAACAAATCAATTCCATCCACTTCTAAATAAACTAAAATAGTATTCCTAAAACATAGGCTATTGGCTGCTTTCTCTACCTTAATCGGAATGTTTTCAAGCCCTTTTATTAGATTGGTTATAGGCATTGTAGAAATTATCACATCTGCATGAATAATTGTTTCATCCGTTAACATCAACCCATTCGCCTTGTTATCATTATCGGTTAATACTTTCTTGATTCGTTTATTCAAATGAATTTCACCCCCTTTTTCGATAATATATTTGGAACATTTTTCATATAATTCCCCTGTCCCATTTTTAGGATAATCAAATTGATCTACAAGGGTTTTGTGTTTATTCCCACGATTACCTTTCATTGCAGAAATTACAGCTTTAAATAGAGACAATGATTTTATTCGTTGAGCGGCCCAATCAGCATCTATTTCAGAACAAGGGATGCCCCACAGTTTTTCAGAATAACTTTTAAAAAAAATCTCGAAGAGCTTCTTTCCAAATCTATTAGTAACCCATTCTTCAAATGTTGAAGGGTTCTTAATAGGTTTTACTTTTTGCTTAAAATAATCCCAAAGTATCCTTATAATAGTTAATGGACCTAAATTTTTAAATACATTTCCTAATTTCAAGGGATAACTAAAAAATCGATTCCGATAATGTATTCTAGTTAACCTGTTAACAACAGTGAATTCATCTTGTAATATTTCATTGAAAAAGAGATTAACATGTTTTTCCTTTGAAAAAAACCGATGAGGACCAACATCTACACGTTGCCCCCATAAATCAAAACTCCGAGACATTCCTCCAACATAATCATTCGCTTCAAAAACCTCAACATCAGCGCCTGTTTTAATCAATTCATAAGCACAACTTAATCCTGCTGGTCCGGCTCCAATAATTAGTATCTTCATTCTTTTAAAATCGCGTGTGTGGAGACCTGAAATTTGTAACGTCAAAATCCATTCAAAAATAATTAAATTTACTAAGGATTAAGCTTAAGTGAAAATAATCTATTATAAACTAAGAAAGGATCAATACATCTAGAAACATAGTAATTTATACCAAATTGACTTCGTTACAAAAAGTAACCATTTGTTTTTATATTAATACAATGTGCTACTTTCGCTACTAATAAATGCTCTCATTAATCAATACAAAAAATAAAGCTCAAGTAATATTACTACTTATTATCTCTGTAATTTTTCTTTGGATAGCTAATTACACTTTTGACAGTAAGATAGCTCCCTTAGGAGATAATTCAACTTATTATTTGTTAGGGAAATCAATTGCTCAAGGTCAGGGATACACTAATATTTATTCCATAAACGAATCTCCAGCAAACCATTTCCCTCCAGGATACTCATTGCTAATAGCCGGAACAATCAAAATTACAGGAGCCGAGATTTCGGGTATAAAAATAATAAACTACCTCTTTCTTTATGGTGCAGTATTATTGCTATTCTTCATTATCAAAAAAATAACTTCTAGTATACACACGGCATTTGTCGTCTGTATATTATGCATATTCAATGTTCAACTGTTAAGCTTTTCTACGGTTATGATGAGTGAAATTCCATTTTTATTCTTTAGCATTCTTGCTCTCTTTTTTCTTCTTCGTAGTAACCAAAAATTCAACCGAAAGGACTACAATTTTTGGATCTTTCTTCTAACATTGGTATTTGTTTACCATATCCGTACAATGGGCATTACAATCCTTGGAGCAACAATTTGTTTTTTTATTTATTCTCGAAGGTGGAAGCATTTAGGGATTACGCTAATTGGGTTTCTCTTATTATCACTCCCTTGGTATTTAAGAACAGAATCATTAGGAGGGGGTGACTATGTAAGGAATTTACTTTTACGTAATCAGTTTAGGCCTGAATTGGGTAATATGGCATTCGAAGATTGGCTACCAAGAATTGGAAGAAATATTGAACGATACCTAACAAAAGAAATTCCTGTAACTATTTTCCCTCGACAAATAGATTATAGCTTTTCGCCTACAATTAGTGACTGGATATTAGGCATCTCAATAATAATAATTGTTTCCTTTGGTATCTTCCATATAAAAAAATGGAGGGTTTTAATTGGAGCTTATTTGGTTGGTACCTTTTCAATTCTTTTATGCTGGCCTGAAATATGGTTTGGTCCGCGATTCATTATCCCATTAATACCCCTTTTTATTTTAGGAATAACACAGACAACCGTTGTAATAGGGAATTTAATCACGCAACAATTTTTCAAAAATAGAAAGTTTTTAAATCCAATCATTATCACTTATTTGCCACTGGTTTTAGTTTTATTTTCTTTTTCTGGAATTAATCTTTTACATATAGAAGGGGGAAATGATTACCCAGTAAATCAGAAGCGTTATATTGAAATGGCAAAGTGGATCGATTCAAACTCACCTGAAGATGCCATAATCGCATGTATAAAACCTTCCATTTTCTACCTTTATTCTAATCGAAAAGCTATTAGATACAAATTCACAAATGACCCAGAAGAATTCACTAATTATTTAGAATCAAAAGGAGTCACACATGTTATTTTCGACGAACTGGGTTATCGTTCTTATGACCATTATCTATTACCAGCAGCAAACTATGATCCAGCTAAATTCATTCAAGTGTTCAAGTATGGTAATACGCCTAGTCAGATTATTCTATTCCGACCAGATTTGGGTTATTTCGGAGAACGAAAAAATGGGTCTAAACATGGTAAAGGAAAACTTATAAGATATGACGGGACTATATATAATGGAATGTGGCTAAATAACAAACAGCATGGATTCGGAACTTTTCAATGGCCAAGTGGACAAAGATATAAAGGGGAATGGAAGGAAAACCAAATTAATGGTAAAGGAACATTAACAAGACCTGATGGAAGTTATTATATTGGAAATTGGAAAGGTGGGTTAAGACATGGTTCAGGAACAATATACGATAAGAATAACACAATTATAGAGCATGGTATGTGGGAAAACGATACACTCAAATCTTCAAACTTACAATAACACATTTATTCAAAAAGTAAATGTAAGTTATCCAAATCAGTATTTTCCAGCAAACGAAAATGCACTTCATCAATAACTTCATTATTCCATTCTTCTGTGTATAAGGTTGTATATTTTTTTGCCAAATCGTAATCTTTAGCTTTTAGGGCACAATGAATTACAATCGAAATAGATTTTTCTTTTGTAGGATATTCAACTTCTACCAAAATCAACGCTTTTTCTAGAGCCTCTTCAAATTGATTAAGACCAAATAAGGCTTCCATATGCAAAATAGCGTTGGTTGGATCATCAGGATCATACAAATCTGATTCTATGAAATAGGGGAGCGAAAGTTCCAACTCTTTTGAATCACGCAATAAGTATTTCCCCTGATGTGTTAAAAATTGGGCAAATTCTGGATCAATTCCTTTTATTGCTTTAGGACGTAACTGTTCAATAATTCTCTCCCTATGTTCAAATTTACCTTTCAAATCCTCATCACTAATTTTCAAAGAATAATTAATTACTCTGTAAGTCCATTCATAATAAGAATCATAAATCCTCACTCCTAATGCTTCATATCGCTTTGACAACATAGGTGTAGATGAATGAAGAATAAAAAATGGAAGTGTAATAATTGTAATCGAAAAAACAGCTGGAACCAATTTTGATATTGAGAATTCAGTTCTTTCAATCTGTTGCATTAACAAAGCAGTAAATATAAGAAATGGAACAGCCGGTAAACAAAATAAATCCCAATCAATTGGCATTGATAATAAAGGGTTAGCTGTAAAAAAAAGCATACAATTTAGCAGAAAAATAAGCCCCACCATTAGAAGTGAAACATCTGTCCAATCTATTTTACTTTTCTTCCTTCCTCGTAAATAAAAGATTAAATAAATACAAACTGGAGACCATAGAAAAGGTAATATCAAAAAATCAAAAATATGATTTATGCTAAATAAATTATAATTATCCAGTGGGGGCTCTGGAGAAAACAATGGTAAGAATAACCTATCCATACCATGAACAGTCACTTGCAAGGATCTTGGATCTTTGTAATCCTCTAAAACAAAAAAATAGACAATACTTCCAACCAACACTGCTGGAAGTACGATCCAAATACCGATACCTTTTATGGTAAATAATTTCTTAACCTTTACATTATTTATAGCATAATGAAACAATATGGTAAGAATTAATACTGGTAAATATAACACTGCGACAGGATGTAATTTCAAACAAACAACCCATAATGGAATTAAAATCCAAATAATCTTTACGGAAGAAGTTTGATAATAAACGACCAAAAGCATCATCCAAATAAAATGAAACAACAGAATTGGAGCATAAATTTCTAAATGCCCAAAATAATTAAGTAGAAAAGGGGCTGTACATCCCGCTAACAGCATAATCAATTGAGCACTTTTATCTTTAAATAAAAATCGTATAAATAGCTGCCAAGACAACACAAATAAACTGCCGCAACTTGCTCCTAACCATAAAAATGCCGTCTCGTATGTTATGTTGCAATAATAAGATAAATAGGTCACCAGTGATAAAATCGAATCCTGGCCATCTGAAGGACCTATTCCAAAACTAAATAGTTTTTCTTTGGCCATTTTTGGAATCACCAGTGCAACTTTATTTAAGAAAGGAGTAAACTTATATGAATCACCATATTGATCATGTAATATTGGAAAATTATACATTACAAACCCTGCTATTAGCGTAATCAAACCAACAGTAATATTAGAATTCAAATCAAGCTTGATTAAGTCTTTTCGACACTTAAAAAGGATGAAAATTGAAAAGAGAAGTATCCCAAAACTTACAGCTAATGGAAAGAAAGATAACGAATGAGTAGACCAAAACAAGTTGGGAAAAAACATTCCCAATACATAAACAAAAATTAAGATTAATGCTATTGAATTAATTCTTGTTAAGGGAAAATTTTTTTTATCAAATTCCATTTGGTCTAAATGACTTTAATAACAAAAAAGGACGCTAGTAGCGTCCTTTTTAATCTTATTAATAGAACTATTTAATAGAAACTATCTTGAAGCAGTAGCCTGGTTCTTGTTCTCCAGTGCAGATAACCTTGCAGACATATCCGCAAATGCTTCTTCGTAATCGTTTATTTTATTTTTCTGATTATCGATAACCAATTGTTGGTCCTCTATTTTCTTATTCAATTCCTGAACAGCTTTAGTTAAAGGAACAACGAATTCTGCATATCGTATTCCATACATTTCCTCTTTTGAGTCTTCTGGAACTTTTATACCACTAAAATCGTAACCTAAACTTTTCGCTACCCTATGAACTTGTTGCGCAATAAACCCAGTATATTTGACATCTTCCTTCTGAGAATGATCAACTTTCGAATTAGCACCACTAAAAGCATTCATTTTATCAACATCAAAGCTATAGGTGTATGCTTTTAGTTTCATAATAAATTCCAAACCAGGTACGTTTTCAATAACGTTCTTTTTAAATCTACCATCCGAAGTTGCAGTCCAGTTTACAGAACCTCCAATAGAAGTAGTTGAAGCATTTCCAATATAAACTTCGTTATCTGCAGTAACAGTTGCACCGTTTCCAATAGCGGTAGAATTATATCCAGTACTGCTTGCCCCGTAACCAACTGCGGTTGCATATTGATGATTCGCAATAGAATTTGAACCAAGTGCTACAGCATAACTTGAATCCACATCAACCTGGTGACCAATACCAACTGAGTACTGTTCTTCAACAGTTGTGGTATAACCCATCCCAATTGAATTAGCACTACTTGTACTACATGAAGCTCCCCAAGCAATGGAATAATTACCTCCTGTATAAGAGTTTGCACCAAAAGCAATTGCTCTGTCAAATCTAGAATCTGCATCGTACCCAAAAGCAATCGCTCTTGTATTGTTAGTGTATGAATAATTTCCAAATGACATACATCCATTTGCCTGAGCCCAAGCATAATATCCAAATGCACATGCGTCGTTATCTTCAATACTAATATCTGCACCTACAAATGTATTTCGGTAACAGGTATTATCACCTGAAAAATCTGCCATTGATCCCATACCTGTGTTATAGTTCCCTTCTCGATTCGTATATCCACATCTTGCTCCAACATACGTATTGTACCAAGCCTGTGTTGAGTTGTTGGTTCTATTGTTATCATAGCCAGCATAAGTTCCAACAAAAGTTACAAAACTAGCGTATTCAGAACCTGCACCAGCACCAGCACCGATGTATGTATTATTAATTCCCGTAGAGTTATCGATACCAGCAGAATCACCAACCGCAACGTTGTGGTGTCCATCTCTGTTATCATATCCAGCTTCAGAACCTACAAAACAGTTTCTATATCCAGTAGTATTTGTCCTACCAGCAGTACTTCCTATAAATGTATTATCACTTGCAGTAGTATTATTGTATCCAGCATCTTCACCTACAAAAGTAAGATCATCACCAGTTGTATTATTCAATCCAGCCTCTTCACCAACAAAAACAACATCAGAACCAATGGTATTGTTATATCCTGCATAAGTTCCAATAAATGTTCCATCGGTATCAGTAGTAGAATATCCAGCTCCTTGACCCACAGCAGTATTGTCCTGACCAGTAGTGTTTGTAAATCCAGCTCTTCTTCCTATCCAAGTATTTTGTTGACCAGAGGTATTACTGTAACCAGCACTTTCTCCAAAATATGCATTTTGACTTCCTGAGCTATTATTGTGTCCAGCAGAATCTCCAAAAGCAACGTCATAATCACCAGAGGTAATATTAGTTAGAGCACCTGTACCTTGGCTTTCATTAAGCACTTGTGCATTGAAACTTGCTACTAAGCAAACACTGACAAGCACCAATATTATTTTTCTAAATCCTTTCATAATTATCCTAACAAGATGTTATTACACAAAATATAATCAGCAAATATAACATATTTTATTGCATATAATTATGAATTGAAATTTATTTACTAATCAATGGTTATTCAGCATTAGTCAGCCCCCAACATACTTCAATCTACCGCGCTTTCAGCTTCGTTTAGCCAATTGTTTTTTCGTATTTCCACAGTTAATTTTCATACCTTTTTATTTTATATTTTTACCAAAAAATATTTTGAGGTAATTTCTAAAAATATTGAACAAATAATGTGAAACAAGCTTACTCAACGGATAAAATCAATTTAATAATGATGTTGCTAGCTTTAGCATTAGCAATATTATTCCCATTTAAAACTTTCCTGTACTCTTTTGCCATTCTTGGGCCCTTACATTATTTAACCGAAATTAATTGGCTAAACGAAAAACAATATTTCACCTCCCATAACAGACATTTTAAAAAAATTGCAGTCTTGGCAACGTTGATTTTCATTCTGCCTTTTGCATTGAAAAATGAATCACTAAAAAATCTCCTTTTTTCTAATAACGGAAATGAAGGTTTTAGTCAATTAAAAGTATTAACAAATGGAATTTTATTGGGTTTAATTGGGCTTTCTCTTGGATTCTCTATATGGAAAAAACTATATCCTAGTTTAATCCTTATGCTAATTTTCGGGACTATGATTCTGTTTTTTCAAAGCAATTCCACTTTCCTTATATGGACTGGAATATATATCCCAACAATTGTTCATGTTTACGTATTCACTGGAATATTCATGCTTTATGGATCTCTAAAATCAAAAAGTAAAATAGGTCTTTTCAATGTTCTGATTTTATTACTCATTCCATTTATAATTAGTAATATAAATATTGACTCTTCTCATTATCATTTTTCGAATTCAATTAAATCGACATTTATTGATAATAATTTTCACATATTAAATGCAAAACTTTCTGGAATGATTGGAAATTCTGATGGGGCTTCATTTTTCTTTTACGAAGCCATAGATCTAAAAATTCAAATTTTTATTGCTTTTGCCTATTCATATCATTATTTAAATTGGTTTACTAAAACAACTATCATTAAGTGGCATAAAAACTTTAACTGGAGGGAAATTATTTTAATTGGCTCACTTTGGATAGCTGCAATGACGCTATATTACATTGACTTTAGCACAGGCTTTTTAATTGTATTATTTTTTTCCACTTTACACGTTTTTGTTGAGTTTCCTTTAAACATAGTTTCATTCAAAGGAATTATGTCAGAAATATTTCGTTTGAAATAACATTTGATTCTCTTGTTCTTTAGTTACTTTTATCGGCTGAAATAAATTGATTGTAACCGTTTATGCCTGAACAAGGAAATACCTCTAACAAATTTATTAAAATTACAGGCATAATAATTTTATGCTATTATCTTCTAGCTTCTTTTTTTCCAAAAGCATTTTGGGGAGGTCATCATATTTCGTTCTTTCCTGCAATTGTTCAAATTATAATTTTCTTTCTAGCCGCATACTTTATCTTAATCTATCCATCCTCCAAAGAAAAACCGCTGCATGAGTCAATATTAAAACCATTAACCAAACTTAATAATTGGAAAACTCAGTTAATTATTTCAATTGGATTTGGGATTATATTTTATGCATTCCCAATTCACCTTGATACTTATGGGGATGCGGCATTCTTATTCACCGAAAACGATATTGTTGTTCAGGATTTAAATGATTATGACATTGACAGAATAGTAAGTTTTAATTATACTAATCCAAAACTAGGAACAGAAACAACCCTCTCATTAATCTCATGGTTGTCGTTCACATTGGAAGTCTCTTCAAAAACTATATTTAAACTCTGGGATTCGTTTTGGGGGTTGGCATTCATCTTTTTATGGCTAAGGTTAATTACTCGATATATTAAAAATGACAGTTGGAGAATGCTCCTTGTGCTACTTGGTTGTACCGGTTCCTTTCTACAACTTTATTTTGGACATTTTGAAATCTATGCTCCTGTCTTTACTGGATTGCTTTTATATTTCTACACGCTATTATCTTTCTATGAAACACTTGATAAAAAGAAACTTATTATTCTCGGGTTTGTTTTTCTGTTTTGTTTGAAGTTTCACATTACCTCCTTATTACTCCTTCCTTCTTTTATATCTACTTTAATTCTATTTTATCAGAAGGATAAGACAAAAATTTCATCAATTTCTCCAAAATGGGTTCTTAAATTTATCTTCCTTCCAATTGTTATTCTAGGTATAATTATCTATTTTTATACGGGAAGTTTCAGCAACACCAGAAGCTTCACTGAGACAACATGGGATGAAGTTGTTTTTCTTCCTGTATCTTCTTCTGAAGCAGCACCTTTAGATAGATACAATTTATTTAGCCTATATCACATAATCGATTTTGGAAATATGATAATACTATGGTCATCTGCTGCCATTTTTCTAATTATTTCTTTATTTATTGGCTTTAGAAACAAAATAAATTGGAAATCGACACCTCTCCTTATTATAGGCGTCACTTTACTTCTTCAAATTGGTTTTTTCTTTTTATTCAATCCTCTTTTATCTATGCCTAATGATTGGGATATTCTTTCGATCCCAGTAATATCACTACTACTACTGATTCTCCTATTAGTTAAACAGTTACAAAAACATGATGTTTCCAAACAAATTATTGGAACCGTATTCGCGTTATCCTTATTTAGTATCAGCATTTTTGTCGTAAACAACAACAAGTCTACCTTATCTTACAAGCTTCAAAAACAAGGAGAATGGGAATATCAAACCTATTGGATAGGATCCAGCACATCAATTCTAGCAGGAATATCTTTAGAAGAAAATAAAAAGACCCGAAATCAACGTCTAAGCAACACCATTGATGAAATGGAGCAATATGCAGTACCTGGAAATGATATAGAATATGCTGAGCTTTTACATCAACAAGGAAACTATTACTACGAGATACAAGATTATAAACTTGCCCTGTCTATTTTTAACAAAGCAGATTCTTATTCTACATTCCTTTGCAAGAATCATTATTATCAATTAATATGTAATTTTATGCTTGGTGATTATGAATCCGCTCATAAGCACAGTGAAAAAATTATCATCTGCCAATTCCCATCTCCTGTCAGGTCTTATGAAATTGCTTTGCATACTGCGCTAGAAGCAGGGGACTTAGCATTTGCCGACTCTATTTGCAACGTATATTTAATTCACTGGCCATCAAACGCTTTCATAGCAAATGTACATAGTCAAATTAAAAGTGGAAAAAACCCGAAAGAGATGTTTGCTTCCAATTGGACAAATCCAAAGAAAGTTGAATACATTACAGATAGTATAAACTCTAAAAACTCGGGTATTGTTGACAGTTTAGAAACCTTAATACACCTAAGAAGAGATTCCGCTATAATAGGAAATGACCAAGATTTCAATGACCTACTTACTGCTGTGGCAAATTACTATTTTAATAAGAAAGAATATAGCAACTGCTTAACATTTTATAGGGAATCTCTTAAATATTCCTCCAATAATTGTGAAGCGAATTACAAAATTTTAATTTCGAACTTCCTACTCGAACAATTTATTGAAGCAAATAAATACTGCGACCAAATTATTGAATGTCAATATCCTACAGCAAAAAAAGCATATAGAACAGCAATCCATACTTCAATTGAAGGGCATTATTTTGGACAAGCCGAAAAATACTGTTCGAAATATTTAGAACAATGGCCAAATGATGCTTTTATAGAAAGAGTTCAGGACGCAATAGAGAGAGAGAAGAAACCAGAACAAATCAAGGCCTTATTCAAACAAAAATAGTGTTTTCAAAACCTTAATTTCAAGTAATTTACCAGAGCCCAATTAAAGCTAGGAAAGCTAGGAAATTTACATCTTTTATTTATCTTTGGCTGCTTATAGTCAGCCACCTACAAAACAGGCAACTTTTAATGTGCATTTTACCATGAAAAACACACTTATTAAAACCTTTGGTTTCATTTCATTAGTTATGATTGCAACCAATATCTATTCACAAGCAACACCCTCAGGAAGCGAAACCATTGTGAATACAACTACCACTAACGATCAACAACGACCTGAAGTTGCTGTTGCACCAAATGGCGACTATGTAGTTGTTTGGCAAAGTGAAGATGAAGACGGCATGGACAATGGAATCTATTGGCAGATGTATACTGCTGGAGGAGTTCCCAACGGTGGCCCAGTAAAAGCTAACGTCACAACAAACTATGGTCAAAAAGACCCTGATGTAGCTATTGCTGCTGATGGTAGTTTTGTAATTTCTTGGTCTTCTCAATTTGAAGATACTGATGGTTGGGGCGTATGGTTTGCTCTTTATGATAATACAGGAACGCTTATTCAAAGAAACAGGGTAAATGATTCATCAGCTGATGAACAAATTCATTCTTGTGTAGCAATGCGTTACGATGGTTATTTTGTTGTTGGTTATATGGATGATGGACAAGACGGTGACAATTTTGGAATTTCTTATCAAGGATTTAGTAATGCTGGTGTTGCTCAATTTGCAGAAAGAGTTCCAAACTCGACTACAACTGGTTGGCAAGGTCATCCTGACGTTGCAATGGATTCTGCAGGTAACTATACTTTCGTCTGGCAAGATTATGCACTTGACGGTAGTGATGCAGGTATTTTCATGCAGCGTTATGATAAAAACGACAACACGGTTGGCTCTCAAACACAAGTAAACACTACAACAGCCGGGAACCAAATCAATCCTAGTATTGAAATGGATAACGATGGTAATTTTATGATCGCTTGGTCGAGCTTTGGGCAAGATGGTGATCATTTCGGTATTGTGTCCCAGATTTACGACAATTCTGGTTCAGCAGTTGGTGGTGAAATAGACGTCAATACAACCACAGCGGGATCCCAAGATTACCCATCGGTGTCAGTGAGTAGCTACAACACCTACTTGGTCTCATGGACAAGCTGGGGTCAGGATGGAGACAAAGCAGGTGTCTATATGCAAGGTTATCTTGCTGATGGTACTGTATTTGGTGTAGAACAAATAGTAAACACAACCACGAGTGGCTATCAAGCCCTTCCATCTGTATCAGGTGATGAAGACACGGACGAGGCAGTAGTTGTTTGGCAAAGTGGTGCACACCACACGGCTTCCACGCAAGATGGCGATGGTTATGGCGTGTATCAACAACGGTTTTTAACATCTGACTTAATAGATCCTGTTGCAAATTGCCAAAATATTAATGTTTATTTGGATGGCGCTGGAAATGCTTCTATTACTGGAAATGATATTGATAATGGATCTACGGATAATGTTGGGATAACTACTTACACTCCAAGTGTATCTTCTTTTACATGCTCGGAAATTGGAGCAAATGCCGTTACGTTAACTGTAGCTGATGCGGCAGGAAACACCGATAATTGTGCTTCCACAGTTACAGTATTGGATACTGTTTCGCCCACTGCTAGCTGTCAAAATATTACTGTTTATCTAGACGGTACTGGAAACGCAACGATTACTGCTGCTGATATTGACAATGGATCTACGGACAATTGTACAACTGTTAGCTTATCAGCTGACATCACTGCTTTTACTTGTGCTGACGTTGGAGCCAATACGGTTACCTTAACCGTAACTGACGGATCCGCAAATACTTCTACTTGTACTTCCACAGTTACAGTTAATGACACGGTTTCTCCTACTGCTAGTTGCCAAAACATTACTGTTTACCTAGATGGTGCTGGAAATGCAACTATTACTGCTGCTGATATTGACAATGGATCAACAGACAATTGTTCTACTGTTAGTTTATCAGCCGACATAACTGCTTTTACTTGTGCTGAAGCAGGTGCTAATACGGTTACTCTAACCGTAACAGATGGATCTGCAAACACTTCAACGTGCACTTCTACGGTTACAGTCCTTGATACTATTTCACCCATTGCTTCATGTCAAAACATCAATGCTTACCTAGATGGTGCTGGTAATGTAACTATTGCCGCTGCTGATATTGACAACGGATCTACTGACAATTGTTCTACTGTTAGCTTATCAGCCGACATCACTGCTTTTACTTGTGTTGATGCTGGAGCCAATACGGTTACTCTAACCGTTACTGATGGGGCTTCAAATACTTCAACTTGCACTTCTACAGTTACAGTGCTGGATACTGTTTCTCCTACTGCTAGTTGCCAAAACATTACTGTTTACCTAGATGGTGCTGGTAATACAACTATTACTGCTGCCGATATTGATAATGGATCGACCGATAATTGTGGCTCCGTAACTTTATCTGCCAACATCACTGCTTTTACTTGTGCTGACGCGGGTGCTAATACAGTTACTTTAACCGTTACCGATGGATCTGCAAACACCTCAACTTGTACTTCTACTGTTACGGTACTGGATACTATTTCACCTACAGCATCATGCCAGAACATCAATGCGTATCTAGATGGTACTGGAAATGTAACTATTACCACTGCTGATATTGACAACGGGTCTACAGATAATTGTTCTACTGTTAGTTTATCAGCTGATATAACTGCATTTACTTGTGCTGATATTGGTGCAAATACGGTTACTCTAACCGTTACTGATGGAAATGCAAATACTTCTACATGTACTTCTACAGTTACAGTAGCCGATACTACTTCACCAACTGCTAGTTGTCAAAACATCACTGTTTATCTAGATGGTACTGGAAATACAACTATTACTGCTGCTGATATTGACAATGGATCGACAGATAATTGTTCTACTGTTAGTTTATCAGCCGATATAACTGCATTTACTTGTGCTGAGGCTGGAGCAAATACGGTTACTTTAACAGTAACTGATGGGTCTTCAAACACTTCAACGTGCACTTCTACGGTTACAGTACTGGATACTATTTCACCCGTTGCAGATATTGCATCCTTATCAGACGTAACTGCTGAATGTTCTGTAACTTCTTTAACTGACCCTACTGCTACGGACAACTGTGGCGGTACTGTTACTGTAACAAACGACGCGACGCTTCCAATTTCTGGAGAAGGGACTACAGTAATAACATGGACATATGATGACGGAAATGGAAACACTTCTACACAAACACAAAATGTAATTATTGATGACATTACTGCTCCAGTTGCAGATGTTGCATCCTTATCAGACGTAACTGCTGAATGTTCTGTAACTTCTTTAACTGACCCTACTGCTACGGACAACTGTGGCGGTTCTGTTACTGTAACAAACGACGCAACACTTCCAATTTCTGGAGAAGGGACTACTACAGTAGTAACATGGACATATGATGACGGAAATGGAAACACTTCTACACAAACACAAAATGTAATTATTGATGACATTACTGCTCCAGTAGTAACATGCCCAAGTGACCAAACAGAATCACCTGATGTTAATTGTCAATTTACATTAATCGATTATACTGGTTTAGTTACTCTAACAGATAACTGCTCTGCAAGCTCAACAATCACTCAATCACCAATTGCTGGAACAGTAATTACAGGATCAACAGCTATATGGATGTATGCCGATGATGGAAATGGGAATGTAGATAGCTGTACATTCAATGTCATTTTAAATGACATTACACCACCAACTGCTGTTTGTCAAGATATTGACACCTATCTTAACATAACGGGTATCTCTACTATCAGTGTGGTTGATTTAGACGGAGGAAGTTCAGACAATTGTGCAGGACTTTCATTTGGTGCTACCCAAACAGCATTTACTTGTTCGGACTTAGGTGTAAATATTATCACTTTGACAGTTACAGATGGAAACTCTAATACAGCAACGTGCTCTTCAAATGTTACTGTAATTGACACATTGGTTCCTGTTCCGGATCTAGTATCACTATCTGATGTTAATGGAGAGTGTAATGTTACTCCAACAACTCCAACTGCAACGGATAATTGCGGAGGAACTTTAACTGCAACAACAACTGATCCTACAAGCTATTCTGCAGAAGGGAGCTATGTTATAACATGGACATATGATGACGGAAATGGAAACACTTCTACACAAACACAAAATGTAATAGTTGATGATATTACTTCTCCAGTAGTTACTTGTCCAGGTAATCAATTCGAGAATCCAAATGCGAACTGCGAATTTACTTTGGTGGACTATACAAGTCTAGCCTCCATTACAGATAACTGTTCTACAACTTCTACAATTATGCAATCGCCTGCGGTTGGAACTGTAATTACAGGAACAACAACTATATGGATGTTCGGAGATGATGGAAACGGGAACTTAGACAGTTGTTCTTTCGATGTTATTTTAAATGACCTTACTGCTCCAACTGCAATTTGTCAAGACGTTGACACTTACCTTGACATTACAGGAAATGCAACTATAAATGATGTGGATTTAGATGGAGGAAGTACAGATAACTGTACAGGATTATCTTTCAGCGCAAATCAATCCTCATTTACATGTGTTGATTTAGGAACAAATACAATTACCTTAACGGTAACAGATGGAAATAGTAATATAGCTACTTGTTCTGCAATTGTAACTGTAATCGACACCATTGCTCCTATTGCTGATGTAGCAATACTACCAAATGCGACTGGACAATGTAATGTTTCAGTAACTCCTCCTACTGCAACTGACAACTGTTCGACTGTAATAACAGGAACAACTACAGATCCTACTACCTACCCTACTGAGGGAAGTTATCTGATTACATGGACTTTTGACGATGGAAATGGAAACACTTCTACACAAACACAAAACGTATACCTTGATGACTACACACCACCTGTTTTAACTTGCCCTGGTGACCAAACAGAAACTCCTAGTGCAAATTGCGAGTTCACTTTAGTAGATTATACAAGTCTAGCTACCATTACGGATAACTGCTCTACATCTTCTACTGTAACACAGTCTCCTTCAGTTGGAACTGTAATTACAGGAAACACCACTATATGGTTAATTGGTAATGATGGAAACGGGAACACTGACAGTTGCTCATTCGATGTAATTCTTGTTGATACTGAAGCACCAATTGCAGTTTGTCAGAATGTTGATTTGTATTTAGATATACTAGGAAACATCACTTTATTAGATTCGGACCTAGATGGTGGAAGTACTGACAATTGTACAGGACTCTCATTTAGCGCAGCTCAAACTTCTTTTACATGTGTTGATTTAGGTACAAATACTATTGTTTTAACAGTCACTGACGGAAATAGTAACGCTACTACTTGTAGTTCTGATGTTACTATTATTGACACAATCTCTCCAGTTGCTGATATATCTCTATTAACTGATATTACAGGAGAATGTAATGTTGCTGTTACAGCACCAACTGCTACAGATGTTTGTTCTGGAATTATCACTGGTACTACTTCTGATCCTACTACCTACCCTACTGAGGGAAGTTACCTGATTACATGGACTTACGACGATGGTAATGGTAACACTTTAACACAAACACAAAACGTAATTGTTGATGACATTACTGCTCCAGTAGTTACTTGTCCTGGAAACCAAACAGAAACTCCTAGCGCGAATTGCGAATTTACTTTAGTAGATTATACAAGTCTAGCTTCCATTACGGATAATTGTTCTACAACTTCTACAATTGTACAATCACCTGTTGCTGGAACAATGATAACAGGAACAACTACTATTTGGATGATAGGAGATGATGGCAATGGTAATATCGACAGTTGTTCTTTCAATGTTATTCTAGTTGACACTGAAGCACCAATAGCAGTTTGCCAAGATATAGACACATACCTTGACATTACAGGAAGTGCAACAATTAACGATGCTGACTTGGATGGAGGAAGTACTGATAACTGTACAGGTTTAATTTTCAGCGCGGATCAATCCTCATTTACATGTGTTGATTTAGGAACAAATACAATTACCTTAACAATAACAGATGGAAACAGCAATACTGCAACATGTAGTTCGAATGTAACTGTAATTGATACAATAGCTCCTGTTGCTGTAATTGACACACTAAGTAATATCACATCTGAATGTTCTGTTACTTCTTTAGTAGACCCTACAGCAACAGACAACTGTACTGGGATAATAACTGTTACCAATGATGCTAGTTTACCAATTTCAGGAGAAGGTACTACTACAGTTGTGACTTGGACTTATGATGACGGGAATGGAAACACTTCCTCGCAAACACAAAACGTAATAATTGACGACATTACTTCACCAGTGGTTACTTGTCCTGGAGACCAAACAGAAACACCTGTTGCCAATTGTGAGTTTACATTACCTGACTATACTGGATTAGCTTCTATTACAGATAACTGTTCTACAACGTCTACAATTATACAATCGCCTACAGCAGGAACAACAATAACAGGTACCACAACTCTTTGGATGATTGGTGATGATGGCAACGGAAACATAGATAGCTGTTCTTTTGATGTTATTCTATTAGACTTTGTTGCACCAACTGCTATTTGCCAAGACGCATCTATTTACATGGATAGTTTGGGGAGTGCTATATTAAACGCTGATGATCTAGATGGAGGAAGTACTGACAATTGCTCTGGGTTATCATTCGCCGCTTCTCAATCTCTATTCAGCTGTTCAGAAATTGGGAGTAATGTAATTACTCTAACTGTAACAGATGGAAATAGCAATACGGCTACTTGTAGTTCTATCGTAACTGTAATTGACACAATAGCTCCATTAGTAGACATCGACACATTAACTGCTTTTGGTGAATGTTCTATAACTGTAACCCCTCCAACTGCTACTGATAATTGCACAGGACTTATTACAGGAACTACTACTGACCCATTAATCTATACAGTTCAAGGTACTTATACAATTAACTGGACTTATGTAGATGGAAATGGAAACCTTACAAATCAAACACAAGAAGTAACCGTTAATGACACTACAGCTCCAGTTGTTACTTGCCCTGGTGACCAAACAGAAGCACCTATCGCAAATTGTGAATTTACAATGTTTGATTATACTGGACTTGCTTCTGCTACAGATAATTGTAGTACAACAACTACAATTACACAAAGTCCAGCGCCAGGAACAGTTATTAATGGAAATCAGGTTGTTTGGATGATAGCTGACGATGGATTAGGAAACTTAGATAGTTGTTCATTTACTGTAATCTTAGAAGACTTTATTTCGCCAACTGCTGTGTGTCAAGATGCCACATTCTATCTAGATACCTTAGGTGTGATAACAATCAATGGAAGTGATCTTGATGGAGGAAGTACAGACAACTGTATGGGATTAACATTAACTGCTTCTGTTACGAACTTTACTTGTTTCGATATAGGAACCATGGATGTAACATTAACAGCTACAGATGGTAGCGGAAACTTTGATAATTGTGTTGCTTCTGTAACTATTTTAGACACACTAGCTCCTGTTCCTGACTCATTAATGTTAGCTGATGCAACTAGCGAATGTAACGTAACCCTTATAGCTCCAACAGCTACAGACAATTGTACTGGAGTAATTACTGGAATTACGAACGATCCTATTAGCTATAGCACAGAAGGAACGTATCTTGTTACTTGGGAATATACAGACGCGCAAGGAAACACATCATCTCAAACTCAAAATGTGATTATTGATGATACTACTGCTCCATTAATTACTTGCGTGGCAGATACATCATATCAAATTGCTACTGGCTCTTGTGACACTACAGTGATTGGATTAACCCCAACAGGAATTACAGATAATTGTTCTTCTAGTCCAACACTTACTTATACGTTAGCAGGGGCAACTACTGGTTCTGGTTCTGGTAGTGTTGATGGGGCAACTTTTACAGGTGGGGTAACTACTGTAACATACACTGTAGATGATGGAAATGGAAATACAACTAGTTGTAATTTTGATGTTACCGTTATAGATAATGAAGTTCCAACAGTTTCATGCGCTGGAGATATAGACGTTGCTTTAAACGACTCTTGTACATTTATTTTACTGGACTACACTTCAACTGCTGTTACAAGTGACAATTGTACACTTACAATAACGCAAACACCAGCAATTGGGACATCAATTACTTCAGCTACTGTAGTAACATTAACTGCTACAGACCCAAGCGGGAATGCTGATTCATGCTCATTTACAATTACTCCAACAGACATGACAGCTCCAAGTATTACTTGCTTAAGCGATGAGACAATATACCTAGATGAAAATTGTGAAGTTACATTAACAGACTATACACAACTAGTTTCAACTAGCGACAATTGTGGTGGAACAGTAACTGTTACGCAGTCACCTGCTGCTGGGGAAATATACACTGTAAGCGGGACAATGGAGGTAATTCTATATGCAGAAGACTTAGTTGGAAATATTGATTCTTGTAGTTTCATTTTAACTATCGATGTAGATGCTACAAGTGGATGCCAACAAAGTTTAATCATTTCCGATTTACTAACACCTAATGGAGATGGAGAAAACGATACATGGAAAATTAAAGAGACTTCTTTTATAGAAGGTTGTACTGTAACAATCTATAACAGATGGGGTAAAAAACTATACGAAACTACTTCTTATCAAAACGAATGGGACGGAACTAAAGATGGTAAAAACTTGCCAGATGGAGCATATTTCTATGTTATAGAATGTGATGGAGAAGTAGCTTACAAAGGCCCTGTAACATTAATGAGATTAGCGAAATAATTTATTCAATATGAAAAAGATAATTGGAATATTTATAATGGCATCTACAATGCTTTCTAGCTTTGGACAACAAATGCCCGAAAGTAATTTATATTCATTAAATCCATTTACATTAAACCCTGCTTATGCGGGTTATAATGAATGTCTAGAAGGACACATCAGTAACCTTTCTCAGTGGACAGGATTTGACGGAGCTCCAGGAACAAGTTATTTTACTGTTCATTCTGGATTACCTAACCTTAATCCTAATATGGGAGTTGGAGGCCAAATTGTAATGGATAGAACAGATATGATAAACCGTCTTTCGGCTGTAGTATCTTATAGCTATAAATTGGATTTAGGAAATGAACACTTATTAAGATTGGGACTTTCCGCAGGAATGTATCAAGTAAATGCAGACGCAACAAACGCAACCGTTTTAGATAATAATGATGCTGTTGTTCTCAATGGGATTAATAAAGGGACAACGTTTAGTTCGGAATTTGGCGTTCATTATAATTACAAAGACATTCAATTCGGAGTATCTATTCCAGAAATCTTTCAGAGAAATGTAAACTTCAATATTGAAGGACTAAGCAGTGAATATTACTTAAAAAGGAATCTACAAGTCTATGGAAGCTACAAATATGAACTTTCTGATATCATCACTCTTAAACCTAATTTCTTATTTAAAACTGTAGGAAATGGATTGAATCAATTTGATATAAATGTTATTGGAACTTATAACGACTTTGTTTCTCTTGGGCTTGGTTATCGAACTCACTCTGGGTTAATGACCCAATTGCACATTAAATTAAAGGACATGTACTCTTTAGGCTATGCATATGCGGTTCCTGGAGCAGGAATAACAAGTTATGCATCTGGATCACATGAAATAATGATTGGAATTAAATTGTGTAAGAAAGCGCCGAAAGCTGCTTCCTCTTTATAGAGAAGCTATACCTTAACTTTTCTATCTGCCAATTCGAACAAGCTTCGGTCTCCCTTCGAATTTCCGTAGACGATAACCTCATCATAATCTTCTAGGTTATAGAAATGTTGTACACGAATGCTTTTTTGTTCAAAATTACAATTTGGTGTACTGAACTGACCAGTATACTTCTTGTCGATAAATTCCATTTCGGTACAAATACAGTCAATCTTTAAATCATTACAAAAGGGCTTTAACCAAATATCAAGAGAGGCTGAAACAACACCTATTTTATCTCCTTCTTTTTGAAATTGGAGAAGTTGATTCATAATTTCTTTTCGAATAATTGATGGTATCACCTTGGTATTATAAATTCTTCCTAATTGCTTTAATTTTTTTTCCGAAAAACCTTTGAAGAAAAAAGAAAGAATCTCTCTTTTCAACTTTTCCCCTTTATAAAGGTTCATCTTGTATGCAACAAGTTTTAAAAAGAACTTTGCTAATGCCAAATTAAACTGACGCTTAGTAGTCGTAAAGTGAAGAAAAGCAATAAAGCTATCTTCAGTCGTTAATGTTCCATCAAAATCAAAGAGAATGAGTTTCATTATCTAAAGCTTCATTTTTTTATATTTCCATTCTGGAATTCTTTTGATAATCCCCATTATTACTTTCCATTTCCAAGAAACGTATACTATATTCTTCTTCTTTTTAAAAGCTGAATAGATAATGGATGCAGCTTGATTGGAAGAAACAGTTAATTTTTTCGGTAGGTCTAAACCTTTTGTCATAGCGGTATCCATAAACCCTGGTATAATAGTTAATACATGTACATTCTTTTCAAACAAACGATTTCTTAAACCACTTAAATAAGCAGTAAAACCTGCTTTAGCACTAGCATACAATAAATTTTTTGACTTCCCTCTATCACCAGCTACAGATGAAACCCCCACAATTGTCCCACTTCCTTTTATTGAAAATGCGGCTGCAAAAACCTCCAATACCTTAACTAGTGATGTAAAATTGACATCTATAACCTCTTGAATCTCATTTCCAGAAAACTCTTTTGATTCGTTTGGTAAATAGCCAATAAAACAAAATACTGCATCAATTTGTGAAGCCAATTCCCTAGCCTCTTCTAAAAAAGCATCGGTTTTTAAAGCATCAAAATGAAGAGTCTCAAGCTGTTTTAAAGTCTGCAGTTCTGATTGCAAGTCCTTCGTTTTACTTTGGTCTCGAACCGTTAAAGTAATATCCCATCCATCTGCAATTAATAATTTAGTGGTTTCAATAGCCACATCTGATGTCCCTCCTAATATCAAAGCTTTCATACTACTAACTTAATCTTTTTGATTGAACCGAAGAAAATTTTTCAGTCCTCGGGTTTGGAACCTCAATTACCTCATTACTCGACATTGCATCTTTAGCGAGGTAAATTCTCCCATTGTACTTCTTCACTATCCTATCTAAATTGTGAACCAATTCTTCAATTCCTTCATGCATTTTAAAATCCATTGCCAAAGTATAACCTTCCATCGGAAATGACCAAGGCGCTTCTTTATTTGATTCTCCAAATAACTTTAAAACCGCTAAAAAAGGAGGTGTTGAATGACTACTTACTGTATCTAATATCTCTTCAAGACCAGATACCGAAGTAGAAAGAGGAAATACACATTGGTATTGAATAAAACCATTCTTGCCATATATTTTATTCCAGTTCTTTATACTATCCAAAGGGTAGAAAAATTTCTCAAGCGTTACGATTCCTGTTTCTTTTTTTACTTTATTCTTAGCGTAGAAATACCGATTGAATAGCTTTATCGTAAATGAAGAAAGAATAAAGGAAGGAAAGTTAAACCCTACTTTAAATTTAAACTTCGGGGCATACAATAATGGATTATTTCTATACTTAACAGGCAATTCATCACGTTCAATATGTTTCCCAGACATAAATACACCACGCCCTTTTTTATCTCCCGTAGCTAAGCAATCAATCCAAGCAACACTATAGGGTGTCGATTTATGTTTTTGAAACAATTCCATAAGGGCACCCAAATCTTCAGCAATGTAATTGACATAAGAAATGTATGATGTCGATATTGGCTGTAATCTAAATTGAGCTTTAAGAATAATCCCTGTTAACCCCATACCTCCAATAGTCTGAAAAAATAACTCTTTATTTTCCGTACTAGAACAGGTTTTAACCTCTCCGGTCTCTGTCATTAGTGTGAGTAAAATAAGGCACTGGCTAAAACAGCCTTTTTGGTGATGATTTTTTCCATGAACATCAGCAGCAACAGCACCTCCAACGGTAATAAATTTTGTTCCTGGTGTTACTTCTAGGAAAAATCCTTCTGGTACAATTCGCTCTAAAACAACCGCTAAGGTTACTCCTGAACCACATTCAAAAATCCCTTTTTCCTTGTCGAAAGAATAAATTTGATTCAATTTTTTCGTTGAATAAACAAATTCATTCAAAGAAGCATCCCCATAAGACCTTCCGTTCCCCCTAGCTATAATGGAAGAAGCACTTTTAATACATTTCTCTAATAAAATTAAATCACTGGTTTCGATTACATCTGCTTCTAGAACAGGGTAGTTTCCCCAATTTGCTATTTTTTCTTTACTAGACATATAAGAAATAATAAAAACTAGCTAACCACATTAAAATAATAACCTTTAGCCAATGATCTTTTATTAATAAGTCCGCTGGAGCTCCAGCATTATTATTGACAAAAACTTGTTGTAAGTATCTTAAAAACCCAAATAAAACAAATATAACAGTCAAAAATACATAAGAAGAATTAAGCCTGTTAGTTACCTCAGGATCAATAGTATACATCACATAGAAAATAAGAGATACTGAGGACAACAATGTAATGATTAAGTCAGTAAACTTTAAAGTATACCCTTTTAGTGCTGGTCTTACTTTTACAGCATCAGGTGATAACAACTCGCTTCTTCGTTTAGCAAAAGCTATAAGAAGAGCTACAAAAAAGGTTAATAATATTATCCATTTGGAAAGCAAAACACCTCCCAAAATACCTCCTCCAAAAATCCGTAGTAAGAAACCTATAGCAATGATGATTACATCTACAATAGGAACATGTTTTAACCAGGTAGAGTAAAGAATATTAAGAATAAAATACCCACCTATAATTACGCTAAATAACTGAGGAAGCTGAAAAAGCAATGTGACAGTACCAAATAACAGAATTACTGCTATTATCAATGCTTTTTTTACAGAAACAGACCCTGATGCAAGTGGACGATATCTCTTGTTTGCATCCATTTTATCCGCACTACGATCCATATAATCGTTAAATATATAGATGCTACTAGACACCATGCAAAACGTAATAAAACCTAAGGTTAAAACAATAATTGAAGGCTGCGTCAATTCACCAGCAAAAAATAGAGGAATAAATACCAACAAATTTTTTGTCCAATGATGAACCCTTAATAACTTTAATATTTCCATTGAGGCAGCTATATCTACTTGGCGAATTTAATCTTTTCTATCACAAATTCAGTTGACACTATATCCTAATTCTTTTGCTCTTATTAAATCAACTTCAGACATGTCAAATTCCTTTAACTCCTTATAAATTACAGAGCGTAGGTAATAAGCTTCTCCATGCTTGCCTTCTGGGTAAAGGTCTATTGTTTTATTTATTTGAAGAAATGCCTCTTTCATTTTTCCAGTTCTTATATACAGTTTACCTAATTCAATCAATCCATCTTCATTATTTGGATATATTTCAAGGCATTTTTCCAGTTCCTGTAAAGCTTCCTTCTCCATGCCTTTTGAATTGTAAAGATCTGCTCTTAACAAGAATAAATAAATATGTTTATACTCTAATCTCTCTGCATGATTAAAGCTCTCCAGAGCCAAATCGAGTTTTCCAATTCTATAATAAACACTCCCCAAATTAAACCATGCTAAAGCGTAACTTTCATCTAATTCAATTCCTTGCTTAAAAGCTTCGATTGCTCGGAAGTTGTTTCCTTGTTGAAATAATATAACTCCCTTATTAATATAGGCCTTGGGATATCTTTTAAGTTGAATAGCCTTGTTATAATCTAAAATTGCTCGAGCAGTATCTCCTTTTGCTTGGTAAATTAGCCCTCTATTATTATAAGCCATAAAATACCTTTCTTCTATTTCAATCGTGCTGTTGTAATATCCCAAAGCTTTATTATTATCTCCTTGATTAAACCAATAATTCCCTAGGTTTCCTAAAGCAAAATAACTGTTAGGGTAATGTTCAATTACATCAGTCCACAACGTATCGTCATTTTCCCATACTTTACTTCTATTATGGGATATCAGTCCTAACAAGACAACGTAAGCTCCAGAGGCTAATAGTAGGCCTCTTCTAAAATTTGGATTTATAGATACCTTATTAATTAATTTTTCAAAATAATAAGCTATTAAAAAGAATAGACCTAGGTAAGGTATGTATGTATACCTGTCAGCCATAATAGCATGTCCAAAAGGAATAATTTGAATAACAGGGAAAATACTTACCATAAAAAAAACACTGCCAAAAACCAACACACGTTTTCTCCTCCATTGTTTTACGATATAAACTATCATTCCTACAACTGGAATCGAAGAAGCATAAATATACCATGGCAAATCGCTAATTGATGGATAAGGGTAAAATGCTGATAGATTTGAAGGCACAAGTGCTTTTACACAATACATAACTAAACCATAACATGCAATAAATGGTCTTATAATAAAAGGAATTTCGGCGTTACTATTTAATGCTCCACCTTCACTTTGGCCAGTAACACCAACATATACAAACAAAATTGTCAATAGAAAAAATGGAACCTTCTCTAGGAACATTTTCTTATAATCTTTTCGTTTAGATAGGTAATCCATCCCAAGTAGGATAATAGGTAATGAAACGGCCATTCCCTTAGAAAGAAGAGACATTAGAAATAGCAGATAACAGATCCAATAATAGACGTCGCTATGTGATTTTAAACTAAATCTTATTTGATAAAAGACTAATGATAGAAGGAAAAACATACTGTATACCAAATCTTTTCGTGCAGAAATCCATGCAACAGACTCAATATGCATGGGGTGTAAGCAAAATAATAGCGTTACAATCGTAGCAATTAAAGGCTTTTTAGAAATCAGTAAAAACAATACATATACCAAACATAAATTAACTAGATGCAATAACAAATTATGGAGATGGTAAACAAAAGGATTTAGCCCTCCAATGCTATAATCAATAGATAAAGAAAATAAAGTTATTGGATGATAATGTGAAGCCACTCCAGGAGCCTTAAACATTTCTCCCACTTGACTAACAGATAAATTTTTTATCAAATCATTGTCTGTCACATAAGCATAATCATCCCAATCCAACAATCCATTCTGAAGTGTTGGAAATAAAAAAACAATTGTTAATAGAATTGCAATCCACAGCCCAATATGTTTAATTAAAAATGTTTTCATGCTTGCTTTTACTCTCGTAAAAGTAATAAATTAACACCCTCATTTTATTTCAATATTGCTCCTCTTTCTATATATAAAATAATGCCGTGATAATTTCTGATAGAATTAATTAAAAAATACCTTTGTATAAAACGAATTCATCAACCTTAATCGACAAAACACCTAACAAAAACAGGTTATTCACTTAATTTAAATGACAAAAAAGTCCCTTTCAAAAAAGATCGTTAATGTAACCGTTTATGTAATAATCGTTTTTCTTTTTCAAGAAGCACTATTTAGGTTTTGTTTCCCTCTTCCGGAAATAGAAAACTTCGATCGAGTCAACTATATGAAAATATACCTTGATGGATCAAGCTCCTTCCATAATAGAAATACCTCTAGAGAATGGACTTCTTTACCTGATACACAAGCTGTATTTATACACAAGATGAATAAATATGCATTTCGAGACAATGAGTGGTATATTAATAAATCACCTAATAAACAAAGGATTATTTTTATAGGAGATAGTTTTGTGGAAGGAATAATGGCAGGACAAAATGAAACCATTCCTGAAGCTTTCAAAAATGAAGGCAAAAAAAGAAATTACGAGGTCTTTAATGCAGGGATGGTTGGTTGTGGATTAGATTCTTATATGCAATTAGCTGCTGATATTGTTCCTATTTACAAACCCGATGTTGTTTTTCTTTGCATCTATGCTAATGACCTCGGAAAGCATCAACCTATAGTTCCAAACAATTATCTAGAACCAACCTATTATAATTTTTACACTCCCCGGTTAATTGAATTGTATAACCAAGCAACAACCTATGGTGACATTCCTTTTAGATGGCTCAATAACAGTACACCTTACATCTCCCCTGTTCCTAATCTTCAAAACCCATGGACTTTACTTGAAGACTCTTTAAAACAACATGTTCAGCCTTGGATAGCAGAAGAAATGAAAAAAGCATCTTTGAATCCTTTCTTAACAAATTCTCTTGCTAAAGAAGAAAGATATTTAAAGGAAACGCCGCTAATTGGTGAAACCCTCCCATTTCTTCAATACACCTGTAATCAACATTCAACGGAACTTGTGGTTGTATATATACCAAGTAGAAATCAAGTTAGTAATTATTATTTGGAATTTGAAAAACAATATTGTCTAAGTTGTCCTGAGTCCTTGAGTTTAACTGCACCCGAATACCAAGTGCACCAAGAATATATTAAACAACAATGTAAAGAGTTACAACTACGATTTATTGATCTTTCTTCAACAATAAAAGAAGAGGAAGAAAAAGGAAATCATCTTTATTGGGATTACGATCAACATATGAGAGCAAAAGGTTACCAATTTATTGGAAGATCGATCAGGAAAACCTGGGAATCATATCACTAGATGACAAATACCTTAGGAAGATCAGCATACTTTCATGATTCTTCGGCTTGCTTAATTCAAGGTAATCAAAATAAATGCGGCCCTTTTAGAAGAACGATTTCCCAGTTACACTTTTATTTATTCGCTGTTTTAGTTTACTTCAACATACCCTCAAGTACATAATTTACTCCGACAAAGAATTTAGATAATTATCATCGATTGCATAACCGTTTTTTACAGCTTCTGTAGCATCCTTGTAAGCTTCCTGTTTCTTCCCTTGGTGGATGAACGCTTTTGACCTCCAGAAATAAACCTCTGCAAATTCCGAATCTAATAATAAAGATTGTGTAAAATCCGAAATTGCATAATCCATTTTTTCTAAAAAGAAATAAACTAAACCTCTATTAAAATAAGCATTAGAATTAAGTGAGTCAATTGAAATTGCTTTATTAAGATTTTTTAGAGCTAATTCATATTTACCTTGATTTAGATATATTAATCCAATATTTACATACCCTTTTGCAAAATTATTGTTTACTGCTACGGATTGTTCGAATTCATCTAACGCTTTATTATAATTTCCTTGATTTAAGTATATTCTTCCCAACCCAAAATTAGCTTCTGACATTTCTGGATCAATTTCAAGACATTTTAAATAATCCTCTTTAGCTTTTTGTAAATCTCCAATATAATAGTAAATATCGCCTCTGCGAGAAAGACAACTTGTATTTCCAGGGTCCATTTCAATAACTTTTGAAAAATCGGATAAAGCCCGACCGTTATCTTGAATGCTTGAATAAAGTAATCCTCGATTGAATAATAATATTTGCGTTTCACCAACTCTAGAAACATAATAATCAAAATCTTTCATCGCCTCTTCATATTGAGCAGTGTTTAGAAATATTAAACCTCTATTTATATAGGCATCCATATAACTTCCATCGAGCGATATAACCCTATTCATGTCCATCCATGCCTTTTCTAGGTCTCCAATGGACATATAGAGTAATCCTCGGCTATGGTACGTTTGAATATGTTCAGGATGCAAAGTCAATGAAAATGTATAATCTGAAATAGCCTGTTCCACTTTGCCAATGGAAGAATAATATAACCCTCTATTGGAATAAGCTAAAAAATCTTCAGGATACTTTTCAATTACATCCGTCCATAAAGACTCTGAATTCCTCCACACATCTGAACGATTAAATGAAATAATACTCAATACTCCTATATAAAATGAAACTAAGCCATATATCAATTGCTTTTTTACAGCAAGTTTCATCGAGATATATGAAATTCCAAAAGCAAATAGAAAAAATAAACCAACATTTGCTACGTATGAAAACCGTTCTGAAATAATAGCTAGTCCAACAGGAATAAACTGAAGTACCAACACAATTGAACACAAATAAAAAAGTAAAGAAAATCCAACTAGCCTATTCTTCTTTACCGAATAGATAATTGCACCAATATATATTACAACTGGAATAACAAAAAGATAAATATACAATGGTAATTCCTCATTAGGTGAAATCGGATATGGATGATAAGCCGAAAGCTGATAAGGGATAAATGATTTTACTATGTACATCACAAATCCATAGCAAGCCATAAAAAATGTTTTAATAAAAGAAATGTTTCCTACATCATCAATAGCTCCGACTTCTTGTTGTCCTGAAATTGCTATTAGGCCAAAAATTAAGCTTAGAATAAAGAAAGGCACCTTTTCAATTACTACTCTTTTAATATCACTTCTCCTATAATAAAAATCAATTAGTAAAAGAGAAAGTGGAAAGGTCACAGCCATCCCCTTAGAAAAAAGAGCCCCAATAAATAATAACAAACATATTAGGTATAGTTTTATTCTTGATTTGTTTTGAGACTTAATATACTTGAGATAGCAAATTAAACCTGCTAGATAAAACAATCCGTACAGTAGGTCTTTTCTGCTTGTAATCCACGCTACAGCTTCCAATTGTACCGGATGAACACCAAACAAAAGTGCTGTAAGAACAGCTAATTCTAATTTGCCGCTTAACAAGAAAATAAAAAAGAAAACTAAGCAAACATTAACCAAATGCAACAACACATTAGTTATATGAAATATATGGGGGTTAAATTCATCAACAGAATAATCCAATGACCAAGAAAATACTGTTAAAGGAGTATATCCACCATTTTTATCAACTGAAGTAAACATGTCTTTAATGTTTTCAGATGATAGGTTGGTTACCTGTTGATTTTCCAAAACAAAAGTATCATCATCCCAATTCACCCAATCGTTGTTCATATTAGGTGACATCACAACAAACACTACTAAAATACATATGAATAGCCAAAATCGAGTGTTCGATAACAAATTTATTAACCCAGTTAACCTTGACATTCTACGAATATATATTTTATATGAACAAACAAAAACCTTTCACTGGTTTCTTCAATATGATTTCAATCCAATAGAACTTGAACACAACAATAACCGTAGGTCTGACATAACACATTATCATGCAATTACTTTTGACAAGGGATATTACAAATCATCTAGAAAATTTATTAATTTCTATCGATAATGTCAAAATAAGCAGCCCAAATGGGTGAAAAATGATAAATTTGATTCATTATTAATCAGCTTAATATTATTTTTCACCCATTCACCTTAATTGACAATTAATCTAGCATCACATTTTCATTATTAAAGGAAAAAGAATCTCGTAATCGTAAAATATATGAAGCTAATTAAACAAATATCAAACAATCATATATTAGCTATCACTATTGGACTGGTTTACTTATGGTTTGGAGGATTAAAATATTTTCCAGGATTGAGCCCAGCAGATGAACTTGCTAAAAACACCATAAACCTACTAACCTTTTCGTACATTCCCTCTAATGTTTCAATCATTTTACTTGCAATCTGGGAAACACTAATAGGGCTGTTGTTAATACTAAATCTTTATAGACGCCCTGCAATAATATTAGCCCTCGTTCACTTAGCATTTACTTTTACTCCTTTATTTTTGTTTCCACAGGAATCATTTGAAAATTCGGCTTTTACTTTGACATTACTCGGCCAGTATATTATTAAGAACATAATCATTATTGGCGCCTTATTGACATTATATAAAATACCTGTGACATCTAATAAACTGCACTAAAATGCAGTTTATTCAAACTTTTTTGATTTTAACAAGATTGAAGTAAGATTAAATTTTGTCATTGACAAATCTTCTTATTTTTGTGTCTAGTTTAGAGATTGATTTATTACTTGTTGTCGCTTGAATTTTTTTCACCAATTCACGATTCAAAGCTATGTATATACAAAATCATTTATATTTAACTGATAGTTGAACTTGGGTGGAATTAGATAATTATAATATGAACAAAAAAAATAGGCTTAGAATTTTTTTAATACCCATAATGTTAATTCTATCTAGTGCGATAATGGCAGTGGCATGGCTTGGGCACTTAAAATACAAAGAGGACTTAAGTTTTTTGATGGCAACTCTCTTTGCTTGGCTACTTGTTCTTCCTGAATATATTCTTAATGTTTCAGCAATACGGTGGGGTGTAGGTGTTTATCAGCCCAGTGAAATGGCAGCGATGAACCTTTCGTCAGGTATTGTTTTCATTGCTCTAGTTTCGCATTTCTTTTTAGGCGAAGAATTAACTACTCAAAAGTATATTGGTTTTGGACTGATGATTATTGCGATGGTTTTTATTTCAGGATCTAAACCTGCTGAAATTAAAAATCAAAAGGAACTTTAGGTATGGAAAAATACCTAGTTCCACTCGTGCTTTTGGCTTCAAGCATCCTAATGGCCTTTGCTTGGATTGGTCATATAAAATACAGAAATATAAGCTTCTTTTCAGCACTAATAATCAGCTGGTTATTAGTTCTTCCCGAGTATCTGCTCAATGTTTCAGCAATTCGCTGGGGAGTTGGAACTTACGAGCCAAGTGAGATGGCAGCCATTAACTTATCTACGGGAGTACTTTGTATTGCACTTGTTTCAAAAATGTTCTTGGGCGAGAAGTTGAGTTCCCGTAAAGTTTTTGGTTTTATTTTAATGATCATCAGCGTGATTCTTGTAGTGCTCTAACGTATAGATATATTAGATATTCCTATTATGGTGATATCTTCAAAAATAAGCAGGATACCTAGAAGCCTTACTTATTTCCCAGTAAAACGATGGATTATTCTAGTCCGCCGCAAGGAATTATCTATAATCGAAAAATGGGTAGAATTCAAACCTTTGAAATAAATTCCTTTTTCTCTGTAGCGCCAGGAGTAGCACCCTGAGGGATGCTGTTGGTTATTGGTTTTGTTAGCTATTCGTTTTTTTTTATTCAAATTTTTTATCAATGAATTTTGAATTCAAAAGTCTAGCAACGGCCATATAATTAGGTTTGAAATATATTTTATCTCCAATACTATATTTCTTTTTCCCTTCTTCAGTTGTATTTGTGCCAATGTCAACAACAAGCATGTCAGAGGTTATTCCGACGTATTCTAAATCTTTATCAATAAATTCAATATCGTTTTGATCAACATCCAATAAACCGAAATCAAGAATAGCTTTAATTGAAGTTTCATTAACATCCTCCTGATTGAAATCTGCAGATTGCCCAACAATGGCGTGGCTTATTATACCATCTGGCACAATTTTTTTTTCTTCGAGTTCAATTATATTGGCGCAAAATTCAAAGGTGTCTGTTGACAGTTCTTTAAATTGCTTATTATCCAATGGGCTAATTCCAAAAAAAATAGCTTCCCCAACTCGAAAATGATTAATATCTTTTGGGATTGTATTATTTTCAATAAGTGGCAAGGTGATCGATGTTCCACCAGAAACATATTTCAAATCCTTATTGAATTTTACGGAAATTAGTTCCTCATAAAGTGATAGTTGCAATAACTTGTCATAAGAAGGTTCAACACCATGCATACAACCCAAATTTGACCCAATACCGATAACCTCTATATTGGAAAGTTGAAATACACTTTCATAAAAGTTCATTAATTCAGTTCTTTTTACACCTTCACGTAATTCACCAAGTTCCACCATTATTATTATTTGATGAATCTTGTCAACCTTTTTAGCAGCATCATTTAATGTCACGATAGTTGGATAGGAACTGTTCAGAGAAATATTTGCATACTTTACAATATCATCCGCATATATTTTTGCGGGAGGTTTAATGTATATTGTTTGCATTTTAGGATTAACAGCTTTTAAATTTTTCAAACTCGTTAACCTAGAATCTCCTATAGAGTCTATTTTTTGAATAATTTCATCTGTAAGTACATGCTTAAGAAATTCTTTGTCTCCCGAAAAAACTTTTGTAATTAAACTCCAAGAAATATTGTGAGTATTAAAATACGCACTTAAATACTTGATGTTGTCTTGGATTTTCTTTGTATGAATTATTAACTCAGCCATAATTTATTTCTTTAATCTCATTTCCAGATACGGATTCGAAAACCCAAATTTTTCATAAAGGTGTTTCGCAGGGTTGTTCGCTTCAACATGAAGAGCAATATCACCTTTTGAATGATCAATAGCTTTTCCCATTAAAATTTTCCCTAGTCCTTTGCCTCGGTATTCTTTATGTGTAGCAATGTAAACAAGAATGTTTTCTGGGATATAACCACCCATTCCAGTTTCATTAATTACTGTTGTTCCGACAATTTCATTATCATCTTTTAAGAGCATAGTAAATCCACCGAAGGAAGTAAATTCCTTTGTTGAGTATTCAATTGCTTTTTGAATATCTTTTTTAGGGTCTCCATATTGTTCAAGATTATCAAATAAGAAATCAACTATTTCTTTTTTTTCTAATTCACTTGGTTTGTTTAAAGAGTCGAAGATTTTAGTTCCTATCATATATTGCTTTGTTTCCAAACAGTATACCTCTTTTTCTAGGATAAACAAGTTATATATGGAGTTTTAAATGATAGCCAAAATAAGCATAAGTGATGTAGCTACTTTTGTAGCAATACTACTATGCTGACATTAGGTTTACTTCAAATATTATGAATCAATCAATTTTCGAATGATTTTCATTCTGTTTTCAACGATCCTTAGATAGAGAAAAGATAAAGGATTCTATCCTTTGTCAAAAAAACGAATGTTTATTTCAGGTTTATGATAAAATTTAAAACAAAAATACCGCAAGCTGTATAGTAAGAAGTTGTTAGAGAATTAAATTAACGTTCTAGGATAGGAAGTCGTACAGATTCTCGAAGCATAATCCATACTACATATAGGTTGTGTTATGTGCATTAAGTTTTCTATTAAGAAATTGATCTATAAACAGGAACATAATTATGATCAATAAAGCTGTTAAAAGAAATACAAACGTATCAATGTAAACTGTCTGAAAACCATCTGAAAACTTTTCTTCTACCTCAAAAATGAAAAGGGATAATAGTAGAGTCATAATTGAGACACTTATAATTACCCAAGTTTTCAGAGAGATTAACGGCTCAACAACGGTTTTAGTTGTCATCGCTATATCCACTTTTTTCATCACTTCTTCAGTGAAATTTGTAGAGGGGATAGTCCGTTCGAAGTTATGATTTATATGTTTTTCAAAAATATTTTTATCTTCCATCTTGACTTAATTTATTTTTATCGTTTGTAACTCATTATTCAGTAATTTCTTCATTATCACATACATTTTTTTTCGTATTCTCATTAAACTTACTTTAATGTTAGAAGGACTCATGCTAGTGATTTCATGAATTTCTTTGACTGAAAATTCATCGAGATAGTATAAACTGATCAAATTCCGTTCGATTGGTCTCAAGTATTTTAATGCCTCATCGAGATAGTACTTTTGATCACTATCATTTAGATAATTAATGGTGGAATCATCCTCTATATCAAATGCTTCTTCGTCAATTGAATGAAACTGTATTTTTTTGCTTCTTAGGTGATTAATAGACGTAAAGTAAGCTATTCTATACAACCAAGTTGAAAATTTTGATTCCCCCTTAAATTGATTAATCGATTTGAACGCTGTAAGAAAAGTTTCTTGCCCCACATCTTCAGCATCCTCAGGCAGGTTTAACATTCTGTAGATTAATGAGTATACCATGTTTTTATATCTATCTACTAGCACTGAAAAGGCTTGAGAGTCTCCTGCTTGTACTTTTTTAATTATTTCCCATTCGTCGCTCATTCGACTAATTCTTGGAATCTTTGTTTTTAATCTTGTTCTCGATAAAATTGGCAAGAAGAAGTGCGATTCCACCAAAAACAAGCGCTAACATAACACCTGTAATATCAGAATTTTCGAACCCATACTTATCTGCATAGTAGTTGCCAATAAAGAGACCCGAGGGAATAAATAATAGCAGGAATGCAAGTTTGATCACAGAAATTTTCTTTTTTGTTGGATTCATCCCTGCCTCAATCATTGCCATTTCCTTACGGTGTCTAGCCGTTATTCTAAGGTATTCTATTCCGAAAATGAGAGCGAAAAACGCGATCATCCCAACGATTTGTACTGTTGAATTCATGTTTTTAAATTTTTAGTTCACTACGTTAGTCGCAAAGCAACCAAAGATGGTTACAAAAAATTATGAAAATATTATTCTGAATAATCTATTAGGCCTAATAATGAGAAAGAAGCCAATGTGATTTTACTCAAAGGAATCAATAAATATAGCACCTTTATACTACGCAATTTCTATGGATAGGTAGCTAATCAATATAGATTTCAAGGACTAGCTTTCATAGTCGCAGATAGAAAGGGTGAGTTTTATCTTTTTTAACTTACTCACTTCAATTAAAATTCGAATGTTTCCTAGTTTAAGAAACAGTTACCTACTAATAATTACTTTTCGAGTTGCCCTTGTTAAATCCTCAAACTCGATATTAATTATATAGACTCCTTCTGACAAAGAAGAAACATCAATCGTTTTATCATTTTTATTGTACCCTTTAACAATTGCACCTATGGAATTAAATATATCAATCGATTTGATACCTGTTTTGGAATCTATAGTAATAAAATTTCTTGCTGGGTTTGGTAAGGTGTTAACCTCTATTAATTCATTCTCGAGAACACCAACAGACCCTGTAAAATAACTAGGAATTGTATCATAAAAACCTTGAACGCTGTCTACTACTGATAGAAAATCATCAATACTTTCACAATTTGATCCAGATGTTGGCCTATGATAAACAGTAGCAAAAGACATTGTAATTTTTCTTCCCATAATAAAATTGAATTCTCCAAACGAAATTACAAACCTTCTATCTCCAGGAATATTCGACTCACTACATTCGCTCCATTGAGCTCCATCTGAAGGCAAACCTGCATATTGATATGGAAATGGTTGTGTACCGCCACCACTTGTATGACCATTCCCACCATAAACCATTGGACTACCATCTTTCCAATATCCCTGAAGGTAATTGTAATAATCTATTGGTAAAACAGGATCATTCATGGCTGGATTCCCTCCAGAACTAAAACCTGCAAAAGAACTCATAGAAGCAATCTGTCCATCTAAAATGGGTAAATCTACCATTGCTATTCCCTGAACGGGAGGAAATGTTCCATAGTCACTATCGGTATTATCCCCATTATAAGCATAGCCTAAGTTTCTTGAAGTATCACAACCAATATAATCATCAGCATACCCACCAATATCAGGATCTACAAATAATCCAAAATGAGTGCCACTGTACATAGTGTCAGATTTATTTAAAATCTCAACATCATAAAAAACAGAATTATTAATAGCATCATTTGTAGCAAAGGTATATGACATAAAATGCAACTCAATGCCAAGTGCAAGTGCACCAGTGGCAGTATGTACATTTCCAACATCATTCATAACCCACCATTTATTCATATCACCCTTTATAGCAGGATAATCTCCATCCAGTGGATTATAGTCTCCATCACTATTTGCATCCACAAAAGGTGCTAGATTTTGATTTGGTACAATGAATGATAAATTTGGATTGTTTTTCCCTGGCCACTCAAGAATATTAACACTTGTAGTACCATCAAACAAAAATGCATCAATTTCTGCTTTTGTAACAGTCCAAAACCTGTCATAATTTAAACAACTATAAGCATTTCCTGTACTCTCTTCTATTGGTCCTGGCCAAAATTCATTTCCACCTGCCCCATATGTTTCAGCGGCTAGATGAATTACACCATTCCCATCAGTTCCCGCTACCCAAATTCCACCAGAATACAATGTTTTTAGTCCCGAACCTTTTGGTATCTCATATCCAGCATTAGCCGTAGAGATATCCTGCCATAACACACCTTTTGTAGAATGATAAGATTTAACATTGTTATAATCCATAATGTCAACTGATATGCCCGGAGCACATTGTGTTAAAATTTTCTGAGAGAAAACCCCTTGCATTAATAGAATTACGGATAGTATCGTTATTTTTTTCATATAATATATTTGACAAAGCAAATCAAGTGAAAAATAATCAATTATAGTCCTGCTATCTATTTGTAGGAAGATATAAAGACATTATCGGTCAACACTCCCATTCTATCGTTAAATATTTTATTATTATAGATTGTTATAACACAAGGTATCAACCTTCAACACCTCTTTTTAATTAAAAATCGTTACAGACGAAATAATAAAGGAGAAAAACAAACCCAATGGAAACTATTATTTCACAGCCATTTAAAAGAAAAAAGCTCATCTAATTGATAAGGTTTTTGTCTTGTGACCCCCCGACAGGATTATTTCATGATAGCAGAGTATTAATAGAGGACTTAAACAAAGTCTAATTATTTGAAACTTATTTATCTATATATCAAAAAAAGGGTGCTGTTGGCACCCTTTTTCTATTGATTAATTATTTTTCTAGTTTGGAACTAAATGAAATTCATGCGTACTTCCACCATTTGAAAATTCATACCATAGTTCATCCTTTTTCAATTTTAATATGGTATAATCTGAAGTTGATACTGTTGATGTTGCTGCGGTTAATTCATAACTCCCAGTTCCAGAAACGTTAATCAAAGACTTGTCATTATCCAAGCCCCATGTTCCAACATCATTCTTTGGGTCTCCACTTGCATCGTTATAAGCTCTTGTATAAACGCCCCCATCAGCAAAAGTCTCTGTAAAGTTTGTAATCAAAAGACTAGAAGTGTTATCTACTCCATCTAAATAATAAGCATCAATTTTCCACGTATTGGTGATGTTCTTTTCTGCTTTTCTTAATGTTCCTCCATTATCATACTTTTTACAAGACGTCATTGCCAAAGCTGTTAACAATACGATTCCGATTCCTTTAAATACATTTTTCATATCTATCTTTTTTTATTGATTAAACTATTTTTATTCATTAGGTATTAAGTGAAATTCATGTAAGCTTCCTCCATTTTCGTAGCTATACCAAAGTTCTTTTTTCTTTAGTTTTACTATTTGATAATCTGATGTCGATACCGTTGAATTTGCATCACTAAGCTCCAAACTACTAACACTCATAATTCGAATATTTTCTTTATCCGAATCAAAAGCCCAAGTTCCAGTTTCAGAAAACTGATTACCATCTTTGTCAATATATGACCTTACGTAATCTCCATTTTCCTTGTATTCTTCTTGGTAATTCTGAATGACAAGTGTGTTCGTTGCATCATTACCGTTTAATGAATAAGTTTCCAGCTTCCAACTTTGCTTCAATTTTTTTTCAGCATTCTTAACTAGACCTCCTTCATCATATTTGTTACATGCTCCAATTGCAATCATCATGATTGCAATTGCAATTATTGTTTGAATGTTTGTTTTCATAATCTTGTTTTTAATATTCACCCTAGGGATTGATTAAAAACAAAAAAGGTTGGAAAACAAATAAGGATTTTTTAAAATAGATATCTGAATGAGATGTACCCACTTAATAGACAAGTGGTTGTGTAATTGAATTTTTTAGGGAAATTAATTGTGTTTGCAGCTATATTTCGTAATCCCACATCGGATTTCAACCCATATTCAATTTTGAATTTAGAAATACGTTGTTCAATTCCTGCTCCAAAGTTTAACCCAAAATCAAAAGTACTAAACGAAGAATTAGTTGCATTTTCAACCCAATTTATTGAAGTCTGTTCTTTTATTGAGTGTGATAAAAAGAGACCAGATTTAATTATTAATATTCTTTGACGATATGGATTATTGATAAATCTTAGTTTATAATCTAAACTGATTTTTTGCTGTTTCAATCTTATATCTTTGTGAATTAGTCTGCCTTCATTATAAAAATCATAGCCTTGGTTATGTACGGAATGAAAATCGTATTCTAATTCCAGCCCTGATTTATTGTTGAAATTGTAGCCTAAAATCCCACCCGTGCTATATCCAACTGAAAGGTTGTTCTGAATAAGCGAATTTCTGTTCATTCCATTTTTCACATCATTGTTAAAAATCCAAGAATTTCCTACGCTTCCAATTAAACCAATTTCAAATCGAGTAGTTTTTGGTTTTGGAAAAGTATCATAGGCTGCGATTACAGTTGGCTGTATAAAGTCAACATTAATTAACTGTATCTCTTTAGGTGTAATCCGTTCAACTATTACCTCAGGAATAATATTTGAATCAAGTATGACAATAGAAACTACGGGTTCTTTGTCAAAGTTGTTTTTACTGGTGTTTGAGGAAATTTCTTTATTATCAGTTAAGGTTGTCGATTTTAAATCCGCTTCCACGCTATTCACTTCTACAGTTTTCTCATGATTTTCTATATCAGACGTTAAAGAATTTGAAGTGATTATAGAGGATTCAGGCATACCGGATTCATTTTGTTTCGAATTAGACGTATCCTGATTTCCTTTCTTAACTATCTCGTTAATAATTGCATTATCAGCTTCATTATTGTTCTCAGTCAATTCTACTATGTTTTTATCAGACTGAAAGTTAAATATAGACAATGAAAATAAAATCAGAATAAATGACGCAGCACCAAAGAACCACCAAATAAATTTTCTTTTTCTTCGGTCTTCATGGACAACAATGTTATCCCATACATCATCTATTATTAATTGTCTTTTAAGGTTATTCCATGTTTTTGATGGCGCTGATTTAATTTGATTATCAAAACTCTCTCGAATTTTATATTCATCGGTTGAAAGATTTGCAGCTTGATCAATATTCGCCCATAACCCTTCAGGAGCTCTCTTTTGCTCTCCATCAAAACTATCTTTGATTACCTTTTCGATATGTTTATCAGAATTAGACATTAGACGGATTAATCATACCTCTTAGTAGATGTTTTGCCCTGCTTAATTGTGATTTAGAAGTTCCCACCGAAATATTTAGTGCAGTTGCAATTTCTTGATGGGCATATCCTTCAATAGTATAAAGCTTTAAAACCATTTGAGCTTTTGAGGGTAAATTATTTACATATTTTATAACCTCCACAGATTCGACATTTTCAAATAGTTCCTCTTGATTTGCCTTCTCTTCATTAGAATAATCTTCTAACACTTCTAAATGTCTTTTCTTTTTCTTGTAATGTTCCAGTGCTGTATTAACAACAATTCTCCTAATCCATCCTCCAAGTGATTTAGAAGAATCATGTGTATCCAACTTTCTAAACACTTTTATAAACCCCTCCTGAAGGATGTCAGCAGCTTCATCATCATTATCACTGTAATTACACGCCACAGAAAACATACCATCCGCATACTTTCTATAAAGCATTTCTTGACAGTGTCTATCTTTATTAAGAGTTCCTTTTATAAGCTCTTCATCCGTATAGCTATGTGGTAATTTCTCACTCATTAACTAATAATTGAATACAATTAAGGCAGACTCATCTAATCGATCTAATACGATGTCATAGATAATATCATTATTGTTTTTATCTATTAAAATAGTATTTGTACCTGAAATGTTTGAAACATCAGCATTTTCAAAATAAGAAGTTGGTACGGGTTGAAACCAATGATTTGGGTCTAAAACTATTTTTGCTGGACTGGTTACATCTTTGTCCAATAAAATATTTCCTCCACTATTATCTTCAGCTCTAATTCTAAACTGTTCCGCATCGTAAAATTCAAACCTAAAGGGAATTGAACTTCCTGCCGTATAAGTATAGTTACCTTCTACTAAAATACATAAATCACCATTATCATCAAACGTCCTAAAACCAATATCAACCCTTTTATATTCACCTTGTGGGATCGTAAATTCTAATTCAGAAACGGATTGGCTTGCATTAAAAGGAATTACTAAACCATTTGTAAACTCCTTATTAAAAATTACATCATCACCTTTTTCACGATCTGCATCAAAATCAAAGTATTCAATATTAATGTGTCCTCCAGTAAATGTCAATTGACCTCCTAGTGTGGCTGTTTTTTCAATATCTACATAAAAATCAACATCTGTTGGCTTTTTCCACTTTTGACAAGTGGAAAAACAACAGATTATCGTGATAGCAATTAATGTTTGTTTCAAAATCATTTTTTTACAAATTTACCTGAACTCAAGGTGTTTTCACTCTTTAAGACGTAAAAATACATACCAGGGTTATATTCTGAAATATCAATCATGGAGATTTTATTCCAGTTTGCCTGAAAAACTAGTCTTCCTGCAAGGTTATATATTTTGATCTCCGATGAATTACTCATTGATGTTTCAATCTGAATGTAATCAATAGCTGGATTAGGATAAACTTTTGACACCACACTTAAATTCTCCTCGATACTATTTGGTGCGACCAATGTATATATGTAAACATCACCATTATCACCACAATACCAATTAATTCCATTTGCACTATAGAATACGTCACTAATGTCATTTGTAGTATTGCTCACTTCTATCGACCAGTTTGTGCCTGCATCAATAGTCATTAACACGAGTCCGCCTAAACCAACTGCTCTGCCCTCAAGCCCGTTAGCAAATTCTACATCGGATAAATCAGATGTACTTCCACTAATTTGTGTTGACCAATTTACTCCTGCATCAGAAGTAAATAAAATTAGTCCAGATTGTCCCACAATATAAGCTGAATCGGAATTAACAGCGTAAACACCTGTTAAATCTCCAGTTGAAGTAGTCGATTGAAGATTCCAAGTAGCCCCTCCATTTACAGTATGGAGTATTATGCCTCCAGTACCTCCATCAGCACCTACAGCCCAACCATTTGTCGAACTTGAAAATGATACAGCAAATAAATCTTCTCCTGTTCCAGATGTTTGAGGTGTCCAGTTGTCGCCACCATCAATTGATTTTCCAACATAACCATTCCTACCTACTATCCAACCATCCGATGAACTTTCAAATTCAACATCAAATACTCGATCAGGAATTGATGTTGTGTCTCTATTCCAAGTAAGTCCTCCATTTACCGTTTTAATGATTGCACCGTCTCCAGTCGTTTGAAATTTCCCAACACCAATTACTTCTGAATTTGAAAAAACGTGACAATCCAATATTTGAATACTATCACTTCCCATATTTTGCTGTGACCAAGAAAACCCTTGATTGGTTGTTTTATAAATCGCCCCATGCTGGAAATTTAATCCGATAGTGGAATCTCCAAATGCCCATCCTGTCATATTGTTTTGGGTAAACCCAATTGTATTAATTTTATTTAACGCCTGAATGTCTTGCTGCATCCAACTTTGAGCATTTGAAATATTAATTAATGAAAATGCTATCAGTGTAAGGTAAATTTTCTTCATAATCCTGAGTTTTTATGTTTCTTGCCTTTATGATTGTTGAAAAATGAAATAGGTTGGAAAAGAGTAGAGAAAAATTATTTATGCCCAGTTTTAATTAGAGTATTTGAAATGCCGATATTTTATTTCGTGTTTTGAATTGGTTTCAAAACAAAAATGCCGAAAACTACTAATTTTCGGCATTTTATATTGTTTGTGACCCCGACAGGATTATTTCATGATCCTTTGTGGACGAAAAACAGTGGATTAAAGCATCAACTCACTTCGTTCGTTTGGCTCTTTTTCCATGATCTCAAATTGAAGCAAGCTTCATTTGGTTCCAAGAAAAAAGCACCACCCTATGGGTGATGCTTTAATCAGTGTGACCCCGACAGGATTCAAACCTGTAACCGCCAGAGCCGAAATCTGATGCGCTATTCAGTTGCGCCACGGGGCCATTTTGCTCCGTGGTGAATCTGCAAAAAATGAAGAAACTCCACGGGGCCATTTGATTCCATGGTTAATCTGCAACGAATGAAGATTAACTAGGAATCAGTTATTTTTTTAATACCCAGGCAGAAAGGCCTTCCGTATTTTTAATTTCTTTCTTAACTTTTTTTGCTTCATTACGAGAGCTATACTTGCCAAAAGCAACTCTATGTAAACCTTCATTTTGATCTACAATCATTGCATCATATCCTTTATCTTGCAATTCTTCTACTAACTTATCTGCATTTGATTTTTTACCAAAACAACCTCCAATCACAAAATAGCCTTTTTCAAGAGAGACTTCCTCTACGGCATCATAAGTTTCTTTCTCAACATAAGTTGTCTCAGCTACAAAAATGTCTTCGACTTCTTTTAATTGAACCGTTATATCGATGCTTCCGTCCAAAGGGTATTGAGCATATACACCATCTCCTAAAGACTCTTTAAACCCTTCTTCAGTCAAGGCTTCATTTTCTGTTAATGACACATCTACAAGCTCATGTTTATGATATGCTGAAACCTTTGTTTTGCTATAAGTAAATGGGTTTAAATCTGAATACTGAAAATTTTCTCCTCCGTTTAACAAATCTGTTTTCATCGGAATCCAAGCAGAATAAAACGCCACAGGAATAAGAACTGCTGCCGCCCACCAATAGTTTCTACGTTTAGAATATTTAGTAGCTGCTGATATTGGAATGACATTATCTTCTTCCTTAACTGGCTGCAATTTATCTTTCTCATGAATTATCTCTATCGGCTTAACCTTTGCTTCCTTAATTGCTTGTTCTGGAACAGCTACTTTCTTTTCTAGAATCGGAATCGCTTTTACAATTGGTAACCCAAAGGAGTTAATCAGAAAGTTTGTTGCGCTCGGCTTAAAACAAATATTATTGCTAGAATCCAAATAAAGAACACCTACTTTATCTACCTCAAATCGTTTTGATATTGATAAAGAAGATTTTATACTGCTAACAAATTCAGAAATCCTTGTAAGCGCTTCTTCGTAATTAATATTATCAGATGCAATTATTTTATGAGCCAATAATCCATCGTTATTTAACAGATGTTTATTAAAAATTACTCTTTTTGATGGTGGAAAAACACGATTAGCGTTTTCATCTATTTTAGCAGAAACATAATTTGCTACGAATCCACCAAAATCTGGCAAAATAACGCAGTCATGCTGGAATAGTAATTCAAAAATATGTAACTCAATCTTTTTCAAAAAGGTAATTTAACTCAGTTATCCAAGGTTAAAACAAATATAGCATGAATTTTAGCTACATACAACAGTAAAACAAAAAAGGTCATTCTTTCGAATGACCTTTACAATAATTTAAAAGTATTCGCTTATTTCATTTCAAATGAATTCATGAAATCAGTAGTAAAATCACCTTCGTTAAATTTCTCATCTTCCATTAACTGTTGGTGAAATGGTATTGTTGTTTTTACACCTTCAATTATATACTCATCCAAAGCTCTTTTCATTTTGGTAATTGCTTCTTCTCGTGTTTGCGCAACCGTAATTAATTTCGACATCATAGAATCATAATGAGGAGATATCATATAGTTCGCGTAAACGTGCGTATCGATTCTTATACCATGCCCTCCTGGAGAATGGTATGAAGTAATTTTACCTGGACTTGGCATAAAGTTGTTATATGGATCTTCAGCATTTATTCTACATTGAATAGAATGTGCTTGCGGAAAATAATCTTTTCCAGAAATTTTCTCTCCACTAGCAATTTTAATCTGCTCTTTAACTAAGTCTCTATTTATAACTTCTTCTGTAATTGTATGTTCTACTTGGATACGTGTATTCATTTCCATAAAGTAGAACTTTCTATGTTTGTCTACTAAAAACTCAACCGTTCCAACACCTTCATAATTTACAGCCTTTGCCGCTTTTTTGGCAGCATCACCCATTTCCTTTCTTAATTTTTCCGTAATGAAAGGAGAAGGGGTTTCTTCGACTAATTTTTGGTGACGTCTCTGAATTGAACAATCTCTTTCAGATAAGTGACATACATTTCCATATTGATCCGCTGCTATCTGTATTTCGATATGACGAGGTTCTTCAATGAATTTCTCCATATACATACCGTCGTTACCAAATGCTGCAGCAGATTCCGCTCTGGCACTATGCCAACCATCTTCACACTCCTGAGCATTCCAACATAGCCTCATCCCTTTTCCACCACCACCAGCGGTAGCTTTCATCATGATAGGGTATCCTATTTTTTCGGCTGTTTTTAAGCAATCAGCTAAATCCTTTAATAATCCTTTTGATCCTGGAACACATGGAACTTTTGCTTTTAACATCGTAGCTTTTGCAGATGCTTTATCTCCCATTCCTTCAATTTGTTCAGGAAGTGCTCCAATAAATTTAATGTTATGCTCTTGACAAATTCTTGAAAATCCTGCGTTTTCACTCAAGAAACCGTATCCAGGATGAATTGCATCCGCATTCGTTATTTCGGCAGCAGCAATAATATTAGGAATTTTTAAATAGGATTCAGAACTTGAAGCTGGTCCAATACATACAGCTTCGTCTGCGAAACGTACGTGTAAACTATCTGCATCTGCAGATGAATAAACAGCTACGGTTTTAATTCCCATTTCCTTACAGGTACGAATTATACGTAATGCTATTTCGCCTCTGTTAGCAATTAATATCTTTTTAAACATGGTTATTTGCTTAGGTAAAAAAATGCAACTTTAAATTAAGTCGCTTTTAAAAAAAGTCTTTAAGCTGGATCAACTAAAAACAATGGCTGATCAAACTCAACTGGAGTAGCATCATCTACCAATACTTTTACGATTTTACCAGATACCTCAGATTCAATTTCATTGAACAATTTCATTGCTTCAACAATACAAATTGCATCACCTTCCTTTATCACATCTCCAACTCCAACAAATGCGGGTTTATCTGGAGAAGAAGAACGATAAAATGTTCCTATCATTTGCGATTTAATGGTAATATAATTCGCATTTTCATCAACCGCAGGTACTGCTGGTGTAGCAGGTGTCTCCGCAACAGGTGCTGCTACTTGTTGAACCATTGGTTGTGCAACTTGTGGTGCCTGCATCATTGGAACTTGTTGTATAACCGGATCCGGTGCAACGTTAGACTTTTTCTTTGCCATATAATCTGACTTGATAAGAATTTTAAAGTCTTTTTGTTCTATTTCTACTTCATTTACTCCCGAACGAGAAACAAATTTTATTAAGTCTTGTATTTCAGAAAGTTTCATATATAAAGGTTCTTTTTATTTGTTTTAGGAAGGGCTAAGGTATAAAAAAATGTTAACGGAAATCATTCCCATTAAAGAATTAATAGATAATTAGCTATCAAATAAAGATTCTAGATTAGTAAGCCCATTTAAGATAGATAGCGCCCCAAGTAAAACCACCTCCAAAAGCAGATAAAACAATATTATCTCCTTTTTTCAATTTGTCTTCCCATTCCCATAAACACAATGGAATAGTGCCAGCTGTGGTGTTTCCATATTTTTCAATGTTTACCATAACTTTTTCCTTAGGCAATCCCATTCGGTTCGCAGTTGCGTCAATAATTCTCAAATTAGCTTGATGGGGTACTAACCAATCTACATCATCGCTCGTAAGATTATTTCTTTCCATTATTTCTGCAGAAACGTCTGCCATGTTGGTTACAGCAAATTTAAAAACTGTACGCCCTTCTTGATAAACATACATATCATGAGAACCAACATTTTCCTTAGTAATAGGTTCTTTAGATCCTCCAGCTCTTTGAAGTAAGAACTCTCTACCTGAACCATCTGCTTTCATTACTGAATCGATTACTCCATATCCCTCTTCATTAGGTTCCAAAAGAACACCTCCAGCTCCATCACCAAAAATGATGCATGTGTTCCTATCTCGATAATCAATTATACTAGACATTACATCTCCACCAATAACAATAACTTTTTTGGCAGTTCCATTTTCAATGTATTGTTGACCTGTTGTTAAGGCGTATAAGAAGCCTGAACATGCTGCACTAACATCGTATCCCCATGCATTTTTTGCTCCTGATTTATCACAAATCACATTGGATGTACTCGGAAACCTATAATCTCCTGTAATTGTTCCAACAACAATCATATCTATTTCCAAAGGTGATATCCCTCTTTTCTTACAAATACCTTCTACAATCTCCACTCCTAAATCAGACATTGCCTGACCTTTAGCGCACTTCCTTCTCTCTTTTATTCCTGTTCTAGAAACAATCCACTCATCATTTGTGTCAACCAATTTTTCTAAATCTGCATTGGTCAATTTACCTTCTGGAACCGCTCCTTGAACTGCCGTTATTGCTGCTGTAATTTTACTCATTCAAATGCTTCTTTTATTTTAGATGCAAGGTTTGCTTCCGTAACATCTTTTGCCAAAACTAACATATTCTTAATTGCTTTTGGACTTGAGATACCATGACCTATCAACACGTTACCGTTAACACCTAGAATTGGTGTTCCTCCATATATTTCATAATTGAAACGACCAAAGTACTCATCTAGCGTTCCTTTTTTCGCCATAATCGTGTAAACTGCTTCAGCTTGTTTTAATACAACATTTCCGGTAAAACCATCACATACAATTACATCAACATTATCTGAAAACAATTCTCTCCCCTCAACATTTCCAACAAAATTGAAATCTTTAGATCCCTTCATTACTTGATATGCTGCTTGAGAAAGTAAATTACCTTTCCCTTCTTCTTCGCCTATATTTAATAACCCAACTTTAGGGTTTTTTATTCCAAATACATTTTCTGCATACAGTGACCCTAAAATTCCAAATTGGTACAATACATCAGGTTTGCAATCAGCATTTATCCCTACATCTAGAATTACACCTACCCCACCATTGTCTTTTGGCAAAACAGATGTAATACTTGGACGAATAATTCCTGGAACGGGTCTTATTGAATACATAGACCCCACTAACATCGCCCCTGAATTACCAGCGCTTGCAAATGCTTGAATCTCATTCTTTTGCAACATGTTAAAGCCTATTGCAATACTTGAGTCTTGCTTCTTTCGATAAGCTTTTGCAGGATGTTCTTGCATCTCAATAACTTCAGATGCATTTATTAAATCAAAAAGAGAAGCATCTATAGCTTCTCTTTTAAGTATCTCTTCAACTTTAGATTTATCGCCAATTAGTACAAGACGAATATCATCTGAAAGTTCTTTTTGTGCTTCAATTGCTCCAAGGACCGTAGCCTCAGGAGCAAAATCTCCACCCATAATATCTAAACCGATTTTCATCGACGAAATGTAATAAGAATTTTTCTAAAACTCTTATTAATTATAGCGCCAATTCTTTTTCCATTACTACCTTTCCTTTGTAGTAAAGTTTACCTTCAGACCAATAAGCTCTGTGATATAAATGAGCTTCACCAGTTGTTGGACAAGTAGCTATTTGTTGAGTAGCTGCTTTGTAATGTGTTCTTCTCTTATTTCTTCTCTGTTTCGAGATTTTTCGTTTAGGATGTGCCATTATATATGGTTTTTATTTCTTGTTAATTCTTATTTTTCAATTCTTGTAACGCAGCCCACCTAGGGTCAACATCACTGTTCTCTTCACTTTCACTTTCCGAATTATAATTCGGTTCTTCTGTCAACAAATATTGATCAACGATTTCTTTTACATTTTCGTTACACTCTCCTTCTTCATGCGTCATTTTCGCAGGAATACAAAGATGTATAAACTCATATATAAATCGAGCAACATTGATCTCATGGTCTGAAGGTGGAATAGTTGTAATCTCATCATTTGAATTTGTAATTTCTTCATCAGAAAACTTACATATTTGCATGAAACTATTACTGATGTCTAATGATAAAGGATCCAAACAAATATCACATTCGACATTTATTGAACCCGTTATAGAAAATGTAAGCACTAACATTGTGCTTGACTTTTCCAATTGCATTTCAACATCTACATCTCCATCCTCTAATACAGAGTCTGTGTTTGTAAAATTTGTAAAGAACTCTTTTCCAATTTTGTATTTATACTCATGAATTCCCTCCTTAAGCCCTACAAATGAAATATCATATTTCTTAAGATTATCAGTCATGATTCCAAAAAATGGACGGCAAAGATAAACAAATAAGTTTTAATATGAAAGTTTATCCGTTTTGCATACCTATTCAATCATCTATTTATCGATTCGCAAGCTAAAATTTCATTATTTTACCACCCAATGGGTTTAGAGGAATTGGGATATTTAGGTTTGTTTTTAGCAGGTTTTTTAGCTGCAACTATTTTACCTTTTTCCTCTGAAAGCGCATTAGCAGTAGCGCTTTTGAATGGACTTGATTCATTTTCTTGCTTGTTTGTAATAACCATTGGAAATTGGTTAGGAAGTATCACCACTTATGGAATTGGCTATTTAGGGAAAGTAGAATGGATTGAAAAATATTTTAAAATAAGCCATCAAAAAATACTAAAAACGCAAAAACGTTTTAAGAAATATGGCAGTTTACTCGCATTATTTGTTTGGGTTCCAATAATTGGGGATGTATTTGCACTTAGTCTTGGGTATTTTAAGGTCAACTTTACTTTAACTGCATTATTTATGTTAATTGGAAAGTTTACACGGTACGCGGTGATTGTTTATTTACTTAATTAAAACGCATATACTCTTCAGGATTTAACGCTGCTCCTTTGTGCCACAATTCAAAATGTAAATGAGGCCCAGTAGAAAGCCTACCTGAATTTCCAATTATTGCTATCGGCTCACCTGCCTCAACAAATTCTCCAACTTTTTTCAATACGAAAGAATTATGTTTATACACCGAAATCAAATTATGATTATGCTGCAAATAAATGATATGTCCATTTTCTGGGGTCCAATCCTTAAATACTACTGTACCATCTAAGGTCGCCATAATAGCTTCATCTTTTGGCGCTATAATATCTACCCCAAAATGCCCTTCTTTTAAATTGAACGAATCAGATACAGAGCCATTTATTGGCGTAAAGAAAAAGACACCTTTCATATCATCGTTCTGACTGATACTCCCTCCTTTATCATGCAATTCATATTTTTCTCTTAAATCTATTTTAGCCCTTAAAGCACTATCTTCTTTAGAGATTGAAAAATTCATTGTTGCATAATCCGTAGAATCTCTATTGTAAGCAGAGTCTTGTGATGTTGGATCTGAAGGAACTTCTTCATTCAGTATCGTAATTAAATTTTGATAATACAGTTCTTCAACACTAGATTGGTGCTTTACTTTCTCCAAATACTTGATGTTTTCTAAATCAATTTTTCGTAATGTTAATTCATTACTTAAATCCGGCATCCCAGGAATAGATTGCTTTATTGGTGTATAGGCAATTACCAAATAAGTACCTATTACAACAAGTATTGTAAAAAAAGAAAGCATCACCAAAGCATTCAAAGGAGAAAGCATAAAGTGTCTCTTTTCCTCAAAACTTTCAGCATTTACAACAACAATACGAACCTTCTTGCTAATCCTCTGAAATAAGGATAATTTTTGCTCTTTGTCTTTTTTAGTTTTGACCATTGGTTACTACAAATATTACTAAAATCATTTACGTATCTGCTATTCATAACAAAAATTAACTGTTTTCGATAAAATAAAACAAGGTAAACAAAATAAATTTGAAGGATTGTAGTTATTATTGCACGTTTCAAACCACGTAGTGAAAATTATCAACGTATATAAAATTCTAACATCAGTATTCTTAATTGGAATAATTACACTGATTAGCTGTAGCACTGAAAAAGACGCTTGGCTTAATAGAAGTTACCACAACACTACTGCAAAATATAACGGGTATTTTAATGCTGGGGAAATAATTAAGGAAGCAATGACTAATTATGCTGAGTCTCGAGTAGAGAATTATAATGTCATTATTCCCGTATATGAATATGCAGATGAAATTGGATCAAAATCTCTTTATGCTCCAATGGATACAGCTGCTGCGAAATGTGAGACTGTTGTCGGAAGACATTCTATGCCCTCGATTAAAAAAGGGCAATTCAGAAAAACAGAATGGTGTAGATGGATCGATGATAACTGGATGGTGATTGGACAATCTAAATTTTACAAAAGAGATTTTGAAAAAGCATTAAAGGATTTCATTTACATAGAGAGACAATATGCTAAAGAATCGATAAAATATAATGCTATGCTTTGGCAAGCTAAGACCTATATTGAATTGGAAGAATATGAAGAAGCGGAAGATGTTTTAAAGAAATTAGTAGAAGGGGAGGAAGAGTTAGCAGAGTTGATTAAAGAGCAGAAAGAGGAAGAAAAAAAGAAAAAAGAAAAATCAAGGTCTAGATCTAAATCTAGACATAAAAAGAGAAGCAAGACAAAAAGAGAAGATGATAAAATGCCGCCTGCTTATCCTAAAAATTTCAATCGAGAAATTGCCCCTGTATATGCTGATTTATTTTTAAGGCAAAAGAAATATCCAAAGGCAGTAGAAAAATTAGAAGAAGCGATTGAATTAGAGAAAAAACGTCAATTTAAAACACGTCTTATTTTTATCCTAGCACAAGTTCAACAAGAACTTGGAAATGAGCAAGCTTCTAGTCTTTATGAGCAAGTAGTTAAGCTTAACCCAAAATACGAAATGGCTTTTCAAGCTAAAATTAAACAAGCTTTAGCTTACAGTGGAGGAAGTAATAAATCTATTAAAGCACAGCTATTGAAAATGTTGAAAGATGATAAAAATGCTGAATATTTAGACCAAATCTATTTTGCACTAGCTGACATGACTCTTAGAGAGGGTGATCGCCCAAAAGGTATTGAATATTTGGAACTTTCAGTTCTATCAAGTACGTCAAATAATGATCAAAAAAGTAAGTCTTTTCTTCGTTTAGGTAAATTATATTATGCAGACAAAAACTATATCAAAGCGCAGCGCTACTATGATAGTACTATGACTGTATTACCAAAAGAACATGAGGAATACGAAACAATTGAACAACAAAATATTAGTTTAACCGAATTGGTAGATCAATTAGAAATTGTTGCAAATAGAGATAGCATTAGTAAACTGTGTGAACTTTCTGAAAAAGATTTATTGGCTAAAATTGAAGACCTCATTCAAAACAAGAAAGACGAAGATGCTAGAATAGAGGAAGAAAACAGCACGTTGGCCACCATTCCTTTTGGAGGTAACACGCCAGGAAACACTACTGGAGGAGGGAAATTCTGGGTATGGGATAACAACTTAAGAGGTAAAGGGTTTAATGACTTTAAAAAATCTTGGGGAAGCAGAAAACTGGAGGACAATTGGAGAAGAACAAATAAAAGTAGTGTTGGTTCTAACGACGAAGTTGTAGAAGGAGAAGATGGCGCTATAAAAGAAGAGTACACAGTAGATTATTATTTAAAGAATCTACCCTGTGGTGATGATAAAAACCTAATGGCTTCCAATGATGAAATGATGGCTGCTATGTATGAAATAGGAACCATTTACCGTGTTAAGCTTGAGGATCCCGTTGCTGCAAAAGAAACTTTTAATGAATTAGTAAGCCGTTTTTTACCGAAACAAAAAGCAGTTGCTGGGCTTTACCAATTATATCTTTTGGAAAGTGGATCAACCAAAAAGATACACGAAAACACTATTCTTACTAATTATCCAGATAGCGAATATGCCAAGTTAATTCGTAATCCAAACTATAAACAAACGGAGCAATTAGCTAAAGAAAAGGATAAAGAAGGATACGCAGCTACTTACCAAAAATTTGTGCGAAAACAGTATACCGAGGTTATTATCAATTGTGATGCAATTATAAAGAATGATTCTGCAAATGCTTTTTTATGCAACTATTACTTTTTAAAAGCTCAGGCTATCAGCAATAAGAATTCTGGACTAGATAATCTAGGTGTTTTGGAAAACGCATTAAGCGATGTTGTAAACCACTGTAAAGGACATGAAGTATATCCAACGGCGAAAGGTGCATTGGATAAAATTAGAAACACCAGTTCTATTGAAGATGCCAAAGAAGGGAAGGGAACTTACATATTTGACCCGAAATTGAAACACTTTTTTGTAATGGTTATTCCAAATAAATTAGGCCAAACTAAAGATGCTAAAATGAAAATATCTAATTTTAACTCAACTTCATTTTCAAAAAGTAAACTAAAAACAACAAGCACCTTTTTAGACAAAGACACACAAGCTATTGTGGTAAAAGAGTTTAAAAACAAGACGGCTGCTCACGATTATTATTTAGCTTTTAAAGTAGATAAAAAGCAGGTAAAATCGCTTAACAGCACTTACGAATATTTTGTTATTACCAATAAAAATTATGCTTCTCTGATGATTGAAAAATCACTTGAAGATTATCTAGATTTTTTTGAAAAGAATTACGACAAGTAAGTAAAATCGCTTCTCTTCTTTCCTCCTTGACTTTGCATTAAAAAAAGGCTAACTTCGTTTACACAGTGTATATTTCATTGAAACGAAACATACATAACCGTTATGCTTTATTGGATGTTCGGATGTCTAACTACTGTAAGATAAAATAACCATGGAAAAACCACTTACTCCCTCAGAATTTTACAGATTGAGAAGACCTGAATATTTTTCGGATTCTGAAGAATTGCATGACATTCGACTCACTAGAGAAGTATTCGCGTTCGAATTAGATCAGTTAACCACTAATCAAAAACAGGATGAATTTGAGCACTTCAGTAGAAAGCTTGCAGAGCAAACAATTGCACCAAACTTAATTCCTCAAACAGGACCAACCGGAGGAGGTGATGGAAAAACAGATTCAGAAACACATCCTGTATCTGAGAGTATCTCGAACCGATGGTTCATTCCTGAAAATGGGTGGAATAACAACGAAAAGTGGGCTGTTGCTATTAGCGCGAAAAAAGCTTGGAAACCCAAAGTAAAAGCAGATGTTAAAAGCATTGTTTCTACAGAAAGAGATTACACACATATTTTCTTTTTCACAAATCAGACTCCAAGTAGTAAACAGAAAAAAGACGTTCAAGATCAACTTAAAAAGGAACATGGAGTTGATGTTACTATTCTTGACGGAAAATGGATTCTTGAAAAGACTTTTGATAATGAGCTCTTTGATCTAGCGGTAGATTGTCTAAATCTTTCAACTGACTACAAGCAGAAAACTACAACTCTTGGTAAAAATGATGCTGAACGAATTAAACGACTTGCGGAGCTAGAGGAAAATATTAAAAACCCCAATAGATATTCTGAATATGATTTCCAATTGGTAGAAGATGCCCTTGAATCCGCACTATTATCAAGGATGTTGGAAAAACCAAAAGATGAAGTTCTTGGGAAGTTTGATCGCGCATTACGCTATTGCAAAAAAGTTGATAATCCAAAGCAATACATTAGAATACATTACCAACTAGCGTGGACATGTATTAACTGGTACAATGACTACGATTCATGCATTGACGAATTAAATAATTTAAAAGACTACCTAAACGATCAATCTTCTATACAGGAAATTGAATTGTTCTCAAACCTCTTTAATCTGCTTCGAACTGCTAGCCTTCAAGAAGACTTCCCAAAGGGCAAAATTGACTTAGAAAAGGAACATGAAGAACTGTTTGCACTCTTTGAAGCGTTCACTAAAAAAGAGGATAAACCTACATCGGCATTGATCTCTAAAATGCATATAGCTTGTGATGATCTGTTGTTTAAGACAAAAAACAAAGACTCGACAGATGAAGCTATTGGTAATATCCAACAGCTTTTCGATCAGTCCCCTCCATTAATGGATTTCCCATTTGAAAGTTTCAAGACAATATTCCTTGAATTAGGACAGGTTTATGCAGCTAATTCTGCTTATGACAAGCTTATTGATCGAATAGCCGAACTTGATGAACAGAGAAATTCAGAATTAGCAGCGGGATCTATTTTTATTAATCGCGGTGGTCAAAAATTGGCTCACAAGCAGTTTAAAGAAAGTGCAATATACTTCGGTAGGGCCGTTAGGAAAATGGCCAAAGAAGAAGGTTCTCACGGATTATACCTGAGTCTAAGAGGGTTGTCTATGGCATACTCAGGATTAGGGTTAATTTGGGCCGCGAATAATTGTTTGATTATTGCAACATCAAAGTTGTTTGAAGAATGGTATTCCAACGGAAAAATCAACTACAGAGTATTGGAATGCACCGTGGAATTACTACAAAATGAATTACTAATAGGAAGAGTTCCATCATTTCTTTCTTGGATTGAATTATACGGAGTTGTTATCTATAATTTGAATCAGGAACAGTCCGAAAATCTTCCGCCATTTGAGTTCTTTGACGCTTGCCTTGCTGCAAGGTTCTTAAATACTTCGGTAAGTGATTCATCATACGCACGAGTACCTACAATCATGAAAAAGTGCGGACTCGAATTATCAAATGATGCGGTCTTACTTAAGTTAGGACATCAGGATATTGTAGAGGAATCATATAAAGAACAAAGTGAACTACCAAAGGATTTTGACCTAATTACTCAGATGACGGAGTTGGCGGCTTCACCGATTCGAGAACAATTTAGGCACGAAACGGACTTATGTGCTGATGATTCGGTTGAAATAAGGTCAAACATCCTTGGGTGTGGAGTTGTGATCAAATCAACTAACGAAGCTCCATTTGTTTGGTATTCGGAAACCATTTTAGCTTATCTCGAAGGATTCTTGTCCACTTCCTTGGGTGAAATAATTTCTATTTCCGAAGAAGTAATAATTGAGTTGAGAGAAACAAATTCTGAAGCTGAACATTTTTCATTTATCTGCCGTAAAAATGGTCATTTTATTCTGGAAGTATGCCCTAGCTTATTGTCGTCCATTTCTATAGCTAAGTTCGATGAAAAGCTGTTGACTTTTGTCGCGGCATTTTTACATCATAACTTTATGATACCAGATGCTGAAGAGCATTTGACTCAACTTTTCAAAAACGAAGAACTTTCAGAAAGGTTGGCGCTTGTGTTTAATCATTCCAACTGCATGAAAAGCCTCTTAGGAGATGAACCAAAGATTAAGTTAAATGATTGGGTATCTGACGGTATGGAGGAATTTGAATACAATAGGGATACTCCACTGCATTTTGAGACTATTAAAGAAGAAGACCCTGAGGCAAAGCCCAAAAAAGACGATTGGAAATCAACAAGACATGATCAACAACAAACAATAACGATTATAGATAACCATTCATGGGATAAAGCTGGTTGGAACAGTTTTGGTTTTTTTGTTGACGATAAGGGGATGGGGATTTTTATAGGCTTTGCTAATGAGGAAATGGCCAATACCATTTTTGATGGTTGGATAGACAGATTTGGTGATGAAGATGGGGAAAACTTGATTAGAATTAGCATACTCAAAGGAATAGACAAGAATAACCCTTATTGGTATCGCGTCTGCATTGGGACAAATCTTAAAAATCTAAAGAATCTTAAATCCAGATATATCACTTCGGCTACAAGGATGCATACCCTTAACCCAAACTCCGATAAAAATCTAAATGACTTAATCAAAGCATTTGATCACTTTAAGCAATTTCGACTTACACCTGCAAAAGTATTAGATGGAGGAAAGTCCGTTCAACCGATATTCGAAAAATCGATAATATTAAAAGGAATTGTAATTAAACATGCTTGGGAAGTTGGAGTTGGAGATGTAGATAGTTCAGGGATTATGAAATCAGATAATCCAATAATACCTGATTCAGAATCTAACGCTCCAATTATAGAGTTGTTAAATTCAAAAGGTAAAGACTATAATGAAAAAAATAACAAAGCATAACAAAGTGTATAGTGCATACCCTGCGGGATACGCACCATACACAAACCGTAAACGAACACTCCTGAAGCCAAGCGATTTAATCTATTAATTTCAAATTCACTATCTTCGCGTTCCAAGAATAAATTTATGTTTAAAGCAAACAAAGAAACAATGGCAGCAGGAAACGTTAATTCACCAGACAAATTAAACCGAATAGTAGAAGGAACTTCTATTGAAGGAGAAATAATTTCGGAAGGAAATATTCGAATTGACGGAAAAGTAAAAGGAACTGTTTCTACTAAGGGTAGATTGGTAATTGGACCCAAAGGAAACATTGAAGGAAATATTCTTTGTTCTAATGCAGATGTAGAAGGAATACTTGTTGGAACTATAAAGGTAAACGAGTTACTTACTTTAAAGAGTACCGCTAAGCTTCAAGGAGATATAACAACTTCTAAATTATCTATTGAGCCAGGTGCTGTATTTGGAGGAACTTGTAGTATGGGAGGTGTTGTTAAAGACATGCCAAAAGCAACCGAAACTGCACCTCAAGAAAGTGCAAGTGAGGAGAAAACAGCTTAACACTTCGATATCGGATTCAAATTACCCATAACGAATAAAGTTAGAGCAATAATTATCATTATTATTGGCGTATTTGGAGGTGGAATTTGTGATAAACAAACCAATTTCAATTTCCCAGTATTTACAATTTTATTGCCCATTATGGCTGTTATGATTGCTTATGCAACCCTCAATCACCTTTCCAATGACGAAGAAGAAGAAAGCTAATTTATTTGTCCGATTTTCATCTGCAGGAATTCAAATGGCCCTTTTAATAACTGGCGGAGCTCTTGGCGGGCAATATTTAGATGAAAAAAATGGGAATGAAAAACCTATTTATACAATCATCTTTTCATTAGTGGCAGTTGCAATTGGCCTCTATCTTATCATTAAAGAAGTTTTGAATATCTCAAAAGAAGACTAATTTTGGGCTATGAAAAAATTTATTCCTTTGTTTTCATTTGGATTGGTCCTTTTTGGACTTCACTTGGCTATTGCATTTTCTTTTCTTAAAGGACAAAGCTTAAGTTTTATCATAGGAACTCATGGGTTTTTATTTTTCTTTTTATTTATTGGCAGTCTTGCTATGCAAAAGGTTAAATCAATCGACCCAAAGAAAGTTGGGATGACTTTTTTAACGATAACCGTATTCAAAATGCTTTCTTCGATTGTTTTTATTTTCGTTGTGAAGCAAAACTCAACTTTAGACAAGAATGAAATAATATTTAACTTCTTTGGAGTCTTTTTTCTCTACCTCTTATTTGAGGTTTTTACCGCTCTAAAAGAATTAAAATAAAGCTTTACAATAGCTTTTACATATTCTATCCATATTTGGCTTTTATATTCAGAAATAGGTTTTACTTTTGCCATGTGAATAAGATTTACTAATATTACAATATAGATTTAGAATTATTTAACTAAAACAATAACAATGAGTTTAAAATCAATTTTGGTTCCTACAGATTTTACTAAGGAAGCTCACACAGCTATTAACCACGCTGTAGAATTAGCAGACACAATAAACGGAGAAGTTGTATTACTTCATGTTGTAGACAATAAAGATGGTGTAGAGCCTGCAAAAGCTAAATTAGCTGAAGAAGAAAAACTTGCGAATGAAATGGAAGGAAGTGTTCCTGTTAAAACGATGATTCGTATTGGAAATATTTTTGATGATATAGGTGATGCTGCTGCGGAAATTAATGCTTCTATGATTATCATGGGAACACATGGTGCTAGTGGATGGCAAAAAGTTGCAGGAAGTCACGCTTTAAAAGTTGTTACTAACTCTTCTGTTCCTTTTGTTATTGTACAAAATGATATGATGCATGCTGGTGGTTATGATAAAATAATGATTCCACTTGATTTGCATAATGAAACAAAGCAAAAATTAGAAATTGTTGCTGATATGGCAAAGTATTTTGATTCTGAAGTTCACATATTTACGCCAAAAGAATCAGACGAATTTTTAAGAAATAAGTTAAATGGTAACATTGCTTGGGCTAAGAAATATTTAGCTGACAAGGGTATTAAAAGTGCCGCTCATGTTTCTGAGAAAGGAAACTTTGTCAAAAATATGATTTCAACTGCTCAGGATTTAGACATCGACTTAATTTCAATCATGAATTTACAAAAGAACTCTTTAATGGGAATGTTTGGAAGTAGTTATGAGCAATCAATTATTACTAACGAAGGTCAAATTCCTGTATTATGCGTAAACCCTAAAGTGGTTTCTAGCGCAGGAGGTTCTGTTTTTTCTAGATAGAAACAACAATATTTAATAGCAAAAAGCTCGTAATTCTGTTTACGGGCTTTTTTTGTATCTTTAGGTACAATCAATCCTATGAAAAACCTCATTCTGTTTACCCTAATTGTTTTATCAACTAGTTTCCTCGCACAAACTAAAGCCCCCAACCATAAAAACATAATTACTGCTGGTTGCCAAGTTGTAGAAAAATCATTTGTAAATAAAGGAGGTAAAACTTCTGAGTTTAAAGAACTTTACCTGAGGTGTTCCGTTCAAGATTATTATATCAAATTTTGTGAAAGTAAAGTCTCCTTAAAAAAGATGAAGAAATACGTTGATCAAGGCGCAACAGTAACTTATGAAATAAAAGAAGGTTCATGGGATATTTGTAAAGGTGACCCAGAAATGCAAAGTCGAATAGGCACTTATGCAGTAATACTAAAGGTTAAAAAAAGTAAATTTAATGAGCCAAAAGTAAAAGGTAGAGTTAGATGGCTTTAATCAATTGTAGCAATACACTTTAACTCAATTGCTATAGGCGATGGTAATGCATTAATCTCAACTGTAGTTCTACAAGGTTGATTATCTTTAAAATATTCCGCATAGACTCTGTTATACGTTTTAAAGTCTCTTTTCATGTCCACTAAAAATGTAGTTACATCTACTAAGTTTTCCCAACTAGAGCCAGACTCTTCTAAAATGATTTTTACATTATCAAATACCGAACGACATTGAGCTTCGAAATCGAAGGACTCGTAATTACCATTATTATCAAACTGCAATCCTGGAATATTTGCCTCTTCACTTCCAGAACCAGCAGCTCTTGGACCTACGCCAGATAAAAACAACAAATTACCAACCTTCCTAGCATGTGGATATAACCCCATGGGTTTAGGTGCTTTTTGTGAATTAATTCTGTCGTTTCCCATGTTTTACTTTTTGATAATTACAACTTCAATTCTTCTGTTAATGTCTCTACCCCATCTATATTTATTTGGAGCAATAGGACTTTCTGAGCCACATCCTGAATAATATAATCTTTCAGCATCTATACCACTCTCAATTATATAATCGTGTAATGCTTTCGCTCTGTTTTTTGATAGAACCACATTTTTGTCTTCAATTCCAGATTTATCTGTGTATCCAAAAACTTCAATTATTAATTTTGAATTAGCCTTTAGAATAGAGACTAAAGTATCCGCTTGCAACTTAGATGCTTCCGTTAGTTCAGTCATATTTGGTTCGAACAAAACATGTTTTAGAATAAGAGCTTCGCCAACTTCTTTCTTTTCAAAATCAACTAATGAAGAATTGGTGTGCGCTTCAAAGGAATCTTCTACTGGAGCTGACGTTTCATCCACAAGGTTTGTCATAGATTCTGCCTTTTTCGAAACAATTTTTACTTCTATTCTTCTATTTGCAGCTCTTCCGTCTTTCGTTCGATTAGAATATGCTGGTTTAGCAGAACCAAACCCAATATGAGACATCCTATCTGCTGATATTCCTTTTGCAATTAGATGGTCATACACAAATTTTGCTCTGCTTTTTGAAAGTTTCTTGTTGGTTTGTTCATTCCCAGACCGGTCCGTATGTCCACTTATTTGAATTTTCAATTCAGGACTTTTCTGCATCGCAGCAACTAGGTTGATTAAATCAGCATTTGTGTTTACTGCAGAAAAAGTTGTTTTCCCTGGCCCAAATTTCACATGCGTTAGAATTAAAATTGTGTTCAAAGGAATTGCTTCAGGAACAATCACTAGATGCTCTATACTAATGTGTAATTTAGAACTATCAATAAATTCAGGCATTGGAGCACAAATTTTATTTCCTAAGGAATCTTCTAAAATAAATTCGGGATAAGGTTCAAAATCCATGATTTTTTGACGAATCGAATTATATCTTGGACTTGTATTTGCTCCATCTGTCCCTAAATCCCAATAGGAAGTTGCATCTAAATCAGAAAAACCGCAAAATTGTTTCAAAATTACAGCTGATATAAACCCAGATGCATGCCAACCATTCCAGCAGTGTAAATATACTGGGCCTGTATTTGGATCTGTTGCACTTTTGTAAACTAATTCCAACATTTCTTTAATATGAGCTTTATCGTAATAATCATATTGAGAATATTCCATGTCATTTTGTGTCTCATTAACGCAATCGCAAGTTTCATATTCGGGAGCAGTATCCCAGTTCTTTTTGTACAAATAAATAGAATGTGAAAACCCTTCCTTGCATAGATTTGCAATCCCATCATTTGGAAGTGGGTTGCTATTTTTACGTTTAGCTGTTTTGTGATAATAATTATTAGCTCCTCCGCGATATGCAACTCCGTGAAGTATTGTTCTCATGTTTCTGGTACCATACAAACTATCAAACCCATTCCCAAAGTTATCAATCACCTTATACATTAAGTCAGGTTCTTTATATCGACCTACGTAATAATCACTTTCCAAAATAAACGAAGGGTTGTATATCTCCTCTCCAAAAGTAATTTCTGGACACATTTCTGGAATATCCATTTGGGCAAGTTCTTCATAGGTATACAAAGAATCGTAAAATGTTGTATCTGGATTATCAATATTCTGACCTGCATACAGGTTGGAAAAGCTAATCAGCCAAAAAAATATAATAATAGATTTCATCATTCTATACAAAAATATCAGGATAGTCTACGGTACTTATACTTATCCTTTGAAGTTATTAACACGAAATTCTGAATGGTGAAGTCTTGTAATAACGAAAAAATGTATAAAATGTTATTTATAGTTTAATACAAACATTCGTTTGCTCTGTAAAAAAGTTCAATGCATTGAAGCCACCTTCACGACCAACACCTGAATTTTTAACACCTCCAAAAGGAGTTCTCAAGTCTCTAACTAACCAACAATTTATCCACACAATACCAGATGCAAGGTTTGTTCCCATTCTAGTTGCTTTGCTAACGTCTTGTGTCCAAACAGTTGCGGCTAAACCGTATTCGGTGCTGTTTGCCATCATTGTAACTTCTTCTTCAGTATCGAAAGGCATAATAGTTACCACAGGTCCAAAAATCTCTTCTTGATTCGTTCGACAATCATAAGTCAATCCCTCAATAATTGTTGGTTCCATAAAGTAACCTTCAGATAATTCTCCACCTAATTGCACCTTTTTTCCACCAGCTAAAACAGTTCCACCTTCTTCTTGGGCTAATTCAACATAAGACAAAACTTTTTCAAGATGAGCTTTAGAAACAATTGCTCCTAAATTGGTGTCAGGATCATTCGGGTTTCCAACCTTTAGTTGCTTTGTTTTTGCAACAAATGCATCTCGAAATTTTTCATAAATCGGTCTTTCCACAAAAATTCTAGAACCACATAAGCAAATCTGCCCTTGATTGGCAAAAGATGAAAGCATTGTTGTTTTTAACGCTTTGTCAAAATCGCAATCGGCAAAAATTATATTCGGGTTTTTACCTCCTAACTCTAAACTCAATTTTTTAAACATCGGTGCAGCTACTTTAGCAATTGCTTTTCCGGTAGCCGTTCCTCCTGTAAATGAAATGGCTTTAATGTTTGGGTGTGTAGTAATTGGTGATCCTACGTTTGGTCCTAGTCCATGAACAATATTTAAAACACCTTTTGGTAAACCAGCTTCAATACATAATTTAGAGAACAAATAGGCTGTCATTGGAGTTACCTCAGACGGTTTAGCAACCACACAATTTCCAGAAGCTAAAGCTGGGGCAATTTTCCAAGTGAATAGGTACAAAGGTAAATTCCATGGAGAAATACAACCAACCACACCAATTGGTTTACGTAAAGTATAGTTAATTGCTATACCATCCATATCATGACTTTCTGAAGCATAGTGTAATATCGCCGTTGCAAAAAATCGCATATTGCTTGCCGCCCTAGGAATATCAACATGTGTTGCCAATTTAACGGGCTTTCCATTATCAATCGACTCGGCCAAAGCTAATTCTTCAAGATTTTCTTCAATTAAATCAGCTATTCGCATCATTATCTTAGAACGTTCTTCTTTACGAGTCTTACTCCAAGCAACAAAAGCCTCACTTGCTCCTTTGTATGCCATTTCTATATCTTTCTCATTCGAATCAGGAATTTGACTATACACCTCCCCTATCGAAGGATTATAATTATCCAAATAAGAATTGTTAACTGGCTCTACTAATTCGCCATTGATATAATTAAGAATTTTTTCCATAATACAATTGTTCCTTATTGGCAAGCAGCATAAGCTTCGTCAAACTTTGCTTTTTCTTCAGCATTATTCTCTAATGATTTAATGATATCAACATAGATTGCTCTACAAGAATCCCCAATAATATCCACTCTATCATCATCAGCGCGATACAACTGTGTATAGCAATTACATAATCTTTCTGAATCTGGATGTGTAAGATCACTACATGATTGAAACCCAAGAGCAATTAAAACACTAACTGATAATACTATTTTCTTTAACACGACAGAACAATTTTGAAGTTTCTCCAAATGTAAAAGCCTTTTGACAAAATCAAAAGGCTTTTAACTACTAAATATATTATACTTCGATATTATTCTTTTACAATCTTCTTGTAAATCGCATTATCACCTAGGTTTATTTTCATCAAGTAAATTCCTGTTTCCAATTCTTGTATATCAATATTTGTGTTGTTTTCTAAAACAGTTGCATCAGATATTAATTTCCCGCTCATATCAAATATCGAATAACTCCAATTATCAGATTTAACATTTACTGTAAACAGCCCATTACTTGGATTTGGATAAACTTTGGCTTGAGAAAGGATTAACTCTTCTATTGAATTTGCATTAGGCTCAGCGATAGATGCTCTATTTGAACGAGTAGTATTATGATCTTGTGCTTTCGTTGCAGAACAAGTTGCGGGCAAAACAACTTCAACCAAATATCGTAAAGAACTCGTTTGAGGTGGTGACAAGTCTGTATAGGTAAAACTAGAGCTTCCAACGGTAGCAATTTGCTCCCAGCTACCATTTCCAGAAGAATCTCGAAGTATGTTGTATTGTGTGAAGCTAAACCCTTCATAATCGTCCCAAATCAAATTAACCTCATCATTTAATCCAAGATTCGATGTTAGGTGAATTGTTTCATGAAAGTTGCTCAATTCACTTTCATTTCCACAACTATCTAATACTGAAATTTCATATCGATAAGATGTAACGGCTGGGTCAACTCCAAATGAGTTATCTACAAACTGACTGATAGAATCATAAGGCTGATATCCAATTTGAGAATATGCTCCCGCAATATTTCTATAAATGTAAAACCCTTGAATATTTTGAGACACAGGCTTTTCCCAAATAATCATGTTATTGTTATCTGTTGAATCAACCGTTACTACACAAATTTCAACTGGATTTGTTACTGTGTTAACCATAACACTTTCGTTAATCATACATCCATTATTATCCGTTACCGCAACGTCATAAACCCCTGGATTTAAACTTATTGCAGTGTCAGACATATCTCCACTTGTCCAAGAATAAGTATAAGGCATTGTTCCTCCAATAACATCAATACTAGCAGCACCGTTTGCAACACCACATTCACTTCCTGCTGAAGCAGTAGTTGAACTAATTGGCAGCGGTTCTGTAATTGTTCCATTCGAATAGGATACGCATCCATTATTATCCGTTACCGTGAATAAATAGTTTCCTGGACAAAGGTTAGACACACTTGACCCGATAGTATTATTTACGTCATTCCATCCCAAAACGTAAGGAGAGGTTCCTCCAGAACCTAAACCAGAAAGAGAACCGTCGCAAGCTCCATAGCATGACACATTTTGTGATCCAGTGATTGCAGCAAATAGTTGTTGTGGTTCAGCAATCGATATTCCTACAATTTTCTCACATCCATTGGCATCTGAAATGATTACTTGGTAAAACCCTCCACTTAACCCAGAAATATCTTCTGTTGTTGCCTGAGTAGCCCATTGATAAGTATATCCTGGAGTACCTCCAAAAGTAGATAAATTGATACTTCCATCCTGAGAACCAAAACAAGTAACATCTGTTGGGATCAACGACCCCGTCAATGCTGTTGGTTCAATAATATCGAAAGTGTCTAAAGCAACGCAACCCTCAGCATCTGAGACTCGAACTTGATACGTATTTGCACCGGCATTAACCAAATTCTGTGAGTTTGTCCCATTTGACCAATTAAAATTATAAGGAGTAGTTCCCTGTGACACGGTATAGGAAACATTCCCATCTTCACCAAAACATAAAGGAGAGTTTACAATTCCATTGGTTGTTAACCCTCTGTTTTGCATTGTTGATACATTACTCCCAACGGTTATTGAATTTACCCCTGTTGAATAATTTGATATCCCCATGGTAAAAGTGGTGGATGTAATTACGGGTGTCCAATTGGAGAAAGGTACAGAAGTCAATACATCAAAACATCCTGTTGCCATTCCGTTTGATGTTACTCCATAAACTAACAAAGAAGATTGGGAGCTATAACCTGATGTTTCAGCACCTACGTGGATTACATCAAGATTATCGTGACAAACAAAGATACTTAAATTACCATATTGCGAGCCAAAAGTTCTTGCCCAAATAAAATTACCATTTGCATCAATCTTTATCAAAGTGTTTTTATCGATTCCATCCGCTGGTAAATTTGAATTACCAGAACTAACAACAATTTCACCTGAATTTAATTCTGTTAAATGAACTTTGTTCGCGTTGTCTGAAATGTGTTTCGCCCAAACCAAAGAACCAGCACTATTCGTTCTAATAATTCCCGTTCCTTGGACACCTCCAATATAGGCAGTTCCTGAAATCAATAAATCACCATTAGTTGCTTCAATAATTGTGTTCCCATAAAATTGAGTAAAATTACTCGCTGTGTTGTTGATCCCCTTCACATAAAGAATTGTACCGTTATTATCAATTTCCATGATGAGAATATTTACCGGCTCACCAAAATCCCCCTCCGATCTTCCCAAAACATAATACGTCCCTGAAGCTGATTTTGTAACTCCATCTATATAGATTTTTTTATTCGTTATTCCCGCTAAAATGTTTCCTAACACGGGGCGACTTGTCCATATCACATTTCCAGCAGAGCCCACTCTAGCAAACAAAAGTGTATCAGATTGAGAACCTGCAAAAAGGATAACATCATTACCTATGTTTGAACCAACAGCGCTTGTAATGCCATTTAAGGAATTTATAATCAAAGAGTTTGACCAAGAAAGATTTCCTGTAGACGACACCTTTGTATAATGAACGGAGGTCCAATTTGGTGTAACTGCAACCAGCGAACCATCTGTCGTTTCACAAACATTGGCAAATGTATTACCTGTCCCTTGGTAAGCCTTATTCCAAATAGTATCTCCTTGAGCATTCATCTTCGTAAGAAAATTTCCACCCATCATCATGGAACCAAATAATACATAGTTCTGATCTGCCGTTTGAAAACCACTTCTTGAATTGAAATAGTTGCCAGAATTCGTAGAATACGATTTATTATACGTTTGAGCCCTAAGCTCAATTGATACAAATAACATAATTACAAGTCCTATTAAACCGATTTTATTTTTCATAATATGAATTTATTTTAAATTTAAAACTAGTCCATTATTCGACTCGTTTTAATAAGTTTTGGTAAACCGTTCGTTTTCTTTAGTAAACAACAATATCTCTATGGTTCAAACAGGGTTAACCCATTCTCATGATTTACTACTGCTTTATCACTCTTAATGTTCCTATACTTTCTTCTGATGAAACCTTTATCAAGTACATTCCTTTTTCAAATGAAGTGATATCGAATTTTTTATTTGCTTCATTATTCACAGAAAAAGTATTTAGTAATTTACCTTGAACGTCAAATATTTGAACTTGTGCATCCAATAATTCTCTACCAAAGTATAATGTAAACTTGCCATCCGTTGGGTTTGGATACATTGTAACTCCAAGCTCTACTACTTCTGTAATGGCATCTGGAGTTTCTGTTTCTTCAGGAGCATTAATTGATGCTCTATTCGATCTTGTCGTGTTATGATCCTGAGCTTTTTGAGCAGAACATAATACTGGAGCTTCTATTGTTATCTGGTATACCAAATTGCTATCACTAGGAGGAGTAGCATCTGTATAAGAATTTAAATTTGAAGGAACTGTATCAATTACCTCCCAACCTGTAGATGGATGGTATCTATTGATAAAGAACGAAGCATAACTAAATCCTTCATAATTATCCCAGATTAGATTAACAACATTCCCTACTCCTAAGTTTGATGTTAAATGAATCGTTTTATGTTCGTCACTTAATTCAGATTCATTTCCACAATCATCTACTGATGCAATTTTGTACCTCCAAGATCTAATGTGCGGATCAGAGTTTACATCATGATAAAAACTTAAACTATCTGCATCTGTAGCACCTATCAGGTAATACAGTCCACTTTGTGAACTTTCCTTATAAACATTGTAAAAATCAACTCCTGTTGTTTGAACTGGTTCCCAAACAATTAAATTTCCTCCTTGAACAGTATCTACTGTAACAATGCAAATAGGGTTTTCATCAGGAGAAGTCATTTCAACTGTTTGTGTAAAATAAGATGAACATCCATTTTGACCTGTAATTTGAACGTCATATTCCCCTGGTAAAACATCGGTTAAATCTTCATCCGTTGTTCCGTTTGACCAATTAATTGTAAACGGACCAATTCCACCAATCGTATTAATATATACTGAACTTAAATTCCCAGAACATGTTCCAGTCACAACAGAGTCCAATAAGATAATCGGAGCAGTTGTTTCGTTAATTACAAACTCCTGTTGCAATAGGCACGTATTTGCATCAATTACTAATAGTTCGTACATCCCAGGTGACAAACCTCCTGTTTGACCAACAGGCCCAGTTTGATTCGGCCAAATAAAATTATAAGGTGCAGCTCCATTACTAATTACAGCCATGGCATTACCTGTATTATTCCCACATGTAGATGGTTGAGTTACAATAGAAACAATAGCTTCATCTGGTTGAGTAACTGTAATGCTTTCCATGCCCATACATCCATTTGCATCTGTAACAAAAATCTCATAAGGTCCAGCAACTAATCCAAAAATATCTTCAGTTTGATCTCCATTAGACCAAATGATTTCATATGGCGCTGCTCCACCTAATATGGAAACACTAATGGTTCCATTACTTCCACCATAACATCCTAAGTGAGTTATATTATCAACTAAAATTGTAGGTCCTTGGTTATCATCAACGGTAACAATTCCCTCGCTTGAACAATCATTATTATCTGTAACTGTTATTACGTACAACCCTGAAGACAAGCTATCAGCAATAACTGAGTTATCTCCATTACTCCACGCATATTGATATGGAGGCATTCCTCCGGTAGCCGAAACTACTGCCATACCATCATCTTCTCCACAATTTGCTAGTTGCACAGCATTTGTCGTTATATCAATTAATGATTGAGGAATAAATATTTCTTCAGTTCTCGTATCAGAATTCCCACATTGATTAAACCCTGTCACAACAATATTGTATGTTCCTGGATCCATGTAAGTATGATATACTGGAGTTAAAGAACCTTGCGTTACAAGAACACCCGTTCCATCTCCAAAGTCCCAAGAGTAACTTGATGCACCTACAGCGAAAAACTCAACAGGTTCTCCTTGACATGATGCTTCTTGTTCATTATAAAAGAAACTCGTTTCAATATCTACGGTATCTCCTACCGTTCCAATTTGGATTTGCAAAGTGTCATAGTATGTATTTCCACAACCATTGGTTACGGAGAAATGTGCTTCGTAAGCTCCAGTATTTAAATATGAATGTAATGCTATATCGTAAGTAATTCCTTCTGGAGTAAACAAAGGGCTGGTTTGAGTTGTAGAATTTCCATCTCCAAAATCCCAAGTATAATCTCCAGCACCAGATGGTCCAACTACAAAATATAATTCATCTCCAATACACCCTTCTGGTTGTGCAAAAACTTGTACATTATTTGCACTTGGGAAAACGTTATTATCTACTATTACTGTGTCTGTTATTACGGTATCATTACCACAACCGTTTACAGCACTAATTGTTACAATATATAATCCAGTACTTGCGTAAGAATGTGTTGCATAAGTTCCAACTGAAGTTGTTCCATCCCCAAAATCCCAAACATATTCTAACCCACTCCAATCATCTGCAGTAAATAATAATTCATCGTTAGGACATACGGAATCGCCTAATATTTCATAATTCACATCTGTAATTGGCATATTGTTCACAATATTTGCAACAACATTTATGGTTGTACTTGAGCCACAACCATTTGTAATCTCAACGGTTGCATTATATGTTCCTGCTGCATTATATATATGTTCAGCGTCTTTGTTAGTTGAAGTTCCTCCATCACCAAAATCCCAAGAATAACTTGCATAACCTGATTGCGCATAAAAATCTGCAACAGAATTTACGCATAAAGTGTTTTGGTTCATTCCTGCATAAACATTATTTCCTGTAAAAGGCAAGTTGTCCAAGACATAAATAGTATCGTAAAGCGTTAAACTATTTCCACAAGCGTTTTGATATATAACTGAAACTGGGTAAGTTCCTATATTGTTATACACATGATTCCAACCGTCACTCGTTCCTGTTCCATCTCCAAAATCTACATAATAATCATACTCATTACTTACCGAGAACTCTAACACATCGCCCGGGCAAAGGCTTGTTGAATTAAATTGGAAATAAGCATCTGTAATTTGTGCAGAATTAGAAACTACCACTTGTGTATTCATTACTTGTGTATTTCCACAATCATTTGTAATAGTAACAGTCACTGGATAGACTCCCAAGGTATTGTAAGTATAATACTGATAACTTCCATCAACTATTGGACTTCCATCGCCAAAATCCCAACTATACGTTGTTCCATTATTACTCCCTGCTTGAATAGTAAACTCTTGACCTGGACAAACTGTATCTGCCTGCCAAATGTTTCCTCCAGTTACTGGAACATTATTATAAACAACAATATTATCAAAAACTGTGGTAGTTAAGCCACAACCATTTGTAATGTCAACAGAAATTGGAAAAGTTCCTAAAGAAGAATATTGGTGTACTACGTTGCTTCCAACATCACTAAACCCATCGCCAAAATCCCAACTATACGCTGCAAAATTATATTCAGCATCCATATAAACTTGTGAATTCGGACAAACAGAATCCACTGAAACGTACATGTAAGGAGTATAGCTAAATGGGACGCTATTATTTACTACAATACTAGTATCTACTGTGTACGTTCCACAACTATTTGTTACATCAACAGAAACCACATAAGTCCCTGTAGAAGTATAAGTATGAATAGCTCCTCCATAAGTTGAGTTTTCAGTAAATGAAGTTCCATCTCCAAAACTCCACTCCCAAGAATCACCATCTCCAAATAAATAAAAATTTACTTGGTCATTTGGACAAACTGAATCATTTTGAAGGCTAAAATTTTGAGGCCCTCCAATTACATTTATCTCTACATAATAATCTCCTAAATAACCCCAGTTTACATCATAAGCATATAACCATACATTATAATTCCCCCCATTATTAAAAGTATGAGAAGGTGAAAATACATTCGAATTTGGTGTCCCATCTCCGAAACTCCATTCCCAGTTAACTGCACTTGGGTCTGAAGAGGTATTGGTGAAATTGACCGTAAGCGGTCCGCAACCAGATGTTACATCTGCTGTAAAAGACACTTGTCCATTGATTGTTAAAAATGTAAATATTGAAAGTAATGTTGAAAGTACGTAATGTTTTTTCATGATATATCAGTTAAAATCAGTGCAAATATACCACATTTACCTCTAAATCAACCATTCAATAAACATGACTTGTCTCAACATTTTTAACATTCATCATAAATAAATGCATATCTCATCGAAACAAGTTCTGACAACTTTGTTCTTACCGAATTAGAAACTTATACTTAAATTATACACGAACACCAATTACGCAAACATCATCTACTTGCTCCATGTCGCCTTTCCAACTTGTAAAAGTTTCACTTATTTTTTGGTGTTGCTCCTTCATACTTAAATGAGAAATAGATAACACATATTCCCTCATTTTCTTAACCATAAACTTCTTTTCTTTGGGGCCTCCAAACTGATCTTGGAACCCATCCGTTAAGGTATATATGACATCACCTTTTTTCATTTCGAATTCACCTCCAACGAACGGAACATTATCTTTATCGTGTTTACCAACGGGCATCTTTTCGGGCTTTATCTCCGTTAAGTTACCATCGCGAACAACCCATATCGGGTTTTGGGCAGCAGTATACTTGAAACTATTTTTTTCGAAATCAAAACATATAATACTGGCATCCATTCCATCTTTCCCACCTTCTGAGCTACCATCTTTTCTCAATCTTTCGATAATTGTTTTACGAGTTGCGTTAAAGATGTCAGATGGTTCAATAAAGTTTTGTTCAATAGCTTTTTCGATTGATGAAATATTAAGTATACTCATAATTGCTCCAGGCACTCCATGCCCTGTACTATCAGCATTTACCATTGCAAAATTTCCATTGCTTAGTTTCCCTGCCCAATAAAAATCCCCACTCACTACATCTTTTGGCTGAAAAAACACAAAATAATCATCCAAATACTCACCCAATATATCCCCTGTTGCCAAGAAACTACGCTGAATCCTTTCTGCGTAGTTAATACTGTCGGTTATTTCCCTATGTGCTTCCTCAACCAACTCTTTCTGACGCTCTGCAATATCTCTTTGTTTTTCGGCATCTTGTTTTTGAATTACAACCTCTTTTGTTCGTTCTTTAATAACACCTTCTAACTGGATGTTTTTTTGTTTTACTCGACGAATACTTAAACGAATTGAGGTATAAACAACAAATATAAACCCAACAACATATAGAACATAAGCCCATGTTGTTCTATACCATGGAGGTAGAACTTTAAACGAAAATGTTGTTTCATCAGAAATAACACCATGAATATTTTTAGCCTTTACCTTAAAGGAATAACTTCCTTCAGCTAAATAATATTCTTTAATAGTTCGAGTAGACCACCTAGACCAATCATCGTCATGCCCTTCCAAAATAATACTGTACTCTGTCTTCTTCTCATCTATAAATGAAGCTGCAGCAAACGTAAATGTAATAGGCTTGTTAGATGAGTAATCCAAATTAAAATCAAGCAAATCAGGCTGAATTAAACTCAATTTATCGTCTTCTTGGTAGGTTCCGCCAAATAACAAACTATCTCCAAACCTAACCGCTCTAATTAAAGAGTTGAACGGAATTTTATAATCGTTTTTAATCTTACTATCATATCGAATCAATCCAGTAGGTCCTCCTAACCAGGAAACCCCATTTTTCTCATGAAACAATGCATGAATTACTTCCTCTGAATGTCTCGTAAACATTTTACTATTCCAGATATATTTCCCATCCACCAAGCTGGAATATCCAATCTCGTAATTATTGTTTTTATCAAACAACACCATCCAGATATTCCCTTCATTATCCTCATTGATTCTGTGAACTCCTCTTTCATCAGAAAAGTCTACACCAAATCCATTGTATATGGTGAATTTCCCATTTTCATGTTTATACAAACCTTCATCCGTACCCACGTAAACATTCTCTTCATGTTCAAATAAATAAGCAGCTCCAACTGGCAATCCTGCTTCAGTATAAAACCTTTCAAACTCAATTGTTGAATCACGAAATACGTTTACATGTGTCTTATAAACTCCTCCATCCAAATCTTTTATGGTACCAATCCATATTGTACCATCTTCCTGAATAACAAAATTAAATGGCTCAGCCGATGTGAAATTTCTAATGTAGGTTTCGGTTTCGAACTTACCATCTTTATAAATAAGATTAGCTAAACCATCATAATGGAGAACAATAACTTCATTTGGGTTTAACGGAGAGATTTTAAAATCATAAGGACCACCATTCTGTAATGATGTTTTCTCATTCTTCTTGTCTACTCCAATAACAGAGTACAATTCAGCAACAAACAACAAAGAGTCATTCCCAAAAGGTAATGTTTGGAGACCATAACAATCTTTTTCAATGCCTCCAATATTCTGGAAAACACCTTCATTATTCATTTTATAAACTCCATCTAAAGTAGCAACGAATAAACTTTTATTAAATCGAGTTATTGACTCCACACCACTTCTTAGTCCTGAAGTCAAGTCAAACCTTAATACTGGGGAACTAATTTCAATTTTTGATATTCCAACATTTGTTCCTAACCATAAATTCTTCTCATTATCTATAAATTGAGTCTTTATAGCAGCATCAATAATCCCTTTTTCAAGCCCTACATTATAAACAATATTAAAATGTTTATCGATAACTACAATTCCATTAGAAATTGACCCTAATGAAATCAAATCGTCATTTATAGGAATTGCTGAAATTAGCGATAACCCCTCAAAAACGTTAAGCTTTAATAAGCGACCTGTATTAGAGACTTCATAAATCCCATCTTGACCGGAAAAAATTAAGTTTCTATTACCAAACCTAATGGCAGATGTGACATCTTTATTTGAGAGCTGGTAACCTTCATCTACCATTTCCAGCTTTGAGTTTTTGTAGATATATAGTCCTAAATCTTTTTGAAGAACATAAAACCTATTGTCTAGAAAAGATATCCATTTAATTTCGGTTTCAGCAGGAATATATTCTATCCCATTTTCTGAAATTATTATTAATTGCTTAGGTGTTTTTAAATACTTTTTACCATCATGAATCACTATCTGAGACACTCTGCCAATACTATCTATCCCAATATTCTCTAGTTGTGAAACAAATTCTAACCTACCTAAAGAATCTGGAAGAAGCGTTCCAAAATCACCATTAGCACCTGTATAAATTAATCCGTCATCTCCTTTTACTAAGGACAATACTCGCAAATCATCTTTACCTATTTGAATTCTAGCCCAACTAATACCATCATATTCAAAAACTCCTTTTTGATTAGAAAAATACATCAACCCTCTGTTATCTTGAACTATATCAAAAATTTGAGGATTCCCATTATACTCTTTAGGAGAATAATTTTGCAGCAAAAAAGTTCCATTCAAGTTTGGAGTATTATGCTGCGCTGTTCCTGAGAGAACAAGAAAGAGTGTAATTATTAAATATGAAAAGATAGATTTCACCAAGCAAAGATAAAAATTGGTTGGAATAATCAACCTTAACTAAAAACAGAATTTTAATTTCTTATTTATAGCTTAAATAACGGTTTTATATAAACTCTATTACCCTGAATTAGAACAACATTATACATACCTGAATTAAAACGTTGCATATCAATATTTATCTGATGCTGTCCAAGAACTCTAACCGTCTTAAAATCCTTAATCTTTCTGCCCATGGCATCCGTTACAAAGACCTGAATTGGATTCCAAGACAATGAACTAAAAATAAGCTTTGTTGTTCCATTTACTGGATTAGGGTAAATCACCAACTCCTTAATTCTAACTTCTTCAAAAATACTATTTGGATTAGGCTCTGTTATAGTAGCTCGATTGGATCTAGTTGTATTATGGTCCTGAGCTTTTGTTGCCGAACACTGGCTCATTCCACTTAACTTTACCAGATAGCTTAAATCGGTCCAGTCAGATGGTGTTGCTTTATCCCACCAATTCGTATCGATGTTATTTGAAGTGGAATTTACCCACTCCCATCCTTGTGCACTTCCTGCTGAATCAACCATACAATCGTAAACAGAGAATGGTTTTCCAATGTATGGAGACCATCTTAAACGAATACTATCTCCTTGTGCTAGCAGTCCAAAATGCATCGTCTGGTGAGGCAAACTTTTTGGTCCTTCTACTCCTTGATCATCAACACCAGTAATCCGATAACGGTATGATCTCAAATTTGGATCAGCGCTATTATCATGAAACTCGCTTAATGAATCCCAATGAACAGCTCCAACTAAAGTATCTGCTCCAAGTAATGTAACTCGGTAAATTTTAATTGAATCAATTGGGTTAATGCTGTTTTGTGATGCTCTTTCCCAAACTACTATATTATGTGTAGAACCTGTATCGACAGTAGCTACGCATATTTCAGTAACTGGTCCAATTTGAGCTTTTGAAACAAAAGCGATTAAAAACATAGGCAGCAATAGTAGAAATTTTTTCATATATCAAGTTTTGTATTGTTATGACGCATAACCTTTTATGATGGTTGCTTATTCAGGATGAATCAACAAGGTACACTTTTTTAAAAAAATACACGTCCAGACACCATAACATTTCTGCTGGGTGCACTTATTCCTGAAGCAAACATTTTGTAGTGTTGGTCCATTATATTATTTAGACCAACTTGAAGCGTAATAAATTCATTTACTGACAAACTAGCTCTTAAGTTTATCGTATACCAAGACGGACTCCCATCAACAGTTGCCTCCTGTGGATTGTCAGTAGTTCCAGAAGAAAAATCGGCAATTCTTTTCCAACCATTATAATTACTAAATAGCTCTACATCCCAATTTTCTTTTTCAAACAACAGCCCTGTTTTTCCAAATAATGGAGGAATGTGAGCGAATGGTTCTTCAGTGCCTGTGACATATCCTTTAGTGTAATTCAAGCTAGAAGATAAGTGGAAATTTTTAGTGAAGGTTACTTTAACCCTCCCCGAACCTCCATAAATTATAGCCTGTTCTACATTCATGTTTGTTTGTATTTTTCTGTTTTCCCCTTCATAAACTAAAGAGTCTAAGCCATTCAAGCTAAAATCTTCCCTTACAATAGCGTTATCTAATACCGTGCAAAATCCAGTTACTCCAATGGTTATAAAATTAACTTTATACTTCTGAATTCCATTTGAATGATAATCTCTTTGAAATGTTTTTGAAAAGCCTAATTCAGCACTGTACGCATATTCTGGAGCTATGTTGTTATTCGGAATAACCACATTATCACCCTTTTTAAAAACTTTTCCAAAGTCATCAATATTTGGAGATCTAAAACCAGTGCTAATATTAAAGTTTGACTTGAAATTCTTTGTTGGAGAATAAACCAATCCTAAATTTCCAGAAAGCGCTTGGTTTTCTGAATCAACATTGTCAAAAGGAAGTGCAACAAATGAATCGTCAATAAATTGCGCTTTTAGATTTGTGTAATTATATCTACCTCCTATTTTAGTAATTAGTTTTTTATAGGTACGAACATAGCTCAAATAAAATGCTCCTGTACTCATAGAACTTCCTCCATCAGGGTAACGAGTAGGCTCATTTCCCTTTTCCCCAGTTACGATATCTTTTATAAAAGCTGTAGAAACAACATCATTGTGAGTTATTTCAACCCCATAAAATAGCTGTTGAGTACTATCAATCTTACGTGCTAAGTCAACGTTAAACCCATATACTTTTACATTTTCATTATTACTGCTTCTTGAATTTGAACCAAACTTTCTTTTCACTCTATCCTCACTTATATTTTGTGCTGACACAATAAAAGAAGCCTTTGAAAAGAAAAAATTTGAGTCAGACAATTCAGCCTTCAGTGAAGCAAACATTCTTTCTTGCGGTCCATAGTACCACTCTGCATATTCCAAAAGACCATCCTCTTCAACATTATTCAGTCTATCAAATCTAGGTACATCTGTCGAATTTGAATATTGTGTATTTAATTTAAATACAACTTTTTCAGAAGGTCGAAAAACAAATTTTTGAAGTAAATCAATTTGCTTATAGGCCGTTCCTATTTGCAAATTTGGATTACTATTGACTATCATCGTGTCATTTCCATCAACCCTATCCGCAAAATAATTAATTTTTCCAAAATCACTATATCCATGATCTCTTTTACTTCCGGTTAATAAATCTCCAAAATCATTTGCAGAGACAGAAGTTATCGAACCAAATTTTTGTCCTCCTATCGATATATCAAAATGGCCTGATTTCTCTTGATTTGCACTATTGTATCGAAGCAATCCTGAACCTCCAATTACAACCGAATCTCCTTTAGATAATTCCGGATCTTTTGTATGGAAATGAACCACACCTCCAATTGCATCACTTCCATAAACAGCTGAACCGGGGCCGTAAAGAATCTCAACTTGAGAAAGAACATTATTATCTATCGTTACACTATTTTGTAAATGGCCACCTCTATAAATAGCATTGTTTAAACGGACACCATCTATTACTAACAAAACTCGATTTGCTTCAAACCCTCTAATGATTGGACTCCCCCCTCCCATTTGGCTTTTCTGAACTTGAATACCGTCTGCATTTTGCAATACATCAGCTGTCGTTTGGGCATTCAATTCTTCTAACTCTTCAGCGGAAATTATTTCAGTTTGATTCGTTGTTTCTCCTTTGTCGTTATTTTCATTTCGAAGTGGAGCAATTATTTGAACTCCATCAAGCATGTTACTGGTTGATTCCATAATAACCCAGCGACCTTCATTTAAGATAGTTGCTACTGTTAATATTTGAGTTTTATATGAATTAATGGAAAAAACAAGTGTATCATTTATTCCAAAGTCCGAAATATTCGTATTCCCTTTATAGCCAGTATGTGCACATTTTGTTCCTTGAATATTACACACATCAACCTCAACCAATGGTTCAAACATTTCGTTTACAACCCTTATTTGTTGCCCTTGAATGAATGGCAAGTAAAATGAAAAAACAACCATAAAGACTGTTTTTACTAAGTTAGGTTTCACCTTTAATATTCTCTTAACTCCCTGCAACATCTCTTACCCTTCAAATATCGTTTCTAAAATTTTATGCGAAGTTATTATATCCTTTTTCATTCCCAATTGCATTTCATAGAATTTAATCACTATGTCCAGCAATTCTTTTCTTGAAGAATTTGAATAATTCAATTCGTGCATTGCATCAAATTTCGTGCCTATAAGCTGTATAAAAGAAGTTGATAATTCTAGAGATAAATGGTAATCAAATATCTCTGCTGGATGTTCAAATATACCTTCTTTTAAACTGAAATATTTTTGACTTGTTTTTATTGGAAGTGAGGGCTGAAATCCAAAATACCTAGATAACTCCATTAAAAATACCAGATGGAAATTCGCATTAAATTCACTCTGATCATAAATAGAAATTGCTGTAGATATGTAATCGTATAATTCTGGATTTGGTTCCTCTTCCTTTATACATTTATATAGAATTTCTGTAAGGAAAATGGCTACCATGCTTTTCCTAATGTCCATTGTAATTGAAATGGGTGGTTGTTGCAACTTTATAACTCCCGCATAGTTTAGGTTTTTATTTGGGTTAAATGAACATGCAATTTCCAATAGGTGAAAGGGTTGAAGCACAGCTGCACCTCCTTTCTTTTTCTTTATTCCTTTTACAATAAAAGATTGTAGGCCATACCTCTTAGTAAACACTTTCAAAATAACACTCGTCTCTGAGTAGGGAAAATGATTTAAATAAACTCCTTCTATCGACTGTCGCATTAGCTATTTCTTCGGAAGTTCGACATAAAATGTAGTCCCCTTATCTATTTGTGTTTCGAAATAAATTTGACCATCATGATTATCAATTATTTGTTTTACCATTGCTAGGCCTAATCCTGCACCTGTAGATTTGGTTGTGAAATTTGGAGAAAATATTTTCTCTTCAAGTTCGGCAGGAATCCCAGAACCATTATCTTTAATCATAATCAAGTGTGAATTACCTTTCGGAACAATCCCCACCTTTACAACTCCATTTCTCTCATCAGGAATTGCTTGAATTGCATTTTTTATGAGGTTACTAAACACACGGTTTAACTGCTCTTTATCACCAAGCGTTAATGCTTCATTTTCGTTTTCACTTTCAAATAACAAATCAAAACCTTCTGTTTCGTTAAATAATTCGCAAGTAGATTTTAGCACTTCTTTAATGTCAATTTCAGAAATATTCGCTTTAGGCATTTGAGCAAAATTGGAAAACTCATTTGCAATAGAGGTCAGGGTATCTATTTGCTGAACCATTTTTGCCGAAAAATTAGATAACTTTTCTCGAAATTCGGGATCATCCTTATCCAAAGCTCTTTCTAAGTGTTGAACACTTAAACGCATAGGGGTTAGTGGGTTTTTAATCTCATGGGCAACTTGTTTTGCCATTTCTCTCCATGCACTTTCTCTTTCGTTTTTGGCTAGCTTTTGTGTACTTGACTCTAGCTCCTTAATCATTAAGTTATATTCACCAACTAAGGCCCCTATTTCGTCTTCACCTTCCCAATCTATTAATAGGTTCTTTTTATTGATTTTTACTTCTTTTAATTTATTTGCAATCTCTCTAAGCGACTTAGTAATATAATTAGATAAGAAGTAAGCGAGTAAACTTGCTCCAACTAACAAGAAGATATAAATCTCTATTAGAGTTGTTAAAAAGGGTGCTAAATCACTTTTATCACTCGAGCTATCTAAATTGTATGGAATATTAATTATAGCTATTTCTTGCCCTTTATTATTCAACACATAAGAATAGGTAGAAACATATTGATTATCCAAATTCTCGACTTGACGTTTTTTTGAAGATTTCAGTTTTGTCAATAGGTCTGGAGCAATTGTTTGCGTATAAAAATCTGGATCATTTTTATCATCCCTACTGGACATCAACACTTGTCCTTTCGTATTGAAAATGTTTATCTCAATATTGTTTACATCTGCCAACTCCTTTACTTTGTACTCGAAATCTTTTCGTACAAAATCCATGTTTTCAGCAATTTCAACTTCCTTTAAAAAGTACTGTAAAGAAGTAGCTACTGTATGTTCTTTTCTTTTAAGGCGTTCTTGGTGATACCTTTCATTCTGACTGTCAAAAAAGAGAATTGTCGTAGCTCCTATAATGAACAATGACAAAAGAATAATTGCCAGCATGGATATATAAATCCTTGTTCTAAGGCTTGGGCGGTATAAACTCATTTATGTGAAATTATTTTCTGCACACCCACAACATTTGAGCCACAATATCCAATGATTTATTCTATACTAGGAATCTCAAAAGTACTTCCCCTTACAAAGCGAACGCCTATTAATAATTCATGTGTTCCTGAACTATAGTTTTTTAAATTTGAGGTTGTAAAGTCATATGAATACCCCAACATTAAATTTTCACGAAACAAATATCCTATCATTGCGGATGCCGCGTCAGCTGTTCGGTAAGCTCCACCTAACCATATTTGGTTTTTATAGGTAACTCTTGCCATTAAATCTGCTTGAACTGGTGCTGCTTGAACATACTTCACTAAAACAGATGGTTCAATTTGAATATCTTCACTAACATCAAATCGATATCCACCATGAACATAATAATGGTCTTCCAATTTACTTAATCCCGTTGTTGTTCCTTCATCAAACTTTAGTTTTGATTGTAAAATATTTGGTGCTGATGCTCCAAAACTCCAATTTTCGTGATATAAATACAAACCAAATTTAGCATCTGGGACTAATGTTTGCATTACACCATCGATAATTACAGGGTCGTTAGCGGTGTAAGTAACTATTTTATGTCCATCCAATTTCCATTCAGCTATACCAAAACTTGCTCCTAATGACAAACGAATTGTTTCTGATAAATTTAGTTGATATGAATATGACCCTTGAAAGCCTGTTCTTCTTGTAGGGCCAACATGATCTGTATATAAAAACCCTCCAACACCCATTTTAAGATTTTTTGTTGGACCGTTTACAGTAAGCGAATATGTTCTAGGCGCATCCGATAATCCCACCCATTGATACCTATGACCTGACTTTACATCAAAGTAAGGCTTAGAGCCTCCTATTGCAGGATTATACGCATAATCATTAAATAGAAACTGACTAAATGTTGGTAACTGTTGTGCCTTTACATTCAATAAAGACAAACTGCAAATTGCTATGATTAAATATCTCATTTTCATCTTTTTTATCTTTATCGCATTATAGTTATTGGTCCGGTATAAGCATCCGGATATTCAGGATGATTAAGAACGATTATATAATAATAGGTTCCGACCGGTAAATCCTCACCTTTATACGTACCATCAAACTCCTGAACATATCCTATCGAAATAAACAACTGTTGCCCCCATCTGTTATATACTTCCACAACAGATTCTGGAAATTCAGTCATAAGATCAATTTGCCAAGTATCATTTATCCCATCTCCATTTGGAGAGAATCCGTTAGGGAATAGAATCTCTGGGAAAATGGCAACAACGGCAGTGTCACTATTTACACAACCATTTGTATCCGTAACAGTAACAACATATTCTAGATTGTCAACAACTGATAATTCCGGGTTTGCATCTACACCACTTGTATCTGTAAAGTTTGTTGTTGGAGTCCATAAATACGTTCCATTGGTTGAAGTCGGTGTCCCTCCAAGAGTAATTGTTGTTCCGTATATTTCTTCATAATCTGAACCAGCATCTACAATTGGTAAAGGATTTACCAATACATCAACTGTATCAGAGAAAGTACAACTAAGATCTGTAGCAACCAATACGTATGACTCTAGAATTGCAGTTGTAGGACACAATTGGAATGTATCGCTTGTCGCAACACTTGTTCCAGCGATGTCAAACCACTCCAATGTATAGGTACTAGTTCCTATTGCAGTTCCAATTAAATCAATACACGAACCTGCACAAACGCTACTATCAAGACCTGCATCTGATATTAATACATTTAATGTGTCAACAGGTATTGTATCGGTGTAAGTACATCCATTTCCATCTGTTATTAACAAGTCATAATCCATTGGAAGTAATCCTGTAATATCAGGAGTTGTATCAGTAAAGCCAGCTGGAATAGAAGTCCATGCATACGTATAGTTTGCATCACCCCCGTTAGCAGTAATATAAATAGCTCCGTCTGTTGTATTAACGCAAAAGGCATCTGTAATAGAATCAGTTATTACAGTTATTGCAAAAGGCTCATTAACAGTTACCTCCGCAGAAATAGTACAGAACTTAGCATCCATTATGGTAACCGTATCCGGACCGGCGCATAACGCCGTTGCACTAGCGCTATCCGAAGCATTACCTGTCCAACTATATGTATAAGGTAATGTACCACCAGAAGCAACAATATAGGCTTCCCCATCACAAATCCCACCACAAGTCGCATCAATTATAGTTGGAATACTTAAAACAATAGAATCTGGCGCTGTTACAATTCCAGTAGCATAAGCAGAACAACCTGTACCTGGGTCAAAAACTTCAACAGAATACGTTCCAGGGGCCAATGAGTTAACAATACTAGCTAGTCCTGCTGCAGGTGGCCCCATCGATGTAACTCCATTAAACCATTCATAAGTTACTACACCTACATTATTTGTAACTGTAGAGAAAATTGAACCCGTGTTATCATTATAACAATTAGTCTCTACGGTTGACAATGAAACTTCTGGTGCTCCTATTCCTGGAATAGTATATATCTCCGTTATTGAACAGGCTCCATCACCAATAGTCAATGAATAAACTCCTTCTGGTTGTAAGGTTATATCTTGTGTAAGATCTGCTGTACTCCAAACATATGTGTATGCACCAGAGCCACCAGCTGTAGTAGTTGTGATTGCTCCATCATTACCACCACAAGTTGCAGGTGTAATTAAAGGGGTAGATGTAATTACCGTCGATTCCGAAATAATTGCTTCTACAACATGTACACATCCATTTGCATCAGAAACTTCAACAAAATAAGTTCCTGCACTTAGGTTCGTTATTGGGTTTGCTACAGAGCCATTATGTGGCCAAAAGTAGGTATAAGGAGAAGATCCTCCCACAGGGACAGCCTCTGCAGTACCATCATTTCCACCAAAACAAGTCACATTTGTTGTTAACATAGTTTCTGTTCCAGGAGCATCACTACTTACTGCTACATCAACATTAGACACACAATTGTTAAAGTCTGTAATTTGAACTGTTTGAACACCAGCGCATAATCCAGTTGCTGTCTGTGTAGTTTGATTATCAGACCATATATAAGAGTAAGATCCAGACCCACCAGTTGCCGTTACAGTCGCTTCACCATTACAAATTCCACAAGTTGCAACCACTGTAGTATACGTTGCGGAAATTTCAGTAGGTTCATTAATCGTAGCTACTTCAAAAGAACTACATCCTAAATCATCAGTAACTTGGAAAGTATAATCGTCAGCTGGAGCATTTGCAAGGTCTTCTACTTGAGATATTGCATTTGGATTCCATAAATAAGCAACGTAAACTCCTGAGCCTCCTGATACGGTAACATCAACTCCTCCATCATTAGAACCGAAACATGTTACATCATTTATATTATCAATTGTAATTGTCGGACCTCCGACATCATTAATCGTAACAGTCGTATCTAACTGACATCCATCCATATCAATAATCGTCAATGGATAAACTCCTGAAGGTTGAGCTAAAATTGCATTAGTCCCTGAAGACCAACTCCAAGAATAACCACCTGCTCCACCACTTGTATTTGAAGTTGCAGACCCGTCAGATAAAGTACAATTAGCATCAACTACCGTAACATCTGCAATAATCTGACTTGCTTCCGTTATTATAAACGTAGTATCTTTTTGACAAGAATTTGAGTCTACTATTGATAAAGTATAGGTGTCAGCAAATAAGTTAGTCAAGTCCTCATTGTTTGAAGTATTTCCAGTCCAACTCCAGTTATAAGTATATGGTGTTGTACCCTGAGTAACTGTTATATCGATAGAAGCATTTCCTCCTTGGGAGCAAATATCATTTGTTACAACTGATGTTAGTTCCATTGAACCGGGTTGTGAAATTGTAAATTGAGTAGCAATCGTACATCCATTTAAATCTGTTGCAGTTACCATATAAATCCCCGTATCTAATCCTATTAAATCTTCAGTCGTAACTGGAACGAAACTTCCATTAGAACTTGTCCAACTATAAGTGTAATCAGGAGCAGGAACAATTGGAGTACCTCCGATTACTGTAATATCTATACTTCCATCCATACTTGCAAAGCAAACTAGACTTGTATCCAACCCTGTAATCGAAAGTACAGTAGGCTCTAATACATCAACTGTAGCAGCTGAAAAACAACCTAATACTTGATCTTCAACAAGAACACTATAAGTACCAGGAACTAAATCACCATTTACTAAATCTTCTGTAATTGCTCCTGGAAAAGGTACTGGACCAGACCATGTATAATTGTAAGTATTCGGTCCATTTACTGTCATATCTATTTCACCATTATCAGCCCCATTACAAGTCACATCAACAACTGCAAATGTTAAAGTTGCTGCATTGGCATCGGACACAGGAATACTTTCAGTAGTAGAACAACCAGCACCATCTGTAACAATTATTTCATATACTCCAGCTCCTAGAGCTAGTTCTGAAGGGTTATTCCCAGGCACTAATGCTGATCCTGAAATGGTTTCTGTCCAAGCATATGTATAATTTCCATCACCTCCAGTTACAGCAGTGGTAATCGACCCATCAGCTAATCCACAAGTGGCGTCAACAACTAAAGCATTTAGTGCTATCGAATCTGGCTGAGTAACATTATAAGTAACTGAATAGTTACACATATTAGAATCAGTAACTATTAAATCATAAGCTCCAGAATCTAATAATGAGATATCTTCAAAAGTAGATGTAAATCCATTTGGACCTATCCAAGAGAAAGTATAACCAGAGATTAGTGAAGGTGTTCCTCCAGTAGTCGTTACATCTATTGCTCCAGATGCGTCATCAAAACAAGTTAAATCAGAAATAATTTCAGTAGTGGCAAGTGGTCCTGTTGGTCCGCCTACAATAATTACCTCTGAAGTGGAACAACCTAAAGCATTAGTAACTAATACTGAATATGTTCCCCCGTCTAACCCTGTTAAATCTTCAGTTCCTGGATCTACAAATGGAACTGGACCAGTCCAAACATAGGTTAAACCAATTTCGGTTACTGTTAAATCAATCGCTCCGTTTCCATCTCCATCACATATTACATTAGTAACAGCACTTGTAACTGCAGGTCCTGTAGCATCTGATATCGCAACGGTAATCGAATCCATACATACTCCATCATCAACTACGACTTCATAAGAGCCGGCTGGTTGATTAAATAATGTATCATTCGTGCCTAACGAAAACCCAGGATTTAAAACATCTTCCCAATCATAAGTATAAGTTCCTGACCCACCAATTGCAGCTACACTAACGGAACCATCAGAAGTTGCACATGAGGAGTTTAATAAACCTGTGGTTAAAACAATTTCAGTTGGTTCATTTACAACACCTGAGTAGTTAGCGGTACATCCATTTGCATCTGTAACAATAACATCATACGTTCCACCACTTAATCCATTAACATCTTCATTTATTGAAATTGTTTGAGGAACTTGATCAGTCCATAAGTAAGATGCATATGGTGTAGTTCCTCCGGCAACCGTAATATCAACAGCTCCAGAACCATCACCAAAGCAGTTCACATCAGTTTCAACACCTGATACAGTTAACAATGTAGGCTCTAAAATACTATCACTTAAAACTCCTATACAACCAGCACCATCCGTTACTGTTAATGTATCATAACCTGGACCTTGACCGGTAAGATTTTGAGTAATATCACCCATATTCCACAAGAAACCATAAGGAAGCGTACCTCCTGAAACGTTTACAAATACCTCACCATCATTGTCTCCAAAACAAGTAACATCAGATTGGCTCACCAAAGTTACAGTTGGTCCATTCAGGTTAGATAATGTTTCGGATGCAGTTGCTGTACAACCTAAATCATCTGTTACAATAACAGTATATGTTCCAGCTCCCAATCCTGGTTCGGTAGTATTATCATCATTATCACCAACACCATCAATATCCCAATCAATCTGGTAATTTCCTGCAACTACTCCTCCTGCAGGAACCACAGTAACAGAACCATCATTGACAATACATGAAGTCGGCACATTTGAGGTAGTAATTGTTAATGTTGGATTATCATTTAATTGGTATGTTCCAACAGCAGTACATCCATTGACATCAGTAATCGTTGCAGTATAAGTTCCTGCTTCCAAGTTAAGAGCAGGATTTGTATCATCAGCTATTGCTGTTGTTCCTCCAGTCCAAACTATTCCAGTTATTCCAATTGCATCATTTATAACCAATGAGATAGATCCCGTAGCAGCACCTGCACAAAAAGGGTTTGTTAATGTCTCAGTCAGTGTAATTTCTATTGGCTCTAAAATATCTATCACAGCAGAAGAGGTACATCCATTATCTGTATCTTCAACTGTGTATTGACCAGCAGGAAGCCCAGTAGGGTTAATTGTATTATTAGCAATTGCAACTGGACCACCAGTATAAAACAATGAATCTCCTGATGTTACTGAAGTAATGCTAATTGTACCATCTAAATCTCCAAAGCAAGTTACATCCGTTTGTGTGAAAGTTAAAGGTGGAGTAACTGCAGAATTGAAACATTCTGAAGCAGATACAGTACAGCCGTTCGCATCTGAAACATCAACATTATAACAACCTTGCATTAACCCAGGAACTGTTGCTGTATTTCCAACCCCTAAACCTGTTGAAGCATCTGTCCATAGGTAGGTGTATTCATTTGGAATTGGACCTGGAGTTCCGCCAATTGCAACAACTGTAACTGACCCATCAGGAGTAATACAATCCGTAGATGGAACTGATGATGTTAATGTAGTAATCTCCGTAGGTTCAGTAATTGTAAATGTACCTGTTGCAGCACAACCACTTGCATCAAGACCATCTACAATATACGTTCCATCAACATCCGTAATGTCTTCTAAATCATCAAAATCTCCCGTTCCATCATTATCCCAGTCAAAAGTATAGGGTAATGTACCTCCAGTTGGTGTAATATCAATTGTACCAGTTCCTCCAAAACATGTTGGTTCGATAACCGCTCCTGGTATATCAAATACTGCTGGTTCCGTTATATCTATAGATACAGAAGCTTGACAGCCTGTAACGTCATCCGTTGCGGTAAGCACGTATGTTGCAGCACAAAGCAATGAAATATCGTCAACATTGTTAGAATATCCAGCAGGTGCACTTGTCCATGAAAGGGTAAAAGGATTTGCTCCAGTAACAGTAGTTTGAATAAACCCATCACATATACCATTACATGAAACCAAAGAGGAGTCGTCCACAACTATGATAGGTCCATTATCTTCAGATATTGTAACTTGAACTGTATCTGCACAACCATTAGCATCGGTAACCTCCACAGGGTAAACACCAGCCCCTAAAAAACTTTCTGTAACCAAGGTGCCACCAATTGTGTACCAATCATAAAAATAACCAGGAGGGGTAGTTCCACCGGACGCAACAATTGTTGCGTCTCCGTCTGGCACTCCACATTGAGCATTATTAGAGGTATAAGTTGCCGTTACTTCCAACGGTTCATTAATATCCATACAGGTATCTAAGAAACATGCATTATCATCCGTAACATGTACACAATAAGTTCCTGGAGCGAGAGGAGAAATGTCTTCTACTGCAGAAGTATATCCAGGTCCTGTCCAACTATAACCATACGCTCCTGCAACTGTTCCCCCTGTTACAGTAATATCGATAGCACCATCTATATCACCAAAACATTGCACAGCCGTAACCACACTATTTCCAGCCATCATTTGTGCTGGTTCAGTAATAGTTAATGTTTGAGAAAAAATACATCCATTTGCATCGGTAACAGTAATTGTATAATCTCCAGCACAAAGGGCAAAAATATCTTCAGTACCTGGGTCAACATATCCTGGAACAGTGGATGTCCACGAAATAGAAGCATAGGGTAATGCGCCTCCGCTTATAGTAGCATCAATAGCCCCATCACAAGATTGGAAACAATTCAAGTCTTGGGTAACGAAGGTACCTGTAGGAGCTGCATCGTCTACAATACATTCCTGATCTGTATAAACACAGCCAACAATGTCTGTATATACTAAATCATAACAATCCGCTGGCCCCGTAACTGTTGGACTATTCCCTCCAACTGGATTCCCTCCACCATCAAACCATTCATATGTAAAATCACCTGATCCTCCGGAAATTACTGCAGTAATAGATCCATTTGCTGCTCCACAACTCGAATTAGTAGGAGTTAGCACTCCAGAAATAGCTGTAGGGTCTGAAATATTTATTGTTGAATCGACGACACAACCATTGTCATCCATTATTGACACATTATAAGCTCCTTGAGGCAGTCCTCCCTGATCTTCAGGATCAACATATCCTCCAGGAGGAATATTGTCCCAGTCGAATACGTAAACTCCTACTCCATTAACAGGTGTAATATCTATACTCCCTGTTGAAGCTCCACTACAAGTAGCATTTATTACAGCTGCATTTACATAAATTTCTCCAGGAGTTGTAATTAAAAATGTAGTATCATAAGAACACATATTTGTATCTACAATAGTAACAGTATATGAACCTGAATCGAGGTTCATCAAATCTTCCGTTCCTGGATCAACAAAACCTCCATCCGTACTTACCCATGTCCAGGTATAGACTCCAGGGCCCGTTCCCCCTGTTGTCGTTAAATCGATAGAAGCACTTAAATCATCCCAACAAAGGTTATCTGTAAATGTGCCATTTGCAAAAATGGAATCCGGCTCAAATACAGATATTGTTACTGTATCCGTACAACCAAGATCATCAGTAGCTACTACTTGGTAATCCCCACCTATTAGTGTAAATTGGTCTTCATCAGCAGTAATTTCTCCACCACCAGCAACCAAAACTGTCCATTCATATGTGTAAGCCGGTGCTGGATTTATTGGAGTACCACCGACTGTAGTTATATCAACAAAGCCATTTGCATCACCTGCACATAGGAGGTCTGAACTATCTGTCACAGTTGTAATTATTTCGCTCGGCTGAGTTAGCATAGGCAACTGTAAACTATCTTGACATCCATTATCATCTGTTACGTAAACAATATAGCTTACTCCCGCACAAAGATTTGTTGTATTCAATAACCCCGTAGGTACAAATGGAACACCACCAGAACCCAAAGTCCCAACAGCCCAATCAATAGCAATATAGGAACCACTTCCTCCTGAAATCCCTAATGACATTTCTCCATTACAAACCCCAAAACAAGTTGGGTTAACTGGGTTTATTGCAGTAATTGTAATCGAATCTCTATCGGGCACAGTTTCAGAAGCCGTTGTAGTACAACCTAAGGCATCCTCTATTGTAACTGTGTAAGTTGTAAGTTCACATAGCCCAGTATTTAATGAGTCATTTGGTGGTGAACCTCCAGCATCCCAAGTGTAAGTATAAGGATTTCCATTTCCTCCAGTAGCTGAAGCTTCAATTTCCCCATCGCATACATTGTTGCATGAAACTGGAGTTACAACAAGACTAGGAACTACAGCAGGGGGATCCGTTAGTGTGACCGTAGTTGTAAATGTACATCCATTAAAATCCGTAACAGTAACATCGTGATCACCTGCACATACTATTCCAATAGGGTCCTCTCCGATAAAAGGAAATGGGGAAATACTCGGCCATTGAATATCTAGAGCTCCGGTACCTCCTCCGATTGAAGTAAAGATTGAACCATCGCAATCACCTGGGCAAGTTGGTTCCGTAAATCCTTGGACGTTAATACCTATTGGTGATGGATCAGCTAGCACTACTCCAAACTCAGTACAAGACTCATATACTCCTGGGACAATTAGTTGAGATGAATCATAAACCGTGATGTTATAAGTTGTTGCGCAAACCCCAGTAAACACATTGCTACTTTGGAGTAGTAATCCAGAAGTTCCTTCATAGCCATAAGGTCCACCGCCACCTCCGTTAATGGTGACCGTTATCTCACCATCACAATCTCCTGTACAACTAACCACAGCACCATTGTAATTTGATGTAACAGCAACAGAAAAATCAATTCCGTTTCCACAGGCCGCTTTATTGGAAATAGTTCCATATTGAAAGCTTCCTTTTTTAATTTGATTTTGTGGTATTGTTTCTAATAATTCAAGAACAGCTGCATTAGCATTAAGAGAAATGTTTGATCCATTTTCTACATTCCATTCTTCGAATATTCTTAGTGTAGAGGAACCAAGCAATATGTTTTTCTGTGCATTTGACTCTGTTTTAAAAACTCCTGTATACAACAAGTTCCCGTTTGTACTTAAAGTTCCTTCTTCAAATATAATAGTCTTTGTTTTACTTGTGGCCAAAGCATCTTCCATTGTAAATGTTGCTCCTCCATTAATCCTAAAATCAGAATTCCACTGAAGTTGTCCAGCTTTTATAATTTTGCTTCCAGACTGCGCAAGAAGGTTTACGTTTCCATTGTACTCATTATTCAATTCATCTTGTACAACCAAAGAACCATATACATTCAAATCTCCAGAACCTGAAATCCCTTGTTTACCAAAAGTACCTTCCCAAATAAAATCTTTACAAACTGCACTATTGTTAATCTGAACCAAAGAATTAACAGTAAATGAATTTGCATCAAAATAAACATCATCATTTGCAGTTGGAATACCTGCTCCTCCATTTCCACCACTAGAAAGTGCCCAGTGTGAATTATCATTCCAATTTCCAGAATTTCCAACCCAATAATAATCAGTTGCAAATAATGTACTGGAAACTAGTAAAAACACAGCAATCAAGGAAAATTTGGACAAACCTTGTATTCTGTTTATTTCTGTAAGTCTTTTTGGTTCAATCATAACTCGTCGTACTACGTAAAGTAGGCATTTTTGTTCTTGTTTAATTAAAATTTTACACAAGAAGCCTAATTTAAAGGTTGAATGTATAACTTTTGACGCACTCGCCCCTATCAATGTTGCTTAAATACTAAGAGTCATTCGTTGAAAACCTGCTATTTATTGATGAATCGTTTAAAACGAGAAACTAACAAACTAGATATAGGAAATGTTTAAAAAATGAAAATAGGTTACTCTTGGTCAAGTAATACCCGAACATCACCAATCAGCTGATTCACTTCCAACGAATCTGTTCCATCATAAAACCCTCGAATTCTTCTTTTTTTATCGATTAGAACAATGTTTTCCGTGTGAATGAAATCCCCTTCTCCTCCTTGATCAAAAGAGGTATCATTTATACTTGGAGCAACCAAATAACTTTTCCGGGCTAAATCATATAAATGGTGCTTATCTCCTGTTAAAAAAAGCCATCTTTTGGAATTCGCACTATACAGATCAGCGTATTCTTTTAGCGCCTCAACAGTATCAACTTCCGGCCAAACAGTATGGGATAAAATCACTACATTATCATTGGTCAAATACGCAGTGTGAACCCTACTTAACTGATTATTCATAATTGGGCAAATTGTTGGGCAAGTGGCAAAAAAAAAGTTTGCAACAACGACCTTGTTTTCAACAATATCTTCTGTTACATTTTCTCCATTTTGGTTTGTTAAATGGAAATCTAAAATTGTATGGTCAACCCCTTTGTTATGCAATGAAGAGTCCACCAAAGCATTGTTAACATCTGTAGGATTAAGAATAGGTAGTTTTCGTTCATGTTTTTGATTGTACAGTATGATCGTTGCTACAACCATAGCAATAGCTAATACACCCAAATACACGACCGTTTTCTTCATTTGTTAAGCACAAAGATACTTCCAAAAAACAGAACTACATGTACTATTCTGCTGAAAAATCGAGGGGCATACTTAGCAAAGGAGTTGATAAGTGATTGGCTAAATACTCTGTTGTATTTGAAATAAATAACTTCCGTAAAAATCCTTTCCCATGTGTTGAAATTGCAACCATATCAGGAGCCCTTAATTGACAATACTCCATAATTCCTTCTTCCGCTGATTCTGATTTATGCACAACAATTGAATAATTTTCCAACCCAGATTTATTCGCTAACTTTTCTATGTTTGCAGATATTTCTTTTTCACTTAAAAAATTTAATGGTGTCGCTACAAAAAGCAAGGCCACTTTCGAATTAAAGTAACTTGCCAACTTTGCTACATAATCCATATTTGCATTTATTTTTTCGTCATGAAAATCAGAAGCTAGAACAATGTTTTCAAATGACACCTCTTCCTGATCACCTTTAATTGTTAATATTGGGCAGGTTGACTTTCTAATTATTTTTTGAGCATTTGAGCCAATAACAACTTCAGAAATTCCTGAAGAGCCTTTAGTTCCCATTATTGCCAAACTAATATTATTATACTTAATATAATGTAAAACAGCCTCATAAGGTTTCCCATTCTCAACCGCAACTACGCAACCAATGCCTTCTTTTTCCATTCGTTGTTTTATTTCACCCAGCTTTTCATTTGCCTTATCAGTGACTATATGAATATAAGAGTAGCCTTCTTGTTTACTAGTATCAATATCCATATAGTTAGACACTTCATCCCACACATGTAATATTTCAACTGTATGCAACAAGTGAATTGTAGTTTGCGTATTTCTTGCTATTTCAATAGCAACCTCAATTGCCTTGTCTGCTAATTCAGAAAAATCGGTTGGAACTAATATTGATTTCATGATTTCTTATTATTTATTCGTTAAAATTAATACCGGCTTGGTAGCGTGTTCTGCTAACTTTTTTGCCATACTATTGTGAAATATTCTTTCGAAAAAAGTATTATGCAAAGGTATTGCACTTACCATATCAATGTTATATTCCATCATAAAATTTTCTACTTCAGCCTCAATATCTTCAGCAAGAAACTCATGAAATGAGACTTTGCTTTCATTAAAATACTCTCTCAAATGTTTTTTTACATCTTCTTGATGAGATGTTAATCCTGATTCCGTATTATTTACATAAAGTACAAATACATTTGAATCAAATTTATTAATAAACTCATTTAACAAGTCTAGTGAACCCTCTTTTTTTACATTATTGTAATTCGTAGTAAATAATATATTTTGTGGCACAGAATATTTCGAACAGCAAGGCACAACCAATGTATTTACATCAACATGGGAAACAAATTCTCCTGCATGTGATTTCCCTAAGTACTTTTCAACTTCGTTAATCCCTTCCGTTCCCATTACGACTAGATCAACTTTATTCTCTTTCAAAAGTTCTTCTGGAAGAAAATCTATTTTACCTAACCAAAGTATTGATTTCACTATACTGTCTGAATTAATTTTCCTTTGAAGAAACTCTTCTTCTTGATTCAATTTAGCTTGATGGTTTGCTTTTTCGACTTCAAAAGAATTTTGATTTGGACCAGGTTCAACTTGGAATGCATTTAGCAAAATATATTGAACTTTCTCATTTTGAAAAAGCTCCAATGCATAATCAATAGCTTGATGGGCTATCTTTGTAAAATCGGTTGGAATAAGTATCGTTTTCATGCTTGCCTTTTTTACGCAAGCTAAAAATAAATACACCTATACTTCATGATTTAACTCATTTACATTTCTGAAATAAATCAATTGCTTAGTAGCGAATATTTGCCAATCCTTCTTTATTAGTGATTTTAATTTTTCGGCCTTCTGTAACTATTAAACCTTCTTCTTTAAAATCACTTAACACACGTATCACTGATTCTGGAGCAGTCCCTACAATGTTAGCAAGATCCTCTCTAGGTGCAGGAAAAGCCTCAACTTCAGGATTCTCATATTTACTTGCTATTTTAATCAATCCTTCTGCAACACGTTTTCTTACGGTGTTATATGCAAGTTTTATTAGCTCTTCTTCTTTTTCCATTAAATCTCCAGAAAGCATTTTAATGAATTTATGAGAAACATCTCTATTTGTGTGTAAGAGATGATTAAAATCATCTTTAGATATTATGGTAATTGTAGTTTCCTCCATTACCATTGCAGAATCTTGATAATCACATTCTTTTAATAACGGTAGGTATCCTATAAACTCCCCTTTATCGTGGATTCCTGTTATTAATTCTTTACCTTCTTCATTGGTTTTATACGTCTTAACTTTACCCTTTACTATATAAAAGAGGGCGTTGGGATAATTACCTTCCAAATAGACCATTTCCTTTTTTTTGTAGGTTCTGGTTTTTCTATTTTCTGATAATTCTTCTAAAGCAGCTACCGCTCTTGCATCATTAATAAATGTATTGATTCCATCTTCTTCACTAGCAAAATCCTTTTTAAATGCTTCATTTCGTTTTAGCCGAATTTCAATAGCATTTAGCAAGTCCATTTCCTCAAATGGTTTTGTTAGATAATCATCTGCTCCTAAATTCATTCCTTTACGTAGGTCTTGTTTATCTGCTTTTGCTGAAAGAAAAATAAATGGAACTCCAGCAGTATCAGGGTTCTTACCTAAAAGATACAAAACTCCATAACCATCCAATTCAGGCATCATAATATCGCAAATAATTAAATCAGGAATATTCGCTTGAGCTTTAGCTACACCAATTTTCCCGTTTTCGGCTGTTTCAACCTCATAATTTGCTAATTCTAAAATCTCTTCTATGTTATCTCTAACGTCAAAGTTATCTTCAATTACTAATATGTTTTTTTTCATCGGTTATATTGGAATCGTTATTGTAAATTCTGTTCCTTGTTCAGGAATGCTAGTAAAGGTAATATTTCCCTTTAATAATTCTACATATTTTTTTACGATATTTAAACCAAGTCCTGTACCCTGAATGTTGGTGACGTTAGCAGCTCTAAAAAACCTTTCAAACATTTTTCCCTGTTCATCCACCGGGATTCCTATTCCATTATCAACCACTTTGAGTTTTAATTCTGTCGGCAAAACAACACAAATCAAATCAATTTCTCCATTGTCGTATGAGTATTTAACAGCGTTGGACAAAAGGTTAAATACAATATTTTTTAGCAACTTACTATCCGTTTCAAAAATAGCTTCTCCCTTGTGAGTAAAATTGATTTTCTGGCCTCTATCTGTTATGGCTTCAACCTCTTCGCATAATTCACCACAAAAAGATGCGACTTCAATTTTCTCTATTAACACCTCAATCCTGCCTTCCTCAACCTTACTCAAAGTAAGAATGTCATTTAAGATTCCTGTTAAGTTTTTTACTGAGGACTTTATCCGATTAATGTGTTTTTCTCTTTTCTCTTGTTGGCTTGATTCAGTGTATTTTTCTAATAATGACGCGGAAGAAAGTACAGAACTTAAGGGAGTCCTAAATTCATGTGATGCCATCGCAACAAACCTTGATTTGAGTTCATTCAATTCTTTCTCTCTCTCCAATGATCTCTTTATTTCTTCTTCAATTTTCTTCTCCTCAGTAATATTCCTTTCAACTACCAAGATTTGTGAAATACTCCCATCCTCTTCTGTTAGGGGTACCGCATTCAATTCATACACTCCATTATCAACAACAATCTCAAAGCAATCATTTTGCCCATTAAATACATCTCTTAATTTCTCTTCAATTGTTGGAGCAATGCCCTTCGGCAATCTGCTGATATAATTACTACCTACTAAACTTGCCCCAGAAATCCCCATATTAAAAAGTTCTTTCCCATCAACAAAAACGTAGTTTAGATTTTCATCAAAAACATTAATGGTCCCTTTAGGAAAGTTACGAGCTATTTGACTATATAAGGCATAACTTCTCTGTACTTCCTTTGTTCGAATTTTTACTTTTTTCTCTAGTTCAACATTCAAACTTTTTATTTTATCCTCTATTTCCTTTTTCGTGCTCACATCTGTAATTAATGCCAACACCTTGAGACCTCCAGAATCATCTTTAAAATGGCTTAAACTTATCTCTACAGGAACTTTAGATCCATCCTTTCGTTCTCCAAAAAGGTATAATCCTTGACCCATATTTCTAGTTTTTGGATCTTTTGCATATTCGTTTCTTGTGCCAATATGTGAATGCCTTAATTCTCGTGGGATAACAATTTCAATGGGTTCTCCGATTAATTCCTTTTCACCATACCCAAATAACTCCTGAAATCGTTTATTCACCAATTCAATTACTCCAGATTTGTTGGTAAGCACAAAACCCTCTTTGGAATTTTCAAAAAGGGTTTTGTATAAAGCTAGATCTTGATTAGAATTCAATAGAAGTGTAATTTAATGTGCTTTTTCTAAATCTTCCTTAAAGCGAGAAACAAATGCCCTTTCTTCAACAGTATTAGGCGGAAAAGCTTCTGCAATTTCGTTTATTATTACAACAAATACATCACGCAATTCGTTTGTCAAATGATTACCTCCAAGATTAATGCTTTTCACACCCTCTTTATAAGAGCTCTCAGCATCTAAAATATCATCACTTTTCAATATTTTGAAAATCGTATCGGTATAGTCAAAATCAATATTGTTTTTCTCTAAATTAGAAACAACAATATCATTCAACATTTGCTCTTCCTCCTTTTGAACCTTACCATCAGCCATTGCAACCGCATAAGCTACTTGACCTAATCCATAAAATAAATATGAGTATGCGTCCATAATAATAGTATTTAATCAATGTTTAAACTCAAAACAGGAACTTTTGAATGGTTAATTAAAACTTCAGTTGTTCTAAATTCCGTCCAACGTTTTATACCGCTATTTCCATGGTTTGATATTGATATGATATCAGGACCAAATTTTTCTGCAAATGTTAACACACCGTCTTCAACAGTAAAATGATTGTAAATATGAATGTCGTAATTAGACATGGCATGCTTCTCTGCAATTGCTTCTATTCTATCATAACAAGCCATTGACTCTTCAAATTGATGCGGTGTATTTATGTATAATAAATGTACTTTAGCATTAAAATACTTAGCAAAAATATTTATCTGGTCAAGATTGTTGTTGGCACCTGTTTCTTTAAAATCAGAAGCATAAACTAAGTTTTCAACTTTAAACGTATCATCGTTTGAATCTCTAACACTTAGAACAGCTGTATTCGCATATCGGTTTACCCATTGTGTTTTTGAGCCAACAAACTCCTCTTTTAAACCACTTGCTCCATTGGTTCCCATTATAATCAAAGCTGGATTTTCTTTCTTCGCAAAGTTTAATATCTCTGAATGGGATTCACCAAATAATAAATGAGTTTTTACGTTTACTCCCTCTAACAGCAATTCTTCTTGCAATGCCTTCATTGCGCTTTGTAAATCCTCTAATCCTGTATGTGCCTCAACAACATGAACATTTCCCGAAGTAGGGAAAATACTAATTGAATCTCGCATATGTTCTTCAGATGCCCATTTGAAAATAGTATCAGAAACAACATGTACAATATCCAGCTCTGCATCAAATAATTTTGCAAGGCTCACTGCCGCGTTCTGTGCATGTTTAGCACAATCTGAAAAATCTGTTGGAAATAATATTTTATTCATCTTTAATATCTTTTATACAATATAATCTTGCCGTACGAAATTACTTATTAATTTGGGTTATAGCAAAGATTACTCGTTTCTGGGGAAAAAAATATGACTTTCGTTATATAATGTTCTGGCATTTAGCGACATCAACAGGTATTGTATTCTCATTATTTATGAGAGACACTTGTATGGCAACAACTTTTAACTTCAGTTCTTGTCTCGTTAAATTCTGGACTTAAATAGGGTATTCCTAAGTTGAGTCCCCTTATAATAAACAAGACTCCGAATAAAGCCATCACATAAGGAACCATTTTTTTCATTTTATTCCTAATTGTTAATGACAATGAACCTGAGAAATAGGGCAATAAAAACATAATAGGTAAAGTTCCCATTCCAAAAAACATCATAAATAAAGTCCCCTCCAAAACACCTCCTTGAGCAATTGCAGAGGCTATAGCTAAAAACACCAAACCACATGGCAGCAGCCCGTTCAAAAGGCCTAACACAAATAATGAGGCATTAGATTTCTTGCTAAACCTTTTGCCTATTTTTTGTTTAACCCATGTATTTAACTTCAAGTATAACTTACTTGAAAAATGGAATTTATTGAGAATTTTAGGCAATGTAAGAGACAATAATATTATTACTCCCAGAATTATACTCACAACCTGAAGTGCTCCAGCTAATTTCAATCCTTTCCCGAAAAAACCAAACAATACTCCAATAATTGAATAAGTAAATATTCTACCAAAGTTATAAGAAAGTATGCCTATTGTTTTACTTAAAGGGCTATCATGATTTAGGGGCAAAGCAAGGGCAATAGGTCCACACATACCTACACAGTGCAAGCTACCTGTTATTCCTAATATTAATCCTAAACTTACTAATTCCACTACTCAATTGTTATTCGTTTTTCAATTAAAAACCCTATTGATGCTTCTTCCCAACTCAGTTTGATTTTGTATGTTCCTTTACTGAGTAAATCCAAGGGTATCGATTGAATATTTCCAACTTCTGTATTCAATTTAACCGTTCTATCTAATTCCGCATTTTCTGGTCGATAAAAAAAAGCAACCCCAGAGGTTATCTCAGAAACATTTACCTGCTTTGGGAAGATTATATTCAAAGATTCTAAAGTTTGAACAAACTGCACTGAGTCCTCTATATTCAATCCATTTTCCTTAGCTTCCTTTGTATCTTGATACTTAATTTGTTGGGAATAATAATCTTCTTCGACAACATCGGTATGTGCCGAAATCATTGTCGCCACCATAAAAAGTATATAGGTGATAAACAATCCTAACGCTACAACTATTCCTGTGCCCCAACTAAACTTCATTCTTTTTCTTTTATAAACTCGGACCAACAAATGTGGTCTCTACAGTTTCAATTAGCTCACCATTACCATAAACACCAACAATAAATGACAGTTTTCCTTTTGTAAAATCCTTTCTTTCTATAATAATAGGAAAGTTTTTCTTCATTTGTGTTTTAGCGTCTAAGTGCATTTCAGGATATTTTACCTCTCCTTTCCCTTCTTCTAGCTTCAAAACAATGTCATATTCAATATTCGTTTTATTAACTAATGTAATATTATAGATATTACTTAAATGGTCTTTATCTATCTTCTGGTAAAGTGTTCCTCTAGCTCGCGTAATGGTTGCTTCAAAATCACTTCTTGTCGCAACTAAAAATGTAAGTGCAGCAAGAATAACTGCCAATACTGCCGTATAGGATATGTTTCTTGAAGTCCATTTAAACTTCGCCCCTGTTTCAATTCCTTCTTCAGAAACAAAGCGTATCAATCCTTTTTCCAAACCAACGCCATCCATCATATGGTCACATGCATCGATACATGCCGTACAATTAACACATTCTAATTGCGTACCATTTCGAATATCGATACCTGTAGGGCAAACATGTACACATTGGCTACAGTCTATACAATCTCCTTTTCCTGATTCTTGACGGTTTTCATTCTTTCTAAATTTGCTACGACCTTCTTCTCTTTCTCCTCGCTTATGGTCATAAGCCACTACAATAGATTTTCGATCCAACAACGCCCCTTGTAATCGTCCATAAGGACAAATAGTAGTACACACTTGTTCTCTTAAAAACGCAAAGACACCATAAAAAACAAACGAAAAAATAAGGATTGCGGATAATCCACCAATGTGATTCATTGGATCATCCATTTGAATTTCCCATAATTTTTCAGCACCAATAATATAGGCTAAAAAAGTGTTTGATATTAAAAAGGAAACTCCCCAAAACAATACATGTTTCGTGGTTTTTTTAATTATTTTTTCTTTATTCCACGGTTGCTTATTTAGTTTTTTTTGTTTTGTCCAATCACCTTCTATGAAGTATTCAATCCGTCGAAAAACCATTTCCATAAAAACGGTTTGAGGGCATGCCCATCCACAAAACACCCGGCCATAGACCACCGTAAACAATGTAACAAAAACAATTGCTGCAATCATTGCAATCGCAAATAAATGAAAATCTTGTGGCCAAAATACTTTACCAAAAATGGTGAATTTTCTTTCCAAAAAATTAAATAAAAGCAAAGGTTCTCCACCTATCTTAATATGCGGAATCGCAAACAAAAGCGCTAATACAGTATAACTAAAAACCTGACGCTTATTGAAAAATTTACCCTTCGGTTTTTTAGGATACATCCAAATACGTTTCCCTTTTTCATCAACCGTTGCTATGTGATCCCTAAAGCTTTCTTTGTCTTCCATCCGTAACTGTTATCAAAATTAAATTAGCTTCCTCAAACAGACTGTAACTAATGTAACAATATCATATGATTTTAATCATGTATTAGTAAACAAAAAAAGACCGCTCAGAGAGCAGTCTTTTTTACTTTCTATTACTCTCTATTTCTTATCTCCTTCAGGAGCCTTTCCTTCAGCATAAGGTAAAGACTTCACATAGGCAACTACGTTTTGTAGTTCAAGCGGATTTAACTTTGTTTCGTGTTCAGGCATTGCATTATCAGTCCCAAATTTTACTACGGAAAAGATTTCCTTGACATCGCTACCATAAATCCAGTATTCATCCGTAAGGTTTGGACCAATTTGACCTGCTCCATTTTGAAGGTGACATGCAACACAATTTTCAGCAAAAATCACTTTACCATTAGCCAAAGATGGCTCATCAGTAACCAGTTCAACATTTGTCTCATCAATTGCCATTCCGGCGCTAATTTTATATGCTTCTACTTCTTTTGCAGCTTCTGCCATTTCTATCTCATAAGCCTCTTCTTGTAGAGGTGCTGTATCAAATACATGGTAAATCATTACATATGCAATTCCAAATACAATAGTTGCATAAAACATCCAAACCCACCATGGCGGTAAATCATTATCTAACTCTTTGATGCCATCATAATCATGATCCATCAATATAGATTCCTCGTCTTCAATAGCAACAGCGCCAGTCAACACTTTAGATAAGTTAGCTGTTTCCGCTTGTTGTTTATTAAGCTCATCAACATCATATTTACCGGCCAATACATTTGCAGCATTTCGAATTAATTGAATTCCTATAATAAGAAACAATATTATTAATCCTATAATAGCTTTTTCCGCCAATGTATAGCTACTTTCTTCTTCAACAACTTCCTCTTCTTCTGTTTCTTCAACAACTGGAGGTGCAACTGCTTCGTCAGAATCTACGTATGCAAAAACTGCATCTATATCATCCTTACTAAGGTGAGCCATGGCAGTCATGGTAGAAGGATTAAACTCCCATATTTCTTTAGCCAACTGAGACTTCCCACTGTTATATAGGGTAACTGGGTCAGCAACCCATTCATACAATAGCTCTCCTTCCCCTGCATCATTCCACTTAGCTAGAACTCCTCTTAATTGTGGACCAATGCTACTCTCTTGAACTTTATGACAAGCTTTACAGTTTTGACTAAATAATGTTTTCCCATCTTGTGCATTTGCAGCAGAAAGGATTAAAGAAAATGCAATAACAGCTGCAGTAGTCTTTCCTTTTATATATTTAAAGTATTTCATATCGCAATAATATTTTAATCTTCAGTTAAAGGAAGATTACTCATTTCTTCAACTTTCTTTTTATCAACTTTCATTACCCACCATAACATCCCAGTAAAAAATGCAACAAATATTACTAGAGAAATAATCGGGAAAATTTCAACCCCATCTATGGTGGCCATATTATCTTTTATAAATCTTAACATATCTATTCTTTTTCTTCTTTAGGTTCAGCTTTTATATCCTTTCCTAATCTTTGTAAGTACGCAATCAAAGCAACAATCTCCTTCGTTTTAAGTACCTCTTTTTCCATCGCCTTTTCTTCTTCAGACCCATCAATTAGAATTCCCTCAACAATATTGCTTGCTATTTCATCCGCTTGGTTCTGAAGTTCTTCTAAAGCTACAGACTCATATCCTTCTGCATATGGAACTCCTAATGTTCTCATTGCTGATATCTTTTTCTCAGTCAAACTAACATCAAGATCACTGTCGATTAACCACTGGTATGCAGGCATAAATGACCCTGGTGACACACCATCTTCTGCGCCTGGGTTTTGCAAGTGCTTATAGTGCCAAGCATCCGGATATTTTCCACCTTCACGTGCTAAATCTGGACCTGTTCTTTTCGACCCCCATTGGAATGGATGATCATAAACAAATTCACCCGCTTTAGAGTATTCTCCATAGCGCTCTGTTTCAAAACGCAATGGACGAATCATTTGTGAGTGACAGTTATAACATCCTTCACGTATATAAATATCTCTACCTTCCAACTCTAATGGAGTATATGGCTTAACACTTGAAATAGTAGGGATATTAGAATCTACAATTGACACAGGGATAATCTGTACAATTCCTCCGATAGCAACTGCAACTAAAGCAAACACAATAAACTTAACTGGTCTCTTCTCAATTTTACTATGCCAGTGTTCTTTACGTGCCTTCTTTGTGTTTTCTGGTAATAATGGTGGCGCTTCTACTTCCTCATTAGCAATAAGATTACCTCTTGCTGCTGTTTTAAACAAGTTAATTACACCAACCACTGCTCCAATAATAAATAGCAGGCCTCCAAATGAACGTAACATGAACATTGGTTTCAATTGTACTGCAGTATCTAAGAATTCTTTATAAACTAAAGTCCCGTCAGGGTGAAATTCTTGCCACATTAATCCTTGAACAAATCCAGCCCAATACATTGGCACAACCCAGAATAGAATTCCTAATGTAGCAATCCAAAAGTGAAAGTTTGCCAATTTTTCTGAATGTAATTTGGTGTTCCATAATTTCGGAAATAGCCAATACAACATACCGAAGGTAAACATCCCATTCCATCCCATTCCACCAACGTGAACGTGAGCAATTGTCCAATCCGTAAAGTGAGAGACTACATTAACGTTTTTCAAGGATAATAAAGGACCTTCAAAAGTTGCCATACCATAACAAGTAATTGCTACAACAAAGAATTTCAGTGCAGAACTATCTCTTACTCTATCCCATGCTCCACGCATAGTAAGTAATCCGTTCAACATTCCTCCCCATGATGGTGCTATTAACATTACAGAAAAAACAATCCCTAACGTTTGTGCCCAATCTGGCAATGAAGAATATAATAAGTGATGAGGTCCCGCCCATATATATAAAAATATAAGTGCCCAAAAGTGAATAATCGATAATCGGTAAGAAAAAACGGGTCTGTTTACTGCTTTTGGTATAAAGTAGTACATCAAACCTAGGTATGGTGTTGTAAGGAAAAATGCAACCGCATTGTGTCCGTACCACCATTGCACTAATGCATCTTGAACTCCTGAATACCATGAATAACTTTTAAGGAAACTTATTGGAAGTTCAAACGAGTTAAATATGTGCAACATAGCAACCGTAACAAACGTCGCAATGAAAAACCAAATAGCTACATACATTTGACGGACTCTTCTAGTTAGAATTGTTCCTATCATATTAACTCCAAATGAAACCCAAATCAAGGCAATCATTATATCAATCCACCACTCTAACTCAGCGTATTCCTTTCCAGTAGTAATACCAAACGGAAGTGTTAAAGCGGCGCAAACAATAATTAATTGCCAACCCCAAAAGTTAATATTACTTAACTTATCATTCCACATTCTCGCTTTTAACAAACGTTGTAAAGAATAGTAAACACCCGTAAATATTCCGTTTCCAACAAAGGCAAATATTATTGCATTTGTATGCAACGGCCTCAACCTACCGAACGACAAAAAACTAATTCCTCCAAGCATTTCTGGAAAAACCAATTGCAAGGCAATTGTTAACCCAACAAGCATAGCAACAAGACTCCAAATCATTGTTGCAAATGCAAATTTCTTTACGATTTTATTATCGTAACTAAACTTTTCTAATTCCATTATATATTTTTTTCGTTATTAACTTTTTCATCATCAAATAAAATGCGCATCGCAGGTCCTTGTTCATCTTCGAATTGACCAGATTTTGCTGCCCAAAAGAATGCAAGCAAAAAAATGATTGCAATAAAAAGGCTAACTGATATTAATAGATAAATTATCCCCACGTGACATTTTAATGACAAAAGTATATAGTGGACATCATAGATGCAAGAATTTCACATCACATTATTGTATGATTTTTATCAGGTTCAAGCCCCTTGAAATTATCTTAAATGCTTCTTTTCGAAATATCTCACTGAAAGTGAGGTTAATACAACAACAGAGACCGAACTTAAAGGCATAAGAACTGCAGCAATCAATGGTGTTAAAAAACCAGAAATGGCAAATGAAAGCCCAATAATATTATATGTAATAGAAAAAATATAGCTTGCCTTCAATATAAATATTGATTTTTTACCCAACAATAAGAATTGCGGTAGTTTATTTAAATTTCTTGCATCAATAATCCCATCACAAGCAGGTGAAAAATTATATACATCATCTGAAACAACTATACCTACATCACTTTGCTTTAAAGCCCCTGCATCGTTTAATCCATCTCCTAACATAAGAACTACACTCTCTTTTTCTTGGAGTTGTTGAACATACTGTAACTTATCAATTGGTTTTTGATTAAATAACAATTGATCTCTCTTTGGAAAATATTGAAGAAGCGTATTCTTTTCACTTTCATTGTCTCCCGATAACAGATGTAGGTTGTAATCTTTGTTAAGTTGACCAACTATGCTAACAAACTCATTTCTGTATTTGTTTGATATTTCAAAACATCCCAGAACCTCATCATTTAGACTAACATAAACTCTGGTCGAAAACGTTGCTGGCAAATCAACTCCCACCCAGCTAGCTGAACCTAGCTTTATAATAGCATCGCCTACGACTCCTGAAACCCCTTCCCCGATTTTATCTTTATAATTCTCAATAGAAAATACACTATCAGCTTCTATAGCCAGGTGCTGACAAACAACTTTACTCAACGGATGACTTGAATTTCTAGCAACAGAATAAATCATTGCTTCCTGTTTTCGAGTTAATTCATCTCCCACGAAAACAATATTTGAACTATCATTACTGGTAATCGTACCTGTTTTATCAAACACAATATCAGTAATGCGACCTAATTGCTCTACTGTATCTGTGCTTTTTAAATACAGCTTTTTTCTTCCAGCGGCACGCATGGAACTGCCGAAAGTAAAAGGAATAGAAAGGGCTAATGCACAAGGACAAGCAACAATCAATACCGCAGTTATAATATTAACAATATTCCCAGCATCGATGAATGACCAAACAATTCCTGTAATAATAGCAACAATTATTACCCCATAAATAAAATACTTACTCAGTTTATCTGTTAACTCTGATAGACCTTTATTTACCGCTTTTTTAAATGCTTTTTGATTCCATAATTGAGTAAGGTAACTCTGTTCTACTCTTTTTGTAATCTTCAATTCGATAGCATCTCCTATCTGTTTACCACCAGCAAATATTTCATCTCCTTTACTTTTTGAAATGGCTTTGGATTCTCCGGTGACAAAACTATAATCAATGCTAGCTTTACCCGACATCAAGGTTGCGTCTGCTGGTATTATTTCTTCATTTTTCACTAAAATAATATCATCGACTTTCAATTTATCAATTGGTAAAATTCTTTCCTGTGAGTTTTCTATTTTTGTAATAGACAAGGGGAAATAGGACTTATAATCTCTTTCAAATGAAAGTGCCTGATAGGTTTTGTTTTGAAACCACTTTCCCAATAACAAAAAGAGAATGAACCCTGCAAAGGAATCCATGTATCCAGGGCCATTATTTGTGAAAATATCGAAAACACTCCTACCATATAGAGCTGCTATTCCTATTGTTATAGGCACATCTAAATTTACGGTCTTACTCCGTATAGCTTTAAAAGCCGATAGCCAATAATCCTTTGCAGAAAACAAAAGTAAAGGAATGGATACTGCAAAAATTAAATAGGAAAAAAAGGAGCGAAATTCGAAGTACGATTCGTCAAAACTCATATATTCAGGAAAACTAAAAAGCATAATGTTTCCAAAACAAAAGATTGCAACTCCTAATTGTAAATAAAACTTCTTCGTGACTTTATTTCGCTGTTTTTGATTATTTCCATCAAATTTTGGCGGATAACCAATTTTATCTAATAATGACGCTAATTCCCGGAATGAAATTTTAGAGCTGTTAAATGTTATTGAAGCTTCTTTTTTTACAAAGTTTACTTCGGTTGCAATTACGCCTTGATTTAATAAATGTAAATTCTCTAATAGCCAAACACAGGAAATACAATGAATTTCGGGAAGAAACAATGTTATCCTTCTTGTATCGCCTTCTTTAAATGAAAACAGTTTATCCGCAATTTCTTCATTATCCAAAAAGTTGTATTTCGAAGCATTTCGTTTACTTGGTTTCAACCCAGGTCTGTCAGCAAGGGTGTAATATTGATGCATGGTGTTTACATTCAGAATTTCGTAAACAGATTTACAACCGTTACAACAAAAATCCTTTTCTTCAAAGATTACGGGAGTTGTGTTACAGTCATCCCCACAGTGATAGCAATATTTTTTATCTTCTTTCAAAAACTACAATTGGAATGCAAAGATTATAATTCTGGAACCAATAAATACCTAATGAAAGTCTTAATTAATTATGATTCCCATTTTACAACGATCTTCCCCGTCGACTTTCTCCCTTCTAAAAAAGCATGTGCTTCCCCAATTTTGCTTACTGGAAATTCACCCCCCACTTCAGGCTTTAGCTTTCCTGCTTCTGTTAATTTTACAACTTCTTCTAAACATCTTTTCAACACCATTTTTTTGTGATCTGCTATTTCCAACATGTTTATCCCAATGATACCCTGAGACTTCATCAACAATGAAATTGGTGTGAAAAAACCAAACTTTCTTACCAAGTTCAGCTTAGAAAAAATATTTCCTCTTGAATCTGCCATTTCCGCAGCTCCATATATAATTTGCTTACCACCCTTCTCGAGTAATTGGTTGTCTTTTTTAAAAGTAGAACCTCCTACAGAATTAAAAGCAACATCTATTTTTTGGCCATTAGATTGTTTGAGTACTTGAGCTACATAATCTCCTTTTGTATGGTTAATCGGAAAATCTACACCTTGTTTTTTCAGGTAATCTATTTTAGCATCAGAACTTGTTAGTCCGTAAACTTCACATCCTTTCAATTTTGCCAGTTGTGTTAATGCCGTTCCAACACCACCAGCTGCAGCATGTAATAATACTTTATCTCCTTCAAACAAACTTGCACATTCGTAGGCTGCATAATATGCCGTGCAATATTGGGTTGCCAATGCCGTCGCTTCTGCCGCATTCATATTCTCTGAAATAACAGCACATGCTCGATAATCGGTTTTAGCAAATTCTGCATAACCGCCAAAACGAGTCATCGCTACAACCCTTTTCCCCACAAAGTTATTTCCTTCCTCACAGTTTGACTCAACCACTTCTCCCACAACATCATATCCTAAAACACTTGGCAGAGCAGGTGCAGCATCATACATTCCTTTCCGGGCCATCACATCAGCAAAGTTTAACCCAAATGCCTCTACCTTGATTAACACATCAAAAGTATCGAGTACAGGCTTTTCTTTTTCCAATATTTCGAATGCTTGATTTGCATTTCCATTTCTTACTAATGCTGCTACTTTCATTTTTATTTTTTTAAAAGAATCAAAGGAAAATCTTGACCAAAGCTATAGCTAGTAGGATACTGAGATGTCCCGTGATATTTTTCTGATAGTTCTGGAACCCGCTCTTCTACGTATCCTTTGATTTCATTAACTGTTATTTTTCCATCCACTGAAGCAGCCAGAACAGATCCTTTTAAGGCTTCCAAAATTGCATATGTAAATAGCCCATGTTTTAAATCTCCTGCTTCATTGGCATATTCAATGTCTTGAGAAGCAGTAAGGAAAAATGTACCTGTGTTTCGCGCTAATTGTGCCAATGTTTTTTCTCGAGAAGCACCTCTTTGAGCAAAGGAATTTAACGCCGCTCCAGATTGGCAAGCGTCCAAAACAAACAGTTGTTTTTCCGCAGCTATTTTTCGAGAATATTCCAATAATTCCGAAGCTGAAAATGCTTTTTCATTCATCATAGATTCATCCCCAAACAGATTTGTTATATCATAAGATACTAGGTAAAATTCAGATTTTTCATCCTTATTCAAGTGCATTACACCATGACCTGCATAATAAAACAGAAAAACATCTTCTGGACCAACCTCTTTTGTTAGCTCTTCAAAAGTTTTAATCAATTGCGACTTATTTGCGTTTTCGTTTAATAGCACATATTCATTGATAGTATGGAACAGTTTTTCGGAGCCATTACTTATACTTTTTAAAAATGATTTTGCGTCATTTACCGCATAGTTTAAGTGATAAGATGGATTCTTATAATCATCGATTCCAACAACTAAAATATATAAGTCTGTTAATGCTTTTTCTCCATCGTAATCTACTTTTACTTTTACAGGTGTAGATTCAACATCTTTTGAATTTATAACAACTGCTGATAAGTTATTTGTACCATCATTCAATTCAATCTCAAAAGTTTTTGCGTTTTTATCACCCCCTCGAAAAGATATTTCAGATGTGAAAGCTTCGTTTTTTACTAGTTTCCCATTGTTATATATTCGAACCATATTATCATTGCTCTTTTCCCCACTTACAGATAGTTTTATCGAAACATTTTTATTCCTTAAACTGTATGTTGTATCTCCATTTGTAGCTAATTCTTTTTCATTATCGATTAATGTCATATTTACAACTGGAGAAGATTTTATTTGATCGTTAATGTTTTCTCCTGTTTCGTCAAATTGCTCTCCTTGCATTGCTCTTTTCAATAAATTAGGAGTATAAAATTTATTAAAAAGCGACCCTATTGGTACTACATCAAGTCCAGAAACATAGTTAACCAATTTTTGTGCTTTCGCAGAACCATCAAAATAACCTTCTGGGTTGGTTACCAACCAATTTTCCTTATCAATTTGTATATAAGTATATAGTTCTTTGAACGTTTTTAAATCCCATATTTTAACAACGCCATCAGTGCTACAAGAGATTAAAACCTCTCCATTCATCGATATATTTAGATCGGAAATAGCTGAAGTATGCCCTATCAAAGTATGCTCAATTCGTTTGCTATTTGAATCCCAGATATAAATCTTTCGGTCGGCCCCTCCAGAGATTATTTGAGTTTCATTTTGACCATATATAGAAGCTGTAGCACCTCCTTGGTGCTTATCAAATTTTTGGGTTAACATCCCTGTTCGGACATCCCAGATTTTCACTTTCCCATCCCAACATGCCGATACCATGGTATTGCCATTCGGACTAAAATCAAATGCTCCAACTATATTCGTATTTCCTATTATTTCTCTAAACTCTTTTCCTGCATCGACTTCCCAAAACTTAAATTGTTTTCCTAAATCTGCTGACACAGCGTACAAATCATTTGGAGAAAAGCCAACAACATAAGGAGCTACATTATCAAATCGGATTTTCTGCGTTATCTTTCCTGAAATAACATCCCAAATTATCATAGTACCATCCCAACTACCACTAATTAATTGAGTTCCACTGAAATTAAACTTTACATCAAAAATTAAATCTCGATGACCTTTAAACCTTCTAATCTCCTTACCGGTTTCTACATCCCAGAGTATCAAAAAGGAATCCCCACCGGCAGTAACAAAAGTTTTCCCATCGGGACTAAAGCTGTAAGTATAAACTACTTTAGAATGACCTTGAAATGTTTTTTCTATTTTACCAGTCTGCCAATTTACCAGTACAAAAGAAGAATCGATACCCCCTCTAACAAAATATGGCTGAGTTGGACTTACAGCCACTGAGGATTTCATATTCAGATACCTTAAAATACTTATAGCATACCAATCATCCGAGCTATAACCTAACCCATTGTCATTTTCATGGTTTAAATACCCCTTTAAAATTCTCTGTTTTCTTCCCGTTATTATGTTCCAAATTACAGTTGTGTTGTCTTTTCCAGGAGTAACTAAAGTCTTCTCATCTGGGCTTATTGTTGCTTCAAAACGAGAATTCCAATAGATATCAATATGAAAGCTCTTATTTCCTGTTTTCACATTGAAAACCGTAATAGCTTTATCTGTAGTTACCGTTACAAATTTGTCATTTGAACTAAACGAAAGATTCCGAACACGATTTTTTGTATTCATCTCTAACGTATTTAATTTAACACCTTTTTTACTATCCCAAAGTACTACTCCTGCTGTTTTTGCCCCTGTAACAATAGTTTTCCCATCATGACTATATTGAACCACGGTATTACAACCATCGCATTTTAGTGATTCATCTGGAACCAAAGTCTGAAGTTTTTTTCCAGAAACAATTTCAAAAGTTTCTGCAAATAGCTTTGTGGATCCAATGGTTACAAATTTCCCATCAGGGCTAAAAGAGTAAGAAGCGGCTTTATCAAATTCTATTTGTTTAATTACCTTATTGGAGTCCAAGTCGAAAATATGAAACTCTTTATAGTTATGGAAAATGGCCGTCTGATTGGTTTCTCCAAACCAACTTTGGTTAATTATAGACTTATGACTTTTCTTAAAGGGGCCTTTACTTTGCTTTGAAGAAACATCAATTACCCAATATTTACCTTCGTTATTTGATGCTAAAATTTTCGTTTCATCTGAACTAAAAACCGCCTTAACTAATCGGTCTTCAGTAAATGAAAATACGTTTTTTACTTGAGCAGTGATTATATCTTGAACAACAATCTTATTGTCTGCACTTACTGATAATAACCTGTTTCCATCCTTACTAAAACAAACACTTTTTATTAAGTCAGTATGTTCATTAAAAGAGCGAATTTCTTTACCTGTTTTTATATTCCATAATTTGATTGAATTATCACTACTACCTGTTGCAATGTATTTTCCGTTCGGGCTGTACGCAGCACAGGTAACAGGTTTAACATGGCCTCGTTGAATTACGATTTCGAGCGGATAATCAACTTGGCTTTGGAAAGAAGTTAAATAAAAAACAAAACAATATGCTAGCAGGAGTTTTTGCATAAGTTAAAACAATCCTTGGTCCTTTTGAGCTGCTTCATAACCTTCATCGGCAGGCAAGTTTGGTTGGTCTGCTGCATCTACGGCTAGCTGATCACAAATCTCATTGTACTTATTTCCAGCATGTCCTTTTACCCAAACAAAATTTACATTATGCTGTTTGTAAATTAGTAAAAATCGTTTCCAAAGATCCACATTCTTTTTTCCTTTAAATCCTTTCTTCACCCACCCCATCAACCAGCCTTTCTCAACAGAATCAACAACATATTTAGAATCTGAATAAATAGTAACATGCATCCCAGGTTTTTTGAGCAATTCCAATCCAACAATAACTGCCAACAACTCCATTCTATTGTTTGTTGTCAATCGAAAACCTTCACTAACTTCTCTGTAATGTTTTCCAGCCATCATAACTGTTCCAAAACCACCATTGCCTGGATTTCCTTTTGCGGAACCATCTGTGTAAATCGTAATTTTCATCTATGCAAATGTATGTTTTTTTAAGGTTACCTGTTTACTTACCAGCCTCCGCCTCCGCCTCCGCCAAAACCGCCACCAGAGAACCCGCCTCCACCTCCAAATCCACCTCCAGAGAAGCTGCTACTTCCAGATGTGCTTGGAGGTGCCACGGAATTTGAAGAAACATTACTATACATGTGATGCCCTATCCAATGAAAGGCCAAGGTTGAATGAAACCATGTTGGTTGGTAACTAGCATTATCCACTTCTAAAATATACTTTTCAAATGCATCACTCCAACGAGATTCACATCCCAATGCTATTGCATAAGGCAAATGTTTTTCAAATAATACAGGAGCAGTCTCAGGTTCATTTAAAAAATCTAAATAACGCTCTTCAGTAGATCGTAAATAATGTTCATATCCCATTATTTTATCTTCCATTTCTCTACTAAAGGCTGTTCTGTTTTTCATTAGGTAACGCCACAAGCCAGCATTTATACTTAAGGCTACAAAACCAATTATCGCAACATCAGAAATGAAAAGAAATTTTGGAACAACATAAACGAAAGCTGCTATAGCGAGGATGCCAAAGGTGATGGTTATAAACTTCGTTTTACTGACTGTCTCTTCCATATATTTTTCGATACCGATCATCGTTATTACTGAAAGAACTATTGGAACTATTCCAAAGGCAAAAATATTTCGAAATGTATCATCTGGGACATTGAAAACAGCCCATATAAAACCTATTAAAGCAATTAATAATCCGAACACAAAATATCCAAAATTATGTTGAAACTGATTTGGATGCTTTTTAACTATTTGTTTTTTAAGCCGTTTAATAAAATAATCAAACTTACTGGCTACTGTATTAGATTTTCTAACCTTCAGCTCATCCTTTTTACCAAACAGCGAGCTAAATGCTCCCTGTACTTCTTTTGGAGCCGATGAAAACGAACTTTTTTTACTTAGAATCATCGGAGCTGTTTCGTTTCTTTTTTCAATTTTAATATATCCTTTTATCGCCGCATGAACAATAGTTGCAATTGATGTTCTTTTATCCACAACCTCTTCTCGAAAATAGCGACATTCTGCAGGTGTTATGTCACTAGGGGATTCATAACGCGTCATTCGAATTAAACCTTTTGGATCTCTACCAACTTTTAACCAAGTTACAAACCAAACCAAAAGAGATATAGCAAATGTGACCCAAATCACTACTTCTGTCGTATAGTTAAAAAAGAAGGCTTCAAAACTACTAGAGCTAGTATTAAAAGTTTCTGTTGGAAAATAAGAATCAATGGTAATGTCTTGTCCTTGTAACAACCTTTGATAAAAAAGGGTGACAACATTTGTTTCCTTGTCATAAGAATAGTGTTCACTATCTAACGTATTACTATTTCGTAACCCTCCAATGAAAAAGGCAATATCTTCTGCGCTTGACCCTTTGGGGAAATGGAATCGCGCGGTTACCAGATTTCGATTCATTTCCCATCCAAAACCTTGAATATTCCATGAAAACCGGCTCCTACTATCTTCTTCTAAAATGATATTTTTTACTGTATAATCAATCGTAGTAGTATGCTCTATCCCTTCTGGTAACAATACGTTCTTATTTCCAATATAAATCACATCAAAGCTAATTGCCTTCCCATTCGAAACATTAAATTGATTTTCTAAAGATGTTTCATAGTCCATTTCTTTTTTAACATGATAGGGAGATGAATTGCCGTTTACCAAAACACTATTTATGGTTAATGGCGTACCGTATATATTATTCGCATTTTTATAATACCGAACGGGTAAAAAACGATAAAGACCATGTTTAATCTGATGGAAAGGTGTGAAATGGTACACTTCTTTTACATTAACAGATCTATCAGAATTCAAGTAAACATCTATTTCTAATTTAGATATTCTATCTGCATAGGATAATAATGAAGTTAACAGAAGTAATAAAAACAATGCCCATTTAGTCATAAAAAAGTATCTAGTTTATCTGCCATTTTTAGCTTTTCAAAAGGGCTTAGTAAATATATAAAATTCTTACCTTTGAGGAAACAATTCTCCTGAACTATGTTAAACAATATTGAATTCTCAAAAGTCTTATTTTTAGATATTGAAACTGTGCCTGAGTACTATAACTTTGAGGAACTTCCAGAACGGGGAAAAGAACTTTGGACTAAAAAAACAAGGTTTTTACAGGAAAAAGAAGAGAAAACGCCTGAAGAGGTTTACGAAAAAGCAGGGATTTATTCTGAATTCGCAAAAGTAGCCTGCATCAGTGTTGGAATGTTAATTCAAAAAGATGGTGAAACACAAATTCGTTTAAAATCTTTTGCTGGAGAGGATGAAAAGAAAGTATTACAAGAGTTTAACGACCTACTGAATGGACACTATAATCACGACTCTTATTCTTTATGTGCTCATAACGGAAAAGAATTTGACTTTCCTTTCTTGGGAAGAAGAATGCTTATTAATGGGTTAAAGCTCCCTAAATTATTAAATATTGCAGGGAAAAAACCTTGGGAAATAAACCATCTCGACACAATGGAATTGTGGAAGTTTGGTGATTACAAGCATTATACTTCTCTAGAATTACTTACTTATATATTTGATATCCCAACACCAAAAGATGACATAGACGGAAGTCAAGTAGCAAGTGTATTTTATGAAGAAAAGGACATTGACCGAATCATTACCTATTGCGAAAAAGATGTAATCGCAACAATCCAATTGGTTCAAAAATACCGAGGAGAAGAATTGATTCATGATGACTTTATTATCAGTACGTAAATGAAATCTTTTTACTTTCTTTTTCTAGTGTTACTTACTTCTTGTTCCGCGAAACAGGAAAAGGTTTTTGCTGAGGTAAACATCGATCAAGAGGTTACCTATTTTGAAAAAATATTTAAAGATACTACTGGTATTTTTAATGGATATAATTTGGGGGACACTCTTGATTCAGAAATAAATATTAGAGATTCAATTATCAAAAACATTCACTTTGATTTTGTCACATTAATGGATATGGAGAAAATAAATCAAATTCACCTCAACATTTATCCTTCAGACTCAACAATTGCGAAAAAACTGATGAAAAAGATAATTCACAAATACAATTCAAAATTTGACAAGAATAAACCAATTTCAAGTTTTGTAACCTGGAGATATACTACAACTAGCAGGTCTCCTGGATCAGTTATCTTAATTTATAATAAAGACAAAAACTGGATCCAACTGGACATTGGATATGCATCGCAACGATAAGTTACCTATCTACTGAAAGCACAATTACATCATTTCAAACTGAAGCAATCTTTCCTGTGGAGGAAAAGATTGCCACAAAATATTCTTTCTAAAATTTTTCGCAATGACGATTGACCAGGAGCTGGCAACTAGACAAGCTTATTCCTGTGCTAGCTCTAAGTCTATCTGCTTCTTAAAAATGTCGGTATTCTTTACAACCACGTTTATCTCCTGACCTAAATGGAAAGACTCTCCAGTTTGATAAGATTCTAATCGTTTTGTTTTATCATTTAAAGAATAGTTTCCTTGTAATGTAGAAATATGAACTAATCCTTCACATTTTGTTTCGTTTAATTCTACAAAAAGCCCCCAGTCGGTTACACCCGTGATTTTACCTTCGAACGATTGACCAATTTTGTCACTCATAAATTTTACTTGCATGTACTTGGTGGAAGATCTTTCTGCACTAGAAGCTTCTTTTTCGGTACCAGAAATATGTTTGCATTGAGCTTCTAACTCCTTACTTCCTTTATAGGTTCTACCATTTATTTTTTCGAATAATACACGGTGCACTAGTAAATCTGCATATCTTCTAATTGGAGATGTAAAGTGTGTATAATAATCGAAGGCTAATCCGTAATGTCCTATATTTTCCGTTTCGTAAATTGCTTTTGACATAGACCGAATAACCATAGGCCCTATAATATGCAGCTCATCTTTTGCTTTGGCTTCTTCCATTACTTTATTCAATGCAAATGAAATAGGCTTGTCTTTTACATGTTGGATTTTATACCCAAATTGATCTAAAAATATTTTCAAGTCCGAAATTTTTTCTTCATTCGGCTCGTCATGTGTTCTATACAAAAATGGAATTACCAACTTGTTTGGTTCAGGTTTACCGATAAATGCAGCAACCTTTCTATTAGCAAGAAGCATGAACTCTTCAATCAACTTATTAGCATCTTTAGACTCTTTTAAGATAATCCCTAATGGATTTCCTTCTTTATCTAATTTGAACCTAACTTCTTGGCTTTCAATTTCCAAAGCCCCTGTACTCATTCTTTTTTTACGAAGCACCTTGGCATATTTATCCATTGTAAGAATCACATCACCAAAATGTTCGTCTTTAACTTTTCCTTCGATAATTGCTTGTGCATCTTCATAAGCAAATCGTTTATCGGAATAGATAATTGTTTTTCCAAACCACTCATTTACCACTTTGGCTTGTTTGTCTAATTCGAAAACTGCTGAAAAAGTCAATTTTGTTTCCTGTGGTCGCAGTGAACATAGTTTATTCGATAATATTTCTGGAAGCATTGGAATCACTCTATCCACTAGATAAACTGAGTTTCCTCTACTATAAGCCTCCTTGTCTAATTCTGTATTTGGTTGTACATAATGTGCAACATCCGCAATATGGATTCCTATTTCTAAGTTTCCATTTTTTAACTCTTTATAAGAAAGAGCATCATCAAAATCTTTCGCATCATGTGGGTCAATAGTAAATGTAAGTACATCTCTAAAATCTCTCCTGTTTTTTGCTTCTACGTTATAATCTGCTTCTTTAATTTTTTCTGATTCAACGGTTACCTCATCCGGAAACTTAAACGGGAATCCAAATTCTGCTAAGATTGAATGCATCTCCACATCCATTTGCCCGGGCATTCCAAGTATTTCTACGACTCCTCCAAATGGGCTTTTAACACGTTGTGGCCATGTTAGAAACTTGACGATTACTTTTTCTCCGTTTTTTGCGCCTTTAGAATGACCTCTTTCTATAAAAAAGTCAACAGGCATTCGACTATCATCTGGGCGGACAAAAACCGCGTTAGCACTAATATCTATTGTTCCAACAAATTCATGTTTTGCTCTTTCGAGAACTTTTACAACTTCTCCTTCTAACTTTCCACCTCGTTTTTTTAATTGTATTTGAACCATGTCATTATTAAATGCTTGACCCGTATTTTTTTGATGGATGAATACATCGTCCTCTAATTGTTCTGTAATTACATACGCGGCACCTCGCTGCGTAAAACTAATTTTACCCACAATTTCTTGGCTTTCAGAAGATTTTATTCCTTTATACTGACCTCTACCTTTGGATTCAATCATTTCATTGAATTCTAAATCATAGAGTATCTCATTTATCAATTTTCTTTGTGACAAATCCTTAATATTTAATCTTGCAGAAATTTGCTTGTAATTAAACAGGGTAGCGGGATTATCGCTAAATAATTGTAATATTTTTTGGGTTAGATCCTTTTTGAACCTAAATCCCGATTTTTTCTTTTTTTTTGGCATTTGAATGTTTCGTCTTTTATTAAGACTAATTGTTTATAAAGCAATTACGGTAATAATTGAGTAGGATAACCGAAATTGATTATCAAAAGTTACACATTGATACGTGTATAAGTTTTAAAAAAATGGGGTAATTGCTTATTAATTTATGTGAAATTCGACCTTACTTAACCTATGAACGGTTAATTACGTCATTATTAAAGAACAAATTTAGGCAAAAATTGTATAATTGTGCTTATATATAGTAAAAACATGATAAAACGCTTGTTGTTTAACATATTTTTTACAGCAACAATAACGCTACTTATTGGATCTGTTTCAGCTCAGTGTACCTTGTCTATAGTAGACATAGTGGAGTCAAACGCGATTTCTTGTAACGGGTCTTGTGACGGAGAATTGGGTGTCAGTTTTTCAGGTGAAGTAGGAACCGTTTCTTTTCAATGGTTAGACGGAAGTATGGTTGATTTGGGTGTAAACAACAGTACAATTACTGGTTTATGCACTGGAACTTACTCTGTTTTTATTACTGATAACAACAATTGTACTGCGGATACTACTATTACAATATCGGAGCCAGCTGTTATTACGTCTACTACATCAAGAACTAACACAACTTGCGCTACATCTGTTGGAGAACTAGACGTGACGGGTACTGGAGGATGTGGAGGGCCTTATCAATATGCTATTGATGGTGGTGCACTTCAAGCATCTGGAACATTTTCAGGATTAGCTGTTGGCTTTTACACCATAACTGTTCAAGATAACTGCGGATGTTCACAGAACTTTACTGAATATGTTAGTTCTACCGATGGGCCTACTATTGTTAATTTAAATTTTATTAACCCACTTTGTAGCGGAGGGAACAATGGCTCAATAACCATTTTTGCTATTGGTACTCCTGCGCTGTCTTACAGTATTGATGGAGGGACCACATTTACTGGAAATAACGTTTACACAAATCTAGCTCCAGGAGGCTATTCAGTTGTTGTTGAAGATGGAAGCGGCTGTCAATCACTAGGGTATTTAACGATAACCGAGCCATCTGCTATTGTGGCTTCACCTGTATCGATAAATGAAACATGTGTACTGAATAATGGCTCAATTAATTTACCGAGTTCTGGTGGAACTGGAAACTATCAGTATAGTATCGATAATGGAACTAGCTTTCAAGCCAGTTCTTCCTTTACAGGGCTTATTGCAGGAACCTATGATTATATTGTAGAAGACGATAATGCTTGTCAAGCTACTGGGCAATTGATGTTAACTACTGGAGCGGGACCAACAATAACAAGTTCTAGTTTTTTAAACCCAATTTGTTCTAATAATTGTAACGGGACCATTACTATTAGCGCATTGGGAAATGCTCCAATTAGTTTCTCTTCTAATGGAGGAACTGGACAAACTACTGGTGATTTCACTAATTTATGCTCAGGAAATTATACAATAGATATTACAGATGCCGACGGCTGTTCTACATCTCAAAACTTTGTGTTAACTGCCCCAAATCCTCCAGTAGCAAGCTTTACAGTAAGTGACACTTCTGGATTGGCTCCATTAACAGTTACTTTTACAAACACCAGTACAGGAGCAACATCTTACTCTTGGGACCTTGGAGATACTGCCACTACTAGTTCTGCAATGGATACTACATTTGAATATACTGGTGAAGGAGTTTACACAGTAATGATGATTGCTTCGGAACTTCAATGTACAGATACTGCTTACCAAGTAATAAGTATAATTGGAACACCTAATATTTCAATGCCTAATGTATTTACGCCAAATAATGACGGCATTAATGATGTATTTAGACCAATTGCTGTTGGAGCAAGTGAAATTGTTGGAAAAATATACAATCGTTGGGGTGAGTTAATCTATGAATGGTGGGGGATTAATGGTTATTGGGATGGCTATACTCGCCCTGCTGGTCAATTGGTTCCAGAAGGCACTTATTTCTTTGTTGTTACTGGAACGGACATTGCCGGTATTACATACGAATTAACTGGAACAGTTCAGTTGATGAGATAACTTTTACTATTTCTTTAACGCGTTAAATACAATATTGGCCTTTGCCTTTCCGATTACCTTTTCTAGTTCTTCTAATGAAACTTCTTTAAGTCTCTTAACGGATTTATATTGTTTGATTAATGCCAACTGAGTCTTTGGACCAATCCCTTTAATTTGGTTTAACTCTGATTTATTTAATGTAGCTTTTCTTCTTTTACCTCTATGATGCGTAATTCCAAAACGATGCGCTTCATTTCGTAGGTATTGAATAACTTTTAACGACTCTGAACGCTTATCTAAATAGATTGGTAACGAATCTCCAGGGAAATATATTTCCTCCAAACGCTTCGCAATTCCAATAACAGCTACTTTACCTCTCAAACCTAAAACATCCAAGCTTTTTACAGCAGAACTTAACTGACCTTTACCGCCATCAATTACAACAAGCTGTGGCAATGGCTCGTTTTCATCCAATAATCTCTTATAGCGCCTATAAACCACCTCTTCCATCGAGGCAAAGTCATCTGGCCCTACTACTGTTTTAATATTGAAATGACGGTAATCTTTCTTTGAAGGTTTTGCATCTTTAAACACAACACAAGCTGCAACAGGATATGTTCCCTGAATATTTGAATTATCAAAACATTCAATGTGTGTCGGTAACTCAGCTAGGCGTAAATCTTTACGAATAGTATCCATGATTCTTTTTGAATGCTTGTCTGGATCTGTATTTTTAATTTGGTTTTGACGTTCCACTTTTGAATGTTCAGCATTTCTGAATGAAAGATCCAATAACCCTTTCTTATCTCCTTTTTGGGGAACTGTAAACTTGGTGTTATTAAATACTAAGTCAAGCTTTTGTGGAATTAATATTTCTTTTGCAACACTTGGAAACCTTTCTCTAATTTCTACAATTGCAAATTCTAATAATTGTTTATCAGATTCATTTAGTCGTTTCTTTAATTCCAATGTATGGCTCTGGATGATAGCCCCATTCATTACTTTTAAAAAATTGACATACGCAGTATTAATATCCGAATCAATAGCAAAAACATCCACATTATTAATCGTAGCACTTACTACAGTTGATTTCGCTTGGTACTTCTCAACAAGAGAAAGGCGTTCTTTTATGTCTTGTGCTTTTTCAAAATCATACTTCGCAGATGCATTCTTCATTTTATTTCGCAACTGTTCTATAACAGACTTAATATTTCCTTTCAATATTTTTCGAACATCTCTTAATCGATGGTCGTACTCCCTTTTTGAAATTTCTCCTTGGCAACAACCTTTACAATTGCCAATATAATATTCCACTGACGTTTGAAATTGCTTATCTCCAATGTTTTCTTCCGTCAGTTTATGTGTGCAATTTCTTATTTCAAAACTCTGTTTAAACAGGTCCATTAAGGTTTTAATCATTTTTACGGAATGAAATGGTCCATAATACTCGTCTCCTTTCTTTTCTAATTGGCGTGTATAAAAAACTCTTGCAAAAGGCTCTTTTCGAATACAAATCCACGGGTACGTTTTATCATCTTTTAACATGATATTATACTTAGGTTGGTATTTTTTTATAAGCGTGTTTTCGAGCAGTAGAGCGTCCATTTCAGTACTAACCTTAATGGTTTTTATATCTACTATTTTTTGGACCAAAATTTTAGTCTTCGCATTTTCATACTTAATCTTATTAAAATAGGAGGATACTCTATTCTTAAGGTTTTTAGCTTTTCCGACATAAATAATTACATCGTTTTTATCAAAATATTGGTAAACCCCAGGTGAAGGAGGTAAAGTGGAAATTATTTGAGCTATGTGGTTACTTTTTTGCACTTGCCAAAATTAACGTATTTCAGCTTGCTTTTTCTTGGTCATCTTCGAAACAACCAATTCATACGAATCTTTTATCCAGTCCTTGATTAGGCTATCAGAAATGCTCCCATCCACAGCAATTGTATTCCAATGTACTTTACTCATATGAAATGCCGAAGTAACACCATAATATTCTTCTCGTAATTCGATTGCCTTTTCTGGATCACACTTTACATTAATGCCATTATATGATTCAATATCAGCAAGACTAAACATTTTATCCAAAACCTTGAATACAAGTACTGTTTCGTTAAATGGGAAACTTTCTGATGTGCAAGGAAAGGATAGACAGTAGTCTCTATATTCTTCAACATTCATTTTATAGAAACTATTTACTTATAATCAGCAGGAAGAACATAAGATTTCTTTTTCTGACTTAAAACCACCAAAGTTTGCATTTGTCCAATTTCCTCAATCAAACTTAACTTTTCAGAGATTAAATGGTCAAAAGCAGGTATGTCTTTTACTATAATTTTTAATTGATAATCAAAGTCCCCTGTTAATTGGTAGCATTCCACAATCTCATCTATTTGATCAATTTGATCAATAAAATTTGAAATAGCATTCTTTACCTGCCTTGTCAGGGAAACTTGAATCAGTGCTGTAAAACCTAAACCTAATAACTGAGCACTTACTTTAGCATGATAACTCTCGATAAAACCAGACTTTTCCAATTTTTGAACTCTTCCTAAAGTTGGAGCGGGTGATAATCCAATCTTTTTACTCAACTCAACATTAGTAATTTTACTATTTTTTTGGAGTTCTTTTAGAATTTTAAGGTCGGTTATATCTATTTTCATACTATAAGTTTTGTTATGGAATTAGATAAATGACTAACTCGAAACTAATATACAGAATTTATTCGTTTTTCAAAATTATATTTCAAATAATTTTAAAAAGAAGTGGTTTACTAGGTGATGCATCGTTTTCAAAACTTGCTATTTGAATATTTAGTAAATATTCTCCATCACTTACCTCTTCAGAAACAAAAATCATTTCTGAAATAGTAGAATCATGTCTTATATCAGAAGGGTAATTCCAAAAAGCGCGATGAGCTAACATTTTACCTCCATCATTTTCTCTGTCAACGGAAGGTAAATCAATTAACAAATGCTTAATCCCTTTATCAGCAATAAATTTAGCTGCTTCTTCTGTTAAATAAGGCCAATTTGTATTTGAATATTGATGATTTACTTTTTCTGAATTATTTGGAAGGGTCCGAATTACAATTGCTTCTGGATTGCCTTTTAAATTATTGGCAATATGTTCTTTCGTAATTACAAGATCTCCTTCTTTTTTCCATTCCAATTCCTCTCCAATATATTTTTCTGGAGTTATAGAAATTACTTCAGCAAAAAAGAAAAACGTTTTCAATGTATCATTTATAGAAAATACTTCTTCTGCAATATGTCCCACACACTCAGTATGTGTTCCATTTCCATGGGGGTTAAATAAAATATTTCTAAAATTCACGTTTCCTCCTTCGGCTACACTACCTACAAACTGATCCGTACGAACAGGTTCAATTTTCATGGGATCTACATACCACGCGTTCACACATTCTTTAGTCCCTTTGAGCGGAATTGAAATGTCTATAGGTTTTGATAAATCAATTTTGTACTCCTTTTCTCTATGCTCTATGGACGCTTTCATTTTAATGATTGTTTTAAGGAAGTGATAAATTTATCAAAAATTTAGTTACCTACTAACTCCTGTGTTTTGACATTGCAAAACCTACAAAGAAAAATACCTCAAACGCAGTCTATTTGCGTAGTAAAAATAAATTTATAAACATCTGATTACTAAGCATATTACAAAGTAATATGCTTAAAAATAAAATTGAAACTTTATTTGGAAATGTGAGTTTATTATAACAATATTTGCAGCAACAAAATTACAAATGACAAAACTGAGTTCATATCAAAACCCGTTTATGTGTTCGTTCGATTCGATAGAGCGATTACATGACCAAGTGCTAAATTGATTTATTTTATAGTAAACAAATTGATTTGGCCTGGTAATTTCACCGGGCTTTTTTATGACCGAAATTTTAAAAACAAGAAAATAAATTGAATAAACTAAAACAAGAAATGCAAAAACTGCAACACATATCGAAAGGCTATTTGCGCTTTTTATCCCTCGAAGGATATGAGAATAGTTGTATGCCCGCGATTGGAATTCAAATGATTTCGGATAACGAGATAGCATATTTCAGTAAAGGAGAACCACAGTAACAATCATTTTGGGATGATATTATTGGCTCGGTTTTCTTTAAAATCGGGCTTTTTTTATGCCCAAAAAATAATGATTGTTCATTGACATGTTGAGAAGAAAAAGGGAGAGCGCCGACGTTGGAGGGTCGGGCCGGACTGTAAATCCGGTGCTGAAAAGCTTAGTAGGTTCGAATCCTACCTCTCCCACCAATGCCCCAGTGGTGAAACTGGTATACACAGCAGGTTTAAGCCCTGTGCTACAGTAATGTGGATGTAGGTTCAACTCCTACCTGGGGTACAAATTGACTCGTAGTTCAATGGTTTATGCGCTTCGCTTATGAGAACGCATCGCTAAGTTGAGCACCTGTCTTATATGCAGAAAGTTATCGGTTCAAGTCCGATCGAGTCAACTATCGCGCCTTCGTATAATGGTTAGTACACCTTCCTTTCACGGAGGAGATACGGGTTCGATTCCCGTAGGCGTGACAAAGCGATATAGCTTAACGGTAGAGCACCAATCTCATAAGTTGGAATGTGCTGGTTCAACTCCAGCTATCGCTACAAAAACAATCACCAAACCTAGGTGGTGATTAGACTGGGGAAATCATACGCACGACGCCCTTGATTATGCCAGTCGAAAATTGGAAGGGCAAGCAGATTTGGTGACTGCAGCGGTTTTGAAAACCGTCGAGCCAAAAGCCTTGAGGGTTCGACTCCCTCTCCTTCCGCAACAGGAAAGCAATCCATACTGGGTATGGAACCGTTTGCTAAACGAGTTGTCCGATGCAATCGGATATGGTTCGATTCCATTGTTTTCCGCAAATGCCTCTGTGGCGAAATGGCAAACGCAGCAGTTTTAGAAACTGTGGCTTCGGCTTGTGAGTTCGACTCTCACCAGAGGTACTAAACCAGATAGCTATGAAAATTAGGTGTTATCAGGATGATGCGTCAGGCGGAGATCGCCCCTCGGGGAGTGACCATCATTGTAAAAGGATCTGAGACGGGTAATTGTACTCGTCTCTTACTGCGAGTTTTATCCCTTTATGGGAACAATTATATATCCGTGTATCAAATAAAGGCTCCTGGAATTGGCTAGGGGCTTTTACACAAATTCATCTATTACGTTGAAAAAGTCAATTAGTGCAATTTTTTGCGGGAAAGAACCCTTTGCAAGTTGACCTTTATTTTTAACTAGATACTCACAAAATTTTATTTCATTTTCATTTCTTGTAATGTCAGCATTACAGATGTTTTGCCCGTACCCCAACCGCCATAGAGGGCAACCATCTTTATATTGCTCTTTAAAAACTTCTCAGAAGAAATAATTTTGTGAATTAATTCTGTTTTTGGAAGTAGATTGAAATAGTCATTAATTCCATCTTCAATAATTTGTGGTTGATTGTCGAAATAACTCATAGGGGATTTTTGTTTTTTATAATATTACAAAAAATCAGGTCAAGAAATTACTTTCCTAACCTGATTAATTTGATCTTTTCACCCCTTCAACACAGCTAAAGGAGTTAATTCAACTACAATTTCGGCTAAATCTTTTTGATTTTCCATTACTACATCAATGTCTTTGTATGCGCTTGTCGCTTCATCCAAATCTTTTGTGTTACGTATGGAGTGAATTACACCTTTTTTCTTTAGTAATTCTATTTCATCTTTCAAATTCAGTTCTCTTTGAGCTTGTTTTCTTCCCATTTTACGTCCTGCTCCATGAGAACAAGATTTAAAACTTTCAGGATTTCCCAATCCTTTAACAATGTAAGAGTTTGTGCCTTGAGAACCTGGAATCATTCCGTATTCTCCTTCATAAGCTCTGGTAGCACCTTTACGGTGAACCAATACATTTTCGTCAAAGTGGTTTTCCCAAGCTGCAAAATTGTGCGATTCGTTAATTAAATCACCTGTTTCAAAATCACCTACAACTGCTTGCAAGGATTCCATCATCCGAGTCATCATTAACTTTCTGTTTGCTAAAGCAAACTCAACACAGTATTCCATTTCTGTAAAGTAGTTTTTCGCTTCTTGCGTTTCAATCGGTAAAAATGCCATTTCCATATTCTTTGTTATAGAGGAATGCCATCTTTCGTTTAATGTAATTGCTGCTTGGTTGTACCATTTTGCAACATTGTACCCTAAGTTTCTACTTCCAGAATGAATCATCACCCAAATAAAACCGTCATCTCCTTTTTGGATTTCAATAAAGTGATTTCCACCACCCAAGGAGCCAATTTGCTTGGTCGCTTTAGTGTAATGTTTACTTACAATTGGTAACTCTTCAAAATCTTTTGGCATTAACGCTTCATCTTGAGCTTCATCGTGCCAATTAAAACCTAATGGAATTAATTTTCTGGCAGTACCCAATACTTTTTTCAATTCTTTGATATTGATGTTTTCAATGTTTGTTTTCATAACACACATTCCGCATCCAATATCTACCCCTACAGCATTTGGAACGACTACACCTTTTGTTGCTAATATAGAACCAATAGGCATTCCATACCCTTGGTGGCTATCTGGCATGATTGGAATATGTTTAAAAGCAAATGGAAGATTTGCTAAGTTTTTAGCTTGTTCCAATGCTCCATCTTCCAGATCATCCAACCACAATTTGATTGGTTTTCTTTCTGTTCCTATTACTTTTTTCATTTCTATAAATTTAATTCTTTTCAAAGAAAAAGCAGCACTACGCACTATTTATGCGCAGTACTACCTTTTTTTATTTTCCGGTAAAAATGTCTCTCAATTGATCAACAACTTTACCACCTCCAGATACAGTGATTTCACCAATTTTATCTGCGATTTTTTCGACGTATTCCATCTCTTTTAACTTGAACAACATTTCGTTGTCTTCCATTAATTTTGCTGTGTTCAACAAACTTCTTGTAGAAGCCGTTTCTTCTCTTCTCATAATTGTGTTTGCCTGAGCTTGTTTTTGAGCTACTAACACTTGGTTCATAATCTCTTTTACTTCTCCTGGCAAAATCACATCTCTAATTCCAGAATCCACTATCTCTACTCCTAATTTTTCGGATTTTGTTTTCATAATTGTAGAAACATATTCAGCTACCACCTCTTTGTTCTCTAACAATTCGTCTAACGTTTTTGTTCCGATAAATTCTCTTAAAGCCAATTGAACCAAAATGTACAATTGCTTTTCGAAGTCTTTACTGTTTAACAAAGCTTTTTCAGCATCAACTACTATATACTGTGTATAAAAGTTAACTCTTAAAGCCGCTTTATCTTTCGTCAACATTTCCTGACCTGAGATCTCTATTTGCAATTGTCTCATATCAGCTTTTAACACCTCAACGGTAATTGCATTATTCCAGAAGTAGTATGTCCCTTTGGTTAATTTTTTAACGAACTTACCATCGACAAACAACAATCCTTCTTCAAAAGATTGAACCGTAAAAACTCTTATATAAGCTCTTACCTCAACCTTTTGCAATACAGTCAAATCAATTTTCTCGGTAATTTCAACTTTATTCAAATCGATAATTACAAACTTAAAATCAATCAACCCTTTCCAATAGAAGTATCTACCTGCCTTTAATACAGATTGGAAATTTCCATTTTCATATCTTAAAGCAATTTGATTGTCTTTTACTTCTAAAACTTCAACCATCCTGCTAAATTTTGTATCTTCTAACATGATATTCAAGCTCGCTGTTGATGTATATAGTTGAGCCATATCATACATCCTTACTTCTTCTGACCATCCTAACCAGTATGTACCAGCTGATAGCGCTCTTGAGTAATCACCATTTTTCATGACTACCCCAACTTTTCCAACGTTAATTCTTACTCTTTTCATGTCTATTTATTTTTATTATTAATTCATATTTTCTTATAGAAAACCTGCAAAACAAACCATCTTCCAATCACGGAAATCCAATTAAGTTTAGCTTCTTCAATCAGTTCGCTAAGTAAATTCCTTCCTTGATTTAGACAACTCACTATCCAAATGGTAAAAGTTTGTTACCTAGAGAAGTCATCCAATTCGCATAAACTGTATCCTTTTCTTTCAGGCAATTTTTCAATTGTTATACCGAGTCGAAACTCAATACTCCAGGTTTGCTTTGCACAATTTTCATTGACCATTTTTACAAGTGATCAGCTTTTGTTAATTTGGATTTTAAGTCCAAACTGGATTAACTGTCCAGCGCTCTACCAACTGAGCTACACCAGTAATGGTGACAGGAATCGAACCTGCGGCCTCCAGGCTGTTGCTCTAACCAACTGAGCTATATCGATTATAAATCGAAGAGGGATTCGAACCCTCGACCCACAGCGGGATTTGGTGGTTAATGTTAAAATTAATAGACAGCATATTGTTATGTAAAACATAACAACACTATGAAGCTATACAGAAACTTCTATCAGGTTCTATTCAACTTTAACGATTGACCTTCTTTAGTGCAATTGCACAATATTTTAAAGAACTTTTCTTAGAGCGCTATACAAGAATCGAACTTGTGTATTCTGAGTGGAAGTCAGAAGCTTTACCATTAAGCTAATAGCGCTTTTACTATTTTATTCTACAAAGATTCACGACACCTGCGCAATCTTACTGCGTAATAAAAATTATTTTATTTTTTATTACTTGTTCGAGTTCATGGTAGGAATCGAACCTACGATAATAGTGTTGCAGACTACCGCCTTACCACTTGGCTACATGAACTTTTTATTGTGTGCTGAGATGGAATCGAACCACCACTCTTCTGAGTATCAGTCAGAGGCTTTAACCAATTAAGCTATCAGCACATTTGTTGCCCAGAAAGGGATCGAACCTCTGTTACTCCAGTCAAAGTGGAGTGTCCTGCCATTAGACGACCGGGCAATTTTGTAGATCTGGTAGGAGTTGAACCTACAATCACCCCGGTAGAAACGGGAGGCTTTTCCAGTTAAGCTACAGATCTATTTGGGTGTTTTCGGGGATCGAACCCTGTTCTCCTCATTCACAGTGAGGCACTTTACCGAATAAGCTAAAAACACCATTATACTTTATTGTAGAAATAACAGGAGTCGAACCCGCATCTTCAGGTTCGTAGCCTGACGTTCTATCCATTGAACTATATTTCTATCTGCGGAAACGATAGGGATCGAACCTATAACCTGGAGCTTAACAGACAACTGCTCTACCATTGAGCTACATTTCCATATTGTGGAGCGAAGAAGAATCGAACTTCTGACTTTCGGGCTTCAACCGAACGCTTGACCAACTAAGCTATCACTCCATTGTGGACCGTGTGGGGCTCGAACCCACGATCTTCTGCTTGCAAAGCAGATGCTCTAGCCAACTGAGCTACAAATACAATTTTATTTCAGGGCATAAAAAAGCCCCGGTAAATACCGAGGCTTGCATACAATTATATCGTAATACAATTAATTTCCTCGGCATTTATTATTGAAACATTTAAAATCATTCGGTTGGGCAAATCCATTCGGATGAATTTGATCTCGACCATTTTGATGGGCTTGATTGATTAAAATATTTAAACTAAATCGTTTCATTTTTATTCGTTTTTTAATTTGATGGTACAAACGTATTTCTATAGTGCGCAATCTTTTTGCGCAGTGAAATAAATTTGTTATTTTTCTGAAAAATTTACAAACATGCCAGTAAACAGAAACGCTTTAATTCGATATAGAACAATAGACAACTGTCTCCAAAACCACTATCGCCAATGGACTTTGGACGATTTGATCGATGCTTGTTCGGATGCCCTTTATGAGTACGAAGGAATTGACAAAGGAATTAGCAAAAGAACCGTTCAGATGGATATTCAAATGATGCGAAGCGAAAAATTGGGTTATAATGCTCCAATTACCGTCATTGATAAAAAGTATTACACCTATGAAGATAAGGACTACTCCATTTCAAATATTCCTTTAACAGATCAAGATTTAGGGATGCTGAACGAAGTCGTAGGTATTCTTAAACAGTTTAAAGGCTTTTCTCATTTTAGTGAAGTTGGAGAAATGGTAAATAAACTAGAAGATAAAATTCACACTTCTAAAACAAAAGCTGTTTCTGTTATTGATTTTGAAAAAAACGAAGGACTTCGAGGGCTTGAACATCTAGACGTTTTATATCACGCTACTTTAGATAAGCAACCACTAACATTGCTTTACCAATCTTTTAAAGCAAGAACACCTAACGAAATTCCTTTCCATCCATATTTATTAAAAGAGTATAGAAACAGATGGTTTGTATTAGGGATTAAAGGAAAAGAGGAAAATATTATGACGCTAGCTTTGGACCGGATTAAAAGCATTGATAAATCAGATATTGATTTTATAGAGAACAACACTATGGACCCAGCTACATATTACAACGATTTTATAGGTGTAACAGATAGTAATGTTAGAGCCCAAAATGTAGAGCTATATATCGATAGAAAAAATGCTCCATATGTAATTACAAAACCGATTCATCATTCCCAAGAAGTAATTGAAAAAGGAAAAGATGGAATTATTATTCGGCTAAAGCTTAAAATGAATTTCGAGTTAGAGCGAGAAATCCTTGGTTTTGGTGAGTCTGTAACGGTTTTAAAACCTACTTGGTTAGTCAATAGAATTGCTGAAAGAATTAGTAAGTTAAAAGGTAATTATAATATTTAAATAAACAGTTCACTAGCAATTCGATCCGCAAAGGCCTTTCCTTTTTTGTTTAATGAAACTCCTTTTTTGGAAAGAACAATTTGACCTTTGTAGGTTTTTAAATTATTCTTTAATCGGTTTAATAACTCTTCTCCAAATTCATTTTTTATATGAGTAAAGTCACAACCCCAAATTGTTCTTAAACCCAAAAGAATATATTCATTGAATTTATCTTCTTTAGATAATTCTTCGATTTCAAATGGAATTGAATTTTCTTTTAATGCTTTTATATATTTAGCATTATTTGAAACATTCCATTGGCGAGTTTCACCATTAAATGAATGAGCCGAAGGGCCAATTCCTAAATACTTTTTCCCACTCCAATAAGATGAATTGTGTTTTGAAAAATAATTTTCCTTACCAAAGTTTGATACCTCGTATTGAATAAAATCATTCTGTTCCAGTATTTGAATAAGCATTTCGAATTGTTCTGCACTTCTTTCATCATCTACTGGTTTTGATTTTCCAGTTTTTACAAAATGATGCAACGCCGTACCTTCTTCCACAGTTAAGTTATAAGCTGAAATATGTTGCACATTTAAATCTAAAGCTTTTTGCAAATTGTCTTTCCAGGCTTCATTTGTCATTTCCGGCAAACCATAAATCAAATCAATAGTGATATTATTAAACCCTAAACTTTGCGCATCTTGAACACATTTAAAGGCTTGACTTGAATTATGCGCTCGATTCATCCAAACTAAATCAGTACTATTAAAGGATTGAATTCCGATACTTAATCTGTTTATTCCTGCATATTTAAGTTCTTGTAATTTTTCGAATGTAAAATCATCTGGATTACCTTCCAATGTTATTTCAGGGTTAGTTACAACATCAAATTCAGTATCTACTTTATCTAAAATGCGTTTAATATCATCTGTTTTTAGGAGACTAGGAGTTCCACCTCCAAAGTAGACTGTTTCTACAATTTCATGATCTAAATACTTTTTTTGAATTTCAATTTCAGCAATTAATGCAGTAATTAAGCCTTCCTTATTCTTTAGTGAAGTACTAAAATGAAAATCACAGTAATGGCATTTCTGTTTACAAAAAGGTATGTGGATATATATTCCCATTGTTTTTCAAAAGTACATTGTTTGGTGGCTACAATTTGCAATTTGTTCAATTATATAATTACCCAATTTTTAATATTCTGTATCTTTCTGATTCCAATTGTATTATGAATGTAAAACCGAGCAAATGAAGCAAGAAAGTTCAATCTATCATCAAAGTAAATCTGCAATTGAATTAGAGCATGATATTGTAGAGAAAGCAAAAATGGATGCTCGTGAATTTGCGCCAATCTATAAGAAATACCATGCCCCTATTTTACAATTTGTGTATTTAAGATTAGATGATAAAGAAGTGGCTATTGATATAACACAGCAAGTATTTTTAAAGGCAATAGAAAACCTTCAAAAATATGAGTTCAGGGGGCTACCTTTCTCAAGCTGGTTATATCGAATTGCCATGAACGAATTGAATCAATTGTTTAGAAAGAATAAAAAAATGCGGACCATCAATCTAAATGAGTCGATTACAGGAGATTTAATTAACGAAATGGAGGATGAAGATTTAGCTCTTCATAAAGAAAAGCTAGGCATTATTCTGAAAAGATTATCAGCTGAAGAATTTCAATTAATTGAAATGCGATTTTTTGAAAAAAGGCCTTTCAGTGAGATTGGAGAACTACTCGACATTACTGAAAATAATGCAAAAGTGAAAACGTACAGAATTATACAAAAACTAAAAGAGTTATTTAAAGCGGAAGCTGCATAAACTGATATACAATGAAAGACGCTAAACTAAATAAGAATCGAAAACCGTTATCGGATGCGGAAGTCAAAAAAGCAGAAAACTTTGATGAAGTACTATCTAAATTGAATCCTCCTAAAGTAACTTTTTTTCAAAAGAACTGGCCATATATGGCTTCAATAATTGTACTTGCCATTATTGGATACTTTGTATTTGGAGATCCCAATAAAACAGATGTAACAACTTCTGAAAACAAAGAATTTAAATTAATTGCACCTATAACTGGGTTGGATGTTCCAAATGCAAAGCATAAAGTAATAGCTGGAGAAGAAGGCCAAATTGTTACAGAGACAGGAACGATTATTAAATATCCAAAAGAGGCTTTTTTAGATTCTGAAGGGAACCCCGTAACTGGTGAGATTGAAATTCTTTTTAGAGAATTCCATGATGTAGTAGAAATATTTGCTTCAGGGATTCCTATGGAATATGATTCTGCTTCGAACAAATACCATTTTGAATCGGCAGGAATGTTTGATATTAAAGGAATGCAAAATAGGAAGACATTGACTATTAATCCAGATGCGCCTTTAGTTGTTGAATTATCCTCAAAACAACATGGAGATTATTTTAACCTGTACAAGTTAGATGACAATGGTAAATGGCACTATCTTGAAAAAGACACTGCAAAGGGAGTGTATGAAAGACAACCTGATTCTACTGAATTAGCTCAGCTGCCTGAAAAAATAAAAGGTTTAGAAAAAAATGCAAAACAAGTGCTAAAAAGTCAGAAAAAAGCTGACAACTCATTTAGTAAAATGCTAAAGGTCAATAACATTTATCAACCTTTAAAAGCAAATAATGATCTGTACTCTATTCAATTGGAAAGTGATAAAAACGAGTTCCCAGAATTGGTTCCATTTAAAAAAGTTCTTTTTGAAATAACAGAAGAGAATGATAATTTCACTCCAGAACTAGCAAACAAAGATTGGGATGATATTAAATTGAAAAGAAAAAGTAATGGTGAATACTTGTTAGTTATGTTCGATAATCTAAAAAAACATAAATTCATTGTTCGTCCAGTACTTTCAGCTTCAGATGTAGCTGATGCAAACACTATTTTCGAAAATTTATTAAGTAGCTATGATGATAAATTAGACGGAAAGTTGTCGAGTGAAAGAGCAGCTAGAGATTCATTAAAAACAGTTTATAAATCGATTTCGGATAGTATCAATATTTTGAACAATTTTGCTTCGAGACAAGCATATGAGGCATCTGAAGTAGAAAAATCGACTGCAGCTGTAAAAAGAATATTTACAATTGACTCGTTTGGAATTTTCAATTCAGATTGCCCCCAAAAATTGCCAAAAGGAGCATTGTTTGAACCTATATTTGTAAATGGAAAAGACATTACAGACACGCTATCCTTTAACCATATATATATGGCAGAATTAAATAAAAATGCGTTGTTTTCTTTATATGGGTATTGGGGGAAACCGAAAAACCAAGAAAGTGACGGAGATGGATATTCAAATGAAACAGAATACATAAGCCAGGAAATTTCTTTTAATCCTTATCACAAAACTGTTATTTGGGGTATTACTTCAGACAACCGGTTAGCAATTGTAAAACCTAATAAAATGAGTGCCTTAAAAAAAGGAGGGAACCTAGATGTGGAAATGTACGTTTCAAATGAAAAAATCGGTAACTTAGACAAACTGCGTGAACTACTAGGATTTTCATAGGTGAAGCAACTAACTAAAATACAAGTATTAATAGCTGTTATTTTCATAACGGCTATTAGTGGATTTGGACAAAAAGAAACATTGACATTCAAAATCTCAAAACCCAAATCTGAATTAAAATTACATACTGCTGATAGTGTTTTTCATATTAAAAAAAACAACCCTTTATTTGTTGAAGTTACAGGTAAAAACAAAGTATATCGAGTAACTGCAATAAACGGTAGTGTAAAAAGAAGACCAAATAATTACTTTGAAATTCGATTTGACAACCCTGGAGAAACAGTAATTAAAGTCTATGAAAAAACTCCGGATGGAACAATGCGACTGGGTCTATCTGAAGCTTTTAAAATAGTAGCACCACCAAAACCTACCGTATATGTTTGTGGGGTAAAAAGTGACTCAGTAATCGACAAGAAGCACCTTATAAAAGTTGCTGAGTTAAATGCTGAACTAAAAGACTCAAGGATAACTCCGGCAATAATGTCATTTGATATTATTCTTCCAGAAGCCGATACAATTCATGTAAATGGGAGCAAGTTTCCAATTCAACTTAAAAACAAATTACTTGATGTTGATGAAGGGCAAGTTCTACTTTTTATGAATATCAATGTACTGATGCCAGATAGAAGTATTGCTACAGTTCAAGAGGTAATGGTCTTTATCGCAAAAACAGATCAATATTCTGTTGGTCATCGGAATGAAACAATAAGCAGTAAAGAGTAATGCTTTAGTCTTTAAAGAATGCCTGTCCCTGATGAAAAAAAGTTTATTTTTGTAGTTTATCAACTGTTCAAAATAAAACCTTTTGTGAGAATATTAATTATCTGTCTAACATTTCTTTTTTTTAGCTGTTCCGAAGCTGATAAACCTGAAAAAGTAACGGTAGCAGTAGCAGCAAACTTACAGTTTGCCATGAAAGAAATTGCACTTGAATTTGAAAAGAAACACCATATTAAAGTAGAGGTTTCTTCTGGTTCTTCTGGAACACTCACCACCCAAATAAAACATGGAGCTCCCTTTGACTTGTTTGTTTCTGCGAACCTACGTTACCCGAATAAATTATTTAAAGATGGAATGGCTTCAAAAAAACCAAAAACATATGCCTTTGGTTCGTTAATAATGTGGAGTACAGAAAATCAAGATTTTACCGACGGAATTGAATCATTAAAAAGCTCATCATTTTTGAAAATAGCTGTAGCCAATTCAGAAACAGCTCCATACGGCATCGCAGCCTTAGAAGCTTTAGAAACTGCCAATTTACTCACTACTCTAGATAAAAAACTAGTTTATGGGGAAAGTGTTGGACAGGTTAACCAATATGTTAAATCAGGAGCTGTTGATGTAGGACTTACCAGTAAATCTGTTTTATTTTCTTTGCCCGAATCTGAAAGAGGATCATGGGGAGAGATAGACCCTTCATTATATACACCGATAGAACAAGGTATTGTTATGCTAAAACAAGGTGAAGTTAATAACCTTGAAAATGCAACACTCTTTTATGATTTTATGTTCTCTGATCAAGTAAAAGAAATTCTTAAAACTTACGGATACGATATTAAGTAAATGAATTGGACACCGTTTTACATAACTTTTAAATTAGCACTAATTACTTCACTAGTTTTATTTATCATATCCATTCCTCTCGCTTATTGGTTAGCTTATTCGAAAAACAAATTTAAATTTATCGTTGAAGCATTAGTAAGTATGCCAATTGTTTTACCTCCTTCTGTCCTCGGGTTTTATTTACTAATTGCGCTCGGTAACGATGGGTTTATTGGTGGGACAGTGAAGTCAATTTTTGATGTAAACCTTGCTTTCACTTTTACTGGATTAATTATTGGTTCCGTAATTTATAGTCTCCCGTTTATGGTGCAGCCTATTCAAAACGGATTTGAAGCATTGCCATCTTCCCTAAAAGAAGCTTCTTATACACTTGGGAAGAATAGATGGACAACTTTAACAAAAGTATTATTACCATGTATTAAACCTGCTTTGTTGACAGGAACCGTATTAAGTTTTGCCCACACCATTGGTGAATTTGGGGTAGTACTTATGATTGGTGGAAATTTGGAAGAAACTAGAGTTGCTTCAATTGCAATTTACGATAGTGTGAATAGAATGGATTATGATTCGGCTTATACATACTCTTTTATATTGCTCCTCTTTAGTTTTGTCATTCTATCACTAGTATACCTTGTTACGAAAAAAGGGTTTAACGCATTTGGAAAAAAGTGATTAAATTAAATCTACATAAAACCTACCGAGCAAGAAAAGATTACGTTTCTTTTCATTTTCAAGCTAACTTAAAAGAAAACCAAATAGTTGGAATCTATGGTAAGTCTGGTGTAGGAAAAAGTACTCTTTTAAGAATGATGTCAGGTTTATCTGAGCCAGATGAAGGAGAATTAGCCATTGGTAACCAACAATGGTATAACTCTTCCAATAAATTGAATTTAAAAGCACAAAAAAGAAGCGTTGGCTTTTTATTTCAAGATTACGCGCTTTTTCCTAATATGACTGTTCGCAAAAATATTTTCTATGGTGTTGAGCAAGAACAAGACAAAAGTTTTATTCAACGTTTAATCAAAATTTCAGAGCTAGAAGATATTCTAAATAAATACCCATCTGAACTTTCTGGGGGACAACAACAAAGAGTTGCTTTGGTTCGGGCCTTAGCCAGAAAACCAAGAATACTGCTCTTAGACGAACCTTTATCTGCATTAGATGAAGAACTAAGAGATAAGCTACAAAATGAAATCCTTGAAGTAAAAAAGATATTAGATATAACTATTATATTTATTAGTCACTCCAAAACCGAAGTGCTCAAACTTGCTGATGAAATATTAGTCCTTGAAGATAGAAAAGTGAAATTTCAAGGGACTCCTTTAGAATGGTTTAAGAAAACTTCTAAACCTCAAAAAGGAGTTATCGTTGAAGTAGGAGATAACAACAAAACTTTTAAAATATTAGTCAATGGAGAACTCGTAGAAGTTGAATTACCCAATCCTTCTATTTTCGAAAAATAAAATAAGCTGCCCCTACCATACATAAGGATGCATATATATAGTCTAACTTGAATGGCTTTCCCATTAAAATCATTGAAAAAGGAATAAACAAAATTAAGGACATCCCTATTTGTATAATCTGTAATTCATCTAAAGCAAATTGCTGACTACCTATTCTATTAGCAGGTATGTGAACCATGTATTCAAAAAAGGCTATTCCCCAACTTGCCAAGGCTGCAATAATCCAGACCTTATGCCCTAAGAACTATAAATGTAAATACCATACAGTAAGCATAAATATGTTTGAAATGGTAAGAAGTTATATTGTTTTAACAGTAACCGACATCTAAAAATTGAATAAAAGAAAGCCCTTCTGGTATTTTCCAGAAGGGCTATTAAATAAAATTAATCTAAGCTTATTTTACAAACATCATTGACTTGCTCATAACGGTACCACTTACCTCTATTTGATAGATATATACTCCGTTTTCTACTCTACTCCCTGTTTTATCAGTAGCATTCCATTGTATGTTATGTTTTCCAGCACTTGAATGGCCTGAAAAAAGAACAACAACTTCTTTTCCTAATGCATCGTATATTTTCAAACTTACATTCCCAGCAGACTTAACTTCGTAAGATATTGTAGTGTTTTCATTAAATGGATTTGGAACATTTTGTGCTAAACTAAATCCATTTTCAAAACCTTCTATTCCTGATGAAGTTTCAACCGTTAAAGTATCACAAAATGTTGAGTCAGGACAAGCGTTTCCGCCAGCAGTTAAACAAACAACGTAATCACCTATTGCTGAATAAGTATTTGTTGGGCTAGAAGCAGTAGATGTATTTCCATCTCCAAAATCCCAAGTATCTGAGTTTGAATCAGTACTCGTATTTGTAAAAGTTACATCTCCTGAAATAAATAAATCAATAGGACTTGTAAAAGTAAATGCCGCTGCCGTTACTTCTTCTGATACAACAACAGAATCAGTTGCAGAACACCCAGTAACACTATCAATTAATGTCATTGAGTAGGTCCCTGGCGCAGTTGCCATATAAGTTGTATCAGTATAACCTGCTATCATAACTGAATTATAAGACCATGAAACTGAATCCCCTAAATTAGCTACTAATAATACTGAATCTCCCATACAATATGAATCCATAGATCCATTTGAAAAACTCACAACAGGTGCTGGAATAGCAAACACTCTAGTTCCAATTCCAGCCGTATCAGTACAAGTAGTTCCATTATCTCCCATTATCTCAACTGCACAGTTATAAGTTCCTGTAGCACTTGTCATATAATCTTGTGATGTAGCTCCAGCAATCATAACTCCATCCGCATACCATTGGTAAGATAATCCTGGTAAAGAATGTAAACTAGCAAAATCAGTAGAACAAATTGTATCTACAACAACACTGTCATTGTCATTCCAAACAAACCTATTTGGAAATGCCATCCCTTTTTGGTACTGATAAACCAATCCTGAATCTATTGCAAATCCAGTAGTATCAATAATAACATATCTTTGATCTAAATTTGCCATCATAAACTTGCCGTTCCCCATGTACATTACACCCTGTGGCTCATCATAATTGTAACCCGTTCGAGTTATAGTTGTCATTGTTGAATCTGACATATCCCATACTTCCATTGCTGGGTTAGTATCTCTACCAGACCAACGATAAACTTTTCCATTATCAGAACAATAACCTATTGCTTCTCCATCAGATCCAGCACCACCTGTCATAATCGGTGCTCCTAAAGCTCCAGTATTCATATCTATATAATAAAGAGCTTCACTGCTATTTCCACCATCGCCAGAAACTCCCATCAAAGTAGAATCATTTACAAAAGCAATACCTGCAATACTCTCACCTGTATTACCAATAGTGTCAATTACTCCCGTAGCAACGTTTACTGTTCCTAAAACTCTCCCTGTGATTCCAGAAATTTTAAAAATACCGTAAAACTGACCTGTACACTTATGAAGTGCCAATCCATTAGATCCCGTGATAGTCACGCCAGGATAAGTCAAAGCTACCCCATTAGTCCTTGAAAAATCAGTAGTATCTATTGTCCATACGGAATCATTATACGGTCCAATGGCATACATTGGCACATTTTGAGCTTTTACTGAAGTATAACCTCCAATTGCCAAAATTGCAATAGCAAGGGTTTTAAGTAATTGTTTATTCATAGTTTGTGATTTTATTTGGTGATTTTGTAATTTCAATCGGCGGCTAAAATAATAAAATATTTTTATCATGCAACTGATTTTCATCATTGAAACAAACACTTTGGGCCTTTTATTAAACAAAAAGCACAAAAATAGTTAATCAGCATATATTATTGTTCCAACTTGTTCTCCGTTTAATGCTTTGGTTATATTTCCTTTCTCCATACCATTAAAAATATGCAATTGTTTAACGTTACGCGCTCTTTTTAAATAGTCTAGAACAACCCGTTCAACAATTAAATCTCCTAAATCCATTTCAATTAATTCATCTACATGAATTTTAGGGATAAACTTTGCATTAGGGTTTTTCTTAGGGTCTTCTGTAAACAACCCCTTTTCATCTTTGATAAAATAAATTGTATCTGTTCCCAAAGCCTCGCCTGTAAAATAGGCTCCTGCATCTGTTCTATTCATTGGTATGCTCCCTTTATCTGGAATATCTTCCCAGAAACTATATGGTGGCATCCCTGGCATAACTGGTATACACCCTAATTTCAAATAGAGAGGTATTTTTTCAAATTCTAAATGGTCTAAAAATATTCCTCCGTTCTTCGCAAGCACCATTTGAATCATACGAGCATTCTGAACTGCAATAGCTCCACCCATATCTGCCAATACCCCAACTGGCATCCCTAAATCAATTGCTACTTGATAGGTATGTCTTGCTCTTGTTCCTCCTCCTGTAGAAAGAATAATATCGTGATGTTTTGTGTTTTCCACAATTTCTTCCAAAATAGGAAAAAGAGCTGCTCTACCTCGATCGGTAATACTTTGCCCCCCTATTTTCATCATTTTAACCGATGGAAGTATTTGTAATTCTGGCTTGTATGTTTTTGCGGCTTCCTTCAAAGAGGAAGTCATAAAGTTTGCTAAATCTTTTGCTTGATTGTTCATCTTATTTTTCCTCTTTATAAATGATAGTTCCAACTTTTTCTCCACGAATTGCTTTGCTTATATTCTCTGGTTTTAAACCATTCACAATATAAATTTGTTTAAGGTGACGAGCCTTTGCAAGCATCTCAATAACCGTATAATCGATAATCAAATCTTCTGGGTCTTTTTCCAATAATTCTTGTGCAGAAACTCTATCATATAACTTTGCATCTGGGTTTTTTGCAGGGTCCTTATCATATAAACCGTCCTGATCTTTTACAAATATCATTGATCTTGCTCCCAATCCCTCAGCTGTCATATACATTCCGAAGTCAGGTCCATTTTCTGGCAACACTCCCCTTTTCGGTGGCTTCTCCCAATAGTGATGAGGGGGGTTCGATGTTAAAATAGGAATCATATCATTGTCCAAATAGTGAGGTAAATCCGAATAGTGATCCTTTGGCACCCGAACAGCTCCATGCTTTGCCATCAGTGCATACATCATATTGGCATTTTGTTCTTCAATAGCACCAACAACCATTGCCAATCCACCAACAGGCAATCCAAAATCCATTCCCATGGCCAAAGTATGATCCACTCTAGCTCCACCAGTTACTGCTAAAACGAATTTGTATTCATCTTTTATCTTAATTAGCTCTTCAATTACAGGGAAAACCGCGGAACGACCCCTATCTATGATACTTTTACCTCCCAAAGAAATGATGTTCAAGTAGGGTAATATCTTTACCTCATCTGCAACTGCACCTTCAATAACTTCTTTGTCCACCAAGCTCTCTCTCATAAACCGAGAGTTTAAATGAGTCCTTCCTGATGAATCTTTTTCTTTTATAAATTCAGACATGTTTAATTTATCTTTTTAATTAAATACTTTGTTACAATTGCCGACAATGCACCAAAGGTACATTGAGAAATGATATAAGGAGAATAAAATAAATAATATTCTACTGGCATACCTAATGCCCAAGCTAATCCGATTTCAGTAGAAACCCTAGTTACCCCCGCTATAACACCAATAAATGCAAAAATAAAAATAGATTTATTATTACGAAACAGTAACATCAATAAATCTATTACCAGCCCTAATAAGGCAAACTGTAAAATTCCTAAAGGTCCAAATTTTCCAAATCCTGAAATAAAATGAATAATCCCAGAAAGGAAACCAATAGATGTAGCTGCATATCTTTTTTTCGTTAATCTGCACGCTAGAATAAAAAATGGAATCATCAACACATTTTTATGTCCTGGAGCAATTGGAAATCCTGGGGCAATTTTCATAAAACGAATAAATGTAATAATCATGGTAAAAGCAGAAATAATCGCCAAATCGTGATTCGCGAATAGTTTTTTAGCATCATTAATCCGGTCAGTTACTAAGTTTAATATAGGTGTGAAATCTCCTTTTAAAACCGCCTTAATTGATAGTGATTTCCCATTACTTTCTTCTGACTTTCCTTTTCTATTACCCTTCCCTTTTCCCTTTCCGCTTCCATGTGAACTTGAAGGTGATTTCTCTATTGATGCAAGAATATTATCGAGAATAATGGAATAATTTTCTGACAATCCTAATCTTCTTAATCCATTCATAAATTCTTGAGGAGAAGTCAAACTTCGAACAATAATGGTTGCCATCAACATAGTAAGTAATTTAGATCCCATCAATAGTCCTGTGAAAAAGCCGTTATAACTTATTCCACATTCCCATTTTTTAATCGAAAAAAGGACAAAATCATTTGAACCAGAAAAAAAGGAGTAAAAGAAAACCAAAAAGAAAAGAAAATTTCGAACTCTTTTTAATGACTTCAATTTTCCGAGAGGGATTCTATTCCCAATCCAAAGTAACACTTGCAAACTCAGCAACCCTAATGTGACATACAGGTTGTTGAATACAAAAATTGTAATTGAAACAATTAAGATGTATAACAACTTTATTAATGGACTTATTTTCAATTTTTTGTTTTGGTAAAAGGGTTGATTTTATAAAAAGCTCTAAGAACAAACATGTGGTTTATGGATGTTAGAGAAGAATTAATCGATGTCTGCATATTGTAATAGGTCATTAAATTAATATGGTTCAGTAATTTCCAATTAGCTCCGAAAGATAATCGGTAATTTTGGAATTTGTTTATTCCATTTAACTGAAAAAACAGTTCATTTCCTAAAAACAGTTTTCCTAGCTTTTTTAAACCGTATTCTATCATTAATAGGCTTCTTATGTTTGTATTTTTTGATTTATCATCCTGCCAAGTAAATTCCTGTAATCTCTCTCTAAAAAGTAACCCTACTTTTTTTTTAATTAGTGATTGCTTATAGTAGACATCTGCAGCAAATCTATGCCTTACTCCCCTGTTCCAAATCATATATCGGTAACTGCTATTGAATTTAAATTTCTTCAATTTATAATTCAAAGCCAATTCCGAAAAAGTATTTTTAAAGTCTGAAAAAGCATTTTCCTCTCTTAATTGCTGCTCTAAATCAATTCTAAAGTTTTTAGTAACTGATGTTCTTAACCCAATCCCACCCCAAAAAGTATTTTGAATACCCTGGGAATACATAGAGCTTAAGAAAACAAAAGAAACAAATAGAAAAATGTATTTCATTTTATTTCCTCTTGTTTCCCGAATCATTGTATTTATGAAAAAATACATGGAAAACTTTAGCTTCAGTAATGGAAATATTTATTCCTAGTTTATACTTTGACATTTCATTCACTTCTTTTCTTTTTAAGAAATCAAAGCTTACTCTATTACCCACCATTAAAGGTGATTGAAAACGAAGAACAACATTATATAAATCTCCTGCCTCATTTGTTTTCAATTTACCCTCAACAACATCCATTATTTCAACATAAACAGTATCTAGTTGTTGGACCTTGTACCCTTCTAATCTCTCAAATTTCTTTGGGAATTTTACAGGAAGTACTCTAGATTTAGTACTATCACTTAATTGAGCATACCAAAGGTCATAATCCCCTTTAACAATGGCTTCTAGATAGTTATTAAGCACTAAAGAAAGGCGATTTGCCTTTCCTAAACCAAGATTATTAGGCAACTCTTCGAAAATAAAAACATGTCCATTAACAGTTGACGTATGTGTTTTTTGTGCAAAAAAAGCGCTACAAAACATCAAAATAATAAGAGTTAAAATAATTTTCATAATTTTATTTTTGTGAGGCAAATTAAAGACATTTTTCAGAATAAAAACTGCTGTCATACCAATAATAATTATTGATATTGGTATTTATCACTATTTTCGTACTTATTATCAATTTGACTATGAAAAATATACTTACAATTTTATTACTAGTTTCCGTTAATCTAGCATCAGCTCAAAACTACGAATGGTTAAACACGGCTGGGGGTAGCAACGAAGGGTGGGATTTAGAATCCACAATCGATGACAATGACAATATAATTTACGGAGGTTCATTTACTACTGACACTATGTTTGTCGGTAACGACACTATTGTAAATGACTGGGCACCTAATCCAGCAGGGTTTTTAATTAAAGTAGATAGTGATGGATCTTTAAAATGGGCAAAGGCATTTAACGGAGCTCCTTTTATTACAGTTAGTGGTATTGATACCGATGGTTTCGGAAACGTGTATGTTACCGGAACTTTTTCGGGTAGCGAAACTTGGATAGATTTTGGAAATGGTGAAAGCGTATCAACTTTAGACAATGAGGCTTTTTATGTGGTAAAGTTTAGCCCTTCAGGAACACCCATGTGGGCCAAAACAGGTGAATTATTGGATTGGTCATCTGGGCAAGGAGCTTCGGGAAGATCTATTGTTGTTGACAATTTAGGATACAGTTATGTTGGAATCGATTTAAGCGGAGATACACTTACTGTAGATGGGCAACTTGTAATTCCCAATTCGAATTTTCCTTCTGGCGATGCTGCGCTGTTGAAATTCGCGCCAAATGGAACCGTAATTAATGTTTTTAACACTGGGCTCCATACAGATGAAGGTTCAAGTCTTGCTTTAACTCCTGTAGGCAATGTTGTTTACACAACGCAATTTCATAACATTTCAGCGACTATTGGAACCGATATATTAACGAACACATCAGCACTTGGGTCAAAAGACGGTGTCGTTATTAAATTTACTTCAAATTTAAACCCCTTATGGGCTAGGTCATTTGGTAGTGAAGATGAAGATGAAATAACAGATGTAAAAGTTGATAATTTAGGAAACATTTTCGCTGCTGGAGGAATTCAAGGTCTACAAATGACTTTTGCTGGTGTTGACATTGACAATACTAGTCAATTTAGAGGTGTTGTAGTTAAGTATGATAATAATGGAAATGAATTAGGATCAATAAGCACTCCAACTCCTTCAGGTAGTGAGAAGTCATTTTTTACAAATATTGATATCATTAACCACAATGAAATATATGTCTCTTGTATCTATGATGCTCCTGTACAATTAGGGTCATCAAGTTTAACGGATCCCGGGTTTTTCAATAGTTATGTTGCTAGAATAGATTCTTCAGGTGATGCCTTATGGATGTACAATTCTACAGGTACTGCTCCATCAGCATCAGACAGTACAATGTTCCAAACTCTTGAGCATGACCAAGATGGAAATATCTATGTTGGAGGATGGTATAGCGGTGGTGATATTGATTTTGGAGGAGGGATAGTGGCAAACAACAGTTTAACTGGACCTTATGATGTCTTTATGGCTAAATTAGCTAACACGTGCAACTTAGGCTTGACATTTACTAAAACGCCTGCAGCTTGTGGGCAAAATACAGGCGAAGCAACTGCAAATGTTACTGGAGGCTCTGGAAACTATACGTATCAATGGACATCTGGAGATTCAACAGCGACCTCAAGCTCACTTTCTGCTGGTGTTTACCAACTAGTTGTTACTGATGCAACAACGGGTTGCGAAATATCAGGTGTTGCTATGATTAGTGATAATGGTGGAGCAACAATCAATATTGTTGGTGCAGGCACTAATAATGTTACGTGCCCTGGAGGAGGAGACGGACAGGTATTAATTAACTTAGTTGGAGGTCAAGCTCCAAGAACCATTAGCTGGTCTACTGGAGACACAACTTTGTTCTTAAATAATTTGACGGCTGGACCATACGATGTTACTGTTGAAGATGGAAATGGTTGTATTACTACTCAAAGTATAGTTTTAACACAGCCAGAGGCTTTTAATCTGTCATACACTTCAACCGAATCAAGTTGTGGATCTGCTGATGGATCTGCAAACGTTCATGTTGAAGGAGGCAGCCCTAGTTACACCTACTTATGGTCTAGCGGAGGGACAGACACTACCGAAACTGGATTAAGTGTTGGTGACTATGGTTTTATGGTAACAGATGCTAATGGTTGTAAAGATTCAATATTAGTTATGATAAACGAAGCTAACGGACCGGTAATAACTCTTGATTCTACTATTATGGCTAGTTGCCTTGACGGAAATGGTGGATCTGTTTATATATCCATTTCAGGTGAACCAGGTCCTTACACATACCAGTGGTCTAATGGAGGAGGAACAAATGAAGACTTGGTAAATGTAGCTCCAGGCATCTATGCTGTTATGGTAACTGCAGGAAATGGGTGTTCTTCAATGGTATCTGGAGAAGTTCAAAAACAACTGCCTAATGTTCAGCCAATATGTTTAGTAACTGTAGATACTGTAACTGGATACAATTTAGTTGTTTGGGAAAAAGAAGTTGTAAATTACTTAAGTCATTACAACGTTTACCAGGAACAAACGCAGGCTGGAGTATTTAACCTTGTCGGTTCAGTAGAATATGACAGTCTTAGTCAATTTGTTGATTCCTTAGCTAGTCCAAATATTCGATCTTATAGATATAAAATAGGAGCGGTAGATACTTGCGGTGTTGAGTCTGAACTAAGTTGGGAACACAAAACTATTCACCTAGTAAAAAGCACTTTTGGTGGCGATAACTATTTAAGTTGGGACAGCTATGAAGGTTTTACATACCCGTCATTTATTGTTTGGAGGTTTACTGATCAAGATGGATGGGTCTCTATAAACACTTTACCAAGCACGATAAATTCATATACTGATATTGCACCAACTGGGACAAATATTGACTATATGATAGAAGCCGTTCCAAACGAGCCTTGTACATCTACAAAGTCTCAAGATCATAACACAACGCGTTCTAACAGACACACGATTATTACTCCGAATACAAATGCAATCGAGGAATATGAAAATGTTTTTGTTTCACTATTTCCAAACCCTACAAATAACATCTTTACAATTGACTTGTCTAAAGAGCAAGTAAACAATTGGAGTGTAGAGGTTTATAATGTTGCTGGGAAAACAGTTCATTATACGAGAAGTCTTTCTTCAAAAAACCATGTAATTGATTTGAGTAAAACTGAATCTGGTATTTACCTGGTTCGTATACAAATGGGGAATAAAATGGTGTTTAGAAAAGTAGTTAAGCAATAATTTAAACCCATGATTAAAATACTTCTTGCTAGCATAACCCTTACTTTGATTGGATGCTCATCTGAATCAGAGACTGTATTAAAAGAAACTGCTACTATAATTGAATCTCCGTCTACAGAAATTGTTGATGGAGATTTTATAGAATACCATCCTAACGGGAAAATAAAAACGAAAGGAATAATTAAGAATGGAAAGCGAACTGGAATCTGGGTATCGTACCATTTGAATGGCAATGTTTATAGTGAAAATAAATACGAGAAAGGAGTTTTAAACGGAAAGACTGCAGCATATTACCCCAATGGAAATGTTCAATACATGGGGCTATATATCAATAATAAAAAAGATGATAGCTGGTTTTTTTACCTTGAAGACGGAACCTTTGATAAAGAGATTTTATTTAAAGATGGGGAGAGGTTGTGAAGCTCGTTTTTTCTTTCATACTCGTTTTTATCTCCCTCATTTATTACTCTCAATCCACTGTTTTACAGCTTGCAAATGACCTAAAGTCCCAGTTTAAGGATGAAACATATGTTGGAACAAGCTCGAATGTAAATCATTCTTTTCGAATTAATAGTAAAACAAACAAAGTTGAAGGAATTGTTAAAGAAGACAATACTCTAATAGCTTTAAAACATAGAGCTAAAGTCGAAGTATATTCGTTTGAAACAAACGAGTCTCAAGTTAACCATTTCAATGTTTTTTCTGGTAAGAATTTAAAAGCACTCATCAACGTTGAAAAACATTGTTATAGTAATTTTTCCGAAGATATCTTTTCTTCAGATTTAATCGCTTGTCAACATGACTTCACTATCAATTCTTTTGGAGAAAAGATAAGGTACAAAACGAAAACAACCTATAAAGACGTAAAGTACCTTGCCATAACAGGTGTAACGGAAGATTTTCCAATTTTGGAAAAAACAATTACATATAGAATTCCAAATTGGTTGAACATCAGGTTTCATGAAGTTAATTTCGAAGGTATTGATTATAAAAAAAGTGAGATATTTGATGAAAAAAAGAAGGAAAAAATTATCACCTACACTTTTCAAAACCTTAGAGGAGTTATTGATGAAGAAAATTCATTTGGTTTTACATGGCTAGAGCCACACATAGTCCCGATTTTTAATTCTTATACAAATTCAGAAGGTGAAAGAACTAACATTTTGGGGAGTATTGAGGACATGTACAAATGGTACAAGAAACTGACTGATAACGTTGACAACAAAAACGACAGCCTTGCTGAGTTGGTTGAAAATTTGACAGTCGAAACAAACTCCGAGATGGATATAGCAAAGTCTATTTTTTACTGGGTACAAGACAATATTAAGTATATCGCTTTTGAAGATGGAATAATGGGGTTTCAGCCAGATGCAGCTTATAATGTATATAATAAAAGATATGGCGACTGTAAAGGTATGGCCAACTTGACCAAAAACATGCTAAAACTTGCAGGGCTAGATGCACGATTAACCTGGGTTGGCACAACCCATGTCAGCGATAAATACAATTATTCATTCCCTTCATTAATGAATGATAATCACATGATTTGTACAGTTATTATTGATAGTACATTTTACTTTTTAGACCCTACAGAAAATTTTATTTCAATTGGTGATTACGCTTCTCGAATACAAGGAAGAAAAGTACTAATTGAGAATGGAAGCAATTACCTTATAAAAAAAGTACCTTCATTCAACCATGAACATAATAAAAAAGAAATAACAACCTCTCTGTCAATAGATGATGAAAACCTAGTTGGAAAATCGCACATATCATTTCAAGGAGAAGCTAAAACTGGAATTCTATGGGGGATTGATGCCCTCAGAAGGGATAATAGAAGTGAGACTTTGGCAAGGTTCCTTTCTAGTGGCAACACAAATATCATAATTTATAAGCATTCTCATAGTGATATAACAAATCGACATATCCCTTTGACATTTGATGTAGAATTTGCTATAGAAAATCATATCATACAAACAAACGAAAAGATCTACGTTTCAATTTGCCTGAATAATGATTTTGACTACATAGCAGTTTCTGATAAAAGAAAATCAGATTTTAATCTAAATTATAAACCGTGCCAGGTGGAGATGGTGGAATTACAAGTCCCTGAAGGATACAAACTTGATTACCTTCCGAAATCAGTCATAGTATCAAACGAAGAATATGAGATAGATTACTCATATGAAAACAGTGGATCCACTATAAAATTGATAAAAGAAATCAAATTTAAAACCGGTATTATAACATTAGATAATATGAAAAATTGGAACATTGATCTTAAAAGGGTAAAAACCTTTAACGCTGATCAAATTGTATTCTCTAAAAACTAATCTATATGAAACTTTTACTAACCACTCTGATTATTTCTGTGCATTCACTTTCGATTGGACAAAGCTCATCCAGTAAAAAAGACATTAAGCTCAGAAATGAAATTTGGGCAGATAGTACAGGATTCCACACCATTCAAATTCCTGAAAAATGGAATGCCGAATCTGCTATTATTTTGAATAAAAAAAGAACATTTGTGTATTCCAATACACAAATGTATTACTCAAAAAGCGAAGAAATTATTCGCAAGAGAATTAAGCTTTTAGACAAAGCCTCAATCGAATATTTTTCAGAATTTTACTTTTATAAAATAAAGTCAGGAATTTTAATCTCAACCATTTACAAAAGTGTTGAACCATATATGGCGGCTGGATTTAAAATAATAAAACCAAATGGGAAAGAAATCATTGTTGATTTGGAAGGGGAAGCGGTTGATTTTGGTGAAATCCCCAATCAATATAATGTTTTTAGACTTTCTTCCGAAGCACATACAAAAAAAGTTGCCATTCCAAATTTAGAAATTGGGGACGTTATTGATTTTTTTTATTATACAAAAACTCCTTACTTTAAAGGTGATGGAGCGCTTTACGGAAAAGTGGACTATCAATTTCCCTCTCATTATATTTCTCTCTTGGATGAATATCCTATTTGCTCTCAGTATGTTGAAGTAAAATTGCAAAAATCAGTAAAGGGACTTTATTTAAATAGCATGTCTCTAAATGGAGGGAATTCTCTTACGTTAATAAATAACCAAAAACAAGGTAGCACAAGAAACAAAAAGTATAATCGGTTTACATTTTTGGATAATTCAAACAGAGAGAAATCAGAATTTAAATACTTTAGATCAAAGACCCACACCGAACCACTGGTTAAATTCCAAGTATATCATGTAACCGATAAATCAAGGGATAAAACCAGTTCTTTTATTGGCAAAAACCCACATCAAATAAAATCAAACACTGCCTTAGGATCTGAGGTAAGCAAACGTATTTCTAACAGAAGCAACTATGATATAAATATAGTCGCAAATGCATATGCAAACAATGTTTTAAAAAAGATAAATAAAAAACAACACACCCTTTCAAAAGACGAAAAAATAAAATTAGCATATTATCAACTCCGATACGACTTCCTCTTTAATGAGGATAAATTAGGAAGTACACTCCTAAAATTATCATTGAATGAAAAGATAAATAAAGCAATTCCGGAAAAAATAAATCCGATGTTGTTTTATGAAATTATGAGTCGAATTTTTAAAGGATTAAATATCACAAACGATATTGGAATTACTGTTCCAAGGTCTAATGGAGGAATTGAATTTTTGCTTATGGACTCTGAAGCTGAAGTCACCCCAATGGTTTATCTTGACTCAGTAAATAGTCATTTATATTTATTTCCTTTTACACTTTATAGCGAGTACAACTATATTAGCCCGGATTATCTAGGCACTAAGACTATAAGCTTTATTAAAAATGAAACTTGGCATAAAAAAGACTCTCTATCGATTGGATTACCAGAGGACAATACACAACTTTCAGAATATATCATTAATGATTTAAAACTTGGAGAAGTTAACTCTGTCATTAGAACAACATCCAATTCAGGAACCTTTAAAGTTATTGAATCAGAGGATCGACTATATCATGAGGATTTCCGGTATTTACAAATGAAAAAATACGACCCAAAACAATTTGAAAAGTTGAAAGAAATAGAACTTAATACTCTAACAGATAATAAAGAAATAATAAAAAAAGAGAGGCTAGTTCTTTATAAAGAAAAATTAATCGATGAAGGCAAGGACATTCATAAATACAACGAATTCAATATTGTTGAAATTGGCATGGATCAACCAGAAAAAGAATTTATTTATAAAGAAAAATTTGACTTAAATGGCTTAGTAACAAAAGCAGGAAATGATTACTTCATAAATGTTGGACTATTAATTGGCTCTCAATTAAAAATTGACGAAAAACATAAAAGCAAAAGGGACATTGACATATATGTCAACTTCCCAAAATCACTTGTAAACACAATAAAAATTAAAATCCCAGAAGGGTATACAGCTGAAAACCTCGAAGCACTAAACACCTCAATTGAAAATAATACTGGACTGTTCACTAGTATGGCGACCTTTGAAAACAATATATTAATGATTAAGACAGTCAAAAACTATAAAGCCATCCATTTGCCAAAAGAAGAATGGAATAATCTTGTCAAGATGCTTGAGGTTGCGTATGAGTGTTCACAACAAAAGGTGATACTAAAAAAATTATAATAAATCAACTTAAGCAGAACAATCGCACAGGTCTTGTGCAAAGAAATACCATTTATTCTTTAGTTTAATGAAAAACAATTGCCCTCCATGATGCTCGTTTTTGATTATCGTTACCTTTATGAAAGGTGGTGGTAAATACGAATTTGAACCTGGTATTTCATACTTTTCTATAGGGGATTCCTCTTCATTCATATTGTCAAAATCAGGGAAATCTTCCTCAAAAATACTTTCGTAGTAGAACCCGTCTTCAACTCCAGAATAACCTTCACAAAAATCTCCTATTGGAGAAAAATCATAAATGGATGTGTTAAAATCCTGAAACCAATCACGCTTATCTACAGAATCCATTTTAGAAAGTGTGCAATAAAGTCCTATGTTGTAACTTGATTGAAATTGAGATTCCGCATTCAAATAACTCAACATACTTGAATTTGAATCTACAAAATCCACAACGAAAGTTTGGAGAAATTTCTCGAAATTACCTTTTGAACCTTGCACTATTTCATAAGAAACAAGCCTTTCTTGGAAATACAATTCATCTCCTTCTCCAGCTTCGTATAAAGAGTCTAAATGCCATTTTGCGATTATACTTTTTCCACTATGTGTTTCTTCTATAAACTCATTAAATACCATTGCTATAGAATCGTTGTTTTTACTTATAAAAACACCGTACATATAATCGGGATACTCGTTAAAATAGTGAAAAACTAAAGTGTCAATATAAATTTTATCAACTGTAATTTCTTCCCCCTCTCTAATATTAGAATGATAAGTGGGTGGTGGATTAATCAAACTATCCTGAGCTATTGACTCGACTTTATTTTCAGCAACAGGGTTTTCTTCATTCGATTGACACGAGACTAATAAAAAAAGGACAATTACTATGGAGTAAATAAATTTCATTTATTTCAATCCGTATTTCGTTTTGTACTTATTGTAATTTCGAGATTGATGATTATCGAGGTTTATCATTCTACCATCTACAAAAGCAATTACCACATTGCTTGTTCTCATGTCTAATGCATCTCCATCCGAAACAAATAAAGTTGCATTTTTTCCTTCTTCAATAGACCCTAGTTCCTTATCAACTCCTAATATCTTAGCAGCATTTAAAGTAATTGCAGCTACACCTTCTTCATATGGAAGTCCGTAAGCAACGGCCGTGCCTGCTACAAAAGGTAAGTTTCTTGTCCCCATTTGTTCCATTCTAGCATAATACTGTAGGCAGTAAGACACACCTGCTTTATGCAGTAAATAGGGTAATTTATAAGGTAAGTCAATATCGTCTTCTGGTTGGTTTGGCAAACTATGAATGTGCTGAACAATAATCGATATATTATTCTCTTTTAAACGGTCAGTTACCATCCAACTATCATAACCTCCAACAATAACAACCTTTTTTAATTTATACTTTCTTTTAAAATTGATAACATCGTTTATCTCTTTAATGTAAGAAACATTCACATAAAGCGTTTTTTCTCCGCTAAGTAGCCCCTTCATTGCTTCCAGTTTTAAGTCTTTTTCTCCTTCGTTGGTTGCTTTATTATAGGCCACTGCTTCATCGAAAAAAGTATTTATTTCAGTCGTTCTTTCAGTATAATTTTTTGATTTTTTAGAGTCTCCTGGAGTTGACCACCACCCTGTGGTTTTCATAAATCTAGGCCAATTTAAGTGAATCCCCAGATCTTCTTTCACAAGGGCATCTTCCCAATTCCAAGCATCGAAATGAACGATTGATGAGGACCCTGAAATAATTCCCCCTCTTGGTGTTATTTGAGCCAACAACACCCCATTCGTTCTAATAGTTGGTGTTATTTTGGAATCCGTATTGTAAGCAATTATAGATCGAACATTAGGATTAAAAGTCCCAACTTCTTCAAAATCTTCGGTTGCTCTTACTGCTCCTATTTCCATTAATCCCAATGTAGAATTCGTTGCAATAAATCCTGGGTACACGTGCTTGTCTTTAATGTCAATTACAGTGTCATAATCTGAATTATTAATTGTGTTTGTCAATGCATTCATCACTTTCACAATTTTACCATTCTCCAAAACAATTGCAGAACGATTAATCACATCACCTGTTCCCAAATGAGCAGTCCCATTTAACAATAAAATGCTTTTTGATTGCTTTACTCCAGGAGCTTCTTGCGCATGGCAATTGCAAATGCTTAAGCCAAAAAGAAGAACTAATATGTATTGTATGTTTTTCATCTCTATCAATTAATAATTACCATCATCACTTAAAGTTCCACAAACGTGTACTTTCGATTTCTTTTTAACTGCTTTTTGCGTTTCAGCTCCTCCATTTTTCTCTTCAATCATTTTTGTAATGATTCTCATTCGTTCTTGCTGAATTTCTTTTCGCATCTGTAAATCTCTTTTCCAATCATAGTAGATTATACCATCTATAATGGTTTGTTCCGCCTTAGCGTAAATAGAAAGCGGATTATCACTCCAAATAACTATATCAGCATCTTTACCCACTTTTATACTTCCCATTCTATCATCAACATGTAACAAAATTGCAGGGTTCAAAGTCACCATTTTTAAAGCCTCTATTTCAGTCATCCCTCCATATTTGATTCCTTTAGCAGCTTCCTGATTTAATCTTCTCCCCATTTCTGCATCGTCACTATTAATTGCTGTAACAATTCCCATTTGGTTTAATAAAGAAGCGTTATGCGGAATTGCATCATTCACCTCAAATTTATATGCCCACCAATCACTGAACGTAGATCCACCAGCACCGTGTTCTTTCATTTTATCAGCTACTTTATAACCTTCCAATATATGTGTAAAGGTGTTTAACCTAAACTTCATTGAATCGGCTACATGCATCAACATATTAATCTCGGACTGAACATATGAATGACAGGTAACAAATCGTTGTGCATTTAAAATCTCCAACACTGTTTCTGTCTGCAAATCCCTTCTTGGAGCACTAGCCTCTTGTTTCTTCTTTTTTGGAAGCTCATTGTAAATAGTCCATTTCTTCTCATACTCCTTGGCATTGATAAAAGCATCGTAAAACACTTGTTCTACTCCCATTCTTGTTTGAGGAAATCGGATTGTATTATAAGAACCCCAATTCGATTGTTTTACGTTTTCTCCTAATGCAAATTTTATAAATCCTGGTGCATTATCTACCTTCATTTGCTCTGGACTATTTCCCCATCGTAATTTTATTAAAGCAGCTTGACCTCCAATTGGATTAGCTGAACCATGTAATAATTGAGAAGCGGTTACACCTCCAGAAAGTTGACGATATATATTAATGTCATTTGGTTTAATTACATCTCCTATTCGTACTTCTGCAGTAACAGCACTTGAACCTTCGTTTACTCCTCTCTCAATAGCAATATGAGAATGTTCATCAATAATTCCGGGGGAAACATGTTTCCCTTGTGCATCGATTACAATTGTATTACCATCTACAACATCAGCTATTTTACCAATGTGAACTATTTTGCCGCCTCTTATTAAAAGGTCTGTTTCTATTGTTCCCTGTTCTTCCAAAGTCCAAACAGTCGCATTTTTAATCAGAATTGCTTTTTGAACAGGTAATGTGTCCCACCCATAGGCCATCATTGGAAAATTAAATTTGCCAAAAGAAACAGAGTCATTTAAGACTGCCTCTTTCTTCTCAGGCTTATGTTTATCACTTTTTATTGCTGTCCATTCAACCCACTCGCCATTTGGCAATTGTCCACGTCCATCCCATATTCCAGAATCAAAATTCACATTTCCAGACAAACGGTAAGCACCTTCTTTTAATTGATAAGAAATTGCAATTGTGTGGTCTTCAATACTTGTGGTTACTTTAATTGTTTTCTTTTTAATTACTTTATAGGGCTTTCCTAAAATTGTATCTAAAACCAAATCTCCCTTTTTACTAACACTATCCACGATAATATCGTAAGTTAATTTACCTGATGGCTTTGCGACAGAACCCGCTACTTTTAATGTCCTTATATTTTGATTAACGTTTAAATTATAGGTTCCTCGAATATCAATAACATTCATAGGGGAAACTTCATGTTTCTTTCCTTTTATCCAGTTTTGATAAATGCTTTCACCCTTTTCAAAAACATCTCCTGATGTAATAATAAAATTAGCTTGCTTCCCTATATTCAATGAGCCAACCTGATCATAAGCCCCAATCATTTCAGCTGGTATTTGTGTCAGTGATTTAAGTGCTTGACTTTTCGAAAACCCCATTTTTACAGCTTTACGAAGATTCTTTAAAAATGCTGATTTCTTTTTTAGACCATCAGATGTTAAAGCGAATTCAATCTGATTTTGTTCTAAAAATCTTGGGTTAGACGGAGCTAATTCCCAATGTTTCATTTCCTCTAATGATACATGTCTTGCATCATATGGATCTTCAACATCATATGCTTTTGGAAAGTTAATAGGAACAATAAATTTTCCATTAGTAGCTTTCATATCTGCAAGCAATTGGTATTCATCTCCTGAACCTTTAAATATATATTGAATATTAAATTCATCTCCAATTTTATCTGCTCTCAATACTGAATATTTGTTTCTGACATCAAATATTTGCGGGAGCGATTGTGTTTCATTAAATGCTTCTAAAGACAAATTTTTCTGTTTGTCCTCTTTTGAATTTTGGTACCAATCTGCATCCAAAAATGTTTGTTTTAATAAAGCGATACAACCCATTAATGAGCTTGGGTAAGCTTGTCTAGAACTTCCTTTTTTAAATGAATAATGAGCAGCAGCATTTTCTAAAACAATATTTTCATGCGGCGAATTACTCGCTAAGTTGGTTAATACAGATGTGCCTCTTGCTATACCATCTTGTTGGTGAGATAAAACAGTTCCAAATCCAATATCTCTAAATTCCTTCGCTGCCTTTTCATTGTCAGTAAATAGATCAATGCTATTAACTTCTGGTTTTATTGCTTGGTTCCATGCATATGCTCCTTTCTTTAAACTATTGTATTGGGGATAATTATTATGAGGAGATTTTTTAATCTCCTTCATCCCATAAGAAGTATACAAATCAATAAATGAAGGGTAAATATGTTTCCCCTTTGCATCATGCACCACAGCATTGTTTGGAAGTTTGGTTTTAGCACCTACATAAGTAATTTTCCCTTCCTTAATAAACATATAGCCATTATTGACTACCGTTTCCGCATCAATATGGATCGTTGCATTTATAAATGCATGGGAATTATGATTCTTATCTCGCACTCCATTTGTTGGGAAATCTTCTTGAGCAAACCCAGTAAATGATATGGATAGAAACAATAAAAACAAGTATCTTTTCATAATTTGAAATATAGAACAAACAAAAATAACCAATGTTATGACATTTAAAAGTCGCTAATTTATAGCTTTGCAGTGAAACAAATTTTATAAGCGGTTAAAATGGATATATTAAAACATGCACACTCCGGCCTTAGATGGCTATTTCTCTTGATAATAATTTTTGCAATTGTCAATGCTTTCCGAAAATGGAAGTCAGGTGAAAAATTTGGAGCAAAAGATAAATTGATAAGCATTTTGGCTATTGCTTTGACGCATACGCAAGCAATTATTGGGTTCATTCTTTATTTTGGACAAGGAAGATATAAAGGGTTTTCCGAAATGGGAGATCGTGTGCTACGGTTCTATGCTGTAGAACATCTTATGGGAATGTTACTCGCTGTAATTCTAATCACCATTGGACACAGTAAAGCAAAAAAAGCTGCTAAAGACAAAGCAAAATTTAGAAAAATATTTGTTTGGTTTTCTATTGCATTATTAATCGTTTTAATTTCTATACCATGGCCATTTATAATAGAGGGAGCTGGATTATTTTAACCACAATCCTGTTTGTTTTAACATCTTGCGGTGAGCAAGAACCTGTAGTTAATGAAAATGGAGAGCCTAATGGAATGGCTATCTATAATCAAAACTGTAAAGTTTGTCACGGAGGAAAAGGAGATTTAGGAGTTGGCGATGCAGCTGATTTAAGCATCTCCGAAAAAACATTTGAAGATAAATTATATCTCATTACCAATGGTAGCGAAAGTGGGAAAATGACTCCCTTTAAAAGCGTGTTGACTGAAAAAGAAATCAACGCAGTAACTACTCACATTGAAACACTAAAAAAATAAATGGGCGACATTATTTCAACAGAAATTAATCCATCCGAAGCTGTAATAATCGGAATTATAACTCAAAAACAGACTCCAGAGTTAGTTAAAGAATACCTGGATGAGTTAGAATTTTTAGCAGAAACATATGGCGTAAAAACTAAAAAACGATTTACCCAAAGACTGGAAACGCCAAATACAGCAACATTTGTCGGGAAAGGGCGCTTAGAAGAAATAAGAGAGTATGTAAAATCCAACAATATCGATACAGTAATTTTTGACGATGATCTATCTCCGTCACAATTACGTAATATCGAAAAGGTTTTAGAGGTTTTGATTCTTGACAGAAGCTTATTGATTTTGGAAATATTTCAGCAAAGAGCGCAAACCTCACATGCTCGAACTCAAGTAGAACTAGCCCGTTACCAATACTTATTACCACGTTTAACCAACATGTGGACACACCTTGAAAGGCAAAGAGGTGGAACCAGTACACGTGGTGGTTCTGGAGAAAAAGAAATAGAAACGGATAGAAGAATCATTCGAGATAAAATAACTCGACTAAAAAAACAACTAACTGCTATCGACAAGCAAATGGCAACTCAAAGAGGTAATAGAGGAAAACTTGTTCGTGTAGCTCTAGTGGGATATACCAATGTTGGTAAATCCACCTTAATGAACTTATTAAGTAAGTCAAAAGTCTTTGCAGAAAATAAGCTTTTTGCAACTTTGGATACCACCGTCAGAAAAGTAGTCCTGCAAAACATTCCATTTTTAATGTCGGATACCGTTGGATTTATTAGAAAACTACCACATCAATTGGTAGAGTCTTTTAAATCAACTTTAGATGAAGTTCGCGAGGCAGATTTAGTTGTTCATGTTGTTGATATTGCTCACCCTGCTTTTGAAGACCATTATAATACGGTTAACCAAACATTAGCAGAAATTGCAGCTACAGATAAGCCTACGTTATTGGTTTTTAACAAAATAGACACTTATGACTTATTAGGTGGGTTTGAGGATGGAGAATTTTCTCGTCCTACTTTAGAAGAATTGAAAAAAACCTGGATGGCTAACCTAAACAATCAATGTGTATTTATTTCAGCTGAGAAAAAAACCAACATTGATGAACTACGGAAAGTAATGTATGAAGAAGTGAAGAAAATTCATATTACCCGTTTTCCTTACAACGACTTCTTATACCAAGAATACGAATAGTCACTTTTTATCTATCACCTATCCCGAATAACAAAACGATGCCAGTTTGAGTGAAAATATATCCGATTTTTTATCGGTAGATTTTTGTATCGAAAACAAGTCGGTTTTCTGATTTATAATTTCCGCAATGAACTTATGGATTCATAAGTTGTATTGCATCATAGTTAAAATTCAATGCTATGAAAAAAATTATCTTAAGTCTTGCTATTCTGCTTTTTATAACGAATGTTAATGCCACAGAAAAAGACATTAAATCAAAAGTAAAAGATGTTACCATTTTCCTAAGTGGAGCACAGGTTAACCGAGAAGGGAGTGTTTCAATTACTAAAGGGCAGACCCAATTAATCTTTACGGGAATTTCTCCTCTTCTAAAAAGAGAAAGCTTACAAGCTGGAAGTAAGTCTGACATTACGATTCTGTCTGTTCATTACGAAACAAAAAAAACAGAGAAGAAAAAACCGAAAGGAAATTTATCTGAATTGGAAGCGAGCAAAAATGGTCTCCAAAGAAAACTCACACGACTCAATTCGAAAATGGAGGTCATCAATACTGAAGAACATATGATTGCAAATTTGCAAAACATTCAGACTCAGAAAAAGGATTTTACTATTGATGACATAATAAAAGCTAAAGCGGTGATTACTGAGCAGTTAGAAAACATCAAGTTAAAAAAAATTAAAACACAAGAAGAGATAAACACAATTAATCAAGAAGTAAATAAGCTTTCTCAAAAAATAGCTGCCTTTCAGGTTGTGTATTCAAATCTTGAACCTCGAATTATTGTTAAAATAAAATCTAACAAAGAGCAATCGGTAAAATTGAGAATTAGCTATTTTGTTCCAAATGCTAGATGGTACCCAAGTTACAACCTACGTGTAAAAGATCTTAAAAGCCCATTAGTTTTAGATTACCAAGCAAACATCTCTCAACAAACGGGTGAGGATTGGAAAAATGTAAAACTTACACTATCTACAAGCGATCCCAATTTAGGTGGTCAAAAACCGAAATTAACCCCATGGTATTTAGTTTTAAATCAAAATACGAATCAAAAAATAACCAACCAAAACAGATATACACCAACACAATACACAAGTGTTTCTGGTAGAGTCACAGACCAATATGGTGAGTCATTACCTTTTGCTAATGTTCATGTTATTGGCTCAACAGTTGGAACTGTAACCGATGCAGATGGCTTTTATAAATTAAATCTTCCAAATGGGAGAATTCAAATTCAGGTTTCATTCATTGGGTACAACCCGGTTACATTTAATGTTTCTGGACAAACACATAATGTAGTACTAGCTGAAAAACAATTAACATTAGAAGAAGTTACTGTTGTTAGGGATATGGACGTTTATTCGGATAATATCTCTGAAAGTGAATCTGTAAGATTATCTCCAAACAGTGTTGCCTCATACGATGTAAGCTCCGTTCAAACAATCTCAACTATTAGAGCGAAAAGAACTGGTAAAAAAGGAAAAAATAAAGTAACTCAATCTGCTACCAGATCTGTTCCTGTGCAGGTTGTACAAAAAGAAAATGTTGTCTCCGCAGAATTCATTGTTGGTGAAGTTTTTAGTGTTCCTTCTGACTCTAAACATTATACAGTTTCAATTGGATTAATCGAAAAAGAAGCTCATTACCAGTATTATTGTGCTCCTAAATTGGATAAAGATGCTTTTCTAACAGCTCAATTAACGGACTGGGAAGACCTAAATCTACTAGAAGGAAACGCTAACATTTTCTTCGAAGGAACTTATGTTGGATCAAGTTTGTTGGACGTGAAATTTGTTGGAGACACTTTGGATATTTCTTTAGGTCGTGATAAAAAAATCATTGTTGAACGTGATAAAGAGAAGGAGTTTAGCAAAAATAAAATACTAGGAGATAAATCCGTTAAAACAATTAAGTGGAACATTTCTATTAAGAATAATAAAAACACACCGATTAATTTAATTGTTGAAGACCAATTCCCATTAACAAAAGATGCACGTATCATTATACAAAAAGATGATGTTTCAAAAGCTAAAATTGATGAGATAACAGGCTTTATCACCTGGGACTTGAAAATTGGAGCTAAGAAAATGGAGGATATTAATTTTAAATACAAAGTGACTCATCCAAAAGGGACCCAAGTTTATTTGGAATAAATCATCAATTCTATCTGCAATACCCACTAGGTTTATAAACCTAGTGGGTATTATTTCTTCAGTCTAGCCGTATTACAATTAAGGTTTTTTATATTTGATTAATGAAAAAGTTAATCGCTCTAATTTCTTTACTACTAATAATTAATAGCTGTCATGTTGGGCGTTACGTCATTTACAATTTTGCAAATATTGACGATTATAAGAAATTTAAAAACAGAGACATAACAGCATCTCCAACCCCTTTTTCATTTAGTGAACCCAAAGATACAACCCTATTTAAACATGTGCTTACAAGAACAAAGTATGACTCATACAGTGCATTTGAAAATGTTCTGGAAAAGAATAAAACAGTGGCTTTTTTAGTAATTCAAAATGATTCTATTAAGTATGAGTGGTATTCAAAGAAGAACGATGTAGAAACAATGTTCACTTCCTTTTCAATGTCTAAGTCTTACATATCTGCTCTCATTGGAATTGCGATTGAGGAAGGACATATTAAAAGTGTGGATGAACCTATTACCAATTATATCAAAACCTTTAAGCATGATGGATTTGACTCTATAACGATAGAACATGTTTTAAACATGCGAACTGGAATTGATTACGTGGAAAACTACTTCAACCCTTTTGGGAATATTCCAGTTGCGTACTATGGTAGGAACCTGGACAAGCACATGAGTAAGATTAAAATCAAGGAAGCTCCGGATCAAAAATTCGATTACATAAGTATTGCTACTCAAATATTGGGTGTTATTCTAGAAGAAGCAACTGGAAAAACAGTAACAGAATACCTTCAAGAAAAAATATGGTCCCCAATTGGCACTGAATACAATGCAAGTTGGAGTTTGGATAAAAAAGATGGTAGAGAAAAATCCTTCTGTTGCATCAATGCACGAGCAAGAGATTTTGCAAAGCTTGGAAAATTATATCTCCAAATGGGGAAATGGGAAGGCAAACAAGTTATTCCTGAAGAATGGGTTAAAAGTTCTGTAGAAATTGATGCAGAAACCAAAGATAATTTCTATCAATACCAATGGTGGCTAGAACCAGAAAAGGGTAATTACAAAAAAAGGGTTAATTATATGGCTCAAGGAATCTTAGGTCAGTTCGTTTATGTGATTCCAGAAAAAAATACAATTATCGTTCGATTAGGGAAAAATTGGGGGAAAATAAATTGGAGAATGGTTTTTTTCAATATTTCTCACGCTATTTAATAATACGCATTATTTATTTTTTAGGCTTGTTTTATAGCTTTTATTAAATTTTTTCTTCTTAATTAAAGTACGTATTATTTTAATTTCATGTTTTGTAAGAATTATCGGCGCCCTAAGTTTGCCATGTAATTAATCACTAAAAAACTAAAACATGAAAAATTTATTTACAATTAGCTTAATGACTTTAACGATATTAACGACTGGCATTAAAGCACAAAATCAAGAAAAAGCAGCAGTAGTAAACGTATATACTGATGGCGTTAAAATTACACCTAGCGCGGCTGAAAGTTTATTAAGAATTGAATTAACAAAAACAGAATATTTTAAAGTATTTGACAAACAAGATATGGTAGAAATTGCCACTAATAATCAAATTGACTTTAAAGATTGTTATGGGAAAAAATGTTTGCATAATGTTGGAACATTGGCAGAACTAGACAAAATAGTAACCGGATCAATCGAGCACTTAGGTAAAAAAATAGTCGTAACGGTTAAAATACTCGATATCAAAACGGGAGAATATGACCAAATTGCTATTCAAGAGTTTATCAATATGGAAACTGAAATTCAAAACATGGTGCAGATTACATTAAACAAAGCTTTAGCCATTGAGAATAACAAAGAAGCCATGGAAACATTGGTTTATTTCAACGAACCTCCAAAGACACCAACAGTCAAGCTAAGTAATAACGGGCCAAGAATGGGATTAGCTCTTGTTGGTGGAGATTTAGAGGATGTATTAACACGATCAGAAAAAGAAGGTGGATACGACGCTGTTCCTGTACTATCACAATTCGGTTACCAATTTGAAAAAGTTTACCTAAGCTCTGGAAATTTCCAAGCGCTTGCAGAAGGGATGTTTTTAATGACTGGGCTAGAACAAGGATTATTTAACCCAAGCTTTGCCTTTATGAACGGATTTAGAAATGCAAAAACAGGAATTGAGGTTGCTTTTGGTCCGAGTATTAAATTCAAAAAAGAAGCAAGAGGTTATATTGACACAGAAAACAATACGTGGCATTTAGAACGTGAATGGGACGCAAGTGCAGAAATTACTGACACTAGCGGAGTTACTTATACTGATTATAATGCAAACCCAAATCCATATGAAATAGTTACCAGATTAGACAAAAGAGGAGACCTAAAAGTAGCTGCAACTTGGGTATGGGCTGTTGGAAAAACATTTCATTCCGGTTACCTTAACGTACCCGTTAATGCCTATTTCTCATACGGAAAAGAAGGATGGTTTACAGGATTGTCAGTAGGATTCAACATTGCCAAGAAAGACTAAACAATCTAATAGGCGACCATACATAATTAAATGTATGGTCGTTTTACTGTTCCACAAAAACAATTAACCTTTTACAAAAAAACCTAAGTAAAACGAAACCAGTGTATTTTAACATAAGCACACCAATTACCCCATACGTATTAGAGGATCTTTTTTGCCATTTTATATAGCCTATAGGTATTTATAGGTCAATCTCTAAAATACGCTTTTCATAAACTTCATGTTTTATACAGTTTATTAGCGCGCTATGTTTGTTATATAATTAATCACTAAAAATAAAAACATGAAAAATCTATTTACAATTAGCATAATAACCTTAATACTTTTATTATCTAACATTAATGTACAAAGTCAAGATAAAGCAGCAGTCGTAAATGTATATATTGACGGAGTTAGTATTACACCTAGCACTGCAGAAAGCTTATTAAGAATTGAGCTAACAAAAACTGAATTGTTTAAAGTACTTGACAAGCAAGACATGGTTGAAATTGCCACTGAAAACAAGATTGATTTTAAAGATTGTTACGGGAAAAAATGCTTACATAATGTAGGCACCATAGCCGAGTTAGATAAAATTGTTACTGGATCAATTGAACATTTAGGAAAAAAAATAGTTGTAACAGTAAAAATCCTCGATATCAAAACAGGAGAATATGACAAAATTGCTATTCAAGAGTTTATCAACATGGAAACTGAGGTACAAAACATGGTACAAATTACCTTAAACAAAGCACTAGTTATCGAGAACAATAAAGAAGTTATGGAAACGCTCGTATTCTTCAACGAACCTCCAAAAACACCAACGGTTAAAATGAGTAATAATGGGCCAAGAATGGGGTTAGTACTAGTTGGTGGAGATTTAGAAGACGTGTTAACACGATCCGAAAAAGAAGGTGGATATGATGTTGTTCCTGTTCTTTCACAGTTTGGTTACCAATTTGAAAAAGTTTACTTAAGCTCTGGAAACTTTCAAGCACTTGCTGAAGGCATGATACTGATGACAGGACTAGAGCAGGGATTGTTTAATCCAAGCTTTGCCTTTATGAACGGGTTTAGAAATGCAAAAACAGGAATTGAAGTTGCTTTTGGTCCGAGTATAAAAATGAAACGAGAGGCAACGGGATACTTTGCTAATGAAGAAGGTGGAGATGGTCTATGGAAATTAGAGCGCGAATGGGATTCAAGTGCAGAAATAACTGACACAAATGGAATTACCTATATTGACTATAATGCAAATCCAAACACAAATGAAATAGTTACCAGACTAGACAAAAGAGGAGATGTAAAACTTGCGGCAACTTGGGTATGGGCTGTTGGAAAAACATTCCATTCAGGATACTTAAACATTCCCGTAAATGCGTACTTCTCTTATGGTAAAGAAGGTTGGTTTACGGGGTTATCAGTAGGGTTTAACATTGCGAAAAAAGACTAATCCAAATTATTAATAGCAACCATGTAAGCAATATGCATGGTTGTTTTTTTTTACTTACACATTATGAATTCAGGTTCATTAACATCCTTTAACAACCTCTTTTGTTATATTTACGTTGAAGTAGTTTTTAAACCCGCTTTAATATGAAAAACTTTCAAGAGGTTAATTCAAAAATAACATACTCCGAACGTCACTTAAAAGCTGTTCGAAATGAAGTTGAAAAGGTAAGAAACGACTTCTCTCCAGAAGAGATAAGTAAAAACCAATCTTCTCATCGCTTCACCAATATTCATAAGCATTTAAAAGAAATCGCAAAGGAACTTTATCTTATTCGAGAAGCATTGGCAACATTTGACAGTCTTCTTCCGGAGCATGAAGATGTAACGGTTAAGTTTAAAAAATTGGTCGCTGATCTGAAATCCATAAAAAAAGAGGTAGATAGTTTTAAAAGCACCCCAGTAGCTGAGAAAAAAAAGGAAACTCCACCTGAACAACAAGAAATTAAATCCTCTGAAAGTCGAAAAGAGTATTCTAAAGAGGAAAAGAAAGAACCTCCCATAGAAAGAGCTGAACCAATTAAAGTTGAGAGTCCAAAATCTGCTCCGAAACAAGAAGCTCCTAAAGTAAAAGAGATTCAAGACACAGAGAGCTTTATTGGAACGAAAGTAATAAGCATTGTTGGGATATTACTGATGATGTTGGGAATTGGATATGGTGCTAAATACGCTATTGAAAATGATTTAATCAGCCCTAAAATATGGATTATTGCGGTTTATATTCTCGGAACCGCTTTGCTTCTTGCAGCATTGAAACTAAAAAGCAAATACGAAAACTTTTCAGCTGTATTATTAAGCGGCGCAATGGCAATTTATTACTTCACTACTTATTTTGCGTTTGCACAATATGATTTACTGGCTCGAGAAGTTGCATTTGGTATGATGCTAGTTTTCACCGTATTTACTGTTCTAGCTGCCTTAAAATACGACAATCAAATTATTGCACATATTGGGTTTGTTGGAGCTTACGCTGTCCCTTTTCTAGTTCGAGGTAATAATGAAAATGTTGTAGCGCTGTTCTCTTTTATGTCTATTGTTAATATAGGAATATTGGCTGTTGCGATTAAAAAATACTGGCAATCACTCTTTTATTCAGCCTTTTTTCTAACCTGGATAATCTTCGCAACCTGGTTCCTTACAACATACAACCATACCGTTGATGTTAATACGGCTATAACATTTGCATCTATTTTCTTTGTTATTTTTTATGCCACGATTCTCGCATACAAACTGACACATTCAAAAGTTTTTGATGGTGGAGATATCATATTGATCATTTTAAACTCTGTATTTGCATACAGTATTGGACTAGCCATTCTATCCAATAGCTCTTCAACAGAAGACTATTTAGGACTCTATACCCTCTTGAATGGAATCATGCATATAATTGTAAACTTTGCGATAAAACGTTTCAAAGGCTATGATAAGAATATGCACTACCTCACCTTTGGTTTGGCATTAGCATTTGTTACAATCGCTATTCCTGTCGAATTTAACGGAAGCTGGCTGGCTTTATTTTGGTTGGCTGAATCTGCTGTTCTCTTCTGGATTGGGAGGACACAAAAAGTCCGTTTTTATGAAATATTCTCTTACCCACTATTGGGAGTAGCAATTATTTCTTTAATGTACGGTTGGGGAGAATATTATGGAAATCTTCATGAATACAAATTGTTTATGCATGTAGACTTCTTAATCTCGTTTCTGTTTCTAGCCATATTGGTTGTTATGCTAGTCATATCAAGAAAGACAAAAGAAAATGCTTTCAATGAATATAGCGGAGTATTAACAGGAACCGTTTTTGCTATTCTATATTTTACTTTTTTCTTGGAGATAAACAATTATTGGACTTCTCAATTAGCAGGAGTAACCAACGAACTTCCACAATGGATGTGGATTAACCACAATGCAAGAGCATTGGATACGTTTAGAGTAATTTGGTTAACGAACTACACTTTGTTGTATTTAATTGTTGTCTCATGGGTTAATATTAAAGTGTATAAAAACCAGACATTCGCCGGTATTAACCTAATTATGAATGCTTTTGCTATATGTCTGTTTTTAACCATAGGCCTTTATAATTTAAGCCTATCTAAATCTTTTGGAGATTTTGGAACCCAATATTTATTGCGTTATTCTTCCATCGCAATTTTGGGAGGTTTACTTTTTTCCACAAACCAATATACAAGACAGCCATTTGTTAAACTGAACCTAAACATTGGTTTAAATATCGCAACGCATATTATTTTCTTGTGTGTATTAACAAGCGAGTTATTCAATTGGATGCACCTAATGAATACGCAATCCATATATAAATTAGGATTGAGCTTACTTTGGAGTGGTTATGGATTTGGACTCATTATTTTCGGAATCTGGAAACGTGTTAAACATCTTAGAATAATGGCGTTTATCATATTCGGTATAACGATTCTTAAACTATTCCTCTACGATATCGCACATCAAAGTACCATGTCTAAAACCATTGTTATGATGAGTTTAGGAGCTGTTTTATTAATCGTTTCCTTCTTATACAATAAGTATATCGGAAAGATTTTGAGAGAGGAAGAAGACAAAAAACACCCAAGTAAAGAGGTTCAATAGAACAATGCAAACAAAAAAAGGGGAGTGATAAATCACTCCCCTTTAAACCAAATCAAATCTTTCGGATTAATGAGCAGCTTTGCTCGCCGATAAATCTAACTGAAAAGTAACTGTTGGATTTGCTGACTCCAGTTTCTCAACTTCTGGAAGTGTATCTCCAGCCATTAAACTTGGCAATTCAAATTGCAATAGGTTTAATTCAAACTCTGCAGCTATAGTAACTGCTTCTTCAGTTACAACAGCTTCAGCAGGAAAAGAAATTTCTCTACTCACTCCAATAACTTCTAAAGTTCCTGTTACAACACCATCTACAAAACTAGATACTGAAAATGTAGAACTTGTAAATGCAGAAGTATTGAAAAAATCAGGCATTGTTAAGTGACCTTCTAATGTCCAAGGCTGAGTTGTATCCGTTCCAGGTTCGATAATCTGAGTCATATCAAACTCAAAGTTCCCACCAACAATAACTTCTTCTTCAACAACAATAGATCCAGCGCTAATTGCAACTGTACCCGTATGTGCGTGTTCTGTGTCCTTGTAATGACGTGCATTCCAAGTTACAACTGAAGCTTCAGCAACGTTATATGTTCCGCTAATTTTTGCAACCTCAACATTTTCTGTTCCTTTAACTTCTTCTTTTGTTTCAGCTTCTTTATCTCCACAAGAGATAAAAGCCATAGTTGACAACGTCAACATCGATAATATAATTTTCTTCATTTTAATTAATTTTTGACAAAAATACATGCTAATTTATGATTAGCAAGCTTTTTTGCAATTTTATTTGTTGCAACATCTATTTTGTTTTCACATTGCATCGTTAACATTATTTAGCACTCCATATGAAAACTCCTTTAAAAATTAACCTACTTTCGTTTTATGGCTAAATCAAAAAATAAATTAGGAAGAACAGGGTCATCCACAGTAGTTGGCATATCCCTACTTTTATTCCTATTGGGAGTTTTTGCCTATATCCTTATGACACTTACTACCAGTGCGGACAAAATGAAAGAACAACTCGTCGTTGACATTCTTTTTAGAGAAGAAGCACGTGAAGTTGATATTTTAAAAATGGAAAAAGAACTAGCAGCAATGCCTCATGTTCTAACAGCTCAATATGTCTCCAAAGATTCTGCAAAGGCGTTAATGATGGAAAGATTAGGACATGATTCTTTCGATATTTTAGATGGAGCAAACCCATTGAGACCATCCATAGCTGTCAATTTAGCATCTGATTATGTTAATGCTGATAGTGCCATGAGTTTTCAAAGTAAAGTGCTGAACGGAAACGAACATGTTATTGAAGAGGTATCTTATGACGGCACTCAATTTATGGAGCTTACCAATACTTTTTCATGGTTACGATTTGTAATTTTAGTTATTGGTGGTATTCTTCTATTCATTGCAATGGCATTAATTAACAACACTATTCGCTTATCCGTTTATTCGAAACGATTTACGATTAAAACAATGCAATTGGTTGGAGCCAAACCAAGCTTTATAAGGCGGCCATTCCTCCTTAACGCCCTTGGACAAGGTCTACTTTCGGGTATAATCGCGGTTGGGCTTTTAGTTGGATTTGGCTATTTCTTTGGTCAAATTAGCCCTGGTCAGATAGAAAGAATAAGTACTAGCGAGGTTCAACTTCAAAAAGAATTTCAGATATTTGCTACACTGTTTGGTGGAATTATCCTTTTGGGTATTTTTGTAAGTTGGATATCCACTTACTTTGCACTAAGCAAGTATATCTGGATTAAAACAGAAAAACTATATTAAATGGAAAATTCAGTAATGGCCCTCACAAGGGAAAACTTCAAATATATAATTGTCGGTTGCGTAGTAGTTATTATTGGGTTTATCCTAATGTCTGGTGGTGGTACAGAAGATCCTTCTCAATTTAATGAGGATGAATTATTTAGCTTCAGAAGAATTACGCTAGCTCCATTTTTAGTAATGGTTGGCTATGGTGTTGTGCTATTTGGAATACTAAAACGACCTAAAAAAGAAGCTTCTGTAGAAGAGGGAAACGGCTCACAAACTAAAGTAGATTCCAACGAGGAAGTGATTGACGACAAGGGTTATCAAAAATAATGGATTGGATTGAAGCAATCATCCTTGGTATAATTCAAGGTCTTACAGAATTTTTACCCGTTAGTAGTAGTGGTCACTTAGAATTAGCTAAATTAATTCTTCCCAATGATTATACAGGCGAGTCTAGCATGATGATGACTGTTGTATTGCATTTTGCCACAGCACTGAGTACCGTTGTAATATTCAGAAAAGATCTACTTCAAATTGTCAAAGGTTTATTTCAATTCAAGTGGAATGGAGCAACAAAATTCTCTTTGAAAATTATTCTTTCTATGATTCCAGCAGCATTAGTTGGTGTTTTTTTTGATGAAATCATAGAGTCTTTTTTCAATGGAGCAATTCTTTTAGTCGGAGCTATGCTGTTGGTAACAGGAGCATTATTATTCCTAGCTGATAAAGCAAAAAACACAACGAAAGAAGTAAGTTTTACTCATTCCATTATCATTGGAATTGCTCAGGCAATTGCCATACTGCCAGGTATTTCAAGATCTGGAGCAACAATTGGAACCTCTGTCTTACTAGGAGTTGATAGAGAAAAAGCAGCTCGGTTTTCATTCTTAATGGTTGTCCCACTAATTTTTGGTAAGATTGCAAAGGACTTAGTAAGTGACAAATTTACGATTGAAGGGTTAGATGTAACTTCATTGTCTATTGGGTTTATTACAGCATTCGTTACTGGCTTGTTTGCTTGTACTTGGATGGTCTCTTTAGTAAAGAAAAGTAAATTGGTGTATTTTTCTCTGTACTGCTTTATTGTCGGAATTACAGCTATTATTTGGGCTTTCACGCTTAACTAAATGGAATCAAGTAAAACATATGACTTTAAAAAAGGAGAAGTCCTTTTAGTTGACAAACCACTCCATTGGACATCTTTTGATGTAGTTAACAAACTTCGTTATCCTCTCAAGAAAAAGTACAAAATAAAACGCTTTAAAGTTGGTCATGCAGGCACATTAGACCCATTGGCAACTGGGCTGTTAGTTATCTGTACAGGTAAAATGACAAAACAAATTAATGGTTTTGTTGTGGACAATAAAGAATATACTGGAGTAATCCAATTAGGGTCGACAACACCCAGCTATGATTTGGAAACGGAAATTGATCATGTTTTCAATACCGACCACATAACCCAAGATTTAATTGACAAAGTAAAGGAACAATTTATTGGAGAAATAAAACAAATACCCCCTATTTTCTCAGCAAAAAAAGTAGATGGACAAAGAGCTTATGATCTTGCCCGAAAAGGAATTAATGTTGAATTAAAAGAAAATGACATCACTATTCTTAGCTTAGATCTTACTCTTCTAGGTAATAATCAAATCCGTTTTATTGTAAATTGTAGCAAGGGAACTTATATCCGCTCTTTAGCACATGATATTGGAAAGGCCCTTGATTCAGGAGGTCACTTAATTGAATTGAGAAGAACACACTCAGGAAAATTTGTAATCGAAGATGCTAAAACTATCGAAGAATGGGTTGAAATCATTAATGATACAGAAATTTTGGAAGAGCATAATTCTGATTGAAGCACTGCATTCTTCTTTCAATATAAAATGCATTTTACTTTTCCCTTTTTATTTATTACTTTTGGCGCCCCTAAAGAGGCTCAATAAAAACTATATATGAAATTATCACAATTCGAATTTGATTTACCAGAAGACCTAGTTGCGGAGTATCCATCACCAGAAAGAGATGAATCTCGCTTAATGGTAGTGCACAAAGACACTGGTGAAATAGAGCATAGAATGTTTAAAGATATTCTAGAATATTTTGACGATGGAGATGTTTTTGTTCTTAACAACACTAAGGTTTTTCCTGCAAGAATGTATGGAAACAAAGAAAAAACGGGAGCAAAAATTGAAGTTTTCTTGTTAAGAGAACTAAATAAAGAAAGCCTATTGTGGGATGTATTAGTTGATCCTGCTAGAAAAATCAGAATTGGGAATAAGTTATATTTTGGAGAAGATGATGAGTTAGTTGCTGAAGTAATTGACAACACAACTTCAAGAGGTAGAACATTACGTTTCCTATTTGATGGTCCATACGAAGAGTTTAAAGCGACGATTACTAAATTAGGTATGACGCCACTTCCGAAATACATCAAAAGAGAAGCTGAACAATCTGATGAAGAGCGTTACCAAACTATTTTTGCTACGGAAGAAGGAGCGGTTGCTGCACCTACTGCAGGATTGCACTTTAGTAAACAATTAATGAAACGTTTAGAAATTAAAGGGATCGAATTTGCAAGGTTAACGTTACACGTTGGATTAGGAACATTCAGACCTGTGGAAGTTGAAGATCTTACAAAACATAAAATGGACTCTGAACAATTAATGATTCCACAAGATGCTGCTAACATGATCAACAAAGCAAAGGATACAAAAAAACGTATCGTATCTGTTGGAACTACTGCAATGAGAGCATTAGAAACTTCTGTTTCAGTTGATAGACATCTTAAACCTTACGAAGGGTGGACGAATAAATTTATCTTCCCTCCTTACGAGTTTAATCTTGCAGATGCAATGATTACAAACTTTCACACACCAAAATCAACTTTATTGATGATGGTAAGTGCTTTTGCTGGATACGATTTAATGATGGAAGCATACAAGCAAGCTGTAAAAGAGAAGTACAACTTCTATTCTTATGGTGATGCCATGTTGATTATTTAATTGAATTAAACAATATTGAAAACCTCGCCTAAAACGGCGAGGTTTTTTTTTACATTGATCTCTCTCAATAAATCCAATATCTTTACACCGTGGAAAAGAAAATTGACATACGACAATTAAACCTTGAAGAATTATCCGCTTATTTTACTGAAATAGGAGAAAAACCTTTTCGTGCAAAACAAGTCTATGAATGGCTTTGGAAAAAAGGAGCAACTCAATTTGATGATATGACCAACCTTTCTCTTTCTACTAGAGAGACATTGAAAGAAAAGTTTGAAATTCGTTTTTTGCAAATTGCAGAAGCCCAAAAAAGCTCCGATAAAACAATAAAAAACGCTTTTCAATTAGCAGACGGAGCGGTTGTTGAAGGCGTTCTTATTCCTGCTAAAAAAAGAATGACCGCTTGTGTTTCAGTACAAGTTGGATGTAGTTTAGATTGTGCATTTTGTGCTACTGGTAAATTAAAAAGGGTTCGGAACCTTAACCCAGATGAAATATTTGATCAAGTAGTTTTAATTAATAAACAAGCAATTGAAAACTATAACACTCCTCTATCCAATATAGTTTACATGGGAATGGGTGAGCCTTTATTGAACTACAAGAACGTATTAGCTTCCATTGACAAAATAACAAGTGAAGATGGGCTTGCAATGTCTCCACGAAGAATTACTGTCTCTACTGCTGGTATTGCCAAAATGATTAAGCAACTGGGCGATGATGAAGTAAGGTTCAATTTAGCTTTGTCTTTACATGCTGCAAACGATGAAAAGCGTAACAAAATAATGCCCATTAATGAAACCAATACATTAGAGGTATTGGCTGAAGCACTCATATATTTTCATGAAAAAACAGGCACTCGTGTTACATATGAATATATCATCTTTAAAGGGTTTAATGACACTATTGATGATGCCCGAGAGCTTGCGGAATTTTGCAAAATAACACCGTGTAAAATCAACATCATAGAATACAATTCAATTGATGGAGGAGAATTTCAACAGGCTAATCCAGAAAAAGTAGATGCTTTCGCTGAGTTTCTTGAGCGTAAAAATCTTATCGTAAATGTTAGGAGAAGCCGAGGTAAAGATATTGATGCTGCATGTGGTCAATTAGCTAATAAAAACGAAGTAGCAGAATAGTTAGGCTAACTTCCTTAATCCTTTTACTAAAAAATAATAACAAACCGCGGCAGATAGAATATCTGCAATTGGAAAAGAGTACCAAATCCCTTCTAACCCATAGTAATTGGAAAGTATCAAAACAATAGGTATTAGGAAAAAGCCCTGTTTCGTTAATGTCAACAACAATGCTGGAAGCCCCTTCCCGATTGCCTGATAATAGGTAGCTCCGACCAATTGCAAAATTAAAAGCGGAGTAGCCAAAAACACCCAGAATATCGCTGTTGGTGTATGCTCTAATAATAATGGGTCATCATTAAATATGGCTGGAATTCTATCTGAAAAAGATAATAATAATGCCGCAATAAACCCTGCAATAACAAACCCCCAAATAACAGATATTCGAACCACATGTCGTACCCTATCGAATTGTTTTGCGCCAAAATTATAACCTACTATAGGCATCATTCCTTGAGCTATTCCAATCAAAGCAAAAAACGCAAACATAGCAATTCGGTTGACTATACCGTAAATAGAAACGGCCATTTCTCCTCCTATTCCTTTCGCAACACCATAATAAAACAAGGAGTGATTTAATATTATTGTTAAAACCGCAATAGATCCTTGTCTAACCATTGACACCATCCCAATAGAAGCTATCTCAAAAACAATATTCCTTTCAAGTCTAAAGTACTTGGGCATTATTTTCAATTCCGCTTTTCCTGACAAGTAATAAACAGCAAGTGTTCCTCCGCCAAAGACATACGAGAGCGTAGTTGCCCAAGCTGCTCCTTCCATCCCCCAGTTTAGTTTAGCAACAAGAATGTAATCCAATACTATATTCGAAACAGATAAAATTATCATGATAACCATTGGAAACCTAGCCTTACCTTCCGCTCTTAGATTACTATTTGCCATCATTGCTCCACTCAAAAATGGCATTCCAAACAGAATCAACGTAAAATAAATATCAGAATATTCCATTAACTCTCCTTGCGCTCCAAACAAGGACAGAATGGGTATTTTAAAAATAAACCCTAGTAAAATAAACAAAGAGGAACCAATGGTGGTTAAGGTTATTTGGTTATTAAAAGCCCTTTGAGCTCTATCGTTATCCTTTGCTCCTAAAGCTCTAGATATTATCGAAGCACCTCCAATACCAACAGCCATTCCGAAAGAAGAAATTAAGAATGAAATAGGCATCACTATGCTAATTGCACCAATTGCCAGATTATCAATGTACTGTCCAACAAAATAAGTGTCGACAACCATATTGATCGACATAACCATAAACCCAATTGCAGCAGGAACAGCTTGCTGAAGCAACAAGCGGCTAATTTTTTCGGTGCCTAATGAACTGGATTTTTGCATGGATTGCAAATGTAGACTTATAATTAGACAATGTAAAAATGCATTTCAATCAGGGAACAATATTTGTGGTAATTTTACATTATTAAATAGACTGAAATCATTTCATGAAACAAAAAACGATATTCCTTTTATTAGCTTTGTTGTATTTTTCATCACTAGCTCCAATTGTAAAGGCTCAAAACCTTGCAGCTTATGTAGACTATAAAAATGCACTTCAGGTATTTAATGATGGTGTGAAAATTCAGTTAGACCATAGGAAGCCTAAAGAGGTCAAAGTTGGTTATACAAATGTTGTTTATATAAATAGTCTAAATGAACTTTGGACATACCATAATGGTAAGCAATATAAGCTTTTGGATTGGACGAGTAAATATGAGGTAACTGACAACTTGATTACTTATGGGACTAGCGGATTTTTAAATGTTTTTGAAAATGGTGTCGCGCAATTACTCTGTTCTCAAGGGCACCCACATAGTGTAGGTGACAGTATCATTGCTTTCAAGGACATTCAAAGTAATTCATTTAACGTTTATTATGATCAAAAAGTTCATCAACTTGAAACGGATTTGTTAAATAGTACTCTTTATTGGAGATTAAGTGAAAACCTTGTTGCATACGTCAACCCTCAAAACTATTTCCTCGTTTTTTACCACGGTAAAATAAATGAAATTATGTATACCGAAGATCGTATTGATTTTCAAGTTGGACTAAATATAGTAGCATATATAGACCCTACACTGGAAACTTTTCATATGTTTTTTAAAGGAGAAATTATTGAATTGGAAGAGTACCCACCCGCTTCATATAAATGTGGAGATAACATGGTGGCATACATTAACATGGAAGGAGAGTTCATACAAGTTTACAACAATGAAAAATTTGAAATAAACTCTTACTCTCCTGAATCTTATACAGTTATAGACGACATGGTTGTTTATGAACAAATGGGTAGATTGTATACTTTTTATAAAGGGAAAAACCATGAATTAGCCAACTTTATACCTAACAATTACCAAATTGATAAAGGGTCAGTAGCTTTTACAGACCAACAAGGAAAATTATGGCTTTTTAAAGATGGTGAAAAAAAGAAAGTGAGTATTGAAAGAGTTAGCTCTTTCGAACTAGTAGGAAACACTTTGCATTATGATGTAGGCACGAGTACACATAAGGTGTATTATTCTGGAAAGACATATTAAACACGAACTCCAATTACCCATTCGACTTCATTACATTCCGCTCAGGGTAAACTGCTCCACTGAAGTTCGTTAAACACGAACTCCAATTACGCAAACATCATCTAATTGCTCAACATCTCCTTTCCAATCTTCAAAACTTTTATCATAAACAGCAAGTTGTTCTTTTACTCCTAATTCTTTGTTTTGAATAAGCAGGTTTTTAAAAGTCTTGTATTTAAACTTTTTCCCTCGAGGCCCTCCAAATTGGTCGGCAAAACCATCTGTGAAAACAAATATTAAATCTCCTTTATTTAGACAAACCTGGTGTGTTGAGAATTCCTTTATTTCTGCATATTTTCCAATAGGTTGTTTGTCTCCTTTTATTTCAAATAATTCTTCCTCTTCTGATTTAACGATCCAAAGTGGATTATTTGCTCCAGAATATTTCAATTCCCTCGTTTTAGTATTCAATACACAAAGTGCTATATCCATTCCGTCTTTTACTTCCTCTTCACTTTTTTCGAATTGCTCAATTACCAACTCTCTTGTTTTGTCTAAAATTTGCCCAGGTTCTATTAAAGAAAATTCGCGAACAGATCTATTTAAAGCATTATGACAAACCACACTTACCATAGCTCCGGGAACACCATGACCTGTACAATCCGCAGCAGCAAAAACAATCAAATCACCCACCTTTTCTATCCAATAAAAATCTCCTGCTACAATGTCTTTTGGTTTGTACAAAATGAAACTGTTAGGTAAAAATTCTTGTATCATTTTATCAGGTGGAAGTATTGCAACCTGTATCCGTTTTGCATAATTGATTGAATCCAGAATTTCGCTATTCTTCTCTTCTACTTCTAACTTCTGAAGTTGGATCAGTTCTTTTTGATTCTTTAAAACCGCATTGTCTTTTTCCTTTCTTTTATAAGCAAAAATTAATATTACCGCAAATACAAAGATTACTACAAACCCAAATATAATTACCCATTTAGTATATTTCACCTCAGCCATAAAATCTTTTTCAGGAGCAAATACAGCAATATTAAAAGTATTCTCCCCTAGTTGATAGGAGTCAATATTTCCCCAATAGGATTCCCCATTGAATAAAAAACAAAAGCTAGTTTGTTGATTTTCTTGGCTTCTCCATGCCTTCACAAAATCGCTTATCAACGAATTTTCTAATTCTTCAAGTGGTTTTAAAATATCTGATTTTAACGAGTCAATATTGTCATAACGCTGTTCTTTAGGTAAACCTAATATTCGGTCATCATCCATAAATATAAATGCTCCACCATTTTCAGTTACTTCACTGTTAATAGTAAATTGAGATATATCCGTTAGCAGTAAATCAAATGCTAAAACAGAACTATCTCCATTTGAATCAACCCACATTTTTGAAATTGTGATTCCTGGATCTTTAGTAGTAAAAAAAGTATATGGATCTGTCCAATTAGTTACTGGGTATATTTTCGAGGCACCGATATACCATGGTCTAGAACGCGGATCATAACTTTCGTCCTTTTCCCAGGATTTAACTAATTCCAATAGGTTGTTTTCATAAACCCATTCATACTGTTTAGAATTTGAAATTTCACTTCCATTTTGAGTAACTCTATTAACCCATGTACTATCCATTTCCAATAAAAGAAACTCGTCCCCTTTAGAACTAGCATACAATAGGGATGAAATCTGTTTAGACTTTCCGATCAACGGAATAAACTCTTTGTTAAACCTGTCTAGAGGGATACTGTCATAAAGATCATTTAACCCTCTTTCATAAACAACATCAAGATTATCTATAACAGGAGTAAAAAAGTTATCTAATTGCCTTTTGGTGCTACTTACTTTTTCTTGCAACAATGTTTTTGCAATGGAATCAACAGTATTTGAAAGGTTAAAAAGTAAAAAACCTAAAACGATGGCACAAATAACAAGTGCTAAATAAACAACGTTTTTTTCTAATTTGAGTCTCATCCGATTCGTATTACATCGAAAATAACTCTTTTTAAAAAACTTTGCAAAGAGTTCTGTCTAAACCAACTCCTTATCTATCAAATACTCAGCAATTTGCACCGCATTTGTTGCAGCTCCTTTGCGTAAATTATCAGCAACAATCCACATGTCTAATGTATTTGGATTTGATTCGTCTCTTCGAATTCTGCCCACAAAAACAGCATCTTTCCCCCTTGCATAAAGTGGCATTGGGTACAAGTTTACATCTGGATTATCTTGCAACGTAATTCCTTCTGTTGCTGCTATTTCTTTACGAATTTCACTGATTTCGAAATCTTTTTTTGTGGCTACATTAACCGCTTCAGAATGGCCTCCAAACACTGGTATTCTGACTACTGTTGCTGTAATTCTAATATCATTATCCCCTAATATCTTTCGGGTCTCATTCACCAATTTTGTCTCTTCAGTAGTATATCCATTCTCCTCAAAATCTCCGCCATGCGGCAAACAGTTCATATCTATCGGATAAGGATAAACCATTTCTCCTTTAACGCCTGCTCTCTCATTGTTCATTTGCTCCATTGCCTTCACTCCTGTTCCAGATACCGATTGATATGTAGAGATTACCAATCTATCAATCCCATAATTTTTATGTATTGGCAATAATGCCAATACCATTTGAATTGTAGAGCAATTTGGGTTTGCAATAATTTTATCTTCTTTGGTTAATTCTGAAGCGTTAATTTCAGGTACAATCAACTTCTTTTCTGCATCCATTCTCCACGCAGAAGAATTATCAATCACTGTTGTGCCTACAGCCGCAAATTTTGGCGCCCATTCTTTCGAAAGTGTTCCTCCAGCAGAGAAAATCGCAATATCAGGTTGTTTTTCTAGAGCTTCTGCTAAGTCCATAATAATGTACTTTTCTCCTTCCCATTCCATTTCTTTCCCTTTGTTTTTTGAAGAGGCAACTAACATCAATTCTGTAATAGGTAATTTCCTTTCAGCAAGCACTTGTAACATCACATTGCCAACCATTCCTGTAGCTCCAACAACCGCAATTTTCATTCTTTTAAGTTTTGATTAAGATTTCTTTTTCAAAAGTAGTATATTTCGAATGTAAAGATGACGCAGATTTATAAAAGAAAACATACGAAAAGAGTTTTAGCTACAACTTGTTTATTTTTTGTTGGGCTTTTAACAGGGTTCGCACAATTAACAGATGATTTTTCTGATGGTGACTTCACGAACACGCCTACATGGAGTGGTGACGCTGGGTTATTTACAATAACATCTGGCGAATTGAATTCGCAAAGTCCAGGAGCAGCAACTTATTATTTAAGTACTCCATCCACACTTGCAACAGATGCTCAATGGGAGTTTTATTTTAACTTAAAACTAAGCACATCAGGATCTAATTTTGTTGATGTTTATTTAATGAGTGATGCTGCTGACATAACAGTAGCAAACAATGGCTATTTTGTACGAATAGGAACAACTTCTGATGATATTTCCCTTTATAAATTGGTAGGAGGAGTGGAAACAATATTAATTGATGGGGTCGACGGTCTTGTCAACAGTAGTACTAACAACCCCTTTGACATACTTGTTACTAGAGATCTTTCAAATAACTGGACATTACAATATGATGACCTAGGAGCAAGTCCTTCTGGAGGGTTTGTTTCTTCAGGTTCCATAATTGATAACTCTGTAAGCACATCTTCGTTTTTCGGGCTAATGATTACACAAAATTCTACTCCGTCGATGGTAAACAATCACTTCTTCGATAATTTTGTCGTTGGAAACATTCCCGTTGATGTAACTCCTCCTAGCGTAAACTCAGTTTCAGTTGTTTCGATTACTCAATTAGATGTCCTTTTTAGCGAGCCAGTTGAGCAAACTACTGCTGAAACTGTAACCAATTATTCTGCAAGTAGTGGTCTTGGAAACCCAACAACTGCTACTCAAGATGGCTCAAACCCAGCTTTGATTCACCTTACCTTTGCTTCTCAATTTACCAATGCACAAATTGATACATTAACTATTCAAAGTATCGAGGACGCTTCTGCAAATGTGATGGTAATTGAAACACAAACATTTATGTACTTCGTTCCAGCTACACCGACATATCGAGATGTGGTAATCAACGAAATATTTGCTGACCCAACACCACAACTAGGTTTGCCAGCTGCAGATTTCATTGAATTGTATAATGTTTCGGATTCAATTTTCGACTTAAATGGCTGGGTATTTTCAGATGCAGCTGCTTCAGAGGCTTTAGGTTCTTACATATTGATGCCTGGCGAATATGTGGTAATTGCTGATGATAATTTTACATTTGATTTCTCTGTTTATCCAAATGTTCTTTTTGTTGCTTCTTTTCCTGCACTTAATATCTCGGGAGATGATTTAACTCTTCAGGATAATGCTGCTAACATTATAGATCAGGTTAGCTATTCTGATACTTGGTATCAAGATGCGATTAAAGAAGGTGGAGGATATTCCTTGGAACAGATTAATCCGACAATCCCATGTGTAAATTCTTCTAATTGGATTGGGGCAAACTTAACTGCTTATGGAACGCCAGGAACACAAAACTCTGTTTACGATGGAACGCCAGATGCAACTACTCCTTCCATAACGACTTCAGGTGTTCTTTCAGCAACGACGGTAGATATTTGCTTTGATGAAACATTAGACACGTCAAATATAATGGTTAGCCAGTTTGTATGTTCTGGAGGGATCAGTGTATCTAACATTGTTGTTAACCCAAGTGCAAGTTGTATTTCTCTAACATTAAACCCTGCTATTGATACAGGGGTAGTTTATACACTAAGCTTAAATGGAATGGGTGATTGCTCTGGAAACCTTGTTTTAAATAGTACCATAGAAATTATTTTACCGCACACAGCCGTTGCTGGGGATTTAATATTAAATGAAATCTTATTTAACCCATTTACTGGGGGTGATGACTTTGTAGAAATTTACAACAACTCAGAAAAATACATTGACCTGTACAACTGGAAAATAGCCAATTGGGACGATGGAATCATAGATAATTATAAAACAATTTCTTCTCATCGCTTAATGAGCCCTGGAGATTACATTGTTTTGACTAAAGACTCTTCTGACATTCAATCCAATTATTTAAATTCTGTTTTAGGAAACTTTATCCAGATGGATGTACTACCAACTTACAACAATGACTCTGGAACCGTATTCTTAGTATTACCTGACCTTGACAGTACAATAAGTGACTACTTCAGTTACACTGAAGATATGCAGTTTGGCTTAATCAATAAACCAGATGGAATCTCTTTAGAAAGAATTGATTTTGATAGAGCTACAAATGACCTCATGAACTGGCACAGTGCTGCTGAAAGCGTTGGTTGGGCAACTCCCGGGTTTGAAAATTCACAATATTATCCAGGCCAGCTTACAGGAGAGATGGTTACTGTTCTTCCTGAAATATTCTCTCCAGATAATGATGGAGTTGATGATGTTCTAAACATTAATTATCAACTGGAAACGCCAGGCTATGTTGGAAACATCACTATTTTCGATGCTAGTGGCAGAATCGTGAGAAATCTAATTCAAAATGAATTACTGGCTGCTACTGGAACAATTTCCTGGGATGGTCTAAACAACAATAGAGAAAAAGCTAGAATCGGAATGTATATTGTCTATTTTGAAGTTTTTGATTTACAAGGAAATGTAAGCGGAGTTAAAAAAACATGCGTAGTTGCTAGCAAGTTTAATTAAAATGAAAGTGAAATCCTTAATCCTATTATTTCTTTTAGGGATATCTCTCCCGACGACCGTCTTTTATGCACAAAAAGCAAAGTTCTCGAAGAAAGCAGCTACCAAAAGTTTTAGACATGGAGAGTTTGAATTAGCACTTGAAAATTTTTTAGCACTTGACTCATTTGATTTAGAAACTGAAGACATCTTTAGTATTGGAGTATGTTATTACAATACCTTACAAGATAAAGAAAAGGCTATTCCTTATTTCGAAAGTTATTTAAGTGTTACGGATACACTCTCTGTAGCCTATTACTATTTAGGTAATTTATACCATGAAAATTATCAGTTTGATGAAGCAATTGATGTTTATGAAAAATTTAAGCCACGGTTAAAAATTGATTTTAAGGAAAAAATAATCCACAGGGGATTGTATGAAAAACTTTTGGGTGAAATAGACAGAAATATTGAACATTGCAATTATGGTAAATCGATGGTCCGGTACCCAAGAGAGGTGGTTATAGAAAACTTGGGAGATTCAATAAACACCTCAAATGATGAATACGCTCCCGTTATTTCATATGATGAAAAAGAATTGTTCTTTACCTCAAGAAGACCTGAAACAACAGGAGGGGAAATTTCTCCAGATGGAGATTACTATGAAGATGTCTACTCTACTGAACTTTTAGAGGGGAGTTTATTCAATAATAAATTATATGAACAGGTTGAAAGTGAAGGAGGCTTCTTTAGTCTAATTACCCCACATGTTTTTTCTGGATCCAAACCCATGAATGGAGAAATCAATTCTTCTCAACACGATGCCTCAGTGCTCTTATCTAAAGATGGACAACGATTGTACATTTATAGAGACTCGCATATATGGGTTTCTGAAAAGAAAGATAATCAATTTTCACCTCCAGTAAAGCTTGAAGATGAAACAAATGCAGGCTCATACGACCCAACAGTTGTTTTTTCATATGACGAGAGTATAAAGTTTGTCTCTAGCGAAAGAGATGGAGGTTATGGTGGGTTAGATATTTACTATTCGGAAAAAATTGGAGATACTTCTTGGACTCCTTTGAAAAATTTAGGTTCTGGAATAAATACACAATATGATGATGATGTAAATTACTATGACAGAAAAAACAACACGCTGTATTTTTCCAGTAAAGGACATTCTGGAATAGGAGGTTTTGATGTATTTAAATCCAAATACGACAATAACAAATGGAATGCTCCAATGAATATGGGTTACCCAGTAAACACTCCTTTTGATGATGTTTTTTACGTAATGACTCACCGATACAATAGAGCTTACTATTCTTCTGCTAGAAATGATGGGTCTGGTGGTTTGGATTTATATCGATTAACATTTGCTGATGAAAGAAGTTCTTTGGCAGAGGTTAAAGGCTTAGTCCTAAAAGGAGATTCATTAATGCCTGCGAAATCTAAAATAACTTTGTTAGAAAGAGAAGAAGCAATAAGTACACATCATTCGGATTCCACAACTGGAGACTACCTATTACTTCTTGGGCATGGAGTTAAATACACAATGCTTGTAGAAACAGAAGGCTTCGTCCCGTATAAATGTTCTTTCACAATTCCAGAACAAGTTGAATATTACCAACTATATCAAGAGATACACCACGTTTACTTATATGATAATGATGGGAATATTATAGGGCAACAAATAACGTTAAACAATGCATTTTTTGACATTGGTTCTGAAGTAGAAAATGATACAATGAAAGTGCTTTTTAACAAGGATGATGATTTTTATAAAGCCTACATAGAAAAGTTAATCAAGGATAAAAATTATGAAATGCTCACCAATGTTAGCTTCTACATTACTGAAGATTCTCTAAGAAGTCTTATTCAAAATGCAAGCCCTAATTTGGATTTTGACTTTCCAGAAAACACAACATTTGCTTTTCTTAAAGATTCACTCAATGGTGCTTCTAATAATATAGACGACTATGTTGAAGGGGCTTTTACTTCATTATTCTACCAAGATGGAAACCTAATTATTTTGAATGAGGTTGAAAATAAAGATTCATTGCTTACAGGTTTAGAAGCAACAAAAATTGAAGATTTTCCTAAAATCATGATCCATTTCGAATACAATTCGAGTAATCTGTCTGTTAATGAAGATTTATTATTTTTTACAAACTACTTATTGGACAAAGACACTGTTAAGTTTGAAATTATTGGACACACCGATAATCGAGGAGAAGAATCATTTAATATGGTTTTAGGACATCGAAGAGCTCAAGCGGTGAAAAAGTTTTTTATGAAAAGAGGTATTTCGGGAAATAGACTGAAAATTTCATCAAAAGGTGAATCAAGTCCAATTGCTCCCAATTCACATGAAAATGGAGATGACAATCCATTTGGAAGAAAATTAAATAGAAGGGTAGAATTTATTTTATTATTGGAATAAAAAATCCCGCTCTGCCTGATAAGAACGGGATTTAACCAATGAAACAACTCAATAAAATCAGGACTCTTTTATGTGTGGAAACATAAAACCTTATATATTAAACGTTGCGTGTTTTAATTGACCTATGCTTTTTTCGAAGCGATACAATCAATCTCACTTGTTTAATTTTTGAACTTTTTACAAGCTCATCTTTTCTATCACTTTCAAGAATATCCAAAATATCATTTTGAATTGCTTGAGGTAAATTTGTATTGGGTTTCACAATCTAAATTCACTTATTTAATTATGACGCAAAGATATATTGTTTTGCTAATAGCAGCAAATGCTTTAGTAAAATTTTACGTTATATTTAATAAAAGATATATACTATCGTCCAATACATAAGCTGCGAAACATTATTTCAAAGCGCCTGCTTGATGAACTATTTTCTAAAACAAAGTTTTATTTGTTTGTCGAAGAATTACACTATTTAATCGAAACTAATCACTTGTTAATGTGCATTAATCAAATTTGAAAGAAGTTTTCGTATTAATTTCTGCTTTTAACTCATGTAAAATAGAAAACAATCCAAAATAGGTTCTATTGATGTATAGAATGTGGCGAGACCCTCTCGCTTTACCACCTTTTCTTACATCTTTGCTTTTGGAAAGCTCTTCTCCTTTCTTGTAAATACGATCAAAATACGCTTCATCTGCGAAATCAAATGTATCATTTGTAAAAGGAAAGATTAATAAATCCATAGAATCCTTAAATACTGTAAAGAACAATTCTTCAGTTGCACTATCATCTGATTCCAATAAAAACTCTAACTGATAATACAACTCTTTAAGTTTCTCATCATCCACATGATAAGCTGGATTTAGTAATTGAAAATATACAGTATAAAACTCTCGGGGAATCCTTTTAACACATCCAAAATCAATTATACCGAGGCTACCATCTTCTTGAAAAAGAAAATTCCCTGGATGCGGGTCTGCATGTATCAGATTTAACGAATTAACTTGATAGTCATAAAAATCCCACATGCGTTGACCAACGAGATTTCGAATTTCTTGAGAAGGATTGGTTGCCAAAAAATCTTTTAAATGCATCCCTTCAATCCAGTCCATTGTAATGATCCGTTTATTAGAAAACTCTGGATAATATTTGGGAAAATATACTCCGTCCAATCCAGAACAAGCTTCAACAATTTCCATTGATTGCTTAAGTTCCAACAGGTAATCTGTTTCTTCTAGCAACTTCCCTTCAATCTCTTGCATGTATTGCTTAATCTCCTTTTCCTTCATATTAAGCATCCGCATAGCAATTGGTTTAACCAATTTCAAATCAGATTTTACACTATCCGCAACTCCTGGATACTGTATCTTAACGGCTAATTTTAAGTCTCCTTTTTGTGCAAGATGTACTTGTCCAATTGATGCCGCATGTTTCGCTTCCTTTTCAAAAGTGTCGAATAATTCAGAAGGTGTTTTACCAAACAACTGCCTAAATGTTTTTACAACAAGAGGATAAGACAAAGGAGGCGCATTGTACTGTGCTTGGGCAAACTTATCTGTCATGGCTTTCGGCAACATATTTTTGTCCATGCTCATTACCTGTGCCATTTTCAGAGCGCTTCCTTTTAACTCACTTAAAGATTTATAAATATCCTCTGCATTATTTTTATCTAATTTCTCTTTTGCATCTTTATCACCAACTGCTTTATTTGCGTAGTACTTAACATAATTACCTCCAACTTTTGCACCCGTACCTATTAGCTTGGCTGCACGTTTAACTTTACTTGTTGGTATTTTATTTTGTTCTTTCACTTACTACTAGTAGGCTTTATTTTGATAGGCAAATTTCACAAAGTCAATTAATAAATCAACTGGGCCACTTTTCATCAGCTCAAATAATAATGCGCTTGATTTCTCAATAGCGGCATCTGTTACTTGAAAATCCTCACTTTCGTCATTTGTCCAAACTCTTGTAATATATAGCAACTGAACCCAAAGTGCCTCATGGTATTTTGATGAAATAATAGGTCTAGAAACAATCTCATTCGATTCAAACCCTCCGTCAAGAATTTCTTTTGACCAAACGGAAAACTCATCTCTCATTGAATCCATAAACCAAGGTCGAAAAGATTTTCGATCTATTTCGGCATAACGCAAAACTACATAGCTTCTATTCTGCTTATAAACTTCAACAATGGTGTATAAAAAAGAAAGGTACTTTTCATGAGCCGAATAAGATGAATATTCTGAATCTTGTTCAAGTGCCTTTTGCACTTCAGAATAGAAGGACAACCAAACTGCTTTTTCAACTGAGCGAAAAGAATTATAATGATTATAAAAAATAGACTCATCCACCCCTAGCTCTTCACAAAACTTAAAAACAGTTATTGGTTGCTCTCCATTTCGTAAAAGAAATAACACAAACTCGTCCTTAAAATTCTCTTTCCAGTTAATATCTCCTTTTTGCTTAGTCATTATGGCAAATTTACTTCGTGCCTAGTTAATATACTAGGTTTTAGATGGTTTATTGTTTCGGGCGTATTCTTTAACCTTATTTAACAAACCTTTAAGTAAATAGATTTGAGCATATCTTGTTTTTTTATTGCTATTCAAATGATTTTTCCCTAACTTTAGTACATAGCTTTTACCGTAGCGTTTTAGTTTAAAGTATGAATTTAAAATTTTGAATTATGAGCATGAAAGACAACGATTATTTATGTCCAAAGTGTAAAGGACATTTAAATGTAGGTGGACACATTATTTTTGCAACAAAAACAAAAAAAAACCACAAGGGATTATTAATGTTAGATGCTACGGTTGGAGAATACAAATATAAACATCATGAAAAATTTCATTTGCAAGAAGGTGAAATGGTTGATTTTGAATGTCCAATTTGCCAAACAGATTTAACATCGGCTAATCGGAAAGATCATGCAATGATTTGGATGGTTAGAATTGAAGATAACATTGAATATGATTTGTATTTCTCAAAAATTGCAGGAAATCAAAGTACTTATGTTGTAGCACAAGACAATATTGAATCATTTGGAGAAGATGCTTTAGATTTTGATGACATTTACTACGAGTAAAAGGTAATTTATTTGGGCAAAGACAACCTCTGGGGTTTTTAAGGGTTATTGGTTAACAACCAATAATCACTGACGAACTATGGATTTCGTAATTTGAACGTTTTATTTTACTATCTTCATGCGCTACAAAACTCAACCAACAACATGAAACAACTATCAATTTTATCCTTTGCTATTTTATTTAGTAGCACAATTCTTAGTCAAGTTCCACAAACAGGAACACCATCTAATACAGAAAGCTCTGTAGAAGAGACCCCAATAATGTACCATCGTGCACGTATTTTTTACAATGGGCCAAAAGGAATATTATTATTGGCAAACCAAGGGCTTGCAGTTGACCATGGAAAACACAAATTCGGTGTATATATTGAATCTGATTTTTCAGAAAATGATATTGCAAAAGCGAAAATGTTGGGGATGGAGGTCGAAATTATTATCGAAGACGTTAAAACGTTTTATGTTGAACAAAACAAAGGAATAGATAAGTCTACACTTTCTGAAAAGAATTCGGGTTGTAGTGGTTCTTCATCTGTAAGCTATCCGGTTCCAGCAAATTACAACCATGGCTCAATGGGAGGTTTTTTAACTCTTACTGAATTGTATCAAGAATTGGACGACATGGCAACATTATATCCAAATCTAATCAGCGTAAAAGCTCCTGTTAGTACATTTTTAACGCATGAAAACAGACCTTTATACTGGGTTAGAATGTCGGACAACCCAAACTCCGACGAAGCTGAACCAGAAGTTTTGTATACAGCTATTCACCATGCTAGAGAGCCTGAAGCAATGCAACAATTAGTCTACTACATGTGGTATATGTTAGAGAACTACGCAACTAATCCAGAAGTTCAAGGAATATTAGACAATACCGAATTATACTTTATCCCGATGGTAAACCCTGATGGGTACCAACACAATGTGGACAATGATCCAAATGGTGGTGGAATGCACAGAAAAAACAAAAGAAATGTTGGGTCATCAAACCCTGGTGTAGACAATAATAGAAACTACGACTATATTGAGCCAGGAACTGGAAGTATCTGGGGGACCTCAGGTGTTTCAAGTGATCCTAATGACGATACTTACCCAGGAACAGGGCCGTTTTCTGAACCAGAAAACCAGGCTATCAAATGGTTCGTTGAAAACCACAGTATTAAGCTAGCACTAAATAACCATACCTCTGGAGATTTACTTTTGTATCCGTTTGGATATGCGAACAACCTGTTAACTGCAGACAATAGCACTTATGTAGCTATATCTGGAATGATGGTTGCTGAAAATGGTTTTTCAAATATTTTAAGCTCAGGACTATATCCAGCTGCGGGGGATTCTGATGACTTTATGTATGGAGAGACAAGTACGCATGATAAAATATTTGCTTTTACTCCAGAAATTGGGGGAACAGGGTTTTGGCCAGCAGTAAATGAGATTGATCCAATTGCTGAAGGGATGGTTTATTTAAATTTAACTGCTGCTCATTTGGTAACTAATTATGCAAAAACAAATGATTTAACTGCTGCAATCGTTCCAGATTTATCAGGGTATTTCCACTATGACATTCAACGATTAGGATTAGAAGATCCTGCAAACTTTACAGTGACCATTATTCCTATTAGTACAAACATCCTTACTGTTGGAAGTGCAAATATGCACAATGGAATGGCGTTATTGCAACAAGACAATGACTCTATTAGCTACACTTTAGACCCTGCTATTGCTGCTGGAGATTTATTAACTTATGTTATATCTGTTGATAACGGACAGTTTCTTTCTAACGATACAGTAACTAAAACCTATGGTCAATCCCAAATTGTATTTTCAGATGCAGCTAACAATATAAGCAATTGGACCGTTTCTAGCTCATGGAATACTACAACGAGTACTTACTATTCACCATCTAGTTCTATTACAGATTCGCCAAGTGGAAATTACAGTAACAATACTAATAAGTCAATTACACTTACAAATGGGGTAAGTTTAAATAATGCTGTTGCCGCAACACTTTCATTTTATGGTAAATGGGAAACTGAGGGAGGATATGATTATGTTCAACTTGAAATCTCAACTGATGGAGGATCTTCATGGACACCACAGTGTGGAAATTACACGAAAACAGGAACCGCTAACCAAGCACAAGGAGAACCATTATATGATGGTTTCCAATCTACTTGGATTAAAGAAGAAATTAGTTTAAGTGATTATTTAGGTCAAACTGTAATTGCTCGTTTTACAATTATATCTGACAATTGGGCAACCGAAGATGGTTTCTACTATGATGATTTTGAAATTAATGTTGTTTATGGTCCTGATGGTATTAGTGAATTGACGGAGAGTGGTCTTTACATTTCCCAAAATATTCCTAACCCTTCGAATGAATCAACAATTATTAATTATGTTTTACCACAAGCAAATGGTAATGCTTACCTAAACATTACGAATGGTATGGGGCAAATAATTGACAGAGTTTTACTGGACAACAATTCTCAAAATATTCAGGTTTCTACTTCTAAATTATCACAAGGAGTATATTATTACTATATCGAAAACAACAAGCAAAGATCATTAACGAAAAAAATGATTGTTGTAAAAAGATAATTTAAATTTGCCTCCATACAACTTCAGTGATGATAATCTCTAACACAAGGGAATGAAAATACTGGTAATAAGTAATTATAGGCCTTACCATACGGCAAGACCAGAAGCTGAAATTTTTATTGGCCTTGCAAAGTTGGGTGTTGAAATAGACATCATGACTTATGGTGACGCTGAATACTTCAACAAATTTAAAGTAGCGGGCATTAATGTAATCGACTTCCATCCTGAAAAGAAAATGGATAAGGATGAGATTACTTTTATCAGAAAACATCTTATTGAAGGGAAGCATGATATTATGAAGCTTTACAACAATCCAGCTGCCGTAAACGGAATTCAAGCGGCAAAAGGATTACCTGTCAAAGTCGTTTTATATAGAGGGTATGCTGGTAATATTCATTGGTATGACCCAACAGCATATACCAAGTTTTTGCATCGTCGTGTTGACAAAATTCTATGTAATTCTCAAGGTGTAGCAGATGTAATCAATAATCAACCTTTTGTCGATAAGAGCAAAACATATGTTGTCAATAAAGGGCATCGCCTAGAATGGTATAAAGACATTTTACCGCTAGATGTAAAAAAAGAATTCAACTTACCTGAAGATGCATTTGTAGTAATTAATGTCGCCAACAATCGACGAATGAAAGGAATTCCCTACTTGATGAAAGCGATGAACATGCTTCCTCCTGGATTGCCAATTCATTTATTATTGGTTGGAGGGAACATGGATACAAAGGCAAACTTAGCACTAATTGAATCTGGTGGCTATAAGGATAATGTTCACTTTGTTGGATTTAGGGATGATGTTTTAAATATCGTCGCAGCAAGTGATGTTTTTGCTTCAGCATCGATTAAAGGGGAGTCAATTACCAAATCTATCATTGAAGCAATGTCATTAGAAGTTGCTCCAATCATTACGGATATTCCTGGAAACGTTGAATTATGCGACCATGAAGATAGTGGGTTGGTTGTTAAGATGAAAAACCCGAAAGAATTAAGCGATGCTATTTTACGTTTATACAGTGATAGAGAGTTTTGTAAAAAACTAGCCAAAAATGCAAAGGCAAGAATTGGTTCCTTTCTAAATACAGATCGATCGGTTAAAGAAATGAAAGAATTCTATGACAAATTAATGGCTGAATAGAGAATTGTCATTAATAGACACTTTTCATTTGGTCTTTCACGTTATTAAGTACTTATATTTACATCCAGATGTCAGCAACCGTAAATAAGATTAAAGCTCCAATTGAAACCGAGCTAAAATTGTTTGAGGAGAAGTTTAAATCTTCGGTTAAGACTGAAGTTGCTTTGCTTGATAAAATCATGTATTACATCATTAAACGAAAAGGGAAGCAAATGCGTCCTATGTTTGTCTTTCTTACGGCAAAAACTTTCGGAGAAGTTAACGAAAACACTTATACAGCTGCTTCCTTAATTGAGCTTTTACATACTGCAACATTGGTTCACGACGATGTAGTTGATGACGCCAATGAAAGAAGGGGATATTTCTCAATCAATGCTTTATGGAAAAATAAAATTGCTGTACTCGTGGGTGATTACCTCCTTTCTCAAGGGCTGCTTTTATCGGTAGAGAACAATCAATTTCAAATGTTGAAAATTGTTTCTCAAGCAGTAAAAGACATGAGTGAGGGTGAACTGCTTCAAATGGAAAAAGCCAGAAAGCTAAATATTACTGAAGAAATCTATTTTGATGTTATTCGTAAAAAAACGGCATCCCTGATTGCTGCTTGTTGTGCAAGTGGGTGTCATTCGGTAAATTCAAATGAAGATGATGTCGAAAAAATGCGCCAGTTTGGAGATAATGTGGGAATCGCTTTTCAGATAAAAGATGATATTTTTGATTATGGTTCAAGCGAAAAAATAGGAAAGCCTACGGGTATCGACATCAAAGAAAAGAAAATGACACTCCCACTCATTTACACGTTAAATAATGTGGAAAAGCCTGTTAAAAAACGAATAATAAATACAGTTAAAAACCACAATACGGATTCGAAAAGAGTCCATGAAGTTATTGACTTAGTTATTAAAACAGGTGGTATTAAGTATGCTGAAGAAAAAATGCACCATTACAAAAACAAGGCATTGGACATACTAAAAGAATTTCCAGAAAGTGATGCTAAAGCCTCTTTAGAATTATTGGTAAATTACTCAATTGAACGAGATAAATAAACTCTAAAACATAGAGCCTAAATTTACAGGCTCTTCAATATCTATCGGGAATTTCTTTCCTATTCCATACACTTTGGCTTTGATATCTCCTTTGATACGGATTTTCATAGACCCAGATAAAATGCTTCCAATAGAAGCTATTGCAGAACCTCTCAAATCTTTTTCATTCAGTGTTAAGTATAATGGATATACATCTTCCGTATTCTTTTTGAGAACAATGCTTTTTTTCATTTTGGTTTTGCCAATTTTTGAACCATTGACAAAAACATCTAACGCCGATTTTTTAATTTTAATATTATAATTGTTCGGGTTGTTTACCTTCATATCAATCCTAACAGTGATGTTTCCACCTGAACGATCTTCTATCCCGACATTTTGTACTCCTCTAAAATCAACATCTTCATAATCAAAACATGATGTTAAAAAAACAATAGAAAACAAGGTGATTATTCCAATTCTTAAAAGAGCCATAATGATTATTTTTTTAGTTCTGTATAGTACTTATAAAACAATGGAATAGTTTCAATTCCTTTAAAGAAGTTAAACACCCCATAGTGTTCATTCGGAGAGTGTATCAAATCTGAGTCCAAACCAAAGCCCAACAAAATTGTTTTCAATCCTAACTCCTTTTCAAACAATGCCACAATAGGGATGCTTCCTCCTGATCTAACTGGAATTGGTTTCTTACCAAAACTTTTTTCCATTGCCATACTTGCCGCTTGATAACCGGGGAAATCCGTTGGAACCACAGCAGCTTCTCCGCCATGATGCGGTGTAACTTCTACAATAACACTTTCTGGTGCGATTGATTCAAAATGCGTTTGAAAGAGTTCCGCTATCTTTTCAGAACTTTGATTAGGAACTAATCGCATCGAAATTTTTGCAAACGCTTCTGAAGGTAATACTGTTTTTGCACCTTCTCCTATGTATCCTCCCCACATTCCATTCACGTCAAGAGTAGGTCTTATGGTTGCTCTCTCCCTTGTTGAGTATCCTTTTGCACCGTGCGTGGCTCTAATTTGTAAATCGGCTTTATATCCTCCCTCATTAAAAGGAGCCTTTGCCATTTCCATTCTGTCTTCGTCACTAACCTCTTCCACATCATCATAGAACCCATCTATGGTTATATGATGGTTTTCATCGTGCAAAGATGCTACCATGTCACAAAGAACATTAATAGGATTCGCAACCGCTCCACCATACAATCCAGAATGTAAATCTCTATTTGGACCCGTTACTTTTACTTCAACATAACTCATTCCTCGTAAACCAACTGTTATAGAAGGAACGTCATTTGCAATAATCCCAGTATCAGAAACCAAAATAACATCTGACTGTAATAATTCTTTATTTTCTTGAACAAAAGCCTCTAAGTGTTTAGACCCAATTTCTTCTTCACCCTCAATTATAAACTTCACATTACAAGGCAATGATTCTGTTTCCATCATTGCTTCAAATGCTTTCAAGTGCATGTACATTTGTCCTTTATCATCACATGCTCCTCTTGCAAAAATTGCTCCTTCGGGATGTTTGTCAGTTACACGTATTTCAGGCTCAAATGGTGCTGTGTCCCATAATTCAAATGGTTCAGCTGGTTGTACATCGTAATGGCCGTAAACTAAAATTGTAGGTAACGAATCGTCAAATAACTTATCTGCATAAACGATAGGGTGACCTCCAGTTTCGTAAACTCTTACATTTTCTGCCCCCGCTGAAACAAACTTATCTTGAATAAACTCAGCTGTTTTTAATACATCTTGCTTGTATGCAGGATCAGCGCTAACTGATGGTATTCGTAATAAATCGAATAATTCCGATAAGTATTTTTCTTTATTTTGATTGATGTGGTTATTCAACTGATCCATTGGAAGATTTATTAAGAATTGATTCACACAAATATAAGAGAATATAGGAATGCAAGAATAACCTTCCATTGTTTATTTGTTTCGAGCAACTATTCCTTTTTTTGATGCGTCCTTTGGGCACACAAAGGAAATCAGATGAAAGTTTTAATTGCTATATTATTAACAATCCCCCTCATAGGGACAAGCCAGTTAACTGTAGACAACTCAACTATGACTGTTGAGCAATGTATTGTTAGGAGGTGGTGTAACGATTTCTAATGTTCAATTTAATGGTGGAAGCGCTGCTGTAGTCAATGAACAAGTAGGCTCTTTTACTGATCCAAGTTCTTTTGTTGGATTAGGAGGAGGATTAATAATGGGTTCAGGAGATGTTTCAATGGCTGCTCAAGCAAATACAGGTGGTGGATCAGGAATGGGCGGATCAGGAAACATGGGTTCTGATACAGATTTAGCATCTATTACCGTTAATCAAATATGGGATGAAGCTGTGATTGAATTCGATTTTGTTCCAGATGGAGATACAATTAAGTTTAACTATGTTTTTGCATCTGAAGAGTATGATGAATATGTATGCGGAACAGTTAATGATGCTTTTGGCTTCTTTTTAACAGGCGTTAACCCTGCTGGAGGTCTTTATGCAGCACAAAATATCGCTTTAATCCCTGACCCATTAAATCCTGGCCAATACACTACAACTCCCGTTTCTATTAACACTGTAAATAACGGTACGGCTGGAACTTTTGGAACTTTGGCAACTTGTGAAGCTATAGACTTAAATTTTGCTGATTATAATATTTATTACACCGCAAACGGAGGAAACAACTATGAATACGATGGTAAAACCGTTGTGCTAGAAGCTAAAGCAGCTGTGGTTTGTGGTGATACTTATCATATTAAACTTGCAATCGGAGATGGTGGTGATGGAGCTTATGATTCTGGTGTGTTTTTAGAAGAAGGTAGTTTTTCTTCTGCTGGTGTTTCTGTTGAAGCAGGTATCGCAAACGGAGATACATTGCTTTATGAAGGGTGTAATTCTGCATTTTTCGCTTTTTCACACTCGGACACTTCAAACACTTTTGTATTGCATTTTCAAGTAGCAGGAACGGCTACAAATGGGATTGATTACACATTTATTCCTGACAGTATAGTTATACCTGTTGGGCAAGAGCATGACACTATTTTTGTTAATCCATTTATCGATAGTCAAAATGACCCGAATGAGTCTGTATCTATTCTTATAATTTATGAAAACTGTGGAGGATGGGATACACTAACTGCCTCTCTAACTATTACGGATTATAACCCCCTGAGTATTACGCTTCTTGATGACAGTATAAATGTTTGCTTATCGGATGAACTTTCTCTCTATTTAGATGCTACACCTACTGGTGGACTACCTCCACAATCTATTATTTGGAGTACTGGAGAAGTTACCGAAGACATAACCGTTGGCACACCCTTGGAAAACACAACTTACATTGTTACCATTTCTGACGAGTGTGGAAACCCCGCCTCTGACACCTTGGTTGCCTATGTTCAATGTCCTGTTGAACCCGCCAATGTATTTACCCCAAATGGGGATGGACAAAACGAATTTTTCACCGTAATAAACTTGGATGATTACCCGCATCCATCAATTGTAATCTACAATCGATGGGGGAAAATAGTTTACCAAATGGATGATTACCAAAACGATTGGGACGGGACACATTATAAGTCTGGAAAAGATTTAAAAGAAGGTGTCTATTACTATATCATTACGCCAAATTCGGAGAAATACGAATACACGGAACACAAAGAGGAAGAGTTAAGAAGAACATTAGCTGGTTACATTCAGCTAATGCGCTAATTAAATTAAAGACTTTCCTGTCATTTCTGTTGGTTGCTCTATTCCCATCATTTTTAAAATGGTTGGGGATACATCTGCTAAACTTCCATTTTCGATTTCTGTAAAACGATTATCTATTAAGATACATGGAACTGGATTCATTGAATGAGCGGTATTTGGTGTTCCGTCTAGATTTAGCATGTTGTCAGAATTGCCATGGTCCGCAATAATTACAAAAGAATAATCATTTTCTAAGCCTGTTTTCACAACGGTTTCTACACATGAATCTACTGTTTCACATGCTTTAACAATCGCTTGTGGAACTCCTGTATGTCCAACCATATCACAATTAGCATAATTTAAACAGATGTAGTCAGCATCACCAGAAGTCAGCTCTGAACATATTTTATCTGTCAATTCAAGCGCACTCATTTCTGGTTGTAAATCGTAAGTGGCTACTTTAGGAGAGTTAGCCATAATCCTTCTTTCTCCATCAAACTCAGCTTCTCGACCACCGCTGAAAAAGAAAGTAACGTGCGGATACTTTTCTGTTTCCGCCATCCTAATTTGCTTTAACCCTTGTTTTGACAACACTTCTCCCATTGTCATTTTAAGGTTTTCTTTATCGTAAACAACCTGAACGCCTTCAAATGTGTTGTCGTAATTCGTCATGGTTACATAATGTAAATCCAATGTACCCATTTCTTGTTCTGGAAAATCCTGCTGTGTTAAAGCAACGGTAATTTCACGACAACGGTCTGTTCGAAAGTTGAAACAGATAACCACATCACCTTCTTCAATTTTACCGTTTTCGATAATACTAGGTCCAATAAATTCGTCAGTAATATTGTTTTTATAACTCGCTTCAATTGCTTCAGTTGCAGATGAAAATTTATTGCCTATGCCTTTTGTCAAAAGGTCGTATGCTTTTTTAATTCTTTCCCAGCGTTTGTCTCTATCCATTGCATAATAACGACCGATAACAGAAGCTATTTTTGTGTTTTTACCTGCCAAGTGGTTTTCTAATTCAGAAAGGTATTCCAAGCCTGACTTTGGATCACAATCTCTACCATCTGTAAATGCATGAATAAAAGAGTTTTCGACTCCGTGCTGTTCTAACAAGTCACACAATGCGTATAAATGTTCTTGTGAAGAGTGTACACCTCCTTTTGAAACCAAACCAATAAGGTGAACTTTTTTATTAGCTGATTTTGCTGTATTTATTGCATCGAGCAACGTTTCATTTTCGAAAAACGTTTTGTCTTTAATTGCGTTATTAATTCTCACTAAATCCTGATAAACAATTCTTCCTGCACCAATATTTAAATGTCCAACTTCTGAATTTCCCATTTGCCCTTCTGGAAGACCAACAGCCTCTCCATGAGTTACCAGTGTAGAGTTTGGGTATTTTGAATACAAGTTATCAATATAAGGAGTGTTGGCCAAATGAATTCCATCGGTTTCATCGCCTCTTCCTTTTCCCCATCCATCTAATATTAATAAAACTGTTTTTTTCATTGTGGTAATTCTATTTCAAAAATACTTCCTTTCGGTTGATTGTCTTTTACTTTAATTGTTCCGCCATGCAGTGAAACTATTTTTTGAACGATGTATAAACCAACACCTGTTCCTTTAGTATTACGTGTATTTTCATCTCCAATTCTGTGAAACAATTCGAATATTTTCTCACGATCATTAACAGGAACTCCAACACCATGGTCAGCTACTCGAAGGAAAATGGAATTTGCTTTTACAGTTGCAGACCACTCTATTTCTCCCTCATTGTTAGAATACTTAATGGCGTTTTCCTGTAAGTTCTGAATGACCGATGTAAAATAAAATCGGTCTACGTTTATCTCAATGTTTTTATCTACAGAAAGCTTAGTCGTTCCTAATGAATCAAGACCGCCTATTACAGATTGAATGAATTCTAGGCAATTTACCTTCTCACGTTCAATACTTAATTTGTTCTCCTCTACCTTTGAAATTAATAATATGTTTTCTACCAATTTCTCAAGGCGGGTTTGATCCTTTACAATTTTATCTAAAATGTCATTTCTTTTCTCCGCAGGAATATCTCGACTTAACAATGTTTCGGCAAATAATTTCGAAGAAGCAATTGGGGTCTTTAATTCATGTGTAACAGATAAAATAAAGTTCTTCTTTTCCTTTGCTAACTCTAATTCTTTGTTGAATGTCTTTCTCACAAAATAAACGCCTACAACTAAAATTAAAAAGAAGACCATTGCCTCTCCAGCAATCATCATAATTTTTCGTTGAACAAAACCCTCTTCCTGACTAACTTCTTGCGCTAAAGTAACAATATGGTAAGCCCACCAACTAAACTGTAACACAACATAACCTACTAACAAATAGAAAATTAACAACGAGCGATTATGTGCTTTGTTTGTTGACATTGATTTACTGCAAAATTAAAGGATTTTATTGAGGAGGATTGATTAATACTTTTCTTTTTATTAAATGATATTGTCCTCTTGCCGGACAGGCACATCATTTTTTGTCTTGAAACAGGGCAAAATGATTTTTGAGCCAGCCTGTGTGAAGATAAAGCAAAAAAAATCAAGGCTGTCAAAGAATCATCACCTCAATCTTCATAGTTGATAAGTGCGGCCGAATGATTTCAATAACCTTTCTTTTAAGGCCCTACTACGGCATTAGTGAAAATCCTCATTTGGAAATAATCTAGGAATCCAACAATAGGATTCATCATAAACAACAAATTCAGCAACCTTTATCGACAACCCCGTTTCAAAGGAAAAATAAACATTTAATGAAAAACTTAAAACTACTTATTACAGCACTATTTGCTATCTGCATTAGCACTTCGTTTTCACAAACCAAAAACGTATTATTTCTAGGAAATAGTTATACAGGCGTAAATAATTTGCCCCTATTAACATACAATTTAGCCTTGTCGTTAGGAGATACTATAAATTATGATTCAAGTACTCCTGGAGGATACACCTACCAAGGTCATTCTACAAACAGTACCTCATTAACTAAAATCGCCCAAGGAAATTGGGACTTTGTTATTTTACAAGAGCAATCACAAAGACCTTCGTTCTCTCCTGCTCAAGTAAGTGCAGAAGTTTATCCTTATGCTCAAGTTTTAGTTGATTCAATTAAATCCGCTAACGTGTGTGGTGAACCTCTTTTCTATATGACATGGGGAAGAAAAAATGGAGATGCAAGCAATTGTGCTAACTACCCACCTATTTGTACATATGATGGAATGCAAGCTCGATTAAGAGAAAGTTATATGGAAATGTCCGTTGATAATGATTGCTCTGTTTCTCCGGTTGGAGCAGCTTGGAAATACGTACGAGACAATTACCCAACCATAGAATTATACAGTGCTGACGAAAGTCATCCAAGTATTAACGGAAGTTATTTAGCGGCATGCGTTCATTATGCATCTATGTATCGTGAGTCTCCTGTGGGTGCTTCTTTTATTTCGAGTGTAACGGCTATTGATGCAGCAATTTTACAAGAGGCAGCAGAGTTGGTTGTATTAGATAGTTTAAATACTTGGCGAATTGGAGACAATGACGTCATTGCAAACTTTACAGCAAACACGACTGGAAATACAACTTCTTTCTCAGAAAATGGAACCAACGGAATATCTTATAGCTGGGATTTAGGAGACGGTAATTCCGAAACAACAGCTTCTTTTTCCCACACTTATACAAACGATGGAACGTATACTGTCGAGTTAATTGCAACCGATGGATGTGATTCAGATACTATTTCACAACAGGTGACAATAAACACAACTGGAATAAGTGAAAATAACTTGGATGTTATCATGTCTAAATTCCAAAACAACTACACACTAAAGTTTACTAATGCTACAACAAGAAATTTCCAATTATTCGATACAAAAGGAGCTCTAATACAAGAAAACAGTAGCAATCAGAATGAGGTGGAAATAACGTTATCGCATTCAGGAATGTATATTTTACATGTAATTGAAAGTGACAAATCGGCTGTGATTAAGCTAATTAATGAATAAATAAAGAATCTTTTAACCTCCAAGTTTGTGAATTTGAATTTATTTCTATCTTTGCCGTCCGATTAAGGTCGTCACCTTAGCTCAGTTGGTAGAGCACAGGACTGAAAATCCTGGTGTCCCTGGTTCGATCCCTGGAGGTGACACAATCAAAAGCCCGTCTTTTTAGATGGGCTTTTTTGTATTTTAATAAATGAACATACAACACCTTTTTAACTTTAAAACAGATCTGTCAGGAATAAATACCCCTGATAAACTGAACAACCCATTCGGATTGGAAATTCCTGAAATTGCTAGAATAGCAACATCTGAATTTCAAGAATTTATCGTATCAGAATCTAAAAAATGGAAATCTGATTTTAGTACTCTAAAGGGGAAAATGTTTGGAGTACTTGTAGTCCAAAAAAAAGACAAAAGCATTGGCTATTTAGGAACCGTTTCAGGCAAGCTACCTGAGAACTCAACTTGCAGCAAATTCGTTCCTTCGGTATTTGATGATTCAACAGATGACTTTTTTATATCTAAAGGCATGAAAGAGTTGACTGAAATCGGGATTAAAATTAGTGAATCCGATGACCAATCTGAAATTATTGAGCTTACAGAAAGTAGAAAACTAAAATCATTTGGATTGCAACAACGTCTTTTCGAAAGTTATCATTTTCTAAACCTCCTAGGAGAAAAAAATAGTGTGCTTCAAATATTTAAAAACTCAACACATAGCAACCCTCCTGCAGCAGCTGGTGAATGCGCTGCCCCCAAATTATTACAATATGCATTTACACACCAATTAAAACCAATTGCAATAGCAGAGTTTTGGTGGGGAACCCCCTCTAAAAATAAGGAAAGAGAACACAAAGCTTTCTATCCTTCCTGTAAAAATAAATGCCGCCCAATTTTAGAATACATGTTGGATAATAGAAACCTTTTTATTGAAGCCAGTTAGTAGAGGCCCTATTTAGCTTGACTATCTCCCTAAAAACAACTAACTTCGTTCCTGCCTGCTGGAAGGCAAAGTATCAGGTATCATCGTGTATATCTCATTGAAACGAAACATACACAACCGTTAGTCTTAATTAGAAAATGAAAATAACCAAATTCATCATACTAAAATCCATTGCATTAATTTATTCGTGTCCTATTATTGGACAAGTATACACTGAAGGCCAAAATATAATAATCGCAACTGCATCTGCATGTGAATTAGCTGATATTGATGGTGACAATGATTTAGACTTAATTACAACAACAAATCAAACATTCAGTGCAAATAAAATCTGGATAAATAATGGCTGCGGAAATTTTGTTTTTCATGATGCAATTGGAAATTCAGAGAGCTGGGATATTGCAACAGGCGATTTAGACAATGATGGAGATATTGACCTCTTTATAGCAAACGCGACATATAACACCATATCTCCTCTAAACGCTAATAAAGTATGGATTAATGATGGCTTAGGAAATTTCACCACTAATGGACAATCTTTAGGGTTACGAAAATCCTATTCAGTCACTCTTGCTGATTTCGATGGAGACAATGATTTAGATGCATTTGTTGGAAATAGAGCTGATAGCGATAGTTGGAATACTGTATGGCTAAATGATGGGACAGGTCAGTTTATTGATAGCGGACAGTTACTTGGTAATTTCGAAACTCACTCTGTAGAATCAGGAGATGTAGACAATGATGGAGACATAGATGTTATCGCGGCAAATTGTTGTAAAAGCACACTACCTGATAATGGGAATATTATTTGGATAAATAATGGCAATGGAATCTTCGCAACAAATGGACAAAGCTTAGGTGTTAAGCATAGCAAAGACATTGCACTTGCAGACTTTAATGGAGACTCTTTTTTAGACATTATTTTCAGCAATGTATATGATTCTACCGATTTCTACATTAATGACGGGTCAGGAAACTTCATCCCTTTCTCACACCTATATGAAGCAATGGCATGTGAATCAACTGAATATTTAGATTTCGATGGAGATGGAGATTTTGATGTAATAATGGGATATATTAACACCATTGATTCAAGTCACATATTAATCAATGATGGACTTGGAAATTTCACGATAAATCAAAAACTTAAAGCCTCTGAAACTATTGATTTAGTTGACGGAGACATTGATAATGACGGAGACATTGACCTGTTTGAAATAAACTTGAATAGTCAAGCAGGTAGGTTTTGGATAAATATGCAGAACTATAATTGTCCACGCGACACAATTATTTGTCCATCCGATAGTATTTTTCTTGAAAATAACTGGGTAAATAGTCCAGGTATTTATAATGACACTTTGATTACAGCGCTTGGTGGGGATAGTATAGTACAGACAACTTTATCTATCCAACCTTCAATAAATTTGACAACCACTCAAATTTCAGAATCTTTATTAGAAGTATCCTCGGGATATAATAACTACAATTGGATCGACTGCTCAAACGACAGTATTATACCTGGAGAAAACACCAGCATATTTTCTCCGGGATATATGAGCAGCTTTGCTGCAATAGCTAGTTATAATAATTGCACATACATATCGCCTTGTGTTGATTTCTGTAAAATCTATTTAGGAAATGACACAACCATCTGTAAAGGAGACTTATTAATTTTGGATGGGTCAAATCTATCTGAATCATATTTATGGCAAGATGGATCAACTGACTCATTATATATCGTTAGTAATCAGGGTCTATATTGGATTAACGTGGAAGGTAGTTGCATAGCTTCAGACTCTATTTATGTTGAGTACACTGAATGTATAGTTAATTTGGATATGCCAAATGTCTTTTCACCAAATAATGACGGTTTAAATGATAGTTTCGGACCATTTAATATTTCTGGAATTGAACAAATAAGCCTAGAAATTTACAATAGATGGGGAGTACTTATGTTTAAAAGTAACTCCATTTATCATGAATGGAATGGAATATATAATTCACAAAAATGTCCTGAAGGAACCTATTTCTATGTATTAAAATATATTGACATTAAGAATACTGATACCCACGCAACAGGTTTCCTCAATTTAATGAGGTAAAAAACTAAGCCAACAAACCTAAACTGCATTAAAACGTTGTTTAGCTAAAACGATAAACGACCACTACAAAAATGTCAACCCTTAAAATTCCAGAAGCACCCAACTCAATCAAAAAGGGCTATCCTTTAAAAATGGTTTTGGATAAAGAAGCTGTAGACCAATTGGGTTCAAATCTGCAGTTGGTCCATCCAGTTTTTGACAAGGCTGGGTTTGTTCAGAGCACAATGAATAGTATTGATGAGTTAAGCATTACACAACGAAGCAAACACATTGCTACATCGTTAAAAAAATATTTGCCCAGCACATATTCCGAAGCGATTGAAGTCATTTTGAAATCTCTTACTCCTCCATTAAAGGAAACCGAAGGAAATGGTTTAGCGCCACTATTCTATATGCCACATTGCAGTTACATTTCAGAATATGGAGTTGACCCGATGTTTAATAATGGGGTTGACCCTTTTGATGCTTCCATTCAAGCGCAATACGAATTGACAAAAAGGTTTACCTGTGAATTTTCAATCCGTTCTTTTATCATAAATGATGAGGGGAAAATCATGAAGATATTGAATGATTGGAAAAATGATTCTGATCCCCATGTTCGTAGATTGTGTTCTGAGGGAACTAGACCTAGATTACCATGGGCAACCAAAATTGACTCGTTTGTAAAAGATCCCAGTCCTTCCCTTTCTATTTTAGAAGCTTTAAAAAACGATCCTGATTTGTATGTTCGCAGAAGCGTAGCAAACCATGTTGGCGACATTGCAAAAGACCATCTTGAACTGGCATTAAACCTTTGTGAAAATTGGTTAGACGGCGCTTCAAAAGAGTTAAAATGGGTAATTCGACATGCTTTGAGGAATCCTGTAAAAAAAGGAAATGAGGCTGCTATTGAGTTACGGAAAGCAGCGAAGTAAAATAAACGGGGATAAGACTTCTCATATTCTTAACAAAACCGTTACTTTTGACGTCAATTAATTATCAAACAAGCACATGAAAATTTCTTTCAACTGGTTAAAAGAATACATTAACACAGATCTTGACACAAATACAGTTTCCGAAATCTTAACGGATATTGGATTAGAAGTAGAGAAACTTGAAACGATAGAATCAATTCCTGGAGGATTGAAAGGGCTCATAATTGGACATGTTTTAAGCAAAGAAAAACACCCAGATGCGGATCGATTGAATGTGACTACAGTTGATGTAGGAGAAGAAGCACCTCAGCAGATTGTTTGTGGAGCTCCAAATGTAGAAATAGGGCAAAAAGTAGTAGTTGCTTTACCAGGAACAACAATCCACCCAACGAATGGGGAAGCTTTTAAAATTAAAAAAGCAAAAATTAGAGGTGTAGATTCTTTCGGGATGATTTGCGCTGAAGATGAAATTGGTTTAGGAGCAGGACATGATGGAATCATGATTTTGAAAGAAGATGCTCCAATTGGTTTGGCCGCGAATAAATTTTTCAAAGTAGAAAACGAAACGGTTATTGAGATTGGATTAACACCAAACCGTGCAGATGCAATGGGCCATATTGGTGTTGCAAGAGATTTGTTAGCTGCTTTAAAATATAAAGGATTAATTAACGAAAATGAAGCGTTACAAACTCCAGACACCAGTTCTTTCTCTGTAAAATCGGAAGATGCTACAATTAAGATTACGGTAGAAGATACAGAAGCTTGTCCACGATATGCAGGTGTTGTAATCAATGATGTAAAAGTGGAGGATTCTCCAGAGTGGTTACAAAATAAATTACGTTCGATAGGATTATCACCAATCAACAACATTGTTGATATTACCAATTTTGTATTACACGAATACGGACAACCATTACACGCTTTTGACGCCAATCACGTTGGTGGCAATGTGATAGTAAAGAAATTAGCTGAAGGAACAAAGTTTACAACTTTGGATGAAGTGGAAAGAGAATTGTCTGAAAATGATTTGATGATTTGTAACGACGAAGGGGGCATGTGCATCGCAGGTGTTTTCGGAGGCATTGATTCTGGAGTAAAAGCAGAAACGACTTCTATCTTTTTAGAAAGTGCTTACTTCAATCCTGTTAGTGTTCGTAAAACAGCAAAAAGACACGGTTTCAATACAGACGCTTCTTTCCGTTTTGAAAGAGGAATTGATATCAATACTACAATTCCAGCATTGAAAAGAGCGGCTCTTTTAATAGAAGAAATTGCTGGGGGAAAAGTAGCGTCGGAGATTACAGACCTGTATCCAAATAACATTGAAGACTTTGTATTTGAAATTGACTGCAATAGAATCTCTAAGCTTTGCGGAGTTGATTTTGAGCAAGCTGATATTGAAAAAATATTGACATTACTGGATATTAAATTCTTAAATAAAGAAGGTTCCAAATTAAAGATTCAGGTTCCTTCTTATCGAGTTGATGTTTTAAGAGAAGCTGATATTGCTGAAGAAGTACTAAGAATTTACGGGTTTAATAATGTCCCGATGCCAGAAAAGCTAAACAGTTCGATTACTAACCGCCCAAAGGTGGATAAGGAACAATTGCAAAATATGGTTAGTGACATGCTTGTGTCGTTTGGTTTAAACGAAGCAATGTCTAATTCATTAACGAAAGGTAGTTATGTTGATTTGGCAAACACGCCAAGTATCAAATCTGATTTCAATGTAGCTATGCTTAATCCATTAAGTAGTGACTTAAGTGTAATGCGACAATCATTACTTTTTAACGGTTTAGAAGCTGTCCGATTAAACCAAAATCATGGAAGTGACTCAGTAAAACTTTTTGAATTTGGAAAAATATATCAAAAATTTGAATCCGGATTTTCAGAAAACAGCCATTTAGCACTCTTTTTAAGCGGAGAAAAAACAGAGGAATTATGGAATGGTAGTACAACAGATGTTTCCTTTTTTACAATGAAAGGAATTGTTGAATCGTTGTTAAACAAGCTTGGTGGAGGAAGACAAAAAGCCTCTGCAACCAAAAACGATTTGTTAGATGATGGGTTGTCCTACAAAGTTGGGAAGAAAAAGGTTGTTGATTTTGGTTGGATTAGAGCTGACCTTAAAAAACACTTCGGACTAAACAATGATGTTTTCTACGCTGAATTTAATTGGGATGCTTTATTAGAAATAGCTTCTAACAGTTCTGTTAAGTTTAAAGAATTAGATAAGTTCCCAAGAGTAAAAAGAGATTTATCATTATTATTAAACGAAGAAATTAAATTCTCAGAGATTGTTGAAGTTGCCAAGAAATGTGACAATACCTTATTAAAAGAAATTAGCCTGTTTGATGTCTATAAAGGGAAGAACATGGAGAAAGGCAAAAAATCTTATGCCGTTCGTTTTGCATTACAAGACAAGGACAAAACACTAATGGACAAAGAAATTGATGGTGTAATGAGTAAAATCCAGAATTCTCTTATTGAAAAATTAGAGGCAGAACTTCGATAGTTATGAGAATTAGAGATTGGACGGGGTTATATACATTCGGATACATTTTAGTCAACACAGGAGCTAGAACCTTTTACAAAAAGCATCAGGCCGTTGGGGTAGAAAATATTCCTAAAGATAAGCCTGTTCTTTTTGCGGCCAATCACCAAAATGCTTTTTTGGACCCCGTAGTAATTGGGATAAAATTAAAGAAGCCATTATACTACATGGTTCGTGCAGATATATTTAAGAAAAAAGCTGTTGCTCGATTGCTTTGGTCTATTAATATGATGCCTATTTTCAGGAAAAGAGATGGAGGTAACACGGTTAAAAAAAATGAAGCCGTATTTGATAAGTGTTACGGTCTGCTTAAAAGTAATAAACCCATTTTGATTTTTGCAGAAGGAAATCAGGGGAATCAAAAAAAATTAAGACCGCTACAAAAAGGCGTTTTTAGAATGGGGCTTGGCGCTGAAGAAAAGTATGAAGGCATAGACGTACATATTGTTCCAGTTGGACTATACTATAGTGACACTGTAAACATGGGAGCAAAAATGTTGATTAATTTCGGGAAGCCGATAAAAATTCAAGATTATGCAGAAGCTTTCAAAACGGAAGATGGAACAACTTTAAACAACATGAAAGATGAATTAAGTAGCCGTATGAGCGACTTAATGATTGATATTCAAAACACGGAATATTATGATACGATTCATGAAATAATGCTTGATTTTGATGAGGAAATTAACCGTTATGAAGGTATTAAAAGGCATCAATTAATTGACGAATTTCATTGCCAGAAAGGTTTTATCTCTAAGGCTGAAAACTGGATTGAAAATAATCCCGAAGATGCCCTAACTCTGAAAAGTAACAGTGAATCTTATTCCAATGGGTTAAAAAAACTAGGTTTAAAATCCTGGTTATTTAGAAAAGAAAAACAAAGTGTTTTCATTCCAATTTTACTTTTAATTTTAGGTGCACCATTGCACCTATACGGAATGATTAACAACTATTTGCCCTACAAATTACCCGTCCTTTTTGTCGAGAAAAAAGTAAAAGACATTCATTTTCATAGTTCAATTAAAATGGCAATGGGTGTTATTTTCTTTTGGTTGTTCTGGGGAATTCAAATGGGACTTGTAGCAATTTTTACCGACCACTATATATGGTTGTATTATTTTGGGTCTTTGATAATTTCGGCTTGGTTTAGCTATTATTATTGGATAACCATTCTTAAAACAAAAGGAAAGTTAAAATACAATAAGCTTTCTAAGGCAAAAGATGCAAAGTTTTTAGAATTGAAAAAAGCACATGGTGCTATTGGAAGTTTTTTGGCAAAAGTGTATAAGTAGTTTACTTCCTCCTTATTTTCCGAATATAGCCATAATCATTTTCACAGATGATAATGTTTCCTTGGTGATCTATTGATACACTTCGGACCTCACTCACTTTGTTACCTTTTGATTGAAAGTGTTCCCCATCACCCTTGTGACTATGATCATCTTTTCCATCTAGGAATTCAAACAGCATTCCGCTAGAGTCTAAATACCACAATTTACTTCCAGCATGACAGGCCAATAAATAAGCTCCTTTTTCTAGCGGCCAAACCCCTCTTACTTCTTTCAATGGGTTCTTACCGTCAACCACATGTTTCGTTCCTTTCCCAGCAATTAGTGTTTTATTCCCGTCCATTTCAATTTTATAGACCGAACCTTTAGTTCTGTCCGTTGCAATTAACTCATTGGTTCTATTCATTACAATATTTCCTAATGAAGAAAAGCTGCTTGAAAAAGTTTTTGGCGATTTACCTTTAACCCAAAGACGAATTTCAGAATTACAACAATAAAAAATTGAATCTTCAGATGCGTTTACATATAGTCCTCTTCCTATCGAAATTCCCTTTTTGTCTTCGAAAACCGTTATCAATTGACCTTTTAAATCCAATTTCCTAATCCGATCATTTCCTAAGTCCAAAATGAAAACGGTTCCGTTTGGTTGCACCCAAATGCCGTTTGGTCTACTCAGCCTGCACTCTGTAGCTAAGCCATCTCCAGAAAAGCCTAATTTTCCATTACCCGCAACTGTTGTAATTATTCCATTGATATCAATTTTTCGAATTGCATTCGCATCTTTATCGGCTATAAAAATATTACCAGCTCGATCAGCCATTGCAAAATGAGGTCGCGACAATTCAGCTTTTATAGCTTCTTTTCCTTCAAATTTTGATTCCCAACCATTCTTACTTTTTTCTCGAATTTTTCCTTTACCTGCAATGGTTGATAATACATCATATTGCGCGCAGAAGCTTTCAAATTCTTGACCAGTTGCATTCAAGCAAAAACAAATTAATAATATGGAAACAACTCTATACATATTTACCATACACGATAATCCAAACTAATATTCTCACTACGAGCTGTCGGTCTTTGCTTCCCACCTGACAACTTGTTAACTCTATCATAAACATACTTTCGAATTTCCGAAACATGAATTTGTTTATCATTATTTAAATCCGCTTCTCCAGAAGTTAAACCATAAAGAAAACAATAAGTAAATAACCCATTGTTCCATTCGTCACTTTCCATTGCAAATTCAGCACCACCTGCCCCAGAAATTACAGTAGCTCCCGTTCCTTTTCGCACATCTGAAAATAAATTTTCCATCAGTTCAACTGAATTTTCAACCCCAAAACCTTCTTTTTCTCTAATCCCTTGTCCAGCAGCTCTAAATCCAACATCGCCTACTTCCACCTCAACTTCATTGGATTTTTCAACTTCCTCTTTATCTAATTCTCCACTATGGCAAGTATCCATTATCAGCAATTTTCTAAATGCCTTAACCTCCGATAAAATTTGTTCCAAAGCTTCATAAGGCAATCCTTTTTCACCTGGGTTATCAAAATCAATGTCATACGTTGCATAATAATAGTCCAGATTAGCATCTAAAACACCGTGGCCCGCTATAAAAATAATCACACCGTCATTTGGTTTAGCATCCTTTAAAAACTCGCGTAATAGAACAATATTTTCCTTTGTAACCTGGTCATCTTTCAATTCTTTCAAATGAACATTATTATATAGCTCTTTCGACTGCTGAATTGTGGTTGAAATATCTCTAGCATCTTTAGAAGGGTATTTGAGGTTAAAGCGATCATCCTTATAATTAGACACTCCGATAGTAATCATATACAAATCACCTTTGTTTATCTCTGCTTCATGAATAATTGTAAATGTTTTTCTCAGTGATTCTGCTCCTTTTTCATTCAGTGCAGAAACTTGTATTTTATTCTCTCCAGGCATCAGGTCTAGCTTTATTTCTTGTTGGATAGCTTGGACGTCATGTTTTTTTACATCGATTCCGCTTAATCCATATACGGGGACATCGTTCACATAAACATTAATTCGGTCTAATTTATATTGGTCATCAAAGGCCTTTACATCAAATTTTAGCACTTCTTCCTTTGTTGTAATAGGAATGTCTTTTGTTATAATTTCCAGTGTTGGTATGTGGAAATCGTTACCTAGCATTTCTTCTGTAAAACCCATTTTTCGTAAGCGTTTTTTATACAAATACTCGTACGCATTAATCAACCCTTGTCTCGTTTTTCCCAATCGGGAAGCTACAATGTCTGGACGGTTAAGCTTTAAATCAAACTGCTCAAAGGGATACAGGTTATGCCCTAACCTAAATGATACAGCATCCAATGCATTTTTAGACGCCATGTAATAATGGTCTGGTGTTACGATAACATAATCATCTAAACCTACCGATACCATTGTGGCAACTTCTTTACAATCTTTAAAACTCCATACCTTAATCAAACCATCATCGCCACAACTGTAAATTAATTCATCATTTTTATCAAAAATCACTTTATTCACCATTCCAATATGACCTTCAAATGAACAATGCAAAGTTCCTGTTTGTACATCCCATATTTTAACCGAATTATCGGATTCCCATACTGCATTATTTCCTGCACCACTTGCTAAATATTTTCCATCAGGACAAAAATCAATTGTTTTTATCATGTTTGTATGTCCCTCTAACGTGCTTATTAATTCCCATGATTCTGTATTCCAAAGTTTAATGGTTTTATCCCACGAAGCTGATGCAAGAATTTTTCCATCTGGACTAAATTTCACGTCACTTACAATTACCTCATGTGGTTTCATTTGGTGAATTTCTTTTCCAGTTTCCAAATTCCAAATTCTAACTGTTTGATCCATTCCTGCACTAGCAAGTAGTTTTCCATCTGGACTAAAACAGGTTCCATATACACCTCCTACATGACCTGATAATTTTTGTGTCAACTTCTTTTTCTCTAAATCCCATATTTTAATTACTCCCAAAAATCCCGCTCCAGACAACTTTGTGCCCTCAGAATTAAAGCTTATATTTTGAATTAATTCCCCTTCCGTTGGAAGTGAAAATTTACTTTCTCCGGTTAGTGGGTTCCAAACCACCAGGTTTAACGATGCGCCCATACTTACAAGATCTTTCCCATTGGGCGAAAAAGCAACTGGCCAAAGCCCCATAATTGTTCGAACGATTTTATTTTGTTCTAAATCCCATATTTTTATTTGTAAATCCAGCGTAGATGCAGCCATGTATTTACCTACCTGATCATAAGCCAAATTCACAATTTTATTTCCTTTGGGTTTGAATGTTTTAATAATTCTTCCCGTCTTTTGATTGATATAGTGGATCATATTATTCTCAGCAATAAGAAATATTTTTTCTTTTGGATGAGCTTCCAATGCAAATGAAGAAAACACGTTTATATTGAGCGTAGATTTCTCACTCATTTTTGGGATGTTCCATAATTTCGTAGCACCAGTATGACCTGTTGTAATTAATGTTTGTGATTTTTCATCAAACTTTAAATCAAAAATGCGCCCTTCATGACCTTTTAACACTCCTACTTTTGATAAGTCTTTTGTTCTAAAAACATGTACTTCCCCTTTTTTGCCGTTCTCTTTTCCATCAAATGCCGCAACTAAAAACTCTCCTTTTGAATCCATATCCATTCTACAAGTTGAATATTTAAACTCTTTGAAAACCTGGTTTTCTTGAAGTACCTCTCCAGTTGCTAAATCAATTTCATAAAACTTTGACTTGTAATCATACCCAAAAACTGTATTTCCATTTGGATGGGCTTTGATTCTTTGCATTCCAATGTTTTCAAACACTTTTTTATCCGAACCATCTTTATAATTGATAGTAGTTAGGTTGTTGTTATCGTCTATGTAAACGATTTTTTCATTTTTCAAACAGTAATCAAACTGCATCATAGATGAACTGGCGGGGAACTCGAATATAACCTCCCCGGTTTCAACATTCCAAAGTTTAATCGTTCCATGGTTTAATCCAGCACCAACATATTTACCGGAATGATCGAACTTTAAAAAGTTGATTCGTCCATCGTTATCTGCTAATGTCCTCAGCTCTTTCCCTGAGCCTGCATGAATGATTTTGACAATACTCTCCGTTCCGCCACTTGCAATCCATTCTCCATCTGCGCTCATATCAATTGTGTTAATTTGACTTGCGTGACCTGTACTTACAACCATTTCTGGTCTTTGAGAGAAAAGAGAAGTCGAGAAAAGTAAGATGGATATAAAACTTAGAACCTTCATAATTCATTGATTAACAATTATCGTACTAAAATAAGAATCTTAATTTCAGTACTAATAGATTTTCACTTGAAGATTCTTGGATTATTTGTCTTTGGCACAAAAAATGAATAAATTAGTTTTATCTAAATTTCAATCAATCATTTACTTATGAATTTAAAATTAACGTTAATCCTTGCATTTGCAATCACTTTCGCAAGTTGTTCTAAGGATAAAAAAATTGAACGGAAACTTCCAAAAGGAGATGGTATTTGGAATATCACATCAGCAGCTTATGTCTTTACAGAACAAGATGTAAATGATGTGAATATTAGCCAAGCAATAAGCTCAGGAACTAAGTCCAACATTGGAAGTTTTACTTTTGGGAAAGATGGAATTGGGTCATTTTCCTTTACTATAGACTCTTTTACAAGAGAAGGTTCTTTCACATGGATGGTAGTAGAAGAGGAAGTTTCTATTGTTTACACATACATCAATTTAGCCGATATTTTTTCTGGAACAGGTGACTATGACCAAGTTGTGGGTGCTTTTTCTGGAATATGGGAGAAAAATTCTTGGACTTTGAACGGAGGTGATGTTGAACAACACTTTGACGGTACGGGAAATATGGATGTTACACAGACTGTTTTAGCAGGAACTTTTGAATTAAGTAACTAATCTTTTTTCAAATCAATTGTCAACCACGGGTTTTCATACGAATACTCTGACATTACCATATAATTGGCAAACTTTGGAAGGAATAAACTTTTCCTTCTATTATTGAGATTTATAATAAGTTCGTCTCCGAATTTCTTTAGCGTAAATTCTTCCTCTTTAATAAATGGGATTTTCATTTTGACACGGTACCCCCCTTTAATGTCTATTACTTCCAGAGGGTTTTCTAAATGATAAACGCCCGTAGGATCTAAGTCTTGATAGATTGTTTCGCCAATTTGTTCCAATAAATTCATTCCAAAAACCTCTTCTCCAAGATGACCCACTTTAAAAATTGGTAAAGGATCAAAACTTTCTTCTATTTCAGCTAAATACTCTTTTTGTTTGTCAATATACTTTTTGAAGAATGAATCATTATTTTCAGGAAGAACCCGATTAACAATTATTGCATCGACATTATAGCCGTACAACTGTAAGTAAGAATAAGCTCTTTTGGCTTCCTGTATAACCATCTTTTCAGGATTAGCCACTATTCTTATTGAGCAGATTTCTGGATCTAAAAATACTTTCTGAATTGACTCTAGCTTGTCAAATAAACTTTCCAATTCTTCGTAGCCCTTATCAACTGGTATTCCAGTAGTTTTTCGAACAACTTTTCCTAGTGTCTTTATTGCAAATTTCTGACCTGGAAATGCTTTTGTCAGCCAAGATTTTGTGACTTGAGGAAGGCTCAATAAAGTTAATGTTTCCCCAGTTGGAGCACTATCAATTACAATTACATCGTATGCTTTTTCTCTGTAAAATTTCTCTATCCATAAAAAAGCTGCTCCTTCTTCCATCCCGGGCAATACTGACAACTCTTCTGCTACGACATTATCAACTCCTTGAAATTTGAAAATTGCACGCATCATTTCACGCATATTCCCCCAATGCTTTTTCATCGAGTAATAAACATCAAATTCCATACACCACAAGTTCTCTTCAATCTCCTGTGGTTCAGGTTCAAGTTGTATGTCCAATGCATCGCTTAAACTATGCGCAGGATCTGTGGAAATAATTAAGGTTTTCTTTCCTTGCTGAGCGCAGCGAATAGCAGTTGCTGCTGCTGCCGTAGTTTTTCCAACACCCCCTTTCCCCGTAAATAACAGAATTCTCATGTATGCAAATTATGAGGTGAAAGTAAGAATTTCCAATCGATTTATCAGTTCCTAATGAGACTAGACGACCATTCGTTTGCTAAAAAATCATGTATTATTGAGCTTTTTGTTGTAATTTAACCCCCTGTAGCTTAAAAAAAGCATTTCGTTTTTGGCTATCAACTTAATTTATCATGATGAAAAAATCTTTACTTTCTATAGTTCTATTCACTTCAATAATTTCAAGCTTTGGTCAGGTTTCTGATCAACAACACCCTCTTGAAAAAGAAGAGGCAAAAACAAGCTCAAGCAAAATTATTAAACTACAAACACCATTGCATCAGCTTAAAGGTGTTTATAAACAAAATGGAACAACGAAAAATTCATTTGTTGCAAACATGAAACTAGTGAAGGATGAGTCTGATACAGTAAAGCCTCATCAATTATGTGACCATGCAAATGGAAAATGTGATCCACGGAATTTGCCATTATCTAATGATGGCAAGTTACTTTCTGTAGATGGGTTTGAAGTAGACTTTAGAGTTCCAGATAATACAGAAATTTCATCTGTTTGCTTTACACCAAGGCCTTATGTTAATGGTTCTACAAAAGATATGAGTTGCTCATTTACAGTGCCTTGTGATGATGCTTCAAATAGGGATGCTGCTGCTGCACCTGTTAAATATTTTCAATTAGTATGGCATGTATTGCAAACTACTGCAGGTGGAGCCTCATCCAATATTGACCAAACAAGAATTGACCAATTAATGGCTGAACTTAACGCAGATTACGCACCTTATAATATGATTTTTTGTGCCGACCCAACCAACTTCGTAATTGATGATGTTAATTATAACCACGATGAAAATACGGAGGAAGTTCAGTTAAAAATGGCTCATATTACTAATCCTGCTCAATTAATCAATATTTATGTTGTTGGTTCTATGGGAGCAGGAGGATATGCTCGTTTTCCGTATGACCCTATGGGTGGAACGAGTAGTACTTCAAGCGGTATTGTTTTGAACAGAGGAAATTGTAATGTAGGAACACACACACTTGCCCATGAAATGGGACATACGTTTGGTTTAGAACATACCTTTTCTGGTGTTGACGAAAGAACACAATGTTCAAGTTGCTATGAAAAAGTAAGAAATGCAAATGGTTCTTCGAACACTTCAGGTGCTGCTACTCCAAATGGAGGGCCATATACTGGAGAAGGTGATAGAGAAGGTGACTGGTGTTCTGATACAAACCCTCACAATACTTACGCTTACAATTGCTCTTCAGACCCCGTTACTACAGGAGCATGTAATGGTGGTTTCTCATGGAATGCCGCTGTAAACAATCATATGTCTTATTCATTCTGTTCTTCTCAATTTACAGACCAACAAGGAAGAAGAATGCATTGTATGACAAATACCTATTTATCTAGCTGGACTTCTTATGGTGGAGGAGTATGTGGAGCGCAGCCTCCAGTAGCTGAATTTGTTGGAACTCCAACTGTGTGGCAAGCCCCTTCTAATGTTACTTTTACTGATTTATCTCAACCTTCTTCAATTATTACACAGTGGGATTGGACATTTGATGTTGGTGGATCAAATACGGTTACATGTACAGGTTGTGTTGGAGCAACGGCAACTTTTACAGGTCAAGTTCCTCCGACAGATATTGTATATCCAAACCCAGGCCTATATACTGTTTCTCTTACAGTATCAAGTGCCAATGGACCCGATACTGAAACTAAAGTAGATTATATTTTGGTGAACGCTCCTGCTGGTGATTGCGATACACTTACTACACAATGGGAAAATCCTACACCTACTGTTATTACCTATGGTTTTGGAGGCGGTTGGATTTCCGGAATTCCTGATCCAATTAACATGGTATTACCAACAGATCCTAAAGGGGTTTATGAAGCTTACTTTTCTCCTAATCCTGGAACCACTCCAGTGGGTGCTATAAGAGTCGGTTTAGGGTCATTAAGAGACGACGATGATGATATTGTATTTCAAGTAGTTGTTTATGACGATGATGGAGCGGGTGCGCCTGGAGTATTGCTTGGAGGTGTAGGAGGAATCTCTCCGACACAGTTAGGAGTTCCTGGACCAGGTAGTTACAACGAATTCTGGATCCCTTTCCCCAATGCTCCTATACCTACAACGGGACTATTCCATGTTGGTGTTGAAATTTTCTCTGGAGGTGATGCAACAGACACGTTGATTGTAATGACTAGTTGCTTAGGTCCTACTGGTTGTGGTGTTGCGCAAGGAGAAGCAGATGCATCTAATACTATTTGGACTACTGGTTATGGATATGAGAACTTCTTAGTGGATTACGGTGCCGATTTTGACGTTGATATAATACCAATGCTTGGAGAATATAAACCACTACCACTAATAGAAGGCTATACTGAAAATGTAATTTGTGATACAACTTTTGTTACCTTGTACGATACGGTACTATATAGTATTCCAAGTGGATGGACATTTACCTTTGCAGATGGCACCATTATCAATTCTGCAACTGACCCTGAGACAATTAATCGAGTTTACACTCAACCTGGACCAGACACAGTTACAATTGCAGCGGTAAATGATTGTGGTCGGGGAGATACAACTGTTTGGATTATACCTTATAATTTTATGACTACTCCTGATGCGGACTTCACAAAGGATTTACCAAATCCAATTTGCCTAACTGCACAACCTATCACATTTACTGCTAATACTTCAGGCTACCCTGATTACACTTGGGATTTTGGCGATGGAACAATTGTCTCCTCTGGAAATAGCAGCCAAACACATACTTATGCAGCCCCTGGAATATATTATACCTCTTTGACAACAACCGAAATGAGCTTTGAAGCCTCCGACACTTTATACCTAGAAAATTTTGAATCAGGTTGGCCAGCGGGTTATGCCCGATTTGACAATGATGCATGGACACCTGACCCTTCTGTCAATCCGCCTTTTACAGGAACAAATGCTACAGCTTGGCTAGATATGGATGCTGATGGCAACGGAAATACTGAAGCAGTAAGTACCTCTTGGAATGGTGCTGCTGGTGAACTTGCTGATGATTGGATGCTAACAACAGCTATTGGTCCACTACCTGCAAATCAAATGCTTAACTGGGATGCAGAGGCTTCTGATGTGAATTTTCCCGATGGCTATGAAGTCCGAATTTCAACCACTCAATTACCTGCAAACACTACAAATTATAGCACCGTTTTATTTTCTATTGGTGCAGAAAACTCTTTTCCAATTACCCGACGAGTAGACCTTTCTGCTTATGCAGGTCAGACTGTCTATCTTGCATTTAGAAATAATTCAGATTGGATGAACCTTTTGTATATTGATAACATTAGAGTAGGTACAATAGGAACTGGTTGTAGCTTTACAGAGCAAAAACTTGATTTTGTTGAAGTAACAGACTGTTCTGTAATTCCTCCAACTGCTGATGGTTCTGCTGATGTTAATTCTGGTTGTGCACCATTGAATGTTACATTTACAGATGTTACATCAATTGGAGATCCTGCAACATCATGGTTATGGAATTTCGATGATGGAACTTTTTCTACTGATCAAAACCCACCTATGCACACTTATACTGCTATCGGAACTTATAATGTTATTTTTGAAGCATGTAATTCAGGTGGATGTACAACCGAAACCATTGTAATCACGGTTACTGGTATAGCAGAAGACCCTACTTATACCTACAGTTCAACTACTGAATGTCAAAGTGGTACAGACATGTCTGCAACAATTACGGGTACGCTTGGGGGAACTTTTACATCTGTTCCTGCTGCTGGTATTAGTTTAAATGCTGCTACTGGATTTATTGATGTTTCTGCTAGTACAGCAGGATCATATGACATAACTTATACAACCCCTGGAATTTGCGCAAATACACTTACTATTTCTGTTACAATTAATGCTGATCAAGACGCTTCCTTTAGTTATGCTTCAGCATCATATTGTGCAGGAGGGGTAGATCCAACACCAACAATTACAGGAACTGCTGGAGGCACTTTTACTGCTGCACCAGTTGGGCTAAGTTTAACAGCAGGAACAGGAGTTGTTGATTTATCAGCATCAACCCCTGGAGCTTACACAGTGACATATACTACAGCTGGACCATGTGCTGCTAATTCAAATGTAGCCATTACAATTGTTGCTGAAGATGATCCAACCTACACGTACAGTTCAACTACAGAGTGCCAAAGTGGTACAGATATGACTGCAACAATTACGGGTACAACTGGGGGTACTTTTACCGCTACGCCTGCTGGTCTTACATTGAATGGTACAACTGGATTAATAGATGTCTCTACTTCTACACCGAATACTTATGATGTAACCTATACAACTGCTGGTGCATGTCCATCTACACTTATTATTTCTGTTACTATTAATGCGGATGAAGATGCTTCATTTACGTTAAACTCAGCTAATGAATGTCAAAGTGGTGCTGATGTAACTGCTACTATCACTGGAACTGCAGGTGGCACATTTACATCTGCTCCTGCTGGTTTAAGTATAAATGGTGCAACTGGTGATATTGATGTTTCTGCTTCATCTGCTGGAGCGTATACAGTTACATATACAACTGCGGGAACATGTTCGGCTAATTCGAATCAGGCTATTACAATTGTTGCAGATGAAAACGCAACTTATTCGTATAGCTCTACTACGGAATGTCAAAGTGGGACAAACATGACTGCTACTATTACTGGAACTGCAGGAGGTACATTTACTGCTACGCCAGCTGGTTTAACAATAAATGCAGGAACTGGTCTTATCGATGTTTCAACTTCTACAGCTAATACTTATGATGTTACTTATACCACTCCAGGGACGTGTTCAGCTGCCCTTATAATTTCTATCACAATTAATGCTGATGAAGATGCTTCATTCTCATATTCTGCTGGAACATTCTGTGAAACTGGGACCGATCCTCTTCCAACAATCACTGGAACAGGTGGGGGTACTTTCTCTGCAACTGGTGGTCTAACGATCAATGCAGCTTCTGGATTAATAGACCTTGATGTACCAGGTGTAGGCTCATACACTGTTACGTATACAACACCTGGAGCATGTCCTGCTAACTCCAATTTTGCGGTAAATATTACACTTGCTCCTGATGCAACATTTAACTATACAGGATCACCTTATTGTGAAAATGGAGGCACAGCTTCAGTGACATTTGGAGCAGGAGCCAGCGGAGGCGTGTTTACAGCATCTCCTGCAGGTTTATCCATAAATGCAGGAACTGGAGATATTGATTTAAACACTTCAACACCTGGAACATATACTGTCGATAATGACATCGCTGCTGCTGGTGGATGCGCAGCTGCAAATGCCTCAACATCTGTTACAATTGACCCTGCAGAAGATGCAACATATACGTTTAGTTCTGCTACAGAATGCCAAGGAGGGACGGATATAACTGCTACTATTACAGGTACTGGTGGTGGTGCTTTCTCCGCGTTGCCTGGAGGCTTATCATTGAATGGAGCAACTGGCGATATTGATGTATCGGCTTCAACTCCGGGGGTATATACGGTTACTTATACTACAGCAGGAACCTGTTCTGATTTCCTTGATATTGTGGTAACAATTTCCATGGATGAAGATGCTAGTTACTCTTATAGTTCAACAACAGAGTGTCAAAGCGGCACAGATATGACAGCTACAATCACAGGAACAGGTGGAGGTACATTTACTGCTACACCTGCTGGATTAACAATTAACGCAACTACTGGAGCAATTGATGTTTCAGCTTCTACAGCTAACACTTATGATGTTACATACACAACTCCTGGGACATGTTCTGTTTCATCTATTATATCGGTTACTATCAACGCAGATGATGACCCTTCATTCACATATTCAGCTGGAACTTATTGTTTAACTGGAACTGATCCTATAGCAACTATTACAGGAACAGGCGGAGGAAACTTTTCTGCAACAGGTGGACTTACAATTAATGTAAGTACGGGTGAAATTGATCTTGATGTTTCTGGGGTAGGAGCTTACACAGTGACATATACAACTACTGGTGTTTGCCCTACAAGTAGTAATGCTGCTATAAATATTACACTTGCTCCTGATGCAACATTTAGTTATGCTGGAACACCATATTGTGAAAATGGAGGAACTGCTGGAGTAACGTTTGGTGGTGGTGCAAGTGGAGGTGTATTTTCGATTTTACCTGCAGGAGCGGGCCTAAACTCATCAACAGGAGATATTGACCTTTCATTATTACCTCCTGGAGCATACACTGTATCAAATGACATAGCTGCTGCTGGTGGTTGTGCTGCAGCTAATGCAACTGCGTCTGTTACAGTTAACGCACTAGACGATGCTGGATTTAGTTATACCTCTACTGGGTACTGTCAGTCAGAAGTCGGCCCAACACCTACTATCAACACAGGTGGGGGTACATTTACTTCTACACCAGCCGGATTATCTATTAATGGGGCAACAGGAGAAATTGACGTATCAGTATCGACTACCGGGACTTACACGGTTACTTATACAACTGCAGGAACTTGCCCGAATAGCTCGAATGCATCAATTACAATCACTTCGGATGATGATGCAACGTATACTTTGAGTTCAGTTTCTGAATGTCAAAATGGAACAGATATAACAGCTACTATTACAGGTACGCTTGGAGGTGCATTTACAGCATCACCAGCTGGTTTGGTTATCGATGGAGCAACTGGCACTATTGATGTATCAGCTTCAACCGGTGGTCTTTACACAGTAACGTACACAACGACAGGTACCTGTCCTTCAACCTTAGATATAGCAGTAACAATTACAGATGATGATGACGCTACATTTAGTTATGCCTCTTCATCATACTGCCAAGCTGATGTCGATCCAACCCCAACAATATCTGGTGACCCTGGAGGCGCATTTACTTCAAGTCCTGTAGGTTTAGTTATTGATGGAGTAACTGGTTTAGTAGATTTATCAGCCTCAACTATTGGCTCTTATACAATTACATATACAACGGCAGGGCCATGTGTTACAACCGCAAACGTAACTTTAGATGTAACTACAATTGATGATCCAACATTTAGTTATTCTGCAGCATCGTATTGCGCTGGTTCGGGGACTGAAACTCCAACAATAACTGGTACAACTGGAGGTGGCTTTACTGGAACTCCAACAGGAAGCGGAGTTGACCCTGTGACTGGATTAATAGATCTTGCAACTGCAACAGCAGGAACTTATGACATCACTTATACAACTGTTGGTGCTTGTTCTGCATCTTCTCTAGTAACCATTACAATAAATTCTACCCCAAGTATTACAGTAGTATCAGACATTACTCTATGTGATTCGTTTACGCTACCTGCAATCGGGGGAACTGGACTAAGTGGATCTGAATCTTATTATGATGGGACAGGAGGGACAGGAATAGCTTATGCAGCTGGTTCAGTTATTACAAATTCCATGACATTATTTATTTATGATGTAAATGGAACTTGTTCCGATGAAACTTCTTTTGCAATAACTGTAGACGCAACACCTACAGTATCGGATGCAGGACTTGACCAGACTGTATGTGACACTGTTGACCTTGCTACATTAGGAGGCAACACTCCTGCTGTAGGAGCAGGTACTTGGACTGTTGTTTCAGGAAGTGGAACTTTTGTAGATGATGCTGATGGTGGAACAGATGTTTCAGGATTATCAATTGGAACGAATGAATTCTCTTGGATTATTTCAAATGGTTCATGTACTTCATCTTCTGACAATGTTATCATCACAATGGAAGAATGTTCTTCTATTCTAGTTGTTGAACTTATAATTCCAAGTGGATTTACACCGGATGGTGATATGGTAAATGATGTTTGGGAATTAGTCGGGATTGATCAATACCCAGAATGTACTGTGGAAATTTTTAATAAATGGGGTAATAGTATTTTTACTTCAACTGGTTACCCAACAGCATGGGATGGAAAAGTAAATGGTAGTCCTTTACCTGTTGGAGCATTTTATTACATAATAGTTCTTAACGATGGGGCTTCGGAACCACTAAAAGGAACAGTAACTATCATTAAATAATAACAGCTATGAAAAAGATTATATTAAGTTCAATATTTTTTATTGCAATAGGAAGCACCGTTGTTGGTCAACAATTAGGGCAATATAGCCAATACATTAACAACCATTTTTTAATGAATCCTGGGGCTGTTGGGGCTGAAAATGGACTAGACATCAGCCTAGGGTTTCGACAACAATGGGTTGGAATAGATAATGCGCCTCAAAACTATTATCTAAGTGTAAGTTCTCCATTGAGTACTATTGGTAAAATAACAAACCCATCGTTAAGAACGGGTTCGGGTAGCCTTATTGACGAACAATCTGCAACTCCAATTAAACTTAAACATGGAGTTGGAGGTTTTGTAGCCGCAGACAATTATGGACCTTTTAAGAAAGTCACAGGAGTGTTAGCTTACGCTATTCATTTACCGGTTGCAAATAAATTTCATTGGTCATTTGGTTTAAATGCTGGGCTGTCAAATTTAAATTTTGATCGAGATCAAATTACACTAATAGAAAGTTCTGACAACACTTTTAACTCTTTCGCAGCGGCTCAAGCTAAGATAAATTACTTTGACATGAATGTTGGAACTTATGTTTATAATAGTGACTTTTTTGTAGGGTATTCTTCAAACCAAATGATGCAAAACAAAATTTATTTTGGTGGGACACCAACAAATGGAAAATTAAATGTTCATCATTTTCTGATGGGTGGATATCACTTTAAAATTTCAGATAAAATGAAACTAACTCCTGGTTTCTTGGTTAAATACATGAATCCAGCTCCAGTTTCTTTAGACTTCACTGCAAAATTAACTTTCGATGACACCTATTTTGGCGGGTTTTCTTTTAGAAATGGAGATGCTATTATTGTTATGTTAGGAGCTAAATTTAACGAAATGTTCCGCGTGGGCTACTCTTTCGACTATACATTGTCTAATCTTTCAGATTATAATTCTGGGGGTCACGAAATCATGATTGGCATACTTATTAATAAATAAAAAATGAAGTTCATTAGTTCAGGCTTATTATTTGTGGCATGCCTGTATGGAAATGCGCAAGAAGAGGTTGTCAAGTATGGAGATGCAACTCTTTTGTCAACTGTAGTAAACTCGAATCAAGATGATATTATGCCATTGGTTTCTCCTAGTGGTGAAACATTGTTTTTTGTTCGTGATGAAGAAGGGCAAAATATCTTTAGTTCAACAAAAGATGGAGATACTTGGGGGCAAGCAACAGTTAAAACCAGTCATTTAAATAACAAGCTGAATAATGCCGTTGTTGGCATTTCAAAAGATGGGAACACATTATACCTTATTGATGCATACAAAAAAAAGAAAAATGATAATCAGGGTATTGCCATATCACATTTAAAAGGAGAAAAATGGTCTAATCCAGAATACGTCGAAATTCCAAACATGACGTATATTAATGACCACTTCTATGGCTTTTATGTTAACCCTGATGAAAGTGTAATGCTAATTTCTATGGTTTCTGAGAGTGGACAAGGAAAGGAAGATTTACATATTTCTTTGAAAGAAGGTGATAATTGGACTGCACCTAAATCTTTGGGGGCTAATGTAAACTCATCAGGTTATGAAATGTCTCCTTTTCTATCGCCTGATAATAATAGAATTTATTTCTCTAGTAATGGTTTTGGAGGAGAAGGTGACGCTGACATTTTTTACATCGATAAATTAGGAGATGACTGGTTTACCTGGAGTAACCCTGTAAACTTAGGTTCCAATGTAAATTCAGCTGGTTTTGATGCATATTTTTCTATTGGGATGAATAATCTTGCCTATTTTTCAAGTAACCGAAATAATGGTCAAAACGACATTTTTTCTACACAAATAACGATTGAAATCATTGAAGAAGAAGAACCTTTTGTTGAAACAATCCCTGAAGAGGAGCCAGTAGTAATAGAAGAAAAAGCTCAAAACGCGATTTATAAAGTTCAAATAGCCGCTTACGAAAATGCTTCAAATTTTGACGCTAGTCACCTAAGTAGTTTTGGGAACATAGAAAAAGTTGTCTTAGAGGATGGTATTACACGTTTCACCTTAGGAGAGTTCAAAACGCTGGATGAAGCTATTAAATATAAAGAAGAAGTTATTGAAAAGGGACAACCTGATGCATTTGTTATCATGTATTCTGAAGGTGAACGATTATACCCAGAACTTGATAACGGATCTAATTTTGAATAATATTTTGGTCGGATAGTTCCAACAAACATATCACACACGTTCCTGAGGGATCACTTGTGACTGTAAAGGTTCCGCCACTCTCTAAGCATCTAAACTCCATATTTTTTAACCCGTTCCCAGATTCAACCTCATCAAGATTAAATCCTTTTCCATCATCACTAAGAACAATCTCTAACTGACCATTTTTTTGAGTAAAACGAATATTGATGTTTGCTGCATGGGCGTATTTAACTGTATTCTGAGAAAATTCTTGCACCAGTCGAAATAAATTCAATAACTGAACAGATGATAATTTTATGCTGTTGTCACATTTATCTTCAACAATTAATGGAACCTCAATATTGTGCGCAAGTTCTCTGATTTTAATAATTAACAAACCCAACTCCCCGTCACTATTTTTCATCGCCCAAATAGTATTTCTAAGCTCTTTCATTGTCCCACGACCAAAATCACTTATTGTCGTCAGTTTTTTCTCCGTGGGTTCATTTTTTTCAACATAAGACAAGTTGTCAATTGAACTTATCATAAATGTCAATTGAGCTCCAATATTATCGTGCAATTCTCTAGAAACTCTAAGCTTTTCATCATCAATTTTTTTCTGATTTTCGGCATTTATCAGCTTTGTTTTTAACCCAAACTTGACGCGTTGATTGTATCTCTTTTGCTTTTGATAGGCATATATTACAAAAATAACTACGACCAAAAAAAGAGCGAAAATCAATGATAATATTAGCTGTGTGGTTTTTTGTTTATTCTCCAATTCTTTCTCTGCATTAATCGTTCTTTGATTATATATTTCAACTGCACCTTCAGCTATTTTCCTATCCTTCTTTTCAGTCTCAAATTTAATTTGTAAGCTAGCTATTTCATTGTTTTTTGACTCATTTAGCAGACTGTCTTTCAACTCATCATACCTTACTTGATATTGATATGCCTGTTCAAAATCATTAATCAACCGGTAAGATTCAGCTAGTTTTTTTAACGCATATTTTGCTAAATGAGAATAGTTATTTCCACACTTTTGATATGCTTTTAAGTAATAATTGATAGCCATTTGGTATTTGTCCATTGTAAATTGTAAATCTCCGATATACAATTCACTATCAATTATACCATAAGCATCATTGCGAAGTAATCGGATAGCGTAGGATTCTTGAAACAATTGATTGGCTTCAACAAAAGAGGAGGCCTCCATTTTTAACTCTCCTATTTTATCCAAACTGTAAGGTATTCCAATACTATCATTTCTATCTCTAGTAATAGCAAGTGATTTGGAATAAAAGTAAAAAGCACTATCTGCGTTACCTTCCATTTTTTTAAGCGTACCATAGTTGTTATACATAGACTGTAATAGCTTAACATCTTTAGACTTCTCCGCTTTCGTAATTCCTGTCAACATGTATTCATTTCCAAGATCTAAGTCATAATCCTTTAGGCTAAATCCAAGTGATGCATATACTCCACCTACTAAAGCTTCTTCATCCAACGCTTCGAATATTCTAATTGCCTCAAGCGCCTTTTCAATACTGGATGGATAATTCGCTTTTAACTGGTATACTATACTTAATTTCTGATTTATTTCCCCACAAATGGAATCTTTTCCCATTTCTTTGGAAAGCTTTGCAAACTCTATAAACAACTTTTCAGAAATTGATAAATCTCCAACAAATTTGTCATATGGGATTTTAGAGATTATGTCCAATTTTTCTGAATTTGTAGATTTATCACATAACTCAGAAATACTATCCATATAGTTTTCTTGTCCATAAAAAAACAAGTTCCAGAATAGGAAAAACAGTATTACTAATGGCTTAATCATAGACATCTCAAAGATAGTTTATTTCAATAATATTAAACATCCATACACATTGATTCGTCATAATGACACCATAACTTTTCATAATTTATTGTGGTTGTCTTATTTTAGCTTTTATAGCTGAAACCTAAATGCACTTTTAGCGTTCAAGTTATTCGATAAAACCAATGAAACCAAGCATAATTACATATCGAAAATATTTAAGTTTTCTGATATTCCTTTTTATTTCAATTCTAGGATTTACTGCAACAAGAACCTCGGTACAGCCCGGAAATTGGAGCGATAACGCGACTTGAGATGGAAATAGCCCGGGGAAAAATGATATTGCTATTATTAACCATGACGTTAGTTTTGATAATGGGAAAATTTCAAAAACAATTACCATTAACGCTTCTGGAATACTACGAATTAACAAGAAAGATAAAACCACGACTTTAATTAATAATGGATTATTAAACTGTGAAAGCCAAGATTTTGAAATCCAATTTTTCACCAATAACGGAACAGTTATAGGAGGGAAAAAATTAAAGATTAAAAAAAACGGTGCAACAATATCTGGTATTGGCCAAATAAATAACACTGGAAGAGTTGTCTTTAAAGATGCTATTACCATAACAACTGGAACAATTTTAACCCGAAATAATGGTGATACTAGAATACAGAAAAACACTAACGTTATTAATCTTGGAACAGTCGATATCAATGGTAATTTAACAGAAAAAAATGGATCTTCACAATGGACAAACAGTACCAATGCAACTCTTAATATTGAAGGTAGCTTATTTGCAGGAGCAGGGGTTTTAAGCGCAACTGGAGTGGGAAACACTGTGAGATATGATGGTCCATTGAGCCAAAATATAAAAGACCCTGTAGCCAGTACATATACTAATCTCGCAATTAATGGAGCTGGAGACAAAATACTTCAAAACAATATCATCCTATCAAACAACTTAACCATTGAGGGCGCAAACTTAACACATAACAACGGCACCCTAGTTTCTTCATTATCGATTGCAGGTGATTGGTTAAATACTGGAGGAACTCATGATGGTACTGAAGGCGTTGTTACTTTAACTTCTACTGCAATTCAGAAAATTTCACACACATGGGGCACGAGAACGGAATCTTTCTTTCAATTGTACATTTCTGGTGCAAGCACAAAAACTTTGGATGCGCATCTTTTAGTAAACGATTTTTTTGAAATTAACTCTGAAATTGATGTAAGTATTGATGATTACCAATTGGAACTGAAAAAAGATTTTGATATTAATGGCTCTTTCTTGCCTCAAAATGGATTGGTAAAAATGACTGGAAGTGTTGCACAAAATATTAACTGTACTGGAATTGGGACATTTTTTGATTTGGAAATTGATAATACAGCAGGTGTTTCTTTAAACACAGGAACTTACAATGTAAGAGGTACCGTTCGACTTACAAATGGACTTTTTACAACAAATAATGTCATTACCTTAATTTCGGACGGAACGTATCAAGGTAGTATTGGTGAAATTACGGGAGGAGATATATCAGGGGATGTGGTATTACAAAGATACATACCGCCAGGAAATACTGACTGGCGGTTATTGGCTTCTGGAATTTCAGGAACATCTGTTTCTGATTGGAATGACGATTTCATTACAGCTGGATTTACTGGTTCAGATTTCCCTACTTTCAGTTTTACTTCTATGTATTCATACGATGAAACCGTATCGGATCACAGAGATAGTGGATGGGTTGCTGTTCCAAATATTACACAAGCTACAACTCCTGGGAAAGGTATTATGTGCTATGTGGGTGATGGTCAAACGACAACAAATGCAATTCCATTAGATGTAACTGGCGCAATTAATAAAGGTACCATTGGAATACCTGTTACTTATACGGGAGGATTTAGTATAAGCGATGATGGGTGGAATCTAGTTGGAAACCCATATCCTTCTTCCATTAATTGGGATGCAACTGGATGGACCAAAACCAATGTACATGATGTTGTTTATATCTGGGATCCATCTATTGGGAATTTCTCTGTTCATATCGGAGGAGCATTTCCTGCGGATATTTTAGGAGGTAGTAATATCATTGGTTCAAGTCAAGGATTTTGGGTTCAAACAAGTGGATCTTCTCCAGTATTATCGGTTTCTGAAAGCTGTAAAAACAGCTCAGATGTTTGGAAATTAAATAACACCTTTCAAGAATCTAAATTTAAAATTAAGCTTTCGGATGGGAATTTTACAGATGAAACTATGATTCGTCTCATTCCAGGTGCAACTCCTCTTTTCGATGAAAACATGGACGCTTCGAAGCTATATAGCATGAAAAATGATGCGCCAGGAATAGCATCCGTAGTGGGAGAAAAAGATTTAGCCATAAACAGTTACTCAAATAACGAAAATCTAGAAATCCCAATAAGATCTTTTGCAAGAGTTTCAGGAATCTATACAATTTCGTTTGAAGGCATTGAAAATTTTGAGGCTAGTTCATGTTTGATTTTTGAGGATTTATTCACAGGATTGTCTTACGATCCTAGATCAACCTCCTCAATTACTGTAAACCTAAGTGATACAACAATTAACAGCATCCGTTTTTTACTACATATTTCTAAGCCAATTGAAAAAAACATTCAACATATTTCGTGCAATGGGATATTTGATGGAAACATTACTGTTGTTGGACAAGGAGCAGGAAATTGGGATTATAATTGGTTTGATTTAAATAATGATCTGTTCTCTTCTAGCATTAACTCATTGGGAGGAGATACTTTAGAAAATTTAGGTCCTGGTATGTATATCTTTGAAGTAAATAATGCAGATAGTTTTTGTGGAGGAATTATTAGGGATACAATTCTTATTGAAGAACCTGAAGTGTTAGAGACTATTATCAAGGCAACTCATGAAACTTGTTTTAATAATAAAGATGGCGAAATCCTGTTAAATATAATAGGAGGAACTCAACCATATACTTATCAATGGAATACAGGTACAGCTGACATGAGTATGGAAAACTTAGAGCCAGGCATTTACGGGATACTTGTTGAGGATTTTAACGGTTGTGAAAGAGAAGATTCCATTGAAATTCAACCAGGGGTTAATGTTGTTTCAAATTTTACAGTGAATTTTGACTCAATTAGTCTGGTATCAGGGGGAATTCTTCAAGTAAATAATCTTTCTCAAAGCGCTTTAAATTACTCTTGGGACTTTGGGGATGGAGAGTCAATTTCCACTGAAATGAACCCGTTTCATCAGTATGCTTATCCAGGTGATTATGTTGTTTCTTTAACATCCGTCAATGGGCAATGTACTAGCCAATTTGTGATGGAAATTACAGTGATTGACGATGTCATAAAGCAAGTTTCAGATGGTCTTTATTTTATACAAAATGGATCCAACTTGTCCATTAATTACGAAGAGCAAGCATTGTATAAAAATATAAAATTGATTGACATTTTCGGAAGAGAACATGCTTTAACAATTACAAGTAATGAAATTGGAAAAATTAAATGTGCTCTCCCCAAAGTCTCTTCAGGGACATATATTATTGTTCTTTATAATGAAGTAGAAAAAGATGCAAAAATTGGGAAAATTATGTTGACCAATTAATTCCCTCCAAAAAGTTGCGTTGCAAAAATAGTTGGTAAATCATCTGTTCCATAAGGGTTTTCCTTTAATGCGATACCCACTCCCAAATAAGTGTAACTCTTTTCCATTATGTTTGCTTTATGACCAGGTGAATGCATCCATGAAGACACCATTTTTTCAGCTAATTCCTTGTAGGTTAACTCACGTATTTTCTTTCCATTATTGTGATGGGAAAAAACATAAACACCCTTTATTAATTCAGAATCATATAGGCTGTTGTCTTTGTAATCCAGTGCAATTTCTTCCAAAATATTTTCACCAACGGTTATATAATCTGCATTAAATTTCTCTGCTCGATGAGAAGGAGTTTTATACTTCTTATTTTTTCGGTTAACATGGCTAAAAAAAACCTTGTTTAGCATCTCATAAGAATGAAAAGAAGCTCCTTTTTCTAAATTCTTTCCGTATTTAAATTGACGCTTTTTGGAACGTTCTAAGTTGGTAGAATGAAATATTGCTGCCTGCAAAAGTTCTATGTTCAAGTTTTCCAACCTAGCCGTATCATCAGCATACCCCTTTTCGAAAAATTCTCTAGAATTTGTGGAATAATAATCTTGTCCAAAACTTAAAGATGCGATTAGAATAAATACAAGCAAAATACTACACTTCATATAGCATTCTACTTAAACCAAGAAATTTTGTTTCAATTTTTAATGAGCTGATTTAAACTGCTTCAAGAATCGTAAATCATTCTCAAAGAAATGACGTAAATCGTTCACTTGATATTTTAGCATAGCAATCCTTTCTATGCCCATTCCAAATGCAAAACCAGAATAAACAGAACTATCAATACCACAGTTTTCAAGAACATTAGGGTCGACCATTCCGCAACCCATAATCTCAAGATAGCCAGTATGCTTACATACATTACACCCTTTCCCTGCACAAATCTGACAAGAAACATCAACTTCAGCACTTGGTTCTGTAAAAGGGAAATAAGAAGGACGCAATCTTATTTCTGTTTGTTCTCCAAACATTTCCTGAGCAAAATAAAGTAGTGTCTGTTTCAAATCAGCAAATGAGACATCCTTGTCAATATATAATCCTTCCACTTGATGAAAAATGCAATGAGCTCTTGCTGATATCGCTTCATTTCTAAAAACCCTACCTGGTGATATCGTTCTGATGGGAGGCTTAGAGTTTTCCATTACCCGAACTTGGACAGAAGATGTATGTGTTCGTAATGCAATATCTTTATCAATAAAAAAAGTATCCTGCATATCTCTAGCAGGGTGTTCTTCAGGAAAATTTAGTGCTGTAAAATTATGGAAGTCATCCTCAATTTCTGGACCCTCAGATATAGAAAACCCAATTCTTGTAAACACATCCAATATTTCTTTTCTGACTACGGATAAAGGGTGTCTTGACCCTAATTCAAAAGGTTCTCCAGACATACTTAAATCAAGGCTGCCTTTCTTGGATGCTGAATTTCCTGCACCCGCTTTTAGCTCATTAACTTTTTCCTGAGCAGCTTTTTTAAGGATATTTATCTTTTGACCAAATTCCTTTTTTTGTTCAACTGGAACATTTCGAAATTCTGCTAATAATCCAGTAATTAAACCCTTTTTCCCTAGCATTTTAATTCGAAACGCTTCTATTTCATTTGTGTCAGAAGAATTAAACGAATTAACCTCATCCATTATTGGATCAACCTTGCTCAACATATTCGAATTCTTTTATTTAATTATTTCCATTGATAAAACAATGACATCTTCTAGTGGTCTATCTCCAGGAGCTGTAGCGGTAACACCTATTTTATCAACTATTTCCATTCCTTCTATAACCTCTCCAAAAACAGTGTAGGCATTATCCAAAAATGGAGTCCCTCCTACAGAAACATAATCTTTCATTTGCTCTTCAGTAAATTTAAAAGGTACAAAATCCGCTAAAGCTAGAGGTTTAATCTCTTCCGTTAATACAGTTATTGCTTCTTGCGCTTCTGCTCTTTTCGCAACATCTTGCCCCATTGCTTGTGCTTCTTGTAGACGAACCATGTAAGCACTGTTTTCAGGTGCTTGAATAAATGCTTGCATCAAACCATTTTCCTTTTGCCTGTTTTGCTGCATTTCCATTTGTTCTAGTTCGGTTTTTTGATACGTTTTCCCAGTAACAATATAAAATTGAGAACCGCTAGATCTCTTTTCTGGATTAACATTATCTCCCTGTCTAGCAGCACTTAATGCTCCTTTTTTGTGGTATAAACCATTTTGAATTTCAGCTTCAATAGTATATCCTGGGCCTCCCTCGCCTAATGGAATTCCAGCAGCTGCACCTTTAGAATTAGGGTCTCCACCTTGAATCATAAAGTCTTTAATCACTCTATGAAATAATGTGCTATCATAAAAGTTTTCGTTTACCAACTTAACAAAGTTTTCTTTGTGTTTTGGCGTGTTATTATAAAGAACAATTACTACATCTCCATGCGATGTTTTTATCTTTACTTTGGTTAAACTTTCATTTTCATCTTTAACTTCCTCAACTTTAGGAGAACTTTCTTCCGAAACTTTCGTACTATTCTCTGACTCTGTGGACATACCACAGGATGCTAAAAATGACCATAATACGGTTAGAATTACCATGTTTATTTTTTTAACTTGACTCATATATTATATTTTGATAACTTTGTTACTTTGCAAAGTAAATGATTTTGCAGAAATATATGAGATAAAAACATATTTTACTATGAAAACTACTCTTAGAAATACTTTTTTATTTACAGCACTATTGGTTTTGGTTTTTTCCGTTTCAAGCTGTTATAAGAAAAAAGATACGATTGCCAAGGTAACCGTTTTAGATGCAAACAGTTCTCCAGTTGGAGGCGCAGAAGTTCGTCTTTATTACGGACCTGTTGTTGACTCCGCAAGAATTGATGAATTAGGAACAACGGATGCAGCGGGATTAGCCACTTTTAACTTTAATGAATTATATAAATCAGGACAAGCTGGATTTGCAGTATTGGATATATACGTTGGAGGAGTTGTTGTAGGGATTATTAAAATTGAAGAAGAAACAACCTCTGAAGAAACTGTAACAATCTAGAATTTTTGATTAAAATATTCGATGATGGCTTCCTTCATCATAATTTCTTGCTCCACCTCACTGAGATGGGGCATTTTTTTTATGTTTTCATAATGTGGCCAACCTTCTTCATCCCTTCCTAAAAACTCATAATAACCTGCTGGCTCCAATACGGAACATATTGCAATATGCATCACATCAACTTTTTTATCCTTAGATAACTTCTGAAAGCCCTTGTTTAATTCCTGAACTCCAATCATAAACAGAATGGACTGCATATCCAACTGTTCTCCAAAATGCTTTGATGCAATTTTAACCGTTTCTCGCCACTTTTTTTCCAACTCAAAATTCATAAAACAAAAATAAGGATAATAAGAGGCGATAGCCGAAAAATTAATTTTTTATATTGCAGCATTAAAACTTAAAATCGATGTACAATAATATTCTTACTGATACAAACGGAGCAATCCATAAAATTACAATTAATCGCCCCAACCAATTAAATGCGTTAAACAAAGAAACCATTGATGAATTAGGGAAAGCACTTCAAACTGCTGAAGAAAATAACGAAACAAGAGTTATTATTTTAACTGGATCAGGAGAGAAAGCGTTTGTTGCAGGGGCTGACATCAAAGAATTTGCTGGGTTTTCTGTTGAAGAAGGAAAACTTCTTTCAGCTGAAGGGCATCAAAAGCTTTTTAATCTAGTCGAAAATCTTTCTACACCTGTAATTGCAGCTGTAAATGGATTCGCTCTTGGTGGAGGGCTAGAATTAGCAATGGCATCACATATTAGAATCGCTTCAGATAATGCAAAATTGGGGCTTCCCGAAGTTTCTTTAGGGGTAATTCCTGGTTATGGAGGAACACAAAGGTTATCCCAGCTTGTTGGAAAAGGTAAAGCTTTTGAGTTAATCATGTCTGCAGGAATGATGTCTGCTGAAGATGCTGAAAAATGGGGGTTAATCAATCAAGTTGTTCCCCAAGAAGAATTACTAGCAACCTGCGAAAAATTGGCAAGTAAAATTGCTCGAAATTCACCAAAGGCAATTTCAAGTGCTATTGTCTCCATTAATGCTCAATACAAAGAAGGTGTTGATGGTTATAAAACGGAAATATCTGAATTTGGAAAATGCTTTGGGACTGCAGATTTTAAAGAAGGAACTACTGCCTTTCTTGAAAAGAGAAAACCTGAATTTACAGGTAGCTAATTCTCTTATTTCTTTTTAACAATAATTATAAATTTTCTTCCAACATAGAGAGAGTTATAATGTTCTATATCTAATCAAGTGACATGTTAATAACGCAGTGTTAACAGTTATCAAATTCTAATCTCATATGGAGAATAGATATTTGTTTCTTTGAAGGTTAGAGCAATGAGTACAATAAAAAAATTAGCAGGACAAACAATTATCTACGGAGCAAGTAGCATGATTGGGCGATTTCTCAATTTTTTATTGACCCCTTTATATACAACTACTTTTGTTTTTTCTGCTGAACAATTTGGAATCATTACAGAGATGTATGCTTACGTTGCATTTTTGGTGGTATTCCTTACTTACGGGATGGAAACAGCATTCTTTAGATATTCAACATTGAATAAAAATGAGGGTGAAAAGGTTTATTCTAATGCTCTGTTTTCATTAACAAGTACAACAACTGTTTTTATTTTATTGGCGATTATTTTTTCACAAGATATTGCCGATTGGTTGCGGTACCCAGAACACGCTGAATACATTATTTGGTTTGCTATTATAGTTGGACTAGATGCTTTAGGGGCGGTTCCTTTGGCTAAACTACGGCAAGAAGGTAGAGCTAAACGTTTTGCATTAATTCAGTTTGCAAACGTAGGAGTAAACGTTATTTTAAACTTATTTTTTATTGCTTGTGTATTTAGCACCAACTACATTTTAGATCCTCCTTTAACTTCAAGTAGTTTTGAATGGGTAACACATATTATTTATAATACGGATACAAGTGAATTGAACTGGTTCTTTAGCCTCGTTTACGATCCGAATATTGGTGTTGGTTACGTCTTTATTGTTAATTTAATTGCCAGTGTCGTTAAGTTTTTGCTCTTAGTACCCTTCATGAATTTCAAAGGAGAATTCGACTGGAAACTGCTAAAACATATGCTAAAATATGCGTACCCAATGCTATTTGTTGGATTAGCAGGAATAATAAACGAAACACTCGACAGAAGCATGTTAAAACGAATGCTCACTAGCCAATACATGGAAGCTGGACAATCCGTTACAGAGGCTACAACAAATGCATTAGTCCAGTTGGGTATCTACGGTGCCAATTATAAAATAACAATGTTCCTCGCCATGTTTATTCAGGCATTTAGATATGCAGCAGAACCTTTTTTCTTTAACCAGGAAAAGGAAAAGAATTCCAAAAATGTTATTGCAAAGGTAATGACCTATTTTGTTATTGTAGCAACGGTAATCTTTTTAGGCTTAGACCTATTCCTTCCTATTTTAAAATACTTTACTCCAAATAAAATCTTTTGGACGGGACTGAAAATTGTTCCTATTCTTCTTCTGGCAAACGTGTTTTTAGGAATCTTTGTTAACCTATCTATTTGGTATAAACTTTCTTCAAAAACAAATTACGGTGCTTACATTTCCGTTATGGGTGCAGTTATCACTATTACATTGAACTTTGCATTTATTCCTGCCTTTGGCTATGTTGCCTCAGCATGGGCTACTTTAGCTTGTTACGCTTCAATGATGATTGCCTCCTATTTCTTAGGTCAAAGACATTATCCTATTCCATATAACTTAAAGAAAATTGGAATCTATCTTGGTTTAGGAACTGTTTTATTTCTAATTAAAGTTCCTTTCGAACCATATGCAAGTTATAATTGGTATGTTTATTTATACCACTTTGCGTTAATCATGGTTTTTATAACAGTGGCATATTTTTTAGAAAAGCCAACAAAAAAAGGGCTAATTTCACCACCTTAATTTTGAATATGAAAATTGAATTAATAAATAAATCCAAACACGCTACACCAGCTTACTCTACTCCACTTTCCGCTGGGTTAGATTTAAGAGCAAACCTAGATGAATCTGTAATATTAAAACCTCTTTCGAGAAGCTTAATAAAAACGGGGTTATTTATTGCTTTACCTGAAGGGTTTGAAGCGCAAGTTAGACCGAGAAGTGGCTTAGCCTATAAGAAAGGAATTACTGTACTCAATTCTCCAGGAACTATTGATGCTGATTATAGAGGCGAAATAGGTGTTATTTTGGTAAACCTTTCCAACGAAGATTTTATAGTTGAAGATGGAGAAAGAGTAGCGCAATTAGTAATTGCAAAACACGAGGTAGCAGAATGGATTGAGGTTGAGGAATTAACTGAAACTGAAAGAGGGGCAGGAGGATTCGGAAGCACTGGAGTTAAATAAAAAACATTATAAATGAAGATTATAGTACCAATGGCAGGAAGAGGATCACGCTTAAGACCTCATACATTAACAGTTCCTAAGCCACTTGTCCCTGTAGCGGGAAAACCAATTGTTCAAAGGTTAGTAGAAGACATTACTAAAGTTTGTGGAGAGCCTGTAGATGAAATCGCTTTTATCATTGGTGATTTTGGAGATCAAGTTGAAAAAGATTTAGTTGACGTTGCGGAAAGTTTAGGTGCTAAAGGCTCTATCTACCATCAAGAAGAAGCGTTAGGAACAGCACATGCAATTTTATGTGCAAAAGAATCTTTAAAAGGAAATATCGTTGTCGCATTTGCAGACACATTATTTAAAGCTGATTTTACGCTAGACACAACAACCGATGGTATTATTTGGGTAAGTAAAATTGATGACCCAAGTGCATTTGGTGTTGTAAAATTAGATGATGATAACGTAATCACTGAATTTGTCGAAAAACCTGAAACGTTCGTTTCCGACCTTGCTATAATTGGTATTTATTACTTCAAGGACGGTGAGTTTTTATCTAATGAATTGCAGTATTTAATTGATAATAATATAAAAGAGAAAGGTGAGTTCCAATTAACAAATGCTTTGGAAAACATGAAGCAAAAAGGAACCAAATTCAAAACCGGAGCAGTAAGTGAATGGTTAGATTGTGGAAATAAAAATGCCACTGTATTTTCTAATCAACGAGTTCTTGAATTTGAAAAAGACAAAAACAATGTTTCTGACAAAGCTATTATTGAGAACTCTGTTATTTTACAACCTTGTTTTGTAGCCGAAGGTGCAATCATTAAAAACTCAGTAATTGGACCACATGTTTCAGTCGGAAATAATACCGAAATAACTAACTGTATTATTGAAAACAGCATTATACAAAATGATAGTAAATTAATTGGTGCAAATATTGCCAACAGTATGGTGGGTAATCATGCTAAATATAACAGTGAAAGCAAAGATTTGAGTATCGGGGATTACACCGAAATTAACGACTAAAGTGAATAAGGTAATCTTTATATTATTTTTACTTGTAGGACTCTCTGGATGTCATGCTAAAAAAGGTGCCTCAGGTAAAGGAAGCAAGAGCTCTTTGTCTGAAAAAGAGGATATAGCATTAAAACATCTTTTGATAAAAGGAACGACAGAAAAAGTTCTTGGAAATTACGAAGAGGCTGAAAAAATCTACCTAGAGTGCTTAAAAATAGACTCAAAAAGTGCTGTTACCTATTTCGAATTATCTGGAATTTCCTTATTTAAAAGAGACGAAGAAAAAGCAATTGAATTTGCCGAAAAAGCTGTTGAATATAATCCTAGTAATGGGTGGTATAAAACAAACCTAGCGGTTATTTATCAGCAAGCAAAACTATATGAAAAAGCAGAAGTTTTATACAAGGAGCTAATTACTTTGTTTCCAAAAAGGAGTGAATATCACTTTACACTTGCAGAAGCTTATTTATACCAAGGAAAAATAAAAGATGCGCTTGAAGTATATGGAACAATCGAAAAAATATTGGGGCCTTCGGCAGATTTAATCATTCACAAGCACAGATTATACTTGAGATTAGGAGAATCCGAAAAAGCAATTGCTGAAATACAAAAACTGATTGACCAAAATCCAGCAGATGTTAAGTATTATAGCTTACTAGCTGAATTGTATGAAAACGAAGGGGATGAAGCAAAAGCCTTAGAAATATACAACAAAATGGCCGAAATTGACCCTTCAAATGGTAACGTTCATTTGTCATTATACGAATACTATCGTTACCATGGTAATCAAGATAAAGCATTAAACGAGTTAACACTTGCATTCAACAATGCAAGTGTTGAAATCGATACGAAAATGCAAATAATGTTGCAATTTTTCACTAATTCTGAAAGAAATGAAAAAGTGAAAAAGCAAGCGTATGAACTTGCTGATGTTCTTATTAAAGTCCATCCTGATGACGCAAAAAGCTTCTCAATGTACGGTGATTTCTTATCAAGAGATGGAAAACTTAAGGAAGCTTTACAAATGTTTAAAAAAGCATCTGAAATAGATGAGAGTAAATTTCCCATTTGGAGTCAAATTGTTTTTTTAGAATCAGATTTAAAAGAGTTCGAATTATTAGAAAAAGACACACGTACTGCCTTAGAAATATTTCCTACACATCCAACTTTTTACTTTTTTAATGGTATTGCTAATATTCAATTAAAAAATTACGACCAGGCTATTGAATCATTGTTAGCAGGAAAGGAAATGGTTTTTGATAACAAACAACTTCAAGCTGAATTCTATCAATATTTGGGAGATGCCTACCATGCTAAAAAAGAACATGGTAAATCAGATGAAAGCTACGATAAGTCCTTAGAATATAATCGACACAATCCTTATGTTCTAAATAACTATAGCTATTACCTTTCTTTAAGAAAAGAAAAGTTGGAACTGGCAGAAACAATGGCAAAAGAAGCTAATAATCAAGTGCCAGATAGCCCCAATTTTATTGACACCTACGCTTGGATTTTGTTTTTAAAGGGGGAATATATTGAAGCAGAATCATTACTAAAAAAAGCAATGGGAATCAGTTCTAGTCCAAATGGCACCATTTTGGAACATTATGGTGATGTCCTATTTAAGCTTAATAAAGCTGAAGAAGCAATAATCTATTGGGGGAAGGCAAAAGAAACGGGAGGAGCATCAAAACTTATTGATGAAAAAATACTTGAGAAAACATATATTGAACCAACGATAGAGTAAGGGTGAAACAATTGAAAACGTATATACTTTTATTATGCTCAATAGCATTTCTTTTTTCATGCAGCGGTAGGAAAAAAACAGCTGATGGAGAAAAGATAAAAAATCATTCTCCTAAATATTTAATTGATTCTTTGGCAAAAACTGAGTTTGACTATTCTTGGCTAAGAACCAAAGGAAATGCAACTGTTAATTTTCAAGGAGAAAAAAATACAATTAAAGTCAATTTTAGAATTCGAAAAGACAGTGCCATTTGGACAAATATGTCAAAAAGTGCTGTTCCATTATTAACAGCCCTACTTTCAAAAGATTCTATTAAGTTTCTTAAAAAAATAGGAGGAAAAGAGTACTTTTTGGGAGAGTATAAAGAAATAAACGACCTTATTAATCTGGATTTAAATTATTTGCTCTTGCAAGATTATGTTGCGGGAAACCCAATAATGTTTGATTATGATAGTAAATACAAATCAAAAATAGAAAACGGGATGTATCTTCTATCTTCTGATAAATCAAAAAAAATAGACAAACTACTTTTAAAAGGAAGGGGAAACCATAAACATAAACTCCTTTATCGCTGTTGGATTAATCCCTCAAATTTCAAATGCTCAAAAATTGAAATCAACTTTTTATCAGATAGTAGTCGTTTAGAAGTTAATTACTCAAACTGGATTGATATTAATGGGCAACCTTTTCCTGAGCAATCCTCTATTCATTTTACAACACCGTACGACACATTATCACTAGAGATGAAGTATAGCAACAAGGTTAAAGTAAACGAACCTCAAAAAATGCAATTCAAAGTTAATGATAATTATACACCATTTAAATTAAATGAAGATTAGTAAAGCCATATCATTCTTCATTTTTCTGATTGGTTTTATAACCTCTTTTGGGCAAGACACCGGTAAACTCAAGCAAAAAGAAAGAGAGCTTAAAAACAAAATTTCTAACACGAAATCCTTAATTAAAACGACCAGAAACTCTCAACAAATTACCATTGCAGAATTAGGGATTATCAATCATCAAATTGCATATAGAGAGGAATTAGAAGCGAATCTAAATTATCAAATGCGAAAACTAGATGAGCATTTGAACAATCGTAAAAAACAAATCCTATCCCTTGAAAATAACCTGAAGGAGTTAAAAGAGGAATACGCAAAAATGCTTCAATATGCTTATAAAAATAGAAACACAGAATATCAGTTAATCTATATATTTTCTGCAGACTCTTATACCGAAGCTTATCATAGAATGCAGTATATCAAACAATATAAAGACTATCGAACAAAGCAGGTTGAAAGAATAAACGAAACAAAAGAACTTCTGAAGGAAAAAATAGCAGAACTGGAAATTAAGAAATTAGAAAAGAACGATTTAAAAGCAGTTCAAGAAACAGAAAAAAAGAGCTTTTTAGAAGATAAACAAGCACAACAAATAGCTCTTTCAAAATTAAAACAAAACGAACAACAACTTAAAAACAAGCTAAATAAACAAAATCAGGAGCGAAAAAACCTGGCTTCTGCAATTCGTAAAGCCATAGAAAAAGAAATGGAAAAAGAGGCAAGTTCAAGTAAAGAAGCTGGCTTTAGAGTTACTCCTGAGTCTACTGCTTTATCTAAATCGTTTACAACAAATAAAGGAAGGTTACCTTGGCCGGTAGCAAAAGGTGAGGTTACAGGTAAATACGGCAAACACCTGCATGATGTTGTAAAAACAACCTGGGTTGACAATAAAGGAATAGATATTACAACCACAAAAGGAGCTGATGTTAGAACCATTTTTGGTGGGAAAATAACCAGCATTTTTATTATACCAGGAGCAGGGAAAGTGGTGATGGTTAGTCATGGGAATTATAGAACAGTATACGCTAACCTGAAGGATGTATATGTCGAAAAAGGTGATGAAGTTGGTACCAAAGAATCTATTGGTTCGTTACTTCCCTCAGAGAATGGCAACGTTTCAGAGGCGCATCTGGAAATTTGGAAAATCTCCACAGGAAGTATGGACACAGTGGATCCTTCTCTTTGGATTTATAGATAATTACATCACCATTACTTCAATATCCAAACTACTTAAGGGAGAATATTTTTGTTTTTTAATGCTTTTCACTCTAGCAATAACGGTATTCCCTCTATCCATTTGTTTTGCAATAATCGGATTAACTTTTGGAGAAATATAACCAATTTTAAATCCTTGAAAATATACTTCAATGGCGTTCTTGTCAAAGATGTGATTGTACTCTCTCCTTAATTCTATTGTACTCTTTTCTTTTAATCTTTGATAGATATATATCATTTGATAATGTGTAAGTTCAACAACATTGGTTAGTATTCCAAGGTTTGGCAAAACTTGTAAGGCAGGTGTTGTAATATTTAATTGTCTCATAATTTTCTGATTTTAAGGTTTACGCTGCCAATAATTGTTCATTTAGGACAATTGATTGACCTAATTTATTCTTCAAATTAATTTCACTTATTTCATCATTACTAGAAAACAATTCATTCGTAATTAGCTCAGAAAAATCAATCCCATTAATTGTTGGAATTTTTCCCATTAAATTATTTAGTTCATTAAAATTGATGCTAATGTTGGTAAAGTAGCTCTTCCCTCCTTTAAATACTTTGCAAGCAAGTAATAATCCATCATCATTTCTTTCATATACGATGAAATGAATTTCCATTTTGCTGCCTTTTGTTAATGATTTTATTGTTTTCATAATGCTATATTGTTAATGATTACAATACAAACATCAGAACTTACCACGTAATGTATTTACGTAGTGATTGTTTCTCTCATTTTTCTAGAGAATGAAAAAGGAAAATGCTATTAAAAAACGCAAATAACGTCACTCCTGCTTGGGTTTCTAAAGTATCGTCGCCCAAGAAACTTAATATCGCAATTAGTAGAAACGCTCCATAAACAAACCTATCCTTAGGAATTTTTATAATAGGATATACAAAGGATATGAGCCAAATAAGAAATCCAATAACACCAAATGATATTAGAAATGTCAATAGCTGATTGTGTGCTCTTTTTCGGTTTTCAGCCGTAAGGCTTGAATTCAGTTCTTCATATTTGTTTTCAAAGGCATCTGGCACATCTCCTGTTCCAACTCCAAACCAAAAATTATCCTTCAAAATCAAAACTCCTGTATATGAATAATTAAGCCTTTGGGTTATTGAATGTCCATTTGAGCTAAATCCACTCTCTTTATTTTCAAATTCAAAAAATATTTGATGAAGTCTTTGGGTTATACTAGACAATTTAAGAATGCTAGTAGATCCATTTTCAATCTCGGACACTTCTTCATCGGTTAGTGCTAGAACTCCTTGTTTATCCTTCCTTAGCCCTTTTGAGGTAACGTAGCGATATATAGTTGCCGAAATTGGTTGCCCCTTTTTGTCAAGAGAGTCAAACTTGATACTACTTCTTTCATTCCAAACTTGCTCCACTTCATAAGGGCAGACGTACAACCATAGGTAATAGCCATTCTCTGTAACGAGACTGTTTGTATCATGTATATATAAGGCTCCACTTTGAGTATGTGTATCTAATGATTGAAAATTGGCAGTGTCTTTAATTTTCGAATAATTACTATAAGCATTCAATATGTACATTATCGCAAAAACAACAAAACAGATTCCTATAAATCCTGATATCACTTTAACCTTTATTGACGATTTTACAATTATTACCCAAATAATGGAAAAAGCAATTACCAAACTAAGCACAACTATTCCAGTTCCTGAAAGAATGTAAAGGAAATAGCAAAACCATACGCTAATCAGAATCGACAGCACTTTAAGTAACCCACTTTTCGTAAAGAAATAGTAAAACATTAAAACTATCGCTAAACAGATTAATAGGCTTAACCGAATGTGAGAAATAAAAAAGGAAATGTTTCGCACATCAGATACTCCTGTCTTTATCGTAAATAATTCTAAATAGGCTCCGTAACTAATCCAAGTACTAACCAACAACCCTAAAATAAAAACACCTATAATCAATTCGTATACCTTTCTAGACAACATTGGGATTGACCCTATCACTATGGGGAAGCTTAATAAAGGTAGTTTCCTAATAATATCATGAAATGCATAGTCGTAATTCGAAGAGTTTAAAAGCCAAATTATGTGAACAACAAAGCCCAGTGCTAAAATTAATGGTGCATATTTATATGATTTTATCCGCTCCCATTTTTCCACATATTTGCCTTCTAAAACCCAAGCCGAAGCAAGAATTATTGAAGAAAGGCTCATTAAAAATTTCCCAGTAGAAAGACCAATTGCCAATAATAAAAAAGCAAGTATATAAATCTTGGTATAAGGAAGGTATTTACTAAACACTTTTATTTTGATTCTCCTGCTAAAATGCTTTTATACCTTTCTTGATTCTTCAAAACATCTTTCGCTTCTTTCATGAAAGGATCCTTTTTTAACGATGCTTCTACTCTTCCGTTTTGATAGTAATACCTTGATACAATTTCATTTTCAACAAGCTCTATTATTTCGTCCTTGTATCGAATCATATCATCTTTCAGGCTTGGTTTTAATTTCGCTAAAAGTGCGTTAAATTCACTTTCAGAATCTCCATAATACTTCTCGTCTTTAGCAACTTCTTTTAGCTCTTCCAACATTTCTTCAGAATCTGTAGTATACTTTATTTCTTTATCTCCTAGATATGCAATAAAATCATTGTAATCTGCATCTGATAATGAAAATTTATTTGCAGCAGCGATTTCAGAATGTTTTCTTTTATACTCTGTTGCATAATTAAATACATAATTTTTCAAAACAAGAACAGATGTCAACTTACTATACACTCCTGGTTCTATTTTTATTTCTGGTTCTACACCTCGTCCATCTTTTACTTCTCTCCCATTACTTGTTGTAAACGTTTTGATTAGACTGTCCGCTACTTCTGAAACAGTTCCTCCAGCATCTCTATGGGCATAATCCAATTTTTGTATACATCGTCCACTTGGCGTATAGTATTTTGCAATTGTTAGTTTTACTTTACTCCCAAAGTTTAAGTCTTTCGTTTGCTGTACAAGTCCTTTTCCGTAAGTGGTCATTCCTATAATTACCGCCCGATCAAAATCTTGAAGGCTTCCTGAAACAATTTCACTTGCAGATGCAGAATAATCATCCACCAAAACAACTATTGGCATGTCCTCATCAAATGGAGAGTTCGAAGTTTTATAATCTCTATTCAAATCTGTTAACCTTCCCTTGGTTGATACTACTGTTTCTCCTTTAGGAATGAAAAAATTAACAATGTTCACTGATTCATGCAAGAGCCCTCCTCCATTACCTCTAAGATCAAACACTACTTTTTTCATTCCGCTACTATCCCTTAAAAACTGTAGTGCCTTACCAACATCCATGCTTGCCGTACTGGTAAAAGAAGTTAATTTTACATAACCAATCTCATCGTCTATCATTCCATAGTAAGGGACAGATGGTATTTTTATCACTTCTCTTGTAATTGTAGTTTCACTAACCACACCACCTCTTTCGTACTTTACATGTAAAGTTGTTCCTGCTCCTCCTTTAAGAATAGAGCTCATCTCCTTCGTTGTTTTACCAATTACTGATTTACCGTCGATTTCTAACAAAATATCTCCAGCAATTATCCCTGCCTTATCTGTAGGAAATCCTTCATAAGGTTCTGAAATAACAACGTGGTTTTCCTGCGTTTTAATCATGGCTCCAATTCCGCCATATTGACCAGTAGTCATAAATCGATAATCCTCGATATCGCTTTCTGGTATATATACCGTATATGGATCAAGTGACCGAAGCATCGCATCAATCCCTTTTTTCATTAGGTTACCTGGCTCTGGTTCGTCAACATAAAAAGTGTTGATATTATCGTAAACAGATGCCATTATTCGAATATTCTTCGTTATTTCGAAATAGTTGTCGTCGTTTTTATTAGAGACTAATGTTGTCGTAATTGTAGTAGCACTAATGAAAAATCCTGCGATTAAAATAATATAAATTGATTTTTTGGTTTTAAACATAAGTCCTATTTAGATGTGATCTCCTCGGTTAAACGATTTAAAAGTAAGATTATTTTATCTTCCACTAAATCGGATTTAGGTATTTCTTTACCCATATATATTAAAAATAGGGAAACGCTCTTGTTTTTAGATTCAACAGCTTTTTTACACATATGCTTGTGTTTGCGATATGCTTCTCTTAATCTCCTTTTAATTCGATTTCTATCCACTGCTCTTTTAAACTTTCTTTTAGGCACAGAAAATACAACTTTTAGTTCTGAATTTCCGTTGTTTTCTTCACACCATACCACTTTGAAGGGGTATTCATTCAAATGTTTTCCTTTTTCGTAAATCTGAGAAATGGAAACCCGACTGGTTAATCTATCCGATTTAGGTAAAGTGTCTTTCATGGAAACAATTGGATTAAAACAAAACAAGGCCGACTTAAGCCGACCTTGTAAATATACGCAAGAGGCGTTATATCTTTATTATTATTTTTTCCCTTTTAAGTATTGTTCAATAGCCATGGTCATAGATGGAGCGTTTGAACTTGGTGCTTGAACATCAATTCTAAACCCAGCTTCTTCAACAGCTTTTGCTGTAGTTGGACCAAAAACAGCGATTTTAGTCCCATTTTGAGTAAACTCTGGAAAGTTTTTCATTAAGGATTGAATCCCTGATGGGCTATAGAATACAAGCATGTCATATTTTACATCTGATAAGTCAGATAAATCACTACAAACCGTTTTGTAAAGAGTTGCATTGGTAAAATCAATACCAAATTTAGCTAACTGTTCAGGGATTACTTTTCTTTGTATATCAGAACAAGGAACTAAAAACTTTTCGTTTTTATGTTTCTTTAATACATCACCTAAATCAGCAGTTGTTTGTTTTCCAAAAAAGATTTTTCTTTTACGGTATACTACATAATTTTGTAGATAATACGCTACTGCTTCAGAAATACAAAAGTATTTCATATCGTCGGGAACTGTAAAGCGCATTTCTTTAGCCATTCTAAAGTAATGATCTACCGCCATACGAGAAGTTAATATAACCCCAGTAAAGTCAGATAATTGAATACGTTCTTTTCTAAATTCTTGTGCGTCTACTCCTTCTACGTGAATAAAAGAGCGATAGTCAACCTGTACGCGATATTTACCTGCCAAATCAGAGAATGGATTCTTTCCTGTTTTTGGCTCTGGTTGAGATACTAGAATAGTTTTAACCCCCACAATTAATTCGTTTTTAGTTAAACATCCAAATTTCACCAACCAATAGCCGATATATTACGACTAGGGGTAAAATTTCGAGGGTGCAAAGGTATAAAATTATATAATACCACGAAATTTTAACGTCTAAGCTTTGCCTAACACTTTGTAACAGCTTGATAATATACAAGATAGACAACAACAACAAGCAGTATAAACTCCCAATATTTTGACTTTTCTGTCCAAATAGTTGTATATCTATATCCGTGCTTTGTGGGAAAAATAATACTGCAATTATTCCTGGCAGTAATAACACACCTATTATTTCGTAGTACCGCGAGCTATAATGTCGAGCTTTTTCCAACACATCTCCAGGCTCAGTTATTCCTTGAACAAGGTTAACTATACCTAATTTTATGACAAACAAAACGAGTATTCCTCCCAATATTAACCCATACAATATATATGGATTTACCGAGAAATTTGTGGTTATAAAAAGCTTATAGACAAGGATAGACATGGCAATAATTGAGTTTAATATCAACGCCATTGATAAACGTCCAGAGAGCCCCCCTGTTCTCTTATAGACTTGATTGGAAAGGCTAAAAGAAAAATATTGACGAAGGGTGTCTCCTATTATACCAACTTGCATATGTCTAATTATTGCATACGAAATCAATATCAAAAATAGAGGGATAACCATCCATTCTATAGTTGATATTTTTTCTATTGGAATTCTAACTTCATTCATTATTATTACAAAAATAATTTAATCCCTCTGAACATCTAGGCTTCTAAGTCCATTTTATTATTCGCAAAAGTGATAAAAGTCATTTTTAATATTGCACGAACTCATAACCTTTGTGAAAATTGCAAGATAATTTCGCTTTCAGGTTTAATCCCCATCAAGTCGGACTTGATTGAAACTTAATAGAATATTAATAATGAAAAAAATAATTGTACCAACAGACTTCTCTTCGGCGGCAAAAAATGCTTTAGACTATGCGATAAATCTTGCTAAGAGTTACCAAGCTGAAATATATTTATTAAATGCCTATTCAATGCCCCATTCAGGATCTGCTGTAATGATAGATGTCTCTGATGTCCTAAAAAAGGACTCTACAGGCAAGCTGGATGAAGAAAGTGCAAGAGTAGAAAACAGTCTTGACGGATTAACCTTAAAAACATTTTCTCAAAACGGAAGTGTAGCTATGGTAATCTCCCAAGTAGCTGAACATATTAATGCTGATTTAATTGTAATGGGAACTACAGGAGCAACTGGCTTGAAAGAGGTTTTTATTGGAAGCAATACGGCTGACCTTATTAAAGGGACTAAACTGCCAATTATTGCAGTTCCAGCTGAATCTTCAAATAAAACAATCGCTAAGGTTGCGGTTTCTGTTGACTTACATCACTTAGAAGCAGCATCAGTATTTGATCCGTTAAAAGACATATTAGAAGCAAATAAAGCTTCGTTAAAAATGATAAATATTGCAGACAATATGAAAAGTATTGACCCTGTAAACTTTGTTGATGAAGCAGTTGATATTGATAACATGTTTTTTGGAATCGAACACTCTTTTAAATTCTTAGAAGGAAAAGATATTGAAGAAGAAATTCTAGCCTACACAAAGGACGAAAACATTGATTTACTAGTTGTAGTAACTAGGAAAAGAAACTTCTTTGAAAGACTTTTCCATAAAAGTATGTCTAAGAAATTAACTATGCATTCTTCGGTGCCTATCATGATATTGTCCGATGGATAATCATATTGATTATACTTATTAAAAAAGCCCAACTGTATTACAGTTGGGCTTTTTTGTGTTTATCATCTAATCTTTTTTCAAATCATCCGAATCTTCTTTTGCATATGTGCCATCTGCATTCATTAATACCTTTAACACAAAACCTGGTTTCGACAAACGAACTAAAAATTGATGTTTTTTCAAATTTGGGCTCTCCGTTTCAGTTGCCCAATTCGCTTTGAATCCAGGAAAATCGGCTAGAATTTTATCCGTTAAATTGGATGGAACATCAAGACCTTTCCAAGTATGACAAACCCATCTCATTCTTCCTTCTTTAGTGTAACGAACCCAAGAATGCTTGTTATTATGCTGCATTGTCATTTTAAAATCTTTCCCAGCCCTATGCCATCTTTTATTAGATGCGTCCGGAAAGTCTTTAGCAAATTGGTCTTTTACAACTTGAGGGACCATTTTTTCGTTTTTGGCTTGACCAAGAGAAACCAGCCCTATAAAAAGGAAAACCATTGATAGTAGTAATGTTTTTTTCATAATTTAAATTTTTCGTTTTGCATTCCATTTTCATGCCAGACATTATTCAATAATGGCATAATGCTTATAAGTAAAAGTAAAGTTTAATAGAAACAAAAAACCTCAGAAGTACGAATACTACTGAGGTTTATTTTGCGCTTCTTCAAGGACTCGAACCTTGGACCCTCTGATTAACAGTCAGATGCTCTAACCAGCTGAGCTAAAGAAGCAGTTGGTTACCCTAATTTGGGGGTGCAATTATAGTAGAAAGTTTAGAATTATACAATATATTTGCAAAAAATTAATTTAAAAAATTAAAGAATGAGTTTAGTTAATGTAGGAACAGTAGCATTTGACGCTATTGAAACACCTTTTGGAAAGACTGATAAAATTATTGGAGGAGCTTGTACATACATTAGTTTAGCAGCTTCTTACTTTACAAAAGGAGCAAAAATAGTATCTGTTGTAGGGGGTGATTTCCCGAAAGGGACATTGAAAATGCTTGCAGATAGGGGGATTTCAACTGAAGGACTTCAAGTTAAAGAAGATGAAAAAACGTTCTTTTGGTCTGGAAAGTATCATAATGATATGAATACAAGGGACACTTTAGATACCCAATTAAATGTTTTAGAAACGTTTGACCCAATTGTACCTGATAGCTACCAAGATTGTGAATACCTAATGTTAGGAAATTTGACACCAGCTGTTCAATTACAAGTAATACAACGTCTTAAAACGCGTCCGAAATTAATTGTGCTGGATACAATGAACTTTTGGATGGAAATTGCAATGCCTGATTTAAAATTAGTATTGAAAGAAATTGATGTGCTTTCTATCAATGATGAAGAAGCTCGTTTACTTTCTGGCGAATATTCATTAGTAAAAGCAGCTCAAAAAATATTAAGAATGGGACCTTCTACTCTTATTATTAAAAAAGGCGAACACGGTGCTTTATTATTTCAAGAGGAAAAAGTGTTTTTTGCACCAGCACTACCTTTAGAAGAAGTTTTTGACCCAACAGGAGCTGGAGACACTTTTGCTGGAGGGTTTATAGGGCACTTAGCGGCATCTGGAGATTTATCTTGGGATAACATGAAGAGTGCAATTATTATGGGGTCAGCGTTGGCTTCTTTTACGGTTGAAAAATTCGGAATCGAAAGGTTAGCAGAATTAACAATGGATGAAATTAGTGATCGCGTTTTACAGTTTGCGGAATTGACAAACTTCAAAATGGAATATTCTACGCACGAAGCATAGATAATTATTATAACAAAAAAAGCCGCTAGTGACATTTCACTAGCGGCTTTTTTTATGCTAAAGTCTCTATATCTATTATTGTGTTATTGATCCCACTGAAAAAACGGATGGTCCATTTTCTTTCATCATAATTTGAGCTGCAAAATTAGGCATCAACATCGCATTATAAGTATTTAAATCCCAATTATTCGGGTTTTTAAACCACTCAGCAATATTCATCTTAACTTCTATTGTTGCGTTGTTTGTTAATGAAAATTCAGAATTTGACAACTCCGTTAAAAAATGATTCGCATGGAAAATGGTGTCAGTCACTGTTATCTCCCTAGCCATTCCCATGTGATATGCAAAACTTGCCGTATCTGGCACATTACTAATGTACTTCCCTTCAAACTGCATGTTATGATAACCTCCACCAAGCATTGCTGGCCATGCCCAGTTAAGTACGTTTAGATCAGCATACGCCCCTGAAACGTTATCCGCTGAATCAAACCCAAAATTAAAGGCCACACCTGTGTAAGTATCCACTGGAATTTTTTGATCAATCGTATAATTGAATGTACTTGCATCACTTAAGCTAACAAACTGATAACCATCAATCATAACGCTATCACCAGAAGAAGTATAGAGCCTAAAATCAGAAACTAAATAATTCAACTTAGTGATACTATGTACAGTTCCTGCTTGATTTGTGAAAGTTAAATTATCGAAATCTGCATTTGAAACTGAAACACCATCATAGTTATGTGAAAATTGAAACGTAATTTGATAATCATTCACGTCTTCCCATTCACAAGTACCATCTTCTTTTTTTGCTTCAGCGTCATAATTTACAGCTGTTGGATCCATACAGCCCTTTTTTCGACAAGATGAAAACGAAGTAACTACTGTTATCACCGAAAGTACCATTAATAATTTCTTCATGTTACAATTTTAATATTCGTAAAAATACATACAAATTGACGATATTGTTGTAACAATTGTTGCATACAGGTAAAAACATGTCAGGGGCTACCTAATGATTCATTTTCTAAAATTGAGTAATCCGTTAGTGTAAGAAGAAATGCCTTTAAATCTACTAATTCTTGAGGTGTAAGTTGTGCACCTCCCTGGCTTACGTTTTTCATCAATGGATCTATTGTTGAAGAATTTTGTAATCCAATACTGTAATGTAAAAGAACCTCATCAAGAGATGCAAACCTTCCATCATGCATATAAGGAGCAGTGAAAATCAAATTTCGCAAAGAGGGAGTTTTGAATTTACCATTATCAGCAGGATTTCCTGTTGTTTGCCCTAGCCCTAATTCTGTAAAAGTAGCGTCCAAACCATTATTATGAAACTGATTATCCGTCCATAGGGGGTTAACGGCACTTCCATGGCAATGAAAGCAATCACCACCCTCTTCGTCCATAAACACATTGTACCCAGCCATTTCAGAAGGAGTTAAAGCTTCCTGATTTAAAAGAAATCGATCAAATTTTGAATTCCCTGATATAATGGTTCTAATAAACTGGGCCAAAGCAAATGCTATTTCTTTCGAAGTAATGTTATCAACTCCAAAAGCTTCCTTGAACAGCTGTTTGTAATTTTCATCTCCATTCAATCTGCTAACATCAGTAGCAAAAAAATCTTCAACTTCAAAAAGCATGATGTCCTCCACCGAACCTTGTACTTTGCCATTCCATAAAAAGTTAGTGTTCCAAGCTAAGTTCAGTGGTGGCTGAGAGTTGACATTTGATGTAAATGATTCTACTTGAAAGTGACAGCTACTACAGCTTCGGCTTGCAATTCCATCCAAAATTGGATCATAATACAACTTACGACCTAAAGAAACTCCTTCTTGTGTTAATGCATTTTCAGAACTTAAAGAAGGAGCTGGTAAATAATCTCCTAATAGTTCTGGTACTTCCAAAGTATAAGGAACAGTATAATAACAACTCCCATCATTCTTTTTTGCTTTCGAATTATATGTTGTTGATTCAGGGTCTGTACAGCCTTTTTTTCTGCACCCTATTAGTGGAGTTAAAAATACTATAATTAAAAGCAATAGCGCTTGTCTCATGGTTGGGCAACGTACAACAGAATCTTGTAGAATACAATGACCGTAATCATGTAGCATGAACGTTTATGACAAAAAAAAAGCACTGTTGAATCAACAGTGCTTTTTAATTATAGTATATGAAGAAAGTTATTTTTTATCCTTTAAAGTATAAGCAACTTTTAATGCATCCTCGTTTCTAAGTTCCTCTTGTACATTTTTAACAATACGCATGTTTACTTTTTCGTCAATTTTAAAGTTGTTAATTACCTTGTCCCAAACTTCACTTAAATCTCCACCTCTTCTTTCCATTAAGTAAGATCTAATTGCACCCATATCTGGGGCCAATGCATCATCAACTTGAACTCTATAACCCGTTCCATAATTTATATTAGAAGGTTTACCAATCCAATAATAAATTTGATCCGTACGTCTATCCAATTTGGTAATTTCTGTCGCGACAGGAGCTTTTACTATAACCTTAGTGTCTTTTTCCTTAAATATTGTCGTTACAATAAAAAAGAAAAGCAACATAAATACAATATCTGGTAATGATGCCGTAGATATTGCTGGTTGTGATTTCTTTTTCCCTTTTGAAAACTTTGACATAATTTCAACTTAATTTACCCCTGAGAGTTTTTAGATTTTGCTTTCATGATTCGTTTAGGATACACCGCTCTTAAGATTTTTACCTTTTCTTGATCCTCTGGGACTTTACTTTTCTCTATCTTACTATACGGTATACCAAATTTCGCTAAACACAACTCACTCCTCAATTCGTTAATACCAGCCATTATTTCGTTCAAAACAGAAACATACGTTTTAAAACTAGTAGCATTATCCAATTGAATCGTAATCATTGCTTTGTCACTTATTTCATTATAAGGTCCAATAGCAGCTAGAGCTTTTTCCTTAGCTTCCCACCTAGACAAGGTATCTGCATATCCTGGAATGCTAGGGTATTGAGCTGCTAGCACTTTATACTTTTGGAGTTTTTGATTAACTAAAGACTCATTAATTGGTGTTAATTTTGGCCATCTTTTATCATTTAATTGATGGTCGTAAAATTCAATCACTTTTTCTTTAATATCCTCAATTTCTCCTCGTTGCTTTTCAATTAAAATTTGATCATTCTTATTAGCTAATATTTCCAAAACATTTTCTGGTAATACTAATGGAGGATCAATTATGTTTTCAATTTTCTGAGGCAAACGCTCTTCCAACACCTTTGGAAAATTCATGGTAGTGGTAACCAAGAAGAATATCAATAGCAAAAACGCAATGTCTGCCATCGAACCCGCATTTATCTCTTCTAGTTCTCTTTTTGCCATTTTCTAATTTTTACTTAAATATCTTCATCACTGTTCCGCCAATCCAACCAAGTAAAGCTACAACAGTTAAGACAATTGTAGATGTTAGCGCAGCGCTAGCAAATTGCCAATTACCTTCCGTAAAAACTCTATCTTCATCAGCAACACCTTTCAATGTCTCAGCTGCAACATATTCTTGAGGAACTTCAGCTCCTGCAGTATAATAAATGATTAAAATAAAACCAACTACACCTACAATTCCTGCCATGCTTTTTGCTGCTTTCTTAGCGTCAACAGTAAACAAATACCCTACTGAAGCAACTACTAACAATATGGTAAAAAAGAATATATATTTAGTGAAATCAATTACTAAAGAAACAGCAGAAAATGTAATTTCCTCTTTTTCTGTTTTGATTTCAGCTCCCTTCTCTCTTAGCCATTGGTCTAACTCAATTTGATTCATTGAGTCTTGTAAGTTTTGAGCTTTAGCCTCTTTAATTGCTAATTGCTCCAACTCAACATCACTCATGTTACCCGGGTCTCCACTCATAACTACCCAAATGGTAAAGAGTGTTCCCAAAAATATAATCAGAGCCATAAGGCTTTTGAGTACAATATTTTGAATTTTACTATCCATGTTCAAAATGATTAAATTAATTAATACTCAATTACTTGTTTGCCATTTCGTGTTTTAACAAAATATCTACCATTGAAATAGATGCGTCTTCCATTTGGTTAACCAATCCGTCAATTTTAGAAACGATATAGTTATAAAACACTTGCAATATCATTGCAACAATTAATCCCGATACAGTAGTAAGTAGGGCTACTTTAATACCTCCTGCTAACTCTGCTGGTTCAGCTTCACCTTTCGTTTCAATTACGTTAAAGGTATCAATCATACCTATTACAGTTCCCATAAACCCAAGCATCGGAGCTAATGCAATAAATAATCCAATCCAAGAAAGTCCTTTTTCCAACAATCCCATTTGAACACCACCGTAAGCGATAATTGATTTTTCAACCATTTCAACACCTTCACCACTTCTTTCTAACCCTTGGAAGAAAATACTAGCAACAGGCCCTCTTGTATTTCTACAAACCTCTTTCGCTTCTTCAACACCTCCAGATGCAAGAGCAGCCTCAATGTTTTCCAGTAATTTTTTTGTATTAGTAGTAGCAAGGTTTAAATAAATAATACGCTCGATACAAAGTGCCAATCCTAAGATTAAAGCAATCAATACAAACGACATGAACATTGGTCCACCATCAATAAAGTATTTTTTAATCGTTTGAGAAATGTCTGGATCCTCCTGTGTTAACTCAACTGCCGCATCTTTCTCTGCTGCTAACTTGTCAGCTGCTTCTTGTTCCGCTTTCGCGTTTGCTTCCTCCTCTGCTGCTTGAACTCCTGCAATTGAGTCATTATAGGCAATAGAATCGGCAGCCGTCATTGGTTGTGCAGAAACATTTACAGTTCCGAATGATAACAATCCTGTAACAGCTATTAATGTGAATACTTTTTTCATGATTATTTGTTAGTTTACTATTGTTTTAACTGGTTTTAATTTCTTTTTATTGTCAACAAAATTTATTCAACCTCATTTACAAGGCGCCAAAATACAAAAAATTCTTATTCTACATTACTAGTTCTTAGCAAAGGTTACTTTTAGATGGTAATCGGAACAGATTTTTGAGGCTTAAGAAGCTATAATTGCAGATTTTCGTTACGACAACTCCCCACAAAAAGGTGATAAAAATTTTGTTTTTAATTTTTCAGTGGCTGTTTTCCCTCCTAAAAGCAACATGAGTTTTGTAATCGCAGCTTCAAAAGTGATATCTCCTCCACTAATTACTCCAATTGCCTCCAAGCCATTTCCAGTCTCATATTTTGCTTGGTCAACTGCGCCACCTTTACATTGAGTAACATTAACTATTACAACTCCTTTATCGATTGCTTGTTTTAATAAATTTAAAAACCACTCTTCCGAAGGAGCATTTCCAGAACCAAATGTTTCCAAAACAACTGCTTTCAAACCAGGAGTCTCCAGAAAGTGAGAAACAAAGCCTTCAGTTATTCCAGGAAATATTTTTAGAGAGGCGACATTGCAATCAAACATTTTATATACGTTTAATTTGCTTTCTGAATCTACCTCCAGAATATTTCTGAAATTATATTTAATACTTATACCAGCCTCCGCTAAAATTGGATAATTGAACGATTCAAAGGCTTCAAAATCTTCCGCATTTATTTTTGTTGTTCTATTCCCCCTATATAATTGGTATTCAAAATAAATCGCAACTTCTGGAACTAAAGGTTTATTCGCTTTTTTAGCAGCCGCAATTTCGATTGCTGTAATTAAGTTTTCTTTTCCATCCGTTCTAATTGTCCCAATAGGTAATTGTGAACCAGTAAAGATAACGGGCTTATTCAGCCCATGAAGCATGAAGCTCAACGCACTTGCAGAATAAGCCATAGTATCTGAGCCGTGTAACACAACAAACCCATCATACGCGGAATATTTTTCTTCTATAAACTCTGCTATTTTCACCCAAATTTCGGGTTGCATGTTAGAGGAGTCTATAGGATTTTCAAAGGAATGGGCTTCAATCTCACATTCAAATTTATTCAGTTCAGGAACTTCTTTTGTTATTTGCTCGAAATCAAATGGTTTTAACACACCAGACTCAGGGTCTTGAATCATCCCAATTGTACCTCCAGTATAAATTAACAAAACTCTTGTTCCTACCATATCGCAAATCTAAAGATATGATTTAACAATCCAAGTTGAAATTGGAAATAACAAAATCAATCCATCTATTCCAAAGGCATAAAAGAATTCCGTCCGTTTCTTATTTGTCAGTAACACTACTATTATTGATAATACATACACAGGAAGTAATGGAACAGCTTGATCAAGCATTACACAAGCAAATATTCCACATATTACTATTAGAAGTGCACCTATAATTTTTGCTGATTTAACTCCTGTTATTTGTGGAATGGTCTTTTTATCCGATTCATCAATATCCAAGTCTCTTATGTCAAATGGTATCACTAATGCAAAAATATAAAGGAAATTAAGGGTAAACAATACCCAAACATCAACTTGGAGGAAGCTCTGGTTAATATAAGATGGAATTAAAACTGTAACTGACGCCCAACTTATTGCAATTAAAATAATTTTCAAAAAAGAAATATCTCTTAGGGATTTATCGAATAATTTAACCGCATAGAATAATGCTATTGCAATTAATGGAGAAAAATAAACAAGTTCAGAAAAGGTAAATAGGGTAAAGAAAAAATACCCTGAAACAATTGAAGATAATACTATAATGCCTAACAAGAAATTCTTTTGATTATAAACCCAAAGGTGTCTACTAGAATTGATTGATCCATTATTTGTATGCCTAACGACACGCTGAAAGCTATAAGATAGGATTGTTGCAAAAAAAACGAGTAACAAAAGGTTATAATTAACCTCCCAATCCATTATTAAAAAAGTGTTTAATGACAATGCCGCTGCTCCAAGAGAAATCCAGACATTTCCATAAATTATTATTTCAACAATCTTCCGAATTATAGCTATCAATTGGATTGGCTTTAATTACCTCAATGCATAGTAGGAAATGAGACCTGTTGCAACTCCAGCAATACTACCTAAAAATGAGTTTTTAATCCTTTTAAACTTCTTTACTTTATTAAACCCTTCCACATATTCTTCACTGTTTAAATACCCAATATCAGAAACATCATCCTTCATAATTTTCGAAGGCAAAAAACTAACACCTAGAGGTATTGCTAAGGGAACAAGAACCGGAAAAATAGAAGGGGTTCTTTTAAAGAATCCGCCTGGCTTTTCAAATTCATATGTATCAAAAATTGCGGCAGTAAACCCAAGCACGAAACCTCCTAAAAAATGATGGTTACTTCCATAGTTGTTATGAGCATCTCTTTGTCCATAAATATACATTCGCATTTGGTTCTCTGTACGAAAATGTCCAATTGTTGTGTCTCTTTTATACAAAATTGATTCTTTCCCTTCAATATTTGTAACCGAAAATATTCTGTACTTATCGTATGGAATTACTTTTTCTTTACCTCCGTTTTTATAGATTTTAAAATCAAATGATGACTCTTTATCTTCTACTATCTTACCCCTATCAACTCTACCATTTAACAGCAAAAGCTTATCCTGAGCGTTTAGGCCAAAAGCTATAAAAAGCGTAAAAACCAATATTATTTTCATCTTCAATTTCTTTCTATTATTTTTCAAATATACTCAAAGAATATTCTTATAACATAATAAGATTCCAACAATTAGGGTTTTTCTCGTTCAATATTCCACACGACATCATTTATTAACATTGTAAATATTTATATTTGTCATCCAAATTATTGAAAGCATATGAAATCAGCGAATTTTACTCAAAGACATATCGGACCAAGAGGAAATGACATGGATAAAATGTTATCCCAAATTGGTTGCTCATCTATTGATGAACTTATTGACAAAACGATACCATCAGATATACGATTACAAAAAGAATTATCCGTTTCAGATGCTTTATCTGAACAGGAATATTTAACTCATATAAAAACATTAGGAGCAAAAAACGAAAACTTTAGATCCTTTATTGGGATGGGGTATTATGGAACACTTGTGCCTTCTGTAATATTGAGAAATGTATTGGAAAATCCAGGTTGGTATACAGCATATACACCTTATCAGGCAGAAATTTCACAAGGAAGGCTTGAAGCTTTACTGAATTTTCAAACAATGGTAATGGGTCTTACTGGGATGGAAATGGCAAATGCTTCACTTCTTGATGAAGGAACTGCTGCATCTGAAGCCATGATTATGTTTTTTCATAAAAGAAGTAGAGCTCAGGAAAAAGCAGGAGTAAATAAATTCTTTGTAGCTAATACTATTTTTCCGCAAACTAAAGACATTCTTATTACTAGATCTGAACCCTTAAATATTGAGTTAGTTTTCGGAAACTACGATGAAATCTCAATTGACGAAAGTTTCTTTGGGGCGATGGTTCAATATCCAGACAGTAATGGTGAAATAATTGATTATTCATCTTTCACAGAAGCTGCTCATGCAGTTGATGTTCCCGTTGCTGCAGTGGCTGACTTAATGAGTTTGGCTTTATTAAAGTCTCCAGGAGAATGGGGAGCCGATGCGGTTGTTGGTACAACACAGCGATTTGGAGTTCCAATGGGGTACGGAGGTCCACATGCTGCTTATTTTGCTTGTAAAGAAGATTTTAAAAGGCTTATCCCTGGAAGGATTATCGGCGTTTCTGTAGATAGTCAGGGAAACCAAGCTCTTCGAATGGCTCTACAAACAAGGGAGCAACATATTAAAAGAGCAAAAGCAACATCCAATATCTGTACAGCCCAAGCACTTTTAGCTGTTATGGCTGGAATGTATGCGGTTTATCATGGATCAGAAGGGGTAAAAGCAATTGCAAACACAATCCATGTTAATACGAGTCGATTAGCCAAAACTTTGGAAGGGTTGGGATACAACGTTGTAAACAATACATACTTTGATACGCTTACTTTAGCTACTGACAATGTAAACATTATTAGAAATATAGCTGAAAGTAAAAAAGTGAATTTTGCCTATGATAACAATATTGTTAGATTAAGTTTAGACGAAACAATTACCGAATCTGATTTAAACTTAATCACTTCTATTTTTGCCGAAGCAGCTAATGCAAATGGAGCTATTCAAAATTCGGAAGCCACAATTCCATCTAATTATTATAGAACAAGTGAAATTCTAGCTCATGATGTCTTTAACAAATATCATTCGGAAACGGAAATGATGCGGTACTTAAAAAGACTAGAAAACAAAGATTTTTCATTGACTCACGGTATGATTCCACTTGGATCTTGTACTATGAAATTAAATGCAGCAAGTGAATTAATTCCAATAACATGGCCTGAGTTTTCTAACATTCACCCTTTTGCTCCAATGAGTCAAACACAGGGTTACCAAGAAATATTTGCTGAATTGGATAAAGATTTAAGTGAAATTACTGGATTTGCAAAAGTATCATTACAACCAAACAGTGGTGCTCAAGGAGAATATGCTGGATTAATGGTTATTAGAGCATATCATAAAAGCAGAGGTGATGAACACAGAGACATTTGTATTATTCCTTCTTCTGCCCATGGAACAAACCCAGCAAGTGCGATAATGGCAGGAATGAAAATTGTTGTGGTTAAGTGTGATGACTCAGGAAACATAGACATTTCCGACTTAAGAGAAAAAGCTGAAGAACACAAGGACAACCTTAGTTGTGTAATGATTACTTATCCTTCGACACACGGTGTTTATGAGGAAGGGATTATCGAAATGACTTCTATCATCCACGATAACGGAGGTCAAGTTTATATGGATGGTGCAAACATGAATGCTCAAGTCGGGTTAACTAACCCTGGTAACATTGGCGCAGATGTTTGTCACTTGAATTTGCATAAAACATTTGCCATACCACACGGTGGAGGTGGGCCTGGTGTTGGGCCAATTGGTGTAGCCAAACACTTAGCCGAGTTTCTACCAGGAAGTCCAGTAATTGATTTCGCTGACAGCAAAGCTATACCGGCAGTTAGTTCTGCTCCATGGGGAAGTGCATTGGTTTACCTTATTTCTTACGGGTATATTAAAATGCTTGGTGGAGATGGATTAAAAAAATCCACAGAAATGGCTATTTTAAATGCCAATTACATCAAATCTCGATTAGAAGGTGATTTCGAAATTCTTTATTCTGGGAAAAACAATACTGTTGCCCATGAAATGATTGTCGATTGTCGAGGATTTAAAAAAGAAGGGCATATTGAAGTTGGGGATATTGCAAAAAGGCTCATCGACTATAATTTTCATGCTCCAACTGTTAGTTTTCCAGTTGCTGGAACATTAATGATTGAGCCAACGGAAAGTGAATCAAAAGAAGAATTAGATCGGTTTTGTGATGCTTTGTTAAGCATAAGACAAGAGATTAGAGATGTTGCCTCTGGGAAATACCCAGAAGACAACAACGTTCTCGTTAATGCCCCACACACTGCTAAAATGGTAATTTCAGACAACTGGAACAAGCCTTACTCAAGAGAATTAGCTGCATATCCACAAGCATATTTAGCTGACAACAAATATTGGGTTACTGTTGGGAGAGTGAATGATGCACACGGAGATAGAAACCTAATTTGTAGTTGTGCACCGATTGAAAACTATATTGAAGAAAATGTCGGCTAATTGGCAATTATGAACTACCAACGGTAAAATTTGGATTATAAAATAATAATACTGAAATTTGCATGCTTAAATAAAAAAATAAAACAACCAAAATAACAATTATGAAAAAAACTTACATTGGAATACTTGCTTTAGCAATGTGTTCAACGGGAATTGCCCAAAATGGTGTGTTTAACACAACTAAACTTATGCAAAAAGAGAGTAATGGTTCTGTAATATCACAGACTACTCCATTGTACGAGAAAGGTATTACATTATGGTCTAACGATTGTAGTAATGCAGCTGACTGGGTTTTTACAAATACTAGTGTTCCTTCAACTAATGAATGGATTCATGAAACATCTACCTTAGCAATGCCTTCTGCTAATCACGGAGATTTTGCTGCTACTACTGCTGCTAATGGTTACTTAATGGTTAACTCTGATGGAGCTCCTGGAAATGCTGATGGTGATGGTACTCCAATTGTTGCTGATGCAACTATTGCTGTTCCTATCGATTTATCTGCTACTGGTGGAACTGGTCAAGCTGAAATGGATGTTGTTTTAACGTTCGAGCATGATTTCAGATGGTGGCAAGATATCAGAGAAGTACATGTTTCTGGTGATAATGGTGGAACTTGGACTATCTATCCTATCTCTGATGCTAATGGAAATGTAACTGGTGCTGCTGCACAAGATTCTGAAATGCCAGAGGTAACAACTCTAAATATTTCTTCTGTTGCTGGTGGTTCTTCTCAAGTTTTAATTCGTTTTCACTATGATGATCAAGATTTTTGGGGATGGTACTGGGCTGTTGATGATATCAAAATCGCAAGACAAGATCCTAATGATTTAGTAGCAGTTTCTAATTACTTTGGGTCTAACGGATTCCCTTATTTTTCTGTTCCTACTACTCAAATAGCTCCAGTTGATTTTTACACTGTATCAAATAACTCTGGGTCAGCTGATCAAGCTTCAGCTATCACAACTGTTGATGTTAATGGTGGTACTTTTACAGGTACTTCTGCAGGGATGACTCAAATTTCTGGAAACACAGACACTTTAAATGTTACTACACAATATACTCCTGCAGCTGCAGTTGGAAACCATGCAATTTCTTTTACGTTGTCATCAGCTAATACTGACGATAATCCTGCTGATAACACAGGTGCTGATGCATTTGACGTTGTTGCTGCTACTGGAACTTATGGTCGTGATAGAGGTGTTTATGAAAGTCAAGGTGGTGGAGAAGATAATGCAACTCCTGGTGATTTCGGTTTTGAAGCTGGAAGCCCAATGCAAATCTTCGCTGATCAACAAGTTTTCGGGATTGATGTAGTTATTGGTTCAAGCACTCCTCCTGGAACAATCATTTACGGAAAAGTTTATGAAGATGATGGTGCTGGTGGATTCTTATATGTTGATGAAACTGCAGAGTACACTACAACTCAGGCGGATGCTGATAACAATGCTACTGTTACTTTAGTGTTTTTCACACTACCAACATTAACTGCAGCTACAGGATTTTACTATCCAATGGTTGGATGTTACGGTGAATTCTATTATGGAACTTCTGGATACTCTGAGGATCAAACTAGTTACATCATGTACCCAACTGCTGGTGGTACAGGGTCTCAGTACTACACAAACAACACTCCAATGGTAAGGTTTAACTTTGATCCTGCTATTGTTGGAATTGAGTCTAACGTAGCTAACAATATGGAATTAGGACAAAATATTCCTAACCCATTCAACAACACAACTGCAATTAACTATTCTGTTAAATCTAACGCTAACGTTACTTTAACTGTAGTAGATATGACTGGTAAAGTTGTTATGACTGTAAACGAAGGAACAAAAGCAGCTGGTGATTACAAAATCACTTTAGATGCTTCTACTTTAGCTGGAGGAATGTATCACTACACTCTTTCAAACGGAGAAACTTCAATTACTAAATCTATGTCAGTTGTTAAATAAGTAAACACTTATTTTCAATATAGCTTTAAAGGGCTTCTGGTTTCAGAAGCCCTTTTTTTGTGCGTTATATTACCGTAACATAATTCAAACTAACAGGAAAGGCTCAAATTTAAGCCTTTAAGCCAGTTGGGTTACGTAACAATCTTTTTGTGTTGTATCTTGATACTGTCTTACAAAACTTTTGAAATTATGAAAAAACATTACATTGGAATTATTGCCATAGCGATATCTTCTTCAGGGTTTACTCAAACCCTATCCCCAATACAACAACAAAACACTTCTAAATTTAGCCCTACAAAATCAGGTGGTTTAAATTATCCCGCTTTGGAAAAAGGAAATAAAGCAATCCATTTTTCTGAGGACTTTGAAAGTGGTTCATTCCCTCCAACAGGATGGGCGGTATCAAGCGGAACAAATTCAACAATTACAGTTCCAGCAGATCAGGCTTGGCACGAATCTACAAATGGAAACCCAAGTAATTGTGCATCTATTACTTGGCTAAACGGAGTTGATGTTCATGATGAATGGCTAGAAAGCCCTGCACTTGACTTATCTGCTATGGGTACAAATATGCGTTTGGAATTCGATTTTAATACAAGTCAATACTGGCATGTAACACCTAATGACAATGGTGATATTTGGGTAAAGATTTCTTTTGATGGTGGAACAACCTATACAGACACTTTATTTGTAGAAGACGACCCTGCGTTATTAGCCGCTGCCTTGGTTGATGTAGATTGGTTAACATATACATGGACACCTGCAAGAATTGACATCTCAGCCTATGCAGCAGAAACAAATGTTGTTTTTGCATGGCATTATGAAGCACAAGATGGTGCACAATACCATGTAGATAATATTTCTATAGTGGACATTGAACCAAATGATTTAAGTATGAATGGACATTGGCATGAAACCGTTGGATTACCGTACTATCAAATTCCAACAACGCAAGTTCAACCGATTAACTTTTCTGCGGAACTAACCAACTTAGGAACGATCGACCAAACCAACACCATGCTGACTGTTGATGTTAACGGAGGTACGTATACAGGAACAAGTACTGCAAACATGTTGACGGTGGGTTCATCTGACAGTTTATATGTGACAAACCCGTATACGCCAACAGCCTCAGTTGGAACACACACTGTAACCTGGAGTGTTGGGTCAGATTTTACAGATGATGCTCCTGGGGATAATACCGCTACCGAAACCTTAGAAGTTACTGATGGATTATATGCAAGAGATAAAGGGGTTTACGATGGTGAAAGTGGAGGAGAAGACGAAGCTACACCCGGTGATTTCGCTTTTGAAGCAGGAAATCTATATGACATATTTTTTACTGAACAGTTCTGTGGAATTCAAACAGTAATTGGCTCTAATACGCCAGCAGGAACAATTATTTATGGTAAAATATATGAATTAGATGGGACGGGTAATTTTGTTTATGTTGACGAAACTGCTGAATACACGACTACACAAAGTGATGCAGACAATAACGTCACAATTACTTTAGTCCTTTTTACTTACCCAACCTTAACAGCCGGATCAACATATTTACCAGTTGTAGGGTGCTATTCTGAGTTCTATTATGGAACAAGTGGATATTCTGAAGACCAAACAAGTTTTATCATGTACCCTACAGTTGGAGGATCGGGTTCTCAATATTTCACTAACAACACGCCTATAGTAAGACTCTTTAATGATCCTTCATGTTGGTGGTCAGTTTCTGAAAACACAAACTCTTCACTACAACTGAACCAAAACCAACCCAACCCATTCAACAGTACAACTGAAATAAGTTATACTGTTAAATCTAACTCTAGTGTTAATTTAACCGTTGTTGATATGACTGGAAAGGTTGTTCTATCATTAAATGAAGGAACAAAAGCAGCAGGGGATCATTCTATTGAATTAGATGCTTCTAAATTGGCGGAAGGGTTGTATCAATATACGCTTTCAAATGGTGAGGTTTCCATTACAAAATCAATGTCTGTAATTAAATAAGAACATTTTATCCTAAAAAAGAGGAGACCTGCATTAGGTCTCCTCTTTTTTTGATATATATCAGGATAATTTTGTAGGCTCTTAGTATCTTTGTACAAACTAAGTTTGTGTTTGGTACTATAATTTTAAACGGGATATTATTTGGGATGCTATTAAGTATTCTAATAGGTCCTGTCTTTTTTGTTCTTTTAGAAACGAGTATCAAGAAGGGCGCACGACATGCTGTCTTTATCGATATCGGGGTATTGCTCAGTGATATTCTTTACTTGATTGCGGCTTTCTTTTTTTCGGAAAAAATTAATCAAAGTATAAACGAATACAGCTATTTAAAATATATAGGCGCTGGATTGTTTATTATCATGGGACTTGTCTCTATTATTAAGAAAAAATCTCCACAAAAAGGTAAACAAATTGATGTAGATGGTTTAGAAAAAATGGAAACCAAACCTGTTTCTATCATGCGCGTACGAAACTACATTGGTCTTATTGGTAAGGGAATTGGATTAAATATAATAAATCCTGGGGTTCTTCTTTATTGGATTGGTGCTAGTACATACGCTACTGAGCAATTAAACATTGAAGGGTCGAATTTAATCTACTATTTTACCGCAACATTAGCAACTATGTTTGGTTTGGATTTACTTAAAATACATTTTGCAAGTAAATTACAAAACAAACTTACGCAAAGAACGCTTGATAGGGTTAGCATGATTGTAGGTTGTATTTTAATATTCTTCGGGCTGGTAATTTGCTTTCAAGACATTCATGTCTAGCTCCAAAAAAATAGATTTTCTAATCGTAGGGCAAGGAATAGCTGGAACTACTTTAGCGCACCAATTAATCGACAATGGACATTCAGTTCATATAGTAGATAACGGACACAAAAGCTCTTCATCCCTGATTGCAGGAGGAGTTACTCACCCTATGTCGTTTAAGAGAGTTATTTTATCCTGGAAAGCAGATTTATTAATTCCTACTGCAAAAGCGTTCTACAATGCATTTGAAAACAAGTTCAATACTAAAGTGTTTCATGACCTTCCTATGACCAGAGTTTTTAGTTCTATGGAAGAACAAAACGTTTGGCAAGGAAAAATGGCAGATGCTCCTTTAAAAAACATTATTGGTGACGAAGAATTAGCTTTAAACTTTCCTTTTGGATCTGGGACAGTGACTATGGCAGGCCGATTGGATGTTGCCCTATATTTAAATACTTCTAAAAAGCAATTCCTGGATAAGGGTATTATCGCTAAAGAATCATTTGATTATTCTCAGCTTGTTGTTAACGAACAAATCATTGAATACAAAGGTATTCAAGCAGGAAAAATAGTGTTTTGCGAAGGTTATAAATTTAATCAAAACCCCTATTTCAAATACATCCCATTGAGCCCAACGAAAGGTGAAATATTAATCATTAAAACAAAAGACCTTCCAAATAGTATTTTAAGTCAAGGTTGTTTTGTTATGCCTATTGGTGAAGACAAATATGTGTTAGGCGCAACTTACGACCGAGACAATATAAATCAAGAGCCTACAAACCTAGGTAAAGAACAACTGGTTGAAAAACTAAGGAACATTGGAGATTTTAATTTTGAAATAATAGAACAACGAGCAGGTGTTAGACCAACGACTCATGATAGAAGGCCGATTATTGGAGCTCATCCAAACTACAATAACGTATATATATTTAATGGTTTAGGAAGCAAGGGGGTTATGCTTGCACCCCATTTTGCAAATGAATTAATTCAAAATATTACAAAAGGTGTTGAACTAAACGATGAAGTAAAAGTATCTCGTTATTCAAAAAAGCATTTGCATAAATGCACTCTTTAATCTCTTTTATTTCCCTTTAGGTAAGGCCCACATCCTTTTGTAGAATGGTTTCATTATTACAATTGAAATTATTAATACACCCCAGCCTATCCAATAAGTATTGACTAAAAACTCATTCCAATAGTCCCAATAATCATAATAAAACTCATCGTAGTAATCGTAACTATGCCTATTAATCTCAATCAATAATGCAGAATATACAAATACTGAAAAAGGAGTCCATAATTGTAATAACATCCCGTTTATTACGCTCATATAACTATATCGTTGTTGGGCAAATGGTATAACCCACCATAAAAAAGAAGCGAGATTAAATAAGATTATAACAAACATAATTGCCACCCCTTCATCATTTCTAACACCAATTACGACAAACAGAAACAACCCAACCAGAGCCATTAAAAAGGGAGACAGGATTACCGTTATTCCAGCAGCTAAAAAGTTTTTCCAATGAACATTTTTAAACATCCAAGTGACTAAAGCTAATATACCAACCATTGCAAAAATTACCTTTAGGTAGTTGGTATCACTTAACATGTAACCGTAATTATCACTATGAATACGATGCATTTTTTCCAATTTCCAATCTACATTCTCGCGGTAACTATCATAGTCATATATTTCATAATCATACAGATAATAACCCTCACCATTTAATGCTAATGACAATATTTCTTGTGGGTTTTTCTTGATTTTATGAATTGTGTATTTGTTATACGTTTTAATAAAAGCTTCTATTTCACCTAAAGCTTTTCTTTCGGAAATAGTCTCAACACCGTAGTATTCATACGATTCCTCAGTATCGTAATTATTTTCATACCTATAAACAAACTCTTGACGAGAATACACTTCTATTTCACCTTCATTGCTTACAACGTTGTATCCATCAAAATAGACATATCCCTGATTTAAAATATCGATGTCATGCTCCAGCTGTTCCGTAGATACAGCATTTTTCACTTTAAAAATTAAACTATGAGGAATAATTGCAGCTACAGAATAAAACAAGAATATTACAACAAAATAGATTATAAAATTTTGATAATCATGAGCAATATTGGAGGTCCCAAAATTCTTGTCCACGTTATATCTTGCTTGTTTAATAAACCAAAAGACAAAAACCAATACTGCTGGTAAAATCATTAGTAACAGTGGAACTTCAACATCAGGAATATCATCTGTCAATGAAAACCCAAACATATTAGCCAAGAAAAATAACACTCCGTCTAAAAGCAAAGTGTAAAACAGTACAAAGTGAATATTGGTAATCCACAAATTAGGATGGTTTTTCAAAAGATAGTTGTCTATCTTTTTTAAGAACCCAGGAATAAAAGCATCTAATTTCATAACTATGAAAACATTTTTTTTGTGGATGAACTTATATCTCTAAAATAGCTCACTTTATAATCTGCCTTAATCAATGCAGTCAATAATAGCTCTGCAGTAATGGAAACATCTGTAGAAACAACCAGATTTTTACCACTTGTTTTAACCGATAGAATTCCTTCCGAGAATAGAGATGCAAAAACCTCCTTTGAAATGGTACCAGAAAGTTCAAATGTGTTTTCTACTCTTCCCTCCCCAACGTCTTTAACTTTTCCACTGTATTTGATTACACCGTCCTTAATAAAAACAACATTATCCGAAAACGTTTCCACTTCATGTAACTGCTGTGAACTTAATATTACTGCCGTTTTAAATTTGTCATTACTAACTATTCTTCTAAGGTCAGACAAAAACTTTTCTTGCGCATTAATATCAAGGTTGGCAATTGGTTCATCTAAAACTAAAAGCTTTGGATTTCCAATTAACATTTTTGCCAACTGAAATCTCAATCTATACCCTGTTGATATTTCTGCCCACTTTAAATCCGCATATTTCTGAAGTCCTAATTCATCTAATAAAACATTTAGCCTTGCATCTATTTCTTGTGGCGGTATACCATGGATACTTGCCTGAAAAACTAAATTCGTTCTTAAATACCCATACCACTTTGGAATTCTTTGAGGAATATAGGTGATTTGCTCTTTAAAACTCCTCCATTCTTTTGGAGACACTGATTTGCCTAAAAATTTTACATCTCCATAATCAGCAGCAAGGTCTCCTGCAACGACACGCAACAACGTTGTTTTTCCATTCCCGTTCTCGCCAACAACCCCCGTTATTTCTCCTGCATTAATTTTTAAGTTTACTCCTTTTAACTGAAATCCATTCAGTGAATATGATTTCGAAACATTATCGCACTCCCAAATTGTAGATGAACTATTCATAGTGATAAAGGTATTAATTCCATACAAACTAAAAGTTTGTGTTTTTATTTGCTTGAATGGAGCAATTATTCGCCCTCAAATATTTGTTTATGCAGAAGCTAAGGTAGCTATGCTCAATTTTACCTCTTCAATTTCTTCTAGTTTTTTACAGCATGCCTCAAGTGTTGCGCCAGTTGTTACCACATCATCAACAATCAAAATGTGTTTGCCTTTCAGATCCTCAGCATTTGCCAATGTAAAAACTTCTCCAACATTTTCCCAGCGCTCATATTTCGATTTTCGTGTCTGGCTTTCTGAATGTTCTTTACGTTTTAACAAACCAATATTCATTTCACACTCCAAAACTTTTGCCACACCTTCTGCTATGGAATCACTTTGATTGTATCCTCTTTTTCGCTGCTTTTTTGGATGCAATGGAACGGGAATGACAATATCTATCTTTAAGCTGTTTTCAATCTTAGCTATTTCTTTACCTAATTCTATTCCAAGAATTTCTCCTACCTCAGTATTTCCTTTGTACTTTAGTTCATGCATTAGACGTTGAATCTTACCTTTTTTAATAAAACTAAAAGAAGATGTAGCTATTTCTAATTTTATCTTTCCCCAGAAAAGTTTGGCAATGGGGTTTTCATTATCTTGGTAATACAATGATCGTGGTAAGTCTACTAGACAATTATAACAGATAGTCTTTTCGTTCTTTAAAAGAACTTCTTGGCAAGAAGCGCACAAGTTTGGGTACAACAAATTTAAAAAGCTTCTTAGCATAGTTTTTGTTCAATCAAGTGTTAATAGAAATTATAATTAACAAATTGGAATAGACAATATAACACTAATTTTGAAAATTATTAGCAGGGTATAACTTTAGAAGAGATATTCCGTTATAGTTATCACAAACGAAGATAAGAATGGAAAAAAAGGAAAAAACAGGATCGAAAAAAGGTGGTGCTGTATACATAATAATAATTCTATTATTACTTTTAGTTGGAGGGTGGTTAGGTCTTGAAATTAGAGATGGAAGAAAGCAGATCGCAGCTTGCTCTCAGTCTGTAAATAATTTGCAAACTGAAAAGGATTACCTCAACGATATACTTAAAAATAGCGGTATTATAGAAGAATCTGACAATGAAACTTTAAAAGGAAACCTACAAAGCCTCTTGTCTCAATACGATAGTTTAGAAATAGGTAACGATTCTATGTTAGATAGTATTAATGCTCAAAAGGCGCATATTCAAGGTCTTTTGGATGAGGTCGAAACGCTTCAAAATCAAAAGAAAAGAGATTGGGGGAAAATTTACAAACTAAAGAAAGAGACAGAAACACTACGCGAAATCATGAAGGGATATATTCACACGATTGATTCCCTAAATACTGAGAACACAGGTTTAAAAAACACGATTAAAGACAAGGATAACGAAATTACTGTTATAAAAACGGACCGCGATAATATTAAAGATAAAAACGATCTATTGAACGAAACCGTTGCTTTAGGATCTGTTTTACAAACTTCTGGTATTACTGCAAATGCGATTAAAATAAAAAGTAGTGGTAAGCAAGTTGAAACAACACGCGCAAATAGAGCAATGATGATTAAGTCTTGTTTCACCATTTTGGAAAATAAAATAGCCACACCTGAAAACAAAGATATTTATATGCGTATAATTTCCCCAGCAGGAGTAGAATTAACCAATTCGGAGGTTGTCCATTTTCAAATGGGAGAGAGGGAAGGAATTGCTAGTGTAAAAAGAAAGGTGAATTATCAAAACAAAAACATGGACCTTTGCATTTACTATGAATTTGAGACTCCTTTAGAGGCCGGAACTTATATTGTAGAAATATACGCAGAAGGACACCAAATAGGAAAAACTTCCTTTGCTCTGAAATAAGCTTGCTATTGTTGTTTTTATTCTCAGTTTAACTTTTTTTCTTTTAGCTGTAACAAATTGTAACCTCTATCCGTCCTACCTTTGTATTTAATTAAATGACGCGTACAGAATACAATAAAACAGTTGATAACCATGCAGATGGCCTTTATCGTTTTATACTAAAAAGTATGAAGGATGTTGACGCTGCCAAAGATGTTGTACAGGACGTTTTTACCAAATTATGGGAAAAACATGAAGACGTGCAATTCGAAAAGTCGAAGTCTTATTTATTTACAGCTGGATATAGAACCATGATTGATTATTTCAGAAAGAATAATCGCTTAACCATGATGGAAGATTCGCATCAAGATATGCAACAACATTCTGAACAATATTCAGATTTAAAAGAAATACTGAATGAAGCAGTAGAGAAGCTACCAGAAGTTCAAAAATCTGCTATCCTTTTGCGCGATTATGAAGGTTATTCTTACAAGGAGATAGGGGAGATTTTAGACCTTCAAGAAACACAGGTAAAGGTTTACATCTTCAGGGCAAGAAAATTTTTACAGAACTACTTAAAAAGTATAGAGACAATAATATAATGAGTATTAATCAACATAACTACGAAGCATTTTATCTCGATTATATCGAGGGGAACCTTTCTGCAGAAATAGTTGCTGAATTGATTTTGTTCTTAGAAGAGAATCCTGCTATAAAAGAAGAGCTTGATGATTTTGATTTAATAGAGCTTAACGATACTCCTGATGTCTCATTCAATAAAGAGGGACTAAAAGTTCACATTAATAAAAACAATGTAGAAGAATTTATTATTGGTTCCGTTGAAGGAGTAAATAATGAATCCGACGAAATAGAGTTAGCTGAATTTGTAAACAAAAACCTTGAAAGCCAAAAGCTTTTAAATCGTTATAAGGAAACCATTCTTATAGCTCCAAACGTTGTCTTTCCCAACAAATATTCACTAAAGAAAAGAAGTCGAGTTATTGTACTTTACCCATTGATAGGTGTAGCAGCCTCTCTACTGTTCTTTTTCATATTGTCAAATGGCGTTGAACAACAAGAATACAGCCCACAAGAAATCATTGCAACTAATCATTCTATTCCTGAAACTGACGAGTCGAATGACTTTATTGCAAATGAAATTCAAATTGAGACTGAAAATGCTACGGAGGATATTGCACCTAATCAAATCCATCCTCTTCCGGAGGTCTTTAATGATCCAGAACAATTTAATGATTTAGCAATCGAGATAAAAGACAGTTCAGAAACTATTCCTAATGAATTAGACCTCCCAATACCAGAAGAGTTAATCGTTGTTAATGATTCTGCAAATGAACCGAAATTGGATTCAATAATGAAATTTGACGAACCTTCAAATAATGAGCTTACTCTAAATGAATGGGCAAACAATCAAATCAGAAATAAGGTTCTTAACCAAGAGACAGAAGATGTTTCTAAAATTAAAAATGATGAAGTACTAAATGCAATAGCTGGGGGATTAAACAAGGTTAGCAAACAAGAAATTGCTTATAACAACACATCACGTGAAGGATACACTACTAAAGGGTTCTCAATAGGTAATTTTGAATTTTCTCGTACAAAAAGAAAGAAATTTTAATTCTGATTGTAACAAATCAAATACTTGTCCGTCCTACTATTAAATTACAATAAATTAAATATTACGAATATGAAAAACTTAATACTACTAATAGCGACTACATTTTTTTCAGGGAGTCTATTTGCGATGACTGAATACTATAATGATGATGATACTACAAGGATCAAAACAAAAAATAAAACCTATTTAATCATTGATGGAGAAGGGGATGATTTTTCATTCGAAGAAGATACAACAGATTTTGAAGACGATTATGATGGGTTGGAAATGATTCTTACAATGGACTTTGGAATGAATGGCTATTTAACTCCTGACTATTCCATGACTTTACCAGAATCTCAGAGAATGATGGAATTGAACTCGTCAAAATCTACAGCATTGAGCGTAAACTTTATGTTAAAGGGTGCAAACATTGTTAAAGACTGGTTTTATATCTCTCCTGGAATTGGTTTAACCGCAAATGATTATTCGTTTAAGAATAATATCCAGATCAGTACTGGAAGTGATACTACAATGTTTAGTATGGATACAATTCTTGCTAATGACAAATACGAATTGAAAGCCACTTATTTACAAGTTCCTTTAGTGTTAGGCTTTAGGTTTGGAAACCAAAATAAGAAAAGAGTTGGATTACAAATTGGTGCAATTGGTGCCTACAAAATTAGTTCTAAAGTCAAACAAAAATATTACTTGCCAGATAACGACACCAAGCAAAAAAACAAAATTAAAGACGATTTTAATATTAATCCTTTCAAAATTGATTTAGTAGCAAGGTTAAGTATTGGTGATGTTGGATTATTTGGAAAGTATTCCGTAACTACACTCTTTGAAAAAAACAAAGCACCTGAATTATATCCATTTTCTCTAGGGTTTACGTTTGGAGGATTTTAATTGTGTACCGAATGTGGGTTGTTTTATACCGTTGCATAATTTAATAAACAAAAGCTTCCGTAAAAGGAGGCTTTTGCTTTTTCAGGGAATGATTTTTGATGTTATTGGGGTACCGAAGTTGTTTAAAGTCCTGTTTATAAATTGAAAAGTGTTTCTCTTTTCGTATAATATCGTTGTTTTCTTCAACCATATCTTAGGATATGCTTCTTAAAAACGCCTCATTCTACAAAAAAACAATTCATTTTCACTCTCACAATAGGGCTTTAAACAACTTCATTCTTTACTTTCACCAAAAATTCATTTCACTATGAAAAACACATTTTTAATCTTTCTACTACTAATATCACCTATAGCATTCTTATCAAGCTGTAGTGGAGATAAATACAATGAAAACATATTTAAAGACAATGCTACTGGTGATCCTGGTAAAATATTGATTGTTCTTGAAAAACAATATTGGGACACACCCTTGGAAAAAGCTATTATTGAGCATTTTCAAAGAGACATTAATACTTTACCCCAACCCGAAAAAACGTTTTCAATTGAAATATCTTCTCGAAAAAGTTTTACGAAAGAATTAAAAAAATTACACACGATTGTCATTTTCGAAATAGGGAATAAGGCCAATAATAAAAACGCAAGATTGGAGGAAGCTACTCATGATTTGTGGTCTATCGGCCAAGTTGTATATAAATTTAGAGCTTCCAATCAGAAAAGCGCTACAGAACTATTTCTCCTAAAAGTTGATCAATTAATTGATGAGCTGAATGAAAATAGTCGTAATAAATTAATGAGAGAGTATGAGTTTTCGGGTAGCGCTACTGTAGTTAATCAACTGTCTACGACTCAAAAACTAACGCTTTCTGTCCCTGCAGACATGACTGTAGACGAAAATTATGATGGATTTGCATGGTTAAAACGTTATAGAACAAAATTTTCAGATAACCACGAGCATGAAATTCAACAGGGAATAATTATCTATTCGTATCCATATACAGATGATAGCACCTTTACCCTTGATTACCAGATTGCAAAAAGAGATTCTGTTCTAAAATATTCTGTTCCTGGTCCAACTGAGGGCTCGTATATGGCAACTGAACTACGGTTTGGGATGCAACCAGAATTTACCCAAAAAATGATAAATGACTTATATGTTTTTGAAATGAGAGGATTATGGCGTGTTGAAGGAGATCTCATGGGAGGCCCTTTCTTAAGCATCAGTATGTTTGATGAGGTTAACAACCGAATAGTAACGATTGAGGGCTATGTTTACGCTCCACATTTTGAAAAACGAGAATACTTGAGAGAAATGGAAGCAATGATTTATTCTTACCAGTTTTTAGAATAATACTAATTCTCTGGATAACCTTGTTCTACCCAACATTTCATTATCTGAATCTCATCTGTTGTTAAAGAATCGATTGCAAAATTGTTTGGAATCTTAGGCATTGAATAGGAAATCCAAATGTCGTTTTGCCAAGACTCATTCTCAATTACGTTTACAATGTTATTGTATTCTGTAATCCAAGCATCATGGCATCCCGTTCCCGGACCAAGACCTGTCATACAAGAACTTTGTACAATTGGAACAACATCCATTGAATAACTAATTGTAGTCTGGCATGAAACAGGAATAAGTGTTTTATCCTTTTCGCACGACATGAAAGATACAACGCTAAAGCAAATAACTATGAAGAATAGTTTTCTCACAGTGCAATTTATGAAAAAAGGAGGCATTTCTAAGATGGTTTGTTCTCGTTTATTTACTTTTAACGCTCCAATTTAGTTAAACATGCAGTATAGCAAAGCCCTTTTAAAAGACATTATTCAATGGGATATTAAAACCTGGTCTAGAGCACTTCCGTTTTGGGAAAATAATTTTAAGCTTAAGGAAGGAATGAAAGCACTTACTATTGGAGAAAGAGAGGGGGGCATGACCTTGTGGTTAGCATTAAAGGATATTGATGTAACCTGTACAGATTATAATGATTTCCCTGAAGAAACAAGGAAGCTGCATAAAAGGTACCAGGTTGATGAAAGAGTCTCTTACGAAAATGAAGTCGATGTAACCGATTTAAGTCGATATCCAGAAAATAGTTTTGATGTCGTCATATTCAAGAGTGTTTTAGGAGCTCTTTCCAAAAAGGAACGGCAACAAAAGGCTTTTGACGAAATGAAGAGAGTTCTAAAACCTGGAGGGGCAATTTTATTTGCAGAAAACAGTAAAGGTTCTCGCCTGCATACTGTTCTTCGAAAAAGATTCATCAAATGGAATCATTATTGGCGCTACCTTGACTATAAAAAAGACAAAGACCTATTCTCTGGGTTTAGTTCAAGTAAAATTACTACAAGAGGGTTCTCGGCGACCTTTGGAAGGTCCGAAAAACAGCGAAAATTATTAGCGACATTCGACAATATTACCCACCCAATATTACCTTCTTCTCTTAATTATATAATTTTTGGGGTATTAATTAAGTAGCACCTTACTCCACCTGTCACTATTGTCTCTTACAGAAAACATGATGTTTGTGGTATGCAGCAATCGAAGATTTGGGCTAAATTTTTCAATGATTTCTGGCCTAACATCCTTAGGAATATAATGGGTTGCAAAAACATTCCAATAATGACTATTTAATACTGCATTTTTACTAATATATTTTCGTCTAAATAGATTATTCATTACCATTTTCGCTAACTCGTCTTTCGTGTGTTTATAATATAATGATGGATAGATTCCTGCTAGAATTAATTTTTTTCCATGCATTTCGACACCGTGGTTAAGTACATGATCCGTTTCATCACTAATTCTGTGGATTAAAGGATTTCCTGGCAAACGTGCATAAGAGAATTTTGCTGGAGTTGGGTCATCAATCAATAAGTGTCCATGGATATAATCAACTAATCTTGGTTCCGGAAAATTAAATACCTCTCCTTTTTTAGTAATCGATTTCAATTGTGAAACTGATGTAAGGACAAGCTCTTTTGTCTCGAATGATTCTGATTCAGCAATGGCTTTACTTATTTCTCCAATCTCTAATCTGTTTATTTTTATCCCTTTTTTTATCTCGATATCAAATGCTTTGGCTTTATCCAGTAACCTATTAATAAACTGAAGCGAACCTCCTTTGGGATAAATGTATTTTGCGGGGATAACTCTAGCCTTCCTAAAACTTACAGATTCCTTTCCACTTTTAGACTTAAATTTTCCTCTGACAAAAAACAATAAGTTTTTCCAATCATATGGTAATTTAACCCCTTTATAAACGAATTCTGGCTGGGGTTTCATTTTAACCAGTTTCATATCTAGAAAATGGGAGAGAAATTCAAATGCTTTGGGTTCAATATCCCAGATATGACACCCTAATTGAAAGTCTGGAAGGTTCTTTCCTAAAGGAACTTTACCCCAAGCTCCTCCAACGTATTCACTTTGTTCCAAAACAAGAACCTTCTTTCCTTGCTTTGAAAGATACATCGCTTCAATAAGATTAACTGGACCACTTCCAATAAGAATACAGTCATATATCATAAGTGTGATATGTTTACTTGAATTCCCAGTTATATGTATCTAGACCTTCTAAACAAATTCTTAATAAATCAATACTATTCCTAATATCTTGTTTATGCGCCATTTCTATTACTTGATGAATGTGACGTGTAGGAATTGAAATTGCTCCTGCAATAGAACCTCCCGCAGTGTTTTGTTGAATCGCTTTTGTGTCTGTACCTCCAGCAGTTAATATTTCTGGTTGCCACATAATCTTATTCTTATCTGCTGTTTGCTTCATGAAATTAACCATTCTGTAATCGCAAATAGTACTTGAATCCATAATTTTTATTGCAACTCCTTTCCCTAGTTCCGTTACTTTTTCATGGGCTGCAGCACCAGGCACATCAAAAGCAATTGTAGTATCTAAACCAAAACCAAAGTCAGGTTGAATTTGTTGTGCAGCAACAGCAGCACCTCTAATCCCTACCTCTTCTTGAACTGTAAACACCCCATAAACATCATGAGCAGGATTTTTAATTTCCCTAAACATTTCTATCAAAATAAAAACAGCTACTCGGTTATCAATTGATTTACAATTGACGCAATCTCCCATTTCAATTAATTTTCTATCTCTTGTAATTGGGTCACCAATAGAAATGTATTTCTCCACCTCTTCTTTAGACATCCCCATATCGATAAAGTAGTCTGTTGTTTTTGGAACTTTAGTTCGTTCTTCAGGAGTCATAACATGAATTGGCTTAGAACCCATAACCCCAATCATATCTTTTTTACCGTGTACAATAACACGTTGAGCCGTTAAGGTTTTTGGATCAAATCCTCCCAAAGTATGGAATCTAACAAAGCCTTCATCATCAATATGCGTAACGATAAACCCTATCTCGTCCATATGAGCTCCAATCATTACTTTTTTTGAAGAATCTTTACCTCTTTTTACGGCAGTAACATTACCCATGTTATCAACTGAAACCTCATCAACTAATGATGTTACTTCTCGTAATACGATCTCTCTAACTCTTTGTTCAAAGCCTGAAGTTCCAGCAACTTCGCATATTTCTGCTAACAGTGGTGTATTTATCATTTTTACTATTTTTTATTTTTCTACCGAATAAAACTACTCAACAACACTCATTTTCATCATGTTTGTTTTACCGCTCTCTTCAATCGGAATACTTGCTGTGTTGATTATCATATCTCCTTCATTTACGTATCCTTCTTTTTTCAAAAGATATTTAATGTCTGCAATGGTATGGTCTGTACTGACAGTTTTGTTGTAAAAAAATGTTTTAACACCCCATACCAGACTTAACTGTGTAAGCAATTTTTTATTACCTGAAAAAACAAATACAGCCGCTTTTGGACGTTGGCTTGATATTTTATACGCTGTATACCCAGAATGCGTCATAGTGATAATTCCTGTAGCTTCTACTCTTGATGCTAAGCGACAAGCGGTAAAGCAAATAGAATCCGTAATAAACCGCTCTTTATCTTTTTCTGGTTCCCTTTCTTTTGAATACATTTCATCATAATCCGATTCAATTTTTTCAATGATTTTACACATTGCCTGAACTGTAATAAAAGGATATTTCCCAACTGAAGTTTCCCCGCTTAACATAACTGCATCTGCTCCATCCATAACAGCATTAGCAACGTCGTTTACTTCCGCTCTAGTTGGTGCAGCATTTTCCGTCATGCTCTCCATCATTTGTGTTGCTACAATTACTGGTTTTGCATAGTTCAAACAAGTAGTAATTATTTTCTTTTGAATCAAAGGAACATCTTGCATTGGGATTTCAACACCTAAATCACCTCTTGCAACCATAACAGCATCCGATTCTTTAACTATATCCTCCAACTCCTCAACTGCCTCTGGTTTCTCAATTTTAGCAACAACTTTTGTTTGTTTGTTGTGAGTTGAAATAATATGTTTCAATTCAATGATATCTCTTGCTGAACGAACGAATGATAGTCCGATCCAGTCTAAGTTATATTCTAGTGCTATTTCTAAGTCTTCTTTATCTTTTTCTGTAAGACTAGGCTGAGAAATTTTAGTGTTAGGAAGATTAACCCCCTTCTTTGAAGATAGGTAGCCTCCATGAATTACCTTTAATTTGACTTCGTCCTTAAGGTTAGTAGAAATAACTTCAAACATCAATTTTCCATCATCCAGCAAAATACGTTCTCCTTTTTGGACATCTTGTGGCAGCCCTTTATAAGTAATTGAAACCTTGTCTGCAGTTCCCAGAACAGGATTAGTCGTTATAATTATTTCAGATCCTGGAACTAGCTCAATATTGTTATCTTTTACTTCCCCTATTCTAATTTTTGGCCCTTGTAAATCTCCCAGGATTGCTGTGTGAGTGCCCAGTTCTTCATCTACCTCCCTAATGTTATTAATAACTTCAATATGTTCTTCATGTGTACTATGAGAAAAATTCAATCGGCACACATTTGCCCCTGATTGAATTAATTTAATTAGGTTTTCTTTTGATGATGTAGCTGGTCCGATAGTCGCTACTATTTTCGTTTTTCTTTTATTCATTTTTTGTTTTTACTCTAAAAAATTAAATTCTCCTTTGATTTTAACTCGCCTACTTTTACTTCAAAAGCAGTTAAAACAAAAGGGATTGATTTAATCTTTGAAATTAATTCTACGATGTTGACATCGTAACTTTCTTTTATCATAAATAAGTAATCTGCATGTGCCTGTTCGGGCACTAAATATCCAGATTTGCTTCTGTTATTTAGTAAGGAAAATTCGTTTTCAGTGTCTTCCTGAAAATAGGAGTACAACGCATGTTTACTAAACTCATTTGTCTTTTTAATCAGTACTTCAATTTCTCCCTCCTCTTTTGCCAACGATAAACTAAGTCTGTTATTTAGCCCCCAACAGATTCGGTAGTCCTTTTCATGGCAACTAATACCAATTAGCCTGAAATCGTATTCATATTCTTCTTCGAGTGTATACTTCATACGTAATCAAAGATAAATCAATCTAGCACATGAAACATATGGGTTGGTTAACGTATTGTTAACAATCAATTGTTTTAATGCAGCGGAGAAAAGACAATTCTTATCGCTTAACAATTTTGATTTTTGTTCCAGTTTTCAGGTTGTTTGAATTGAGGCTGCTATTGTGGCGCTTTAAATCATCAACACTTACTCCTTGATACTTCTGAGCAATATCCCAAAGCGTATCTCCTTTTCTAATCGTGTAATAAATATATTCTCCTGAAAAAGTTTCTGGTTTTACTACTGTTTTATTCGATGTTGAAGATGAATTGTGAGAAGAGCTTCCTTCGATATAGATGGAAAGTTTTTTGCCTGTTTTAATGTAATTTGAAGACATTAAGTTCCATGCTTTTATTTCCTGTTCTGTGCATTTGTACTTCTTCGCAATGGACCGTAATGATTCGCCTGATTTTACATAGTGAGTTTTCAAAACTTTTTTAGGTTTATTTGCTGCAACCAAATACTTGTTCTCAAGTGACGAATACTTATAAATGGAGTCTTCGTTCATAATAAAGTCTCCAATTAAAAAATTAGGCAAGTAAATGAAATCAATGCTATCAGGTTTTGGAATTACGTTAGAAATAAATTTCGGATTTAGGTACTTCAATTTGCTAATTTCATAACCCAACCATTCTTCTAACACCTCAAATTCTATTCTATCACAAATGTGAATTGTGTCTATTTCTAAATCTAAGAAAAGAGGTTTCTTTGGATACAAATTATGTTCTGAAGCGTAGTTCATTATGTAATTTGCCGCAATAAAAGCGGGAACATAGTTTTGGGTTTCCTTAAATAAATAAGGCCTTATCTCCCAATAAGTAGTTTTTCCACCAGACCTCCTTATTGCTTTATTGACGTTTCCTGGTCCAGCATTATAGGCTGCTAAAGCCATACTCCAGTCATCGTAAATCGAATGTAAAAATTTCAAATACTGGCAAGCAGCATCAGAAGCTAAATAAGGATCAAAACGTTTGTCAATATATGAGGTAATTGATAAGTCATACATCATCCCAGTCTTGGGCATAAACTGCCACAAGCCTCCAGCTCCTGAGCGTGATTTAGCTTTTGGATTCAGCGCAGACTCTACAATTGGAAGGTACTTTAGCTCCAATGGCATATCGTATTTAATCAAATATTCTTCAAAAATCGGAAAGTACAATTCACCATATGCAAGCATTCGAGATGTGAGTCGTTTTCTCTTGTAGGCATACAGTTTAATCATTGCAATTGTAGCATCATTCGCAACAAACGAAAAAGGAGATTGTTGATCTAATTGCCCTATCCTAAATTTAAAAACATCATCTGAAAAACGAGGAAATGAATCTGTAGGTAAATCCAATATATTTAACTCATTTGTATCAAGCGTAAAATGATTCATTTCACGATAATGGGCAACCAACATACTATCATATTTATCTACAAATGATACGTCTGGTTTTTCAATCGTGTTAACTGAATCCGTTACTAATGAGTCAGTTTGACTAATTGCTACTGTCGTTACAAAGGACAACAGTCCAATAATAATATGTCGTAACCATTCAGCCATTATTTTTTTTGATTTAATCTTGGTGCATCAAACGATTCGAAAACTCGAATAATTTAGCATCTTGGAAAGATCCTGCCATTAATTGAATACCAAAAGGTAATCCATTACTGTGCTCTCCTAATGGAAGTGATACGGCAGGAATGCCTGCAAGGTTTGCATGAACCGTAAAAATATCTTGTAAATACATCGCAATTGGATCATCTACATTATCTCCAATACCAAAAGCTGTTGTTGGTGTTGTTGGCAAAAGAATAAAATCGTAGTCGTTAAATATTGCTTCTGTCTTTTGCTTAATAATATTTCTAACCTTAAGCCCTTTTGTATAAAAGGCATCGTAATATCCAGCACTTAAGACAAATGTCCCCAGCATAATTCGCCTTTGAACTTCCTCTCCAAAACCTTCGCTACGAGAATTGACATATGTCGTTTCAACATCTGCAGCTTTATCACTTCTATAACCAAAATGAACTCCGTCATAACGAGCCAAGTTAGAAGAAGCTTCTGCGGTTGTAAGAACATAGTAGTTTGGAACTAAATAATCCAAATAAGGAAAATCAACTCCTTCTACTTCGTGTCCTTCTGCTTTAAGTTTGTCAATAATATCAAGCGTTTTGGTCTTAACCTCTCCATCTAACCCAGGCATATCTAAGCAGTCTTTGATATAAGCGATTTTATATTTTGGGGTTTCTTTTGTTTCTATTATTTCAGAATAATTTTCAACTGGTTTGGTAGAACACGTACTATCGTAATTATCACTTCCTGATATAATTTCAGTAATTAAAGCAGCATCCTCAACCGTATTTGTTAATGGGCCTATTTGATCAAAAGAAGAAGCATAGGCTAATAGCCCGTACCGCGATACTCTTCCATAAGTTGGTTTATAGCCAACAACCCCACAAAAAGATGCTGGTTGTCTTATCGAACCTCCTGTATCAGAACCTAAGGCTGCTAAACACAGTTTTGCTTTTACAGCTGCAGCAGAACCGCCTGACGAACCGCCTGGCACTTTATCATTCTGAATAGGGTTTAATACTGGACCATAAGCACTATTCTCATTAGAACTCCCCATTGCCATTTCATCACAATTTAATCGCCCAATAATAATTGCATCCGCTTGTAAAAGTTTCTCTACTACCGTTGAATTATAAATTGATTCAAAACCTTCCAATATTTTAGATGAATTTGACACCTTATGACCTTTATAGCAAATGTTATCTTTTATCCCAATAACCATTCCTGCAAGTCTACCTGCGGTACCTTTTTTTATCTTTTCATCTACTACATGAGCCTGCTCAATAGCAGAATCCTCAAATACTTCTAAAAAAGCATTTAAATTAGATGATTTAATTTTTTGGATATAATTGTCGGTAAGCTCAGCACAGGTAATTGCACCTTTTCCTATATCCTCTCTTACTTGTGCAAGGGAAATATATTCTTTCAAAATAATAAGTTTATTGAATTATGCTTCCGACTTCTTTGAGTCATCCGTTTTTCCAGTTTCTTCTGATTTTTTATCATCAGAATCTCCATTTGCAGCTCCTTTGAATTCTTTCACTCCTTTTCCTAAACCTTTCATTAGTTCAGGTATCTTTTTACCACCAAACATAAGTAGTACAATGATCAAAATAAGGATGATTCCTGGAACGCCTATTTTATTTATAAATAACAATGATAAGTCCATAGTCTTCGTTTTGTGCCGCAAAGTTAATAAAAAAGGGATAGTTAAACGCTATCCCTTTAGTTTTTTAACCCTTTAAGCCTACATCCCCAAATACTTCTTCACATTTGAATCTGTTTCTTTAGCTTTTAATTCATCTAACAAGCTAGCCACTTTAGCATCTTGGCTTTTACAAATATTCATTTGTTTCTCTAGCTCAGGTATTTGTTCGGTTTTTCCATCAGCTTGAAAACTCTCTATTTGAGCAGATATTTCCATCGCTCTTTTTGAATAAAAGTTTTGTACGCTTGCCAATAAATTGTATCCTGATAATTTTACAAACCAAACAGTTTCTGTTTCTACTACATCTTTATAAACAACAATTGCCTTGTTAATTTCTTCATTTGGCATTCTCAACACAAACTCATTGTATTTTTGTAAGAATCCTAGTTTATTCATTCCGTTCAACTCAGCGATTGTCTTCAGGAAAAAGGCATGATCTTGAAGCGTTCCTTTTTCCGCATAAATAGAAGCAATTGCATTATTTACAGAAGCACTTTCAGCACCTTCTAAAGACCTTGCCATTGTTAATCCTCTATCTGAATCAATTGAAGTAACCCCTCCTAACGCAGTTCCCATCACTCTATAAGAAGAATCTTTTAATCCTGTTTCGTAAGTGCTAATCAATGTTTTATCATCTGAAAAATACTTCATTAATGTTTTCAAAGCTTTTGTTCTAACCTTTGCATTTGAGTCTGTTGATGCCAATTCAATAAGCTTCTTTTTAACCACATCCGGTTTAGCATTGGCTGCTTTTTTGATTTTACCCATTGCCATTGTTTTTACATTCCAAAATGGTTGATTCAATGCGTTGATAATAGCTTCTATCGCTGCTGGGTCACTACTTTTTCCACATTTATCAATTGCCTCTTTTTTATCCAACCAAAGCCCTGCATGATTCAATTGATAAACCCATTGTTCTAGTGGTTTTTTATCTGATTTTTTAGCCAAAAGGACTTTCAGAGCATCAATATTTACCAAGTTAGGTTCAGAAGAAGCGTCAAACTCAAACGTGTTTTCTACGTTTTCTACCCAAACTAATTCTCTTCGTGGTTTACCTCCAACATAGATATCGATGTAAATTGGCAATTTATATACAGGCCATTTTTCGGTATCTTGTTTTTGCAAAATGGTAACCGTAAGCTTTTTCGTTTCTGCATTGTATGCTTGCTCATATTTAAGTACTGGGTGACCACTGGATAAAAACCATTGGTTAAAAAACCAATTTAAATCTTCTCCCGTTACTTCCTCAAACGCTAATCTTAAATCATGAATTTCAGCATTTTTATGTGCATTTTTTGTTAAATACAACTTTAGCGATGCGAAAAATGCTTCATCTCCCACATGCGCTCTTAACATATTTAAAATTCTACCCCCTTTATTGTAAGAGTGCCCATCAAACATATCTTCTTTGCTCTTATAATCATAACGAATCATATCTACATGGCCTCCTTGTTGAGCAGATAAGAAGTAACCTTCCATTTCACCATAAGCATTCATGTCTGCCTCCATTCTTCCATACTCAAAATCATCCCATAAAAACTGGCTGTAATTTGCAAAAGACTCATTTAACGGTAAATTAGCCCAGCTTTCGCAAGTCACTAAATCTCCAAACCAATGGTGAAATAACTCATGTGCTATTATTGATTCATTTCCTCCATCAATAATTTCTCTTTTTGTTTGATATAAAAACTCTCCATGAATCGTCGCTGACGTATTTTCCATTGCTCCAGAAACATAATCTCTTACAACTACCTGACTATATTTTGGCCAAGGGTATTCAACTCCTAATAAATCAGAAAAGTGCCCAATCATTTTAGGTGTTTTACCAAAGATTGCTCTAGCATGAGGTTCAAATTTCTTTTCAACGTAATAATTTACCTCCATTTCTGAACCATCTTGTTTCTTCCAAGTGTCCTTTACAACTGAAAATTCTCCAACTGTCATCATAAATAAATATGGAGAGTGTGGTTTGTCCATTTTCCAATAATCTGTTCGAGTTCCATTTTCATTTGGAGTAGATTCAATTAATAGTCCATTTGAAAGTGTAGTATATTTATCTTGAACGGTAATGTAAATCTCTTCTGTTGTCTTTTCATTTGGGGAATCAATAGTAGGAAACCAAGCAGAACTTGCTTCTGTTTCTCCTTGTGTCCAAATTTCCATGTGCTTCTTTTTATCCGCTCCATCATGGTTAATAAAGTATAGTCCTTTAGCAGAAGATATTGCACTACTTCCTTCTTGTTTTACTTTTTCCGGATTAGCGGTATATTGAATATATAAATCGTATTGTTCTGTTCGATTGTATTCTTTCGGTAGTTTTATTCTCAAATAGTGCCCATCATATGTATATTTTAGCTCCATAGATTTCCCATCATTTTGTCTTACAGAATGGATATCCATTGCCTTAGCATCTAGAGTTACAGAATCAGTAGCATAAAAATAAGGCTTAAGCGTTAAATATGCTTCTCCATTTAATTGTCGGTTTCTCCAGTCAAAGCTTACCTTCAGTTTTGTATGCAATAAATCATTTACCCTTTTTTCCGAAGGATTGTAGTGCTTTCTCATTGCAGGAGTTTTCTCCTCCTCAACTATTACGTTTTCCACGCTAGTTGTTTCTTGTACTTGTTTTTTTGTTGTACATCCAACTATTACCAACCCACTGCAAATCAGAATTATTCCCTTTTTAATGTTCATCTCTTTTGTGTTAATGTATGAAATGCAAATATGTAGATTAAAAATCGATTTGTGCTAGATTAATGTATGTCTGGTAGAATTGTTTGTTTAGCGAGAGATTTTCTATACTTTTGGTACACCAAACATTCTATTAATGAAAGTAAGTGCAAAAATTAACAATAACGATTCAGTTGTATTTGAACCCAATACAAAAAACGTTTTGGCTGGGAAAATAGACAACAAAGAATATGATATTGAAATTGTAGAGAAAAACGAAAAAGAGGTTCTTATCTCTAGAAATGGGAAAAAATACGTTGCTCGTTTACTTGCAATTGATACCGAAAACAAAATCATCACTTTAAAAATTGATGGAAATCGGTTTGAAGTAAAGCTTACGGATGAATATGATGAATTACTTCACTCTTTAGGAATGGACGCTGCTTCAGCTAAAAAAGTAAATGAGCTTAAAGCTCCAATGCCAGGTGTTGTTGTAGATGTTGTAGTAAATGTTGGTGACTCTGTTGTAAAAGATGACCCTCTGGTTGTATTGGAAGCAATGAAAATGGAAAATATGTTAAAGTCACCTTCTGACGGAATTGTGAGTTCAATAAACATTGAAAAAGGGGATACCGTCGAGAAAAACAGAGTTCTTATAAATTTTGAATAACAACATACTTAATCACTAAAAAATAATGAAAAAATTAATTTACACGGTAATCCTTGGTGGACTACTTACCCTTACATTAAACTCTTGCGGAGAAAAAAAGGAACAGAAAAAAGAAGAAAAGAAAACTATCACTCAAGATACGGTAATTGTTGAAAAAACATGCACCTACAGTTTAGACAATGAATCAGTAAAACTAAATTTTACCGCTTTTAAATACACAGAAAAAGCTGGAGTTGGTGGAGGGTTTGACACGCTTGAAGTCTCCAGTTTTGATGAAGAAAAAACAACTATTTCAGAAGCATTAATGAATGTAAAGTTTAGTATTGTAACTGGATCTACTAACACAAATAATCCAGATAGAGATTCGAAAATAAAAGATAGCTTTTTCGGGTCGATGAAAAACTCCACTGAAATCACAGGTTATATTGAATCCATAAGACCAGATGGTGAAGGTGTAATACTAATTAGTATGAATGGTGAGGATGTAAGAGGTCCTTTTGCTTGGACATATGAAAATGGAAGCTTCTCATTAACTGCAACTGTTGACGTACATAATTTTGCTGGAGCTGATGCTTTAGCTGCTTTAAACGGAGTTTGTGAAGATTTGCATAAAGGTGAAGATGGGTTGAGTATCCTTTGGCCAAATGTTGATGTTGTAGTTGAAGCAACAATTAAAGAAATTTGCGAATAAATAATTTAAGCAAAATTAAAAAGCCGCTGGAGAATGTTCTCTAGCGGCTTTTTTTATATATCGTTAACACTGGTTACAAGGAGGGTTTAGCTTCTGATTGCTTAGAACCAAAATAATAACTAACTGATACTCTAATTGCTTTGTGCGTACTTTTATCTTCTTCACCCCTATCAATTCTGTAATCTTTGAAACCAAGTGTATAGTTCAAATTGAATTTTACATTGTCCATCATATAGCCTATTCCAAAAGATGCTCCTATATCAAACCTTTGTAAATTATCTATTGAAGAAGTCTCTTTGGATTCGGTCTCATCAGCTGGAGGAAGAAACATAGATAACATTCCTGTGCTGTCGATTGATGAAATATCAAACACTTGAAAAATGGGTGTTGTTGTTCTTGTTTCCTCTTTCTTTCTTCCATTCATTAAAAAGCCAATATATGGACCTCCTGAAACAACAAAGTTTTTATAATTATAAGATATTGTTAAAGGTAGTTCTAGGTAATTTTCTGTCGCCATTCCTTTTGTGTTTTCATAAACATTCATGTCTACCCCTGGAATATTAATCAATGAATCCAATTCTAGAGAAGTTCCACCAAATGAAAGAAGATCGTCAAATGCAGACAATACAGATGATGTATCGTTCCTGAAATACATTTTTTTTCGTTGAGAAAAGAAAAGACCTGAAGAAATTCTAATCTTTTCTGTCAGGTTAAAATTTAAACTAACTCCTGTATAAGGACCTAACTGAAAATTGTTCCCCAAGTTCGCATTTTCAACGGGAATGATATTACTGCCTAATTCTAATCCCGCAAAAACTTTTTGTGCATTCATGCTAAGACAAGAAAGTAATAGCATTAAAGAAATCAATATACTTTGTTTCATTTTATGTTTTTATAACCATTCTATAAATACCTCTATCCTTAAACAGTTGCCTATCAATGATGGAAATTACGAATTAAAAATTAATCTTTGATTGGAACTAACTATCTTTGTAGTCAATTGAAAGTTCTTGAGCAAATACTAACGGGAGTTAATCTTCCACCAGATTTAAAACATCTAACCCTAGAGGAATTACAACTACTTTGTAACGATGTTCGAGAAACAATTGTTGATGTGATTTCTAAAAATCCTGGGCATTTTAGTTCTAGTTTAGGAGCTGTAGAATTGGCAGTTGGTATACATCATGTATTTAATACACCTCAAGATAAATTAGTTTGGGATGTTGGCCATCAAGCTTATGCGCATAAAATTCTTACTGGAAGAAAGGACCTGTTTACTTCAATCCGAAATAAAGGAGGGCTTTCTGGATTTCCAAAAAGAAGTGAAAGTGAATATGACCCTTTTGGAACAGGTCATTCTTCCACATCACTAAGTGCAATATTGGGAATGGCTGTAGCAGCAAAATTGGATAATGATACATCACAACATATCGCCGTTATTGGAGACGGTGCTTTAACAGGCGGAATGGCTTTTGAAGCATTAAACAATTCCGTTGAAACGAATGCAAATGTTTTGTTCATTATCAATGATAATAACATGTCTATAGATAATAATGTTGGTTCCTTACAAACACATTTGAACGAAACACCTGAAAATAGCAAAAACTTTTTCGAAAACCTTCAAATTCCATATTATGGTCCAATAAATGGGAATGACATCAACGAAATTATTCCAGCACTTGTTCAACAAACAAGACTTTCTGGAGTTCGTGTTTTGCATTGCAAAACAACCAAAGGCTTTGGGTATTTCCCAGCAGAAATTGGAGATGCAACAACATGGCATGCTCCAGGGAAATTTGACAGTAAGTCGGGGGAGATAAAGCAATTATCTTCAGTCTATCCAAAAAAATATCAAACCATATTAGGAGAAACGCTTATTCAGCTTGCAAAAGAAAACAAAGATATTGTGGCTGTTACTCCGGCAATGTTAAGTGGGTCTTCTTTAAAGGAAATGAAATACTTGTTTCCCAATAGAGTTTTTGATGTTGGAATCGCAGAACAGCATGCAGTTACATTTTCTGCTGGGTTAGCAGCAAATGGAAAAATCCCTTACTGCGTAATATATTCATCATTTTTACAAAGAGGGTATGACCAACTTATTCATGATGTTGCTTTGCAAAAACTACCTGTAATCTTTTGCATAGATAGAGCTGGACTTGTAGGAGCAGATGGTTCTACACATCATGGAGCATTTGACATTGCTTTTTTACGATGTATCCCAAACCTTACTTTATTATCTCCAATTAACGAACAGGAGTTGGCAAACATGCTATTTACAGCACAAAAATGGAAGTCAGGTCCAATTGCAATCAGATATCCAAGAGGAAAAGGGAATTTATTAGAACCAATTAAAGAAGTTCAAGAAATAGAAATTGGAAAAGGAAGAGGTTTAAGAAAAGGTAAAAAAATTGCTGTATTATCAATTGGCGCAATCGGAAATGAAGTTGCAAAAGCATTAGATATGTTAGAAAAGGAGAATGTTCCTATTTCTCACTATGATATGCAATCAATAAAACCATTGGACGAAGAGTTGATGTCTTCCATTTTTAGCGAATACGAGAGTATTATTACAATTGAAGATGGCGTTATATCAGGGGGATTTGGATCTGCTATTTTAGAATTTAAAAACCTAAATATTCATGATTGCTCTATAAAGATTATGGGGCTTCCTGATGCTTTCATTGAACACGGAACGCAAGAAGAGCTTTATGAATCAGTAGGTCTGGATGCTAATAATATTCTTCAGCAAGTAAAAACCTTATTGTAATCCGTTTAATTGTGCTTAAACTGTTCGCCAACTTTTCCGAAAACAGCAACATTTTCTAATGCCATCACCAAGGCTTTGTTCGAATCATACACCTCTCTATTTGTGTTAAAAAGGGACGAAACGGATTGTTCTTGTGATTTTTTGTGAGCTAGTTCAGAATAAACATTTGTTAAATATTCATGGTCCAGTTCCTTAATTAATACATAAAGATCAACAATCTCTTCCATTGTAGTGCCTTCATCAATCCTAGATAATACACGATAATACTCTTTATAAAATCGAACTTGTCGATTTATTAAATTTTCGTGCTGTTTGTGAAGAAAACCATCCACAGCATCAGAAAATTCATTTAAATTATGACGAATATCTTTAATGCTTTTTGCAGATAGTGAGGCATTTCTTATTGATGCTATTATCTGGTTCAAATATTCCGATTCATCATCCACCAATTCTAATTTTTGAATTCCTATGTAATATTTAATCGTTTCTCCTTCGAGCTGCTTCATTGAATTATACATAGAAATATAATCTTCAATGGGCATCCCTAGAAGATTATGTTTATCTGAAATTGACAATTTATTAATCAGGTCTTGGTCTTTAATTGCCATACCTTTAATATTAAGAGCTAGTACTTTTCTTGCCATAGTCAAAGTTTCGTCTCGCAAGGCAGTAATAGCAGCTTCCGGAACTTTTATGTTTACTTTATTAATAAAATTGGCTTCCGTTTCACTCCGCTCCTTAAACATGTACTCTAAAATCTTTGCAAATTGACCTACAAAAGGAATAAACAAAATCACACCTACAAGGTTAATAGAGGTGTGGAAAGCCACTAATCCTGTTATGTTGTTTTCTATTCCAAAAACATCTTTTACTAAAAAAATAAAGGCATAAAGAAATATAAATCCAATACTGGCTACTACAACATTAAAAAAGAAATGACTAAATGCCACTTGCCTCTTTGAAACAGTCTTTCCCAAACCTCCTAATAGCACCGTAACGGTAGTCCCTAAGTCCGCACCAACTACAATCGCGGCTGCCATTTCAAAGGTTATTATTCCAGCGCTTAACGCAGAAAGAGTAATCACCATTGTTGCAGAACTTGATTGAATAATTGCAGTTAATACTAACCCAATCAATGCAAAATAAAATAATCCATAATCAGCATAAACACTTATATCAAAGCTTTCTGCCAACCCAGAAATACTCATTTTCATGTATTCCAGCCCAAGAAATAAAAACCCAAACCCAACAACTAGTTTTGATATGTTTGAAAATCGTTCAGATTTAGCAAGGAATATTAATCCAAGACCTCCAAGGCCAATGCAGGGAAGTGCGAATGATTCTATATCAACCTTAAACCCAAGAGTTGCAACAATCCAACCCGTCATTGTAGTTCCTAGGTTGGATCCCAGAATAATTCCAATTGCATTACTCAACTTAATTACACCCGCACCAACAAATGCCAAAGTCATTAAAGAAACAACTGAGCTACTCTGAACCATTGCGGTAATGAAAGTCCCTGAGAAGACTGCTTTAAATCTATTTTTTGTATGCTTTCTTAAGAATTTTTTAAATGCCCTACCGGAAAGTGCTTTGATGCCTTCTTCGAGCATAAACATCCCAAAGAGGAAGAGTCCTAGCCCAGCTATAAATTTCCATATGTCAAATTGGTCAAACATGATATTTCTGAACTCCAATATAAAAGGATGAAAGAACCTTAACTATGAGTTTTAACACGTTTTTAAATTATAAAAAACTATCCTAGTTGCTGCATCTTCATTACATACTTCCCAACAATGTCAAACTCTAAATTGACTATCGTTCCTTCTTGAAAGGTGTGAAAATTAGTATGCTCATGCGTATAAGGGATAATAGCCACCGAAAATGTGTTTATTCCAGAATCAACAACCGTAAGACTAACACCATTAATGGTAATAGATCCTTTTTCCACTGTGATATTCTTGGATTTTTCATATTCGAAATGATACTTCCAAGACCCATCTAATTCTTCAACTTTTGTACAGGTTGCCGTTTGATCAACATGTCCCTGAACTATATGACCATCCAATCTGTCTCCTACCTTGGTGCACCTTTCAAGGTTTACCTCATCATTTATATCTAGGTTACCAATATTCGTTCTGTTTAACGTTTCTTCTATTGCAGTAACCGTATAGTTTTCGTTTTGGATATTAACTACTGTCAAACACACTCCATTATGCGCAACACTTTGGTCGATTTTCAATTCTGAAGTGAAATTGCATGTCAAAGTTAAATGTAAGTTGTCTTGTTCCTTTTCAAGAAAAACAACCTTTCCGATGGATTCAATAATTCCTGTAAACATGATATAAAAATAAAAAAAGCTGCCTTCTTTGTTGTTACTCAGAATGACAGCTTCAATAATGAAATTAGTTCAAATAGATTTAATAATCCATTAAAGCATCTCTGTATTCCAATAGGTCTGTTCTGTTAGAAGGTTTCATTGCATCTTTCATAAGAGAGACTAAGTAATTAAGGCTTTCAACTTTTGTTGCTTCCGTTAATTCAATTTTAACCAACTCCACTCCTTCTTCAATTTCTTCATCTTCTGGAATTGGAATATTAAACCCTTTGTTTGCTTCTATGTGCTCATAAGTCAAACGAATTACTTTTGTAAGACTTGGATCTTCTTCTTCAATAGCAAATGGACGTAGTTTTTGTAAATCTGCAATAATCGTATTCGTTACAATACCGTTTCGATCTATATCCTTTAATATTTTATCAATTAATTTTAATCCTTCTGGGCTTACCATAATTATAGTGTGTTTGTTTATTTTCTCTTAGAGCAGCAAAACTAGTGAATTCTATTTGCTTAGCATAAATTTCTGCTGTCAAATTTTCTTGACTTGAATAATATTTACTGGGCAAGCAATTGCCGCTTTTTTATTGGATTCATACACCTCGTCATCCATTCTAACAGTATGAAACCCTTTTTTTTCAGTAGCCCCAATCAATGTAGCTTTTCCGTCTTTTTTTGACATTCGCCACTGATCGAATGCTAACTCCACGCAGTAGTTACATCCTATACACCTATTTCTTTGTTGTGAAATTATTACCACAGCTAGTCATTTACTTCTTCGGCAGGCAAAACTTTATACAGTTTATCTGAAGCTCGTATTGTAAAGTCAATTGGCATAGTAAAGTCTACGCCACGTTTAACTTCGGTTACTATCTCATTTTCAACACGTAGTTCCTTTACCTCTGTCTCTAACGCTCCTGTTGTTGGACCCGTAATTAAAATCTTATCTCCAACTTTTAGATTTTGTGCTTCGATTTTAAATTCACCAATTTTTGCTTTAGTGTAGTAATGAAGTCCTTTGCCTAAAAAGACTTTTTTTACCGTTGCTTTAGAGCCACTTGCATCAGTCCACTCACCCAATTCTTGTCCTAAAAAATAACCTCCCCAAAAACCTCTGTTATAAACCGTTTCCAATCGGCTCATCCAATCTTTCACTTTTTCTTTCGTGTAGGTTCCTTCTTGGTATGCATCAATTGCCTCACGATAACACTTTATTGTTGTAGCAACATACTCCGGAGCACGTCCTCTTCCTTCTATTTTCAACACACTAATTCCTGTATCAATTAGTTGATCTAAAAAATCAATTGTACACAAATCCTTTGGCGACATGATATACTCATTATCGATTTCTAATTCATGGCCATCCTCCAAATCAATTACCTTGTATTTTCTTCTACAGTTTTGAACACAAGCCCCTCTATTTGCTGAAGAATTTGAAGTGTGTAAACTCAAGTAACATTTCCCTGAAACAGCCATGCAAAGTGCTCCATGACCAAACACTTCTATCTGTACTAATTCTCCGTTGGGCCCACGAACATCTTCATCGATTACTCCATCACAAATTTCCTTTACTTGGCGTAAACTTAATTCACGTGATAATACCATAACATTAGCAAACAAAGAATAAAACTTAACCGTTTCAATATTTGTTACATTTAATTGTGTAGAAATATGGACATCAACTCCTTTCGATTTAGCATATCCTATTACTGCTTGATCCGATGCAATAATTGCAGTTATTCCTGATTCTTTTACTCTATCAATAACCGTTTTAATTAATGATAAATCATGATTATAAATAATAGCATTTAAAGTCAGGTACGATTTAACCCCTCTGTCTGAACAAAGCTTTGCAACTTCCTCTAAATCTCCTAAAGTGAAGTTCATGGTTGCTCTTGCTCGCATATTCAATTGATCAACCCCAAAATAGATTGAATCCGCACCATTATCCAATGCTGCTTGCATTGCATCAAAGCCTCCAGCTGGGGCCATTAATTCAAGTTTCTTCATTATACCTTTATTCTAATCTTTGAAAATAAGTTTTTCCGATCTGCCTTTTTTAAAAATCTTATTACTAACCGTTGCTCCTTTTCTCAATGCTTTTTGTTCTTGGAAAGAAAGATCATTTATTTCTTTACATTCATCGGAACAGCAATTTTTTAGTTTCTCTTTACATGAGTCACATTGGATAAAAAGAAGGTGACATGCTTGGTTCAAACAATTTGTATGGGTGTCACAAGGATTCCCACATTGATGACATTTTGCTATTACATCTTCCGATACCCTTTCACTTCTTCTATGATCAAAAACAAAATTTTTGCCTTTGAACTTATTTTCCAATCCTTCATCTTTTGTTTGGCGAACATATTCGATAATGCCCCCTTCCAACTGAAACACATTTTTAAACCCTTTATGCTTGAAGTATGCACTGGCTTTTTCACATCGAATTCCTCCAGTACAGTACATCACTAAGTTTTTATCTTCTTTGTGTTCTTTAATGTCATTTTCAATAATCGGCAAAGAATCTCTAAAAGTGTCTACATCTGGGGTTATTGCACCATCAAAATGTCCAATTTCACTCTCATAATGATTTCTCATATCAACAAGAATAGTGTTCTCCAAATCAATGATTTCATTAAATTGTTTGGCTTTCAAATGAGTTCCTATATCGGTTACATCAAATGAGCTATCGTTTAATCCATCTGCGACAATTTTCTCTCGAACTTTTATTTTTAGCTTTAAAAAAGATTTGTTGTCTTGTTCTATTGCAATATTTAATCTCACTCCTTCTAGAAAAGATATGGTATCTAACCCTTCTTTGAATTCTGAAAATAATTTCGCTGGAACAGAAAGTTGAGCGTTAATTCCTTCAAATGAAACATAGATTCGTCCGAGAACATCTAATTTGTCCCAGCCAATGAAAAGTTGGTCTCTAAAAACTTGTGGGTCCTTAATTTTGTGGTACTGATAGAAAGAGATGGTTAGCCTTTTTTCTCCGGCTAAATCAATCATTTCTGCTCTTTCTTTCGCACTTAATTTATTATACAGTTGCATGCTATATTAATTTATTAAATCGAAAATTCTGAAAGCAAAAGTATATTATTTTTATCTGTTTTATATCCTTAAATAAGGCTTAATGAATTTATGCAGGTATCTTATGGTATGAATATTGACAGTATATTAGTCAAAAATTAACTAATATAATCATGAAAAAATTTAACATTTTATCCCTTTTTATTGCACTAGTAATAGGTTTTGGAGCTAACGCACAAAAAATTATCGATTCAGAATCCGTAATAAAGTTTTCTTTAGAAAATAGAGGAAGTGAAGTAACAGGAACCCTTGGAGGATTAAAAGGAGATGTCATTTTTGACAAAGAAAACTTGGTGAAATCTTCATTTAATGTAACTGTCGATGTAAACACAATTAACACAAATAACGGAAAAAGAGATGCTCATTTAAAAAACGAGGACTTTTTCGAAACAGAAACGTACCCTTCTATCTCTTTTGTTTCTACTAGAGTTGAAAAAACAGGAGACAAATATATTGCTGTAGGTTCTTTATCTATGCATGGTATTTCTAAAGATGTTTCAATATTATTTACTTCTACAGAAGAAGGAGACAAAACAACATTAAACGGTGATCTAATTTTGGATCATGCTGAATACGGCATTGGAAAAACCCGTGATGTAACGATCTCAATTACCTGTGTTATTGCTAAATAACATTTATTTTTATGGGGAGGTTTATCCTCCCCAATTACAATCACCCGTGGCACATCCAAATTGGTAAGTACCATCTACACAGTTTTTACAAGACCCATCTCCTTTTTCCCAGTTTCCCAGCAATAGCTGCAAAGGAGCTTTTTCTTCAGAGGTAAGGTATTCCAAATGTAAAATATTCTTTAATTCTACTGTTGTTTCTGCTTGTGTTCGCATATAGATTCCATGCTGAATATCCATTAACAAATAAGACTGGTACTTGTTTATCAGCTCATCATACATATTGGTTTTTGACTTCAGTTCATGAATTTTTTCTAATATTTCTAAGTGCATTCCCGAACCAAATAAAGAACCACCACCATAGTCCCACGTTCTTTCAAACCAATTGTGCCAACCATCTGCTGTACCTCCATAATCACCATCTGCTAAATCAAATAGCTGAAATAGAATATCATCCATGTCTCCAGATGTATTAAGAACCAATGGCTTTAATTCTGTTAAATCGAATGTGAAGTCAAAGTCTGTACACTCCGCAACACAAGTAAACTGCATTCCAAATACTGCCTCATCTATTGGTTTTAAATCATTAATAATATAGTCTGGATAGTAACCTCCATCTTTTTCCTCAGGGTAATTTCCACTATAAATTTGATTAGATAGATTACTTCGAATTGCAAGTAACTTTAAATAAGCGTTTCCAAATTCAAGATCTGTCTTTGCATCCGCTAGAAGAGCTTGGCAACTATCATAAACTATAATTGACGAATCTGTAAAATACTGTTGCAATACCACAACTTCTTCGGGTAAGAAAAACATTGGAGACTGCACAAGTATTGAGTAATCAACCTCAGTAATTACAGTATCTTCTAAAGTAGGTAACTCTACGGCCAATGTGTCTTGGTGACTAATCGTATCTCTTTCAATAACACCTTTATTTGCTTCTACTTTTGTGGACTTTTCTTCTTCGGAACAACTAACAAATAAGGCTATTCCAATAAAAAAGATTGCATATTTCATTTTCTTTTTTTTTAAATTTTGTGTAAAAATGACCATTTTTTTAATTTATGGAACTAAAAATGCTCAAAAGAGACTTCTTTTCCTTCCAAATGAATAAATTTGAACTATGCACATTTCCAAGAAAAAACCATCCTATGCGATTAGTAACAAACTAAGATCATATCTTGAAAAATACGACAGAGAAACTAAACTCCCCGTTAGCTATGAAAGTTTAATGCATTGGAAAGAGGGTTTTCCTATAATGGATAAAAAGGGGGTTGACACCTTATGGGAAAGTGTTATGTATGAGCCTAGTAGAATGGAGGAGTTAAATGAAGGTTTGACTCAAATTTATGCTTTACTTAAAACGGATGGTGATATATCCGTTATGGAGCACCTCCGTGTGGATCGTATTGACTTTTGTCACTTTGGAAATTCAAAACCATTTCGTATTCGAATTATTAATCAGTTTAATGATAATTACGATTATTTCTATGTAAAGATTGCCGATGCTTCTCGGGTTTATGGTTTGGAATTCGAACATATTTTAAGCCCAAATCGAATTAATTATATCGTAGATGGAAACTCATTAATAGAGGAGCACATCGCTGGTATTCCTGGGGATCAGTTTGTAGAGCAGTTTTTGTCTTTGCCAAATTTCAGTAAGGTTAGACTGGCTAAAGAATTTGTAAAGTTTAATGAACGCTGCTTTGTAAGGTTACTTGGAGATATGAGATCGTACAATTATGTAATTGACATTACGCCCGACTTTGAAGAGGCGCAGTATCGGGTTAGAGCAATAGATTTTGATCAACAATGTTATGAGGGAAGAAAAAACGTATACCTCCCTCAATTTTTCAAAGAGAATAATGCCATCGTTGATTTTTGTCTAGAAATAATGACACCAGAAACCGTAACTCAATATCAGTACGAAGAACGAATTTTAATTAAAAAAAGGTATGAATCTGCCTGGTATAGAACCAATGATTTATTGGAAGCAATTAAACAAGATTCAATCTCAACACCTGAGAAGATAAATCAATTGAAAGGTGAACTTAACAAGTATCACAAAACAAAAGAGTTTGACAACTGCAAAAACATGGGTGAGATTATGGGGGTTCACCTAGAATTGATGCTAACAAAGCCAATTCCTGAAAGAAAGTCTTCAGCTTTTAAACTTTAACTGGCTATATTATCAGAAACAAATTCAGGTAACTATTATTGTATTAAAGAAAACATCCCAACAAAACTAAATTAAACAGCAAATTCACTAAATTCGCAATCCTTAAAATTTAGAGGTATAGTAATGAGCGTAAAATACAGAGAACATAAAGGTTTAAACCTTCCCAATGTTGCAAAAGAAGTTTTGGAAAAGTGGAAGCGAGAAAACACGTTTGAAGAAAGTGTAAGTACCAGAGACCAAAACAAACCATTCGTATTTTTTGAAGGACCTCCTTCTGCTAACGGAATGCCAGGCATTCACCACGTTATGGGTCGTGCTATTAAAGACATTTTTTGTAGATACAAAACACTTAAAGGGTATAGAGTTGATCGGAAAGCTGGTTGGGATACTCATGGTTTACCAGTTGAGCTGAGTGTAGAAAAAGAGTTAGGAATAACGAAAGAAGATATAGGGACCAAAATATCAATTGAAGAATACAACGCCGCTTGTAAAAAGACGGTGATGAAATATACCGATGTTTGGAATAAGTTGACAGAAGAAATGGGCTATTGGGTAGATATGTCTGATCCCTATGTAACCTACGAAAACAAGTATATTGAATCCGTTTGGTGGCTTTTAAAAGAGATTTACAAGAAAGATTTAATGTACAAGGGCTACACAATTCAGCCTTATTCACCAAAAGCAGGAACAGGACTGAGTTCTCATGAAATTAACCAGCCTGGTTGTTACCAAGATGTAACGGACACGACTGTTGTCGCACAGTTTAAAGCGAAAGCGAATGATGTTCTTCCGGATAACACGTATTTCTTAGCTTGGACAACAACTCCTTGGACATTGCCTTCCAATACAGCTTTATGTGTTGGCCCCAAGATTGAATATGTTTTAGTAAAAACGTTTAATCAATACACAGGAGATACTGTTAATTTGGTTCTTGCAAAGAGTTTAGTTGGTAAACAGCTTTCTGGGAAATATGCTTTAGTGGATGAAGAATTAACCCTTGCTAGTTTTTCTTTTGGGGATAAAAAAATTCCTTATACAATTGAAAAAGAATTTATTGGTACTGATTTAGTTGGAATAACTTACGAACAATTGCTTCCTTATACATTACCCTACGAAAACCCAGAAAAAGCATTTCGAGTTATTTCTGGAAGCTTTGTTACGACTGAAGATGGTACAGGTATTGTTCATATTGCACCAACTTTTGGACAGGACGATGCCCAAGTTGCAAAAGAAGCTGGAGTACCACCAATGTTGGTTTTAGATGATAATGAAAACCCTGTTCCTTTGGTAAACTTACAAGGTAAGTTTAGAGAAGAGATGGGAGAATTTGCTGGAATGTATGTTAAAAACGAATACTACAATGATGGTGAAGCTCCAGACAAATCAACAGATGTTCAAATTGCGATCAAACTAAAAGAGGAAAATAAAGCTTTTAAGGTTGAAAAATACGTTCACAGTTACCCTCATTGTTGGAGAACAGACAAACCCATTTTATACTATCCTTTGGATTCATGGTTTATTAAAATCACTGAAGTTAAAGGGAGAATGGCAGAATTAAATAAAACCATTAATTGGAAGCCAAAAGCAACTGGGGAAGGTCGCTTTGGAAACTGGATTGAAGGAGCAAATGACTGGAATCTTTCTCGGTCTCGTTTTTGGGGAATTCCCATCCCTATATGGAGAACAGAAGATGGATCTGAACAAATATGTATTGGTTCTGCTGAGGAACTAAAAAATGAGTGCCAAAAAGCAATTGATGCTGGGTTTATGGACACAAATCCATTAGCCAATTTTGAAGTAGGAAATATGGATAAGGCAAACTATGAAACGTTTGATTTCCATAAGAATTATGTAGATAATATCACGTTGCTATCTCCATCTGGGAAACCAATGAAAAGAGAAGCTGACCTTATCGATGTATGGTTCGATTCTGGCTCTATGCCAATTGCACAAAGACATTACCCTTTCGAAAACAAAGAGTTGGTGGACGAAAAAGGATTTGGTCAAGCAGATTTTATTGCTGAGGGAGTTGATCAAACGAGAGGTTGGTTTTATACACTACATGCTATTGCTTCAATGGTTTTTGATAGAACTGCTTATAAAAATGTTATTTCAAACGGGTTAGTGCTAGATAAAAACGGTGTTAAAATGTCGAAACGTTTAGGAAATGCTGTTGAACCATTTGAAAACTTGGCAACTTATGGAGCCGATGCTACTCGATGGTACATGATTACAAATGCACAACCTTGGGATAATTTAAAATTTGATTTAGACGGAATTACTGAAGTACAACGTAAGTTTTTCGGAACACTATACAACACTTATGGGTTTTTCTCATTGTACGCAAATGTGGACGAGTTTAGCTTTAGTGAGGAGGAAATTGAACTAAGCAAAAGGCCTGAAATCGATCGTTGGATTATCTCAAAACTGAATTCATTAATTAAAGACGTTGAGGATGCTTACGAGAGCTATGAACCAACTAAGGCTGGTAGACTTATTCAAGGTTTTGTAACAGACCAAATGAGTAACTGGTATGTACGTTTATGTAGAAGACGTTTCTGGAGAGGTGATTATTCAGAGGATAAAATAGCTGCTTACCAAACATTGTATACGTGTTTGGAAACAGTTGCCATTTTAAGCTCTCCAATTGCTCCTTTTTACTCGGATCAATTATTTAATGATTTAAATAGTGTTGCGAACAAGCATTCTGTAAAATCTGTACACTTGACATCATTTCCTAGGGTTAACGAAAGAGCTATAGATACAGATTTAGAAGAACGGATGAGCATTGCTCAAAAGGTATCTTCAATGGTTCTAAGCTTGCGTAAAAAAGAAAACATTAAAGTAAGACAGCCGCTTCAAAAAATAATGGTCCCTGTGTTGGATCAGGATTTTGCAAGAAGAATTGAAGCCGTAAAAGAATTAATTCTTTCTGAAGTAAATGTTAAAGAGCTAGAGTTACTTGAAGATACAACAGGTGTTTTAGTAAAAAAGATAAAACCCAACTTTAAAACCATCGGCAAAAAGTACGGAAAGCACATGAAAGCAATTATCGCCATGACCAATCAATGGACACAAGATGATATCGTTGCAGTAGATAAAAACCAAGGGTGGAATGGCGATATAGATGGAGATTCAATCTCTTTAGATACGGATGATTTTGAAATTTCGACAGACGATATACCTGGATGGCTTGTTGCAACAGAAGGAAATTACACTGTTGCTCTAGACGAAACCATTTCGACTGAATTGAGAAACGAAGGTATTGCAAGAGAATTTGTAAATAGAATTCAGAACCTACGAAAAGAAAGTGGATTAGAAGTTACGGACCGTATCGAATTACAGATTAAATTAGATGATAAAATAAACGTAGCAATAAATAATAATTTAAATTATATTTGTTCGGAAACTTTGGCAAATTCATTAAATTTGGTTGAAGAGGTGAGTGGAGAAAAGTTGGCTTTTGAAGTGGAGGAGGGAATCTCAGCAGAATTAGGGTTAAACAAAGTATAAGATTATTAAAAAAGAAAATTATGGCAACTAGATATTCAGACGAAGAATTAGCAGAGTTCAAAGAGTTAATTGAAGGTAAATTGGTTGAAGCACATCAGGATTTAACTCTATTAAAGGATTCTTTATCTCACAAAGGAGATCATGGAACTGACGATACAGGTCGTTCATTTAATATGATGGAAGATGGGTCTGAAACTCTTATGAGAGAAGAGATGGCGCAATTAGCTGCTCGTCAGGAAAAATTTGTAAAGAACCTTGAAAATGCATTGATAAGAATTGAAAACAAATCTTATGGTGTTTGTCGTGTTACAGGAAAATTAATTCAAAAGGCACGTCTTAAACTAGTTCCTCATGCTACTTTGAGCATCGAAGCTAAAAACGCACAGGGATAATATTTCAATTACATTATCGTTCTAGACGATAATGAATCTTTAATGTTTAACTCGAATGAGGAGCGCCCTTATTACTATTTTTTCTGTACTCCTAATTGACCAGGTTTTAAAAATTTGGATCAAGGCAAATTTTGCTCTAGGTGAAGTTGCTGGCGAATTAGGTTTTATTAAACTTCAGTTTATTGAAAATCCAGGGATGGCTTTTGGGATGACATTTGGGGAAGTATGGGGGAAAGTAATCCTAAGCTTATTTAGAGTTCTTGCCGTTATTGCAATAGGTTTTATCATTCGCAATCTAATTAACAACAAAGCACATAGAGGATTGGTTATTTCTGGCTCTCTAATTTTTGCAGGTGCATTGGGTAATATTTTAGACAGTGCCTTTTTTGGATTTATGTTCGACCAAGGAACTACATGGAACTCTGACTTTCAAGAATGGGTAGGCTATGCAGGTGTTGCAGAAATGAATTTTAATGGCTATGCAGGTTTCTTGCAAGGGTGTGTTGTCGATATGATTCATTTTGAATTCTACTATCCTTCATGGATGCCTTTTGATTTAGCTGGATCGGAAGTCTTTCCTCCCATTTTTAATATTGCTGATTTTGCCATTTCTTTTGGGGTTGGAATTATAATTGTTTTTAACAAGCGTTTTCTTGGAAATGGAAAGGGTGATTTTAGCGTTTTCAAAAAACAAAAAGAAAAGAAGGAAATGGTAGAGGAATCAGCTGAAACGGTTAGTGAATAACAAACTTTATTACCACTCAAATCATTTTTAACAAGGTTCTTATTTCGCCTTTATTAAAGCAGCATTTTCACCTATAAATCACTACCTTTGTTATAGGTGGTTATGGAAGTATGGTCAGAGAAATAGAAATAGAACAAAAACTGAAAGAAGCTTGGGAGAACAGGAGAAATGACCTTCGAGCATCCTTCAATACTGCAATTCACCTTTTACAAGAAACAAAAGAGACGAATAATAAAAGAGGAATTGCAGATAGCTCAAAAATTCTAGGCTACTGTTATTGGCGATTTTCTGATTACTCTCAATCACTGAACCATTCTCTAACAGCTATAGATATTTACCAAAGTTTAGACGACAAGAAAGGCGAAGCAGACACGGTGAATAGTTTAGGTGCTGTTTATATGTTCCAAAATGAAAATGAAAAACGATTGGAATGTAACCTCAATTGTTTGGAGCTAAGAAAAGAAATTAATGACCTTGATGGAGTTTCAGGTTCGATGAATAACATTGGCGAAACTTATTTCGAATTGGGGGATTTGAAAAATGCTGAAAAATGGCTAATTGACTGTTTGGAATACGATTATTCAGGTATAGATTCAAAAGCTTGGGCCAACCATAACTTAGGTAAAATTCAAATTGAACACGCTAATTGGAATGCTGCAAAAGACTACTTTGTAAAATGCCTGGAGCTTACAGCGATAGACAAATACGATGTTTTGACATGTGAAACGTATTTGAAATTATGTGAGCTTTCAATTACAACCGAAAACTTTTCAGAAGCAGAAAATTACGGATTAAAAGCTCTTTCTCTTGGAAAAGAAATTGGGGCAAAAGAGTATTTTCAAACCGCTTTATTACGGCTTTCAACTATAATGGAAAAGCTAAATAATATGGCAAAAGCTTTAAGCTATCATAAACAATTTCATCAAGTTCATGAAGAAATCTTTAACGAAGAAAATAGCCAAAAGATAAAAGATATTGGTTACCAACACGAAATTGATCAGATAAGCAAGGTAGCTGAAATTGAAAGGTTGAAAAAAATAGAGCTAGCAGAAGCTTATCAAAAAGTAGAACAAAGCAACCTTTTAATTGAGCAAAAAAATAAAGACATTACAGACAGTATCCGGTATGCTAAAAAAATACAACAAGCACTTTTAAGGCCTGAAAGTCACGTTTCTAGCCACCTTCCTGAACACTTTATCTTGTTCAAGCCAAAAGACATCGTTAGCGGTGATTTTTACTGGGTGGCAGAAAAAGAAAACTTTTTATACCTAGCCGTTTCTGACTGTACAGGGCATGGTGTTCCTGGGGCTTTTTTAACCATGTTAGGAACATCTTTTTTAAATGAAATTATGGCAATTGGGGTTGTTCTCTCTCCATCTGAAATATTAAATCAACTTCGTGACAAGTTTATTCTTGAATTGGGGAAAACGGAAACTAGAGACGGTATGGATATCTCGCTAATTCGTATTGATTTAAAAACAAAAGAATTTGAATGGGCAGGGGCACTTCGTCCGTTGTTAATATTCAGAAAAGAAACACTAAAAATAGATACCTTAACTGGAGATAAACAATCAATTTGTTTTGTCGAAAACCAAAATCCTTTTAACAACAATAAGGGCATATTGAAAGAAGGAGATATCGTTTATTTGTTTTCTGATGGTTATGCTGATCAATTCGGAGGAGAAAAAGGGAAAAAATTCAAAATGAAACAACTTCTTAGCTTGCTTACTTTCTTGAACAATCAACCCATGGAAATGCAAAAAAGGGCATTAGACTCTTCATTCGAAAAATGGAAAGACTCCCTCGAGCAGATTGACGATGTTTGTATTATTGGGTTAAAAGTTTAATCAAATCTATAACGTTTCTGGTTGATATACCTCAGCCAACATGCAACGAGCACTTCCTCCACCTATTTTTTCTATCGTTGATAATGGAACTCCCAATAAATGGTTATTGTGTTTACTTAATTTCTTCAATTGTTCTTTAGTCAAACTATTCAACGCAGCTTCTGACATAACCAAAATTGTCTCATTATCACTATTCCGCAATTGAAGCATATTTCCTGCAAAATGATTATAAACTTGGTCATTCGTCAATTCAATTACTGCTTTATTTGCTTTTTGAACTGATTCAAGAACTCGCTCTCTATCGGTTTCTGCTATGGTCTCTGTCCCAATAACAATAAATTTTTCTCCAACACACATCATAACATTTGTGTGATAGATTTCTTCTTTATGTGCACCATGTGCCTTAAATGACACAATACGATACTTTAAATGTTTAGCCACTTCATTTAATAAGTCTATATCGGTACGAGAAGATATAGCAGCATATATAACCCGCTTTTGATGATCTAAAACCATGCTTCCCGTTCCTTCCAAATACTTTGGAGGTTCAGCACCCTCATAATCTTCCAACTCAATAAGATATGAATACCCATAGCGACTGAATAAATCCAAAACAATATCTTTTCTTCGTTCTAAACGTCGATTTACAGGCTGCATGGGATAAGTTATAATCATACCATTTGAATGCGTTGAAATCCAGTTATTTGGGAAGATAGAATCAGGAGTAAATGGCTCTTTAGAATCATTATAAACCAAAACATTTACATTAAGTTCTTTCAATTTCTCAACGAAATTATCAAACTCCTTTAACGCCTGGTTCTGCACTTCTTCTGCCGATAGGCCCTCCTCTTTTTGCTGAAATTTATTGGTTTCAAAAGAATCTTTGTTAAACGCAAATTGGGTTGGCCTTACCATTAATACTGTATTCGGGACATTGGCTTGTGCTTTCATTTAATTGTAATTCTTTGCCAAATGTAGACAGTTTATTATAAAAATGGAAAAATAAGCGTTAACGTAGAAAAAATGATGTTTATCGACTATATCGTGTAAATAGTATAAAAAAATAACCTTAACCACCATTTTTACGTAACTTCCCATATTGCAACCAATTATGTCTATTAATTTTAAAGCTTTAATACTATTCTCTTTTTTGACAACAAACGTTACGTTTGGGCAAATTACCCTGCCGTATGCAGAAAGTTTTGAAACAGGTTTTGGTTCGTGGATAAATGCTACTGGTGATGATTTTGATTGGAGCACAAATACAGGTACAACTCCTTCCAATAATACAGGTCCTGACAACGCACATGACGGAACAACTTATATCTATGGTGAAGCCAGTAATCCAAACTACCCTTCAAAAACGTGCAATCTAGAGGCTACATTTGATTTTACAGGGGTTAGTATTCCAATGTTTGAGTTTTACTATCACATGTTTGGCTCTACTGTTAACTCTTTACATGTTGATGTAAATAACGGCGTTTGGAATAACGATGTTTGGACTCTTTCTGGAGAACAACAAACAGCTACAACTGACCCTTTTACAAAACAAACAATTGATTTATCAGCTTTTGGAAACACCAGTAACGTTATTGTCCGTTTTCGGATAATTACAGGTACTGGAGGTACTGGCTGGCAAAGTGACATTGCTGTTGATGACTTTTATGTATATGAATCATGTGGTGTTGCTGGTGGAAACGTGTCTGTTTCGACAGGGGCTTTATGTGCTGCAGGAACGGTTGACCTCTCTCTCTCAGGGCAAGGTGTAGGGAGCGTCCAATGGCAACAATCTATCAATGGAGGAGCTTTTGCAAATATTGCAGGAGGAACTACAGCAAATTATACAACAGGAACTTTAAACCCGACGAATACGTATGATTTTAGAGCAAAAGTGACAAATGGATGTAACTCATACTCAGACACAGCAACAACAATTGTACAAACAGGAAGCGGCACTAATTCCGCTCCAAATACCGAAAGTTTTGAAACAGGATTAGGTATTTGGTCTCAAAACACAGGAGACACACACGACTGGACCAGACAGAGTGGAGGTACACCTTCTAATAATACTGGGCCTTCAGGCGCTTTTGATGGTAGCTCTTATATGTTTATTGAGTCCTCCAACCCTAATTTTAACACCACAGCTATTCTGGAAAGTGATTTTGATTTTACTTCAGCCGTTAACCCTGAAATTACATTTAGTTACCACATGTATGGAGCAGCAATGGGAACTTTATATCTCGATGTTAATGGTGTTACTGTTTGGAGCAGAACTGGACAACAACACACATCAAATGCAGATGCTTGGACAACTACAACTGTCGACCTAAGTGCATTTGCAGGAAGTTGCATGGCATTTATTCAATTTAGGGGAGAAACAGGAACAACATTTACAAGCGATTTTTCTATCGATAACATCTTTGTAGATGACCCTTGCTCAATTGCAGGTGGTACAACATATATTTCAGAAACCGCTCTTTGTGCAAATGGAACAGTCTCTCTTTTAGTAAACGGACATGATGGAGGTGGAACGATTCAATGGCAACAATCTCTCAACGGAGCTGCGTTTGCAAATATTTCAGGAGCTACATCAGCAAATTATATAACTGGAACATTAACCTCTCCAAATAACTATAGTTACAGAGCGGCAATTACAAATGGTTGCACATCTTATTCAGATACATCATCTGTAATTGTAAGTGCTGGTGGAGGGACCTATGTAGTTGATAACAATTCAACTTTTGAAGCGAGCTTAGATAACTGGACAAATGCTACTGGTGATTCTCACGATTGGACTAGGCAAAGTGGAGGTACTCCTTCTAATAATACTGGACCATCTGCTGCTGCTGGAGGTTCTTTTTATATGTTTATTGAAGCCTCCAATCCAAATTTTAATACAACAGCTATCCTTGAAAAAGATTTTGACTTTACAGGCGTAACAAACCCTGAAATTTCATTTGATTATCACATGTTTGGAGGTGATATGGGAACACTAACATTATTGGTAAACGGGGTTGAGTATTGGTCTAAATCTGGGCAACAACATACATCCAATGCAGATGCTTGGACAAACACAACTGTAAGTTTAAGTGACTTTGCTGGAGCATGTTATGTCCTAATCCAATTTAGAGGAGAGACGGGAACCAGCTTCCAAGGGGATATGTCTATAGATAATGTAAACGTTATTGAACCATGTTCTGTCAATGCTGGTGTAACAACAATTTCAGAAACTGTTCTATGTAGTAACGGAACAGTAGATTTAGAACTTTTAGGTGCTGATGCAGGAACAACACTTCAATGGCAACAGTCAGTGAATGGGGCAGCTTTTACAAATATTGCTGGGGCAACAAATGCAAACTACACAACAGGAACATTAACTGCAACAAACTTGTATGCATATAGAGCTGAAGTTACAAACGGATGTACTTCAACTTCAGATACTTCTTCTGTGTATGTAACAACTACTGGGGGTAGTATATCAATCTTCCCTCATACAGAAAGTTTTGAAACAGGAATAGGCTCTTGGGTTCAAAATGCAGGTGACGACATAGATTGGACTAGGCAAAGTGGAGGTACTCCTTCTAATAATACAGGCCCCACAGCAGCATCGGTTGGATCATTTTATTTATTTACAGAGGCGTCTGGAAACAACAATTCCACAGCAATTTTAGAGCTTGATTTTGACTTTACAGGAATTTCAAACCCAGTCTTATCATTTGATTATCATATGTTTGGATCTAACATGGGAACCTTTTCTGTATTGGTTAATGGGACTGAAGTTTGGAGTTTATCAGGGCAACAGCACGCCAGTAATGCCACGGCTTGGACAACAGCAACGGTTGACCTTAGTGGGTATGGAGATGCTTGTTATGCAAATGTTCAATTTACTGGTTTAACTGGGGCTGGCTTTAGGAGTGACATTGCTTTTGATAATATTAATATCGACTTTAGTGATTTAACTTGGACAGGTGCTGCAAGCACAGACTGGAACAATACTAGCAACTGGAGTCCAGCACTGTTACCAGATAATATGACAAATGTTACTATTCCTGATGTTAGTGGTGCAAGTGGAAATTTCCCTTCCCTCAATACAGGAAGCAATGGGTTTGCACATGATTTAATTATTGACGCAAATGCAAACATCAACATTGCAACTGGGTTTACATTATCTGTTGCAGGAAATACTATCAATAATGGATCGGCAAGTTTTGGAGTTGGAACCATAATTTTTAATGGCTCTGCAACTCAAACAATTGACGGTAATATTGATTATACAGATATTATAGTCAATAATACTGGTACAGGTGTAATTATTAATTCAGGAACACACACACTAACAAATAGCCTCACTTTAACAAATGGTAATTTTGAAACTGGAGGAAACTTTACTTTGGTTTCAGATGCATCAGGTACCGCAATGATAAACGAAATTACAAACGGCTCGATTTCGGGAAATATTACAGCACAAAGATTCATTGATGCAGGTGCAACAAATTGGCGCTTTATGACTTCCCCAGTTACTGGAAGAACATTACAAGACTGGAATGATGATCTTATTACAACGGGATTTACAGGTTCTGATTGGCCTACATGGCCATCTGCATCGAATCCTTGGGTTAATATTTATTACTACAATGAAAATACAGGAACAACTTACGAAGACGGATACACTCCTGTTCCAAATATTACATACCCAATTGGTACTGGACAAGGGTTTTGGTTTTGGTCGGGAGATACAATTACCGGAACTCAACCTTTCTTAGTCGATTTAACAGGTCCTGCTATTACAGGAGATGTTGACTTTGGAGTAACATATAATTTAGCAGGAGGGGCAACCCACGACGGATGGAATTTACTTGGAAACCCATACGCTGCTCCTATAGATTGGGATTCTCCAAATTGGACAAAATCAAATATAAATGGAGCCATTTATATCTGGAACCCAGATCTTCAACAATACGCAACTTACGTTCCTGGATGGACTCCTGGAACTGGAATTGGAACGAACGGAGGCTCTAGGTATATTGCATCTCACCAAGCATTTATGGTTGAAGCAAGTGCTAGCCCAACGTTAATTGCCCACGAAAATGTAAAAGCAGTTGTTTCTGAAACCTTTATAAAGCAAGGAACGCCCATTACGCCAGACGTTTTTGGTCTAAATGTATCCGCTCCAAATGGATTTCAAGATCAAGCCTTAATGAGGGTTCACAGTGATGGAATAGTTGCTTTTAACAAAGATTTAGATGCTCACAAAATTAATAGCAATAATCCATCCGTGCCTAATATGTCTATTGCATGGGATAATGAAAATTATGCGATTAAAAGTTTTAATACTTACAACTCGGAAATTACAATTCCGATTAAAGTTTTAGCTGGGATAGATGGAATGCATCAATTAAGTTTTACAAATAATTCTGTATTCTCGGATATGGCCTGTGTGTTACTAGAAGACCTGTATAATGACAGCATAATAGATCTTAGAACGGCACTAACCTACAACGTATATTTAGATGATTCTGTCACGCAACCACAATTTTTAATTCATTTTGGAAAATCTGTTCGCGTTGAAACTACAGACGCAACTTGTATAGACCTTCTTGGTTCTGCTGAAATTTTCTTAAACGGATTTAACGATAATACTAATTATAGCCTTTATTGGGAAGATTACTTTGGAAATGTCCTCGGTGCAACCAGTACTATAGAGGAATCATACCTCATCAACAACCTCGTTCCAGGGACTTATTCTGTAACTTCAGTTGATTCTTCTGGAGTTTGTGGCACCCAACAAACAGATTTTGAAATCAATATACCAGAAGGGGTAATAGCTAGCTTTAGCTTAGATCAGGATACCGTTTTCTTAGTGAACAACGTATTAAGCATTAGTAATAACTCTTTTAATGCTGAAGAATTTCAATGGAGTTTTGGTGAAGGAATAACTTTATCCGTTTTTGAACCTAATTACTCTTATACGCAAGAAGGGAACTATATTGTAACACTCGTTGCGTCAAATGAACAGGGATGCAGTGATACAACTTCAACGAGTATTGTTGTAATAGACGATGGTGTTGGTATTTCAATCAATGAGAATGAATCTGTAACAATCACCCAAAGTGAAGTTGGGTTTATCCTACAGTTTAATTTAGCTGTAAATCAAGATATCCAACTCAAGGTATATAACGAAGTAGGACAAATTATTATTAATGAGAATTTATCTAATGTTTCAACTCAATCACATATAACCAAGTTAGATTCTGCAACAGGAGTTTATCTTTTTACTGTTAAAGGTGATAATTGGGGGGAAGTATTTAAAGTTGTTTATACAAAATAGAAGGAGGGTATTTTTACTCTTCTAAAACCCTTTTAATTTCTAAATTAATTACTTTTAGTTCCTTCTCTAGATCCTCTAAGTTAATTTTACGGGGCTCTAGGGTGGTAAAAGAAACATGAACTCCAACATTTTTTAGAAACCTTCCGCTATTATCGATTTTCCCCGTATTTTTTATTGCAACAGGTACTACCAATGCATCAGGCATCTGCTTTAAAATAGCTTGAACCCCCGAAACCTTAAAAGGCTTTATTTTACCATCTCTGCTTCGAGTTCCTTCAGGAAAAATACATACAGCAAATTTGTTTTCCCTTACATTTCTAGCAAACTCAATAATCTTTACTACTGCCTCTCTCGGGTTCTTTCTGTCTATTGAAACAGAACCCCCATACCTAAGGTTATATGAAATACTTGGAATTCCTTTTGCTAATTCTTTCTTGGCAACAAACTTTGGTCGATGTGCTCTAAATTTCCAAATTAATGTTGGAATATCCCACATGCTTTGGTGATTACTAATAATGATTATCGGAACATCCTTAGGGAGTTTTTTGAATTTATTAAATGAGTAACTGACCCCTAATATGTGTAGGGCTCTCATTAAACAAAAGTTTAATGCAAATACCGTTTTATCATGTGCTTTAGGTCCAAATATATTTCTAGCTACTACCTGCACAGGGTGAAAAATAACCAAAATTATCCCAAATATCAGGAAAAATAGTGGTGTTAATATGGAAGAAAGAATAATTTTCACACTACGAAGATACGTGCTAATTACCACTAACGATTCACTTAAGATTGTTACTCGACCAACTTTAGTTTTACTAAGAAGAGCGACGTTTTAATACAGATTAAATTTTAGAATTATATCAAATAATTGTGAATCAGAAATAAGAGGTATTCCTGATCCTTGCGACATCAAATTTTGGAAAGGAGTTTAATTCTGCCATAAGGACTAACAAAGGAAACTTTGTTTCAATTTTGTTATTCGAAGCTACAAATAATCTTGAAAATTTAAAGCTTAATTTTATTTTCAAAAAAAGCCCCATGATTTCTCATGAGGCTTATACATTCTTTTAGAATGAATTATTTAGAAATATTCACTCTTATAATTTGTTGTGTTTTTCCATCAGTGAAACGAAGTAAATAAATACCATTTTCAAAGCTACTAACATCAACTGTTCTTTTTCCAACACTATTAAAAATAGTGCTTTCTTCTAATAATTGCCCTAACATATTTAACATTTCAAATCTAATGTCCTTGTCAGCATTGAAGTTAAAATCAATCACAAATTGATCCTTCGCTGGGTTCGGATATACGTTTAATTTCCAATTATTATTTTCTGAAGAAATTCCAACCGTATTTTCGATTACATAAGTTTCAGTAACTGTACATCCACTTGCTCCTGTAACAGTAATTGTATACGAACCAGGGGTTAACCCCGAAATATCTTGTGTAGTAGCTCCATTGCCCCAAGAGTATGTATACGGCCCATCAGGGAATATTTCCCCTACTGAAACGTCTATAGAACCTTCTGTACATGCAGAACAAGTTGCATTATTTACAATTCCAGAAAGAGTAAAGTTGGCATCATTAATAACTGTTTCAGTTATTGTTACCGTACAACCATCATTATCATCTGTTACAACTACTGTATAAGTACCTGCACTAAGCCCAGATAAGTCTTGAGTTGTTTCTCCAGAATCCCAGCTATAAGAGTAATTCCCTGAACCTCCTGTCACTGTCACATCAATTGAACCTGAACCATCACCACAACTTTCGTCAGTAAACGTACTTGATACCATCATTCCGCTTGTTGCATTTATAACATCAACATCTAATATAAAGGTACATCCAGTTGTGCCATCCGTAATTAAACAAGTATAATTTCCTGCAATAAGTGAAGAAATATCTTCAGTGGTTTCCCCATTGCTCCAAGCAAAAGTAAGGTTTGACCCTCCAGTAACTGTTATGTCAATAGACCCCATTCCATCACCGCAATTTTCATCTGTTACAACAGAAGAAACGGTAAAATCTGACGTATTTATAAGTTCAACTGTCACCTCGTCGTCGCACGTGTTGTCAATATCAGTTATAGTACACGTATAAGAACCCGCACTTAACCCAGATAAATCTTGTGTAGTTTCACCATTACTCCAGCTATAACTAAAGTTGGTAGAAGCACCCGTAACATCAATATCAACTGTACCGTCTGCATTTCCACAGTTTTCATCTACAATAGCTACTACAGTTGTAGTAAACGTACTTTGGTTTGCGACTGTAATTGTCATCGTATCTTGACAACCTTCAGCATCTTCCGCCATTAATAAATAATCTCCCGCTGCTACTGCAAAGAAGTTTCCTCCAAACACATCTGGTTGCCCATCAAGTGTTAATGAAACCGGTGCAACTCCTCCTGTAGATCCTGCCTGAACTTGACCTTGGTCTTGCAAACATTGATCATCTGTTATATTCGTTAGTATCACGTCAAGAGATGAAACAACTGCTTGTACAATATAGCTTTGAGTAAGAGAACATCCTGAATTATCAGTAATTGTTAAATCATAATTTCCTGATGATAATCCTGAAACCGATGTCTGATTAGGTCCTGAGCATGCTCCTGTCCCATTGTATACGCTTCCAGTAGCAGGGCTTGGTCCATCAGAAAACAACACATTCCCTTGTGGGTCACTTAAACTGTAGATATGCTCCGTTTCCCAATTTCCTGCTGTATACACTAACTCTATTGTTTGTCCATTGCATATTGGAATGTCAAATATATCTTGATCAAGCGCTACAGTAAAATCTCCAATAGATACCCCATCGATTAACACAGTAACAAATGCACCATCCCATCCATCAGGAAATGTATCAATAAGGTCCAGAGTATAAGAACAACATGTGTCAACTGTTGCTCCAGTCCAACTAAATGTAAATGGTGATACTCCTCCATTAACATTGACATCAATTGAACCATTTGCATTTCCACATGTTTCATCAACAATTAATGTATCCGTAGACATTCCTCCAAACGTGTCATTTACATCTCCAGAATAATTTATAGAACATCCTACATTATCAGTTATTACACAAGTATAGTTGCCAGCTGTAAGTCCTGTGATATCTTCGGTTGTTTCAGAGTTACTCCATGCAAAAGTATATGGTCCAGTGCCTCCCGAAATAGTTAAATCAATATCTCCTGCTGCATTGGCACAATTCTCATCTATAATAACGTCTGCTATAGCAAGCGTTCCTGTATTGTTCGCAATAGTATCTGTCAACTCTACCAAACATCCTAAGTTGTCTGTTACTTGAACTGTATACTCTCCTTCTGACAACCCTGAAAGATCTTCAATTGTTGCTCCATTATCCCAAGAGAAAACAAAAGGCAATGTTCCTCCAGTTATCATAAGGTCAATAGAACCATCTCCTGCTCCACAGTTTTCATCAGTTGATGTACTTGATAAACTAAACCCAGGGTTATACAATACATCTACTGTAATGTTATCATCACAAAAGTTATCTAAATCAGAAACCGTACACGTGTAAGTTCCAGCGGTTAATCCTGTAATGTCTTGGGTTGTTGCTCCATTGCTCCAAGTATAACTAAAGTTCGTTCCTGTTCCTGCAATATCTATATCAATCGTTCCATCTGCAAAACCACAATTTTCATCTGTTACTGAAACAAGGGTTGTAGTAAACGTAGATACATTACCAACAGAAACCGTTAATGTATCTTCACAGCCATTTGCATCCACAACCATTAATAAATAGTCTCCTACTGAAAGGTTGCTAAATTGACCTGGCGTAAAGAAGTCTGGGTTTCCATCTAATGTGAAATCCAATGGTGTTACACCTCCCGTAGCAGTAGAATTAACTTGCCCTTGATTCTGTAAACACTGATCATCTAAAATACTAGTTGTAGTTAAATTCATGTTTGGAACATTATTTTGGACCGCAAAATTCTCAGTTATCTCACAACCAACATTATCAGTAACTGTTAGTTGGTATGTTCCTGAAGATAGTCCTGATACAGATGTTTCATTATTAGCCCCACTAGGACAAGAACCTGTTGTATTAAACAAAGACCCAGGTGTTGGACTTGGTCCTTGCGAAAATATAATTGCTCCAGACGGGTCTAATAGATCAAAAGAAACCTCATTATCAAATCCGCCAACATTCCAAACTAATTCTATACTCTGCCCGTCACAAGCTGTAAAAGTTTCCATATTAGCACCTCCACCAAGAACGGTAAAGTCACCTATAGAAATTCCATCAAGCAAAACAGTTACGGAAGCACCATTCCAGCTTGTGCTTGCATCAACCATGTCTAGCGTATAATCACAACAATTAGAAGGGCTAGCACCTGTCCAAGAATAGGTAAATGGACTTATTCCTCCAGTTACAACCACATCAACCTGACCAGTTGCATTACCACAAATTTCATCTGTAATTGAAGCTGTTGTGGTTATTAAACCTCCTGTAGAACTAATTGTTCCTGTGTAATTTACAATACAACCAGCGTTATCAGTAATCACACAATTATATGTTCCTGGAGACATTCCTGAAATATCCTCGGTTGTTTGTCCGCTATCCCAAGCATAGGTATAAGGTGTTGCTCCCCCTGAAATTGATAAATCAATATATCCGTTTAAAGAGGTACATGAAGCATCTCCTATAATATCGTTTACAATAGCTAAAGTTCCTGTGATATTGTTAACCGTTCCTTGTAATACTATAGAGCAAGCATTATTATCTGTAATTGTCACCTCATAAGTGCCTGCACTAACTCCTGAAATATCTTCGGTTGTTTGACCACTATCCCAAGCAAAAGCATACGGTAAAGAACCTCCAGTTACATCAATATCTACTCCTCCAGTCGCATCACCGCAAGTTTCATCGGTAATGGTGTTTATTGATGCTGCAAACCCTACAGCATTATTTATCACTGTTCCTGAAGTTCCAACTGTACATCCATTTGCATCTTCAATCGACAATACATATGCACCTGCAGACAACCCAGTAATATCTTCCGTCATTGCGCCATTGTCCCAGTTAAAAGACAAAGGAGAAACACCTCCTGTTGAAGTTACATCAATTGAACCGTTTCCATCTCCACAGTTTTCATCCACAACTGATGTTGAAGTAATAGCTAATCCGTTAGTGTTGTTTCCAACTGTATAACTATCAGTATAAAAACATCCTCCTGCCCCAGTTATAGTTAATGAATAGGTTCCAGCTATTAATCCAGAAACATCTTCTGTTATTGCACCATTGTCCCAGGAGAATGAATATGGGTTAACTCCACCAGAGAAAAATACATCTATTGAACCTGAAGCGTTTCCACAAATCTCATCAGATACATTTACTGAGCTAACTACAATCCCTTCTCCTGCTATAGACGCAGAAGTATTTAATTCACAACCATTGTTATCTGTTACTGTCAAAGAATAGGTTCCACTGTTCAAAGAAGATAGGTCTTCCGTTGTAGCGCCATTGTCCCAAGAATATGATATTGGGTTTGCCCCTCCTGTTGTTGTAACATCAATTGCTCCTGTTCCATCACCACAAACCTCGTCTGTTGTTGATGTGACAACAACGTTAAACCCTGGGGATACATTTTGAATAGTTTCAGTATAACTGGTGAAACATCCATTTGCATCTGTAACAGTAAGAACATATGCTCCAGTAGCAAGACCCGTAATATCTTCAGTTGTCCCTCCATTTTCCCAAGAATAGGTTAATGGTGCCGTTCCGCCTGTTGCATCTACATCTATTTGACCTGTTGCATCTCCACAAACCTCATCAGTAACACTTATCGTTGAAACCGCTAATGTTCCACCTTGATTAAATACAGTTTGTATTCCTGTTTGAACTGAACAACCATTATTGTCTACTATTGTACAACTATAAGTACCCGCAGATAACCCTGTGATATCTTCTGTTATTGCTCCGTTATCCCAAGAAAAAGTATACGGCAATGTTCCATTAATTACATTTAAATCAATGGCACCAGTTGCATCAGCACAATTTTCATTAGTAATGTTAAGAGACAATATTGTTAAATCTGTTGGGCTATTCGTAACGGTATAGTCTACAGAATTCAGAGTACATCCAACACCGTCTGTTATTGTAACTGAATACGTTCCAGCTGATAGCAATGTAAGGTCTTCATTCGTAGAGCCTGTATTCCATAAATATGAATAAGGTGTAACTCCTCCAGTTACAGTAAGGTTAACTGTTCCTCCTCCGTTTCCACAAATTTCACTAGAAACCCCTGCTGATTCATTCATAGTACCCACGTTGTTTCCAACGGAAAACGATTCATTTATTGAGCATCCTGCATTATCGTTAACAGTAACGTTATAAGTTCCTGCATTTAATCCAGAAACATCCTCTGTCGTTGCTCCATTGTCCCAAGAATAGGTATATGGAACCGTTCCTCCAGTAAGAGTAATATCAATCATTCCATCTGCATTTCCACAGTTTTCATTCGAAATAGCATTTGAAGAAACAGCTAGTGTTCCAGCATTGTTCCCAACAGTAAAGCTTTCAACAACTTCACATTGATTGGCATCCAATACAGTTACGGTATATGTCCCTGCTGATAATGTTGAGATGTCATCAGTAGTTGCTCCATTACTCCAAGAAACAACGTATGGGCTAGTAGCATCTAAAACAGTAATATCAATTGCTCCTGTTCCATCACCACAAGATTCATCTGATACTTGATTTGTAGCAATATTTAAATAACAATAAGCAGAACAGTTAGAAACATCGTTAATAATAGAAAATGAATTATTAACTGAACAACCATTGGCGTCTGTTACGGTTAACATATAACTACCTGCCCCTATATTCGATAGATCTTCCGTTGTAGATCCGTTATCCCAACTATAACCATAAGATCCTGATCCACCCGTTACAGATATATCTATAGAACCATTATCAAAACTACAAACCTCATTTGTTGAACCATCTAAAGAAATGTTCATTCCTGGTAAAGTAGAAACATCAATATCTTCAGAAAATTGACAACCACTTGCATCTGTAATTGTCAATGTATATAATCCTGCACCAATTGTTGAGATGTCTTCGGTGGTTTCTCCGCTATTCCAAGCAAATGTATAAGGACTTGTACCTCCTGAAGTAGTTACATCAATTGCGCCATTTGTTCCGCCTGAACAAGTAACAGAAATAACGTTTGAAGTAATATTAATACTACTAATGTTGTTTAAGTTATAAGTTGCTGAATCAGAACATCCGTTTGCATCGGTTACAGTAACTGTATATGTTCCAGCTCCAATATTTGTCAAATCCTCTGTCGTTTCACCTGAAGACCAAGCAAAAGTGAAAGGTGAATAATCCCCCGATACTGATAAGTCTATTCCTCCATCAGTTCCTCCACATTGTGCTTGTGTAATAAACCCGCTAATATTCATTGGGTTCGGCTCCGAAATTGTTACTAATGTATCAGGTAAATCTGAAACTAAACTTACGTTCCAAGAGAAAATATAACCATTATCTAATCCGAATTGGTCTGACACTTCTAAATCCCAGTTTCCGTTTAAATCAGAACCTAATAAACCATTTAAATTCTCAAAGGATGTGTACGATCCTTGTGGTAAATAGGTGTCTGTATAAGTCCCTCCTGTTGATGCCGGAATTGTATGCGTATAGTTATTTGATTCTTGAACCATTGTCAAATAAATTGGGGCAGCATTCCAACAGTATTCAAAACCAACTCCAGGGTCAATCAAGTTACTATTTTGTCCGTCAACAGGACCAGAAGCAAAAGGCTCTCCTAAATCACAAGAACCACCTCCATTAAACTCTTTCAGAATAACTTCCTGTCCTGAAGGTGAAATAACTTTTATTTGTAAATCACCCAAAAAAGAATGTTCCATCGTTGCGCATATTTGCTGTAGCTGCGTCATATTGTCTAATGTTTGGCCATTATCAAAACCGCTAATTGGAATTGTGCTTGTGTATGAAACTCCCGTTCCGTCAGGCAAGAAAGTAGTATCTGCATCGTAGATTCCTCCTATTACCAGCGCTTCCGCCTTACAACCATAGATATCATAAACTTGAACGGAATAAACTCCTGCATCAAGGCCCGTAATTGGGTTGGCAGAATACTGGGTCATCGTGCCATTTCCAGCATCATTAGTCACTTGAAAAGTATAGGGTTGAAATCCTCCTGAAGCATTTACTAAAATCTCCCCCGTACTATTCTCAAAACAAGAAAGATTGGTTTCATCTAGGGTAAATTCAATCGGTTGTGCATCATCTATATAAAGAAATGCGGTATCAGGAGCAGAGCATAGGTCTGGTTGAAAAATGATATAAATTGATTCTTGACCCTCTGGAAAACCATCAGAAAAAGAATTAATTATAATACTTGCTGAAGTGTCTCCAGCTGGTATTGTAACTAGCGTGTCTATGAATTGATAATCTATTCCATTTGTTGCTGAACCACCAATTTGGTAACTAATATCCGTATCTGTTGCAGAAGGTACATCAATATTAAAATCAAACTGAGCAGGAATACATCCTTCAAGCGCAATATTATCTGCATTAACCGTTTGTGTATTTACATCTACGACTCCTTGTATAAAGCTATTTTCAAGTAAAAAAACAGCAGAACTCCAATCAGCATCACCAGCATCAGCCAACACCAATTTCATGGTGTATTCCTGACAAGGCACTAAATTTTGCCTCTCTGCTGTCAAGATTGTTGTCCACGCATCATACTGAACGGTAGCACCACCAGTGTTGTCTATATAATATTGATTATTTGTAACTGCGTTTATATTATTAATCGCAACAGAGCTTGAGGTTCCTGGAACTAAGGCTATGTTTTCTTCACCAACAATTCCAGGCCCACTAATGAAAAATGCAAATACATCATTATAAGCAGAGCTGTTTGGCGGAGCATATTCTGGGTATTCTTCCGAAGCAAATATGTATTGAAATTGGATAAAATCTGACTGAACATTAAATGAAAATTCTAGTGTAATTGCATCGAATGAAATTGCTCCCGCCATACTATCCATTTGTGCTGTTCCTGGTTGTCCAAGGTTGTCGTTTCCTCCTGTTGAATTATTTGGACCCGGAGCATTTGCAATATTGCCATTGGATAAAATTACACCTCCTGTCATTCCAATATTCGAACTATTTCCATCAAAAGAACCCGAAGCATTATTACTTCCCGTAAGAGTTGCAGAATTTATTGTAATGTTTGGTCCCGCTAATAATTGAGCTAACTGTACTGCGCTAGGAGCATTATTAACTGTTAATTGAGCATTTAATAGTGCTGGAAACAAGCATGTAAGCGTCAATAACTTAAGTAAAATTTGGTTTCTCATAATGGTGTTTTAATCTTGTTTTGGCTACAAAATTCTTGTAACAGATCGTTCAAATTACAAAAAGAGGCGTAAATAATAACACTAAAGTTGTTTTAAAAACGGATACTGTTGAAATCCTAACAATCATGAAAAAATTTACGGCGATTTGAACCTTTCAAGAAGATGGTTGTAATAATGCTCAAATCAAGAATTGTTATTATGAAAAGTAAGTTGAAAATTGCTGAGCCATGTCACGAAAATTGGAATGAAATGACACCAGTTGAAAAAGGGAAACATTGTTCAGTATGTGCTAAACAAGTGGTAGATTTCACCGACAATTCCCGCACTGAAATAACCGATTATTTAAACAGTGCAGATGGACAAACTTGTGGAAGGTTTAGAACAGGGCAAATTGATGTCTATGGAAACGAAAAGAATATTGTTAGAAAAACATCCATCCCAATTTATAAAGCCGCTGTTGCTTCTATTCTTGCTCTTCTAGGAGTAGGTTCTAGTTCCATTTTGGCACAAGATGGTGAATACTTTGAAATGGGCGATGTAGCCTATGAGCCAATCGAACAAATTGTTACGAACAACATTAAAGTAACAATTCAAGGTCAAGTCAAATCGAATGAAACTTCTCTTGAAAATGCAAAAATTTCCATTTACTCTGGTGGCAATTTACTCTTCTCTCAAAGAACAAAAAATGGCGGTAACTACTCTTTTGATTTAGAAAAAGAAACGTTAACCAATAACCGTTTTACCATAAAAGTATTTGCTGCAGGCCACGAATCAAAAACAATTGAAAACCTAGAGGTAAATAAACCTGAAATTACGTTGAACATCTCTATGGAACATGAAACAATGATAATGGGTAAAATAATGGTTCAACCAGAAACTATAAAAGAAGAAGTTCCTATAAAAAAGGTTGAAGAAAAAGATTGTGTTGAGTATACAATGGGAACAATTGTAGTTGTAAAAGATGAACTAGATATAACTAAAACAGAAGCCACAGAAAAAATTGAAAGCCTCGAAGAACCGGAAGTTTCAGAAGAGGTTGTTGGGAAAGAAACCATCAGTCCTGTAGAAGTTACAATATATCCAAACCCATCTGCATCTCAGGTGTTTGTCCGAACAAATAAAAAGGACTCATATAAATACGGCGTTACTGATCTTAATGGTAAATTAATATTCTCAGGTAATAAGATTGGTAAAACATTCGAACTAAACTTTACTGGAAAGCCAAATGGAATTTACTTGATTTCAATTTACAAAGAAGGTAAAGCCATTGAAACAAAACGTGTAATCATCTCTCACTAAATAGTAATAGTGAATGTACCAAACACTTGTTTCTGCATTTACTCAGTAATTTGATTTTTCTATCTTTATGAAAACTACGGGTTATGATGAAACGCTTTGTTCTTACTTTTTTTCTATGGATTAACTTTTTTTTAGTATTCCCGTGTGGTTGGGATTCGGACACCATTGCAATGGAAAAAAGAATGTTCCCTACGGTTCATGAATTGATTACAGGCAAATTTCTGCAGCACTCACAGGAATTCTACTATTGGAGGGTTGCAGACCGAAATGAAAAGATAACTCTCTACCCAGATAGTCTTAGTTTATATGATGATTTAGCTTGGGCTCTTAATAAAGTTGGTGAACCTGAAAAAGGGATTGATGTAATGCTTGAAAAAGAAAAAATTACTCCTGGACTCTATAAAACTTATGCCAACTTGGGAACTTGTTATATCCATTCTGGGCAGTTTGAGGAAGGGTTAACTTACATAAAGAAAGCAATTGAAATTAATCCTGAAGCGCACTTTGGAAGAGAGGTTTATCAGCAATATTTGGTTGAATATGTTCTTTCTAAAAAAGACAGCTTAGGTAACTTTTCATTACCTCTTGGGACTAAACACAAAAACTTTTTTCATTATTTAAAGAAAAATCATTTCTCAGGCGCTACAAAAAATGAAATTGCAAAAGCTGTTAAAGGAGTTGGAGGAATGATGAAGTTTTCAAATCATAATTCCCCTATTTTATTGGAAGCCTTAGGCGATTTATTAAGTAACGCAGAAAACGGATATGATCCTGGAGCAGGGCACTTATCTTCAAGAGCCTATTTAAAAGCTGCTTTGTTGTCGAAAGATGAAGTAGTTATTAAAGATTATAAAAAAAGAGCCAATGAAGAAAGAGAACGTCAATTTGAAGGATTTCACATGCAAGGCAGGGAACCTCATTTTTCTAGCCATGTAATAAGTTTAAAAGATTTAGAAACGGTATTAAAACTAGAGATTCAAGCGGCTGATATCTGGGTTGAAGAAATCCGACAACACGAACTAAAGTGGATTTCTGAAGGTGTTAATCCAGATTCTGCTTTTGCAGCTACCTATTATGAAGAGCCCTCTTCGAAAGTGATTTCAAAATACAATGCAAGAAAAAATAAAGACCAAATAGAAGAGAAGGTTTGGTTAAACCAACATCTTAAGAATATCAGGGATATAAATAATTTGTTTGACATATTGCAACTTCCCGATTCAACCAAAAATTGGGTAGACAGTATTTATAAACTAGAATTTTCTGTGCTTCCTGAAGAAGAAATTGAAAAAGTTTCTGAACTTGAAGAAAAAACTAATTACCTAGCAAAAAAAACAAGTGAAAAAAAGAATTTTATTTGGGTATATGCTATTGTAATTCTTGCGGTTTTAGTAATAATTATAGGAAAGCGATTTCTCTTTAAAAAATAACACCTTGTTTACAATTCCTTTACATTAAGACTCAAAATTCCTCAAATAATGTATCTTTAGGCTTGCTTAATACCTGTTCTAAATGAATATTTATCCATTTTTAAGAAAATTAATACTTACTTTTAGCGCTGTGCTGTTTTCGCTATCTGTTGGTTATTCTCAGTGTTGTACTTACACATTGGATATGCAAGATAGTTTTGGAGATGGTTGGGACGGAGCCTCGGTTGATGTAATAATTAATGGTTCGAACGTAGGAAATTATTCTGTTCCAGTAGGTGGTTCTTCATCCGTAGAAAGCATTACCGTTTGCGATGGACAAAGCATCGAGCTTATTTTTAACTCAGGCGCTTGGGATGCAGAAATTACTTACACCTTCTCTTCTCCTGCTGCTCTTTTATTTAGTGATGGGCCAACTCCAGCTATAGGTTCTGTTTATACAGGAATAGGAAGTTGTTCCATTTCCACTTGCGATGCTGGACCAACATCAGGAATTGATTCGAATTTAGAATCATTCTTTTTGCTTGGTAATACTTCTCAAATTAACTATACTGGATGTCCTGGAGTATTGGGTGTTGAAGACCAAACTTTGCTTAGTGCAGATTTATCGGCTGGCGGAAACTATACAGCATCGTTACAATTTGGAACATGTGGAAATAATTATGTAGGTGCTGGACAGGCTTGGGTTGATTGGAACCAAAATGGTGTTTATGAACCTACAGAAACAATAGGCGTATGGACAGGAACACCTCCAACAGCTTCTGTTTTCTTCTCTTTTCCTGTCCCCGGAGGTGCTTTTAGCGGCACAACAACAATGCGAGTTACGCAACAAGAGGGAGGTTCTATTCCCTTAGACCCATGTGCTAGCTTTTCATGGGGGTCGGTTGTAGAGTTTAGTATTGTTATAACTGGGGGGGTCGATTGTACTGGGTTTGACGGAGACAATAGTACAACTGCAATTGTTGTTCCTTCAATACCTTTTGTAGATACAAGTAGTACAACTATGTGTTATTCAAGCCAATCGATTGTTTATAATTCTCCAGATGTATTTTATAAATTTGGTGTTAACCCGTTAGCTGCAACTACAACGGTAAGTCTTTGTAATTCCTCGTTCGACACTTACTTAACAATATTAGATCAAAACTTAAATGTTATAGCATTTAATGACGACGGTAGTTCATGTAGTTCTGGAGAATCTGAAGTAATTATTGCCGCAGGAACTTACGATACGCTTTTTGCTGTTGTAGAGGGGTGGAATACCGAAAGTGGAGATTACATTATTAACATTACAGAAGAACTAAATGTTGGTATAGAGCCAAATTTAAATTCTGAAATTACAATGTATCCAAACCCAGCAAAAGACGTGTTGTATATTTCAGAAGGCTTTGTATCAAGCATAATTATAATTGATATACAAGGAAGAGAAATATTAAGTTTACAAAATAAATCTGGAATCTCTAAACTGGATGTCTCTAGTTTAAGTTCAGGGTCATATCTAATAAAAATAAAAGACGCGAGCCAAGGTTGGCAAACCAAACAATTAATAATCGTAGACAATGAATAGGCTCCACATTGTACTATATACTGTGACTCTGGTTTTACTAAGCGGAAATGTTTTAGCCGATTCTTGGATAAAAAAGCTAAATTTTGGTGGAGACGCTCGACATCGTTCAACTGCTTTTTCGATTGGCAATAAAGGTTATATGGGCTTAGGTCATGTAAACGCAACTGGAAATATTTTATACGAAGACATTTGGGAGTATGACCCATCTTCAAATACATGGACCCAGAAAGCAAACTATGGTGGAGGCTTGAATTACCATGCTGCTTGTTTTGTTGTTGATAATATTGCTTATGTTGGAGGTGGACGAATTCCATCAGGAAGTTATACAAATGAATTTTGGAAGTATGATGTATCCACAAACACATGGACATCGATTTCAAATTTTCCTGGGCCAGCCAGAAGAGGGGCAATTGCGTTTACTGTTGACAACAAGGGCTTTGTAGGGACTGGACAAACAACATCTGGCGTGTCCAAAGATTTTTATAGTTACGATCCATTGACGGGTAATTGGTCGGCAGTAGCTCAATTACCTGGACCTGCAAGAACATCTGCTGTAGCCTTTGATTTAAACGGAAAAGGGTACGTAGGAACAGGCGGCGCTTCAACTTGGGGAAACTCTTTGAATGATTTTTGGGAATACACACCCTCGACAAACTCGTGGGTTCAAAAAGCTAATGTGGGACCAACTCCAAGAATGGAAGCAACTGGGTTTTCTGTTTATGGAAAAGGATTTATTGGAACTGGAGACGATCAATCAAGTGGAACGAATTATGGTGATTTTTGGGAGTACGATCCAACAACTGACACTTGGGTTCAAATTCAGGATTTCTTTGGACTTGCAAGAAGGTATTTGGTTGCATTTACCATCGGAAACAGTGCATACGTTGGATTAGGGACAAACGGGACAAACTTTAAAGATTTCTGGGAATTTGATTATTTGCTTTCTCTTGTTGAAAGAGGTGATGATTTAATTAAAGTAAAGACCTATCCAAACCCTACCGCAGATTATTTCACAGTTGACCTATCAAGTCTTCCTGAAGAAATACAATTAAATGATGTTGAGTTTAAATTGTTTTCTATTTCGGGGCAACTCGCAATAAACAGTACGTTTAATTCAAATACGATGTTGATTAATACCACCAGCCTTGATAATGGGTTTTATACCTATCAGGTGGTTTATAAGGAAAATTCTATACGAACAGGTAAAGTAATATTGAAATAAACTATTAACGTGAAAGTAAAAAACATTCTTCTGGTTGTCCTATTACTATTAAGTCCTTTTTCGGATTTATTAGCTGGGCAATGGGTAAAAAAAGAAAGTTTAGGAGGTGTTGCAAGACACAGAGCAACCGGGGTCTCTATTGGGCAAAAAGGATATATTGGACTTGGGCATGTTAATGGAACGGGTGTGAACTTTGCCTTTTCTGACTGGTGGGAGTTTGACCCCGCATCTAACACATGGACACAAAAAGCAGATTACTTGTTAGGTCAGGGCTACGGAGCTTCAGCATTTTCTGTTGGCACAAAGGGCTTTGTTGGGTCTGGAGTGTTTATTGGGAATTCTTGGTGTGAATATGACCCAGGAACAAACCAATGGACACAAGTTGCAACTCCACCAGCAACAGGAAGTGAACTTTCCGCTTTTGCGGTTAATGATAAAGGCTACCTTATTGAAAATGCAAACATTTACGAGTACGATCCCGTTTTAAATGTATGGAATACAAAAACATCTGCACCTGTAGGTTTTGGAATTTGGGGGGCAGCATTTTCAATCGGAAATAGTGGCTATGTAATAAGTGGCAGTACATTTTATGAATATAAACCTTCTGTTGACCAGTGGTTAGCTCGAGCATCTTTCCCAGGGTCTGCAAGTGGGGGTTCAGCTGCATTTGCTGTATTAGAAAAAGGCTATGTTGTTGCAGGGTTTAGTGGCTCTTTAGGGAATGTGAACCGAGAGGCCTGGGAATACGATCCCGGTATAAATTCCTGGTCGTTAGTAGAAGAGTTCTTAGGCTCTTCGCGCCGTTTTACAATTGGTTTTAACATCGGAGATAGAGGGTATGTTGGAACAGGAACTAATGGAATAAACTTTAAAGATTTTTGGGAATACGACCCTATATTAATGGGGCAAGAAGAAGTTGAAAATGACATAATAATTTCTACTTATCCAAATCCAACTTCAAACTTTTTAACCATCACAATAAATGGAGGTTCTTCATTTTTATCTGAAAAAAAGTTTGTTTTGTATGATAACAGAGGAAGAATTGTAAAACAACTTTGTATAACTGAAAGTTCACTTACTATTGATGTTTCTGATCTTCCAAGCGGAAGTTATATCTATCATCTTAAATCAAATTTGAAAAGAATAAAAACGGGTAAGATATTAGTTGCGAAGTGAAAAAATTGATTTTAATAGCGGTTTTTATAGTTCCTGCAATGTTTGTGTTTGGGCAAAACGATTGGGTAAAAAAGGCATCGTTCAGCGGTTATAAAGTTGAACGTGCTGTTGGTTTTTCTATTGCAGGACATGGATATCTATGTGCAGGACAAGATACTGGAAATGTGGTTCGAAATGATTTATGGCAATACAGCCCCGCTTCCAATTCATGGTCACAAAAAGCAAACCTACCTGGTGTTGGGAGGAGAAATGCTGTTGCTTTTACTATCAATAATAAAAGCTACGTTGGAACCGGAATGAGTGCAGCAGAATCATCAGCAGGAACTACTTTAAATGATTTTTGGGAATATAGTCCGGTAACTAATTCTTGGGTTCAAATTGCTAATTATCCAGGAGGTTTTGGAAACGGAGTGTATTTTGCTACTGCTTTTTCGATAGACTCTAAGGGATATGTTTGCTGTGGAAAAATTGGCCCTGCCAACTATGCAAATGACCTTTGGGAATACAAACCTTCCGTCGATCAATGGATTCAAAGAACAAATTTTGGTGGAGGCGACCGTTACCAACTTATCAGCTTTGTTGTCGATAACAAGGCTTATGTTGGATTGGGAACCGATTATAATGCCTATACAAATGACTTATGGGAGTTTAACCCTGCAACAAATGCTTGGGTTCAAAAAGGTAATTTCCCTGGCGCAGAAAGAAGTGCTGCAAGTGCATTTGGAATTGGGCAAAGAGGCTATTTGGGCATGGGGGGTGATGGTGGATATTTGGATGATTTTTGGGAATATAACCCTTATTCAGATAGTTGGTTAGTTCGTGAAGAGTTTCCTGGTGGTGAGCGTAGAAACGCCGTTTCTTTTGTAATTGAAGACAGAGGCTATATTGCAACAGGAAAAGGATATTCTGGGTTGCGCAAAAACATGTATGAATACACACCTCTTCTTGTTGGAATTGAGGAAAACGAAGATATAACGTTTATCGTGTATCCAAACCCAACTGTAGATGTTGTAACTATTGAAACCAAAGAGGCTTTTATTCTTTCGATTATGGATAATTCAGGAAGAATCGTTAAAAAGTTGAGCCTCTCTGATGGAAATACTTCAATTGATGTCTCTTGCTTTTCAAGTGGGGTTTATCAATTAATAGGGTTAAATGAAAGTGGATTACGATTCACAAAACAATTAATAATACGAAAGTAATATGAAAGGAATTGTTATTGGTATGGTCATATTCCTGATAGCTATAAGCTCATTTGGTCAGAATACATGGGTGCAAAGAGATAGTGTTGGCGGGCCTCCAAAAAGCGCTTCAATAGGGTTCTCAATGAATGGGTTTGGATTTATTGGTTTAGGGTTTGATCAATTTGAGTACAAAAGAAGCTTGTATTTATACAATGCTAATTTTGATGATTGGGAAAAAATGAACTCCATGGGTAGTACAACTGGGCAAGGCTTGGAAAGATCTTCGGCGGTTGCTTTTGTAGCAAACTATAAAGCATATATTGGAACAGGACAAGGGGCAAACCCTTACTTAAGAGATTTCTGGGAATACAACAGCTCATCAAATACCTGGACTCAAGTAGCAGACTTTGCTGGAACTTCTAGAAGAGAGGCTGCTGCATTTGGAATATCGGGTTTTGGTTATGTTGGAACAGGGATTGACTCTACAGGAACGCTAAAGAAGGATTTTTGGAAGTATGATCCCACATTAAATACTTGGTCTGCTATTTCTGATTTTGGAGGAACAGCTCGAAAACAAGCCGTTTCATTTGCAATGGACGGACAAGGGTATGTCGGAACGGGAGATGATGGCTCGTTTACGAATGACTTTTGGCAATATGAACCTTTAACCGATACGTGGGGACAAAAAGCTGATTTTGCAGGAACACCTAGATACGGAGCAACTGGTTTTGGTATTTTTCCAAATGCATATATCGGAACAGGGTACGATAATACCCTAAGCTATACGAACGACTTTTGGGAATATAATTATTTTAACGATTCGTGGGTTCAGGTAGCAGACTTCCCTGGAACACCAAGAGCAAATGCAGCTTCATTTGCAATTGAAGACAGAGGGTTTTTAGGAACAGGTTATGACGGACAAACATTGGATGATTTTTATGAATACACTCCTATTCTTAGTATTGAAAATCGTTCGACAATAACATCAAAAGTTTACCCAAACCCAACAAAAGACGAATTGAATATTTATCTAAACAACAGTTATAACGTAACCGAAATAACAGTGTATTCCTTGTCTGGTAAAGTTATCCTGCATAAAAAAGTAAATAGCAGTAACGGGAAAATCAGTGCTAATATTCCAACTATTCCATCGGGTATGTATTTGTATTCTGTTGGAAATAATGGGGAAATTATTACTTATGGCAAATTTATAGTTTCAAAATGAGAATCTATATTTTAGCTTTGTTAGCTCTCACGTCTTGTATAGAACAGATCGAACCAGCCAAGGAAATTCTTGTACCTCCAAAAGCCTCTTTTCCTGAACAAAAAATTGAAGAAAAAGTTATTACAGAAGAGCTATCTTTAAAAATTACAGATAGCGAGCATGGCGGTTATGGATTTGAAATTTTACAAGGCGAATCCACGCTAATTATCCAACCACACATTCCCGCTATTCAAGGTATTATGGGATTTGAAACAGAAGAACAAGCAACAATTATTGGTAACTATATGATATATAAAATCAATAATGGAATAATGCCACCAAGTATTTCTATTCAAGATTTAGATAGTTTGGCAATCGTTTATTAAAACCTTTTTTTATGAAACTAAAATCAATTTTCGGAATCATCATTCTCTTAGCTCTTTTTACTACTAGTTGTCGCAAAGGAGAGGGAAAAGGAGGAAAAGCAACCATAACTGGAAAGGTATTTGTCCATTATTATAACCAAGTAGGATCAAGTATTCAGAAAAGCTATTATGCGCGTGATGAAGACGTTTTTATAGTCTATGGAGATAATACATTTTATGATGACAAGGTTGCAACACATTATGATGGTAGCTACCAATTCGACTACCTCATGCCAGGTAACTACACTGTATTTACCTATTCTAAAGATGTAGATGGAAGTGCTGATAATTCTAAAATTGTTGTTTTGGAAGAGGTAACCATTTCTGAAAAAAACGAAACAGTTGTATTGGAGGATTTTGTAATTGACGATAATTAATCTATTGTTAGAACGTTCAATTATGAAAGTAGCGCTATTATCTCTTTGCTTGTACTTTTCTATTGTAGGGCTTAGCCAATCCACAACTGGAAACATATGGACATCTGCCGGTATATCCTACCGCCTGTCGGACTTTACTTTTGGTTTAGAAGAAGGTATTCGGTTTACCGAAACAAATATCAATCAAACGTATTCAGACATTGCTGTAAAATATAAAATCAACAAGTATTTAAGAACTGGAGTTACTTGGAGAAATGCTCAAAAAAATGGTTTTTTAGATGCCTCTAGAATTGATAACAGGTTTAGCGGAGATTTAGTAGGGAGGTATAAAAAGAAAGACTTTTTATTTTACTTAAGATTCCGATACCAATCAAAATACAAAGATTGGACTGTCAGTGAAAATGGACATTTACCTGAATCTTATGTCAGAACAAAATTGGGGATTCGCTATTCTTTGAAGAAAAAAATAAGCCTTGAATCTGCTGCTGAAACGTATTATGCTTTTAAAAATGATGGGAATTATATTAACCGTTATCGAATTTACTTTGGTATAAATTATCAAGTTAAAAAACAGCATGCCATTGAGCTCAATTATATTTATCAATCAGAAGTGCAAGAGGCCAAACCTGAATCAGGACATATTTTATCGATCGCATATTCTTATGACTTAAATGCAGCTCTTAAAAAGAGAAAAAAAAGAAAGAAGAAACAGGCGAAAAAAGACGCTTCAAAGACTTAGTTTATGAATAAAATTGGATTGTTCGTTTGCTCGATTTGTTTTTTGCTATCCTCATGTGGAGAAGCAGATAAAACGTTTGACTTTAAAAAACAAGGAGGGGTTCAATTAACAATCCAAGTGCCGATCTCTTATTTTATGGAGAAGTTAACACGAGAAGCTAAACACGAAGGGTTAGAATACGCCTTAGAAAAAATTGACCCGGAACTTAGTCCAGAATCATATATCAAAGCATTATTTGAAATCTCAGAAAATGGCGAAATGCCATTCAATTTGAAATCAATTCTTGCGATGGAAAATGAGGATATATTTATAGACGCAAAACAAAAAAACACAAATGAAGCATTTATTAAAGCCTTGTTAAATGAGTATGATACTGCAATAAGCAAAACGGTTAATATTCTTGAAACAAGATTGATAAACTTTCAAATAAGTGCGGTTAATTCTTATCGAGAAGCACACAATATCATTATTGAAGTACCGGGGGCTAAAGACCTTAATAGAATACGCAAATTATTGCAATCTCAAGTAGATGTCGGGTTCTATACACCATACTCGTCGGAAGATGCTATAATGTGGTTTCAAAATGCTGAGAAATACTCGTTAATACAGGAGGATTCGGTGTTAAATCCAAATAACAGTATTGATCGAAATAAATTTCGATTATTTGACCACCTAATGGTGCATTACCAAATGGATAACTTAAATAATTATGCGGAAATTGGACATGCAAAAGCAGAAGATACTGCACGTATCAGCCAATACTTAAATAAGATATATGGAACCTATACTCCTCTCGACTCAAAATTTGTTTGGGGTTACTCTAAAGTCGAGCATCTTGATGGTAACTATTACAACCTTTATTACCTGCAAAACCCACCCAAATTAAAAGGAGATATCATTACAAAAGCAATACAAGACTTTGATTACAGTAATCGGCCCTGCTTAACAATGTATTTTAACCAAGAGGGAACCGAAGAATGGGGGCTATACACAGAAGAAAGGGTAGGAAAATACATCGCAATTGTGGTTAACAATTCCGTTTATAGCGCTCCCATGGTGAATGAGAAAATTCCTGGGGGAGTTACTCAAATTTCTGGAAATATGGAAGTTCTAGAAACAAAGGATATGGCAAATATTTTAAATGCTGGGACACTTCCCTATCATATTATTATTACTGAGGAGGAAATAACTGGGCCTTCGCTTTAAAACTCCAACTTCAATTGTACACTTACACTTTTAGTGCTTTGTTGATCTTCTAAATTTGTTATTGAGATACCCAATAAGCGAACCGAGGTTTTTAATTCATCTTGGTAGAGCAATTCTTTTACAATAGGAATAAATTGATCTTGCTTATTCATGAAATTGTCACCTGTTCTACTTCTTGTTTGTTGTGTAAAGTCGCTGTATTTTATTTTAAGCGTTACCGTCTTTCCTCTTGCTTTGGATTTAATTAATCTTTTTTCAAGTTGTTCTGCAATTTTATCTAAACGTTCTAACATAAAGATTTCAGAGGTTAAGTTTGTCTCAAAAGTTCGCTCCGCTGCAATGGATTTTCGAGAACGGTTGGGTTTAACTTCTGAGTGTTGAATTCCTCTAACAATCTGATAATAATGTTTGCCAGATTTTCCAAAGTTCATACTCAAATAATCTTCTGAACACGCTTTTAATTGAGCTCCATTAAAAATTCCAAGCCTATTCATTTTAATCGCTGTTACTTTTCCAACACCAAAAAACTTCTCAATAGCAAGTAACTCTAAAAAAGCTAAAACCTCTTCGGGGGGAATTGTTTTTTGACCATTTGGCTTATTGATATCGCTAGCAATTTTAGCTGTAAACTTATTTATTGAAATCCCAGCTGAAGCATTTAATCCCGTTCGCCCTTTTATTTTATCCCTAATTTCTTTTGCTATCAAACTTGCTGAGGGATTGTTGAATTTATTTTCTGTTACATCTAAAAAGGCTTCGTCTAGAGAGAGGGGCTCTACAAGATCTGTGTATTCGTAAAACACTTCTCTAATCTGCTGCGAAATTTCCTTATAGCGTTCAAACCTTGGTTTAACAAAAATCAAATTCGGACATCTATACTTTGCGGTTTTACTAGACAATGCTGAACGAACTTTAAATTTACGTGCCTCGTAACTAGCAGCTGCTACAACACCTCTGTCTCCACCTCCTCCAACAGCAACAGGCTTCCCCCTTAATTCAGGGTTATCCAATTGCTCTACGGAAGCATAAAACGCATCCATATCAACATGAATAATCTTTTTGATGGGTAATTCTTCCAAAGCAGGATAAAGTTACGAAAGACTATTTAAAACATGTGCAAAAAAAGCCTCTCCAATGATGGAAAGGCTTTTTAATCGTTACTATGAAACGTTTATTTAATGATAACTACAGGTCTTGCTCCAGAAGTTGTTGCGGAAGTAATAACCACTTGGTAAACACCTGGAGTAATATCGTGAACATCTATTACAACATTGTTTGTTCCGTTGTATGCTTGTGTAATAACAACTTGTCCCAAATTGTTAATTAATTTAACAGTATAAGACTCATTAAACGGAATTCCAGAAATATTCAGGGTTTCTTTTACTGGAACCGGGTACAATTTAAGATCGCCTTGCCAGTTTTTATGGATTCCTGTTCCTACGTCTGTTACGGTAACGTTTGTACAAGCAGAGTCCAAACCACATTGATCTGAAACAGTTAAACATATAGTGTATGTACCTGGTGCAGAATAGGTGTATGATGGGTTTTCTACGTTTGCCAAAAATCCATTTCCAAAGTCCCACAGGTAGTTAGCTCCTGAAGAACTTGTTGATAAACTGGAACTGTTTGAGAAAGATACATTCATATTAGAAACAGAATCTGTAAAGATAGCTGTTGGTACTGCACAGCTCACTGTGATTGACTGACACGAGTTTACCGAACTACATTGGTCGGCAACCGTTAAACAAACGTTGTATGTTCCAGGCTGTGAATATGCGTATACAGGGTTTTGTTGTGTAGATGTATTACCATCACCAAAATCCCAACTGTACGTAGCACTTGTATCTGCAGTGCTTGTGTTTGAAAAACTTACTTCCAATTCATTGTTTGATGCGGAATACATAGCTACTGGAGCTGTACAAGCTCCTGAAAGGTGGATTCCGAACGAAGGAACCATATCTGCTCCGTATCCAACCCAGTTCCAGTCTCCAGTTCCAGTTCCATCAACTACTTTTACTGGAGAAGGTTGAAAGTATGCACCATTTGCACCACCATTAGGAGCGTTCAAAGCATAATTTTTTTCTTCAGATGCTCCCAACCAAATAGAGGTTGTTGATGTAAAAGTAGATGGACCACCGAAAAGATTAGGATTAATCTGTAGGGTAACAAAATAGTATTTGTTATCTTGTAATGGAGTCATAGCGCTCCCAGTCCCAGGGTCAATAAAGTTACCCGTTGTTGCAGAAGCATAAGTTCCTTCAGCAACAGTGGTTCCTAGTCCATTAAGCGTAGGGACAGCTACTCCAATTGGTGTCAGCTCAGCCCCTAAAGCATCAAGAACTCCATCTCCGTCTCCATCAACCCATTCATAGATCGATGCTAATAAGGTCATAGAAGAACTTCCTGTGTAACCTGTAGGGACATAGTAAGTAAATGAAAGGGAATCCATTAATAATCCAGCTGTTCCAGCTGTTGGAAAAAAGAACATCGAACCATATTCAAATAACTGAAAGTCCGTCCCTCCTGGAAAAATAGGTCGGGTTCGTGCAGGATTTGCATTGGTGTCTAGAGTCACTTTAGATATATAATTGTTTGGCGTGATTGTAAAATGATGCATAACAGTGTCATTCAACGAATTGTTATCTTTCGTAGTAAAAACCGAATAAACCGTTCTAAAATCGCCAACCTCTGCCCAATTGAAACTAGACAACGTATCAGTAAACTGGGTTCCATTTGAACCAGAAAGAACCGTATCAATGTTCAATACGTCTGTATGTACGGTTGTCCAGTTTCCAGAAATGTCTTTTTGAATATTTACTGTCAAGGTTGCGCTGTCTAATGGCATAACATGCTGGTATCCAAAATTCTTCACATTGGCGCCATAAATGAAATTTTGGGTTGATAACTGGCTTATTGGGAAGTAACGGTTGTTGGTTACCTGAATCTGTTCGTAGGCTTCTGTTAGGGTGTTTCCTCCAGGTACAGCAATGGCAATAGTAAGGTCTTGCTCAGGCGCCACACTAATACTTACATCATCCACCATCGTATAGTAGTAATCTCCATCAAAAATAAATCGGATACGGCATTGTGTTAAGTTTGTTGCACCTAGCGTCACTGAAGGAAAAACAGCACTTACCCAACCTTCATTAACGGCGTTTACCCCTGCCGGCAGTAACGTATTTATGTCTACATCTGTCCAGGTAGCTCCGTCGTCTATAGATAGAGAAACCCAAATAGAGGTACTATAATTTCTCCATTTACAGAAGAAATTTACTGCCAATGCTGAGTCGGCATATCCCGTCAGGTCTATTGTGGGAGAGATCAATTCTCCTCTGTGTGCTGTGGGAGAGGTTCCTGTTCCAAAAGCTCCTTGTGTTCCTGCATTATCTAGAAAATCTGAATCAAATAAAGCAACACCATTAGCCTGAGTAGGAGAAGCAATAGCTGTTTCTACTCCCCAATAAGCACCTTGCGACATACCAGTCATCGACTGAACCCAATAAGCATTTCCAGGTGTTGTTGCACCACTGCTTTCATAAACAGTCAAGGCTGTCCAAGTCGTAGGGGAGTACCCTCCTTGAGTTCCTGTATTGGTAAAAGCATTTTGAAATTCTCCATCAGCAGCTCCTACAGAACCACCGGTTCCCCAAATTACTGTTCCTGCTTTTTCCTGTAATAGAGAGCTTGCCTGATAATGATCGTTCATAAGAAACACTTCGCGCTCATTTTGTGCACTTGTAATAGTTTGCGCGTTTATCCCGAAATGTACCACCCCGGCAATTCCAAATAGTAATAGTATTCGTCTTTTCATAGATTATAGATTGGTGTTAGTGCCACCAAAGATGAACGAAGATTTAAAAAAATTAAAATTAATGGGGAGAATGACGCGGTTATGTATGTGTTTGACTGTTTGTCGGCATATCTAGCAAAATTTTATTTAGAAAACAAGGCTAATACCTCGTTTCGGTATTTTCTGGAAAGGGGTATTTTTTCATCATTGATTACCACATATTGCCCATTTACAGCAGTGACATACTTAAGATTAACCGAATAGGAACGATGTATTCTAATAATATTCGAGTCGTTTAATCCTTCAAGAAACCCTTCGAGAGATTGTCGGATAGTGAATTTTTTTTCCTTTGTAAAAATAGTGATATAATTGTTTTCCGATTCGACGTAGCAAATATCTTCAGAATAAAGCTTTACTTGTAAATGGCCGTCTTTAATAATAAGAGAGTGGTTTTGAAGTGTTCTTTTTGCCAAAAAAGTTTCTATTACTGCCAGAATTTCCACTTGTTTAAAAGGTTTGATTAAATAACCCTCAGGTTGCGTATTTGCAGCTTTCTTAATTGTCTCCACATCCGAATAGGATGTCAGATAAACAAAAGGGAGATTAAAATCATGAAGAATTTTTTGACCAATATCAATTCCATTTTTTTCCTGAGAAAGGTTGATGTCTAAAAAAACAAGGTCAATTTCTTTGCTTGTTAAAACCTCCAGAGCACCATTATAAGTCTTTGCCAAACCTATAATTTCATGCCCTATTTCCTTAATCATTTCTTTGAGCATTTCTGCAATCAACAACTCATCCTCAACAATCAATATTTTCAATTTTCCGTTCATTCTTAAATTAAAAATTTAAATAGTACTCCATCTTTTGATTTTTTGTAATGCATTCTGGAATCTAATTGGTCCATCATAATCTTGATAAGTTTAAACCCAAAACCAGCACCTTCTTCAAAAGAGACGCCTTCGGGCAATCCCATTCCATTGTCAAAATACAAAATTTCAATATTGTCAATTTCTTGTTTTATTGAAACACTTATTACTAGCTGACCATTTTCAGGCTTTGCATATTTGATAGAATTTGTGGCCAACTCATTAAGAATTAAACCAATAAAAATGCCTTTAGACATATCGACACTCGGGTTATCGCCTTCTGTTACTATGGTTGTATTAACAGACATTGATGCATTAATATCTGTTAATAACTGATCTACAAAAGGGAGAATAGGAATCAACGACACATCCTTCTCATTGTATAAGTTTTGGTGAACCACAGCCATCGAGTGAATTCTTGACTGACATTCCTCTAGAATCATTTTTACGTCCCCATCGTTTGATCCCAGAGCTCTCAGGTAGAGTAGACTTTTTAAAAGAGTCAAGTTGTTTTTAACCCTGTGGTGAACCTCTTTAAATAAGATCTCTTTTTGAGAGAGGTTATTTGCTAATTGCCGATTGGTTTTTTTAATTGTTACAAGTAGAAGAGAAACAACAATTAACAGTAATAGAAGTGCGGCAGCAAAACCAAAAAACCAGTTTCTTTGCGAGGTTTTGCTTTCAGCGTCTTTTTCTGCCAGTTCAGCACGAAACCTTTCTTCATTGTTAATGTTCTTTTGTTGTTGTAGGTCGTATTTTTGATCGACTTCTTTCAATGTTCTATTCCATTCGGCTTCTTTTTCCATGATAACAATTGCATGGTACTTCATATATTCATCTACAGCTAGCTGGTGTTCTTCTTTTTTACTGTAAGCATAAAACAAAAATAAATGGATATCTCTTTTTACCACTGTGAACCCATATTTATCACATAGAATTATTGCTTTTTTTAGTGCATTAATAGCTCTGTCTCCGTCACCATTGTGATGCTCAAAACGACCTAAATTGGTCAACACATTCACCAATGCTCTGTAATTTTTATTATCCTCCCAAATAACTCTTGCAGCATTGTAATAATCAAGAGCCTTTAAATTTCCGAGGTTTTCATAAACAAAACCTATTTCATTTAATGCAGTAGCTTCCAGCTCTCTATTATTTAACTCTTTTGCTATTTCTATCACTTTTAACGAATAATTCAAAGAGCCTTCAAGGTCTCCTTTTCCTTCAATAATTATTGCTGCTTTTCTGCTATAATACTGGGCAATCAATAATGGGGGTAGTGAATGGGTTTTTAATACCTTTTCAAATTTATCCAAGTAAAGAAATGCTTTATCAAAATCCTTAAGCATTCGGAAATGTTCGGAAAGCGCTACATAAACCTGTCCTTTTTGCTCTGGTAAGTTTAATATCGAATAAATGCTATCTGCCTTATATAGCGCACCAAGAGATTGATTATAATTAGCGTTTAGCTTATATGCGTAAGATAATTTGATATAGCACTGCCCCAAAAGGCTATCTCTTTCTGTTTCACTAGTGGCTTTTTCAAAATAATAAACCGCCGAATCGAATTTTGTGTTTTCAATGGCTTTTTCACCCTTGAAAAACCAGTCTTCCGTAAAATTTTGAGAGTAGAAATGTAGAGCAGGGATAAACCCTGAACATAAAAACAACAGATATAATAGACCTTTTTTCACACAACAACTTATATGAAAAGCTTCGCAAGCAGACCTGAAGCTTTTACAACAAATAGAACGTTATTTACACCACCACATTAATAATCCGCTTCGGAACTACAATTACCTTTTTAGGGTCTTTACCATCTAAATAATGTGCTGTTTTTTCGTGTTCGAACAATGCTTTTTCTACCTCCTCTTTACCCATTGTTACGGGCAAGGAAATTTTAAAACGCATTTTACCATTAAAAGAAACTGGGTATTCGAAATCGCTTTCTACTAAATGCGATGCCTCAAATTTTGGCCAAGAAGCAATCGTAACGCTTCCTTTTGTTGCGTCTAATTTGTTCCAAAGCTCTTCTGCAATGTGTGGAGCAAATGGCGAAACCAAAACAACCAAATCAGATAAAATAGCTTTGTTATTACATTTTTGAGATCCCAATTCGTTCACCGCAATCATTAATGTACTAACTACCGTATTAAAAGAATAACGGTTTATATCTTCCGTTACTTTTTTAATAGCCTGGTGCAACGATTTTAAATTTTCTTTGGTTGGCTCATCTTCTGTAAGGGTTAGTGTTTCTCCTTGATGGAAAAGACGCCACAATTTCTTTAGGAAGTTGTTTACACCGCTAATTCCTTGAACATCCCAAGGCTTAGCTTGCTCCAACGGTCCTAAAAACATTTCGTAACAACGCAGTGTATCTGCTCCGTATTTTTCGACCAATTCGTCAGGCGTTTGAACGTTGTATTTAGACTTGGACATTTTTTCTACTTCGTGCCCACAGATGTAGTCACCGTTTTCGTTTACTAAAAAAATTGATCCTTTTGAATCGTTTTTCCATTCTGTAAAGCTTTCGATATCTAAGACATCGTTTTCTACTTTACTAATGGGTGCATGTGCATAAGAATGATCTAATATATTAATATCAATATAGTCCTCTATTCTTGCATTTGATTTTGGTTTATATAAAGTCTTTATTCGTTCTAAAAGAAGTGGCTTAATTTCTTCATTCAATTCGCTAATGGGCTTATTCTTATATCTCTTTAATAAAGAATAGCTATAATATACAAATGGAGGGAAGGACTCAGGAGAAGGTATAACAAATTTTTTCGAAAGGGTGTTAAAGTCCTGGTTTATGACTTGATATTTGGCCCTATAAACAAAACTACTCCTCCCCAAAATCATCCCTTGGTTAATCAATTTCTTAAACGGCTCATCAAAAGAAAGATATCCCATATCGCATAAGAACTTTGTCCAAAAACGAGAGTACAATAAGTGACCTGTTGCATGTTCTGCACCACCAATGTATAAATCAACTTGGTTCCAGTATTCCGCTTTTTCTTTACTTACAAACTCCTCTAAATTGTTAGGGTCCATGTAGCGTAAAAAGTACCAAGAAGAACCTGCCCAACCCGGCATGGTGTTGTATTCCATTCTATCACCTTCAGAAACATCCCAAGCAGATTTTTCCGCTCTTGCCAATGGTGGTTCACCTTCTTCAGTAGGTAAATATTTATCTACTTCAGGTAGTGTTACGGGTAGTTTTTCGTCATCAATCAAGTAAGGAGTATCCCCTTTGTAATAAACAGGAAATGGTTCTCCCCAATACCGTTGGCGAGAGAAAATCGCATCTCTTAGTCTGTATAATGTCTTCCCTTTTCCAATACCTTTTGCTTCGATTGCTTCAATTGCTTTCTCGATACTTTGTTGTACTGGTAGTCCATTTAAAAAATCAGAGTTGGCTAATACAGCATCTTTATCAGTATATGCAACCTCAGAAGTGTCTTTTCCTTCAAAAATGTTTGGAATGTCTATTCCAAAGTGAATGGCAAAATCATGGTCGCGTTGATCTCCTGCTGGTACCGCCATAACAGCTCCTGTACCATAAGAAGCTAATACATATTCTCCTATCCATATTTGTATTTTTTCTCCTGTAAAAGGGTGTAAAGCATACGCTCCCGTAAACTGACCTGTAATGTCTTTTACGTTTGCTTGTCTGTCTCTTTCCGTTTTTGCTGCTGCTTTAGTTTTGTATTCTTCAATAGCGGCTTTATTATCTTCTGTTGTAATTTGATCTACCAATTCATGTTCTGGAGCCAATACCATAAATGTAACACCAAAGATGGTATCAGGTCGTGTAGTAAATACTTCAATTGTGTACGGTTTCTTGTTTTCTGTTTCTTGTTCCTTGTTAACAGAAAGCTCAGAACGGGGAACAAGAAACGATACTGAAGCCCCTTGAGATTTTCCTATCCAGTTACGTTGTTGTTCTTTTAGTGAATCTGTAAAATCAACTTCGTTTAAACCTTTTAATAACCTTTCCGCGTAAGCAGAAATTCGCATGCTCCATTGGCGCATTAATTTTTGCTCAACAGGGTGCCCACCTCTTTCAGAAACACCATCTTTAATTTCATCATTAGCTAAAACAGTTCCTAATACTGGACACCAGTTTACCCAAGAATCAGCTAAAAAAGTCAAACGATAGTTCATCAACATCTTTCGTTGAGTCGCTTCATCCCATGAATTCCAATCAGCAGCAGAAAAGTTATCTACCTCATCGCATACAGCATTTATCGTAGCATTTCCTTCTTTTTCAAAAGCAGTAATTAAGGAATCAATACTTTCAGCTTTATCCGTATTCTTATTGTACCACGAATTAAAAATTTGCTTAAAAATCCATTGCGTCCACTTGTAATATTCTGGACTTGAAGTACGAACCTCTCTGTCCCAGTCGAAAGCGAATCCCATAATATCAAGCTGCTTTCTGTAGCCATCAATTACATTTCCTTGTTTGTCGACTCCACCGTCAATATTCACTTTTGTCGTTACTGCAGGGTGCTGACCCGTTTGAATTGCGTATTGTTCTGCCGGTAATCCAAAAGAGTCATATCCCATTGGATGCAATACATTAAAACCTTCATTCTTTTTATAACGCGCATATATATCAGAAGCGATATAACCAAGTGGATGTCCAACGTGTAATCCTGCTCCAGAAGGGTACGGAAACATGTCTAGTACATAGAACTTCTCTTTAGAAGAATCTTCAGTTGCTTTATATGTTTTGTTGATTTTCCAATCTTTTTGCCATTTTTCTTCAATGGCTAGGTGGTTGTATTCGCTCATGCTTTACTTGTTTGAAGCAGCGAAAATACGGAGATTGGTTGGAAGAAGGAAATTTCTTTATTTAGCTATGTTCTTCTCTAGCTATTCATCGATTTTTTTCAAAGGCTTTTGAAGCATATCACCATTTTCTGAAAGGAAATTTCCTAGTACTATTTCTATTCCCAACAATAAAAGCCTTTTAAACAGGCCTTGATAATAGGAATATGTATAACTTTAGCAGAAACAAACCCTATTGGGCTTATCAAAGCAAATATTTATTCCATGAAAAAATTTACTTTAATTCTTTTAGTGCTATTTCTCTCTAATTCTATTTGGGCTCAATTTAGCTCCGACTTTACTATTGAGACTCCCACAGCAAACAATTCTTGTGACGGATGGCTTGCAGTGTATGCAGGTGGAGGAACAGCTCCGTATACAAGTGTATGGAATGGAACGGATACGCTAGTTTCTGGATCGGGCGTTTCTTTTCATAATGATACATTATGGAATCTATGCCCAGGAACTTATTTTGTGGATGTTTTAGATGCTTTGGGCAATGATGCTCATTATAATTTTTTTATAACCTCTCCTGACTATACTTTTGGTTCCCAGATTACGCCTCAGGATTCAATTGTTTCCCTTTTTATAGAAGATTGTAGTTTTGATTATTCAATACCTGTAGATACAGTGTTTTTAAACAATACAACTTTAATTAACCTAACTTTAGATGTAGATACATTAATCTCTTCATGGGTTATTGTACAAAACTCAACTCCTCATACAATTTTGGATACTGCAATCGGTTTTTTCCCTGTAACAAGTTTGGTTTTAGATGCAGCTATTTATTGCCCTGACAGTGTTTTTAAGTCAAGTAACCTGATAGGTACTATTATCCATGCGTCTGCTCCTGTTGCTGGAGGAACTCTCTCCAATGGAAACGGCATTGAACGACAAAGTATTTCTATTTTTCCCAACCCTTTTTCAGAATCCATTTCTATTAAATCATTTGATTCTGAATACTTCACTTCATATGAAATTCTAACTTTATCAGGTCAAGTTGTTTTGAGCGAAAAGGGCCTAAACTCCTCATTTAAAAGTGTCGATGTAAGCCATCTTTCTAATGGGGTGTATATGATTAGAATAGCACTGACGGAAGGCTTTTCAATGAAAAAGCTTATAAAATATTAACCCTTAATAGAGTTGGGATAACGAAAAAAGGAAGAGGTATCTTCCGCCCATTTTTAATTTTTATTTGTCAATGGACTAATATTGGCAATTATTGCAAACCTTAGCGAAGAAAGACTTGACCTGATTAAATATTACTTAAGTTTTTTTTTCTCCAACGCAGCAACGATTTTTTTCAAAGGGTTTTGGAGCATATCACCATCTTCTGAAATTAGATTTCCAGTTATCGTATATCTTTCCGGCTCACCTTTTCCACTACACAATTCAGCAGAGCCAATGTTTAAAAACTTAAATTCCTTATTACGAATAGTCATTTTTCCTCCAATAAGGTCTTTTCCCCTTGCAATAAGGTCATCTACTTGTTCTGATTTAAGGCTCATGTTGCTTCAATTTTGGTGCAATGTAGGTATAAAATTGTTTTTATTAAACAAAAAAAGGGAGCTCAGATTGAGCTCCCTTTAATATATTAAACAAAGTTAATTACTTTGTAACAACCATCTTAGTTGTAGAAACAGTATCGTTTGACACAAGAACTACAGTGTATACACCATTTGCAATTGTATTCAATTCAATATTTGTTTTGTTTGTATTCATTGTTTCAGAATATACAACCTTTCCGTTTAAGTCTAAGATTGATAATTGAACATTAGAAACATTTCCATCATACTCAACTGTAAATACTCCAGCTGAAGGATTTGGATAAACAGAAACATTGCTTACGCTTAACTCCTCAATGCTTGTACAAGGGTCTACAGTTACTGTTACAGTGTCTGTAGCTTCACAACCATTTGCTCCAGTTACCGTAGCAGCATAAGAACCAGTTGCAGATACATCTAACGTTTGGTTTCCTGAAGCATCAGACCATAAGTATGTTGTAAATCCTGCTCCAGCATCCAATGTTAATGGAAGCATGTTAGCACAAACTAAAGTATCGGCTCCTAAATCAACAGAAACAGGTACTAATATAGCTACATCAATACTATCAGTTTTTGTAGCACATGCATTAGTTGCAATTACTATATAAAGACCTGAGGTATCAGCAGTAACCATTTGAGTTGTTTCGGTAGTGTTCCACAAATAAGTTGTATTCGCAACTGATGCTGGTCCAACTACTAACGATCCACAACTTGACGTATCCGCTCCTAATGTTTCCATTCCTAAAGTATCAACTGTAATAGCCTCTAGAGAATCCATAAACGAACAACCTCCAGTAACTAAATCGTAAGTGTAAACACCTGGTGTAGTAACGTAAATAGAATCATTTGTTTCTCCAGTGCTCCAAGCCCAAGTATCTGCAGTTCCTGCATATCCCAAACCGATTAATAAAGCTGAATCTCCAGGACAAATAGCTACTGTTCTATCATCTCTATATACACCATCGTAAACCTTTACATTATCAAAAGCAAAACCATCATATTGAACTGATCCATCAGAACCAAAAGGAACTCTTAATTTTACATTTGAATAACCGCCCAATGTATCTAAAGCATGACGAGCTGTTATCCAACCATTAGAACCTTGACCTGTCCATCCTTCTTGGCTTCCACCAGGATTTCCATTGATAGTACCATCATTGTACCAGTTATAGTTAAATGGGTCAGCTAATAAACCAACATTTTGCCATGTCACTCCATAATCTACAGAGAATTGAAGGTTTGCTCCATCCCAACTATTTTCACACTCATACCAAATATCCATTTCAATTTGTGGTGCACATAAGTTGGTAAAATCGAAACAAGGGCTTTCTACCCATCCATCTTCATTATTAGAGTAAGTTCCATTCAAGTTACCCGTTGCAAATGCATTCACACCTGAAGCTGCTGAATTAATAACCGACATTGCAGGAGTTCCGAAAGCCCAAGTACTAACGTTATTAGAATTAATTGTCCATCCCGCTTGACCACCTTCGTAATCTTGAATGTATGGATACGTTACAACTGTTTCAACACTAAAAATATTGAAACCTGTGCTATCATTACAAATGTTAACGTCACCCGTTAAAGTGTTCGTCACTCCAAAAGAATAACTTCCAGCTACAGACATATCAATTGTTCCAGCAAATGTGTGAGTGTAAGTTCCTCCTCCAACAATTGTAGTTGTAACTGTTTCACAAACTAAAGCACCGCCATTCAATGAGTAACATACATCAATTGAGGTAATATCAGAAGTTCCATTGTTTGAAATTTCGATAGATACATTTTCTGCATTAGTCATTCCACAACCTGAAACAGGTGAAACTAAACTTAAAACATTTGCTTCAGCAATAACGTCATATACCATTATGTTATCAATTCCAAAACCTTCATTAGTAACACTACCGTCAGATGTTTTCACGAATCTTAACATAACACTACTTTGTCCAGCTAAACCAGTTAAAACAGCTTGGTAGTTTTCCCATCCTGATGTGTTTGCATCCCATAGGTTGAAATTATTCCAAGTTGTTCCTGCGTCTAACGAGTATTCTAAATTTGTTTCATCACAACAAGATTCATTGTCATATATGTAGTCAAAAGAAATGTTCGGATCAGCTGAAAATCCTGATAAGTCCATTTCTGGTGAAGTTAAATACGCTTGTGCATTGTTGATGTATTCAGTAGACAACCCTGTTACCCAAGCTTTGTCTCCACATCCTGTTGCTGAACTAATAATGGTATTTGAAGGAACACCATGTTCCCAGTTTCCTGTACCAGAAGCAATCCAAAATCCAGTTCCTGATTCAAAATCCTCGATGTATGGAAATGCGTTAATTAATGGAGCATTTGAAACACTAAAATTCATTGTATCATTACATTGAGTTAAGTCTGGTGTTAACATTGAAATGTAAAAATTAAGACCATACATTCCAATAGTCGACAAATCCGCTGTACTTAATAATGTAATTGTATCTGTTGATCCTCCAACAATGTCAATAACTGTAGACTCACAAGCCTGTGGTAAATCACCGTTCATGCATATAGCATAATCAGTAAAACTAGCTGTACCACCTCCATTGTTCGTAATAACTATTATTATAGGCTCGTTAACAGATAAGTTAGACCCACTTGTCGGAGAAAGAAGCTCAACAATTGCAAGGTCAACAAAATTCGCATCCCCAACATAAATGTTATCTACCCCAACACCTTCATTTGTAGCACTCCCATCTGACATGAATACAAATCTAAGTCTCACATCTGACTGACCTGAAGCGCCTGTTAAAATGTTTTGCGTACCAGTCCATGAAGCAATATTAGAGTCCCACCATTGATTTCCAGCATCGTTATACCAATTAGCACCAGTACCTGATGTTCCTAGTTTAGACCAAGTGGTTCCACCATCAATCGAAATTTCCATCCAAGACTCATCACAACAAGACTCGTTGTCAAAAATCATATCAAATCTAATTACTGGGTCAGCTGTAAGGCCAGACATGTCAAATACTGGAGATTCAAGATAAGAATCTGCATTATTCAAATAATCAACAGTTAAACCAGTAACCCAAGCATTGTTTTGACCTGTACAACCGGAACCATTGTCTATTATTGCATTCGCTGGTTGACCGTATTCCCAGTTACTAACCGTTCCAGAAGCAACCCAGCCTCCGTCGTTTGCGTCAAAACTTTCCTGATAAGGAAACGTGTTAATTTGCGCCATCAAAGATGTTGACAGAGCAAATCCAATAATTGTGGTAAATATTCTTTTCATAATTAATCTTTTTTTAGTTTTAGTTTTGCAAAGCTAGGCAATATGTTGCTCCACTTTTATGAAATCTATCAGTCTTTTATACTATTCCGCCTCGATGTTGATGAGCGGGCTAATATCTCTGACAAACCTTGAAAATTTATTGACAAAGGCGAGTCTTCGAAACGCAAACCAAAAAAAAGCCTAGCTACAACTGTAACTAGACCTTTTTATCATGAAAAAACTACTTGTGTTAACTATTACGCGATGGTAATCTTTTTAGTAAGGTTGCTCTCTTTTAATTTAGGAATTGTAATGGTTAAAATTCCGTCTTTGTAATCTCCTTTAATGCTTTTCTCGTCAACATCCTTTGGAAGGTTAAATGTTCTTTGAAACTTACTGTACATAAACTCTCTTCTTGTGTACTTTTCCGTTTCTTCCGTTTTACTAGCCTCTTTTTCGTTTGAAATCGTCAACTTGTTGTTGTCTAATTCAATGTTTAAGTCTTCCTTTTTCATTCCAGGAACAGCTAACTCTATGGAAAACGATTTCTCTGTCTCCTTCACGTTTACTGCTGGAATTGTATTCTTGTTATAACTAGTATCTAGCATATCTGAGTTTTGAAAAAAATCATCAAATATTGAATTGATACTCGGGCGGTGGTTAAATTTTACTAATGACATATTTTATAATTTTTAGATTTCTAATTTAAGTTCGAAATCAGTTGGTCAAAGTATATGCCGAGACTCCTTTAACGGCAAAACCCTGTCTTTTTGTCTCAAAAACAAGGTTTTAACCACACTTATAATGTCAATATGTCTGGATTTGGCTAGTTTTTAATTATTCTTTTTATTTCTTGTTTCACTCCATTTCCAATTTTCACAAAATAGATCCCACTTTCTAGGTCACTTAAATCTATTTGTGATTTAACCGCATTATCGTTACTTAATAAAGACTCACTGGTAATTTGTCTTCCTGTTGCATCATAAACAGAGACCTCAACTTGCTTTCCAAAACCTTCAATTTCAATATTAAATATAGCATCACTTGGGTTTGGGAATATTTCGATGGAAGTATAGCTCTCTATTTCTTCTTCACTTAATGTGTACCCAACTGTAAAGTAATGCGTAATATGTGTTCCAAAATCAGAATCAAACTGGTCTAATTGTGGGCCACCCAACATTTTAGTTTTTATAGATCCGTTTCCGTCACTATTTGCAAAAAACCCTAAACCATCTCCATCAGAATCCAAAAACTCCATCTTATAGCAACCTGGGGCTAAACTCAATGTGTCTTTATACGTTGTAGAATTTGCAAAATTAGTTCTAGAGAATATTACATTACCATTGTCATCATAAACGTATAGTTCATTTTCATTAGCGGCTAGATTGGTTACCGTCCAAATGTAAAAATCCGAAGGGTATGTTTTTGGCGCTTCGAATTCCACGCTATATGTATTATCGTAATCGTAATCATCTGTAGTTCCATTAGTGCTTACAATATCTATGTTGAACCACTTGCATTGAACAGCCTCATCCCAAAATGTTTGCCCTGATATTGGCAGCTCAACCTCTTCTGTTTCTCCGAAAGCCAAACTTCCTGTCCAGTTAAAAGATTCGTGACCACCGTTACAAACCCAAAACTCTATAGTTGCGCTTGTTAATGTTGCACTTCCGTTATTCTTAATTACAATCTTTGGATTGTCACAAATAGGATTTACTCGGTTATGGTATTCCCATTTATTAGGGGAAATTACATCATCAATTGATGCATTGTTTACAAAGTTAATATCACCATATGACACTAACTGAACAGTCGTACGGTAGTTTCCTTCCATTCCAGCTCCATCATATTCCATCCCATAATCTATTGATGTTGTTGCTCCTGGTGTAACATATGGTGTAATATCATGGTCATATGTATCTGCAAAAGTTCCTGGGCACCACCCCGCTCTATCGTAAATCCAAGTTCCTCCTTGCGAAATAACAGGGTTATCTGCGCATGTTTTCCAGTTTAACCATTGAAACTGTTGTGTTCCATTGATACTTAAATCATGCATTTTCGGACAGAATTCAGCACAATTTTCAAAGCCACCAAACCAATGTCCGGTAGTTCTCGTTTTAACTGTGTATTGTGTTGCGGCTGGATTTAAATCAACATCAACAGCTGGCATTGAAACGTCGTTTGCAATGTTTGCATGTTGATAATCACCTAACCAAATTGTTTCAAAATCGATAACATCTCTGGGTGGTGTACCGTGAATCATTATAAATTTTACATCTATTAATTCTTGTTGATTTCCTGCCGATATTTCTAGCGTATCATGGAATAGTGGTTTATAGTCAGTTACGTCATAAACCCATCTAAAACCATTTGCGCCTAAGTTTAATCCGATCCCATATGGCGTTACATAATTCTGTAACTGATGCGTCGTTTGGTTATACGCGTTAACAAAGTATCCATCATAGTTTACATAAGTAGAGTCAGTTGCCAATCCATTTGAATCGTACGTATATGAATATCCTGGCAGCCACCCGTAAGTGGTATCAACTGCAGAAGACGAAATTCCAGATACATTCATGTCAACAGATGTTGTTGTTTCTACAATTGAAACTTGGTGGTGTTGAACTGAATCTATAACTAATATAGAGTCTACATGTGAAGTATAAACCCCTTGAATAAAAGTCATGTTCGGACGATTTGTAGATTGGTTAACATTTAGAAACGAAGTACACGCATCTTGAGAATTCCAAATTGGCACTCCCATTAATTGTCCATCCTGTCCATTTGGACCATAATCCTGAGCTACTGAACCGCTCATGTCATCGAAGTTATATGCAGCTTGTAAGCTACTAAAATTTGGATGCGAACCATCTACTGAGTTATACATCCAATCTTGAATCGTTGTTTGATCCAATGCTGTGTTCCAAACCCTAAACTCATCGATATAGCCATCATACCTTCCTGAGTAATCATTATTTCCTGGACCGCCAATTTTAAATGTTTCGATACCAGCCATTGTTCTTGTTAAACCTGTTCCAGAGGTAAAAATATTACCGTTCAAATAAACTGTCATATCGCCTGTTGTTGCATTTTTTGTAAATGCCCAATGATTCCATTGTCCAGCAAAGTCACCAATATTCGCTGCTTCATCAACCCTATCATAAGAACCCGTCCCACTGTTACCAGCGTCCCAATAAACCCTACTGTTACTCCATGGTAAATGTGAGTTAATTACCCTATTGTTTGCGGCATCTTTTCCTTCAAATATGTAAGAGTTCATCGGCATAATATTGGCGTCTCCATAACACCAAAAAGACACGGTAATTTCATCAGAAATATTTGCAAAGGCAGATGATGGAAGCTCAACATAGTCTCCGCTTCCGAAATCCAAATAACCATTGTCTGTACCTGTTACTCCTGAATTAAACCCTGTTGCTTCACCTGTAACCGAATAATCTGTACCGTTTGTTGCGTTATTAAAACAAAGTTCCACAACCACATTTGAAGTTCCATCCCATGTAAATAGTGTGTCTAAATTAAAACTAAACGGACCTGTTGCCGGTATAGTGGTATTAATATAGTATACTTCATTTAATCCAGCTGACTCATAAGAAGCAGGAGTAAGCTCAGTTAGAGAGCTGTTTTTCATTTTTATACTTAAGTTATTTAAGTTAGGGCCTAATGCCGAAATATCTAGTTGTAGCTTATGAATATCTCCTGCAACTAATCCAGCCGTTGCTAATTCCGTTGCTGTATAAATGTATTGTGCTTTTCCTGTTCTGTTTGCAGAGTTTAATACTTCGGTTAAACTTGTTAATCCAGAACCAACTGTCCCACTAGACTCAGAAGTGGTAACATCATACACGGGAAAATATTGATACGACTCATTGTAATCATAAATTGGATTGCTAACGTAAAATATGGTGTCTGGGTTAGTATTCCCTAAATAATAATAAGATGACCCCACGTTTTCGTGTTGGTATAGGTTTGTGTAAGTGGTATAATCCCACTCGCCACAAGCATAACCGTCTTGTGTGGTTGCTGCATCACATTTAAGCGTGTAATACATTAATATTTTAGAGTAAGTGTTTGTATCGCTCGGGAAAACATACCACCCCCTTCTCTTTGTAATGTCAGAAAATTCGAGTGTCTGAATAATCGTTGTGTCTCCAACAGTTTGAGCAACTCCAGAGCCCGAAACTAAAAACATCGCTAATAATGCAATTGTGGTTATTTTTTTCATGATTATTCGTAAAGTTATTAGCTGCGAATATAAATCATAAAAGCCTGTAAAGTGTTTGAAAATAGGCAAGATAGTTGAAGTCCTAAAGCAGGTGTTGAACTATTATCCTTCATATAGTTGCCTCTTTACTTTTTCCCTTCTACAATTAAAACAAATTCTCCTTTTGGAGCTTTCTCTTGAAAGTGGTGAAATACTTCCTCCAATGTTCCACGAACATTTTCCTCATAAATTTTGGTAAGCTCTCTAGTTGCGCAACACCTTCTTTCCGCTCCAAAAACTTCAATAAACTGTTCTAGCGCTTTTACAACTCTGTATGGGGATTCATAAAAAACCATTGTTCGTGTTTCTTCCACAAGCGCATCCAGTCTCTTTTTTCTACCCTTTTTATGTGGTAAAAACCCTTCGAATACAAAGCGATCACAAGGCAGCCCTGAGTTTACTAATGCTGGAACAAAAGCTGTTGCTCCAGGTAAAGTTTCCACTTCAACTCCACTTTCAACACAAGCCCTTACTAGTAAAAACCCTGGGTCTGATATAGCTGGGGTTCCAGCATCGCTAACTAAAGCAAATACATTCTCCGTAGAAGAAAGTTCTTCAACTAACTGCTCTACAATTTTGTGTTCGTTGTGCAAATGAAAAGATTTTTGTGGAGTACTAATTTCTAAGTGTTTAAGTAACTTTCCGCTTGTTCGTGTGTCCTCTGCTAAAATTAAGTTCACTTCTTTTAGCACGCGAATTGCCCGAAGGGTAATGTCTTCTAAATTTCCAATAGGAGTTGGTACAACAATTAATTTTCCCATATTAAGATCTTGTTAATACAATATAATCTTGTAAAACTGTTTTAAGAAAAGTGACCTTGTTTTTTGGAACATTCGAAATATTTAACTTTTCGCTAACCAACTTCGTTAATTCTAAAATCAATTTTTTATGCTGTCCGTTTGGGTAGTTTCTCAACCTGTCAATTGAATTTTTGACCAATAACATATCTTCATCCGATAGCTGCACCACCTGAGGATATTGTGGTTCGTAGTTCTTTTTACTTTTTATTGTTAAAATATCTTTTATACTGTATTGAGTTGAAGGTTTTAATTTTATAACACATGTGTTGGCAATTACGTCTCCTAGTCTTTGCATTTTATCAGATGACGAAGCCACTAAGGCTGCAATAGATCCAACAGAAAATAAAATATCAATCAATCGAAATGACCATCGTAAAAACAATTCTCCCATAGAGGGAGTTGCCCCTGAAACTTTGACAACTCTGATACCAAGCGCCATTTTACCAACCGACTGTCCTCCAAAAAAAGCTTCCATTATAAAAGAGTAAAAAAAGACGGGAAGCGTAAACAACGTAAAAATAGTATAGACAATTTCTCCCGAATCAAATACATTTCCAGCAGCAAACCCTACTGACAGCATGCTAAAAAGAATTGTACATAATATTAAATAGAAAAACAGAATTACTAAATCCAGCAATAAAGCCACCGCCCTGCTGAATATCGACGCTAACTCGTACTGGATGACTACGTTGTGTGCTGTTACTATCTCTGTGGTCTTCATTTCTGAAGCTAAATATAGGGGGAATACTACTAAAATTAAAAAATTAAGGTTTAATCTATTTAAATCAACTCATCATTTCTCAATTTGAGATGTCAATATTAACCCTTACATTTAGAATCTAATAAACCAAAACAAGCGAGTTAAACTCAATGAAGGAAACTACTTTCATTAATCAGAATAAAAAGAAGTGGGCAAAGTTTGAACGCATGTCCAAGCAAAATCAAAGTGATCCTGATGAACTAAGTGATTTGTTTATTGAGCTAACAGATGACTTGGCTTATGCCAGAACACATTATTCTAAAAGATCGGTAAAGGTTTATCTAAATTCTCTTGCGCAAAAATCATTTCACGGTATTTACAAAAACAAGCGAACTCCTTTTAGCATGTTTTTACAGTTTTGGACCATTAGCCTTCCGTTAGAAATGTACAGAATTCGCAAGGCTTTATTGGCTTCGTTTATTGTATTTGCTGTAGGAATGCTTATCGGAATTGTTTCTACAATGGATGATCCTGACTTTTTAGGGGCCGTAATCGGTTATGATTATGTTCATATGACTGAACAAAATATTGCCAATGGAGAGCCAATGAGTGTTTATGGAAACAATGGAGGTGAGATGTATTCTTTTATTTCTATTGCTCAAAACAATTTAAGAGTAACTCTTATGGCTTTTGTTTTGGGTATTTTTTTCTCTGTCGGATCTGCTGTGTATATGTTTTTTAATGGTATAATGGTAGGCGCTTTTCAATGGTTTTTTAAAGTACGGGGGTTATTACTCACGTCCTTTTTAACCATTTGGGTTCATGGTGCTTTTGAAATATCTGGAATCGTAATTGCTGGAGCCGCAGGGATAACTCTAGGAAATGGCTTTATGTTTCCTGGTACTTTATCTAGAATGCAGTCCTTGTCGATTGCTGCAAAAAGAGGGATGAAAGTTATTATTGGACTGTTTCCTGTTATTCTTTTTGCTGCGTTTATAGAGGGCTTTGCTTCAAGGCATACTGAATGGCCAGATATAATAAAAGGGGGAATTATCTTTTTAAGCTTTGCTATTATGATTTTCTACTTTGTTATTTACCCTTACATTGTAGCTAATAAATATAACTTCAATGGGAAAGTTTATGAAAAACCAACTTTCATTGAAAAGAAAGAGCTTGAACTTTATAAAATAAGAGATGTAGGTGATGTTTTTACGGACACCTTCGTTTTTTATCGGAAGTTTTTCAAATATTTCGCACGAATATTTTGGGTCATTTTCCCATTAACAATAACCTTTTTAGCTTGGTCTTTTTATCAATACCCTTATGGAGGTACAATCAACGATTGGTATGAGAACATGGCTATTGCTTTTAGTATAGGAAAAGGCGCTTTTCGTTGGGAAACGTTTGGAATGTTTACTTTTCTTTTTTCCCTTAATATAACAAGCGTATTTTTTGCATTTACATTGGCTAGGCAAGAGAATAAGCCCAAAAACATTACAAAAGCCTTTTTTTCCTATGCAATAAAAAATATTTGGAGGGTTATACCAATAATCGGAGGCGTCTTACTATTGATGCAAGTTAGTCTAGGTATAATTGTATTAGCAGGGTTTCTCATGCCATTTGTATTGGCATTAAGTTTTCCTGGTGCATTCGAAAACAGAAAATTATTCACTGGTATAGGGCGTGGATTATCAATCGGGAAAAACGGCTGGGGAACAGGGTTAGGAGTCTTCTTTGTTTTCCTTTTTATCTTAGGGTTAATTTTCTTCTTTGCTATTGGACCCGTTCAAGATTTGTTAAAAATGGTATTGGATTGGTTTTTAATATCAACAACTGATGACTACTTTTTAATAATGAACATAGTAGAAGCATCGCTTTATGTGTTGATTGCTCATTTAATTCTTCCAATCTTTTTTATTGCCTTTAATATCCTTTATTTCAGTACAGTAGAAAAGGAAGAGGCGTTTGGTTTATTTGAAAAATTGAAGGATTTTGGAAAAGCAAGTAAAATATACGAATCTGAAGACGAAGGAGATTATTAAAAAATGAGGACTTTTATATTACATATTATACTTGGTTCGGTGCTATTTTTTTCTGCGCAATCCTTTGCACAAACAAACTCTGCACAGGACGATTATGTGAACTCTTCACAAGAAAAACATGATTTCAATAAAAAGAAGTGGGGAAGTTTAAAAAAGAACGTTATTGAAGAGTCTGGTGGAGCCTATAGTTCAGAAAATGGTGGAGCAGAAGGCAGCTACTACAATTACGATAACGAAGATTATGATGGTAAGTACAGTGAATACCAAAATGATGACCTTGAATATGCTTATGAAGAAGATAAAGCTTATTCCGAAGGAGATGGGTCTGGAAACGGAAATGGTGAGGGGTCCAATTACCACCCAAAAGAAGATAATATAGAACAAGGACAACAAAACTATCACCCAAAAGAAGAGCAAGAAAGGCAGAGAAGAAATAGAAATAGGTCAAGCAATTCCTCTGGCGGCGGGATGGGGTTCTTGCAGTACTTATTGTTTGGTTTATTGGCAGTATTGCTTGCTTTCTTAATCTACCAGTTGTTTATGAAAACATCTTTTGATGATAAGGGAGCAAAATTAACTGCTGATTTTGAGGAATTAGCCCCAACTCAAATCCCTAAGTCCGAACTAGAAATTCTTTTAGAAAAAGCCTTAGCCAACAATGACTTTAGAGAGGCGATTCGAATTTATTTTATTTTTATAATTAAAGATTTAAGTGAAAAAGAGTGGATAAGATGGGAAAAGAAAAAAACAAACTTTTCGTACCTAATTGAAATGAGAAGCAGATCACAATACGGACCATTTAATGAGGCTGTTTCAATATACGAATTAGTGTGGTACGGAAATTATAGCGTAAACAAGGAGGATTTTAAGTTATTAGAGCCTCGTTTTAAAAGTTTGTTGAACAGTTTAAATTCTGATAGCAAATAACAATGACGCAGTCTAAAAAATATCTGATTTTAGGTGGTGCTTTAATTGCTATCATTGTTTTGGTCTATTTTTTTGGCGGTAGCGGTCAATCGAAATCAAACAAACAAAAGAAATCTGATACAGCTGACAGCTTGGTAATAAAAAAGCCGATTAACCCAACGGGAACATTTCTTTTATACCAGCTTTTAAGAAGCTACGAAAACACCTCTTCTCTTCAGAAAGTCCAAACCACTCACAACGTTTCTCTTTCAGAGGTACTACCAAAAGAAAAGCAAAATGACTATCCAAATGTATATTTTACCATTGCTGAGGATGTGTATTTAAACGATGAAGATGGTGATTGGCTTTTGGAGTTTGTTGAGGAAGGAAATTGCGCTTTTATTGCCTGTGAAAGCTTGTCTTACAAGGTAAGAACGGCTATTTCGGATAATTCTTATTTTAGGTTTCATGATTACTATGATACTTCTTTTGTTTTGAATTTTTATCACCCAAAGCTTAGGCAAGGTGAATCTATTGAAATAAAGAACAGTGAGTTAAATAGCCATCGATATCCCAAGTATAAAAACTGGGGGTATTTTATAAACTCCGATCTCGGTGAAGAGTTCGTGCGAATAGCCTATAATAGTAGCGAAGAATATCCTGTTTGTATTCGTTTACAATATGGTAAAGGTTCTTTTATCATTCACTCTGCACCACCAGCTTTCTCAAATTACAATATGTTTAATAAAGAGGGTAAATATCATGCTGAGGCAATTTTTTCACATTTACCTAAGGGGAATATTTATTGGCACCATGATTTTGGAAAATACTCTCCTTACAGGGGTGTTCCACAACCAACTTATTCTGAACAAGACAACTCTGATAAACCAACGTATCCAAAATCAAGTCCACTACAATACATTATGAGAGTTCCTTCTTTGTTTGCCGCTCTTATTCTGTTAATGGTTGGCGCTTTGTTATATATGGTCTTTCAAAGTAAAAGAAGGCAAAAGGTTATTCCTGCCGTAGAATCGAATGAAAATTCAAGTGTGGAATTTGTTGAAACTGTTAGTAAGCTATATTTTCAACAGAAAAGACACGATAAATTGATTAAACACAAAGAGTTAATATTCTTATCTTTTTTACGACAACAATATTATGTTTCTTCTCCAAAAATAACGGAAGAATTTATCACTAAAGTTGCTCTAAAATCTGGTATTGACGAAGAGCATATTAAAGCTATTTTCATTGCTTTTAGTAAAGGAAAAAAGAACAGGAATGTTTCCGAAAGAGAATTGATTGACCTGTATAATAAACTTGAACATTTTTATCAAAATTGCTATTAAATAAATAATTATGGAAGATAACACCAATACACCTGAAAAAGACGAAAACACATTTGAAGACCCAATTAAAAAAGCGCTAAACGAGCCTGCTTTTCCAAGTGTTCCTGAGGCTTCAGTAAATCCCACTCCACCCGTTCAGCCAAGTTCTTTTGGAGCTCCAAGAATTGATCTTTCCCTGCTCAATTCAAAAGTTGGAACGGCTCGTAACGAAATTGGAAAATACTTAATTGGACAACATGAGATGGTTGACTTGTTATTGATCGGTTTGTTTTGCGGTGGTCATGTTCTTTTAGAAGGTGTTCCAGGAATTGCTAAAACACTTACGGCAAAAGTTTTGTCTAAAACACTTTCTGTTGATTTTTCCAGAATCCAATTTACACCTGACTTAATGCCTTCAGATATAATTGGAACGTCGGTATATAATTTAAAATCTGGGGAGTTTTCGTTTAAAAAAGGGCCCATTTTTACCAACATTGCCTTAATAGATGAAATTAACAGAGCCCCTGCTAAAACACAAGCGGCACTGTTTGAAGTAATGGAAGAAAGACAAATTACATATGACGGTATTCAATACAAGCTTGATTTTCCATTCTTGGTGATTGCAACACAAAACCCAATTGAACAGGAGGGAACTTATAGACTTCCTGAAGCGCAATTAGACCGTTTTATGTTTAAGGTGAACCTTCATTACCCAACTCTTTCAGAAGAAAAAGAGATATTAATTCGATTTAGAAATAATCATGAGGCAGACCTTGATAAGATCCAAAGCTTATTTTCAAAAAGTGAATTAAAAACAATTCAAGAGTCCATAGAGCTTGTTAAACTAGAAGACTCTTTGGTCACCTATATCGCTGAGATTACACACGAAACTAGGTCTCATGGAAAGTTATATTTAGGAGGCTCACCAAGAGCTTCACTCTCTATGATGAAAGCTTCCAAAGCAATTGCGGCAATGAGAGGACGAGATTTTGTAATTCCAGATGATGTTCAATATGTGGCTTTTCATGTACTAAATCATAGAATTATTTTAACTCCTGAAGCAGAAATGGAAGGAATGGATGCTTCTGTAGTTATACAAGAAATTATTCAAAAAGTAGAAGTTCCTAGATGATACTTTATCATATATCAAGGTTTTTTAAATCGCTTTACTTACGTAGCTCATTTTTCTTGTATTGGGTTGTTGTTATTGTGCTATTTTGCGTAAGCTTTGCAGTGCCTTTTTTATTCCTAGTTGCACAAGTTGCTTTTATTGCTTTAATGGCAATTACAATGCTTGATTTATTCATTCTTTTCTTTAGTAAATCAAAAATTAGCGCTATTCGAGTCGTAAACACTCAGCTTTCATTAGGGGATAAAAATGCTGTTCGAATTAAAGTAACTAGCACTTATAATATGCCAGTTAGTTTGCGAATAATAGATGAACTTCCCTACCAGCTTCAAGTAAGAGATTTTGAAGAGTGGTTATTTTTAAACCCTGGAGAATCGAAAGAGTTTGTATATCTAATTCAGCCAAATAAAAGGGGTGTTTATTTGTTTCAAAACATTAATATCTATGTCTCTACCATTTTAAGAATCGTTGAAAGAAGAATTACAGTTGAGGCACAACAAGAGGTGGCGGTATATCCATCTGTTTTACAAATGAAAAAATACGAGCTTCAGGTATTTTCTAAAACTGCTATTTTTCAAGGGATTAAAAAAATACGAAGATTAGGAAACAATAATGAATTTGAACAAATTAAAAACTATGTTCAAGGAGACGACATCCGAACGGTAAACTGGAAAGCAACAAGTAGAAGGGCTGAATTAATGGTTAATCAATACCAAGACGAACGCTCTCAACAGGTATATTGTGTAATTGATAAGAGCCGCTCAATGCGAATGCCATTCGATAACCTAACACTTTTAGATCACTCTATCAATTCAGCTCTCGTACTTTCAAATATTATTTTGCGCAAAGGTGATAAAGCTGGGGTTGTTACATTTTCGAATAAACTTGGATCTAGGCTACCTGCAGAAAGTACAGCAACACAATTGAGGAGAATTATGGATGTGCTCTACAAGCAAAAAACACGCTTTATGGAGTCTAACTATGAGCGTTTATATTTCGGGCTTAGAAACGTTATTAAAGGACGAAGCATGGTGTTATTGTTTACGAACTTTGAAAGTATGTATGCTTTAAAAAGAAACCTTCCTTTATTAAGAAGAATCAACCAGCAACACTTACTAGTAGTTGTCTTTTTTGAAAACTCTGAGCTAAAGAAAGCGTCTAATATGGAAAGTAATCATGTAAAAGATATTTACGTGAAAACTTTAGCTGGTAAGTTTGCTTTAGAAAAAGAGTTGATTGCATTTGAACTCAGAAAATATGGGATTCAAAGTATATTAACTAAGCCTGAAAACCTTTCGGTTGATACAATCAATAAATACCTCGAATTGAAGTCAAGAGGTATGATTTAGTAATTACTTTATAACTCCGAACTCAACTCTTCTGTTTTTTGCTCTACCTTCAGGATTGTCTTCCCCGTCTATTTTATTTGGAGCAACGGGTTGAGATTCACCGTACCCTTTGTACTCCAGTTGAGATTTAGATATTCCTTTCCCTACCAAATAGTTTCTAACTGAGCGTGTTCTTTTTTCAGATAGTTTCTGATTATAGTCCACTGGCCCTATTCCATCCGTGTGTCCAGAAATTTTAATTCTAGTTGTCTTATTGTCTTTTAAATAATTACTAATAAGGTCGATAATACCTTTTGCCTCACTTGTAAGTTCTGAACTATTAAATTCAAACAAAACGTTAGAAAGAACAATGTTTCCGCCTGCGTTTAGAACATTTTTAATGTCTTCCTCTACTTGTTGTTTTGCACTATCTTTTACTTGGTTTTCTACAGTACTGTCTTCAACGGCAGCATTTAAAATCACGTTTACTTCAATAACTTCTAGGTTTTGAGCTTCCCTAATCCTTGCCATTTCTTGGATATCAATGTCTTTAGCATCTTTAGCATTAATGCTAATCTTATCTTTTTCAGACACTATAAGCCTTCCTATTTCCTCTGTACCTCCACCATCAGCCACCGTAATCTTTTCAGACTGAACAACTCCATTTACTTCATATTCTATTTCATAAGTGTGTCCAGGTCTTAGTATAAACATAAACTTACCAGTTATCGGGTTTGGAGTATATATTCCAAACAAGTCATCTGTTTCCTCATCAAAAACTGTAATTACTAGGTTTTTAACAACATTTCCGTTCACATCATGCGCAAGACCTTTATAGATGGTTAATGATTTCTCTTCTAAGAAGTTTAGTTCCATCACGTAGATGTCTTGGTCTCCTTTTCCTCCATCACGATACGAAGAAAAATACGCTCGCTTTCCATTTGTTGTTGGCGCAAAAAACACATCATCGCCAGTTGTGTTTAAAGGATAACCCATGTTTTTTGGCTCAGACCAAGTTCCTTCAGGATATAATTCAACAGAGTAAATATCAAATCCCCCCATAGTTGAATGCGCTTGAGAACTAAAGTACATCGTTTTACCATCTGGATGTAGATATGGGCTTTCTTCTTCGTATTCCGTATTAACCGTTGGTCCAGCGTTAATTGGTTTACCCCATTTGCCGTTTGGGAGTTTTTTTGCAATCCAAATATCTCTACCTCCAAAACCACCTTTTCTATCACTAGTAAAAGCCATCATTCTTCCATCAGCACTAAGAGTAGCATGTGTTTCCCAAGCCTCAGAATTAACCGTTGCATCTAAAAGTTTTGGTTTGTTCCAGTTATCTCCTTTTAATTTTGACTCATAAATCCCCCCCGCTTGTTCATCCCCTAAATCTTTATATAAAAATATTCTGTCTCCAGATGGTGCAAAATAAACAGTTGCTTCATGCCCGTTAGTGTTGATCGATTCATCCAAAACAGTCGGCTTGGTCCAGGTTCCATTATCATTGTATGATACTAATACGTCCTCAAAATATTTTCCTTCGTAATCTTTTTTTCCGCCCTTACTATCGTCTCTTCTAGCCGTAAAAATCATCATGGATTCATCTGCGTTCACAATAGGCCTGTACTCAGGAAATTCTGTGTTAATATTTTCTAAATGCTTGACTTCAACATCTACTGGAGATTTAATGGCACGCATTGCATTTTTTGTTATTTCAATATCTCTATCAACTCTTTTATTAAATTGTTCATTCTTTTTAAACACTATCTCTTTGTATTCAAAATATTTTTCAAGCGCCATGTCAAATTCATAATTAACATGATAAGCTCTTCCTAAATACAAAATTGTTTCTAAAGGAGCAGATGTCTCTTTATAAGATCCCTTTACATAAGACTCAACAAGGTTTTTTTCGGCGTTTTTGAAATAGGGTATGGACTTTTCCTTTTCGAACCTAGAGTTCATATAACAATCCCCAATAGAAAATTGGATGTTTGCGTTTTCGGGATTGGTTTCCTCTAGTTTTAGCCAAATCGACAATGCTTCCTTATAATTTTTATCTTTCATTAATTCCGCAGCCTCAGTAAACAGCTCTTTAAATGTTTCCTGAGTAAATCCACTAACGGTAAATGTTATTACTAATAAAAATGCTACTATTTGTTTCATACTTTCCTTTATTGAAAGAAAATTCCTTTCGTTTTCTTTCAAAATATAATTAACCGTCTTACGAAGAAGTTGTTATTATGTTTCAATAATACAACAAGATACTTATAATTGTATTACAACACTGGGAAATACTTAACAAAAGAATATTGAAAAAACACCTATTCTAAATTGAATCATTTTCCCAGATGAAAGTGTATTATGCAATTAGTGCTTTTCATTGTTTAGGATCCTTGTTTGGATATTAATAGACTCTTCGTGAATTGTTTTTAAAATAGATTCTATCATCCCTTCTGATATTCCTAGAGATTTTGCTATATTTTTCCTATTTAGAATAATGTTTTCCCACCTTTTAGCCTGAAGAATTGTAACATTATTATTGCTTTTATGACTTCCAATTTTAGCAACGATGTCCATTCTTCTAGCTAATTGACTTATTATCTCTTCATCAATAATGTCAATTTGTGTTCTCAATTCACTTAGTTTATCTTTTAAATCCTCATTCTGAATAGCAGTTTGTCTAATTATAAGGCGTGATAAAACTTTTTGAAGTTCTTTGGGTGTAATTTGCTGCTCGGCATCACTCCATGCGTCGTTTGGAAAAATATGACTTTCTATCATAAGACCGTCCATTTCTAAATCCATTGCTTTTTGCGAAATTGTTTCAATTAAATTTCTTTTTCCACCAATATGGCTTGGATCGCATATTATTGGAATATTAGGAAACAAACTCTTTAATTCAATTGGTATTTCCCATTTTGGGTTATTACGAAAAGGAGAATTTTCATAACTAGAAAAACCCCTATGTATTACTTTTACATTTTTAATACCAGCTTGATAAACCCTTTCAATAGCTCCAATCCACAACTGAAGGTCGGGGTTAATTGGGTTTTTTATCATTACAGAAATATCAACTCCTTTTAAAGCATCTGCAATTTCTTGAACCGAAAACGGATTAGTAGTGGTTCTTGCTCCAATCCAAAGTACATCAATTTCATTTTTTAAAGCAAGTTCAACATGTTTTGCATTAGCGACTTCTGTTGTTACCGGAAGGTTTGTTTCAACTCCTGCTGTTTTTAACCATTTTAAGCCAATTTCTCCTACGCCTTCAAAAGAGTTTGGACGTGTTCTAGGTTTCCAAATACCTGCTCTCAAACAGTCAATAGAATTATACTTAACCAGCTGTTTTGCTGTTTCTATTAATTGCTCTTCCGTTTCAGCACTACAGGGGCCGCTAATTATATATGGTTTCTTGCTCACCTGCTAATTTTTTCCATTTTTTAAATAAAAACCTTCTATATAAATCATTTTTAAGAAGATTACCCCCAATCTCATGTTCTGAACCTAAACCATTTGCCTTCTGTGAAATAGTTCCTCGTATTCCATATTTTTCTCCTTTGGTAAAAAGCATTAATTTCGTTTTTATAGGAACGCTATCTTCCAAGCAACTACAGTCTACTGAATAACTAAAAGATATTTCTGCAATGGTATCTTTATCGATATCTGTTAATTCTATGGATTCAATATTATGATTAGCAAACATGTCTAAATCACAATTTTTCACATAGTCTGTCAGTTTTCTCATTAAAATAAATTCCTCCGTCTCTTTTAAAAAATGATAAAAATATAAATGAATGCTATTTGATTTTGAATCCACTAAAACCGATCTTATAAAGATGTTTTCTCCTTTTTTGTCTTCCCACTTGTATCCGTCTGTAACATCGCCCCAAATTATATCAGAATCATCAAAATCAATATCGCTAAACTTTAAAAGTTGAAGAAGTGTATTTGGACTTGGATTATAACTTACTTTACCAAAGGCTACCCTCTGTTTTTTTACTTCAATATACCATTCAAATTCAGTAATTGTGTCCTGTTTAAAATGACCTCTTGTTTGTTTAAAATCATCTGGAAATACTAATTTACCAATATTATCATCCTCTATTTCAATATTTTTTACGAAAGCTGTTCTTGCATTCCATAGTACAAATTTTGCTGTGTATAAACCACTTTCACCCCACTTATCTTGTATAGAAAACTCGAAATCCTTCGAAATTTTATATTCCCAGGTCTGAGCAAATAAAGGGGTACTTTGAATAAATAAAAAAAGGCTAAAAACTCCTTTTATTAAAGTGCTTTTAGCCTTAAATGCTTTACTATTTTTATACATTTTATCGTATAAAATTATATCAGATTAATCCTTTTAACTAGCTCCTCTTTATAAGAGCCTCCTATTGGAATAATCTTATTGTTTTCTTCTAAAATTAAATTAGGCTGCTCAATTTGAGCAATTTTATCTAATCGTACAATGTATGATCTATGCACTCTTAAGAAATATTCTTGAGGCATTTTACGCTCTATTTCTTTCATTGTAGAATGGATAGTATATCGCTTATTTAAAGTATTAATTACAACGTAATCTTTCAATGCTTCAATAAAGTAAATGTCTTTTGTATTTAACTTAATTAACCTTGACTTACTCTTAACAAAAATAAACTCTTTATTCTCTTTATTTTCAACAATATTATAGAGCATATCACGCTCTTTCAATACTTCTAACTCCTTACTATGTTTATATAATGCCATTTCAATAGATGTATGAAGATCTATTTCTTTAAAAGGTTTAATTATATAAGCGTAAGGTTCAGTAACCTTTGCTTTTGATAGAGTATTTTCATCTGCATAAGCAGTTAAAAATATTATAGGAATATTATATGCTTCTTTAATTCTTGTTGATGCTTCAATCCCATTAATATCTCCTTTAAGCATTATATCCATTAAAATAATATCGGGGGTGTTTTCACCTGCAAGTTCTATTGCTTTTTCCCCAGTAGCCGCAGCTCCAACCACATTATATCCTAATTTTTTAAGACTATATTGAATATCTTTCGATACTATACTTTCATCTTCAACGACTAATACGTTTATTTTGCTCATAAAAGATACTTAATTATCGATTATTTTAATTTTGAATTGTAAAGTTAAACAAAAATGTTGTTCCATTCTTATTAATTACTTTAATATCTCCATCTAATTGACTAATGAGAGTATAAACAAGTTGAAGACCTAATGTATCTGTATTTTCAACATTAAAATCTTTGGGCAAACCAATCCCATTATCAGAAACATTGAAAAATAATTTATTGTGGTTTTTAGTCAATTCTATCCTTATTTTACCTTGTCTTTTATTCGGAAAAGCATACTTAATAGAGTTTGAAACTAATTCGTTAATTATTAAACCACAGGGTATAGCTTGGTCTAAATTTAAATTAATGTCTCCTAATTTTAATTCTAAATTAATATCTCCATGTTCAATTATATAGGATTGAACCAAATTAGAGGAGAGACTATTAATATAGTTTGAAAAATTAACATACGAAAAATCATCTGACCTATACAAACTCTCATGAATAAAGGACATTGACTTAATTCTATTTTGACTCTCCCTCAAAATATCAAGTGTATTTTGGTCCTTAACATAAGAAGATTGAAGGTTTAATATACTTGAAATAACTTGAAGATTATTTTTAACTCGATGATGCACCTCTTTTAATAAAACTTCTTTTTCTTCTAATAGGTTTCTCAATTCTATTTCGGTTTCCTTTTTATCTGTTAAGTCTACAGCTAAACAAGCTAAATCAAATTTCTTTTTTCCTTTTATTTTAATTGGACTTAGAAACGTTTCAAAAATTATTTTTTTACCATTTCTATCAAAAATTACAGATTCAAATTTCTGTGGTTCTCCATTCTGGGCAGTTTTATAATATTCTAACATTACCTCTTCTAAATGAGGTCTAAAATTGTTTTTTAAGCTATCAAAAAAATTAGTTCCTATTTCAATTGGTTCTCCTACACTATCATTAAAAACCTTAATAAAATCACTATTTACAGATGATATATTAAAGTTTGTATCAAGCGTCCAAATTAGAACATTACTACTATTTTCAAAAATTGATTCTATCTTAGAAGATTGTTCAAGAAGTAATAAATCCTTTCGTTTTTTCTGTGTTATATCTCTTATAATATCTCTGGAGCCATTAAATGTTCCATCTTGATAAATAGCTTCACTAGAAATTTCAATTATTTTTATTTTCCCTGTACTAGTAATTATTTCTACTTCAAATCCTTTTACAAATCCAATTTCTCTTAACTCCTTAGATTTAATTTTAACCTCATCTCTATAATCTTCAGTAACAAATGAGTAAATATTTACATCTCCTTTACCTTCTATTTCAAATAAATTTTTACCTGCTTCGTTAATATCAATAATTTTATTATTAACATCTACTATTAAGATAGCATCTGATAAATTTTCAAATAATTCTCTATACTTTTTTTCACTATTTATTATTTCAGTCTCAATTTTTTTTATCTCTTCAATATCTCTTGAAACTCCCATTAAACCAATAATTTCTCCTGAATTATTGGTAATATTTGAAGCAGATAAATAAGTATTAAACAACTTCCCGTTTTTCTTTTTATTCGTTATTTCACCAACAAAAAAACCATTATTATTAATCTGTTTTTGAACCATTTCAAATTCAGATTTATCTTTATATAATGCTATAGGTTCAGTTTTTTTGAATTCATCCATTGTATATCCAAAAAGATAAGATGCTGAAGGACTTACATGTGTTATTTTCATATCAGCATCAGAAGCTATTATCATATCTAAGGAACTGTTTATCATACAATTAATAAACTCCTGTGTTTTAATAAACTCTAACTGTGTTTTTTTATGGTTAACAATTTCTTTTTCTAGTAGTATATTAGCTTCTTCAGCCAATCTTACTCTTATACTTTCCTTTGCTAATAATACTTTTGCAGATTCTTCTTCCTCTAAATTATCTGAAATTTTTTCTGTTACAATTAATAAATAATCAACCTCATTATAACTTAAAAATGAAATGGTTGTTTTTGCAATAAATGGTACTTTGTTTATTGTTTTTGTAGGAATAACAACCGACCATTTACCATTCTCCTTTATTTTTTCAATAATGGTATTTAATTCTTCCGGTTTTAAAAAACTGAATTCACTTAACTTAAATACTGTGAAAGGTTTTCCTATTATTTCACTCTTTTTTTCAAGCGGTACATCATACATTACCATTGCTTGATTATTAAAATCAACAATGGTAAAATCATCTTTTTTTAATAATATGACTGAATCTCCATAAGACCCAAAAAATATTTGAAAATATTCGTTTATCATGGAGTTTCAAAAGCTGGTTTTATTTTATATCCATCCACTTTATATTCTATTCCTCTTTTATACTGTATTGTAAGTATTATCATGCCCTCTTCATTAAATTTTCTCCACTCCCCTTCTTTTTCTCCATTATCATATTTTCCTTCCCATTTAAGCTGTCCATTAGGATAGTAGAATTTATGTTTATCCATTGGTAGTCCATTAATGTATTCTCCCTTAAAATTAATTTGACCATCATTATATGTATAAATCCACATCCCGTGTTTCAATCCATCTCTGTACTCCCCTTCTTCTTTATGGTCATTTATATTATAAAACCAGATACCTTCTCTTATTCCATCAATAAATTCTCCTTTTGTCATTAGATTTCCAATTGTATCATATTCAATGGATTCACCATCCTCTTTTCCATGTCGATATGATTCTTGTCGGTGCAATTGTTTATTTATATACCACCAGTTCCATTCGCCATGTGGTAAACCATTTACATAAACTCCTTTTTGTTCTATTTCACCATTTGGATGATAGTAAACCCATAAATCTACTCTTTTCCCATGATTAAATTTGCCTTTAGCTTTAATAGTTCCATCAATATTTAAATACTTCCATTCGCCATCCTCTAATCCCGTAGAATCCAATATTCCTTCAGCTATTTTTATATTATCTCTATATTTATAAGAATTAACTAATACTCCAGTGGAATCATATTCTCTAAAGATACCTTGTTTCATTTCATCTGCATAACCACCTACTAAATAAGACCCATCTGGCCTTATTTCTTTACTTAACTCAAAAAATTCAACCTCTTTTGCATCTTCATTCAATTCACCTTCAGTAAACATTTCCATTGTTTTTAAACCACCCTTCTGAGTGTATTCTCTAACAATTCCATCTAACACACCATGTTTAAAAATCCCCTCCCATTTTACTTTACCATTTTCATGAAATTCTTTCCATGTTCCATTTTTCTCACCAACTTCATCAAATCTATTTATCTCCTCTTCATTTCTTAAAAAGCCTCCAGTAAATTCACTAATTGTAATTATTCTTCCAATGGAATCATATTCATAACAAAAACCATGTTTCTTATCTTGTTTGTAAACATTTATTTCTTTTATATTTCCATATTTAAAAAATACTTTTTCAGTACCAGATTTTACATTTTCATTAAAATTTGCTTCGCTCTGTAAACACCCATATTTATCAAAAATCTTTGATGTTCCATACTTTTTATTTTTGAAATAATTTATTTCGTTAACTAATCCTCCTTCATTATTATAAAATTTCCAAATACTATCTAACAAAAAATTCTTCCGATTCCCTTCTGATTTTAATTGTCCATTTTCATAGTAAGTTTTCCAGTAACCTATCGGTTTACCATCTTTCAAGTAACCTTCACTACTTACATTTCCATTTGTAAAATAAAAAGTATTATACCCATTTGGATCCACATCTGATTCTTGAGCAGAAATTAAAGAATCATTCGGGAAAAAGAAATGAACAGTATATAATATAAAAAATAAAAAAAGTTTAAGAGTTAATTTTTTACTATTACTATTAGGTTGTTGATATTGTGTGTATTTACTCTTCAAAAAATTAGGTTTTATATATTATCAATGTTTAATAACATTTAATTAACAGTTATTATTATCTGAACATCTTGATTATAAAGGTAACTAATATGTTATTAACAAAATGAAAAATAGTTATTATATAGCTAAATGATTAAAACTTTTATTCCATTTTTGTATTAATATAAGGAATAAACCTGTTGATTAATCATTGCAAATAATGTGCTAACTTATTAGGTTTATAATAAACTTAAAGCATATGCGGTATTAAACTTAATAATGCAAATAAAGTTTATGCATAGTAATGAACAGGTTATTAACAGGTTATTAATAGTAGAATATCAATATATAAATAAACTATGAAAATTGCAATTGGATCAGATCATGCAGGTTATGATTTAAAGAAATTAGTTATTCGGTTCTTAATAGAAAAGGGACATGAAGTAGAAGATTTTGGCTGTTACTCTTCAGATAGTATTGATTATCCAGATTATGCGCATCCAGTTTGTAATAGTATAGAAAGTGGAACAAATAATCAAGGGGTACTAATATGTGGAAGCGGAAATGGAATTAGTATGGCTGCAAATAAACACGCTGGTATTAGGGCGGCATTAAGTTGGAGTCCAGAAATAGCGGAATTAGCTCGCCTACATAATGATGCTAACATTGTTTCTTTACCTGCTCGCTTTATTAATGAAGATACTGCTTTAAAAATAGTTGATGTTTTTTTTAGTACAGAATTTGAAGGCGGTAGACATCAAAGAAGAGTGGATAAAATAGCTTGTACTTAATATGAAGTATATTATTTCATTATTACTTTTAAGTATTGTTAGTTGTACTTTAACAAAAAAGGCTAGTATTATTTCTGATGTTAAATTGGAATCTTTTAATGATAGTATTTCTGATGTTTATGCAGCAACTATTCTTAAAGAAGATTTAAATAAGCACCTTTCTATTTTAGCCTCTGATGAATATGAAGGAAGAGAAACGGCAAGGCCTGGTCAAAAAAAAGCCGCTCAATATATTTCAGAAAGATTCAAAGAGTTTTCTGTAAAAGCCGGAGCTGAAAACGGATCCTATCTTCAAACATTTAAAGTTGATGCAAAAAATGCATCAAATGTTTTTGTAACATTAAACGGAACAAAGCTTAACTTACTTCAAGACTACTATTATATAGGAAACCTGAAGGACACAATATTAAATAACAAAGATCTTGTATTTATTGGTTATGGGATTGAAGAGGAACAGTATTCTGATTATAAGGATATTGATGTAAGTAATAAAATTATTGTAATAAAAGAAGGTGTACCAACTGGGGTTGAGTTTGACGGGAGTTGGGATAATTGGAGAAAAAAAGCTGAACTTGCTATTGATAAAGGAGCGGTTGGAATTATAACTATAAAAAAAGACTTCATAGAGGGTGTTGAAAGAATTCAAGGATTTATAGAAAACCCGAATATGCAAATGCATAATCCAGGAAGAAGAAAAGGTGAATTAATTCCCAATTTATACATTTCTGATAGCTTAGCTCAAACCTTTTTAAATAAAATAGACGAATCAAAAATTGATATTTCTGTAGACATAGAGGAAGAGCTTACTTCGGATAATGTTTTAGGTTATATTGAAGGATCTGACTTAAAAGAAGAACTCGTTATTATTACTGCTCATTATGATCATTTAGGATATGATAATGGAGAAGTATGTAATGGAGCGGATGATGATGGATCAGGAACAGTAAGTGTTATTGAACTTGCTGAGGCATTTCAAAAGGCTAAAAATGATGGTCACGGTCCTCGAAGAAGTATGTTGTTTATGACTGTTTCTGGAGAGGAGAAAGGTTTATGGGGGTCAAAGTATTATTCTGAAAACCCTGTTTATAAATTAGAAAATACAGTTGTTGATTTGAATATAGACATGGTTGGTAGAAGAGATGATCAACATGATTATGATAATTATATTTATTTAATAGGTGCCGATAGAATTAGTATGGATTTACATTTGATAAGCGAAAAAATTAATGAAAAATTTATTCGCTTTGATTTGGATTATACTTATAACGAAAAAACAGACCCAAACCAGTTTTACTACCGTTCAGACCACTATAATTTTGCAAAAAATGGAATACCAGTAATATTCTATTTTAGTGGTGTACATAAAGATTACCACAAACCAACTGATGATGTGGATAAAATTGACTTTAACAAACTTCAAAAGACTGCGAGATTAGTTTTTTATACCGCTTGGGAAATTGCTAATCGCGACCAACGATTACGAAATAACGGAATAGACTAGTTATGGAGAGAGTTATATTAGTTGACGAACAGGACAACCCATTAGGAACAATGGAGAAAATGGAAGCACATGAAAAAGGTCTATTACACAGGGCATTTTCAATTTTTATTTTCAATAATGCAGGAGAAATGTTATTACAACAACGTGCGTTTTCTAAATACCATTCAGGAGGCTTATGGACAAACACATGTTGTAGCCATCCTAGAGAGGGCGAAACAACAATTGATGCGGCACACAGAAGATTGCAAGAGGAAATGGGCTTTGACTGTGAGATAAACGAAGTATTCGATTTCATTTATAAAGAAAAGCTGGATAAAGGACTTACGGAACACGAACTAGATCATGTTTTCATTGGTAACTTTGAAGGAGAAATTAATTTTAACCCAGAAGAAGTAAATACATATATATATAAACCAGTTCAAGAAGTTTTAGATGATGTAAATCTAACCCCTGAAAATTATACCGAGTGGTTTAAAATTTGCTTAAGTGAGGTGGTAAAAAGAGTTCTATAAACTAGATTTTTCTAGAATTACAGAAAACCCATCGCCATAAACCTCCAAGATGATTGGCGTATTGATCCACTTATAAGAAGAAGAAACAGAAACTGTAGCAACTTCGGATGGTGCATTAAACAATTCTGAAATCATTGACTTTACAATTTTTGCGTCTGAAACAAAATCTTTTGATGTTGTGTCTGAGTACATGTAGTCAAAATAAATACCCGATAAAACATCTTGATCAAACAAAAACGAACCGCTTAATAATATATTTTCATTATAAGTTTTACTGAAGGCAAGAGCATTAGACTTGCCTTTAAAATCTACATCGAATAATGATTGAATACCTGACATTGATGAGGATTCAAAACTTATTGAATCATTATATATATGGTTTATCAAAATGTCTGTAAGCTTAAGTTGTTCGGAAACCTCTTGTTTAGAAACTATAGGTTTTATACTAGTGTGATTTTTTCGAATAGTAAATGTAAACCCATTTTCAAAGAGTTCGTAATCTATTATGTTACCTGAAACTGTCCAGGTGTGTGTTTTCATAGAGCTACTACTGTGCGTAGAAGTGTAGTCTCCAAGTTCCTTTTGTAAAAACCCTAATAAAGATTTTGAATCATTTTGTAGTTCTGTGTTTAAGGAGTCGTAATAGAAGTCAAAATGAACAGTATTTATAACTCCTTTATTACATTTAAAAACCTTTTTGAGAGCTATGTTGCCAAAACTAATTTCTGATCGGTAAATATCGCCCTCAGGTTTTAGATTATGCGAAACAATCAAAGCTTCAATAGTAGTGCTGTCCAGTATTAGAACGTTATTTTTTATTAGCAAAACAAGTTCCTTTGATTCGTTAAATGCGTTTTCGAATGCAGACGGGGCTAATTCCTCTACAATAGAATTATCTTCTTTTTTATCAGAACAACCAGATACTATTCCGATGATAAGTAAAAGAACTAATATGTTTTTTTGAAGCATATTTTCAATTTTGTATTCAAATTTACTACTACAATAGTAGCTAATAGTAAAGGGTAAAAGTATCCATGGGTTTATGTTAATTAAACTCTTTATAAAGAGAGTTTATATCAATAGGCTTTGTTCCTTTTATTGTGTCTCCATTTGTTATTAATATTGATCCAGTGTCTATTAGGTTATTGCTACTTGTAACTTCTTTATTGCTGTTTGTTACAATAATTTTAGCAGGACCATATTCTGGCTTTTTTTGAAAGGCTACAAAACCATAATCAACATTTTTAGTTGTTATTGAGCTTACACTTACTGAAGACTTATCTTTTGAAGCAATAGCAATTTTTGCCCCATCGATATTTATATTATTTATTTTTATAGTAGAATTTTCTCCGCCTGAAACACCCTTATCTCCAGAATTTTCTATTGTACAATCATTAATATCAACATTACTTCCTGACAAATCGATACAATCATTGCCCGTGTTTTTGAATATAGAGTGTGAAATGGTTCCGTTACTAAAGTCTGAATCAAAACCATCAGAGAATGTATTCTGAATACTGGATTTTGAAATTGTAAAATTAGATTGAACGAGATTTAATGCATCTTCGCAATGATTGTATTCAAAGGTACAGTTTTCGATAATTATGTTACTTTGATAAAATGTGACCGCGCCTGTTAAGTGCCATCCATATTTATTCAATGAGGTTAAGTTTCTGAATACTACATGTTGAAGTAAGGAGTTACCATAATTATCGATGACTGTTATACCTTGACCTGTGCTATCTGAAGAATAAATAAGAATATTTTTTTCATTAGAACCTTCAGCATGAATAGGAGAATAACTAATAATAGCTGCATTATTGATGAGGTTAATTTCAGTTCCTTTTTGTAAAACAAATGTCCAGCCTTTTGGAATGACTATATCTCCTGATAAAGTATGTTTACCTGACTTCAATATATATAGCTTACTTAAAGTGTTTATTTCAATCTGCGGATTTGGTTTATAGGCTGTAGTTAATTTATTTACAGGTTCAATTAATCGTTTGCTAAACGCCCACTTACTTATTGAAACTTTGAGCGTATCTAACCTGCGGTTATTTGCGACAAAAAAGATAGTTTTTGTTGATTTTGGAAGATCTAAAGAATGAACCTTACTGTTACCGTTTTTTTCTTTAATTGTTATATTGGCTTCTAGAGCTATAATAGAGTCCTTGCTTTTCTTTAAACCATACCCTATCAATGTTATTGATGAAGAATGAAAATTAAATAGCTGAACAGTGTTGGTTAAGCTGTCTTGAAAAGGGCTTAAATAAGCCTTTAAGCCAGTGTTATAATAATATGTATTTGTATAAGTAAAATCTTCAAAAGGGTATTCCTGTAGTTCGTAGTTTACACTAGAATTAGTGTATTCAGGTAAAACATCTCGAATAGCTTTTATGTTATTATAATAAAATTCTCTATTAAGCCTTGAGTCAGGGTACTCAGTAGCTAATGTGTTTTCCAATAATGTTAAGGAAGAATCCAGTTCATTAAACATTGCATTTAGGAAATCATCACTAGAATATTTTTTTAAATAGCTGATATAAAGAGATTTAAAAGAAGAACTATTAAACAGGTGGTAATGAATAAAACTAAAATCAGGAAAAGATGTTTTGTTTTTGCTATAGCCAAATATTGGCTGATTCACGCTCATTTCTACTTTTTCAGGGTAACAATCATATGCTATTGGCTCTAATTTTCTAGAAACGGGGTTGTAGTAAAACCTTAGGTTGTGCCATATTAGTGCGTGATCGGTATTTGCTAAATCAGTAAGAGCATAAAATTTGGCCAATTTATCTAGGTCAAAAAGTTCTTCAATATTATCATCAAATGCTTTGTACCTAAGCATTAGGCTTTGAGCAGTTTTGAAGTGTTTTTTTAGAACGGGGCTTTTCATTGTTCTGTTCTTTTTAAAAGGAATAACCTCTGACGCCGCAAAATATGGAAGTGGATGGTACGTATCTGGGTCTCCAATCCTTGTTTCCCAAACACCTTCTTCATTGAACTTTAATATAGGTCCTTCTCTCTTGCTTTTTGCTTCAACCAATTGTTTGTCAAAATGCTCTTCTAACGCGTACACTCCCATTTGTTTTCCATTGATAATTACAGGTAAGAACTCATAACGTGTGGTCAAAACCCCTTCTCGTAAGTATATTTGATGCATAAACCATTCATGTAGAAATGAACGAGTATGAGGGCTTTGAATGGAAAAACTTTTTAGCCCCAAAAAGGCGTTGTCGCCCGTTACTTTAATCCTAAAAGACCATTTATTGCTTTTTAAATGATCAACCCAATCTCCTTTCAGCCTCAGTTTTACTGGAATTTCTGTTCCATGATAAGTAATTGTACCCTTAACATAGTTCTTTAAGCTCTTATCAAGTACTCCGTTTTCAAGAGCTGTGATTCTATAGCTTTCAAGCAGCTTGAAAGCAGTGTCACTTATATTAATTTCTACAGCATCGTTCTTTTCAAATACTATTTTCTCATCTGAACACGATAGAATAAAAAAAACAATTGATATGTATGCTAGATATTTCATTGAATGTACAAAGAGATGCAAAAAAAAAGCTTACACATCTTGCGTAAGCTTTTAATTTCTTTTAAAGAAAGAATTTACTAGTGCTCATGACCTTCGTGATCTCCTTCTCCTTCAGCATCTGTATCTGCAGCGCCTTCTTCTGTTTTGGTTTCTTCTTTCTTTTCTTCACCACAAGAAATTGTTGTCATAGAAAAGAATCCAGCAACAGCTAATAACATAAAAAACTTTTTCATTTTGATTTTTTTAATTGATTATACTTGAATAACAAAATTAAAAACATTTCTGAAACTAGCAATTATTCTAGAAGAAATCGTTCGTTTTAATCAAAAAACTCGTATGTAAACTTTGTTATTGTAATAAAGTTAGAATTAACGTCCTGTACGAGAAGAGCCTTCATTAAAAGAGTTGACTTATTGTATATTACCTCTTTGTGTGTTTTCAGCTCCTCGTTCCTGTACTCATCGATGATTTCTAGATTCCCTAAATCATCGTACTCATATACAAACCTTGTATAAGCCTCTTTTGAGATATCCTTTTGAACTTTCTTTTCAGAGACCTTTAAGTGATTATTGTATTTATAGGTTATTTCAGCTTTTTTATGATTAACGACGAGCTTTTTAACCATTTTAATTAACAAGTTGTGTTTATCAAAAGTGTAATATTCCTTTTGATAAACACTTCCATGATTATTAAACACATTCTTTTGCAGGGATGAATCTGTGTGTGTGTAAGAATAGGTTTCATTAACAATGGTGTACTGTTTTTTAAGCTTAAAATTATTTTTGTTATTAGTGGCGTTTTCATCTCTGCAATAGGTTTTACGAATAATATCTCCTCTTTCATCATGGTTATAATTATATGAGAAAAACCCATAGCTGTCGCTCATTCTTTTTGTAATTAAATTACCTAAACTATCGTAGTGGTATGTAATAATTGAGCTGTCTTTTTTACTGCTCCTAAAAAATGAATCAAACTGTTTTGAAAGGTTTCCGGTAGAGTCAAACACATATTTTGTTACCAGCCCCTTACTTTTAATGACTTGTAAATCTCCCTTAGTTGAAACGTCTCCTGTGATGCTCTTAATTTTGTTGTTTCGAATAAATTCGGTATAAAAAAAAGGCTCTTCTGAAAACACAGCACACTTTCTATTGTCGAGCAACTGGGCTGAAAAACAGACAGGAAACAATAGTGTCAAAAGGAAAAGTCTCATTTAGTAATTAAAATATTAGCTTTTATCAAGCGCAAAAGTAGTTGAAATTATGAATTACAGTTATTTATATAAATCAACAACGGATTTTGCAATTTGATATATTTCATCCTTTAGCTCTTTTGGCTCAATTACTTTGATGTCCTTACCAAACCCTAAAATTTGCATTTTTAATTCGTACGTAGGAAGAAGAAAATAAGAAAACGAATGAATGTTATTTTTTTCGCCCAAATATTCCTGCGACTCATGTAGGGGTTGTGACAAAATATATTTTGAAAGTAAGTCGTTGGTTTCCAGAATGATTTTGCTAGGATTACCATAGCCAGAAGTTATACCGATAGAATATTTAAAGAACCTATCAGGACTAAAAGAACTATCTTTTTTATATGTATCAGACAATATAACAAGGTTCGCAACCCTATCTAAACCAAAGGTAATTACTTTATCCTTCAGTTCGCTTTTTCCGATAAGGTACCACCTGTTTCGATATTCTTTTAATAAGTATGGATGAATTCTCCTCGTTTTTGTGGTGTCGCTTGAAAACCCTTTGTGTTCAAATTGAACTTTGTTCTTGTTCTTAATTGCGGTTAATAACGGTTCTAAAAACTCACTGCCGCCAACTCGCTCAACGGTTTCAAATTGTACATATTCTTCAATGGCAGTGTCTTGAACATTAGGAGAAATGTTTACCCTGTCTATTATTTTATCAATAGCAAATTCAAATTGGTTAAATAATTCAGTGTTTTTAAATTGAGAAAGAAGATTTGCTGCAATTTTAATAGCTTCAACATCTTGTTCCGTTAGCGGAACTTCATCGATAGAATAGTCTTTGTCTTCATAATAATAACCTCTTTCTTGTTTGCTGTATTTAATAGGAGCATCGTGTTCCATTCGCATAGCGAATAAGTCTTTTTCCACAGTTGAATCACAAATGTTGCCACCAACTGTTGTTCCAAACAACTCTTCTTCACATGCGGCTCTTAAGTCTGCTTTAGAAGGGAAAGGATTGTATTCATTCCTTAAGTGCTTGTCAATTACACGGTAACGTGTTAATGCATTTTTAATTACAGGCATAAAAACTATTCGTTTAAGAGTTCTTCAACCAAGGCTTTAACTTCTGATACATATTCTGTATAGTAAGCTCCAGTTCCTGGACCGTAAAAACCAGTATGAATTTTTCTAATAGCACCTTTTTTATCTATAAAAATAGTGGTTGGAAATGACGAGATTTCACTAAGAGCAGGTAAGGCTTTCTCAGCTTCTTTTTTACTGGCGTTTCCTGCTATTAAAAATTCATATTTGGAGTCGAAATGTGATTTCAAATCTTTAACTCGGGTGATTTTGTCATTTAGGTTTTTAGGTATTTCAAACGCTAGGCCAATTATCTCAAGCCCTTCTGGTTGGTATGACTTATGAAGTTCTGTTAAAAATTTTGTTTCATCCATACAGTTTGGACACCAGGACCCTAAAACTTGAATTATTACAACTTTATTTTTATAAGCTTCATTTGGGTAAGACACATTCACCCTTTCAAGGTTTGGAAAGGTAAATTCAAGTTTTTCTTCTTTAACCTGATTGGTTAGTGAGTAAGGGTTGGCTAAAGTAAACAGCTCGTTTTTAGTAGCAACCCAAGGCTCAGACCAATGTGATCCCGAATAAAACATCCCGTTAATTGTTCCATCCACAAGGGTGCCTTGAAATAGAAAGGCATGTGACCCGTCAAAACAGGATAAGAAAATAGAGTCGTTAGCGATATTACCCTGTAAAAACCTATAATCCCCTGTTTGAGTAATAAAAGTCCCTACTATGCTCTGGCCATCTTGATTAAAGACGCCTATTGCCTTGTATTCCCCCTCCTTTCCTTTGCTAAAAATAGTTTCCCACTCTCCATCAAAAAGGGTATATTTTTCATCGTGAGAAATGTTAAATCTATCATCTAAACCTGTTGTTTTCATTTCAGCTGAAAACGGAATTTTATAGTCTTTTTTTGCGTAATTATGCCAAAAACCAGACAGAGCATAATCTGATAATGTAAAATGAAATTCTGAATCGAAAACAGGCATTTTTATTACCAGTGAGTCTCCTTCTTTTTTTATCAAAGCGCCAATCCTTTCATCAGAGTTTGTTATAAAAACAGAGTCTTGTATTACCTCAAAATTAAATGGTATTGCTTTGTTTTCACTTATTTTAAGTTGACCTAACCACTGTCCCTGACTTATTAGAAAATTAACACCTTCAATATCCTTGGTAGATTTTAGGTCATTTCTGGAATGGATTGTTTCCTTTTCCTCTGTGCATGATAGCATAAGAAGAACACAAAAAAGTAGGGTATAGGTTTTGTTCATATTGGTTGGCCAAAATGTGACGAATGCTAAAAATAACAAATATTCTATAAACCACATTAAAAATGAGTTGTTCTACTTTGAAATAAGGTTTTGAATAGTCATATTTACAGTGGTGATAGTTGTGTTAAAAGTGCAAATGCAACCTTTTTTTACCGAATCAAGTCTATGATACCAGATAAGCGTAATATGTCGGAGGAGGAAATGATTAAGAGGTGTTTAAAAAACGATTCTCTTGCTCAAAGAACCCTATACGATAAGCTTGGACCCAAAATGATGGGTGTGTGTCTTCGTTATATGATGAATACGGAAGAAGCACAAGATGTGTTGCAAGATGGGTTTGTAAAGGTCTTTGAAAAATTGGGAGCATATTCAGGAACGGGATCGTTTGAAGGATGGGTGCGAAGAATATTTGTGAATACTGCATTGGATGCTATTCGAAAGAATAAAAACCTGAAGTATCAAACACAAATTGATGATGTAGCGTACGCGTTAAAATCTAACGACTATATTTTCGAATCCCTTGTTGCTGAAGATCTTATGAAAGTATTACAACAATTGCCGCTTGGATATAAAACGGTATTTAATTTGTATGCAATAGAAGGCTATTCTCACAAAGAAATAGCCGAAAAAATGAATATAACTGTTAGTACTTCAAAATCTCAATTTTCAAGAGCAAAAGCAATGTTGCGTGAAATAATTACAGAATTAGACAACGAATGAGTCTTAATAATAACATAGAAGAATTATTTAAATCGAAGTTAGATAGCTTTGAATCACCGGTTAATGATGCCATGTGGTCAAACATATCTAACTCATTGGGTGGCACCGCAGCATCAACTGCTACATCTACCTCTGTTTTTAGTAAGCTGTTTTCTACAACTGGGATTGCTATTAGTACAGGTATAATATGTACTGTAGCTACCATATTGATAATGTCTTCTGAAAATAACAGTCCTAAAGTTGACGAAATAATAACCCCAACAATAACAATTGAACAAGACAACGAAACAAATGAGCTCGTTACGAATGATGATGAAATAGCAGTAAACAATATCGTAAACAATGAACCAATTGAGTCTAACGACCCATTTGTTAAAGAAGAAAAAGCCGAAAGCTTTATTATTATTCCTTCTAACAACGCAAAAGAAGAGAACATAGAGAAAAGACCGAAGTCTGCAGTATATTCATTTTTAACACCAAAAAATAGGGTTGTAAATAATGATGTTGATGAGGAATCGGTATTGGATAAAACGGATGCTCAAGAGAAAGAAAAGGAAATTACAATAATAGAAACACAAGAAGATGAATTAATTGCAACAATCATTGCTTCCCCTGTTGGTGGTTATGCTCCACTAGATGTTTATTTTTCAAATCCAGCGACACGCGGTAGCGTTCATTGGGATTTTGGAGATGGAACATCTAGTGAAGACTTTAGCCCTTCACATACTTTTGAAAAGTATGGGTCTTATACTGTAGAGCTTTCTGTAACAGATGAAAATGGAAAAGAAAGAAAAGATTATCGTGTTATTGAGGTTGTTGCAAATAGTGCTATCACAGTATTGCCGAATGTATTTACCCCAAATGGAGACGGTATAAACGATTTGTGCACAGTTAAAGGTAAAAACCTTGATACATTCCAAATGAAAGTGTTTAATCGCTCAGGAGACGCAATATTCGAAACAGAGTCAATTGATAGAGCTTGGGATGGAAAGAATAAGTTTGGTGAAAATATACCAACGGGTACTTATTTTTATCTAATTAGCGCTCGAGGAATAGATGGAAAGGTTTACGAGCATACTGGAACAATAACATTAAGTAGATAATTGCTAAAAACTAAAGCATTAAAAAAGCCGCTATCATTATTGATAGCGGCTTTTTTGTTAAGTAAAAGTAAATATTAATCGTTCAATGCTTCTGCACCACCAACAATCTCTAAGATTTCGTTTGTAATAGCAGTTTGTCTAGCTTTGTTATAGAATAATTGTAACTCTTTTTTAAGATCCGTTGCATTATCTGTTGCTTTGTGCATCGCCGTCATTCTTGCTCCATGTTCAGAAGCATGTGAATCAAGCATTGCTTTATACAATTGCGTTTTTAACGAATTAGGAATTAAATTATTTACAATTTCTGTTTTTGAAGGCTCAAAGATATAATCAGCAGAGCTTGTTTTTTCATTCTGTTCTGCAGGAACAATAGGCAAAAACTGCTCTGTTGTAACTATCTGAACACCTGCATTTTTAAATGCATTATAAACAATTATAATTTTATCTAAATGCCCTTCAGTAAAACGGTCCATTAAGTTTTGTGCAACTTCAGATACGTTTTGAAAAGTTAAATCTCCCCATAACTCCTCAGTGTTGTGAGGTAATAAGGTTCCTTTAATTGCAAAATCTGTCCCCTTAATAGAGTCTGCCATTTTCTTACCAATAGGAAGAATACTGACGTTGCTATTTTTATGTTCAGCAGCAATTAATTTAACTTTTTTTGCAACATTATTATTAAACCCACCACAAAGTCCACGGTTAGAGTTAATACCAACAATAAGTACGTTTTTCAATTCACGTTCTTGTGCATATGCATTATCACTTGTGTCTAATGAAGCAGTTAAGTTTCCTAGAATTTCCTGTAGCTTTTGTGCATAAGGGCGCATTTGTGTAATTGCATCTTGTGCACGTTTCAACTTAGCAGCCGATACCATTTTCATGGCAGAGGTAATCTGCATGGTTGAATTTACAGAAGTAATTCTATTTCGTATTTCTTTTAAGTTCGCCATATGAAACTAAAGTTCAAAGGTTAATTTTACGCCTCTACATTATATTTTGTAGCTAAATCAGCTGCAACTTTTTCAATTGTAGAAGTAACATTATCTGTAAGTTTTCCTGCTTTTAATTCTGCTAATACATCAGGGTGACTGTTTCTCATAAAACTTAAGAATTCTTCTTCAAACTCTCTAATCTTTTTAACAGGAACGCTGTTCATTAAACCTTTTGAACCACAGTAGATAATTGCAACTTGTTGCTCAACCGGAACAGGAGATCCTTCTCCTTGTTTAAGGATTTCAACGTTTCTTTCACCTTTTGAAAGAACTGCCATAGTAGCGGCGTCTAAATCCGATCCAAATTTTGCAAATGCCTCAAGCTCTCTGTATTGAGCTTGATCTAGTTTCAATGTACCAGCAATTTTCTTCATCGATTTAATTTGAGCGTTACCACCCACACGAGATACAGAAATACCTACGTTAATCGCTGGACGAACACCTGCATTAAACAGATTAGCCTCTAAGAAAATTTGTCCATCAGTAATCGAAATTACGTTTGTTGGAATATATGCAGAAACATCACCTGCTTGTGTTTCAATAATTGGTAATGCAGTTAATGATCCACCACCTTTAACCAAGTGCTTGATAGAGTCTGGTAAATCATTCATTTGTGCAGCAATTGTATCAGAAGAGTTCACTTTCGCTGCTCTTTCTAATAACCTCGAGTGTAAGTAAAATACATCTCCAGGGTATGCCTCACGTCCTGGTGGTCTTCTTAATAGCAAAGAAACCTCACGGTATGCAACAGCCTGTTTTGATAAATCATCATAAATTATCAACGCTGGTTCTCCAGTATCTCTAAAAAACTCTCCGATTGCAGCACCTGTAAATGGAGCGTAAAATTGCATTGGAGCTGGATCAGATGCGTTTGCGGCAACGATTACTGTGTAATCCATTGCACCAGCAGCCTCTAACTTATTTACAATCCCTGCAACAGTAGAACCTTTTTGACCTATTGCAACATAGATACAAAATACAGGCTCACCTTTGTCATAAAATTCCTTTTGGTTAATAATTGTATCTATACAAACAGTAGTTTTACCAGTTTGTCTATCTCCAATTACAAGCTCTCTTTGTCCTCTTCCTACAGGAATCATAGAATCGATCGCTTTAATACCAGATTGTAACGGTTCAGTAACAGGCTGACGATAAATAACACCTGGAGCTTTACGCTCAATAGGCATTTCATATAGGTCACCTTCAATAGGTCCTTTACCGTCGATTGGATTACCAAGCGTGTCAACAACACGACCTAACATTCCTTTTCCAACCTTAACAGAAGCAATTTTCCCTGTTCGTTTTACAGTATCTCCTTCTTTAAGACTATTTGCCGAGCCTAAAAGTACCGCACCAACATTATCTTCTTCAAGGTTTAATGCAATTCCTTGCAAACCTCCTTCAAATTCAATTAACTCACCGTATTGTACAGCTGAAAGGCCATAAATACGTGCAATACCATCACCTACTTGAAGGATGGTGCCTACTTCTTCTAATTCTGCTTCAGTTTTAAAGCTTGAAAGCTGCTCTCTCAATATTGCTGAAACTTCTGCTGGTTTAATTCCTGCCATTTTCTTAAAATTTATCTAAATTAAAAATCTGCTATATATGGGTTTTTGCTAAAATCTTGTTTTAAGTCATCAAATTTTCTGCTGATACTAGCATCTATTTGTTTATCATCTACTCTTACTATAAAACCTCCAATAATTTCTGGTTTAATTTTTTCAACAAACTCTATATTAGAGCTATTGTTAGTGTTTAGTAGTTGAAGTATTTTCTTCTTTTGCCCTTCATCTAATTTTACTGCTGATGTAACCTCAGTAACGATGATTTTCTTGATTATCTTATATTGGCTAACAAACGCATTTGCTATGTCACCAATAAGAGCCTCTCTATTTCTAGATGAGATTAATAACAAGAATTGTTTAGTAAGCTTGGACGTGTTTTTACCAAAAATTGAAGTAAGAATTTCTTGCTTTTTATCTGTTTTAACAACAGGGCTTTTTAGTAAGACATCTAAATCTTTACAACTTCCAACTGTTTCTGAAATAAGAAGCATGTCCTTGAATATAACATCCAATTCATTTTGCTCAATTGACAATGATACTAATGATTTAGCGTACCTATTTCCTGCTAATGATCCTACCATTCTAGTTAAGGTTTATTTCGTCAACTAATCCGTCAACTAACGCTTTTTGTTTTTCGTCAGTTGAAAGCTTTTCTTTAACAATTTTTTCTGCAATCTCAATAGATAATGCTGCCACCTGATTCTTTATCTCAGTTACGGCAGCCATTTTTTCATTGTTGATTGCTTCTCTTGCTGATTCAATAATTCTTTCACCTTCTTCTTTAGCTGTGTTTTTAGCTTCAGCTACAATTTTATCTTTCATTTCACGAGCTTCTTTTAACAAAGAGTCTCTTTCAACCAAAGCTTCTTTTCTTAAATCTTCGTTTTGAGATTTTAGTAAAGCCATTTCTTTTCTAGCGTTTTCAGACGCTTCTAAAGCTGACTCAATTTTTACCTCACGTTCCTTAACCGATTTTAAAATAGGTTTCCAAGCAAATTTCGCTAATAAGAAAAGTAGTATAATAAAGACCAAAGAGGTCCAAAACATTAATCCTATACTGGGAGTTACTAATTCCATATCTTGTAATTTAAATTTTTTAAAACAATAAATTATAATAAGAAACACAGGCAATCCCTGCGTTTCTTATTAAGTAAATTTTACCCTTGTAACATGGCAACTACCACACCAAATAGAGCAACACCTTCAACAAGTGCAGCTGCAATAATCATCGCAGTCTGAATTTTGTTGTAAGCTTCCGGTTGACGAGCAATAGCTTCCATTGCACCTCCACCAATTTTACCAATACCAATTCCAGCACCGATAACAGCTAGTCCAGCTCCAATAGCAGCTAAACCTCCGTGAAAAACAAATTCATTCATAATTGTTGTTATTTATTTATTGTTTATTAAATACTAATTAATGGTGTCCGTCGTCTATAGCAGTTCCTATAAACAAAGCAGATAACATCGTAAAGATGTATGCTTGTAAGAAAGCTACTAATAACTCCAAACATGATATAAATAATGTCATCGGAACAGATAGCCCTGACCAGGCCAAACTCTCTTTGACAAAAATAATTCCTACTAGTGATACTATAATAATGTGTCCTGCTGTAATATTCGCAAACAAACGAATTAACAATGCAGCTGGTTTAATAAAAATACCTGCAAATTCAATAGGTATTAAAATTGGGTATAATGCTACTGGTACTCCTGGAGGAGTGAAAATGTGTTTCCAGAAACCTTTCTTAGAAAATAACATTTGAATGATTAAAGTAAACATTGCCAATACAATTGTAAAAGAAATGTTACCAGTTAAATTAGGGTTGCTAATAAAAGGTATCAAGCCTAATAAGTTTCCAAACCAAATGAAGAAAAACACCGTCAATAAATAAGGCATAAACTTCGTTTTCTTATCTCCTAAATTCGGTTCCGCAATGTCATCTCTTACAAATAGGATTAATGGCTCCATCCAAGATGTAAGTCCTTTTGGCGCAACCGCACCATTCTTTTTGTAAAACTTTCCAACTTTCATGAATACAAAAAGCAACAAGAATGCCGTGATAAACAAAGCAAAAACATTTTTAGTAATTGAAAAGTCCATTATCGATGCATCCTCATTAATAGAGTAATGCCCATGAGACCCAACCACAGGAGAAATTTTTGTCATGTGGTGGTCAATAAAATAGTTTTTGTAAACATATCCCTCAACTTGTTTTCCGTCACGCTCAACGTGTGCATGTTCTCCATGATGAAACTCTGAAGACATAAAAAACTCCATTCCATTATCAGTAAATAGAATAACAGGAAGTGGTAAATGAACCGCGCCTTCACCCTCACCTAAGAAGTGAATTTCGTGCGAATCCAAAGCGTGCCCAAGGGCAGTAGCTACTGGATCGTATTTTTCTTCAGTTTTTTCTGAATGTTCGGTTGGTTCACTACTAGCGTAAAAATTCGCTGTGAACAAGGTCGATATTACTAGCAATAAAGCTAGTTTTATTGTGGTTTTTCGTTGCATCTCCTATCTAAAAAGCAGTCTAAGGTTACAAAATCGCTGCAAAGATAATCTTTGTTTACAACTAAACAACCATTATTTCTCTTTTATGGCATTAATTGATAAAAATCAGGTTTAAGAACCAAGGTGGTTAATTATGGTGCTTGGATCAGTAACCAAATAAGAGCCTTTTTCAAACGGATAATAAACATACAATATTTGACTCTAAAAATTTATTACTTTTGAGGTCTATTGAATAATATGCAAGAGATTATACCCGAACCGAGCAAACCAAAGGTTGAAGAGCCAAAAGTGTCTAAAAGGCAACTTAAGAAATGGTCTAAGTGGACAATAATAATATTGTTATGGTTGGGTGGTTTAAGTCCTTTTATAGTTACGTATATCATGTTAAATTTGGCTGATGATGGTACTCTACCAGGATTTGAGGAGTTGGAAAACCCTCAAAGCAACCTCGCTTCAAGGGTTTTTTCATCTGATGGTGTTGAATTGGGGAAATATTATAAAGAGAACAGAACCAATGCTAAATACCAGGACATATCTCCCTGGTTAGTTAAGGCATTAGTTGCAACTGAGGACTCCAGATACTATGAACATTCTGGTGTAGATGCTCGAGCAATAAGCCGAGCTATTTATGGACAGATTGCTGGTGATGATGGTGGTGGCGCTAGTACGATTTCCCAACAACTAGCTAAGCTTCTTTTTACTAAGGTTGCAAAAGGTAAAATGGAAAGGCTTTGGCAGAAATTTGGAGAGAATATTGTCGCTGTTCGACTGGAAAAAAACTATACCAAAGAGGAGATAATTACAATGTATTTTAACAAGTTTGACTTCTTAAATAATGCTGTTGGAATTAACTCTGCTTCGCAAACTTATTTTGGTAAAAAACCAATAGAATTACACTTACATGAGGCTGCAATGCTTGTTGGCATGGCTAAAAACCCATCATTATTTAACCCACTAAGAAGAGCAGAAGATGTGGTTAAACGAAGAGAGGTTGTTTTAAACCAAATGTTAAAGGCTAAATATATCTCACAGGTTGAGTACGATTCTGTGAGAGAGTTGCCATTAGGCTTAAACTATACACGTGTTGATCACCAAACAGGCTTAGCTCCTTATTTTAGAGAGTCGCTTCGTGGAGATGTTTCGAAAATATTGAATGAAAAGGACGAAAACGGAAATTACCTTATTGTTGACCAGGACGGATACCCATATGATATTTATGCCGATGGATTGAAGATCTATTCTACACTTGATTCAAGAATGCAGGCTTATGCTGAGTGGGCAGTACAAGAGCATTTAAAATATGATTTACAGGAAGACTTTTTTACCAATAATGCAAAATGGAAGCGACCACCATTTTCAAATGATTTATCAGAAGCGCAAATAGATACTTTAATGGAAAGGGCAAAACGTCGTTCGCAATTATATAAAGTATATGCAGGGAAAATTTGCGGTTACTGTGAAAGACCCGAGAAATACATTACTAATGAAGGAGATAGGTTCACGTGTAGTTACTGTAAGCACGAAACAGAGATAAAAAGCAAAAGTGAGATAGCTGAGATGTTTTTAATAAAAAGAAACATGAAGGTATTTGATTGGCAAGCTCCTAATTATGAGAAGGACACTGTAATGACTGTTATGGACTCCATACGCTATTATAAAAGTTTGCTGAGAGCAAGTATGGTTTCGATTGATCCACATACTGGTCACATTAAAGCTTGGGTAGGCGGACCTTATTTTAAACATTTTAAGTATGACATGGTTAAAAATGGAAAGCGACAGGTTGGATCTACATTTAAACCATTTATTTATGGAACTGCTCTTGAGCTTGGAGTTATAGAGCCTTGTGATGAATCTTTTTTTGATATAAAATACTGCGTTGATATTCCATATAATAAGTATAGAGAAAAACAATGGTGTCCGAGTAATTCTGGAGCTGGGTTTACGAATGCGGTAATGCCAATTCCTTATGCTTTAGCAAACTCTATGAATAACATTACTGCTGGAATTGTCAACAAAGGAAAACAAGGGTTATTGGACGAAACCTTTGATCGCGTTTCGCAAATGGGAATGGATACTTCTGGATTTATTCCAGTTCCATCCATGGCATTAGGTGTTTTTGATTTGTCAGTATATGATATGGTTGGTGCAATGACATCTTTTGTAAACAATGGTGTATATATTAAGCCAACGTATATTATTAAAATAGAAGACAAGAATGGTAATATTATTTATGAACCAGAAATGTATTCTAAGGAAATCTGGAAAGAGGAGACAGCATATACGATTCTCCAAATAATGAAATTGGTTACTACTGGAATTCGCCACCCTACACTTAAAAGTAAAAAAACAGGAAGACCTTTAGTTGCTGGAACCGCTATCAGAATGAGGGGGAAAGAAACAGAGAAAAGACCTTATGCAGGTATTAAACCACCTGTGGCAGGAAAAACAGGAACAACTCAGAATCAATCAGACGGTTGGTTTATGGGGCTCACACCGGACTTGGTGACGGGTGTTTGGGTTGGAGCTGAAGATCGTGCGGTTAGATTTAGAAGTTTGCAATTAGGAATGGGGACGAATATGGCATTACCTATGTGGTGCTATTACATGAAAAAAGTATATGCAGATTCTACTCTAAACATATCTCAAGGGGATTTTGAAGTACCTTCTAGTATTATTGGAAACCCTATCGATTGTAATCAATATAAGGAGTTTGATCCAGGTACGGATGTGTGGGATGAAAAAGACCAAGAGTGGTAGATTAATAAAATATAGTTTATATGAATAAAGTAGTCGACAATGTAGAAGTAGCATGTGAGGGAATAGAAAACGGTATGACAATTATGCTCGGAGGTTTTGGATTATGCGGTATCCCAGAGAATAGCATTGCACAATTGGTTAAATTAGGAACAACTGATTTAACCTGTATTTCAAATAACGCTGGAGTTGATGATTTCGGATTAGGGTTGTTGCTTCAAAAACATCAGATTAAAAAGATGATTTCATCTTATGTTGGAGAAAACGATGAATTTGAGAGACAAATGTTGAGCGGAGAACTTGAAGTTGATTTAATTCCACAAGGAAGTTTGGCGGAAAGGTGCCGAGCAGGCGGAGCAGGAATTCCAGCATTTTTTACCCCAGCAGGTTATGGGACTGAGATTGCGGAGGGAAAAGAGGTTAGAGAATTTAACGGAAAACCACACATTTTGGAATCTGCTTTAACGGCGGATTATGCAATTGTAAAAGCTTGGAAAGGAGATACTGCAGGGAATTTAATTTTTAAAGGAACGGCTCGTAATTTTAATCCTATGATGGCTATGGCAGGAAAAATTACTATTGCTGAAGTTGAAGAGTTAGTTCCAGCTGGAGAGTTGGACCCAAATCAAATTCACATTGCAGGAATATTTGTACAACGTATTTTCCAAGGAAAAGATTACGAAAAAAGAATTGAGCAAAGAACGGTTCGTCAGAAATCGTAAAAAGAGAGAATTATGGCTTTAGATAAAAATCAAATTGCACAAAGAATAGCACAAGAATTAAGAGACGGTTGGTATGTTAATTTGGGAATTGGAATACCAACTCTTGTTGCAAACTTTATTCCTAAAGGAATAGAGGTAGAATTTCAATCTGAAAATGGAATATTAGGAATGGGTCCATTTCCAATTGATGGAGAGGAAGACGCAGATTTAATTAATGCGGGAAAACAGACTATTACAGCTATGGATGGTGCAGCATACTTTGATTCTGCAACAAGCTTTGCGATGATAAGAGGACAACATGTTCAACTTACTGTTTTGGGCGCTATGGAAGTTTCTGAAAACGGCGATATAGCTAACTGGAAAATTCCAGGGAAGATGGTTAAAGGAATGGGAGGAGCAATGGACTTAGTTGCAAGTGCGGACAATATTATTGTTGCCATGATGCATGCAAACAAAAGAGGGGAAAGTAAATTATTGAAAAACTGCTCACTTCCGTTAACAGGAGTTGGCTGTGTTAAGAAAGTCGTTACAAACCTTGCTGTTCTGGAAATCGTTGAAGGTGGAGGGTTTAAATTAATAGAACGAGCTCCCGGAGTATCTGTAGAAGAAATTCAAAACGCTACAGAAGGTACATTAATTATTGAAGGAGATATTCCTGAGATGGTTTTATAATAAATACACTAAAAATTAGTTGTAGAACAATCGAACTTAAGTTTAGATATTCTTGAAAGGTGGTTCAGAAAGTTCTATCATATTTTAATAGCTTTTCCAAGGTAATATTTTGGTTGCTGCTTGTTACCATGGTTTGGACGACTTTTAATCTTAAAAAGTGGAAGAAAGCAGAGGAAAGTGGAAAGATCATTGTATGGGACATAACCTCTTATTATGGGTATCTTCCTGCAACATTCATTCACAATGACCTATCTCTTGACTTTGTAGATACAGATGGAATTAATTACCAAGCAAAACATCAGTTTTGGCCATTGCGCTTGAACGACAATTTAGAAAAAGATGACAACGGTGATATTAAGGTAATTAAAACAACAATGGGCATGTCCTTTATGTACGCCCCTTTCTTTTTTATGGGGCATGGATTTGCCCACCTTTCTAAATATGAGCCAAATGGGTTTTCTCAGCCTTATGAGTTTTTCTTGGTGATGTCTTGTTTGTTTTACTTGTTTATCGGCTTTTTCTTTCTTAGGAGAATATTGCTGTGGTCATTTTCAGAGTTAGTAACAGGATTAACAATGATTACGATACTAATAGGTACAAACTTATTTTATTATGCCAGCGAAGAACCTGCAATGTCTCATGCTTATTCCTTTGCTTTAATTATTGGCTTCATTTATCAAGGGATTTTATGGTTAGATACGAACAAATTAAAGAGAGCTATATTTATAGGTTTGCTAGGGGGCTTAATAGTGTTAATTAGACCTGTTAACTTATTAATATTTCTATTTCCGCTTTTATACGGTGTTACGAAATGGCAAGATTTAATATCTCGATTTAATTTTTTTATTAAAAATTGGAAACACATCATTTTAATAGGCCTTCTTTCGTTTGCGGTAATCTTCCCACAGTTATTGTATTGGAAAATTCAAACAGGAAATTGGGTGTTTAATTCCTATTTTGGAGAAGGGTTTTACTTTGGAAATAACCATGTTTTAGAAGGGTTGTTTAGCTATCGTAAAGGATGGTTAGTTTACACACCTATAATGGTTTTCGCACTAATAGGCACAGCTCTTTTATTAAAGAAAAACAAAAAATTCTTTATGCCGGTTTCAATCTTTTTAATAATTAATACTTATGTGTTATACAGTTGGTGGTCTTGGTGGTATGGTGGAAGTTTTGGTAGTCGTCCAATGATTGACTCTTATGGTTTATTAGCAGTTCCAATAGCATGTTTTTATTCTGCTATTTTAAAAAAGAAGTATTTATCAATCCCGAGTTTTACTATAGGAGTATTTTTCCTGTTTTTAAATCAGTTTCAGTGCTGGCAAAGGCGCACGAATATGATTCATTGGGAAGGTATGACCAAAGAGGCTTATTGGAATGTGTTTTTAAAGTCAAGATTTGAATTTGAGGAAGAATGGGATCAACAAGAAATATACTTACAGCTTCCAGATCAAGAAAAAGCTAGAAAGGGAGAAGACGAATATGATTTTAATCCTTTTTAAAAGAATAAAAGATTGACCGAGAAATGTTGTTACCTTTGGCAACCTGAGAATGATAAAGAAGCTATCAATAATAATACCTGTTTTTAACGAAAAAGAAACAATTTTTGAATTGTTGAGAATTGTAGAAAACGTTGTTTTAGAACACAATATTGAAAAGGAATTAATCGTAATTGACGATTGTTCTACAGACGGTAGCTTGGAAGAGATAAACCGATATATTTCTGAAACACCAAATCATTTAATCACCCTAGTTAAACATTCGATAAATACTGGCAAAGGCGGATCCATTCAGTCGGGGATTCAAAAGGCTACAGGGGATTATACAATTATACAAGATGCAGATTTAGAACTTTACCCCTCTGAATACAATCAATTAATTGAGCCAATAATTAACAAGAAAGCGGACATTGTATATGGTTCTCGTTTTTTAAAGTCATCAAAGCACGAAAAAGAATCTTCAGCACATAGAGTGGCCAATCATTTTTTAACGTGGTTAGGCAACGTGGTGAACGGTGTGAAGTTAACTGATATGCAAACCTGTTATAAGTTAGTTCCAACGGAGGTTTTTAAGGAATTAGATTTAAAAGAAAAAAGATTTGCTTTTGACCCTGAAATTACGGCTAGATTAGCGAAGTATAAAGAATTGAAATGGGCAGAAGTTCCTATTACCTATGAGCCGAGAACTCAAACGGAAGGTAAAAAAATTGGATACATTGATGGGTTTAGGGCTATTTATAGTATCGTTAGGTATGGTTGGTTTACTAAGAAGTAAAAAACCTTATTCTAAACCTTTTTCTTCTCTTTGGTATTTAATATAGGATACTAGGGCAATAATAGCAATAACAAATAACAAAACAATTTTGCTAAAGAAAACAACATCAAATTTACCAGAGTTTTCATCAACAATTACAGCAACATTTTGATTTTGACCGTAGCCAACATTTGCAATAATCATTAATATTAGGATAAGTAAGGGTCGCATATTTATATTATATATCTTACAAAGATACGTCGAGTCTTGCCCTTTTGCCCTATTTATTTGATTAACCTTAAAAGCACAGGGATTAAATCACCCTGAGAACTGGTTAAAGTAGGTTAAGCCTTTTGGAAAGCTCTTCTTTATAAGCCTTTCCTATACTTATTTGTTTTTGATTAATTAAGATATAGTTGTCTTCAATCGTTTCGATTTTATCAACGCGAACAATGAACGATCGATGGACTCTTACAAATTCATCCGCAGATAACTTAGAAGCAATATCTTTCATTGTACTCAAGATAGTATACTTTCCTTTTGGAGTAAATATTCTCATATAATTTCCAAGAGCTTCAACCCATAATACATCTTCTGTGTTAATTTGAACTAGTTTAGAATCAGCCTTAATAAATATGGTTTTGTCTTTAGAGGTAATATTTGCTCTACTTTCTTCAAAGCGGTGAAGAGCTTTGTCAACAGCTTTTAAAAACCGCGCATGAGATACTGGTTTTTGAACAAAATCAGTAACATCATACTCATAAGACTCAACAGCGTATTCGGAGTGAGATGTAACTAAAATAACTTGTGGTAATGGGCTCAATGTTCTAAGCATTTCCATACCATCCATTTTAGGCATTTCAATATCAAGAAAAACCAAGTCTATATGTTCTTCTTTAATAGTGTTAAAAGCGTCAATAGCGTCTTCACAAGACTTTATCAACTCAAGAGAGTCAGTTTCATTTATTAAATCTGCTAATACACTTCTAGAAAGTTCATCGTCGTCTACAACTAAACACCTCATACTTTTTCTTTTAATTTTCCTTTAATTTCTTTGAGTTCTTTGATTGCTAAATCAACTACAATCTCAACTCTGTTGACAATATCTGCAATTTCCTCTAAATCACCAACTTCTTTGTTTACTTTTTCAAGTATTTCCAATTCTTTCTTGATTGAATGTACTCCCATATACCCCACATTTCCTTTCATTTTATGAGCTGTTTTCCCGAGTTCTGTCCAGTTTTCAGCATCAAAAGCCTCTTTTAGGCCTTCTAAATCCCCAGGAACGTTGTTGAAGAAAATAGTTATATATTTTTCTAGTTTAGAGTAGTCATTATTAATTAATTGAAGCAGATCCTCTAAATGAACATAGCTTGTTTCGAAAGTATATTCGACGCTATTTTCTTCCTCAAGCGAAACTTCTAGATCAATTTTTTTCTTTACGTGCTTTTTAATAATTTGAGTTAATATGGTGAGATTAATGGGTTTTGAGACATAGTCATTCATCCCAGCGGCTTTACATTTTTCAGCGACACCCTCAAGAACATGTGCGGTCATAGCAATGACAGGAGTATTAGCCTTGTCGGTTTTTAATTTTCTAATTTGCCTAGTTGCCTCATAACCATCCATTTTTGGCATTTGAATGTCCATTAATATTATGTCAAAATGAGATTGCTTAATTTTTAATAAAGCCATTTTACCATCATCTGCCATTTCGACGTCTACGTTGTTTTTGTAATCATTAATCAAATCAAAAAAGATTTCCCTATTCAAAGGATTATCATCAACTACTAAGATTTTAAGGTCTTTTAAAGCTGATTTATTTTTATTTGATAAACCAAGATTGAGTGATTTATTTTTACTTTTCTTTAACTCAAGTTCAAAAGAAAATTTACTCCCTTCTCCATATGTGCTTTCCAAATGAATATCACTATTCATTAAATGGATTAAGTTTTTAGTAATTGCAAGCCCAAGCCCTGTTCCGCCATATTGACGAGTTGTGTGTGTTGTTTCTTGTTTAAACGAATCAAATATAGAATCTAACCTACTTCTTCTAATACCTATTCCTGTATCAGAAACTTCAAATAATATAGATATTGATTTTTCAGTTTCCTCTTGAACTTTTAAATTAATACAAACCTTGCCATCAGCAGTAAACTTTATCGCGTTGTCTGCGAGGTTTAATATTATTTGATTAATCCTATGTGGGTCACCCATAATCACTTTAGGAATGTTGGGATCAATTTCCGAAATTAGTGAGACATTTTTTTCTCTTAATTTGAATTTAAGGCTATTGATTAGCTCCTCAACGATATCCTGGATTGAAAAATCAACAGATTCAAGTTCGATTGTACCAGATTCTATTTTTGATAAATCCAACACATCGTTAACAAGGAATAAAATGTTTTGTGCGCTAGAATTTATCGTTCTTAAATAATTTTGTTGCCCAGGATTAAGATCTGTTTCACCTAATAGTCTTGACATTCCAACAACAGCATTTAGGGGGGTTCTTATTTCATGGCTAGTATATGCGAAAAACTCTTCTTTTTCTAGCCTTGAACGGTTAGCATCTTCACTAGCAATTTGTAGTTGTTGATTGATTTTGTTTTTCTGCTTTAGGGCAAAAAACAAGAATAGCGCGAGTACAATTACTATGAAAAAGACAAGAAGAATAATATTTGTAGCAAAGTTTTTATTTTTTAATTCTTGTGCTTTGAATTGCTTTTCTTTATTAAGTAATTGGATTTCTTGGTTCTTGTTTTCGAGCTCTAATTGTGCTTCTAATTCAGAAATTTCCCTCGTGTCTTTTATCGCCAGATAGTATTTAAGGTATTCATAAGCAAGTTTGTATTCTCCATTTTTTTCATAAACATTTGCTAGGTTTTCATATCCCTTTTTTATGTAGGCCTTTAGCCCTGTTTTTTCAGCTAACCCAAGGCTATTTTTCATGTAGAGTAGTGCCAGTTCATATTGGCTCTTTTGTTGGTAAATTTTTCCAATTTCAAAACAAAGTACTGACTGTTTCTCTTTGTTATTTGTTCTTTCAAAATTGTCTAATGACTTGGAGTAATAATCTAATGCTTTTTCATTATTTTCAGTTAGCTTATACAGGTCGCCCACATTTTTATTTACTTCGGCAATTTCTTCAATGTTGTTTGTTAATGAAACAGCGTCTAGAGCAATTAAGTAATATTGTAAGGATAAATTATCCTTACCCTGAACGTGGTTTAAGTCACCTAGGCGAGAATTTCCTTTTGAAAGACACAATGAGCATTTAATTTTATCCGCTAATTCGAGAGAGGTTGAATAGAATCCTTCGGCGATTTCAAACTCACCTTTTTCTTGGTAAACTTGTCCAATGTATAAATTACTTAATGAAATTGCTTCCTGGTTTTTTGTTTGCTCATTTATTCTTAATGCATTATAGTGAGCGTCTAAAGCAGCCTGATAATGAGCAAAATCTCGTTCTAATACACCTACTTGATTATATGCATTAACCTCACCCTCATTGTATTGCAAGCTTTTGCTAATGGTTAAACTCCTTTGTGCATTTTCCCTAGCTTTTTCAGTGTTAGAAGATTCGTATAGCCGTGACAATTCATAAAACATGTCAGCTAATTTTTTATGATCAGTTTCTGAATTTAACGAAGCTTCAAGGTTGTTAATTTTTTGAAAAACCTGCGTTTGTCCAAAAAGACACGATAAGAGTAATATGGAAATTAAAAATGCTTTTTTCATTTTTTAAAATGAATTCGCAACTTGTACGAACAGAAAACTAAAAGGTTTGGGAATTAGACCAGATATTAAACCGTTTGACTAAATATTTGAATTTCAGGCTTGTTTCGGATCATTTTCGCATCAAAACACATACAAATGTTTCGCACAAATAACCTCCCTTTTTCTGGAACAGTTAATTTACTCTCCTCAATAATCACAAGACCATCTTCTTTCATCTCGTCAAGCATTTTTAATCCTTCTAAAAACGCTGGAGTTTGTTCCTCTTCTTTTTCCCAAGATGTTTCAAAATGACACATAATATTTAAAATATGTTTTCGAATAATCAAATCTTCTTCAGAAAGCAGGTGACCTCTTAATAAAGGTATTTCTCCTTGATTTACAAGGTCTTGGTATTCTTCAACTGTTTTGACGTTTTGAGCAAAGCTATACCAGCTATCGCTAATAGATGACATTCCTAAGCCTACCATTAGCTCCGTTTTCCCTGATGTATAACCCATGAAGTTCCGATGGAGTGTTTTGTCTTCCATTGCCTTGTACATAGAGTCCGTTTTAAGAGCGAAGTGATCCATTCCGACTTCTACATACCCAATCTCATCAAAGAGCTGTTTGCCGACCTCATAAAGCTCTCTTTTTTCTTCGTCTTTAGGCAGATCATTTTCATCAAAACCCCTTTGCCCTACCCCTTTAATCCAAGGAACATGAGCATAACTATAATAGGCAATCCTATCGGGTTTTAACTCTTTCGTTTTGTTGATAGTGTCTATTATGTTTTGCAAGTTTTGTTTTGGCAGTCCAAAAACCAAATCATGACTAATTGAAGTGTAACCAATTTCTCTTGACCAATTGGTTACTCTTTCAACTTCTTCGAAAGGTTGTATACGGTTTATCGTTTTCTGAACAATTGGGTCATAATCTTGAACTCCAAAACTACAGCGTCTAAATCCTAAATCAAAGAGTGTTTGTAGTTGTTCTTTTGTTGTGTTTCCAGGATGCCCTTCAAAACTAAATTCGTAATTGTCTGTAATTTCAGAAGTCTCTACAATCCCGTTGATTAATTTTTTAAGATTTTCTGCGCTAAAAAAAGTTGGTGTTCCACCACCAAGGTGAATCTCTTTTATTCTTGGCTTTTCGGAAAAAGAATTCAAGTATAGCTGCCATTCTTTAAGAACGGTCTCTATGTAAGGTTCTTCAACGTCGTGCCGTTTAGTAATTCTTTTATGGCATCCACAAAAAGTACATAGGTTTTCACAAAAAGGTAAATGAATATAAATGCTAATTCCTTCTGTACTATTGCTTTCATCGAAAGCCTTTTGAAAAGTTTTTATCCAGTCGTCTTTGGCAATTCCTTCTTTATCCCAAAAAGGAACTGTTGGGTACGACGTATACCTTGGACCAGGAACATTGTATTTTCTTATAAGAGAAATATCCATCTTTACTTGTTTACAGTTCTTTCAGCTTTTAAGTCAGCAACAAAGGCATCTAAAAAACCTTGTTTAACATGTTGCATAACAACAATTTTCCACCATTTTGTATTTCCTTCAGAATTGTCAGGAATTAGGTGATACTTTTTAGCTAGTTTGTCTGAAATGCACTCAGACCGAATAGTAATAATGTTTACATCTGGGTTTCTAAAGTACTTAACATTCATTTTATCCAGTTTCGAACAAACACGAGATGTTTTATCAAGCAAATGCTCCATTTTAACCGTCCAACCGTTGCTTCCGTGAATCATCAATGTCATCCAAACAGTAACTGCGTTTGCCCCAGAACGAGAACCGCAAATTGTGTAATCTTTTCCGTGTACATACTTGGCTTCTTCAGTTTCTACGTACTCCATTAAGCCTTTTCTAGCAATAAATATCCCTGTTCCGTAAGGTGTTTGAAGCATTTTGTGCCCATCTAAAGTTACAGAAGAAATGTGCTTGTTTTTAAAAGAATAATTCTCATCACGAGCTGTGAAAGGATAAATAAAGCCTCCAAAAGCAGCATCGATATGAAGCTTGAAATCAAGGTTGTGATCAACAAAATAATTAGTGATTCTATCAATATCATCAACAGATCCAAACATGGTGGTAGCCATGTTCTGAATTACGATAAAGTGCTTTACTCCATTTTTTTTAGCTGAAGAAATTTTGGACTCTAAATCTTCTTGAATTATTTCTCTTGAAAATTCTTCGACATTTAAAATGATTGATTGAATATTTAAAATATTTGCCCCTTTCGGCATTGAGTAATGAGAGTCTTGGGAATAAACAAGAGCTATTTCGTCAACCTTAGCACCGTGTTCTTTTATAAAGAAATTACGATAAATCCACATAGCTTCAATATTTGCCTCAGTTCCTCCGGGAGCAATATATCCATCTTGTGCATTTTCTTCTCCACCAAAAATTTGTTCCGCACAGGTTTTTATTACTTCAACTTCTAACTTTTGAGTTCCTTGAAAAAAGGGTTCGCCTTTATCACCTGTATAGGTATGACACCCTATGTGATTTGGGTTTGCAATCAGTGTTGCTAAAAATGGGGAGTCCTCTAAAAAAGGTGCGTCAGGGTAAAATTCTTCTTCATCTAAAAAAGAACCTGGAATACCCAAAAGTGGAGTTTCTCTATAATTTACATTTTGTTTAAGTGCTGCCTCTACTCTATTGTTTATCTCTACATGAGATAGCTTTTTCCAATACATATCCTTCTCTACTTTACGTTATCACTCGCAAACCATTCAGCATAACTGTTGGCTGTTTCTCTTAAAAAAGCGGAGTGTAATTTGACTTTTCCTTGTAAATGATTTTGAATCATTTCGACTATTTCGATTAGCATATTTTCACATGTAGGTTGGTAATCGACGTATCGAACTCGTTCATTTTCATTTTCGATTCCTTTGAAACGAGAATCATTTCTCAATAATAACCGATGGTCGAATTCTTCGTAAACATGTTCTCTAACAATTGTTTTAATATCGCCAAAGTCTATAACCATCCCACAATCGGAAAGGCATACATCTTTTCCTGGTTCACCAATTAATGTAACCTTCAGGTGATAAGAATGACCGTGAATGTCTTTGCATTTCCCTTCATACCCATCAAGAGCATGCGCTGCCTCAAAATCAAATTCTTTGGTTATTCGAATGTTCATTTGCGTTAAATTTTGCGCAAAGGTAGGGAAAAGCAATGCTGCAAACACATGATGTTTGTCTTGTTTATGTAAGATTCTTAAATAAGGAAACCTTATTTCCTTATCACTTTTCTTCTAGCAATCATTTTCCCATCTTCCTCAATGGAAAGAATGTAAATTCCACTTGAAAGGTTTTCTAAAGAAATGATGTTTTTTTCCAGCGCTTGAATTCTTAATACGTACTTGCCTAATGCATTGAATAACACTATTTTAGTATTGTTTGGATAGTAGTCAAAGTTGATGTTAAGAATACCATCTGTTGGATTAGGAAAAGAATGAATCATTGATTCAAGGGGGCTCTCTTCTACCCCTACCATCGATACGGACTCACAATATTGGTTAGTGCAACTATTCGCATATATTACATCTAAACAAACATTAAAAGGTCCATTTGTCGCAAAAACATTGGTTGGTGTTTGAAATGTAGAAGTGTTTCCATCATCAAAGTCCCATGCATAAGAAGCCGCAGTTGGTGCGCCAGTAAAATCTATTGTGCCATTACCTTGACTAAGTGGCGTAAAAACAGGAATTGCATTGGTATCAAATGCGATTGGCAATTCAAATTCTGGCCCTTCACAGCCGTTTTCAGTTATTGTAACATAAACGGTGTCAGTTAATATTATTCCAGATACAAAAGGAGATCCTGTTCCTAATAAGTTTGTCATACCAGTATTATCATACCATGTGTAAGTTGCGCCAACTGCACCACCGTTTGCTGTTAAATCACCAATAGCAGTATATTCACAAACTTGTGCTGGAGCAACAGATGTTGGTGTTGCTGGCTCTGGATTAACTAAAAAGGAATTTGCTGTAGCATCTGTACAAGTCATTGTCCAACCTGTTAGAGTTGATATTAGCGCTATATTATAAGTGCCTGCTATTGCGTAAGAATTGCTTCCTGTGGTCAAATTATTATCTGTGTTTCCGTCACCATAGGTCCAGTTATGTTGAATTGAAGAACCGTTGAAGGCATCTACATTTAGCGTGGTATTGGTAAAGTGGTTTGACGAAGTATTTGTAAAAGAACTTACCATGTTTTGACATCCAGAAGCTGGTGTTGTAAAGCCAGCTGTTATGCTATATTCAACAAAAGGAAGAATCAACATGTCGAAATCACCGAACCCAAATACTTGATCACTTTTTCTCCATGTTCCTAAAGGTTCATAAAAAACTCCAGAAAGAGACTCACCTGCTCCATCATTTGCCATTTCATCATTACTCATTACAAAAAGCTGGTCAGCTTGATTGTTTTGAACTACTATCACATAGTTATTACTTGTTACAACGGGAGTGGTGAAAACGACATCATGTTCCATGTTATTACTATTTGTATCAACAGAAACAATTTCAGAAGCCAGTGCTGCTCCTGTTGGAAGCCCGTCTGTTCCAGCCGTGTACATTTCGCAAACAACATTGATGTTTGGGTTTGTCGTTTGAGTAGGATCATAGCTTTTCCCATACCATTTAAATCCATGAACAGTTACACTGGATGATCCTTCAAAGAACTGACTATAACCAATAGCAAATCCAGTTGATGTGCTACCCGTTGTAAATGCAACTTTTACGGCTTGTGAACTTGCCTTTGCATCAGCATAGTAAATGGTATCTATTGCACAGCTTTGAACTTTATTTTTATGGGAATAGACTTTATTATATCTCAATACATTTGGAAGGTTTTGATCCGTCTCAAAATGTTGTACATTGTTCTGTGAAAAGAAAGAGTTGGCAAATAAAATACCAACTATAAAAGCTACATTTTTCATTTTGTTTGTTTTTCAGCTCGAAGTGTACGTAACATTTTCAATAAAGTTTATAATCTTTTTATAATCAGTTAACCTATGCCTACGAAAGGGCTGAAACTCTTGATATACACGTTGTTTTAGATTTGGTGAGTTTTTCCATATATTCGTTTTCTGAAACAAGTTATAATATACCTCGTTTGTCTTTTTTCCTTTCAGGCTCTAGGACAAAATTCAGTTGCCCTTACTGAAAGCACTTTAGGGAACTCGTTTGCAACGGAAGCTAGAATTTTAGAAGACCAAGGTCACCTATTTTCGGTAGAAGACATTCTTGAAAAGAAAGAAGTTGAATTTAAAAGAATCCAACATTCAGTTGAAAAAATAGAGTTTACAACAGCTGTTTACTGGATAAAATTTGACATAACGAACAACACCAACGTTACTTCTTTTGTTTTAGAAACCGCCAGACCAGCAACAAACAAAGTAGTGCTTTATGAAATAGAAAATGATCAGGTTGTTCGACACCTTAAGAGCGGAGATGACTTTGCCTATTCCGAAAAGGATATTCGCCATAGGCTGAATGTATTTGGGGTTGAAATAGAAAAAGGCACAAACAAATCGTTTGTATTAAAGCTAGAGAGTGACGGTGAAACAATTACTTTTCCATTAACGATGTATGAGTCACATCAGTTTTGGGAAAAGGATTCGACGAGTCAGTTTGTTCATGGTATTTATTATGGGATATTAATCCTTGTAATTATCATTTACTTCTTCTTTTATAAGCTTTTGTTGAATCGTTCTTTTTTATATTACATTTTGTATGTATTGTCCATACTTGCATTGCAATTGTCGTTGGACGGGTACTTGTTTGAATACCTATTTCCTCAAGGAGGATATTTAGCAAATCACAGTGTGTTAATCGCAGCCTCGTTAACTGTTTTCTTTGTTGTTTTATATGCCAAAACCTACCTAAACACAAGAGAAAATGCAAAAGTAATTGATAAGCTTTTCAAGTTTTCAATGTCGATAATGTTGCTTTTTATGATGATCTCTTTGGTTCCAGGAAAACCGTATGAAATTTCTTTCCCGGGAATTAATGGACTTAGTTTATTAAGCGTTATTTTAATTTTAATTGCAATCTTTTCTGTTCGTAAAAAGGGTATCAAAGTAAGCATCTATTTTACAAGCGCTTTTGTTATTTTAATTGCAGGAGCAATTTTATTTATCCTTGGAAACTTTCACTTGATTGATAATGACGTCTTAACGTCAAATGCTTTAAAAATAAGTTCAGTATTAGAAGTGATTGCTTTAAGTATTTCAATGGCTTATAAGTACCGAGAATTACAGCAAGAGAAAGAGCTTGCACAAGAAAGTGCGTTAACTAGTTTAGCGGAAAGAAACAAATTGATCGATGAGCAAAACATTGAACTAGAAAAACAAGTGAAAGCAAGGGTTTTTGAATTGAATAAGCAAACGGAAGTTTTAGAAGAGAAGAATAAAGAAATCGTTGATAGTATAAATTATGCTAAAAGATTACAAGGAGCATTAATACCTCCTGTTTCTGTGTTTAAAGAGCTTCTCCCTGAATCTTTTATTCTGTTTGAGCCAAAAGACATTGTAAGCGGAGATTTTTATTGGATAACAAAGGTAATGACTACTGTTTCTGAAAGGAATGAAAATGAACATTTAATTCTATTTAGTACAGCAGATTGCACAGGTCATGGTGTGCCAGGCGCCTTTATGAGTATAATTGGAATTCAAATTTTTAATCAATCCATGAAAAACCCAGAAATAAACACCACATCAGAGGCGCTAGATTTTTTAAATAAGGAGGTTTATAATGCCGTAAACAGGCATCAAATTGATGATACGGTTATTCGAGATGGAATGGATTTAGCCCTGTGTGCATTTAATCCAAAAACGTTACAATTGTATTATTCAGGAGCGAAAAACCCGGTTTATGTTGTTCGTAACAAAGAGCTTACTATCATAAAAGGAGATAAACAGCCTATTGGTTCAAACGAAAACCCAGATCCTTTCACACAACACAAGTTTCAACTGGAAAAGGGAGATATGGTTTACTTGTTTACAGATGGGTTACCAGATCAATTCGGTGGTCCTCGAGGAAAGAAATTTAAATACAAACAATTTCAAGAAATCTTAATTAAAAATTCTCAAGACCCTGTAGAGCAACAGAGGGAAAAGTTACTTTCTGAATTTAATAATTGGAAGGGTAATCTTGAGCAATTAGACGATGTGTGTGTTATTGGTGTGAAGATTTAGGTTTAAATATAGAGTTATTATTACCTATCCGATATTAAACGATTAACTATGAACAGAACAGTTTCAATTATACTCGCAATTTTAGGTTTTTCAGCCGCTGGTGTTATGTACTATTTAGGGAGTGAATCTTCCCACCTTTCTGAACTAATGGATTTTTATTACTATCCAATACCCTTGGGTATTTTTGGATTGATTAGTGCATTTAAGAAAAAATCATAGTCTTTTTGGCAACAAAACAACAGTTTTCTCGTATTTCTTGAACTAATTCTTGGTTTAAGGTTATACCTTGGTACGCTCAATGAACGGAATTGATATTCTAATAGAAAAACTAGACGGATTTATTCGGAAGTATTATAAAAACAGATTATTAAAAGGTCTAATTTATAGTTCCGCGTTGTTGTGCTCTTTCTTTTTGTTTGCCATTCTTCTCGAATATTTTGGACAATTTGACGTAACTGGAAGGTCGATATTATTTTATGGTTACTTTGGTTTAGCACTTTTTGTTCTTGTTTTTTATGTTGCGATTCCTGTTTTTAAACTAACTAAATTGGGAAAAGTAATTTCATATGAACAAGCGGCTAAGATTGTAGGGAATCATTTTGGAGGGGTAAAAGACAAGATTGTAAATACACTTCAATTATCCGAAAACAAGGAAAATATTCCGCCTGCTCAATTTGCGCTTGTTGCTGCGAGTATCGATCAACGGGTCAATCAATTGAACCCCGTGTCGTTTACAGCAGCTATTGATTTGTCTGAGAATAAAAAACATCTGAAATATTTACTATTTCCAATTGCAATATTGCTGATCATTTCATTTGCAGACAGTAGTATTATTACAAATAGCACTGATAATATATTGCGTCACAGCACTTATATTGCACCACCTGCACCTTTTACATTTGAAGTTCAAAATGACAATCTTGAAGTGATTCAACAAGAAAATTTTGTGTTATCCGTTAAGGTTAGTGGAAGTCATATTCCCAGCACTATATATGTTAATGTAGATGGCAGAAAACACAAATTGAAAAAAACAAATAACGTTTCGTTTGAATATACATTTAGAAATGTGAACGAAGATCAAAACTTTTTCTTAACCGCCGAAGAGGTATCTTCTAAAGACTATTTATTAGCAACAATTCCAAAACCATCTTTGATGGGGTTCCAAATAAAACTGGATTATCCAGAATATACTGGGTTAAAAGACAATGAATTAAGTAATGTTGGTGACTTAACCTTTCCGGCTGGCACAAAAGCGGAATGGGTATTTGAGACGAAAAACACAAATAAAATAAATCTTCATTTTTCAGACACGTTAGTGGGGTTAACTCCTTTTGGTCAAAACTCATTTAGCCATACCAAGCAATTGTTTAACAGTTGTGGTTATTCCATTTCTACTGAAAACGAACACATGATTAACAATGATTCTATTGCTTATTTTTTGAATGTTGTTAAAGATGCTGTTCCCTCTATAAATGTGGATGAAAAATTGGACTCAGGGAATTCCTTTATTCATTATTTTAATGGGAATATTGCGGATGATTATGGGTTTACAAACCTTGTTTTTAAGTATAGAATAATTAGCGATGGTCAGGTAGGAAAGCTAACATCATTTACTCTTCCGATTTCTAAGAATTATAATAAAGAACAGTTTTTCCATTATTTCGATATTTCTCAATTAGATATAAAACCAGGAGAAGGTGTGGAATATTATTTTGTTGTTTGGGATAACGATGGTTTAAATGGACCAAAATCTTCTCGTTCACAAACTAAAATGTATAAGGCCCCAACTTTAAACGAGCTATCCAATAAAGCAGATCAGTCAAATAAGGATATTAAAGACGAGCTTTCAGAAAACCTAAAAGAAGCTCAGAAATTACAGGACGAGTTGAAAGAAATTCAGAAAAACTTACTTGAAAAGCAAAAACCTGACTGGCAGGATAAAAATAGATTGGAAGAGTTTTTAAAGAAACAACAAAGTCTGGAGAACAAAATTAACCAGATGAAACAGGAAAACAGTAAGAAGAATCATGAACAGAATGAGTATAAGAAGCTGAGCGAAGACATCTTAAAAAAGCAACAACAATTGAATGAATTGTTTGAGCAACTGATGACAGATGAAATGAAAGAGATGTACAAAGAGTTGCAAAAGATGCTGGAGGAGATGAATAAAAATCAATTGCTTAACAAGATGGACGAAATTGAAATGTCTCAAGAGCAAATGGAAAAGGAATTGGATCGCTCGCTTGAACAATTCAAACAAATGGAGTTTGATAGTAAATTGGAAGACATTACGAATAGGCTTGATGAATTGGCCGAAAAACAGGAAAAGCTTTCGAAGGAAACTAAGGACAAGGAGAAATCAAACTTTCAATTGAATAAAGAACAGGAAAAATTGAACGAAGAGTTTAAAAATGTTCAGGAGGAGCTGAAAGAATTGGAGGAGCTGAATGAAGATTTAGAGAAGAAAAAGAATATGCTCAATACAGAAGAAGAAGAGAAGAAAATTTCTGATGAAATGAGCGAGAGTAAAGAAAACATTGAAGAAAAGAAGAATAAAAAAGCATCGGAAAAACAAGAACAAGCGGCAGAAGATATGAAAGAACTTTCTCAAATGTTAAAGAACATGAAGTCGAAAGAGAAAGAAAAACAGGAGGGTGAAGACATGGATTCTCTCCGTCAGCTGCTAGAAAATCTAATTCATTTTTCGTTTGAGCAAGAGGAAGTAATGGATCAATTAAAAGGATTAAACCCAAAAGACCCCAAATACGTAAAGTTGGGTCAGAGACAGCGTAAATTAAAAGATGATGCTCAACTTTTGGAAGATTCTCTTTTTGCTTTAAGTAAGCGTGTAATGCAATTAGGGCCACATATCAATAAGGAAGTTGCAGCAATGAATAAGAATATCGAAAATGCGGTAAAGCATATTGCTGATCGTCAAACCCCTATGGCAACAAGTGAGCAACAATATGTTATGACCGCTACTAATAATTTAGCTTTGTTATTTGACGAAGCGATTAAGCAAATGCAACAACAGCAAAAGGGGCCTCCAGGTGAAGGAGAGTGCAATAAACCTGGAGGAAAGGGGAAAGGAAAACCTTCTGCAAAAAGTATGAAAGAAATGCAGGACGCATTAAAAAAGCAGCTGGAAAAAATGAAAAAATCTATGGAAAAAGGGGATAAACCAGGAGGAAAGAAGCCAGGAGAAAAAGGTGACGGAGGCAAAGAGCCTGGAGGTAAAGAGGGTTCTGGGGGCATGGGTGGAATGTCTAGTAAAGAGATTGCTCAAATGGCTGCAGAACAAAGTGCTTTAAGGAAGCAAATGGAACAAATGGCTCAAGAACTAAATAAAGATGGGTCAGGAAATGGTAATGGATTGAAAAAAATTGCCAAGGATATGGAAAAACTGGAAGAGGATATAGTGAATAAAAGAATTTCAAATGAAACATTGACACGACATAAAGATATAATGACTAGACTTTTAGAGCATGAAAAAGCCCAGAGAGAAAGGGAGTTTGACAACAAAAGAGAAGCGAATGAAGCAAAAGATCAACTTTTTAGTAACCCAAATGAATATTTAGAGTATAAGGACGAGAAAGAGAAGGAGATAGAGATGTTAAAAACGATTCCACCTTCCCTTAAACCATACTATAAAAACAAAGTGAACGAGTATTTTAATCAAATTGATGAGTGATACTATGACAACGCAAACATTTTTAATAATGCAAAATATAGACTTCCCCTCTGAGGCAGAGAACATTTATTTGGTAGAAAAACTAGTTGATAATGTTTGCGAAGAATTAAAAATTCATGAAGATAATTATGGCAATATTTTAATTGCTTTAACTGAAGCCGTTAATAATGCGATTCATCATGGAAATAAATTAGACCCTAGCAAAAAAACTTCTGTTGAATGTGGACAGAATGAGAATAAACTGAAATTTAGAATAGTAGATGAAGGTTTGGGATTTGATTTTGATAACTTACCGGACCCTACTGATCCTGATAATATTGAAAAGCCAAATGGGCGAGGCATCTTTTTAATGAAAAATTTAGCAGATGAAGTTAGTTTTGAAGAAAACGGAAGAGTTGTTGAATTAATATTTGAGCTTTCAGCTAATTAGAAAAACCTAGAACCAAAATCATATAATAAGTTATCCCGTTTTTACGGGATTTTTTTTTCACTCAGATTATGCCTTCAAACAATATATTTTTCCACACAGAAGATATTCCTTTTGAATTAGATGATGAAAAAACAGTTGCTCATTGGTTAGAACTTTTAGTAGAAAGTCAGCAAAATGAAGTTGGTGAATTGAACTATATATTTTGCTCAGATGATTATCTTTTAAAAATGAATCAAGAACACTTGAATCATGATTATTATACAGACATTATCACTTTTGACTATTGTGAAAATAAGATCATTTCTGGCGATTTGTTTATTTCTATAGACAGAGTCAACGATAATGCAAAAACCTTCGGTAAAACGCAAAAGAATGAACTTGAAAGAGTAATTGCTCACGGTTTATTACATTTGCTGGGATTTAAAGACAAGTCTCCAGAAGAAATAGCGGAAATGAGAAGAATGGAGGAGCTGGCTTTATCGATGCGTGACAAAGCTTAATTAGCTGAAAAACAGTGAAATAGAGGGTTGTTTCACGTGGAACATTAAACAGGAATAGAATAGAAATGCTACAAGAATACGATGTTATAGTAGTTGGTGGAGGGCACGCAGGTAACGAGGCGGCCGCAGCGGCTGCTAATCTAGGGTCAAAAGTTCTTATGATTACCATGAACATGGAAACTATTGGCCAAATGAGTTGCAATCCAGCTATTGGCGGAATTGCAAAAGGGCAGATAGTTCGGGAAATTGATGCGTTAGGCGGTTATACAGGTATTATTACAGATAAAAGTGCCATCCAGTTTAAATTATTAAACCTTAGTAAAGGTCCTGCAATGTGGAGTCCAAGGGCTCAATGTGATAGAATGCTTTTTTCTAGAACTTGGAGGTTGACTTTAGAGCAGAACCCAAATATTGATTTTTGGCAAGACATGGTAATTGGAATTACTACTGACAATAACAAAATCACAGGAGTAAAAACAGCAATGGGTATTGAGATAAAATCTAAAACGGTTATACTCAATAGCGGAACATTTTTAAACGGAACGATTCATCTTGGAGAGAATCAATATGGAGGTGGAAGAATGGGTGAAAAAGCTGCTCATGGAATTACAGAGCAACTAGTTGATATTGGGTTTGAATCAGGAAGAATGAAAACTGGAACACCTCCAAGAGTTGATGGAAGATCATTGGATTTTTCTAAAATGGATGAACAACCTGGAGATGTAAATCCAAAGAAATTTTCTTATTCTGATGAGACTCGTTTTTTGACCAAACAGAAAAGTTGTTGGATTACCTACACGAACTCAGATGTTCATGAAATGCTTAAAACGGGCTTTGATAGGTCACCAATGTTTAATGGTTCGATTAAAAGTATAGGTCCAAGATATTGCCCTTCTATTGAAGATAAAATTCATCGTTTTGCTCACCGCGAACGCCACCAAATATTTGCTGAACCCGAAGGTTGGGATACTATTGAATATTACATCAATGGTTTTAGCACAAGCTTACCAGAGGATGTTCAAATAAAAGCCTTACAAATGATTCCTGGATTTGAAAGCGCTAAAATGTTTCGACCTGGTTATGCAATTGAATATGATTATTTCCCCCCTACTCAATTGAAACATACTTTGGAAACAAAGTTGATTGAAGGGTTGTATTTTTCTGGTCAAATTAATGGAACAACAGGATATGAAGAAGCGGCAAGTCAAGGGTTGATAGCAGGGATAAATGCTGCGCTTAAGGTTCAAGGAAAGGATGAGTTTACATTATCCAGAAGCGAAGCTTACATAGGTGTGTTGATAGATGATTTAATAACGAAAGGAACTGAAGAGCCTTATCGAATGTTTACATCACGTGCTGAATATCGAATTTTATTGCGACAAGATAACGCTGATTTACGCCTTACGGAGAAGTCGTTCAAAATGGGATTGGCTTCTGAAAAGCGATTTAAAAGGGTGGTTGAAAAACAAAGCAAGACAGATGAATTAATTAAATTCATCAGAACTACTTCAATTGAGCCTGCCAGAATTAACCCCGTTTTAGAAGAAAAAAAGACATCACCAATTAAACAAAAAGTAAAAATGGACGGTGTCTTGGCTCGTCCTTTTTTAACGATTCAGGATTTAGAATCTGCTAATGATAGCCTCTCTGAATTTATTAAAAACATCGGAAAAGAAGAAAGGGATGTTTTAGAGCAAGCTGAAATAATGATAAAATATAAAGGCTATTTGGACAGAGAACAGGATGTCGCGGATAAATTATCCAGACTTGAATATGTTGCAATTCCTGAAGGGATTGATTATTTCAAGTTCTCGTCTCTTTCTAATGAGTCAAAGGAAAAACTGAATAATATTCAGCCCACTACTTTAGGTCAAGCTTCCAGAATTAGCGGGATAAAGCCATCAGATATATCTGTATTGATGATATATTTGGGGCGATAATATGAAATTGTTTCACGTGGAACATGAAGGTGCTAAGCGTGGTTTTTGTAAATAAAAGATTGTAAATAACTAAATTGTTTCACGTGGAACATCAATTAAAAAATAGAGATCAATGCCCGGTTTGTGGCTCTGAAAAACAGCATGCTTTTTTGGAAGCGGAAGATCATAATGTGAGTAATGATCAATTCAAAATTGTTGAATGTGATGACTGTTCTTTTCGGTTTACGAATCCAATTCCCACTGAAGAATCTATCGGGGAATATTACAAGTCTGAAAATTATGTTTCTCATTCTGGAACAAAAAAAGGATTCGTAAATAAGGTTTATCACATTGTTCGAAACAGAGCAATTAAACAAAAAGAAAATCTTGCCTCTAAAAATTCAAATGGGAAATCCATTTTAGATATTGGATGTGGGACAGGAGATTTTTTAGGGTACTGTAAATCTAAAAACTGGAAAACGCTTGGATTAGAACCAGATGATTCTGCGCGAAAAATTGCATTGGAAAATAATAAAGTTGAAGCAAAGGAATTAGGTCATTTATATCAGCTAGAAGAGAACTCTTTTGATGTTATTTCTATGTGGCATGTTTTGGAGCATGTATATAATTTGAACCAAGATATTGAACAATACAAAAAGATTTTAAAAAAGAGCGGAACATTGATTGTTGCTGTTCCAAATTGTTCAAGCAAAGACGCTGAACATTATAAATCAAATTGGGCGGCATACGATTTGCCAATTCATTTGTATCATTTTAGACCGAAAAACATGAAGCAACTTTTTGCAAATCATGGAATGGAAGTTGTTGATATACTACCAATGAAATTTGATTCATATTACATAAGTATGATTTCGGAAAAATATAAAGGAGGAAATATTGTCTCTGGTTTTTGGAATGGGTTTAAATCAAATTTGGCGGCGAACACAAAGAATAATAAATATTCAAGTCAGATTTATGTAATTAAGCACCTAAAATCGATTTAGAGGCTGTTTAAAGGGGTTTTGCTTGTATGGAGAAGGTCATCTATCAAAAACCGGAGAAACGGCATTATTCGAGGTTTCAATCGCCACGTCATAAGATGCAGGAAATCAGATAGTTGAGTTGTTTTGTTGTGAAAAAGAGTGGAAATATATTGGCAATTGTACTTTTAGCATTCTTTTTGTCATGTGATGGCGAGTCCAGTGTTATTTTGGGGAAATGGAAATTGAATGATGAATATTCAAATAATGGAAAAATGGTTCTTACTTTTTTCTCTAAGAATATTTATACAATCGCTTATTCAGCAAATAATAAAATGAATTCTCAGATTATGAATAATGGAATTTGGAATTTTGATGAAGAATCAAACATTATTAAATTAATAAATAATAAAGGCAACACTATTGAAACTTTTCAGATTGAATTATTAAATAAAGATTCACTAATTTGGCATGCGATTAATGATCATAATTTGAATTCTAATGAATCCAAATTATTTATAAGGGAAGAATAGATTATTATAATAATAAAACAAGAACATCTTAGTTATAGTATTTATGAAATTCACAATTTTAGTTTTCAGCCTTTTTGTTTTTCTTGGAAATATATCTGGGCAAACGATTATTGTAGAAATTACAGATGTACGAAATTCGAACGGCCATTTATTATTAGGAATATATACAAATGATGAAGATTACCAAGACAAAGTTGCGGTGATGAAGAAGACGGTATTGAAGACGGAACTAAAAGACGGAAAAGTAACAGCGAGAATAGAAGGTTTAGGTCCTGGGGTATACGGCATTGCGCTTATGGATGATGAGGACTGGGATAGGAAAATGGCGTACAAATTTGTTTTCCCTAAAGAAGGCTTTGCCTTTTCGAATTACTACCATGAAGATTTTCGCAAACCCCGTTTCGAAGATTTTAGATTTATTCTAGGTACTGAAGACAAAACAGTAGTAATGAAATGCAAGTACCTTTATAAAGCTGGTGAATAATTACGTCAAGCTATCCGATAAAATTTTCATTTCAATTGAAGGAGAGATTTTGTCGTAAAGTATATGATATACAGCTTTGGTTATTGGTAAATCCACTTGATACTTTTCATTTATTTCCATTATACATTTAGTTGCATAATAACCTTCTGCAATCATATTCATCTCAAGCTGAGCCGCTCGAACAGAGTAACCTTTTCCTATCATATTTCCGAAAGTTCGGTTTCTACTATATAGTGAATAACCTGTTACCAACAAGTCTCCTAAATAGGCCGAAGACTTAACATCTCTATGAATAGGGTGAACTGCATCAACAAAGCGAGAGATTTCTTGAATAGCGTTACTCATTAATACGGCTAGAAAATTATCTCCATATCCGAGTCCATGACAAATCCCTCCAGCTAAAGCGTAAACATTTTTCAAAACTGCAGATATTTCTGTTCCAAGTAAGTCATCTGAAACGGAGCATTTGATATATCGACAAGATAAATTGTTGGCAATTTGATCTGCTAATATTTGATTAGGGCTAGCGATGGTTAAATAAGAAAGCCTTTCTAAAGCAACTTCTTCAGCATGACAAGGACCACTAATAATTCCAATATTATCAAAAGGAACGTTAAACTTATTGTGGAAATAGTCTGCCGGAATTTCATTTGTTTGAGGAATTATTCCCTTAACCGCTGAAATTATGAATTTACCTGCAAAATCTTGGGATGTAAATTGATCTAATGTTTCATCAATAAATGCTGAAGGAGTAGCAATAATGATAATGTCATTTTCACTAATTGCCTTTTTTATATCTGTGGTAGCTGTTACCACATTATTCTTAATAACTACCGATTGCAAGTACTTCGGATTATGATTGTGACCAATAATATGCGCTTTTTGTTCATTGTCTCGCATCCACCACATAAAACCTTCAATATTGTTCGACAACATTTTCACAATAGCGGTCGCCCAACTTCCTCCTCCAATTACACCAATTCTTTTCATGCTACAAATCTAATAAATACTATCTAATCACTAAAAGTACATTGTTTATCAAGTTTATAAAGGTTTATTTTTTTAATTGTAAAGATTGGTCTTCTTTTGCGCAATTATAAAAAACAACAAAATCAAATTAAAATGAAAAACGTATTTAAAACATTAGCAGTTGCATTAACTGCAGTAGTACTAGTTTCTTGTGGAGGTGCTAGTTCAGCAGACTTAGTAGGAACATGGAAAGCGGACCCTAGCTCTTTGGATTTAACTTTAGGTGATGGAATCCCTGCAGAGTTTAAGTCAATGATTGAAGAAGGGAAGAAAGAAGCAATTTCTGAAGCATCAGAAGAGTCTGATAAAGTAAGCTTTGAGTTTAAAGAAGATGGAAAATTAGTAGTTTCAGCAGAAGGTGAAGATGAAACATTTACTTTTAACTGGGCGCTTGATGGTGATAAATTAACACTTGATGGAGAAATTGAAGGTCAAAAAGGAAAGATTGTATTAAATGTGGAAAGTGTTTCTGCTGACAAATTAACGCTGGCTTTAACAGCTGAAGAATTGTTAGCTCAAGTTAAAGAGCAAATGCCAGAAGCAATGAACGAAGTTCCTAGTGAATTTGACGTTGATGAAATGGCAAAAGGAACTAAAGTTTCTTTTTCTTTCAAAAAATAAGAACGATAATAACATTGGTTTTAAAAAGCCTCTAGCAATTTTGCTAGAGGCTTTTTTATGTTTATCGTAATTTATTTTAACTTGGTCGTATTAAATGAGCAAAATTATTGATAAAATAGACCTTGTAGCTTCTACGCTTTTTTTTGATAGTGAAGGCATATTATGGGTTATTCATAAGGATGGTGTTGAAATGGGCATAATTGAAGCTGCTGAACATGCTGAAGCATGTTGTAAACTTTGCAGAGGCAATCAAACCAGAATGGTAATTGATGCAAGGGCAAAAACGGTTTTTGTTACGGATGAAGCACGAAATTATCTAGCTCATCATGAAGATATAATAAAGGTTAGAAAAGCACATGCAATTATTGTGGACTCAATACCTAATAGGTTATTGGCAAATTTTTACTTTAGGTTTAATAAACCAATTGGCCCTGGAAAAGTATTTAATTCAGAAAAAGCAGCTATTTCTTGGCTAAGAAAGTATGAATAATTCCATTATTTTTGCGTCGTGTTATCTGTATTGAAAAAACCTTACCCTTGCAACAAGGACTTAAAAGACAACCTTTTAGTTACCACTATTATTAGTGTTTTCGTGTTCTTTTTTCTTTTCCTCTTCGAGCCCTTTGATAGCATAATTACTTATACATCAGCAGTAGCTTTGGCTTACTCTGTTATAACTTTTGTTGTCTGTTATTCTATTGCCGCAATACTACCAATGTTTTTCCCTAATTATTTTTCTGATAAAAACTGGACTGTCGGAAAAGAGATACTGCATATGGCTTTTATTGTGTTCGTTATAGGTGTTGTTAATTTCTTTTATGCCGCAAAAACATTTATTCCGAAAGATGGAGAGGAAGTATATTCCATTTCGAATTTTGTGCTTTCAATTAGCATTACCTTTCTTATCGGAATAATGCCAGTAATTATTGTGGTGTTATTTAACCAGACGAGATTATTAAAGAAGTATAAAGCTGAATCGGAAAAAATTAACCAATCAAAACACATCACAAATTTATCAACTCAAGAAATTGTTTTAAAAGGTGAAGGGAAAAACGAAGAATTAATATTCACAGATACCAATATTTTATTTATTAAATCTGAAAGTAATTATTGCGAAATCCATGTCAATGAAAACAATGATTATAAGAAACAGCTATTGAGAGGAAGTTTAAGCTCTTTGGAAGAAAGTTTAAAAGAACTTGATTCATTTATGCGAGTGCATAGAAGCTATATAGTAAATTATAATAATATTGACAAAGTTTCAGGCACTGCACAAGGGTATAAATTGCATTTTCAAAATGTCGAACAAGCTGTTCCTGTTTCGCGCAACAAATCAACCCAATTTAAATCATTGGTATCGTAAGTAATTCACATCACCATTCATCCCAAGGCTTACAACTCATCCCAAAACAAAGCTATTCGTACCTTTGTGTTTTATTTGAATAAGATCCATTGTTTCTTTGTTCCATCAAAAAATACGCAATGAAAAATATTATCACAGTAGTTACAGTTTTATTATCTCTATTTGGTCAAGCACAAATAACCCAAAACATCAGAGGGGTTGTTGTCGATAAAGATTCTAAATCTCCGTTACCCGGAGCCAATGTAATTGTTACTTCAGTAACACCAATTCAAGGAGCAGCCACGGATTTTGATGGTCGCTTTAAAATTACTGATGTTCCAATTGGACGACATAATATTAAAATTAGTTATGTTGGTTACGAACCTAAAACGTTAACCAATATTGAGCTTACCTCAGGAAAGGAGTTAATCCTCAATATAGAAATTCAGGAGTCTATTGTTATGGAGGAAGTTGTGGTTACTTCAGGCCCCGATAAAGGTAAAACGGTGAATAAAATGGCTACAGTAAGTGCTCGTACTTTTTCAATTGAAGAAACACAACGCTATGCAGGAAGCCTAAATGATGTCGCTCGGATGGCTCAAAACTTTGCGGGTGTTCAAGGAGCAGATGACAGTAGAAATGATATCGTAATTCGTGGAAACTCACCTACAGGCGTTTTATTTAGATTGGAAGATGTAGACATTCCAAATCCAAATCATTTTGCCTTAAATGGAACCACAGGGGGTCCGGTCAGCATATTAAACAACAATGTTTTGGACAACTCTGATTTTATGACAGGTGCATTTCCTGCCGAATATGGTAATGCACTAGCTGGTGTATTTGATTTAAAGTTAAAAAATGGAAATAATGAAAAACATGAATTTTTATCTCAACTAGGGTTTAATGGATTAGAATTAACAGCTGAAGGCCCAATAAATAAGAAAAAATACTCATCTTATATTGCTAGTTATAGGTATTCAACGCTTGAGTTATTTAAAAAAATGGGCTTTGATTTTGGAACAGGAACTGCTGTTCCAGCATATCAGGACGCAATGTTTAAACTCAATTTCCCAAATAAGAAAGGACGTACAGTTCTATGGGCAGTTGGAGGTGTAAGTGATATTTCATTTTTAGATAGTGAACAAGAAGGTCAAGATAATTTGTTCACCGAAAGCGGAGAGGATATTATATTTAAATCCAAGATAGGAGTAATCTCATTGTCCAATACCTATCGATTTAACGACAAGGCATTTCTTAAAACAAGCTTTGCAATAGACGCCACCGCAAACGATATTGTTAATGATACACTGAATGCTGTAACGGAAGTTTATAGTCCTTTTTATCGAAACAATAGTTTCGAAGGAAAACAGTCTTTAAATATTGTTTTCAATCAAAAAATTAACGCGAGAAATTTACTTAAAGTAGGTGTATATAATCAACGTAAGTTTTTCCATTTACAAGACAGCGTGCACCAAAGGCTAGATAGTATATATATTCCTTTTGTTAATTCATATAGGGTTATTGAACCACAATGGAGAACATTAACAAATTATGATGGAGCAACTTACTTTATTCAGCCTTTTGTACAGTGGCAATTTAGAGTTAATGAATACCTTACCTTAAACACAGGTATCCACAGTCAATATTTTGTTTATAACAATACGTTTGCTGTAGAACCAAGGATGGGAGTTAAATACAAAATAAACGACAAAAACACGATAAGCGGTGCTTATGGTTTACATAACCAGCTAGCACCAAACAGATTGTTTTTTAGGGAACAAACGGATGATTTTGGAAATACAGTTTTTGACGATAATGGAAATGCTGTAATTCCAAACAAGGACTTAAAAATGGTGCGAAGCCAACATTTTGTTATTGCTTACGATAGAAGCTTAGGAAAGCATTCAAGACTGAAAATGGAGACGTATTACCAAATGCTAGACAATGTTCCAATAAGCTATAGATATGAGCAATACAGTACGTTAAACTTCGGTGCTAATTTCGACTTAGCATTTCCTGATACTTTAGTAAATGATGGTACTGGAACGAACTACGGGGTTGAACTGACCATAGAAAGGTTTTTAAATAATGGGTTTTACTATTTATTTACTGGGTCATTATATAATTCAACTTATACAGGAGCAGATGGAATTGAAAGAAACACAGCTTTTAATGGGAATTATACAACGAATGCTTTAGTTGGAAAAGAGTTTTATTTCACTTCAAAAAAAGCAGCCAAAAAACAAAGCTCCCTATTAATAGATATTAAATTTACCTTAAATGGAGGGCAGCGTTACATTCCAATTGACTTGGAGGAAAGTAAGGCTCAGAATAGGGCTGTTTATGATTATGAAAATGCCTTTGACCCTCAACACCCTGAGTATTTCAGGACAGACATTAAGATTGGGTATAAGCTAAACGGGAAAAAAATTACTCAGGAATGGGCTTTTACGATGCAAAACGCTACCAATCGAAAAAATGTGTTTAGCCAAGGTTATGATGCTTCAACACAATCTGTCTTTACAAGATATCAGATTGGAATGTTGCCAATTATGCAGTATAAGATTTTGTTTTAATGTTTAGTTATTTTTTGTTAGCATTGTAGTAATACATAAACATAAATTGAATGAAGCTGACTGAAGATTATTGGAATGACTGTTATAATAATAACGACACAGGTTGGGATTTGGGGAAAATTTCTAAACCAATTGAAGAGTATATTAGTCAATTAAGTAATAAGGACCTGTCCATATTAATTCCTGGAGGAGGAAACAGCCATGAAGCGGAGTATATTTTAAACAAAGGGTTTAAAAACATTTTTGTAGTGGATATTTCTCCATTTGCAATTTCTAATATTAAAAAACGTGTTCCAAATTTCCCAAGTAATCAGCTATTTAATGAAGATTTCTTTAAACTCAACGGTTCGTTTGATTTAATCATTGAGCAAACATTTTTTTGTGCTATTGATAAAGACCTAAGGCCTGCTTATGCAAAAAAAATGACTGATTTATTAAATTCAGGTGGAAAGCTAGTGGGCTTGTTATTTGATGCTCCGTTATATGAAGACCACCCTCCTTATGGTGGGTCTCCTGATGAATATAAAAAACATTTTGAACCTTATTTTAATATTGAGATAATGGACTCCTGTTATAACTCGATAGAGCCTCGAGCTGGACGAGAAGTTTGGATTAAAATGATCAAAAAGTAATAAAAAATCAAGGAGGGTAGGGTCCAGTGTACCTTAAACAAGGGATATATTCTGGAACAAAACAACGCTTTCGAAAATGAAAGTTCAGGCTATCTATATTTTCATTTTCAACAGTAATAGATATTAGACCTTTTTTCCACCAAGACTCCATACATTCAGAATCCACTTGAAGCCATTTTGAAGATTTATATGTTTCGAAAATGGATTTATCTAACTGATTTTTTTGCAAAAGTACATACTCCCCTTTTGGAAGGTTGAATGAATATTCTCCATTTGAATTTGTGTAAGTACTATCAAGAATGGGAGCTGATAATTTATTCTCTGTCCCTTTTTTTACGTAAATCATAAAACCACTCATAGGTCGAGTAGCTTGAACATTTCGAAGCATTTCTTCCGAAGGAGCCATACCTCCACAATAACTACCTGACGTAGTAATTTTACCAGTTATTGTTTGTGTTACTTTTTTTTCTTTGCCGGGAGATCCGGTTAATAATCCGATAATTAAGTATGTTAATAATAGTTTCATGCATTTGTTTTTACAGTATTACCCTTATTGGTAATAGGGGTTCAATTTTCCTAAATTCAGGAAATGCAAGTATCGTACCTAATAGAATATTTCTTTACCCACGATCCTTTAAATAGATTAAAAATAATTATTATTACAATTATTTTTTTGAATGAAAAGGAAATTAAATGTATTTACAATAGGTGTAATTTTGGTAGGCGCAGTGTTTTATTTGTATCCGAATAAAAGCATTGAGGATCGACTATGGATGTACAAATACAATCCTAATGTTGATGGATACTATTTCACAGATGGAGAGGGGTATTATTTCTCTTCGGAAGAAAACAGCTTGTACATTTACTCGGATATTGACAAAAAGTTTGACACGGAAAAATGTGTCATGTCAAAAGACTTGGGTCCATCTAGATCGTTAGGGAGATATACGATAAATGACGATAATGTTAGGGTTACGAGAACCTCGCCTGACGACAGGCAGGATGAAAAAGAGTATGATTTTTCAATCAAATATAAACATGATACAATTTTATGGGGATGTCAATTTTCTCAAATTCAATTAACTTTAAACAAGGACAAGAGCAAAGAGGTTTACACATTGTATAGCCCGAAATAACGTTTCAGTACCTGAGGTAAGTATAAACGGAGAGTTTACCCTGACTGCAGTCGAAGGGGTAGGCAAGGCTGTTTGCCTTGGCTTGTATTACGTTTTAATGTTCAGCTAGTTTCCAATGACCTGATTCTTTTATCACTTTCAATTGGATGTTTTCCTCACCTTTATAGTAGAGAATAAGCAATGAATTTTTCTTGTCAAAATCAAAGGTAAAATGGGAACTGTTAAGGTCTCCGAATCTATCAGAAAATCTTTTTTCTCCTTCAATTAATCTTTCCTTCCAGGTAGATTTTTCCAGTTTATCATCCAGTATATTTTGACAGAAGGAATTTTTTAACTGTTCCACAGAGTCATTCTCGAATGCAGACAAAACATTTTCAAATGGTTCTGATTGTTTAATGTATTTTTTCTGACCAATATATTGAGTTGTGATAAATACTAAAACGATCAATAAAAAAAGGATTTCATAGTTATTTAATGTATTACAATGGTTAACTAACTTTATTCTGTAACAATTAAGCGGCTAAATTACACCGTTTTTACGTCATGCATTTTTGCCAACCATCCCAAATGTCCAATATGAGTTCCTTCGTGTCGAATACAATGCTGTATGGCTCCACGAACATCGGTTATCATTGCAAATTCCATTTTGGAAGGCGCGGCTAGTTGTTCGTCAGTTAATGAAGCAATATGTTTCATCGTGTTTTCATGTACTTCTTTAAATGTGCTCCAAATAACTGGGTAATCAGGGTATTCTTCTTTGGCTGGAGGAGTTACCCCTATTCCAAACAAAGGAGCCCAGTCAAACTTTAAGCTTTTACCCCCGGTTAAATACATACCAAGAAAATTTTCGGAATTCGCTAAATGACCTATTTCCCATATAACAGGGTTAAACTTTTTACCGTTAACCTCAAACTCCTTATATACATCTACATCTTTTAATTGGGATAAATACCATTTAGTAAAATCTCTAGTACTGTCCAACATTTCTGCTAATACCTGTGCTTCTGTTTTCATTCCTGTTTTGTTTTTTTCTATTTTCTAAAAATAAGAATTAGATTTGAAGTTCAAACGCATCACATGAAGATATTGGTAACTGGCGGGGCAGGGTTTATTGGATCACATACTGTAGTTGAATTATTTAACAATGGCGACATACCAATTATTGTAGACGATTTTAGAAATTCAGCGCCTTTTATTTTAGACAGGATAAATGAAATTACGGGCAACCAGCCAATATTTTACAATGTAAATTGTTTGGATCATCACAAATTAGAAGAAGTAATTCAAAAAGAAAAACCAGAAGGGATTATTCATTTCGCCGCTTATAAAGCAGTTGGAGAGTCTGTTGATAAACCTGTAAGGTATTACGAGAATAACGTCGGAACGTTGATTAACGTATTAAAAATAATTCCAAATCACAATATCAAATATTTTGTGTTTTCATCATCATGTACAGTATATGGAGACCCAGAAATTGTTCCTGTTACAGAACAAAGTCCAATACAAGAAGCATCTTCTCCGTATGGTTATACCAAACAAGTTTGTGAGCAATTGCTGAAAGATTTCTCCAAAGTAAATAACAATGTTAAAACGATTTTATTAAGGTATTTTAATCCGATTGGAGCTCATCCTTCCGGGTTAATAGGAGAACTGCCGAATGGTATTCCAAACAACCTCGTTCCTTATGTTACTCAAACGGCCGCTGGTCAAAGAGATCAATTAACGATAAATGGTGGTGATTATAATACTATTGACGGGACAAATGTGAGGGATTATATTCATGTTACAGATTTAGCAAACGCACATGTTAAAGCAATAAAATACTTGGAAGAGTGTAACGAAAACCTAAACGTTTATAATGTAGGAACGGGTAAAGGTTCTTCTGTCTTGGAAGTAGTTAAAGCATTTGAAAACGCAACGGGTAAAAAAGTGAAATATACTATAGGTCCTCGCAGAAAAGGAGATGCTGTGTCAGTTTATGCAGACAATACAAAGGTTGTAAAAGAGCTTAAATGGTCTCCAAAATTTCAACTGGAAGAAGCATTGGCCCATGCATGGAAATGGCAACAAACAATTTAACAAACACATTTAATTTGTAACAAAGCTGTATCTTTGTAGCGTTAATGAAAAAAGCTGTCTTCATATTATTTCTATTCACCTCATCTATTTATGGTCAGGGGTTGTTCGAATTTTTTAAACTAACAGCAGATGACGATGATCCAGAAAAGTTTGATAGAATAGTTGTTGACATTAATTTCAATCACTGGCTCAAAGCTCCTCCTGGGGTTGACCAAAAACTGTATTCCGTTGGTGGGAGTTTTTACTGGTATAAAGACATTCCGCTTGGAGAGAAAAGTAATGTTGCATTTGCTTATGGTATTGGTTTCGACTACCATAGTGTATATAGCAATGGTGCTTTTGTATATGACGTAGATACAGACGGAAACACTTTTACCAATTTACAACCATTTACATTACCTCCTGGGCTTACAATAAACAAAGTCACTTTTAAATATGTTGAAATTCCAGTTGAATTTCGATTAAGAACAATGAAAAGAAGCCGAGAAGAAAGAATGGGCTTCAACTTTAAACTGTATTTGGGATTTAAAGGAGGTTATCTAATGGGGAACAATACAAAGTACCGCGATAGCGAAAATAAAGTAAAAGTTTACCGCATGGAAAACACACTTCCTTATCGTTACGGACCAACAGTTCGAATAGGGTTTAACAAAATAGCCTTCAATGCATTTTACTCGTTAACACCGATATTTGAAAGTGGTAAAGGAGTAGAATTAATACCTTTTTCTATTGGGTTTTCTTGGATGAGGTTTTAACCAATTTCAAAACCAAAAACCATTGCTAACTACCAAGTACTCTACAGTAAAACCGAGGGTAATTCCACCAATTATTTGAAGAAATGAATGGGCTTTTAATTGCAACCTTGCAGAACAAACAACTCCCACTAAAATAAGGATTGCAATATTAATATTTGTCATCTCTACTCCGTTTTGAATCGGAAAAAGTAATTCAGAAAACCCTAAAAACCCTCCAGCCAAACCACTTATGCCAATAGCGTGAATGCTAATTTTCCAGAAAAAGGTAATAATTAAACTGAGTCCAGTAAGGATTATTCCACCGGATAAAAAAGACATAAATGCACCTAAAAAATCAAGGTTGGTAACGTGAATTTTCCTTAAAAAATAATAGGTTAATAAGTAATAAAATAGTGTAATAATAAATACAGGAATACGCTCCTTTCTGTCGGGAAGGCTCATCGAAGTAATTATTTTGGACCTATACATAACGTATAAACTTCCAATGGGAATAATTACCGCAAGCAACACCTGAATAGACAAAATGTAATTAAAGTGCAACGAAGCCTGTTCGCTTCGGATTATAAAAGTAGAATGATGATCTATTGTAACGTAAAGCAGGAAAGCGTAAATGGGCAAAAATAGCGGTTGGAAAACAATTGAAATGGCCTTTGAAAATAGGGTCATGCTTGGCTATAGTTCTTTTCTTAATCTTGCTACAGGGATATCCAACTGTTCTCTGTATTTAGCTACTGTTCTTCTTGCAATATTATAGCTTTTCTCCTTCAATAAAATTGCCAACTTTTCGTCTGTAAGTGGCTTTTTCTTGTCTTCTCCATCAATAGCATCTTGCAAGATTCTTTTTACCTCTCTTGTGGAAACCTCTTCTCCACTATCAGTTGAAAGCGATTCACTAAAGAAATACTTTAGTAAATAGGTACCGTAAGGTGTAAAAACGTGTTTACTATTGGCAACACGAGAAATTGTAGAAATATCCATTTTGACAATTTCTGCAATATCTTTTAGAATCATAGGTTTTAAATTGGTCTCATCACCCGAAAGGAAAAACTCTTTTTGGTATTCCATAATTGCATTCATGGTTACCAAAAGCGTTTGTTGTCTTTGCCTAATAGCATCAATAAACCATTTTGCTGAGTCAATTTTTTGGCGAATAAATAGTATTGCCTCTTTATCTTTTTTTGATTTTGAACTTTCAGCATAACCCCTTAGCATATCAGCGTATTGCCTGCTAATCTTTAATTCGGGAGCATTTCTTCTATTCAAGGATAATTCAAGTTTCCCATCATCTTCTACTATTGTGAAATCTGGAATAATCTGCTGCATTACCTTACTGGTTTCTTTCATTGAATTACCAGGCTTCGGATTTAGTTTCACAATTTCCTCAATCGCTCCTTTTAAGTCCTCTTCCTGAATATCAAGCTTCTTCAATATCTTTTTATAATGCTTTTTTGTAAACTCATCAAAACAAGTGTCTAATATTGCTTCTGCTGTCCTAGTTGCAACAGTTCTTTGTTTACGTTTTACCTGAAGTAATAAACACTCTTGCAAATCTCTGCCTGCCACTCCTGCAGGATCAAGTCCTTGAACAATTTTTAAAACCTCCTCTATTTCTTCCTCTTCAACTATAATGTTTTGGCTAAATGCTAAATCATCAACGATGTTGATTAATTCTCTTCTTAAATATCCGGATTCATCTAAATTTCCAATTATTTGATGGGCAATTTGCAGTTGCTTTTCATCTCTAATTCTAAGTGCTGCTTGGCTTTCTAACAACTCTTGAAAAGATGCTCCTCCAGACAAAGGGATTGCTTTTTCATCATCATCAACACTGTTGTTATTTACAGATGTTTTATAAGAAGGAGTTTCGTCATCTAAGTAATCATTAATATCAAAATCATCTCTTGAATCGTCCAAGTCTTCCTGAAACTCTTCTTCACCCTCATCTTGCAAGTCCTCTTTTTCTTCAGCACCTTCTTCTAAAGCAGGGTTTTCTACAATTTCTTGCTTAATTCTTTGTTCCAATTCAACAGTAGGAACCTGCAACAACTTCATTAATTGAATTTGCTGTGGGGACAACTTTTGAAGTAGTTTATGCTGTAATGATTGTTTTAAAGCCATAATTAATGTGAGATTCAATTTGTAATCCCATAACGGAATCTAAAGTACATTATTCTTGATTTGTAGCCAACAAAAAGAATTAAATAAGTTTTATATTTTACTTTTACAAAAAAAACAAACCATGATTAAATCTATTTTTTCTTTTTGTATTGTATTTACCCTTATCATATTGCAATCTTGTTACGTTAGTAAAACATTAGAGCGAGACGTTAAAGTTTCTTTAAGCGAATCTATTGCGATGTCAATTTCTAATAATGGGAACTCTACTTTTTCAAGTAACTATTCGGAAGAAGAATATAAAAAAGCGTTCATTGAGGGAATGAAAGCTGAATTTGCAAGTGGACATATTATTCTTGTGGATAACAGTCCCGAATTTACGGTTTCTATTTCTGAATTTAGTATGATTGAATCTACTAAAACGGAAACAGTATCAGATTCAGATTCAGAAGACAATGGGAAGGTTTTTGAATTAAGCTCTTTAAGTTTAAATGCAAAAGGGCAAGTAGTAAAAGTTGACGGTACAGATTCAAGAGACTGGTGGGCGGACAAAAGCAAAGATGAAAAAGTTACCAATAGTCGTTCAGGAGGTCAAATTATTACAGGCGATAATAAAGACAACAACACTTATCGAGAAAAAGAATTTAGTGATAACGAGGCGTTGGACTTAGCTCGAAAATGTGGTAGAAGGTCAGGAGCTAGAATAATTAACGATATCGTAAAAGCAATAAAATAAGGTGAGAGCTAAGCTTTTTGCATTATTAATAACTTCTATTTTTATAAGTTGCGAGCAGCAAGAAAAACGCGATTCAGAATTAATTCAATCAGAAATTGTAACCTCAGAGAACGACCTAAAAAGTAAAGAGAGCCTATCTTCTGTTTTTTCTAAAAGAGGAAGTAAAATACCCAAATCAGCCTACAAATCATTGGGAGTTGAAAACCTACTGGAGGGCTTGTTTACTGATACACTTTACACTGTTTCTAATGGAAGTCAAGTATGTGTGTTTTCTGATGTTCCGTCTGGTTGTACCGATTTTTATTGTTATGCCAACTACTATGTGGCATTAGTAAACACAAATTCTTGTAGTAGCTTGCTGTCTGTACCAATTACACTCGGATCGAAACCCGAAGTAGTGTTTTTGGAAGATACTTATTTATGTATTTCCAATGAAATAGAACAATACAGTTCTAAAGAAGGAAACCATGCAGCAAGCATAACGGATGATATAGTTGATTTCAAAAAGTCAATTGCTATATCAGGTAAAAAACTGGTTGAAATTCAACTTTAAAATTCAGCGTTTTTTGGTGTTCTTGGGAATGGTATTACATCTCTAATATTTGTCATTCCAGAAACAAACATTATCAATCTTTCAAATCCAAGTCCAAATCCAGCATGAGGAGCTGTTCCAAATCTTCGTGTATCTAAATACCACCACAAACCTTCTTCCTCAACATTAAAGTCTTTCATTTTTTGCTTTAACTCACTCATTCTCTCTTCTCTTTGAGAACCACCAATGATTTCACCAATTCCAGGAAACAAAACATCCATAGCAGCTACCGTTTTTCCATCGTCGTTGTTGCGCATGTAAAATGCTTTTATCTCTTTTGGATAATCAAAAAGTATAACGGGTTTTTTAAAATGTTTTTCTACTAGAAAACGTTCGTGCTCACTTGCTAAATCAACACCCCATTCAACAGGGAACTTGAATTTCTTTTTCTTGTAAGGTTTAGAACGTTCTAAGATTTGTATTGCTTCAGTATAGCTAATTCTTTCAAAATCGTTCGCTATTACAAACTCCATTCTTTCAATTAATGAAAGTTCGTTTCGCTCAGCAGCTGGTTTTTGCGAGTCCTCTTTTACTTCTCTATCGTTTAAAAACTGTAAGTCTTCCCTACAGTTATCCAGCGCATAGCGAATGAGGTACTTTAAAAAATCTTCGCTCAAGTCCATGTCATCGTTCAAATCTCCAAAAGCAATTTCAGGTTCTATCATCCAAAATTCTGCTAAATGACGAGATGTGTTTGAGTTCTCTGCACGAAACGTAGGCCCAAAAGTATAGACCTGACCAAGAGCCATAGCTCCTAATTCAGCTTCTAGTTGTCCAGAAACAGTAAGGTTGGTTTCTTTTCCAAAAAAGTCTTCAGAATAATCAACTTTACCGTCTTCCGTTAATGGTGGGTTGATAGGGTCTAATGCTGTTGCTCTGAACATTTCACCAGCACCTTCTGCATCAGAACCTGTTAATATAGGTGAATGTAAATAGAAAAAGCCATTATCATTAAAATACTTGTGAATAGCATAAGCCATTGCATGACGGATTCTAAATACTGCCCCAAATGTGTTTGTTCTAAAACGTAAATGTGCTTGTTCTCTAAGTAATTCTAAACTGTGTTTTTTTGGCTGAAGAATGGTTTTCTGAACCTCTTCTGGATCAGCTTCACCGAGCACTTCTATCTCAGTTGCTTCCACTTCAACCGACTGCCCCTTTCCTTGAGACTCTACTAAGTCCCCCTTTATAGAAACTGCTGCTCCAATAGTTACTTTTTTCAATAAGGCTTCATCAAAATTTTCAAAATCAACGACAATTTGCAAGTTTGCCATGCAAGACCCGTCATTCAAAGCAATAAACCGATTACTTCTAAATGCTCTTACCCATCCCTTTACTAATATCTCTTCTCCTGGCGTACTTGCCAAAGCAGCCTTAACTTTAATTCTAGCCATTATTCTAGTTGATTTGATTTAAAGCACAAAAAAACGAACTTTTACCATAACAATAACCTTATTTCAGTAAGAATTGATGATTTCTTTAATCATCTCAATAAACCGCCAGCTACTAAAATTGGATTCGCCTTATGAAAAAGCTGTATAAAACAGGGATAATAATAGTAAGTCGAGCCTATGTTTGAGCTCAGCTGTCAAATTTGTAGTGAAATAAATTTGAGAACAGCGTTTGCGAGTTTAGGTGAGATAGATTATTAGCACGTAGTTTTGAAAGGTTTTTTATGAAGCGGTAAGAAGCAATTTTGTTTACTTTTTTTGCTAAAGCAAAAAAAGTAAAAGCCTAGCGGCTTGAGCGAAAGAGAGTAAAGATAAATAACAACTTGTTAATAATTCACAAAACCAACTAAAGATGTTGCAACATATAAAGTTTATGCGTACGTTTGTTGTCTAATATTAAAAAAAAAGACAATATGAGTAATCCAAAAGTTGCGCAAAAAGCACCATTCGTAATGGAAATTAAACCAGGTAAGTATGCATGGTGTTCATGTGGTGAGAGTAAAAACCAGCCGTACTGCGATGGAGCACATCAAGGTACTGAGTTTACTCCAAACATTGAGGAAGTTACAGAAGCAAAAACGGTAGCATGGTGTGGCTGTAAACATTCTGCAAACGGATCTTTTTGTGACGGAGCGCATGCGAAACTTTAAGAATTACCCTTATCTTTGTGTCAGATGAAAATCGAAGACGAAATACAAAGTAAATTCAGAAACGAAAAGCATAAAGCTATGGTAAACCTTCAGTTTACCGAATTAGCAATTTCAAATAAACTTGGAGAAGTATTTAAGAAGTATAATATTTCACTTCAACAGTTTAACGTTTTAAGAATTCTTCGAGGTCAATATCCTAATTCAGCATCTATCGGCTTGATTAAAGAGCGTATGATGGATAAAAACTCTGATGTAAGTAGAATCATCGACCGACTTAAAAGAAAAAAATTGGTTGCTCGTAAAGAGTGTAAGTTCGACAGAAGACAAAAGGATGTTACAATAAGTGAGGCTGGATTGAAACTCCTAGAAACAATGGATAAAGATGTTTCAAGTATGGAAAAAATAATGAGTAGTATATCAGATGATGATGCCATTAAGCTTAACGCTATTTTGGATGAAATCAGAAAAAACCTGTAACCCTACAATATTTACTAACTTCGTTCGTCTATTAAATTATAGTCATGATATTATTAGCAGCGCTTTCTACGGAAGGCAGAAATAAAGAAATAAAGGAAAAGTTTGAAAAAGAACGCGGAAAACTATTTGGTTTTATTCGTAAACGAGTAAATACCGAATTAGATGCAGAAGACATTTTACAAGATGTTTTCTTTCAGTTTATTTCATTTTATCGCGATTTAGAAAAAATCGAAAAAACTTCTTCTTGGTTATTTACAGTTGCTAAAAATAAAATCACAGATCTCTATCGTAAGAAAAAGAATGTCAACTTTTCTGAGCTAAACAACAATGATGAGAACGACAGTAGCTTTGAAGATAATTATTCAGACTATGGAGACACTCCAGACACAATTTTCTCGAAAGGACAATTTTGGGATAAGTTGAATGAAGTGTTAAATGAGCTTCCAAAAGATCAAAAGGACGTTTTTATGTCACACGAAATGGATGGTAACTCATTTAAAGATATTTCAAAACGGACAGGTCTTCCAATAAATACGCTTATTTCCAAAAAACGATATGCTGTTGTAGCATTACGTAAAAAACTGGGCGGCGTAAACAACGATATTATCTCATTCTAACCACATCAATTTCGGGTTTTAAAAGTGTTTTTTAATCTTTTGACGAAAACCACGGAAACTATTTACGCTAAAAACGTTTCCAGTGTGGAAAAAGTTTTTACATTTGTACCATGACAGAAGATAAACGAAAAGAAATGGAGCTCTTAGGGGGTGTAGCTCAGTTGTTTATGCGACTTGGTATCAAGAGCTTAACTATGGACGAAATTGCACGTCAATTAGGGATTTCTAAAAAAACGCTTTATAAATATGCAACCGATAAGAAACAATTGGTCACAAAAGCTATGCAAATAGTAATTGAGCAAGAAGAATGTGTGCTTTTGGAAATGGAAAGTACAGAAGGTAACGCAATTGATAAAAGTTTGGCAACGAACAAAATGGTAAGCGAAAAATTACAAAGCATCCAACCTGCTGTAATTTTCGATATGCAGAAATACTATCCAGAGGCATGGGCAATAATGGAGGATCACAAGTGTGTATTTATTCATAATCAAGTTAAAGAAAACCTTATTGAAGGAATAAATGAAGGGCTTTACAGAGATAATTTGAATCCAGATTTAGTAGCTAGAATATACGTCACTTTAATTGATTCGATTTTCGATTCATCACTTTATAGAGATAGTAACAATTCTTTTCTTGAAATGCATACAGAAGTTGTAAGATATCACCTAAGAGGCATTACAAATGCTAAGGGTGTAGAGTATATGCAACAGTTGTTTAATAATAAGAATTCAGATATAATATGAAAAAAGTAATAATAGCTCTAGCCTTGTTTATTGGTTACAGCTCAATTGGACAAGAATCTTATAGCTTAAAACAAGCAAAAGATTATGCTGTTCAAAATAGCACATCGGTAAAAAATGCATTACTGGATGTAGAAATAGCACAGCAGAAAATTAAAGAAACGACTGCTGCCGGACTTCCACAAATTTCTGGTTCTGTCGCATTCCAAAATTATCTGGATATTCCAACAACACTTCTTCCTGCAAATACTTTTGATCCTATGGCTCCAGCAGATTTATTTATGCCAGTAAAGTTTGGGACCGATTTTAACATGAATGGAACCTTGCAGGTTTCTCAGTTGATTTTTAGTGGAAATTACTTGGTTGGATTACAAGCATCAAGAACCTATAAAGGGATTTCGCAGCAAATGGTTGAAAAGTCAGAGCTACAAATTAAATCTTCAGTGTCTGAAGCATATTTTACGGTAGTAGTATTACAAGCCAACCTAGGAGCAATGGACTCTAGCCTTTCTAAGGTAAAAAAAATATATAATGACACCAAAATACTAGTTGAGGAGAAGGTTTTGGAACCTGTTTCTGCACTGCAATTGGAACTGTCAATATTAGAACTTGAAAATGGCGTAAAACAAATCCAAGATCAGATTTTAGTTGCGAAAAAACTCCTGAAATTTAACATGGGTGTTGAAATTAAACGAGAAATCGAATTGACTGATGATTTAACTTCACTTTCAGAAGGGTTAGAAGGAGAAATAACTTCTTCTATTAATGTGACAGATAACATTGATTATAAAATGCTTCAAACACAGCTTAGCATTAGCGAACTACTGGTTAAAAACAGTAAGGCTAATTATTTACCTTCATTAGCAGGCTTCTTCACACATCAACAAGTTGCAATGGGTAATGAGTTTAATTTCTTTGGTTCAGATGGAAGTTGGTACCCAACAACCATTTGGGGATTGAACCTTTCCATTCCCATTTTTAGTAGTGGAGAAAGAGCTTCGAAAGTCAAACAAGCAAAAATTGAATCGTTAAAAACACAAAACACTATTAAACAATTGGATGAAGGCTTACAGCTTCAAATAGCTCAGGCAACAACCGTTTATAATAATGCATTAGAATCATTAAAGACAAAAGAAAAAGCGGTAGAAATTGCTGTTGAGGTGTTACGCACATCAGAAATAAAATACAAAGAAAAAGTAGTTTCTAGCATGGAGCTTACACAGGCACAAAGCCAAGTAATTCAATCAAATACAAACCTTATCAATGCCAAATACGAAGTGTTAAAAGCGAAACTGGCAATTGACAAATTAATCAATAAACTGTAAAATCTTAACCTTAATTATAATGAGAAAAAATATATTAATACTAACGGTTCTTTCGGCAGGGTTTTTAGCCTCTTGTGGATCTGAAGAAAAGCCTAAAACCGACTTGGGTGAATTGAAAGCTGATAAAGAAGTTTATCAAAATCAATTGGACTCGATTCAAACATTAATGGACACGTTGGAAGTACAAATTTCGAAACTGGATTCTACTGGCGGAATTGAAGTGAAAAAGGTATCTTCAATTCTAGTTAAAGAAGAAGTTTTTGAACATTACTTTGAAATTCAAGGGGCTGTTGAGGCAGATAAGAATGTGTTAGTTGTTCCAGAAGTAGGAGGGTTGATCCAATCACTTCGAGTAACAGAAGGGCAAACGATTACTAAAGGAGATATAATTGCCACTTTTGATTCTAAAGTTGTTTCAGATAGCAAAGATGAATTAAAGGAACAGCTAGAAATAGCAAAAGAAATGCTAGAGAAACAAGAACGTCTTTTGGCTCAAGGTGTCGGCACTGATATAGCAGTAAAGCAGGCTAGAAGTCAATATCTTTCTATCAAGCAAACTCTAGAATCAATTGAAAACCAAACGGGTAAGTTTACTCTAAAAGCACCATTCACTGGTTATGTAGAGCAAGTCTTCCCAGTCCAAGGACAGATGGCTGGACCTACAACACCAATAATTAGATTGATTTCATTAGAAAAAATGAGTGTAAAAGCTGATATCTCTGAATCCTATTTAAAAGGAGTTGATAACAATAGTGTTGCACAGTTAAGGTTTCCAGCCTTGGGAGGAAAGTCTATTACTGGTCTAAAGTTGAAACGAATCGGAAAATTTGTTAATCCTGTAAACAGAACAATTACCGTAGAGGTTGAAATCCCATCACCATCAGACAAACACGTTCCGAATTTAATGTCAGTACTTAGAATAAGAGATTTTGTTGATTCAACAGCTGTTGTCATACCAACAAGCCTTATCAGAAAGGAGTTAGTAACACCATGTGTTTATATTATTCGTAATAACGAAGCTATTAAAACAGAAGTAGAATTAGGCCAAAGTTCAGGCAATTTTACCGTTATAAAGTCAGGTATAACAAAGGGTGATGAGATTGTAGACAAAGGACTAAGGGGGTTAAACAAAGATGTTGAAAAAATAATAATTGATTAACTAGAAACGTAGATAGAAACTGATGGAAACAAAAAAATCTATTGGAACCAAATTCAAGGAATTTGCGCTTTCAACGCTTGCTGTTAATAATCGAAAAACGGTTTACCTAGTATTAGCTATTTTGCTGATAGGAGGGTACAGTTCGTATAAAAATATGTCTAGGGAGGCTTTTCCCGAAGTTCAAATTCCTGAAATTTATGTAAACGTCCCTTACCCAGGAAACTCACCTGAAATTATTCGTGATAAAATTGTAAAACCACTTGAAAAAGAGTTAAATACAATAAAAGGAATTGATGTTATAAAGTCAACGGCAATGCAAGATTTTGCTGTACTGGATATTAAGTTTGACTTCAGCATAAAACCAGACGATGCAAAAGACCTTGTTACGGAGGCCTATAACGATGCAAAAACGAATAAAAGTTTTGCAAAGGATTTACCATTCCCTCCTACTATTGCAAAAATGGATATAAATGATTTTCCTATAATAAACCTTAATTTATCAGGAGATTTTCCGGTTCAATACTTAAACAATAAGGCGGAATATTTGAAGGACAAAATAGAGGCAATTTCTGAAATAAGTTCCGTTGACATAAGAGGTGTTCAAGACAGAAAGTTGAAAATCGAAGTTGATAAGTTTAAGGCAGAAGCAAAAAAAGTAAGTTATAACGATATAGAGCAAGCTATTCAAAATGACAATCTAATGATGGGTGCAGGAAATTTATCAATTGATGGAATAGAACATTTTGTTGTGATAAATGGAAAACTAAATAGCATTGAAAAAATTGAACAGCTTGTAGTTAAACACGAAGACAATGATGATGTTTTTCTATACGAAGTAGCAAAAGTTAGCTTTGGAGATGTTGATACAACAAGTTTTGCAAGACAAAGTGACAATCCTGTGGTAATGTTAGATATTAAAAAACGTGCGGGGGCTAATATTATAAAGGCAATTGATCAAATGAAAGTTGTTGTGCAAGAAGCGGATGAAAAGGGAATCTTTGAAGGCGTAAATTACACTTATACAAATGACCAGTCTAATCAAATTCGCTCTCAAATAAGCAACTTAGAAAACTCAATCATATTTGGAGTTATTTTAGTAGTAGTCGTTTTATTATTCTTTTTAGGACTTAGAAATGCACTATTTGTAGGGTATGCTATTCCATTGTCGATGGCAATGTCTTTTATGCTTTTACACACATTTGATGTTACCTTAAATATAATGGTTTTATTTTCTTTGGTACTGGCTTTAGGAATGCTAGTGGACAACGGAATAGTAGTCGTAGAAAACATTTATCGATTGATGGATGAGGAAGGAATGGATAGCATTGAGGCTGCAAAAAAAGGAGTAGGTGAGGTTGCTTGGCCAATTATAGCATCTACTGCAACAACTTTAGCTGTATTTATCCCCTTGGCATTATGGCCTGGAATAATGGGAGAGTTTATGCAATACCTACCTATTACATTAATGATTGTTCTAGGGTCATCTTTATTTGTTGCATTGGTAATTAATCCTGTTTTAACGGCAGTATTAATGAAAACACACAACAAAGCCCAAAGCCACAAAAGAACGTTTATTACATTCGGTATATTAGCTCTTTTAGCTTTAATGATGTATGGATCATCTATTGGACTAGGAAACCTATTCATGGTAATGGCTTTATTGGTCCCTATCAATAGATATCTTCTATTACCAGCTACAATTAAATTTCAAAATAACTTTTTACCAAGACTAGAGAATTTCTATAAGAATTTCTTAATTGGCGTTATGAAAGGATACAGACCCGTTTATATTTTAGTTGGGACTTTTGGTCTCCTCATTATGTCCTTTGTACTAATGGGAATGTTTCCACCTAAAGTTTTGTTTTTCCCTGATAATGAACCCAATTACCTAAACATTTATGTTGAACATCCAGCAGGAACTGACATAGGGGTTACTAATGCCACAACAAAGGATGTCAAAAATGTTATTGATGCTGTTTTAGAAAGAGAACGAAAGATAGGAAAGGATTTAACATCATACAGTAAAATATATGATACAGAGAAAATAGTTTCAGTTGACGGGGTAAAGACGATTGATACGATTCCTTTGGTTTCTTCAATTATTGAACAAGTAGGAAAAGGAACAAGTGATCCAATGGAGGGCCCTTCTTTTGGAGAAACTCCGCATAAAGCGAGAATTACAGTTTCTTTTTGCGAATTCTCACACAGAAAAGGTGTTAGTACTGGTGAAATAATGGAAGCTATTCAAGATTCTTTAAGAGATTGGCCATATGCAGATGTGAAAATTATTGTTGGTAAAGAGCCAAACGGACCTCCGCAAGAACCCCCTGTTAATATTGGGATTTCGGGAAGCGAGAATTATAGAGACCTCGTTATAGCCGCGGAAAAAACACAAGCTTACTTGAATGATGCTCATGTTAAAGGTGCGCCAATTCTTTCTGTTGATGTGAAATTGAATAAAGCGGAAATAGACATTCAATTGGATCGAGAATACCTGAGAACGAATGGAATGAGCACTGGTCAGATAGCAAGTACAATTAGAACAGCTCTTTTTGGAAAAGATGTATCCACTTATGAATTTGATGACGATACGTATGATTTAAATGTGCGTTTAGGAGATGAGTTTAGAGGAGGCGTAGATGATTTACTAGACCAAAAAATCATGTTCATGAATAACCGAGGTCAGAAATTGAATATTCCAATTAGGTCAGTTGTAAAAGACGTGAAAATTAATTATACCAACAGCTCAATAAAGAGAAAGGATATTGTCAATGTTGTAACAATTTTCTCAGGAGTAGAGCAAGGAGCCAATGCAAATGAGGTTGTTGACGCATTAAAATCGAAAATGTTAGATTTTGAAAAAACGGACGAGTGGAAAGAAATGGCAGCGAATGGAATTGAATATAAATTTACGGGACAAATGGAAGAACAGGCTAAAGAAATGAGTTTTTTGAGTTCTGCTTTATTGATTGCTGTATTTTTAATTTTGTTAATTATTGTTGCACAATTTAATTCATTTTCAACCCCAACGATTATTCTTTCATCCGTTGTTTTGAGTCTTGTGGGAGTTTTTATGGGTATTGTAATTGCACGTGATGATTTTGTGATCATAATGACAATGATTGGTATAATTTCTTTGGCTGGGATTGTCGTAAATAATGCAATTGTTTTAGTAGATTATACAGACCTCTTGAGAAGAAGGAAAAGAGAAGAGTTGGATTTAAAGGATAATGAGCAATTACCAATTTCAGAAGTGAAAAATGCAATCATTCAAGGAGGTAAAACGAGGTTAAGACCTGTATTACTTACAGCGATTACAACAATATTAGGGCTGTTACCAATGGCAACAGGGATGAATATTGATTTCTTTTCATTATTCTCAGAATTTGATCCTAAGATCTTTTTCGGTGGCGATAATGCAATTATGTTTGGCCCTATGAGTTGGACGATTATCTACGGATTAACATTCGCAACATTTTTAACGTTAGTTGTTGTTCCCGCTATGTATTATATACTGTACAGATTGAAACTTTGGTTCTATAGAGTGATTAATTGGGAGTTGAAAAATGTTTAATGGAATCTAGAAAATATCAAATAAAAATATGATTGATGTCATTAGAATGAGAGCAATTCTAATTTACTTTCGTACAAAACATAGGTATTATGAAAATTCATATTGATAACCATACAACAACCAAGGAAATAAAAGATAAGTTTAGTAGAACTTACCCTTTTCTGAAGTTGGAGTTTTATAAGGTTTCACATCAAGAGGGTGAAGCTTCTGGAAAAGCAGATTTAATAGGTGAGGATTTATCTATCAATGATATTAGAAAGCCAGATACAGAAGGTGATTTTGTTTTTACACCTGAAAATACAGTAACAGATGTTGAGCAAGGGTTTGAAAGCAAGTACGGGATCCATGTGCAAGTATTTAGAAAAAGCAGAGGGTTGTGGCTAGAAACGACTACCACAGACGATTGGACATTAAAAGAACAAAATGAAACAGGAAAGGATATGGAGTCCTAGATTAGTTAATACAATTTCGTTTTAAAAGCCCTGTTTTGCAGGGCTTTTTTCTTTATCCGGGTTTAAAGAAATTATCTTATTAAGTTTACATGTCCCATTAGTTGAACATCATTATTGTTGAGGTCTTTATACTTCATCTTCCAAATATAAGTCCCGATTGGGCTATCCTGAGCTTCATGCATCCCATTCCAACGAGTAGAAAAACTATAGAGCCCCCATATAAATTCTCCCCATCGATTAAAGATCAATAACTCGTAACCTTCCTCTTGTACATTGGTGAAAACAGGAAAGAAAGTATCATTAATTCCATCGCCATTTGGTGAAAAGGTATTGGGAACATATACCGCTTGGTTTTCTCCAACAATAAGTTGGTTGGTCATAATATCAGTACAACCATTTTCATTTTCAACAACTAATGTGATGTCATATGTACCAACTCCTGGGTATTCGTAACTTGGGCTATAGTTAATGGTGTCATCAATTATTCCATCACTACTCAAATCCCAACCCCAAGATGTTTCTCCTTGAGACATGTTTTCCATTGTGACGTTAGGGTCAATTGTGGTCGTATAGGGAGGGTTTAAATTAAAGTCTGCAATAGGAACATCAAAAACTTCTATTGCGGCAGAATCATAAGCATAAGCCTGACAACCTGAATCACTTATTACAGTTACACAAATGTCATATACCCCTGGAGAAGGATAGACTAATGATATTGAGTCCGAGGAACTTATCGAATCAACAATTGAGTCGCAGTCAAAGTTCCAAAGATATTGTGATCCGATATCGGTGTTTACCATAAAAGAAGAAGGATATGGGTAACAACCAGCGGAGTCGATTAGTTGAATTTGGGCGGTTGGGATTGGATTTACTACTACAATAACAGAGTCTATACTTGTTATTGAGCACCCATCGTTTAACACAGTGTAATAAGTAACAGTTGAGTCTGGCTGGGCGGTAAACGAAGAGTCTGAGCCAACAAAATTTGCAGAATCAATGGAGTTAATATACCACTCATAAGTATATGTGTTTCCGCTTCCTCCAGAAATTTGAGGCGAAATAATAACGCTGTCTCCCGGACAAATATCTGGTGATGCACCTGTTGCAATGTAAAGGGGTGGATGAACATAAACTTCAATACATCCAGCACTTGGGGAAATACATCCAGCACCATCCGTTGCAGTAAAGCAATAGCTGGTTATTGTATCTGGGTTTACAGTAAAAGGTCCAGATCCGATTAGGTTTCCATTAGGTGCCGACCAAGAGAAGGTATAAGGTCCCCCATCTCCACCAGAAGCACTTGCCCAAATTTGAGTGGAATCACCAAAACAGATAGAATCTTGACCATCAGCTACTGCGACAACAGTAGTAGGTTCGAAGAGTTCTGTACAGTTTAAATCCGTACATCCATTAGCGTCAATTACTTCAACACAATGGGTTCCTGCTCCTATAAAAGTGGCTGTTGGTTGGCTAACTCCAAAATTACTCCAGTTATAGGTAAAGGGAGCAGTACCTCCAGTGAGGTTAACAGTTGCAAAACCATTACTTGAACCATTACATGTTGGATTAATATTGGTAAACCCACTAATTTGTGGTCCAGGAACATTTCCAACTTGAATATTTTCGACTACTTGACAACCGTTGGCATCTGTCAATATTCCTGCAAAAGAACCTTCGCAAATTCCAACTGCAGTTTGTGCTGTTTGCCCATCTACCCAATCGTAAGTATACGGTATTGATCCTCCTGAACCGGAGAAAGTAACAGTACCATTACACAAGCCACATGTTGCACTTGTTGTATTTAAAACTCCTGTTAATTCTGTTGGCGAAGTCACTATAAAACTTGAAATGAGTGTACACCCATTTCCGTCAATGGTTTGAACAGAATAGGTTCCTTCACATAAACCTGACGCTATAGATGAACTTGATACAGCTGGTAACCAGTCGTATGTGAATGGTAGTGTTCCTCCAGTTGAATTTATTTGAATTACACCATCACAGAGTCCAAAGCAAGAAGTTGTCCCCCCTCCTGTTTGGGTTGTGGAAATAGGATTTGGCTCTGCAATTGTAACGGAAGAAAGTGTAGAACAACCATTTGCATCTGTTACGGTTACATCATGATTACCAGAGCATAACCCCGTTCCAATACTCGCTGTTTGACCATTACTCCATAAAAGGTTATAAGGACCAGTACCTCCGACATATAGTGCAGTTGCCATTCCATCGCAGCCGCCATTGCATGTTGCGTCTACAATGTTTGTAACGGTTAAGTTTAAAGAATTTGGTTCAGAAACACATTGAGGGAAGGCCGCTGCACATCCAGCGGCATCAATAACCTCTAGGGTGTAACATCCAGCAGGGATGTTAGAAATAGTTGAATTGTTTACTGGTCCTGTTGGATTCCCTGTTGTGTTGTCAATCCATTGGAAAGTTCCATATGGTAATGTACCTGAACTAACATTCAATTCAATTTCTCCAGTGCTTAATCCATTACACAAGATGTCTGTTGACTGTACAAAACTAATACTAGGTCCAGAAATATCATTAATGGTTATAACCGAATCCATCTGACAATTATTTCCATCTGTAACGGTAATAATGTAAGTTCCACTGGCTAAATTAGAAGCACATGCGGACTGTTGGTTATTTGGATCTGACCAATAATAACTATATGGAGAAACTCCTCCAATTACGCCTACGCAAGCTGATCCATTTGTTTGACCACAATTCGATGAAACCGTTGAAGTTGACACCGAAAGAATGGTTGGCTGCGCAACAGAAATAGTTTCAACATGTTGACAATTGTTCGCATCTGTAACGGTCATTTGATACGTTCCCGCACATAAACTACTTGCTGTAGCTGTTGTCTGTAGATTTGCATCATTCCACTGATAACTATAAGGTTGTGTTCCACCTGTTGTTAATGTTTGAATTTCTCCATCACAAACGCCATAACAACTAGCGTCAATAATTTGCCTACTTGTAAATAAAGGTAAAGGTTGACTAATAGTTATTTGTGCTGAAGTAACACATCCATTAGCATCTGTAATTACTACAATATGGGTTCCTGCACATAGGTTTTGAGCAACTTGAGTAGTGTCTCCAGTGGCCCATATGTAACTGTAAGGTAAAGTTCCTCCCGTAACATCCACCATGGCGAATCCATCGCAAGATGTGTTACATGAGGCATTTCCAAAAACAGTAATTGAAGAAGTAAGTAGCACAGGTTCATTTATTGTAGTATAAGCAGTATCTAAACATCCATTTGCATCCTCAATAAAAACAGTATAAGACCCATCGCAAAGACCAGATGCCATTTGCCCTGTTTGTTGATTACTATCATCCCAAATGTAGGTAAAAGGAGCAACTCCTGTTACGTGATTAACCAATCCAGTACCGTTACATAAATCAAAACAAGTTGCATCTGATGGAGTAACTGTGGATGTAACAGGGTTAGGGTTTGTTAATTGAAAATTGGCCGATTCACTGCAATTGTTGGCATCAGTAATTGTAACAATGTAATTTCCAGCTCCTACATTAAAAGCTGTTGGTCCAGTTAAGTTATTATCGTGCGCCCATGAATAAGAGTAGTTTGCCGTTCCACCCACCGCTAACGCGGCTAAGTTTCCATCAGTGGATAAATAACAAGATGGATTATTTCCGTTTAGTGAAGCACTTAGGGAAGTTGGTTCTGTCACGTTTGCAGATGTAGATGCAACACATCCTGCATCATCAATAATGTTGACAGAATACAATCCATCAACAAGATTTGAAGCAGTTGGAGTTGTTTGATTCCCTGTGTTTGCATCCCATAAATAATTATAGGGAATTGTTCCCCCTAAAACGCTCACAGTTGCTTGCCCATTTGCTAAACCAGCACATGTAACATCAACAATATTGGATACACTAGCTATAGGTCCAGCAATATCGGTTACTGTTATACCAATTTCCTGAAAACAATCATTTGCATCTGTTACTTCTACAATGTATGTTCCTGCAAGGATGTTGTTTTGACAACTTGCATTTGGATTGCCAGGAAAGTCAACCCAATTAGTCAAATAAGGAGCAACTCCTCCTGAAATAACCACACAAGCTGAACCATCTGATTGCGTACAGTGCGCATCTACAACAGTTGAGTCCAACAATACAAGACTCGGCTCATTGAAAGAGGTGGTTTGATTGATTGTACATCCGTTAGCATCCGTAATTATAACTGTGTAATTTGTGTTAGCACAAAGTCCAGAAGCTTGCTGAAAAGTTTGTTGATTTGCATCTGACCACAAGTAAGAATACGGAGGTGTACCCCCAGAAATGTCAGCATAAATTAAGCCATTACAATCTCCAAAACAAGATGCGTCGGTAGTTAGTAAATTTAATGACAATACAGGTGGATCAACGGGGCTCGTAGTTGCTAGGGAAACACATCCATTAGCATCCGTTACGGTTGCTGTATAAGTACCACCACCACATAATCCTGTTGCATTACTTGTAATGTCAGCATTGGTATTATCCCATAAATACGAATAGGGTATTGTACCTGTTCCACTCATCGAAACAGTTGCAGTACCTGTACATGATGCAAAACAATTTGGATTTGTAGCAGAAGATATTGTAGCAATACTTGCCGGAATATCCCCAACTGTAATGTCAATTGATTGTAGACACCCGTTAGCATCTGTAACATTTGCTGTATAAGTTCCAGCTAATATATTAGGTGCTAAACTCGATATTGACGGTGATCCTACCCAAGAGAATGTAAATGGGCTAATTCCCCCTGAGGAAATAATAACAGTTGCATCACCATCTGGCAATCCACAATGTGCATTATTAAATGTACTAGACAAAACAATATCTTGTGGTTCAATCGTTGTAATTGTTTGGTTAGAAATACATCCGTTTGCATCAGTGATTAATACGACATATTGTCCATCTGCTAACCCTGCAGCCGAGGGTCCAATTTGATTTCCTGTATTTGCATCCCACTGATAAGTAAAAGGGGCTATTCCACCAGAGGCTGTTACTGTAGCGCCACCATCACTTCCTCCAAAACACATAGGGTGAATTGTTGTATCAACAACACTGGAAAGCAAGTCAGGTTCTATTACATCCACAGTACCGGTTACAACACAACCAATTGCATCCGTAACTGTAGCTACATACTGACCAGCGCATAGATTCGTAATACCCGCAGAATTTGGTACAGGAGCATTCCAGGAATAGGTAAATGGAGCCACACCACCTGATGTAACAATTGCTGTTGCGGTTCCGTCACATAAGCCGTTACAGCTAACAGCTGTTGTGGTAACAACAATTTTAATTGGAGGGTTATCATCTAAGGTTATTGAATCTTCAACCATACAGCCATTTGCATCAGTAACGGTTACGTGATATGTGTCAGCTGGAACGCTAAATAATGTATCTGTGGTGCCCACTGGAACAGTAGTTGACCAACTGTAGTCTAAAACCCCAGTTCCTCCAGTTGCAGAAACACTTACTTGTCCGTCCGACATGGAACAATTGGAATTAACAAAATCAGTACTGTAAACCAGTTCTGTTGGTTGTGAAACAAATGTGATAATGTTTGCGATACACCCTGCATTATCTGTCACAGTAACAAAATAATTACCAAAAGATAATCCTGTTGCTACAGCTCCTGTTCCTCCGTAGGGAGACCATACATAGTTATAAGGGGCTAATCCACCAGCCACAAAGGAGGTAATAGTTCCTGTACTATCTCCAAAACAAAGTACATCGGTTACAGAAGAAATGCTTACCGCTGGGGCAGCATTATCAACGATATTAATAATAGTGTCATTTGTACAGCCATTTGCATCAGCAACATTAACAGCATAACTTCCTGCTGGGATGTTGCTAATTGTTGAGGTAGAACTTAAATTAGGGGTCCAAACAAGTGTAAAAGGGAAAGAGCCGTTTACTACACTGGCAGTAATTTCCCCATCAGATTGTCCACAATTAGAGTTCGTTACAGTAGGAGAAAATGCTATAGGTGCTGAATTTGTTAAGGTGATAGAATTGGTTTCTATACATCCATTATTATCCGTAACTGTGGCAGTAATGTTTCCTGCGCATAGTCCTATCGCATTAACACCTGTTTGCAATCCTGGGTCATTCCAACTAATTGAATAGGGAGATACTCCTCCTCCAGCTGTCGCTATTGATGTTCCATCGCAAACTCCTTGACACAATGGATCGCTTCCTACAACAGCTAGCGTCAAAACAGTTGGTTCGGTCAAAGTATAGTTTCCTGAAACTTGACATCCATTTATGTCGCTAACAGTAACTGAGTAATTTCCAGCAATTAAGCCTGTTACATCTTCAGAAACCGCTCCATTATCCCAATTATATGTAAAAGGCATTGTTCCGGAGGCAACAGTTATATCAATACTCCCATTTGCAAAACCATTACAAGAAGGGTCTGAATCAATGAAGGTTAATGATGGCATACTGTATACTTGAACAGGTAAAGTGAAGACCTCTGAACATACCCCATCTATGATAGTTAGCTGAACATTAAACAACCCTGCACTTGAATAAGAATAGGTTGGGTTTTCAGATGTTGAGGTTCCAGAGCCATCACCAAAATCCCATGAATAAGTTATGCCTCCACCAGAAGAACCTAGATTGGTAAAAGCAAAACTATTTCCTGTTAAACACTGGTTCCCATTATAGGTAAAGCTTGCTGTTGCAGACCCAACAAGTCCTACATTAATCGTGTTGGAGGTAATACAACCACTTGCATCTGTTACAACCACAGTATATTGCCCTGCGGATAACCCCGCAGCAATATTTGAATTTAAACCTCCATTATGGGACCAATTGTAAGAATAAGGAGCTACCCCACCTGAAGTTGATAAAGTGATTTGTCCGTCATTCCCTACGCATGACTCATCAACAATTGTGGAAGTTGTTATAATTTGCGTAGGTTCATTTATATTCAAATTTGTTATCATTACGCACCCTTGAGCATCGGTAATACCAATTAGGAAAAACCCAGCACATACGTTTGGAACCGTCGGTGTAGTTTGACCTCCCGACCATGAATAGTTATATGGGGGAGTTCCTCCAGAAACGTTTGCATCTAAAACACCATCACAAAAACCAAAACAGCTAGCATCAATTGCTGTGCTAACGATGTCTATTGCTGAAGGCTCTGTTACTATAACAAGCGCTGTGTCTATACAAGAGTTCGCATCCCGAACATATACCTGTTGATTCCCAGCGCAAACTCCGGTAAAGGTATTATTAGCGCCGAAAGTTACTCCGTCCATACTATATTCAAAACCTGGAGCACCACCAGTAACGCTTGCTACAACTTCGCCATCGCAATCTCCATTACATAGGGGTTCAGTAAATGTTGCAGCAGCATACAAGGGCCCATCAGAAACAGAGATGCAATAGGAATAGGTTTGAACTCCGTTCAATGGGCAAGCGTCATCTTGAACGGTTAAGGTAAAACAATACGGGTTTGGACTAACATCTGCAATTGTTGGCTGCCATGTAAAAGTTCCAATAGGAGTAGGAGTATTGTTATTTGCAATAGTAAAAGTAGCACCAGGAATACCACCATTCCAATTCATAGTTAAATTTTGCCCAGGATCTGTATCAAAACCATCTATAGTAAATGAAAAAGGGCTTCCTGCACAAGCGCTTGCAGAATAATTAATAGTATTGTTTATCCCATTAGCTGCAGGGATATTGTTAGTACAATTAATAACACGAATTTGTACATCTCGCATTGCAGAACCTATTAAGATTCCGTTAGACCATTGTTCAACCAAAATAGCTGTAACAGAGACTTCTTGGGCCGAAGGTGTCATACAAACATCCCCTGTTGTAGGATCAAAAGTCATCAACGGACTTGATGAAATGGGTTGGTTAGGATTAAATCCAGGATTATAATTTACGGTAGTAGTACTATTATTATCATAAGGAGTAATCAACTGAAAAGAAACAGAATCTCCGTCAATATCAACTGCTCCATTATTAAAGCAAAAAGTTTGCCCTACACAAACATAAGAAATAGGGTCATTGGTAAATGAAGGTGAACTATTACATGGAAAGTTAAGGTTGTCTAGTGTTGCTTGAATATACATGCTTTCTCCACCAGGGTTGGCAATATTTGTAATGGCATTATTTCTACAACAAATATCATGAGAGAATACCCAATCGTCACAAGCCGCTAGGTTAATAGTTGCTGAGTAAACCCATTTTTCAACACCTGGATAGGCTCCAGAACCACAATTAGTTTGTTGAGTAGTACAAGTAGGTGTAATATCTTGTCCTGTACCAGGGACTTGAGTTAATGTTAGTGTTGAAGAACCTGCACATGTTGAACTGATATCAATTGTCAGATCGTTTGGTGCATCTACACCATCACAATCTCTATAAAAAACATAAAAAATGGTATAACTATTTCCTCCATTACATTCATACCAAATATCTCCACCCATAGCATGTGTGGAAAAACCTTGTTTTGGTAAAGCCAAAACAATCAAAAACATTAGTATTATTCTGTTAATAGTTTTAATCATAGGTTTCAATCCTCTCAAAAAATGAAAGGGTTATAAAAATAGACCGAAAAAATTATTCAATAAAGCCAATCGCCTTAAATTTTTACATTATTAGACTAATGTGCCTGGTGATTGGATTAAAGTAAGGCAATGTGTTTTAAAGAAACGCAGCAGTTCAAGATTGGTTGCTATAAATAGAATGTTTTTTACAAAAAAGAAATAGAATATTATAGTATTCTATTTTCGAGAGTGATTAAATACATTTAAAATAGTCGAATGGCTCTAAGCAATCATTGCATTGGTATAAAGCCTTACAAGCAGTGGATCCAAACTGACTAATCATTTTGGAGTTGGGCGATTTACATTGCGGACATGTAACAGATTTTCTATCATCAACAAGTAAAGCATTTTTGTCGGTTGTTTTTTGTTCTGGGGGAGCAATACCATATTGCTGTAATTTGTTTTTTGCTTCATCACTCAACCAATCTGTCGTCCAAGGTGGATCGTAAGTTGTTTTTACAATTACATTTTTATATCCGTTTTGATTCAATGTTGAAACAATGTCATCTTCAAATTGGTTCATTGCTGGACAACCTGTGTAAGTCGGAGTAATTGTAATTATTATTTCATTACTTCTCTCTTCAATTTCGCGAACAATCCCTAAATCATGAATCGATAAAACGGGAATTTCTGGGTCAGGTATTTGCTCTAGTAAATCCCAAATTTTATCCTTTGAAGTCATAATAGTCAAGTTTAATCAAAGGTATATAAATGATAGAAATAAGAAGTGATTTTTATCAAGGTCTAGCTAACTCTATTAATTTGTCTGAAGCTAATGCTTAAAGTTTTTTCAAGAAATCGTAATTGCTTCATGTCGTAAGAAGTAACAAGACAAAGTGATGTCCCTTCTTTTCCAGCACGTGCAGTTCTCCCACTTCGATGCGTGTAGTATTCATCTTTGTCTGGTAGTTGATAATGAACCACATAAGATAAACCTTCTATGTCAATTCCTCTAGCAGCTAGATCTGTTGCTACAAGTAGTTGCAATGTTCCCTTTTTGAAGGCGCGCATTACTTTATCTCTTTCAATTTGTTTTAAATCACCATGAATAGCATCTGTTGCAATATTTTTTGCAATTAATTGTTTCGCTAATTTTTGAGTAACGGCTTTAGTCCTGCAAAAAACCAACCCTCGATTTTCGCCTTGTGATTTTAGAAATTGTAATAGTACATGAAGCTTTTCCGCTTCATCACATATTAGATATTGATGGTGAATTTTACTATTAACTACATTCTTTGCGCTTACCTCAATTCGATACGCGTCTTCAGACATATGTTCGTTTACAATTTGCTTTATTCCTTGTGGGATAGTTGCCGAAAAAAGCCATTTACTCTCTACAGAGCTTAAAAACCCAAGAATTTCATCTAGTTCCGATTTAAAGCCCATGCTTAGCATTTCATCAGCCTCATCTAATATAACCGTTTTTACATTTCGTAAATCAATCGCTTTTCGTTTAACTAGATCGATTAGCCTTCCTGGAGTTGCAACCACAATATGAGTAGGCCTTTTCAAAGCAATAATTTGTTTGTCGATGTGTGCTCCACCGTAAACAGCTTCCGTAAATATTTTTTCTGTGTATTTTGTAAACCTAAATAATTGTTTTGCAACTTGCTGCCCTAATTCTCTTGTAGGACATAGTATAAGCCCTTGAATAACGTCTTTACTAGAATCAATTTTGTGGAGCAGCGGTAAGCCATAAGCAGCGGTTTTTCCCGTGCCTGTTTGTGCTTGTGCAACAATATCGGTTGTGTTTTTTAGTAGTAAGGGAATCGCTTCTTGTTGTATTTCCGTTGGCGTAATAATGTTTAATTCAGTAAGACCTTTAACAAAGCCTTCTTTTACTCCTAATTTTTTGAAATTGCCCAAAACAGTTGTTTTTAAATTGTGGATGACAAAAGTACTTATTAATCATACAGAATTACAATGAAATAAGTCCATTTTGTTTTATATCCTTTTTTATAATATTATCTTTGCAAAAAAAATAAAATGAGCGATACAAATCACAAAGTAATATCACTTGAGTATAACCTGTTTAAAGGTACTGCCGAAGGTGAACAAATTGAGTCAACTGTAGGAAAAGATCCATTGGTGTTTTTGTCAGGAAAAGGAATGATGCTTCCTGATTTTGAAAACAATGTTGTTGGGTTAAACACTGGAGATACATTTTCTTTTGGCATTCAGTCTGACAAAGCTTACGGGCCAAGGTCAGAAGAAGCAATTATTGAGTTACCTCAAGACATGTTTATGCAAGAAGGTAAATTAGTTGAAGAAGTTAAAGTTGACAATATTCTTCCTTTAGAAGATCAAAATGGTCAAGTACATCCTGCAAAAGTTATGTCTATCAATGAAACTACTGTAACTGTTGATGTAAACCACCCCCTTGCTGGTGAAGATTTACATTTTACAGGAAGCATTGTAGAAGTTAGAGAAGCAACTGCTGAGGAGTTAGAACATGGACCGGGCGGACACGAGCACTAGATTAAACATTAAAACAATGAAAGCCTCTTCAGCCAATTTCTGGTTTTGAAGAGGCTTTTTGTTTTATAATTTATTGGAGCATCAAAAAACTGAATACATTTGTCTAGAATGGGAGAATCAATATCCATAAATAAGAACTTACCAATATCTGAAAAGTATAATTTGCTCGAAGAGCAGGTTAAAGCTTTAATTTACGGTGAAGAAAATATTATTGCCAACTTGAGTAATATTATGTCAGCTATGAAATATGGCATGAATTATTTTTGGGTTGGAATTTACAAAGTTGAAGGCGATCAACTTGTATTAGGACCATTTCAAGGCCCCGTGGCTTGTACAAGAATTCCAAAAGGGAGAGGTGTTTGTGGGGCTTGCTGGGAAAAAAACCAAACAATTATTGTAGAGAATGTGGACGAATTTCCGGGACACATTGCCTGTAGTTCAGAATCTAAATCAGAAATAGTCTTACCAGTTAGAAATAAGAATGGAGAAGTTGCGTTTGTTTTGGATGTTGATAGCAGTAAACTAAATGACTTCAACAAAGAAGACCAAATAGGGTTAGAAAAAATTGTAAATATTATCGAATCAATTCTTTGAAATCACTTTTATACATAGCCATTTTAGTTTCTATATTTATTTTTAGTAAATGTGCCCAACAAATGGCTCCTGCTGGAGGGGAAAGAGATTTCTATGCGCCAATTCTAGACACGAATAAGGTAAGCCCTGCGGTTCCTCCAAATTTCACAACAAATTTCACTGCTAGCGAAATAGTTTTGAGTTTTAATGAGTATTTCATTTTGGACAACCCATTAAAAAACATAATAATTACCCCTATTCCCAGTCAAGATCCAACCTATAGGATTAAAGGAAAAAAACTGATAATAAGTTTAGGCGATGGGCTAAAAGAAAACACAACATATACTATCAATTTTGGGGAGGCCATTAAGGATATTACAGAAGGTAATGTCACCAAGAATTTTAATTACATTTTATCAACAGGAAGTTTCATTGATTCCCTATCGTTTAATGGAATGGTTTACGATGCTTTTACTAAGTCAGGAGTTGAAAATGCAACTGTAATGCTTTATGAAGAGAATAATGATTCTATTCCTTTTACGGGCAAGCCAATGTACTTTGTTAAAACAAATATAAATGGCAGTTTTAACATGCAATACCTAAAGGCAGGGAGCTACAAAGTTTTGGCTCTTTTGGACGGAAATAATGATTACCAGTTTAACCCAAAAAACGAATCTATTGGGTTTTTAGAAAATCAAATTGAAATTCCACGACCTGAAGAGGACTCCTCAGAAGTAAGGTTTGTTTTATTTTCTGAAGATCTGAAAAAGCAGTTTGTTTCAGAAAAAAAATACAGTTATAAAGGCAAGATCAACTTGGTTATGAATAGACCTTCAGATAATCTGGTGATAAAAGGAATAGATGGTATCAAACTTAATATGGACTGGGTTGATTATTCTGCGAAAAAGGATTCTATTGAGTTTTGGATTGACAGTAACCAGACTAAAAACAAATCGATTTCCATTTCAATTGATGACAAAACAAATAACTATACCGACACGGTTAAAATTCTAATCACTGATTCAAAAAAAGCGCAACTTTCACCTTTTATTATTACCAACAACGCAAAAAAGGGTCTTGATAATTATTCTGACCTTAGTCTCCTATTTAATAAACCACTTTCTAAAATTGATAATAGTAAGATGAAATTGGAATACAACGATAGTGAGAGACCCTTTTCAGTTTCACAAAATGACGCTAAAGAAGTGGTAATTTCTTCAGGTTGGTCTCCAGGAAAAAAATATGTCTTAACCATATACCCAAATGCTTTTACCTCTTTATTGGGAGAAAGTACTGATACAATCGCTGTTAAGTTTAAATACAAAGAAGAGAAAGATTATGGTAAAGTAATTTTACAATTACAGTTGGATGAAGGAAATTATGTTTTACAACTAATGCAAAATGGTAACATTGTAACACAAAAGACATTTAATGGAAATTCATACAAATATGACTTTAATCAAGTTGACCCAGGTAAATATCAATTAAAATTAATTTATGACCAGAATAATAACGGGAAGTGGGATACGGGCGATTATTTAAAACATGTTCAACCAGAAAGAGTGGAGTATTATAATGGAGAAATTTCAGTTCGTCAAGGTTGGGATATTGACGTTACATGGGAAATTAAATAAATTACGCCATTTCATCTGAAGCAACATGATAGGTTGGATCTTCAAACAAGTTCACTTCTATAATCTTATCAGCATTTTTTAACAGTTTCTGACAATCAGGGCTTAAATGACGTAAATGAATTTTTTTACCTGCCTTTAAATAGCGATCGGTTAAAGAATTTAACGCTTCAATAGCCGACATATCAACAATTTTGCTTTCGGAGAAATCAATAATAACATCATCGGGGTCATTTTGAATATCAAATTTGTCGTTAAAAACAGCTGTTGAGCCAAAAAATAATGGGCCAAATATTTCATAATGTTTAGAGCCATTCTCGTCAACAAATTTTCGGGCACGAATTCGGGTCGCGTTTTCCCATGCATAGGCGAGCGCTGATATTATTACACCTATCAATACAGCCAATGCAAGGTTGTGTAAAAAAACGGTTACTAATGTTACTACTACCATAACAAGAACATCCGTGAGTGGCATTTTACCAAAGACCTTTAAACTAGCCCATTCAAAAGTTCCAATTGAAACCATAAACATCACGCCAACTAAAGCGGCCATTGGAAGCTGTTCAATTATAGGAGCTCCCCACATAATAAATGAAAGCAATCCAACCGAAGCAACAATTCCAGATAATCTTGCTCTTGCCCCTGAAGAAATATTGATTAAGCTTTGTCCAATCATGGCGCATCCACCCATTCCAGAAAAGAAACCAGTTACAATATTTGCTGTTCCTTGAGCAACGCACTCTTTGTTACTCTTCCCCCTAGTTTGGGTAATCTCATCGATTAAGTTTAAAGTCAATAAACTTTCTATAAGACCAACTCCCGCAACAATTAATGCATAGGGAAAGATTAGAGAGAAGGTTTCCCAATTCAGTGGTATTTGTGGGATGTTTAAGGGAGGAAAACCACCTTGTAATGTTTTTACATCACCCACTAAAGTGTCAACAACTGTTTTTGTTTCAAACCCTCCAAAAATTGTAATTGAAGAAACTACGATAATTGCAACTAAAGAAGAAGGTACTGCTTTTGTCAATTTTGGTAAACCCCAAATAATGAGCATTGTCAATAAAACAAGACCTAACATTAAGTATAAATCATTACCAGAAACCCATTCTCCATCCATTTTGAAAGAGTCCATTTGTGCCATAAATATGACGATGGCTAAACCATTTACAAAACCAAACATTACTGGATGAGGGACCAATCGAATAAACTTTCCTAATTTCAATAGACCTACTATTATTTGAATCGCTCCAGCGAGAATAACAGTTGCAAAAACATATTGTGTAATTTCATCTATACTAATCCCTGGAATGGTTTCTTTTAAAACAGTTATCATTCCAACATAAATAACGGCAATTGCTCCAGTAGCTCCTGAAATCATCCCTGGACGTCCACCTAAAATAGAAGTAATTAACCCAATAGAAAACGCTGCATAAAGTCCAGTAAGTGGAGATAAGCCAGCTATTATTGCAAAGGCAATAGCTTCTGGCACTAATGCTAATGCAACAGTAATTCCAGAGAGAATTTCATTTTTGAAATTCACTTTTTGTTTGAGATCAAAAAGGTTAAATAGTTTTTTCATTCGGTTTAGGCTTTTCAATAGGAAGGCGCAAAAGTAGACTATTAGTTAGAAGTAGAAAAAAGTTTTTTAAATTAGATGGTTCTACATACGTAACGCCCACATAATAAGGGTGTTTAGCTTGCGTTTTTGACAGGTTTATATTACCTCAAACTGAACGAATCTCCATCCTCACTTACTGGGAACTTTTTACGAAAATCATTTAATTCCTCTAGATTTAATTCAACAATATCAATCATTTCTAGACTTGACTTGATTTTGTCTAGACGTATGCCTTTTGGAGAGAAAAAACGAGAATCACCAGAATAAACAATTCCTTTACCGTCGGTTCCAACACGATTTACACCAACAACGAAAGTCTGATTTTCTATTGCTCTTGCTTTCAATAATGAAGTCCAAGCATCGCTTCTTACTTCTGGCCAATTAGCAACATAAATTAGACAATCGTAAATGGGTTTTTTAGACTGTCCATCTGAATTCCTACTCCAGATGGGGAATCGTAAATCGTAACAAATTTGAGGACAAAACCGAATGCCTTTATATTCAATTACAACACGGTCTTTCCCGGAAGAAAAATGATCATGTTCATTAGCCATTCTAAATAAATGCTTCTTGTCGTATGTTGATACATTACCATTTGGAAATGCCCAAATCAAACGATTAAAGTTCTTGCCCTCTTCTTGAATAATTACACTTGCAATAAAAACAGCATCTTTTTCTACAGCCATTTTTTTTAACCAGGTTACAGCTTTTCCCTCCATAGTTTGCCCAACAGTATTTGAGTTCATTGTGAACCCAGTGTTAAACATTTCTGGAAGAACGAAAAGGTCAAGATCTGTGACCTCTTCTAATAAATTTGTAAAATGCCCTAAGTTTTTATCGTTGTCTTCCCAAGCTAAATTAGTTTGAATTAAAGCTATTTTCATATAGTTATTCAATCACAATTCTTTGCGTTCCGGTTGAGATACCATTGCTTATAGAAAAGATATATACTCCTTTAGGAAGGTTGCTCAAATCAATTTTGTTATTTGATGATGACGCTTTTTTCTCTTCTGAATAAATAATATCACCTAAAATGTTTGTAACGTTCACAATACAATTTCCTTCCAATAACTCGGACTGAATAGAAACCAATCCGTTAGATGGGTTTGGACTTACGCTTACTGTATTAATTGCATTTTCCGATATTGCATTTGGTTGAGCAGTTCCTGTTCCAGGAATTGGTTGGTATCGCAATACTGTTTGGGGCGCACCTCCAGCATCGTCTGTAGTAGTTCCAAAAATTAATATAGGTTCATTCGTCTCTTGATCAATCCAAAAATAGTAATCATCTGAAACATTAATTGTTATTGCGGGTGTTCCAAAAAGCCATGCAATTATTTGAAAATTTTCTGTTACATGAATGCGAACAACATCATTATAAACTTCAGGTTGCCCACCAAAGACAGATGGCGGAAGTGTTACCGTTCCATATGCATCAGGAGTAGCAATATAGTTTCCATTGGCAATTGTAACCGAATCTTCCCCTGCTCCCAGAGGAGTCATTGTTCCAGTATAGTTTGTGGTGTTCCATGTTACTCCTGGGTCAATAGGAAATTCATACCGGTTCCAACCTTGGCTATAGTAAATAGATGAGCTACCTGTATATCCCAATCTTGAAATTGTATTAGTGCTTGTTTCAAAATATTCATATCCAGCTTGTACGGAATTTGCCATAGCTACTGTGGCAGTTGGGAAATTTGCTGCTTCAGCAGTGGCTGAAGGGTCTTCATACCAAAAGGTAATAGTGCCAGTTGTTGCTAAAGATTGGTAATCCCAATCGACGTCAATTACACCCCCAGAACCGGCTTCGTCAAAGCCAAATGTATTCGCTTCAGTGTATTCAATTGTGTCTCCAACTACTGGAATTTGATTCAGAGAGGTGATAGATGGTATTTGAGCAAATGTACTGGTAGCACTTATTAATAGACAGAGAGTAATAGATGTTTTTTTCATAGAATGGATCGTTTTGAACAAATATAGTTAAATAATTGAGTCAAATGTTTAATAAGTTACATCCTAGTTTTTATTTAAACAAACTCAAACTGAGTTTTTAGTTTTTCGTCAAAAAAAAATTCATTTTCATCACACCTGCGTCTTTTTGGCTTAATTTTTATGTACTTTGTCGCTTCAATGCGAAAAATATCTTTTATGTTGAAAAAATTCATTTTACCAGTATTTTTATTTGTGAGTTTTAGCTTTCTTTCAGAAGGAAGTGTGTTTGCTCAAAATGCAGTTGATGCTGATGGTAAAAAAACAGGACCATGGATTATTACAGGTAATATTAGCAAGCAAAAGGGTTACGCGGATGATGCTAAAGTTGAAGAAGGAGAATATAAGAGAAGTAGAAAGACAGGAGTTTGGACTAAGTACTGGCCAAATGGAGAAAAGAAAAGCGAAATATTCTACAATAATGGACGCCCAACAGGAGATTATAAATCATTCTATGATAATGGTCAATTGGAAGAAAGTGGCTCAATGAAGGGCGGTAATCTGGTTGGAGAGTTTGCTATGTTTTACAAGGATGGAACTCCAAAACAGAAAAAGACTTTCAATGAAGTTGGTGAAACGGAAGGAGCTGTAACATTTTGGTATCCAAATGGTCAAAAAGAGCTAGAATTCGAAACTTCAAATGGAAAGGAAACAGGTAAAGCAGAATGGTTTTACGAAAATGGAGACAAGAAAAAAGAAAAAACATTTACGGATGGAGTTGCAAGTGCACCAGTAGAGTTTGAAAGAAAGAATCCTCCTTATAAAGACCCTAACCCTCCTGTTGTTCAAAAAGGACCAAAAGTTAAGGGAGATGAAAATGCAGCTCAAGGAGGAAAAAGTGCAAGTCAAATTGTTGATGGTTATCATAAAACCTACGACAAAGATGGTAACATCCTAATGGATGGAGAGTTCATAAGCGGACGTTTAAACGATGGTCGTTATTACATCTACGATGAGTTTGGTTTATTGGATCATATCGAAGTCTTTAAAGAAGGTGTTTTCGCTGGTAACGGAGTTATCGGATCTAAAGACAAGTATTAGTCTCTTCCTCTTTGATTGCAGAGAGGTAATAAAGCAAGATTAAAGAATCTAAAAACGGTTACTATTCAAATGAACTTCCTCTAATTAAAAGCAGGACACTCATAATCCGAAGCCCCTTGAGGACAGGCATATATTCCAACGATTACCTCGTGTGTGTTGGAACTACCAAGACGCATTCTTGAAGTGGTTAAATCGAAAGAATACCCTAAAGAGAAGTACTCCAGAAACTTAAATTTAACAATTCCCGCAAGAGCATCTCCACTTCTCCAAGAAGCTCCAACTTCAACATAGTGGTTAAGTTCAAATAGTAAGTTTAAATCTAGTGAAGGGTTAGTGTAACCAGTCCACTTTAACATTGCAGATGGGACCACATTAATAGAGTTGCCAGTTTCAAATCTTTTCCCACCCACTAATAAATAATGGAAAGTATTTTTTGTTTTATCTGATCCAATAATTTTCCATTTTTTAGGGAAAGCTTGTCTAATACTAAAACCAGTAAACCAATCTTTGTTACTAAGAAAAATACCTGGAGAAATATCAGGAATCATAAAGCGACTTCCTGAACCTCCAATTAGAGGGTCGTCAGGATCCATTACAGAAATCTTCGTCGCATCTAAACGTAATTGTTGCAGACCAGCAAACACCCCTACAGATGCTGTTACGTCTCTAGCAACAGGGAAATGGTAAGCATAAGCAAGATAAACTGTTGTTTTTGAGGTGGGCCCTAGTACATCACTTTCTATATAGACTCCTGCACCGTGTTTTGTCCTTACGTTTTTATCTTTTTTAAATTTTAATTCACCATTAAAAGATGCAAAAGCAGTGTTTGGAGCTCCTTCAAAACCCACCCACTGGGTTCTGTATCCCAATTTAATGTCCATACATTTTTTACTTCCCGCTAATGCAGGATTAATAGCAAATCCATTAAAAATATATTGAGTAAACTGAACCGTTTGCTGCCCTTTTATATTGCTAAAAAACAATAAAGCCAATATGCCTAAAAATAACCTCATTATAGTATTAACGTAATTGATCCAGTTACAATTCCACCATCATTTCCAGTTTGTAAATCAATAACATAAAAATAGGTTGAGGCTGGTAACTTAAGACCTCTGTTTGTTCCATCCCATCTTTTATCTGTTGTATATCCTACAACATTAAAAACTTTTTGTCCCCATCTATCATACACGGTAACTTTAGCACTTGGGTATCTGCTCATATTTGAAATATCCCAGTAGTCATTATATCCGTCTTCGTTAGGCGTAAACGTATTAGGAACATAAATTGGGATATCAACAACAACCGTTACATCATCATAAGATTCACAACCACCAGCTGAGGTAACAGTAAGTTGGTAGGTTGTAGTTGCTTCTGGACTAGCTAAAGGTCCAGCAATTTCTGTGGAAGACAAACCTTCTGAAGGCCCCCATGAATACGTTCCTTCGCCACTTCCTTGAAGGATTGTACTTTCTCCAGGAGCAATGATTACATCGCTCCCTGCGTCTGCCATTGGGTCGTCAACATTAAGTGTAACTCCATTAGAAGTACTGCTTATAGGACATGAAGAAGTACAAGTGTAAGTCGCTGTAATTTCATCTCCATCTGTAAATCCAGTGCTTGTAAAAGTGTTCGCTGTTCCAGTTGCTACTGTAGTGCCATTTACAAACCATTCAATTGTACTTGAAGAATTACATCCAGATGTATCAGCGGTAAACGTGACATCGTCATTTACACAAACGTCCGTTGCGCTTGATGTAACTGTTACAGTTGGGGGGATTTGATCAACAGCAGTGCCACTTACTGTAATGTCAAATGTCGCTGAAGCAGGGTCCGTATCAGCTCCTGTCATGGAGCCATCAATTTGCACATAATAAGTTGTATTTGGCTGAAGCCCTGCCGCTGTTAAGGTAGATTGCCCGAGAGTTCCATCTATTGATGTTTCACAATTCGAAACAGCTGTATAAGATGTTTCATTACATGCAGTACCAGCTTCAATGATAACTGCTTCAAGACTTGATCCAAATCCCGCAGTTAAATCAAAAGCAACGTTTGAAAAATCAATCTGTGCCCCTCCTCCAGTTGAGTTTGTCGTAAAAGAGTACCAAATGGTATTCTCAAGTGAAAAACAGAAATTCCCGGCAGCACTAGTACCATCTGAACAACCGATACAAACACTAATTGTGGCATCCTGTGTTGTACCTGTTTGAGCCTGATTAGCACATAATGTAGTCGTACTAGTACAGTCATCATTTCCTGGCTGTGCAAACAACGCAGTAGCATTTACAGCACCAAGAAAAAATAATATTATAGAAACCTTTAAATTCATGGAAGCGACAAATTTAACTAAATACCTTTAGAAATCCATACTTTGTCATAATCCATTGCAAATGAGTAGCATCATTTTCTTACATTTGTTTATCAATTGGTACGAATTGTGATAAGTGCCCCTTATAGAAACATATTATTATGAAAAATCGTTTACTTTTTACTCTTGCAATAATCTTTATATCACTTGGTTCTTCCCAAGCCCAGTTTGTTAATTACGAAAATGATCACGGTTGGAATTTAGGTTTTAACATAGGAGGTGTATGGCAACAAAATGATTATAAATATACTCCTAAGGGAGGAATAAGTGGAGGAATTACTTTTGGAAAATCTATTTACGAAAAAGAGGGTGCTTTTTTTGCTTTTGACTTAAGGTACAGGTATTTAGGCGGTTGGAATAGAGGGTTTTCAACTGATACTAGCACAATTATGCTAGATACGGGGTCTTTTGTAGGGTACCAAAATTACCGCCTTGCGTTACATGAACATACGCTTGAAGGGGTTTTAACACTAAACAGATTACGAGAAAGAACAGGGATATTAATATATGGTTTCGGAGGAGTTGGGCTTACTAACTATTCGGTTAAGGGTAATTATGAAGATGGAATTTCTGGAGGTTATGACTTCTCATCAATTGACAACACGCAAAGCCCAAATCAAATAGTAGATGACTTGGATCTTATGTTGGATAATTCTTATGAAACAACAATAAAGGAAAGAGGTACAGACTTTATGCCATCCCTTGGTTTTGGAATTGGCTACCAGTTCCCATACCATTTCTCAATGGGTGTTGAGCATAAAATCACATATGCCTTAGCGGATAACACGCTTAATGGGATACCAAATGGATTGAATGATAAGTACCACTATTCAGCACTTTATTTTAGATGGAACTTATTTGGAAATGGCGGGTCTACTTACACTGTGAATAACAACAATAACGTAAACAATTACACCCCTGTTACGCCTACTCCTATAACAAGCACGCCTGTTTGTAACAATCCTTTGGTAAATATTACTAACCCATCTAGTAACAATACGATGGTTCAAAATAGTGCTCAAACAATTAGTGCTAATATATATTATATAGAGTCGAAGGACAAAATTGTATTTAAGCAAAATGGAATTCAGTTGAGCAATTTTAATTTCAATAGAAACACAAATCACTTTGATGCTTCTGTAATTCTTCAGCCAGGAAACAACGTTTTTGAAATCAGTGGCTCAAATGCTTGTGGTTCTGACCAAGATTCAAAAGTTATTATTCTTCAAAACGAAGTACAAATTATTCAACCGCCAATAGTAGCGATTACAAATCCAGCTTATTGCCCATTTACAGTAGAAAGTTCTCAATTTGCATTGACATCAACTATCTTGAATATAGATAACGCTAGTCAGATAGAATTTAAAATAAATGGAGTAGTCAATAATAAATTTGGGTTTAATAACCACACGCATGTTTTTAGTTCGGGACTGACTCTGCATAAAGGAAATAATCGAGTTCAAATAACAGCTACTAATTCGGCTGGAAGTGTATCAAAGATATGTACAATTAATTATGTGCCTCAGGTAATATTACCTCCGGTAGTTGATATTACGTACCCTGCTTTTAACCCTTATAATACTACCAATTCGTTGATAAACATTAATGGGACAGTTAAAAATGTAACATCACAAAATCAAATTCAGGTTTACGTTAACGGAGTGTCACAACAAAACTTTGCATACAATGCAGGAACAAAACAAGTTTCTTTTCCTGCAAACCTGATTTTAGGAACTAACATTGTCCAAATTGCTGCAACTAATGCCGCTGGGTCTGATTCTGAATCAAGTACAATTATTTACAAGAGGCCGATAACTATTCCACCTCCAGTTGTAACTTTTGTAAACCCATTGGTTTCTCCACATACAACTGCGATTAGTAATATAAACATTAAAGCGACAGTATTAAATGTAAATGGGAAACCCGGAATTTCTGTAAAACACAATGGGTCTACAATAACAAACTTTAGCTTTAGCCCAATTACGAAACTTGTTTCTTTTAACGCCAACTTAATTGATGGAAGTAATGTTTTTGAAATAAAAGGGACAAATACAGTTGGTAATGATGTTGAGGTTGCAACGGTGATTTATAAAAAACCATTGGTTATTAAGCCTCCGGTTGTTACCATTACGAATCCAGGTGCTACTCCATATATGACAAACAATCCAACGCAATTAATAAATGCAACGATACTTAACGTTAATAATGCAAATAACGTAACAGCAACGTTTAATGGAGTTGCAGTTTCTAACTTTATTTATAATCCTTCTACAACGCAGTTCAGTTATTCCGCAAACCTATTAGTTGGAGCTAACACTTTATCAATTACAGGAACAAATGCAGCAGGTACTGCTTCTAAAACCCAAACAGTAATTTACGCGATTCCACAATGTGAAAAGCCAATTGTAAAACGAGTAGCACCAAATGCAAACCCACATACAACATCTAATTCAAAAGGGTATTTAGAGTATACTATTACTGGAGCAACATCGGTAGTCTTTAAAATAAATGGTCAAACTTCACCAGGTTATAACTTTAATCAGGCGACTGGGAAATTTACTTCAATGCTTCACCTTACAGAGGGAGCGACTTCTTATGAGGTAATTGCAACAAATAGTTGTGGTAGCACTTCTCAAATGGTAGCGATTATTTACGAAGAAGAAATGCCTTGTTATGAGCCCGTAATTAGTTTTATCAATCCTTCAGAAAATCCATTTGAATATATTGGGAGAAATGGTAATACATCATTTACAGCTAATGTTGGAAATGTATCTAATCAAAATATGATTGTTGTTAAATTGAATGGAAATGTTATTCCGTTTTCTTTTAATGCTGCTACAGGAAATATTTCTGGAGCCATTACATTGAATCAAGGAAATAATACAATTTCTGTTTCGGCTACGAATGAATGTGGAAACACAACTTCAGAAACCATTATTACTTATGAAGGAATTCAAAATCAATTGCCTCCACCAGTTGTTACAATAACTTCACCTAATGCAAATCCATTTTCTACTACAAATACAACACAAACAATTACAGCTACTGTATTAAATGTTGCTGGAGCAAGTGATATTTCAGCAATATATAATGGTACTTCTGTTACAAACTTTGCCTATAATAACATCACCAAAGTGTTTAGTTATAATGCTTTATTAGTTAATGGGTTAAACTCTTTGATTATTTCAGGAACGAATACGGTTGGAACTGATTCAAAAACACAAACGATAACAAAATCAGAGCCTTGTAACGATCCTACAATTAGTTTTAATAAACCAACGGTAAATGCAAGTGGGTTGACATCATTTTTTGCAACGGTTGGGAACATTACAAACCCTAATATGATAGTGGTGAATCATAACGGTTCATCTGTTCCATATACATATGATGCCAGTACGGGTCAAATATCGGTAACATTATCATTAGTAGAAGGGAATAATTTAATAGGAATTTCAGTAAGTAATGCTTGTGGAAACGAAAGCTCGGAACATAACATTATATACACTGCTCCTGTTGAACCACCTTGTGTGAACCCTTTAATTACTATTTCATCTTTACCAGTAAGCAATGATGCCAGATACAATTTTATCGCTAACGTTTCAAATGTGTCATCATCTAATAATGTAAATGTCACATTAAATGGTAATCCAGTTTCTTCAAATTTCAACGCAAATAATGGGAGTTTAACAGCTTCATTAATGTTGGTTGAAGGAAACAATACAATCATTGTTCAAGCGAATGAATGTGATGGAGCAACACAAACAATAGTTGTTGATTATACAATTCCATGTGATCCTGTAACGTACAATTTAATCTTACCTAATGGCAATAGTGCAACAAGTGCAGCTGCCACATATATGATTAAGATTAATACGAGTAATGTGCCAAGTGAGGCTAGTATTAGTGTAGCGGTTAACGGAGGTTCTGTTCCTTATACGTTCGATTCGAATAGTGGAATGATTAACTGTTCAAATATTCCATTACAAGATGGAAACAACACGATAGTTGTAACCATCGGGAATGATTGTAGCAACGAAACGATTACTTACACAATCGCTTATGAAGCTCCTGTAATTGAAGTTCCTTGTGTTAACCCTGGTATCAATATTACATCTGGTTCAGCAAGTTCAGCACCTGCCTATAACCTAAGCGGGAACGTTTCTAATATTTCGAATGCAAGTAATGTAATTGTTAAGTTAAACGGAACAGTTGTTTCTTCAAATTTCAATACAAATAATGGAAATTTGACGGCATCATTAACGTTAAATGAAGGAAATAATACCATTGTTGTAGAAGCTAATGAATGTGATGGTACATCACAAACGGTAAATGTGAATTACACAGTACCATGTGACCCTGTAACGTACAATTTAATCTTACCAAATGGCAACAGTGCAACAAGTGCAGCTGCGACTTATATGATTAAGATTAATACAGCAAATGTTCCTTCGGAATCGAACATAACGGTAACCTTAAACGGTAATTCAATCCCATTTACCTTCAGTGCAAATAGTGGAATGATAAACTGTTCCAATATTTCGTTGCAAGATGGAAATAACCCTGTAGTAGTGACTATTGGAAATGATTGTAGTAATGAAACGATTTCGTACAACATTACTTATGAAGCGCCAATTGTAACGCCCCCACCGTGTGAGAATCCTACAATTAGTTTATCATCACCTGCAACTAGTTCTGCAGCATCGTATAGTTTAGCGGGTAGCATTGGGAACATTACAAACGTAACGAATGTTATAGTTAAATTGAATGGAGTAAATACACCAGCAAACTTTAATATTAACAATGGTGGTTTAGCCGCATCATTAACATTAGTTGAAGGGAATAACACCATTATTGTAGAGGCCAACGAATGTGATGGAGCAACTGAGACATTAACTGTAGTTTACACGATTCCATGTGATCCTGTAACGTACAATTTAATCTTACCAAATGGTAACAGTGCAACAAGTGCAGCTGCGACTTATATGATTAAGATTAATACAGCAAATGTTCCTGCACAAGCCAACATTACCGTTAGCTTAAACGGTAATTCAATCCCATTTACCTTCAGTGCAAATAGTGGAATGATAAACTGTTCTGATATTCCGTTACAAGAAGGAAATAACCCAGTTGTGGTAACTATTGGAAATGATTGTAGTAATGAAACGATTTCGTACAACATTACTTATGAGGCACCAATTGTAACGCCCCCGCCATGTGAGAATCCTACAATAAGTTTATCGTCTAGCGGAATAAGTTCAGCTTCTTCTTATAGCTTAAGCGGAAGTATTGGAAATATTACTGACGCATCGAATGTTGTAGTAACGTTAAATGGAAGTGTAGTTACTACTAACTTTAATGTAAACAGCGGAAACTTAACAGCTGCACTTACGCTTGTTGAAGGCAGCAATACGATTGAAGTTGTTGCTAACGAATGTGATGGAGCATCTGAGACTTTAACTGTAGTTTATACAGTTCCATGTGACCCCGTTACTTACAATCTAGTAGTACCTTCAATGCATAATGCAACTAGCGAAACGGAATCTTATATGATTAAGTTGGGAAGTTCTAATGTTCCTGGTAATTCAAACATTAGTGCCACATTAAACGGCAATTCCATTCCATTCACATTTAATGCAACTAGCGGAATGATAACTTGTGCAAATATTTCATTGGAAGGTGAGGACGAAGGTGGAGATGACGACGATGATGACGATGATGATTCGGAAGGAGACGACGATGACGATTCGGAAAATACAATTATAATAACAATTGGTAATGATTGCAGTAGTGAGACAATTACATATACGATTTCTTATGAAGAAGAAGATGAAGAAAATCCATGTGAAGAACCTGAAATTAATATCAGTTCTCAATCGACTAGTTCTTCAGCCTCTTATAATCTAACAGGAAGTGTTTCAAACATAATTGATGCAAGCAATGTAATAGTTAAGCTAAATGGAGCGGTAGTAACTTCAAGTTATAATGTTACCAACCATAATTTGACAGCTACATTAACTTTAGTTGAAGGAGATAATGTTGTAATAATTGAGGCGAATGAATGTGATGGAGAGGACGAAACTTTTGATATAACCTATACGGTTCCATGTGATCCAGTTACCTACAATTTAATCTCACCAAATGAAACTAGTGTAAATAGCGAGAATGAAGCTTATACAATTTCATTAAATACATCAAATGTACCTGCACAGTCGGATATTGCAGTAACGTTAAATGGCAACTCAATTCCGTTTACATTCAATGCAAACAGTGGAATGATTAACTGTTCAAATATCGAATTAGTAAATGGAGATAATACTGTTGTTATAATAATTGGGAATGACTGTAGCAATGAGACAATTAACTATACGATATCTTATGAAGAACCGGTTGTGATTGAAGAGCCTTCTCCATGTGGGCCTCGATTTAATCCAGGAAATTCAGAATGGCAATTTTGTTTGGTAACTCCTTCAGGGACTTATAATAGAGATGATTTGGCGAGTAACTCAAACTTCAGTTATTCTGGACCGGCAACTTCTGTTTATTTTAAACCAATTGCAGGAGGAGGAGATGCAATTGTAAATGGTCAGCCTTATTCTGTTCAGAACGGACAGTATTATTTATTTCAAGGCGGGTTAACAGTGGATGTTAGTTCTTCTCACCCTGGGTCTATGGGCCATTGGGAAATTTGCGTAAATTCTAGCTCAAACCCAACCTTCGGGAATGGAAACAATCGACCTGTTAGTCCTTGTGAAGATAAAAGTTCTAATAGTAATTCAGGAGAAACTGATGCTGAAGCAGCGGCTAAAGCAAAGGCAGATGCTGCTGCTAAGGCGAAAGCAGATGCCGCCGCCAAAGCCAAAGCAGATGCTGCCGCCAAAGCTAAAGCCGACGCTGCTTATCGTTCTACTATTCAAAAAGCGGATATGTATTATAATTCGAAGAAATGGTCCTCTGCTAAACAATATTATAAGCAAGCTTTAGCACTTAAACCAAACGAAAAATACCCAACTGATAAAATTGCAGAATTGGATAATATTTTGAAAACAGACGCACAGAAAAAAGCTGCTGCTGAAGCCAAAGCCAAAGCGGATGCTGCTGCAAAAGCTAAAGCTGATGCCGCTGCGAAAGCGAAAGCCGATGCTGCAGCCAAAGCAAATGCGGATGCTGCTGCGAAAGCGAAAGCCGATGCTGCAGCCAAAGCAAATGCGGATGCTGCTGCGAAAGCGAAAGCGGATGCTGCAGCCAAAGCAAATGCGGATGCTGCTGCAAAAGCTAAAGCGGATGCCGCTGCAAAAGCTAAAGCTGATGCCGCTGCGAAAGCGAAAGCAACTGAAACAAAAAAAGTGGAGCCTACTACAACGACTAAACCAGCTATTAAGCCAGGTGTAAGAGGAGGAGGAGGTAGATAATTATTTTCTCTTCTGTGCGGTTAACGAGTTTGAATTAATTTCTTGATGCATTTTTCTGTTGTTAAAAACGTCAACAGCAGTAAATAAAGCATTTCGGAAGGATTCTTCTGAAGCAATTCCTTTTCCAGCAATGTCGTAGGCAGTTCCATGATCTGGAGATGTTCGTACAATAGGCAATCCTGCTGTGAAGTTTACACCAGCACCTGCTACTAAAGTTTTAAACGGAGCTAAACCTTGATCATGATACATTGCTAATATTCCATCAAATTTTTTGAAGTTAGAAGAGCCAAAGAAACCGTCAGAAGGATAGGGTCCATAAACAACGATTCCCTTTTCTTGCATAGCTTCAATTGCAGGAAAAATAATTTCTTTTTCCTCTTCGCCAAGCATCCCATCTTCTCCGGCATGTGGGTTTAGTCCCAAAACAGCAATTTTAGGTTTTTTAATACCGAAATCCTTTTGCAGAGAACTCTGCAACAATTCAATTTTTCTTTGAATGAGATCTTTTGATAATGCAGATGAGACATCCTTTAATGGTAAATGATTTGTGATGGTTCCAACACGTAAATCATTCAATACCATCAACATTAATGAATCGTCAGCATTTGAATATTTGGTTAAGTATTCTGTATGCCCGGGAAAGTCAAACTTGTCACTTTGGATATTTTTTTTGTTGATAGGAGCAGTTATTAAAACGTCAATTTTTCCTGAAGCCAAGTCCTCTGTAGCAGCTTCGATTGATTTTAAGGCATATTCGCCTGCTGTTTCTGTAGATTTCCCCATTTCAATCACAATATCTTCTTCCCATAAATGGATTAGGTTTGCTTTTTTTGCTTGCGCTTCTGAAGCATTTGAAATCTTATTGAAACTGAAATTATCTATTCCCAATTCTTTTCTATAGAAGGAAGCAATTCGAGTTGATCCATAAACAATTGGAGTTATATCTTCTAGAATACGAGCGTCCAAAAAAGTTTTAATAATCACTTCCATTCCTATACCATTGAAGTCACCAATGGTAATTCCCACTTTTATGTTTTCGTTTGACATAATAAAACCTTCTTTTGTTTAATAATTTTTTACAAAATCAAAAAATAACCGGACACCAACTCCTGTTCCTCCTTTTGGTAAGTATCCAGAATCAGTATCTGCCCAAGCCGGTGCTGCAATATCAACATGTATCCATGGGTAATCGGTAAAGTGCTCTAAAAATTTCCCAGCTGTAATTGATCCTGCATTCGCACCTCCTAAATTTTTTAAATCAGCTATGGGTGATTTAACCTCTTCTGCGTATTCGTCCCAAAAAGGGAATCGAACAGTCCTTTCATAGGTGTTTTCTCCAGAAGTTTGTAAACTGGTAAATGTTTTATCGGAAGCTGTCCCCATTACAACAGATCCATAAGAACCAATTGCACGCATTGCTGAACCTGTTAATGTAGCCGCGTCAATTACTAATTCTGGTTTGTATTTTTTAGCATATGATAAAGCATCTGCCAATATCATTCTTCCCTCAGCATCTGTGTTTAAAACTTCAACAGTTGTCCCATCAAACATGGTTATTACATCACCAGGAGCATATGCATTGCCTCCAGGACGATTGTCTGTTGCGGGGATTAAACCAACAACATGGATAGGTAATTTCGCCTTAGCGATGGCGTATATGGCACATGAAACAGCTGCGGCACCTCCCATGTCACATTTCATTATATCCATACTGTTTGCAGTAGGCTTTAAGCTCAAACCTCCAGTATCATAAACAACACCTTTTCCAACCAATACAATAGGCTTTTTGTTTTTGGCATTTTTAGGCTTCCATTCCATTTTAGAAAATGTAGCGGCATCAACACTTCCCTTGTTAACAGCAAGAAGCCCTCCCATTTTAAGCGTTTCTAACTTTATTTGATCAAGTACCTCAACTTTAAATTTTGCTTTATTTCCCATCTCAACAATTTGATTGGAAAGCTCTTCAGCATTCAAAAATGAAACAGGCTCATTAACCAAGTCTCTTGCCCAAAATGTAGCTTCAATAATTGCGTTTAATTCCAGTAATTGTTCTTTTGAAACAGAAGTTGATTGTGTATAAATTGAATTTAAAGAGTTTGTTTTCTTTTTAGAATCTTTAAAGTATTTTAAAAACTGATAATTGGCTAAGGCCATTCCTTCAGCGACTGAAATTAAGAACCCTTCCCCTTTAGATTTATCATAAATAGCAACTTCTTTTTGTTTAAAATCATTAACTGATTTCGAAATAGCAGCTCCAGCTTTTCTACCTTTTTCCAGGTTATTTGTAGTTGCCTTTGCATTAACCAAGACTACATAAATTTGTTCAGTTAAGCGGTTTACCAATTTCCATTCAAATTCATTTTTTAATGAAGCCTTTAAATAGGTTAATTCACCTTTACTTATCTCTTTTGAATTTAACTGACTAAGGTTAGAAACGACATATACTTTAGCAGTAGCTTTTTTTTTGGAAATGGGTTTGATTGAAATCATTTGGTTTGTTATTTTGATTGCCGAAATTAGTCAATATTATCGACTCTGAAATAATGGGTTATTAAAATCATTTTACCGTTCCCGCAACAATTCATCCTTATTATCCGTCAAATAAGAACAATGCCTTAATTAATGCCCGAAACAAGCAACATTTTGAGTAATTTAGTGTTTTAAATGTGCGCTCTTTTTTGAAGAGGTAATAATGGATAGATTTAATAAATATTTAATACTTCTATTAATTGGGTTATTTCCAGTTTTAGTTTTTGCTACACATAATCGTGGTGGAGAGATAACCTACAGACATATTTCAGGGTTAACCTATGAATTTACTATTACAACGTGTACCGATGATGGGCCTAATTCTCAGGCAGATAGAGACGAGTTGTATATTCTTTTTGGAGATGGTGACGGAGACACTATTCCAAGAGTTAGTGAAACTTCTCTTGCTTTAGACCACAAGAAAAATGTTTACATAGGTCAACACACATATACTTCACCTGGCTCTTATACAATCTGTATGGAAGATCCAAATAGAAATGCAGATGTGATAAATATTTACCCAGGAGGTGGTGGAAATTCAGACAATGTTGTCTTTTCTATTCAATCGAAGTTAATTATTGATCCTTTTTCAGGGAATTCTGGAGCAAATAATTCTGTTGTTTTTGATGATTGTCCTTGCCCAGCAAGAGCATGTATTGGGCAACAATATTGCTATAATCAATTAGCAGTGGATCCAGATGGTGATAGTCTCTCGTATGTATTAGTCGCTCCTTTTGGAGAAGAGTGTACTCCGCTTACTGTTCCAACAATGTATCAGTTTCCTCATTTAGCGGGAGGTTCAACTAGTAGTTTAACTATCGATCCAGTTACAGGAACAATGTGTTGGGATAGCCCAAGCATGATAGGTGAGTTTAACTATACCATAAAAGTAACGGAATGGAGAAATGGAGTTCAAGTTGGCTATGTTATTAGAGATGTGCAATTAACCGTTGAAAGTAATTGCACCAACCTTAGCCCTGTTATTGATCCTGTTCCAGATATGTGTGTAACGGCTGGAGACAACATTCAATTTAACGTAACAGCAACAGATCCAAATTCAAATTCATTATTTTTAACAGCGTCAAGCCTTGCACTTACAACGAATACTAACCCAGCCACTTTTACAGATACTGCTGGAGTTGGAAATGTAACAGGAGTATTTACATGGAATACCTCATGTGACAACATTAAAGTTGGCCCATACCTTGTTTTGTTTGCTGTGGTTGATAATGGTGACCCTCAATTTTCAGATTATGAATCTATGATGATTTCGGTAATTCCTCCACAAGTAACAGGAACATCTGCTATTCCTTTTGGAAACGGGGTTACAGTTACTTGGGATCCTACGACTTGCTCAAATGCAGAAGGGTATAGAATTTACAGAACAACAAGCCCTACAATTAACTTACCAGGGTGTTGTTCTGATCCAGATTTAGTGGGGAATGGATTTACACAAATCGGAGAAGTTTTTGGAGTAAACAATACATCGTTTATTGATAATACAAGTCTTACTTTAGGCATAGAATATTGTTATATTGTAAGAGCATTTTATAATTTTGGCCAAATTGAAAGCTGCCCTTCTGATACTTCTTGTGCTCGATTAAAAAAGGAAGTTCCTGTTATTACTCACGTTTCTGTGTTGCAAACAGATGTAACTGCGGGAATAGATTCTATAATGTGGTCTAAGCCAACAGAAATAGACACAAATCAATATCCTGGGCCGTATTCTTACAAAGTGTATCATGGTTTAAATTCCAGTAATGTTAACACCTTGATTGGGCAAACTGCATCTAGTCCTAACCTGTATAATTCAGACACAACATACACACATTTTAACATAAACACTGATAGCCAAGAAAACTTTTATCGAGTAGAATTATTTTATGATAGCCTTGGAACAAGCCTTTTGGTAGGCACATCAAATTATGCTAGTTCAATATTTATTAGTACGGTTCCAAACGATAACCAAATTACCATTTCATGGGATGAAGATGTTCCATGGATAAACACGATTTACTCTATTTATAGATCGAATAATTTTAGTGGACCATTTTCCTTGATTGGAACATCTTCTACCCAAAACTATGTAGACACGGGATTAGTTAATGGCTCTCAATATTGTTATATTGTTGAAAGTGAAGGGTTTTATACTTCCTCGAGCATTATTAGCCCTATTTTAAACCTGTCTCAAATCACATGCGATTCTCCAATTGATTTAACAGCACCATGCCCTCCATACTTATCTATAAATGGAGATTGCGAATCGGGGGAAAATACCTTAACATGGACAAATCCTAATAATTTTTGTGCTGATGATGTGATGAGTTATAATCTTTATTTCACTCCGGTAGAAGGAGATGAAATGACATTGATTGAAACATTTGATAATACAGGAGATACGACTTATGTACATAATGACAATGGATCTATTGCAGGGTGTTATTCTATTACAGCGGTTGATTCTGTTCAGTATGGAAACGAAAGTGATTCGAGTAATATGGTTTGTTTTGACAACTGTCCTTCCTATTGGCTACCAAATGTTTTCACTCCAAATGGAGATGGTGTAAATGATTTGTTTTCGGCATTGGTTCCTTATAACTATGTGGAAAGTATCCATATTCAAATTTACAATAGATGGGGACAGGTAATATTTGAAACGATTAATCCCGATGTTGATTGGGATGGAATACACATGGAATCTGGGACTATAGTTCCTGATGGGGTATATTACTATCTGTGTACGGTTAATACAATTAGGTTGACTGGTACAGAACCAATAATTTTAAAAGGATTTTTCCATTTATTTTCTCAAGGAAATGGCTCAGGAGGTTAATTCCTACCCAAGACTATCTCCACAAAACTTGCAGAATTCAGCATCGTTATCATGGCCTTCTTTAGAGCAAGATGGACAGGCTTGTGTATTTAGATTATTCTCATGTGAAGATAGCATGCTTGAGGTAACCACGAACACAGTGGGCACAACAATAATAGAATATCCCATAATCATAATTAAAGAAGCAAATACTTGCCCTAGGATTGTCTGAGGTGCAATATCTCCATAACCAACTGTGGTAAGTGTTACAATTGCCCAATAAATGCATCGAGGAATACTGGTAAAGCCATCTTTTGGATCTTCAACTAGGTATATTATTGTTCCCATAATAGTTACAATTGAGAAGATTGCAACAAGAAATACAATAATCTTTGGACGCATTGCGATTAATATACTCTTAAATGCTGCAGCTTCCTTTAAGTATCTAGCAAGTTTTAATATTCTAAACACTCTTAGCAACCGTATGGATCTAATTGCTGCCATTGAGGATGCTCCTGTAATAAATATTCCAAGATAAGTGGGTAAAATTGAGAGTAAATCCACCAGCCCATAAAAGCTAAAAATGTATTTAAGTGGCTTTTTAATTGATATTATTCGCGTGATATATTCGATTGAAAACAGTGCAGTTAATACCCATTCGATAATATTTAAAAGTGGTCCATATTCTAATCGAATGGACATTACACTTTCCAGCATTACAGTAGCTACACTTCCAAGGATAAGAATAAGAAGGACAATGTCAAATAATTTTCCCGCACGCGTATCCGCTTCGAAGATTATTTCGTGTAGTTTGTTTTTCCAAGAAGAAGACTGCGAGGACTCCATTGATTGTCAATTTATTTTTCAAAGGTATTCTTTTACATCAACTTTTGTAAAAGAGAAATAATAGAGTACCTCCTCTTTTGACTAACTATTCACTTTAGTATAGTATATTCTATTGTTAATCTAACAAATCTAGCTAAGGGAGTTAAATATTAAACACGAAAATTGAGCGTTTCAACACATAAATAAAGACGCTCACATAAACAAAATGCACTTTAGTCATTATCGGCGAGTTGTTGGTCATCAAAATTTAACAACTGCTCAAAAAGAAAATGATTATCCCGAAATTCATGGCAACCAAATAGGATTTTGATGTCTTAGGGTAAGATTGTCAGTGAATTATACATCAAGAAATCAATATTATGAAATTTTTTCTTTCGTTAACAACAATTTTTATTCTTTCTACTGTTGCGATACAGGCTCAATCCGAATGGACCGAGCATACAAATAATAACGGATTAATAATCAGTTACAAATTAGCGGATTGTGATATGGAAATGGGTTATGATGAACAAAGAATACTTTTTAAAATTGACAACCAATCAGATTCAAAAGCCCTGGTAATCTGGCAATATGAACAATACTATGATGGTGTATGTCGAACTTGTGATGATCCAAATGGGGAATATAGAAAGGAGTTTTGTGTAGTCTCAGGTGATGTTATTGAAGGAAAATGTTCTGTATATGATACTTCTGGTCTTATGATATTTTCTCAATGGGTTTCTCAGCCTAATAAAGCGAAATTAACAAAATGGAATTTAGGTGAATTAACGATTCAGTTTCCAGAAAAATAATAATTTATATAAGATGAAACTAGCTAGAATTTATCCATTAATTATTCTTTTAATATTTCTTACAAGTTTAGGAAGTGCTCAAACGTATAACATCGATACAGATGGAGGCGGTATTGGGGCTGGGACAACAATAAATACATGTTCAGGGACAATTTCTGAAGGAGTCGGCAATTACTTAGCGAACGATGCATATCAAATTACTTTTTGTGCTCCAGCAGGTCAAGCAATTCAACTGACATTTGGATTATGGGATATTGAAGGTTGTTGTGATTATGTTACTATTTATGATAACAATACAAACAGTGGAACACAGTTATATTATGGAGATGGAGCAGATCCAAATCCTGGAACGGTTACATCTACGGGTACATGTATTACGATAGTATGGGATAGTGATGGTTCTGTTCAATATGGAGGATGGGATGCGTCCATTTCGTGTTATACTCCAGGAACGTGTTCTGACGGGATATTAAATCAAAATGAAACGAGTATTGATTGTGGAGGTACTTATTGCTATCCATGTACATGTACTAATGGCATCCAAGATGCCGGTGAAGATGGTGTGGATTGTGGAACTGTATGTGGCGTACCTTGTCCTTGTGAAGTAACAGTAATTCCTTCTCCTGCTTCCTTACCATGTGGTGGTGGAACGGTTTCGATTGAAGCTACTGGATCTGGAGGAACTTCTTTTGCATTGAACAATGATTTTCAAGGAGGTGCTGGTAATGGTTGGAGTGTTTCTCCGGCTGGACAATTCGACAACCCTTGTGATCCAAGTGTAGATGGAGGAACCTATATGTGGATGGGAAATACTACTGCGGCTCCACGAACCTTGGAAACTACAGCTCTTGATGTAAGTTGTGGAGGAGATATTTGTTTCTTTTTAGATTTTGCTACTCAAGGAGGAGTTTCACCGTGTGAAGGACCAGACTTAACCAATGAAGGGGTTTACTTGGAATATTCAATTGATAATGGAGCAACTTGGGTGACTATAAACTATTTCGATCCTGGCAACGGAACAACAGGTCCATATTTAGCTTGGGATCAATATTGTTTTCCGATTCCTGCTGCTGCAGAAACTCCAACGACTATGTTTCATTGGTTTCAAAATGGTAGTTCTGGAACGTGTTGTGATCATTGGGGTATTGACAATGTAACTATTACATCCCAAAGTTGTAATCCATATGTTTACGATTGGACACAAGTACCCGCAGGGAGCACTTTTCCAAATGATTCTACGGTCACTTCTACAATAACTACAACTACAGATTTCACAGTTTGTTACACAAACAACGTTGATGATACTTGCTGTACAACGATTACGATTGCAGTTGGCTCATTGGACCCACTGGTTGTAAACGGAACGGATGAAATATGTGCTGGTGCATCAGATGGTACTATTACGATTGATGCAGCTACAGGTGGAACAGCTCCTTATACTTACGATATAGCAGGACCAATGAACGTATCTCAGGTTAGTAATGGTTCTTTTACTGGGTTGTTACCTGGTAATTACACAATTACAGTAACTGATAACGCTGGCTGTCAATCAGCTTCGACATTTATTATTGCTCCCGGAACATCTTGTTGTCCCATGACTAATACAGAAGTCTATACAGATATTACTTGTTTTGGATTGAATGACGGAACGATAACTTTAACCGAGAATTTGGGAGCGGCTCCTGTTGCATTTAGTATTGATAATGGTGTGACGACTCAGGCGAATGGAAACTTTTCTGGATTGACTCCCGGAACATATCAGGTAGTAATTGAAGATGCTAATGGCTGTCAATATTTGTCATCAATAGAAATAATGGAACCGCCTATTATTACGATTGCTCCAACAATAGTGGATGCTACGTGCGGTTTAGCCAATGGGTCTATTACTATTGTAGGTGGAGGTGGATCAGGTTCAGGATATACTTACAGCATTGATGGAGGAACTACTTTCCAAGGAAGTGGGTCGTTTCCTAATCTTATCGCAAACAATTATACCATTGCAGTGCAAGACGGGTCGGGATGTGTATTGACGATGGTTGTCGCTGTTAATAACGGTGGTGCACCAACCATTGATAACGTTGCGTTTACAGAACCATCATGTGACGGAGTTTGCGATGGGTCTATTACTATTACAGCATCTGGAGGTACAGGGGCAATAACCTACAGTATCGACAATGGTGCTACATATCAAGCGGGAAATTCTTTTACTACTCTATGTGGAAACGCTTATGATATAGCTGTTATTGACGGACTTGGTTGCCCTGCTTTTTCTTCAGCATTGTTGACTACACCAGCACCTATTGTTTTCGATACTAATATGACTAATTTATTATGTTCAGGCGATTGTATAGGTCAAATAGAAGTTATCTCTGTTACCGGAGGTGACGGAGCTTATCAATATAGTAATGATAATGGTGCTACATTTCAGGGAGGAAATATCTTTTCAAATCTTTGTGCCAATAGCTATACAGTTGTCGTGCAAGATGGAAACCTTTGTCAAGGGACAATGGCTGTTGCAACTACAGAACCTCCATTGTTAACTATATCAAATACATTTGCAGAACCACTTTGTAATGGAGCATGCGACGGAACGATTAACCTAACTGAAGGTGGAGGTACTGCTCCATTTCAGTACAGTATCGACAATGGCGCAACATTTTTACCTACAGGTGTTTTCACGGATGTTTGTGGAGGAACGTATGACATTGTCATTGAGGACGCTAATGGATGTCAAGCTATTGATCAAATAACATTGACAGATCCAGTTGCGGTCTCATTTACACCAACTCCAATTGATGCCACATGTGGAAATGCTAATGGTCAAATTGATATTGTGGCTTTAGGAGGAGATGGCAACTATCTTTATAGTAACGATAATGGAGCAACTTCACAAGGAGGCTCTTCTTTTACTGGGTTATTTGCAGGAAACTACGATGTAATTGTAATGGATGGAAATGGTTGTGCTGATACAATGGTTGTTGCTATATCCAATCTTGGAGCTCCATTAATTGATAGCATTATAATTACAGAACCTCTATGTCCTGGAGTATGTGATGGTACAATCAATATTTTTGCATCTGGGGGAGCAGGAGGTTATCAGTATAGTGTAGATAATGGAACAACCTTTCAGCCAGCATCTACATTTACTGGTCAATGTTCAGGAAACTACAATATCATTGTTGAAGATGCTAACTTTTGTCAAGTTCCAGGAACCACTACATTAACGGATCCTGCGGCAATGTCCTATACAGCAACTATTACAAATTTAGATTGTTTTGGAGCCTGTATTGGAGTTATTGATATTTCAGCTGTTGTTGGGGGTGATGGAAATTATACTTACAGTAATGATAACGGAGCAACAATGCAGCCAGCAGGAATATTTAACAACTTATGTGCTGGACTTTACGATGTTATGGTACAAGACGGAAACGGTTGTCAGTCAACAAGTATTGAGACGGTTACTGAGCCAACAATTGTAGACTTTACATTTGCCACGGTTGATAATACTTGTAATCAGCTAAATGCTGTTTGTGATGGTCAAATGACAATAACCGGAATAGGAGGGACAGGGGCCTACATGTTCAGTATAGACAATGGGGTAACGTTTGTTGCTTCAAATGTGTTTACTGGACTATGTGCAGGACCTTATGATGTTGTCGTAATGGATGCTAATAACTGTTCAGCGACACAAGTTGTAACGATATTAGAGCCCACTTTTTTAGATTTTACCTCCGCAACTGTACTTACATCTTGTGGAGCAGCAAATGGAGAAATTACTCTAACAGGACAGGGTGGAACAGGAGCTTATGAATACAGTATAGATAATGGTGTGAGCTACCAAGCTGGAGCAAACTTTACCGGACTAATCGCAGGGGCTTATGATTGTTGTGTAAGAGATGCAAGCGGTTGTACTTTCTGTACCGTAGTTAGTGTGAACAATAATTCAGGGCAGACAATATCAAATATTGCTTTTACAGAACCTACCTGTAACGCATCATGCGATGGAACAATTACGACTACAGTAACAGGTGGTTCTGCTCCAATCATGTATTCATTGGATGGAGGAGCACTGCAAGCAAGTAACGTCTTTACAGGTGTTTGTGGTGGGGTTCATACAATTACTACACAAGATAATAATGGTTGTCAAGCGGGAGGAAATGTGACGTTAACGGATCCAGGAATAATGTCTTATACCCCGGTTATAACAGATTTGGATTGCTTCCAACAGTGTATTGGTGTAATTGATTTTACAGCAAGTAGTGGAGGTAATGGTGTTTACCAATATAGTATTGATGGAGGGGTTACATTTCAGCCGGGAGCAACTTTTACTAACCTATGTGCAGGAAACTATGATCTAGTAATTGAAGACGGAAACCTATGTTCAACTGCTAGCACAGAAACAGTTTCTGAACCGACACAGATGGCAATAGCATTTAGCACTATAGATGCAACGTGTACTGGTTTTTGTGATGGATCTGCAAGTGCCGCTATTTCTGGAGGAGTCACTCCATATGATTATCAATGGTCTGGAGGTATTGCAGGAAATACAGATACTGACGCATTAAATTTATGTGCAAATACTTACGATTTAATCGTATTAGATGCGAATGGCTGTCAAATTGATTCTTTGCAGTTTGTAATTGATGAACCAGGATTGTTTGTAGTAGATGCGGTTACCGTAACTGATGAGCTTTGTAATGCAGATTGTCAAGGGACAATTGACATTGATGCTCCTGGAGCTGTGACGTATAGCATTGACAATAATACAACCAACCAACCAGGACAGGTGTTTACCGCTCTTTGCGAAGGGAATTATGATATTTATGTATCAAACGTTGCTGGTTGTGTTGCAACAACAACTGCGGCGGTAGGAACTCCACAACTTCTTACTCTTACACAAGGATCAGATACATTGATTTGTATTAGTGGTACTGCTGATATTTGTGGATATGCTGCAGGAGGAACTCTTCCTTATACGTATTCATGGGATATTCCAGCATCGGGTCAGTGCCAGTCAGTTAATCCAACTACTACAACTTCTTATGAGGTGTATATTGAAGATGCTAATGGATGTGTTGCTCCTCCAAGAACGATTACTGTTTTTGTAAACCCAATTTTGCAAGTATTTGCTTATCAAGACGAGTCAATTTGCCCGGGAGATACAGCACAAATTGAGGCAAGTGCAATGGGAGGAAATGGAGGTCCCTATACCTATACATGGATAAATGATCAAAATGGAACAGTTTTAAACGGAGAATTATTGTTGGTTGACCCACCTGTTACAACGACTTACACTGCTATTGTCACCGATAATTGTGGATCTCCTGCGGATTCATCTTCTATAACAATAACTGTGTTGCCACTTCCGCAGTTGGATTGGTCGGTTGACCAACAAACAGGTTGTGACCCGCTTGAAGTAAACTTTACCAACTTTACCAATGGTACATTATTAGGAAATTGCCAATGGGATTTTGGAGATGGAACTGTATCTTCCAGTTGCGATCCAACACATGTATTTTCACCAGGCTGTTATGATGTAACGTTTGCTGTATTCTCACCTGAAGGATGTAAAAGTGACACAACTTTAGTAAATTATATATGTGTTTCAGAAGTTCCAATTCCTGAATTCGAGTTTGGACCTCAACCAACAACGATTCTTTCTTCAACAATTAGTTTTACGAATACATCAACAGGAGCCGTTACTTATTTTTGGGACTTTGGGTTTGACAATGAAACATCAACAGAGACCGATCCACAAAACGTAGCATTTCCTAGTGTTGATCCAGGAACGTACAATGTATGCCTTACGGCTACAAGTTCAGCTGGTTGTGATAGCACAGTATGTTATGATGTAATTATTAATGATGAATTTTTATTCTATATACCTAATAGCTTTACTCCGAATGGTGATGGGGTTAACGATGTTTTCTTACCAAAAGTTCGTGGATATGATCCATTAACTTATGAATTATTAATCTTTAACCGTTGGGGAGAGTTAATCTTTAACTCTTCTTTCCCTACTATTGGATGGGATGGTTTTTATAAAGGAACACTTTCTAAAACGGATGCTTATGTATGGAAAATTCTAGTAAAAGATAAAGTGAATGGAGAGCAAAAAGAGTACATAGGACACGTTACTCTTCTTAAATAAAAACTTGAAAATGGCGTAAAGAATATGCGCCATTTTTTCATATGTAATTATAGGGTTGATTATATACAAAGGACTGTAATCGAAAAACAAAGTTAAAAGTCAAACTTATCCTCTTCGATGATTTGAACAGGGCAATTTAACATGTCTTGATAATACATGCCCATTTCTTTCATGTCTTCATCTCCAGCTTCAAAAGACCAAATGATTTCGATAGTAGTTTTCATACTAATCATACTATCAAATAGTTTCATCATTCCTGTAATTACAGAGACAGAGCTACTGTTTAAATAAAGTAGACTTATGTTAACAGTAGTTTTTGGTGCTGGATTTAAAGAATATTCGGCTAACCATCTATTAATTTGGTAATAAAAATCTTTAGCATTTTCTGGAAAAGAATTTCCCTCAATCACAATAGTACCATTATCCTTATTCAACCCAACATAAGGAGTTTTAGGAGTGGAGGCAATTTCTATGTTTTTATATTCGAAATCCATTATTTTATTTGTTGCAATATAATGAATAAAATAAACAAAGTGATATTAAAACATTAAGCCCATAAATAGAACATCATCTGTTTGGTCAAACTCTCCTTGCCATTTGTCAAAACTGTTTTGAATATGATTTAAATAATCTTCTTTGTTAAGACTTTGCAATTCTTGGATTATATTTTTTGTTCCAGACATTTTTAACTTTCTTCCTCTTTCACCTCCAAACTGATCAGGATAACCATCAGAGTAGATATATAGTTCGTCTCCTTCTGACATTTTAAATTTTTGTAAAGAAAAATTTATCCCTCTATTATCACCTCCACCAATTGGCCTTTTATCTCCTTGAATTGTTGTCATTTCACCTCCTGAAACGAGCAAAGAATTTCTCATGGCACTTGCTAGTAATACTTCTTTCGTGTCTAAATTTATTTCGCATAACGTAAGGTCCATTCCATCTTTTGCTTGAAATAATGAATCCACACTATTAAAAGAACTAATTTCCTTTTGATGGAGAATAGTTGTTACTTCTTCATCTAGTTTTTCCAATACTTGATCTGGAGTTTTCCATTTATAATTTGATGTCGAATAAATATTATGTAAAGTAACTGATCCAACCATACTCATAATCGCTCCAGGCACACCATGGCCAGTACAATCAACACATGCAACTATCAATTTGTTTCCAATTTGTTCCAGATAGAAAAAATCGCCACTTACTATGTCCCTTGGTTTGAAAAATATAAATGAATCGGGAAGAGCTGTTTGTAGTATTGAAACATCTGGTAAAACGGACCTTTGAATTCTTTTTGCGTAGGTTATGCTTGATGTAAGGTCCAGATTAATTTCTTTTATTCTTTCTGCTTTTTCAACAACTTCTTTCGTTTTTAATGCAAGTTGGTTTTCTAGGTAAATTTGATTTTCCTTTAACCTTTTTATCCTAATTCTGAATAAAAAAAGAACAATCAAACTTATGAAAAGTAAAATAATGACGTAAAACCACCACTTTTTCCAGATTGGAGATGCAACAACAATTCTAATTAAAGCAGGATTTTTTGAAGCAAAACCGTCTTCATTATATGCAATTACCTTTAAAATATATTCGCCATCTGAGATTCTTCCATAAGTTACATAACCTTGAGTAGAGGGAGTAGAGTAAATTTCGTCATACCCTTCTAATTGATAGGCATATGTTACTTTATCTGGGTGTTTAAAACTAACACCTACAAACTCAAACTCCATTCTATAATTACCATATGGTAAGTGAATATCTTGGTCAATTGGATAAGCTTTATCACCAATTACAATTTTTGTTAGATTAGATTTTGGTGCAACAGAATTCTTTTTATCCTTACTGGGATCATATTTGATAGCACCATTATCTGTACCTATCCACAGATAACCCTGTTCATCTAAAAACATTCCATTATTACTGATTTGGCTTTTTATTCCTGAGTGTCGATCGAATACAATTATTTTTTCTGTTTCAATATTTAATTTGCTCAATCCCCCCCTATGTCCTACCCAGATATTTCCATTTCCATCGTATTGAACAGCATACGTATAGTTAGATTTTAGGCCATTCCCCGTTTTAAAATTTCTAAACACGTCATTTTCGTACTTGTATACCCCCATTTCAGAAGTTGCAATCCATAAATCTCCAGAAGGATCATTTGTTATAGATACAATATCTAACTCTCCAGTATTAGTCAATTGATATGATTCTATTTGCCCTTGATAAATAGAATATATATTTCGACTATGACCACCTACCCATACGGTGCTATTGTCATCGCAATGAACTGAATTTATAGTGTTATGAGAAAGGCCAGCTTCGGTGTTAAATAATAAAATATTTTGAGTGTTTGGCTCATAAAGAACAACTCCACCGTTTGTTGCTGCATAAATATATTGTCCATCGCTTGTTAGTTGATTTATTGTACTTTCTAGGTTTCCTAATTCCCATTTTGGTTTAAATATTTCACCTGAATTTACGTTTATCGAATAAAGTCCTGATCCATTTGTGCCTATCCAAAGAATTGAATCAGATTGATATAATGATGTAATCTTATCTGTAATTAACCCAGTGGAATCATTGTAGAACATCCATTTTTTTTCTAATAGGGATGAAATTCTAATTAACCCATTTTCTACTCCATACCATTTGTTTTCTGAATCTACCCATATAGAATAAACACTATTTCCAAATTTCTCGGGATCATGAGAATAAAAGGTGAAAAAGTCATCAATTAAAGTTGACAACCCTGCTCCAAAGGTCCCAATCCAAATATTTCCTTCCCTATCTTGATATATCGTTTGCACAAAATCGCTTGATAGTCCTGTGGAACTATTATACCTTGTAACTTGAGTATTGGCCATCCCTACTGAATCGACATGTAACTTAATCATCCCTTGACCATAAGTTCCAAGCCAAATGTTTTTATCATTATCTTCAATAATAGTTTTAATCCCAATTTCAGATAAACTATAACTATCATCCCAATTACTGAATTGTAGTTTATCATTAGACAGTCTAACTCTTTTTAATCCTCCATTTTGAAGACCAACCAGATATACATTTTCTACATGCGATTTGCATATACTAGTTACCCATTTGTCTTTAAGGTAGGTTAGTTGTTTTTTCCATTTAGTTCCATTTTTTTTTAGATGAATCAACCCATTTGATGTTCCTAAAATAATGTTGTTTTGATCCAATGTTTCTATGGAATAAAAACCATCTTGATTGAATTTACCATGAAAATAAATTTTGTCTTCTCGAACAGAGAATAACCCATCATTTTGAGTAATGTAAAATAATTCATCATTGGATTGACATATACCATTTATAGTACTTAAGGAGTTCTCAACAGGCTCAGTGATGGTAAATTTCCCATTGGAGTATTTGGTTAATTTTCCTTGATTATGTCCAAACCACATGTCTCCATTATCACTTTTAAAGGATTGAGTAATTATGTCTTCAGCCAATCCGTCTTTAGTGGTATAAGTAATAAATGATTTACCATCAAATTTACAAAGACCTTCACCTGTACATACCCATAAATAGCCGTTTTCATCTTGTTGAACACTATAGATGAAATTTTGAGAAATTCCATCTTCCATTGTATATTGATGGAACCTAAAGGATTGTCCAAAGAAAGTTGCGGGAATAAAACAAATAAAAGCTAAAAGCTTAACGTAATTTATCATTTACCTCCCGGAATTAATTTTATTGTAGACTTTGGTTTTGGTACACCTCCTATTGGAATTGTATAGAAAGGCATTGCTTCACCATATTGATTGGTGATATTAAATGCAATATTATTATTGTTGACGGGGTTGGATTTGTTCTTGTGAAATTGTACATCAAAAGATGATTCTTTTTCCTTTGAAAGTACTTTGTGTTCACTTCTTCCCCAATTCCCATTTCCAGATTTTTTAAGATGAATACCAAGCCTTGTATTTGAAATAATTTTTAAGTCCCCATCAACATCCCAATCATAATTGTTTTGTTTTACTGAAACGACTTTTGAATCTATATAAGGATAAACATGGGAAACCTGAACAGGGTCGTTATTTAGTCTAAAAGTATATTCAAAAGTAAAAGCATTTCCTCCCTCTACCTCTTGGTTCTTATCAGGAGAAGTGCTTAAAAACAATTTATAAAGGTTTCCATCGTCTCCACTTATTCCCTTTATAATTAGTTTTATTACATACCCTCCATATTGTTCGCTCAATTCTCCAGAAGAGGGGTTTATTGGTCCAAACGAATACCATTTATCATCGTATTCATTAGTAAATGTTTTACTAGCTAAAAGATTACCACTATCGTACCCTGTCACTGGGTTGGTTTGTCTTGCTTTACTGTTGCTTATACACCCTTTACCTCCATAAATGGAAAATTTTGTTTTTGAATTAAACTCACCTTTCTTTTCATCTATTTTCCCACTGGTCCCAGGATCATAGACCCTTATATACATTGCTTTTTTATGAGTTTTAGGCACAACAAAAAAGAAAACTTGACAGAAATCATCATCTCCCCATGACTTATCGCCATCTGCTCCAAATGTAACTAGATAGGGTATGTTTTCATTTCTAGCAGGAACAGATTGAGACATTACATTTGATGTAATTATAGATAATAACAGAATGTATATTAATTTCATTTTTTTTATTCTACTCAATGTCAAATATCGCTCCATATTTAGTTAATAACAAATTTAAATTCAACTCGTCTGTTGATTTGCCTTCCTTCATCAGTTTCATTGTCGGCAATTGGAAATTTTTCACCAAAGCCATATGAAGCTAGTCTATTTTTGTTAATGCCTTTATTTACAAAATATTCTAGAACAGAATTTGCTCTTTTTTCAGAAAGAATTAGGTTATAATTCTCATCGCCATTCCCATCTGTATGAGCGGAAAACTCCAGCTTTATAAAAGGATAGTCCTTAAGTACTGATGTAATTTCTAATAGGTTTTTTTCAGATTCTTTTCTGATGCTCCACTGCTCATATTCAAATTGAATATTGCTCATAGTAAAGCTTTTATTAACTGGTAAACTGTCTATTTCAGAGATATTAAAGGATCGCACAATAGCGTCATCTACACCTAAGTTAACTAGGCCAACCCATACCTCATGGGCATCGGTTATTTTATTCCAATTTCCAATGAGTATTGAAAAAACGTCTTCGTCCTCCAAATATTCCATTTTCATTTTATTACCATTTAGCAATTTATATAAAAAACTATCTTCAGGAAGTTGTTTAATAAACAAGTCTAATTCTTCATCCGTTGCATTTAAGAGTTCTTCTCGCATTTCTTTTAATAGTCGGTATTGGAAATCGCTCTCATCGATCTGTTGATCCGATTGAAAAACCTCAACACTATATAGTACTATGTTAGTGTCTAGTGGATCTGAGTAATAATATCCAAAATCAGTCACTACAGAAGTGTCATTTACTTGATTCGGGATAATGTTTTCAAAAGTTTCATATGGTGTTGCTAAAGAGTCTTGAACGACAATAGTTTTAATTACACAGTTGCTTATAGAATCGCCATAGGAAACACCTAAAACACCTAATTGAAGGGTATATGTTCCTGCTTTATCAAATTGATGTATCTGTTCCACACCTCTGCCTCTTTTATCGTCTCCAAAATCCCAATAGTATTTTTGATTACTTACATCGGGGAGATTTGTTTTTTCAGCACTTAGTTTGAATGGAGTTCCTTTTTGAACTGTATCTGGCGAATCAATATATGGCTGAATAGTGTAATCCAAGTTTATATAGTAATAAGCTTGATCATAGTATGTTTTATTAATTATTGTGTCTGTAATTTGAAGTGTTATTTCATAATCGCCAGGCCCTGGAAAACAATAATAAATTTCTATTCCCTCAATTATATCTTCGTTTATATCCCATTGATAAACTAAGGCATCAACTTCGCCTATTTCTTTAGCATTCTCTTCATAAAGCGTAAAACAAAATACATCTTTAACCAATGTGTCACAGTTTTCAAAAGAGGGATAATTAAAATGGAACGACCAAATTTGATCTTTCCCATTTCTATTCGAACTTAAATATCCTGTATTGCCGTTATCTATAGAAACTATCCCAAAATCGTCAAACTCACTGTTTATTGGAGATGCAAATGATTGAAGGGAATCGTTAAAACTGTTACGGTTTATAAAGTAAATATCCAATCCTCCTAAGCCTTCTTTGTCATTTGATAAATAGAGGGTGTTGCCATTAACCGATGGAAATATTTCATGTTTGTTTGAGTTGATATTCTCTCCTAAATTTTGTGGTTTTCCCCATTGATTGTTTTCGAAAATTGACATCCAAATGTCATAGCCTCCAAACCCTCCTGGCATATTACTTGAAAACCAAAGAGTGTCTGCATTCTTACTAAGAAAAGGGTGAGTACAATTGTAATGAATACTATTAAAAGGAAGTTCTATTAATGAATCCCATTTTCCGTTGGTATAATTGGATGCATACAACCCTAACCAATTTGAGTCTTTTTCAAATGTTTTATATTTTTCATCTGTAACTAAATTTCGAGATACGATACTGTAATCTCCTTTTTCATTGAATGTAATTGGCCCATCATTATAATCTGTTCGGTGTATGGTACTGAATTTATTGACTTTGGATAAAGTATCTGGATGGAAAGTGTATAAGTCTACAGGTTCCAATCCGTTTTCACCAACTATTGTGTGAAAAACGCGGTCTTTGTGGTCACTACAAAATACAATTTCGTTTTTATAATATGATGGTGAAAATGCAGAACCATTTAATTCTAAAGGAACAACTTTAACACTATAGTTTTGCCCTATCATATTAATTGAGAAGAAAACAGATACAACGATTATTTTGAAAACATTTACCATCCAAAAGACCGGGGACCAGCAATTTTACTTTGATAAAGGAAAACATATTTTAGACTAAACTCATGCGAACCTGAAGTATATTTCCCTAATCCACTAATTGGGGTTCCGTAGGAGTAGATTAAACTAAGCTGCTTATCAAGATTAATCTTAAACAAGCCAACTAATGCTTCTTGTGTTCTATAAGACATTCCTAGCTCTATAAAAGATTTGTACTTCGCCATCAAATTAAGATCTACTTGTGGAGTAGTATTAAGCCTGAATTTAGATAGAACAGATGGTTCTAGTTTAATTTCAGAATTAACTTCAATTTCGGTTCCACCGCCAAGGATGTAGTTATAATTTTTTATGTTATTAGAGACTTTGTAACCGTCTTGCGTATAGGAATGCGTAAGCATCATTGGGATTGAAAAGCTTAAGAAATATTTTTGATTATAAAAATGAGCACCAAAGCCTAAGTCTGGTAGAACTCCAATAGGGGAGTCTATCATAATTGATTCATCACCTTGGTCAATTACATTTAATCTACTATAATAAGATTTCAATACACTAACACCACCAGAAAGCCCAAGAGAGAGTTTATGTTTATTAAAAGCAAGCTTATAAGAATAGGATCCAAATGCTCCCATTTTTCTATCTATACCAATTTGGTCGGCAAAAAGCTGAAGCCCTAATGATGAATTGGTTTTTTTTATTGGAGCGTGACCCGTTAATGAGATTGTTGTAGGAGCACCATCAAAACCTACCCATTGTATTCTGTTGCTACTAACTAAGCAAAAAGCTCCTTCGCTTCCCGTAAATGCAGGGTTTAAAGCAACTGTATTAAACATATATTGACTTAACAATGGCGTATGTTGTGCAATAGCGCCATTAGATAAAATGATTAATATGTACATCAGTTTCTTCATCTTTTTACTACAACAAAGCCATTATAGGTTAAAGTATCATTAATTGTAATCACATAGAAATAGGTGTCATCCTGAAGAGCTGATCCATTTTGATTTGTCCCTTTCCAATCATTCTGGTAGTTAATTGCTGAAAAAATGACTTGCCCCCATCTGTTGTAAATTTCAACTGTGTTGTTGGTATTTTCAATTCCCGAAATAACAAAAGAATCGTTTTTCCCATCGTTATTTGGGGTTATAGCATCAGGAACCCATATATCATTAACATAGATTATTACTTGATCTGTAGCAACAGGACAAGGACCATTGGAGACTGTCCAAGTAAAATAATTAGAGCCTAATTCCAATTCATCTACAAAAGACTCAGCATCTTCTTGATGCCAGACATTTTCTTCAGACCAAGATCCTATCCCGTTTAATGGAGCAGTTGCTCCTAAGTTGCTTTCGAAAATAAAATCAATGTGTTGATCAACTCCGGCATAAGCTATTGGTTGCTCGTAAAAGCTATATGTGACGCTGTCTACATCGGAACAAACACCACTTTGGTCTACAGTCCAGAAAAAGGTATTTGTTCCATAGTTTAAAACTGAAGCAGTAGCATCAGTAGCATTTACATTTGGATTAAATATTGATCCAGAATTATCAGACCATGTTCCTGCACCAGTAATATTTGTTGTTCCAGTGAGTTGTACTTCTAACCCACATATGTCCATGTTAACGCCAGCACTAGCAACTGGATTTACTAATACCGTAACTGTTTGTGTTAATGTTTCGGCACATGGCGAAAGCCCAACTTTATATGTAATGTTATGGTTCCCAGACCCAGCGATGGATGGATCAAACATATTTCCACTTACCCCAACTCCAGAAAATGTTCCACCGGGTGTTCCGGTAACTAATAAATCTAGATTCACTATAGCACTACTTTCACACATTTGATTTGGAACAGTCCAACTAGTATCAACATTTGGTGTAACAATAATATTTTTTGTAATTGTATCTTGGCAAATTCCAATTCCTACTGTATAGCTTATTGCAGTAATTCCGTTAAGCCCAACTACATTCCAAAGTGAATCATTATACACGCCACTGCCGATCCACGTTCCTCCAGAATCTGTTGTGCCGTTAAAAAAGGTGTTCAAGTTGAGAGTTCCTATGGCTTCACATACTGTATCTGGGCTCGTGAAATTTGCGTTAAGGTTGGGAAGAATTGTAACAAGTAATGTCATGCTATCCTGGCAAGCACCATTATCAACAATATGTGTTATAAAATAATCATCAGGAGAAGAATTATTGGGGGCAAAAATTTGGTTATTTATACCAGAAAGAAGCGTTCCTCCTGAGGTTCCATAACTGTAAAACGATTCTGTTTCACCAGTACTTAAAATGGATGAATCCGATAGATTCACAGTGTTGCTATTGGCACAGATTGTATCTGGTACCCAAAAAACAGGATTTAGTAAAGGAAGAATGTCTATCGAAAAAGTAGTGTTTGAAGGACAAGCACCTGCAGTGGTATAAGTAATGGAGTAGTTCCCAATTGCGGTTGAAGTTAAATCTATCTCACCTGTACCAATATCAAAGAAACTTACCAATCCCGTTGATTCAGAAAAACCTCCACCTCCGGTTCCAGTAATATTGGCTATTGGGTTTGACCCATCGGTACAATATGAGCTAGAATAACTAAAAGATGGATCATCAACGGGTATTATATTTATAGGAATTGAATCTAAATTTTGACATCCCCCAGCAGGAGTAGTATAAGTAACCCAAAAAGAACCGGCACTACTTGTAGCTAAATCAATTTCTCCTGTTGAGGTAGAAATAAAGTTAACACTTCCTGAGTTTTCTGAAAATGTCCCTAAGGCAACACCTGTAATCGTTGGCGTGGGGTTAACTCCATCTTGGCAATAATTTCCACCGAATGGATAGCTAAACGTAGGGTCATCTGGTAAAGAAAGTACAACGTCAAAAGTTGTTGAATTTGGACAGTTTGGTCCTGACGTAGTATAGGTTATCGTATAAGGTCCTCCAACAGTACTAGCATTCATGTCGATTTCTCCGGTATTAGCATCTGCAAAAATGATATTCCCAGAGCCTTCTGTGAAAATTCCGCCTGTAGTACCAATGATGTTTGCTGAAGGATTTGGGTCTAAGGGGCAAAAAGAACCAAAGGAATAATTAAAGCTAGGGTCATCTTCACCGTTTATAGAAACGTTGAATGTGGTGCTATTACTACAGGCTCCCCCTGTTGTGTAGGTTATAGTATATGGACCTCCAATTGTTGAAGAGGCTAAATCTATTTCACCAGTTGCAGTATTTGTAAACACGATATCCAGTGGTCCAGAAAAAACTCCACCTGGATCACTAACAATAGTTGGAATTGGATTGAGGTCTCCCTGACAATAGGCAGGTGTTGAATAATTAAATGTCGGATCTCCTGCTGTAACAATACTTAGGTTTAAGGTTCCAGTTACTCCACAAGTACCCCCTGAAGTAGTGTACGTTATTGTGTAAGGACCTCCTGCTGTTGAAAGAAGTAAATCTATTTCACCAGTTGATGAAGGACTTCCATCTGTGAAAATTATACCAGGTGATGCTGTAAAAGTTCCTCCAAGAGTACCTGAAATGGATGGAATTGGATTAGTAGCATCTGAGCAATAAAATGCCGAAGGATACGTAAATGTTCCATCCTCATTTGCTGAAATGCTGATGTCAAAAGTTGTAGAATTCGGGCAATTGGGACCAGCAGTTGTGTATGATATCGTATAAGGGCCACCTAATGTACATGCACTTAAGTCAATTAAACCTGTGTTATTGTCTAAAAACACAATTCCAGAGGGGCCATTAAACGTCCCTCCAGTTAAACCTGTTATAGTAGGTAAGGGGTCAGAATCTGAAGCACAAAATATTGAATTGGCATAAGTAAAAGAAGGGTCTTCCTCAGGGTTAATAGTAATATTAAAAGTTCCTGTTGATGCACAACTATTTGGCATAGTATAAGTTATTGCATAGGGTCCCCCAACAGTAGAAGCAGCCAAATCAATAGTTCCAGTAGCAGATGGCGACCCATCTGTAAAAACGATGCCTGGTGCACTGGTATAAGTTCCTCCTACTAAAGTTGGTGTAGGAAGAGGGTTAGTACCTGAGGGACATTGCGAAGCTGATGCATAAGTAAACGTTGCAGTTTGTGGAGCCTCAATAGTAATATCAAAAGTACCTGTAGCACCACATGAATTAGGCGTTAAATAAGTAATAGTATATGGTCCGCCTGTAGTTGAAGCAGCTAAGTCAATTGTACCAGTCGCGGAAGGCGAACCATCAGTAAACACAATACCTGCAGCTCCAGTATATGTTCCACCTGCTACTGTTGGCGTCGGAATAGGGTTAGTGGCAGAATTACAATAGGTAGCTGAAGGATAGGTAAATGTAGTGACTTGTGGAGCTTCAATTGTTACATCAAAGAATCCAGTAGCAGCACAACTATTCGGAGTAGTATAGGCTATTGTATAGGGCCCTCCAATAGTTGAAGCAGTTAAGTCAATTGTACCAGTCGCGGAAGGCAAACCATCTGTAAACACAATACCAGCAGCGCCTGTATAGGTTCCACCTGTTACCGTTGGCGTCGGAACAGGGTTAGTAGCAGAATTACAATAAGTTGCTAATGGGTAAGTAAATGTAGTAACTTGAGGAGCTTCAATAGTAACATCAAAAGTCCCTGTAGCACCACATGAATTAGGCGTTAAATAAGTAATAGTATACGGTCCGCCTGCAGTTGAACCTGCCAAATCAATTGTACCAGTAGCAGACGGTGATCCATCTGTAAATACGATGCCTGCAGCTCCAGTATATGTTCCACCTGCTACCGTTGGCGTCGGAATAGGGTTAGTAGCAGAATTACAATAGGTAGCTAACGGATAGGTAAATGTCGTGACTTGTGGAGCTTCAATTGTTACATCAAAGAATCCAGTAGCAGCACAACTATTCGGAGTAGTATAGGTTATTGTATAGGGTCCTCCAATAGTAGAAGCAGTTAAGTCAATTGTACCAGTCGCGGAAGGCGAACCATCTGTAAACACAATACCAGCAGCTCCAGTATATGTTCCACCTGTAACGGTAGGAGTAGGAACGGGGTTTGTAGCTGTATTACAATAGGTTGCTAATGGGTAAGTAAATGTTGCAACTTGTGGAGTCTCAATTGTTACATTGAAAGTTCCCGTAACAGCGCATTTGTTGGGTGTTGTATAGGTGATTGTGTACGGCCCTCCAACAGTCGAAGCTGCCAAATCAATAGTTCCAGTAGCAGATGGACTTCCATCTGTAAATACAATTCCCGCAGCTCCTGTATACGTTCCGCCAGTAACGGTAGGTGTTGGAATTGGGTTAGTAGCTGTATTACAATAAGTTGCCAATGGATATGTGAAGCTTGCGTTTTGAGGTGCAACTATGGTAACATTAAAAGTTCCAATTACTGCACAAGAGTTTGGTGTTGTATAGGTGACCGTATACGGCCCTCCAGCAGTTGAAGCAGCTAAATCAATTGTACCTGTTGGAGAAATTGGATTGGCATCTGTAAAGATTATTCCAGCTGCTCCGGTATATGTTCCACCTGCAATAGTTGGTGTGGGAATGGGGTTCGCTTGAGTATTACAATATGTAACTGAAGAATATGCAAAAGTTGCAACCTGTGGAGCTTCAATTGTAACATTAAAGGTTCCAGTTGCTGCACAAGAGTTTGGTGTTAAATAAGTAATTGTGTAAGGTCCTCCTAGAGTTGAGGCAGCTAAATCAATAGTTCCAGTAGCCGAAGGACTACCATCTGTAAATACAATACCTGCAGCTCCTGTATAGGTTCCGCCAGCGACGGTTGGTGTAGGAACGGGGTTTGTGGCCGTATTACAATATGTAGCTAAAGGATAGGTAAAAGTAGCATTTTGTGAAGTTTCAATGGTCACATTAAAAGTACCCGTAGCAGCACATGAATTCGGTGTTGTATATGTAATTACATAAGGTCCTCCAATCGTGGAAGCAGCTAAATCAATAGTTCCAGTAGCAGATGGTGATCCATCTGTAAACACAATCCCTACAGCTCCTGTGTATGTTCCGCCAGCAACAGTTGGCGTAGGAACAGGGTTCGTAGCTGTGTTACAATAAGTTGCCAAAGGATAGGTAAATGTAGCTGTTTGTGGTGCTTCGATGGTAATATTAAAGGTTTGAGTTGTGGGGCACAATCCAATGCTGTATGTTATCACGTATGAACCTGGTGTAGAGCCTGCTAAATTTATTTCACCTGTAGAAGTGTTTGCAAAAACTAAACCTGCGGTTGAGGAAAATAGACCGCCAGTCGTCCCAGTAATTGAAGCAATAGGATTTGAAGATGTTTGACAATAGGTGTTAGCAGGATATAAAAATGAAGCATCTGGGGCATTAATTAAATTAAAATTATTTGATGATGCATAATCGAAACCAGCCGTGGAACCAGGGAGAGCTCCATCAATTCCATCATCTTCAATTAGAATTTCAATATCTAAATCTGCACTATTGGAGCAAGAAGAAGTTATATCTGCTGTAAAACAAAAAGAATAAGTCCTACAATTGTAATTGGTCCCTAAACCATCTCCCCAAAGTTGCCCACCACTATAATCAAACCCCCATTCAATGGAATTTGTAGGAACATCATAGATTGCATTCCACATACCTCCTCCATCATAAAACCCGCCAACACTTGTAGGAACTACATTGGTATAGCAAGAATTTAACTCCATGTTTACAGTATCCATCCATTCTCCGGCAATTGCGTTTTGAATATAAAGTGTATGACAAATTGAAACGGTTTCACATGGTTCAACATCTAGAGTTGTTGATGCATCAACTGTTACATGTAGCCCATCATTGTCTGTGTCTAGACCACATCCCGTTTCATCAAATTCAATTCCTGATACTATACAGGAAAATTCAATGTCATAAGAGTCTATTCCATCTGATTCCGAATCCACGACAAAATAGTACGTGCCAGGCCCGGCGGCGCTAAAAATTAGTTGGTTTTGTCCGTTTGAGTCAAAATCTTGATCAGCAATATTATAGTTGTCATTTGAAGTACAGGAGGACCCTAATGGGCATGAACCACCTACCCAAAATGTATTAATATCCGTATCGTTTACATCGCTTGCATTTGAAATGGATACTCCAAGCAAGTAATTTCCAACTGGAACGGTAATTTGATAATATACATCTTCACCTGGAGTTGGTGTTCCTGAACAAGCAAATAAACCAGCATCATTTCCTGAGCCGAAAGTGGTTTGGCCAACAAGTAAAGAACCACAGTTTACAACAATTGGGTTAATATCTGCTTCAATTGTTAGGTCAAAAGTACAATCATCTGTTAGTCCTCCTCCTTCGGTAACAGTTAACGTTATTGTGTGAGTTCCTGCTGTTAAAATCGTTCCTGCCAAAGGTGATTGGACAACGGTTAAACCATTACTGCAGGGGTCTGAGGCAACAACTCCTGATGTATAATCTCCTATTGTGTAATTACAGGTTGGATCGGCGGTAACCGTTAGGTCTGCTTGGCAACTAGTAATTATTGGTGCGCATGTGGCCATCCTTGCTAAAAACCCGTTATCTCCACCAGAATTTAGGATTGAAACGGATCCAAATGTGATTTCTTTAACATGGTAACCAGCAACTTGTACACCTTCTAAATCGTCGTATCCGATTCCAGTTCCCTCATCATTACCCGATCCATTGGAAGACTCTGCCCAAGCAAAAGTTCCTACCGTTTTTCTACTCATCACAAACATATCGAAATTGGTTGCAACTAAACTTGTAGTTCCGCTACCAAAACCAGTTGTTCCACTCATAGATCCTGTTATGTATGCTGTACCTAACCCGTTTAAAACAATGTCTTTTCCATAGGCATCAGTACTTGTGCTGTTTTTCTCTACATATACCCAATCAGCCAATCCAGTGGCACTAAACAACCTACCTGAAAAAATATCTTGTCCGGTATTTGCAGTTGAAACTCCAGCTGTTCCAGGAAACGAAACTAATGTGCCAGCATCATTAATACCACCTGTTAAATAAACACCAGTGCCGTCTGTTGCAATTCCTTTTGCCATATCATCATTAGTTCCTCCAATAACTTGCTCCCAATTTAAATTGGCTGTTGATTCATCTAAAGATATAACCCAGATATCATCTGTTCCTCCTGAAATATTGGAGCTTAAGGGGTTTACTCCTGGATAATACGACCAAGAAGTTGCTCTACTGGTCCCCACTGCATAAACATTTGTCCCGTCTGTTGCGACGTTCCATCCCTTAACATGGCCATTTCCTGTTGTACCAGCAATGGTTTTAACCCAGACTGCGTTTCCAGAAAAATCAAATTTAGCTACATAAGCATCAAAAAATGTAGCAGCAGACCAAGTAATCGAGGCTAAAGGAGGAAATGTAATGTCACCTCCAAATCTTCCAGTAACATAGATACCATTTGCGTCAGAGGTTACAGCAAAACCTATACTATTTCCAGTATCTGTCGACCTTGTTACCCATAACAATTCTCCGCTAGAATTATACGCGGCCAAAAACATATCTTTGGTAGCTCCAGTTGGTGTTTGTGTATTAGATATAGATGTTGTTACACCTTGAAAATCTACGGTTCCACCAAAAAACTCACCAGTCACATAAATATCGCCAGTAGGACCTAAAGAAATACTTTCAACCTCCACTGTTGCTCCTGCACCACCAATTTTAAATCCCCATATAACATTTCCATTGATATCATGTTTTCCTACGAATCCATCAACGGTACCTAGAGAAGATGACATGTCAGGAGTCCCGTTAAGCCCGGTAGGAAATTCGGTCCCTATTGAATTATCAAAATACCCAGAAATATAAGAAGTACCTGTAGATGCATCAACAGCGATGTCCAACACAGACTGATCCCCTCCTCCTTGGAAAGAATTTGCCCATTGCCAGATTGGTTGAGAATGTCCAACCATTACAATAAGAAAACTACAATAAAACGATAAATATTTAATCCAATTTAACTTCACTCTACACTATACAGACGTACGCGTACGTAATCGTATAACGAAAGTTACGACAATAGGGCACAATATTTTAAAACAGGGATAAACGTGTAAAAAGACAGTATAAAATTAAAAACACTTTGTTTTATACAGGTTTACTTTCCAGTGTAATATTGAAGTCAAGAATCTGCTGATAATCTTCACCTGATTCTTTAATATCTTCATCATCCTCGTCATATTTCCAAATAATGTTGAGGCTACTTCCTTTTTCCTGAACAGAAAGTATTGTTCTGAAAATCGTTAAAAGAATTCTGGACGAGCTCGTGTTAAAGTAATGTAAATCTACTTCAAGCTCTGTTGTTTCGTTTGGATGTTTATTATATTCTAATATCCATTCCATCATGGGCTTAAAAAATTCAGCACCATCTTCTGGCACACAATTGCCTATTATTGAGATATGCCCAGATAAAGAATTACAAGATATTTCAGGCGTTTTTTGAGTGCTAGAAATTTCTAATGATTTTAGGTTACTCATATCCCAAAGTTAGCTAATTTTCAAAGAAAATCTCTTTTTAGGTACAGATTATGGTTCAATTACCACAGTTCCATAAGATATCGCATATGCTCCAAAAAACCCTAAAGCACCATCACTTAAATTACTATCTGGATTCCCAGGAGCTGCAGATGTTTCATTTGCACCACTTGCAATTTCACCCAAAATTCTTAGATAATCATAAGTTCCACGATCAATTTCAATAAACTCAACAGTAAGAGTATCGTAGTCTTTTACATCAGCATCAAATAATGGATACTGGGTTTCTACTCCATTTATAAGAATATCATCTAATAAGCTGATCCCATTTTCTTTATATCCGTTTATTATCGGTTTAAAACGATAATAATTTTCCTCATCTACTTCATCGGCCCAATTCATTAAAACAACCCAACTAGGTTTTCCAAAGCCTCCTTCATTCCAAAAATAAGATAATGAATCAAGGTGAGTTGTGTCAGGTAAATATGTACTTCCAGTTATGGTTTGATTATCTGTAATTACTTCAAGATTATACGTGGTTTTTAACTGTCCTATCAAGTTCGGGTTTGAATAATAACCTGGGTCTGATTCAGTTAATGTATAAACTGTTCCTCCAGCCTCAGTAACAGTAACTGCAGCCCCAGTAATAGCTTCAAAATCGTTGCTTTGGTAAAAACCTCCTGACTTTGAAAGGATTACATAATTTTGAGCAGAATCGTTAGAGACAATTGCATCAACAACCACTTTTTGATCCGCTTCATTTAACTCAATGAGAATTACTTTTTCACAAGACGTTTGCAATAACAAAAGACCAACAGCAGCTATAGTAATGATTAGAATTTTCATTTTTTAAAATTTAAAGTTATATGCAATTGAAGGTATAATTTTAAATAGAGCCAATTGTACAGCTTCCGTTTGTCCAGGGTTTGTTTCACTCTCTCGGAATGAAATAGAGTAGGCATTTTCTCTACCATATGCATTGTAAACAGAGAAATTCCAGTTTGATTCCCACTTCTTTTTAACCTTTATTTCTTTTTGAGTTTCTGGGTCAGTAATCGTTTTAAACTTGTCGTTATATAGGGTAACTCCAACATCAAGTCTGTGGTAATCGGGCATTCTGTAACCATTTCTTTCGGTGTAATAATTAACTAACACACCATCCACTTCGTATTTTCCACTTGGAAATGTAACTGCGTTTCCTGTATAATATACCCAGCTTGCAGAAGCTTTTACTTTTTCAGTAAATGAATACATAGCAACTATTGAGATATCATGAATTCTATCTTGTCTTGCAGGGAACCAATTTGCAGAGTTGATATCATCAAATTTCTTTTCTGTTCGTGCTAAGGTATAACCAAGCCAACCCGTAAATTTTCCTTTATTTTTTCTAATTAGAAGCTCAGCTCCATAGGCTCTTCCAACACCATAAACGAGATCGCCTTCTACGAATTCATTAAACAAAACCTCTGCCCCTGTCTTGTAATCTATCAAATTATTCATAGGCTTGTAATAAGACTCAACAGAAAACTCATACATATTGTCTTTAAAGTTTCTAAAATAACCAATAGTAAACTGATCAGAAAGTTGAGGTTGTATATTATTGCTACTTGGCATCCAAACATCGGTAGGAGAAGACGTGGTAGAATTTGTCAACAAGTGCAGGTATTGGTACCCTCTAGAATACGACGCTTTCATTGAGCTATATTCATCAAGCATGAATGTAGTTGCTAGTCTAGGCTCAAGTCCATGGTATTGCTGAAAAATTTCATTTTTCGCATAGTGCGTGGTGTCTATAACATCACCAATTTCATTATAACTGTAAACATCTTGCTCCCCAATGGCATAAAAAGAGGAGTACCTTAATCCATAATTAGCAGATATTCGATTGGAAATTTTCCACTCATCTAATATATATGCAGCACCTTCGATAGACCTTTTGTCTTGAACATTCAAGTCTAGGATGATTCCGTTTTCTTCGATGCTGTTTATATTTCCTGGGGATATTTTATGTGAAAGAGCGTTATACCCAAATTTCAAATTGTGTTTATCATTTGCAAACCATTGGTAGTCTTGCTTAAATGTCCAATCCTTTATTACTGAAGATATTTCAAAGCCAGCACCTCCAATAGTAATTTCATAATTATAGTTACTATATATTATTGAGGTATTAGAAAAAAGTTTGTTCGAATAAATATGATTCCAACGTAAAGTACCCGTTGCATTTCCCCAATCAAAGCCAAAAGAATCTCCAAACCCAAAATTGTCTCTTCCAAAATAACCAGAAAGAAAAATTCTGTCTTTATCGCCAAAAGAATAGTTTGCTTTTGCATTTAAATCGTAAAAATATAAGGATGAATTTTTTCTTACGGAATCTTTAGAAAGTTTTAAAAACATATCGGCATAGGTTCTTCTTCCAGAAACAAAAAAGGACCCTTTGTTTTTAACGATAGGCGCTTCTAATGTTAATCTAGATGAGATTAGCCCCAGGCCTCCAGAGGCACTGAATTTTTTACTGTTACCTTCTTTCATTTTTATATCCATAACCGAGGAAACCCTTCCTCCAAATTCTGCAGGTATTCCACCCTTCATAAGGTTTATGTCTTTAAGTGCGTCAGAATTAAAAACGGAAAAGAAACCTAATAAGTGTGAAGCATTATAAACGGGAGCCCCGTCCAATAGAATTAAGTTCTGATCGGCGGATCCTCCTCTAACATTGAATCCAGAGTTACCTTCACCGGCACTTTGAACACCTGGTAATAAAGTAACCGTTTTCATTACATCTTTCTCTCCAAATAAAACAGGAATCGTTTCTATGTCTTTCGGCTTCAATCGAACCGTACTGCCATCAGTATTGGTTAAGTTTTTATCTTCTCTTTCTGCGGTAATCTCCAATTCTTTCATGACTTCAGAACTTGTAGATAATTCAAGATTAATACTTAAATCTTTATCCAGAGTAATTTTTTTCTCGATGCGGTTATAACCTACATAATTAAACACTACAGTATGTTCCCCTTTAGGAAGTGTAATAGAAAAAAAGCCGTAACTATTAGTTGCTGCTCCTATTCCAGGAGAATCTTTAATTGTTACATAAACGCCTATTAAATCTTCCCCGTCAGTAGAGTCTTTTACCGTGCCAGAAACAGTAAATTTTTCTTGAGAAAACGAGAACAATGAAAGGAAGAAAAAGGCGAATAAAAGAAGTTGTTTCATGATAAAATAATTGCTGCAAAGGTAACTTTACAGAATGATATTTATTGTTAAACTATGTTATTAATTATAATAACTTTTGATTAAAACAACTCTTTACCATTTGTAGTAAATAGCTTAATTGCAATCGCAAGTAGTATTATTCCAAATACCTTTTCTAATACGGCAATTCCTCCCTTTCCTAAGAACCTTTCAATTCTGGCAGTAAGTTTTAAAACTACAAAAACGATTATTAAGTTCAGGATTATGGCAGCCAAAATGTTTACTTGTGCAAACTCTGCACGTAGAGAAACAATAGATGTCATCGTTCCTGCTCCAGCAATTACTGGAAATGCGAGAGGAACAATTGAAGCAGTTTTTGAAGAAGAACTATCTTGTTTGTGTTTAAAAATCTCTATTCCTAAAATCATTTCTAACGCCATAAAAAAGAGAACAAATGAACCTGCTACAGCAAATTCGCTAATTCCGATTCCTATTACACCTAGAATGGATTCTCCAAGAAATAAGAATCCAATCATTATTAGGGTGGCAACAGCAGTTGCTCTTAGTGGGTGAATTGACCCAGCTGATTTCTTTATTTTAATAATAATCGGCATGGAACCAATAATGTCTATTACGGCAAACAATACCATTGATGCGACCCCGACTTCTTTTAAGTCGAATCCGAAAAAAACTGATGCGAACATATTTATTTAATTTTTAAGATGTATTCTTCGATGGTTGCTGGGAAATGAGCTTTTTCCAATACACTAATTTTACTTGCTAAAGACTGAACGGTGTCTTTTTCGTTTAGTGAACATTCAAATTGAGCTATCGTTGCTCCATCATCATATTTTTCATTAACTAAATGAATAGTGATGCCAGATTTTTGCTCATTTGCCTCAATTACAGCTTTATGTACATTCATTCCGTACATCCCTTTACCTCCGTAATTGGGTAATAAAGCAGGATGTACATTGATAATTTTACTAGGATATAAGTCGATTAAGCTCTCAGGAACTTTTAATAAAAAACCAGCAAGAACAATAAGGTCAACCTTTTTTTCTGCTAAAAACTCTTCCACCTTAATTGAAGAGACAAGCTCTTCTTTATTAAAAGTTAGAGTTGGAATAGCAGCATCTTCTGCATGGTTTAAAGCTCCAGCATTGGCTTTATTTGACAATACAGCGACTACATTTATCGAGTCGTTTGACTTGAAATGTTGGATAATGTTGTAAACATTACTCCCTGTTCCTGAGGCGAATAAAGCAATATTCATTTCTTGCGCTTAAAAATTTCGCGCAAAGGTATATCCAAATTATTTAGGATACTGAGAAAAAAGGAAGATTTATTTCTAATTATAAAAATCTTGCATTACTCTTAGCTCCAAATGGGTTTGGAGCAACATATCGTAATGAAAATTCAAATGCTCCATTTCCTTTAGAGGCACTGCTTAAAGTAGAAGTATTTAAGTCATAACTGAATCCTAAAGTAAAATTACCTACTTCCAACATGGCAACAGCAACAAATGCATCTTGCATTCTATAAAAAGCTCCAATACCGAAGCTACTACCCTTTAAGTTTCCAGTATACTTTGAGGCGTTTTTCATTTTGTAGATGAAATTTGTTCCAAGAAGCATTTCGTGCAATTTTCCTTGCTGCATATACACAACAGCTGGCTGGAATGTAAGTGACGTATTTGACAGCCCAATCAACCCATTTACATGTCCAACCCAGCGCATGTTTAAGGGATCGTTAATAATATCTTGGTAAGCATATTGAGGTTTATTAAGGTGTTGTAAAGAAACCCCTGCGATTACCAATTTTTGATCATTACTTGTAGCATACCTTTCCCCGTTTCTGTAAGTATATGTTAGTCCAGCTGCAAAATCGGCAACGCCGAATGCGAAGGCAGCATCAGCGCTTTCTCCAGAAACAATTCCACCATCATATTCGTAGCCATCATGTTGGCTACCCCATGTTAAGTCTCCTGAATTGGCAGACCTCTGAAAATACCCTCCTTGAACGCCTAAACCAATCGTTTGTTCTTCATTTATGTTTACATGATAAGCTACAGAAAGATTTGCCTGAGTTTGCTTCATCTGTGCATCACCTGCATTGTCGCTAAAAAGATTAATTCCTCCTGCAAAAAAGCCTGTATTTCGAGAATTCTTTTTAAAATTCATATCGTAAGAAGCCATTGTAGAGGTAAATGGAGCCGAGACACTTTTCCACTGACTTCTATAATTGATAATTCCTCTTACCCCAAATTCAGACCCAGCATTTGCAGGGTTTAATTGAAGCTGAGACATGTTCACTTGCGAAAAGTGAATGTCTTGTGCACTTACTGCAGTCCACAAGGTTATTGATAATAAGATTAACTTTTTCATAATTAAAAAGGTTAGTTTTCTAGTATTTTAAATTCTGTTCTTCTGTTTTTTTGGTGCGCCTCTTCCTTTGCAACTTCTCTCACCATTTTATCAATGTCAGCTTCAGGAACGATTGGTGTTTTTTCACCATATCCTTTTGCTATTAATCTGTTTTTTTCAATTCCGTTTTTAACTAAATAGTCAACACATGATTGTGCTCTTTTTTGGGATAGTTTTAGGTTGTAACTGTCACCACCACGTGCATCCGTGTGAGCAGACATTTCCATTTTAAGCTTAGGGTTTTTCTTCAAAAGCTTTATCACTTTATTCAGCTCATTATGAGAACTTGACCTTAACTCTGCTGCGTTGTAATCATAGAATATATTGTTCAAAACCACTTTTCGTCCTACTTCAATTTTTTCTAATCCAATATCTTTTTTGACTTCTTGGTAAACTCTTGTTGCTGGTAAATTGAAGTTTTCGGAGTAAAACAAATATCCTTCTGAAACTACGTTTATACCATAGTCATGCCCTGATGGAAGAGATATCATATATTTTCCTGTAGCACTATTTGATTCGTAAGTTCCAATTAGCTCTCCTTTTTCATTGTCGTAAACTTCTATAGTTGCTGAAAGCGGCTCACCTGTTTTGTCATCTTTGATTACTCCTTTGTACAAAGTTAGTTTTGGACGGTTGTTCTCTTTAATAACATCTAAAAAAGTAATTCTATAAATGTCTCTTTTACCTTTTCCTTGAATTTTGTCTGATGTGTAATATCCTATTTCTCCGTTTGCAGTAACTACAAAACAGACATCATCATCAGGAGAGTTTACAGGAAACCCTAAGTTTTCTGGCTTACTCCAGATACCTTTTTCAAGTGTACTTTTAAAAACATCAAAGCCTCCCATTGTGTTGTGTCCTTTCGAACTGAAATACAATGTTTTTCCATCCGCGTGCATGAAGATCGCATCTTCGTCGTATTGAGTGTTAATGGTTGGCCCTAAATTTTCAACGTTCCCCCATTTTAAGTCTTCTCCTAAAGTCGCTTTGTAAATATCTGAACCACCTTCTCCACCACCTCTATTACTTACAAAATAGATAACTTTTCCAGTGTGGTCAAAACAAGCTGAAGTTTCTTTATTCTTAGAATTAATTGGAGATGGAAGTTCCTTAGGCTCTGTCCATGTTAACCCTTTTCTTTCTGTCATGAAAACATTTCCTATTCCTCTTTCGTTGTCTCTATATAAAAACAATTGGTTCCCATCTACTGACAGTCCAACTGTTGCGTCATGTCTCGAACTATTTACAGGTTCCCCAAGGTTAACAGCTTCTTTCCAGTTGTCACCTTCTTTTTCTGAAAAGTAAATGTCCTCATAGTGATCACCAATAGACTCGTCCATCGCTCCACCGATACCACCAGGTCTTCTTGAAGTAAAAAACATTTCTGATTCATCAGCGTTAATAACAGGAACATATTCCTGATGTTCTGTGTTAATTTTTTCGCTTAGGTTTTCCAGTTTAACATTAACCGGTTTTTTTACTAAAGCATCACCGAAATTACACTCCTCTATTTTTCGCGTAGCATGTTCTAATAACTTAGGGTCAATAATACTTTTTGTTTTTTTAGCTTTTTCATAATAAGAAATAGCATCTTCAAATTGGTTTAACGTATGAAATGACTTCCCCAGAAGAAATACATAATAACCATCAATTGCGCTATTCAGTTTGTAGGCTTTCTTTAAAAATCCTAGTGACTTCTCTTTCTGCGTAGAGACCAAATAGCATCTTCCGATTTTCCCGTTCAATTCGGCATTGTCAGGGTTAAATTCATTAGCTGCTAAATACTCATCTAATGCTTTCGCATATAGGTGGTTCATATAATGAAAATCACCCTGATTAAGATGCTTAATTGCATTTTTAAATCCTGTTGGATTGCTTTTAAAATTTGCTTTTTTAAACTCAACATTTTGTGAAAATGCATGAGAGCCAGCAAATAAAGCTATCCATAATAGAAATATGTTTTTCCAACCTTTCATCGTTCTTATTTAATCAAAGAAACATTCCCTTTTAACACATCAGAAGTACCATCGATTAATGTGTATTCTAATACAAATGCAAATGTAGCTGTGTTCAATTCTTGTCCTTTGTAAGTTCCGTCCCAGCATCCTTCAATGTCTGTAGTTTCGAAAACAAGTTCTCCCCATCTTGCGTAAATTCTAAGGGTCATTGTTTCCAGACAGTTACTGTATACTTTTAAGCAATCATTGTTATTATCATTATTTGGAGAAAATGCATTTGGAACGAATATTTTCCCACAGTCGATAACAACTTCCACATTTATACATGCTGTATCTACACACCCATACTGCTCTCCAATGACGCAATAAGTTATGGATTCTTCAGGGCTTGCAAATGCAGAGCTTGAATTTAAGTCACCAGCATCAATTCCATCATTAGGGGCAATCCAAGAGTATTCTGTTGCTCCCGTTGCATATAATGTAAAGCTAGATCCAATAATAATCGATGTATCGGCACCAACACTAACATTTGGAGGTGAAGTAACATTTACGATATAGTTTGCAGTATCCGTGCAAGTTCCAACAAATGCAACTACTGTATACGTAGTTGTCGTACCAGGGCTAACCGAGATAATTTGCGTTGTTTCCCCCGTGTTCCAAACATAATTGTTTCCTCCAGCAGCTGTTAGAGAAACTGCTTGACCTGTACAAGTAATAGTATCTCCAGTAATTGCAGCAGAAGGAGGTGCCATTACTACAACAACTACTTGATCCGTGTTTTGACATCCATTACCATCTGTACCTGTTACCGTATAAGTTGTATTTAATGTAGGTGTAACGGATATTGCTTGAGTCGTTTCGGCAGTACTCCAAACATAGCCAATTCCTCCATTTCCAGAAAGCGTTGTAGAAGTACCACTACAAATAGTATCAATTCCTGTAATAGAAATTGTAGGTAATGGATTAACAGCGACACTGTAAGTCAAAGTATCTGTACAGTTATTAGCGTCATAAACAACAACAGTGTAATCTGTATTTGCTGTTGGTGTTACAACAATTGATGGAGTTGTTTCTGTGGTGTTCCATAAATAGGTTGTTCCTCCTGCAGCAGTTAATGTGTCGTTGGTGCCTGTACAAACAAGATTATTCCCTGTTCCAGATACAGCTCCAGTAGGGGCAGTGTTTACAGTTACCGTGTAATCTGTTCCATCAGAACAACTTCCAATTGTTACAGTTGCAGTGTAGTTTGTAGTTGAAGTTGGCATTACATCAATCGATTGAGTAGTTGCTCCCGTACTCCATAAATAAGTTCCACCAGCAGGTGTAATTGTAAGGGTAGTCATTTCATTACTACATGCTGTAACGGTTCCACTGGTAGTGCCATTAATAGCTGCTACAGGAGGGGGAACAACAGTTACTGTTATTTGATCCGTGTTTTGACATCCATTACCATCTGTACCCGTTACAGTATATGTATCTGTTGATGCAGGTATAAATGAAGCACCATCAGTAACACCCAAATCCCAAGAATACGATGCAGCTCCTGAACCAGATAGCGTAATTGAAGAGCCAGTACAAACAGTAGTACTTGGTAAAGCGTTTGCAACAACCGTTGGTAGCGGATTAACTACAACAGATATTTGGTCAGTATTTGTACAGTTGTTTCCGTCGGTTCCTGTAACAGTATATGTAGTAGATATAGGTGTAAATGCTACACCGTTAGTAACGCCAAGATCCCAAGAATACGATGTAGCTCCTGAACCAGTTAATGTAATTTGATCTCCTGCACATACCGTTGCAGAAGGAGCAGAATTCGCTATTACAGTAGGTAGTGCATTAACAGTTATTGCAATCACATCCGTGTTTTGACATCCGTTTCCATCTGTACCTGTTACGGTGTATGATGTTGAAGTAGGAGTAAAGGCAACATTATCAGTTACACTATTGTCCCACGAGTAAGATGAAGCACCGGACCCTGTCAATGTAATTTGATCACCAGCACAAACATTTGTAGCAGTGGAATTTGCAACAACGGTAGGCAGCGCATTAATAGTTATTGTTACCTGATCTGTGTTTTGACAACTATTTCCATCCGTTCCGGTTACAGTGTATGTTATTGCACTTGGTGTAAAAGCAACGCCATCAGTTACACCATTGTTCCATGTATATGATGAAGCACCAGACCCTGTTAATGTAATTTGATCACCAGCGCAAACGGTTGTTCCAGGTGCTGAATTAGCAACAACTGTTGGTAGTGCATTTGTTGTAATTGAAGCACTTCCACTATCCGTACCCGTACAAGTTGCATCAGAAACAGCAGTAACAGTATAGGTTCCATCTGCTCCTCCACTAATAACGTAAGGGCTGGAATTAGTTGTGATTGAAAAAGAAGAAGAACCATCTGTATAAGTAACATTCCAAGGGCCTGTTCCTGTTAGAGCAATACTTACATTCGGAATTGATTGCCCAGCACAAATCGTTCCACCTCCAGATACCGTTGCAGTAGGTGATGCCGTAACAGTAATAGTAACTGGAATTAAATTACTTGTACATCCACCAAGATCAGCTTGCACGTAATAGGTTGTTGTTGTTACTGGTGCCACTGGGGTTGCAGTGGTACTTACAAAAGTTGTCCCGCCAGCATCTGAGTAAATATTATAAGTTGCTCCACCACCAGAACCTGATGCAGTTATAGTTGAATTGGAACCAGCACAAACAGTAGTTGGCGATGCCGAAACAGTTGGGTCAGGAGCAGAACAAGTAATACATTGAACAACTCTTGTTGGCGAAATGTTAGAGACAACAGGAGTAAAGCTAGATGCAGTTGTTCCCGTAAACTCCCCTGGTACAATGGCTGTAAATGATGGTGTATAACCAGAGTTTGAAAAACTAATAGAATTAGGAACACATGCAGGATCTAATGTGTTTCCATTTGCATCTGTTTTTACCATGTGATATTCAAACCCAGTAAATTCTTGTGAGGTCATAGTTATGTTGTATCCTCCATCACTAGTTCTCATTCCTCTTGGGAGTAATGTACTTAATCCTCCGCCTGCAAAAAACCTCTCAAACATGATAGCACCTGAAGTAGAGTTTATCTTTACTAAAAAGGTTCCTATAACTGGAGGGACATTAAACTCAACAAACATTCCTGCTACTGCATAATTACCATCTAGCGTTTCAAAAGCATCAAAACTTTCTGCATTGTCCGCGCCTAGGAAGTTTGAAGTGTCAAAAGCGTTTAACCATGTTACGGTTCCTGCAGAATTAACTCGCATAATTAAAAAACTCCCATCAACGGATCCTGAAACCAAAACCTCTCCCGATGGCAAGGTTCTAGCAGATTTCAATGATTCGAAAACGCCAGTATCACCGAATTTTTTAAACCATTGAATATTTCCATTTAGATCTGTTTTAAATATTAATGCGTCAGAGTCATCTTCTGTAGTAGCGTTTTCACTAACGCTACCAACAAATATATATCCATCAGCAACTTCAGCAACATCAGTTACATAATGGTCATTATCAAATGCCGTTGTAATTGTAAGGGCTTTGCTCCACAGTAGATTTCCAGTTGCATCAGTTTTCATAATAAAGATATTCGTTGAATCTAGCTGAACAGACCCTGTGTTGAAGTCACTTAAAGAACCAGCGACTATGTATCCACCACCAGATAGCTCTTTAACTCTTGTGGCAGACTCTCCTGAACTACTTGATTTATTATATTTTTTTGCCCAAGTAACAACCCCTGTTGCATTTGTTTCGACCAACATAAGTTCGTCATCTGCACTTCCAGGAGCCATATACCCTCCAGCGGCAGTATTCTGTAAATCACTAAACATAGTAGTTAAAGATGCTACATAACTTTTGGCCCAAACAATATTTCCTGTTTGATCTATTTCTGAGATTGACCCATAAGGGAGTAAATTCATGTTTAACCCTGAAAGAACATAATTCCCACCTGGAGACTCTACTAGTCCTCCTACAATGTCTTGCAAATCGACATCATAATTGATTCTAAAGGTATTCTGTGAAAATGTGGTTGAAATAGAAAGTATAGATAAACTAACTATTAATCCGATTCTTTTTATATTTTTAAAAATCATAACGAGCGTGTTTCTAAAACTAATTTTTCGCAAAAATAATTCAATTAGACCTACATATTTGTACTTAAATCGATTAAAAAGTATATTTAATAGAAAATTGAGGTGCTAGCCCCTCTAATTGAAACGAAACGGAGAAATTGTAACAAACAGATAATCAATAGGTTAAAAAATGATAAATAAAAGCCACCCATTTATAAAATATGCTCCAATGAGCATGACAGAGCAGGAATCATTGGAAAATAGTCTTTCATTTTACAATCTTATGGACAAAAGAAGAAGCGTCCGAGAGTTTTCGAATAAGCCAGTATCCAAAAAGATAATTGAAAATATAATCCTAACAGCCTCATCGGCTCCATCAGGAGCGCATAAACAACCGTGGACATTTTGTGTCATTTCTAATAGTGAATTAAAAAGCAAAATTCGGCAATTAGCAGAAAACGAAGAAAAAATTAGTTACAGTGGAAGAATGAGTGATTCTTGGATTCGAGATCTTGAACCGCTAGGAACAACTTGGGTTAAAGAGTTTATTGATGTTGCTCCATGGATAATTGTAGTGATGAAAAAATCGTATGATTTTGATGGAAATGGTGAAAAATTAAACAATTACTATGTAAATGAAAGTGTTGGTATTGCATCAGGATTTTTAATTGCTGCAATTCATAATGCTGGATTGGTTACATTAACGCATACACCAAGCCCCATGAATTTCTTAATAGAAGCATTAAAAAGACCATCCAATGAACGACCGTACCTATTGCTCCCAGTGGGATACCCAAGCGAAGTTGCGGTTGTTCCAGATTTAAAAAGAAAGGATTTGTCTGAGGTGGTTTCCTATTATGAATAAGTTCTTAATAAAGTATTACTTATAACTTTAATCGAAAGAATTTTGTTGAATACACTAAATGTATTTTATTTGCATTCGGATTTAAATAATAAAAAGAAAAATCATGTCAGATATTAAATCAAGAGTTATCTCAATTATCGTAGATAAATTGGGTGTAGATGAAGGAGAAGTTACTCCAGAAGCAAGTTTTACAAATGACCTAGGAGCAGACTCTTTGGACACTGTAGAATTAATAATGGAATTCGAAAAGGAATTCAATATTGCTATTCCAGACGATCAAGCAGAAAAGATCGCGACAGTGGGTGATGCTATCACTTATATTGGAGAAAACAAATAAATTAAATCTTTCTTTTTTAACTTCTATAAGGCATTATGGAAAAGAAGCGTGTTGTTGTAACGGGTATGGGAGCGTTGACTCCGATTGGTAATACTCTTGATGAGTATTGGAACAATCTTATTAATGGGGTAAGTGGTGCTGCACCTATCCAGCAATTTGATGCTTCTAAGTTTAAAACACAGTTTGCCTGTGAAGTTAAAGGGTTTGATGTTGAAAGTATTATGCATAGAAAAGAGGCTAGGAAACTAGACCTCTTTTCTCAATATGCTGTTGCTACTGCAACTGAAGCCATGGAAGATTCTGGACTTGACCTTGAAAAAGTAAACTTGGACAGAGTAGGAGTTATTTGGGGGTCTGGTATTGGAGGTTTAAAAACTTTCCAAGAAGAGTGCTTCAATTTTAAAGACGGTGATGGAACCCCAAGGTTTAACCCTTTCTTTATTCCTAAAATGATTGTAGATATTGCTGCAGGGCATATATCTATTAAATATGGTCTTAGAGGGCCAAATTATGTTACCGTTTCTGCTTGTGCATCTGCTACAAATGCGATGATTGATTGCTTAATGCAATTGCAATTAGGTAAAGTTGATGTAATGGTAACAGGAGGTTCTGAAGCTGCAGTGAATATTGCAGGTATTGGAGGCTTCAATGCATTACAAGCACTTTCAAAAAGAAATGATTCACCAGAAACGGCTTCTAGACCATTCGACGCAACACGTGATGGATTTGTTTTAGGAGAAGGGTCTGGAGCATTAATTTTTGAAGAATTGGAACATGCAAAAGCGCGTGGAGCAAAAATTTATGCTGAAGTTATTGGTGGGGGAATGACCGCTGATGCGCATCATATTACCGCACCACATCCAGATGGAATTGGCGCTTCAAGTGTTATGAAATTAGCTTTAGAAGACGCAGGCCTCGAACCAAGTGCTGTGGACTATGTGAATGTACATGGAACTTCTACACCATTAGGAGATATAGCTGAAACAAAAGCAATTAAAGAGGTATTTGGTGATCATGCATACAACCTAAATATTAGCTCGACAAAATCAATGACGGGTCATTTATTGGGAGCTGCAGGAGCTATTGAAGCTATTGCTTGTGTTAAGTCTGTTCAAGAAGACATTGTGCCACCAACAATTAACTTCGAACACGAAGACGAAAACATTGATTACAACTTAAACTTTACTTTTCACAAAGCTGAGAAAAGAACAGTTGATGTTGCATTAAGTAATACGTTTGGTTTCGGAGGGCACAATACATCGGTTATTGTAAGAAAATACGTTGACTAATAGTTTTTAAGTTTGCTGTTTAACCGAAAATCACAAGCTACACATTCTCAATTACAGTTATTTATTCGCCAAAATTTTGGGTTTAAACCTAGAAATTTGGACATATACGCTCAGGCATTCAGTCATAAGTCTGTTGCAAAAAAAAATGCTGCAGGACTAAAACTGAGTAATGAGCGCTTAGAGTTTTTGGGGGATTCCGTAATCTCCACTATTGTTTCGGAATATCTATTCGAAAAATTTCCCAATAAAGATGAGGGATATCTCACACAAATGCGGTCTAAAATCGTTAGTAGAAAAAGTTTAAATTCGTTAGGAGAACAAATTGGACTAGAACCATTTGTGAAATATTTAAAAGGAAATTTCCCCTACAAATCTTTGTTGGGAAATGTTTTTGAAGCTCTTTTTGGCGCGATTTATCTGGATAAAGGGTATAAAAAAGCAAAAGAGATTTTCATAAAAAAGATTCTTGATCAGTATATTGATTTAGAAAATCTTGAAGCTAATATCATTGATTATAAAAGCCAATTACTAATTCATTGCCAAAAAAATAAACTGGACTTGGAGTTTAGGATAATCAATGAGGACAATATCAATGGAGCTATACATTTTACAATGGGAGCCTATATTAATACCGAGTTAAAAGGGGAGTCTACAGCTCTTTCAAAGAGAAGCGCAGAACAATCTGCAGCTGAGATTGTTTTTCAAAAAATTATTTAGTCGTTTTTAAAAACCCGACTTCTTTTTTATCTAAAATTCTCCATTTACCACGAGTCACTTTTCCTTTTTTTAACCCAGCAAATTCTATTCTGTCTAGTTTAACAACGTCGTAGTTTAATTTTTCGAACATCCTTCTTACAATTCTATTTTTCCCAGAATGTATTGAAATCAGGACGATTGTTTTTTGACCTGGAGCACCGTTATACTCTGCACTGTCAAATGCAGTTACTCCATCTTCTAATTCAAGCCCTTCCGTTAATTTTTCCAAATCCTCCTCTTCAACAGGCTTGTCTAAAACAGCTTCGTATATTTTTTTCACTTCAAAACTGGGGTGAGTAAGTCTTTTTGTAAGTTCTCCATCATTAGTAAACAAAAGTAGTCCAGTTGTGTTTCTGTCTAAACGACCAACAGGATATACTCTTTCGGAGCAAGCACCTTCAATTAATTCCATTACTGTCTTGCGGTCGTGTGTGTCAGATACAGTAGTGATATAATTTTTTGGCTTATTAAGTAAGATGTATTTAAAGCGTTCCTTTTTTAGTCTTTTTCCAAGATAACGAACGTCGTCTGCGTCACTAACTTTATGACCCATTTCAGTAATGGTATTGCCATTAACCGTTATGTCACCTTTTTCGATAAGCTTATCTGCTTCTCTTCGAGAGCAAACGCCTGCATTAGCAATGTATTTGTTTAAACGAATGTTTTCGGTTACTTCTTTACTAATTTCAGGTTTATTTGAATTAGATTTTGGTTTGCTTTTGTAATTTCTATCTTTCTTATTTCCCATTTCTATATCTGCTCTATTGGGCAAATATCGGAAAGATTAACCAAAGGATTATAAAGTTGGGTAAAAAGCGTCTTCAATATGATCTATTTCGTAATTGTTGCCGATTAATATTATGGAAATTATATCAAATCGAGCCTCGTAATCATGGTTATTTCTTACGATATATTCTTGCGCAGCATTTATTATCATCTTTTGCTGTTTGCTCGATACAAAACTTTCAGGACTTCCATAATCAGATGTGCTTCTCGTTTTTACTTCCACAAAAACAATAAAGTCGCCTTTTTGAGCAATAATATCGATTTCACCTTTTAAATACCACCAATTTTTTTCGTAGATATTGTAACTATTTTTAAGCAAGTAGCTTTCCGCAATTTTTTCACCCTTTTTACCTAAAATGTGTTTTTCTTCCATTTTCTTTTGGTATGATACTTGGTTAGAGCAGATTAATTATAATTATTGATATAAATTTTTATATCTTAGTCGAACTTAAAAAGAAAATCACAATCATGAAAAATAATTTACGAAAAATTAGTCTTTCTATTTTTGCCACAGTTATGTTGGCTACTGCTTCATTAGCACAATTTGAAGGGGAAATTAAATTTGAAAAGACAGTTGGGAAAATCCACGTTATGTATAAGTACTTTGTAAAAGGTAATGATATTAGAATTGAAGAAGTAGGTGAGGATGGTACAATTGACGGTGTTCAATTGATGGATTTGAAAGAAAAGAAAGTATATGCTTTGAGTCCTGAAAGAAAATTATACATGGAAGCTCCAAACAGAAGACCTGTTTCTTCATTGGATGTAGACGTTAAGAAGACAGGAAAAACAAAAGAAATTTTAGGAGAAAAATGTTTTGAGGTTATTGTTACCAATAAGGCACAAGATAGAAAGATTGTTTATTGGATTACAAAAGGCGATTATAATTTCTTCATTCCAATGCTAAAAACATTAAATAGAAAAGAGCGTCAAGCAATGTTCTTTTTAGAAATTGCAGGAATGGAAAATCACTTTCCAATGGTAAGTACTGAATACATTCTTTCTACAGGAGATGTAGTTTCAACATTGAAAACTAAAAAAGTAGAAAGTAGAGTAATCAAAGCAGCTACATTTGCAATCCCAGAAGGATATACAAAATTCGAAAGATAATATCGAAACAATACATTTTAAAGAAAGGTCGTTCAATTAGAACGGCCTTTTTTATTGCTCAAAAGTTACATTGGTTTCAGCAATAATCAACTTAGCTTCTTTGTTAAAAATTAAGGTTCTATTATCTTCTAAATGACCGCAAGGGAAATCAAAACAAACGGGGTAATTATATCCCTCTACAGCTTCCTTTATTATTTCGATAGCGGTTTTTCCAAAAGGAGTATCATTGTCATTCATGTCTGTCATTCCACCTACAATTAGGCCTGCAAGGTTGTCTAGTTTTCCTGAAAGTTTAAGGTTCCACATCATTCTATCAATATGATAAAGGTATTCATCTAAGTCCTCTATGAATAGAATGGCGCCAGCAGTATCTATGTCATACTTTGTTCCTGCTAAGCTGTAAAGCATAGAGAGATTACCTCCTACCATTTTTCCTGAAGCTATTCCTGTTCTATTTAAGGGGTGAGTAGCTGTATTAATAGAATATTTTTCTCCAAATAAAGCTTTTCGGAATGTTTCTAAAGCCTCAGTTGTGTTCGTATTAAAATTAACAGGCATTGTTGAATGCAAAGAACTCATATTACATTCCGTATTAATATAATTATGTAGCGCTGTAACATCACTATATCCACAGATCCATTTGGGGTTTTTAGTAAGGTTTGAAAAATCGACTTTATCTAATATCCTGACGGTTCCATACCCTCCCCGAAAGCAGGTTATTGCCTTAATGGAGTTGTCGTCTATAGCATCTTGTAAATCACTTGCTCTTTGCGCATCCGTTCCGCAAAATTGATTGCTTTCAGCTCTTAAATTATTCCCTTCAACAACTTCTAATCCCCAACTATTAAATACATTTTTTACATGCTGCAATTTCTCTACATCAATTTTACGGGCTGTGGAAATTAGCGCAATTTTATCTCCTTTTTTTAGGTTGTTTGGAAGGATTAAATTTTTCATGTATCGAATATATTATTTCAAGAGGCAAAAAACTATCTTTGCCTTCGCAATTTTACAAATCTAAATTGTGCACAAGTAGATTATTACATGAAGAACCCAAAAAGATATACTGTTACTGCTGCCCTTCCTTACGCAAATGGACCCTTGCATTTAGGTCATTTGGCAGGAGTTTATATTCCTTCGGATATATATGCTCGATTTTTACGATCTAATAACAAGGATGTAGCATTTGTTTGTGGTTCTGATGAGCATGGTGCTGCCATTACTTTACGCGCAAAAAAAGAAGGAACAACTCCTCAGGCAATTGTAGATCAATATCATGCAATTAATAAAGATGTCTTTAAACAATTAGGAGTAAGTTTTGATATTTACCATAGAACATCTTCGGATTTACATAAAAAAACGGCTTCTGATTATTTTAAATTATTGGAAGAACGAGGAGAATTCACTAAAAAGACGACGCAACAATATTACGACGAAGAATACAACCAATTTTTAGCAGATAGATATATTACCGGTGACTGTCCTAAGTGTCAAAATCCTGGTGCCTATGGCGATCAATGCGAAAAATGTGGTTCGGATTTAAGTCCTTTAGATTTAATTAATCCTGTTTCTACATTAAGTGGAAATTCCCCAACTTTGAAAGAAACATCGCATTGGTATTTGCCAATGGACAAGCATGAAGATTGGGTAAAAGATTGGATTAAAAATGGAAATTTGGACGGGGTTCAAGTGCACAATCCGAAGGAATGGCGAAACCAAGTGGTTGGTCAGTGTATGAGTTGGATAGACTCTGGATTAAGACCTAGAGCGATGACGCGTGATTTAGACTGGGGTGTAAGGGTTCCGGTTGATGGAGGAGAGGGTAAAGTATTGTATGTATGGTTTGATGCTCCCATTGGTTATATTTCCGCAACCAAGCAATGGGCAGAAGACACTGGTAAAAATTGGGAAGATTATTGGAAGTCGGATGAGACTAAGTTGGTTCATTTTTTAGCGAAAGACAATATTGTCTTTCATTGTATAATATTCCCAATTATTTTAAAATTATTAGGAGATCACATATTACCTGATAATGTTCCAGCAAATGAGTTTTTAAACCTGGAAGGGAAAAAATTAAGCACTTCAAGAAACTGGGCTGTATGGGGGCATGAATATTTAGAAGATTTTCCTAACCAGGAAGATGTACTTCGTTATGTGCTTACTTCAATAGCTCCAGAAAATAAAGACAGTGATTTTTCATGGAAAGATTTTCAAGCGAGAAATAACAACGAATTGGTTGCGATATATGGAAATTTTGTAAATCGAAGTTTAGTATTGACGCACAAATATTATAATGGAGCTGTTCCAGAAAGAGGAGAGCTAAGCGATTACGATAAAGAAGTATTGGCTGAGTTAAAAGCTATTCCAGCAAAAGTATCGAAAGCTATTGAAGCTTATCGATTTAGAGAAGCCCAAGCAGAGGCCATGAACCTAGCTCGTTTAGGGAATAAGTACTTAGCTGACACAGAGCCTTGGAAATTGATTAAAACAGACGAAGAGCGTGTTAAAACGATTATGAATATCGCTCTTCAGATAACAGCAAACCTTACAATTGTATTTGAACCTTTTTTACCCTTTACAAGCACAAAATTGACAGACATGTTAGGTGTTGAGTTGTTGAAATGGGAAGCAGCTGGACGTGAAGATTTATTGCCAGTTGGTCATGTTATCAATAAAGCGGAATTACTTTTCGGTAAAATTGATGACGATAAAATTGATGAACAAATTTCGAAATTAGAAACGGCAACACAAGCAAATAGTAAATTTCCACCTATGAAAGATGAAGTAACATTTGATGATTTCACAAAAATGGATATCCGAGTAGGAGAAATCATGACAGCCGAGAAGGTTGAAAAAGCGGATAAATTATTAAAGTTAACAGTTAATACAGGATTGGATACGCGTACCGTTGTTTCTGGAATCGCTGAGCATTATTCTCCAGAAGAAGTTGTAGGTCAGAAAGTATCAATCTTAATGAATTTAGCTCCTCGAAAAATTAGAGGTGTAGAATCTCAAGGTATGATATTAATGGCGGAGGATACTGAAGGTAAGCTATCCTTTGTATCACCTACCAAAGAAATGGAAGCTGGGGGCGAGGTACGGTAATTTTTATTGTTCTATAAACGATATTTTACAATTCCCCGAACAGCCATTAAATCTTTTAGATTATTATTTATTAGCGTAAGTGTTTCTGCTTTCCTTTTATTAAATTTTCCTGCTGTAATACCAGCTACCTTACTTTTTCTATATTCGGAAATATGCTTGAAAAAGACTGGATGGACAACCATTTCATAAGAGTGATTTCCAATTTTATCCAATATATTAAGCATAATCTTTTTTTGTTCGCTTTCTTTTTTTGTTTGGTTATAAAAGTGTTCAATAAAAAAATCGGTTGAGGAAAGACCTGCTTTTTTACTCGCCAGGAAACAGGGTTTAACACCTTCTTTTATCCAATGCCATGTTTTATGGCCATTGTCTACCAGCAATAGTTTACTTATATGGTTTTGTGGAAACATTTCTTGTTTAGGATCTCTTTTCCAAATAGGCATACTTTTATCCAGTCCTAATAAGCTAGGACACCGCATAGGGATTGCTCTATCTTTACAGAATTTACTAAAGAAAGAATATATTTTAGCCGTTGAGTGGAAGATTCCAATATGAGAGCTAATATGCTGAGGAGGGTGTCCAGTTATTTCTACAAATTTATCATATTGAGCAATCATTTCATTTTCGAGGCTTTTTAAATGTTTACTTTCCAAAGTGTCTAGAATAGGTATAATTTCTAGAGCTGAATTACATTTAAAAATCAAGCGATTAATCTTGTTAATTTTTTTCTTCTTAGCGATTATCTTTAGATAGTCATCATTATGACGATATAAAGGAGAGCCACAAGTCAAAGACAGGTGTAGTCCTAATTTCAGTTCCCCAGAATCAAATTTCGACTTATATTCAGAGATTAGTCTCCGAATTCTCCATTTGGAAGAGTGATATGCAACTATTACATCGACACAGTCTATTACACCTGCATCAATACACATTTTAATTCCATTATCTATAACTGAATGAACACCAAAATCATCAGCAGTTATGAGTAATTCTTTAGCCACGGAAAGTCCATTTAAATAGTTTAACAAATACAAGTTACATTTATTACAAGATATTCTGAAAAAACAAAGTCATAAAATTGCTTTAAACAAAAAAGCAGCCAAATAGTTAAATAATAATTAACCTTAAAAAACGTTAATTAAATACCCTCCTTTATAATTTTAAGTAACTTGAGAATATGAAATTAGCTTTTGTATCAATATTCTTGTCTTGTTTTTTTGCGTTTTGCGCGAAGAATCCTCCTTTATCTGTAAACGGAGAAATAGTTCGTACAGAAGAAAACATTAAAATCATTAAACTTTGGGGCTCTCACGAAGAAAGAGGCTTTGCTTATGGTTATCTAATAGGCGATGATATTCTTAAAGTGCACAATCAATACATAAAACCTCTATTTCGCGGTTTATATAAGGATGCTAAAGTATTGTTGCAAGACTCATCTTCGTTTAAAATCCCCAATCAATACATTGTTGAAGCAAAAGGAATTGTTGCCGGAATGAAAGCAAAAGGGATTGAGATGGATGGGTTCGATGAATGGGATTTATTACTGAGCAACTCCTTTTTAGATGTGATGGGCTTTGCTTATACTTTGTCGCAAGGTAAACATGGTTGTTCTAGTTTGATTAGTTGGGGTGAAGCTACAAAAGGGACTGATTTAGATGGTCAAGCTGTAATTTCTCGTCATGTAGACTGGAGTGCAGATGGAGCTCTTATTAAAAACAACGTTGTGGTAATTCATATCCCTTCTGAAAAGAATGAGCAGCCTTGGGCAATGATTGGATTTTCTGGGCAAATGAGTGCTTTATCTGGAGTTAATCAAAATGGAGTAGGGGCATTTCAACACATGGTATTTACGAGTTCATCTTCATCAGCACTTTTTCAGGGCTATGAACCAATTTGGTTTTCATTAAGAAAGGGAATTGAAACAAAGGACCATAACCAAGATGGAACAGATGATATAAACGATATTAAATCTGTAATTGAATCGAATAAAAATGGCTATGCAGATAGTTTTATTGTTTCTGTGATAGGTAATTCTCAGGAAGATAATTCTGCTGCAATGATAGCAGAGATTGACCCGAAAAAGCCCTATTATTCTTTTCGTGGAAATGAGTATGCGGATTCAATTCCTGGAGATAATTTGTATACTGCCAACAGTGAATTTAAAAGAAAAGCTAAAAATGTTTATTGTAGTCGCTATGAAACTACTATTGGCGCAATAGGTAATGGAAAAAATATCGATCCAGAAGCAAATTGGAATTTAATGAGGGATCATTCAAATTGTGCCGAATTAGGTTTTGACAATGTTCAGTTTATGCAATTTGTTCCGAGTGAACTACAGTTGAAATTAGCAGTTTATAAAAACGGCAAACATGCTTACTTAAACGAACCATTAGAAATCGATTTGAGACTCTTATTTGAATATTAAAGCCTATCGAATTACAACAACTTTTTCGGATTTAACAAGCTGGTCATTTTGAATAATTTGAATAAAATAAGTACCTGTAGCAAATTGACTACAATCAATTAATTCTTTATCAGAATAAATATTTTTAGATAAAATTATCTCTCCTATTTGGTTAATGATTTGCACTTTTGAATTAGCGACCCCTTCTAAAGTGATTTCATTAACTGCTGGATTTGGAAAGATTGAAATTGCTTTACTTTCCTCATTTACCCCAACACCACTAACAATCGCCGTTCGATATGTTACTCCGCCAGTATAACTATTTTGATATACGAAATGAAACACCCCATCTGCATAAATAACATCTGGGTTTGATTGACTGCCTAAAGATTGTGCGTTGAGTAGTGTTACAGAATCCAACTTTGAGTCTCCATCAAAAGTATAAGCAAAGAAACATTCATAAGCTTGCGAACCAGATATGTATTCTTGGTAAACAACCCCAATTGTGTTCCCTTCTCCTGCTATTCTAGGGTAATTTTGACCCCCTTGCTGAGTACCAGGCATTTCCCAATTGGTAGTACTCACCGCATTAGATTTGTCGACTGTTGTTATCATGGCAGTTGAGGTTCCTGATACTCCAGTCATCCAAACCATGTAAAAGTTATTATTTATAAATGCTCCATGTGCTCCACTTGATGGACATGCGCTAATAATCCATCCGGCATCATCTACATCTGCTCCAATTGGAAAAGTTGCCCCTTCATCTGCAGAGAAAGTTGCCCACATATCTCTTAAATCTGAATCATTATTTCTAAATAAAAGTGCTTGATTTGAACCATCTAAAATAATTTCTGATGGACAGCAGTCACATACTTCTGTTCCAGATAAAGCTTCGCTTGCATTTACTGGGGACAACCAAGAAGTCCCTCCATTTTGAGAATTTGCAACAACATAGCGTGGGTTTAACCATCCATTATCATGTGCCATATAACTAACTGCCATATTTCCACTTGCATTTGACCCTATTGAAGGAAACCTGCTAAGACCATCATTTCCACTTACATTTACTGTGTCTCCGTAAGTAATTCCAGCATCAATTGAAGTTATGGTATAAATATCAAACCCTGCATTTAAATCGGCTTCAAAAACAATAGATATAGTATCTCCGATTGCAGCAATATCTGGTCCTGTCCAACTCGCAGTATATGGATCCATTCCAGATGGGTTTACTTCAATTGGAGTAGAAAAAGTCCCTCCATCTAACCGAGAAACATATACAGGTTGAGAACCCGTTCCGCCTCCCCAGACAACTACTGGGACGTTATTTGTTGTTAGTGCAATTCTTGGGCGTAAGTTTCCAAATCCACTAGCAACTTCTGTTTCCGGAGACCAAAACAACTCTTGAGAAAAGCTATAACTAGCTATAAATAATGCGATTAAAGTAAAAGATGTTTTCATTATAAAAGGGTTGATTGTTACAACAAATATAACAAATACAAAGTAGGAAGATTTGCAATGATTATAACAGGTGATTATCTTTGCAACATTCCTTGCATAGTTCAACTGGATAGAATAGCCGCCTCCTAAGCGGTAGATCTGGGTTCGAGTCCCGGTGCGAGGACACAATTCAAGTCTATTTTACAACTAGCTTTGTTAATACATCGTAACCAGTTAGTTTACCTTTTTTGTTGTAAGATTCTGAGCGAACAATTCCCACATTCTCTGCATACCATTCTTTCGAAGTAGCTTCAATTTTCACAACCATTTTGAAAATAGTCATCCCACTTGAGCCAACTTTTACTGTAAGGTTTCCATCTTTGAGTATTGTTCCAGCTTCGGCATCCATTGAAGGGACTTCGAATTCAGAGGCGTCAACATCTACGTCCATGTCTTTATAAGCTTCCATTGCTTCTCCATCAATCATAAAAGACATGTCAAATTCAAACTTACCATCAACACATTTAGCGTTGTATTCATTTACGTAGGTTTGTTCCCCTTTTTTGTCATGAGTAGTTGCCCTGATAGAAAATACAGATTCGTTATCGGTTATAACAACATCTAACAATTCATACGAAACTGTGCCAGTAACTTTGTCTTTAGGAGAGTAACTTGTAATCTCCCAAGTTGTCCCTTTTGTTACAGGAACGTACGGTTTACAGTTAGATTGACTGTAACCAACAGAATAAACAAATAGTAAAAGGGCGCCTAAGAGAGTTTTCATTATAAATGTTTTTACAAATGTAAATAAAACATTGATAGACAGCGATTTGAAAAAGAAATTATTTCCTAAGCCTTTTTCAAAATATAGGTTCTAATAATTCCGCTTTCAACTTTTGTAAAGAATGCTTTGTCTAGATCATATTGCCCATAATTACACATAAAATTTATAACTGACATAGGGCTTCTTAATGGAGCTGCTTGTCCATCTTCATCTAAAAAAACATGTGCTTTATTCCGATCTCCAAATTTTAATGCTTTACCATAATCTACAATAAATCTTTGCCCTGGACCTGGAGCGGTAACCGTTATTTCGATGTAGTCTGCATCAATGTCTGATAAATCATCACCATCTATGCTTTGCGAAAAGCTATAGTTTGACACCAATAAAAAAAAAGTAAATACAAATGTTTTCATAGTTTTATTAATTTTTAGAAAGATACTGATTTTAGGAATACCTCTGTCAGAAACCTGATTGAGGATTAATTGGTTATATTTTTACACCAATTACGCATACATCATCAACTAAGCGAAGCGTTCTCGATGACGTATCAAATAAAAGTGAGGATTATATCCTCACGCCAATAACACATACGTCATCAATCTGTTCTAGGTCTCCTCTCCATGCTTCAAAGGCATCATCAATGATCTTCTTTTGCTCTTCCATGGACTTGTCTTGAATGGAGATTAAAAGCTCTTTAAAAGCCTTTGATTTAAATTTCTTTCCTTTATCTCCACCGAATTGGTCGACATAGCCATCCGAGAAAATATATATAGCATCACCTTTTTCCAAATTGAATGTGTGCGTTGTATAATTTGATTGTTTGTCAAACTTACCAATAGGTTGTTTGTTTGCTTTTGTTTCTAAAACTTTTCCATTCTGCCTGCCGTCAGGCGAGGTTCTAATTATCCAAAGAGGATTATGAGCTCCAGCATATTGCAGCACAGCTGCTGTTCTTTGTTCCTGGTTTTCTGTTCCTTGTTTTTCTTCTGTCGCCTTATCTTTATTTAACGAAGAACTAGGAGCGGGGAACGATAAACTACACAAAGCTATGTCCATCCCATCTTTTACTTCGTCTTCTGATTTTTGAAATTCTGCAATTACAATTTCTCTCGTCTTGTCTAAAATTTTACCAGGGTCGGTTAGGCCATGCTCGCGAACACTTCTGTTTAAGCCATTATTACATATCACACTTACCATGGCTCCTGGCACACCATGCCCTGTGCAATCCGCTGCAGCAAATAAAACTTTTCCGTTTTTATGTTCCATCCAATAAAAATCACCTGCTACAATGTCTTTTGGCTTGTAGAGGATAAAGCTTTCTTGAAGGTATTCCTTTACTAGTTTTGAAGAAGGCAATATAGCTGATTGAATTCGTTTTGCATAGTTGATTGAATCCATTATTTCTTGGTTCTTTTCTTCCAGTTGGTCATGAGCTTCTTCGATAACAACCTTTTGTTTACGTGTGATATTTAGTCGATTGAAAATAAATGCGCCAAACAAAAGGGCTAATCCCAAACCTCCATACAAAAAGTATGATTGTTGCCGCTGCCGTGCGTTTTCTGCTTGCTCTACATATAACAAGGCGTCCTGAACCTTTGTAGCTTCTAGGGCTTTAATGCTGTCCTCAGCAGCTTGTTTTTCATATTTATATTTATACTCCTGTTTCATTGATGCTTTTACGTTTTCTTCACTAGCGATACTATCTTTTATTTCTGTAAAAAGTTCATGCATAGCCAATGCAGTAGTATTGTCATTTTCTTCCTTCGCTATCTCGTATAATAATGATGCGGCCGTTTTGATTTCTCTTAAATACCCAACTTCTTGAGCTAACTTCATCGATAGAATTCCATTCAATTTTGCACTTTTCAGCAAATCTTTTTGCCCATTTTCTTTGTATTGATCGCGTTCTACACTACCGATATTGTAGTAACAAAGAGCCATTCCTTTTTTGTCCCCAAACTCAGAATATATCTTTAGTGCTTCATTGTAGAAATTGAGGGCCGTTTCAATTTCACCTGTACGACTGTATACATTAGCAATGTTGTTATAGGAATATGCCAAACCTGATTTATCTCCAATTTCTTTTCGAATTTTTAAGCTTTTATTGAATTGTTCTAAAGCCAAATCATGTTCGTTTAAATTGAATCGAACATGTCCAATGTTGTTAAGGGAAATTGCCATGCCTGGTTTGTCTTTAATCTCTTCTCTTAGTACTAAACTTTTCTCATAATAATTTAGTGCGTTCAAATAATCTCCTTGTACGTCATGGATTCCCCCCATATTGTTATAGGTATTTGCAATTCCTGCTTTATCTTCAAATTCTTCATAGATTTTGAGACATTTATTAAAATAAGTCAACGCCAAAGGAATGTTTCCTTGTCCATTATATATATACCCTATGTTGTTATATCCATTAGCTAAAGCTCGCTTATCACCAAGTTCTTCTTTAATAGTTATACTCTTTTTATAGAAAGCTAGAGCCATGGTAATATCACCAAGTCCTTCATGTATATAGCCAAGATTATTGTAGGAAGATCCGAGGGAAATATTTAAACTATGCAAAACTTTTGGAGATGGGTTGTTTCCTATAGCCGATTTGATAAAATCGTGTTGAAAAAATTGATATTTAGCCCAATCTTCATGCATCATATAGCTACAGATTCCATCCAGCGATTTTATTTTACTAGTATCACTTTTCGCAGCATGAAAACTCTTCAAACAGCTATCGATCAGTTCCTTGTCGGTTTCTCCTAGGGTGCTTAAGTCAAGACTATCTACTAAGTAGAAATCTACTGGGGCATAAGTTTGTGAAAACCCCTGTATGGTACTTAGGAATAGAAATATGGTTATCAATGTTTTCAACGGAATCAAATATAGAGATTTAATATCAATATATCGTGAGACGGAGGCTCACGATGCAGGTCTTGTTTAATTAACCGGAAAGGTTTTATTATTGAATAAAACTGACAACAAGTAAAGCGAGCTTTTTTGAAGGGTCATTGCAGGATGTTTTGTATCTTTATAACCTATAAAATTAGGTTATGAGTGATGCTATAAAAGAAAACCCATTAAAGGAGTTGTTAGGCGTATGGGAAGGTGATAAAGGAGTGGATTTGGCTCCTAAACCAGATGAAGATGAGAACAACCCTTATTATGAAACGCTAACGTTTGAGGCTGTTGACATTGATATTGAAAATGCTGAAGAACAGGAATTAAGGGCCATTAGGTATAACCAAATAGTCAGAGAAAAAGCAAATGATAAAGTTTCCCATGACGAAACAGGGTTTTGGATTTGGGATAATGAAAAGAACACCATCATGTGTGCCTTTTCAATTCCAAGAGGTGTTAGTTTATTGTGTGGTGGTGGATTCGAAAAATTGCACAAGGGAGAAACTGTTTTCAAGGTTTCTGCCGAATTAAATCACTCCAATTGGGGAATTGTTCAATCACCTTTCATGTTGCAAAAAGCGAAAACAACCAGCTTTAAACGAGAAGTCAAAGTCGTAAATAATACACTTTCCTATTCTCAAGAAACGGTGGTTGAGATTTATGGAAAAGAATTCAATCACAAGGACAGTAACACACTAACAAAGGTTGGATAGTTCTGTGTCTAATGCCTTAAAATTCTGCTTCCAACCTCTATCTTAATTAAAATTTGTATCCAAAACTAATACCTGGTATTGGCCAAAAATATCCCTGAGGAATTTGTATTAGAGGGTTAAAAGTGAAGATGAATAAGAAGCCATTATATCCCTCAAATCGATAGCCAATTACAGGATACAAATTAACATATGATTCCGTTTCGTGCAACTTGCTGGCGAACTTAAAACGTGCTAAGTCAAAAAACGTGATTAGGGTTCCCGCCCCGAATTCAAATTTTGAGCGTTTTCCCCCTATTAATTTAGAATATTGAGTGTGAAACGAAAGGTATGGTAAATTCTCATGGTTACTTTCTAATCCATATTCCTGAACTTCTTCTGGAGTAAAATTTGTTTCATGGTGGTTCCAACCAAATCCAAATGAAGCCCTATTTGATGAATGCCAAGCTCTTTCATAATTTAATGAAAAATAACCTCTTCCTGCAACCTCAATGTACAGTGCGTTTTTTCTTTCTATACTATCGTTGCTGTTTAACTCTTGTGCTAAACAAATTCCAGAAGTGACAATACACAACACTAAAGAAATAATTGATTTCATGAAACCAAGTTACATGATTCTGGAATCAAATAATATGATATAACTCAACAAAAAAACCCTGTACATTGAAGTTGAAGGATATGAAGAATCTGCCGATTACGGTTTAGGTTGTGGCATTCCAACTGAATTCGCCAAAATTCAAAAAGGACAAACAGTTCTTGATTTGGGCTCGGGGGCAGGGAATGACGCATTTGTTGCTCTAAGAATCGTGGGAGAAACGGGAAGGGTTATAGGTGTAGATATGACTGAGGCTATGATTGAAAAAGCCAATGAAAACAAGAGCAAATTAGGTTTTGATAACGTTGATTTCTTACTTGGAGAAATAGAAAACCTTCCTATCAAAAATGCAACGGTCAATGTGGCAGTGAGTAATTGTGTAATGAATCTGGTTCCAAACAAATTAAAAGCCTATGAAGAAGTTTACAGAGTACTTACTAAAGATGGATATTTTAGTATTTCCGATATAGTTATGAATGGTGAATTGCCTTCAGGTATTAGAAATGCAGCAGAGATGTATGCAGGTTGTATTTCTGGAGCCTTAGGAAGGGAAGAGTACATCAGTACAATTTCTGAAGCTGGGTTTAAAAACATTGAAGTAGTTAAAGAACGAGAGATTGTTTTACCTGATGCCCTTCTCCTTCAGTACATTTCACAGCCTGAATTAGAGGAATATCGAAAAAGCAAGAGTGCTATTCTAAGCATAACCATATTGGCAGAAAAATAATTATTAATCTCAAAATTTATAGAAATGAAAACAATAGCAATAAGTGCAGGAACCGTACTGCTTCTATCATTCTGTAGTTGTTCAACTACAGAAGAATTAACTGCTCAGAACAATTTAAAATGTAAAACAGAATGTTGTAATGTACAATCAACCTGTTGTCCTGAATAGAAACTTGTCGAACCTAAACCCCCATAACTGTAGTGTTAAGGGGGTTTTTATTTTAAATGTATAGGAGGTGATTGTATTGTCGAACCAAATTAATGAGAACAATCACAATCTTTAATAATCAATTAATTTAGAAATTTAAACTTGTACTTTTGTTCACATATACAGCTTCAATGGAAAAGGAAAAAAGTATTGGGTTTTTTGAAAAATATCTAACCCTTTGGGTATTTGCCTGTATGGTAATTGGGGTACTTTTATCTCAATTTCTTCCAAATGTAAGTCATGCATTAAACGAATGGAAAATTGGTGAAGTTTCAATTCCAATTGGAATTTGCCTTTTTTTAATGATGTACCCTGCCTTACTTAATTTTCAATTGAAGGAGGTAAAAAAACTTGTAAAAGCCCCTAAGCCGATACTAATTACATTGTTTTCAAATTGGATAATAGCACCAATCGTAACCGTTATACTTGCGAATTATTTTCTCGAAGGCAACGACCAACTTATTGTAGCTTTAATTCTTCTTGGCTCCAGTCCATGTACTGCAATGGTTATAGTATGGGGTGATTTAGCAAAAGGAAATCAAGAACAAAATGTAATTACCACCAGCATAAACACAATAACCATCATGTTTCTATATGCTCCCGTAGTTGTCATATTAACAGGAATTCAAGGAATTACAATTGACAGGTGGGAACTTTTTATTTCAGTCTTAGTTTTTATTGGGTTTCCTTTAGTTGCAGGTTTCTTTTCAAAAAAAATAATTACTAAAAGAAAAGGAGAGAACTGGTTTGAGAATACATTTAGACCTATAGTTGGTAAAATTTCCATAATAGCATTACTAACCACCCTAATTGTTTTATTCGCACTAAATGGAGATGTATTGCTTCAAAATCCTAAAGAAATGTTGCTGGTATCGACTCCTCTATTAATTGGGTTTGCGATTGTTGTTGGTTTAAATATTTTAATCACAAAAATATTTCGATTAAAATATAAGGAGGCTATAATATCCGTTATTATTGGCTCTTCAAGTCATTTTGAAATAGCAATTGCAACAGCAATAGCCTTATATGGATTGGGGTCACAAGCTGCTTTAGGCACGACTATGGGACTCTTTTGGGAAGTTCCAATAATGTTAGGCTTGGTCTATTTAGGCAAATATCTTGGGCGAAAAGGCTTTTGGAAATAATATTAGCAAATGCTTAAACACGAACTCCTATTACGCACACATCATCAATCTGTTCTAAGCTTCCTCTCCAAGCTTCAAATGTATCGTCAATAATTACTTTTTGCTCCTCTATGAGTTTTGTTATATTCTTGGTTCAGTCTTTTTATATAGTGAAGTGTTGAATAGTTTCCAAGTCCAAGGATTCCAAGCATATTAGTTTTTGTTAAGAATTATATCCATAAAGAAACCTTTTGAATGAAGCTTCTAGCATTTTTATAGATTTGGAATAAGAGAGTGTTTTTCTGCTCAGCCTTTTCAAGTGCTGTCTAAGCGTTTCTTCCATTGTTATTCACTTGAAAACCTTTCTATAGGTTTGGGGTTGGGTGCTATTTGGAACATTACCGAGTATAGGGTGTTATCGCTATATGCAAAAGGATATAATTTCACGTTATTTGGCTATAATATATGTAATTGCATATAATTATGTATATTTGTTTAATTTTATATCTAAATACATATAATGAAGCAGTTAGCCAATTTTGTAAAGGAACGGAGAAAGGAAGTAAACTTAACGCAAGAGGAGTTTGCAGAACGTGCTGGAGTAGCCTTGACGGTTGTCCGTAAAATTGAACAGGGTAAAACCAATATGAATCTGGACAAGGTAAACCTGGTTCTTAGCATGTTTGGACACGAATTGGCTCCTGTAAATAGTAAAGAACTATCTGAATGAGACGAGCAGAAATACATTACAAAGATTCAATAGCTGGGATATTAACGGAAACTGATGAAGGCGAATATGTTTTTCAATATGAGGAAACATACGTGAAAGAGCACCCTAAAGAGTTTATCACATTTACTATGCCTGTATCAAACCAAGCTTATACTGATAATCGATTGTTTTCTTTTTTTGAAGGTTTAATACCTGAAGGATGGTTGTTGGAAATTGCATCTAAAAACTGGAAGATAAACCCCAATGATAGAATGGGCTTGTTAATGGCCTGTTGTCAGAATTGTATAGGGGCTGTAAGTGTTGTACCAATACCTGAAGAAGATGAAAAATAAGTGTTTGTATTGTTACAAAGAATTGGACGGAGATTCCGATAGTGATCGGAAAGATTATCATGAGAAGTGTAGGCTAGAGTTTTTTGGAACTAAGAATGCCCCTAAACTTTCTTATACCTTAGATCAGATGTCTGAATTGGCAAAAAATGTAGTGGAACGCAGTGTAGCTGTTCCTGGGGTGCAAGCAAAGTTGTCAATGTCCTTAGTAAAGGAAACGCAGGGAAATTCAGATACTCGATTAACTGTGGTTGGGGCATTAGGTGGCAATTATATTTTTAAACCACCTTCAGAAGACTTTCAGGAAATGCCAGAAAATGAGCATGTGACCATGCGGATTGCAGAAGCATTTGGAATTCGTGTTGTTCCATCTAGTTTAATACGATTAGAATCGGGTGAATTATCCTACATAACCAAACGGATTGACAGAACGGATGCTGGAGATAAAATACACATGATTGATATGTTTCAGATAACAGAGGCTTTTGATAAGTACAAAAGTTCTATGGAGAAAGTAGGCAAAGCCATAGGGAGTTATTCTGATAATACGGTATTGGACAAGTTGTTTTTCTTTGAGTTGACCTTGTTTAGTTTTTTGACGGGTAACAATGATATGCACTTGAAGAATTTCTCTATGATTGAATCTCCTTCTGGATGGACATTATCTCCTGCTTATGATCTGTTAAATGTATCGATTGTAAATCCAGAAGATACAGAGGAGCTTGCTTTGACCTTAGAAGGAAAGAAGAAGAAATTGAAACTTACGCATTTTGAAAAATTAGGATCTAGCCTTGGTTTAACTGATAAACAAGTTAAAGGAGCGCTTAAACGAATTGAGAAGAATAAACCCAAAGCTATTGAATGGATTGAAAATTCTTTTTTATCTGATGAAATGAAGGAAGCTTATATAGGTGTTTTGGAAGAGCGGTTTGGATGTCTTTTATGAAGAGGGTATTGCATTAAACAATAACAATTGCACAACATTAAATAATAATCAGACGACATTTTAGAACTAAATTCGAAAAATGTATCGAGAAATTACCATAGTATCTGTTTCTTTCTGATAGACCAATAAAATAAAGAATTTAACGAGAGCATTTCTCTTACCTCTGGTGACCGTAACCACTTTTTAGGTGCGAAACCTGATTGGTTTTGAATGAGTGTTTTGAATTCCTGCAAGAGTTCAACCTTGAACCATTTCAAGAACGGCTTTATTATGTATTGATATAGCAGACAATGCTGTTACTATTGCTTCTTTTTGGTAAGGTCTTAGTTGGGGATCCATTTTTCCTTTATTTTTCACTCTAAACTTAATAGAGATTAGGATATTATCCTATTATTAGCATGGCTATTTTGCGTTAGTAACTGTTACCAGAGGCAATTAGTAGTGCAACAAATTGATCCTGTCTGTTCATTTATTTGCTCTGTTCATGTAACATGATCAACACTGTTTAGTGAACAGAGGAGATGGCAGTGATCCTACAGCCGTTTTCACTAAAAAACACATTACAAATTAAAAAATGACACGTATTGACACGAAAACGAGACTATTCATAAACTAAATTTTAGCAACAGGAGCTCCTTTCAACCCTGCATCAACTAAATATGCCATAAACTCGGCAAAAGGTTTTATATTTTGCTCAACACTTGCACTTTCCAGTGCATTCATATAATTATCACGTTCCTCCACAGGGATTACAGTCCATGGATAGCCTCCTGAAGCTAACATTGCATTCATTAAAAAACGTCCCATTCGTCCGTTTCCATCCATATAAGGATGTGTGTAGACAAATACAAAATGTCCTAAAACAGCTCTTACACTTGCTTCTTTTTCTTGCCCTAATAACTCAAAAAGTATAGGCATTACATCTCTTACTCCTTCCTTATTAATGGGAGTATGTTTTGATTGCCCAATATAAACTTGATTATTTCGATACCCTGCTAAATCAGATGCTTTTAATAAACCAACGGTAACACTTGGAGCGAATAGCTCTCGATACCAATCGCCATGTTCTTCACCTGTTACTTCTCCTGAATTTTCTCCTTGTAAAATGCGAGTGATACTAGATTTAACTGAATTAAAAGCTTGCCAGTATCCTCTGGCTGCCATAGCGTCTCGTTGGCTTTTATCAGCTTCGTTTTCTTCTGCATCCCATGAACCACTACGCACGCGTTCGATTAAATCAGTAGTAACCCTATATTTTTCAATGGATAATGAGTGGTACGCATCTGTCATGTAGATTTCTCCAACTTGGTTTAAATAATCTTCTTGATTTTTTGGCAGTCCGGGCGCATTTGGGAAAACTTCTAAAACCACTTCACGCATTTCATTCCACATCAATTTTATTCTATTTACATAAGGTGAACGTTCACGCATAGATAGTTGAACTGGTGTTGGAGTTTTAAAGGGGTCTAATTCCCTTACTGTGTATCCCGCAGCTTTCATTGTTTTTAGAATGTCGTCAGCTATTTTAGTTTTACCAATATTCCTGAAAGCTCCAGCCAATCTACCTGCAATTTTTGAGTGTCCACCATCCAGCAGTAACCCTAATATCTCCGATGAATCGTGAATCATTGCTAAGGCGGTTCTTACATCTGTTGTATTGTTTTGAAATAATGCCAATGGACAGTAGATGAGTGAAGAGGGTAAGGTCAATATTTTAACACCGTTCCATTCTGTAAGTTCTGCCGTTCCGGGTAATGAAGACTCCATACTAAACAATGAAGTATTGTGAGGTAAATTTGTAGATGTATTACTTCCCTTTGAAGACCGAATTATAAGTTGATGTGGAACAGATTCATTTCCAGCATGTATCAATAATGATTGATCTGCTGAGATACAGTAATCCTCTCCAAATCGATCATTCAAGTAGTCAGAACAAAACCCCCAATAGGACAAGTACCATGAAGTGCTATCCCCTTTTGTTTCATCGTGGGGAACAGAAATATACCAACCTTTAAATACTTCTTGAATAAACTCATTCTTAAGAAGTCGTTCTCTATGTACTCTACTTAGATCAGATGTTTTTATTCCAACTATACCTTTATCGTGTAGATTTTTTAGTTCTTCCAGAGATTCTGCTAGTTTTTCACCAGGTGTTGCCATAGGTTAACTATTAAATTACTTCTTATATACGCCAATTAGTTTATCGTGTTGCACTCTAGTTAGTATATTGTGTATTACAGCAACTAGTATATCATGTTGCGCTCTAGTTAGTATATTGTGTAAATATATATAAAGGATCTGTATAATGGCTAGTGTTTGCGCAAAAATGATACTAGACAATAAACTAAATATTGCACAATAAACGTATATGGTTTATCGTGCAAATTCACCATGTTTAGGATTGTTTCATTACAAATGAAAAGAAAAAGACCCCTTATTTTATTACAATTAATTGCTGTTTTTGCCCTTGTCCTGTTACAAAACAATTGCATCGAATGAATTTATAAGGGTCTTTCTTAATGCTGTTTTACCCAAAAAGGGACAACATATTATCTTTAATACATGAAAAACTAAAAGTTTAAATCTAAAAACGTGTTCACTTTTTCCAAAAATATGAACATATCGTCAATTAGTGTCCAGTTTTCACCCCTTCATTTTAATTAAAATTCGATAAATCTTATTGAAACTCAATACTTTAATTTGAACCCTAGCTTTCCAATTATGAACCTTATTCTGACCCTGAAAAACAAAAATCCTCTGAAACATTTGATTTCAGAGGATTTTTAGTACAGTTGACGGGACAAATATCGAACGAAAACTTGGCTGAGGATGTTAGATTAGTCTTAAACGAGTGACTTAACTCTTCACCCACCCTTTCTCTCTCCAATGTGCTTCAAACTCTCTTTTTAAGTAATTATTCAAAGTCCTCATCCGTTTCATGTCGAATATTATTCCTGCTTTGAGTTTCTTAGCTATGTTTTCAGCTATCAGGCGTTCAGCTTCGTCAAATTGACCAGTAAAGGTTAGGCTGTATAAATAATTCAAAAATACCTTTTGTTTGTATTCTGCTGACATACTACTGTTGCCTTTTGTTAGATCCAATTCATTTTCTTGAAAGAATGCGTTCCATGTATTGTAACACTTTTTGAAATTAGCTTGGTGTTCTACTGTCCAATATTTTTTGAATTTACCTAAACTAAAATCCCCTTCAATTTTATTTAACGTAGTGACAAACAATTCTGCAGCATGAACTATCTCTTCAAATCCTCCTTTTTTGTTTTTGTCAGAGTAAATTTTACACTGTGAAAAATAGCTGTAAGAAATGTGTTTCGTTTTATATTCTAAAAACAAAGGAACAAGGAAGTTAGAAATTGCTTTGTCTCTCCATTGAACTTGTGCTTTTTTACCGTATTTATTCCAAGCAGAGATTAAAGCTGCTTCCGTTGGGTAGCCATTGATTAAAATGTCAGGAGCGTTTTTACCAAATTGATGATCCATTGGAAAACGAAGCGTTTTTACTCCAACTGCTTTTGAGTTTGTATCTAAAGTTGGGAATGCTTTAGAACCATGGTAGGTAGCTTTTACCTTAACTGGAACACTCGTATGAAACTCTAAATAAAATAAATTGGGATAATCAGGTCCCATTTTTCTCGCATTTTTCGTCATTTGCTTATCTAAAATAATGTTGTTCGCATCTATTTCGAAATGTGTAAATAGTAAGTGTTTCGTAAATAAATTTCCTAAAAGATCTTTAGCCTGTGTAAAGTATTTGGCTTGACTAGGCAGGGAATTAACATATAAACGAGTTCTAGGGTCAGGGCTCGTTAAAGGTGTTTTCATTACTTTGTATGGAACCAAACCTCCACAAGAACTTTGTTCTGTTATTGTTAAGCCATAAATAGGTGCATTAAAAGATTCATCTATCGCATAATGTATATAATGATAGTTACTTTTTAAACCTGTAGATTTTGCCTTTTGAGCTTGTAGGGTAAAAGGAATCAATAATACAAAAGCTAGGTACTTTGTCATGTGTAATTATTTAGAATAACCTTAACTATCCCTTCACAAAACGGCTGTGTTTTGTTCCATCTTTTGTAAGAAGTTTTATGAGGTAAACCCCGTTTGGAATTTCAGAAATATCTATGGTATTTTCATAGCTTTCTGATAAAATTACTTGTCCAGAAAGATTCATTATAACCGCATTTTCAAAAGCTTCTCCACTGTTATCTATTGTTATGACATCGCTAGATGGATTAGGGAAAATACTAAATGTATTTGAGTTAGTATGTTCTGCAATAGCTGCTGATAAATCATAAGTCATTACGCTGGCACCTCCAGTGAATCCCCCAAATGCAACAAAGTGTTTTCCAAACCGAACAACCTCAAGTTGGGGCCAAGCAACCGCTCCACCTGTAAAAGCAGTTCCGCCAATACTACCCCAACTGGCTCCATTAAAATATTTTACTGTTATTTTACCATCATTCAGAACATCGGTATAGCCTACATAGGGTAGGTTGTTTTGATCAATGCCTATACTCACATCAGTAGCAGATCCTGCAGATATTCCTTGTGGCCCAACATACTCCCAGTTTGTTCCATTGAATTTCATTACTGAAATTTTGTTTCCCAAATTAATATCCCTAAATGAAACGTAGGCAATTCCATTTGAATCAAATGCTAAATCAATATCTGTCACATTTCCGGAAGTTATTCCTTGAGCACCAACGAATTCCCAATTGAATCCATCAAATCGCATCACAGATAACTTATTTCCAACTGCAGCATCAGAAAATGTAATATATGGTGCACCATTATATATGTCTAAGCTTGGTGCACCAACGGCACCAATAGAAAAACCTTGAACGCCAACATACTCCCATGAAGTTCCATTGAATTTCATAACAGTAGCTTTATCATTTACAGTGCCATCTATAAAAGAGACATATGGTGAACCCTGATACAACTTCATATTTAAACTTAACGCTTCTCCCATCGAAACCCCTTGGCCACCTACATAACCCCAGTTAGCTCCATCGTACTTCATAACTGAGACTTTATCAGAATTACTCTGTTCTCTAAAACCAACAAAAACACTATCGACGCTGGATATACACATAGTTATGTCCAGTGCTTGATGATCAGAAAATTCAGGAGGGCCAAACCGTACCCAAGTATTTTGGTCGTATTTCCAAACGCTTGCCTTTGGACTCGCGGAGGATTCTTTTACAGCAACATAGGGTACTTCAGAAGAATCTAAAGCCATAGCAATGTTTCCAGCCGATGGCGCAAAACCAGGGTCACCAACATAGTCCCATTGTTGGGCGGTTGTGTTTAAAAAAGTTAAGATTAGAATTCCGGAGAGAATAATTTTATTTTTCATATTTCTTGTATTAAGAAGCAAAGGAATGAACATATCTTATGTCCTATTAACCAACTTACTATAAGTTATTCACATCAAGTATTGAAGTAAATACATTTAAGTGGGAGTCTTGATATGTAGTATAAGGATTTGATGTATCTTTCGTGCCCCAAATGCACTCTATATTTAAAATAAAGTTAATAGTTGTAGCAGTTACTTACCTTGTAAGTTGCAATACTTTATTTGGGCAAAAATTAAAGTTTGCTGATTTGAATTTAAATTCAGGTGGAGTAATTTATGATGTTGCAGATGTTCCTTTAATCAATTGTTATGTAGTGGTTGGTGATTTTACAAGTATCGGTGGAGCCAGTAATTTAACGAATATTGCTTTTATTGATAAGGATGATTTTACGGTTAATTTAACCTATACAAACGATTTTATGTTTAGGCTGATAGATGCACCTATTTATACTGTGGAGACCTTCAATACTTATAAATTTGGCCCACCTACATGGATACCTAAAACAACTAATTATGTTTATATAGGAGGAAAATTTTCGACAATTGGTAACCCTTCTGTTCCACATAGTAAGTTGGCTTTAATAAAGTTTGAAGAAATTGGAACTACTTTAACTTGGGCAGTTGATCCATGGGACCCAAATATCGAGTTTGGAGCTGCTTTTCCATATGTTAATGATTTAGAGATAAAAGGGGACACATTAGTGTTTGCTGGTAATTTTTTAGACTTTGTAGATGGTTCACAATTTGGCTTAGGTGCTTATAATGTTCCTGGTCATAACCTGTTACCTTATTTAAATAATCCAGAAGGCTATAGTGAAGGTTATAATACTGTTAAGTTTATTAACGGCGACCTCTACGCTTCAGGTAATAATCTACCTGATGGTAAATTAGGGAAAAAATTACCTGATGGCCAATGGGATCCCTCTGTTAGTTTTATGCCAGGAACATCTGGAGGAAGTGATATTTTTTATGATTTTAATATGTTGAATGATTCCTTGGTTTTAGCTACTAATGCATATAGTTTTAATTACGGAGTTTCTTTAAATGAATATACAATGTTCAACATCTTTAATAATAATGAATACAGGAGAATGGCGGATCCCTACCTGCCGTATTTCTCCAGTGTTACTCAAACAGCTATTTACAAACATTACTTGTACACAGCTACTGCTTCTTCATCATTCACCCCTTACTTATCTTCGATTGACATTAATGAATTGGGAACAATAAATTGGGATGGACTTGAGACAACGCCTGCAACAATTATCTGGGACGGACAAGTTACCACCCCTTTTAATGAGCGAATCCGAAAACAACTATTTGTAAAAGATAATTATTTATTTGCTTCCGCCTCCAACATGGTAAGTGCAGGAGATTCATCTAGAACAGGTTTAGCTATATACTGCTTGGAACCAAAAGATCCAGAAGACTTTACGCAGTTTGATTTGTCTATTTGTGCTGGGAATGAAAATGTTCTTTATACCATACCTCAAGTAAAATACGCAGCAGGGTATAGATGGGATTATTCTGGTACTGGCGCTACATTTTTACCCGTTGGAGCAGGTGGGAGCTTTGATACTTTAATCAATGCACATGTGGATACAGCAGGGGTTATTACAGGTAACTCTATTTACGTAAATTTTGGACCTGGAGCTACTGGAGGAACATTAACAGTTCAACCCTATGCAGCCTGTAATCATGATTCAGATTATGTATATGCTGCGTCCAAATCAATTGTATTAACGCAAGCTCCTTTACCTAATTTAACATTGGCTGAAGACACCATGTCCTTTACCTGTGTTCGTGATTCCTTTTATTTGATTGCACAGTCTACAGATGTAGGAGCTACTTATGAATGGTCGCATAATTCATTTGTAGAAGGCACTAACGATTCACTTTATCTTGATATAGCAACAGGGCCATTAGAGGCTTCATACTATTTAGCAACTGTTCAAGAACCTGTTAACGGATGTCAGTTATCTGACAGTGTTTTTGTTTATTACGATACAATCCCAGATTCAGTACTTGTATCAAATATAAATGCTACACCTCCTGTTTTTGAATGTAATACGAGTTCTCTTTCTTTGGATTATCCAATTACCGGAGCTTCTGTTGGTTATAATTTACTTGCCACTGCATCACCTCCTTATGCTAACTCATATACTATATACGATGCAAATGACTCATTGAATTTAACTGTTTATGTTACTTACGATGTAAATGGTTGTACTGCTCAAAAAGATTTTACTATTTCTGTAAATGATACTGTTATTGGAGGTACGCTTACTGGGTATTCCAATTTTGGTGCTATCCCAATAGATTCTGTTAATTGTTTTAATCCAACATTAAGTTTGGAGTGTGATACAACCAATGGTTTTGGTTATAACGGAACAGCAGAATGGATTATCGGAGGAACGCCTTCTGGAAATACTTTAAATCTAGCCGAGGCAGATACAGTTGGTGTTAATGGTTTTGGAATGAACACCTACCAGTTTTTAACAACAAATACAGATAATGGATGTACAGATTTGATAGATGTTGTAGTTAATTTCAATTTTGAAATTCCTTTTGTTGCTACCTACAACGGTGCAAACACTATTAACTGTTCGGCAAGTAGTCTGGAGCTTGCACATGATCTAAATAACGGTTCTGATGTTCTTGAAGGTTGGCTTGACGGAGTCGGAGTTCAAACATTAGAAGATACTTTGATCGTTTCTACTTTAGGTGAGTATTATTACGAAGTTGAGTCTATTATTAATGGTTGTACAAATACAGATACAGTAACTGTAACGCAAACTACAGAGCTATTATTAGACTTACCCACAGATACGATAGTATGTCCTGGACAAACGGTTGGAATAATTGCTCTTCCGATTAACAATGTAGAGAATACAACTTACATTTGGTCTACTGGAGATAATACACAAGGTATAAACGTAACTGGTGGAGTAGATACTCAAGTAACAGTAATAGCAGAGACTGCTTCAGGCTGTTTTGGTTATGATACCTTAGATGTGCTAATGAACGCACCAATTAGTGCAGATTTTATTGTTTCTAGTGCTTGTTCTAATGGTGCTATTCAGGTTTCGAATGTTTCTGGAGGGGCTGGAAGCTATCAATACTCTTTGGACCAGATCAATTGGCAAGCTACCACCGCTTTTACGAATTTAAGTTTTGGAACACACACTATTTCTATCCAAGATGCATTGGGATGTATTTATTCCTTCTCTGAAACGATTAGCGATAACTCCAGTGGTTTGGATGTTAACTTCCTTGTTTCAACTTACAACGGACAAGGCGATACATTGGCTATTGTAAATATTTCGGACTTTACGGGGTTTGACTCCATAGTATGGGTTTTACCCGATACGGCTGATATTTATTCTGTTGATGACTCTATGGTGGTGTTGTCTATTCAAACTGGAGGTTGGTACGATGTTACCTTAATTGGTTATCAAGACACTTGTGGTTACTCATTTACCAAACCCGTATTCTTTGGTGATTTAAGTCCAGATTATAATGTAAACTACGATTCTCTGGGAATTCAATCTACCTCTATTTATCCAAATCCAACTGCTGGTAATTTCACCGTAGATGTTGTATTCGGTATTGAACAAAATTATTCGATTGTTATTACTAATATGAATGGACAACCCCTTGCAGGAATGTCAGCCAATGGAGTTGGCACATCCATTAGTGAAAGTTTTAGCTTTCCGTTTGGATCTCCAACTGGACCTTATGTAATTCATATTATTGCGGATTTCGATGCTGTACAAAAAACCATAATTCTGAATTAGTGTTGAGAGGAATTGCTTTTATATTGGTTTTTGTTTCGCTTTCTGCGGTATCTCAAAATTTAGATAAAATTGGAAAAGAGGATATGGTGACCGTATCTGGAGGTGTTAATTCCAATATTATTTTTAATCAGGCGATTAACCAAGAACAATTTAGAGACCCATTTTCGTGGGTAGTTTCTGGAAACCTTACGGTTAATATTGCTGACGTTTCATTGCCATTTACGTTTAGCTATTCCAATACTGGGAAGAGTTATACGCAACCGTTTAACATGACAGCACTGCACCCTACGTATAAAAACTGGAAAGCGCATATTGGAATAACTTCCATGAATTTTTCTCAGTATACTTATCAAGGAATGAACTTCACAGGTGCTGGATTGGAATACACACCTAAAAAATGGAGCGTAAAAGCCTTTGGTGGTCGTTTGAAAAAAGCAATCGAATACGACGAGGAGTTCAACAATATCAATACGGTTTCTTACAGTAGAATGGGATTTGGTTTTGGAACTGAATACAAAGGAAAAACGTGGGGGACAGAATTATTACTATTAAAAGCATACGATGATGCTACATCATTACTATTTTATCATAATAACCCAGAGCTTACTGCTAAGGATAATATTGTAGCATCGTTAAAAGGGAATGTATCGCTTTTGAAATCTTTAAAATTAAAAGGAGAAATAGCTTCTAGTGTTTTAACGAGAAACATTTTAGCGAACGAAGCAATGTCGAACGTGTCTCCGATGTACCAAACAATGGTGCAAGGGAATAATACCACCATTGTAAGAAAAGCCTATAATGGGTCTATCGATTATCGATATAAAACATTTGGAATTGGACTGAAGTACGAAAGGGTAGACCCTGAGTACAGTACTTTGGGAGCAGTATATTTTAATAACGATTTAGAAAACATTACCGTAAACCCAAGCTTTTCACTTTTTAAGAATAAAGTTAATTTAAACGTAAGCACGGGTTACCAAAGAAATAACTTAGATGATCTAAATGCTTCCGAATCAAAAAGATGGATTGGTTCCGCAAGTTTATCTGCGCAATTAATAAAAGGAATGAATTTAAATGCTAGTTATTCCAATATGTCATCTTTCTCCAGAAGAAATCCTGCAGCAGATCCTTTTTACAACAGTTTTGCAGATACTCTAAATTACTACCAAACATCAGAAAGTATTTCTACTTCGGTTAGTTATGCATTTGGAAAAGAAACAAAGCAATCCATTAATTTAACGGGTGCGTATTCGAAAAGTGAAAACATAACTGGAAGATTAGATGATGCAGCTGCATTTGGTTTTAATGTCAATACAGATGCAAGCGATGCACCTGTAGATGTGTACAATGGTGTTCTTTCGCATAATATTCAATTAGCAAAACAGGGAATGACAATCGGTTGGATGGCAAACGCTAACCATACTATTGTAATGGGAATGACCAATACTTTCTTCGGACCAGGGTTGAACGTTTCAAAATCTTTAAAGGAAAAGAAAATGTCGGTAAATCTTGGAACAAATTACAACCAACAATACACACAAGAGATTTTGATGAACCATGTGATGAATCTAAGAATGGGCTTGCGTTACAATCCGAAATTTAAAAATGAAAAATTAGGAAGTTTATCCATGTCGATGAATGGTAACTGGACCAATAAGTTTGCTGTTGCAGCAACTGAGAATACACAAATGATAACTGTAATAGCAAATATCGGCTACCAATTTTAATGTATAGGTTAAAGCACATATTAAAATTAAATAGTCTGTTAATACTATTTGCTGTGTTATTTAGTAATGCTGCTAAATCGCAGGTTTATCCTGTACAGACAAATATATCGACAGCAGGTCCTTATTACAATTACCTGTCGTATTATGCGGATGAGAACAATCATCTTCAAGCGATTGTTACGTTAACCGATTTTAACTCGGATCCTATTCAAGCTCGTTTACGAATTACGATTGAAGGCCCAGGTTATGATGCTGTTACCAACCCTAACATTGTAGTTGGAAATGCATTTACATTAGAACCAGGTGTTCCTAATTTTATTAACGGAATTGATTTAGCTCCTTATTTGTTATCATCTAATTTGTTAGTTACACCAAGTGGCATTGATTTAAACAATTTACCGAGTGGATTTACGACTATTTGCGTGGATGTAATTCGAGATGGCACCAACCAAGAGGTGCTTTCTACAAATAATTGCACTTCATTCTTCTTACAGCGTTTTCAACCACCGCAAGCAGTATTTCCAGTATGCGCATCCAACTTAAATCCAGAGGATATGTTTTATACCTTCCAATGGTCTCCTCCTGTAGGATATGTTCCGGCTATTGGAACAGAATTAGATTATACATTCTCTTTATACGAATGGAATGATCCGAATAACTATACCATATTTCAAACAGGGCAAGGATTAGTTTATACAACACAAACAAGTACTGCGGTTGTTCAATTATCGGAATACGATGTTTTATTGCAGGAGGGGACGCAATACGTATGGCGAGTAGAGGCGCAAATTACCAGCAACGGACTTCCAATTGACATGATTGAAAACAACGGTGTTTCTGAGCCTTGTACCTTTATGTATGGAGCTTCTCAAACATTAGAAGAAACACTTGCAGATGGATTATTTATTGAATTAAATGCTACAGGAGAAGGAGAAAGTAAAGGAAATGCCTATTGGACAGTAATAGACAATACACCGGGAGAGGGCTTGTCTACCTACAGTTCATTTTTAGTCAGCTACCGTAAAAAACCAACCGGAAACGAAAGCTTTGAGTTGACATGGTTAGAGGATACAGTAACGGGATACAACAACATGATGTACCAGTTGGAAGACAGCACAACTTATGAAGTGTTTGTTCAGGGAATTGTGGGGAACTTTATTAGTGAACCCTCAGAAACAGTAGAGTTTACAACCTTAGAAGCCCGTGTTTATGCTTGTGGTGAAGCAGATTTACCTTATTTGTTGCCTAATTACAATCCGCTATCCAATGCTTTGGTAGGAATGCGTTTTCAGATAGGGCAGTTTACCATGCAGGTAACCGAAATTACTCCAAATGGAGCTATTGGACATTATTCTGGAAAAGGACTAATTCCAATCGCCTTTTTAGCTGGCGCCAAAGCAAAAGTTCGTTTTGACGATATTTTAGTAGACGACCAATATGTTATTAGAGAAGGACAGGTTGATGTAGTTACCAAAGGATTGGACAATTGGCTATTTGAGCAATACATGCAATTTATTGACCCTATTTATGTCGATGGAACAATAGATTCTGCTTATGTGGAAAATGGTGTTGCTTGGGTAGTTGTAAACGGAGAATCGCTACAGTTTGAATTCGATCCACCAGAATACCCAGTAATAATAAATGATGAAAACGGGAACCAATACACTATTTGGCCAGATGGTACAATTGAGGTAGGAACCTACTTAGTAGTTTCAGATGATTATTTAGATGTTGGTGTAAATGATGTAGCAACTTTTGTTCAAAATAACAATGAAAACTTTGGTTTTGATGGTAAAGAACACATGCAATGGCATGAGAATTATGAAGTAATTCAACTAAATGACACCGTCAACAATGATTCCTCGTATTACTTTGTTGCCAACAAATCTATTGGAGAAGGAGAGTCGGATGTAGTGGATGTGGTTATTCCAGCGAGTGCAAATTCGGTTACGGTTAAGTTAGATGGTTCTACAACCTTATCGGGCGCATTATCTGGAAATACGATTACCATTCCTGATAACCTAAGCAACGGAAAACATGCTATTTATATTTATAGCGGACCTAGTAGAATTGGAAAGTTGAATGTACAGGTTTATAGTAAAAAAGAGAAGGAAGTTGTTTTTGTACCGTTAACAAGTGGTACACTTTCTCAATCTGAAATAGAAATTGCTTTAGCTCAGACTTTTGGTGAAGCGAATATTGATGTAAAAGTAACTATAGCTTCACAGTGGAATGATAGTGTTTATACGACGACTAAGCTTATAGAAGCACCTACCGATGTTGGACTGCTTAGTAAGTACTCTGACGATATGCGTGGTTTACGCGATGCCTATTTTGATTCCATTCCTTCTGATTCGATAAACAAAAATGCTTATTACATTTTTGTAGTACCTGGCTTTAGCGACAACGAAACAGTTGGATACATGGTTAGAGGTAGAGCTTTAGGTTTTATTAAAACTGGCGTTCAACCTCATATTTACGCACACGAATTAGCACATGGTATAGGGGCATTACAACACTCTTGGGATAAAAACGGTCCTGCGCGTGGAACAACCACCAACTTAATGGATTATTCAGATAGTTTAAATCCTATTAGCCTTACCAAATTCCAATGGAAGGAAATGCGAGATATGGATATTGTGCCGAGTTTGTTTGATGATGCTGAGGATGCAATGTTTCAATTATCATTATCGTTTGAAGAATTTAATGAGGATGATGTTCCTTTAGTTGTAGAAACAAGCAATATAATACCTGGAAATAAGGTGACGTCAAATGATGTATTTAAACTCAAAAATGGGTTATACTTTCAATTTGAAAAAGATGAATTGAAAACAATTACTACCATTTACACAAATAATGGATTTGTTGAATATTATGAGGTAGGTACAGTTCGATTTGTTCCAGTTGGTTATGCACTGAAAACTGTTGAAGAAGAAAAGGAAAATGGTGAGAAACAGGATGTAGTTAAAGCAACGTATAAGAGCTGCATTTTTGCGTGTCAATCAGATGCATGTAAAGCAGAACGAGAGGAGACGAAAAAGACTGTTTATGACAAAAATAAAAATGAATTTATTACGGTAACAAATGTGCTTAAGAATGATCATTTATTTAAGGAATATCGCTGTGGAGGAGACAATGGTCCAACACTATCTTTTGTAATTGGAATTATTACAGAGGGCTTTGATGTGTCCTTGTATAAAACACCGGGAAGTTGCCCCTCTTTAAATTTTCAGGCATTTGAATGTAAAGATGAAAATTTTACGATTGTAAATAATTATTTAGAAGCTGACTTTAATTCATTAAAGAGCCGGATATTAACCGTGATAGCGGATAACAATAAACTTACTGAGTTTGTGCATTTTCCATCGGCAAGCTATAAGAATAGCGATTATTATGATGTGATAGAAGAGCGCTATAGGCTCTTAAGAAAACTTAGACCAAATTACATCCCTGTAATAATTACTTTTAGAGCGCAACAGAATAACTCATTTTATAGCCAAGAAGCATTGGATAAGTTGGCTGAAGAATTAGTGAAATCTAATGAGATAATTAGTGGAGGGAAGAAAATAATACTCCATTTAGTTAACACAAATACATACGATGAAAACTCCTTTTTAGGTTATAATGACAAAATTTATGAATGTACGGTTCATAGTTATGCGGTTTCGGACAAATCTTTAATGGCAACCGGTTGGACTCCAGTTAAAAATGGTATAATATCTAGAATGCAAGATGCATTCAAATATCTTAAGAAACCATATTATATTCATAATATATATGAGGGGCTAAGTTTTATTGGTGAGCAGACTATTTCTAATATCGAAAATGGAGTAGCAGAAGGGATTAATACTGATATCTCAGGGTTACCCTTTATAGCACAGATAAATGCATTTCAATCTGTTAATAAGGTAAATTATGATGGTGCACAAGCACAATTGTTAGCTGAAATATTTAATGACGCGATGGATGATGAATACGACTTTAGCGGAGAGAGAGGAAGAGAAATACGCGAATATTATTTCAACTTACCTAAGCCTAAAATAAATGAAGGAAGTAGTTGGGTTTATCAAGATTGTCCGTTTCATCGTTTAAAAGAAAGTGTTTTATTAGATAAAGACAAAGCTGTTTCTTTTTACATGGAGAACCAATGGGTGGAGTTTGCTTTTAATTTGGATGTATGGTCTGGTAAGCAAAGTGCAGGCATAAGTCCTAATGATTTTTATACGTTTGATGCATTTGAACTATTAGGTGATCCTATAATTTATGGTGTTGCAGATGTGATAGGGTTTATCCCTGTGCTTGATGTTATAGGAGATGCAATTGGCACCATATATTCAGCCATCCGAGGTAATTCGTTTGAGGCATCCTTGTATAGTGCTGCCATATTTATTCCCGTAGTAAATGGAGCTGAATTAAAAGCATCTAAAAACTTAGTTTTTACTGCTAAAAAGGGAGCTAAAAATCTTAGCCACTCAGATTTGATAGTAAAAGAGATTAGTCAACTGGAGATTGATGATGTGATTATTAGCAATAAAATCCCTGTAGATAATATTAGTATTAATGCTAAAATAACAGAACTCAATAAGGCTAAAACTAAATTCGATTTGACTGAGGTTGAGAAAGTGTTGGCTAACGCGGTGGATGATGTTTTGTTGGCTTCTTTAAGAACCAAGTTTGCAGGGAAAACGAATCTTTTAAGTTGGCTTGATGATATAGCAGATAATTCACTTTTAACAAAATTAGATGAACTTAGTCCTACAGGCTACGGGAAATTAGATATTGATTTAGGTCATAATGTTTATGGACCTGAAATAAAAACTTTGTTACAAGAAAGCCCTGATGATCTTACTAATATTTGGAAGAGACTAAAAGACGAGCCTGCTTACAGTTGGGAAATCAAAAAGACTGGAGGAAGTAGATGGGAAAAATGGGGGCAACGAGAATTTTTTAAGAATATCACTAAGAAAGGGAAAGATTTTGAAGAGTTAATTTGTAAACAAGCTTTTAGAAATCGTAGTTCTGCGAAGTATTTAGAATTAAAGCAAAAGTTTCAAGCTGATTTTGGAAAGAATTTGGATGATTACGATATGTTTAGCCAAGTTCAATTGAAATATAATAGCACAGGTGACTATTTTGTGGCTGACCAAGTTTTTGTTAAGTATGATGCCTTTGGTGATGTAGATGATTTAATTGTGTTAGAAAATAAGTTATCTAGTACAACTCCATTTTCACCGAATCAAACAAGTGCTTTACAGAGTAATTCGTTTACGGTTAGGAGTAATAGTATTGCTTCTGATACCAATCCAAATTTACTTTTAGAATCTGCAAACAATGAAACTTTAAGCTTTAGTGGTTCTAAACAATGGTATAAAGTTAGTAGTAGTGGGGATGGAGCATCCATTACTAATATTCAAAAAGTTCAATAAAATGGTGTTTTTAAAAGAAAACCTGATTAAGTGTGTTAAAACTACAAAGCCAGAGGGCTTTGAATTAGAATATCATACAGGAATAATAAATTTTATAAATTCAAATTCTTTATCTGAAAATAGAATAGGAATTACTTTTGCTTGCTATTTTCCACATTCAATAACATTCACTGGAATATCAAGTTCTATTACATATAAGGCTATTGAGGATATCTTACTTCAAAAATCTAAAGATTTAAGGTTGGATTACTCTTCTGCATCCTCATTTCGCTCTTCTTCTGAAAGCAACTCATCTGGCTATTCAATTGTTGACAAAAAAATAGAATCAGAAGATGATTTTGTTAATGTCCAACCAAATATTGAGTATATAATTAATAATGATTGTCTTCCTTTTTTCGAGAAATATCAAGATTTATACAATGTAGCTGAGTTATTGTCCAGTCTTAAGCCTCAAGAAGTAGTTCCTTACATTCAAGGAGCAAAATTATTCTGTAAAACTATACTTATTTTGCGAGAAGCAAATCATCCCAAATTTGATGAAAAGAGAGATGAGTTTTATGAGGTGTTAAAAAAGCAGGCAACTAAAAAAGCAGTTTATAAAGAGCAATTGAAACTTTTCGAAAATTTGTTTTACTAGAAGCTTACTTCCCAAACGCCAATTTAGTTCTAACCCCCGCTCCCGCGCGATTACATCGCGTGCGAATTAATAATTTAATTTTCTATCATATTACAAGCACGCTCATGCCTTTTTATCTTAAAGCATAAAAACCTTACGTTGCTCTTTCATTCTTTTGCTCAAAAAAAAAATAAGCAGAAACTATAAATTTCATAATCCAGAAGGAACATACTTTGTGAGTTTTGCTGTAGTGGAGTGGCTGGATGTTTTTACTCGAAATGAATACAAGGATATAATAATTGATAGTTTACATTTTTGTCAAAAAGAAAAAGGAATGAAGATTTTTGCATGGTGCATAATGACCAATCATATTCATCTTGTTTTTAGAAGTGTTTCGGAGCAAAAACCTGAATCAATATTAGGCGACTTTAAACGTTTTACTAGTAAAGCAATTGTTAAAGCTATTACCCCCGCTCCCGCGCGATTACATCGCGTGTGAATTAATATTTTAATTTCCAACTCCTCGCTAGCGTTCTCATGTCTGTTTTGTAAGTTTTCCTTCCCAAAAAATAAAATGTAAAAAGGTATCCCTGTTATTCTCTTTTTAAGAGCGACATTAGCCTGAATTGCATATATTTGCGCTTTGATGCAAAAAATAATTTCGATACTTATTCTTTTAGTTATATGCTCTCAAACAGCTTATAGTCAAGAAGATTCTGCATCAGCACAAAACCTATACAATCGAATTATTTCTTTGGATGATGAAGTAAGGAATAACCCTGGTCAGCAAGTCAATAATTTTAACCCGAATGATTCGGCATCACTTCCAATTGGAATTGTAAAAAAAATCGGGAATACTGTTTACATTATCTGTGTAGACAGTGCACGATTTACGCCACAAGGAGCCTTTTTTAGTGTTTATATGGCATTGGATATGCCTGATTCAGATCAGCCAGTTGCTTTTGCTGCAAAGAACGTACAGTTTAATCCACAAGGTGTAATTGTTTCTAATGGAGCAAGGTTGCAACTTGTGTCTAAGCAGGTTGTCAATTTAGGTCCTAAAGTGAAAATAGAATTTAAAGATGATGGCAACAACTTTATAGAATGGGATTGTAATGGATATAAACAAGCAGGGTTGAGTCTTGATTTTGTTTTTGATCAAGGTTTATTTGAAAATGCTTCGAATCCCGCTCAGCCTGTAACTGCATCTATGCAATTAGTTGTACAAGACTTGAACGATATTTCTTTTATGCTAAATGAAATTACACCGTTTAAAGTAAAAGGAGCAAAAGACTTTATTTTCCACCTTCAAAATGTAGTAATAGACAGAAGTGAGTTTTCAACTCCTTCTGGTGTTAACCTTTCTCCTGAAACAGTTGCTTTATACAATGGTAGTCCAGAATCATGGAAGGGGTTTTATGCCGAAAATGCGGTAATAACATTCCCTGAGAAGTTGTCAAAAGAAAACCAACCTCCTACCCAGGTTTATGCACACAACATTATTATCGATGATTCTGGTTTAACAGGAGCTTTTGGCGCCAATAATTTATTTTCAACAGCTCAAGGTTCTATGAATGGTAAGTGGGCCTTTTCATTGGATAACATCCAAGTTGATTTAGCTAACAACCACGTAACTGGAGGTTCCTTAGGGGGTAAAATAGCAGTCCCTCCATTAGATAACACACAGCTTGATTATTCGGCAACTGTGATGGAAAATACCGAAACGAATAAACTGGATTATGAATTTACAGTTTCACCAGATAGTGTAATTAGCATTAACGCCTTTAAGTCTAGGCTAGCCTTAGCGCCTTCTTCAAAACTAACAGTACAGTCGGTTGGCGATAAGTTTGTTCCCTCTGCTCTATTAAATGGTTCTTGGACAGTCGATTTTGAAAAAGCAGAGGTTAGTGGAATTGCTTTTCAAAACATATTAGTAACAACAGATGCTCCGTATATTAATAGTGGAACTTTTTCTCTTGTTGGTAATGCAGGGAAAAATTTAATTGGACTACCTATTTCTATTAACACAATAGGAATGAATTTAACATCACAAAACCAATTGTCATTTGCAGTAGGGGTTGAGATGAGTTTAGGTTCAGATCCTCAAACATCGACTTCAGGAACTGACACTACAACAAATGTTCAACCAGCCTTTGGAGTGAGTACTACTTTTAGAATAAACACAATACGAGAAACAAACTTTCAAGGAAAAGAGGAAATTGCGTTTAACTCTTTCTCTGTAGATGATATAGCAGTTGAATCAAATACTTCTGTGTTTGAACTAGCAGGAGTAATTTCTATCAGAAATGAAGACCCTACGTTTGGAGATTTATTTTATGGGAGCTTATCTCTTAAAATAAATAAGTTTCTTAAAGGCCCAATAATGGTGTCTGCTGGCTTTGGAAAGATTGATGGCTACAAATACTGGTTTACAGACGCTTCGTTACCTGTTGAGATCCCGATAATAACGGGGTCGTTAAACATTACATCCTTATATGGAGGAGTTCAAAATAGAGTAGCGTCAACACAAACTACTGGTCAAATGTTAAATCGGGTAATGGGACAAATAAACACCAATTCGAGTACTGCTATACCTTTTACGCCAGATCAAACCCAAGGTTTACTTTTTAGAGCAGGAGTTGGAATAGCAAACCCTAAAGAAGAGGTGTTTAATGGAGAGGCGCTGTTAACAATCGCTTTTAACCCAAGCGGAGGATTTGAATATATTGATTTCTCAGGGAGAGCTTTTATGATGGTTAAAAGAACCGAAAGAAACAAAGCCAATGTAAGCAAAGCATGGGGTAATTTAGGTGTCCATTACGATAATAGCGAAAAAGTATTTGACGCTAATATGGATGCTGCAATTCTTGTTCCTCAAAAGCTAACAGGTGCGATAGATGTCTCTTTGCATATTGATTCAACTGATTGGTATTTCTGGTTAAATAGACCTTCTAATAGAGCGTACCTTAATTTAGTTGATGTTTTTAATGTGAATGCTTACTTTATGATAGGGACAATTATCGACCCTATTCCAGCTCCACCAAGTTACGTTACCAGTATTGTTGGAGGAGGAACTATTGGCAATATTGATTTAAATGAAGTAGGTAACGGAAATGGTTTTGCAACGGGGTTAGAATTTGGGATCAATTTTGGAGGAGAATTTCCAGAAGATACAAAGTGGAGAGGATTTGTTGCTCTTAATGTAGGTGGAGGATTTGATTTGATGATGATGAATGCTGAGAACGCAAGATGCAGTGGCTCTACTGATCCTATTGGAGTAAACGGCTACTATTGCATGGGGCAAGTATATGCATATTTGGATGGGAGTTTAGGAGCAAGGAAATACAAAGATAATGGTGATATAAATACCTATCAATTAGGTTCGCTACAAGTAGCAGCTTTGTTGCAGGGTAAATTACCTAAACCAACATTTGTATATGGGGCTGTTGGGATTCGTGCAAATATTTTAAATGTTATAGATTTTACTTTTACTGCTGATGTTGAATTTGGAGACAATTGCCAATTAATAGGGATGTGATGAGAGGCTTGTGGATTTTAATTATTGTCTTATTTACTGTTACAGCTCAGTCTCAGGACTTAGTACTTGTAAGTAAAGTTGAAAAAGATTCCATTTCAATAAAATGGTTACCGTCGAATTTCAGTCAATTGAAAAGCATTGCTGGTGGTGGAGTGACTATTTCTAGAATGGAATCCGCAAAACTACAAAGCTATGCAACTGTTAATTTCGACAATGCTAAGAAATGGTTAATTGAGCCAACTAAAATCCGATACGATAAAATTGATGAATCGACTAAATCAGGAGAAAAGCATAAAACACTTTTAGACCCTCTTTTTGAGTCTTCTAATCCTAAAGAGCTTGAAAATTTTGCATTTGGAACGGCTTTGATAGAGAATATAATTAACCCTAGGTTTCAATTTGTGTTAGGTAATATTACCGTTGATAAAGAGTTTGAAAAAAACAAAACATATGTTTATAAAGTTGAGGTGAAAGGTATGTCTCCCTACTATATTTTTGTTGACCCGAAATCCACCACCACTTATTTAGATATTAATGATCTTACACTTTCTTTAGATAAAAAGAAGGTGGTAGATATAGAATGGTCGTCAAAACGCTACGAGAAAGAAGCATTTGGTTTTGACATAGAACATTCAATTGATAAAGCTAGTGAAGGAGAATTTCTAACGGAAGTCCCTTATTTACCTTTTAAATCTGAGTTTGAAAAAGACGATAAAAAAGCATTGTATCGAGATAATGCTGAGCCAGGGCATTTTCATTTCTATCGAATTCATGGTAGAGACATGTTTGGGCACAAGTCGCTTACATCCGAATGGAAAAAAATTTATGTCCCATTATTAATTAACGCCTGGACGAAAATAGACACTATATACGCAACGAAAACTCAAAGAATTGTTAAAGGTCTTATTCACTCTTTAGGAAAGAAACCAAACATTGAAAGAGTCGAATTATTTAGATCATTAGATAGAGATAAAAACTATGAATTGGTAGAGTCTGTTGCTAAGAAAGACAGCTTGTATTCATTTAGTATTGATGAAGAAAATACAGGAGATCATTATTACTATAAGCTGTCAGCAATAAACAAAGACGATACTGTTTCGTCAGTACCTTATTACTTTTTTACATTAGACCAAAAACCTCCAGCCCCACCTGAAAATTTAAAGGCAGAAATAGACTCTAACGGAATTGTAAAACTTAATTGGAGTAAATCCATTGATGATGACATTCGTGGATATAAAGTTTATAGAGCCAATTCTAAAAAAGAGGAGTTTGTAGAAAGAACTAAATTCCTGAGTAAAGAACTTTTGTTTATCGACACGTTGGCTTTGGATAACTTAACTTCCGAGGCATTCTATTTTTTAAGAGCCGTTGACATGAATTATAACCAATCTGCTCCTTCTGATACTTTACTATTAATTAAACCAGACACTATTGCTCCAGTTTCTGCTATTGTAAAAGATGTTGTTTTGGATAAAAATACTTTAAGGGTTGTCTGGATAAACTCAGGAAGTAAAGACGTCAAAGAAAATTACCTTTTACGTTATTCAAAGAACAGTGTAGATACCTCTTTTACATGGAGTGGAAATACAGAAGAACTAAGAGATTCAAGTATGGTAGCTGGAAAAAACTACCGTTACGAGATAGTAACGATTGATAAAAGCGGTAATAAAGCTATCTCAAATCAAATAAACAGATTTTACGAACCAGGTTATCGAAGCTCTTTAAATGGTTTTAAGGCAGTCTCTGATGTGCCAAATAAAAGCATTTCCCTTTCATGGGATAAACCTCAAGACGATGTGTATTCGTATAAAATATTCCGTGGTAAATCGGGAGAGAAAGTTCTTTCTCTAAAAACTATCAGTGATCCAGACCAAATAACGTATAAGGATAAAAGTGTAAAGATTAACAATAAATACATTTACACAGTAAAGTATATTAACCAATCTGGAATTCATAGTATTCCTGCAAAGGTTGAAGTTATTTATCAGTAAATAAGTTTTCTTCCATCGCATTACCTCGATAAAGGTTGAGTCGCTGTAGAATAGCCGTGTAAATACAGTATATCAGCTAGTTACAGCGTTTTTACGCCTCCAGAATACACGTTTCTACACGGTTTCACTCGCGTTTACACACATAAACACGGCTAATACACGCTAAATAAGAGCAATACATAATTAATTAGAAAATACCTGAAAAACAGCATGATAAGACGTGTAAAAAAGAGTTTAATCGTGTAAATCAACCTTCTTGGATAATCACTCCTTTTGTGATGGAGTAAACCCATCCTTGCGTACCATATCGACATTTAATCATAGTAGCGATTCGGTGACCATCCTTTATTTGAACATCAATAACAGCAGAGCTGTTAAAAACAATAGAAGCCCCACCTCTTGGCGTATTGTTACCCGTCTTTTGAAAAATGATGATAAATAGTGTATTGGGATGGGACTGACGTAGGATTTCATAGTCATCTGGATCTTTAGAAATTTTAGAATAGCTATCGACAATAATCACATCAAAATATTCAGCTTGTTCATCGATGTCTTCTAAACTAGCATGAGCGGTAATCTTTAATTCATTTCCAATACCATAGTGTTCTAATTTGTTAGAGGTTAGTTTACCAATCCCTTCTTCCAAAGAAAAGTATTTAACGGTTTTTCCGCTATCTAAGAATAACTTTGCAAGTTCGTAAGAGAAGTAACTTTTACCCGCTCCTGAATCTCCTGTTAAAGCCAAAGCAACCATATTCTTATCAATGTTCCCTAAGAATCTTCCAAGCTCACCAGAAAGCGCATACGTATCAAAACTCATGTTCCGAACCTGATTGCCACCTAACTCTACATTTACCCTATTTTCATTGAGTGCTTCCAAACGCTCTTGTTTGCTTTTTTTAGAGGTTTTTACCTGTTTGATTTTTTTCTTAGCAGCAGGAACATCAAGTTTTACTTTGGTTTGTTGGAGTACAGTTATTTGCAAGCGAATAGCTTCTGCTTTTTCCAAAAGCTCTTTTTCGATAGGATCACCTAATAAAAAATCAAGCGATATTGAAGGTTGATTTTTACTTACAACACCTTCGATCTGCTCCCTAAGCATGGAACGATATTTTTGCGTTAGTGCTTCTTTATTTTTTGAAGAGAAATTTATTAAAGCTCCTTCTTTAACATAATACTCATCCTCAAGTATTCCTTTTTCAAAAGAAAGCTTTTTTGTTTTAACCATGCGCAAGAATAGTTGAGCATCAGAAGCAGCATTAAGTTGCTTAAATGCTTTTTCAGCTTGTAAACGTTTGCTATCTCTTTTATCTTGATTTTTCTTGTCAATTTCTTTTTGTCTAAGGTGTTGTTTTTGCTTTTCTTCTGTTTCTTCTAATTCCTGTTGAAGTTGCTGGACTTTTAATTGATTCTCACTAACAGACTTTTCTTGTTTTTTAATTCGGTTGGCATAATCATATCTGCATTTTGCTTTGCAAAATTTGGCATCAGAACGTTTTGGAATAAATCCATTCCCACAAAATTCACAGTATTTCTTTTCCCTTGTTGCCATTAACCAGTATAGTTGTTAATTATAACGCAGGATTCGTGCCGTTTAGTTCGTAATTTTTCTTTTGCATACATTTTTTGTCACAAAACACCACCAAAAACAAGAAAATTTGTCAGTAACTTCACTTTGGCATAATTTTCGCCATACCTCGTTGTAATGTAATATTTAAACATGACTAACAAAACAACAGAAACACAACAGATAATAGATGAGTCTATTAGTCTGGTGGCATTTTTATTGAAAAAGCAATACGCTCTTTCCAATATTGGCTTAAGCGATAAAATTGCCTTTGACTGGACTAAGTCTGGATTGTACTTAGAAGAAAAGAAAACCAAGGGTAGAAGAAAGTACAATGCAATTGAATACGTCTGGTTAAGATTAGTTAAAGAATTACGTGAATTTGGTTTCCCTTTAGATTCTATCAGAAAACTTAAAGCTTTTTTACTCACCAAAATTGACCTCAGACAATCACTAGTTGATCTGATGTGTGAGGATATTGATAATAACGATGAATTAAAAAATGTTCAAGAATATTTAGAAGAAGCGTTTAGCTCAAAAGAGGAACTTAAGACTGTTTTTAAATCTGGTGAAGCTGACCTTCTGGACACTGTTCTTTGTTCAATAATTCATCAAGCTGTTATTCTAAAATCAAATATTCATTTGCTAATTCGAAAAGATGGTAGCGCGATGGTAACTGACGGAGAACCATTTGATGAGCATGTCAATTTAGGAGACATTTTAAATGGCCCGTATATAAGCTATCCACTTCGTTCTGTCCTAACTGATTTTATTGCAAGAGAGGATTTACAGCATTTTGAAATGATGGAAGATATGATAGAATTAACTGAGCAAGAAGATAAGGTTCTTTCCTTATTAAGAGAAGGAGGAATAGTATCTCTAACAGTCAAGCTTAAAGAAGATGAGATTAAACTTATCGAAACAGAAGAAAATATAGATGTAAAAGAAGTTAAAGGAAAGCTGGTTGACTTAATCAAGCGAAACAGTTACCAAGAAATTTCCTACAAAACAGAAAATGGAAAAATTGTTAGTCTGAAAAGAAAAACAAAGTATAAATAATTATTCACAAGAGTGAATAGTCAAGTTACTGGATAAGCCAGAGCATATAGAAAGAATAGATTGCTACTTATCGAAAACCTCGAGAGCAGTAATGTTATTTTAATTAAAATGAATTATTCAGAAAAAAAGAAAAGGTTAGGAGAAAAAAGAGAAAAGACAAAAAAGTACATTAAAGAGGAGTTGGATAAACTAAAAATTTTGAAATCAAGGTATGGACGAAAAATGACCATAACCAGATTAAAAACAATGAGAGGGTTTGAAAAAGTATCAGATGAAGTAGCCAAACAAATTATTGAGCAACTAGAGGAATACGCATCTATTGTATTGAAACAGTTAAATAGGTTACAAACACTAAAAACGAAAAGCTATGAATAAGGACTTAGAAATATTTAGACAGTTTTCAAAAAAGGGAAGTAAGATTTCTATGGAAGGGAAAACAAATACGGTAATCTATACGAGAGTTTCAACGAAAGAACAAGCAGAAAATAATGCTTCACTACAGACACAAAAAAAGTATTGTGAACTGTATGCAAAGAAAAGGAAGCTGAATGTAATTGAATATTTTGGAGGGACTTATGAATCAGCTAAAAGTGATGAGCGTAAAGAATTTCAAAAAATGCTAAGTTATGTGAAGCGACATTCCAACATAGCTTATATAATTGTTTATTCATTTGATCGTTTTTCAAGAACAGGTGCTAATGGCTCATATATCACAGAGCAACTCAAAAAAAGAGGTATAATGGTTTTATCTGCTACACAAGAAGTAGATGCTTCAACCTCTTCAGGTTCCTTTCAACAAGACTTATTCTTTCTGTTTAGTAAGTTTGACAATGAACTACGCAGAGACAAATCCGTTTCAGGAATGCAAGAAAGGCTTCGAAAAGGCTATATAGGAGGTGTTGTTCCATTTGGATATACAAACCTAAACCCTGGTAAAGGGAAAATTCCAGAACTGGTAATCAATGAACAAGGAAAGCTGCTGAAAAAAGCATTTGAGCTAAAAGCAAAGCATAATTTGACTTATGCAGAAATTGCAAAGCAACTAAAGAAATTTGGTTGGACAAAAGCATCTAAAAAGTTGAGTGATTATTTTCGAAACCCTGTTTATTGTGGTTTAATCGTTAGTAAAATGATTCCTGGAGAAATTATTGAAGGAAAACACCCTGCTTTAGTATCTAAAGAAACTTTTTTAAAGGTTAATAATATTCTTAGCGAAAATAGTCATGGAGGAAACTACACTAAAGATGATGAAAATCTACCCCTTAAGAAATTTGTAAAATCGGATAGTTGTGGCACACCATATACTGGCTATTTGGTGAAAAAGAAGGGTCTTTATTATTACAAGAATAACCGAATAGGGGCAAAAGAGAATCGAAGTGCTAAAATGATGCATGAATTATTTTCTGATTTATTAACGGATTATCAGTTAAAAAATGAAAAATGGAAAGCTCCTTTGAAAGAAGTTTTACTTCAAACTTTTATTAAGCTGCATGAAGAAAGTATCAACTCTATGATAGCTCTTGAAAAGCAAGTTTCAGAATTAGAAAACAATTTGAGCAAGATTGAAAGGAGATTTGTTTTGGGAGAAATTGAAAGAGAACTGTATTTAAAGTTTAAAAATGAATTTGAAAGTGAGTTGAACAAAATCAATGAAGAAATACAAAACTCTCATTTTAATTTATCGAACCTCGAAATTGCGATAGAAAAAGCTGTTGAAATGGCAGTGAAAATCCCTAAACTATGGGTGTCTGGTGATTTAGAAGAAAAAAGAAGGATTCAAAATATCGTCTTTCCTGACGGAATTAGGTATGATCACAAAAATCACACTTATCGAACCACAAGAGTCAATTCAATATTTGCTGGAATGTGCCTATTACAGGAGGATCTAGCAAAAAAAGAAAACGGGACAAGCTCAAATGATATGAACTTGTCCCGTTTAGTACCGAAGGTGGGAATCGAACCCACACGTCCGAAGACACACGAGTTTGAGTCGTGCGCGTCTACCAGTTCCGCCACTTCGGCAAGTGGATTTTGAATTTCAAACAGTTACGTTTGTAACTCAAAGTGAGCGCGAATTTACGGTTTGTTTTTGTTTGAACAAATAATATCTTCAAAATACTTTCACTTGAGTTTTTTATAAATATAAAATTGGCTTATTTTTGCAATCCATTTTTAATAAGGTATGGAAAACAATGTTAAAATATTCGCATGTTCTGGATCCAAAGAGATTGCAGCTGAAATAGCAGCCTCTTATGGACAAGAGCTTGGAGACGTGGAATTACAACAGTTTAGCGATGGTGAATTCACAACAGTTTACAACGAAACGGTTAGAGGTTGTGATGTATTTATTATTCAATCTACTACTCCTCCATCTGATAATTTAATGGAATTATTATTAATGGTAGATGCGGCAAAAAGAGCTTCTGCAAAAAAAATTAACGTGGTGATTCCTTATTTTGGATGGGCACGTCAAGACAGAAAAGACCAACCTAGAGTTGCGATTGGCGCAAAGTTGATGGCAAATTTATTGGAAGCTTCAGGTGTTGATCGTGTAATGACAATGGACTTACATGCTGATCAGATCCAAGGATTCTTTGAAGTTCCAGTTGATCATTTATATGCTTCAAGCGTTTTTGCTCCTTATTTAAAAGCAATGAATCTTCCGGATTTGATAATTGCTGCTCCTGATGCTGGAGGTTCTAAAAGAGCAAATGCATATGCTAAATTTTTAAATGTAGATTTAGCATTGTGTTACAAGCAGAGAAAAAAGGCAAATGAAATTGCTTCAATGACAATTATTGGAGATGTAAAAGGAAAAGATGTTGTTATAATCGATGACATGGTAGATACTGCAGGTACTTTATGTAAATCAGCAGAGCAATTTATCGAACATGGAGCAAAAAGCGTAAGGGCTATTTGCACACATGCAATATTATCTGGTCCTGCATATGAAAGAATTGAAGCTTCTGTATTAGAAGAGTTAATAGTAACAAACACCATTCCTGCAAAAAGGGAGAGTGATAAAATAAAAGTGTTAAGCGTGGCAGATATGTTTGCCGACGTAATTAAAAAGACGATTACTTATGAGTCAATAAGTGATCATTTTGTATTTGCAAATCAATAAATAAATATATAATTATGAAAACAGTATCATTGAGCGGTTCTCTAAGAGAGAACGTAGGGAAAAAAGATGCTACTCTTCTTAGAAGAGAAGAGAAAACTCCATCTGTATTATACGGAGGAAAAGAGCAAGTTCACTTTCACATAACTGAAAATGACGCAAAAAAATTAGTTTATACTCCAAATGTTTATATCGTTGAGTTAGAGATTAATGGAAACAAAGTAAACGCTATCGTTAAGGATGTACAAATACATCCTGTTACAGATAGAGTGATTCATATTGATTTCTTAGAAATCATGGATGGAGCTCCGGTAAAAATTAAATTACCTGTTACAACTTCTGGATTTTCTGTTGGTGTTAGAAACGGTGGTAAATTAAGCCAAAACTTTAGATCTTTACTAGTTGAAGGAAAGGTTGCTGATTTACCAGACGCTATTGATGTAGATATTACTGAGATAAAAATTGGTCACAAAATTAGAGTTTCAGAGATGAAATGGCCAGGGCTTAGATTTTTAGACCCTGCTGGAGCAGTTGTTGTTAGTGTTGCAATGTCAAGAGGTGCTAGTATTGAAGAAGAAGAAGAAGAAGCAAGAGAAGCAGAAGCAGCGGCAGCAGCAGAAAGTGAAGGTGAAGAAGGAGCAACAGAAGAAGCCGCAGCAGAATAAATTATGAAGTATCTAATCGTAGGGTTGGGTAATCCGGGTGACAAGTATAAAAACACTCGACATAATATAGGATTTACAATATTGGACGCATTAGCTAATGCGTCCAATATTTGTTTTGAGCCAGACCGTTTAGCAGATAAAGCCGTTCTTAAATTTAAAGGAAGAACTCTGGTTCTAATTAAGCCAAACACCTTTATGAACTTAAGCGGTAAAGCACTAAACTATTGGCTTCAAAAAGAAAAAATTTCTCCAGAAAATATTTTAGTTCTTACCGACGATATAGCTTTACCTTTTGGTAAAATAAGAATAAAAGCAAAAGGAAGTGATGGAGGTCACAACGGAATGAAAGACATTCAGTTAGTTTTAAACTCCAATAAATATCCACGACTTCGATTTGGAGTGGGTAGTGAATTCAATCCTGGGAGCCAAGTAAATTACGTTCTTGGAGAGTGGTCTTTAGATGAAAAAGAACAGCTCAAGGAAAGATGTGATACAATAGGAAAAGCAATCAAATCATTCGTTACAATTGGTTTAGATAGAACTATGAATGAGTTCAATAACAAGTAAGCTTTTGAGTTGTTAATCCACATTTAAACAATACTTAACACAGTAAAGTAGTACAAGGCTGTTTTTTGATTAATTTAGTTCCAAATAACGGAACTATGAAAAAATTAATACTATCAACGCTATTTTCTGCGGCTTTTTTTATTGGAAATAGTCAAACTATTTTCATCAATGAAATAGACTATGACAACTTAGGTACAGACGCCTCGGAAGGAATCGAAGTAGCAGGTCCTGCAGGAACGGATTTAACAGGATATTCGATTGAGTTTTATAACGGAAGCACTGGGGCATCCTATAACAATGTACCGTTATCAGGAATAATTCCAAATCAAGATAATAACTATGGAACCCTTGACTTTAATTCTGGGGGAATCAATAATTGGTTACAAAATGGTGCCCCAGATGGAGTTGCTTTAATTGACCCTTCATTAAATGTTGTTCAATTCTTAAGCTATGAAGGGAGCTTTACAGCAACTGATTCGTACGCTATAGGTTTAACATCGGACGATATTTTAGTCAGCGACGATAATGTTTCTGATGGATCATCTCAGTTAACAGGTGTTGGAACGACTTACACTGATTTTACTTGGAGTTTTGTTTCTTTACACACAAAAGGGAACGTAAACACTGGCCAAAGTTTTGGAGGCGTTCTTCCTCCCACAGTTTCATTTGATGTTGTTTCTGTTTCAATAAGCGAAGGTGTAGGAACGGCAACAGTAAACATTAATATTGCTAATGAGGACACAAACCCGACATCTGCGGATGTTGTTTTGGGAGTTTCAACAGCAACGAGTGGCGGTGTTGATTTCACTTATACTTCTCCAACTACAATTACATTCCCTGCAAGCACATCGACTCAACAAACTGTTGTGGTAACCATTATAGATGATGCAATAACGGAAACTTCAGAAACAATTGTATTAGAATTACAAAACGTAACAAATAGTGGTATCGTTGGAAGTAACTCAACACATACAATTTCAATTACAGATAATGACGCCCCTGTTATTACAGCATGCTCGGAATTATTCTTTTCTGAATATATGGAAGGAACTTCATTTAATAAAGCTTTAGAGATTTACAACCCAACAACGTCCGTAATAGATTTAAGTGATTACGAAATTCGTTTGTATGGGAATGGATCTGCTACTCCAACAGCAACATTAAACCCAACTGGTATAATCGTTCCTGGAGATGTATTTGTAATTGCCAATGCTCAAGCACAGGCTAGCATTTTGTTAGAGGCTGATGCTACTTCAAGCGTTGCCAATTTTAATGGAGATGATGCAATTGATTTGTATAAAATTTCAGCTGGTTCTATAGTAGACGTAATTGGTGAAACAGGAATTGATCCTGGAACTGAATGGATCGTTGGAACAGGTTCTACTTTAAACAACGTTCTTGTAAGAATGGCTTCTGTTGATGCAGGAACATCTGTTTGGACAGGTGTTGGAGATTTGCAATGGGACGTTTACGATGTAGCAGACACTTTGTTTATTGGAAGTCATACGAACACAGGTTGTGTTGCATCCATTCCTTTAACTTCTTACCCTTCTTATAGCAATGATAGTATTTGTGCAGGTCAAACTGTTAATTTTTATAGTAACTCATTTGGAGGAGTTTCTCCTTATACAGTAACTTGGGATTTCGGAGATGGTTCTCCTACAAGCAATGTTGTAAATCCTACGCATGTGTATAATACGGGAGGAACTTTTCAGTACAGTGTTACATTAACAGTAGATGATGGAGTAACTACAGATGACTCAACATTTATATATACATCTTTGGACAACCCAACAGGTAGCTTCACTGTATTAGACCCATTTTGTGAAAACGATACGGTTGCAGTAACCGGGGGAGCAACTGGAAATAACATTTCCTACAGTTATACCCTTGCAACTGGCTTGGCATTTAATAGTGTTAGTAGTGTTACAGGAGATGGTGATTTATATGCTATTTCGAATGGTTCTTACGATATTACTCAGTACGTGACGGATATGTATGGTTGTATGGATTCTGTAACTCAAAATCTAACGGTAAATTCATTCGAATCTGCAGACTTCCCAGTACTAACAAATATTTGTGAAGGAGATATCATGTCATTAAACCATACCTCTTCAATTGGGACTTGGTCAGGAACAAATGTAACTGATTTAACAAATGGAGTAGGAGAATTTGCATCTGCTGGTTTAACCCCAGGAATGTATAACATTACATATGACATCATTGGATTATGCCCAGATTCACATACAGAAAGTGTGGAAGTTTACGAAACTCCTACAGCCAACTACTCTAATACTGGAGAACCAACTGTTGCATTTTCTGATTTGTCTTCTGGTACTATAGTTTCATACCTGTGGGATTTAGGAGATGGTAACACATCTACTTTAAGTGACCCAACACACATCTATACAGCGAACGGAAATTATACAGTATGCCTTACTGTAACAACGGCTAATGGGTGTACAGATTCCATTTGTAGCGCTGTTCAGGTAAGTTCAGTTGGGGTAATTGAGAATAATGTAAACACAATATCAATTTACCCAAATCCTACAACAAATAACCAAGTTACTATAGGAAATGAAATGAATGAGTCTTTATCAGTGTCGATTTCTAATGTAATCGGTCAGCAAGTTTGGAATGGAACTATTACCAAAACGGAGACGATTAACCTTCCTGAACTAAATAAAGGAAACTACTTTGTGAAAATCACTTCTGAGACAGGAAGCATTACAAAGAAATTGATGATTAAATAACATACGACCGTATAGTCAACAGCCCCTTTTGGAATCTCAAAAGGGGCTGTTTTTTTATATTTACTCTTTTAAACGAAGTTTGCATTTTGCCATAAGTTGTAAAACAGCTGTTGTAGAAAGCTGTTCTTTTGGGTTTAAGCAATTTCCACAATAATTATAAAAATTCGTTTTTGCTTCAGTAGACTCTCCTTTAAATTTAAATAGCGCTTTATTATGGAAGTAAAGATTATACTTTTCACTTCGGTGGGAACAAGGTTGTTGATGTCCTTGGAGATATGATGGGGGTAATATTTCAAAACAACTCTTTTCTACAAAAATCAATTTATTACTATTGAAATAAAATTCAGAATGGACAATACCAATACTATGTCTCATTTTTACGAGTTCACCGTCTTTATAAAAAGCATTTAAAATCCCTAAACTATCTGCATAAATAGTAACTAACCGTCTTTTAAACCCTCTTTTTTTTCGAATACTATTATCAACTGTTTTTTTAATAAGAGATGTGTCCTTATTAATAGATTGAACTTGCTGATTGATTTCATCAATAATAAACAGACTATCAAGAGCAGCTTGCCCAAAGTTTTTTGTAGAATTGAGAAACACTAGAAAAAGAAGAATGTATTTTGCTGGAGTCATAATTGTATCATAACAAATACTCCAAGGGGTTCACCTTCTTTTTATTCTCAATTATCTCAAAATGGAGATGGGGTCCAGTAGCATTTCCTGAAGTACCAACCTTTCCAATAACTTTTCCTTTACAGATAATGTCTCCTTTTTTTACAGAAAAAGCTGACAAGTGAGCATATAGTGTTACAAGCCCATTTTCGTGTAAGATTTTAATGGTATTTCCATAACCTTTGCTACTCTTTTTTACTTCTACTACTTTCCCGTCAAAGGCTGCATAAACAGCATTTCCATGCTTCGCTCGAATATCCAATCCAGCGTGAAACTTTTTTGTTCTTGTATTAGGATGTATTCTATATCCATATAAGCTCCCAATAGTACCTTTTTCAACTGGCATTTTAGCACAGTCATCTTGAGAAAAGTAGGTTTCTGAAAATAGTAAAATTGCCAGAACAGATAGTATCTTAATTGTATTCATATTATTTATTGTGATGGGAATTGTCTTTTACTGTTTGGATTAAAATTTAAAACATTCGCAACTAAAATGGAATTTTGCATTGTGTTTAAATGTTCTTTGCATCCAACATTTAATAGGTTTAACTATCTTTTTTTGAAACGACTTCTTCTCCTTTTTCGATTTATGAGAGATGCTTCCGGAAGAAGAATTACTTCCTGTTTTAATTCTAAAATCATCCAATCTTTTTGGAGCGACTTTTTCTTCTTTAACCTTCTCCTCCTTTACTTTTGTTTTGTTCAGGTTAATAGTAGGAACACTAAAGTTTAAATTCAGGTTTAGGTTTATTTGAGGAACCTCAATATCTGTTTGTTCAAATTCCTTACTTTGACTTGGATTACTATTGTCAGAATTGGCAACCAAATTATCATTCCCAACATTGTCATTTTGATCAACCTGCTTATAAACATTTGAAGCATTACTTCTATTACCTCTGCTACCTCTAGATCGAACTTGTTGCACTCTTGCAGTAGATGGTTTGTTTACATTTCCTCTGTTGTTAAGTATAGAAGGGTTCACATTGTAATTTCCAATGTTATTATCATTGCTAACATTCGAGGATTGAATTGTTTGCTGCTGGACCACAACACTATTAAATGTATTTTGCGAAAAACCTATAGTAGTTGTACTAAGTAAAAGTAGTGTAATAAACATTTTCATAATTCCTTTTTTATTGATTGATGAAACAAATCTATTTTGAAAAAAAGGTTAAAAAAATGACGAATGAGTAAACGAACCATCTCAATTAGTGAATGGACTCATCAACTATGTGGCGCATACTTATTGGCTTTTCGGCCACTAGCTTATTAAGGTATGCCATTTTTATCTTCGCTTTTTTGATTGTATGTTTGTTGTAACCACAAATCATATTTGTTGAAGAAACAGATTTACATATTGTTATTAATCACGCTCTGCTCATTACGGTTGCATGCGCAACAAACAGATTCTGTTGCTCTAGAAATTAGCAAAACAGCTAATACAGACACCAAAATATTTGCCTGGATTAATGCTGCAAATGCAATCTCACAGGAAGCTCCAAAACGTGCCTTTGATTATGTCGAAAATGCAATTGAATTGGCGCTTATATTAGAAAACAAAAGAGGTGAAGCCTATTGTTACAATACCTTAGGTGCACTTAACTATAGTATTAGTAGGTATGATGCATCTATAAAAAGCTATGAAAAAGCGCTTTCATTGTTCAAGGGGCTTGAAAGCGAAAAAGGATATTACAACTCCATGAAATACATAGGAGCTGCTTATGAAGCAATTTCTAAGATGAAGAAAGCCGAGAAGTATTACGAAATATTTAAAGCCTTAGCTATTGAAAAAGGGAATAAGGATGATGAAATATATGCAATTAATGCTTTAGGAAGACTCTACTATAATCAAGAAGACTATATTCAAAGTAAGGTAGCATACGACACTATTCTTGTATTAGAGCAAACCCGAAACAATCCTCAAGGAATTATTGATGCTTCAAACAACCTAGGGAATGTTTATGAAGCCATTGACGATTCTTCAGGTGCATTCCAGATGTATAACCAATCTTTGGAATTGGCAAATGAAATTGGAGATGTAGATCGAGCAAACTCATATTATTCAAATACAGATAACTTTTATAGTAATAGAGGGAATACCAAACAACAAATTCAAGTACAGCAAGAAGCTATAGAATTTAATACATCAAATGGAAACAAAGAAGCTTTAACCGATAACTATAACAGTATTGCAGCATTAAACCTGAAAGATGAAAACCCACAAGAAGCGATTGAATACCTAAAACAAAACATAGTACTATCCGATGAACTTGGCACACTGGAGTCCAAAGAAGAAGCCCTCGGTTTAATAACAACAGCTTACGAGCAAATTGGAGATTATGAAAGTGCACTAGAAAGCTATCAAAAGTTGGTTAAAATCCAAGAGGCGAATACAAAGGAAAAAAACAAACATATCCAATTGGCAAGTACCTTATCGAGTGAGTTAGATGAAAAGGATAAAAGGATTCAATTGCTTCAAACAAATATTGAGTTAAGTAAAGACAATATACTGTTACTAGAAAGCCAAAAGGGAGAAGAATTAAAAAACCAACGAATTATTATTTACTCATTAGCTGGAGGGTTGTTGGTTTTGTTATTAGCAGCACTTCTAATAATTCGTAGTAATAGAGAAAAAAGAAAAGCAAATGCAATGCTTGAATTGAAATCTTTACGGGCACAAATGAACCCTCATTTTATCTTTAACTCTTTAAATTCAGTTAATAGTTTTATTTCTAAAAATGATGATAGAAGTGCGAATAAATATCTGGCTCAATTTAGCAGGTTAATGCGAATGGTATTGGAAAATTCCAAGTATGATTTTGTTTCCTTAGACAGCGAGATAGAAATTTTAAAATTGTATTTAGAGTTGGAACATTTACGTTTCCAAGATAAGTTTGACTATGAATTTAACATTGATGAGAACATAAAAAAAGATGAAATTGAGATCCCTCCAATGTTGATTCAACCTTTTATAGAGAATTCTGTCTGGCATGGACTACGCTATTTGGAAGCTAAAGGGAGCCTTACGGTAAGTGTTGAAAAACAAAACGGTAAATTACTCTGGGTAATAGAAGATAATGGAATTGGTCGAGAAAAGAGTGCAGAATTAAAAACCAAGAATCAACAAATTGGAAAATCAACGGGGATGAAAAACATCGATGAACGTTTGCGCATTCTTAATAAGATGAATAGCACCAACATGCAAGTCCAAGTAATGGATTTAGACGACGAAAAAGGTACGCGTGTTGAAGTAAGTATTCCTTACCAATCTATTTCTTGACAATTAAAATAACCCGTGTAATTCTGCATCAATTTGGTTAATGATTTTACCCAAGTCTTCTGGGTTGTCATGAAATGAATTTTCGTCAATATCGATGATTAGAATCTTCCCGCTATCGTAAGTTGAAATCCAAGCTTCGTAACGCTCGTTTAATCTTTTTAAGTAATCTAAACGAATACTTTCTTCGTATTCTCTTCCTCTTTTTTGGATATTATTAACCAATTTAGGAACACTAGCTCTTAAATAGATTAGCAAATCTGGAGCAGATATAAATGATTCCAATAGATTGAACAATGAAAAGTAGTTTTCAAAATCTCTAGTTGACATTAACCCCATCGAGTGTAAGTTGGGCGCAAAAATATATGCATCTTCATGAATCGTTCTATCTTGAATGATTGTGTTTTTGCTTTCTTTAATATCTTGAATCTGCGTAAAACGACTATTCAAATAATACACCTGAAGGTTAAAAGACCAACGTTGCATATCATCATAAAAATCTAACAAGTAAGGGTTTTCATCAACATCTTCATAATGAGTATCCCATCCATAGTGCTTTGATAATAATTCTGTTAAGGTGGTTTTACCCGCACCAATATTTCCTGCTATCGCTATATGCATTCTGCTAATTTTTAAGAGCACCTAAAGTACAAATATTTCTATAAGCTGCTTGTTGATAAGTCTAAAACTTTAGAATATTTTCAACAAAAAATTTAAAAAGGACTTTTCCTTATTTATTTGTTATTGAATAAATAGCAAGTTTACCTTCTGAGAGTATGATTAGTCGATCTTTTTCAAGTCTTATTTTTTGAAATGAAGCAACAGGAATTTTAATTTGAACTTCTTCGAATTGAACCAAATTGTATCCATAATAACATCCTTCTTTCTGATAATAAAGAGTCTCATTTTCAACTTGAATTTCATAAACATTTAAAACCGGAACTGTTTTAATATAAGATCCATAAATATCAAAAATTAGTACTCCATATTTAGGACAAACCAAATAAACATTGTCTTTATGCTCTATAATTTGGGTTGGATTTAACCCTTCTCTTTGCAGAATTTGTTCTAGGTTTCCAGACTCATAAATTCTTTCAAACGATTTATTTACCTTGATTAATTGAAAAATCTCCTGGTCGTAAATCCAGATTCCGTTATCAACCAAACTACTTGCAACCAATTGGGTTTGGTAAAGGTCAAGTTCTTCCAAAGAGTATGAATTTTGCTGGGCAGACAGCGTATTATCTGTAGCAACAATTCTTGCATTTTCTTTGAAAAACAATAATGGACGAAGTGTATTATTGACATCTAAGAATGAGATATTCCCTAGCGTTTTATTACTATAAGTATATAAAGTATCTCCTTTGTAATTAAGCTTAAAAACTTGGTTGTTTTCGATCAAGTATATCTTGTTTAGGTTGTCTGTAGTGAAGTCAGTAACAGGGGTGGAGAACTCATTCAATAGCTCAAATTTAACTTGACCTATACTTGAAGCTATAAATGCAAACGATAAAAAGAATATGGATAATTTTATTTTCATTTAATAAGTTGCAATATCTCCTCAACAATTTTTCGGTCATTTGAGAGTCGTGGAATTTTATTTTGTCCTCCTACTTTCCCTTTGCTCGTTAACCATGCATAAAACGTTCCTTTTTGCACTTTTTGTACAATTGGAGGTCTTAAAGTTAAGCTATTTGACCTTTTAGCTTCGTAATCACTATTAATAGATTTCAATGCGGTGTCTAAAACTTCCGCAAAATAATCTAGGTTTTCAGGTTCTTTTTCAAATTCGATTAACCATTGATGTGCTCCAGTTGATGAATTGTTCATGTAAATTGGACAAGCTGTATATTCTTTTACTTGAGCATTCGCTCTTTCACAAGCAGTTTTAACGGCTTTTTCTGCATTATCAATAATAATTTCCTCACCAAAAGCATTGATGAAATTCTTCGTTCTGCCAGACACTTTTATTCGGTAAGGTTTGAGAGAGGTAAACACAACGGTATCACCAATGACATAACGCCATAATCCTGCATTAGTTGAGATTACTAATGCATAGTTTTCTCCCAGTTCTACATCTTCAATATTAATAACAGTTGGTTTTTCATTTTCAAATTCATCCATTGGAATAAATTCATAAAAGATTCCATAATCCAACATAAGAAGCATATCTCCTGCAACAACTCTATCTTGAATGCCAAAACAGCCTTCACTTGCATTGTATGTCTGAACATAGTTCATATCGCTTTTCTGAATAATCGCTTTAAACTGTTCTTCATAAGGTTGAAAACTAACGCCTCCGTGCATGTATAATTCAAGGTTTGGCCAAATGTCCAAGATATTATCCGTGTTATTGTTTTTGAGTATTTTTTTCAAAAGAACGAGCGTCCAAGATGGTATACCTGCAAGAATATGGACATCTTCTTTTACTGTAGATTCAGCCATTTTTTCAAGCTTCTCTTCCCATTCTTCCATCAAGGTGATTTCTTTTTTGGGAGTTCTCCTCAATTCACACCACCACGGTAAATTTTTTACAATTATCGCTGACAAATCTCCAAAATAGGACTTGTTGTTGATGTAGTTAATCTGCGCGCTACCTCCTAAAATAAGATGCTTCCCATTAAACAGCTTGGTTTTGGGATGATTTGAATAATACAACGCTAAAAGGTCCTTTCCTCCTTGGTAATGACAATCTGTTAATGCTTCTTTGGAAACTGGAATGTACTTACTTTTATCTCCTGATGTTCCAGATGATTTTGCAAACCATTTTATTTCGGTTGGCCAGAGTAAATTTTGCTCCCCTTGTTTTAACCTCTCTACATAAGGCTTTATATCCTCATAAGATTGAAGTGGAACATTGTTTTTGAACTCTTTATACGATTGGATAGAATTGAACTTGTGATATTTTCCAAATTCAGTATCCTTAGCTGATGTTATTAATTGCTCAAAGACGTCAAATTGTACATCAATAGGGTATTGTTTAAATAAATCAATTTGATGAATACGCTTTTTTATAAGCCACGAAAAAATTGAATTGAACGGGACGCCAATTTTTCTTGCCATAAAAAAGAATTTTATCCTTAAAGGATAATGAAGAGTCTATCCGAAGATTACTAATCCGAAAATTGCCAAAAGCACTATTCCAGCATAAATATATCCAACTCCTGCAGTATCACCGTGAAAATTACTATCTCCCATTTTTCATTAATTTTATGCTAAATTAACACTTTCAAATAAAACAATGCACATGAAATTTAATTATTTAGTCCTGCTTATTGTCTTTCCTTCTATTACATTTTCACAAACAGGATGGACTTGGACCGAGTTAAACAGCATGCCTGAAAGAATTTCAAACAATGCGGTAACAGAAGGAATTGATGCGAATGGGGATGTAAATGTTTATTCATTTTCAGGTATAGATAGCACTAAAATATACTCTGGTATCAATTTAAAATCATATCGGTATAATACAGTTACTGAGATATGGGACACGATATCTTCCTTACCAGACATACAGGGGAAAATAGCTGCTGGAGCGAGTACAATTGGGAATAAAATCTACATCATTGGAGGATACCATGTTAATGCGAATGGAAGTGAAATTTCCTCCTCCAAGGTGCACATCTTCGACCCAATAACAAATTCTTATTTACCTGATGGAGCAGACATTCCAATAGCAATAGACGATCATGTACAAGCTGTTTGGAGAGACAGTCTAATCTATGTTGTAACAGGTTGGAGTAATAACAACAATATTCCAGATGTTCAAATTTACGACCCTACCAATGATAATTGGCTGGTTGGAACTGCAACTCCCAATTTAACACAATACAAAATGTTTGGCGCATCTGGAGTTATCATTGGAGATACAATTTATTACAATGGAGGCGTAACTTCCGGATTTAGCTTTAATGCAACCTCCTATTTACGAATGGGTGTTATTGACCAAAATGATCCGACATTAATCACTTGGAGTCAGTTGACTGATAATCCTGGAGGAAAAGGTTATAGAATGGCGGCGGCAAAATATAACAATCGCTGTTTTTGGATTGGTGGTGCTGGAACAGCTTATAATTATGATGGAATAGCATATAATGGTTCTGGAGGTGTTGAGCCCCACACTCGGATTCTTACCTATCAAAAGTATTGGAACATGTGGTTTGAGGGACTAGGGTCTCCCTACGGCATTATGGACCTACGTGGCATAGCTCAAATTTCACCAACCTCCTGGATTATTTGCGGAGGAATGGAAACGGGACAACAGGTTACGAATAGAACTTTTTTATTAGAGTTTGACCCTCAAGTTGGTGGGGTTGGTAATCAGTTAATAGAGAATATTGATATCTATCCGAATCCTGCAACCGATTATATCAAGATAAAAGGGTTCAGCCAAAACGCTACATACCATATTTATTCAATTACAGGTAAAGAATTGTCAAAAGGCATATTAATCTCTGACAAAATTGATACTTCAGAATTGCCTAATGGTATTTATCAATTGGTTGTCGAGAACAACAAAGCCTTAAAGACTGGAAGCTTTATCTTAGGAAGATATTGAAAGTGAAAGTTATTCAATCACAATTTCAAATGGCATTCTCGCTTGTATTCCTTGCGTAGAGATTATTTTATCCATCGATTTAATGAAGGCCTCTAATTTTAACTTTAATGATGTTTCGGCACTTACCTCTTCATCACCCATTGCTTCCATTAATTCCAACAACTTGTTCTCTTTTTGTTCTGGATATACTCCTAGTTTGATATCGTCTGAATCGATGTCAGCTTGTTCAGCAGCATAAGCAACCGCATCATCAATTCCGCCTAATTCATCAACAAGTCCTATTCTTATCGCATCTGTTCCTGACCAAACTCTACCTTGCCCAATACTATCAACATCAGCTTGCTCCAGACCATCTCTTCCGTCCGCTACTTTTTGTGTAAAATCATCGTAGATATCATCTACTCCCAATTGGATTAAATGCTTTTCTTCATCTGTTAATGCTTTATTTAAAGACAACACTGAATGGTGGTTCGTTTGTACTCTGTCGAATGTAATTCCAAAGTTCTTTTTTAATGCTGGACCAATGTTAGGAATAACCCCAAAAACACCAATAGAACCTGTAATTGTATTCGGTTGTGCATAGATTTTATCTGCAGCACAAGCAATATAATAACCACCTGATGCAGCCACGTCTCCCATTGAAACAATTATTGGTTTTTCTTTTTGTGTTAAAATTACTTCTCTCCAAATAACATCAGATGCCAATGCACTTCCTCCAGGAGAATTGATTCTCAAGACAACAGCTTTAATATCATCATCTTCTCTAGCTTCTCGAATTGCTCCAGCGATTGTTTCAGAACCAATAGTTGTTGCATTTCCTTTCCCGCTTTCAATTCCTCCAACAGCGTAAACTACAGCAATGTTACTTTCCTTGTTTTTTCGATCTTGCTTTTTGGCTTTTTTAGAAGCATATTTTTTAAATGAAACTAAGTTAAGGTCTTTGCCCTCTTTCGTTCCTGCTTCCTCTTTTAAAATTGCCAACACTTCATCTTCATAAATTAACTCGTCAACTAATTTATACTCTAGTGCTGTTTTAGCAGATCGCACGTACATTGAATCTGCGATTTCGTTTAACATGTTTGTGCTTATTCCTGTTTTCTCATTAACCCCAATTAGCATTTGATTCCAAAGAGCATTCATATATGTCATCGTTTGCTCTCTATTGGCAACACTCATACTATCATACATTAAAGGCTCAACTGCACTTTTGAATTTATTGTTACTCCCTCTAATTATTTGAACATCAACTCCTAATTTGTCAATAGCACCTTTTAAAAACATAATTTCTGCCCCTAAGCCTTTAAACTCAACCATTCCAGCAGGGAAAAGGTATATTTTATCTGCTGCTGTAGAAAGGTAATATGCTTTTTGAGTATACATTTCGCTGTATGCATAAACAAATTTTCCAGAGGCTTTAAAATCTATAATTGCATTTCTAATTTCTTCTGTTGTTGCCATTCCTGCTGGAAGACTAGTAATATTTAATAATACGCCTTTTATCTTGTCATCTGTTTTGGCAGTTTCCAAACCAATTTTAATCTCTCTTAACCCAAACCCTTGGTCTAGTGAAAAAGAAGATTTATCAAACTCCGCATAAGAGATTTCACTAATTTTTTCATCTAATCGAATATGAAGAACAGAATTCTCTTTTACCATAAAAGGTTTTGTTTCTGTTAGTCCCGAAATTGCACTACTAATTCCCACAATTAAAATGACAACTAATATCCCTCCGATTAGCAATACTGCAATCGATGATGCGAAAAAAGATCTCCAAAATGGTTTCATAAAAAATTTGTTTTTGTTTTGAATACAAATAACTCCAAATCAATTGGATTTTGCAATACAAATTTAACTCAAGAAAAGAAGATTTTTATTATATCTACACAAATGGTAAATTAAAAAGCGCAAACGGAAGGTTCTCGATATTAACTCTTGACGTATACTTGAATAAACATTTAAGTTGTTGTTCTTGAATGTAAGATTAGTTAGTTGAAATACTATTTTTGCAACATGGGACAAGTCGTTTTGTTATTGGGGAGTAATTTAGACAACCGAGTTGAATTGTTGTTTAATTCTAGGGCTATGATTATCGAAGAAGTAGGGAATATAATAAAAGCTTCTTCAATATATGAATCAGAACCATGGGGATATGACTCTGAAAATTCATTTCTAAACCAAGCGTTGCATATCGAAACCCAATTATCACCGGAAGCTACTCTTGAAAAGTGTTTGTCAATCGAGACAAAATTGGGAAGAATCAGATCTATCCATGGAGAATATACAGATCGAAGTATTGATATTGATATTCTGTTATTTAGTGATTTAGTGGTTTCTACTGAAAAACTAGAGATTCCCCATCCAAGAATGCATAAAAGAAGATTTTGCATGGAACCATTGGCTGAAATAGCATCTGACTGGATTATTCCAACTCTTCAAAAATCAGCGGCTGAAGTTTTAGTCCTATGTAAAGACAAATCTGAAATATCCACATTAAATGCTTAATTACCAACATATTGCAATTGAAGGTAACATTGGAGCCGGTAAAACAACATTGTCCCATTTTCTGGCAGAAAAATTTGAAGGAGATTTATTATTGGAAGAGTTTGAGGAAAACGAATTTTTAAAAGATTTTTACAGTAATAATAGTTTTGCATTGCATGCGGAAGTTCAGTTCGTATTGGACAGAAGTAAACAGTTATTTCAATTTCATTCGAAGAAGCATAACCGTATATTTTCAGATTATTACCCCTATAAGAGTTTGATTTTTTCAAAAATGAATTTGACTCCTAAAGAATTTGATTTGGTTAATCACTTAATTGAATCTCTTTACAAACAGGTGCCTAAGCCAGATATTCTCCTATTTTTAAATAGGCCAATTGATGCATTACAAAAGAACATCCTCTCAAGAGGTAGAGGTTATGAAAAGGAGATATCACCAGATTATTTGTTTACACTAAACAAAGCGTATGAAAATTTCTTACAAAGGATAACAGATATCCCTGTATTATACATTAATGCTGACGAAATCAATCTTGAAAAACCTGAGTGGTTAGAAGAATCGTTTAGAGAAATACTCTGCTGCTCACATTCCAATGGAGTAAAGCGAATAAATTTGGGAAAATAACCCTGTGTTTACAGCAGGGAAACAGCTACTTTAAGAAGTTGTTTTTGAGGTAGATATACTTAGTTCTTAGGCGGAAAGCAAGCTGTTTTTCCTTATTGATGGCATACATCCTTTTATAAATAAAAAAACTTACTTATACTTGCACGATATAACTGAAATGAACACTAAAGTTTTAAATACAATTATAATGAAAAAAAGTACGGTTAAAAACATCGCTCTTACTTCAATGGTATCTACTGGATTGCTATTAGGGAGCTGTAATTTAATAAAAGACCTTGATTATAAGGTTAAAGAGAATCCGTTAGAAATGCACGGAGATGAGGTTGATTTACAAATCAACGCGACTTTTGCTGAAAAAGGCTTAAACAAAAAAGCTATTGTTGAAGTTACACCTACTTTTATTTGTAAAGATGGTACTCCTATCGAATTTGAAATGGTTGTATATCAAGGAGCGAAAGCTGCTGGTAATGGAACTGTAATTCCTAAAGAAGGAAAAACTGTTGTTTATAACTCTACAGTACCTTACACTCCATGTATGGAAGAAGGTGAGCTAGTTGTAAAATTAGTTGTTAAAAAAGGAAAGAAACAAAAAGTTAAAGACGAAATAACTACTGAAAAAATTGCTGATGGTACAATCATTACTCCTTATTTAATCGAGTTTGATGATAAAGTAATTTTAGCTAAAGATAAGTTTGTAAGAACAACAGAGGAAAATACTAAAGCTGTTATTCACTATCAGAAAGGAAAATTTAATGTTAGAGGTGCTGAATTAAAAGATCAAGATATCAAAGATTTTGAAGCTTTTACTCTTGATGCAACAACAAACATTAGAAGAGAAATGAAAAGTGTAAACATCATGTCTTACGCTTCTCCTGAAGGTGAAGTTGACAAAAATGCTAACCTTGCTGCTGATCGTGCAACATCTGGCGCAGAGTATGTTTCTAAATTAATGACGAAATTGAATTTCGAACCAGGAACACAAGAAGGGTTTATTTCAAAATCACCAAAAGGTGAAGATTGGGATGGTTTTAAAACAGAGGTTCAAAAAACAACGCATGAAGACAAAGAGCTTATTTTAAGAGTTCTTGAAATGACTCAAGACCCAAACAAAAGAGAGCAAGATATTCGTAACATGGCTAAGACTTACAAGTTCTTAGAAAAAGATGTTTTACCACAATTAAGAAGATCTGTTATCACATTGACATACGATCAAATTGGATGGAGTGATGAAGAGTTAACTGCTTTAACAACAACAAACCCTGATACATTAACGATTGAAGAGGTTCTTTATGCAGCAACACTTACTGAAGACTTAAACGAACAATTAAGAATTTACAAATTAGCTGAGAAAAATTTCGGTGGAGATTATAGAGGTATTAACAATGTAGGATACGTATTGTACTTACAAAGTGATGTTGATGCTGCTGGAGCTCAGTTTGAAAAAGCTAATGGAATAGAGTCTAATTCAATTTCAACTAACAACATTGGCGCTGTAACGCATGTTAAAGGTGGAAACGATAAAGCTAGTAGAGAGAAAGCAATGGAATTGTTTACTGAAGCTGGAAGCGCAAATGAAACTAAGTACAACATGGGATTATTAAAAATTCAAACGGGTGAGTATGCTGATGCATTAGCTAGTATGGATGGTTATAAAACATTAAATGTTGCAATTGCAATGATTGTTTCTGGTGATGCTGCTGGAGCTTTAGAAGTAATTGATGCTGCTGACAACAATGATTCAGCTTTAGCTTATTACTTAAAAGCGATCGTTGGAGCAAGAACAAACAACTCAGATTTAGTTCTTAAAAACTTAAAAACAGCTATCGAAAAAGATGCTGCTTTTAAAACTAAAGCTTCTAAAGACAGAGAGTTTGTAAAATACTTTACGAATGCTGACTTTAAAGCGATAGTAGGGTAAATAAAGATTTAAAACTTTAAAAAAGCCTACTGATTTATCAGTAGGCTTTTTTTTTCAATTATAAATAACACATAAAAAAACAAAAATCATGAAATCAATTTTAACAATTATTGTTGCAGCCTCAGTGATGTTAGTCTCTTGTGGTGGTGGTGATAGCTTAACAGCAGAATTAAATGACTTAGCTAACGAATTAGATAAGGCAAATGAAGAATTAGAAGCAAACTTAGATGAAGCTATTATAACTGAAGAGGTTATATCTTCTGATTTATACGAGTCTGAAGATGGTCGATTTAAAATTAATTTTCTTGGAGGAACTCCTGATGTGAGTAGTCAAGCTATTCCAACTGAACTTGGTGATATCGAAATCACAATGTTTTTATATGAAAAAAGCATTACTGAAGCTTATGTATTAGGATATAATGATTATCCATCAGCAATAGTTGAAGCTGGTTCTACTATCGAAATGTTAGAAGGAGGAAAAGACGGTGTTGTAAACAGTATGGGAATTACTCAATTCGACTTAGAAGAAGAAGTTAGCTTGGATGGACACTCTGGTCTTCATTTTAAAGGTGTTGCAGGAACATTACACATCGAATACCAAATGTATTTAGTAAATAATAGACTTTATCAAATTGGTATTGTTAGAGATGGTAGCTACGCAACTCAGGATAGAGTAGATGCATTCTTAGGTACATTTGAACTTACAGATTAATCTTATCAAATAAGATAAAAAAAGGAGGCCATTGGCCTCCTTTTTTTATATCCAATATTCTAAATCCGTAAGATTATAGCTTTCTAAACCAAGTAACCATTGGAATGGGAGCAGGAACAACAGTACCATCATAAAATATTCCAGCAAAGCCTATCTGGAAAGCTTTGTCGTCGTGTGTCTGAAACCTAAACCCAGGAATTATTAATGCAGCGACAGTATTAGTCGTTGTATAGTATGATTGACCCGTACTTTGATTATAAGTATATTGCTGTTGTTTAATATTTGGTAAAATAAAAGTATCAAATACAAAACTTGCTTTATCTCCCATCCGAAGTGCTCCAGCTACTGACAACAAAGCTGTTCCTTCTGATCCGTTACCAGAAAATGCTGCAACACCATAACCCGCTGAAAAGTTGATATTTTTTCTTTCGTCTCCAAATGTTAACACACCAAAAGGTAATGCTGCAAAAAATTCAGGAGCTGCCCAAGAACCCGTACCAACAAGAGCTCCAATACCTAAATTTGCTTTTTTACCTAAATTTATACTGTACTTAGCTGTTCCTATTATAGGAATTCCAACCCAAGAAGTCATAACTCCAATTCCAAACTTTTCTCCAACACCAAAGTGAAACTCCGGACCAAATAAGTTTAGAGAGTAATAATTATCCCCTTTCTCCATTGGGAAAGCATTTGTTGTAATAAAATACCTTGTAGCAAATAAAGGAGTCCCTATAAAATCACCATCGGAATTAAGTTCTCCTTCAACCAATTCTTTCATACTTTTTACTTCATATTTAGGAATTGAAACTTCACCTCGGTCTTTTGTTTTTATAACGACTTCTTTTGAATCATCAGAAACAATCGTCCCCACAAATTGACCACCATTCATTGTAGTGATTACATATATTTTTGATTTTACAAATTCAGTACTATCCGTTTGAGCAGTAACAGGAGTACCCGTAAACAGAAGAAATGAGATTGAGAAAATTGATGCAAGAATAATTTTATTCATAATATGGTTTTGTTTGTTGTTTCTTAATACTGTAAAGTTAAACTAAATGCATATGTAAAAAAGTTTAATGCATAAAAAAGCCCACCTAACTAGGTGGGCTTTTGGTAAGCTTGATTTATCGTTGACTCTTAATCAATAAATAATTTTTGACTAATTCTTTGTCCTTCGATAGTGATATTTACAAAATAAACACCTGCTGAAAGACTTTCAGTACTAATCAATGTAATTCTACTATTAGAAACATTTCGTTCTTTAGAGGCAATTAATTTACCACTAACATCAACAAAATCAATTTTTACATCTGATTGATTTTCTAACTCAAAATCAACAACAACTTTCCCGTTGTTTACGAAAGCATTTGTGTATTCTTCAAAGTTGATGTCATCAATTGATAACGGACCATTCATAACGATTACATTTTGACTTGAAGTTTGAGTACACGCTCCAACATTATCATTATCTGCAGTTAACATAACCTGATAAACACCAGGAGTTGTATAAACTGTTGATGGATTAGCATCAGTACTTGTAGTTCCATTTCCAAAGTCCCAAACAAAGTTAGTTCCTGATGAAAGGTTGTTTATGTCAAGAACTCCACCTTGATCTAAATAAACAGTATCCTGAACTAAAGTAAAGTCAGCTGTAACTTGTGCTGGTTCTTCCACAGTAATAAAGAAGTTCCCTGCAGAACATGTTGATGCATGATTTGTTGATACTTCGTATTCACCAGCTGGCACATTTAAAAACTGAATGGCATCATTAACAGCAGTTCCATTAAATACTGAGTTACCAGAACCGTCTAACAATTCAAAAGTTGATCCAGTGATTCCAGAACCATCGATTGCTACTTCTCCATCTGTTGTTCCAAAACAGGTTAAATCAACAACATTTGTATTGAAATCTTTAACCATGTGCAAGATGAACCTAGGTAGTGTAGTAGTATCGTTTGAAACATACGTATAAGTTGTGTCAGACCTTAAGTCGGTCATTGTCCCTGTATGTAAATCCTCCAGTGTTATACATGACCCTTCCATAAAAGTTGACGGAATATCAAAGTCTAGTGTGTAATCTCCTTGCGCTAACGTTCCTGCTTTAGCTACTAAAGGAATAGAGACACTTTCATCTGCTATTTTGTTAAAACATAAATTATATCCATCTGGCGTAACCGTATAAAGTGACGGTGCATTGTCAGGATCCAGTGTTGAAAATTTTTGAATATCAACATCAACATCATAATTTTCAGTGTAGTCATCTCTTTCCAAGATAACAGCTCCATCTCCAAAAGTATTTACGTTACCAGAAATGCCAATTCGCATATAACTTCCGTTAGAAGACTTGTAAAACGCTTGATCCGTTCTGCTTTTGTCACTTTCTGTAATTGGTAACGAGGTAAGACCAGTAGACCTTACCCAGAATCCTTGTGTATGAGGAATTAGATTGGTCATTCCACCAACTAAAGGTAGGCTAGTGGTTCCGTCCCAGTAGTTATAATTTGCTAATCCATCATTGTATACAAAATAACCATCAACCATACCGCCTGCGACAAAAAGATCAAAATCAATTGTACATGGATAAGGGTTAGCAATTAAATTCCATCCAGCTTGATTACCAGCAAAAGCTCCATCATAATCTAAAGGGATATTTACATCTCCGGTGTTTGGAACACCAGTAACATCTAAGTCATATGTTACGGCATCCGTATAAATATGAAATGCTCTAAAAGAATTTGATGCGCCAACAGCTTGTGCAGTAGTAGTAGCTTTAGTAAAACCATTATTCATGGTCCCATCAGCAGCACCTTCATCATACCAATAAGTATTGTGCCATCCAAAAGTTTCAAAATCAGCCCCTGTAAATGATCCAGCACCATCACCAGTATAAATAATATTATCATCCGACCATGAAGCGAGAGTAGTACTTGAAACAGGAGATCCTATAGAAGTAAATGATTGTGCAGTTTTTGGGATTTGCCTTTGAACTGTTAAATTACTTGTTCCATCCCAAGAGGCAGTAGCTTCAATTTCATCCAGTTGAGCAGTTCCACTTCCGTCACTTAATAAAGTCATAGAGGCTGCTCCATCAACAGAAAATACTCCGTCATCTAAATCTAATATACTTCTAATTGTTTGCGCGCCACTATTTACATCAACCCCAGTTCCTGTATGGTTAATTACCAATTCATACCATGCTGTTGCCCCATCAATAGTGTTCGTTCCTGTACTACCATCAAATGTTACTATGTCCCCAGTGTTAAAAGTATACGTTCCCGTATTATTCCAATCGCCTTCTATATTGATGTTACATCCAGTAGAAGTAAAGGTACCACTATTAGTGAAATCGCCGGTTAAGTCTATTGTTCCAGACCCGTTGTATGTTCCGCTATTTGTGAAGTCAACTCCTAATACATGATTAAACCCACCATCATTCAAAATTCCACTTGCATTGTTTAATGTTCCAGCACAATTTGATGAAGAAAGGGCTCCATCAAAGGTTGCTCCTGATAGGTGAGAATTATTTGTTGTAATGTTATTGTAAACAATTGAAGCATTTGTGGTAGGAATTGTTTGGGCGACACTACCATTAAAATTAAAAGTACTTCCATTTGTTCCTGAAGTTAATGTGCCTGCAGTTCCATAGCCCATTGTAAAGCTTCCTCCTAAATTTAAGGTGCTGGCACCTGAAGACATAAATATTTTTGTACCTGTAGATTGAAAACAATTCATAGTCAAATTACCCCCTACAGAAACCGAACTTGTATTAGCGATATTTACTAGAGCTATACCAATTAATGCAAAATCCTCATCTAAGGTTAAGTTCCCACTTATTGTTAATGAAGAAGCTCCAATAAGGATTAAATTGGCGTTTGTACTGCTTCCTAAAGAATTACAGTCTAAAAATACGGAACTACAACTTTCAGTCGTGCCTAGAATTCTAATTGTTGAGCCATCTGGAATAGTTACATTGTCCCCAGCAGTGGGCACCCCATTTGGAGTCCAGCTAGTTGCAACTGACCAAGTTCCCAATCCAGCATTAGCTGTATAATTAACAGCCATCAAGGAGGTTGATGAAATAAAAGCAAAAGCAAAAAGTAAAATATGTTTCATAGTCAAAAAATTAATTCTGTAAAGTGTAAATATATATAGACTAACGCAGTTTGGCAAAAAAAGGTTGCCTCTTTAGATAAATCATCAAATTTTCGTTTCCAAACGATACAATTGAGTTTCCAAAAGACTTTAAATTAGGTTGAAAATTTACTTTTCCTTCTCTTCTGGAAGAAAGTAACGCAAGTCGATGGTAATATAATTCCCGTTAAGAAATGAGGTAAATTCGGAGAAAGTTGCGTTCTGGTATTCATACTTTATTTTAGTTTCTGTAATTGGAGAAAGTGGAGTTACCAGTGATGCTCCTATGTAAAAATTGCCTTTTTCTTCTGTTCTGTACTCAAAACCAATATTGGCCAGGTAACTAAGCCCTAAAATCCTACCTCTAAAGGAAAGCTGTTCAAGTAATAGGTTTTCTCCTAAACTAATTACATGTGATGGATAAGCATTTAGGCCTACACCACTAGAAACATTCATATATGTTTTTTTTGACAACTGGACATAAACCAAGGCCTGAATTGGAATCTCGTAATTGATAAAACCAAAATCCAATCGATCGTCAAGTGTATTAATTTTAGATGTTGCAGCTATATTGTAATTTCTTCTTACATAGTTTATCCCTGTCTCGAATGAAATGAGGTCAGTAATATTATGGCGGATAATCATTCCCATACTATAGCCTAACTTCTGTTTAATTTCAACATTTACTATTGTATCACTTAGATTTACAGGACCAGCTTTAAAATAGCTAACTGGGACGATTGGTTTGAATTGAAGCCCGAAACTTGTAACACCTTTTTGACCTAGGCAAAAATTACCAATTAGTAAAAAGGATAAAATTGTAAGGACTCTCATAACTAAAATACCATGTTTCAATAGACTACAAACATAAGAAAGAATCAACTCGAAAAGATTAATATTTATTGCTTGCCTGAATTTAATGGAGCTTAGGTTCTAGTTATTTATTTAAAGGTCGAAATTAGTTTTCTTTAACCCGTAATTTTTGACCAACAACAAGCCTTGTTTTTCTAGAAATATTATTCATGAGGCATAGTTTCTCTGTTGTAATACCATATCTTTTAGCTACTTTAGAAGGGTATTCACCTCTTTTAACTGTATGAAACTCTGTGCCCACTGGAAAAGCAATGTAAGTTCGCTTCATTTTTTTGAGCATTATAGTGTCAGCATGGACATCTTTATTCTTAAATGAAACAATATGTGCTGGATTTATTGGCACTCCTTTAAATCGCATTTCTAAATGTAAATGTGTCCCAGACGCATTACCCGTTTGTCCTCCGTGACCTAATAGAACCCCTGCTTTGACTTCTTGACCTTCTTTTACTTTAATACTAGACATATGAGCATAAAGTGTTTCGAGACCATTATTATGCCTTACTACAACCACTTTCCCGAAGTCCGAATAAGTTCTAGCCATTCTGACTTTTCCTGGGAACATGCAATAGATAGAATCCCAATGGTGCAATTCTAAATCAACTCCATTATGAGATCTTCCATCCCTCCAACCAAAAGGAGATGTTACCCATCCAAAATAACGTCGGAGTGTTTTGGCGCCAATTGGATGGTGATAATCTTCATCATTTTCTATTAATAATAATACTTCTATAGAATCATTGGCAGAAATAGATGTAGGATAGTCCCATGCTACTCTTGGATTCCATCTATTATAGAAAGAATGAGCTGGATAAAACGATGTATCATTATTAACAAACGAATAATTAAGTGGTAAAGCAAGTTCTTCAGGATGCAATACTACATACAAGTTCAATTGATTTACCAAATTATAAGGAATTGAATCTAATTCGAATAAAGAGTCTATCATCCCATATATCGAAGCTTCAGACTTATTTTGGATACTTTTGTAGAAGTTAATCTCTTGAATTAGCTCTTTTGAAGAAAACTCATCATGTAAAATTGAATCCATGAGCTTCTCAAATTCCACCGTAGAAAGATCTTTTGCAGTTTCAAACAAATAGTCTTGACCATATGCAACAACCGCTGTAGCAGTATCCTTTCTTTTCGTTTTCTCTTCATCTCCTGGCCCTCCAACTTTCGTCTTGGAAACGGAAAAAGAGTAACTCCCTAAGATTAAAATGACTATTAAAATTGTTTTCGCACTCACTTTATAAGGTCAATTTGGAGTGCATACTACGCTAACAAAGGAAAAAGGTTTTATTTTTTTAAGAAAAACCCTACAAGAGCTAATGCTAATACTGAAGCTCCTAATAATAGAACAAACCATTTAAAAGCAGCGTTTGAAATGAATGGTTTTCTGAACTTGCCTATAACCAGGTAGTTTAACTTATTTACAGCATCTAAATCCGTTTTATGTATTCCAAATAAATATACCGTTTCGTTCTTCGCTATTTCTTGATCTGATTCAAACCGTATATTTTTTTCATTAAGTAGTTCTTTGAAATAAGCAGCCTGTTCTTCCATCTTAAAGTGAAAAACTTTATACATCTGATTCGAAGGGTGGTCCTGCGAATTAGTAACATTCATCCGTTTTTCTATTTCATCAAAGTCTTTCATAGCCTAACTTTCTATCCAAGCAGTTACATACTCAATCGGTTTTCGTTGTCCTTTCGGCCAATCGACATCAGGATAACCAACATAAAAGAAACCAAGGCATTTGTCTTCTTCTTTTATATTTAAAAACTCGTTCGTTTCCTGTGTATAAATTAACTTGGGCGTTGCCCAAAAACCACCAATCCCGTATGCTGTACAGGTTAGGTGCATGTTTTGAACTGCACAAGATACAGCTTCAACTTCTTCAATTTCAAGAATTTTTCTATTCTCATCACGCTTCATGCAAACGGCAATTACTGCTGATGCTTTTAATGGACGATTTTTCAATTTATTAAATTTCAATTCCTCGAAATTCTCTCCAACATTAAATTTTGTATACAGGTTACTTTGAAATTCACTAAGCTTATTTAGCCCTTCATTCATAAAGACTTTAAATCTCCATGGTTGTGTGTTACCATGGGTTGGGGCCCAAATAGCATTATTTAAAAGGTCTTCTATAATCTCTTTGTGTACTTTTCTAGAGCTGTACATTTCTGGATAGATTGTCCTTCTATTTCTTATCACCTCGGTGATTTCGCTCAGGTTATATTTCATTTTAATAAAAATCTTTGTTCTACAAAATTAATATCTTTACCGAAGAATGAAAGTAAATATTTCTGCAGTAATTATAACCTTTAATGAAGAGAAGAACATCGAAAGATGCATTCATTCACTAAAGGGTGTTGTAGATGAGATTATAGTTGTTGATTCTTTTTCGAAAGACAAAACCAAAGAAATTTGTTTAGCCAATAATGTGAGGTTCATTGAACATGTGTTTGAGGGGCATATTGAACAGAAAAACTGGGCATACACACAGGCGAAATATGATTATGTATTGTCATTAGATGCAGATGAGGCATTAACTGACGAACTTAAAACAAGCATTCTTTCGGTTAAAAATAACTGGGAGAATGACGGTTATGAATTTAACCGCCTTACCAATTACTGTGGTAAATGGATTAAACACTGTGGTTGGTATCCAGATGTGAAATTGAGGCTTTGGGACAGACGAAAAGGGACATGGAAAGGTATTAATCCACACGATTGTTTTGAAATGGAGGAAGGAATAAAGCCTGTTCATCTAAAAGGAGATTTATTGCATTATAGTTATTATACAATTGAAGAACACATAAAGCAAATAAATTATTTTACGGACATTGCCGCGAAAGCTTATGCAGTTAAAGGTTCAAACCCAAGTTTGTTTAAGGTATATGCAAGTGCAAAATTCATGTTTTTTAAAACCTACCTTTTGAAATTAGGGTTTCTTGATGGCTATTATGGTTGGATTATTAGTAAAAATTCAGCTCATGCAACTTTCTTGAAATATTCTAAAATCCGAGAACTTCAAAAAGGAAACTAAATGTCACAAATATTTTTAGACATGGAAAAGCTGAAAAGACCGAATAGCGGTTTAGGTCAGTTTTGTGCACACTTGGGAGTAGCTATTGAGGGTAAATCTGACGAAGAACTTGGGTTTTATGTGGATGAAAATCACCTTAATTTCTTTCAATCAAAAAATACAATTCTTTGGAAAAGAAGTCACCAATACTTGGGGATTCCAGTAAAAGCGAACCTCTGGCATTGTATGCACCAAGAGGCAAAATATTTTCCTAAAGACAAGAAAACAAAAATTATACTAACTATACATGACCTTAATTTTCTTGATAAGTATGAAGGTTCTAAGCGTACACGAAAATTGAAGGACCTGCAAAAACTTGTGAATAAAGCTAGTGGTATTGTATATATTTCAGAATATACTAAAAAGATTGCTGAACAACACTTAACGATTCCAAATATTCCTCAAAAGGTTATATATAATGGGGTTGCTATTTCAAAAATTGATTCAAGAAAACCAACTTTCATTAGGAGTAATGAATCTTTTATCTTTTCGATTGGAATAATTGGAAAAAAGAAAAACTTTCATGTATTGGTAGAAGCCATGAATAAACTACCAAATTTAAAGCTCTATTTATGTGGTAATGATAGTTCAAAGTACGCAACCAGAATCAAAGACCTAATCTTAAAATTTAACTTAACAGACAGAGTTATTGTTACTGGTGAAATAGCTGAGCCTGAAAAGAATTGGATGTTTGAAAACTGTAGCGCATTTGTTTTTCCCTCTTTAAACGAAGGGTTTGGTTTACCAGTAGTTGAAGCGATGCATTTTGGAAAGCCTGTTGTTCTTTCAAAATTAACGTCCTTACCTGAAGTTGGAGGAAATGAAGCTACTTATCTAGAAGATTTCTCTCCAACCGAAATTGCAGATAAAATCAATTTTGCAATTGAAAACCAAACTCCTGAACACAAAAAAGCCCTGCAAAACAGAGCTTCTCTTTTCAGCTGGCAAAAAGCAGCTAAGCAATACTTAGAAATGTATCAAGCTATCCTAAGAAAAACAAGTTAACAATAATAGTTACTACACTAACCACTACAGATAATAGACTAGAAAAAAGAACTAGTTTCATTGGCGCTACAGCCAACATCATTGCTAAAGCAAACATCGTTGTACTTACCAAAAGGATTAATTCTACAGTGTATTCTAACCCGCCTGTTCCAACTCCAACACCACCTAAACATCCAACTAAGGTAAGTAACATAGCATATATTCCATATCTGTTAGTTTCTGCATCAAAAAAGATTTTATCAATGAAACCTATTCCTGTTTTTGGTTCTTCGTGTGTAGTTGTCATAATTTTTTAATTTTATTATGACGCTAAATTACTGTTCTAAAACCCTTGCTAGTATGATGCAAATCATATTATAAAAATGACTTTTATCACTTTTCACCTGTTTTACGCCTCTCTATAGCAACAAAAAAGGCAGCTATATTAGCTGCCTTTATAAGTATTCGGTTTCATTAAATTACCATGTCGCATCAGGAAATTTATTAGGCAAATATTGCATTTCGTTTAATATATACCCCATAAATTCTGTATGGCCACCATTCTTTCCATACACCAACGAATGTTTCACATGTTCAGGTTTTTTTAATGTTGCTTGAACTAAAACATCATTGACTTTTTGGCTCCATCTCTTTTCTATTTCATTTAAATCAATTGCTACTCCATTAGCAATTAATTCCTGGTCAGTATTGTCCATATCAAAAAGCTCATCTGTATACATCCATAGCTCATTGACAGCCGTTTGAACTTTATTATGGCTTTCTTCTGTCCCATCTCCTAGTCTTGACATCCATTCACTACTCCTTCTTAAGTGATAAGTAACTTCTTTTAATGACTTAGCAGCAATTGCGGCAATGGTCTTGTCTGAGCTGTTCTTCAAGTCACTGTAGATGTAATAATTGTATACATCCATAAAGAATTGACGTACTGTAATATAGGCGAAATCCTCATTTGGATACTCAACCAAATGCAAATTTTTATAATCTATTTCATCCCTTTTGTAGGCTATATCATCAGCAGTTAGTCCGCCACCTTTAATTTCGGCAGCATATTTATATAAGCTTTCGGCTTGACCTATTAAGTCTAAACCTACATTAGTTATAGCAAGATCCTCTTCTAAAAAAGGGCCATGACTACTATATTCGGCAAGTCTGTAACTTAAAATTAAGCTAGTATCCGCTAAACGTAAACAATAAGTGTATAAATTATTTTCCATGACTAAATGTTTTTTGAGCCTTCAGGCATAGTATAAAAAGTAGGGTGACGATAAATTTTATCATCAGAAGGGTCAAAAAATGATTCAGCATCTTCTGCTTGAACTGATACAATATCTTCGGCTTTTACAACCCAAAGTCCACTTCCTTCATTTCTTCTTGTATATAAATCTCTAGCGTTTTCAATAGCCATTTCTTTATCGAATGCATGAACAGCGCCAGCGTGTTTATAAGGTTTTCCAGCCTTTGACTGAACAAACACTTCCCAAATTGGTCCTTGATTATCTGTACTCATATTATTTTTATTAAGCGGTTTGTAATTTTTGTTCTTTCTTTTTATTGTATGCTATCGCAGCTTCTCTAACCCATCTTCCTTCATCATGAGCCTTTTTGTGATGCTTTAAACGTTTTACATTACATGGTCCATTTCCTTTTATAACATTCCAAAATTCATCCCAATCAATATCAGATGTTTTATACGATCCATTCTCCAATAATTCATAGTTATCATCTGGTACTTTAAGGCCTATTAGTTCAGCCTGAGGAATCGTTTTATCGATAAACTGCTGACGTAAATCGTCATTTGTTTCTCTCTTGATTTTCCACTTCATTGCATTGGAAGTTCTTGGAGAATCTCCATCATGTGGACCAAACATCATTAATGAAGGCCACCACCATCTTTCAATAGCTTCTTGTGCCATTTTTTGTTGATCTGCAGTTCCATTCATCATAGATGCCATTATCTCGTAACCTTGACGTTGGTGAAAGCTTTCTTCTTTACAAATTCTTACCATAGCCCTAGAATAAGGTCCATAAGAAGTTCTTTGTAAAGACACCTGATTCACAATTGCAGCACCATCCACTAGCCAACCAATTGCTCCTACGTCTGCCCAATTTAAACAAGGGTAATTAAAAACACTTGCGTATTTAGCTTTTCCCTCATGCAGCCAATTTAGAAGCTGATCTCTACTTACTCCGAGTGTTTCAGTAGCGCAATAAAGGTAAAGTCCATGACCACCTTCATCTTGGGCTTTTGCCATTAGAATTTTCTTACTCCTTAAACTAGGAGCTCGCGTAATCCAATTACCTTCAGGTTGCATACCAATAACTTCCGAATGAGCATGTTGAGACATTTGCCTTACTAGATGTTGTCTGTATTCTTCAGGCATCCAATCTTTTGGCTCAATTTTAATTTCTGCATCTATTTTAGCTTGAAACTCTTCGAGCTTTTTTGCATCTTCCATATCTGTGGTTTAAACTTCTGTTAATACTTTATATGACTCCAAATTGGTTATTCCCCAATTTTCCTTTTCTTCCTCACTCCATAATTCTGGGAAAAAGATTCTTTTTTGGTATCTAGGCAACATATATTTAGTCCAATCACTACCTCCTGTTGCAGCACCATCACCGATATATTTTGCAGCAGCATGATAATGTGCCATTACCCATTTAACATTAACTGTATGATCATAGTGACGCATAGCATTGACTAAATCTACATTTTTTCTATCAACTTCTGGTAATGATTTAAATTTCATTGAAAGATTAATCGTATTGTAATCTTTCATAAAATCAATAAAATCCCCCATATACTTTTTCTCAAACGTATTAAGTAAAGTAGATTTTTGACCCGTATTATAATTCTTCCCAGCTGCTTGCCAATATAAATGCTCGTAAGCATGTTCAAATGGAGTATCTCTATCAATGGTTGCTCTAAAACGAATGTCAATTAAATTTATCAATTCTGTCGAGGCCATTTCAACCATTCTGTATTGAGCACTTTGGAATCCACTAGCAGGTGTAAGCGTATTTCTAAATTGTAAAAATTGCTCTTTATCCATTCCGTCACCCATAATATCAAATGAAGACGAAAGCATGTCAAAATACCTACTAATACGCATCAAGTGTTTGGCAAATTTTTCAGTACTTATGGAGTCCGCTTTAGACACTTGCTGAATTTCATGAAGAATCATTTTAAACAACAACTCATTGATTTGATGGTACATGATAAAAACCATCTCATCTGGAAAAGTTGTTCTCTGCGTTTGAAGTCCTAGAAGGGCGTCCGTTTGGACATAGTCCCAATATACCATAGGCTTACCATAAAGTAACCCTTCCAACATTGCTTCTGTTGGAATACCAAGTTCTTCATACTTAGCATCTATCTTTTTTAATATTTCTTCTCTTTCCATAATGGTGAATTTATAAGGTTCCTCTTCGAGCTTGTTCAGCCTCAATTGATTCAAATAAAGCCTGGAAGTTTCCTTTCCCGAAGGATTGAGCTCCTTTTCTTTGAATTATTTCAAAAAACAAAGTAGGTCTATCTGTTAATGGTTTAGTGAAAATTTGCAATAAATATCCCTCATCATCCCTATCTACCATTATCCCGTGTTTTTTAAGAAGCTCCATGTCTTCTGCAATTTCACCCACTCTATTTCCTACCGTGTCATAGTATGTGCCAGGAACGTATAAAAATTCGACTCCTCGTTTCTTCATTTCGCTAACTGTAAAAACAATGTCATCTGTTGCTACAGCAATGTGCTGACAACCAGGCCCATTGTAAAAGTCTATATACTCTTCAATTTGAGATTTCTTTTTCCCTTCAGCAGGTTCGTTAATCGGAAATTTTATTCTACCATTCCCATTCGTCATTACCTTACTCATTAAAGCAGTATACTCCGTAGAAATATCTTTATCGTCAAATGATATTAATTGGGCAAAACCCATTACATCTTGGTAAAATTTGCCCCAAGTGTTCATTTCGTTCCAATCAACATTTCCAACCATATGGTCGATATATTTCAATCCGCATGAAGTTGGGTTATAATGTGATTCCCATTTCTCAAACCCTGGCATGAATACACCATTGTAATTTTTACGCTCAACAAAAATATGCACTGTATCTCCATATGTATGAATTCCAGATCGCACAACTTCTCCGTGCTCATCTTTCTCTGTTCTTGGTTCGAAAAATGACTTTGCACCTCTTTTAGTTGTTTCTTCCCATGATTTAGTTGCGTCCTCAACCCATAGAGCGATAACCTTTACACCATCACCATGCTTTTGAATATGTTCAAATATTTCATTGTTTTCTTTTGTCGGCATAGGAGAAGTAAGAACTAATCGTATTTTATCCTGTACAACAACATACGAAGTTCTATCTTTCATTCCCGTTTCTAAACCTGCGTATGCAAGTGATTGAAACCCCAATGCAGTTTTGTAAAAGTGAGCTGCTTGTTTTGCATTTCCTACATAGTATTCAACGTAATCCGTTCCCATTATCGGTAAAAAATCTTCTGCTTCATCGAATATTTTTTCTAACCCGTAATTGAAATTTTCTATATTTTTTAAATCTGACATTTTTCTAGTGTTTTATCGTTAATCAATAATCCATGATTTATAATAATCATCTACTTGTAAATTCATTGCCTCTTCTGTAATCATTACAGGAGCAAATGGATCTATCATTACTGCTAATTCTTCTGTTTTTTCTTTCCCAACACTCCTTTCAATTGCTCCAGGGTGTGGACCATGAGGAATTCCGCCAGGGTGTAAGGTGATTTGACCTTTTTCAATGTTATTTCTACTCATAAAATCTCCATCAACATAATATAATAATTCTTCAGAATCAATATTACTGTGGTGATAGGGAGCTGGAATAGCTTTTGGGTGATAATCATATAACCTTGGCACAAAAGAACATACTACAAATCCAGCAGCTTCCCATTGTTGATGAATTGGAGGCGGCAAATGTACTCTTCCGGTAATTGGTTCAAAATCATGGATTGAAAATGCATAAGGATAGTTAAATCCATCCCAACCAACAACATCAAATGGATGGTTTTCATGCGTATATTCCCATAAAATATCCTGTTTTTTAGACAAAACCTTAAATTGTCCTCTCTCATCATGAGTTTCCAAATCTTTAGGCAGTCTAAAGTCTCTTTCACAAAAAGGAGAGTGTTCTAAAAACTGACCATAATTGTTTCTGTATCTATTTGGCGTTGTAATCGCGCTTGCAGATTCGATGAATAAAATTCGATTGTCTTCAGTATCAAAATCAATTTGGTATGTTGTTCCTTTTGGAATTATTAGATAATCTCCATATTTAAAATCTAAAGACCCATACATCGTTTTCAACTTTCCAGAACCAATATGAATAAATAACATTTCGTCTGAATCACTGTTTCTATAAAAATAATCTTTAGAGAAAGATTTAGGTGCTGCTAAACCTATTTTCAAGTCATTATTTACAAAAAGTACTTTCCTACTCTCTAAATAATCATCAACCTGAGGTAATGAAAATCCTTGAAAGCTTAATGCTTTCATGTTTTTTGCAATAGCAACTTTGGGTGTTAAGTCCTTAATTTGTTTTATTTCACTCACCACTGTAGGTGGGTATAAGTGATAAATTAAAGAAGACATTCCTGCAAAACCTGCAGTACCAAATAGTTCTTCTTGATAAAGTCCTCCTTCGGGCTTTTCAAATGTTGTGTGTCTTTTAGGAGGTATTGCCCCTAAAGAATGATATCTTGACATAAAAATTTAAATAAAAGTGAATAATAACCTACTTGGTAGATTTATTTTAAAGGGATAAAAAAAGCAAACAAGAAATCACTCAGGGTTTCTTTTGAGTTTTAATTTTTTCTTGAATATGTATCTAGTTACTAAGTACATAATAGTCCTCTTTTTCTTTCGGAGCATAAATATACAAAATACTTACAATAAAATCATGATGAAAATCAGATTGGACGGGATATGTGGAATATCATGTCTGATTATGATGGAAATAAAACTAAGGTAAAGCAGATAGTCTTATTTGTTTAGAACAACAGAACTTTTTTTACTGTTTAACATTTTGCTCCATTCCTTGTCATATCCATGAACATTTTTAGTCTGATTATTCTCTTTGTCGATTACTTTGTATCCAGAATTGACCCAATTGAATATGCCTCCATAGAGATTGAAAACATTTTTATAACCTTGTTTTTTTAATTGCTCACCTATTTTTTCACTTCTATAACCAATTGAACAATAGATATAAATAGAATCCGACTTCGAGACTTCTCCAATGTTATTGATATTGAACTTTTCATACCCAACGTATTGCGCCTTATAAATATGACTAACTTCAAACTCGCTTTTTCCCCTTGCATCTAGCACAACGGTATTCGGACTCTTAATTACAGAATACAATTGAGATGGATAAACTAAGGGAATTGATCCAGTTATATATTTTTTACAATTAGAATCAAAGCCTTCTGGGTTTTGGGCATTTACAATAAAAACGTTGAGTAATAGAATTACAAACAAAAACTGTTTCATACACATCATTTAGAAAACATTGATAGAGGAAAAGGTCTAGAAAGAAGCCTTAACTCTTCTTGAAGACTTACGTTTTTTATTACTTCTTTGCGTCCTGATTTTTTTATAAACAGACACCATAAGAATCATGTATCCATCTTTATCAGTAGCATCTCCTCTTTGTTGGCCTGCAAATGTTTGAGCTGTTTGGGAACCTCCAGTTCCATCTTCAGGTCCGTGAGAATCATATCCAATAAAAGCAGGGTCTGCAAAATAGGCTGCTTGAGCTCCATAGGCCTCTCTAATTACATGGTTTTCAAAATAAACTCCACTTACATCATCTATATAGTCTGTAAAAGTAAATCTATGAGTGAGTTCAACTTTTAACCCCCAATCTCTATTAAACGATCTTCTTATTCCAAATCCTAGAGGTATAGCAACACTAAAGTTCGAATATTGTTTTGGACCTTTCATTATTTCTCCAGTTTCTTTAGCAGTCCAAAATGGGTGATCATATGTCAACCCCTGTCCTTCAGTGTGTAAAGGTCGTAAAGGAACTAACATTCCATTAGCATCCATCCCTTTTGGATTATAATAGAAACCTCCTATTCCAACAACCCCATAAAACCCAATAGCCATAGATTTCAATCCTAACTTTCGCCCAGCAGGACTTTTTAGGTTATAAACATTTCCAACTTTTTCTTTTTTAAACTGTATTTCTAAAACCATTGAAACCTCACCAATATGAGACTCAAAGTTTAAGTTTCTGTTGTTCCTAAAATATTCTTGGGTTAAATTGTCATTCCCTGAAACTTTTGCATAGGTCACATTGGTTCTCAAACCAATCTTTCTGCTTAAATAATACATGTGATTAAATGTAGCTGCAAAGTTGGTTCTATTCCATTCTAAATCCCAGACAAAATCTGAGCCAATTCTATCTCTACCTCCTAAATCACCTAGGAAATTTGAAGCACCCAAACCTCCACTCCATTCAACACGTTGCTTTTTCCATACGCCACGATTGTAAAATCCTTGACCATAAGATTCGCCAAGTACAATTAGACTGATAAAAATTGCTATGTATTTTATTGTTTTCACGTAGTGGTAATCTCGCAAATATAATGCAAACAAACTAAAAACGAAAGTTTTGTAAAAAAGTTGCTTTTCATTGTTATTAATTATCTGATCAGACTCAACCAGAAAGCCCTTGTTTTATTGACCTTTAAGGGTTTGATTTGCTAAGTGCCAAAGCACAATCCCAGAGCTAATTGAAACATTTAACGAGTGTTTTGTCCCAAATTGGGGTATTTCGATACTGTTTTTTGATAGGTTAATAACATTTTGACCAACTCCATCTACTTCATTCCCAAATACAAGAGCCACTTTTTCCTTATTGTATTTAAATTCTTGTAAATAGATTGGGGTTTCAGTTTGTTCGATTGCGTAAACTGTGTATGCTAATTCCCTTAATTTAATCAACGCATTTTCAGTTGTATCGAAGTATTCCCAAGCAACTGATTCTGTTGACCCAAGAGCCGTCTTTTGAATCTCACGATGCGGAGGTTGAGCGGTAATTCCACACAAATAAACAGCTTCTATATTAAAAGCATCTGAGGTTCTGAAAAAAGAACCAATATTGTTCAAACTTCTAATATTGTCCAAAACAACAATAATTGGGAGCTTTCTTTGTGCTTTGAATTCTTCAACTGAAACTCTGTTCAGTTCATCTAATTTTAACTTTCTGTTCATAACTATTAATAAGAACACTAAGGATTCATTGGCAAATTTAGTCTTCAATTTTTATTTTCGCTAGCTATCATATTAAAATAACAACATTGGCAAAAACAGTCGAAAAAGAAGCAAAGGTAACTCCTTTGATGAAGCAATACAATCAGATTAAAGGAAAGTATCCAGATGCATTGCTATTGTTTCGTGTTGGAGATTTTTATGAAACTTTTGGCAAAGACGCAATTGTTGCTTCCAAAATTTTAGGGATTGTTTTAACCGCTAGAAATAATGGTGGATCTAAGTTAGAGTTAGCTGGTTTTCCTCACCATTCATTAGAAACCTATTTACCAAAATTGGTTAGAGCAGGTCAACGGGTAGCAATATGTGACCAGCTAGAAGACCCTAAAAAAACGAAGAAAATTGTCAAAAGAGGTGTAACAGAGTTGGTTACTCCTGGCGTTGCATTTAACGATCAAGTTTTAGAACACAAAAAGAATAATTTCTTAGCTACAGTACATTTTGATAAAAAAGAAGCTGGGGTTTCATTTTTAGACGTTAGTACAGGTGAGTTTTTAGTTGCACAGGGTTCTTTTGAATACGTAGACAAATTACTTCAAGGGTTTGCTCCAAGTGAGGTCCTTTTTCAAAAAAATAAAGACAAAACCTTTCACAATAATTTTGGAAATAACTTCCATACATTCAAATTAGAAGATTGGGTTTTTACAAATGATTTTGCCGAAGAAAAATTATTAAAACACTTTGGGACCAATTCTCTTAAAGGGTTTGGAATTGAAAATTTAACCGTAGGTGTAATAGCTGCTGGTGCTGCCTTACACTATTTATCTGATACACAACACAACAAAGTTGCCCACATAACTAAAGTATCCCGAATTGAAGAAAATAGTCATGTTTGGCTAGATCGATTTACAATTCGAAATTTGGAACTTATTTATTCGAATAATGATAATGCAATAACACTTTCTGATGTGCTGGACCATACTGTTTCTCCAATGGGAGGAAGGTTGTTGAAGCGTTGGATTGTATTGCCCCTAAAAGATGAAGCGCCAATAAACGAACGATTAGATGTTGTAGAGAGTTTTGTCAAAAACACATCTGCTGCGGATAGTTTACACGAGCAATTAAGCAAAATAGGTGATTTAGAAAGATTGATTTCTAAAGTAGCTGCAGCCAGAATTTCACCACGTGAAGTGGTGTATTTAAAGCATGCTTTATATGCATTGGAACCCATTAAAGAGCTTTGTGAAAAAGCAGATAATGAGGCTTTACAGAAAATTGGCGATCAGGTAAATCTTTGTCAACTTATTCGAGATAAAATTGAAAAAGAGATCGACGATGAAGCTCCCGTATTAGTTAGCAAAGGAAATGTAATTAAAATCGGAATAAACAAAGAGCTGGACGATTTACGGAGTATTTCTACCTCTGGAAAAGATTACCTCCTTCAAATGCAAGAACGTTTGATGCAAGAAACGGGGATTGGTAAATTGAAAATTGCGTTTAATAATGTTTTTGGTTATTACATCGAAGTTCGGCACATGCACAAAGACAAGGTGCCGGAAGAATGGGTTCGTAAACAAACACTTACGCAAGCGGAACGATATATTACCGAAGAATTAAAAGAATACGAAACAAAAATTTTAGGAGCTGAAGAGAAAATCCATGAATTGGAATCACGTCTTTTTGAAGAAATGATTTTTGCTTTGTCGGATTACATTCAGCCCATTCAACACAATGCATCTTTATTGGCGCGATTAGATTGTTTGTTGTCTTTTTCGAAAATTGCTATTAAATTTAATTATGTAAAACCTTTTATCAACGATTCGAAAGAATTGGATATAAAAGAAGGAAGACATCCCGTAATTGAGCAGAATTTACCGTTGGGAGAATCATACATTTCAAACGATGTTTATTTAGACAATGAAACGCAGCAAATTATTATGATTACCGGTCCAAATATGAGTGGTAAATCAGCTTTGTTAAGACAAACTGCTTTAATCGTTTTGATGGCACAAATGGGCTGTTATGTTCCTGCAAAAAGTGCAACAATCGGTCTAGTTGATAAAGTCTTTACACGGGTTGGTGCTAGCGATAATATTTCGAGTGGCGAATCTACTTTTATGGTAGAAATGAATGAAACAGCAAGTATTCTAAATAACTTATCTGATCGAAGTCTAATCCTTCTGGATGAAATTGGACGAGGAACAAGCACCTATGATGGTATTTCTATAGCTTGGGCAATTGCGGAATACATTCATCAAAATAAAGGAGGAAGAGCCAAAACATTATTTGCAACGCATTACCACGAATTGAACGAAATGGCTTCTGCTTTTAAGCGCATTAAAAACTTCAATGTTTCTGTAAAAGAACTTAAAAAGAAAATCATCTTTTTAAGGAAATTAGTTCCAGGAGGTAGTGAACACAGTTTTGGAATTCATGTTGCCAAGGTAGCCGGTATGCCAACACAGGTTATTAATAGAGCCAACTTGATTTTGAAGAAATTAGAAAAATCTCATTCTGCCGAAGAATTACAGGGCAAGGCAAAAGAACTATCGGATGAGGCAGGAATGCAATTGAGCTTTTTTCAATTGGATGACCCTGTTCTAAATAATATTAAAGAGGAATTGATCAATATTGACATTAATACGCTAACACCTGTTGAAGCGTTAATGAAATTGAATGAAATTAAAAAATTAGTCGGAGTCAAAAAGTCACAATAGGGTCTATTGCTAGTCTTTTTAACCTAAAATGATTTCAACAAAAAAGGGCAAATCTGAAAAGATTTGCCCTTTCCATTTTTATGTTTTTTCGAAAGCCTTGTTATCGTTAGGCTATCCGTTGAGCGGGTGAAGGGATTCAAACCCTCGACCCCCACCTTGGCAAGGTGGTGCTCTAATCACTGAGCTACACCCGCTTTTTTCGTGCGTGCAAATATAAGAACGCTTTTATAACTACAAAGCTATTATTAGGAATTAAAGACAGAAAAATTACGTGAACCTTTAAAAAATTGCTCTTTGATTTTGCAATACGCTTTTAGTTTCTATATTTGCAGCCGCTAAAGGAAAAACGTTTCCTACACTTAGCTTGAAATAATTGCAATACTTTGGTAAGACATCATTGATGTTTGAGTTCGATTCTCTTTATTAGCACGCCAAACCACAAGTCTTAACATCCGTTAAGACATTATTGTGAGATTCATCGACTTCGGTCGATGATGATGCTCGAGTGGTGGAATTGGTAGACACGCAAGACTTAAAATCTTGTGTCCTTTGGGACGTGCGGGTTCAAGTCCCGCCTCGAGTACAAAAGGCTTTCAGAGATTTTCTGAAAGCCTTTTTTTATGCCTTGGTACAACATAGGTACAACAAATTGACTCCTAAAACAACCTTAAATAGTCTGTTCTACCTTTCTTACTCTCATCTACAAAGTTTAAAGGTTTTCTTTTTTGATAATTACTAATTTCCCTAAAGAGGTTAATTTCAGTCAATGAAATACTCGGTTTTATCCTTTGGGTTAAACATAGGTTAAACGCTCTGGGTACGAAAAGGGGACTAATAAGTCTAATAAGGAGTTGAATAGCCTAGTTCCTTCTCAATCAGCTTATATACTTCTAAGTGCGTAGAATAACTGATCGTTTTATCAGAACATTTCTTTTTTAAGAAATCATATACCTTCTCTTTTTCAGCGTATAACCCAGAAACATAGTCAAACTCGTGTTCTTGTCCACAATTAAAGTATTTGTCGTCTTTTGCTTTATCTCTTGCCATATCTTTATGTAGTTAATAATGAAATAATTAACAAGGTAATTAAATTTGACTTCAAGATGTTGCTTTGGTACAACATTTAGTACAACAAATTAATTTCTCAATTATGGGCTATAAAATATCCAGTTACTGCACCGCTTTATGCAATAACTGGATAATATTTGCCTCTATATATTGTCAGTCTATCTAATTCTTACTCTGTGTGCCTCAATAAACTTCAAGATACTGCTCCTGGAGTAGCGTATAATCTTTCCATACTGACTGAACTCAATCAAAACATGATCCCGAAGCTGTTGCATTTTACTTCTGCTTTTAATCCCGAGTAACTTTTTTGCTTCTAGTTCATTCAACCACTCAGCTTCTTTCGAAACGTTTTCAGCTACCTTTTTTACCATATTGGCAAATTCGCGTAATAATTTATAATACGCTTCTTTTTCTATTGTTATCACTTCCATCTTTCCCTCCTATTTTTAATTATACCTATTGCTTACTTTCTATATATCGAACCAATTGCGCTTTAGAGAACCGAATTCGTCTCTGATTAATTCGGATTGCCTTTAGTTCTCCTTTGTCAATAATGCTTTGTAATGTATTGTAACATATTCCCAAAATTTGTAAAACTTCTTTCGTGTCAATCAAAACGGTTTCATCCACCAGCGACTCCTTTTGAACCACAACATTATTTCCGTTTTGATTCTTTAGGTTATCTATTTCTGTTTTAAATTCTACATTTTGAGTTTTAATTTGTTCTACATCATCCATTAGTCTTTCCAATGCTAATTGGAATATTTTCACTTCTGTACTCATAATTGCTTTCCTTTTAATTTAACATTTCAATTTATGCGCTGATATTCGTTTCATAGAAATGGCAAAACCCATGAAAACGAACTCAACACATAATAAATAATAAGAGAAAGAGTATTGAATGTGCCAACATCAATAGCGTTTATTGTTTGCCTCCATTGGCGCTAGGCTCAACTTCAGGAGTGCAAAAAAAACGACTATATCAACAATCAATAGACTTTCTCAATAAAGAAGTAGGTATAGCACACACGCATCCTACATTTGTAATTAATTTACTGGACGGAAGCTAACACTCACACAAGGCTTAGCCAGTAGTAAATTAAATAAATGAATCAATCTAATTCATAAAACTTGTATCAGTTGTACACCTGACACTTAATAACTGACCAACCTCCATTAGCTTTTCGCATCTTAGGATGGCATAAAGTAATCTCTCTCGTTAGCTAGCTACGTAAGCTAGGTGGATTCGTACGCCTATATTTCAATATAGGTATGACCCTCAAACCGGGATTATCTTTTGTCAGTGCAATTTTGGTTCGGATTGATCTAGATTCAACCCTAAACTCTCGACAAATTTAGTACAGCTATATTGATTACTGCGGCAAAAGATGTCAGTTGTGCCATTTATGCCGTTTTTGCCTATTTATTCCTGTTTTTAAATAGTTTTAACGATACGGATTCAAGTATTTTGCTACTCTATTGAAGTCAAGCTTAAAGTATTTGCAATAGGCAGCTACAGTTAGTTTTTTAGGCTCTATATTTAGAATATCTCTAAGCGTTAAGTGTTCTTGTCTTGCTTTTCTTGCACTGCAATTAGTCAGTATTTGAATATCTTTAGGCGTCATCAGTATTCCACCCTTTAATCTTATCTCTTCCATATTTTTTCATTTTTAAATAAATAATGGCTTCTGATTTGAGGTGGTTCCTAGTAATGCAACGTAAAAAACTATTGATTTCGTACAAAACGTTACTAATTCTGCAATTTTACAATACAAATTACAAGCCAATTTTTGCCAGTAAACCGCTTTTACTGGCAAAAATTAGAAAAACAAACAACAACTCTTATATTTCTGAAACCCCAGTAATATCCCATGTTACCCCATGTTACGTCATGCTAACCTCATGTTACGCCATGGGTATTGCATGTTTTTATTTCATTATTTTTACAGAAATAGTGCTAAAAAGAGCAATACTGAACTAAAAAAGAACCTTATTAAATGAATTTTGACGGAATAGACAATATAAAAGCTGCAGGATTTAAAGGATTCAAAACTATCAGTGAATTATGGTGTGATACGTCAGAAATTCCAGATATGAAAGGAGTTTATCTTGTTTTGACGCCTTCTATAGAACAACCAAAATTCATATTCCCTGGAGTTGGTGGTTTTTTCAAAGACAAGAACCCAAACAAACCTACTGACGAGTTAAAAATGAATTGGGTTGATAATTCTAATGTTATTTACATTGGTAAAGCAGGGTCTCTAAATGGACAAGCGACACTAAAAAAACGAATAAAGCAATACTTACGGTTTGGGCAAGGAAAGAAAGTAGGGCATTGGGGAGGAAGGTTTATATGGCAATTATCAAATCATGAGGAACTAATGTTTTGTTGGAAAGAGATTCCGAATCAAGACCCTAGAGTCGTGGAAAGGGAATTGATAAGCAGTTATTTAAAACAATTTGGTTGCAGACCGTTTGCCAATCTTTCTGGATGATACTTTTTTAGTGCTTTTTTCACTGAAAAAACCTAAACCCTAGTAAAATCCCATGTTACGCGATGTTAACCTCACGTTACGCCATGAGTATTTCATGTTTTTTATTAATTATATTTTTTGTCTAAAATCAAAAAAGTGCTGTTTGCTTTTGGAATTTCCATGTTTAAACCAATAATTATCCTTAAAAACAAAAAAATGGAGCAAGCAGAAGAATCCTTTAGATGGTATTGTCTAGCATTTTTTTAAATATCAATTTGGAACAAAAAGGCTTCTTCTCCCATCAATAACCAATATTATGTGATATATTAGTAATCGTATAACAAGTTGGCTGTAATTAAAAACTCTTCAGAATAATAATCTATTAGAAGTGTATTTCTAGAGTTAAATAAATAGGGGTTAGAGCTACAAGCAACCACATGTGTCTTCGATTCCAAACAACATGTGTAAACATAAATAGTTTACGGTCAAGAAGAGTTTCTTTGAGACATCTGAGGTTTTCAACAGTTTACATTTACAAAAATGTATAATAAACCTTAACATTAAAAAGGGAATTAATTAACTTCACATTTATGGCAAATCAAGAAAGACAGAAGAAGTATAGATTAGGATCACTTTTCTCTGGGTGTGGAGGCTTCGACTTGGGGTTTAAAAATGCTGGTTTTGAATTGGTGTGGGCAAATGATATTAATCCAGATGCATGTTCTACATTCAGAGAGAATGTCGGTGATATAATAGAAGGTAGCATACATGATATTGATATTAATGAATTGGGAGCCATAGATGTGCTTACCGCTGGATTTCCTTGTCAACCATTCTCAAATGCCGGATCGAGAAAAGGTATAAACGACGACAGGGGAACATTGGTCGAAGAAACTTACAGGTTCATTGAACACTTTAACCCTAAGGTTGTTGTTTATGAAAACGTTCGAGGCTTTCTAAGTATTAAAGGGAAAAACGGAAAGCTTATCGACGAGATTTCAAAACATCTTGAAGATGCATATGGTTATAAAACAACATATAGGCTATTAAATTTTAGTCATTTTGGGGTTCCTCAGAGAAGATTAAGGGTAGTAATGCTTGCCGTTAAGGAAGGTGTTGATGTTGACCTTTTATATCCAGAAATTGATCCATTCAAAGATATTTCAATCAAGACAACTCTATCAAATATTAGAGCAAACTGGGTCAACCAAAAGGAAATAATGAAACTGAATCCACAAGCTTTGCATTATGGTTCCATGATACCAGAAGGAGGGTCTTGGAAAAGTTTAGATTACGATGTGCTACCTGATAGATGGAAGAAGATTCGAGATAACATGGTTAAATATCATTACCCGAACTTCTTTAAGAGATATGGTAGAAATGATGTTATGGGAACAATAACCGCAGCTTTCAAACCAGAAAATGCTGCCGTTTGGCACCCAACAAAAGATCGCATTTATACTGTGAGGGAAATTGCTACTTTCCAAACTTTTCCTAAGGATTTTAAATTTTTTGGTAGAAACATAAAGTCTAAATATCAACAAATTGGAAATGCTGTTCCACCCTTGTTTATGGAAAAACTGGCTTCTAGAATCTCAATGTTTTTAGATGGAAACCATGATGGGTTATCGAGAGTTTATCCTGACAGCAATGAGTTCAATGTAAACAAACCATTAACTACACAGCTAGACAAGGTGAAAGAATTATTAGAGGAAGAAACTGTCTCCATGAAAAACATAGCATAATGTATTTATCTAGTTCACTAATTAGGAAAGTTTACACTTCACTGGGGCACATTGATGACGAGTCCTCTGCCAAAGTGGCAAGAGAAAGAACAAGTGGACTTCGATATTTAATAGCTACACTTCAAATCCTCAAAGAACAAAACACTTCAAATATTGACCTCTCTCCACAAAACAGAGAAAACCGAGTGCGATTTGTGGAATGTGTTGGAAATGTAGTTCAATTGGCCGGCAATAGTTACACTAATAATTTCCGTGAGGAAATTGAAGAAAACCCTGGCTATAGAGTTGGAAATAACTTTCTAACTTCAGCTTTAAAACGTCAAGGTGGATACCCTGGCAGGCCTGGTCACTTGCTTGTTAGGCAAAATGAAAGTCTATCCTTGCACCCAAACTTTAGTACTAATCTAGAGCTCTTTGGTGCTTGGAATGATTATAGGATAGCCCTTGGGATTTGGTTAGCCAGAAAATTAGAGTTTGAGGGAGACGACTGGACCGATGAAAGAACAGCATCCCACATCAATAGTTCTATTACAGATCTTTATGGAGAGGACTTTTCAGGCCAATTATTTTCAAACAACCAAGAAATCATTGACTACTGTGATGGAGATTTATCTCTTGCAGATGAGCCTGCCGACATAGTTAGCATAATCAATGACATTTATTCTGATACTACAACTGAAACGCAAGGTGGAGTTGGGAAAAATCTTATTGTATACGGTGCTCCTGGTACTGGAAAGAGTTTCTTCCTTAACCAATATACACCACACTTAAGGACGGTTTTTCATGCCGACTATATGAATAGTGACTTTGTGGGTTCATATCGACCGTATAAAGAAGATGGTTCGATTACCTATAAATTTGTTCCGGGTCCATTTATTAAATCATTCATCTCGGCTTTAAGGAAAGAAGGTCAACCTCAATATTTGATAATTGAAGAGATCAATCGAGCAAATGCAAGTTCCGTATTTGGTGAAGTTTTCCAACTGTTGGATAGAGATGAAACTGGTAAAAGTGAGTACAACGTTGAGCCCGAACAATCATTGTTGGATTTTCTTAATGAAGAACTAGCTGAGGTTTCAGCTTGGCAAGGGTCATTGTTTATACCTAAGAACCTGACTCTTATGGCAACTATGAACAGCGCTGATCAAGGTGTTGAACTAATGGATTCAGCTTTCAAAAGAAGATGGACATTCAAATATCTCCCAATTGATTTTGATCTGATACCTGCGGGTGACTTGCGAATTCAGAATATAATAGCCTATGCGGATAACAACATTAGTTGGATAAATCTAGCGCAGGGTATCAACAAGGTTTTAAGTAATGCTGGTTTGCCAGAAGACCGTTTAATTGGTCCTTTTTTCATTGGTGAAAAGGAGCTTGACGGAGAAGATCAAATTTTCGAAAGTTTATGTGGCAAACTCTTTATCTACCTCTGGGATGATGTACTACGACACGGTAGAAGAAACATTGTTTTTGATGTAGACCAAAGTGCTTCTTTTAATGAGGTTGTAGAAGGCTTTAAACAAGGGGATTCGGTCTTCAGTGAAGAGTTAAACCAACTTCTATCTCAATAATGTCTTCGGTTGAAATAAATGTTTATCATGACGGCTGCAGTTTACTTGATATTCATGAGGAAATTAAATTGTCAATCAACGAATCAAATCTATGTCAGGGGAACAAAGTGTCTTTTGTTGGCATAATAACTTCTAAAGAAAAGTGTGCAGTCTTTTTACCGAAAAGGTATAAATTCAAAGTAGAAGAAAATCCTCGTAAGGATGCTAAGAATATTCTTAATCTTCTCACAAAATATCAAGCATCTCACAAATATGATCAAAAGTTATTCGGATTAGAAGACCAAGTGAATGTAGAAATGCTAACAACATTGTCAAACTACAGAATTCTATTAGATTTTTACAGGGAAAAAGGATTATATAGAAGAAGAACCACCAGAGAGAATAAATATGGTAGGGGAAGAATCAATTGGTCTAAAACAACAAAGAACGAAACTCCAATTTTAGTTAATGATGATAGTCCAGTGTACATCCAATATCATACTACTTATGCCGTAAACAAGGAGGTTTCATCCATTGTCTCAATCCAAAAGTATTTTACTGCATTAGCAGATAGTTTAATAGGATGGATTTTCACAGAATCCAATGCCCAAGTTCTATATCCCGAACTTGCACTTTCACTGATATCACCGCCAGGAACTAAAAATTTCATGTTACATCAACTGATGAAAGAACGTTCTCAGGTCTTTGATAATGATCGGTTACGACTATTAACTGCTTTGATTTCAATCTTGGAAAATAAAAGTAGCTCAACTACAAATAATCAAACTATTGGAGTAAAGTATTTCTGGCCAATTTGGGAAGCATCATTAAAAGTAAGCTTTAATGATTCCAGTAAGAAGGTGTTAGAAACTCTCCCAGTACCTTCATATCAATACGAGGCTGGTAGTAAAATAGCACCAAGTACCCTAATCCCTGACATAGTGATTTTTAAAGATGAAGATATTATTTTGCTTGATGCCAAATATTACGACACGGAAAACACCTTACCCAGTTGGCAGGATATTATTAAGCAATCTTTTTACAAGAATACTCTTGAAAAGATAACAGGGAAAAGAGTTGTGCTCAATGCTTTTGTGTTTCCTGGTGAAAAGAATCGTTCAACACCATTATCCGTTCACATTAAAAAAAGAACAGAGAATGAAGCCTTTGATAACGATTTATACCCGGAAATCCAATGTCTTTACTATTCTGTTAAAGATGTCATTTCCTATTACTTAGCAGACAAAGAGGATACTGAGTTTTTTTCATGATATTATGGTAATAGCGTTAATAATCATTAGTTTTATCTTTAAATCTAATTGAATAATTAATAACTACAGCCAACAATGAACTGAGCTTATAATGCTATAACATTACAATCATTAAGGTAATTTTAAATTTACATTCCTGACAATAATTTTGTTCGATATTTGTCCTAATAACTGCACTAAAAAAAGCTTTGTACAATTGTTACCATTTGGTTGGTTCGTCAGTATCTCAAATTTAGATCTTTAAGGAAGTGACTCAGAATACTGTTCAAAAGCTGAAACCCCAGTAAAATCCTTTGTTACCCCATGTTACGTCATGGGTATTCCATGTTTTTATTTCTTTATTTCCTTTAATTGTTTCAGAAAACTATAAAAACAATAGAGTATATTCACTCAATTACTAGAGTAAATATACTCTGTTTTACCCCTTCCTTGTAAAATCCATTTCTTTTTTACTCAGTTTGGTAAAACCAAACCACTTGTCCGTTTAAAAACGGATTGACTGGCATCTTTAATATTCGGAAATTTGAATTAGTCTAAAATGAGACATTAAATGTATGGAGCCCAATAATAATATTATATACTCTAGCTTTTTTAGGTTTGGAAAACTAACTGGACTTTGGTTAGACTTTTGGCTACTTATGTGCATAAGTGTTAGTCTATTAATTAATATCCTTACATTTAAGAACCTTATCAAACCAATAGTTCAGCTTTGGCATTTTTAGATTGTCAAATTTCAATAATTGAGCTTGGTAATTATTTTAAAGTAATAACAAATTGACATGTCAGTAAATAAAGTCATTAAAAAAACAGAAGCTCAAATATTAAAAACTGAGATTGATAAAACCGATAAAGAAATAGACCAAATGGTTTATGAGTTGTATGGGTTGAGTGAGGATGAAATTAAAATTGTGGAGGGAAGTTAAATCAAAAATATAAGAGAAAAAATATTATGGAAAATTACAAAAACTTAGGTGGAAATTCAGGGATTGCAGGGTATGAACTTGGAGTTGATTATATAATAGTTGTTTTCAAAGGAGGTAAAAAACCCTATAGATGGAGTTTTGGAAAAGTGGGAGGAGAACATATAGAAAATATGAAACAATTAGCTATACAAGGTTCAGGACTGAATAGTTATATCATGTTGAATGTTAAAAATGATTTTGATAAATAATGGAACAACTAAAGCTAAACTTAACTAACTGCTATGGAATTGGGAACCTACAGCATGAATTTGATTTTTCTGGTTTCAATAGTCAATTAATTTACGCATCAAATGGTGTGATGAAAACATCTTTTGCCAACACCTTTAAAGCTCTTGAGAAAGGTTCATTACCTTCTGATAGATTATACGGAAAGGCAACCACGTGTGAGATTTTGGTTGATGAAAATCCAATCCATCCAGAGCAGATTTGTGTTGTTAAATCATTCGATGATCTTGACACAAAAAATAGCCAAAGTAAGCTATTAGTGGACGAAGAATCAAAAGCTGAATACGATGCACTTTACAATGAGATACATAGTGAAAAACAAAAATTAATTACGAATTTGAATAGAGATTCTGGAGTTCCAAAAAAAGACGTAGAGGAAGCCCTATTAAAAGACTTTAATTCCACGAACTTTTTTAATGTCCTTCAAGGGTTTGTAGATGGCAATCCTGAACAAGAAAATTTCCAAATCAAATATACTGATATTTTCAATAAAGATGTTCTCGACTTTCTTAATATTCCTAACGTACAACAGCATATTCAAAGTTATTTCGAAACATACAACCAGCTCATTGAAGAATCACCAATATTTATTGCCGGAGTCTTTAACACTACTAAAGCTGATAATGTAAAGAACACACTTAAAAAGGAGAACTTTTTTCATGCCAACCATACGGTTAAGTTAAACGGAATAGAAACTGAGTTTACTTCTGATGGTCAAATAGAGCAGTTCCTGATAGATCAAAAAAATAATATTTTAGGAAACAATGACCTGAAAAAAATTGAAGAAAAAATAAAAAAAGTAGCGGTTCATAAGTTTAAAGAAATTTTAGAGACTCAATCTATTCTTCAAGAGTTAACAAATCTGGAAGAATTTAAACTCAAACTATGGAGATCTTATTTCGAAGAACATAGCCTCAATATTCAGTTTCTTTTAAACACTTACAACACAAACTTGGTTCAGCTAAGAGAGATAGAAGAAAGAGCAGCACAACAGGAAACTAACTGGGATAATGTAATAGGAATATTTAATGACAGGTTTTTTGTTCCATTTAAGGCTAGAGTTGAAAATAAAGTAAGTTCCATATTAGGAAAAGCTGTTCCAACAATTTTGTTTGAATTCAAAGATAGAGAAACAGGTGATAAGGTTCTGAAATACAACGAGGAATTTAAGCGTGATGAGATATTGAGTCAAGGCGAGAAAAGAGCAATGTACCTACTTAATGTAATTTTTAAAATTGAAGCTTATCAGTCATCTAGTCAAGAAGTACTTTTTATAATTGATGACATTGCAGATTCTTTTGACTATAGAAACAAATATGCTATTCTTCAATATTTAAACGATGTCTCTGAGGAGACCAACTTCAGTCAAATCATTCTAACTCATAATTATGATTTTTTCAGAACAGTTCAAGGACGAATCTTTCCGGGCGCTTTTGTAAGAACTAATTGTTTTTTAGCTACAAGGGAAAACAATAATATTGAACTCAAAATATACGGTCATAAATACCAAACTAATCCATTCAAAAATTGGAAAGATAATATGTCCGATAAACAGAAGTTTATTGCTTGTATTTCATTTGTTAGAAACATTATTGAATTTCAAAAGGATGAAAATTCTGATGATTTTATTGCATTAACTGCTTTACTTCATATTAAAGGAAATACAAAGAACATAACCGTTGGTGAAGTAAAGTCTATATTTGACAGATGGATAGATACAGTAGGATTAGATCAACTTAATTTCGATGAAAAAGTATTCGGCATATTAGAAAATGAAGTGAATTCTATAATTACCAATGACAATTCAAGTATTGACCTTCATAAAAAGGTTGTGCTATCAATAGCGATTAGATTATGTGCAGAAGATTATATTTGGTCAAAAGTTACCGACCAAAGAGAGATAAATAAATACCAAACTTCCAAGCTGATTACCAGATTTAAATTAGAACATGGAGAAACATTAAGTTCAGAGTGTAAAATTCTCGATAAGGTAAACTTAATAACACCTGAAAATATTCATTTAAATTCATTTATGTTTGAACCTATTCTTGACTTATCTATGGGTCATTTGATTAAACTATATAATGAAGTTAAAAACCTCAATTAATATGAGTAGCGAAACCCAAATAAAATGTCCCAACTGTGGAGAATCCATAGATGTACAAGATATTCTTGCACACCAATTAGAAGATGAGATCAAACAAAAATATCAATCTCAAATAGCAGAGGAGAAAAAGAAGTATGAAGCAGAACAAGAAAAGTTAAAGCAAGAAAAACTCGACTTTGAGAAAAAGAAAAAGCAAGAAAAAGAAGTATTTCAAGAGCGTTTAGAAAAGCAATTGAAAGAAGATAAAAAAGTAATTGAAGAAAAGCTAAAGGTAAAACTCAAAGAAGAACAATCGGAACAATTTGATGCTTTACAAAAAGAACTGAACGAAAAATCGGAACAAGTAAAGGAATTGAATCGCTCTAGAGCAGAAATTGAAAAGCTAAAACGTGAAAAAGGGGAGTTAAAAGAAGCCGCTGAAGCAGAGGCTCAGAAGAAACTAAACGCCACCTTGACATTCGAGAAAGAAAAAATTAGAAAATCGGAAGAAGAAAAGAATGAGTTGCGTTTTAAAGAAATGCAAAAGCAGTTAGAAGATCAAAAGAAACTAACTGAAGAAATGAAACGCAAACAAGAACAAGGTTCGATGCAAATGCAGGGGGAAGTTCAGGAATTAGCAATTGAAGAATGGTTGGCTGCTCAGTTCCCGTTAGATACAATTGAGGAAATAAAGAAAGGAGCAAGAGGAGCAGATTGTTTGCAGCATGTAAATACACGTTCCACACAAAACTGTGGAATCATTTATTATGAAAGTAAGCGTACCAAAGATTTTCATCCTTCCTGGATTGAAAAATTCAAAGCAGACATTCGAAATAAAGGCGCAAATATAGGAGTTCTAGTAACCGAAGTAATGCCATCTGACATGGACCGAATGGGATTAAAGGGTGGTATCTGGATTTGTAACTACGAAGAGTTCAAAGGGCTTTGTGCTGTCATACGGGAATCTATAGTTCAATTAAGCACAGCTATTAGTTCTCAGGAAAATAAAGGGGATAAAATGGATCTGCTTTATTCTTTTCTAACTGGAAACACCTTTAGAATGCAAGTAGAGGCAATAGTTGAAGGTTTCACCCAAATGAAATCTGACCTAGAAAGTGAGAAACGCTCTATGCAACGAATTTGGAAACAAAGAGATAAACAAATCGAAAAGGTAATAACTAATACTATTGATATGTATGGTTCTATTAAAGGTATTGCAGGAAATGCTATTCAGTCGGTTAAGGCTTTAGAATTGCCAGGAGCGGATGAAGAAGATGAACTAGAACTAGATTAAATGATTCCCTCAAACATACGCAAAGAAAACATCGAGGAATTTGACTTTTTTAAAGCTCTTAATCAACCAAAAATTTACCGTTATCTTTTTCCCAAAAAAGAAGTAGGTTTAGCAATTATTTTACTTTATACCAAAATAAAAGAAGGTACTTTTGAAGATGAATACTTCACTGAAAAAGACATTCATAACGCCTTTGCAATGGCACATGGTCCTTACGAAAGGTATCAAAAGGAAGATTACAGTGAAAACATTCTAGAGTTGCAGGAATACTTTCTTGATTATAATCAAAACACGCAAAAATATTTTTTTAAGGATTATGCATACAAATTTTGCGAACATGCTTACCAAACTTTTGACGGAGAATTAAATTCTACGAGGATAGAAGAGATATGCGAAAAATTAACCGAATCATTAAAAAAAGTTAACAGCCTAAAAGAATTGATCTATTGGTTTGAAGTGGATTATGATTATTTTAAACCAGCCTTAAGAGAACAAATTGACTTTTTAGAGAGACAAATAATTAATTCAGTAGATGAATTTAAAAAAATCACCGACACGTCGGGGCAAAGCTTTGTAGAAGCCCTTGAAAATATTAAGATAAATATTGATTTGGCTCAAACACAAAGTAAGGAGTTAAGGTCAGCCTATACTCAAACCAAAACTGTAAGAATACTTTTAGATGAATTTGAATTTGATGATTCTCAAATTACTGATTTTATATCTGAGGTGCATAATTTCTTCAGGTACGTTAATGAAAGGTTAAATTCAGTAGATAGAAAGCTTGAACGAATTCAACCAAGAATAAGACAGTTGTATTCTGGCTTAAATAAACCAAGGTTCAATCTTAAGATTCAAAAATTCACACGTTTCTTATTGAATAAGTCTGAACTGGTCTATCAGGGAAATAAGAAGATAATTGTTTTCCCAAATGAAATAACAGTTCCTGAATTATATACCTCAAACCCCAATTTTACAATTGTTGAAAGAAATAAAAATTTATTTCCACCCAAACCTAAAAAGAGAAAAAAGTATGTGCAAAACATTACGAAAATTGAAGAAAACAAGAGAAAAGTATTGCACGAAATAGAAGCTCAAAAGAGAATTTCACATTGGGAAAAACTCATTATTTCTGAAATTGATTTAAGGTCTGAAATAAACCTAAGTAGAACTTTTTTTGAAATTTTAAATGAAGAAAATGATGAACAGATAGCTGTAAATGTTTTGCACAACATCATAGTATATAGTTATAATTCCAAAAAATACAGATTGCAAACTACAAAGGAGTTAGAACTTAATAAACATATTAAAAATGTTTCTTTATGGAAAATGAAAATAACGAAATCACAATAGCTGATTTTTTGCAACATACTGACACCGAGCAATTGTTTGCTGAACTAGATTACAAATTGAGGGATGGTTTTCACTATCATCATATTGGAAGTCAGATTCCGTATTTCAAATACATAGAAAGTAATATTGAAAGTTTACAGCTTTTTTACAAAACTATATTAAAGGTATCTCTAGTTGAGGGGGGAGATGATTTCAACACATACTATCATTTGGATTTCAATAATTCAGATAGAGGGAATGTTCCGTCAAATAATAGGCATTTTATAAAAAATGAACATATAATAATAGGTTTTGTTATCTACGAAATAATAAATATCAACAAAGAAATTGATTTAAACTCCATACAACAATTAAAGGAAAAGATTAGAATAGATTATGAAGACATAAAACCAGGAATCTATCGGTTAATAGCAAAATCAAAGAACACAAACCCTAGTAATTTGAATGACTCGGCTATTGATAATGCAATTGATTCGGCACTAAGAGAGTTTAAAAAAATTGGATGGATGGTGACAAAAAATGATGAATTTGATTGTCTTCCAGCTTTTAGAAGGTTGGTAGATATTTATGAAAACGAAATTGCCAATATTGACGAAATATATAATGAACTGAAATGAAAAGCTATCCATTAATTAGACGACTTTCCACATTAGGTATAATTCATCATCAGGCATTTGATTATGAATTTAATGTTTTTAGAACAGATTTTGTAGGTGATGGAGGAGCTGGAAAAAGCTTGATTTCAGATTTATTGCAACTAATTTTTGTTGGTACTTCTGCATTTCACTCTCCTACAAAAAGTACTGGAGGAAGAAAGCCAAGAACAATGGTGTTAAAGTCAAAAGGACGAGGAAATGACAGTGGTTATGCGTTTTTAAATATTGAAGTTTCGGAGAATTTATATATCATAATTGGTGTTTATTTAGAAAGTGGTGGTGCATCAAGTTCGTTCATTATTCAGAATGGAACTAAATTTGGTGAGGACGATCAGCTTCAACCTTTCAATAGATTATTAGGGTATCAAGATTTTTTAAAAGATGATAATATCTTACCTATTGATTACCTAAAAGACTATATCCAGGATACATTAAATTTTACTTGCGAATCTTGGCAAAAAGTGAATAAATATCATGCTATCCTTTGTAGTAAATCGAATCGAATTATCCCAGTAGATATTTCTAAAAACAGTAAATCCCTGAAGAATTATGCTAAAATAATTCAAGCTTTTTCAAGAGAATCATTAGACATATCAAAGAGCGAAAAGATTCAGAATTTTTTGTTTGGAGATGAGAAAGAATATGAATTCCTAAAAAAATTTAGAAAGGCTGTGGAAGATCTTAATGGGGATGTAAAGCAATATCAATTAAACTCTGATGAAATTAAGAAGCTTGAAGAGAAACAACATAAAATTCAAGAATTACTTCAACTAAAAAATACTAGAATAAACGCAGAGAGAGAATTTCGTACTCATGAGTACATATTTCAAATAAACTTAATTGAAGAAATAAATAAGTTTATTAACGAGAGATTAAGTACTTATTATAAAAGTAAAGCCTCTCTAATTTTTCTAAAAACAAATGCTGAGAAAAAATCAGAACAAGTAGAAAAAGGACTGAGTGAAATTACAAATCAATTATCTGCTATAACAAAAGAAAAAAACGAATTAGAAAAAGCAATTACAATAGTTAAAAAGATTGAAAGTTATTGCAATTTTTTTCAATCCACAAATGTGAAATTACTTGAAATATATAAGAATTTCCATGCTTCAAAGAAAAAGATTGACCGCATTAAATATCTCAAAGAACAACTAAAAACTGAGGATGTTATTGACTTTTTTGAAAACAAACAATGGGGTAAGAATATTTTAGTTGATATAAACAAAAAATTGTTTGTTTTAAATGAAAAATTAGTCGAGAAAAAGAAATTGAAAGCTCTAAACAATCTCGACGGTAAGAATTCATTGGCGTACTGGGCATTGAATCTGGAAAGGGTATTAACATTAAACGAAGAAAGTATAATTCATAAATACCAGAATGAAGGGCTAGAAGTATCAAACCCATTTGATAAAGGCAAAAAATACATTCCCTACCCAGATGTTTTGTTACAAAACTTGAAGAACATCAACGTAGAGAAAGATGGTTTTTGGATTGATTTGAGTGGAATTAAAGACTTCATTCCGTTAATAGATAAACCAATATTTGACACTTTAGATACCGAAAAAATTAGAACCTATTTTCTGAATCAAACGAATCAGCTTGATGAAGATATTAAAATTTGTGAATTTGAAATAGATAATTATAACTCCATATATAATATTTTTAATGAATTTGAGAATGCTAGAGAGTACATAGATGCATGGAAGTCAAGAAATGAAATTTCACATTTGAATGGACATGAAATGTTTGAAATAAGTGAAGGTGGCTTGATGGAATTCATTAAACTATATTCTGAAGCAGACGAACTTGACTCTAAATTCAAAACTGTTAATGAAAACCATAAAGAGTTGGACAAGAGAAGACTTTCATTAAACACACTTAAAGAAAATTTAGATAGAGATTTAAATTCCTTTCCTAACCTTCATAAGGATATAGCTATCGAAACGTATAAGGACAAATATAATTTTGAGCTTCCTGAAAACAACTTTAACGATGTAATTGATTGCCTGAATAAATCTGAAAATTACTATGATGCGTTTAGTCCTATCTTGAAAAGGTCAGCGAATGGACTTTCTCAACATGATAAAATAAGACAAGAGGATAATGAAAGATCTGAACTGATGAAAGCTATTGAAGATTTAAAAAAGAAGTTTTCTAACTATATCGGAGAAATTGAGAGTAAGCTGGAAGAACAACCTTCTTGCAATAGAGACCAGCTTCAGCAACTAGAAAGCAGTCATAAAGAGGCTTTAAAAGAGTATGAGAGAGCTTATGATCGCATTGTGAATGAATACACCCCCGGTAAAGTTAAGTGGTTTGAAGAACATCATGATTTCATGGATTTATGTGAAGAAATTTTGCCTAAATCCATTTTTAGCGATGGAGAAATACTAGATGAAGCTGTTGTCACAAAAATCTCTAAACTATTGACAGATATCAACATAAAAAACAAAGGATTAAATGAAAGGAAATTAAAACGGTTATCAGATATAATAGATGAAGTTAACGCTGAAGTAAGTGGCCAAATTAATTATTGTCGCCAAATTAAAAACTTCTTGAATTCCAAAGATAAGATTATCACAGGACAACACAAAGCAACTCTTCGGGATAATCCTAATGATGGATTTCCAAGAAATTGGATGGAAAAATTCATAAATGATTTGGATAAAGATATTGAACTGGGAATGGGAAGTGATTTGTTTAAGCCTTTAAAGGGGATAACAAATCATTTAGAAAAACATTCTTCTTTAGAGGATAAGATGCGCGAAGCATTTCATCATTGTGGCGGATCAAGAAGCTTTAAGCCTTCAATAGAGCAGCTATTGAACCCTAAATCCTATTATGAACTTAAATTCACAATACAATCGGCAAATGGATCAAAGAATGACGGAAGTAATAGTCAGACATACGCAGCAATAGCACTATTCTGTATTGCTAGACTATCTCTTATCAATGAAAATAAAATAGTCACCGAAGGTGTACGTTTTATGCCTATAGATGAAGCCGCTGGTCTTGGAGCCAATTTTGATATGTTATATGATATTGCAAAGGACAATAACTATCAATTACTTTCTTTATCCATTAAACCCAATAAAGTAGACATAGAGAATCAGAACATTTACTTATTGCATAATAACTCAGAGACCGAGGATAGAGTGAATTATGATCCAGTACCAATATTCGGTAATCAAAATCTCAGTAATGATTAAAAACCTAGAATGGCGTCATTTAAGGGGGCTTCAAGAATTATACGTATATAAAAAAACAAAGCTTAGAATTGATAAAAATAATTTTATTCGACAAGTTTTGATGAAGCAAAAAAAACTGATAAAACCCCAAATGGGAAATCATACAATTTTGACTCCTACCCTAAAGTTTCGAAAATATTATGAAGAGAACCTTTTAGATAGATACAACTACTATAATGATTTTTTTGATAAATCTGGTCTTGAAAATAATGCTAGGAAAACATTCACGGAAGACGATTTAAAAGCTTTGATGTTTACATTTTACAATAAAGAAACTTTAAAAGAAAGCCTAACAACAGAATATACATTTTCAACTAGAGTGTTTAAAGGCAAAGGAGCTAAGTACATGGGGTCGAAACCAGCTTTACGTAACGCCGTATTAGATTTATTAGACATTAAAGAATTTCCAGAAAAAGACCCGAAAAATAATCAATGGCGAATTATTGTAGACTGCCAAAACCCAAAAATTGTAGTCTTGTGTGAGAACATCGCCTGTTTAAAAGTTCCAATAGAGTACAAAAGCAGAGGAATAAAGCTTTGGTATACTGGAGGAAATAATACTAGGCCATTAAAAGATTTGGGGAAAGCTGATTTAGAGCTTCCTATCTATTATTTCTGTGACTGGGATTATCATGGGTTATCCATATTTGAGAGGGTTCATGCAATTTTTGAATCTAAAAAAACTAATATAAAGTTGGTAACTCCACTTTCCATAGAAAGTGCATTGCCTACAGATTCACCAAATCATAATAGTAAATGGAGAATTGAAGAACTCTCAAAACTAAATACCTCAATATATAATGAAGAGCAAATCAAAATAATCAAAAACCTTATTTATGAAGATAAATGGATAGAAGAAGAAGGAATGGATTTAATCGATTTATTACTGAATAAAGGAATTATTTTAAATAAAAATGATGTATAACTCGCAGAATGAAAACATTTTCAGAAAACCAAGATAAATTATGAGTGGATTTAAACTATTATCAATAAGAGCCTTAGACAATTGTAGTGATAAATATTTAAAAATTCTAAAACCAAATATATTTTATACTTTTTATAAGAATTATTCCTTTTCAGAAGATGCAAATACCAAAAATATAACAGTAGAATATTCTTCTGATTTTTCAGAAGAGATATACGAAATAAGAGGTCATTCAAGTACAGTAGATGTTAATGTTTGCGCAATTGTCGGAAAAAATGGAAGCGGAAAAAGCACCTTGTTAGAATTATACTATTTGTGTATGTATTTTATTGCTGTTAATAGAGATCGACCATTTCTAGAACCGAATTTGAAATCAATTAAAAGAGATTTAGAAAAACTCGATAAAGGTAAAAAGGATGACAAAAGTAAAAGACTGTATTTAGAATCACTTCGCGAGGAAATCCAAGACATTATTGCTGGATTCAAAATTCAACTTTTTTATTCAGTTGATGATACCATTTACCTTTACGATACTTCAGGAGGCTCTGAAAAAGAATTAGAATATGATTTCGTTCGATTATTAGAAGGAAATAAAAAAGAAAAAAGGAAATTTCTCATTTCATCACTATTTGAAGAAGATAGTCCGTATGATCCAATCGGTTTTGCATATACATGCGTAATTAATTATTCAATTTTTGGCTTAAACTCTCTTGAATTAGGTCAGTGGGTTACGACTCTATTTCATAAAAATGATGCATATAAAACTCCGATTGTTATAAACCCAATGAGGACAAATGGTGATTTCGTCATTGATGATGAAAATGAACTTTTGACAGGAAGAATATTACAAAGTTTAGCAATTTGTCTTAAAAATGATCAACTAAAGGATATTGGAAGTCTCTTAGGTACATATAGGCGACCTGAATCAGTAATATTTAGATTGAAAAAAAGTATTGGGATAAACGGCTTAACACCTAAAAATGATGGAAGTAGAGAACTACTCTTCTTTGATAAAAGTATCTACACTGACGGTGAAAAAGATTTTTTAAGATTCAAAAAACACCTAAAAGAAATACTGAATGTTGATGTTGAAGAGGTTATCAAAAATAACTTACTCCAAAGATACTGCATGAGCTACTCTTATTCTAAAGCTCTAAGAATATTTAATAACTATCCTGTATTTAGAGGAAAGAAGAGGGACAAAGACTTTTTGATTCTACTTTGGACGGATCGCAGTCATATAACACTCAAATTTAGGCAATCAATCAATTTTATCATTGATAGTAGATTTGAAAAATTAAAAAATGCTTTCTTCATTGACATTAATACCGACATAGATTTACTTGAAATCAAGAAAGAAGATTACAAAGTTGAAGTTGAATATTCATTACCAGAAATTAAATCTGAATTTGAAACAGCAGAAGACGAACTTGCCTCTGTGCCACCCCCAATATTTGAAATAGATTTTCAATTTTCAGAAAGTAAAAAAGATCGATTGAATCTTTTGAGTTCTGGAGAAAGTCAATCTGCGCATGCCATGAATGCAATCTATTATCATCTAAGAAATATTGATTCAATGAATAAAGCTCAATTAGGTTTTGATTATAAATATGTTAATATTATTCTTGATGAGGTGGAATTATATCATCACCCAGAAATTCAACGTACATTTTTACAACGCTTATTAAATGGGATTGAGGCTCTAAGATTAAAGAAATAAACATAATTTTTTCAACCCACTCACCTTTTATACTTTCAGACATTTTATCTTCAAATACTATTAGGCTAAAGCAAGGTGAATTCGAAAAGGAAGAACAGAAAACTTTTGGCGCAAACATTCATGATTTACTAACTAATGATTTCTTTTTAAAGAATGGCTTAATGGGAGAATTCGCCAAAAACTACATAACAGACTTGATTGAGGAAGTGAACAAACTTGGTAACGATATAGCACAAGAAGAATTTAATCGGTTCCTTAATAAGGTCAAAATAATTGATGAGCCGTTCATAAAATATAAGTTAATCGAAATGTTGGACAGTAAACTTTCTATGACTGAAGATGTTAGGCTTCAGAAACTTATCGAAAAGAAAACGAAAGAAATAGAGAACCTCAAAAATAAAAGATCAAATGATAAAAATAGAACATCCTGAATTAGTCGATATTGTAGCTGATTTTTCCACGGCTGTTGAGAAAAAATTTATTCGAAACGCAAATATTGCCTTATACGTGATTGATCTTTTACAAGAAAAAAATGAAATTGCCCTTCAAGATATAACAGGAAAGGGGGTGAAATTACATATTTCAGCTCTCAAATTAATTTGTAGCATAGATAAATTACTTGACTCTAAAAAAACCGCTAACAAAGAGACGAACGATCTAGTATATACACTAAATAAACTAAAGATAAAAGGAGACAAAAGATCTAAGTGTAGGAAGACAAAAAGAATAAACGAGTTAAAAAATCGGATTAAATATCTAATTCAATTTATTCAAAGCAATGATCTTTTCAACGCTAAACCTAAAGATTTATTAATCCTAAACGCAACTCTGAACAAAAAAATGCAGGCTAGCTCAAAAAGGCTATACGATTATTTCTTCGATTATCAAAAATACTATGACGAACTTAATAACGGTATTGGAAAAAGATTGGACTTAAAGTGTTGTCCTTATTGTAATAGAAATTACATCACTTATATTCCTGATGTTAATAAACGAATAATTGGTCCAAGCTATGATCATTTTTTTAGTAAAACTGACTATAAATATTTGACCTTGAGTTTTTATAACTTAATTCCTAGCTGTAATATTTGCAATAGTAATTTGAAAGGAAAAATTGATTTCAAATTGGAATTCTATATGCATCCTTACCTTAACGGCTTCGATGAAGACGTTAATTTCGACTTTGATTTAGATTCAAAAAAATTTGATGATAAAAAAGTCATTTCCTTCAAACCAACAATAAATATTAGCAAAGACATTTCACAAACAAAAGAAAAGCAAATTATCGGTAGTGATCCAAATAACAAAAAAAACAAAGAAGGAAATTTAAATGTATTTAAACTGAGGGAAGTTTATGAAAGCCATAGTGATACTGTGCAGGAAATTTATGTGAGACTTGATAAGAACAGTATCCATTATGTGGGGTCAATAAATAAAATAATCGAAAAACTCGGGACTTCAGAGAGTGAGTTTTATAGATATCATTTCAGAAATTATTTTGATACAAAAGATTTCAATAAACGACCATTGTCAAAGCTTAACAAAGACATCTACCTAAAAATGAAGGAGATTTCCGAATTGACTTTGGAATAGTCATTGAAAAATTACTTTTCAATAAACACATACTGGGCTATCCTTCTTAGTTTAATTAAAGTTTATTTTATTAATAATAATACGGCAATGTGTTACATACGATTCAAAAAAATGAAAAATTGGGAAAAATATGAAAGTCAAATCTTTAACTTTATTCAAAGTCTATTTGTAGGCTTCGAAGTATCTAAAGATATTAGGTTGCAAGGTCAATTGTCGAAACAAAAGCGACAAATAGATATAATTATTCGCAGAAATAAAAAAGGAAGAAATATACTTGGATCAATTCAATGTAAATTCCAGAAAAGAAAAGTTGATCTAACTCAGATGGAGTCATTTATTAGTTCGCTTGATGACATAGCAGCTAATTTCGGAATGGTCGTCTCAAATTCTGGATTTACAAGAGGTGCAAAAGAACTTGCAAGAGTAAAACATATTCGTATCGAGGTAGTTGATTTCGCTAATTTAGATAATTTTGGTTTTGTTCATCCCAATGAATTACCTGATGTTTTTATGCAAATGACAAATTATGTTTGGCCATACTGTAAAAAATGTAACAAAACATTTCTACTTGCTCTACAGGAAATAGGAGGATTCGCTGACTTTGAAGATATCAATTGTCCAAAATGTACAACTGTGCTGATAGAAGAAACACGAAGTGATGGTGGAGTAAAAGTAATTGACTCGTTTAAAGGAAAGCTACCTCATCGAAAGCAAGAAGCTTACCCAAAACAGGTGCTACTTACATTAAAAAAAATGGTTCAAGAAACTGAAAACGAATGGCGTTATTGGCTCAATCGTGATTTTTTGACAGATCATTCTTGTAAAATCTGTTGGAAAGAAATTGAAGTCGGTTATCCATGTTGTAATCACCCGAATAAGAATACAACTAAAATATGTATGGATTGTATGAACAGTTTAAGGTGGCTGGTCTTTTGAGGTTGTTTCCAGATGAAGTGAAACTAGCTTATGAAGCTAAAACCTATTAACCTTTTCCTCGCATATGCTTAAAAATGGAAAATGATTCATTTTTATTTATTTACAAAAAACTTGGCTATTGCGGATGCTGATAAAAAAGAATCAGATGGGTGGTCAGATGGGTGGTCAAATAGATAATTTAACAAATCGGCAAAAGAGGTTTTTTTATTATATAGTAGCGCAACGCAAAACAAAAAGTGATACGGTAATAAATTATTTATATGTGCTCTGATTAGTATATTGTGTTGTGCGCTAATTAGTATAACGTGCTGAACACCCTTAAACAATGAGTTACAGAGAGGGTTGTAATGCCACACAGAATTAAAAGTGAGACTATTAATAAACTAAATATTGCACAATAAACAGATATGGTTTATCGTGCAAATTTGCATTTACCATGACTCTAAAGTTTAAGGTTTTGCTTAAGCACAGACTGGATCATTTCTGTATTTTTTTTGGAGACACCACAATCTTCTGCATATTGTTTCCAATTTTTAACAGCTCGTTGAACTTCGTCTATAGAAATTTCAAACTTTTTAACCATAAAATCTTCAGCTAGTTCCATTAAATTTACTTTTCCTGGTGCTTCACTTTCTCCTGCAACAGTAGAGCTATGAAATCCATGAGAAGAAGAAGAAAAGGTTAAATCATAGGCAGGCGCAAAACTCCACTCTCCTATAGAGTTCATTAAGAAAGCAAAATTATTACTATGGTCATCCCTATTATGCGCATAGACATTGAATGCAGCAAGTCTTAAGATTTTCTCATAAACTCCCACGTGCTTTACAAGTCTAAATCCACAGTCCATTAGATTACCATAATCCATACTGCTTCTTCTAAAGTCATCATGCATTAAACCAGCTGCGGAATGCATATGTAAACGATCATTACCAATCCTGTCAAATCGTTTTGTTCCAAAGTAGGCCTTACCTTTTGCATCTGTAAATAGACGAGATTCGCTCATCTCAATACCTGCATCTAAAGCCATTTTGTAATAGGCCAATTCAATATTGGCTATATCTGGGTAATCATTAGATGTTGGAAATTTAATTATCCAATGTTCGTAGCCCTCTGGTAATTCATTTGTTCCATGAATAAGATGATCTGTAGATTTATTATACCCAACAAATATCTTTGGTCTTGCTCCACCAGAAGAGCCTCCCAAATCAATCAGTTTTTCTATAACATCTTCACTTAACCCTTCCTGAACTTCTTGAATTTCATCTGAAATTATTTCTAAATTCAGATTATCTCCTGTTTCAAATCCCATCTCTTCTTTTGGAGAATATATCAAAGCACCCATACCTCCTTCTCCAACAAAAGTCAAACGATCTAGTTGTGTTACAGATGTTAAAGGAATTCCAAGGTTCCCTAATTTTCTATCTATCAATAATCGACCCCATCCATCAGGGAGAGAATCATTGAATACTCCAAACAAACCATCAAACGGTAATCTATCTGCCGAGTAGGTTTTTTCTGATAACGGTAATTTAATAGGGGAAATTTCCGTACCTAAATCAATAAACGAGGGATAGTACTTAAAGTATATTTCTTTTCCTTCCGAAACTATTTCGCCAACTTCAATTTTTTTACCGCCTAATTGAATCGAAACATCAATTTTTTTAACTCCTGTCATTTTCGTTTCGTTTTGTTGCTAAATAACTTCTCTACATCGTCATTACTTTCTTTACTATCAAAAACATGTTCGAAATCAGATAAGCAATCCACTAATTGCGTAATTCTAAGAAGTGATTCCAAAGAAATCTTGCCTGTTAATTCAAATCGTTTTATACTTGATTCGGAAACCCCTGATCGTTCTGATAATTCAGCTCTTGATAATTTATTCTTTTTTCTGACCTCCCTGAATTTGTTTGCTAATTCAAGCATGATATCATGAGGTTGTTTATTGATGCTGTATTTTCCCATATTTGGACAATATATTGTCTAATATACAACTATATTTGTATTTATGGACAATATATTGTCCCTTTTATAAAATAAAAAAGCAATATGTTCATTTTTTCGTAAAAAGTGAACACATTAGCGAATCATGTCCAATTCTTCCTTTAAAAATCCAACACCGAATCCAAAGCATCATCAGCATCCTTATGAATAAAGTTGCCCTGATAACCAATGGTTGTATTAATAAACTAGTAAGCCAAAATGCACACGCGACTTAATCAAATTACATTAATTTAATAAAATTATCTATATTTGTTCATTATTCGTTCGCGTTCATGTTACATGAACAAAGAAATAAAATGAACAAGAAAGAAAACCATATCATTAAAGACCTGTTTCCATTCTTGAAAAAAGAGTTGGGAGATCTAGTTTATATTGATGAACAGGAAGTCAAAATAAAAGAATTTGTTTGTGACGGTAAACTCGTGCTTAATAATGAAATCATTTACATTGAAACCAAAAGAGAAGTGCGCCCTATTCAATTGGATCGATTTTTTAAGCAAAAAGAACAGCTAGGAAATTTAATTGTACTTGCTAATTACATTACCCCTACAGCAATGCAATTACTAAAGGAAAAAGGGATTAATTACGTTGATGGGGTTGGGAATATTTATTTAAAACATGGAGACGTTCACTTATATATTAATGGAGTTCCAAACCGACCAAAAGAGATTATTAAAAAAAATAGAGCTTTCACAAAAACAGGAGTAAGAGTTATTTTTCAACTTTTAATAATTCCGGAGGCGCTTAATTATACCTATCGTCAAATAGCAAAACAAGCAGGAGTGGCGCTTGGAACGGTACCTAAAGTATTAGAAGGGTTGAAACAAGAAGGTTTTGTGCTTCAACTTAATAAAAAGGAGCTTACTTTAGTTGAACATGAGCAACTTCTTAAGCGTTGGTGTGTAGCTTATATAAATGATTTAAAGCCAACACTTTTTGTGAAACGTTATAGACCAGTAAATGATCTTTTCTATACACAATGGGAAAAAACACCATTAAAAAATGCCGTTTGGGGAGGAGAACCTGCCGCTAACCTCTTGACTAATTACCTTAACCCTGAAGAATTTACGCTCTATACCAATCAAACCCAAAAAGAAATCATGATTGAATATAAATGGTTACCTGATGAAAATGGTGACATTTATGTCTATGAAAAATTTTGGGAAGACTTTGAAAATGTGGAGAAGCTAATTCCATTACTAACCTATGCCGACCTCATTGGAACTAATAATGCTAGAAATATAGAAACAGCCAATATAATTTATGAGCAATACTTCAAAAAATAATAGTTATTACGCTTTTACAGAACATACAGATGCTTTTTCCGTTCTGCAAGAAGTTTTTGTGAACTTTTCAATTCATTATTTTTTAATTGGAGCGCAGGCAAGAGATGTACATTTTTACCAAAAAGGAATAAAACCAACAAGAGGTACTAGAGATATTGATTTTGCTGTAATGGTTCAGGATATGAGACATTATAATGAGTTAAAAGAGCAATTGGTTAATAAAGGATTTGTTCAAACGAAAGATCCTTTCCGGTTAAATTGGAATGAAGGTCAGACGGTTATTGATCTACTGCCTTTTGGAGAAATAGAGGAAGATTATACCGTGAATTTTGACCAGAGAAATGTTGAACTTTCGGTTTTAGGTTATAGTGAATTAAATGATGAAATTGAGCAATTATCTATTGATAATAATATCTCCGTTCCTGTTCCCCCTATTCACGGAATCTTTTTGTTAAAACTATTATCATGGGATGATACCAAACCTGATCGTGAAAAAGACCTCACTGATCTTCAACAAATTCTATCTAACTATTGGGCTTTTTCTGAAGATGAAGCCTATGAAAAACATCTCGATTTATTTGATGATGATAATTTTACAACAGAATTAGCATCAGCAAGAATATTAGGTCGTCATTTGAAACAAATAATTCAAAAATCTGAAATTTTAAACAAAAAGATTGTCCAAATTCTTCATGAACAAATTTCACAAACAGATCCTCCTGGTCTTATGGTGCAGCAATTTGCAAATACACAACAAAAAACAATTGAGGAAATTAGATTATTGTTAGATACTATTCTTAAGGGGATTACAGATTAAACACCTAAAAATCCAACACCGAATCCAACGCATCATCCGCATCCTTATGAATAAAGTTGCCTTGATAACCAATGGTAGTATTAATACTAGTATGGCGATATAATTTTTGCAACATTTGAGGAGAAACTTTATCTCCTGCAATATTCCCAAACGAATGACGGGCTATATGTGTTGTGATCTTCTTATCGATTCCTAAATCTTCCCCTATTTTCTTTAAGTACTTGTTGAATTTTTTGGTTGCAGTTCTAATTTTAGCATGAACATCTTTGGTGTCAGATAAATTTGCCTTTTTTAACTCAGGAAAGATAAAATCATTTACTTTTTCAGCTTGATCTTTATAAGCATTAACTATCTCTATTGCTTTGGAGGGCATCTTTAAAGAAACAACCTTGTTGTTCTTCCCCATCTTATAACTTAATCGATCATCAGTTATGTCATTCCACTTCATTCTTAAAACATCAGAAATTCGTACCCCAGCTAAGTAAAAAGAGAATAAAAATACATTTCTACTGTGCCACATAGGAGAACCCTCTTTTAAATCCATTTCTTCAACCATTCTAATCTCCGTTTCTTCTAACCCAATCTTTACGGATTCAGGATATCGGACTGTTACTTTTCCCTTTCCGAATGGGTAGTACTTTGAATCTACAAGGCCGTTCGAAATAGCTTTATTAAACAATGTTCGAATAAATACATAATGATTTATAACTGTTCGTTCAGAAACCTTTCTTTTTGCCATCATATAAACTTTGAGCTTATTCAAAAATGACTCATCAATTTGGTGAAACAAGATATCTTCCTGATTTAGCATTTCTTTAATGGTGTTCAACATTCCTTGCTCTGTACTCACTCGGTTGTGTTTACCAATTGAAGCCATATTATCTAAATGCTCTTTTGCTAACTTATAAAAGGATGTTTTACCTCCGTTATTTTTAATCGCCTCCTTAATTTCTCCAGAGGTATAATTTTTCTTCAATGATTCTGCTTCCAAAATTAAATCATCTACTTCTACGACTTTCTTCCGAATTAAATTATTAAGTCGTTTAGAATTTGGGTGACTCGATTTCACTTTACTATTTTTAATATCCCAATCCTTTTCATGAATCCAATCAATAAAAGTAAACTTTGATTTTCGATTTACTGTTACTCGAATTGCAAGTGCATATCGACCATCTGGTTTTTGATTGTGTTTACGTAATAATATTTTAACTGAAGCCATCTTAAATTACATTTTGGTACAACATAGGTACAACAATTAGCCTATTTAGAGCTATATTTGTTGTACCCAAATATAACGCAATATTTTAGAAAGTGTTGCATACATTGACTTTTAAGTGTTTTTTAGCTTTTTTCAGTTTTCAAATCACAAGACTTAAAATCTTGTGTCCTTTGGGACGTGCGGGTTCAAGTCCCGCCTCGAGTACTAGACGGGACAAGTTCAATTTATTTGAGCTTGTCCCGTTTTCTTTTTTTGCTACACCCTCCTGTAATAGGCACATTCCAGCGAATATTGAGTTTACTCTTGTGGTTCGATAAGTGTGATTTTTGTGATCATACCTAATTCCGTCAGGAAAGGCGATATTTTAAATCCTTCTTTTTTCTTCTAAATCACCAGCCTCCTATATAACAAGGGTGATTCTACCGCTAATTCAATAGCTGATAGTAAATTAATAGAATTATTTTTTTGTTTTTTATTCCAACAAATAAAAGTATTCATAATTTTCACAAACTCAATCTACAGGAGATATCTTAAGACATAAATAAAAGATTAATTGAAAAATAAACTGACTTGGTTGGATGTTCCTAACTCAGGCTGTGGTTGATTTATTAAAATAATCAGATTACGGTAATAGTCTAAAATTTTCGTAGATATAATTAAATGATTCCAACCATATTTGATCTCAGATCGTTTTAAACACAAATCAACAATTTTAAGAAAATGGAAATAGGCAATAATATTTAAATAAACCAATTTTCATTTTATTATTAAATCAAAACATGTAAAAATATGTCATTTACATGCTGAAAGAGTAATGTCAAATTTTTAAAAAAACAGCTATGAAAAAATCACTACTATTTATTCTCGTATTAACTGCTGCTTCAAGTTTAAAAGGGCAGACATGGATGCAACAAAACAGTAATTCAACGAATGATTTTAACACCATTTTTGCAACAAACGATAATAGAGCACATGCTTTTGGAGATTCTACAGATATATTCGGAGGTTTTGCTCTGGGGTCTCATTATTTATCCACTAATCAAGGTTTTAGTTGGGGTTATATACCTTTAAATTCGATCGTTTATACTTCTAATGAAAGTTATTTCGTAAACGATAACGTGGGATATTTGGTTGGTAAAAATCAACTGTCTGGAAATGGGTTTATCTTAAAAACCTCCAATGGAGGTACGAGCTGGACTGAAGGAGTTCCTCACGTTGAAAGATTGGAAGCTGTGCATTTTGAAAATGCAAACGTAGGTTACGCAGCAGGAAGAAATGATTATGTAGTAAGAACAGTTGACGGAGGAGCAAATTGGGTAGATGTAAGTTCAAATACAGGAGATCACATTCTTGGAGTCTCGTTTACGAATCCAGAAAATGGATATATCGTAGGTAGAGCTGGAAATATTGCTCATACAGTGGATAGTGCATCAACTTGGGTTAATCAAAACAGTAACACAAATGAAGACTTGGAGGCCGTATGGTTTGTAAACGATTCAACGGGATGGGCTGTTGGAACAGCTGGTGCCATAGTGTTTACATCTGATTCTGGAACTACTTGGGTAAATCAGACAAGTGGAACGCCTGAAGATTTATTGGATGTTGAGTTTGTTAACGACACCACGGGGTGGGCAGTTGGTTTAGCAGGAACTGTCTTAATAACTACAGATGCTGGTGCAACATGGTCTGCGCAAAATAGCAATACAAATGAAGATATTTTCTCTATTACTATGAGAAACAATCAACTAGGCTGGTTTTGCGGAACGAACGGAGCAATATATTTATATGCAGTAACGGCTCCAAATTCTATTACAGAAGTTAATAGTAATATCGAAACTTCAGTTTATCCAAATCCATTTGATAATACTACTACTCTAACAATAAAAGGATCCAATAACAACTTACCTGTTACGGTAAATATTTTAGACATGAACGGTAGAATTGTTAGATCTTATTGGACCATTAGTAATGGGGCTATTATTGAGAAAGGAAATTTAAATAGTGGAATCTACTTACTCCAAATAAGCAATGAGAGTGCTATAAGTACTCAAAAGCTTATTATTAAATAATCAGAAATACATATAGGGTTTTTAAGTGTCATTTATGATGACAAGGGGGATCCTACATTCAATTTTTAAAATAAATATAAACTAAAAACAATCAAATTATGAAAAAGTTATTTGTCGGATTGTTAAGTATAGGCCTATTAAACAGTGGTTATGCTCAATGTCCTCAAGCTAGTTTTACATCTACAGCTCCTGCTTGTCAGAATGATGCTCTGGATTTTACAAACACCTCAGTGGGTGCAACCGGTGGTGGCTCATGGTCGTATTTTTGGGATTTTGATTATCCTAATGGTAATAGCACAAGCCCTTCTGGTACCAGTACCGCAGAAAACCCAACGGGTTTTGATTATTCCCCAGGAGGAAACGGAACATATACCGTTGCTTTTACGATCACAGATGGAACCTGTACTTCTACCGTTCTTCAGGATGTTTATATTAGAAGAGCAGACGCAAACTTTATTAGTTCAACTAATTCAGCTTGTGTTAATGAGCAAGTTACCTATTACAATGACGGAATAGGCGCTTCTAGTCCAAATGCTACCGTAGTACATTCATGGTCATTCGGTGTTGATGCTACTCCATCAACATCTTCTCTTGCTGTTCCCCCATCAGTAACATACTCATCACCTGGGGCAAAAACAGTCACTCATTTAGTAGATGTTCAGTTTCTATCTTGTGGATCAAACAGACAAGATGCAGTTACTCAAACAGTTATTATTAATGAGTCTCCTGTTGTAAGTTTTACATCTACGGCACCTGTATGTGCAGGAAGTAATGTAGATTTCACTTATTCAGGAACTACAAGTACAGTTGATCAGTATAGTTGGGATTTTGGAAACAATTCTACACCTTCTCTATCAACGGCCTCTAATCCAAATAGTATATCGTACAATTCTGGAGGTGTAAAGTCAGTCTCATTAAACGTAATTAATGAGTTTGGATGTGTAGCAAATGCAGCACAAAACATCACTATTAACAGTTTGCCAGTAATTGATGCTGGAGCAGATACAACAATTTGTGCAAATACATCTGTCCAAATAGGAGCTGCTACTATTGCTGGAACAAATTACCAATGGTTTCCTACAAATTCAGTTGTGATTAGTGATCCAGCTACTTCTAATCCTACCGTATCACCAATAGCAAATGCTACTCAATTGTTTTTAACTGGGACAGATGCTAACGGTTGTATTAATACCGATACGGTAATGGTAATTATGTTAGATCCATTAGTTGCTGATGCAGGTGTTGATGTTGAAATTTGCCGTTATGATTCTATTCAAATTGGAGCAGGGATTATTGAGGGACAATTATATACATGGTCTCCAACCGATGGTTTACTTGGTATGAACTCTTCAAATGCTATGGTAAGCCCTGATAGTTCAATCACTTATATGCTTTCTGTAACAGATTTATATGGTTGCGCAACAGAAGTAGACTATGTCTCCATCATTGTAAATCAATTACCAATAGCTAACGCAGGTATCGATGATTCAATAACATCAAACAGTTCGACTCAATTAGTTGCTACTGGTGGTGTCCAATACTCTTGGATGCCAGAAGATGGTTTATCGAACGCTGGAATTAACGATCCAATAGCATCTCCTGATTCTTCAACAGTATATGTAGTTACTGTAATAGACATTTACGGATGTATTCAAACGGATACTATGTCTGTGACGGTTATCGCTCCTTCTTTCTGGTTGCCAAATGCATTTTCACCAGATGGAGATATGATAAACGATGTTTTCTATGTTCGCGGAGAAGGCGTTACAGGGTTTGAATTTTCAATATTTGATCAATGGGGACATGTAATCTTCATTTCAAATGATATGAGTATTGGTTGGAATGGGTCTTATCCTACTGGAGAACAACTTCCAAAAGGAGCTTATGTTTACCATGTTTCAGGAACATTAACAGATGGTACTCTAGTGAATGATAATGGACTAGTAAACTTAATTAGATAATTAAAAAAACAAGAATCATGAAGAATTTTAAAATAATAGTTAGTGCTTTTTTAATTATCGCACTTAACATTCAAAACACACACGGGCAAGATACCCGTTCTACACAAAGTTTTTATTCAAATCCTTTGTCGTTAAACCCTGCAATAATGGGAATGAACACCGATTTAAAAGTCATGTTGAACTATAGAAGTCAATGGAAATCTATTGGAGGAGGATATACAAATTATTCATTTACTTCAATGCTTCCTATTTATATGAAAGATGGTGGTCAAAAATTGGATTTAGGGCTCAACGTTATGAACGATAAACAAGGAGCTTTCAATTCATTAAATGCTTCTTTATCATTAGGATATAATTTGCAATTGAATGAAGTAGGATTTTTGAGTTTCTCTTTACAAGGTTCGTTTAATCAAAAATCACTTGATGCTAGTAGCTTAACTTTTGATGATCAATATGTGTTAGGAGAATATTCGGCTTCGAATGCGACTAATCAGGTTATTTCTTCTGAAAGTATCAGTTATGCAAATATGGCATTTGGGTTAATGTGGTATTACAATCCAGATAGAGCTGATTCTAAATTGAATGCATACATAGGTGCTTCTGGATACAACCTTATTGAACCGAATGAAACTTTCAACACTGCTACAGATCCTTTATATAGAAGAGTGTCTATGCAAGGTGGTGTGAAAATTTTGGGAGACAAAAAAGTTGACTTTATGCCTAATATAGTAGCTAATATTCAAAATGGCTCAGAAGAATTTATGGGTGGTGTTGTAATTGACTACAATATAAATGAAACCAGTAAAGTTCTTTTTGGTGCATGGTATCGGAAAAAAGATTCTTATCCTATTATGTTGGGAATGGATGTTTCTGGATTTTCATTAAAGTATAGTTATGATTTAACCAATAGTCAATTAGGAACTGCTATAGGTGGTCTTGCTACACATGAAATAACCTTAAGCTATAAACTAAATATGGCTGAGAAAAAAGGCGGAAGAAATATCCCTAGTCTTTATTAATAAATAGCTTCACTCAAAATAGAAAGGGAGAGCGTCAATTTGATACTCTCCTTTTTTATTAATAACTTCACAATAAGCTTATTTTTTTATCATTACAACCATTTTAGAAGGCTATTCGTTAATATCAAAGAACCATGAAAAACTTATTTTACATACTAACTTTACTTTTACTAATTACAAGCTGTAATAAAAAGTGGAAAAAAACTTCAGAAACTAATTTTGATGTAGAATTCATTACATCTAAATCAGATGTTAGTTACCTAGAGTTAGAATCAGGTTTTTTTCAATTAACAAACTTTACATTTTCTGGAACTCGAAAAAAAGGAAATGATGTTCTGTTTTCAGAGTGGCATAGTTCTACTTTATTTGAAATTGAAAATGAAGAGATTAACCCAAACCTGTATTATGATATTCCTCAGGGAGAGTACACAAATATTACTATTGATTTGAGATTTGATAAAGGTAGTTCTGGAAAATCTATAACGGTGGAAGGGGTATTTAAAGACTCAAATGAGATTGATATAAATTTTGTTTTTGAACTTGAAGACAGAATCGATGTTGGTATTGTAGTAACCCCTACAAATGGAAGTACAATTACTATCGTTGCAAAAGAAAAAACGAATCCTATTATAACATTCGATTTGGTAGATTGGTTTGAGCATATACCATACGGTTTACTGGATGAAGCAGAAGCCACGGAAATAGATGGAGAAGAGTATTTGTACATCAATAAAACAAGTAATCCTTCTTTATATACTCTGGTGGTAGAGCGGATTGGAGAAACTGCAAAAATCACATTCGATTAAGATTGGAATTAGAAGATATCATAGTAGGGTGTAAAAAGAATGACAGAAAATGTCAAAAAGCCTTGTATGAGAGATATTCTAAAAAAATGTATGGAGTTTGCATCGCTTATATGAAAGATGAGCAAGTAGCTCAAGATATTTTACACGATAGTTTTTTTAAAATTTTAAAGAAAATTGATCTTTTTAAAGATGATTCAAAAAAAGTAGAAGCATGGATTAGGAGGATTGTTGTAAATACGGCTATTGATTTTCTTAGAAGAGAAAAGAAATTCACGAATAGTGATTTTATAGAAAATTACCATACAGATGGCTATTGTGATGTTGCACAAAAAACGAATGTAAATGATTTAACAGACTTAGTGAATTTGCTTCCCGATGGTGCTCGTACAGTATTTAACCTTTATTCTTTAGAAGGATTTAAACATAAGGAAATAGCTGAGATACTGGATATTAGTATAGGAACCTCAAAATCTCAATTATTTGCAGCTAGGCGTATTTTAAAACCATTAGTAAATCAATATTACTTACATTAAATGGATGAGTTTGATGACATAGAAAAGCTTTACCATGATAAGCTAAATGAGTTCTCAGGAAAACCTGATGATAGGGGGTGGTCGCGTTTGGAAAATAATTTAAGTATAGACCAAAATGGTGTTGAAGATTGGTACAAAGAGAAAGTAGAAACATTCGATCAAGTCCCAAATGAGTTTGTATGGGAAAAAATAGCTATAAAATTTGATACTGAAACTGTTTGGGTGCGTCTAGTGAAATCTCTCCAAAAAAGAGATCGAATTATTTGGTGGTGGAATTTTTCATTAAAAAGTTCGATATTACTACTTGCTCTTTTTATAGTTTTTATTTCTGATCAGACTGAAACTCATATTAATAAATTCGCTAATAATGAATTGAGAGAAGTAAACAATAATTCGCAGGTTAAATTGACAACCGATAAATCCAATAATACTGCAAAAAAGGATTTGGAACAGGATGTAGAAATGCAATCAAAATCCAATAATTTCATTTCCACAGAAGAGATTGCGGTGGACATTACTTCTAAAAACAACAATCAATATAAAGCAGTAAACACAATCGACCTTAATAAACATAGTATTGTAAAAGAAGACTCTAATACTAATGCAAACATAATAAATGAAAATTTAAATACCATATTTAATAAAAATCAGTCACTACATACTGCTGAGTTAGTAAAATACTCACCGCTACCACCGGTTATGATTAATACAGAAGTATCTCCAGTCTTGACTTTTCTAAATTTACCTGCTGTAGTTGTTGAACACCCTAAAAATGACTCTTCTAAACGAAATAATTATTTTTATGTAGAAGCATCATTAGTTAGCCCTTGGTTAATGAATTCAGATACTTATCACTCTTTTAGAAAAAACTCGAATGATTACAACCAACTTATGCTAACAGGTGGTTTCGGAATAGGATATGTACATTGGTTTGAAAAATTTGGGATAGAATCCAATATATCTTTCAATAAAAAAGGGCATAACTACATGGTCTATGTCGAAGGCCGATCGTACCAAAAGAAAATAAATATAGATTACATTAATGCTAGTCTTCAGATAAGGAAATGTATTACCAAAGATGAAACAAAATTATCGAAATCATTTTTATCTGGCGGAGTGTATTATGGAAGGGTACTGCATCAAGATATCGTGTTTAATGGGTTGCCGTATGGGAACGCAACTAATTATTCAAAAAATGACTTTGGACTTAGCTTAAGCTACGAAAAGGTTTTAGTAAAAAAGAAAAAGAACATTTCCTTAGGACTTTCTGTTTCTCAAGGTTTAATAAATATTTACCGAGGGAATAGTTATATAGATTTCAATAGAACTTATAACACCACTATTTCTGGTTCTGTTAAATATCTTATTCCTTTTAAGAAATGAAATTTTTAAAACTAGATTGAAGACTTATCACTCTTCTTGTTAGTCAATTTTTTCCAACTTGTATTATACGTAAACATTACGCCTATGATATTTTGTCGTGTAGGCTTTTTAATATTTATATCTCTTTGGATTCGATAAAAACTTGTCAATTCCATTCTTTTGTTTAATTTCCAATCTAATCCTAAAGTTATGCGAGATACTCTAAATTCTTTTTTATCTGGTCTGAAATAGATTTCGTATGCAATAAATGGATCGACTAACTTGCTTAAGTTATAATTTACACCAAATTTATTTCTTATATAACTTCGTGTATTTTTTGAACCCGAAGTTATAGCTCTTTGAAGTCTAAGGCGATAACCAAAAGATAATGGGAAATTCTTTTTCTTCCATTTAGCGAGTATGTCAATAGATAATCGGTTTTTATTATTTTTTTTCGGTCTTCCAACAAAACGATAATTACCCTTTAATCCAAAATATTTATTAATCTTATACTTACCACTTAGTTCAGTAAACGCTTGATTTAATGTTGAGATATTATTGTTAATTCGAAATTGCTCCTCTAACTCTACGCTCCATTTTTTATTTAATTTCAAATCTATTGCTCCACCTAGCCATAATTCGTTGTCTGTTGGGATTTGAGCCGAGACAACTTGCGTCATCATACATAAAAAAAGGCCCATTATCAATTTTAATTTTCTCATACTAATCTAAAACGAAATAAAGAGATAAATAGTTGGAGGAAGTAATATTTTATTTTTGAAAGTTCCATTCAGCTTAGCGAAACGTTATCCATCCAGATCCTTTAATATGATTAATTTCACATCTTCAGCTAAGTCTATGTTCGATATTTGTCCCGCCACCTGTGCTAAAGCCCTGAAAACACATGTTTTCGAGACTTTTTTTGACCAATATGAAGGTTTGATTATATTAAACCAATCTTATTTCATGTTGTTTATTGGTGTATTTTCTTATATATTTAAGCATCAATTTTTATTTATGTATAAACTATTATTATTCGGTTTATTTTTTACTTGTAATGTGTCATTCTCACAAAATAACACGATTGTAGAAGAGGAGCGTTTTATTGATAGTTTAAATAGAGTTATTGAAAACAAAGCTTCGCACGATACAGTTGTGGCAAATTGCCTTTTGCTAGAGGTTAATTATTATTATTTGGAAAACCCTGATACTGCTATGATCCTTTGCAAAAGGGCTATGGTACTTTCCGAAAGGATAGGTTTCATAAATGGGAGAAGTAATAGTTATGGTTGGCTTGGGTATTTATTAGAATCACATGGAGATATTGAACAGTCGCTTGAATACTCATATAAGGGTTTAAAACTATTTGAGGAAACAGGTCAAAAAGAACAAGAAGCAATCAGCTTAAACAATATTGGCTTTATCCATTATAATCAAGGAAATTTAGATAAAGCATTAGACTTTTTCTACAAAAGTTTAGCTGTTAAAGAAGAAATAGAGAATACACATGGTGTTGCTATGAGCTTAAATAACCTTGCATCGGTATACGGTGATCAAGGGAATCTAGGTAAAGAATTAGAATACCTTGAAAAAAGCATGATACTTTATTCGGAGTTAGAAGATAAGCAAGGACAAGCTATGTGCCTTAATAATATAGCAGGTGTGTACAATAAACAAGATAATAAAGTTAGAGCATTAGAGTACCACCAGAAAAGCCTTGATTTAAGGCAAGAAACAGGAGATAAGCAAGGAATAGTAATAAGTTACCATAACATTGGGCGCATTTATTTTGAAACAGGAAGAGTAAAAGAAGCGTTTGATTATGGGAAGAGAGCCATGAAAATTGCTCAAAATATTGGCTTTCCAGATGAAATAAAAGATGTTGCGATTTTGTTAAGTGAGATTTTTGAAAAGCAAGATAAGGGGATTGAGGCTTTAGAAATGCATAAACTTTATATATTGATGAGAGATAGTGTTGAAAATGAGTCAAATCAAAGAGCAGTTTCTGAGCAACAAGTCAAATATCAATACGACAAAAAGAAAGCGGTTGATGATGCGGAACGAGAAAAACAAAAAGCGATTGAAGAGACGAAACATGAAAAGAGGTTAGCAATCGAACAAGAGGAAAAGGAGAAGCAAAGAGTCATTTCGATTTCTATTGCCATTGGGTTAGTACTTGTTTTGCTTTTCTTACTTTTTGTATTTAATAGGCTCAGAGTTACTAGAAAGCAAAAAGAAGTTATTGAACATCAAAAAGAAGAAGTGGAATCTGCTCATAATGAACTAGAAGAAAAGAATCGTGAAATTATGGATTCAATCAATTATGCCAAAAGGATTCAATCTGCGATTTTACCTCCTTCTAAATTGGTTAAAGAATACCTTCGGGAATCATTTATTTTATATAAACCAAAAGATATTGTAGCAGGCGATTTTTACTGGGTTGAGATTTCGACTTCGCTCAGCCCCCAAAATAAAAAAGAGGGCATTGAGCAAAGTCGAAGTGTGCTCTTCGCAGCTGCTGATTGCACAGGTCACGGTGTCCCAGGAGCCATGGTAAGTGTTATTTGTAATAATGGTTTAAACAGAAGTGTTAGAGAATATGGTCTAACCGACCCTGGTAAAATTTTAGACAAGACAAGAGAAATTGTAATTGCAGAGTTTGAAAAATCAGAAGACGAAGTAAAAGATGGAATGGATATAGCTTTGTGTTCTTTAGAGGGAAATAAACTGCAATATGCTGGGGCAAATAATCCATTATGGATAATTAGAACCTCGCCTGACGGGAGGCAGGATGGAGAACTACTTGAAACAAAAGCAGATAAACAACCGATAGGGAAATTCGATAAACAAACTCCCTATACGACCCATACTTTTGAATTGGAAAAAGGAGATAGTATTTATATATTCTCAGATGGTTATGCTGATCAGTTTGGTGGAGATCGAGGGAAAAAATTTAAATCAAAGTCGTTTAAGGAACTATTACTTTCTATACAAGATAAACCAATGAATGAGCAAAAAGAAATTATCGATAATACCTTTGAAGTTTGGAAAGGGGATTTGGAACAAATCGATGATGTTTGTATCATAGGCGTTAGAATATGATGCAAAGTTTATCCTGAGCGAACCTTGTCTGCCGACAGGCAGGGTCGAATGGGTGTAATTGGAGTTTGTGTATAATGCTTTTAAAATCTGTATTGTAGAGATTAACAATGTTTAAAAATCTTGTAATCTGCTAGAAAGGTTCCAAATGGGATAAGGGATGCTATTGTCACAAGTGAGGTGGTTTTTATACTCCACTGAAACTCAAGTTTATTAGGGATCACTAAAATACAATACAAAACAAATAATACCCCATGTGCATACCCAATTGCAATTGTAGCATCTGGCATTTCCCATATGTACTTTAAAGGCATTGCAATTCCCATTAAAAGTAAATAGGATATTCCTTCTAAAAAGCCCACAACCCTTAAGCGTCCAATGTTGCTGCTAAGTAACTTCAAATCAGTTATATTATCATTCCGGCACCAACAGTACTATTAGTGGCCTCGTCAATTAAAATTAAACTTCCAGTATTTCTGTTTCTTCTGTAATTATCTATAAATAAAGGAGCGGTTGTACGTAAAGTAACTCTAGCAATATCATTTCTAGCAATAACTTTATCCTCTTCGTTTCTATGAAGTGTGTTGATATCGACCTTATACTTAATTTCTTTTACTAAGCAACGAGCATCTTTTGAAGTATGTTTCAATGCGTACTTACCTCTTTCTTGTAATGGAGAATCCTCCATCCAACAAATCATAGCTTCGATATCTTGAGATACTTCAGGTTTGTTATTTTCCCTAACAATCATATCACCTCTGCTTATGTCAATGTCATCTTCTAGCGTGATTGTAATTGACATTGGTGCAAATGCTTCTTCAATTTCCCCATCAAATGTGTCAATAGATTTAATTTTAGATGTAAACCCAGAAGGAAGAACCATTACTTCATCTCCTTTTTTGAATACTCCACCTGCAATTCGTCCAGCATAACCTCTATAATCGTGAAATTCTGTAGTTTGAGGACGGATAACATTTTGAACAGGTAATCTACAATCAATATGATTATGATCGGATGCAATATGAACTGTTTCTAAAGTATGCATTAAAGTGGCTCCTTCAAACCAATCCATGTTTGTAGATCGGTGAACAACATTGTCTCCCTTCAGTGCACTTATTGGTATAAACCGAACATCTTTGGTCTCTAGTTTTGCACTAAATGCTTCTAGGTCATCAACCAGTTTATTATAAACTTCTTGACTGTAATCAACCAAATCCATTTTGTTAATACAGTATACTATATGTGGGATTCCCAATAATGAGGCAATAAATGAATGTCTTTTTGTTTGTTCAACAATACCATGACGAGCATCTATGAGAATAATAGCTAAATTGGCTGTAGAAGCACCCGTTACCATGTTCCTAGTATATTGAATATGACCAGGAGTATCCGCAATTATAAACTTTCGTTGCGGAGTAGCAAAGTAACGGTAAGCAACGTCGATTGTTATCCCTTGCTCTCTTTCATCACGGAGTCCGTCCGTTAGTAAAGCTAAATTAACATGTTCTTCGCCTTTACGTTCACTTGCTTGTTCGATAGCTTCCATTTGATCCTCAAAGATTGATTTACTATCGTATAATAGTCTACCAATTAATGTGCTCTTTCCGTCGTCTACACTTCCCGCAGTTGTGAACCTCAAAAGGTCCATATTTAAATATGATTTATCCATTTTTTTTTAGATGTTTAAACATTAGACTCTAGATAAAAGATTCTAGACTTAAGATAGAATAAAAGTTGTTTCTGCTTAAGTCTAAGAGCGAAGCGATCTAGTGCCTATTGTCTTTGTGTCTTTTTTTCTTAAAAATACCCTTCTTTTTTTCTGTCTTCCATTGCTGCTTCCGATCTTTTATCATCAGATCTCCCACCTCTTTCAGTTACTCGAGTTGAAGCAACTTCGTCAATAATTTCCTCTAAAGTTGCAGCTATTGAAGCAACTGCTCCAGTACATGTTGCATCACCTATTGTTCTAAAACGGACAATCATAGGCTTAACTTCTTCTGTTTCTCTTGTCTCAACAAAATCAGTTTTCCCCATTATCACACCATCTCTTACAAAGCAATCTCTTGTATGTGAAAAATAGATAGAAGGAATTTCAATATTTTCTGCTAAAATATATTGCCATATGTCCATTTCGGTCCAATTACTTATAGGAAATACTCGAAAGTGTTCTCCCATATTTTTTTTCCCATTAAAGATATTCCATAATTCTGGGCGTTGGTTTTTTGGATCCCATTGACCAAAATCGTCTCGGTGTGAGAAAAACCTTTCTTTTGCTCTCGCTTTTTCCTCATCTCTTCTTGCTCCACCCATTGCACAATCAAACTTGTTACTTTCTATAGAGTCTAGTAATGTTACCGTTTGCAGTTTGTTACGACTTGCATTTAGACCTTTTTCTTCAGCAACTTTTCCTTCATCAATTGATTGCTGAACGGATCCAACAATTAGCCTTGCGCCAGTTTCTTCAATTAATTTATCCCTAAATTCAATCGTTTCCGGAAAATTATGCCCTGTATCGACATGCATTAATGGAAAAGGAACTTTAGCAGGGTAAAATGCTTTTCTAGCTAAGTGATAGCATACAATAGAATCTTTTCCTCCTGAAAACAATAATACAGGATTCTCAAATTGGGCTACAACTTCTCTGATAACAAACATTGCTTCAGACTCTAGTTCTTTTAAGTGTGTTAAATTATATGAACTCATTTAGTATCTTATTTTTTCGATTACAAAACGGTACAATTTTTCACCGCTTTGTTCGATTGTATTATTTTCTGTTTCTATCACAAGGGCAGGGTTTTTAGGTGTGTCAAAAGGAGCGCTAATTCCTGTGAAATTTGGAATTTCGCCATTTCGAGCCTTTTTATACAAGCCTTTCACATCTCTTTTTTCACATTCTTCTAATGATGTATTGATGTATATTTCCAAAAAATCATCTTCGCCAATTATTTCTTTTGCAATGTCTCTAACCTCTTTCGTTGGACTAACAAAACTATTAATAGTAATAATCCCACAATTAAGGAATAGCTTTGATACTTCAGCAATTCTTCGGATGTTTTCCAATCGATCTTCGTCAGTAAAGGAAAGATTGTTGTTAATTCCAGTTCTTACATTATCGCCATCAAGTACTTGGGTTAAAAAGCCTTTGTCATTTAGTTTTTTTTCTAACCAAACTGCAATGGAGGTCTTTCCTGACCCTGATAATCCAGTAAGCCAAATAACTTTGCTGTGTTGTTTTAGCAAACCTTCTTTGTCTCCTCGTTTTAGAAGTTTTTCAAAGACTGCATGAATATTATTATCTTCCTCTTTCATAGACGATTAAATCGGAGGACAAAGTAACTTAAAAATCGCATGCAATTGGCGATTAATACGCTACTTTTTTTTAACGAATTTGGCTATATAGGTGCAATTAGTATTATTCTAAAATGAAATTCGTAAGTTTGGTCTTTAAACCGAATGTAAATAATGGCAGGAAAAGATTACAGATTGTCGCCAAGAGTCGACCAAGTCGGCATCCAAGATCGAGTTGATAGAATCACAAAAAGAAGTATTAAAAATGAAGCCAAACGCAAAGGTTTGTACATGATACTTAATATGATTGATTTGACAACTTTAGAAGGGGCAGATACAGAATCAAAAATTAAGCAAATGTGCTATAAGGCACAGCATCTACACGATGAACTCCCAGGGCTACCAACTACTGCTGCGGTTTGTGTGTATCCTAATTTTGTAAAAACAGCAGTTAATGAAGTAAAAGGTTCGGGAGTAAAGGTAGCTTCTGTAGCAACAGCATTTCCTAGTGGGCAATCGAGTACAGAAATTAAATTATTAGACACAAAAATAGCAGTTGATAATGGAGCGCATGAAGTGGACATGGTGATTAGTAGAGGTAGATTTCACAGCGGAGATTACAATTTTGTTTTTGATGAAATTGCAGCAATTAAGGAAGCTTGTGGTAAGGCAAGATTAAAAGTTATTCTTGAAACAGGAGAATTAGGAACCTTTGACAAAGTAAGAAGAGCAAGTGATATTGCAATGGATGCTGGAGCAGATTTTATAAAAACATCTACTGGGAAGATTAGTCCTGCAGCAACTTTACCGGTTACTTTAGTAATGTTGGAAGCAATAAAAGACTACTATTATGAAACAGGGAAGATGATTGGAATGAAACCCGCGGGTGGAATTTCTAATTCAAAATTAGCTTTACAATATTTGTTAATGGTGAAAGAAACACTTGGAGGAAAGTGGTTGACAAATGAATGGTTCCGATTTGGAGCAAGCAGTTTAGCTAATGACGTTTTGATGCAAATCATGAAACAAGAAACAGGTAATTATCAATCGAAAGATTACTTCTCAAAAGATTAAAATGAAAAATAAAATTGATTATAGCTCTGAATGGAAATTAGATCCAGCACCAGAAAGTATAGGTCATATTAAGCTGAAAAAAAAATATGACTTATTCATTAATGGTAAATGGGTGAAACCTAAATCAGGGAAGTACTTTGCAACAATAAACCCAGCAACGGAGGAAAAAATTGCGGATATTGCTGAAGCTGGGCAAAAAGATATAGATGCAGCAGTTAAAGCCGCAAAGAATGCTTACGATACTGTCTGGTCTAAATTATCAGGTAAAGAAAGAGGGAAATATATTTATAGAATCGCTCGACTGATTCAAGAAAAAGCTCGAGAGTTTTCTGTAATTGAGTCATTAGATGGAGGGAAAGTAATTAGAGAGTCTCGAGATATTGATATTCCCTTAGCAGCAGCGCATTTTTTCTACTATGCAGGATGGGCTGACAAATTGGAATATGCATTTCCGAATAGGCGACCAAAATCATTAGGTGTAGCTGCTCAAATAACTCCTTGGAATTTCCCAATGCTGATGATTGCTTGGAAAATTGCCCCAGCATTAGCAGCTGGAAATACGGTTGTTTTGAAGCCTGCAGAAACCACGCCTTTAACAGCACTTAAGCTTGCAGAAGTAATTCAGGAGGCTGGATTACCTGATGGTGTTGTAAATATTGTTACTGGATATGGAAAAACAGGAGCAATGATGGTGGAACACGATGATGTAGCCAAAGTTGCATTTACAGGTTCTACTGGTGTGGGTAAAGTTATTATGAAGGCAATTGCTGGGACGGAAAAGAAGTCTACAATGGAACTTGGAGGTAAAGCTGCAAACATTATTTTTGAAGACGCTCCTCTAGATCAAGCGGTAGAAGGGATTATTAATGGAATTTATTTCAATCAAGGGCATGTATGTTGTGCTGGATCAAGATTGTTTGTTCAAGAATCTGTTTATGATGTTGTTCTTCGAAAATTGAAAGACAGAATGGAGTCATTGAATGTTGGAGACCCAATGGATAAAAACACGGATATTGGAGCAATTAATTCTAAAAAGCAATTGGATGTAATCAATGATTATATAAAAATTGGAAAGGCAGAAGGGGCTGAAATTTATCAACCTAAATGTACAATTCCGAAAAAAGGATATTGGTGTAAACCGACTTTGTTCACTAATGTGGCTCAATCGAATAGAATTGCTCAAGAAGAAATATTCGGACCTGTATTAGCCGTTCAAACATTTAGAACAGTTGATGAGGTAATTACCAAAGCAAATAATACTCCTTTTGGATTATCTGCTGGAGTTTGGACAGATAAAGGCTCTAAAATATTTAACCTTACTTCTCAATTAAAAGCTGGTGTAGTTTGGGGCAATACGTACAACAAGTTCGATCCAACATCGCCTTTTGGAGGTTACAAAGAAAGTGGTCATGGACGTGAAGGAGGATTGCACGGATTGGAGCCTTATTTAAAATTTGATTAACTAAATTAACCAATTATCACATTAAAATGAGATTAGAAGTTTTGAAAACGTACAAAATATATATCGGCGGTAAATTTCCAAGAACAGAATCGGGAAGGTATTACCAACCAGAATCAAGCGGAAAGGTTATGGGTAATATCTGTTTATCTTCTAGAAAAGATTTCAGGAATGCAGTTGTTGCTGCTCGATCCGCTCAAGGAGGTTGGAGTGCAAAATCGGCTTATAATAGAAGTCAAATTTTATATAGAATTGCTGAAATATTGGAAGGAAGAAAGTCTCAGTTTGTTGAAGAGTTAGTTCTGCAAGGGAGTAAGAAAACTCAAGCGGAAAAAGAAGTTGACCTTTCAATCGACCGACTCATATATTTTGCTGGATGGTGTGATAAATACACACAAATCTTTAGTTCCGTCAACCCTGTTGCTTCAAGTCACTTTAATTTTTCAGTTCCTGAACCAACAGGTGTTGTGGCAATATTGGCTCCAGAAGAAAGTGGGTTGCTAGGATTGATTTCACAGATTGCACCAACAATTGCTGGAGGAAATACATGTATCGTTTTAGCATCTGAAAATAAACCTCTTTGTTCAGTTACATTTTCCGAAGTCCTTTCAACTTCTGATGTGCCTGGAGGTGTGATAAATATTCTTACTGGAAATAGAAAAGAATTAATCTCACATTTTGCTACTCATATGGATGTCAATGCATTAGTATATTGTGGTGATAATACATCTGAAATTAAAACGATTCATGAAGGTTCAGTAGATAATCTAAAGCGAGTGATGGTAAGAGATGGAGGAGATTATAAAAGTGAAAAACACGAGAATCCTTATCTAATATCAAGCCTGCAAGAAACAAAGACAACTTGGCACCCAATTGAAAAAATTGGAGCAGCGGGAAGTGGTTACTAGAAAGCGCTTTAGGAATATTTTTTATTAAAAAATTTTAATTTTTAAAATAATAAACTACTTTAGCGCGCTCATGGGCGATATTTTATATGATTTCCCTATGAATGAAAAGAAAATAAAACCATAAAAAAATCAAATCATGAAAAATTTAAAAAGAGTAAGTGTTGCACTTATGTTAGCTTTAGGGACTACATTTGCAATGACTAGCTGTGGTGGTGGCGAAGATGCTGCTAAAGCGTTAGAAGGTTTAGGAGAAGACTTAAAAGATGCTGCTGAAGCTGCTGAAGTTGAAACAACTGAAGAAGTTGAAACAACTGAAGAAATGCCTTGTGAAGAAGGTAAATGTGGAGATGCAATGGAAGGTGATTCTACTGCTGCTTGTGAAGGTGGTGAAGCTGAAGAAGCTACTTGCGAAGGTGGTGAAGCTGCTGAGGAAACTACAGAGCACTAGAAATAGATATTATTTTATAAAAAAGCCTTCCGAGATATCGGAGGGCTTTTTTTGTGCTTTACAATTTGTATTATTGCATTGTGATAAGGGAACAAGAAGATATTGCAGAAGATTACAAATGGGAAGTTTCTCGAAAAGAGTTCCTTCGCTCAATACTCATACTAGGTGTAGCAGCTAACATACCTTTTCTTACAAGTTGTGAGTCGAATGAAACTCCTCAAGATTTTGATTGTGCACCATTGTCAAAAGATCAATTAAAGGTTTTGCAAGCAGTTCAATTAATTCTTTTCCCAAAAGGAGGAACAGGGCCTTCAGCTTTAGAGGTGAAGGCAGATAAATGGATTGTTTATGTGTTAAACGACGACAGAGAACCACAGCGAGAAAAAGATTATATTATTGAGCATCTTGATGGATTAAACAATCTTTCGAAACAAACTCATAATACATCCTACCATCTTTTGAGTAAGCGAAAACAAGAAGATCTATTAGAATTATTTTTTGAAGAAAAAACACCAAAACGCTGGGGAAGCAGAATGCTAACATTAATTTTCGAAGCATTATTATTAGACCCTATTTATGGAGTTAACCCAGATAACGTTGGTTGGAAATGGTTAAACCATAATCCTGGCATGCCGCGTCCTAATGATAAAAATTTGTATCCAACTATTTACACTACGATGAATGAAGTATGACGTTTGTGTAATAGGAAGTGGAGCAGGCGCTGGGCCTGTTATTTATGAGCTTTCAAAAGCTGGTTATAAAGTCGTTGTACTCGAAAAAGGTCCTTGGGCAAAAACGAAAGATTTTAATAAAGATGAAATGACCGCTACCCGTCGTGATTCTTTTAGGCCACCACTTCAAGACGAATGCCATGTAGTCGTCAAAAAAAACAAAGAAGGTAAGTGGATGAAACGTTCTACTTTTGATTCTGGCAGAAGCTTTTGGAATGGAAGCTGCGTTGGTGGATCATCTAATTTTATGAGTGGATATTTTCATCGCTTAAAACCTGTAGATTTTAATTTGCTTTCTAAATACGGACCAATTAAAGGGGCAAATGTTGTGGATTGGCCAATTAATTACGAAGAATTAGAGCCCTATTATGAAAAAACGGAAAGGTTAGTTGGTGTTTCTGGAAAGGTGGTAAAACATTCATTTTTAGAGCCGCGTTCAACACCTGATTTTCCTTTTCCACCATTGCAGGAAAATATTTTTGCATCTTGGTTAGATAAAGGTGCAGAGAAATTAAATTATGAGATATTTCCAACCCCAAGAGGAATAATTTCGGAACCGAAGGAGGGAAGAAATTCATGCTTTTACTCTAACTATTGCGGAAGCTATGGCTGCTCTTCAGATGCAAAAAGTAGTTCAAGAGTGTCCCTAATTAGAGAGGCTGTAAATACAGGAAATTGTGAGATATTACCTAATTCCAAAGTTTTTCATTTGGAAACGAATGGAGAAGGTAAAATTATCAAAGCAAATTATTATGATGTCAATGATGAAAAACAATTTGTTGATGCAGGGATTTTTGTTGTTGCTGCTCAGGCAGTTGAAACATCTCGTCTTTTATTAATGAGTAAGAATTTGGAATTTCCTAATGGGCTAGCCAATAATTCTGGGCAAGTAGGTAAAAACATGGTTTATTCAAGTGGCGGTGTTGGCTCGGGGCAATTATTTTTTGACGATTTAGAAAAGGAAGATGCTGAAGCGCTAGATACACCAGGCCTTTTCATTAATAGAGCGATTCAACAATGGTATGAAATAGATCACCCTGAATTAGGAAGAGTAAAAGGCGGAACAATCGATTTTGTCTCTGAACATGCAAATGGCATAACGAAGGCTGTTAAATTAAAAAAGAAATCGAATGGAGATTTGATTTACGGTGCAGCTTTGAAAAAGAGATTATTCGATTATTTCACAAAACAGCGAAAATTAAAATTTGAAATATTTGTTGATTGGCTACCAAATGACAAATGTTATGTAACATTAGATGATGAGGTTACCGATAAGTGGGGAGATCCAGTTGCTAAAATTTGGGCAGGTCACCATGAACATGATAACAAAGTCGCTAGGTATTTAGCGGATAAAACTGAATTGTTGTTCAGAGAGATAGGAATGCAAAATGTGAGTACGGGTATCGGGAATTCACCTCCAGCAAATCTTCAAGCAGGTGGTTGTCGCTTTGGAGAGAATCCAAAAACATCAGTATTGAATAAGGACTGTAAAGCACATGAGGTAGAAAATTTATATGTTTCTGACGGGAGTTTTATGCCTACTGGAGGGAGTGTAACCTATACATTTTCTATTTTTGCAAACTCATTCAGGGTAGCAGATAAAATTAAAGAGGTGTTAGATAACAATTATTGATTAATGCGCTGTATGTTTGTGCCTTAATTAAGAAAAATGAAGCCCGAAGTTTCTAGAAAAAGACATATTGTAAAAACGATTACATGGAGAATCATTGCTTCTGGAACGACTTTTTTATTGGCGTGGTTGTTTTTTCATGATGATGCAAAGGCTGTTGAGAAAGCAACTGGAATTGCAATAGCTGAATCTGCAATAAAGATGGTGTTTTATTATTTTCACGAACGTGCATGGTATAATTCTAATTTTGGGATTAAAAATAGGCACCACGAAAAAATGAATGATGATGAATCTAAATAATTTGCTAGAATTAGTTAAGGAGGCAGCTCTCAAAGGAGGTGAAGAAATTCTGAAAATTTACGATACGGACTTCTCCGTTGAGGAAAAAGATGATAATAGTCCTTTAACGCAAGCAGATAAAAATGCTAATATTGTTATCGAAGAAATTCTAAAAGAAACAAATATCCCAATATTAAGTGAAGAAGGTAGAGATATTGATTATTCAGAACGAAAAGACTGGGAGTATCTTTGGATTGTTGATCCTCTTGATGGGACGAAAGAATTTGTAAAAAGAAATGGAGAGTTTACAGTCAATATTGCATTGATTCACAAAGGTGTTCCAATTTTAGGAGTTATATATGTTCCTGTAAAAAAATGGCTTTATTATGGACATATGGAAATAGGTTCTTTTAAGGTTGAAAACGGAGAGCTAGAAAAACTTCCTCGCCAGATAGCAAAAGAAAAATATGTAGCTGTCGGAAGCCGTTCCCACAAAAGCCCAGAAACAGAGGCTTATTTTAATGAATTATCTGAAGAACATGGTGAAATTGATGTTGTTTCTATGGGGAGTTCATTGAAAATATGTTTAGTAGCAGAAGGCATTGCAGACGAATACCCTCGTTTTGCTCCAACAATGGAATGGGATACTGCAGCAGGGCATGCTATTGCCAAATATGCGGGAAAAGATTTTATCGATTATAAAACCAAGGCAGAAATGGTATATAATAGAGAAGAACTCTTGAACAATTGGTTTTTAGTAAAGTAGACCAAGAATAACCCAATCATCACGTTTTGATTGACAATCGTCAATAAATCTATTGTATAGTAGGTTTATAATGTTAACTTTGAGGATATAAGAATATTGACTTTAATGAAAGTAGCATTAATTACTGGGATTACTGGACAAGACGGAGCGTATTTAGCTGAGTTTTTGTTAAAGAAGGGATATGAAGTTCATGGAGTGAAACGTAGAGCTTCTATGTTTAATACCGATAGAATCGACCACCTTTATCAAGATTTACATGAAAATGATGTAAGATTAAAGCTTCACTATGGTGATTTAACTGATTCAACTAATCTTATCCGTATTATTCAAGAGGTTCAGCCAGATGAAATTTATAACCTTGCAGCTCAATCACATGTTCAGGTTTCTTTTGAAATGCCAGAATATACTGCAAATGCAGATTCTTTAGGGACTTTGAGGATATTGGAGGCGATACGAATTTTAGGGATGACGGAGAAGACAAGATTTTATCAAGCATCAACATCAGAGTTATATGGAAAAGTTCAAGAAGTTCCTCAATCTGAGACAACACCATTTTACCCAAGGAGCCCTTATGCTGTTGCAAAATTATATGGTTTTTGGATAGTAAAAAATTACAGAGAAGCTTACGGAATGTATGCATGTAATGGGATTCTATTTAATCATGAAAGCCCGATTAGAGGAGAAACTTTTGTTACTCGTAAAATAACAAGAGCGGTTGCAAAAATATCAAATGGGTTACAAAAAAAGATGTACTTAGGTAATTTGGATGCTCAAAGAGATTGGGGCCATGCAAAAGATTATATAGAAGGGATGTGGCTCATGTTGCAACAGGATAAAGCCGATGATTTTGTGTTAGCAACTGGAGTTACAAATACAGTTCGCCATTTTGTAGAGCTTTCATTTGCTGAAATTGGAGTCAAATTAAGATGGGAAGGAAAAGGAGTTGATGAAAAAGGAATTAATGTAGCGACTAACGAAATTGTTGTTGAGGTGGATACAAAATATTTTAGACCAACAGAGGTTGAATTATTAATTGGAGACCCTACTAAAGCAAATACTGAATTAGGCTGGAAGCATAAGTATGATTTGGCAGCTTTAGTAAAAGATATGATGCAATCAGATTTGAAGTTGTTTCAAAAAGACAAATACCTAAAAGAAGGTGGATATCAAACATTGAATTATTTTGAGTAATGTTCTATGAACCAAGAATCTAAAGTATATGTTGCAGGTCATCGCGGGATGGTAGGTTCTGCAATCGTTAGGAAGTTAAATTCTGAAGGGTTTAATAATATTATTGTTCGCACATCTAAGGAGCTAGATTTAAGAAATCAGCAGTCTGTAAATTCTTTTTTCGAAACAGAAAAACCAGATGTTGTTGTTTTAGCTGCTGCAAAAGTGGGAGGAATTCATGCGAATAATATTTATCGAGCAGAGTTTTTATATGATAACCTGATGATTGAGGCAAATATTATTCATGCAGCATATAGAAGTAAGGTAGACAAACTTTTGTTTTTAGGGTCTTCTTGTATTTATCCAAAAATGGCTAACCAGCCGCTTAAAGAAGAGTATCTATTGACGGGAGAATTAGAGCCGACGAATGAACCTTATGCGATTGCAAAAATTGCTGGAATAAAGTTGTGTGAATCTTACCGAGATCAGTACGGCTGCAATTTTATTTCTGCGATGCCAACTAACTTGTATGGTCCAAATGATAATTATGACCTGAACAACTCACATGTGTTACCTGCATTATTAAGGAAGTTTCATACAGCAAAAAAAGAAGGCAAAAGGGAAGTTGAAATTTGGGGAACAGGCTCTCCTAAAAGAGAGTTTTTACATGTAAAAGATTTGGCCTCAGCATGTTTTTTCTTATTGCAAAATTACAATGAGAAAGAATTGGTCAATATCGGATGTGGGGAAGATATTTCTATAAAAGATCTTGCATTAACCATCAAAAAAGTGGTCGGATTTGAAGGTAATTTAACTTTTGACACCTCTAAACCAGACGGAACACCAAGAAAGTTATTGAGTATGGATAAGCTTCATAAATTGGGTTGGAAGCATCAAATTGAATTAGAAGAAGGGATTAAAGGTGTTTACAAAGACGTACTGGATAATCAATTGTTTTCATGAGGAATAAAGGACATAAAAGGTCTTTTATAAAAAAGACCTTTGTTCTAAGCCTTTTTATTCTCGTAGGTTATAATGGTTTATCACAACATCAGAATATACCGATTAGCTATTTTGTTTCCCAGAAGGTTGAAAAAGGTATTTTAGTTTCAGATAAAAATGTTCATTCAGCAATAAAACCTTATCAACAATCATTTATTTCATCGAAAACTTACGATGCTGTTTTTAAGGATACAGGAGTTTATTATTATGATTTTACTATAAAGTTGTTTAATGAAAACTTATTGAATATAGAGGAAGAAGATGTTTCTCTAGTGGCTGATCCTCTGTTTAATTTAGGGATTGGTAAAACGAATTTCGATGATACTACAACTTCCATTTTTACAAATACCAGAGGCGTAAGGGTTGCAGGAAATATTACATCAAAATTTTCTTTTGAAACAAGATATTACGAGAACCAATTTTATTATCCCGAATATTTGGATAGTGTGGCCGATGCAAGAGGTGTTGCTTTTGGATTGGGAAGAGCTAAAATATTCAAAGGAAAAGGGCATGATGTAGGGATGTCTAGTGGATATATCAGCTATTCACCAATTGAAGAATTAAACATTCAATTTGGTCAGGGGAAACATTTTATTGGAGATGGTTACAGGTCTATGCTGTTGTCTGATAATTCGTTTAACTACCCTTATCTTGGGATTTCACTTAGTTTATTGGATGGCAAAGTGTTCTATAAAAATGTTAATGCCTGGATTCAAACGCTGGAAAGAATGCCTTTGTCGTCATCTCCAGAGGCGTTATTTAAAAGAAAAAGTGGCTCATTTCGTTACCTTTCTTTTAAGCCGAAAAAACAATTTGAAATAGGGTTGTTTGAAGGAGTGGTTTATAAACGATATGAAGACTCTGTTGGTGAGGTATCTGTTGACCCAACATTTTATCTTCCTGTTATTGGAGTTGGGTCTGGATTAAACGCAAATAAAGATGAAAACAAAGTTGTTTTAGGAGTTAATATAAATGTATCTCCCTACAAAAATGTTAAACTTTATGGTCAATTTGTAATGGACGATTTTTCTAAAACAGGCTTTCAAGTAGGTGGAAAATGGTTTAACTTCTTTAAATTGAAAAATAGTTGGATTATGATGGAGTATAATAGTGCTGTACCTTACTTATTTACGCAATCTGGCGCGAATGTAATTCAAAGTTATTCGCACGCAAATCAAGAATTAGCACATCCGTTAGGGGCTTCATTCAATGAATTGATAGTAATGGCTCATTTCGAAAAGAATAGATTTTTTGTAACAGGAAAGTATTTCTATGTTCAAAAGAAAAGATTCGGAGGTTCAATTTATGGTGAGAATATATTTTTACCTAATGACGATGTGTTGACTGGAGTAGCGCCAGAAAAAATTAGTTCGAGTTACTTTGGAGGTGAATTAGGATATAACTTGAACATTAAAACGAGAATGCAATTGTTTGGTAGCGTTTACAGTCGTTCTGAAAGTGGAAACAATTGGAATAACAATGAATGGTTTTGGCAAGTGGGTATTAGAACGGCATTAAATAACTTTTATTACGAACAGTAAAAAGGGTATTTAGTATAAAGAAATTAGACAGTTTCATAATTCGTTTTTACCTTTGATTAATTAGGTTAAATAGGGATGGTTGGAGATAAGATTATATGGTTAGGGTTCATAACATCATTTTTGGTGGTGCTATTGGCTACGCCGTCTCTAATAAAAGTTGCTAAGCTAAAGCATTTGGTAGATGAGCCAGGAGAGGACAGGAAAGTCCATAGTCGAAGTGTGCCAACAATTGGCGGGATAATTATTTTTGGAGCAATTGTTTTCGCATATTCATTGTGGTTTCCAGAAGAGTATGATCATATAGATAAAATGTTATCCAATTTTAAGCATTTGATAGCGATATTGATATTGCTTTTTTTTGTAGGAGTGAAAGATGATATAATCGGAACTGCACCCATGAAAAAGTTAGGTGCGCACATGATTGTAGGTTTTATCATGGTGATTATGGCCGATATTCGAATCGAAAGTATGCATGGAATTTTTGGAATAACATCTCTTGAAATTTGGCAAAGCTACCTCCTGTCATTGTTTGTTTATGTTGTAATTGTAAATGCATTCAACTTGATTGATGGTGTTGATGGCCTTGCAGGAGGAATTGGGGTTATTATTTCAGGGTTCTTTGGCTTAATTTTTTTGTTCTGGGGGAATGTACCCTTGGCATTGCTTTCATTTGTTCTTTGCGGGGCGTTGATTGGTTTTTTAGTTTTTAATTTTTCACCTGCCAGAATTTTTATGGGAGACTCTGGATCTTTAGTTGTTGGTGCGATTATTTGTGTTTTGGCAATAAATGTGATTAACCTACCAGAGCTGGTAAATAGTAAAACTTTAACCAATATTGTTGTTCCGAATTGGTTAGCATCAGTTAATAGACCAGTGTTAGTAATGTCTATTTTGGTATACCCTCTTATAGATACGATCCGGGTTTTTACTATAAGAGCGGTAAAAGGAACATCCCCTTTTTCAGCAGATCGAAATCATATTCATCATCGACTTATGACTATAGGATTAAATCATGCAAAAACAGTTCTGTCATTATACCTTTATAATATAATTGTTGTTGTATCCGTGGTGCTAATTAATCCACAAAATCCAACCATTAGTTTTTTTGTAGCGGTTTTGGTTGCCTCCGCTTTAATTGCTATTCCATTCTTGATAAAGGTAAAGAAGAGTGATGATCTAGCTAAGTGATGAGTAAACTCCGTTTGAATATAAGTTTCGCAGTTTTATTTGCTTTTATGCCAGTCATACTGTTCGCTCAACATGGTTTAATTAATACATCTCCTCGTGGATTGATTAATATGAATCGAGATTTTGATTTTGAGTTGGAAAAACAAATTAATCAATCAGATAGCAACCTACATACAGCAATTAGGCCTTACACCCAATCCAATTTAAGAAAATCCGGGATTCAGCCAAACAAGCACTCTTCTGATTTCTTTTTAAATACAATTATTGATAATAGCTACTCAAAAAAGAATGGTGTTTTTATCCTTCCTATGATTTCAGCTTCTGGTACTGCACAGTTTGAAAGCGGTAATGAGCTCTTATCGGATTATGGAGCAGGGGCTTATTTAAAGGGTTTTTTTGGAGATAAAATCACATACAATGCATTTTATCGATACGTAGGAAGTAATACCCCCAGCTACATCGATTCCTCCCTTTTTAGCCAAGAAGTTATTCCTTCAGTTGGGCGAGTTACGAATTCTGGATCCTCAATTCAAAACGTAAATCACTGGGAAGGATCTTTGTTATACGATGCCAATAAGTATTTTTCATTTTTATTAGGTAAGGGGAAACACTTTTGGGGAGATGGATATAGATCTTTATTGCTTTCGGACAATGCAGCACCCTATCCTTACTTTCGAATAGCAAGTACTTTTTGGAATGTTAAATATGTTAATCTTTATTCCTGGCACAATGATTTTAGAACTGGGAGCAATCGAAATAAATTTACAACTTCTCATTTTTTAAGTTGGAATATAACCAAAGATATAAACCTCGGACTATTCGAGACGGTTGTCTGGCAAGGTTCAGATACATTGCATAATAGGGGTTTTGAGGTGACATATATGAATCCAGCTATATTTTATCGAGCTCCTGAATTTGCGCAAGGGTCTTCAGATAACTCTCTAATTGGGGCAAGCGTAAAATTTAAAATTAAGAAAAAGAATATATTATATAGTCAAGTGATTTTCGATGAATTTTATTTGATTGAAATGAAAGCGGGGAACAAATGGTGGGCTAATAAGTATGGATTACAATTTGGTATTAAGTCATATGATTTCTTGGGGATTGAAAACCTTGGTGTACAATCTGAATTTAACTTAGTTCGACCTTTTACTTATTCCCATTTAACATCTTTAATAAATTATGGGCATAACAATCAATCTTTGGTTCATCCTGTTGGAGCAAATTTTTATGAATCATCTAATTTTATTCGATATAAAAAAGGAAATTGGTATTTTGAGGAGCAATTTAATTACCTTGAATATGGTCAAGATACATCAGCTAATAATTACGGTGGTGATATTTTCAATTCCTATTTGGCTCGAGATATTGATGCGAATCATCCGGATAGAGATTATGGACATATAATAGGGCAGGGCGAAAAACATGTAGTGCTATACAATAGTTTGAAGGTGTCATACTTACTATTGAAGGAAATAAACTTTAGAGCATTTGCACAATTTGTTTATCGCTCAGATAGTTTTGATAAGAAAACCCAATCAACAGCGCTGTTTCAAGTTGGAATATCTTCACTTATTTGGAATGAGTATAAAGATTATTGATTTTCTATTATACTAGTTAAATTAAGGTAAAATTTACTATTTTTGCGCTCGATTTATGTATCAAGACGAGGCAAATATAACTGTTGAAAGAATGAATTTTTCAAGTAAAGTTTCTGCTTACACAGCTTTAATGAAATTGAGGTTAGCATGGCTGGTGGTTTTTTCAGCGGTTTTGGGCTATATGTTAGCTCCTGGTCCAACAGTTTGGTTGGACGTTCTTTTTTTAGGAATCGGAGGTTTTTTAGTAACTGGGGCTTCAAATTCATATAATCAAATCTGGGAAAGAGATTTGGATAAGAAAATGGACAGGACACAAAATCGTCCGATGCCACAAGGTAAGGTTAGTGTTGTTGAAGCTTTAATTTTTTCTTCATTAATCGGAATTTTAGGAATTCTTTCATTATGGCAATTGAATCCTTTGAGCGCAATTTTAGGAATGCTTGCTTTAGTTTCTTACGTGTTAATATATACACCTTTAAAAACAATTACCCCGTTATCTGTTTTTGTTGGAGCTTTTCCAGGGAGTGTTCCGCCTATGTTAGGATATGTAGCAGCCTCTGGCGGATTTGGATTAGAGGCAGGAATATTATTTTTAACTCAGTTTTTCTGGCAGTTCCCTCATTTTTGGTCGATAGCTTGGAAATTACATGATGATTATAAAAAAGCGGGATTTTGGATGCTACCTTCTTTAGGAGGAAGAGATAAAAAAAGTGCATACCAAATTCTACTTTATACTGCAGCCTTAATTCCTGTGGGGATGTTACCATGGGTAGTGGACATGACAAGTGTTGTATCTGCGATTGTTGCAATATTATTTGGGATCATAATGTGTATTCCAGCTTATAAGTTATATAAAACGTTGGATACAAAATATGCAAAAAAACTGATGTTTGGGTCGTTTTTGTATCTGCCCCTAATGCTAATTGTTTATCTACTGGATAAAGTTTATTTACTTGATATTATATAACTGATGGAGCATCTCGAGGAGGAACTCTCTGGAAAAGAGTTGGAAAACCACAAGCACAAAAAAGTTGTTAAAGGGATTGCTTGGTACATGGTTATTGCAAGTGTCTTATTGTTTGCGGGTTTTGTTAGTGCTTTTATCGTAAGTAAAATGGATAAAGCATGGGTTGTTATTGAATTACCCATTCAGTTTTATATCAGTACCTTAATTATACTAATTAGTAGTGGTACTCTTTATCTGGCGATGCGATCTGCAAAACAGAATAAGCAAGGTGCATTAAAAGGTTTCCTAATAATTACCATGTTATTAGGTCTATCATTTTCTTTTGTTCAATACAAAGGATGGAAAGAATTGTACGGGCAAGGTAACGCATTTACTGGAGGTATATTTTATACCTATGGTGCTTATGGTTCTGATTTTGTCATATTAAAAAATGGTGAAAAAATAGATTATAATGGAGAAGACTATTTGATAAACGGAGAAATACTATCAGAATCAGAGGTTCTTAATATCAGAGAATTTGCACATCAGATATGTGGAGATAACCGTAGAGAAACATTGGATAATTACCATGTTGAAAACTATAACAATCCCTATTCTATTCTACGATTAGCACAAGACTCATTGAAAGAAGGAGTTGTTGAATTTAAAGATAAGCATGCATATGTAAATGATGAGCTTTTCCTTGCCGGAGCACAAAAGGATTTATTCCGGTTTACATTTGGAGTATATAATCAAACACCTCTTTTTGCAATTAAAGGAGTGTATGGGGAAGACTTCTCCATTCGCCTTAACAACGAAGTATTGGAATATGAAAACAACAGATTGTATTTCCCCGCACAAGATTTAACACCAACTGAAGTTGCAAACATTAATAAAAAAGTGTTTGAAGGTGGAAAGGAATATGAGATTAAAAAAGGTAAAATATCTGTTAACGGAGAACCTGTTGATGAATCAACCTTTGAAACCTTTGTGCAGTTGAACGAAGGAATCGAAGTTCATTTTAAAAACGGAAAATGGACTAGATTAAGAGAGGAATTAAATAATGCCCAAAACAATGAGATGCGTCAAGCGCGTAATATTGCAAGTTCATATATTTACGTTTTTACTGGAATGCATATTTTGCATGTGGTGATTGCATTGATTCTTTTGTTTGTTATAATTAAGAGGTCGTTAAAAGGGTATTACACAGATAAAAACCAATTAGGGATTCAAGCAACGAGCATAATTTGGCATTTTTTAGGCGTATTATGGCTTTCATTATTCCTATTATTACAATATTTTCATTAAACTTGCGGTATTAAAATTAATCAGAGATGGCAGGACATTCAGAAAACGTAGATTCAGCAACACTTTGGAGTGGGGGCGGATCACCTTTTAGACTAAGTTACGGAAAGCAAATGATGTGGTTTTTCCTTATATCAGATGCATTAACATTTGGTGGTTTATTAGCAACTTACGGTTATTTCCGTCATCAATTTGGTGACTGGCCGGTTGGTGAAGAAGTTTTTAATGCAATGCCATTTTTAGGAAATGGTTTTCCTTTATTGTATGTGGCTTTAATGACATTTATTCTGATTGTCAGTTCAGTTACAATGGTGCTTGCAGTTGAAGCAGGACATAGATTGGATAAAAAAGGAGTTATAAAATGGTTAACATTAACAGTTATTGGAGGTGCGTTTTTCGTTGCTTCACAAGGATGGGAATGGTATCACTTTATTCATGGATCGCATTACGGAGTGATATTAACTCCTGAGACCATGAATGATGGTTGGGCCACTATAAGAGAAGTTGCTGGTGGTGGTTTTTCATTGGATTATGGACATGGTCAATTGATTACCGATCCGGCATTGGTTTCTCAATACATGGCTGAGCCAATGGGAGCAATTCAAGGAGCAAATATGACAGAAAACGAATATGCACCTATGATTCCGCAATTTGGAAACTTATTCTTCTTTATAACCGGGTTTCACGGATTTCACGTTCTTTCAGGTGTTGTAATCAACCTTTTAGTACTTATAAATGTAAGAAAGGGTGTTTATGATGAAAGAGGTCATTTTGAAATGGTAGAAAAAGTTGGATTGTATTGGCACTTTGTAGATTTAGTATGGGTGTTTGTATTCACATTCTTCTATTTAGTATAATTATAAAACCTTTTAAGATATGTTAAGAGACGATTTAGACATGGACCACCAATATTCATTAAGTGCAAACCACGATGAAGAGCATGGTAAGGCCATAAGAAAGAAAATTTGGTTTGTTACTGCGTTACTTACAATTATAACGATAGTAGAAGTTTCTATAGGAGCTTTTGTTAAGCAGTATGATGTTGGTGTAGCCAATAACTTTTGGCCTTTTGTTAAATGGTTTTTTATAATCCTTACATTAGTTAAAGCGGGTTACATTGTGCTTTCGTTTATGCATTTAGGTGACGAGCGTAAAAACTTTAGATATATGGTATTAGGACCTTATTTCTTATTCATAGTTTATTTGATTTTCCACTTATTAACGGAAGCATCATATTGGAATGAAATTCTTCATCAATAGTAAATGAATAATAAGAAATCACCTATTATAAAATTTATAATTATAGCCGGAATATTTTTACTTCCGGCTTTTTTTATAGTTATCCTTAACCAAGGAACGCCTTCATTTTTTGAACTCCCTTATTTTGGAGAACACGAAATTGTGCAAAAAGAGATTGATGGCAAGATGGTGAATGATACTATCCATTACAAAGTCGATGAGTTTTCATTCACTGATGTAAATAATAATCTTGTAACGCAAGATGACTTTGAAGATAAGATATTAATTGTAAATTTTATTTCGGGAAAATGTCCCAATGATAGCTTGAATGTTTGTCCTATTAACTTCATGGAATTCAAAAGATATGTCTATGATGATTTTGTAAATGATAAAAACTTCGATGATGTAAGAATAATTTCTCATGTCGTTAATAGTAATGATACTATTGCTGATATGCGTTTAATGTATAAGTACCACGAAATTAAAGGGAATAAATGGGTTTTCGTAAAAGGAATGGAAAATGCATTTTTTAATATGGAATTAGGAAAAGGAAATCCATGGTTAAAAAAAGATTCCTTTTATGGAAACGAAAGAGAGGCCTATGTGATTACTTTACTGTTGGATAAAGAAAGACATGTACGTGGTAAATATGTTACAGCCTTAAGTCCAGATATTACTCGTATTTCTAAAGAAATAGTTCTTTTATTGAGGGAAGAATACTTAAAAGAAAATGAATAGAATACCATTTTATATTTTAACAATATCAATCTTATTCATTTCGTGTAAGGAAGAGGCTAAACTGCCAATTTGGGGTCAAAAAGAGTTTATTGAGGGATTAGATAAAGACACGTTGTATCATACAATAGCTTATTGGAGTTTTGAAAATCAAGAAGGAGAGATGGTTTCCAAGGAAGATTACGAAGGTAAGGTGTATGTTGCAAATTTCTTTTTTACAAGATGCCCTGGGATTTGCCCTACGTTGACGAAAAACATGAAGTTTGTTCAGTCCGAAACTAGAGGGTTGAATGTATCATTCTTATCACATACGGTAGACCCTAGAAATGATACAATAGAAAGGTTAAAGTGGTATTGTGAAAACAAAGAATTGGACAATTCAAATTGGAACTTTGTTACAGGAGATCAAAATACGATCTATGAAATGGGAGTTTTAAGTTATCTAGTGCCAAATTCAGAAGATGCACTTGCTCCAGGTGGATTTTTACATTCTGACAAGTTCATTTTAATAGACACTGAATCAAGAATTAGAGGAATGTATAGTGGAACGGACAGTACCGAGGTGAATCAGTTGATTGTTGATATCAATGTATTATTGTCAGAAGGTGAGTGATATAGAGCCTGAAATAAAACATAAGAAACTAATTACCGTTGTTTCTATTGCAGTTCCATTGGTAGTTGCTGCTTTATTTGGTGTGAATCTTAAAAAGTTGGGGTTTGATTTTGGCCCCTTTCATTTTTTACCTCCTATTTATGCTTCAATCAATGGACTTACAGCAGTATTACTTGTTTTAGCAGTTCTTGCAATAAAAAAAGGGAATAGAAAGTTGCATGAAGGAATTATGAAGACATGCATGGTATTGACTTCCTCATTTTTAGTGATGTACATTATTTACCATATGACATCCGATTCTACTCCATATGGTGGAGAAGGTGTTTTGAGGTATGTCTATTTTATTATTCTCATTAGCCATATATTGTTATCTGTATTGGTTTTGCCCCTTGTGCTAATTACCTTTTCCAGAGGTATTTCAAAAGCATTTATAAAACATAAAAAAATTGCACGATTTGCATTTCCGATTTGGCTCTATGTTGCGGTTACAGGTGTTGTCGTTTATTTAATGATATCCCCTTATTATTAGCCCATTTATCTTTACCTTTGCTATATGCTACGCAAGGTTATTACATTAATAATTTTATTAAGTGTTCAGATTGTTTCTTTTGCACAAGGATGTTCAACATGCCGTGCTCAATTAGAATCTAGTGATCAAGCTGATTTCAGTGTAGGACAAGGGTTGAACATGGGGATAATATTTTTAATGGTAATCCCTTATATAATTTTGTTTTTATTGTTTCGAAAAAAAATCAGAGCTTTTTTCAAAGACTTTCGTTCATTACAGTAGTATTCTTTAATAGGGTTTGTAATTCATCAACCTATCATTTATCTTTGTGGCAGTTCTTTATTAACTTATCAAGAAAGGTGGAGGGAAAGGCCCTTTGAAACCTTGGCAACCTTCTGTCGCAATGCTTTGTGAAAATCGGAAAAGGTGCCAAATCCATTCTGCGAAAGCAGAAAAGATAAGTCGAAGTTTATTTGTAAATGTTACTAGCAAATCTCTTTCGACTAATATGTTGATAGAGATTTTTTTGTTTTATGACATGGCAGATATTAGAGAAATTTTAAAAGAAAGAATCCTTGTTCTGGACGGAGCAATGGGAACAATGATTCAACGACATAAATTAGAGGAAGAAGATTTTCGCAAAGGCTGGTTTGAAGATCATTCATCGCCTTTAAAAGGAAACAACGATTTATTATCCTTAACTCGTCCAGAGATTATTAAAGAAATTCATGCACAATATTTTGCTGCTGGGGCGGATATAGTGGAAACTAATACGTTTAGCGGAACCACTATCGCTCAGGCAGATTATAGTCTTGAGAAATATGTTTATGACATAAATTTCCACAGTGCAAAAATTGCAAAGGAGGTTGCTGATGAATTTACTTTAAAAGAACCAAATAAACCTCGGTTTGTTGCTGGCTCCATGGGGCCAACCAATAGAACAGCTTCTATTTCACCAGATGTTAACGATCCAGGATATAGAAATGTTTCTTATGATGAATTAGTTGTCGCTTATGTTGAACAAGCAAAAGCACTAATAGAAGGCGGAGTTGATCTTTTGTTAGTTGAAACAGTATTTGACACTCTTAATGCAAAAGCTGCTTTATTTGCTATTCAAAAAGCATTTGATGAAACTGGTATAGAATTACCAATAATGGTTTCAGGAACAATTACAGATGCTAGTGGGCGGACCTTGACAGGTCAGACAACAGAATCGTTTATGATTTCGATGTCGCATATGCCATTATTAAGTATTGGGTTAAACTGTGCTCTTGGCGCCAGAGAGATGAAACAATACTTACATGTATTATCTGATAAAAGTGTTTTTTCTGTTAGTGCTCATCCTAATGCAGGACTTCCAAATGAGTTTGGAGAATATGAAGAAACCCCAGAAATAATGGGAGAGCAAATTGAAGAGTTTTTAGAAGAAGGGTTGATAAATATTATTGGAGGGTGTTGCGGAACGACACCAGACCATATACAGAAGATGGCAGATTTGGCAAAAAACTATTCTCCAAGAACAATTAAAACATTAGCATAAATGAGTTTACATCCAGATTATACAGGAGCATATAAATACAAATGGGATAACCTTCCTTATTTACAACTAAGTGGTTTAGAGCCTCTAATTGTTACCCCTGAAATGAACTTTATTAATGTTGGCGAACGAACTAATGTTACAGGATCTCGAAAATTCTTACGATTAATTAAAGAAGAATTATTCGAAGAGGCACTCAGTGTTGCGCGTGATCAAGTAGAAGGAGGTGCACAAATTATTGATGTTAACATGGACGAAGGAATGTTGGATGGTATAGAATCCATGAAAAAATTCCTAAACCTTATTGCTTCAGAACCTGATATTTCTAAAGTTCCTGTAATGATTGATTCCTCAAAATGGGAAATTATTGAAGAGGGATTAAAATGTGTTCAGGGAAAAAGTATCGTCAACTCTATCAGCTTGAAGGTTGGAGAAGAAGAATTTAAACGACAGGCAACATTGATTAAGCGCTACGGGGCTGCAACTATCGTAATGGCATTCGATGAAGAGGGACAAGCAGATAATTACGAAAAGCGTGTTCAAATGTGTGAACGCTCTTATCGAATTTTAGTTGATGAAGTTGGTTTTCCACCGCAGGATATCATTTTTGACCCAAATATCTTTCCTGTTGCAACGGGAATGGAAGAACACAACGATAATGCACTTGATTTTTTTAGAGCTACTCGATGGATTCGAGAAAACTTACCTGGAGCACACGTTAGCGGAGGTGTTAGTAACGTTTCTTTTTCTTTTAGAGGGAATAATACGGTTCGAGAAGCGATGCATTCAGCTTTTTTATACCATGCCATTAAAGAAGGAATGGACATGGGCATCGTTAATCCAGCCATGCTTGAGGTTTATGATGAAATTCCAAAGGAACTCCTTGAAAGAGTTGAAGATGTTTTACTAAATAGAAGAGAGGATGCTACAGAAAGGCTTCTAGATTTTGCCGAAACTGTAGTTGGTGATGTTCAAAAAGAAGAAAAAGTTCTTGAATGGAGAAGTAAATCTGTCCAAGAACGCCTTTCATACGCCTTAGTAAAGGGAATAACAGATTTTATCGTAGAAGACACTGAAGAATGCAGAACAAAGTATGAAGAGCCCGTAGAAGTTATTGAAGGACCTTTAATGGATGGAATGAATGTCGTTGGCGACTTATTCGGATCTGGTAAAATGTTTTTACCTCAGGTTGTTAAATCAGCTCGAGTAATGAAAAAGGCAGTAGCATATTTACTTCCTTTTATTGAAGCTAGTAAATCTGGGAGTGCTAAATCTTCGGGTAAAATTTTAATGGCAACCGTAAAAGGAGATGTTCACGATATTGGAAAGAATATAGTGGGGGTTGTGTTGGCGTGTAATAATTATGAGATAATCGACATAGGTGTAATGGTTCCAGGTGAAGAGATTATTAAAAGAGCCAAAGAAGAAGGAGTCGATGTTATAGGTCTAAGTGGTTTGATTACACCGTCTTTGGATGAAATGGTTCATGTTGCTAAAGAAATGGAAAAAGCAGGATTAAATGTTCCGTTAATGATTGGTGGAGCAACCACATCAAGGGTTCATACAGCTGTAAAAATTGAAGAACATTTAAAAAGTGCACAAGCAGTTCATGTTTTAGATGCATCACGTTCGGTTACTGTTGTAGATAGTTTATTGAATGCGTCTAAAAAGGATTTATACATAAAAAACTTGCAGGAAGAATATGAAAAAATTCGTGTTAACCATGCAAAAAAAAGAGGGCAAAAAACCTTTTTACCATTAGAAGGTGCGCGTAAAAATAAAATTCAAATAGATTGGACTGATTCTAATATTACAAAGCCAAAGCAAATTGGGATACAAGTTTTAGAAAACTTTGATTTAGAGAAATTAAAAGACTTCATTGATTGGACACCATTTTTCCAAACATGGGAGCTACATGGCCGTTTTCCAAAAATATTAGATGATGCAATTGTTGGGGAGGAGGCAAAAAGACTATATACTGACGCCTTGTCTATGTTAGATAAAATTATTTCGGAAAAATGGCTTTTAGCGAATGCTGTTTTTGGGTTGTTTCCTGCAAATTGCGTAGACGATGATGATATAGAAATTTACACGGATAATTCGAGAACTGAATTATTGGCAAAATCTCATCAGATGCGCCAGCAATTGAAAAAAGTTGAAGGAGCACCGAATAATTGTTTAGCTGATTTTATCGCACCTAAAGAAACAGCTATTGAAGATCATATAGGAGCCTTTGTTGTAACTACTGGGTTGAATATAGATGCAAAAACGAATGAGTTCGAAAAGGATCATGATGATTATAGTTCTATATTATTAAAAGCACTGGCAGATAGATTAGCAGAGGCATTTGCAGAATATTTACATCAACATGTGCGTCAAGAAGCCTGGGGGTACTCCTTAAAAGAGGAGCTTACAAACGAAGAACTGATAAAAGAGAAATACAAAGGAATTCGACCAGCTCCAGGTTACCCTGCATGTCCAGATCATACAGAAAAAGAAACAATATTTAAAATCCTGGACGCCACTAATAATACTGGTGTTGAATTAACAGAGTCTTTAGCAATGCTGCCAGCAGCTTCTGTAAGTGGGTGGTATTTTGCAAACGAACAAGCTAAGTATTTTGGTATTGGGAAGATTGAGAAAGACCAAGTTAAAAGTTTAGCCAATCGAAAAGTAAAGGGCTATGAAATTATGGAAAGGTGGTTGTCTCCTAATTTGAATGAGTAATGTTATTCTCCAATTACGATATTAAACTCCATATCTTTAGGAATACACATAACCTCATTACATACCATATAATATACAAAGCCAGAAAGGGTAGCTAAGTCATCGGTTAGTTTCACTTTTTGCGAAAATGTAACATTTCCATCATAATAGTTGACTTGCACACCAAATGCATCATCCATAACGGAATGCATTTTGTTTTTTTCTTCTATGACTTTTTCGATTAACTCGATATTTTCATTGACGTCAAATGCAAATTCTGTCGGAAGTGGACCTGCATCAGGGCTTGGTAAATCTTGAGAGTATAAGTGCCAACTCTCTCCAATGTTTGCATGGAACACAATCAAATAGGTATCGGTTTCTGTTTCAACTTTCTCTTTAGTGATGGACCAAGTAACAGCGTTTTGTGCATTAACGTTATAGCTAAACGCAACAATGGAGAGTATTAATAGTAGTTTTTGAAACATTTCTTTTTTTGTAAGGTCTTATAGCAAATCTTATACCAGATTAGGGTGTTATAACTATTTCTATAGGCTTATCTTCTGGAGGTAAGCATGCGCCATCTTTACAGACCATAAAGTTGATGTTTCCCTTAAGTGTAAATTCTCCACTCCCTTTTATTTTGATTTTCTGTTTAAAAATAGCTTCTCCTGAAAAGTCAACAATATCCATTTCCCACGTTTCATCATAATAGGAATGTGCATTTTCTTCGGTGATACCACCAATTAATTCATAATCATCAGATGTCTCAAAAGTAATCCAACTACCCAATGGCCCTTCATCACTCATTGGCAATGTTGTGCTGTATGTATGCCAACCTTCTTCTATAGAGCCATTTAGGATTAGTTCATATTCATCATTTCCTAGTGAAGTTGCAGAAAAACTCCATGTAACGGGTTGTATGTTTTCAATAACAACTTCTTTTCCTCCTTCAATTTTAGATAAGTCTACTTCACCGGCTGTTAGCTTTTCAAAAGCATCGATTCCACAATTCAGCCAATCTGTATACACAACATGATCAGGTGTATATGCAACAGGGTTAGTTAATAAATATTCATCTGGGCTAACCAATACGTAATAAGGTTGTGAAACTTGTCCAAATCGTATTGATTCGAAGGTTGCCCACTTATCTCCAACCGTTTTTATTTTTTTCTGTTTTTTTGTTCCGTCCGAAAGAGATACCGTAATTTCTCCTTGTAATTCTTCTGCAAGAGTTATTTTATCGTCAACGTAAAGTGAAACGATTACGTAATCGTTTTCAAGAATTTCGGCAACTGTTTCGTTTGTCCAAACATTTTCTTCCATTTTTCTACAGTTAACACAAGCATATCCTGTAAAGTCAATTAATAATGGTTTGTTTATATGTTTAGCAAGGTTTAGACCTACGTTATAATCTGTTATATGGTAATGAACAATAACTTCATCTTTATTGTTTTCGCTAATAAAAGCATAAAGTGATTCATAATTATCGATATTCGAAGCTTCTTCAGCTAATTCAGGATCACTTACTTCTAGCGTAATGCCATCTACTTTTGGTTTAATTTCTTTGTGGTACCAGCTATACCATGTTGATGGCGGGAAGCCTGCAATCAGTTTAGTGTCCCACATTTGAGATTTTTTTGGAAGTACTCCTGGCACTAAATAAATTGCGAAAGATAAAAATACGATTCCAAGACCTTTTCTGTAGATTGATGCTTTGGCTCCTTTTGTATCATGTGGAAATCTAAATAACCCGAATAAATAGGCTGCCGTAGCAATTCCTAGAATAATCCAAACTAGATAAAAAGTTTCTCTATGAACAATTCCAAATCGATAAACGAAATCTGCGTTACTTAAAAACTTAACAGCAAGTCCAAGTTCAACAAACCCTAAAACAACTTTTACTGAGTTTAACCAACCTCCAGATTGTGGTAATTTTTTTAGAAGTGAAGGGAATGCAGCAAATATGGTAAATGGCAATCCTAGTCCAATTCCAAAACCTAACATTGCAAAAGTTATCGGAACAGCTCCATCTTTTAAGGAACCAGCTAAAACAGAACCTAATAATGGTCCAGTACAAGAAAATGAAACAATTGCTAAAACTAATGCCATAAAAACAACACCAACAATACCTCCCAAATCTGCAGCTTTATCTGCTTTGTTAGCCCAACTACTAGGTAAGGTCAATTCATAATAACCAAAAAATGAAATGGCAAATGCTACAAAAATTACAAAGAACACAATATTTAGAGTGAAGCTGGTCGAAATTTGATTTAGGATTTCTGGATCAGTTCCTGAAAAGTAAAATGGTAAACTTAAAGAGGCATAAACCGCTACAATTGAAAAACCGTAAAGAAGTGCTTTTGCTATTCCAGATCCTTTATCAGATCCACCTTTAGTGAAAAAGCTAACGGTTAGAGGTATCATAGGAAAGACACAAGGCGTAAATAGAGAAACTAGTCCTCCTATTAGTCCAAATAAAAATAACTTCCAATTACTCTTCCTTTCTTCTTTGGTGTTTTTTTCCCCACAATCGTTAACAGGGTTGCTAAGGTCAACATTTTTGACTTCAGGTATCATAGCCAAAGCAGCAGAGTCCGTTTTATAAACAACCTCCTCAATAATTTCACTCCCGGCAGAAAGGTTTACCCGAAAACTATAGTCTTCTGGTGGTAAGCATTGAGTATCATCGCAAACCATAAAATTTACATTCCCTTTTAGAATTAATGAATCAGGGTTTAATGATTTTACTTTTTGAATAAAAATTGCATGATCTGCAAAAAAAGAAATATCCATTTCCCAAACTGGGTCCATGTGTGTTTCTACACCCTCTTCTTCTGTTTTTCCAATTAATTCAAAGTTGCTGGTTTCATAAGAAATGTATGTTGATAATGGGCCTTCATCACTTTCTAGGTATTGAGAATATAAGTGCCACCCTCTTTCAAGGTCTGCTTCTATTTTAATTTCGTATGTATTATCACCCAATTCACTAGAGCTAACTTGCCAAGTAACTGGAGTTTGGCCAAAACTAATAATGCTAACAAGCAATAATACTACACTCAATATCTTCTTCATCTTTTGCATTGTAATTTTAATGAACTCAAAAGTAAAAAATAGTAAAGGATAAACTAGGGTTAAGAGATTTTTATCTTTGGATTCCTAAATCACGGATAAATTCCGTAAGGTGCTGAAAAACAATGTATATAAAAATAAAAAAACACTCCATAAATGAAGTGTTTTTAAAATGAGCGAATTAACATTTTTTATATTATGTCTATAATCCGACTGATAGGGATGGTTACTCCCTTTTTTAAAACAATGTTTTTATCTCCAACAGCCCATATAGTAGTTCGAACTTCTTTCAGGCATTCATCGTCTTCAAAGGTAATTTTCATCTTTACACGATGAATATTTCCTAATACCATTGAACGTCTTAGTTTATGCCTAAGTAATTTAATTTGATCTTCGGTTCTTTCTACAGCTTCTTTTGGAAAGTTTAATGAAGGGATATCTTCTTTTTGGATAACAGTAATTGTTTCAGTTGTCATAAGTGGATGTATTAAGGTGAATAAAATCAAGCGCTTAGTACATACGTATGTTTTTCTATTTAGTTACAACTTGCAAAACATTTGTCGTCGACTCTTTTATTCTATATCTATCATCTAATCTGTGATTGACAACCCATACTATTTGATCATCATTGACAAGTAACCAGGTGTTTTCTTTTTCAAATTGAGAAAATTTTTCATCAATAAAAAAGTCGCTCAATTTCTTTTTCCCCTTCATTCCGAAAGGAATAAACCAATCTCCTTCTTTCCATTTGCGAATTGTAAATGGAAATGCTATTAAATCTCTATCTAAAAGAATAGTGTTTTTATCAGTGAGGAAAGATTCTGGACTTTCAATTTCTGTAAAATTGATATTAAAAGGGTTATCATAAATACCTAAAGTTGGTATTTCAAATCTCAAATTTACACTCTCGTTTAATGGCTGAATAATCAATTGGTCACGATTCACTAATAATTCGTGAGAAACTGAGTAGTGCTTTTTCCCAGTTGCTTTTGTATTTGTTTGGATGCTTTGAATCTGAGATTCATTAAAACCATATTTACTTAAAGCTGAATAAAGAACAAGATCCTCAATGGATTGTTCAGTGCTTATATAGATAATGTTGCCTCTAACAGTTGTTATTTTTTCAATATCAATCGCAAGTTTTTTCTCTAAATAAGTATTCACTTGGCTTAAGTGGCCAATGCTTTTCAAGATTGAAGTACTTGCATTTTCCTTCTTTTGGTTAAGTTCTGGAATTATCTTTTTGCGAATAAAATTCCGTTTGTACTTAATTGATTCATTACTACTGTCATTTCGGAACTCAATGTTGGCATTTGAAGCATAGGTCTCAATATCTTTTCTCCAGACTGATAGAAGTGGTCGAATAATTTGATTATTATTTTTAATTCCAATGAGTCCTTTTATTCCAGTCCCTCTTAACAAATTGATAAAAAACGTTTCGATAGAATCGTTTGCATGGTGCCCTGTAACAATATAATCAGCATTTTTTTCTTTTAACAAACTAAAAAACCAATTGTACCTTAATTCTCGTGCTGCTTCTTGAATAGATAGTTTGTTTTTTGTAGCATAAGTATTTGTATCTACTGTATTTAGGTTAAATGGAATATTTTGATTGGAACAAACTGAACTAATTAGAGCTTCATCACCGTCTGATTCTTCTCCTCTCAACTGAAAGTTAAAATGAGCAACTTCAAAGTTAAGGTTCAAGTTTTTAAAACAATCTAAAAGGACCATTGAGTCTACCCCTCCACTTACTGCTAAAATGTATTTCTTAGAAGAAAAAGTTGGATTTAACTCTTCTAATTCAACCGATATGGTTTTGATGATTGTCATTTCAATGCTTCCAATATTGCTTTTGCCTTTAACAATGTTTCTTGGTACTCGTCTTGTTCGTTACTTTTGCTGGTAATAGCCCCTCCAACCATGCAAGATAAATATTTCTTTTCGCTGTTATACAGCAATGTTCGAATTATTACATTAAAATCAAAATCGTCATCTGGAGTTATATAACCAACGCAGCCTGAGTAGACACCTCTTTTGGTTGATTCATATTCTTCAATCAATTCCATTGCTCTAATTTTGGGAGCTCCTGTCATAGAGCCCATTGGAAAGGTCGCTTTTAAAATGTCAATAAAATTAGCTTCCGGTTTTATAGTAGCCGTAATCGTTGAAATCATTTGGTGGACTGTTTCAAACGTATATATACCACATAATTCTTCAACTTTCACAGAGTTTTTGGCAGCAATTTTGGATAAATCGTTACGTACTAAATCGACAATCATTATGTTTTCACTTCTTTCTTTTTGATTGTTTTTTAGATTTTCAATTTGTACTAAATCTTCTTTTTTACTAGTACCTCTTGATGTCGTTCCTTTAATGGGTTGGGAAGTAATTTGGCTCCCTATTTTTTTTATATAACGTTCAGGGCTAGCACTTAAAATATAGTTACTATTAAATTTTCCAAAACAAGAAAACGGGGCATTGGTTTTTGTATTCAGTTTCTGATAAGTTTCAATTGGGTTGATTATTGCATTTTCACTATAGTATTCATAGCAAAAATTCATTTCATAAATATCTCCTTGTTGAATGTGTTTTTTAATCGAATTTATTTTTGATAAATACTCTTCCTTAGAAATACGAGGAGTTAATTGAATAGCGTCATGTTGTATTTCTTTTCTGTTGAATAGAAACTCTTTTACTTCTGATAAAATAGAATTATCACCGTAGACAAGTGTTATTTTGTTTTCTCCAATTTTAAAAAGTGTTTTTGGAATGAAAAAATGAACTTCAGGAAACTCTAACTCTTCTATATTATTGGAGGTTAGGGATTCAAATTCATTTTTTAAATCATAATTAATAAATCCAAATTTCCATGCATTGGGAATGTTTATAAACTCATTTAATTTGTTAAGTTGGATATTGTTAGAAGTGAAAACAATTTCCTGTTTACAACCGATAGCAATGTATCCGTTTTTAGAATTATTGCCATTTAAATAAAGAAAGTGATCTTTTAAAAGCGTGTTATTTTCCATTAATAAGGCTATAAATTGTTTTTACCCAATCATCACCATCATTCAAGCTTGGAACAAGATCCAATTTCTCTCCTCCATTTTCTTTAAATAGATGAGCATATTCTTCCCCAATTTCCAAAATGGTTTCTAAGCAGTCTGCAACAAATGCTGGAGAAAAAACCAAAATATTTTTCTTCCCTTCTTGTGCTAATTTTTTTATTGTTTGATCAGCATAAGGGGATAACCATGGGTCTTTTCCTAGTCGAGATTGGAAAACGGTGGTAAATTTAGATTCCTCAATTTTTAATTTACTAGCAATCAAACGAGTTGTTTCATAGCATGTGTTTTTATAGCATTGCGGCTCGGTTGAGATGAAATGTTTATTACATGTGCAATCTGAACAAGATTGTTTTTTTGTATGACCGTTTATAATATGTCTTTCTGGAACCCCATGGTAAGAAAACAATATGTGGTCGTATTCAGCTAAACTAAATTGGCTAGCTCTATTTTCGATATTATTAATATAGTTTTCGTTATTGTAGAATTGTCCAATGATTTCAATTTCAGGAATAGTTTGCCAATAATTAAATAGCTGAAATGCTCGCTCTATAGTTGATCCTGTAGTGGCAGACGCATATTGTGGGTACAATGGAAGCAATACTATTTTATCAAAACCTTCCTTTTCCAGTTCGTCAATGGCATCTTCCATTCCTGGGTTTCCATAACGCATAGCCAATTTAACATGGCAATTGTCTTCAACGAGTTTTTGTAGTTTTTCTTGAACTGTCTCACCGTATGCTAAAAGCGGAGATTTACCTCCTCCAATTTTAAACAGTTTTTCGTATTCTATTGCTGATTTTGGAGCTCGAGTAGGTGCGATGACAAAGTTAACTAGCAACAACCTTCCCAACGGGTTTATATCAAGTACTCTTCCATCAGATAGAAATTCTTGCAGATACTCCTTAACATCTTTTACTTTTGGACTGTCTGGTGTACCAAGATTGAGTAGTAATATGGCAGTTTTCTTGTTCATTTATCTCATACAAAAAAAGCCAAGATATACCTGGCTTTTTCATTATCTGTCATCAATCTGTTAAATATGCAAAGCGTTATCATCCCAAGCAGCTAAAGCAGCTTCTTTTACACCTTCACTATACGTTGGATGTGGGTGACAAATACGGGCAATATCTTCTGAAGATGCTCTGTACTCCATTGCAACAACAGCTTCCATAATTAAATCTGCAGCGCGAGGAGCAACCATATGTACGCCCAAAACTTCATCTGTATTCTTATCTGAAATAATTTTAATTACTCCCATAATATCCATGCTGGCTCTAGCCCTTCCCAAAGCTCTAATTGGAAATTGACCAACTTTGTATTCTGTTCCAGCTTCTTTTACTTCTTCTTCCGTTTTACCTACGGCAGCAACTTCTGGCCACGTATATACAACACCTGGTATTAAATCGTAATTAATATGAGGAGCTTGGCCGGCCATTGTTTCTGCAACAAAAACACCTTCTTCTTCTGCTTTATGTGCAAGCATGGCACCCTCAGTTACATCTCCAATTGCATATATTCCAGAAACATTTGTTTCTTTATGATTGTTCGTTTCAATTTGACCTTTATTATTAACTTTCAAACCGATTTTTTCCAAACCTAAACCAGTAGTATATGGTTTTCTTCCAACTGCAACAAGGCAATAATCACCTTCAAAAGATACTTCTTCATCTTTTTTATTTTTAGCAGTAACGATTACCTTTTTTCCTTTGTTTTCTACTTTTTGGACTGCATGTTTAAAGTTGAATTTAAATCCTTCTTTTTTCAATACTTTCTGTAATTCTTTTCCTACAGTTTTATCCATGGTAGGAATAATTGAGTCTGCAAATTCGATAACAGTTACTTCAGACCCCAACCGGGCATATACAGAACCTAATTCAAGTCCAATAACACCACCGCCAATAACTATTAGATTTTTAGGAATTTCTTTTAAGCTTAATGCCTCAGTTGAAGTGATGATTCTTTTCTTATCAGGTTCCATCCCTGGGAAGAAGTTTGGTTTTGACCCAGTAGCAATAATTACTTTGTCTGTAGTTATCGTTACTTTTTTGTCTTTACCATCAATATTAATAGTATTTCTATCATGAAAAGAACCTAAGCCTTCATAAACATCTATTTTGTTCTTATCCATTAAGAATTTGATACCATCGCAAGTTTGGCTAACAACTCCATTCTTACGTTCAATCATTTTTCCAAAATCAACAGATAGTTTACCTGTTGAAATCCCATGCTTTTCGAAACTGTGTGCAGCATCGTGATAATGATGAGAAGAATCTAAAAGAGCTTTAGATGGGATACAACCAACGTTTAAACAAGTACCTCCCAGTGTAGAGTATTTTTCAATTATTGCTGTCTTCATTCCGAGTTGTGCACATCTTATTGCAGCAACATATCCTCCTGGTCCTGATCCGATTATTGTAACGTCGTATTTACTCATGGTGTTTTAAATTAAAATAGAGTGCTAAAGTAAAAATTTTACAAATGAGATTACTTATGTTAAGCAACTCTTTTTGTCTCTTTATACCAATAAAAGAACTTAAGCGTAAAAAGAAGAATGATTGGGGTTGTTGCTGAGTTAAACTCCTGTGGAATTATCATAGCTCCAAAAATTACAAGAATTAATAACACCGATACTACAAGATAAGCTTTGTTTAATTTGTTGTGTAGACGTTTGCTCATCAAAGGAATAATGAAAAATAGGTAAAGAGGATTTGCCCAAAGGACATTAAAGTTAGGTCGCATAGTGGCGTGGTCTGTACCAAACCAAAGAAAGAAAATGAAAATACCTAAAACGCCAAAAACAAGTAAAAGCAGCCCATCCCAAAACTTGGTAAGAAATCTAATTTTGATTAGGGTAAGCACAGCTGTAATTAAAAACAGGCTCCAAAAAAGAAAATTAGGAGAGGTCCAAAAAGAAGGTTCTGTTTGATGGTCAGTTCCAGAAATTAAAGTTTTTTCTCGTAAAATGAATGGTTCAACCTCACCGTTAATTGTGACTTCCGATTCCGCATAGATTTCATACATGTACCTAGGAAGGAACATCATGTGGCTGTTATTAGCCTTAATATCAACTTTACTCCCCAAGGCTAAATCCATTCCTAAACCTAACCAAGGCATGTGGTCAACTGTATTGTTTAATAAAACACGTAACGAGAATTCATTTTCATTTGGATGTGCTTTTAAAATTAAGTTTTCACCGATTATTTTTTGTAAAATATCACGGATTCGAGTTGAACAGTTATCGAAGAAAAAGTCATATTTATAAACTCTGTTTTCGGGCAGGTAATTTTCCTTGAGAGCCTTCCATAATTCAATTTTCTGGTCATGCGTAAGGTTTAGTAATTGTTCTTTAACTGTTCTCTCTGTCACTTCATACTCCCACATAAAATACTGAAAGTCTTGCTCATCCATATAATATTTGAGTCTTCCCTTTGTAAACTTTGTAGCAAATACAATTTCATCCGAATCGAATTCAAACATTCCCCAATTGTAGCAATTGTCGATGTTATTTACAGGGTCTTTAACACGAATTGCGCTGTGTCCAAACAGTGAATAAATATCCTCTCCTTCTGCGCAAGTGAGCAAACTAACTTGTGCTTGTTCAGATAACTGTGCTTTTAATTCACCAGTTAAACTGAATAGAATTAGAATGAAATATTTTATCAAATGGCTCATTATCCTAAATTAAATATTTCCATAGCATTATTAGTTGTTATTTCGGCAATTTCGGAGAGAGAACAATCATAGATATCTGCCATTTTTTCTCCAATTATTGTTAAATAGGGACTTTCATTTCTCTTCCCACGATGTGGTGTTGGAGCTAAATAAGGTGAATCTGTCTCCAAAACAAAATGTTTCAAGTCAAATTGACTAATAACCTTATCAAGTCCTGAATTTTTAAAAGTAACAACACCTCCAATTCCCATTTTAAAACCTCCGTAATTGATAATATGTTGGGCTTGCTCTTGATTGCCAGTAAAGCAATGAAATATACCTGTAAGGTTTTCATCATTCATTTCATCAACAATTTCGAATATTTCATTAAAGGAATCTCTTGCATGAATTACAATAGGTAATTTCATTTCTTTGGCCCATTTAATCTGTTCTCGGAAAGCATGTTGCTGAATTCCCAGAGTAGATTTATCCCAATATAAATCAATTCCAATTTCTCCTACAGCAATAAACGATTCTTTTTGTAACCACTCTTTTGCATGTTTCAATTCGTTCTCAAATGTGTCTTGCTGAATAGAGCACGGGTGAATTCCCATCATGGGATAGCAAACGGCAGGATATTTTTTTGAAAGCGCTAACATACTCTCTGTGTATTCAGAATCAATGTTCGGAAGGAGTAATTTTTGAATGTCATTATCCAAACAATTTTGAATAACAGCTTCTCTGTCTTCTTCAAATTTTGAGCTATATAAATGTGTGTGGGTATCGATTAGCATTTGTGCAAAGAACGGAAAGTTTTTTAAAAGCAGTACATTCGTTTTTATAAATGAACAAATTGAAAACAGAGAACAAATATTTTGAGCATCTTGACGGAACACGTTTTTTTGCTTTTTTATTGGTTTTCTTGGTTCACTGTTTCGTTTCTGTAGATTCAAATATTGGAGATAGTGAACTATATAAAGCAGTAGAAGATTTTTTCAAAGTGGGTTTTTTAGGAGTTGATTTTTTCTTTGTTTTGTCTGGATTTCTGATCTCATGGGTAATATTAAATGAGAAAGAGAAGACGAAAAAATTTCGATTTGGCCATTTTTTTGCCAGAAGAGCACTTAGAATATGGCCTTTATATTTTCTTATTGTATTGTTAGGCTATACATTTTATTATTACTCTGTTTCGGCCAGAATGGAAATTTCTGGATTACCTCCATTTTATAATTTTGCTCTTTTTATTGTTAATTTCTATTCTATCTATGAAGGAATAGACTATCTGTTTTTCTTAACTTTTTTATGGTCTGTATCGATTGAAGAGCAGTTTTACATTGGATATTCAGTCTTAGCAAAAGTGTTTTTTAGATTAAACCTTCTTCTTGTAGCAATTGTGTTGATACTGGTATCACTTGTATATCGATTTTATAACATTGAGAACGGTCAAGAACTCTATTTTCATACTTTTAGTGTTCTTGGAAATTTTGGTGTAGGAATTTTGGTTGCATATTTAGCACAAAGGAAAAATCAAATTTATAACTGGCTAGAGAGTCGGAGTAATCTTTTTTCAAGTGTTATTTATTTTGTCTTATTTGGGAGTTTGATTTACTATAACGAACTAAATGAAATAGAAGGTTTCAGAATTTTTTCTAGGTTGTACTTCTCTTGCCTTTTTGGTTATATAATATTTGAACAATGCTTCTCAAAAGATCGTTTTCTTTCATTCGGGAAAAGTAGGATAATTAAATATTTAGGTAAAATCTCATTTGGGCTGTATTGTTATCATGGTGTAGTTATAACAATCCTAATTAAGACACTAGAAAAGTTTGAATTCGAAGAGACGTTGTGGCATGTCTTTTTAATTTCCCCAATAATTATCTTGACTGTGTCAATTGGGTTATCAGCTTTAAGTTATAAATATTTTGAAGGATTTTTCTTAAAGTTGAAGAAGAAGTACTCGGCATAAAAAAAGGAAGTTCCATTAAATGAAACTTCCCTTAGATCCGAGCACTAAAAGTACCTGGTGTGAATAATTATAGCTGAAATTTTATCGGAAGTGTAAGCTGCACTTCAACTAGTTCCCCTTTATGTTTTCCAGGGGTCCATTTCGGCATTGAAGAAATAACTCTTTTTGATTCTTCGTCTAATAACGTATTTGCTGACTTTACTATTTCAACATCTTTGATACCTCCTTTTTTATCAACCACAAAACTAACATATACAGTACCTTGAGTCCCTGCTTTTTTTGCTACCTCTGGATATATTATGTTTTCTCCTAGGTATGTCATAAGTTTTTCCATGCCTCCTTTGAATTCAGGCATTTCATCAACTTTGGAAAGTACCTTTTCATCTTGAACTTCAGAAATAGAACTTTCTTTTATTGGAAGATTGTTAGCACTTGTAGCTGCTAGAGATATAGCAATTACTGGAATGGCCAAAGCATATTTCAATATGCTTAAGCGTTTTGATTTTTTTGTTTTCATCATCATAATTCTTTTTTTGATTAATGGTTCATAATTAAAATTGTTTCCCAATTCACTGCAATTCACACCAAGCAGTTGAGCAATCAGAACGGATGAGTAATTGTTAGTCTTTTCGGATGCTAACTTATCCGCAATAAATTCATGGTTATTTTTTACTGACTTTAATGCAATCCATACAAATGGATTCCACCAGAGAATAATTTTTGTTAATTCATATAAATAGATGTCGAAGGAATGCTTTTGTAACGAATGTACTTTTTCATGATCGATTATGGCCTGCTTGTTTTCCGATTCAACTGTTGGAGGGATATAGATAAACGAGAAAAATGAAAAGGGGTTAATTGAATCAAGTTCACCAGATTTCAGCTTGGAAATGGTATGAATGACTTTTATGGTGTTAATGATTAAGTAAATCGCCAAAAGAAATGAAATTATGAAATAGACTAATGGCAAAATATTATTCCAGCTTGAAACTGAACTCACAGTGGACTGGATGTTAAGTAGCTCTACCGTGGGGAGTTCGATACTAAATTGAGTGTTTATTATCGTGGTTGAATTAAGAATAGGCAGTATAAATGATAGTGGGATAATGGCTAATAGATAAACCCTATTTAATTGGAAATAGGTGTTTTTTCTAAACAGTAGAAAGTAGACGGAGTATAATAATGTAAAAACTCCACCAACCTTGGTTATGTAATATAGCCACTCCATGATTATTTGTTTTTTAGTTCTTTAAGTAATTCATCCATTTGTTTAACGTCTATCTTTTTGTCTTTTACAAAGAAAGCCAGCATAGATTCTATTGAGCCTCCAAAAAGGTTTGTTACAAGACTATCAGCTTTTATACTTTTATATTCTTCTTTGTCAATAATAGCAAAATATTGATGTGTTTTTCCGAAGGCTGTATAAGAAACGTATTTCTTTTTTTCAAGAATTCTTACAATTGTAGAAACCGTGTTGTACGCTGGTTTTGGCTCAGGAATTTCCTTAAGAATGTCCTTGACGAAGCAATTTTCTTTACTCCATATGATTAACATTATTTGTTCTTCTGCTTTAGTTAAATCTTGCATAGAGCAAATGTATAACTATGAAACTAGTTATACAACTGTAAAAACAGTTGTTGTAGTAACGGTTGCTTTTGTAAATAATCGGAAATGAAAAGATATCCTAATGATATGGGCACTTATCGCATTAAATACATCTTTCCGAACTCTTTCTTAAAACTTTTCGAATCAGCTGAAGTTCCTCGATGCTCTATGTTTTCTCCGTTTATTTTGACAAGTGCGCGGTACAAATAAACACCATTTGCTAATTGATCACCAAATTGGTCTCTTCCATCCCAGAAGAAATCAGTTTTGTTGTTTCCAATATGTAATGGTCCAATTTCATCCAAAGAAATTTCGCGTACCACTTTCCCAGTAACTGTCATAATTTGAATTAACATTTGGTCAGGGATTTCGCTTCCAGTAAGGGTAAAGACGAAATGTGTTTTAGTACTAAATGGATTTGGGTAATTAAATAAGTGAGTAATAGTGGATGCAGTTATAACCTCAAAGCTTATCTCGTAAGAAAAATCACCAGAAAAGTTGTTCGATTTATCTCTTCCTTGAACAAGCAAAGTATAAACTCCATCTTCTGTAAAAGTTGGATTGTATTCTATTTTAAACAGGTTTTTTTCATCAACAGCAGGCTCCCACATTAAGTAATCACTTTCTCCATTGTTTGAGAAAAATAATTGCTCAGATGTATTAGAGTTTGGACGAATTAGAAAGATGTCGAAAAGACTTGTATCAATGTCTTCATTTAATAGCAAGAATTCATTTTCATCGTCCAATGTAATTGAAATTAAAGGTTTTGGGCTTACTATATCTTCGTCTAAGATATGAATACCATCAAAAGTGACATCTAGTATTGGATTGGTATTGTCTTCCAAGACAGCAAATGTCTTTTGTCCAATATTATTAAAATAAAATTGTTCCAATTGATCTTGATCATCGGCATTGATTTTTGGATTTGCAGTTACCCAAATAGAGTTGGTGCCTGGAAAGTTGGTGCTAGAAAAGCTTACAGTATCAAATAGAACATCTCCACTTTTTAAAGAGTCCTGGCGCGCATATGAAATATAATTTTTAGTATGATTGGCATCTTCTATCCAGTAGTGAACCAATAAACTGTCCATGTCAAATGCGCTTACATTTTCTATTGCAACAGCAAATTTCGCGGAGTCACCTTCCTGTAGCGTATCATTTGTGATGGTGTAATAAAACCCTTTTTTTGGATTGATAGCACACTCAGGAACGGGTTCGTAAATGATTTGCCAACGGTTAAATTGTGCTGGTGTAATTGCCACAGAGTCAATTGTTAAAGCATTCAATCGCAACATTGGGAATTCTACGGCATCAATAATTGTGTTCAAATTGGTAATTGAGTCATAAGCCGTCATTAAAGTGTCTATTTGAAGTGTTTCATTCCCTAAAGTGTCAATTCCGTATACCAAAAGTCTTGTAGTGTCGTTGGTTGTTACTTCTTGTGGGTTTTGGACCCAATACAAAGTATTCCAGTTAAAAGCAGGCCCTGCAACTTCTGCTTTTACCAATCCGGAAGTACTTGATCCTTGAATAAATGTTTCGAATGTCAACAATTCCTCAGCATCTCCTGCCAATCCAGAAAGTGTATCAACAGTATGCATCTCTTGTGCAGATGCGGGATTTCCTTTTTGTGCGAAGAAAATAAAACCATCATCAGACATCCCCGGAGTAAATGAAGCCGCTCCTAAATTTTGAAAAGAAGTAAATAGGGCTGCTGGCCAAGATCCATATAAACTTGATGGGGCAGCATACGTATCAACAATATAAGAATATGCTAAAATGTAATGCCCGTCAGGGATCTCATTGTCTAACATATTTACTAGGCCATTCATTTGTGAGGGGTAGTCTAATTGGAAGATAAATATTTTTTCAGACCTTTTTCCAGATCTCCATGGTGTAGTACCAGGGCAAACATTCTGAAATCCAGAATTGAATTGTCCAAAGCACTTGTCTAAAAATACACTGTCAGTACCGCTAAACCCAGGCGTTCCCCAGGCTTGCAAAGTAACAGGGTCAATAACAGCAATGTGAATTGCTGGGCGACTTGCATAACCTCCGTATTCTTGCTGTTCACCACTTAACAACCAGTTTGTCCCAGCCCAACCGCTAGCTGGCCATCCAGGTGTATTAATAAAAGTGTTACATTTTACTTGGGCAATCGAAGGTTGAAAATCAAATGTTCGAGTTGGCCTATTGTAAAGGAGATTGGTATAGTTGTTATTTTTAAATTGGAAAAAATGAGACTGTCCCCAACCCCATTTATTTGGAATATATTGGAATGAGCTTTCCTGCCAGCTTTTTGTTGTACTGTCTGGAGAACACCTCCAAAAATAGACAGTACTATCAGTAAATGTAATTGGATCTTGTGAAAGGGTAGTACTATTAATCCAATCAAGAGGTCTTGCTTCAACCACCCCTCCTTCGCTTATTATAAATTGATGTTTCTTAAATGAAGAATTAAAGAGATCTGTAGTATCTATTTCAAAAAGGTATTGCTCAGTTGCTGCAAAAGGGTTAACAGTTGAAGCCTTACAAGTGATAGTGTCAGAAGGGATTATGGCATATTCATAGGGCCATATCGGAATCAAATCATTGGATGAAATGTAGGTCGAAAATATTATTTGATTATTTGTTATTTCATCGTAATGTTCTCCAATAGTGGAAACGGGTAAATCAGCTTGAATTGAAAAATTGTTTAATCCAACACCAATAGCATGATTACTAGCCAGTTTATATCGAATAGTATCCCGATACAAAAGGCCTGGTATTTTGACGAGATAGGTTGAGTCTGAACCTGAAGGGAAAAATCGTTGAATGGACAAATCAAATGTGTCAATAAAAGCGCTACCAATATTAGTCAACACTATATTAAGGTCAAACGAATCTACAGATAAATCAATTTCCGCAGGTGTTGTCCAGACTCGTTCAGGAGTTAGCACTATTTCTGGTGCAAGGTGTGTGTTTAGTTTTAATGCTGGGTCTCCTTGCAGTGCCATACCAGAATAGTTGCTATGAAATAAAATCCCATCTGTAGAAGTTTGTTGAAGTGAGTCAACTGTCGCTTTCATACAATATCCAATATCTTTTCCGTAATATTTTTTACCTAGCATGTGGTAATAAATATTAGTGAACTTTGCCAAATTGGATATATATCCAAGTTTTACAGTTGAGGTGAATGATATTGCACCTTGGCTATTTTGGTTGACCATCGTTTCGCTGTATGCATTACTGCCAGGTTGATGAACATCTCCAGAATAACAACCTAGTCCAATTACCATTGGGTATTTGCCATTATTACCCCAATTGCTAGGGGAATCAATGTTTTGTCCAAATCCGCCACTACTAGAAGCATGCGCAAAAAAAGTAATCAATGAGACCCCCTCTTGTAGTTTAGTCTGTACTTCGAAAAAATCAGTGGTATTTAACGATGTAGAATTTGTCCCTTTAAAGTATGACGTAACATTTCCACCAAAAAGAGTGTCTTCTATTTTTTGTTCAAATTGAGACAAATACCCTGTTAGTAGAGTTACTTGGCTTGGATAAGATCCACCTCCAAAATGTAAAACATTTTTTTGCCACTCTTTATTTTCTAGATTATAAATGCTTAAAGGATTTTGTTGGTCCTCATATTCAATTACTTTATTTAAATAATCATTAATAGAGACCTCATCCAATGCGCTAAATCTTCCGGTTGGAATTGCGTAAGTTGCTCCTATGCCATTTAATCCAACAGTAAAATGATTATCTGATGATGGATATCCATATGATGGAACAAGGTTATTTTGGTAGGCGGAAATTGATTTCCTAGAGCCATCGGAACTACCTTCAGTAATGTCTCTAATTGATTTACCTAAAAGAAATAGATGTTTTGGAATATTAGGCCATGTATCGACCACAAGTTCACAAAATCTCTTTATGGACAATGGATGTTTATAAATTCCTCCACCAAACTGGTGGTATAATTCTTCAATATCAACTAAAACAGTGTCATGACCTCCACCAATTCCTGCTCTGTAATTTGCATAATTGTTAGCACCTGTCCATAATTTTTTATTGGAAATTATTATATATGCATCATTTGGTGCTAATCCACTAAAATCTCTAAAAAACCCATCTCCTGATGTGATTGATATTGAATTAATCACATTAAAATTGGCGTCGTCAACTAGTAAGCATTGGGCACTATCTCCACTAGTTAAGTTTGGAATTAAAGCTTCCCATATTCCCGCATTATTTATCAATGAAATTAATTTAACGGTATCTCCATTTAAAATAAATAAGCGTGGGTTTGCGCTATTAAAATTTAAAATTGACAATCTAGATTTTGATTCTAAATTATTAAAAGGAACAGCAAACCTAAAGTAATCAGAGTTTTCAAAATCCAAGGTATGGGGATAGGTAATTGCTGCTGAAGAAACATGTTGTTTATCGCTGTCCTGTCCAATGTTATAGCTATTATGCCTTACTCTTGTTGTTGGGCTTTCTATAGTACTGGTAGATACTTCAAATTTCTTATCAATTAATTCATAATTAATATAAGTGGTATCAAAAATTATAGTACTACTACTTCCATATTTTATCTGCAAAGCATGATTATGATTATTAAGGTGCGTACTTGCTGAGGCTGAGGCACCCATAGAGATGGCATGAATCATTGAGTTTGGAGCGCCAAATCCAGTATACGCGTTTTGTGTTGGGATATCTGAGTTATTTGCCCCTCCTTTTGAATAAGAAAGACTTGCCCAACCTTCTCCAAGTGAGTAAACGGGGCTAGAAAGAGCATCGTACTTTGGACCTTCATTATACTCTTCTGAATAATTGATGAAGTTTGTTTTCCAACAATAATCGATTGATGTATAAATAGGGTAGTTAACATCAGTTTCAGGATGTATCCGACTGTTGTTCACTGTGTTGTTCCATGTAAAATAATATTGCAAGGTGTCATTAACAAGGCTATAATATTGATCTGGTTGTGATTGTGGTGAGTCGTATAGGTTAATATCAATCCAACCATCATTTTTTTCAGCATAAAACTCTATATAATCACCTGGATCAAATGTATTGTCCCCTCCATCAATAACATTAATAAACACTTCACTTTCTCTTCCAAAAATTTGAAAATTATCAGTGCTAATAGTAGAAATTAAAATGCCATTATTACTTAGTGAAGTGTTTAAATCCGAGTAATTAATTCTATGAATTCCAGTTTGGTATATAGGAAAGTTAAAATATTGTTGGGAATAGTTTATCCACTCATTTCCATAAGTCTGTGCTTTGGAAACGTTTACAAAAAGTAAAAGTATGAGCAGGTAAAGTATTCTCAAATTAGCTATTTTTGTTTAAGTTAAATTTTAATGAAAATACATTACTGTATAAAGCAACAGAAGCATCACCAATATCAGTTAATGCATAATCTAAAGAAATTCCTTTTAATTTAACCCCAATTCCTAAGTTGGGCTGAATTGTCATGACCTCTTTACCAGTAATTTCTGTTACTCTTTGTAGGTTCCCAATACCAGCTCTGACAAACACAATATTTTTAAATCCGACTTCCATTCCAAAATGGGGATCTATTGATATTGGGTTTCCTACCACCAATACATTTCTTTTGCCATCCGTTGTGAAATCTGCATCTAACTCAGCTAAATAAGTAAAGTTCTTTCCAATATCCCATTTGCGCATTCCAGCGAATATGATTCTAGGCATTGTTATTTCCAATCCATTTTCAGGAATTTCATTATCTGTTCTGTCAAACACTTCAATCATTTGATCTGTTAAAGAAAAACTCCAAGCATTAAATGTTGTTGTAATATCTCTGGACAAGGCAGCTACCTTCCAATCCCCAAGCTGATAAGTTGCTGCAAAGTCAATTCCAAATCCCCATGACCTAGCAAAATCTCCAACTTTACGATGGATTATTTTACCTGATCCACCAACATTCAATTTGTCATTTATTTTTCGAGCATAAGAAAAAATAAATGCCATATCTGCCGCTGAGAAATAAGTTATTCTATCATAATCAATGTTGCCTTGCGCATCAATTAATTCTGTTGTATTTGGAATATTATCAACCCCAAAGCGAATAAATGAAAATGCCATAGCACTATTTTCATCAATGGTTTTTGCGATTGCACCGTAATCATATTTAGCAATTCCAGCAAAATATTCTGAATGCATTAAACCAACTTGTAAATCACTATTGATATTTAGTAACCCCGTTGGATTCCAGTAACCTGATGTTACATCATTAGTTGAGGCAATTACAGAATTAGACATCCCAAGAGCCCGAGCGCCTACTCCTATATTTAAAAATTCATTACTGTATTTAGGCGTTTTGTCATCGTCTTGGGCAAAAATGGTAAGATGCAAAACCGATAATAATATGACAATAAGTGATTTATTCATTCTTTTTGTAAAGTTATAAAAGTACAAAATAGCTGTTAAATTGGACTATAATTATTGCTTAATAACTCCTATTTGACGGATAAATTGTATTAAAAGTCTGCTGACTTGATGTAATAAAATGGTCCTTTTGTTTCGAAATGTTACTTTTGTAAGAGAATGAGCATTAAAAAACACATACCAAACCTATTAACATTAGCCAATTTATTATGTGGTATTTTGGCTATTAAAGTCGGGTTTTCAGAGCATTATTATCTTGCTGGTTTCTTTGTGATATTTGGTGCAGTTTTCGATTTTTTTGATGGTTTTGCAGCTCGCTTATTAAAGGTTCAAGGGGAATTAGGAAAACAATTGGATTCTTTAGCGGATATGGTAACGTTTGGAGTGGCACCAGGAGTTGTTATGTACTCTTTTTTGAAATATTATTTTTCTGAATTGGAAACATTGGGAGATGTTGGTTCAATTTATAGAGAGACTGTCGTCAATTATGATGTTTATCTACCTATGATAGCATTTATAATCCCATTGTTATCTGCTGTAAGGTTAGCAAAGTTTAATATTGACACGAATCAATCGGATAAGTTTATTGGGCTTCCTACTCCAGCGAACGCCATGTTTTTTGTGTTTATTCCATTGGTCGTTGGAATTAATGATTACGGATGGGAGGCTGTTCAAGCAACAATAAATTTTGAGCTTGGACTTGTTGTTGATACAGGAAAGCATTTTTGGGATGAGTTCTTAAATTCAGGAGAATTAGCTTCCCCTAAAAAAACTGTAATTACATATTATAAATATGTATTTGCTGGATTGATAGTTGTTTTCTCACTGTTACTCAACGCTCCAATAGAAATGATTGCTTTAAAATTCAAAACCTTTGGATGGAAGGGGAACGAAATTCGTTTTGTTTTCTTGGGGTTGAGTTTAGTTGTTATTTTATTGAGTTTGTTAATAAGTTCGGTGTTTGTTTCTGTTCCAATTATTATACTTTTGTACATCGTTTTATCAGTAATAAATAATCTTTTTAAAAAGAACAAAAATGAACTTCAAAGCTGAAATAGATATCATGCCATTAGAGGCATTGTTAGACCCTCAAGGAAAGGCCGTTTCACAAAATATGGGAAACCTTAATTTAAGTGAAATTACAAATGTTCGAATAGGGAAACATATCACTTTAAAAGTGGATGCTGCTGATAAAGCAACTGCTGAAGCGAAAGTTGATGAAGCTTGTAAAAAGTTACTTTGTAATCAAATTATGGAGAGCTATACTTTTGATTTAGTAGAAGCTTAATCTATAATTGATTTTATCTTTGTGATTACCATTTCTTCGGTAATCATTCCCATTGCTTTTTGAGCACATTGTTTGTCTTTTTCGGAATTTAATTTTCCAAAAATACTGCATGGTCTACACGGTAGTTTATCTCTAGATACCTCTACAATATTTTCTTCATTGTTTAATGGTCCAAACCCTAAATAATGATGGGTAGCGCCCCAAATAGAGACAACTTTTGTCCCAACAGTTGTGGCTAAATGCATATTAGAACTATCCATTGCAACCATAACATCGAGTTTTGCAATTAGTTCTAGTTCATCAGAAAGTATAAGTTTTCCAGCAACCAAAATGGATTCAGGTAATTCTTCTTGAATTTTCTCTAATTTTAAGATTTCTGCTGGCCCACCACCAAATAGGAAAATGGTTTTCCCAGATTGTATTAATTGAGAAATTACATTTTTCATTTTCTCAATAGACCATTCTTTGCTTCTGTGAGCGGCAAAAGGTGCTATTCCCACCCAGGCAGTTTGTTTTGTTTCGCAATTATTTTGCTCTAAAAACCGGTTAGTGGATTTTGATAAAGTAGGACGTAACCAAGGGCCATTGCCCATTGTTGATTGGAAACCCGCTTTTTCGAAAACATCTAAATACCGTTGAGTAGTATGTTTTAGTTTTTTAAATAGGGTTTGACCATGAATCAGTAATTTTTTTTCTTTTCTACCTTTATCAATTGAATAACAAGAGAGCCCACTTGCTTTAAAATAGGTTCTTAAAACTTTAGTCCGAAGAACATCGTGTAAATCAATAACCGCATCAAAATCATGCTCTTTACTTAATTCCTTTTGTAATTTTTTTAATCCTATAACCCCTTTGTGGGCACCTTTTAAATCTGCTTCAACAAAGGTAAATCTTTCATGATTTTGAAAGAAAGGCTTGAAGATAGGTCGAGAAAGGAAAACTATTTCAAGGTTTTCATGTTGTTCAAGTACACTTGTAATAACTGGGGCTGTTAAAGCAACATCTCCCATGGCAGAAAACCGTATGACGAGTATTTTTTTACTCATGGGGTAAATTTAAATAGTGTTACTTTTTATACAATACAGGGTTTAACGTATCGTCATTATACATTTTCATTTGACGATAAACTTTTATCTTTTTCTCTCCCTTTTCAATTTCACTCAACAAATCATTGAACGATTTCGAAATGTCTTCTTTTTGTTCCAGTAAAGTAGTTAACTTACTTAAACACTGCCGCTTATGTTTTTCGTCTGTGTCAATTCTATCTACTTGCTCTTGCATGTGATAAATCTTTAAACATAAAATTGAAATTCGATCCACTACCCATCCTGGGCTTTCCGTATTTAATTTAGCATTCGGTTCAGGATTCAAATCTTTAAATAGGTCGATGTAGTAATCATCTAATTGTTCAACAACATCTGTTCTATGCTGGTTGGATTTATCAATTTTACGTTTCATATCCATTCCTGCTTCAGGTTGGATATTGGGGTCTCGTATGATATCCTCATAATGCCATTGTACAGTATCAATCCAACTTTTAAGATACATAACATTTTCTATGGTACCTTCTTCGAATAGATTTGTAAAAGGTTGGTAAACATCATCAGCAATATGATAGCTATTGATTGCTTTTTCAAATATTTCAATACACTTTTCTGCTTTCATGGTAGTATTTTATACAAAAATGTTTTTTAGTTCGGTAGCATCCTTTGGCTTCATTTTTCCAGCAAGGACCAAACTCATTTGCCGTCTCCGCAGGGCAGAGGCATACCTTTCTTTTTCTTGTTCTGTTTCAGGTATTAGTTCGGGAACAGGTAATGGCCTTTTATGGTCGTCTATAGCAACAAAAGTTAAGATAGCTTCATTGCATTTTTCTTTTCTTCCATCGCGAGATTCAACAATCACATCTACAAAAATTTCCATAGAAGATTTAAAAGCTCTTGAAACTTTAGCTTCGAGAGTTACATAGGCTCCGTTTAAAATGGGTAAATCGAAAGATACATTATTAATTGAAGCGGTTACAGCAACATTGTTACAATGACGAAAAGCACAAATGCTTGCAACTTCATCCATCCAAGCCAATAATTTCCCTCCAAAAAGAGTTTGCAATTGATTGGTATCATTTGGCATTACCAAATTTGTTTGGATAGTTAGGGAGTCCTTAGGTGTTTTACTTTTCATAATATATTTATTGCCCCATCATATGCTGTTGTTGCTTATCGGCGTCTCCGTCTGGACCATATACAGGTGGGCAGTCTCCTCTGCTTGGGGTTCTTAACCAAGCAAACCGGACACTAAAAATAATAGGTCTGTATCGACTGCTGAATATACCGTAAGTGGACTTTCCTTTCTCCCACGCCATTCCATTTAATATAGGTGTTTCTAACGTAGGGATTATGAATAATTTATCTGACACTTTTATTCCGTATCCTAATTTATAGTGCAACGACAGAAGAAAACTTCCAGTATTAGCACCAAGAGGAGATCCAGAAGTCTCGTATTTTTGCAGAAATTTCCAATCAAAATTTATCCCTAAGCTATTTTGAATAAAGGTATAATCAGTGAGTTGAATGATACTGTTTAAATTAAAGTTTCCCAATAAAAAATTTTGCTTAAAAACACCTTTTTCATCGAAATATTTTTCTGTTCCACTTAGTCTTTTATAAGCCAAACTATAGTCCATGTAGTTAATAATACGCCCTCCATTGTAAAAGATTTGGTAACGACCAGCCTCTAGATATAAGGCAATCCTTCCATTTGGGTTTACATTTGGATCTTTCGAATATTTTATTGGATCTTCAGTACTATCAGCCAAGTACTTTATTCTAGTTGGGTACATGTAGGTAAGTCCTGGGCTAATCAACCATCCGCCATGTTTATACTTTTTTAAATCAACTAGAGCCCTGTTTTTCCTACTAGTCATATATTGCCCAAAAGTAGGCGCTGAAAAAAGCAACACAAATAAGAAAGGTATAATAGTACGAATATTCATTATATTTTTTTGGTAAAGCAATTTCGTCATATTATTGAATTAACATCTAGTTGAAACGGAATTCTTATCCATTCTGTTGTGTTTAGAACTCAATTATATTAGTTCTAATATTTTTGCTTCAACCTCTTTTGAATCCCATATATCAGTAATGTTCGAAAAGCTTTCCATCACACTCTTCATGATGTTATCTTGTTTTGTTCCAACTTTCAAAGCTTCAGAATAGGGTATGTGGCTAAAAGAAACTTGACTGTATAATGGCATCCATTTGTCAGGGTGGTTTTTAGAAAAATGTGCTTCTATTTTCTTTTGTAATAAGAATTTTGGGTCAGCAACATAGTCTCTCATAACATAATAGTTGTGTAAGGATAGGTCCTGTACTGCATCTCCATCAGCTTTTCTAGTTTTATTGTATTCCTCAAAAACTAAATCCCAGTTTTCATTGTGCTTTTTCATTAAGTCTGAAAGAACAGTACAATCTTCAAATCCAGCATTCATTCCTTGACCATAAAATGGCACGGTTGCATGAGCAGCATCCCCCATTAATGCAGCTTTTCCAATTGCCCACGGCTCGCAACGCATTAATGCTAATGATGAAAGAGGGTGATCTTCCCAAGCATCGGCAATATTTGGCATCATTTCGTAAAAATCAGGAAAGGTAGTTTTAAAGAAATCATCGACTTTTTCTTTTGAGTCTAAATTATCAAATGCATTTTTATCTCCATCAAAAGGCATAAATAATGTACATGTAAAAGAGCCATCTTCATTCGCAAGTGCTATTAGCATGAACCTCCCTCTAGGCCAAATATGCAAAGAGTTTTTATCTAAAAGATACTCTCCGTTATTTGAAGCAGGAAGTAAAATTTCTCGATATCCATCAGCTACATAAGTTTGACTAAAGTTAAAACGATTGGTTGGTTGCATTGCATTGTAACGAACGGCTGAAAAGGCTCCATCCGCACCAAAAATTAAATCAGCTTTTGCCTCAGATAACTTACCTGTATCTGCATTTTTTAAATAGACAATTCCATTTTTAAGGTCAACATTGGTACATTCTTCATTGTAATGAATTGTAGCATTACCATACTCTTCAGCAATGTCCATCATCTTTGCATTTACACCTCCACGAGAAACAGAGTAAATAGCTTGCCCTTCTTCTCCATAAGGTTGGTAGGTTAGATTACCTTCCATGTCATGCATGGTTCTTCCATACATTGGAATGGCAATTTTACGTATTTCATCCCCAACACCTACAGCATCCAAAGCTTTCCAGCCTCTTGTAGAAAGAGCAAGATTAATTGATTTTCCAGCAGAAATATCAGCTTTACGAATATCAGGTCTTCTTTCGTAAATGGTTACTTTATAACCAGCTTTTGAAAGATATACAGCCCAAAGTGATCCTACTAGACCTGCACCAACAATGATTACTTGTTTTTCCATTTTTCTTTATATTTTGTATCGAAATAACTACTTCTTTTAGGCTTAGACTTTCGTTTAGAAATCACGGCCATAACTCTCCATAAAACAATACCAACTACCAAAATTACTATAGCCTGAAAGCTAAGCTTTAGCATTTCCCCTTCTGTTATTTCAAGTAGCGTTAATTGGTTCATCTTTATTGAATTGCTGCATCTAGAATTTCTCCGAATCGAAATACATCTTCAAAATTATTATACATTGGCGCTGGTGCAATACGTATTACATTTGGTTCTCTCCAATCCGCAACAACCCCTTCTTCCGATAGTTTGTCAAATAAACTTTTACCTTGACCATGCGCTAAAATAGAAAGTTGAGCACCACGCTGATTTTTATCTCTCGGCGTAATGATTTCGAAGGTTACATTGTTATTCCTATTTGAAATTTCATCAATAACGAACTCTAAATACCCAGTTAGTTTGTCTCTTTTTTCACACAAAGCATCCATTCCAACTTCATCAAATAAATCTAAAGAAGCTTTATGAGTAGCCATTCCTAAAATAGGTGCATTACTCAATTGCCAAGATTCTGCTGTTTTCATAGGACGAAATCCTTTTTCCATTAAAAAACGGTTTTCTTTATCGTGTCCCCACCACCCAGCTAGTCTAACTAAATCAGTGTTTTCAACGTGTTTTTCGTTTACGAATAAACCACTTACACCACCTGGGCTTGAGTTTAAATATTTGTAACTACACCAAGTGGCAAAATCTACTTTCCAATCGTGTAATTCTAATTTTAAATTTCCAGCAGCATGTGCCAAATCCCAACCTACAATTGCACCAGCACTATGCCCAGCTTCTGTTATTGTTTTCATATCGAAAACCTGTCCAGTGTAGTAGTTAACCCCACCAATCATTATTAATGCTAGGCTGTCTTTGTGTTCTTCGATAGTGCTTAATACATCTTCTAGACGAATCGTATGTTCACCTTCTCTTGGTTCAATTTCGATAATTGTATCAGATGGATTTAGATCATGCAATTTTGCTTGTGACTCTAATGCATATTGATCACTTGGAAAGGCTTTTGCCTCACAAATAATTTTATATCGTTTATTGCTAGGCCGGTAAAACGAAGCCATTAATAAATGCAAGTTAGTCGTCAAACTATGTGTAACAGCAACTTCTTTTGGTAAGGCTCCTACTAATCGAGCAACTTTGTCAGTTAGGATTTCATGGTAATCTTTCCATGGGTTGTTTGCATAAAAATGACCTTCAACTCCCCATTTTGCCCAATCATCTAATTCAACATTAATATACTCCTTTACTGATTTAGGTTGTAATCCAAGAGAGTTTCCTGTAAAGTAAACTACAGGTTTCTCAGTGAATGTAGGGAAGTGGAATTTTTCTCTATAAGACTTCAATGGGTCTTCCCGATCCATTTGTTTAGCAAATTCTAAAGAATTTTCGTAATTCATATGTTTCCCTCTAAAATAATCTAATTTTGCACACAAATATAAAGTAAAATTGGATAGAAATATTCTAAATTATAAGAGATGAATACAGTTAAATCGGAACAATTATTTGAAGAGGCGAAAACATTATTCCCTGGAGGGGTAAATTCACCAGTGAGAGCATTTAAAGCAGTAGAAGGAAACCCTTTGTTTATTAAAAAAGGAGACGGATGTGAAATATGGGATGAAGATGGAAATAAATATATTGATTTTTGTTGTTCATGGGGCCCTTTAATTTTAGGGCATAATAACAAACCTGTTAGGGATGCAATAGTTGAAGCTGTAGATAATGGAACCTCTTTTGGAACACCAACAAAAGCAGAAAATTTACTAGGTGATTTGATTGTTTCAAATCATAAGTACATTGAAAAAATCCGTTTTGTTAGCTCTGGTACAGAAGCGACAATGTCAGCCATCAGAATGGCAAGAGGATATACGGGAAGAAGTAAGATTATAAAATTTGATGGTTGTTATCACGGCCATGCAGATTCATTATTAGTGAAAGCGGGTTCTGGTTTGGCAACATTAGGAGTTACAACTTCTGCTGGTGTACCAGAAGCGTTTGCTCAAGAAACAATCGTTTTACCATTAAACGATGAAGAGGCTGTTAAAGCATGTTTACAGAAATATAAAGACGAAATAGCTTGTATAATTATTGAGCCAATTCCTGCAAATAACGGACTGTTAATCCAAGACCCAGGGTTCTTACATTTTTTGAGAGAGATTTGTACCCAAGAAAATGTCTTATTGTTTTTTGATGAGGTTATTTCTGGGTTTAGAGTTGGTTTTGAAGGCGCGGCTGGTATGTATGATATCCAACCTGATATAATCACTTTCGGAAAAATAATTGGTGGCGGATTACCTGTTGGGGCTTATGCTGCCAGCAAAGAAATAATGAGCCAAATTTCTCCAGAAGGTCCAGTTTACCAGGCAGGAACTTTATCTGGAAATCCAGTTGCTATGATGGCTGGTTATGCTGCATTGAAAGAATTGTTAAAGGAAGGATTTTTCGAAGGACAAAAGGAGCGTACAGCATATTTTGTGAATGCTGTTGTAGATTATGCAAAATCTAAAGGATATGACTTTAGTATTTATACGGTAGGGTCAATTTTCTGGTTAGCGTTTAGTGATAATATTCATATTAGAAAAGCTTCTGAAATTGATGCGGATAGCATGCAATATTTTAAAAAACTACATGCTGCTTTATTGGAAAGAGGAGTATATGTTGGTCCTTCTGGATTTGAAGTAGGGTTTATTTCAGAAGCACATACGAAAGAATATTTGGATACAGCGATTCAGGCTTTTAAAGAGAGTTTGGATATAGCTTTTGCTTAAAAAAGTAATTCAATGAAACAAAAAAGCCACTAGTAGTTCTACTAGTGGCTTTTTATAAAGTATGTCTTTGATTAGTTCAAATCAAAATTAGGCTTTGGAGCCGATTTTAATTTTTTCTTTTTCGGCTTGATTTTGTCCGTAAACATAATCGTTATCATTTCATCGTCAACAGTAATTCTTGTTCTACTCATACCGTTTTTAATACTCCAAGGCATATTTTTCTTGAATTCATATTCAACAGCTTCATAAGACTCATCGTCAAAATATAAAGCTACGCTGATAACAACCCCACCTTTAACATTTACTTTTGCCGTATAGCAATCTGTAGTGTTTTCTGTTCTAATTATTGCAACCACCCTGTCATGATCACCATCATTTACTGGGTCCGCTCCTCTATTTTCAAATACTTTTTTCCATTCGTCGTAACAAGTAAAAAGTTCTTGAGCACTAAATGAAGAGCCAATAAAAAACAAGGCAAATAAAATGTATAATTTTTTCATGTAATAGTTTTTAGATTAAACAAATGTAATAAATTTTAAAACCACTCTTTACGAATATAATGCCATTGTTAAGTGTTGTTTGTTGAAAGGTACCTTCTTAATTTTTTAAATTCATTTCAACAACGTACAAAAATTACGTTCTGATAATTGACTTTTGCGGCAACCCCAAAATCAAAAACATGTTAATCAAAACATTCGGCAGCGCCGTTTATGGTGTAGAAGCCATTACAATTACTGTAGAAGTAAATATTGGAAAAGGAATAAAATTCTACTTAGTCGGCCTTCCAGATAATGCAGTAAAAGAAAGTCATCAACGAATTTCTGCTGCACTAAAAAATAACGGATATAGAATACCAGGGAAAGAAATAACTATAAATATGGCCCCTGCTGATATTAAAAAAGAAGGGTCTGCTTATGATATTACAATAGCAATTGGAATTCTTGCAGCATCTGGACAGATACATAATTATTCTGAAGTTAGTAAGTATGTAATAATGGGAGAATTAGCTCTTGATGGAGAATTACGACCAATTAAAGGAGCTTTACCCATAGCCGTAAAAGCAAGGAAAGAAGGTTTTGAAGGAATCATTCTTCCAAAGCAAAATGCAAGGGAAGCAGCTTTTGTAGAAGGACTAGATGTGTATGGAGCAAAAAACATTAAAGAGGTTATTGATTTTTTTAATGGAGAGAATACGTTGGAGTGCGTCCACGTAGATACAAAAGAAGAATTTTCAAAACAATCGCTGATATGCGATATGGATTTTGTGGATGTAAAGGGTCAAGAAAATGTGAAACGAGCTTTAGAAATCGCAGCCGCTGGAGGACATAATGTTATCATGATTGGGCCTCCTGGTTCAGGTAAATCAATGTTAGCCAAGCGGATTCCAACAATATTGCCTCCACTTTCTTTGGAAGAGGCTTTAGAAACTACAAAAATCCATTCTGTAGCTGGGACGTTGAATAATGAAAAAGGTTTACTAACGGAAAGACCTTTTCGTAGTCCACATCATACAGTTTCTGATGTGGCATTAGTTGGAGGAGGGACTAATCCAAAACCAGGAGAAATTTCGTTAGCACATAATGGAATTTTATTTTTAGATGAATTGCCTGAATTTAAAAGATCAGCATTGGAAGTTCTTCGGCAACCTTTGGAAGATAGAGAGGTAACCATTTCGAGAGCAAGAATGAGTGTTCATTATCCAGCTGGATTTATGCTAATCGCTGCGATGAATCCTTCGCCTAGTGGAGATTTTTATGATTCCAAAGGTAATGAAGGTGACCCTGAGCATATAGTAAAAAGGTATCTGGCAAAAATATCAGGTCCTTTAATGGATCGAATAGATTTACATATAGAGGTACAGCCTGTACCGTACGAAAAGTTGGCAGATAAAAGGGTAGGGGAAACTAGCAAAGAAATTAGGGAAAGGGTAGCAACGGCTAGATTAATTCAAGAGAAAAGATTCGAAGACGTACAAGGTATATATAGCAATGCACAGTTAACTCCTAAATTGCAAAAAGAGCATTGTAAAATAGATAAGGAAGGTGAACAATTAATGAAAAATGCGATGGAAGTTTTAGGGCTTTCTGCTCGTTCTTATGGGCGGATATTTAAGGTAGCTAGAACCATTGCAGATCTGGATAGTAAGCAAAACATCACAGCTAATCATATTGCTGAAGCAATACAATATAGAAGTTTAGATCGAGATGGTTGGTTAGGGTAGAATTAGCTTACCAAATTGGGTTTAAAAAGATTACTTCTTTTTATCAACCCATTTACCATTTTTAGATTCTCCTAAAATGATAATACGTTTTGTTTTTTCGTATTCTTTTACGGCAGCCATCATTTCTTCGTGAGTATCTCGACGAATTTTAATTCCTGAATTAGCTCCTTTATTAGCGATGTCAATGTAGAAACCGTCTTTTAATTTCTTTGGTGCTGTTGATGGTCTTCCTTTTCCCATGGGTATATTTAGTGCAATTATTGTAGTTAATAATTAATCAAACCTACTAAAAATTAGTATGCATTTGACAAAAGAGATTGTATTATTGTTTTTAACGTTAATTCAATCCACATATTGTTGTTATGGATTCATAACCGTTCTTTTCATTCTCCAGTCTTTTGTTTCAGCAACATTATACAATGCCTGAACCAATCGATTGTCGACTTGACTTCTTAAATCTCCTGTTACAATTCCTTTATTTATGCTTATGTCATCAGATGCTGCAGCAACAACTTTGTTCTCAACAATAGCAACATAAACCCCGTTCTCTCCAATTATTGGAGCTGATAACTCACCTTGGTTAAGGGCAAAAACTTCACCTATAACACCAGGGTTATCTCCAGGTATTGCTGGAAAAGCATTCATAGACAATGTCAGCTCTGCTTGAGCAGGAACTCCACCAATCTTAGTAGAAGCATCTTCCAGTGAAGTAGCTCCTGCTAATTGCTTAGAAATGTATTCAGCTTTCTTTTCTTTAAGAACTTCTGGTTCCATAATAGATTTGACAGATTCAAATTCAGGATCTCCTTCATGTACAGCTTCAGTTAAATAAGCAACAACATATTTAGTGTTTCCTTCAATTAATTCTGCTTCCATTGTTGCTCCAATTTCGCTATTAAAAGCCCATTTAAGAATAGACATTGATGTTGGAAGATTTCCCATTTGGGGGTAGTCAATTCTTACATTTTTAGCTTCAAAAGATGTAAGCCCTGCTTCTTCTATTGCAGCTTCATAACCGTTTTCAATTATACTATAGTATAAAGGAGAACCAACCGCATCGTAAATTGAATCACTTGTCGCTTTACTTGCAGTAACTTTAGTATCACAAATTGCAATCAACTGGAATTCATTCATTTGTCTTCCTATTAGCTGTACAATGTGTAAGCCGTTTTCGGATTCAATAATTTCAAAAGAACCAATTGGCTTTTCAAAACAAAAAGACTCAAATTTTGTATTAGCATGTATCTTTCCTCTTTGGAACCAGTTATGTGTTGCGTTGTTGTATTTAGAAACTACATCATCAGAATAAATACTTGCCAATTCTGTAAATTTACTAGTGTCTAATTTTATAATACTGAAAAGACTGTCTAGTGTTTTTCTCTTTTTCAATTTTACATCATCTTCCATTCCGTTTGTAGAAAAGAAAATGTTTCTAGCTTTTGCTTCTTCTCTTGTTCCTGTTTCTCTAACCTTCACCATTAAAACCTCTTGTCCATTTGTAAATGGTCCAATAACGTCGCCTTGTGAAGCAGATAAGATTTGATTGTCTATTTCAAGCGGATATTCTCCTCCTTCGTACGGGTCTGAAGGTAAAACGGTAAAAATATTAGCAGCTCCACTATTGTATGAATAGGAATTATTTGTAACATACATTGAATCATTCTCAGACGCTTTAAAGCTAGCTTTATTTTTACTTAATTTTGCTATTGTCTTATTAAGATCTCTGTTCGAAGGAAGCACATCAAATGTTATATAATTGAAAGATCGCATTTCAACTTCTTGTTCCCATTTTTTCTCAAATCGGTGCGCTTCGTAATAAGCTTTTAAATCTTCTTCAGTAACTGTAATTAAAGAGTCAGGCACACTAGCAAAATCTTTGTAGATATACTTTACAGAAGCTGAAGTTCCAGTTTCTGCATAATTTCTATTTGCATCTTCTGTTGTTCCAGTTAGTCCGTACTTAACCATTCCAATATACTTTTCACGAGCTCTTTCTTTGGTAAGTTGATCTTCCAAGCCTTTTAGTTGTTGCTTGTTTTCCAAGTTACCACCGTTAATAAGTAGATTTAATCTTTTGATTAATGAGTCACGCACAAAAACTTTGTTTTCTTCTTGCCCTGTTTGAGGGTTGATTGTTCCATAAGAAAACTGGTTTTGTAAAGAAGTTGCTGGTTTCATTCCGTACAATAAACTTTCGTTCAATTCTCCTGGAGAAACAGCAATTCCCAATTTTTGCAATTCAACATTAAATAAAGTATCCAAGATCAATTGACTCCAAACTTGGTTTCTAACCTGTTCAGTTTCTTGCTCAGTTAAAATAGGATCTTGTCCGTACTGTTGTTTTTGCCCTCTGTAATTGTATGAGGCAACTTCAACTCTATTTTCATACTTCCAGTCACTATCCATGATCTCCTCACCGAAAATTTCTCCTATTGGTTGTTCTCCTCTAGCGCCACCACCAAAAAGAGTTTGAGGGTCAACTACAAACAATACCATTGCAAGTCCAATGAATACAACTAGTATTTTTTGATTCGATCTTATTTTTCCAATTAATGCCATTCCTTTTTAAATTTAAGTGCGCGAATATACAATTGTTAGTTGACATATAAAAATATGACGATTAGTAATGTTAATATGTAGAAAACATGGAGGCTTTGGAAAATTTTACATAAAAATGAAGTATGCCTAAAATCGAATATATACATTTGCTCTCGATGAACGAAAGTTACGACATTGTTAAGTCATTACATATCATTTTTATGGTGAGTTGGTTTGCTGGATTATTCTACATTGTTCGGTTGTTTATTTATCATGTTGAAGCAGCTGATAAAGAAGGCGTCGAAAAGAATATTTTGCAAAGTCAGTATAAAATAATGCAAAAACGGCTTTGGTATATTATCACCTGGCCAGCAATGGTTTTAACAGTGGTTTTTGGTACGTGGATGTTGATATTAAAACCTGAATTATTAGAGTTTGGATACATGCATATAAAACTTTCCTTTGCGGCTTTATTGCTCGCTTACCATTTCATTTGCCATAAAGTATTTGTTGATTTGCAACAAGAAAAAGGGAGTTATACATCTGGTAAATTACGAATATGGAACGAAGTTGCAACATTGTTTTTAGTTGCTATTGTGTTTGTTATTGAGTTAAGAGATTCCATGAATTGGATTTATGGTGTTGTTGGCTTTTTCGGTGTCGGAATCTTATTAATGATGGGTATAAAACTGTACAAAAAGTACCGTTCAAAATAAAAGACAATCTCTTTCTCTCGGGAGTGTTTTAAACATTCGTTTTTAGTTATTAACAAAGGGCTTTAGACTCCTTGAATATCGGTAGATTCTTAGTAAAATTGCATCCACTAAATAATTAGTGAAAAATAGCTATTTACAATGGGTGCAGAGAAGAGAATAAAAAGCGCATTAATATCCGTTTTTGATAAATCAAATTTGGATGAAATAATTAAAAAATTAAACGAGCTAGATGTAACAATATACTCAACTGGAGGAACTCAAAGTTTTATTGAAGGTCTTGGGGTAGAAGTTATTCCTGTTGAGAGTTTAACAAGTTATCCTTCTATCCTAGGAGGGAGAGTAAAGACACTTCACCCAAAAGTATTTGGGGGAATATTGAGTCGTAGAGAATTGGATAGCGATGTTGCTCAATTAGAAGAGTACGAGATACCAGAAATTGATTTAGTGATTGTTGATTTGTACCCTTTTGAAGATACGGTGGCTTCTGGTGCAGAACATGCTGCAATTATTGAAAAAATTGATATAGGTGGAATTTCTTTAATTAGAGCCGCTGCAAAGAATTATAAAGATGTTGTGATTATCCCATCTAGAGATCAGTATTTACCATTTTTAGACATTTTGAACGAAAAACAAGGTGTTACAAACATGGAGGATAGAAAAGGGTTTGCAAAAGACGCTTTTAACGTATCATCACATTACGACACACACATATTCAACTACTTTAGAGGAGAGGATGATTCTGTATTGAAAGAAAGTATTCAGCAATCTTCTGTTTTAAGATACGGAGAGAATCCTCATCAAAAGGGAATTTTTTATGGTGATTTAGATGAGCTGTTTACGAAATTACATGGTAAAGAACTTTCTTATAATAACCTTTTAGACGTTGATGCGGCTGTTCAATTAATGCGAGATTTTGAGAACGAGGGCCCAACGTTTGCAATTTTAAAACATAACAATGCTTGTGGGTTAGCTACGAGAGGCTCATTGGTCGAAGCCTATAAAGATGCCTTGGCTGGAGATCCGGTGTCGGCATTTGGAGGGATATTAATTGCCAATAAAGAAATTGATTTGGCAACGGCGAATGAAGTTAATCAGTTGTTTTGTGAAGTGGTTATAGCGCCAGGTTATTCAAGTGAAGCCTTGGAAGTCTTAAAGCAAAAAAAGAATCGTATAATTTTAACTCAAAAACCTGTAGAACTGCCAACTTCACAAGTTCGAACATTACTAAACGGTGTCTTGTATCAGGAAAACGATTTAATCACGGATAAGAAAGAAAACTTCGAATCAAGAACGAAAACAAGTCCAACGGAACAAGAATTATTGGATTTAGAATTTGCGAATAAATTGGTGAAGCATACCAAATCAAATACAATTGTACTTGCCAAAAATGGGCAATTACTGGCAAGTGGTACAGGTCAAACGTCACGAGTTGATGCTTTGCGTCAAGCAATACACAAAGCACAATCTTTTGAATTTGATTTAGATGGAGCTGTAATGGCATCGGACGCATTTTTTCCCTTTCCTGATTGTGTTGAAATCGCAGGAAATGCTGGGATTACGTCTGTAGTGCAGCCTGGAGGTTCTATAAAAGATGAATTATCAATAAATTATTGCAACGATAATAATATTTCAATGGTGTTTACTGGTAACAGACATTTTAAACACTAATAATAAATTACAGTTAGCGATTAATTGAGTATATTAACGGATTCAAATAAAATATTGTTTGTTTATACTAAAATATAAAAAGAAGAATGGGGTTATTTAGTGTTTTCACACAAGAAGTTGCAATTGATTTAGGTACAGCTAATACACTTATCATTCACAACGATAAGGTCATAGTTGATGAGCCTTCAATCGTCGCAATGGATAGAACAACAGGGAAGATTATAGCAATCGGAAGAAAAGCACAATTGATGCATGGAAAAGTGCATGATAATATAAAAACAATACGTCCACTTAAAGATGGTGTAATTGCAGATTTTCAAGCTGCTGAACACATGATTAGAGGGATGATTAAAATGATAAAAGCTGGAAGGTTTTTACAACCTTCAATGCGAATGGTAATTTGTATTCCATCAGGGATAACTGAGGTTGAGAAAAGAGCCGTAATTGATTCCGCTGAACACGCTGGAGGGAAAGAAGTTTACTTAATTCACGAGCCAATGGCTGCTGCAATTGGTATTGGTGTTGATGTTGAGGAGCCAATGGGAAATATGGTAATTGATATAGGCGGAGGTACATCCGAAATTGCAGTCATTGCTTTAGGTGGAATTGTTTGCGATAAATCGATACGTGTTGCAGGAGATGATTTTACTTCAGATATTGAAGAGTACATGAGAAGGCAGCACAATATTCTAATTGGAGAGAGAACAGCAGAACAAATTAAAATTGAAGTTGGATCTGCTATTCCTGATTTGGAAACACCCCCTGATGATTATGCTGTAAGGGGTAGAGATTTAATGACAGGGATTCCAAAAGAAATTTATGTTTCTTATCAAGAAATTTCACATGCTTTGGATAAGTCGATTACGAAAATAGAAGATGCAATTTTAAGTGCACTTGAAATGACACCTCCAGAACTATCTGCAGATATTTACAAAACAGGAATCTATTTAGCTGGAGGAGGCTCCATGTTGAGAGGGTTGGATAAACGTATTTCACAAAAAACAAAATTACCAGTTCATATTGCAGAAGATCCACTTAGAGCTGTTGCACGTGGAACAGGTATTGCATTAAAAAACTTGGATAAATTTCAATTCCTAATCAAGGCATAGACAATTATTTAATAGGTGTAAAGAATGAATAACTTATTGAAGTTTATACAAAAGTATAGTTCATTCTTCCTCTTCCTTGGCTTTCAATTGATTTGTTTCACTTTTTTATTTTCAAGTGTAAATTCTTATCATCATGTTTCATTTGCAAATTCTTCAAATATAATTACAGGAGGTATTTACGAAGCAAGTTCTAATATTTCAGGTTATTTCTACCTTAAATCAGAAGTGGAGCAACTTCGTTCTCAAAATGCTGATTTGAAAAAAAAAATAATTGGGCACGAGGTGATAATTGGTGAAGAATTCACCTCAGTAGATGATACAATGTATTTACAACAGTTTGATTTTTTAAATGCTAAAATTATAAGCAGTTCAAAAAATGTTAGAAAAAACAATGTAACGATTAATAAAGGGACAAAGAGTGGTGTGACTCCAGAAATGGGAGTTGTTGGAACAAAAGGAATTATAGGAATAACATCAAGTAGTTCAGCTTATTATACTTATGTGAAACCAATTATCCATGAAGACTTTATTTTGGAAGTTATCCATGAAAAATCAAAAAGTTTTGGATTTGTAAAATGGACCGTGTCTGATAATTGGAGAACTGCAACTGTAGTAGATATTCCAAATTATATTGAAGTATTAAAAGGAGATAAAATTACAACTCGAGGATCAAATGGTTTGTTTCCAATGGGCGAAATGGTTGGCTATGTTTCATCTGTCGAAGAAATTCCAGGAGAGGTTTATTTAAAAGTTAAAATAGATTTGGCCGAAGATTTTTCTAGCATATACAATGTACAAGTAGTTGACAATGTCTTGAAAAAAGAATTTGAAGGATTAAAAAACAGTCAGAAATAACATGAACCCGATTGTTAAATATATAATGCAATTTATTGTACTTGTTCTTCTGCAGGTTTTGGTTGTTGATAGAATAAGCGTAGGCTACATAAGCCAGTTTATTATTCCATCAGTTTATATTCTTTTCGTTTTAATGCTACCTCATACTATTTCTAATGGTATGTTAATGTTTTTAGCTTTTGCTATAGGAATTACAGTGGATGTTTTTAAAAGCACTCCGGGCATGCATGCTTCTGCTATGGTAGTATTAGGTTATTCTCGACCTTATTTATTGAAATTAATAGAGCCCCGAGAAGGATTTGATGTGCTTAAAGCTCCTTCCATATACTCTATGCGAAAAAACATATACTTTATCTACGTTGGAATTGCTGCTTTCGTTTTTCATCTATGGTTTTTTACAGTGGAAGTTATGCGTTTTTCAGACTTTCATATTGTGTTACTAAAAACGCTTTGTAGCAGTATTGTGTCGGCTTTACTGATTATTTTGATTCAGTATTTATCTGTAAAAAGAAAGTAATTTGGATTCTTTTCAAAATAGAAGATGGATAATAATTCTAATAATGCTGGTTGTATCACTGGTATTCGGAGTAAGGTTATTGTACGTTCAGGTATTAAATGATGACTGGAAAAATAGAGCTGAACAAATTACACACCACGAAATTACTATTCACCCTGCCAGAGGATTATTGTATGATAGAAATGGTGAACTACTGGTTGCTGTTAATCAGGTGTATGATATTTTAGTAACACCTAAAGAAGTAAAAAACATTGATACACTCCAGCTTTGTGAATTGTTTCAAATTTCCAAAGAAGAGTTTTTACAAAAAATAGAATATGCTAGTACAGGATATAACGTAAGTTACAAGTCCTCTGTTTTTATTGAATCAATGTCGAAAGAAGAATACAGTAGAATTGCTCCAAATTTGAAAAGTTTTAACGGCTTTGAGTCGACACGTAGAACAAATCGTGGTTACCCTTACAGTGTGGCTGCGCATGTGCTTGGCTATGTCCGAAAAATAAGTGCTGAACAGTATGAGGAGGACCAAACTTTAGGTGAAAAATATTATAATCAGAATGACTATGTTGGTGTTACTGGACTTGAAAAGGTGTATGAAAAGGAGTTAAGAGGAGAAAGAGGAAGTGCGTATTATCTTAGGGATTATGCAGGTAACGATAAAACGAACTTGGATGAAACTTATGCTGTTGCTGGTGAAAATTTATATACGTCTCTCGATGTAAAGTTACAGGCTTATGGAGAGTTATTGATGACAAATAAATTGGGAAGCATAGTTGCAATAGAGCCATCTACCGGGGAAATTTTGACGTTGATTTCAGCTCCTTCCTTTGATCCAAATAAACTTTCAGGAAGAGAATTTAGTGAGAATTACAAGGAACTTTTAAATAATGATACTTTAAAACCAATAATCAATAGACCAATTTACAACGATAATTACCGTCCAGGTTCCATCTTTAAACTCGTACAATCTTTAATTGCAATGCAAGAAGGAGTAATTACAGAAAATACGGGATTCGCTTGTAATAAAGCATTGATAAATTGCCATAGTCATGAGCATCCAAGTAATGTTCAGATTGCAATTCAACACTCTTGTAACCCTTATTTTTACCAGGTTTACAAAAGGTTAATCCAAAGAGGGGAGAAAACCAGTATTTTTAAAGATAGCCGATTAGGAATTGAAAAATGGAATGCCTCTGTAAAGAGTTTTGGTCTAGGCACAAAATTAAATACGGATATTCCAGGGGTTAAAACAGGAAGAATACCTGATGCAAATTATTACGACAATGAATTCCCTTCAAAATCAAACCCCTATGGAAAGCATAGATGGGCTTTTAGCACCATTTATTCCAACAGTATTGGTGAAGGAGAAATAGGTGTGTCTCCATTGCAAATGGCAAATTTGGCTGCAATTATTGCTAACAGGGGATATTATTACACTCCTCATTTAGTGAAAAAAATAGGAAAGGATGGAGAAAAAAGACCAGAATATTTGGAAAAACATTTTGCTATGGCAGATGCAAAATATTACGATCCAGTTGTAAACGCAATGGAACAAGTTGTGTTAAACGGAACGGCCAGAGGAGCTCAAATTGATAGCCTTTCGGTGTGTGGTAAAACAGGAACAGTACAAAACGAAACATTTAACGATCATTCCGTTTTTATTGCATTTGCTCCAAAAGAAAATCCAAAAATAGCAATAGCGGTTTATGTAGAATATGGCACTTGGGGCGGTTTGTGGGCTGCAAAAATAGCAAGCTTAATGATAGAGAAATACTTGAGAGAGGAACTTTCAGAGAAAGGGAAAAAGAAAGAACAAGAGGTATTGGACGCAATTATTTTAGATAAGCATTCCGATTTTAAATAATGGAAAATAGAGCAAAAAATATCATTGGAAAAGTTGATGTCCCGTTGTTGGTGCTTTTCTTGGTCCTCGTGTTTGCAGGTTTTTTCACTGTATATTCAGCTTCATTCAGTGAAGAGTCACCTCAGATTTATTCTATGGATAAGGCATATGGAAAGCAGTTGGTTTGGATTGGAATATCCTTAGTAGTGGGAATTTTGATTCTCACTTTAGAAGGTAATTTTATAAGAAATTCTGCCTATATAGTTTATGGAATTGTTGGATTGATGTTGCTTATAGTTCTTTTTATGCCCGCTATAAAAGGTGCGCATTCTTGGTTTAAAATTGGAAGTTTTACATTACAACCTTCTGAATTTGCAAAGTTTGCAACTTCTTTAGCTATTGCTCATTTTCTGAGTACTTCGGGTGTGAAAATTCAAGATGCTAAAACCAAAGTGATTGTATTTTTCCTTATTGCAGTTCCGGGATTCCTCATTTTGCAACAACCGGATCCAGGGACTTTATTAGTGTTTTTTTCTTTCATTTTTGTGATGTATAGAGAGGGGCTCTCGGGAAATATATTGTTAGGAATGTTCTTCGCTGTAATTATTGGTGTTATGGCAATCTTTTTTAAGGCTTCAGATGCCAACGTTAATGTTTTTGGGTGGGAGTTTGGAGCAAATTATTTGTATTTGTTTGTTATTGTTGTTGCTGTTGTTCTCATACATTTTGGGATTACTTATTTGGTTATGCCTAGATATAGAGGGAAGAAATATATCACAAATATTGTCGGTGGGGCAATGGCACTGTTGCTTGTGTTTTCATGCAACTATGCATATGATAATGTATTTAAAGATCGACATCGAGACCGATTTGAAGTGATGTTTGGATTGAAATTAGACAGGAAGGGTGTTGGCTATAATAGCTATCAAGCACTTTCAGCGATTGGGTCTGGTGGTGCTGTGGGGAAAGGATATTTACAAGGAACATTAAGTAATGATAAATACAAGCATGTTCCTGAACAAAGTACCGATTTTATATTTTGCTCTTGGGCTGAAGAATGGGGTTTTTTAGGAAGCCTAATATTGATTATTGTTTACGCGGCATTCCTTATTCGGATAATAATGATAGCTGAAAGACAAAAAAGTAAGTTCACTCGGATATTTGGCTATTGCACTGCCAGTATATTATTCTTTCACTTTATGATAAATATTGCGATGGTAATTGGGCTAGCTCCAGTTATTGGAATTCCTCTTCCATTTTTTAGTAAAGGAGGTTCGGCAATTTTAGGATTTTCAATAATGATATTTATTCTACTAAGAATGGATTCGGAAAGAAAAGACGTACTTCGTTAGGTGATACCTACACAAAACTTCCGCCTTTTTTCACTTTTATATCATTAACAAATTGCTTGATTTTTTGCTCATCCTGCTTTTTGCATATTAATAAAGTGTCATTGCTTTCTACTACAATGTAATCAACTAACCCTTGAATAACGGCTAGTTTTTGTTTTGGCATCATTACAATATTGTCCCTACTATCATAAGTTAGTACGTTGTCTCCTATAACAGCATTGTTGGCATTGTCTTTTTCTACATGTGTATACAGTGAGCCCCATGTCCCTAAATCACTCCATCCTAAATCTGCTAATATTACATATACGTTTTTGGCCTTTTCCATTATGCCATGGTCGATGGAAATGTTTTTACAAAGAGGATAAATATGATTAATGAAACCTTCTTCCTCTTCAGTGGAATACTTCCCAATTCCGTTTGAAAATAATTTATTTAGCTCAGGTAGATGCATTTCAAAAGCAGCAATAATACTTTTTACATTCCAAATAAACATTCCTGAATTCCAATAAAACTCACCGCTTTCAATAAACCGTTTCGCAATATCCAAGGGTGGTTTTTCGGTAAAAGTTTGAACTTTTTTTATTGTCTCCTCAGGGTTGTTATCATCTTCAAACTGAATGTATCCATATCCTGTGTCAGGTCTACTAGGTTTTATCCCAATAGTTAATAAGCAATCTTCTGATTCGGCTTTATGAATGGCTTTCTTAATGGTATCTTGAAAATCAATTTCTTTAACAATTAAATGATCCGAAGGGGCAACGATAATATTAGCGTCCTTGTTTATTTCATTTATTTTGTAAACAGCATATGCTACACATGGAGCCGTGTTTTTACGACTAGGTTCTAATAAGATTTGATCGTCATTAAGATCTGGTAATTGTTCTTTTACCAAGTCCTTATAACCAGCATTTGTTACAATTAGAATATTTTCCTTAGGACATATCGGTAAATACCTTGCAACGGTAAGTTGCAATAGAGAACTCCCAATTCCTAATACATCGTGAAATTGTTTCGGTAGTGATGTTCTACTCATTGGCCAAAAACGACTGCCAATTCCCCCTGCCATTATAACTACATAATTATTCTTCATCACTCGGTAATTTCAATTAATTTCGCGAAAGTACGCATATTCTTTAAAATGTGACTGATAAACTAGTGGAGTTCAGTGTGGCCATGGATTAAGTACTTTTTATTATTGTCTAAATCAGTACATAAAAACCGGGTTCTTAACTTTTTTTCTTTTACAAAGGTCCTTTTCCCTAAAACAAAAGGCTCATTCATTGGTGTGTCTGCAACTCGGTTAGTAGTTTGGTTAAAAGTAGTTTTTAGATAATTGTTTAAATGAGAATCACTATAACTTGTTGCTTTAGGATTTTTAATATGGGCAGCAAGCATTTTTTTTAAAGAGTCATCAACATTTGTGTTTAAAATTAAAGGCATAAATGCACGTTGATATTCTTGTTTCCATTCTTTTCCGTGCGGTTTTACGAAGTTTTTATATTTTATCCATGTAGTATGGTGAGCTATTTCATGTATTACTGTAACCAGAAACTGTACAGGATTTAGGTTATCATTTACTGTAATAATAAAACGGTTTTCTTTTGGAATAGCACGGTAATCTCCAAGCTTCGTTTTTCGAGGTCTCGAAATAATAAAGTCGATATCATGCTGCTCTATAATACCTTCAATATAAGTTATTATACTGCTGTGAAAAAAAGGAGAAAGTGATTTGTTAAGCTTCTCTTTATTAGACATTTACTGTCTTTTGATCGGTTGGTGTAACTTCATTTTGCCCCCAAGTAGGACAGTCACCACATTTATTTTTACCTTTAAATAAACCACAAGAATTGGCTCCCATAATTAATAATAATAATAGAACTGCGACTGAATATTTCTTAATATGTGGCATATGATGAATAATTGAATGTTTAAAAGTACAAATTCTTATACATTTGCAACAACAATAATTAAGTATTATTGCATTACTGAAAACGTTTTTTCTTTAATAAAGTTACATTGAGCATCTTTTACCACATAGGGCGATACACATTAATGTTACTATCAATGTTTTCCAGACCTGAAAAATTTTCAGTGTATTGGAACCGTTTGATGGAGGAAATGGTGCAACTCGGAATTAAATCATTAGGAATTGTAATTCTGATGTCTGCCTTTATGGGAGCAGTAATTGTAATTCAGACTGCAACTGCAATTGATTCAGCATGGATTCCGGACTATACCGTAGGGTTTACAGCAAAACAATCAATTATATTAGAATTTTCTCCTACAATTATGAGCCTAATTTTGGCAGGAAAAGTAGGGTCAAATATTGCCTCAGAATTAGGTTCTATGAGAGTTACAGAACAAATTGATGCATTAGAAATAATGGGAATCAATACAAAAGCATATTTAATTCGTCCAAAAATTGTAGCGGCAGTACTTATTTTTCCGGTAGTAATCATCTTTAGTATGGCATTTGGATTTGGCGGAGGATGGATGGCATCTTATGGAACGGGACTAATTGCTGAAGATCAGTATGTGCTGGGGATACAGTCTTTTTATGATGATAACTTATGGCAAATAACTTACGCTTTAATTAAGACTACAGTATTCGCATTTATTATAACATCTGTTTCAAGCTACCATGGGTATTATACAAGTGGAGGAGCGTTAGAAGTTGGTAAATCCAGTACAAATGCTGTTGTTTATAGCAGTATATTAATTTTATTTGCAAACCTTTTACTTACTCAATTGTTATTGATTTGATAGAAATTAAAAACATAGATAAGTCTTTTGGAGACACACAAGTATTACACGATATTTCGTTTAAGTTCGAACAGGGGAAAACGAATTTAATCATTGGACAAAGTGGTTCTGGAAAATCAGTATTAACCAAATGTATTATCGGTTTGCATATCCCTGAAAAAGGCCAAATAATTTATGACGGAGTTGATTTTTCTGCGATGAGGAAAAAGGAGAAGAAAGAGATTCGTAAGCAGATTGGGATGCTTTTTCAAGGAGGTGCTTTATTTGATTCATTGAGCGTTATTGAGAATGTCATATTTCCTTTAAAGATGTTCACTAAAATGAGTCGATCAGAAATGTTGGATAGAGGCAATTTTTGTTTGGAAAGAGTAAATATTATCAATAAGAATAATTTATTCCCATCAGAAATTAGTGGGGGGATGCAAAAAAGGGTTGCTATAGCAAGAGCTATTGCGATGAAGCCTAAGTATTTGTTTTGTGATGAACCAAATTCTGGATTGGACCCATTGACAGCAATTTTGATTGATAACTTAATTAAAGAATTGACCGAAGAATACAACATGACCACGGTTGTAATTACACATGATATGAACTCTGTATTAGAGATAGGAGACAATATTATGTTTATCTACAAGGGGAATAATCACTGGGTAGGGAATAAGGATACGATTATTACTACACCCAATAAAGAAGTAAACGAATTCGTTTATTCATCTAAGTTTTTGAAACTTTTTAAAGAGAAGATGAATTGAGAGGGTCAGTTCCTCTTATTCTGAAAAAACGATTTCATCAAATTACTGGACTCTTCCTGTAGCACTCCTCCAATAACTTCAGTTGAAGGATGTAATACACTTTCTGTTATTCTATTGTATCCACGTCTTTCATCTGAAGAACCATATACAATTTTTCCAATACGCGTCCAGAAAGCTGCACCGGCACACATGGTACATGGTTCAAGTGTTACATATAAAATACATTTATCTAGGTATTTATTTCCTAAGTATTCACTGGCAGAAGTAAAAGCCTGCATTTCTGCATGTGCGGTAAAATCAGTTAACCTTTCTGTAAAATTATGTGTTCTTGCAATAATTTTATTGTTACAAACTATAACAGCACCTACCGGGACTTCGTCAGCTTCAAAAGCTTTTTGAGCTTCTAATAGTGCTTGTTTCATGAAGTGTTCATGTGATAATGGCTGCAGCATAGTTTTAATCTAATTCATACAAAGATTGATTTATTATTTTATTTCAAGAGCTCTGAAGACATTTTTTTTATCTTTGTTAGAATAATTCTAAATAAGGAAATTTTAACAAACTAAACTATATTAACATGGCATTTGAATTACCAGCGTTACCATACGCATACGACGCATTAGAACCACATATTGATGCAAGAACAATGGAGATACACCATAGTAAGCATCACAATGGATATACTACGAATCTAAATAATGCAATAGCAGGAACAGAATTAGAGGGTCAGTCTATTTTAAATTTATTGGCTGACATGGACATGAATAATGGAGCCCTAAGAAACAATGGAGGAGGTTACTTTAACCATAGTTTGTTTTGGGAAGTTATGTCACCAAATGGAGGTGGAGAACCTACAGGTGAATTAGCTGAGGCAATTAATGCCGCATATGGTTCTTTTGCAGCATTTAAAGATGCTTTTTCTAAAGCTGCTGCAACTCGATTTGGTTCAGGTTGGGCTTGGCTTTGTGTTCATCAAGGAGGAAAAGTAGAAGTTTGTTCTTCTGCTAACCAAGATAATCCACTTATGCCAGGAATTGGTTGTGGAGGTGCTCCAATTTTAGGTTTAGATGTTTGGGAACATGCCTACTATTTAAACTACCAAAACAGACGTCCTGATTATATTAATGCATTTTTCAATGTTATTAATTGGGATAAGGTTTCAGAAAATTATGCTGCTGTAAAATAGTAGGGTTAAAATACTTTGTACCTTTAAGCCATCCAATCTTGGGTGGCTTTTTTTATGCGAACAAAACTTGTAATATTATTATTGATTGGATTATTAATATCTCCAATAGTTAGAAGCGCTTCTTTGGATATTCCAAAGGTTAAAACATCTAAAAAAAGACATTTACCATTTTTTAAGAAAAGGAAGTTGCAGAATTCACATAATAAGTGGGTTGCTGCTGGGTTAGATGTGTCACTTGGATTATTTGGAGTACATAGATTGTACTTAGGAACCGAGACGCATGTTCCTGTTATGTATACATTGACATTAGGCGGTGGCGGAGTATTAATTTTAGCAGATTTAGGATTGATATTATTATCAAAAGATATTGAAACTTATTCGAATAGTGGACATATTTTTATGTGGAGAAAAGAGGACTAAGTTTTTCTTCTCTTTAAAATTGCATTTAGGAAAATTGTTCCAAGAATTATAGAAGCTCCAAGATAAAACCCAGCTGGCATTACTTCTGTTTTTGGGTAAAACATTAACCCTAGAATTACAGCATAGATTGGCTCTAGATTAATTGTAATGTTCATGGTGAAAATGGGTAGATGCTTGGATAGTTCTACACCCACCAAAAACGCGAATGCCGTGCACACAGAGCCAAGAATAAAGAGGTGTCCAAATTGTTCCATATCAATTGTAAGTGTTTCTGCATTTAATTCTCCAGTTGAAAAGAAGAAAATAGCAACTCCTATTACTCCTCCAATCATTTCAAAAATGGTAATGGATTTTGGATCATGATCCTGAACAAGTTTACCATTGATTACGGAAAAAAATGCAGCACATAATGCAGATATTAATGCAAGAATCATTGCTAAATAATAATCTGAAGAAGCATTAGCAATGATAGCTATGCCTATAATTATTGTAACTCCCATTAGAGACTCTTTAATGTCATATTTCCTTTTAAGTATAATTGGTTCAATGAACGAGGTGAACAACGCTGTGGTTGATAAAAAAACCAAAGCCAATGAAATATTTGATAATTGAATTGATTTGAAAAACGTAATCCAATGCGCCGCTATGATTAGTCCCGTTCCTAAAGTTGCAAACAATCCTCTTTTGGTGATTTTTATTTTATGTTTTAAGAAAAGAAGTACAATGTATAAACTGACTAAACCGATAGCCATCCTATAAAACACAATGGAAACAGCATTGGTATTAAGCAGTCCTAATTCCTTACCAATTACACCTGTAAACCCCCAAATTAAAATAATAAAATGAAGCCAGAAGTGATATTTGTATTTAGCTAACACGCAGCGAAGCTAACGATAATAGCTTAAAGATTATTTAATTTTGTAGACGTTTCTCTACATATGAAATTAATCGATTTTGGAAAAGCTAAAAAAGTATTTACCTTAGTAACATTACAGTAAACCATATGGCAAAAGCGTGAATTTTTTTTGTAGTACAACATTTAGTTTTTTAACAAGAAGATTATCGGTTTTTGCACGTGTTTGGTTGCACCTATTTTCCAATATAGTATCACAAAGGTCTTTACTGCAATGATTAAATTGAAGCACTTATTTTTTTTAATTTTTCTACTAAAGATTTCGTTAAGCTTTGGTCAAAAGAAATTGGATAAGCTTTATAAGGAACATGCGTATGCTTCTGTTGTAACAAAATATGAAAAACTTGTAAAAAAGGACTCGACAGATTGTGAATTAAGGCATAAGCTTGCTGTTTCGTATGCTCATTTAAATTTTCATGAAGAAGCTTTCGAACAGTATAATAAAATAATAAAGTTAGGGAAGTCAGATATTTTTGATAGTTACGATTGGAATGAAATAGGACAACTACAATTGAGGTTGGGTAACCAAAAAGAAGCTGCTGCTATATTCAAACATTTAGATAAAAATGTCCTTTTTTTTGATGGAAAACAAGAAGCTAATTCAAAGCTCAAGTATGAAGTGATAAATTGGGGTGAAATGAATACACAATTTTCAGAATTTTCACCCTTTTTATTAAACAATAAGATTGTATTTACTTCTGATAGAAGTTTTAGTTTGTATGGCAAAAGTACTGATAACGAAAGGTCATATCTTTCGTTATTCGAAATGGATTTTAGCTTAAATCAAAAAACAAATTCAATAAAGAGGTTCTCAGGTAAAATAAATTCTGGATTTGAAAATGGGACGGCTAGCTTTTCTAGTAAAGGAGATCTAATATTTTACACAAAATCCTCTACTAATGTACATGGAGTGCATTATTCGAAGATTTATAGTGCAATTTTAATTAATAATAAATGGAAGTATGTTCATCCTATTTCTATAAATAGTGATTCTTACTCCAATGGACATCCTGTATTTTTGGATAGCTTAAAAATGTTGATTTACGCTTCTGACATACCGGGAGGATATGGAGGAATGGATCTGTACTATTCTTTTCTTAAAGAAGGGCTTTGGTCTGACCCTATAAACTTTGGACCTAAAGTAAACACGCCTTTTAATGAACTTTTCCCTACGGTAAATAACAATACCTGACGAAATTTATTTCTCTTCAAATGGGCGATATGGTTATGGAGGGTTAGATATATACAAAATGACCTTTAGAAATGAAAAAGTTATATCGGTCAATATTATGCCAGATGGATTGAATTCAAATGGTGATGATTTTGGGTTGTTTTTTACATCAGATAGTACAGGCTTTGTTTCTTCTGATAGAATAGGAGGCATTGGAGGAGATGATATTTATAAGTTCATTGTGAAAAAACAGTTTAAGCCATTAATTGAGGTAAAGCCATTTAAATTTTCAGGTTCTATCTTCGATGAAGAAACAGGATTGCCAATAGTTGATCATAAAATGTATTTATTGGATGCTAATAATTCAATTGTTGATTCTACTCAAACAAATATTGAAGGTGTTTTTGAATTTGAAAAACCACCTCAGTTGGATGTTGCGATTTCCCCAGCGGAAAGTGAGAATAAAGAGGTTCATATTAAAATGAAAAGTACTGCTTCAAAAGAAAATGCTAATGGAAAGCTTTTTTTAATGACTAGTAAAAAGAAGATAGTTGATTCTGTTTACTTAGCAGAAGGAGAGGTATTGACTTTTTATATGGAATCGAACGATGCAGAAAATAAACATAAGTGTGTTGTATATGAAGATGGTAAAAAAGCTGTTAAGATTGTATATGTTATGAGAGATAGTACAGGATTGATTTTGGATTCAGCAGATCAAACAACCGCATGTCTAACGATTCGAAAAATTTACCCAGAAAAAGAAATGATTACCTTATTAAATGACGAGGATCCTGAATTGCCATTGGGCGAATTTGAGAAATTGGATCTACCAAAAGAAAAAGACACGATTATTGTTGAACGAATTTATTTTGAAGTAGAAAGGGTTTCTATAACGGGTGAGTCCAAATTGTCACTAGCAAGAATAATTCAGGTATTGGAAGAGCATCCTAGTGTAAAAGTTAAAATTACGGGACATACCGATTCTCGAGGAGATGAAACATATAATTTACACCTTTCTGAAAAAAGATCAGAAGCTATTTTGAGCTATTTAGTTTCTCAAGGGATTAATAAAGAACGCCTTTCCTCGGAAGGTTATGGTGAGTCAAGGCTTGTCAATCATTGTAAAGATGGTGTGAAGTGCTCCGAGGAAGAACATGCACAAAACAGGCGGACAGAATTTGAAATTTTTTGGGAATAATTTGATTACTCCACAGTTACAGATTTCGCTAAATTCCTAGGTTGATCCACATTACATCCTCTCATTACAGCAATATGATAACTTAATAATTGCATTGGAATTGTTGCAATTAGCGGTACTAATACATCATCTGTATCTGGTATTTCAATAACGTGATCGGCAATAGCTTTAACCTCTGTATCTCCTTTAGTAACAATTGCTATAACTTTTCCTTTTCTTGCTTTAACTTCTTGAATGTTGCTTACCACTTTTTCGTAACTAGCATCTTTTGTAGCAATAACAAAAATCGGCATTTCTTCATCAATTAAAGCAATAGGGCCGTGCTTCATCTCCGCCGCAGGGTATCCTTCAGCATGAATGTAAGAGATTTCTTTTAGTTTAAGAGCCCCTTCTAATGCAACAGGGAAGTTTATTCCTCTTCCAAGATAAAGTGCGTTTGAAGCTTCTTTATATATCTCTGAGATGAATTTAATTTGTTCATCTGACTTTAATACTTCTTCTACTTTTTCCGGAATCGAATTTAATTCGAATAATATTCTATTAAATCTGTTCGAAGGTATTGTACCTTTTTTCTTCCCTATCATTAGAGCTAATAGGGTAAGAACAGTAACCTGGGCTGTAAATGCTTTAGTAGAAGCAACACCTATTTCTGGCCCAGCATGTGTATAAGATCCACAATCTGTTGCTCTAGAAATTGAACTTCCAACAACATTACAGATACCCATAATGGTAGCTCCTCTTTCTTTAGCAAGACTTATTGCAGCTAAGGTATCTGCTGTCTCACCCGATTGTGAAATACATATCACCACATCATTTTCATTGATAATCGGGTTTCTATATCTAAATTCAGAAGCATACTCCACTTCTACAGGAATTCTAGCTAATTCCTCTAATAAGTACTCACCAACAATTCCAGCGTGCCATGAAGTTCCACATGCAACTATTATTAATCTTTTTGCATTAACTATTTTCTCCTCGTAATCTTTGATTCCCCCAAGCGTAACAGTACTATCACTTAAGTTTATTCGTCCACGCATACAGTCCATAATTGAACGCGGTTGTTCAAATATTTCCTTTAACATGAAATGTTCATATCCACCTTTTTCCAAAGCTTCTAATTGCATTTCTAGCTCTTGGATGTATGGTGTTTTTTCTATGTTTCCAATAGTTTTAATTTTCAACCCTGTATCTAAGCTAAGCTGAGCTATTTCACCATCCTCTAAATACACAACGTTTTTTGTATACTCAACAATTGGGGTTGCATCAGAAGCAACATAGAATTCGTTATTTCCAATTCCTACAACCAATGGGCTACTTTTTCTCGCGGCAATTAATTCCTTATTATCCCCTTTAGAAATGATAACAATTGCATAGGCACCATGAACTTCATTTAAAGCTTGTCGAACTCCTTCAAACAATCCAACATTTTGTTTTTCAATAATGTCTTCTATTAAGTGCATAAGCACCTCAGTGTCCGTTTCACTTTTAAATTCATGACCTCTGGCCATTAGCTCCTCTTTTAGAATCGCATAATTTTCAATGATCCCGTTGTGAACTAAAGCGAATTTTCCATTTCCTGAAGGGTGTGGATGTGCATTAATATCATTTGGTTCACCATGAGTTGCCCATCTTGTATGACCAATTCCAACATTTCCACTGGTGTCCATGCCTTTCACAAAATTTTCCAATTCGGCAACTTTCCCTTGTTTTTTGAAAAGGTTTAATTCTGATTTGTTGTTAATAGCAATACCAGAACTATCATAACCTCTGTATTCTAGTCTTTTTAATCCTTTTAAAACAATTGGGAAGGCTTCTTTTTCACCAATATATGCAACAATTCCACACATATTTTAATATTTTGTATATGTTAAAACTAACTTAGGTTTATCTTTGTTTAGGGAGTTCATTCCATTTAGAATGACCCTATTAGCAGTAATTCCGGAACCACCAACAATAATGGTTAGCCCATCATTTTCGAATTCACCTGCAAATACTTTGTTTACGTATCTAGTAATATTAAAAGTATAACTATTTGTGGCTAAATCAAGTTGTCCGCCATGACTTGATTCATTTACATCTGGTAAAAAGGAAACGTCTCCATTTTCATCTACTCTCGTTAAGAATAAATAATCTGCAGGAGTAAAATTATCCAAAGTATTATATTGAATAGGTAAAACTAATTCTGCTTTATTTACTACTACATTCCCACTATCGCTATAATTGGTAAGGTTAGGGAAATGAATCTTTGCTTTAGTTCCTCCTAATGCTTGAAGATAATATACGTCCATCCCAAAAGTAGAGTCATTAATTTGAGCCTCAACAAATGTGTTGGAATAATCGATATTTACAGCATTGTAGTGCGCACAGTTTGCATTGAAATTAAAATCAAAGCTTAAAGTGTCATGTTCTGAAGAAACTCCAGATGTGTCTCTGTAAAAGATTGTCACCTTCGAATAGTCACTAACCATATCTGTATAGATAATCCCTCCTTCATTAACCATTTGAGTAGGGTTGTTAGCTTTAATCATTAAACCTTTATACCAATCAACAAACTCACTTGTGCCATCATTTCCTGAAAGAGAAGTGTTTCCCGATTCATTAAACATTTTCCATCCAAAATCATTTATGCTTAAAGGAATGTTAAGTATTGCAAATTCCGTAAGCACTCCTTCTACATGGCCAATGGATACAGGGTCTGGAGTAATTAGTCCACTAATAGCTAAATTAGGGCCAGTAGTAGCCATTGTTTTGTTGGTATAGTAAGAAGAGTCAATCTCAAGATCTTCGTTAATTTGATAGACTTCAAATGTTTGTGCATCAAGATTTCCAAATGATCCTTGAAGAGCCAAATACATTACAACAGAATCTATAATTAAACTATCCAAAGACCCACTCGTTAATGAGAAATCAACAGAAGACTGTAATCTAATTTGAGAAACAATAGAAGCGTCCATTTTACCAAAATAAGGGTCCACATAGGTTCCTAGCATTCTAGGTCCATCTAATTCATCGGATTTTAACGAATCTTCTTTAATGGAGTAGGTAATAATTGAAGAAGTATCGATTAATTCAACATTCAATTGATCGCCTTGTGGTTGGACATTTAACCCAATTGCATCTTCTTTCTTTTTACATCCAGTTGAAACGAATAGTCCTAAAAAAAAGATAGCGGAAAGATTAATTGCTTTCCGCTTACTTTTTAAGCTAATTATTTTACCGAATTTATTATTCTGCCAACACTCCATTCTCACTAAGTACTTTTTCATAAAATTCTTGATGTGTATCAACCAAAGTTTCTTCGGTTTGATAATCCAACACAGGCTTCCCTGAATTATTTATATAACTACTTAGCTCAGGATTTATTGTTTCACTTCCAATACTTATTGCATCAGCCCATTGTGCACCTGTTTTGTTTAAATTTGTTGCACTTGGAGTTTTTAAGAATTCTACGTCCTCATTAGCAATTTTATCAAAATTTAATTTTTCAACTAATTTTGAATCCAAATTACCAGTAAATTCATCTGCATATGGTGTGTAAACAATTTTTGCATTAGCAAAATGTGGATCATCCGCATACATTTTTTTTAAGTATAATGGTAAAAATCCAGTCATCCAACCATGACAGTGAACGATGTCTGGAGTCCATCCTAATTTTTTTACTGTTTCAACAACACCTCTACAAAAGAACATAGCTCTTTCGTCGTTGTCTTTAAAGAATTTTTCATCTTCATCAGTATAGGTTCTCTTTCTTTTAAAGAACTCTTCGTTGTCAATAAAATAAACTTGCATTCTAGCTTGAGGCACGGAAGCAACCTTTATAATAAGTGGGTGGTCTACATCGTTAACGATGAGGTTCATTCCTGACAACCTTATAACTTCATGAAGTTGATGCCTTCTTTCGTTGATTACACCAAAACGAGGCATGAAAATTCTAATTTCTTTATCTTGTTCGTGTACACCTTGTGATAAGGTTCTTACTGTTGAAGAAATTTCGCTTTCTGGAAGAAAGGGAACGATTTCTTGTGTTACATAAAGTACTCTGGTTTTTTGCATAAACGTTGTTCTAATTTTCTTGCGGCTACAAAAATATAAAAAAAAATCCATTACTTCCAACATTTACAGTAGTTTTGCACTCCTTTTTTGTCTATTGATGAAGATATTTAAGACCCAAAGAGCATTAAAGCTATACCTAAAACCTTATTTAGGAAAAGCAGTGGTTGGTTTTGTACCAACAATGGGTGCATTGCATGATGGACATCTTTCTCTAATCCGAAAATCAAAAGAAAACAGTGAGGTAACTGTCTGTAGCATTTTTATCAATCCTACTCAGTTTAATAATTCCTCTGATTTCAAGAATTATCCAGTGGACCATAGTAATGATATTTCACTGTTGGAGTCTGTAGGCTGTGATATTTTATTTCTACCTGATGATACTCATGAGGTTTATCAGAATGAAAAGAGAAAAGTAGTAGATATTGGGAATTTAGCAAATGTATTAGAAGGCGAACATAGACCTGGCCATTTTGAAGGTGTGTTGAGGGTGGTTAAATTGCTGTTTGAAATAATAGAACCAACTAAAGCTTTCTTTGGGTTAAAGGATTACCAACAATATTTGGTAATAAAAAAAATGGTAGCAGTACTAAACATGGATATTGAAATTGTTGGCTGTGAAATTGTTCGGGAAGAAAATGGATTGGCGATGAGCTCAAGAAACAAGAGGTTGTCAGAGTTGGAATTAGAAAATGCGCTCGTATTGAAGGAAGCACTTAACCATAGTAAGGCACACTTTGGAAAAATGAATTTAAAAGAATTAGAACAGGAATGTTTTAAGATCCTAAAAAGTAGAAGCAATCCAGAATACTTCAATATTTGTAATGCTTCAACTCTTGAATCAATTGATGATGAATCAATTTCAAAAGAGATTAGAGCATTTGTTGCCTCTTCTATTGGAGAGGTTCGGTTAATTGATAATATGGAGATATTATAGTGTTATTAAAATAAATAACTAATTTTGCGCTCGCAATGCAAATAGAAATATTTAAATCGAAAATACACCGTGTTACGGTAACTGAAGCAGATCTCAATTATATTGGGAGCATTACTATTGATGAAGATTTGTTGGATGCAGCAAATATGATTGAAGGGGAGAAAGTTCAAATTGTTAATATTAACAACGGAGAACGTATTGAAACTTATATCATTAAAGGCATCCGTGGTTCTGGGAATGTTTGTTTGAATGGACCAGCTGCAAGAAGGGTAGCAGTGGGAGATGTAGTGATAATAATATCATATGCAACTATGGATTTTGAAGAAGCGAAAACCTTTAAACCTGCCATTGTTTTTCCAAATCCTGAAAACAATAAAATTGAAGGTTAGGAGTTTCATAAATTCAAATGCATACTCTTGAAAAAGAAAGTCTTTAATATTTTAAAAATTATAATCCCTATATTGTTAGGGGTCTATATCTGTTGGTATTTTTGGAGCAGTTTTGATGAAAGTGCAAAGTCTGCATTTTTAGATGTTTTTAAAGAAGCCAATTATTTCATTTTATTTATTTCGTTGCTAATTGGATTTATTAGCCACTTAAGCAGAGCTCATCGATGGAAGTATATGCTGCGTTCGCTGGGGTATGAACCGCCTTTGAAAAACACATATAATGCTATCATGATTGGCTATATTGCTAATATGGTCGTTCCTCGAATGGGGGAAGCTTCTCGTGCAGCAGTATTAAAAGGTACAGATAATGTTCCTTTCGATAAAGGATTTGGAACCATTGTAGCAGAAAGGGTAATTGATGTTTTGTGTTTAGGAATTGTAATAGGAATAGCTGTGTTAATCAATTTCGATAATATGGAAGACCTGCTAAAATTGGCCGAAGGAATTGATTCTTCATCTGATACAGCTGCTCCATCTACACCTTGGATTAAGTATACAATATTTGGGCTAATGGGCTTAGGGGCAGTAGGCTTTGCATTTTTATATTTTACCAAACCAAAATTTAAAGAAAAGTTTTGGGGATTTGTTAGGGGATTTATTGATGGGATTAAAACCATCTTTACAATGAAGGATCGGTGGGGTTACTTATTGCATACTGTTATTATTTGGACGTGCTATGTTTCAATGTTTTGGATTACATTTTATGCTTGGGAGGAAACAAGTTTAATGACAGCAGATGGAATTTTGTCTGCTTTTATTGCAGGAACTATTGGTTTTATAATTGTGCAAGGTGGGATTGGAACTTATCCAATAATGGTTGGAGCAGTACTGACCTTCTTTTTGGCTCAACAGGGCCTTGAGGCGACTCCGGAAAGAGTTTCTAGTCACATTGGGTTTGGAGCTTTAGTTTGGGCAACTCAAACCTTGTTAATCGTGTTTTTAGGGTTATTGTCTTTGGGGATGGTACAAGTTGGGAAAAAGAAAAAAGCTAATTTAGCTTAAACAGCCTTTTTACTAATTTTTGCTTGCTTCGAAAGTTTGTCACTTGTTTTGATTAAGTGTCTCAAAATCTTCCTTTTAAGGTGTAGTTTCTTCATTTCAATCCTATTTTCGGGGCGCAAAACTCCAACTTTCTTTTCGACTACCAAAGAAAATAGAAATAATTTTTTGTTACGAATACATTAAATGATTGTTAAGCCTGATGAACACTACGTTCTAAAGGTTAAACTTTTTCTTCAATAGTAACATCCAAACTCAACTCTTTTAATTGATCCCCGTCTATAGGAGAAGGTGCATCAATCATCATGTCTCTTCCACTATTGTTTTTTGGGAAAGCAATAAAATCACGGATACTTTCTTGCCCTCCAAATAAAGAACAAAGTCTGTCAAACCCAAAAGCCAGTCCGCCATGAGGAGGAGCTCCATATTCAAAGGCATTCATTAAAAACCCAAACTGAGCCTCAGCTTCTTCTTCTGTAAAACCTAATAAATCAAACATTCTAGCTTGAATGTCTCTATCATGGATACGAATAGATCCTCCACCAACTTCTACACCATTTATAGCAAGGTCATAAGCATTTGCTCTAACTTCTCCGGGTGCAGAATCTAATTTATCAAAATCTTCTTTCTTAGGAGATGTAAATGGATGATGCATTGCATGAAATCTTTCAGAATCTTCATCCCATTCCAATAATGGAAAATCCATCACCCAAAGTGGTTTAAATACTTTAGGGTCTCTTAATTCTAGCTCATCCCCCATGTGTAAACGTAACTCATTCATTTGAGATTGAACCTTCAGTTTATTACCGCTTAGTACTAATAGTAAGTCACCAGCTTTTGCTCCACATTGATCCGCCCAAGCCTTTAAATCTTCTTGTGAGTAAAATTTATCTACAGATGATTTAAAAGAACCATCTTCATTGCACTTTACATAAACTAATCCTTTGGCTCCAATTTGTGGGCGACGAACCCAGTCTGTTAGTTTGTCCAATTGTTTCCTAGAATAAGAAGCACATCCTTCAGCACAAATTCCTACAACCAATTCTGCAGAATCAAATATTGCAAACCCTTTGTTTTGCGTTAAAGCGTTTAAGTTATTTAACTCCATTCCAAAACGAATATCAGGTTTGTCAGAACCATATCGTTCCATTGCTTCTGCATACGTCATTCTTGGGAAATCCGCTGAGAATGAAACTCCTTTCAATTCTTGGAATAGGTTTTTAATCAAACCTTCGAAAGTATTTAAAATATCTTCTTGATCAACAAAGGCCATTTCACAATCAATCTGTGTAAATTCAGGTTGTCTGTCTGCTCTTAAATCTTCATCTCTAAAGCACTTTACTATTTGGTAATAACGATCATACCCACTTACCATTAATAGTTGTTTGAATGTTTGTGGAGACTGTGGTAATGCATAAAACTCACCAGGGTTCATTCTACTCGGAACAACAAAGTCTCTTGCACCTTCCGGAGTAGATTTAATTAAATAAGGCGTTTCTATTTCAATGAAATCTAGTGTGTCTAAATACTTTCTTGTTTCCAACCCCATTTTATGACGTAAAATCATATTCTCTTTTAATGGGTTTCTTCTTAAGTCCAAGAAACGGTATTGCATTCTTAACTCTTCACCGCCATCCGTTTCATCTTCAATGGTAAAAGGAGGAAGTTTCGCTTCTTTTAAAACCGTTAATTCAGAAACATTGATTTCAATTTCTCCTGTTGGAATGTTTTTATTTTTACTACTTCTCTCTGTAACAACCCCTTTTGCTTGAATGACAAACTCACGGCCTAATTTTTTAGCTTGTTCACACAGTTCCACATTGACATCATTATTAAATGCTAATTGTGTAATTCCATATCTATCACGTAAATCGACAAATGCCATTCCTCCCAAATCTTTCGATCGTTGAACCCACCCACATAGGGTAACTTCTTGATTAGCGTTCTCAATTCTCAACTCTCCATTCGTATGTGTTCTGTACATTCTTCTTTTTTTAAGGTCTGCAAATGTAAGAAAATCAATACATTTTGCACCCTCTATTCATTCTAGATTGTTATTTGTGTGCAATAATTTTCTTATTATTGTAGTAATAGTTAAAACGAATAAAATGAAAAAGAAGATATTAGGCACATTAGTATTTTTAGTAGCAGCAGTTGGAGTGATGTATTTGATGGGGACTTTTGATGGAGGTGAAGTAACAGCAGACGACAAAGCTCAAGAAGACGTAACTAAAGCTGCAGTAGAAGAGTCAATAACAAAAGAAAAAATAGAAGAGACGATGCCTGACTTTGATGATACAACAGAGTTAGACTTAGATTTGGGAGATTTTGATCCAGCTGCAGAATTTGAATAAATAGATTATGACAAAAAAGAAGAAATTAATCAATGGAATAATCTTCCTTGCCGGTTTAATAGTATTTGTTATCTACTATTTTAAGGATAACACAGATATGGAGAAGGTTGAGAAGGAGCAGGATAAAAGTGCTGAAGTTGCTGCAGATAGTATTTTTGAAAATGTTTTAGATGAAGAAGAATTTGAAAGTTTAAATGAAATAGAGGCGGAACAAGATTCAATGGCAAATGCATCTACGGATTCTATAATGAATACTTTAGGACAAGTTTTTTCAGAAACTGATAGCGTATAAATTTATAGAGGATATAATATAAAAAAGCCGATTACATTTTTGTGGTCGGCTTTTTTTGTTTGTTGATGCAACCATTCGGAAAGATGTTGTCTAGGGTAGTAGAAGGAAAAAAAAGAAACCTAAAACTTCTATCATTATGAAAAAGACAATTACTTTATTAATGACAATTGTTTATGTAAGTTTAAACGTGTCAGCACAAAAGGAACACCAAACACTTTTTGGAGATGAAAAGCTTTCTGTGAGAGGATTTCTAGGACTAAATATCAAAGGAATGGAGTTAAATAACCAAATTGGAATATTAAGTGGGGCTGAAATTAATATCGTAATCAACCATAAGTTTAACGTTGGGTTTTTTGGTTATGGATTACTGAACGATGTTGTAAATGATAATGTGGTGGAAGGAGAAAGATTATATTACGAAATGGGCTATGGGGGTTTGAAGTTAGAACCCGTTATTTTCTCACACAATATTGTACACTTAACATTACCTATAAATATTGGAGCTGGTGGAGTATCTTTAAATGAAAATCGTCCATGGGATTACTACAATTACGATTGGGAATCAACTTTATATGATTACAATACTTTTGTATTTGTCGAAGCAGGGTTAGGGTTAGAAATTAATTTATTTAAAAATTTACGCTTGAATGCATCAGCCGGGTATTTGTTTACAGATAGAATAAATCTTTCAGGCAATTTAATGCAACCTTTGGATGGTTGGACAGGTAACTTATCTTTGCGTCTAGGTTGGTTTTAAAAAGCTTTGAGTACAATAACAAAAGATATCAATGCACAATTAGTTCTTCGCTGTCAAAATGGGGATGAAGAAGCTTTTGGATTATTGTACAATGCAACTTCAAGAATCGTTTTTAATGCAGTATTAAGATTGATGAAAAGCAGAGAAGATGCTGAAGATATTTTGCAAGAAACTTACATCGCTGCATTTAATGGAATTCAAACGTTTCAAAGTAATGCGTCAATTACAACATGGATTAAAAGAATAGGGATTAATAAATCACTTAATGCATTGAAAAAAAGACAGTTGAGTTTTGTTGATAGTAATAGCGAATTAGTAGTCGAAGACGAGATAGATTATAACCGATTTGAAGCGATTGATGTAGCGAAATCAATTAACGAATTGCCAGATGGATACAGAATTGTGATGTCTCTGTTCCTTTTAGAAGGATTTTCACATCAGGAAATAGCGAATGAATTAAACATATCTATATCAACCTCAAAAAGTCAATATCATAGAGGAAAGAAAAGACTTAGAGAACAATTGTTAAATAAAGCTCCACTGCAATGAAAGAAGAAGATAAATTAAAAGATTTTGTAGACAAGCATCGCTTAGAAATGGATGTTGCTTCTCCACCTGCGTTCAGTCAAGAAAGACTTGTTTCAAGACGACCAAAAATGGTCAAACTTACTTCAGTCCTAAAAGTCGCTGCAGTTGCATTGGTTTTATTATCAATTGTTGGTGTTTATCTGACCTCTTTACAAGTGGGGAACCCTGTCGCAGAATTACCAGAAAGTGAAGTTGAGCGGAAAATAGAAGACATTTCTTTGGCTATGATTTCCGATGAATTAGGGGAAATGGAAGCTTATTACACAAAACAAATTAATGAGACTTATTTGGAGCTGGAAGAAGAAGGAATGATAGATGAGGTAGTGAATGATTTACAACTATTAGATGAGGAATTTGAGGAATTAAAAAAGGAGTTAAGTGAAGGAATGGATGCAACAGTTGTTGTTGAAGAAATGATTGAAAATTATAGAATGAAATTAAAGTTGCTTGAGAATATTTTGAAAAAGATAAAGCAGCAGGAAGATATAAATAATAAAGATTTTAGCGATGAGAAATATATGGTTTATACTTAGTTTACTTCTTGTAAACGGATTGTTTGCAAAAGAAGATTTTGCATTTAGTGAAGAGAAAGTGATTCAAAATTCCTTTGCTGCCAATGCTAGTTTTGAATTAGAAATTAGCAACAAACATGGTGATGTTGTTTTTGAAACATGGGATAAAGACAGCGTTAAAATTGTTGTGTCTATCCATGTTCAGTCGGATAAATTAGAAAGAGTAGCAGATCTAATTGATATTATCGACGTTCGGTTTTCAAATCTTACACAATTTATTTCTGCAACAACGGAATGGGGGTCCACTTCTTCTGGATTTAAAATGAATGTTATGAAATTACTTTCAAGCCAGTCGATTAGTGTTGACTATAAAGTGATGTTGCCCGATGGAATGGAGGTTTCTGTAGAAAACAAGTTTGGAGATGTTGTTTTCGAAAATTTTTCTGGTGAATTAAAAGTTGATTTAATTCATGGAAAGCTATTTGGGAATAAATTAGGTGAGTTGAAATTATTAAAGCTTAATTATGGTCACGCTACTATAAAGGAGTTAGATGAAGCGGATGTAGTAAGTAAATTTTCAGAAATTAGTATAGGTGAGATAAATGAACTAAATCTTGATATTACATCTGGGGAAATAGAAATAGAAAAAGTTCAAGATTTAAATATTGTTGCAACAGGAGCACAAATAGAGGTTGAAAATGCTGGAGATGTAAAATTAAAAGGCTCTTTTTCAGAATTTGAGATTGAAAATTTAGGAGGAACATTAGATGGAGAGTTAAAATTTGGAGCCCTGGAGGTAGATAAAATTGCTACTTCATTTATGGGAGTTGATGTCAAAGGCTCAAGCACGGATATTGATTTGTCTTTTGACCAACAAATTGCATTTCACTATTTTGTACAAATGGAAAAAGGAAAGTCTTTCCGAATACCTTCCGAAGGGAATACGCTTGATAAGCAAAATGAATTTGGAGAGATAAAAGATTATGAAGGTTTGTTCGCTACTATTCCGGTAGCAGGTAAACCAGCAAACGTATCTATAAGAGTGAAAAACTCATATGTAAGGTTTGATATAGATTAACCTTAATCTACACTTATTTGGGTAATTACTTTGATAGTTATGTACTGATCAAATTTTGGCATGTAATACTCTCTCTCTTCGTAAGAGATATTAACAGATTTTCCAATTTCGTTTTCTGCCAAAGCATTTGCACCAGGGAAATACTCGAACCAATATAGGACTGTTTTTTTTCCGTTTTCGTTTTCAATATTAATAGAAACGAATTGATCTCTATTTATTTCAGTCAGTTTACCTGTAATAGATTTAATTTCATTTGTTTCCTTTACAGCAAATTGATCATTTTCTTCCATGAGTTCTACCATTCCTTCTGGGTCATCAGACATCATATTTCCCATTAGCTCAACAAAAGAAGGACAGTTAGAAACCATGTCTAAACCAATTTTTCCACCTAACTCTTCCATTTTTTTTTCGTTTGTAAGTAAAATGTCAATTTCTAGTACAGAAAAAGATTCAATCATACAAAGTCCTAATTCCATTTGTATTTTTTCAGCACTTGCATTTTTCAAGTCCTTTTTCTCTATACAGTCACAGGTTAATGCAGAAGCTTTTTTAACTTCTTTTTCGGATTGAGCAAAGCTAAAAGTTGATGTTCCAATTATAAACGTTGCTACTATTAATTTAATTATGTTCATCTGAAATGGGTTTTAATATGAATGAAATCAAAGTTAAGTTATTTATTAAAGTGAAATTGAATATTTGTTCTCACTTTTTATTGCACAAAAAAAGCGCCTTTATAAAGGCGCTTTTAATCAATTAAAAAATCTTATAGTTAAGATAACGTTTACACGTTATTACATTCCCATCATTTCTTCTAATTCTTTTGCAGAAGCACATCCTTTCATTTCTTCTTCCATCGCTTTCAACTCCTCATCAGATTTTCCTTCTCCTAATTTTTCGCATTTCTCCATGTCAGCTTTATACTTTTCTTGGATTTCTGCCATTTTTTCCATGTCACCACCTATGTCTTTCATTTCTTTAGCTACACTAAGAGCCATGTCAGAACAGTCACACACTTCACTACCCCCGCAAGAAGCAAGGAACATTGCAGACATTACCGCTGCAGATACAAATAATTTTTTCATTTTTTTTTAATTTATTAGTTAACTAGTGGCTAAAATAGAATTGTTGGAGGAAATAATAAAATAAAAGAAGATTTAATTTATTATTTATTTAATTGTTCAATTGCTACTTGGATATCATTATCGAAAGGAATGGACACATAAAACCGTGCTTCTTCGTCCCATAAGTAAGTTGCTAATTCAGATTTAAGTTGGTTTTTAATTCGGTTTTTGGAAGCATTTATCCCATATAAATCTTTTTCAATACCATGCACACTATAGGCATATTCAACAAATTCATTAAACATTTCCTCCGTTACAGAATATTGAGCATTAAATGATTTTGCGTCTTTATATTTTAATTGATTCCTATTCTTGTCTACATAATCAAAACAGAAATCTCTGTAAGCAGCAGAATAAGCTAACGAAGATAAATAGAGTGAAGTTCCAGAAGTATCAATAGGAATAAAAATATCAGGCATAATACCTCCGCCTCCGTAAACGGTTCTACCTTCTGGGGTTGTAAATTTTTCTGTATTTTCAAAAACTACACTATCTAGTTCTTGTAGTTCTCCATTTTCATAGCGGTTCATAATGTCATTATAATAATCAATGCCCTCACCATATGGTTTTTGAATACATCTTCCAGTTGGAGTATAATAACGAGAAACTGTCAGCCTCATTTCCGAACCATCTTCTAGATTAATCGGTTGTTGAACCAATCCTTTTCCAAAAGTTCTTCGCCCCAATATTAAACCTCTGTCATTATCTTGTACCGCCCCACTTACGATTTCACTAGCAGAGGCAGTTCCACTGTTGACTAAAATCACCAAATCATTACTTTCAAAATTTCCATATGCAGAAGAAAAATACTCTTTCTTTTCTTGATGTACTCCTTCGGTATAAACAATTGATTTACCTCCTGGTAAAAATTCATCTGCAACACTGGTAGCACCATGTAAATATCCACCACCATTGTTCCTTAAATCGAAGACAAGCTTTTTCATTCCTTGTGCTTTTAAGTCAGCAACAGCATAGGCAAACTCTGTATCTGTTTTGTCAGAGAAATTTTTAAGCCTAATGTACCCTGTCTTATTGTTTACCATAAAAGAAGCATCAATTGATGGCAGTGGAATTATTCCTCTAGTAACTTCAACATCTCTTGACTTCAAATTTTCTCTGTTAGAAATGCTCAACTTGACTTTTGTTCCAAATCCACCTTTTAATAGCCCATGAACATCCTCTATTTTCAAACCTGTTCCTGCAATTGATTCTCCATCAACTTGAAGAACTCTGTCTCCAGCTTTTAAACCAGCAGCTTCCGATGGACCTCCAGGAATGATATTAGTAATCATTAATGTATCACGTAAGATAATAAATCGGATTCCCACACCTCCAAAATGCCCTTGTAGTTCTTCATTTTGTCTTTCAACATCTTTGGATGAGATGTATGCAGAATGTGGGTCTAATTTCGCCAACATTCCTGCAATTGATGTTTCGATCAATTCTTCTCTGTCTACGGAATCTACATATTGAGATTCAATGACATCCAAAACATGGTTCAATTTTAATACTTGTTCCTCCTGAATTATTTTTTCTTGTGAGCGGAATTGACCTGCCCCAATGAAGTAGGTTATAGAAGAACAAATTCCAATTAACAATGGAGTTACAATAAGCAGCCAGTTATTGGATTTATTGTTCTTTTCAACAGTAACTTTTGTTGAAGAGATATAACTACTGACTTTTATTTCTTTGTATTCTTCTTCCATTAAAGGGTTTCGATTTGAACAACTTCAACGCCTGCTTTTTCTAAAAATTGTAATCCCGCATCATCTTTATATCCTTGTTTGTATACAAGGCGAGTAATTCCTGCCTGATGTACTAATTTAGAGCATTCTTTACATGGAGAAAGTGTTAAGTATAATGTTGCTCCTTCACAGCTATTCGTGCTATTAGCAACTTTCAATATTGCATTGGCTTCTGCATGTAACACATACCATTGCGTATCTCCAGATTCATCTTCGCAGCAATTTTCAAAACCAGTTGGGGTTCCATTAAAGCCATCTGAAATAATCATTCGGCCTTTAACAATTATAGCTCCGACTTGTTTACGCTCACAATGAGAAAGTTTTGCCCATTCAGTAGCCATGCGCAAATAAGCTTTGTCAAAGCGTTCTTGCTTTTTTGTATTGTCGGATAATGTTTCTTGTAACTTCACTGTTGCGAAAATAATTAAATAACCTGTAAAAATTCATTTTCATTTGTCATTCCTGACGAAACGAAGTGAAGATCAGGAATCTCACTCAAATATTAGCTTGTTTTTAATTGTAATTTCTTCGCTACAAACCTTTTCGTTGTAAAATTCAATACAATTCTTTGACCATTTATTGTATGTTTCTTGGTCTAAATTAACTGCTTGATTAACTGAGCCATTGAGTTCTATTGAATCCTTTAGGCTAAAATTCCAACCTATCCCCTTATATTCTAGTTCTAACCAAGGGGTTTGGTCACTAACTAAAACAGGGCATCCACTATTCCAAGAATCCACTATAGAATGAGAGAAACTTTCTCCTTTTGTGGGGAACAACATGAAGTGATATTCTGCTTGTAGCTTCTTTTTCAATTCTTCATTTGGAATAGCACCTTTGTACGTAACATTAATATTGTCCGGCAATTGTTCAATTTGAGTTTCAATTTTCTGTAAATACTCAGGTTCTTCAGCGGCGCCAAAAATGTCAAAAATGATTTCCCCTTTTGGTTTATGTTTTATAAAGCAATCCAAAGCAAAAGAAATGTTTTTATGTTCTGATACCCTCCCAATAAAGAAGAACTTCGCTTTCCCAGGTTCCTTAGGAACTTTATTTGTAGAATCAAATTGCACAGGAATTGATATCGGTTCTCCAACAACAATATTGGCATTAGTTCCAAAAGTTTTAGCAATCCTGTTTTTTTCGTCCTCGGTAGTAGCGTGCCAAGTAATTGTTTTAAAAAAATTAAATAGCTTGGTTGTTTTGATAAAAACAGACTTTTTCAGAGATTTTGTTTTCAATGCTCCTTCTCCTAACATTCCTCTTGGAGCAAGTACCGTTTTCAATACTGGATAGTGTTTGTTTCGAATACGAAGCGGAGTAAGCGCATACTCAGAAGAATACAAGCTGTTGAGGTACATAAAATCATATTCACGTTCCCCAATTAACTCTTTTATTTTTTCCTTAGAATAATTATCCGAACTCAAATAATAAACATGAGCATTGTATTTTTGTAGCCATTTATTTGGTTCAATACCTTCGTAGGGGGTGGTTCCAACTAGATCCACATTTCTAGTTACAATGTAAAAGTCAAAATACGGTGAAAGTGCACTAACGATATTTGCAACAGATCGAATCGGCCCTCCAGCTTTATAACCAGGAAGAAACCAATCCATAAAAACGAGTATTTTTCTTTTCTCCATTGTGTAATTAAGGAGTTATGCTACATCCACAACCATTTTTCATAAAGCTATTTGATTGTTGATGCCAATCAAAAGCTGCGTTGTATTTGGAGTTTTCCCAATAAAATTTCTCCCTAACTTTTGTTTCGTTTCCAACCTCATTCATGGTTGAAGTTTCATACATTCTACCATTTACCATTGTGTAAATTATAGTATTTGAATTTTGAATATCTTCTAAAGGGTTTTTATCCATTATTACTAAATCTGCTAATTTCCCTTCTTCCAAAGACCCTATGTCTTTAGACATGCCTATGTATTCTGCTCCATTCATAGTAGCTGCTCGAATTGCTTCCATATTGGTCATACCACCTTGTTGCAAACTCCATAATTCCCAATGAGCACCTAAACCTTGTAATTGCCCATGTGCACCTAGATTCACTTTTACGCCTGCATCGCTTAGTTTTTTACATGTTTGTGAAACAAGTATATGCCCATTTTCATATTCTTCCTGTGGAATCATCATCCTATGACGAGCCCTAGAAGCAATAATTTGACGTGGGTAGAATTGCAATAACTTTTTATTCTCATAAACATTTGTGTTCTGGTACCAATAATACTCAGCATTTAAACCGCCATAATTTACAATAAGAGTTGGAGTATATCCAGTTTTACTATGGCTCCATAATTTAATGATGTCCTTATAAACAGGTGCAACTGGAATGTTGTGCTCGACTCCTGTATGACCATCTAAAATCATCGTCATATTATGATAAAAAGTTGAACCTCCTTCTGGAACTACAAATATTCCTTGTTCTCTAGCCGCTTGAATAACCTGTTGTCTTTGTTCTCTTCTAGGTTGATTATAACTTTTAACGGATAAAGCACCAAATGCTTTTGTCCTTCTAATCGAAGAACGAGCATCATCCAAATTATTTATTACTGCTTTAAAGTCACCATCAGCACCGTATAATATAAACCCTGTCGAGTATAGTCTTGGTCCAACTAGTTCTCCACTTTTTACCAATTCTGACAACGCAAATACAGTTTCAGTGTTGGCAGATGGGTCATGTGCAGTTGTAACACCATAAGCTAGGTTGGCATAGAATTGCCAGTGTTTTTGTGTAGTTAACCCATATCTAAATGCTCCAATATGAGCATGAACATCAACAATTCCAGGCATTATTGTTTTCCCTTCCATTTCATACACCTTAGCGTCTTTTGGAATTGTAACTTCTCTTGCAGTACCAATTGCTTCAATTCTATTTTTATTAATTACAATGATTCCATTTTTAATAACCTTATCACCCTCCATTGTAATAATTGTTGCCCCTCGTAATACAATTTTACCATTTGGCTTATCCGTTTCTTGAACTAAGTTTACACGAATACCAGTTGTGTCAACTGCAGGAATGGAATCAGGAGAATTTGGTAAGTAAGTAAATCGTTGATCGATATCATTCTCAAAGTACTCTTCACCTAATGTCCATCTAATTTTTTTCGAATCAGCAGACCAATGCAAGTTGATCCCTGCATCTCTTGCGATTTGAGAAACAGGAACAGACTTCGTTCCATTATCAAGACTTAATGCCTGTCCAGATTGTGGAATAGGAGCGATATACACTTTGTGTAAGTGAGAAAATGCTATCCATTTATTATCTGGACTTGGAACTAGTCGGTTTGCATATTTAGATGTGATGTGCGTTTTCTCATCATTTCCGGATAAGTCAACACTTCTTAATTCTTTCGTTAGGTTTCCAAAATATGACCCTCCAGTTTGATAAAATATACGGCTATTATCGTTGTTGAAAATTGGATATTCACCATGTTCTGTTACTAAACTAGGTTGACTGCCTTCAGAGCTCATAATGTAAATACCAGGATTTTTAGCAAAAGAATGCCCTTGTTCATTATTGCCAGATTCTTTTAGATATACAATTGAATGCCCATCTGAAGAATAAGACGGAGTTCGGTAAATTCCTTTTTCTGCGGATAGTTTTAAAGGAGTTCCACCTTTAACAGGAATTGAAAATATTCCTCCTAAATTTTGATCATTCCAAGTAACATAGACAATTTTGTTTCCATCAGGAGAAAAGGAAGGTTCGAATTCAAAGTCAGTACCTTTTGTTAATCTTTTTGGTTTTCCATTTGGTAATTGCTTTGTCCAAAGATATCCAAGTGCATTAAATACAAGTGTTTTTCCATCAGGAGATGTAACCGCATGTCTAATAACTTTTGCAGTAAACTTGTCTGGAGAAACTGGGTTTTCAAACTCCAATGTTTCTGCGACTTTTAAATGAACATCCGCAGAAAAAGGGATATCCGTTACTGCTAGTGTTTCAATGTTAATATTATTAATCTTTCCTCCAGACCAGATTACAATGTCCTTATTGTTTGGCATCCAATTAAATCCAGTATAGACACCAAATATAGCCCAAGCTTCTTGTTGATCTTTATTTAACTTATCGTAAACAGGCCATTCTTCACCTGTTGCTAAATCGTGAATATAAAGAACAGATTTTGTGTCAATTCGTTTAACGAATGCAAGTAATTTACCGTCTCTAGAAAGCTGTGGGCGAGCAGCTCCACCTGGACCACCAGTAACCGTTTTAATTTTCCCATCTTCAAACGAATATCTTTTAATTACATAAATCTGTTTGTTGGGATCTTTGTTGTATTGAAAATTCCCGCCAGGGTACATGTCTTCACTATAGTATAAGTACTTTCCATCTGAAGAAACACAAGGTTCGTTTACATCTTGTTGGTCGTTTTTCTTCTTAGTCAATTGCAGTCCACTTCCTCCGGTAATGTGATACATCCACATTTCTCCTGCTCCTAAAGATCTTCCAGAAGTAAAATGTTTTCGTGCAATTAATGAGTTTCCATCGTTTGTCCAAACGGCGTTATTAACCAACCTGAAATCTTCTTTGGTAATTTGTTTCGCATCAGATCCATCAACATTCATAACCCAAATATTATCTCCACCACCAGCATCGCTTGTAAAAGATATTTTTGATCCATCGGGGCTAAACCTTGGTTGAATTTCGAAAGGAATACCTTGTCTTAATACTTTCGCTTTACCACCTGAAATAGGCATGATGTAGATGTCACCGACCATGTCAAAAACAATATTTTTCCCATCAGGACTTACGTCCAAATTCATCCAGGTACCTTCATCAGTAGTGAATTTTACATCTTGGTAATTCCACTCACCTTTTGGATTAGAAACGTCCCATTTATCTTCCTTTTTTTGACCAATAGAGATAATGGTAAATCCTACGAATAATAAAGTTAATATAGATTTCATGTGCTTGATTTTGGATAGCGAAATTACTGTTTTTTCTTTTCATTCCTGACGAAGTGAAGCGGAGATCAGGAATCTTATACCATTTGTGCTAAGATTCCTTGTCTACGCAAGGAATGTGTTAATTGAATCGTCATTGCGAGAAAATGAAATTTTCGTGGCAATCTCATCCAGCAGCGTGAGATTGCTTCACTTCGTTCGCAATGATGTTTTAATTTGATCATTTTAATTCAACTTCAGCAATTTTACCAAAACTACCTATACCCATTCCCTTTAATTCTGAATTAAACAGAATGGAATTGAACCCGATGGAATCTAGTAGTATCCAATTTTTACCTGCATCATAAGTGATGTCGGTTCCAGAAGTTCCAGTAGAGACGTAAATATCATCTTTTACATAGGTTACACAACTTCTATAGTGTTGCAATCCGCCAGATAATTGCCAGCTTTTACCACCGTCAGTAGTATATATTTTGGAACTATCACATCCGGGATGTTCCCAATTACCACCCACGGCAATTCCGTTTCGGGCATCTTTAAAAGCCATTGAATAGATTCCTTTTCCACCAGACCCATGAAGCATTGGGGTTTCAACAAAGATCCAGTTCTCTCCATAATCATGGCTAGTGAGAACTCTCGATTTTGTTCCGCCTAAACCTATAAACGCTGTTCCATTTTCTTTACAAACGATTCCAGTTCCACTAGCAGCAAATCCAGCTTCGATATCTAAACTCTGAGGAATGTTCTCAGAAGGAATTCTATTCCAGGTTTCACCGCCATCAATTGTTTTTAGAATAAAATGATAATTATTCAATGGATCTCCGTACACGACACCAATGGAGTCATTCCAGAAATCCATTCCGTCCATAAAAACGAGGGTGTCCATATTGGTGTAAACTTTTCTCCATTCAGTTTCGCCTTTATTTATTTTCCATATATGACCTGGTGAGGCAATTCCCATAGCTATTATTGAACTATCCCCTAATACGTGAATATCTCTTAAGTCCGTATATTTAGCTTGAAATAATTCAACTTGTTCCAATTGGAATGTTTTAATTAGAATTTTTCCATCTGTCCCACTAATGAAAAAAGTTTTACCAAGTCGATAAAGTCCTCTAAAATGATTTACAGTATCTTTTGTGTTGAGTAAATTAACAGATAAAGAAAGACTATCATTAACGATTTCAAATCCTGATTTGGGAGTGTTATAATCCCATCCTGTTATGGAACTTTTTTCATCAGAACAAGAGGGCAGAAGTATTAAAATTGATAGATAGTAAATAAATTTCATTATGTAAAAATAAAAAACCTCACAACAATAAATGCTGTGAGGCTCAGAATCAGTTACTAATATTTTATTCTAAAGTGATCCAATCATTTTCTTTGGATCAACCCAGTTGTCATACTCTTCTTCAGGTACATACCCTAAACGAATAGCTTCCTCTCTTAAAGTTGTGCCATTTTCATGCGCTGTATTCGCAATTTCGGCTGCTTTATAATAACCGATTTTAGTATTCAATGCAGTTACTAGCATTAATGAGTTATTTAATAATTCATTAATTCTGTTGTGATTTGGCTCAATTCCTTGTGCACAATTAACGTCAAAGGAAGCACAAGCATCCCCAATTAATTCAGCACTTTGTAATAGGTTATATGCCATCATTGGTTTAAAAACATTCAATTCATAATGTCCTTGAGTTCCTCCAATCGTAACGGCAACATCGTTACCCATAACTTGAGCACAAACCATTGTAATCGCTTCTGCTTGTGTAGGGTTTACTTTTCCAGGCATAATAGAAGATCCTGGTTCATTTGCTGGAATGATAATCTCGCCAATTCCTGAACGGGGTCCAGAAGCCATCATTCTAATGTCGTTAGCAATTTTGTTAAGAGAAACAGCAATTTGTTTTAATGCTCCATGCGTTTCAACGATTGCATCATGAGCAGCTAAAGCCTCGAATTTGTTTTCTGCAGTTACAAAAGGTAGCTCTGTAAATTCAGCAATTTTTTTTGCTACTAATACATCGTATCCAGCTGGAGTATTCAAGCCGGTTCCAACAGCAGTTCCTCCTAGTGCAAGTTCTGATAAATGTGCTAAGGTGTTCTTTAGCGCTTTTAGGCCATGGTCTAGTTGAGAAACATATCCAGAAAATTCTTGACCGAGTGTTAGAGGAGTAGCATCCATCAAGTGCGTCCTTCCAATTTTTACAACATCTTTAAATGCATCTGATTTTGCTTTTAATGTATCTCTTAATTGTTCAATTCCCGGAATGGTTTTATCGGCAATCATTTTATAACAAGCAATATGCATTCCAGTAGGAAATGTGTCATTACTTGATTGCGATTTGTTTACATCATCATTAGGTGATAACGTTTTTTCTCCTTCTCCAATTTTATTCCCTGCCAATTCATGTCCTCTATGAGCCACAACTTCATTAACATTCATGTTACTTTGAGTGCCAGACCCAGTTTGCCATATTACTAATGGAAATTGATCGTTTAATTTTCCAGCAATAATTTCGTCGCAAACAGAAGAAATTAAATCTCTTTTTTCAGAAGGTAATACTCCTAAATCACAATTTGCATGTGCCGCCGCTTTCTTTAAATAAGCAAAAGCGTGTACTATTTCAATCGGCATTGATGCAGATGGTCCTATTTTGAAATTGTTTCTTGAACGCTCTGTTTGAGCTCCCCAATATTTGTCAGCAGGTACTTTTACTTCCCCAATTGTGTCTTTTTCGATTCTGTATTCCATATATGTAAAATTTTATTTTAACTTCGCATTAAGAATTCAAAATTACAAGTTATGTTCATAGGTAGCGCATTATTTATTATATTTTTCGGATTGGCATTTTGGCCATTGATTTTCGTAATGGGATTTGTTGGAGTATGGGCAAATTGGGGAGCTATGGAAATGGCAAAAGCAAAGTTTGCGAAAAGAGGATTTGACGAGGAAGTTTAATCTTCTGAGTTTATGATATTAGAAAAGGCTTATCGAATATTCGATAAGCCTTTTCTTTTGTGTAAAATTATTTTCTAAAGTAGGTCTAACACATTTTCAGGAGGTCTACCTAAAACAGCTTTGTTTCCACTAATGACAATAGGTCTTTCAATTAGTTTTGGATATTGAATCATTGCTTTGATCCAATCACTATCTGATAATGTTTTTCCTTTAAAGTTTTCTTTAAAATCAGCTTCTCCTTTTCTAAGCAGCTGTTCAGGTTTAATTCCTAATAAGGCTATTATTTCACTTAGTTCTTTCTCAGAAGGGATTGTGTTTAAGTATTCAACTATTTCAACATCAGCACCTTTTTCTTTAATTAAGTTTAAAGTTTGCCTGCTTTTGGAACAACGTGGATTGTGATAAATTTTCATAGAGTATAATTTTATCTCATCAAATGTACAAAACCAGTTCTTAATTGTTCTTCGTCACTACAAACATCCGTAAACAAAATTTCAAAGTAATAAACCCCTTCATGTATTTCTTTATCTTTCATACTAACTCCATCCCAATGATTCAAGGGGTCATCTGTTACGAATACTTTTTTCCCCCATCTGTTCCAAATAGTTAAACTAAAAACATCCGACCCATTAACATTTACAAATGTTAACAAATCATTTTCGCCATCACCATTTGGAGTAAAGACATTTGGGATCCTTACTTCAGTGCTAATGTTTCCAAAGTACGGAACTTCGCTTGAAATGACCTCTATTAAATCACAAGTGAAGTCAAAAGCTGTTAAGCTTAAATCATATATTCCTGATTCAGTATAGTAATAAGTTACGCTATCTGTATAAAACACATCGCCATTACCCATGTCCCATATAAGTGAATCTGCAGCTGTTCCAGAAAAGGCGAGTTCAACCAGCATACTGTCTCCGCCACAAGGAGGTGGGGGTGTGAAGTTTAATTCTGCGGAAAATTGCTCTGCTTGAATCAAGCTAACATTAAATACAGCTGTATCAGCAATATTACACGTATTCGAGTCAATAGCAATGTAGGTTACCATGTAGGTCCCACTATCTGCAAAAACGTGAGTTGGGTTTGCTTGGTTTGAAGTACTGCCATCTCCAAAATCCCATAATTGATCAGCAGATGTTCCTGATGAAGTAAAACCAATGGAAAACGGCGGCAAAGTACATAATGTAGTGTCTTCAGGAGCAGAAGCAACTGCTAACGAGCTATCAGAAAGGAAGTGAAAAGTTTCGTATATACTGGTGTCATTTCCACAGAAATCATAGGCAGTAACAACGATGTCATAAATGCCTTGAGTTGTATAATTATATGAGATACTGGTGGAATCAAAAATGAAAGTTCCATCTCCCATGTCCCAAACTAAAGAATCCGCTCCAGAACCACCAAAAGAGGCATTAATTGTGACGCTAGAAGGGTCTGAACATGGTGGGATTGTAGGTAAAGTAAAGTTAGCAATAAATGTGGGTGCCTGAATTAAATTGACACTAAAAAATACAGTGTCAGCTATATTACACGTGCTTGAGTCAATTGCAACATACATAACTTGATAAGAACCACTATCTGCATAACTATTAGAAGGGTTTGCTAGTCCTGAAGTATTTCCATCTCCAAAATCCCAATAATTATCAGGTGTTCCACTTGATGTAAAATCTAACAAAAATGGAGGGTTTGAGCATAGAGTAGTGTCAGAAGGAGCAGTAGCAATTGCAGTTGACATTACAGTAATAAAGTTCAATGTGTCGTAAATAGTGTCACTATAATTACAAGTTAAATCCCATGCTATGACCTGAATTGGATATATACCTTCTAAAGTATAGTCGTGTGCGATTGTATTTGTATCTGTATAGATAGTACCGTCCCCCATATTCCATTCTAAAGAATCAATTCCTGTTCCTGTTACTGTTGCATTTACCGTTACTGCAGCTGGATCTGAGCAAGGCGGAATTACAGGAAGGTTGAAACTTGCATTAAAGGTTGCAGCTTGATTCAATGTAACATTAAAATAAACGGTGTCAGCAATATTGCAAGTGTTTGAATCGATAGCAATAAACATTACTTGATAGGCTCCACTATCAGCATAGGTGTTCTGTGGGTTGGGCGCTGAAGAAGAATTTCCATCTCCAAAATCCCAGAAGACATAAGGTGTTCCTCCATCAGACGTAAAATCCATGTCAAATGGAGGCGTAGAACAAAGTGTTGTGTCAGAAGGTGCCGTGGCAGTTGCTGTTGACATTGTCGTAATAAAATGTAGTGTATCTTGAATGGTGTCACTTACATTACAAGTTAAATCCCACGCAATTACTTCTATAGGATAAATTCCTTCCGTTGTATAATCATGTGAAATTGTGGTTACATCAGTGTAGATAGTGCCATCTCCCATGTTCCATTCAGTCGAATCGATTCCTGTTCCAGAAATAGTCGCATTTACTGTAACTGCGAGTGGATCTGAACAAGGAGGAATAACAGGTAGGTTGAAGCTGGCATTAAAAGTAGGCGCTTGATTTAAATCAACATTAAAATACACAGTATCTCTAATATTGCAACTTGCTGGATCAATTGCAATGTAAGTAACTACATATTGTCCAGTGTCTGCATAAGTATAAGTAGGATTTGCAGCTGTTGATGACCCTCCATCTCCAAATAACCATTCATGTTGTGGGTTACCTCCGCTTGAAGTGAAATTAACTGTGTAGTCCGTAGAGCACAATGTGATATTCGCTGGGACAGTTGCTTGTGCTTCAACTCCTTGGAAATCAAATTCAAATTTAATTGCTCCTAGGTTACATATCCCTCCGCCTGGATTTCCGCTTGAATATACTCCTGGAGTAGTCGGAAAACTACCTGATCCACAAGAAGCACAAACTGATTGATAGACTACACCAGTAGGGTCGAATCTAGAAGTTCCACCATCGGTATGTTCGTAGGTAACAGGGTCACCAAGATATGATCCATAAAGTATTCCTGTTGCATTTCTTTCCATAACAAAAAAGTAAAAGTCATTTCCGTCAGTAGAACTTTGTTCAGCGTCACCAGTAAGAGGCATACCGTTTGTAGATCCTCCTGCTTGTGCTTCATAAGGATTCCCTGTTACAGAATTATTGTAACCACCACCCCATCCAGAGACATAAACATTTCCACAGTTATCCACTAAAAATGCTGTTAAAGAAATATCAATACCAGAACCACCACCAACGTTTCCAGCCCCAAAAACGGTACTGTAATCTGTTGTGGTCAAAGTGCTGTTCATTTTATGGATAAATTGACCGCTGTTAGCATTAGAATATATAGCATTGGCAACAGGGTATGTACCTACCGTTTGTCCAACCACATAAACGTCTCCAGCATCATCTGTTTCAAGAATAAATCCTTGGTCATAGTTGCCTGTTCCTAAATAGGTTTTATTTAAATGAGCTCCTGTAGCACCATTAAAACTTGCAATATAACCATCCCAAATCCCCCCAAAAGTCGGTTTAACCGAACCTGCATCAGCTCCAAAGTCTGTACTTGTTGTTCCACCTGTTACGTATACAGTCCCAGAATTAGAATAACGTATTGAATATCCGCCTTCATAGGAAGATCCACCTAAATAAGTTGCCCAATTCAAGTTCGCCATATTAGCACTCATTTTAAAAACAACTGCATCCTGAAAACCAAATCCAGCTCCCGCATTTATAACAGAACCATCAGTAACCGGAAAATCATCAGACCAAAGTGAAGTTGCAACGTATATGTTGTCGTTGGCGTCTAGTACAATTTCTCCTCTGCCTTGATCCGCATAGTTGTATACCATAGACTCATTTAAACCTTCATTGTCCGAACCACCAATTAGTGTAGATGTACCCATGCCACCAATAGTATTGAATTTAGTTATCGCAATATCACATCCATTATTGTAATTACTTCCCCATGTGTTTGCGGGAGTTCCTGCGAATCCACCATTCCATGTCTCGTCAAACGCTCCACTTGTAGTAGGATAATTCGTGGAAGAGGTAGAAGCCAACATAATTAAGTCATTGTTGCTATCAACAACCAGTGAATGTGGCATTTCATTGTCATTTCCACCTATGTAAGTTGCCCATAGTAATGCAGTTCCAGTAGGGTTAAATTTGCTAACGGCGATATCAAAATCTCCCCCAAGGAATGAAGTTGAGTAAGATCCTCCAGTAGTAGGATAGCCACTAGAAAATGCAATTCCTGCACCATAAAGATTTCCAAGAGAATCATATGTTGCCGTGAACCCCCAGTTGTCAGCAGTGGAACCAGATAATGTTGAGAAAATCCAAGTAGGGTCAATTGTTAACTCCTTTGAATGATCATAATCATTTGGAAATTCAAAAGATAATATATTTCCAGTTAGTTTAAAATTACATGGAACGTTGACTCTTTTACCATCGATTGTTTGATAAGAAGTAGGATTCATTTCTTTTACCTCTCCATTAGAAAGTTTAACGAGTAAAAACCCATTTTCTAAGATTGAAACCGATTTTACACCTTCATAATTGATTGAAATGTCATTTGTGTTTGCTCCTGCCGAAACAATGAAATCGTATTTTAAATTTTTGAAAGAAGAATAAATTTCTAAATCAATACCATCATATATTTCATCGTAATTAATAAGACGATAAGAAAAACATTGGGTAGCCCAGTTTTTTGATTCGTTCCCAAAAATATAGTTTGTGAAACCTTCAAGCCTATCTTCAGAAGTAATAACAGCATTTGGATTAGAGTTTTCGAAAATCATAGAATATGCATGCATTCTTAGATGGTCACCAGTTAACTCATAATCATCACGATTTGTGGTTTTCGGAATAGTGTTGGCTTTTAAATTTTCATCATTTTTACCATGTCTTTTAAAATATAGCTCATCCAGCTGATTTGGATCATACATGTTAAATGTAAACCTATCCTTTTCTAAAAATAAATCTCCTAAATGAAGTTTATTATGGTACAGGACTTTGGAATCAAGTTGCCCCTTATTTTCTGTAAACTTAAATGTAACATCTGAGTGTGCTAAGGCAGATAAAGTTCCACATAAAATGGCAAGTATAAATAATGTAATTTGTTTCATAATTCTTTCTTGTGAAACACAAGACGTCTAAATTAATAAATAGGTTGCAAAGATATGAAAATGAGTAAAGTGAATTAACTAAATTCCATTAAATAAGACTTTAAAAACTCGTCAATTTCACCATTTAAGACAGCTTCAGTATTGCTTGTTTGATGATTAGTTCGATGGTCTTTAACTCTCCTGTCATCTAAAACGTAACTTCGAATTTGAGCTCCCCATTCAATTTTCTTTTTATCAGCTTCAATTTCCGCTCGAGATTCTTGTTTTTTGCGAACTTCTATTTCATACAATTGGGACTTAAGCAATTGCATTGCCTTTTCTTTGTTTCCTAATTGAGATCTGGTTTCTGTATTTTCAATTACAATATCAGATGGTTTGTGGCGCAAACGAACACCGGTTTCTACTTTGTTTACATTTTGTCCACCAGCACCACCAGAACGGAAAGTTTCCCATTTTATATCTGCAGGGTTTATTTTGATCTCTATTGAATCGTCTACTAATGGATATACATAAGCCGAAGCGAATGAGGTATGTCTTTTTGCGTTAGAATCAAATGGTGAAATTCGAACTAAACGATGAACACCATTTTCTCCCTTTAAATATCCGAAAGCAAAATCTCCTTCAACCTCAAGTGTTACCGTTTTAACCCCTGCTACCTCTCCAGCTTGATAGTTGATTTCTTTAACTTTCATTTTGTTTTTTTCAGCCCACATTATGTACATACGCATCAACATGCTAGCCCAGTCACAACTTTCTGTTCCTCCTGCACCTGCAGTAATTTGTATAACAGCGTTAAGAGAATCTTCCTCAGCACTCAACATGTTTTTGAATTCTAATTCTTCAACATCGGCAACTAACTTTTCGTTTGCTGCATCAACCTCTTCTTCTGTTGCTTCACCTTCTTTGTTGAATTCGAACAAGACTTCTAAATCTTCAAAATCTGTACGGACTTGCTCGTAGGTTTTTACCCAATATTTTTTGTGCTTGAGTTTTTTTAATAAAACTTCTGCCGCTTTTGGGTCATTCCAGAATTCAGGATCTTGTGTCCGAAGCTCTTCCTCTTCAATTTCGGTTTTTTTGACGTCTATGTCAAAGATATCCCTTCAAAGCTAATAGCCGCTTATCCAGGGAGTTTAGGTGATCTTTATTAATCATGTTAAATCTATTTACGACGAATGTAATAAAATTCTCCGTGGAGGGTTCAATTTTAATACCTTTAATCATTCATTTGAAAACAGTCATTTACATATCATTAATAATGTGGTTAATAACCACTGCCTGCGATAGAAATAATGAACAATCAATTAAGGTGGATAATAATGGCTTTTCCATTGAAAAGGAAAATGATTCACTTTCATTCGTAGTGCTAAAAACAGATTCGCTTATTGATAAATGGGAATTACCGTATCCAGTTTATCAATTCCAAATTGGAGACATTGATGAAGATGGGAGTGAAGATGTTATTGTAGGAGTTGTAAAAGCAACTCGGTTTGATTCCACTTTGTCAAATCGTATTTTTATATTTAAAAATTATAAAGGTTATGTTCGTCCAATGTGGTTGGGTTCAAAGCTATCAAAGCCTTTAGTTGACTTCCGCTTTTGTATAACTGAAAATGGTTCACGAATTAAAAGTATAGAAAAAGAAAAGGAAGGAAAATATTTGGTAGCGGAATATAAATGGTGGAAATTCGGTCTTGAATTTGTCCAATACATTGGGCGTGAGTTAAGTATTGAAGAAGCAAAAAATAAATTAAAAGAATGAAAAAGTTATTTGTCCTGATTGTAATATTTATCGTTTCCTGTGGAGAGGATACTGTAAAAGAAATTTCAAACGAAGTTGAAAATCCAACAACTGATAAGACAAAAGATAGTGCTTCGGTTGCATTTAATTATACTCCTGGAGAAAGCATAGATGTGGAAGCTTTAAGTGGAAACATTGATTTAAATATGGATGTTTCTATTCTGTCTCTAGCAGATATCAGAATATTAAGAAATGCTTTTGCTGCAAAACAAGGTTACTGCTTTATGAAAGCAGATTTAAGAGCAATTTTCAATACGACTTCATGGTATGACCAAAGAATGAACGATCGTTATTGGGCGGAGGACGAGGAAGGAACTATTGAGCCAATTTCATATTCAGATGAGGAAACAGCGTTTATAGATAAATTAAAAAGTAGAGAAAAAGAATTGACGGCAAAAAATTACGGAGATGTCAATGGTCGTGAAATGGCAAATTTGGACAACATTGTTAATCTGTTTCAATTGGAGGAACCAAATCAGGAGTTAATGAATATGTTGGGTCAAAATGGATTTGCAATTGTTCCGAATGATAACATTCAATTATTTCATGTTTATGAAGAAAATGACTACCAACAATTTCCAAATTTTGTAACAACAGATATGTATATGCAGTTGTTCCACATGTACTTTGGATATGTTTTAAGAAATATTGAAGAAGAAAAATTTATTCCCTTATTGGAGGATATTTGCTTAGAGTTGAAAGCGAAAAATGAGGAAATTGCTATTGCGTCTAAAGATGAAAGAATAAAAGATGCAGGGTTTTATAATGCAGCATATTATGCAATTGCTTACACATCATTGACAGGGAAACAGTTGGAGGTTAAAGCAGGGTATTCGGAAATGTATGAAGAAGAATTAGCGCACATTGAAGCAGCTAATGATGATTTCTCAAAGTTTTTGGATTACACCAATGTAGAATTCCCTTTTAGTCTTTACAAACCAAGGGGACATTATACAAGAACAGAATCGTTAAAACGTTATTTCAAAGCAATGATGTGGTTACAAACTGCACCATTTTGTTTAGACAATGATAAACATTTACAAAGAGCTGCATTGAGCGCTAGCTTTATGGTTGAGGAAGATTTGAATAAGAAATATAGAGCATTAATGGAGCCTATTACATTTATAATTGGTGAACCAGACAATGTTTCATTTTTGGATTTGGCGAATATCATTTATGAAGGAGATTTTAATATTAATTCGGTTTTAACCAATCAGGATGATTTAGAAAATCTTAGAACCAGAGTTAAGAAAGTAGCTGATGCTCAAAACAAAATCAAACCTAAACAATCAATGTCATGCGTTGATAAAATCAATTTTGTTCCACAACGATATTTAGCTGACAATGAGGTGATGCAGGAATTGGTAGACGATAAAAGTGAAGATACCAAAAGAGGTTATCCTAAAGGGTTAGATGTAATGGCCGCATTCGGAAGTGGTTCAGCAGAAAATGTGTTATTAAACGAACTGAAAGAAGGAGAGAATTGGCCCGATTACACAAAGCGATTAAATATCTTAAAAGATAAAATGAAAGGTGTCAATCCAGATGAAACATTATATAACAAATGGATTTCCTCTTTATTGGAGTTGCAAAAATCGAATACTGACTATCCTTATTTTATGCAAACCAAACAGTGGCAAAAGAAAGATTTAAATGCTTCTCTTGCTTCATGGGCAGAATTAAAACATGATGCAATATTGTATGCTGAACAACCGATGGGAGCAGAATGTGGGGGAGGAGGGCCTCCAGACCCTTATACGGTTGGTTATGTTGAGCCAAATGTGAATTATTGGAGAACTGTTATTGAGTTAGTGGATTTAACGCAACAGGTTCTAGAAAATAATGACTTAATGACAACCGAAATAGAAAGGACTACTGTAAAAATGAGAGAGAATGCAGAGTTTCTCTTGACTGCTAGTAAGAAAGAATTAAAAGGAGAAAAGCTTACTACCAACGAATACGATCAAATTGAGTATATAGGAAGCACATTTGAGTGGTTAACATTGGACTTGGTTAAACAGAAAGATGAATGGTTAGATGGTTGGGATAATGTAAAAGGACCGGATAAATCTGTGGCAGTTGTTGCTGATATTTATACCGCAAATATGAGCAATAATCCTGATAAAGGTGTATTGCATGTAGCAACTGGAAACGTGAATGATATATTTGTAATAGTAGAAATTGAAGGCTATTTGTATTTGACAAAAGGAGCCGTTTTCTCTTATAATGAATTTCATTTACCAATGGGGAATAGATTGACCGATGAGGAATGGCAAGAAATGCTGGAGAAAAACCAAGCGCCTGAAATGCCATCTTGGATTAAGGAAATTGTTGTGCCTATTGAATCTCCGAAATCAAACGAAAAGATATTCTATAGCTCTGGATGTTAAAAAAGTTCCTTGTTCTCTGTTCATTGTTCTGTGTTGCTTGTTCGAGTTCAAATCTTGAAAAACTAGAAACGCAGAACGAGAAACAAGGAGCGCTAAAACTTCTTTTCGTAGGTGATTTATTACTTGATAGAGGAGTTCACGAACGAATTGAACGTACAGGAATAGAAAGCCTTTTTACGCAGTCAATAGATTCTGTTTTTTCAGAGAACGATATTGTAGTTGCTAATTTGGAATGTCCTGCAACAATAATCGAGGAGCCTATTAATAAGAAATATATTTTTAGAGCTGAACCGATTTGGCTGAGCACACTTAAGAAGCATGGCGTTACGCATTTAAATTTGGCAAACAACCATTCGATGGATCAAGGTAGAAATGGTTTGGTGGATACAGATAAAAATATTCAAGAGAATGAGATGATTCCTTTGGGCTATGGTAAGAATGTAAAAGAAGCTTGCCAGCCTTTTTTAATTGCGAAAGAACCTAGAAGCATTTACCTATTATCATCTCTTCAAGTACCATCGGAAAACTGGTTGTATTTTGAAGATAAATCCTGTGTATGTGAAAAGCCCTTGTCAGATATAGAAACTCAAATTCGGGAGTTAAAGAAAAAAGACAAAAACTGCATAGTAATCGTTCAGTTACATTGGGGGATTGAACATGTTGTTATTCCCAATATGAGCCAAAAGCAAGCAGCCTTTGGATTAGTGAATGCTGGAGCTGATTGTATCATTGGGCACCATCCCCATGTTGTTCAAACAGTAGAGAAGATAAATAATGTTCCTGTTTTTTACAGTATTGGCAATTTTATTTTCGATCAAAAAAAACCGATTAATTCAAGAGGGTTAATGATTCAGTTGGAAATTACGGATTCTACATTAAAAGCAGATACTATTCCTTTTGTGATTGATAAATGTGTGCCAAATTTAATTTATGAATGATGAATGAACCTTTTCGAAAACTTCGTGTAACCACCAGCATGAAACATATATTATTGACCACCTTAATTGCAATAAGTCTTCAAAGTTTTGGAAGCGGAAGAATTGCAATGGAATACAATATTAAATCCGACAAAATATCAGACACAGTCAGCGATGGCTTTACTATTATCGTAGGTAAGGTTTATGATGGATTTCCAAACAATGAATCTGGATTTGGAATCAATGAAAGTGTTGTTTCCACAGTAGATCATAAATATCGTGCAACTACAGGCAAAACGGGGAAGTACACACTCAGAATACCATCCGATAAAGTGTCTCTCTATTTTTTTAAACCTATGTATAGTGAGATTGTGACATCCCAATACGAATTTAAAAGTCAGCACGTTGTGGAGATTGACTTTTATGGCCGTTATGAAAAGCAGAACACTGCTGTTAAAAAACCAGTCATTTATCTATATCCAGAAATGGAACAAGATATTTCAGTAGAATTGTTGCCAAAAGGAGAAATAACTTTTACATATCCTGAATATAAAAGTGGGTGGAATATTGTTGCAACTCCTGAAGGAGTAATTAAAGATGAGTCTGGGAAAGAATATCCTTATTTATTTTGGGAAGCTGAGCAGAAGGAATTGACTTATCTTGAAACTGAAAATGGTTTACCAGGGTTTATTGTCCAGAAACAGGAGGTGATTTCGTTTTTAGAAAAACAACTTACGGATATTGGACTAAACGATAGGGAGTCAGCAGATTTTATTACCTTTTGGGGCCCAATATTGCAAAAGAATGAATATGTAATGGTTCAGTTTTTAATTGATGAAGAATACGATTCTAAGATAGGGTCAATTGAAACAAACCCAAAAATGCAAACGGTGAAACGAGTATATATTCTTTGCACAGAAATTCATTCAATTGAAGCGGCTCCAAATGTATTACCGCAAAATTTTGTACCTTTTGAAAGAATAGGCTCTACTCTAGTTGAATGGGGTGGTTCTGAAATAAATATTAGTAGACCAACTAATTAGAAAATTATGAAAGCTATTATTCTAGTGTGTATAATGATTTCTGTTTCTGCATTTGCGGATGAATATAAATCGTTAATGAAATATCATTTTAAATCGGATACAATTAATTCAGAAGTCCCAAAAGGAAAATGTTTGATTGTTGGAAAGGTGAAATCTGGAGGTAGTCCTCTTGCTGATGGTATTGTTTCTACTATAAAACACAAATATTCGGGAACCACGGATGCTGATGGTAATTTTAGTTTTGTGATTCCTTCTCAGGAGGTTGAGTTGTATTTTTTCAAGCCTCATTACGGGGAGATTGTAACACATAAATATAATTTCAAAGGTGGTCACAAAGTTGAGTTGGATTTTTTCGCTTATGAAGACTTAAAAATGATAGAAGTAGACAAGCCTGTAATTTATGCTTATTCAGAAATGGAAATAGACGTGTCGTTTAATTTGAATCCCAAAGGAGAATTGAACTTTACTTACCCAGAATACAGTGGAGAATGGAATTTTACCGTGACAAATAATGGTCTTAAATTCGAAGGGGAAAAGGCAAAAACATATCCCTATCTTTTTTGGGAAGGAACTCAAAAAGGATTGTATTTTCAAGATGAAAAAGGAGAGATTTATGGCGAAGTTGTGAAAAAGAAGGGCGTTGTTTCGTTTCTAGAAAACAAGCTTTCTAATCTTGGCTTAAACGAAAAAGAGTCTACGGATTTTATTACTTTTTGGGGGCCTAGAATGGTTCAGTATGAAAGTGTATTAGTGCAATTTATTGTTGACGAGAATTATGAAAATGTTGTTGGAGATATGACAATAACTCCTAAACCAGATGCTGTCAAAAGAGTATATATGCTTTTCTCTAGCATTGAACATCCAGAGAATTATAGAATTAAATCTCCACCATCTATAATTGACTTTGAAAGGTCTGGATTTACTGTAATAGAATGGGGTGGTTCTGAAATAAACTTAACGCCTGAAATAACTAAAAATAGATGAAAAAATTAACGCTATTATTAATGGGTTTAGTTTTGTCCCTGCATGTATTTGGTGGTGAATTTGTGCCAATGTACCAAATAATAAAAGACACAGTAAACAAGGGTGTTCCAGTTGGAAAATGTTTAATTTATGGGACAATTACCTATGAAGGTACACCAATTAATTCAGGGAAAGTATCAACAGTAGATCATAAAAGTTATGGTGTTTCTGACAGTGTTGGTGGGTTTAGTTTTTTAATGGATGCAAGTGAAACTAAGTTATATTCTTTTCAAATTGGCTACAGAGAAGTCGTTACAGATTTACATACGTTTAAAAGTGGTCATTCAGTTCGGATAGAGTTTTATTTAAGAGAAAAGCACATAATGTTTATGGAAGAAAAGCCCGTTATATACATGTATTCTCCGAATCAATTAACAGCAAACGTTACGCTTGATTTAAAAGGAGAGCTTACTTTTACTTATCCCGAATATAAAGAAGGGTGGAATGTGGTTGTTAATCAATCTGGCAGTATTAGAGATGTTGAATCAGGAAAAAACTATCCATACTTGTTTTGGGAAGGGCAAATAAAAAACTTGTCTTTTACTTCATCCTTCAACGCATTTGATGGTTATCAAATCAATACGGATTCGACTATTTCTTTTTTAGAATCAAAGCTTTCAGGATATGGGTTAAACGTAAAAGAACAAACAGATTTTATCACGTATTGGGCTCCTCGGATAAATCAAAAAGAGTATGCGACTGTTCAGTTTTTAGTGGATGAAGATTATGGTTCAGAAATCGGGTTGCTAAGTATGAAGCCAAAACCAGATTGTATGCGTAGGGTGTACTTGTTATTTGCTAGTTCGGATGAAGCTATTGAAAGGTTTACATCTTTACCTAAAAAAGTTTTACCATTTTATCGAAATGGATTTACGGTTATTGAATGGGGAGGTTCTGAAATCCAGTTAAACCTTGAAACAAGCAAATTATGAAAAATCAATCCACCTATTCGTTAATAATATTCATTTTCACTTCACTAATTGCATTCGGAGAAGGCGTTCCAGAGTTAAATTATAAAATAGTCTCTGACACAGTAATTTCTTCTGTCCCAGAGGGAAAATGTTTGATACATGGGGTAATTACAATAGAAAAAGAATCTTTAGAGGAATGTAAGGTTGCTACCGAAGATCATAAGTTTAGCGGAATCTCAAATAGTAAAGGAGAGTATCAATTTTTAATTGATGTTCAAAATATAAGGTTGTATGCATTTCAAGTGGGGCTTAATGAGGTTGTAACGGAGAAATATGACTTTAAATCAAGACATAGCGTGCATATTGATTTTTTCATGGAAATGAGCCCAGAGGCAATGCCTATTAATTTGAAACCGGTTATATATGCATATAGTGATAAAGAAATAGAAGCTAAAATAGAAATGGATTTGGTTGGAGATCTTACTTTTTCATATCCTGAATATGGAAAAGCTTGGGATGTTATTGTGATAAAAGAGGGTTTATCTCTTCAAGAGGACAAGAATAAAGTTTACCCATATTTATTCTGGGAGGGAGAAACTCCAGGATTAGATTTTCAATCTTCAAATACAAGTTTTAATGGTGTTCAAATAAACACGGATAGTACTATTCAATTTTTAGAAACTAAGTGTGAATTGTTTGGTTTTAATCCAGTTGAAACTACCGACTTTATAACATTTTGGGCTCCAAGAATTATGCAATACAATTTTGCTAAAATTGAGTTTTTAGTGGATGATGAGTATGATGTTGTTGGTAAATTGAAAGTGACACCTAAGCCAGATAACATGCGAAGAATTTACATTCTATTTCAAGGAATGGATGAGTGTCATTTAGAAATACAAAGAAGTCCAACAGAGGTTGAACCCATGTCTAGAAAAGGTTTTACGATTGTAGAATGGGGCGGAACAGAATTGGCTCCAACTAAGAAATTGAACCCTTAGATTATTTTAAAAAAGGATTGTTTACTTTTTCAAATCCAATAGTAGTAGCTGGACCGTGACCACAATAAATTTTGTAATCATCACCAAGCGTAAACAACTTGGTTCGAATACTTTCTAAAAGTTGTTCATGGTTCCCGCCTGGTAAATCAGTTCTTCCAATACTTCCATAAAATAAGCAATCACCATTAATGGCAAATTTTTCTTCATGTGCTACAAAGGCTACATGTCCTGGCGCATGTCCTGGGACGAAAATGACATCTAAGTAAGAGTTTCCAAATTCAATTTTATCGCCTTCATCAAAATAAGATGTGGGCATGGGAGGTTTTTGGGTATTCGGAATTTGATATAATTCAACTGTTCTGTCAAACAGCTCAAGTGTCTGCAAATCTTCTTTGTGAATTTGTAGTCCTAAATTATATGTTTCAGCAACAAATGCATTTCCAAAAACATGGTCCAAATGACTATGGGTAGAAACCAACTTAACCAAGTTGAGTCCTTTGCTTTTAACATGGTTTTCGAAAGCTGTTCTTTCTTCTGATGTATACATGCCTGGGTCAATTACAATACAGTCATTTGTTTCATCATAAACTAAAAAGGTATTTTCTTGAAAAGGGTTGTATGTAAGTTGCTCAACAGTAATCATAGGTATAGCTATTATTCGAGTTGCAAAGTTACTAACTTTCATACGATTTTAACTATCTTTACGTTTGTCTATATTGTTAAGTGAAAACAGTTCTATTTAAAATAGCTATAATCATAGGTCTTGTCTGCCTTGGGACAGTGTCTAGTTATGCCCAGTTTTATACTGGATCCAACAATACTTTTGGTAAAAATAGAGTGCAGTATAATCCAATGTTTTGGCAGGAATATAATTTTCAACGGTTTCATGTATATTTTACGGGAGCAGGGAAAGAACATGCTATTTATACTGCAAAAGCAGCAGACAGGTATTTAGATGAAATAGAAGCTTTTTTGGATTATGATATCTCGGATAAACTGCAGTTTGTCGTTTTTAATTCTCAATCAGCATTTCGTCAAAGTAACATTGGACTTCGAAATGATGAAAGCACCAATATTGGGGGGGTGACAAGAGTTGATGGGAATAAGATATTTATTTATTATGAAGGAGACCATGATAAATTGGATCGGCAAATCCGTTCAGGAATTGCAAGTATTGTAGTTTATAAATTGATGTATGGAAATAACTGGAAAGATGCATTAAAAAGCTCAACAATTCTTACGTTCCCAGATTGGTTCATTAATGGGTTTACCGACTACATGGCTGGTGATTGGACTACGGAAATAGATAACAAAGTTAAGGATGGAGTATTAACAGGTTCTTATGATAAATTTAATCGTTTGGAGGGCGAAGATGCACGTTTGGCAGGATATGCCTTGTGGAATTATATAGATGAAGTTTACGGTAAAAAGATGATCCCAAATATACTATACATGACTAGGGTTAGCAGAAATGTTGAAAGTGGATACATGTATGTTTTAGGAACAACGCTCAAAACATTATCGAAAGATTTTGTAGCCTATTATAAAGAGCGATATACGAAGGATGATGTCTTCAGAATAGAACCAACGGAAGAAGAGTTGGTTGTAAAAACGAAAAAAACAAGACGATATCAAAAATATAAATTGAGTCCTGATGAAAAGTATGCAGCTTATGTAACCAACGAATTGGGGCAATACAAAGTGTGGTTGTATGATATTGAAACGCAAAAATCCAAAAGAATAGCTAAAGGAGAACACAAGCTTGATCGATTGCCAGATTATTCACATCCTGTTTTAGCATGGCACCCAACGAGTAAGGTGCTTTCATTTATCGAAGAGAAAAAAGGTGAGTTGATTTTAAATATTTACGATGTAGAAGACAAAAAGGCAGATAAAAGACCACTTAGAAAGATGGAGAAAGTTTTAAGTATGTCGTATGATAAATCTGGAAAAAAGCTAATCTTATCTGCAGTTCAAAAAGGACAAACGGATTTGTTTTTATATAATGTAATTGGAAATAATCAGAAGCAACTAACCAATGATATTTTTGATGATTTATCACCAAGGTTTGTAGACAATGATACAAGGGTAATATTTGCCTCTAACAGAGAGGATGACACTATTCGAAAGAAAGTACCAACGATTCAGTATAAAAAAGATAAAGACATATACATATTAGACATCGATAATATAAAGAGACCACTAACCAGGATTACAAACACACCCTATATAGATGAGTCATCACCAAATCAATATGCTGAAGATAGATATTCATATTTGTCGAATGCAAATGGGATAAGAAATAGGTATGTTGCGTATTATGATAGCGCTATAAGTTTTATTGATACAACTGTCCACTATAAATATTTTTCAGTGACTGGAAGGTTGTCTAATTATTCTCGTGATGTTTTAGAATACGAGCCAATGGAAAAATCAGGAATGTACTCAATGTTAATGTTTAAGGACGGAAAATATCATTTCTATAAAGGAGAACAAAAGAATGATATGATGATTGAGGATGATTTGGTTAATACCCAATATATGAATTATTGGCTAAAGTCAAAACAAAAGAATAGCGTACCTGTTCTTTCTACGAGTGAGGAAATGGACGAAAAAGACTCTAACTATGTAAATATTAATGATTATCAATTTTACGATGATGAATCGCCAGTTGTAGAAAAAATAGTGATTGATTTTAAGCAAAATATCGAAAAGGATAGTATTCCAAAAGTGACGTTTAAATTACCTCGTCAGGAGATATATAATGTGAACTTCACAACGGATTATGTTGTTTCACAGGTTGATAACAGTTTCTTGAATCAATCTTATCAACGATATACCGGAGGAGGCTATCAATCTTCTGGATTTAATGCTTTGATTAAGATGGGGATGATAGACTTGTTTGAAGATTACCGTGTTATAGGAGGGTTTAGGTTTCCAGTGAATTTTAATAATACGGAATACATGTTGTCTTTCGAGAATTTAAAATCTAGAATGGATAAAAAATATTTAGTGTCGCGACAATCTTTTACCAGAAATTCTCCGGAAGGGAATGAGCAAAAAATTCAAACTTATGATGCTAAATACAATTTGAAATTTCCATTCAGTGATGTGGCTAGCTTACGATTGACGAACAGTATTCGTTATGATAGGATTGTTACATTAAGTACCGAGCCTTCTACTTTGGCTATGGAAAATGAGAACCATTATCTGGCAGGAGTAAAATTGGATTATGTATTTGATAATACGCGCGTAATTGGTTTAAATATCCTCAATGGGACTCGATTTAAAGTTTGGGGAGAGTTCTATAGAGAAGTGGATAAAGCGGAAACTGATTTCTTTGTGTTTGGTCTTGATTTTAGACATTATCAAAAAATACATAGAAATATTGTTTTCGCAACTAGAGTTGCAGCTAGTACATCTTTAGGACACCAAAGGTTGTTAAATTATTTAGGAGGAGTTGACAATTGGTTAAGTCCTAACTTTGATTATTCAATTTTACCAGATCCAAATCAAAATTACCAATTCCAAACGATAGCTACTCCTGTTAGAGGGTTTTATCAAAATGTAAGAAATGGAAATAGTTTTGCATTGATAAACAATGAATTACGTATTCCTGTATTTAAGTATTTTGCTAACAAACCTATAAAATCTTCGTTTTTAGAAAACTTTATGGTAGTAGGGTTTGGAGATGTTGGTTCTGCTTGGACAGGTACAAACCCATATACCTCGGATAATGCATTTAATATAACATTGATTCAAGGGCATAATTATGAAATTATTCTGCAAAACCAAAAAGAACCAATAGTATATGGCTATGGATTTGGGTTGCGTTCTAAATTGTTTGGGTATTATATTCGGTTTGATTGGGCTTGGGGTGTTGATGATGGAGTAGTATTAAAGGGAGTGAAGTATTTATCTTTATCATTGGATTTTTAAAATGAGTGTTTCAACATTATTAATCTTGGCGAGTATCGGTGTATGTGCTGGTATCATGAGTGGGTTTATTGGAATTGGTGGAGGGGTTGTAATCGTACCTGCTTTAGTTTTCTTTTTGGGCTTTACCCAACATGAAGCACAGGGATTAAGTATTACAACTATGTTGCCGCCAATAGGTATAATGGCATTTTACAGTTATTGGCAGCATGGAGCCATTACGAAAACATCAATTGGGTATGGGGCCATTATCGCTGTTGCATTTGTTGTTGGAGGTTTTATTGGGTCAAAGGTTGCTTTAAAAATGTCTCCGAATCTGATAAAATTAATATTTGGATGTTTTATGCTTTTTGTCGCTTTTAAAATGATTGTTAGCGGGATGGCTTATTTTAGTGAGAACGATGATTGAAAAGATTAAAAAAATAGCAGCGGAGAACAAAGAACGAATTGTTGACATCCGAAGAGAAATTCATTCGAATCCAGAACTTTCTTTTGAAGAATATGAAACATCTGCATTGGTTTGTGATTTTTTAGATAGGGCTGGAATTAAATACCAAAATGGCATTGTAAAAACAGGTGTTGTTGCCTTGATAGAGGGGGATAATCCCTCCTCCAAAGTAATTGCACTAAGAGCCGATTTAGACGCTTTACCTATTCAGGAAACGACAGATTTTTTTTTCAAGTCAAAGAATGAAGGGAAAATGCATGCTTGTGGACATGATGTTCATACTGCTTCATTGTTGGGGACAGCACTTATTCTACATGAATTAAGAAATGAGTTTGATGGAACTATAAAGCTAATTTTTCAACCAGGAGAAGAAAGAATTCCGGGAGGTGCGAAATTAATGATTGCAGAAGGTGTTTTGGAAAACCCTGCTCCTGTTAATATTATTGGACAACATGTTTATCCAGAATTAGAAGCTGGAAAAGTTGGTTTTAAATCGGGAATGTACATGGCGTCTGCAGATGAATTGCATGTAAAAGTAATAGGTAAAGGAGGGCACGCGGCATTACCCCATAAAACGATTGATCCAATTTTAATTACGTCTCATATTATTGTCGCTTTGCAACAATTGATTAGCAGAAGGGTTAGCCCTTATAGTCCAAGTGTATTGTCGTTTGGTTCTATACAAGGAGATGGGGCCACGAATATTATTCCCGACGAAGTCAATTTACAAGGAACATTTAGAGCGTTTGATGAAGAGTGGAGAGCTGAAGCACATGGTTTGATGGTGAGGATGGCTGAATCGATTGCTGAAGGAATGGGAGGGAAATGCAAATTCGAAGTTCGGAAAGGATACCCATTTTTGGTGAATGATAACGAATTAACAAGCCTGTCTAAAAATGCAGCAATTGCCTTTTTGGGGGAGGAAAATGTTGTTGATCTAGATTTAAGAATGACTGCAGAAGATTTTGCTTATTACTCTCAAGTAGTTCCATCTTGTTTTTACCGACTAGGGACTTCTGATTTTTCGAAAGCTCCCACTGGAGGTTTGCATACCCCAACATTTACGGTTGATGAAAAAGCATTGGAGACTGGCATGGGGTTAATGGCCTATTTGGCTTTAGTTGATTTGAAGGAAAATTAAATTACCAAATCCACAATCCCCAAAACCAAGAGTAAGGATGTATTGCCTCTGTTAATATATTGGAGGAGTCCATCGTTGTCAGACCATCGTTGTGCCATTCAATTATCCCGCCGTATAAGTTGTGTACATTGGTATAGCCATTTTGAATCAATTGCTCACCTTGAATTTCACTTCGTTTACCTAGAGAACAATACAAAATAATTTTTGAGGTTTTATCAACGGCAGGCATTTTAGCGTTTTCCTCTCCAGTCCAAATTGCATTTGGAATATGACTTATTGCGTATTCCTCAAAAGTGCGAGTGTCGAGAATTAAATCATTATTTACATCTATTTCACTGTTATAGATATATGGAACTGATTCTTCAAGCATTGAGTTTACCAACAAGTGATAAACACCCTTGTTCAAAGAAGGGAGGTATAATATAGAAATTAGCCCAATAGAAATGATAATTGTAACGCCTACTATTGTTCTTTTTAATTTCATACCTAAATACAAATATGAAACATTTTTAAATAATTATATCATAAGTTAAATGATTCCCGTTATCTTTAAAGTAGAATTTGTAACAATGGGAAAAACAACATCAAAAAAGAAAAAGAGTTTAATTAAAAGATTGTTAAAATGGACGGGAATAACTTTCTTGGTCTTAATTATTTTAATAATATTATTACCGATTTTATTTAAAGATCAAATCATTCAAATTATTAAAGATGAGGCAAACGCTAATTTAAATGCTGAGTTGGATTTTGGGGAAGTTAATTTAAGTTTACTATCTACTTTTCCTAAATTTTCATTAGAGATAAATGATTTAACCTTAACAGGTGTTGATGAGTTTAAAGGTGTTGCTTTAGTAGATATTAAACAAACCAATCTAAAATTGAATTTATGGAGTGTAATTGGAGGGGACCAATATGAGATATCTTCAATTGGATTAGTAGAACCAAAAATTCATGTACTTGTTTTACCAAATGGAAAAGCAAACTACGACATAGCTATTTCAGATTCAACAGCAGTTGAGGAAGATGCTGAGGAATCAGCTCCCCTGAAATTGGAATTAGAAGAATACTCTATAGAAAGTGGGTCAATAATATATGATGATCAGTCTTATCCTATGTTTATGGGGTTAGAAGGGGTAAATCACACAGGAAATGCAGTTGTAGAAGGGACTACTTACACCGTAGAAACATTAACAGATGTTGAGGGAGCCACATTCGGATACGACAATGTTGATTATTTATCTCAGGCAATTACCGATATTAAATGTAATATGGAAATTGACATGCCTGAAAATGAGATGAAGTTTACTTTTAAGGAAAACGAAGCTGTTCTAAATAAATTGGGATTGTCCTTTGATGGATGGTTTTTAATGACTGATGAGATTATGGATATGGATTTAAAGTTTGAATCTACTAAACAAACTTTTAGTTCGTTATTAAGTATGGTACCAGGAGTCTATTCTCCTGATTTTGGAGATATGAAAACAGACGGAAACCTTATTTTTGAAGGGGAGTTGTTTGGAGAGTATAGTGAGGAATCGATGCCTGGGTTTGATTTAGAAATGAAGGTTTCTAAAGCTTGGTTTCAATATCCAGGGCTTCCTGGAAAAGTTGATGAGATAGAGGTCGATATGCAAGTGCAAAGAGAGGCTGGGAATGATCTAAATAATACTAAAGTTGATATTGATAAATTTCATTTGGCTTTTGCTGGAAATGAAATAGATGCTTCTATAAAGTTGAGAAATATAATGGAAGATCCTAATATCGATAGTAGAATAAATACATTTTTGGATTTATCGAAAATAGCTGAAATTATTCCAACAGAAGAAGGAGAAAAGTATGGCGGTATTATTACTTCTGATATTGAATTAAAAGGAAACGTATCTGCATTAGAAAATGAAGACTATGAAAATTTTGTTGCAAAAGGAGAATTGAAAATTGCCCAAATGAATTATCAAAGTGTGGAATCCTCTTACGCCACTGCAATTGATTCGATGTTATTTTTGTTTGCACCTCAATATCTAACACTTTCCTATTTTGATGCTAAAATGGGTGAAAGCGATTTACATGCCGATGGAAGTATGGATAATTATATGGAGTATTTTTTAAAGGATGAAGTATTAACAGGTTCTTTTAATGTGTCATCTAATTATTTTAACGTAGATGAATTAATGTATGTGGATCCAACCACATCAGAAGGTGTAGTTGAAGAAGAAGCTACCCCTGTGAGTTCTGATTCATTAGTTGCGGAAACTATTGATATTCCAGAAAACATCAACTTTAATTTGAAAACGAGTATTAGTAAAATGCTTTATGATAGTTTGGAAATTTCAAATTTCACAGGGGATATTCTAGTTGATAAAGGAGTGGCAACTTTGCGAGGAATGAAGATGGGGGTTTTTGAAGGGAGTATTGGTTTAGAAGGGTCATATGAGGCTGTGTCAAAAGATAGAGCTCACATAGAAATGAATATGGATATTACGGATTTAGATATTCCTAAATCTGCACTGTATTTTAATTCGATGGATAAATTGGTGCCGATTGCTAAATATTGCCAAGGAAAATTTTCTACAAAACTTTCTATGAATACAGATATTGATGCTAATATGGAACCAATTTATGAATCCCTTACGGGAGATGGAAAAGTGCGCACAAACAAAGTGATTGTGACTGATTTCCCAGTTTTACTAAAATTAGCAGAAGCTGTTAAAATGGACAAGCTGAAAAGCCAAACTTTAGAAAATATGAATATCACGTACGAATTCAAGGATGGTAAAATATGGGTGGAACCATTTGATGTGAAAATGGGGAAAATAAAGACTACCACAGAAGGTACCACCTCGTTTACTCAGGAATTGGATTATAAAATGAAAATGGAAATTCCAAAAAGCATGTTTGGAGGAGATGCTGCAGGGTTATTGTCTGGTTTGAAAGACCTTGGAGTCGACATTGGGGATAACATTCCAGTAAATATTGGAATAGGAGGTACTGCATTAAATCCAAAAGTTACCACGGATTTAAAAGGTCAAGCTCAAAATGTTGTAGACGATGTAATTGATGAGGTGAAAGACCAAGTATATGACCAAGCCAAAAAACTGTTGGAAGATGCACAAAAGCAAGCGGACAAATTAATTGCAGAGGCAAAAATCAAGGCAGACCAAGTTAGAGCTGCTGGAAAGGTGTCGGCAGAAAAGATTAGAAAGGAAAGTAAAACTGCTGGCAATAAAATAACATCAGAAGGAGAGAAAGCTGCCGAGAAGTTTAGAAAAGAAGGTTATGCACAAGCGCAAAAATTAATCGATGAAGCTAACAACCCTTTAAAGAAAAAGGCTGCGGAGATTACTGCGAAGAAAATGAATGAGGAAACAGATAAAAAAGCTGATAAAATGATTGTTGAGTCCAAAACAAAAGGAGGTAAGGTTACTGCTGAAGGTGAAGTTAAGGCTAAAAAGATCGAATCTGAATCTGAGTCAAAAGCTCAAGGAATTGAAGATGAGGCTCAAAAACAAGCAGATAAAATAATGTCAGATGCAAATGCAAATGCTGAAAAAATAAAAGAATAGAAAAACAATCTAGTAAAAACCTATACTTAACGACTAAAAACAGATTAATGACGAAAACAAGTTTTTTCTCCGAATCTTTTATAGTATATTAGTAACAGCAATTCGAGTCATCGAAAACAGTGTCATTTTGAAAAATTAAAAATGCAAGCAGTAGAATTATCAATAAAAGAGTCCTTACAGAAATATTTTGGTTTCAGTAGTTTTAAAGGAGAACAGGAAGAAGTAATTCAAAATCTCCTTGACGGAAATAATACTTTTGTTATTATGCCAACAGGAGGAGGTAAGTCTTTGTGCTACCAGCTGCCAGCATTAATGAGTGAGGGAACGGCTATAGTTGTCTCTCCGTTAATTGCTTTGATGAAAAATCAAGTAGATTCGATTCGTCAAGTTTCTGATAATGATAGTATTGCTCATTTTTTAAATTCTTCACTAAATAAAACAGAGATTGCTCGCGTAAAGCAAGATGCTGTTGATGGTAAAACAAAGCTCTTATATGTTGCTCCTGAGTCGTTAACAAAGCAAGAAAACTTAGATTTTCTTAGTAAGATAACCATTTCTTTTTTCGCTATTGATGAAGCGCATTGTATTTCGGAATGGGGGCATGATTTTCGACCAGAATATAGACGTCTAAGGCCAATGATAGAGAGTATCGTAGATGTACCTATAATTGCATTAACGGCTACTGCCACTCCTAAAGTTCAACAAGATATTCAAAAGAATTTAGGCATGGTAGATGCCAAAGTTTTTAAAGATTCATTTAATAGAAAGAACCTTTATTACGAAATCCGTCCAAAAAAGGATGTTCAACGAGAGATAATCAAGTTTGTAAAGTCTAAAGAAGGTAAATCAGGTATTATATATTGTTTAAGCCGCAAAAAAGTTGAGGAATTGGCTCAGGTTTTACAGGTTAATGGAATCAAAGCGCTTCCTTATCATGCGGGACTAGATGCACATACAAGGGCAAAGCATCAGGATATGTTTTTGATGGAAGATGCTGATGTAATTTGTGCTACTATAGCATTTGGGATGGGAATTGACAAGCCAGATGTTCGATTTGTAATCCATCACGATATTCCAAAATCCTTAGAAAGTTATTATCAGGAAACAGGAAGAGCAGGAAGAGATGGTGGAGATGGACATTGCTTGGCCTTTTATAGCTATAAAGATATTGAAAAGTTAGAGAAATTTTTGCATGGCAAGCCAGTAGCAGAACAAGAAATTGGTAACCAACTTTTGCAAGAAGTTGTCGCGTATTCTGAAACAAGTATGAATAGAAGAAAGTTTCTATTACATTATTTCGGTGAAGAATTTGATGAGATAAATGGAGAAGGAGCCGACATGTGCGACAACTCGAGATTCCCCAAAGAGAAATCTGAAGGAAAAGACGACGTTCAACTAGTTCTTAAAACAATTAAAAGTATTGTTGGAAAACACAAGGTAAAATATTTTGTAGATATATTAACGGGTACTACTACAAGCGAGGTTAAAACCTATAAACATGATACTAATGAGTATTTTGGAGCAGGAAAAGAGAAAGATGCTTTATTTTGGAATGCAGCATTACGTCAAGTTATTGTCGCTGGTTTAGTTGGGAAGGAAATAGAAAGTTATGGAACGCTGTTTTTGCGTGAAGCAGGGCAGAAATTTATCGAAAATCCGGAGTCGTTTATGCTAATTAAAGAGCATAACTATAGCGATACCGATGACACTGATTTTATTGTCAACCAAAAAGGAGGTAAAGCTTCTGATGAAGTTCTTTTTAAAATGTTAAAAGAATTGAGAAAGGAAATTGCGAAAAGCAAAGAGGTTCCACCTTTTGTTGTTTTTCAAGATCCGTCTTTAGAAGATATGACATTGCAGTACCCAATATCAATGGATGAACTTCAGAATATAGTTGGGGTTGGACAAGGTAAAGCTAAAAGATACGGACAACCATTTTTAGATGTTATTATTCAATATGTAGAGGAAAATGATATAGAACGTCCGCAGGATTTTGTTGTTAAATCGATTGTCAATAAGAGTGGCTCCAAAGTTAGTATTATTAGAAATATTGACAGGAAATTGCCTTTAGAGGATATTGCAAAAGCTCAAGGTAAAAAAATAGACGAACTCATAAGTGAAATAGAGGCAATAGTAGCATCTGGGACCAAGATTAATATTGATTATCATTTGAATGATATGTTGGATGAGGATGCTCAAGAAGAAATTTTTGAATACTTTATGGATGATGCTGAGACAGATTCAATTGAGGCTGCTCTAGAAGAGTTTGATCAAGATTATTCTGAAGAAGAAATTAAGCTGATGAGAATCAAGTTTATGAGCGAAGTTGCTAATTAATATTTACCATCTTTTTACATTATTTACCGTTTACGTTAAATTTATTACCGTTGCTTAATAAATTTCGCCTTATTTCTTCTGAAAAGCAACTGTCTGACTATATTTGTGTTCTTCTAAAAAACAAGAATACACTAATAGAAAATAAAAATTGATTATGAAAAAAATTTACTTGAGTATTGCGGTTTTCGCAATGGGGGCAAATTTAGCCTTTGGGCAATTTGCACAAGAAAGAGACATATTAAAGGTCTCTAAAGCACCATCACATGGAGTTGCTCCAAGTGGTTCAGCTGAAAAAGCTTTAGGTGTTACGTTTTGGTCGGATGATTTTTCAACTCCAGCAAATTGGAATGCTGATAATGATGGTCAAACTTCTCCTTTTGGATGGAATATAGGTTCGACTTCTAACACATGGTGGGCTGCATTTTCAGGAGGAATCACTTCTACTTCAGGTGGTAACTATGCAGAAGTGTATAATGGAGATTACAATAATGATGATCAAGCAATAGGTGTTACGTATACATTAACCACTGCAACTTCAATTGATGTCATGGCATTGGCGGGAACAGATCAGGTGTCTCTTAGTTTCGAACAATATGGTGCTAACTTTAATGATTTGCAAGAATTTCAAGTAAGTACAGATGGTGTAACGTTCACCACGGTTGGTAGTAACGCAGATCTAGAGACATACGTAGGAAATAATCCTAGTGCTATTTATGCAAACCCAATGACACGTACATATAGTATTGCTTCTTATATTGCGGGTAATGCTAGTACAGTATGGATTCGTTTTTCTTGGACTTCAGCATTTCCAACTTCAACTGCTACTGGAGCTTGGACTACATTTGGATGGTTTATTGATGATGTAAGCCTTACCACAAATCCTGATAATGATTTAAATGCAACTGGTTCTGCTTGGGGAAGTTTAGGGTTGAACTATTACCAAATTCCTGAAACGCAAGTTGCACCGATTGATTTCTCTTCAACTGTTGTAAATGACGGTATCAATACACAAACAAACAGTCAACTTACTGTTGATGTAACTGGAGCAGGTACTTTTAACGGAACGAGTGCTGCAGGTGTTAGTATTGTTGCTGGTGCAACTGATAGTTTAGTATTGTCAACTCAATTTACTCCATCTGCACAAGGGACTTATAACTTTACATGGTCTGTAGGATCTGATCAAGTTGATGATGTTCCTGCAAATAATGCACTTACAGGAAAAAGCTTTGATGTAACACAATATATCTATGCAAGAGATACTGATGGTGCTCCTGGTGCTAGTGGTGGTGAAGATGGAAATGCTCCTGGAGATTTTGCTTTTGAAGCTGGAAGTTACTTTGATGCATTTTTTACGGAACCAGTTTATGGAATTGATGTAGTTATTGGTACTGGAACTGTTGATGGAACAATTATTTATGGTAAAATATATGTTTGGGATGGTTCTGCTTTTGTTTATGTTGATGAAACAGCTGAATATACTACTCAGGCAGGAGATGTTGGATCAACAATAACGTTGGTGACATTTACTTACCCAACATTAAATGCTGGCGATACTTACTTAGTTGTTGTTGGATGTTACTCTGAGTTCTATTATGGAACAAGTGGAACTTCGGATGTTCAAACTAGTTTCATTATGTACCCTACTGTAGGTGGAGCTGGATCTCAGTACTATACAACTCAGACACCAATGGTAAGATTAAACTTCGATCCTTCTATTGGAATTGCTGAAGTTTCTGAAACAGGAGTTGTTTTAGGGCAAAACATGCCAAACCCATTTGATAACAATTCTACAATTAACTTCGAGTTAACAAACGCTTCTGATGTTCAGTTTGAATTTGTTGATATGACAGGTAAAATTGTTAAAACAATGGATTTAGGTACATTAACAAACGGATCTCATAGTATCCAAGTTGATGCTTCTGAATTTGCTTCAGGTGTATATTACTATTCTTTAGTTTCTGAAGGAAGTAAAATCACTAGTAAAATGGTTGTACAGAAATAACCTAATTATAGATTAACGTATTACTACGTTTAAAGGCTGTCTCAATGAGACAGCCTTTTTTATTTTCCTATAAATCGTATCTTAGTTTTTTATTAAAGTAAATGAGAAGCATTACAGCAAGATTTGTAATTTCAAACATAATTTCTTCCATAATATTAATAGGAAGTATCCCCCTTTTGAAGCAGCAACAGAATGAAGTATTTAATGGGGTAGGAAAGATAGGAGGAATAATTATTTTTCTTGTTTTGATTACAGGTCAATTTGCAAGTGTTTATAAAGCAAAAGTGATAGCCACAATTCATTATTTGCCAAGGTTCAATCGCTTGGAAAAAATATTTCTTGGTATTATTTTTTTCTTTGGCGTTACTTCTGTAATAATGACCATGGTAACCTTTACAAATGTATTTGGTTCATCGTTGGATGATGTTCCTAGTGTAATTAAGATTATTGCTATAATTTTAACATTGACAGGCGTGGTATTACTTGTGGTAGAAGCACTAATTGTATTCGGAAACATAAGTGTTAAACCCAAAAAAGAAAGTAAGTGGGTTAATCTTATGGTCTATCTATATGTGTCAGTGGGGATAGCAATAGGATGGGACACAATGGTTTTAGGTTCTAAAATAGGATTGTCTTGGGATCAGTCTAACATAGTGTCTGAGTTAATAGCATCTGTATTTTTAGCCCTAATGCTTTTTTTCCCTTTTCAGCGATTATTTTGGTTTGAAATTATGGCAGTATCAAGAGGCTGGAAGGATAATCTAGTAGTGTTTTGTTCAGTCTTAATGGTACTCATTTGTGCAATAATCCCTTTGTTTTATAAATAGAGCGCTTTTTTTTTATTAAGATATTTTATGTTCACATACTTTGTTGTACATTTGCACTCCAATTTTGGCAAAAGAGCCTAATCAAATTTGGAGAATGCGGATGTGGTGGAATTGGTAGACACGCTAGACTTAGGATCTAGTGCCGCAAGGTGTGAGAGTTCGAGTCTCTCCATCCGTACTACAAAAAAAGGCGTCGTGCCAACACACGATGCCTTTTTTGTTTAAGAAAAGTAAATTAAGAACAACCATAAGATGGATATTCAACAAAATAACTCAGACAATCTTAATGCAGTTTTAACAATTAAAATTGCAAATTCAGACTATAATGACCAATACGAAAAGGCATTAAAATCGTATAAAAAGCAAGTGCAAATGCCAGGGTTTCGATCTGGACATGTGCCAACAGCTGTTATTAAGAAAAAATATGGTCCTTCAATTTTAGCAGAAGAAATTGACAAATTGTTGAATGATGCGCTTCATAAGCACATTACCGAAAACAATCTTAACGTATTAGGTAATCCAATGCCAGTTGCTGATGATAATTTAGAAATTGATTGGAAAAGTCCAGGTGACTTTGAATTTTCTTATGAGATTGGATTGGCACCAGAATTTGATGTTAAATTAACAGCAAAAGACAAGCACACATATTATAAAGTAAAAGTAGATAAAACTTTAGTAGATAAACAAGTTGATGACTTTGCAAGAAGATATGGTAAACTTTCTTCTACTGATGTAAGTAAAGAAAAGGATATGGTTATGTCTCACTTTACTGAATTGGATGAAAATGATAAACCAGTTGATGGTGGTTTTTCTCATTCTTCAACCGTTTCTGTTGAATTTACTGAAGATAAAAAAGCGAAGAAAAAATTAATTGGTTTGAAAGCTGGTGATGTTTTAATTATTGACCCAAGGTCAATTTCTCGTAGTGAGTCCGATATGGCTGCTATGTTAAATATTTCTGCTGAAAGAGCTGCAGCATATAATAGAAACGTTGAGTTGAAAGTAACTGATGTGAAAAGCTTAGAGCCTGCAGAAATTAATCAAGAGTTATTTGACAAGATTTACGGAGAGGGAGCAATTACAACTGCAGAAGATTTTAGAGGAAGAATAGAAACTGAACTTTCAGGGATGTTTGTTAAAGATAGTGACAAAGTATTTAAAAGAGATTTAACTGAAAGCATCGTTAAAAAATTAAAGTTGACTTTACCGAATGAGTTTTTAAAGAAATGGATTCTTTCTTCAAGTAAAGAAGAAATTACTACTGAGCAAGTTGAAGCAGAATACGATCAATACTCTGAAAGCTTAAAATGGCAGTTAGTTGAGAATAAGATTATCAAAGAGAACGATATTAAAGTTGAAAATGAAGAAGTAATTGAGTTTACTAAAGAATTGTTATCGGGTCAATATGCACAATATGGTATGATGGTTCCAGATGACGAGGAAATGAATAAGTACGCTCAAAACGTTCTTTCTAACCAAGAAGAAGCGCGTAAAATTTACGATTCATTATATGACCAAAAAGTACTAAACTTATTGAAGGATACGGTTAAGATTAACGAGAAGGAAATTAGTTACGACGATTTCGTTAAGATAGCTTCAAAAGCATAATTCATTTTTAATTTTGGAGTTCCAAGATTAAAGTACATTTGTAATTGTTATGGCGAGCATTAGACAAGAAAAAATTGCAGGTGTTATACAAAAAGAGCTAAGCTTAATTTTTCAAAAAGAAGCAAGAACAATTTGTATGGGCGCAATGGTAAGTGTTACCATTGTTCGTGTAGCTCCTGATATGGGTACAGCAAAGGTTTACCTGAGTATTTTTGGTGCGAAAGAAAACGAAGAAGTCCTCTCAAGTATTCAGGATAACGGAAGGCAAATAAGACATTTGCTTGCTCAGGTTGTAAAAAACCAATTAAGGAGAACACCTGAGCTTTCATTCTATTTAGATGATTCTTATGACTATGCTCGTAACATTGAAGAATTACTTAAATAAATTCTAGTTTTAAGAATTAATGAAGAAGCTTTATAAATACTTATTAAATACATTACCTAGACCCCTTTTAATTCGGCTGAGTTATGTTTTCAGAGTATTTGCTCCATTAGTTTATAAAGGAAATAATGTAGACTGTCCAGTATGTGAAAAATCGTTTAAGAAATTCCTTTCTTATGGATCTGATGTAGCACACAGAGATAATGTTCTTTGTCCTTACGATCTTACGCTAGAAAGACACAGGTTGATGTGGGTTTATTTAAAAGATAAATCAAATTTCTTTAAAGCAGAGAATTTGAAAGTAATGCATATTGCTCCTGAGCAATGCTTTTACAGTAAGTTTAAAAAGCAAAAAAACCTTAACTATACAACAGGAGATTTAGAATCACCTTTAGCGGATATTCATTTTGATTTGCATAAAATTCCTTTAGACGACAACCAATACGATGTTGTTTTTTGTAATCATGTGTTAGAGCATGTTGAAGATGATCACAAATGTATGACCGAGTTACAGCGTATAATGAAACCTGGTGGTTGGGGAATCTTTCAGGTGCCAATTGATACAACTCGTACTGAAACTTACGAAGATGCATCTATAACATCTCCTGAAGAACGAGAAAAACACTTCTGGCAATACGATCACGTTCGACTGTACGGATTGGATTACCCGTCGAAATTAGAAGCTGCAGGGTTTGAAGTGGAAGTGTATGATTATCATAGAGACCTTCCTAAAGAGCAATACGAAAAGTATCGTTTTCATGCAGACGAAATGTTGTATATCGTAAAAAAGAAGTAGGAGGTATATTACCATGAAGTCCATAAAACAATTATTAAAACTTTCACTATTTGGACTTTTTTTACTTAAAACCCAGATTGGGATAAGTCAAAAAAACAATTACAAACCTATTTCAGGCTATGAAGTTCATAAGGATACAATATCCCGAATCATTAGCAGTTTAAAAACCCCAGCTTACGACCATAGATTAGAGCGGAAAAAAGCCATAACGAAGTTTGAGGAGATTTGCCAAGAAAGGTCGAATTATATTAAAAACCTAAATGATGCTGGTTTAATAATGACTGGCGATACTATTACCAATTGGATAAACGAAGTTTTGTTTCGATTGGTTGAAGCAAATCCAATGCTTCAAGAATTAAATTATAAAGTGTACACTCATCGAAGTAGTATTTGTAATGCCTATAATATTGGAGAGGGCGTGATTTTAATTAACCTGGGGTTATTGATGAGTATTGATAGCGAAGAAGAATTAGCTTTTGTACTTGCTCATGAAATCTCTCATGACATTTTAAAACATGTAATGGAGTCAACAAAAGAGCAAAGCGCTCTTTACGGAGATAAAGATTACCTGAAAAGCCTAAAGAAAGCATCAAAGCTGGAATATGGGGCCTATACGGAATTAGAGAGGATATTACTTGCGGTAATGTCAAATAAAATGCTCCATAGTAGAGGAAATGAATATCTAGCCGATTCTTTGGGGTTTGAATTATATAGTAAAGCTGATTATGATTTTTTTGGAGCAATTGGTCTTTTGGAAGTATTAGATAGTTCTGACTATTTCATTTATGATTTTGATATCGATTTAAAACAGTACTTAACAACTGAGGGTTTTGAATTGAATGACGAATGGTTTTCGAATGAAGATTTGGATCCTATTTGGAGTAAAATGGAACACTTATATGAAATACCAGACTCTCTTAAAACTCACCCTGGGTGTGATGAAAGAATAGCAAGTGTAAAAAGAATAGCTAAAATCAAAGAGGAAGTAAAAGTCAAAAAAACAGGAAGTTATATTGAGTACGAAGGGATTATTAAATTTGAATTAATTCAATCATTAATAGAGGACAGTAGACCTGTTGAGGCGATGTACTATGCAGTAAAATTACTTGAATTAGAACCAGAGAATACTTATTTACATTGTGTAATGGCCAATTCTATTCTTGAAATTCATGATGCATTAAAAAATATGGAGTTTAGGTGGTATGTTCCTTTTCCAGATGAATCATTCCCTTTAGGGTATAATAAGATTTTGAGTTTCTTCCATAATATGAATTCTAAAAAACTACAATCATTGTTTTTAGCATATGTATCGCAGCATATAACAGATTCAGATTCAGATGATTTCGTGACTTATGTTCAATTTAGAAAAAGGTATTTTAAAAATGAAATTACACTTGACCAAATAATTGAGTACGAAGATGAAATAAAAAATACGTATTTTAAGCAAAAAGTTGAAGTTCAAAAGGAAAATTATTCAAAGAATAAATTAGATAACCTAAAGAATGATTCTAAAACTAAAAAATAAATTATGAAGATTAAAATTTTAACCATGCTTTCGCTATCATTATTAATGTTGGTGGCAACCGTTTCTGTTAATGGACAATCAAAAGAAATTACAGGCTTGAGAAAGGTGAGAATGAACGCCATTGGTACAATGATGGATAAAGGACATGTAAAAGGGTATTATGCTTATTATATGCTTGAAAAAGCAGATAAGAAAAACACCCATTATATGTTGGAGGTTATGGATAATAATCTAAAAACTACTCATTCAGTAGATTTTGTAAAGCCTAAAAACACTTATTTATTAGATGGAGAATTTAATGGAACTCATTTTTGTTTTGCTTTTTTAAATCAAAAATTGAAAATGGCTGAGTATGAAATTTATGATTCAGAAGGTAAGGCAACAGGTTCATACCAAGTGAAAGATCTTTCTGCAGCAGAAATGCAAATGTATTATATAATGGCTCAAAGTGAAACGGGTAACCAGTCATTAATCTACAGTGCTTTAGAGAACGGTTTTTTAATTAATCGAACAGAAAAAAATAAAGGATATAAGTTTATTTTAGAACAATTAGATAATACTGGTAAAGTAAATTGGGCTGCAAATTCTGGAATAAAAGACAAGTCTTATGAAGCTGGAGATGTTTATAGTGTGAATGGAGAATTTGCAGTGGCTTCTATTACAATACGGCCAAAAATGCTTAGTACCAAAGGGTTTACGACTTTTATTAATGTTTATAATGTAGCCAAAGGAGATTTGATTGCTAAGCTTGATTTAAAGTCAAACATTAATTATTTAGCTCCATCAGGAGCAAGTTTTAGCGAAAAGGATAATGAAATAATGATTTATGGTGAGTATTTTGGAATGAAAGGAGGTAAACCTGATATGAAGGACAAGAAAGGTTTCTTTGTTAATATTTATGATAATGAAGGGAATGTTAAATCTGAAAACTTGTCTTCTTGGCAAGGAGAAATCGCTAAGAAAGTTCCAACAAACCAAAAAGGTAGAATGGAAGGAGGAAGGTCCATTTTTATTCATAAAATGGTTAAGACTTCAGATGGAAACTATTATGTAGTTGCTGAGCAGTATAAGAAAAATGTGAGTGGCTTAGGAGTTGCATCAAGAGCTTTAGGTGGTGGTGGTTCATTGGCTAAAATTGATGTTTTTAATATGATGATTTTCTCATTTGATAAAGACATGAAGTTGACAGATGTTTCAATTCTTGAAAAAAATAAGTCTGCTTTTCAGTTGCCTGAAGGATATGGAACCGTGAGTACAGAAAAATTAGGATATATAGTTAAGGCTTATGGAGGGTTTGATTATACATATACAACTATGACGAATGATGATTCTAATTTTAATACTATTTATTTGGATTATAATAGAGGTAAAGAAAATAAAGGAAGCAGGTTTACTGTAGGAGCAATTGGTTTAAGTGATGGGAAGGTTACTGAATCAAAAATCAAATTAACAACTCAGCCTTTTAGTTTTACTACTCTACCTGCGAAACCAGGTTACATTACTATTTTTGAATATTTCAAGAAAGAAAAAAAGGTAAGCTTAAGACTGGAGAAGTTAGATTTATAGTCTAAAGGATTTTGAAGTAAAAGATTGTAGTGCCAATGGAATAATTCGTTGGCATTACTTCTTTTATCAAACTAGATATTTAGAATAAAGTGGTTTTTAATGTAAAAAATATATCAGACCTTCCGAAAGTAGCATCTGCTATTGTAGAATTATGTGATGCTCACAAAGTTTTTATCGTAGATGGTGAAATGGGAGCAGGCAAAACAACTTTGATTAGAGAAATTTGTAAGGAATTAGAATCTCAAGATGAGGTTTCAAGTCCCACCTTTGGAATTGTAAACACTTATTTTTCTGACTATTATGGAGAGATTAATCACTTTGATTTTTACCGAATTGAAAATGAGGAAGAAGCAATGGATAGTGGATTGGATGAACAACTTCATAGTGGTAATATTTGCTTTGTAGAATGGGCGGAGAAAATCCCGAAACTTTTACCAGATAATTGCGTAAGAGTGGCAATCGAAGTAATTGATACTAACCGCCGTAAAATCACTATAACGATATGATGTCATCTGGAGATGCTCTTAAATCATTAGCCTACGAAGCTTCATTAATGCCGCAAGAAGAAATGCTTGAGGTAGGTCGTAAAAAATCTAGTTTATACATAGGAATTCCACGAGAAACGGAGTTTCAGGAACATCGAGTTGCTCTGGTACCAGAAGCTGTAGGTCAAATTGTTGCTAATGGACATCGTGTTGTAGTAGAAACAAATGCTGGAAAACATGCTAACTTTTCAGATCAAGACTATAGTGAGGCAGGAGCAGAGATTGTTTTGTCTCATGAAGCGGTATATCAAGCTGATATTATTTTAAAAGTAACACCTCCATCTCCTAAGGAGATTGAGATGATGAAACATAAGCAAACATTATTTTCAGCGTTACAACTTACGGTTCAGCCAGAGAACACTCTACGCGAGTTGATGAAAAAGAAAATCACGGCAATAGCTTGGGATTATATAAAAGACGAAGCTCAAATATTTCCTATTGTTAGGTCTATGGGAGAAATAGCTGGAACTACTTCTATTTTAATTGCTGGGGAATTAATGTGTAATGTGAACGGTGGAAAAGGCTTAATGTTTGGAGGAGTGGCAGGAATTACTCCTACCGAAGTTGTCATTATTGGAGCTGGTACTGTAGGTCAATTTGCAGCAAAAACAGCCCTTGCAATGGGAGCCTCGGTTAAAATATTTGATAATTCCGTTTATAAATTAAGAAGATTACAGCAGGATTTAGGGCAAAGAGTATTTACTTCGGTGATACAACCAAAAGTTTTAGAAAAAGCTTTGAGAAGAGCTGACGTTGCTATTGGAGCGCTTAGAGCACCGCATGGTAGAACTCCCTGCGTTGCTTCTGAACCAATGATTGAAGGAATGAAGGATGGAGCTGTTATTGTCGACGTTGCAATTGATCAAGGTGGCTGCTTTGCAACTTCGAGAGTAACAACTCATGAACGTCCTATATATGAAAAGCATGGAGTTATTCATTATTGTGTGCCGAACATAGCATCAAGAGTTTCGCGTACGGCATCGTATGCATTGAGTAATATTTTTGCTCCTCTGGTTTTAGAAATTGCTGATGGTGGAGGTTGTGAAAAATTAATAAGAACCGATAAAGGGTTTAGACATGGTGTATATATCTACAATGGAACACTTACATCTTCTTATTTAGGAGAAACCTTTAGTCTTCCATATAAAGACTTGGACTTGCTGATTACAGCATTTTAATCTAATTATCCAGAGATATATTTCCCAAAAGGAATTTTACTTAATAAGTAAACCAACAATACAGATAGAGTCAATGTAACTCCTGTTGTTAGCGGGATTCCAATCATCGGATGAAATAAGTCCCAATCTATTTTATACATTATTAAATAATTTAGAATTAGGATATGGGATAGGTATATACCATAACTGTGCTTATCAATGAGGTTACGAATGTTTTTTAAAAAGCCTTTTAAATTAATATTTGCATTCTTAAGTAGAATAAAAATACTCAGAGACATTATTGAAATATTTGGAGCTAAGTAGGAGTAGTACAATTTATAGAATGCACCATCTTGATCGGTGTAATAAAATGTTCCATAAGCTGTAATGAACAAACCAATTAAAAATGTAAATACAGCAAAAAGGGAAATGATTTTATACCTTGTATTGATGATGGATAAATAAAAACCTAGAACAACATATCCAACATATCCAAGCCCATACCATAGGTTCCATTCAAAGTTACTTTCTGAAGTGTAAGATGTGGATAGCCCAAGGAATATTATCCATGCGATTAAAAATAGTTGGAGATGTAATTTTTTAATTCTTGAAACCAACTTACTCAATAAGGGAATAGTCAGGTAGAGTCCCATTAGCATATAGATATACCATAGATGATAGGAGCTACCATCTTTTACTTGCTGAAGAATCCATTCAAAATTTGTCTGTGATTCTAGTTTTCCATTAAATTGGGGAGGCTCAATAAAATTATATACGATGTAAATCCCTGTCCAAAATGCAAATGGCAGAAGGATTCTTATCACTTTTTTTTTAAGAAAATCGGGATAAGAAGTTTGTTTACCTAATAATAGAGCTCCCGTTATCATTAAAAACATTGGAACCGAGAAACGAACAAATGAATCATAAATATTGCCAACCCACCAGTCCGTATTTGGTACCTGATTGTATTTGTATAAAACAGTCGAAGCTACGTGAAGCAATATTACACTTATAGTTGCAACTACGCGTAGGTTTGATATCCATTCCTGTTTGCCTTGCTCCATTAAGCTTATCTAGCGATAATCAAACGTTGATTAATGTTATTGTTTTCATCTTTGTACCTAACAATGTACTCTCCAGAAGCCAAACCATCAAATGATTTATAAACTGTATTTGTTCCAGAAATTTCTTGTTTTACAATTAATTGACCTACTACATTAAAGATCGCTAACTCTCCTTCTAATAAATTCTCATCGCTAATTACAATTTGAAATTCTCCAGAGGAAAAGGTTGGATAAACATTAAGTGTAAGAGAAGAATATCCTTCATTGATTAATTGTATTTGCAATTCGTCTGCTGAAATTATCGTAAAATATACATCGTCGGGAAAGTCAATTGTTGCTGTTAATGTATCATTTACTAATGACATTATGTAAGCTTCGTTGTTTTGTGAAAAATCAGCTTGTGTAGAAACAAGAACAGCATATTCCAAATCATTTTCAGGAAGTGTGTCTAATGCAATTCTAAAATCTACATTTCCAATTGACCCAATTTCTTCAACTTGCCATATTCTACTAATCATTTTAGTGTCAAATGGCGTTATATTAGATAGCCACGCACTGTGGCTTTCATTATTGTCTGCCCACATAAAATATTCGCCATCACCTAAAGAGGCAGGATTATTAACTCTAACAATACCTGTTCCTTGAGCATCTTGGTGTAAGTCATATTGATTTTCTCTTCCAATTCCTCCAAGATTGTATCTGAAAATATCATCGTGTAAGTACATGTCGTTATCACCCAAATCAATTTGGTATTTAGCACCTAAATAATTTCGGATAATATTGATGTGTGAATTCCCTAATGCTTCATTGTAAATAAAATGTTCAGCTAATTTTCCATCTCCCCAACGATCAGACCTATCTTGTCCTAGTTGAATATCAATAATTCCAGTATTGTCTCTTGTTCCGAGTCCTTCCTTTCCATCCTTGTCATCTTCTCCATCTGAAATAACATGTAGATAGCTTACCACATCATTCTGACAAAAAGCAAAGCCATAAATATGAGGAGCTGTAATGTCATCAAATGATTTCAATACACCATTTTGCCCACCACCAGTGCTATTAATTATATATGGGTACCATCTTTTATCACCTTTTCTTGGATGAATAATAAACCCATTATCATCTCTAGAACTTGCAATCCATCCATGATCATTATATAAAGGTGTACTGGACTCTGCAATTGTAAAAACACCAAAGTTTTTACCAGGAACAACATTTTCGGCTTTTAACCATGTTCCAAATCCCGAGGTGTCAGATTGAAATTCAATAGCATTAAGTCCTGCTATTCCATTTGCTCCTATTCTTAAAATAGGTTGCATTGAGTCAACTGTTTGAATAGTATTTATATTAAACGAACTTCGATCCAGCCATTTGTCAACTCTAGCCCCATCTGTTGTTACAGTAGCTCCTTGATATGAAAAGTCATTGTCACCGCTTAACCAAATGGCAATTTCATTATTGCTTCCAACTCCTCCAGGTCCTATATATCCTAGATTTGGCACATTGTCATTATAACTAACAACAAAGGTTGATGCAACCATATTGAAAATTGAATCATTGTCTTTTGCAACATCAGCAGGGATATCAATTGTTATAAGTCCAGCTACAATAGGTGTAATATTTACGACGTAATCAACAGGCCCTCCAGTTAATGAGTTTACTATCCCATTACTAATTGAAATATCCGAAACGTCAAAACCTGCAACTGGAACATTAGCTAAATTCTTATAGAAATTAATGTTCAAATCAAAATCTTCATAGACTTCTAATTTTGGATTGTCCTCTTCAAACGAAATTAATGGTACACTGGCAAATGATGTAGTTGTTGTATCGTATAAATCAGATTCCCACAAACCTCTTCCGTAGGTTGATGCTCTTAATCTTTTGTCAGAGCCACCAGAACCATAGTAAATTTCTATTTCAGAAAGCTCTGAATTGATAGGAAGTCCATTTCCGAAAAATTCCCAATTTGTCATGGTCGAATCTTTGTAATATACCCCAGCATAAGTTCCTACATAAAGTCCTTCATCACTCATAAGGTCCAGAGCAATACAAGTAACAGGAATGTCGGGTAAGTTTCCTGTAATATTCGTCCAAGTAATTCCTCTGTCATCCGATCTTAATACCCCGTTTCCTTTTGCTAACCAAATAACATTTGTATCCATTGGAGTGGTCTCCATATCATTAATGTTTCCTGCTATTGTGCCTGGACTATAAGTATTCCAAGTAACACTAGCTGCAGGGTCATTGCAATTATCAGATCGATACATAGAAAACCCTTTTGTAACGAATAGAATATTAGAATCTGCGGGAGAATGTTCAATTTTATCGCAGTTGTTGGAAGTGTTGCCAAGCCCAGCTGGAGAAATGTTTTCAAATAGAACACTATCATTATCGGATTCTTTCAAACGAACTGTTCTCCAAACATGTTTTAATCCTGCATACATTGTCCCATTGTTATGCTCAGCGATGCAATAGGGTGTTACCCAAGCTCCTTCTTCGTCTACATTGTTGGTGTTTAAACCACATATTCTTTGGAAGCCTCCACCATTGACAGATCTATAAATTGCTGCATAATATAATGAGGCATAAGCATAATTTTCATCAAGTGGATCATAGGCACATTCCATCCCGTCACCACCTAAAACTCTACCCCAACTAATCCCATCAAAAAGGCTGGTTCCATTATCTTGAAAACCGGTTAGACACTTGTTTACATTTGTTAGACTTTGACCTATTTTATAGATTTGCCCAATTACAAGATTTTGAGAAATATCTTCCCAGGCTGTGTTTGCAGCATCGCTTCTATAAAGTCCGCCATCATTCGCTAGGTACAGTTCATGTGTGTGTGGAGAGAAACTTAAATAATGCATGTCCACATGTGTTCCGTTATTGTTGAAAGTCCAGCCAGCTCCACCATCAGTAGATTTAAATACGTTAATCCCAGCAGCGTAAACAATGTCAGCATTGTCTGGGTCTGCTTCTAGAGCAAGGTCATACCAAGATTGTCCAACTCCTACATCAGAACCATCTGTGGTTCTTCCCATTATATTAGGTGAATTTGCTACTTCATAAAACGTTTGTCCTGAATCATCAGATCTCCAAAAAGAGTCAAAATCGTATAGGTTAGTTACAAGTAAATACAATCTGTTAGGATCATCTTCACTTACCTCAATCAGCATTCTATTTTTAATATTATAGCCCAAAACAGAAGAAAAACTTAATCCTCCATCTGTTGAAACATCTAATCTATTTTTTCGAACCGCATAAATAATACTTGGGTCACCTGGTTTAATTTCCATGTCTGTATAGTCAGTAGGTGCAGTTGATGTTTGCGTCCAATTTCCCCCCGCATCTCCTGATCTGAAAAACCCTCCAGAGGTACAAGCGTATAGAACTTCATTACTGTCAGGATGCATACGCATTTCACTTACGGTACGATCTCCCATTCCCGTATTTACCTGATTAAAAGAAACACCTCCATCTATACTTTTAAAAACACCAAGTCCAGGAGCATCACTAGCGTCTTTGTCTCCCGTTCCAATATAGATAATGTTTGGGTCAACAGGATCAATTAAAATGGCAGAAACACCAAGTGTTGGCATATTATCGGTGTTGCTATTCCATGTTAATCCGTTATCATTTGTTACCCATAACCCCCCTGCTGGTGCTCCAACATAAATTGTATTTGGGTCTGTTGGATGGAATGCCACTGTGTTTAATCTTCCTACTCCAGGTATATCACCATAACTAGTCGTTTGATTGAAGTTAGGTCCCAGTGGATTCCAGTTTCCACTTAGTGATTTTAACGGGGTGTAGTTTTTTAAAGTATAAAACGTTTCAGAGGGGTTTGGTTTGTATCCATTTTCGTCCACAACTTGAGCCATTTTATATTCCCAACGTTTAAAAGGTTTGTATCCAGAACTAGGTGTAATTTCTCTGTTTTCCCAATAGAGGTTAAATGCCCTTTGCGTTTGAAAGAAATTGGCACTTGGATCTTTCATCATTTCGATCCAATATGGGTAATTAGCAGTATCATTCTGTTGTGCAATAACATTAATTGAAACGAGAAATCCTACTAGGGAAAGAAAGAAGAGTTTTTTCATAAAAAAATAATTACCCGAATTTAAGGGAATAAAAACCAAAACGAATCTTACAGCCATTCTTTTTAGTAACAAACTTGGATTTCTACTCAGCTTTTTTTAGGCTTTCTCTTTTTACTCTTCTTTGCCAATGGATTAAAATCTAAGGCTAATTGAATCCAGTAATCTAAATCATCCTCCATATCTATTCCTTCTGGAGACAAATAAACATATCCTTTCATTGGACGTTTGGTGAAGTCCATTTCTCTACAACCTTTTTTTGTCATTGCTTCTTCCCAAATGTCTGGGTTTAAACGAGCCATCATGTCATTTTTAATAATCCCAACACACATTTTCTCATCGACTAAAAAACACAAACCTCCCATCATTTTCTTTTCTTCAAAAGAAACACGTTTGTCTTTAAGTGCTTTTGCAATTCGTTCTGCTAAGTATTCGTCGTAAGCCATTGGTTTTGTAATCTATAACGTGCGTGTATATACAGGACTGTGTTTTGCCGCCTATATATACATCTGTTATAAATATATAGGAAAAACCCCAAAACAAAAAACCTCCAATGATAAATATCAGAGGAGGCTTTGTGAATTCTTAAGTAAATGTTTAGCTAACGTACATCGTATCTTTAATCGCGTCTACCAACCTTTTTACGCTTGGTAATGCTTCTGCCATTAATGGTTTAGCAAATGGGAAAGGCGTATCACTTTGTGTTACTCTTTGTACAGGAGCGTCTAAGTAATCAAATGCATAACGTTGTAAGTGGTAAGCTATTTCACTAGAAATAGATCCAAGCGGATGACTTTCTTCCAAAATAACACAACGTCCAGTTCTTTTTACTGATTCAACTACAGTAGCATAATCTAAAGGTCTTATTGTTCTTAAATCAATTATTTCACAATCAATTCCTTCTTTTGCTAGAACATCGGCAGTTTCGTGCGCTAGTTTCATGATTTTTCCAAAAGAAACGATGGTTACATCATTTCCTTTTCTTTTAATATCTGCTTTTCCAATTGGGATCAAATATTCAGTCTCTGGAACTTCACCTTTGTCACCGTACATTTTTTCAGACTCTAAAATCAATACAGGGTTATCATCTCTAATAGCCGCTTTCATTAATCCTTTTGCGTCATACGGAGTAGAAGGGGTGCAAACTTTCAATCCAGGTACATTTGCATAAAAAGACTCAAATGCTTGAGAGTGTGTTGCAGCTAATTGACCAGCTGTTCCATTACCACCTCTAAATACAATTGGACAATTGAATTGACCACCACTCATTTGCAACATTTTAGCTGCACTGTTTATAATTTGATCTGCCGCAAGAATGGCGAAATTCCAAGTCATAAATTCAACAATTGGTCTTAAACCATTCATCGAAGCTCCAACTGCAATTCCTGCAAAACCAAGTTCAGCAATAGGAGTGTCAATAACTCTGTCAGGGCCAAATTCATCTAACATTCCTTGAGAGACTTTATAAGCACCATTGTATTCAGCCACTTCTTCTCCCATTAAAAATACGTTTTTGTCTCTACGCATTTCTTCACTCATTGCTTCTCCAAGGGCTTCTCTAAATTGTATAGTTTTCATCTCTTTCAATTTTTAGGTGAACAAAAATAGATTTAAAAGGTGTATCATCCAATTCGATTTAGTAATTCTTTTAAAAAGGCATTAAAAGTTTAATACGGGAAGGATGTTAATGGTGGGTGCGGAAAGGCGTGCCGCAAAAAATGAATGATGAAATCAAACTGAATGTGTAGTAAGACAGGGAAGCTACAAAGTAGATCACCCGGTCGCTCTTGACATTTAGGAAGAGAGAGTTAATTATTTTAGGTGGTCATTGGCGAAAAAGGCATTTTTACTCACGAACTAAGATTTTTTAATTGTGTGAGTGAGAACGTTTCACTTAGTTGTTTCTTTTTTGTGAAAAAAGAAGGAGCCGAGTCGCGGCGGTGAGCGACATATGGTTTCGAATTAATTAATAATCTCAATTATAGGTTTCTCGAGGTTGCTCTAAATGACAACGAAAAGTATAAAAATTATTGGGTTCCAATTTTGGTGTCATAAAAAAACGACAAAAGGTATGCAAGCATAACAAATAATTATGTAGATTTGAGCTGTCAAGAAATGGATTTAGTTACATTTGTTAACTCCAATTTATTCTTGGAAAAACAAAGATTAAAAATAAGTAAAATATAGAGTATGAAGTTATTAGTTTGTATTAGCAAAGCTCCCGATACAACATCAAAAATTGCTTTCACGGATGGCGATACAAAATTTGATGAGAATGGAGTTCAATACATTGTAAACCCTTACGATGAATGGTATGCTTTGGTGCGTGCATTAGAATTGACAGAAGCAAATGGTGGAACAGTTACAACAATTACTGTTGGTACAGCTGCAGATGATCCAACAATCAGAAAAGCATTAGCTATTGGAGCTACAGAAGCAGTAAGAGTAGATGCAGAAGCAAAAGACCCTTACTTTGTTGCTAAACAAATAGCCGAATATGCAAAAGCAAATGGTTTTGACATGGTTTTAACCGGGAAAGAAACGATTAATTATAACGGAGCACAAATAGGAAGTATGGTTGCAGAAATGCTTGACCAACCTTTTGTATCCTTAGCTCAAAAAATGGAAGTAGCGGGTAATGTTGCAACATTAGAAAGAGATGTTCCAGGAGGAGTTGAAATTGTTGAAGTGAATACACCATTTGTATTAAGTGCTTCAAAAGGAATGGCGGAACAAAGAATTCCAAATATGAGAGGAATTATGGCTGCGAGAACTAAACCATTAAATGTTATTCCTGCTGCTGATGTAGCTGAATTGACAAGTGTGGTTTCTTATAGTATGCCACCATCAAAAGCAGCATGTAAATATATTGATGCTGATAACATGACCGAATTAGTAGAGTTATTACACAACGAAGCAAAAGTTATTTAAGATATGTCAGTATTAGTATTTGTAGAAACAAAAGGAAAGATTTCGAAGGCTGCCAAGGAAGCAGTTACTTACGGAAGTAAAATAGGAGCTACTACGGTAGTTACTTTTGGAGATGCTGACGCATCAGCTTTAGCATCTTTAGGAGATAATGGAGCATCTAAAGTTTTAGTTTGTAGAAACTTAAACGAAGGTAATGATCAGCAATTAACAAAATTAGTCGCTGCAGCTGCTAGTGAATGTGGAGCCGATGTAGTTGTTGTATCTCAGGATCAATTAGGTAAAGCAGTTGCTCCTAGAGTAGCAGCAAAACTAGAAGCAGGGCATGTTTCTGGAGCTATCGATGTCCCAGAAACTTCAAATGGATTTGTGGTTAAAACCAACGTGTTTTCTGGAAAAGCATTTGCACATGTTTCAGTAAGTTCATCTAAAAAGGTAATTTCTCTTTTACCAAACTCTATTTCACCAGAATCTACTGGAGGAAGTGCAGAAGTTGCGGATTTCAATCCAGAATTAGGATCGGCTGGAATTACGGTTAAGGAAATGAAAGCACAGGGAGAAGGAGTTCTTTTACCAGAAGCAGAATTAGTTGTTTCAGCAGGTAGAGGATTGAAAGGACCTGAAAACTGGGGAATGGTTGAAGAAATGGCAGGGATTCTAGGAGCTGCAACAGCTTGTTCTCGTCCGGTTGCTGATATTGGATGGAGACCTCATCACGAACATGTTGGTCAAACAGGTTTAGCGATTCGTCCGAACTTATACATTGCAGCTGGTATATCTGGAGCAATTCAGCATTTAGCAGGAGTAAATGGAAGTAAAACGATTGTTGTTATTAATACAGATAGTGAAGCTCCTTTCTTTAAAGCGGCAGATTACGGAATCGTTGGAGATGCTTTTGAAGTATTACCAAAATTGAATGAAGCATTAAAAGCATTTAAAGCTTCTCAAAACTAGAATTTAATTATCAATTATATAAAAACCTCGAGCAGCAATGTTCGAGGTTTTTTGTTTCTGTATATTTGTTTAAATCCAAAACAGACGATCTTTATGAGTAAGTCCCTTTTTCTATCTGTAATAGCAGCTTGTCTATTTATACTTTTTCTTCCATCGTGTGGAAATGAAGAGTCCGTTCCAAAAGAAAAAACACCTGAAGAAATTATTGTTGGAATTTGGTCAGTTGAAATATTCGACAATAGCAGTTGGATAGAATTTAAACCGAATAAAATTGTTACTACTGGAACTTATGCATCTGTTGAAGCTGAAGGAACATGGGAGTTCAATGGAAAGGAATTTATGGTATCTATAGAAGGGAATGAGACCCCCATTCCTTTTAAAATTGTAAATGAAAATCAACTGTTTGTTTCGTATGAAGGTTTCGAATTAGATTACCATAGAATTGATAATTACCCTAAAGAAGAACAAGTAGATATTTTGTCTCAAACCCCTGAAAAGGATAGTTTACAAGGGATAATCCTTAGGACTTGGGATTTGCAGGAAAAATTAAAAACCATTCAAGATGGTGATACACTTTCTTTTGCTGGGGTAATTGAAGGGCCTATCAATTTGAAAAACCTAGACAATATTACTTTAATGGGTAATAACAATACCTTTCTTTTTGTATCAGACAATTCTAAATTAATAATTGAATTGGAAGGATGTAGTAATATTAAAATTGAAGGTTTTTATATGACACATCACCCTTCTGAAGCTGAATGTCAAGAAGGAGTAATTCAAGTAACAGAATGTGATAATATCGAAATTATAAATAATGATATTAGTGGTAGTGGTTATTTTGGAGTTAGACTGAAGCAGTCTAATGATGTCTTAATCACAAACAATGTTATTCATGACTGCTCTTTTAGAGGAATTAATTTCTATGATGAATCTTCGGAAAATATCCTTATTGAAAACAATACGTTTTACCATAATGGATGGGGAGGAGATAATCATATTGGTTTTGATTTTCTATACAACAAAGATTCTTTGACAAACCTTAAATATGAAAAAGTTAAATCAGATTATTTGGCAAAAAATAAGGTTATTAATCATTCTTTGGGTTATGGATATGTATATGCAAAAGAAGGATTGGAAATGCTGTCAGAATCTGGGGAATTGATGGTAAATATTCCCTTTAAAGCAAAAGTAAAAATATTTCCGTTAGGTATTGATGACACTGGGCTAAGCAACAATGAACCAAAAGAAGTTAAACGTAAAATAGAATACAATAATCAAATAGGCTGGGTAAACCAAGGTTTGGTTTCAAGGTTCCCTGTTCCGGATGAGCCTTATGAAAGCTTGGATTTTTATTTACAAAACCATTGCCAGCTAGTTTATGAAAAACATTTTACAGGCCATTCAGACGGTGAAGCTTATATGGATATAACGGTTAAGCAATACAAGGAAGGTGTTTGCTGGATAGATGACCAAGGCTGGGAATGGGGGGCAAAGTATGTTCGTTTTTATAACATGGATATGACGCAAGGGTTTTATTTCGCCCAAAATGCATTGGATGAATTTAGTAAATTGGGGTATCCATCGGATGATAAAAGACACAATATTGATTCTACAATTGTTGAAGGCGAAATGGGGTATATGATGAGGTCTGCTCAAGCTTTTTTCAATTATTATGGGATGTATAGTTTAGAAGTTACAACTGACTACGATATGTGGGGCTCGAATACAACGGTACGATATTTTAACGGCGATGATATTTTGTTTGTCGAAAGTCATGGAATGTAGATTCACGGTCACCTGAAAATATTTAACTCGAAAATCATAGTAATCAGTAAAAACGAGTCTTCGGTATTCTCTTTTTATCCGTTTACAACAAATTGAAAACAATTATTAAGGATATTTGAATAAAGTGTTTTATTTAATTATTTTCGTACGAGAACAGATAGAGAACCAAAACACTGGTTATCGCGGGTATGGAGAAAATTAAATTGGATATAGTAGGCTTGTCCTACAGTCAGACACAATCAGGGGCTTACGCACTAGTTCTCGGGGAATCTACAGGGAAAAGAAGATTACCGATTATTATTGGAGGTTTTGAAGCACAAGCAATTGCTATTGAACTAGAGAAAATGACTCCAAGTCGTCCGCTTACACATGATTTGTTTAAGAATTTTGCTGATGAATTTGATATTCATGTTCAAGAAGTCATTATTTACAATTTAGTTGAAGGAATATTCTTTGCAAAGTTGATTTGCGAAAGAGATGGAAAAGAGATTGAAATCGATTCAAGAACTTCAGATGCAATAGCGCTTGCGGTTAGGTTTGAATGTAATATTTATACTTACGAGTTCGTACTTGGTTCTGCAGGAATTGTTTTGGATGATGAAGAGGATGATGAGAATGCATTTATTGAAGAAGAGGTTGATTTGGATGAATTAACAAAGGATCCTGTTGAAACGTATTCACTTGAAGACCTTGAAAAAAGAATGCAAGAAGCGATTGAAAATGAGGATTACGAACAAGCTTCTAAAATTAGAGATGAAATAAACCGACGAAAGTCGAACTAAAATAATCCCCATTTTACTTGAAATTAATAAAACACATACTTTTATTTACTGTTCTAATAGGCATTGCCTCTTCCTGTTCAAAAAAGGCTCCTAAGGAGTTAACGCTTGAGGAAAATTTATCGGGGAAATGGTATTTATACCATAACCAAAACGGAGATGGTACATATGTTCCTTTTGATACGGCTTCGTTTTATTTTGATATCCAGTTAAAAGACAAGGGCTTTTCTGGCAACATGATGGAAGGACCAACTGATACCACTTATGGTAATTGGTCTGTAAACTCAAAAGATTCTGTAATAACATTTACACCTTTCGTAAAAGAGAGTAAAATATACATTGACTCTACTGTTGTATTCTTGGATTCAAATCAACGTAAAGTGATTTATTACTCAGGAGGACAACAAATATTAAAGGATGAAAATGGAAGTTTAGACCAGAAATATGCAAGCCAATCTATGGAAGTAGCACTACTTGAAGAAGATACATTGGTGTTGCAAACAGTTGGAATGGCTTCTTACTTTATTAGAAAAAAGGATAAACAATCTGCTGCACCTCCGTATTCTATAATGCAAATAGTTAGGGGGATTATTGGAATGACTTTTTTAATCTTGGTTGCTTGGCTATTCAGCTCGAATCGTAAGGCCATAAACTGGGCTTTGATTGGAAAAGGAATAGCATTGCAGTTAATTATAGCATTTTTGGTATTGAAAGTTCCTATGGTTGCAAGTGCTTTTGATTTTATTAGCAAAGGGTTTGTTTGGGTTATTGGCAAAACAGATACGGGTGTAGATTTTCTTTTTGGGCAATTTGGGTTAGGAACAGTTCAAGCACCACTTTTAACATTTGCAATTAAAGTATTACCAACAATAATATTCTTTTCAGCTTTGGTTAGCTTATTTTATTATTGGGGAATTATTCAAAAGATTGTTTATCTATTTGCATGGATAATGAAGAAATTCATGCGTTTGTCTGGAGCGGAAAGTTTAGCTGCTGCGGGGAATGTATTTCTTGGGCAGACAGAGGCTCCTCTTTTGGTTAAGCCTTATTTATTAGGTATGACAAAATCAGAGATGATGTGTTTAATGACTGGTGGAATGGCGACAATTGCAGGAGGCGTTTTAGCAGCTTATGTAAATTTTCTAGGAGGAGATGATCCTGTTGAACAGGCATTTTTTGCAAAACATCTTTTAACAGCTTCAATTATTTCTGCACCGGCGGCAATAATTGCAGCAAAAATGCTAGTTCCAGAAACGGAGAAAATTAATGAAGATTTATCTATTTCTAAAGAAAAAATAGGGACCAATGCATTGGAAGCGATATCAAATGGTACTACAGATGGATTAAAGTTGGCAGTTAATGTTGGTGCAATGCTATTGGTATTCATTGCATTAATGGCGCTTGGAAATGGGATATTAGGACTTGTCGGAGGATGGACGGGGTTAAATACGGTGATTGCAGAAAATTCAGAATACAGTGCGCTATCATTTGAATTCGTTTTAGGATATGCTTGCCGTCCAATTGTTTGGTTAATGGGAGTAGATTGGGCGGACTCTGTATATGTAGGTGAATTATTGGGTACTAAAACAGTGCTAAATGAATTTGTTGCTTATCCTCGTTTGGGAGAGATGAAAGAAGCTGGTATGATTAGCCAAAGATCTGTAGTAATGAGCACTTATATGCTTTGTGGGTTTGCAAACTTTGCTTCTATTGGGATTCAAATAGGTGGAATTGGCGCATTAGCTCCTACGCGTAAAGGATTGCTTTCTAAATTAGGCGTTAAAGCTCTAATTGGAGGGACAATCGCATGTTTACTGACTGCTGTGGTGGCAGGAATGATCTTATAGAAGAGGAATAAAAACATCTTATCAACATTTCAAATTAACTTATTAACCTCATTTTATGCTACGGAAGTATTTAATTATTTTCGCTATTCAAAATTATTCGCATGCAACAATATCTTGATTTATTAGATCATATTTTAGAAAACGGAGCCCAGAAAGGCGATAGAACTGGAACGGGAACAATAAGCTGTTTTGGCTATCAGATGCGCTTTGATTTGGCAGAAGGGTTTCCAGTTTTAACGACTAAGAAATTGCATCTAAAATCGATTATTCACGAATTACTTTGGTTGTTAAGTGGTGACACAAACATTCAATACTTAAAAGACCATAATGTTAAAATTTGGGATGCATGGGCTGATGAAAATGGAAATTTAGGACCTGTTTATGGTCATCAATGGCGAAATTGGAACAGCGATGGAATAGATCAAATTAAAGAAGTAGTTGATACGATTAAAAACAATCCAAACAGTAGAAGAATGATGGTCTCAGCTTGGAACCCGAGCGTTATGCCTGATACCTCTGTTTCTTTTACCGAGAATGTTGCCAATGGGAAAGCTGCTTTACCACCTTGTCATGCATTTTTTCAATTTTATGTGACAGATGGAAAATTGTCTTGCCAGTTGTACCAACGTAGTGCAGATACTTTTTTAGGGGTGCCGTTTAATATTGCTTCATATGCATTATTTACAATGATGTTAGCCCAAGTTTGTGATTTAGAAGTAGGTGAATTCATACACACATTTGGAGATGTTCATTTGTACAATGACCACATCGAACAAGCACAATTACAATTAACAAGGACCCCAGGAACGTTACCTACAATGAAAATTAATCCTGAAATTAAAGACATATTTGACTTTAAATTCGAAGATTTCGAATTGGTAAATTACGAACCTCAAGCGCATATTAAAGCTGCAGTTTCAGTTTAATTTTTTAGAATGAAAGTATCTATTATAGTTGCAGTTGCTCACGATAATGTAATTGGGAAAGACAACGATTTGGTTTGGCACTTGCCAAAAGATATGAAGTTTTTCATGGATACAACCCTAAATCATTATGTGATAATGGGACGTAGGAATTATGAATCTATTCCAGAAAAATACCGTCCATTAAAAAACAGAACCAATGTAGTTGTTACTCGTAAATCAGACTTTCAAGCACCAGACTGTGTGGTCGTCAATTCTATTCAAGCTGGGATTGATGCTGCCAAAGCGAATGGAGATAAAGAATGTTTTATAATTGGTGGCGGGCAAATTTATGCAGACTCTTTAGAAAATGATATGGTTGATAAAATGTATATTACACATATCGATCAAGAATTTGAAGGAGATACATTTTTCCCTTCATTTAATAAAAATGATTGGGATCTACGAGTGATAATGGAACACCAAAAAGACGAAAAAAATAAATACAATTTCGTTGTGGTTGAGTATACGAAGAAGATTTAAGGGTTAAGCCACCTTTAACTTACTGATCTTAGAATTACCAAACTGCTGTTTTGCGTAATCTAATGTAATCTCTAGTTTTTTAACATCCATAGAAGGTGCTTCAAACATGGCATCAGTAAGTATTGCTTCACAAATCGAACGTAATCCTCTTGCTCCTAGTTTCAATTCCATTGCTTTGTCAACAATAAATTCCAAAACTTCGTTGTGGATGTCTAATTCAATTCCGTCTATTTCGAAAAGCTTTACGTATTGTTTTAATAAAGAGTTTTTAGGCTCTGTTAAAATAGAAATTAATGTTTCTTTATCCAATGGATTCAAATAAGTTAAAACTGGAAAACGCCCAATTAGTTCTGGAATAAGCCCAAAAGTTTTTATATCTAATTGATTAACATAAGAAAGGATATTTTCTTTTATTTCCGCTAATTCTGCTCCTACACCAAACCCAATAGATTGAGTTTTAACTCTTCTTTCAATAATTTTTTGGATACCATCGAATGCACCGCCACAGATAAACAAAATATTTTTTGTGTCAATTTGAGTCATTTTTTGCTCTGGGTGTTTCCTTCCTCCTTGTGGTGGAACACCAACAACAGAACCTTCAAGTAACTTCAACATTGCTTGTTGTACACCTTCTCCAGAAACGTCTCTTGTTATTGAAGGGTTGTCACTCTTACGAGCAACCTTATCTATTTCATCAATAAAAACGATACCTCTTTCCGCAGACTTTACATCGTAATCGGCAGACTGTAATAATCTTGATAAAATACTCTCAACATCCTCCCCAACATATCCAGCTTCTGTTAATACAGTAGCATCAGCAATACAGAAAGGAACATTTAACATTCTAGCAATTGTTTTAGCTAAAAGTGTTTTCCCTGTACCAGTCTCTCCAACTAAAATGACATTTGATTTTTCAATCTCAACATCATCATCCGAGTCTTTTTGTAGTAATCTTTTATAATGGTTGTAAACCGCAACTGACAATACCTTTTTAGATTCATCTTGTCCGATTACATATTCATTCAGACTTCTTAATATTTCTGCAGGCTTAAGTAGGGTAAGTGATTTCTCTAAGTCACTTGTAGCTTTCTGTCCAACTTCATCTTGAACGATTAAATTGGCTTGTCCAATACATGCATCACAAATATGCCCAGTGATACCAGCAATCAACACATCTACGTCTTTTTTCTGACGACCACAAAACGAACAACTAATCTCTTCTACTGCCATTGTTTAAATATTAAGGCCTTTCCTTATTAGGGCAAGGATTGCAAAGGTAGGAAAAAAAGAATAATACTTTCTTTATGTAAGTTTATTAATAAAATAAACTAGTGTCTAAAACGCATGTACTTGTACCATAAAAACTTGTTTACATCACGTTTTCAATTTGAATGGATTAAAATCGCATATATTTAATATATATATGTCTTATATGAAACATTTGTTAATGCTCTTTGGAGCAATATCTATTCTGCTAAATAGTAGTGCACAGTTATCTGGAAATTACACAATTGGGGGTACTACTCCTGATTATTTTACCATGAATGATGCGGTTATAGCTTTAACAACGAACGGTGTTAATGGCCCTGTAGTATTTAACATCCGCACAGGAAACTACATTGAGCAGTTTGTTATTCAGAATGTTACAGGTGTTTCTATGGCTAATTCAATTACGTTCCAGTCTGAAACGGGAGATTCGAGTGATGTCGTATTGGAATATTCAGTAGGAGGTACAGGGAGTTACTTGTTTAGAGTTAGCCAAGTTGATTACGTTCATTTTAATCAATTGACCTTTAAGACAAAATTAACAGGGAACCAACATCGTATTACAGATATTTATGATACACAAGGAGGAACTTTTACGAATTGCCGTTTCATAGGAAGTGCAGACGCCAATAATTATGAAGAGGATTTAGTGAGCATAAGTTATGGAGTAGGTGTTTCATTTAGCGAGTGCCGTTTTGATAATGGATTTAGAGCCCTTAAATATGTTGGTAATACATCAAGTACGTTGATTGATGTAGATGTTCACGATTGTCTCTTTTATAATTTTGAAGAATCGGGTGTTTATGCTCAAGATGCTCAAGATGTTGTAATCGAACGAAATTATTTCAATACCAATAACAATAGAAACCCAAGAGCTATTGAATTGGAAAGAGCAAGTGGAGTAATGTCTGTAATTGAGAATAAAATGGAGATGTTTTATTTTTCAACTGTAAGTGGTGGTCAGTATGGGATTTATATTAACGATGCTACTGTAACAGATGGATTGGTAGCCAATAATATGGTGTATATTGATGGAAACAAAGGAGGAGCAAATGGAATTGGAATTTCAGGAACAAATATAGATGTTGTATATAATACTATTCGATTAAGAAAAGATATTGGTTATAATTGCTATGCTTTTACGGGGGGAGTAGGGTGTCGTGTTTTGAATAATATTTTTGTTGCAGAACAAAGCCCTGTGGTATTTGCCCATAGTGGTGCAGATACAGTTGATTTTAATGATATTTATACAGATGGTTCTGTGGATTGGACCCAAAATATTAATGGTTTAGGGCCTAACAATTATTCAGTTGCTCCTGGGTTTATTTCCAGTTCAGATTTACATATTTATCCAACACAAATCTCCAATAGCGGAACTCCAATAGCGGGAGTTTTAGTTGATTTCGACGGTGAACCAAGACATCTACAATTCCCAGATATTGGAGCTGATGAAATACCTGCATTGGCTTTAGATGCTTCTATGGATAATATTCTAACTCCTATTAATGACTCCGTTTACTGTTCTGGGTTGAATGATATTACTGCAAATTTGGCGAATTTAGGAACGGATACTTTGGTAAATGCTACTATAAGCTTGTATATAAATGGAAGCCTGTATAGTTCGATAAATTGGACTGGATCTTTACCAGAGCAAGGAACAGAAGTTGTTAATTTAGGAACTTATCCTTTTGTTGATGCTACGTCATATAATATTATGGTAGAAGTAACCAATCCAAATGGCGGGGTTGATGGAAACTCTTTGAATGATAATTTCACTTATTATGATTTCCATTTACCTTTAAATGGGATTTATACATTGGGAGGAGCTACTCCTGATTTCGCCTCATTTAGAGCTTTAGAAAATGCATTGGAATACGGAGGTTTATGTGGTGCTGTTACGGTTAATGTAAGAACAGGATCGTATCACGATTTTTTATATTTAAAACAACTACCTGGTTCTTCTGAGCAAAACCATCTAACGATTCAATCTGAAGTTGGAGATAGTACAGCAGTTGAAATATGGGAAGATTATCCATCCACAGTTGCATTTACAGTAAGATTTGAAGATGTTGGAAATATTACATTAAAAGACATTAGAATTAGAAATAATGGAGCCGTACCCAACAATGTTATTGAATTAGTTAGAGCTCATGACATTAATATATTAAACTCTCAGGTTTATGGATATGGTTGTAGTGGTTGTAGTTCTCAATCAGGTAAATTACTATATGGCATTTATGTAGATTCTAATTTAGTAGTTAAAGATGTATTTTTTATTAGCGGAACTACATCAGTATTGGTCTCAGGAAATGATAATTTGGGTGCTGCGTCTAGAAACTTCGTTTTTGAAAATAACTCAATTGGAGGTTTTGATTTATATGATGCGAATGAAGTTGTAATTAAAAATAATACCATTGGAGGAGCGTTTAACCGAATGGATAATTGTGATAGATTCCAAATTGAAAAAAACACTTTTTACGGAGGGTTGGCTTTTTTTGGGTGCAATGGTGTTGACAGTACTTCTTATTTTAGAAATAATTTAGTTTTTGCAAGAGAAACGGGTGGTGCAAGTAGTTCTTGGGATTGGGCTCTATTTCTTTATAGTGGTAGTAACTTTAGCATTACACACAATACTATTAAAACGGAAGAGTGGGCAGGATGCGTTCATTACAGTGGGACGAATATAAAAATGTATAATAATATTTTTCACCAAACGAATGCGAATGTTAGTCCTCACTATATGTATTCAGGGAATGGTGGTTTAAGTAGTGATTATAATATTTACTGGACGGATAATGTAAATAATCCCCTTGTCAATTTGCAAGGTATATACGGATTAGATAATAACTCGGCTTTAATAGATCCAGTTTTCAATACACATGTTGATAGTGTTTATTGGCCAACAAATCCAATGATTGATAATCGTACAGACAGTACATGGGGGTTGCCAGATGATCGATTTGGACAATTGAGAGATACATACTCTGATCCGGGAGCAATTGAACAATCATTTGCACCATCTATAGACTTAGGTCCCGATAGAAACATTTGTACTGGTGAATCATTTGGTGTCTTCAATGGTGGTTATTCTTACTTATGGAATACAGGAGACACTTCCTCTCATTTAATTGCTGACACTAGTGGAACGTTTATCGTTCAGGTTTCAAATGGTTTAGGTACGGATAGCGATACAATAACGATTTCTGTTTTTCAAAACCCAATTATTTCGTTGCCGGATTCAGTTTGGTTATGTGCCGGACAATCTACAATTCTGGAAATTAATCAATCAAACCTAACATTCGACTGGTCAAATGGAACAACAGATTCTATTGCGACTTATACTGGGACTCAAATGGCAAGTGTTACGGTTACAAATGTTGCTGGATGTTCGGCACAAGCAAATACTTATGTTAGCAATTTCACATTGTTAAATGTTGGTTTAATGGGAACTGATGAAAGTTGTTTTGGAAACAATAATGGCACAATAGACTTAAACATTTTGTCTGGTGATTCTACCTTTGCAATAGATTGGTCGCATACTACAAATACGGATACTTTGTTAACTAACTTACCTGCAGGATGGTATAATGTGACTGTAACGGATATTCATGGTTGCTCTGTAACTGACTCTGTTGAAATTTTACCAGGAAGTAATTTTAGTGCTTCTATTGTGGTATCTTCTAGTCTTTGCCAATTTGATTCCGTAAATATTAATGGAATATCAAATGGAGGAATCACACATGACTGGTATGTAAATAGTGCCTTTATAGGAAGTAGTTTTGACATTGGACATGCATTTGACACAGCAGGAATTATTGATGTAATGTTAGTAGCAACAAATGGAAGTTGCATTGATACCGCTTATGCTCAAGTTGATGTTATGCATGATACAATTTGCAATCCTCCTGGTTATTGTTCTCCAACTTATGCAAACGGAACAACTGATGGAGATTTTATCGATGGTGTTGTTTGTGACTCCATTAATAATACAGGGACGGGATCAATTGGAGGAGGTAGTTATCAAAATTATTCTTCAATGAGTACTACCATCAATCCAGATTCAACCTATAATGTAACAATCATATCTGGAGATTATCAAAATGATTTTTATGGAGTTTGGATTGATTACAACCAGGATGAAGATTTTGATGATGTAGGGGAACAAATTTTGTCACCTTATTTTGAATCACTTCAATCTTTTGAATCACATTCTTTTAACTTTACTGTTCCTTCAAATGCATTAATCGGATTAACAGTAATGCGGGTTGTCTGTACTTATAGTGAATCTGATATGGCTCCTTGCCCAGAAGATGCAGGTTATGGAGAAACAGAAGATTATACAATATTGATTGCGAATCCAGCTTCAGATACTACGGGGATTATGGAAGTGTCGCAACAACTTTTTTCTCTTTACCCAAATCCATCAAATGGTTCTTTTATCATAGAATCTATTTCAGCAGCTCAGGTTGAAGTATTTTCAATGAATGGGCAACTTGTTCATAGCCAAAGTATAATTTCAGGAAGTAATATATTCGAAATTGAACTTTCGTCTGGTGCTTATATTGTTAAATGTTTACATGGAAATAACCTTATTGAGAATTATAAGCTTATGATTCAGCCTTAAAGAGGTTATTAATTATAATATTTTTGTAATTATCAAATCACATTTTTCAATACCATGAATTTCAAAGGATTCAGTGGGGTTTTCTACGTGTAAAATATCACCCGTTTTGATTATTTCATTTCCTATTCTAATTTCTCCAGAATAGATATAGAAAATCAAGTGTTCAATATTTTCTGAAAACGAAAATTCGACTTGTTGATCCTGTAGTACCAATAATGATTCAACTGTTCCATCAGTTTTACCCATGGTCATCAAGTTAAAGTCGGTACATTTTCCTAGTGAAGTAGTTTTCCAACCTCCGTCAAAATAATCAGAATCGAATTGACCCAATTTTTTCGAATGATGACCTTTGTGATTAAGTGTCATTTGACCATCCAAAACCATTAATGTTCGCGTAATTGAAGGTAATGGTGTAAAAGTAGATTCTTCTACGTTAACTGTCGCAGTACTTATTCGAAAGTCAAAGTTTCTAACTTCATACTTTGCATTTTTTGGATAAATTAATAATTCAATAGTATTTCCACCAGACCATGGTGAACTTAAAAATTGATTTGCTTTTACTATTTGATAATTCATATTTATTGTTGTTTCAATCGAAAGACTTTTATCGACCCCTTTTCCAAAACCAATGTGTCCAGGTAAGGAGTAATAAGCGGATTGGTATCTACTTTTCTAGAATCGGAATACAGGAATTGTGCACCTTTATCAATCATTACGGTAAGTTTGTCTGAGGTTAAATTGTCGGTATCAAAGCCCCATCCTTTTTTATCGATATAGTAAAACGATATGTAGCGTGAAACATCATTCCCAACAATAATCAATGCATCGTTAGGGATTATATCTCTTAATTCTGTTTTATACTCTAAAAGGTCTTTGTTAAAACCTGGCGATTCAGGAATCCATCTTTCGTACATTCTAATGTAACAAGTAATGGGTAAAATGCAGAGCAAACTTATTGTTATGATTTTGAAAATTGGTTTTTCTAATGAATAGAGGCAAAAAGCGCCATACCCAACAAGCATAAACAATAATGGATAGAAAGGAAATAAATAGTAATCATGGATTTTAGCAATCATGTTTATTTCGAATAAGAAATAAGCTAATACGCCAATGCTTAGCACAAAAATTAATATAAAATTTGCGTTTCTAAAAGCCTTCTTTTTGACAAGAAAATAAAAACCAGCGATAAAGAACAATACAGACCCGTAATTTAATAGTAGTTCTGGAAGGGTAGAAATCAAATTGTGTTGTAAATAATCAACAAGAGTAGAAAAGGTAGTACTATTATCAAACATCCCGCCTACTATACCATTTCCTTTCCATTGTGGGATAACAGTTAAATACCAAGCAAAGGGAAATAACAGAGGGTTAAAGACAAGTAAACTATTGGAGATTGTTTTTTTATACAATTTCGTTCTAAACATTTCTACTAATAAGAAAGTGCCAGGAACAATAAAATAAATAATAAATGGAAGTTTGCATAGTGCTCCAATACTTAATAAAACCCCGCATAAAATTAATAGAATCGAACGATTTGATTTTTTCCAACTAAAGAACATAACAAGACCCCAAATAGAACAGCACAACGCCAAATTATCGGGTAATGGGTTAATAGTGTAATAATAAAAACTGGGTGAAAAATTAAATGCCCATGCCCCAATTAGAGCTAATAACTCTTTGTTAAAAAGCACAAATAGAAGTTTGTACATTCCTAATATAGAAAGTAGACCAATAACAAACATGAATAATCTGGTAACGACAATATTATTCCCAAAAACATGATAAGAACTTGCAACGAGCCATTGCATTAACGGAAATTCCATTCGAAATATTCCTTCTCCATTCCCTCTTTCATTCCTTCTTGGATTGAGAATATTCATATCCTCTTCATAAAAATTATTGATAGTTGATTGGGTTTGTGTTTGCCTCCAGGAATGAATACTTATTAAGTCTTTTGAAAAGTGTTTATAATGCATTAAAAAACTAATGATTACAATTGAGAAAAGGACAATATGTTTGAGGTGTTTTTTCATTTGTTTTTCAAAACTCAGAACAAATATATTAGAGAATTTTGGGTAAAAAAAAAGTAGAAAGATTCACCTTTCTACTTTTTAAAAACATTTAATTTTTTTCTTACTTAGGTTTTCTAATCAAAACCTCGTCAATCATACCGTATTTTTTTGCTTCTTCAGCAATCATCCAATAATCTCTATCACTATCATTCCAAACTTCGTCGTATGTTTTTCCTGAGTGTGTAGCTATAATTTCGTATAACTCTTTCTTCAATTTTTGAATTTCTCTTGCCGTAATTTCAATGTCAGAAGCCTGTCCTTGAGCACCTCCTAAAGGTTGGTGTATCATTACTCTAGAATGTTTAAGAGCAGTTCTTTTTCCTTCAGCTCCAGCACATAATAAAACAGCTCCCATTGAAGCAGCCATACCTGTACAAATTGTAGCTACATCAGGGTTGATATATTGCATTGTGTCATAAATTCCAAGTCCTGCATAAACAGAACCTCCAGGAGAATTTAAATAAATCTGAATGTCTTTTTGAGGATCCATCGATTCTAAAAATAATAATTGAGCAGTAATTATATTAGCTACATAATCATCAATTCCAGTCCCTAAAAAGATAATTCTATCCATCATCAAACGAGAAAAAACATCCATTACTGCAACATTCATTTGTCGTTCTTCAATAATATTCGGAGTCATTCCTACAGGAACGTTAGATACAGCAGACATATAGTCATCAAACACCATACTTGATATTCCTTGGTGCTTTGTAGCGAATTTTTTGAATTCGTCTTTATCAAAATTGTACATAAATTTATTCTTAATTGTTATTTGGTTTAAAGTTAAAATTAATATGCTAAGATGAATACGGTTTTTATCTTTTTATTGGTTGTATAATTGATATTTCGCTTAAATGTTGCTTTCACCTGATTAATATTAAATCAGATTATATTTTATTAGTTATTAGAGGATGTCTAACTTTACCGCTTGATGGCAAAATTAAATGTAGACCATACATTCATCGTTCACGTGAGTGAAGGTGCAGAGGACAGAGAAAAATCTGTTAAAGAAGAAATGACACGTCACGACATTCCTTTTGAATTTATGTTGCGTGGAGACTTAAAAGAGATTACCTCGGAAATTCATAATAAGTATTTTACTGGAGATATGTTAAAGGAAATTACTCCTGCTATTTCTTGCGCGATGAAGCATATTTATATTCTAGAGGAAATTGTAAAGCGTGGATTAAACAGGGTATTGATTTTAGAAGATGATATATTTTTAGATAAAAATTTTGTTAGTATTTGCAATAAAGCATTGGAAGAAACGTCTATAGAAGGTAATCAAATTTCGGAAAAGTATTTTCTGGCTTTAGAAAACAACAAAAAATATGTTCCTAAAAAGGATGAGGTTGAAGGGAAGTATTTATATAAAGAAGATAGAGTTCGATTTGGTGGAGCGTATATTGTAACTAAAGAAACAGCTAAAGCGATATTAGATGATATTTATGAAAATAGATGTCATTCATTTATAGATTCTATGTATACTATTATTTGCCGAAAAGGACTATTTGATATTTACTGGATTCACCCTACTATTGCTGAACAAGGAAGTCATAATGGAAAATTTAAATCTCTATTGGATGATAAACCAAGTGGGTTAATTCAAAAAGCGAATTGGAGAATCCAAACAATATTTAAAAGTAAATTTAGACGATAAAACACATTGCATTGAAGAACCTTTTTAATTTAATAAAGTTAGTTGGTCCTTATAAAAAGGCGGTGGGATTAAACCTTATGTTTAACCTCTTAGGGATGGTCTTTGCATTGTTTTCTTTTGCTATGGTTGTCCCTTTACTAAGGGTTTTGTTTAATACAAATGCAGAGCAGTTTGCCGAAGTAATTTCAAAATATGAAGTTGGATTGAACACAGGACAAGATGGAGTTTTGGAGTACATTAATTATTTAATGGCAACAATAGTGGTTGATCATGGTAAGTATTATGTATTGGTTTCTATTTGTATTGCTCTTATCGTAGTTGTCTTCTTTAAAAACCTATTCTCTTATTTAAGTTCGGTGTTTCTATCCTTGGCTCTTCATGCTGTATCAAGGGATTTACGAAGTCAATTACACGATAAAGTACTCAACCTTCAATTGTCTTTCTTTGGCGATGAGAAAAAAGGGGATTTAATGTCTCGGTTTACAACAGATGTAAAAGAAGTAGAGCTATCCTTAATGGCTTCAATAAATGCTGCATTTAAGGATCCATTTTACATTATCGGATACATTGTAACCTTATTTGTAATTAATGCAAAGCTCTCCATTTTTATTATTGTTTTTTTACCAATATCAGGATTGGTAATAGCGTTAATCGGTAAAGGGTTAAAGAAAAAGGCAAAACAAGGTCAAGAAAACGCTGGCAATTTGTTGTCATCTGTCGAAGAGTCATTGTCAGGACAAAGAATTATAAAAGGGTTTAATGCAGAGGCGAGAACCCGAGAACGATTTGAAGAGAAAAATAATTCATTGTATCGCATAATGATCAAGTTTTACAGAAGAATGGATTTGGCATCTCCTTCGAGTGAGTTTTTAGGAATAGTATCTACTACTGGAGTTTTATTGTTTGGAGGTAACTTGGTTTTCTCTGGAGAGTTGGAACCTGATTTATTTATTGGATATCTAGTTTTATTCTCTCAGTTAATATCTCCATTCAAGGCAATTTCAAAAGCTATATATGAAGCAAGTAGAGGTATGGCTGCTTTAACAAGAATTAGAGAAATTTCCGACGAAGAGGTTTCAATCATTGATAAACCCAATGCAATTTCTATAGATTCATTTAATAACAGTATTGCATATAATAATGTGAGCTTCAAATACGAAAAGGAATATGTTTTGAATAAGGTAAACTTTACTCTTGCAGAAGGTAAAACAATTGCTTTGGTTGGTCAATCAGGTTCCGGAAAGTCAACATTGGCAGATCTGCTACCTCGTTTTTACGATATTGAGGAAGGAGAAATTCTTATTGATGGAAAAAACATCAAGGATGTTACTTTGCATAGTTTAAGAGATCAATTAGGAATCGTAACGCAGCAGTCTATACTTTTTAATGATTCAGTATTTAATAACATTGCATTTGGGGTGGAGTCTGCAACAGAAGAAGAGGTGGTTCAAGCTGCTAAAATTGCTAATGCACATGAGTTTATAGAAAAATTGGATAATGGTTATCATACCAATATTGGAGATAGTGGCGGAAAATTATCTGGAGGTCAAAAACAAAGGTTAAGTATTGCTAGAGCTGTACTAAAAAACCCTCCAATCTTGATTTTGGACGAAGCAACATCAGCGCTGGATACTGAAAGTGAAAGATTAGTTCAGGATGCATTAACGAATTTGATGAAGAATAGAACTTCACTGGTAATTGCCCATAGATTATCTACTATACAACATGCTGACGAAATTTTGGTAATGGAAAAAGGAGAGGTGATTGAAAGAGGAAACCATTCTGACCTAATTTCTCAAAACGGCGTGTACAAGAAGTTAACTGAAATGCAAAATTTTCATTGATGAGAATAGGTATATTAATACCTGTAGTAGTCTTATTGTCTGCTTGTCAAGTACTGGAAGAACCGGAACCAATTAAAGAGATTGTTTCAGATTGCCACGATGTTAAAGTGGAAGATGTATTAGAAGTAGAATTTCCTAAAGGTGATACGGTCGTGATTCCTGAGTCATTTGTCGCCTATGAAATAGATGACTATTATTCTTATTTCTTTGGAACGAGTGTCTCCGATATCAAAAATAACACACCCGAGGAGGCTTTTAAGTATGGGACTTTTATTTTAAATAATATTGATTACCAAAATGGGTATATCAGTTTTAGAACACAAAATACTCCTTTAGATATGGATGGTGATTCCGAAGAGGAGGATGGTTATGAAATAACTTATTGGGTTCAATCGGATAGTTCTCGAATTGTTGCTTTTTGTAAAACGAAATATAGTTGGGTTGATGAGGCTTCGGAATTAACTTTATTCTTACACGATAAAAATGGAATTAACAAAATAACTCCTACATATGGAAACTGGACGTTAAATGATTTTTTAGATGAGGATGTAAGTATTCATTTTTCACAAGAATTGATAAATAATCCTCCTGTCTACATAACACTTCCAAACGAAGGAAAGGAAATTCGTATTGATTTAGCTTTAGGAGAATATTATGAACCGATGGAGGTTTATGAAAAGTTTGATTCTTTAAAGCTAACTAGGTATACATTGATGGTGAACCCTCATGAAAGTAAGTTTGAGAAAATAAAAGCTTGGTAAAACTTAAGCTATTTACTGCGTGTCATCCAAAACATCAGGGTTGTTTGGTTTTTTTTCTTCTTCAATATTGTATTTAATCCATTCTACCTCCCCTTGGAATAGGTTCTCAAAGTAATTAATTTCCTTATCGAAGGGAGTAGCTTTTTCTTTTCCAAATGAAATTTTTGCAATTAAATAACTTGCAACTGGCACCAGAGCAATAATGATTAATCTTAAAAACTGAACTTCAATAAAATATGCGATAGTTATCAATATAGAAACGATAAGAGTTATTAAACTTAAAAGTAAAGCGCATGATGGTTTCAAAGTCCTATCTAACTTAGTATATAAACGGATGTCAATTTGATTGAGGTTGTCAATCTCTTTCATCTTTGTTTTGATGGTTAGTCCCCAAATTCCTCCAAAATTTAGGGATAGCTGAGATAGATCTTTTTTTACCTTGCCTGAAAAACGCTTTGTTTCACCAATTTTTTGACTTATCAATGTTGAGCATTTGTCAACAGATAGTGAAGTGTTTATTCTAAAATGACATTTAAGATACATGATGTGGGGTGAAAACCCTTTGGATGAATTTTAATGGCTTATTTTTCTAAATCATCATCTTTTTTAAAAGATGTAGGAAGTAAATCGATTCCTTTTTTCTTGGCTAGTTTTATTAAAAAAGGCATCAACAAAGTAGATCCTGGGATTAACATAAAAGGAATTCCAATACCGGCCATTTTGAATAAGTCATAAACTTGAGTTCGAAGCTCATGCTCCTCTTCTTTGCTGACTTTGCCTTCTTTTAGAAATTTGACAACAATTTTGGAAGCTTCGTGTGTCTCTTTAGCTTCAGTACCCATCTTAGAAACAAAGCTTTTCATCACAAACGTTGCTTTGGTTCTGTGTTTTTTTAGTTTTTCGGAAAACTCCCAAGTTTCGGAAGTCTCAAAATAACTAAAGTCTACTTCTTCAATATGTTTGTTTTCTTCTTCCACCATATAAAGGTATTCTTTTTCTGCCGAGGTTGCTGTTAAAATATACTAAATAAGGTATAAAAAAAGCCACATCGTTCGATGTAGCTTTTTTTAGTTTGTTGTGAAATACTATTGGATCAACCACTACACATTTCACAGTTTTCAGGATCATCCAAAGAACAAGCGATTTCAGCCTGTCTTTCTTCTTCCGTCTTTGCAACTGGTGCAGCCATTGCCTCTTTGTCTAATGTAAATTTAATTGCATCAGTAGCAGCTTTAGTACGTAGGTAATACATTCCTGTTTTCAATCCTGCTTTCCATCCGTAGAAGTGCATAGAAGTCAGTTTTGCAAAGTTTGCATTTTCCATAAAGATGTTTAACGATTGTGATTGATCGATGTAAGCACCTCTATCAGCAGCCATATCTAGGATAGTTTTTTGAGAAATCTCCCAAGCTGTTTTGTACAATTCTTTGATATTGTCTGGAATCTCATTAATGTTTTGAATAGAACCATTCGCTCCCATTAATTGATTTTTCAAGTTATCATTCCAAAGACCTAATTTTACTAAGTCTCTCAATAAGTGCTTGTTAACTACGATAAATTCTCCAGATAATACACGTCTTGTGTAAATGTTAGAAGTATAAGGTTCGAAACATTCATTGTTTCCAAGGATTTGTGCAGTAGAAGCAGTTGGCATTGGAGCTAAAAGAAGTGAGTTTCTTACCCCATGTTCAATTACTTCTTCTTTTAATACATCCCATTCCCATCTGTCAGTAGGTGTAACTCCCCACATATCAAATTGCATTTCGCCATTAGAGATAGGAGATCCTTTCCAAGTTTCATAAGGTCCATTTTCGATAGCTAAATCCTTAGAAGCTGTAACAGCTGCATAATAAATTGTTTCGAATATTTCCCTATTTAAAGCTTTTGCCTCTTCAGATTCAAAAGGAAAACGCATTAAGATAAACGCATCTGCTAAACCTTGTACACCAATTCCAATTGGACGGTGACGCATGTTAGAGTTACGTGCTTCTGGTATTGGGTAATAATTTTGGTCAATAACAGCATCTAAATTCTTAGTTACTTTGTAGGCAACCTCGAATAATTTATCATGATCGAATTTTCCTTCAGCTACAAATTTAGGAAGCGCAATAGAAGCCAAGTTACAAACTGCAACTTCATCGTCAGAAGTGTACTCCATAATCTCCGTACATAAGTTTGAAGATTTAATAGTACCCAAATTCTTTTGATTTGATTTTTGATTTGCAGCATCTTTATACAGCATATATGGAGTTCCAGTTTCAATTTGAGACTCACATATTTTAAACCATAAATCTTGTGCTTTAATAGTCTTACGACCTTTTCCTTCACTTTCGTATTTAAGGTAAAGTTTTTCAAACTCATCACCATAAACGTCAGACATTCCAGGACATTCGTTTGGACACATCAATGTCCATTCTCCATTTTCTTCAACTCTTTTCATGAACAAATCTGGAATCCAAAGTGCATAAAACAAATCTCTTGCTCTTTGCTCTTCTTTACCTGTATTCTTTTTCAAGTCTAAGAAATCAAAGATATCAGCATGCCATGGTTCAACATAAATAGCGAAAGAACCTTTTCTTTTTCCTCCACCTTGGTCAACGTAACGAGCAGTGTCGTTAAATACTTTCAACATTGGTACAATTCCATTTGATGTACCGTTTGTTCCTTTTATGTACGAACCAGTAGCTCTAATATCATGAATAGATAAACCAATACCACCAGCAGATTGAGAAATTTGAGCACATTGCTTTAATGTGTCGTATATACCTCCAATACTATCTTCTTGCATTTTTAATAAAAAGCAAGATGACATTTGAGCTTTCGGTGTACCTGAGTTAAATAAAGTAGGTGTTGCGTGTGTAAACCACCCTTCACTCATATAGTTGTAAGTAGAAATAGCAGCGTCAATATCTGTTTTATGAATTCCCATTGCAACACGCATAAGCATGTGCTGTGGTCTTTCAGCTACTTGTCCATCTATCTTCAACAGATAAGATCTTTCTAAAGTTTTAACACCAAAGAAATCATATCTAAAATCTCTATCGTAGATAATGTTAGAATCAATAATCTCAGCATTATCCTTGATAGCTTTATACACATCATCAGATAATAATGGAGCAGGTTGATTCGTTTTTGGATCTATATAATTGTATAAATCTTCCATTGTGTCAGTGAAAGATTTTTTCGTGTTCTTGTGTAGGTTAGAAACTACAATACGAGAAGCCAATAAAGCATAATCTGGATGAGAAATAGTATTTGTAGCAGCAACTTCAGCAGCTAAATTGTCTAATTCACTTGTAGTTACTCCATCGTATAATCCTTCAATTACGCGCATGGCAACTTTTTCAGGAACAACTAATGCGTTCAATCCGTAACACAATTTTTTAATTCTAGCTGTGATTTTGTCAAATTTGACAACTTCTTTTCTACCGTCTCTTTTTACTACGTACATACTAATTCTGTGGTTTTATATAATTATTACTCCCGATAGCCATCTCCTTATTTCTAACCACTAATCTTGTCCCCTGATTGGTGATGGCTGATTCTAATTTTTATTTTTAAAAGTCTGCATCCATGCTAAATGTACTAGACCCTTCATCTGCTCCATTTTTTACACCTGCTTTTTGGTATTCACCAACTCTTTTTTCGAAGAAGTTCGATTTTCCTTGAAGGTTAATCATATCCATGAAATCGAATGGGTTAGTTGCGTTGTAAACTTTTTCATTTCCTAATTCAACTAAAAGTCTATCAGCAACGAATTCAATATATTGATTCATTAAATCGGAATTCATTCCAATTAAACGAACTGGTAAAGATTCCGTAACAAATTCTTTTTCGATTTCGACAGCTTGTGTTATAATCTCTTTAACCTCTTCTTTGTCTAATTGATTTTCTAAGTGACTGTTATATAGTAAACAAGCGAAATCACAGTGTAATCCTTCGTCTCTTGATATTAACTCATTAGAAAAAGTAAGCCCTGGCATTAATCCTCTTTTCTTTAGCCAATAAATTGAACAAAAAGATCCTGAGAAGAAAATTCCTTCAACTGCTGCAAAGGCAATTAACCTTTGTGCGAAAGAACCATTATCAATCCATTTTAACGCCCAGTCAGCTTTCGTTCTAACAGGAGGGAATGTTTCTATTGCATTGAATAAATAATCTTTTTCTTTGTCGTCTTTAATGTACGTGTCGATTAATAATGAATATGTTTCAGAATGAACGTTTTCCATCATTACTTGGAAACCATAAAAGAATTTTGCTTCAGTATATTGAACTTCACTTAAGAAATTTTCAGCTAAGTTTTCATTTACAATTCCGTCAGATGCAGCAAAGAATGCAAGAACGTGTTTAATGAAAAAACGTTCATCATCATTTAATTTATTTTCCCAATCATTTTGATCTGCAGCAAGATCTAATTCCTCTGCAGTCCAGATCATTGCTTGTTGGGTTTTATACATGTCCCAAATGTCCATGTGTTGGATAGGAAACAAAACAAATCTATTAGGATTGTCCTTTAGGATAGGTTCAAGAATTTCAGTGTTTGCGGGTAATACGTCGCTTAAATTTACATCTTCAACCTTTGCTTTTGTTTCTTTTTCCATAGTCCTAATTCTTATTTTGTTTACTTATCTATTCTCTCAAGTTCATTTTAGTAGAGTGAAAAAGTCCCTAGGCAAAAAATGGTGTTTTTTTGCTTTTGTTTGAAAAACTGATGTTTTTCGTCAGGAAATTTTCGTTTTTACTAGCCTCGTTTGAGGAGTACAAAAATTGAAAAAAAAGTCTCTCATTCCTAAGCAATTTCATCCACAATTTTTGAAGTTTTCAACACTCCCATCTAATAACTCATCTAACCCCTTTAAAAACAAGGGAAAACGATTCATCTTCCAAAATGTACAATTCGTCTTTTTTTTTAAAGTCTTTATCTTTCTTTTGGAATGTCTAAAATACAAGCTATTAACTCTTCTTTTGAAGTGGATCGCGAATGGTTTTCAATGTAAGAGTGTTAAAAACAATGATTACTATGCAATCGGTTGTTTTGACGAAATATTATATAAGAAAAATTAGGGAATCCCCAAATATTATTTGGGAAAAGAAAAATTATTTTTTTGACTTTTGGCCTTCGATTTCTTTGTCAATCTGAATTAATTCTAAAAAAAAGCCTTCTCCCCATTTCCGAATGATGGGTTCTTTTAAAAAGTTATAAACTTTTACATTTAATTCTTTTCCAAGAGTACAAGCATCAGCACAAATATCCCATTCATTGAAATTTACGGCTTCAAAATTCCTTAATTTCGATACTCTAACAGGGTATAAATGACATGAAATGGGCTTCTTGAAATCTAGTTTCCCTTCGCTGTGAGCTTTTTCAATAGAACATTTAGTCGAATTGTTTTCATCAAAATAAACAAAAACACATTCAACATTATTAACAAGAGAAGTAACAGGCTCATTGTCTTCGTCCATATAAAAAACACCTTGATTGTCGATAACATCAATCCCTTCTGGGCGCATATATGGTTTGATTATATCTAATGATTCTTCTATAATGTCGATCTCATCAAACTCTAAAGGAGCGCCAGCATCACCTTCTATACAACAAATTCCCTTGCAGGCACTTAAATTACATACAAACTTCTTTTCAAATAAGTCAAGCGATAATAATTTGTCTTCTACTTCAATCATGCTACAAAAATAGGAAACTACTTTGTGATATATAATTTTAGTTACTTTGTATTTATAAATTATCGTTAGTTTGAATCAAGCGTATCAATATAGGATTATGAAAGCCCCTTGTCAAGAAATATTTTCTTTGCTGCGGTCAACTATATATGGTACAACAGGGGTGAAAATTAACCATCGAGATACAGATAAAAAACTGTCTCAGCTTCATCAACCTGATTTTCACACTTTATGGAAAAAGGATAATTTACTAGCAGTAGCTGTTTATTGTAAGCGTACTATTACAATAAGAGATGAAGAAGTAGATGCTTTCTATATTCGTTATTTTTCCGTGTCGGATCAATACCAAAACCAAGGATTAGGAAAGGAGCTTACAGAAAAAATTGAAGCACATTATTTAAAAACGGTTTCTCGAAAAACAGTTTTTTATGCTTACATAGAGAAAAAGAATCTGAGGTCTATTGGGGTTTCAAAACACTTTAACGTAAATGTTATCGGAGAAATGAAAACCATATTCTTTAGTCGCTTTTTTCCGAAAAAAAATAGAAACTGCAGAATTGCAAAACCATCTGAGTTAGAGTATTTGAAAATAGAATTACAGAAACTGTATGGCGGTCATACAAACACTACTTTTAATCGAGTCGGTTATGAAGATTCATATTATGTATACGTAAAGGACGATGAAATTATTGCTGGTTTACAGCTAATTAATACAAAGTGGAAAATCTTTTCTTTGCCAGGGTTGATGGGGTGGATTTCACTTCGGTTATTTCCAATGATTCCTATTTTGAATAGGGTTGCAGATGGCAAAAACATGAAATTTTCTGGAGTTGAGGCAATTTATTATCGGGAATCAGAAGAAGATAAAGTTTTAAGTTTGCTTGAACATGCACTAGCTGAAGCTGGAAATTATAAGGCTTTTATTTACCTTGACATTCAAGATAATTTGTTTCGAAAAATGAGCATCCAAAAAGATCTAGGATTTATGAATAAAGTTCAAAATTCACCTAGTGTAAAGATTATCCATCAATCCCTACATTTAAGTGAAGAAGACGAGAGCTATTTAGCTTCTTCTCCGAAGTATGTGTCGGCTTTTGATGTGACATAAATTTTGCAGTAGAAGTTTTTAAAATGGCAACCATTATATAAATTCTCGTTCTTAAGGTGAAATCAAATTACCTTACAGATGAAAAAATTACTACTAATAGCATTTTGTTTATTACCCTTTATTACATTTTCACAATTTCAAATTATTTCTGTGGTTCCAACAGATGCTACGTGTTCAGGAGGAACAGATGGAACATTAACGGTTAATACCACGGGAGGTGTAAATCCAATAACATATGATATTGGTTCGGGTCCACAAACAAGCAATGTTTTTACAGGCTTACCATGTGGTAGCTATACAGTAATTGCATATGATGCTACAATGACTACAGTTACAGGTACGGGAACTGTGTCTTGTCCAAGTCCAATTATTTCTAGTGCTTTTACGGTTTCACCATCGTGTAATGGGTTTTGTGATGGTATATTGGATTTAACAACAACTGGAGGAACACCGCCTTATATAGTGACAGATCCATTTGGTTCTATGACGTCTTATTCTTCGTTTACTAGTTTGTTTGGTTATTGTGCTGGAACATACACGTTTTTGATTCAGGACGCAAATGGATGTACAGATGTTGTAGTAGCAACATTTACTGAGCCAACGCCGATAGTTGCAAGTGTAACAACTACAGATGAAACATCTCTTGGTGCTTGTGATGGAACAGCAACGATTATCGCTACAGGAGGGGTTACGCCGTATAATTATAGTTGGAATGATTGCGGTTCTGGCTCACCGATTACCCAGTTTGGAGGAACAATTTCTGGGTTATGTGTTGGAAGTTATAATGCAGTTGTTACAGATGGAAATGGATGCACTTCAACTCCCTCTTGCGCAGATGTAAATACTGTTGCTAATTGTAATTTGGTGTCAACAACCAATGAAATTCCTTCGACATGTAATAATTCTTGTGACGCCACAACAATAATAGCTACTAACGGAGGAACGCTGCCTTATACGGTAACGGATCCATTTGGTGTAATTGTAACATATTCTTCTGTAGTTACACTAACAGGGTATTGTGCAGGTACATATACATTTTTAGTTGAAGATGCTGCAGGATGTTCTGAACCAGTTGTAATTACTTTCACTGAGCCTCCAGTATTATCTGTTTCAGTATCAACCACAGATGAAACTAGTTTAGGTGCTTGTGATGGAACTGCTACTTCAATGGTTAGTGGAGGAGCTTCTCCATACACTTATGTTTGGACTGATTGTGGAACGGGGCAAACAATAGGTACAGCCTCAACAGAAACTAATTTGTGTGCAGGTTCTTATCAAGTTGAAGTAACAGATATGAATGGATGTTCGGCTTCATCAAGTTGTGAAACAGTTGGGACTTCATCAGCTTGTAATATGGTGTCAACTATGCAAACCACAGATGCTTTATGCAATGGAAGTTGCGACGGTACGGTAGTGCTTTTTACAACTGGAGGAACGCTTCCCTATACTGTAAATGACCCAATGACAGGAAATGTAGTGACCTATACCTCAGCTCAAACATTTGCAAATATCTGCCCTGGTACATACACGCTTTTGATTGAAGATGCTGCAAGTTGTACAGAGACATATAATTTGGTAATTACGGAACCAACCGAAGTAGTGCATTCTGTTACAGTTGTAGATGAGTCTTCGCTTGGCTCATGTGATGGGTCAATAACAGTAACAGCTACAGGAGGGGCACCTGGATACATGTATTCAATAAATTGTAGTGGAATTATTCAAGCTAGTCCAACTTTCACAGGTTTGTGTGCGGGGACTTATGGTGTTACAGCAATAGATGCTAATGGATGTGCATCTTATTGTAATTCTATAGGAGATACTATAGGTTCTCCAACTTCTTCTTGCAACTTAGTATCAACTATGCAAACCACAGACGCTTTTTGCAATGGGAGTTGCGACGGTACGGTAGTGCTTTTCACAACTGGAGGAACGCTTCCCTATACTGTAAATGACCCAATGACAGGAAATATAGTAACCTATACCTCAGCTCAAACATTTGGAAATATTTGTCCTGGCACATACACGCTTTTGATTGAAGATGCTGCAAGTTGTACAGAGACATATAATTTGGTAATTACGGAACCAACCGAAGTAGTGCATTCTGTTACAGTTGTAGATGAGTCTTCGCTTGGCTCATGTGATGGGTCAATAACAGTAACAGCTACAGGAGGGGCACCTGGATACATGTATTCAATAAATTGTAGTGGAATTATTCAAGCTAGTCCAACTTTCACAGGTTTATGTGCAGGGACTTATGGTGTTACAGCGATAGATGTTAATGGATGTGCATCTTATTGTGAGTCTGCAGGAGATACCGTTAGTACTGAGAGTTTTGTTGGGATTGAAATGTTAGCCAATGCTCAGGTAAAAGTTTATCCAAATCCAGCTAATGCTCAGGTAACAATTGAGAGTATAGAAAATAATGTAGATGTTACGATTTTTTCAATTTCGGGTAAATTGATTTATGCAGTAGAGAATATTACAAACAAGAATATTGATGTTTCAGAATGGGCAAAAGGGATTTATGTATTAAAGTTGAAAGCTGATTCTGGAATCATTATTAAAAGATTAGTGATAGAATAGAGGTTAGAGGTCTACAATAACATATCCAACACCTTTCTCAAGCACTTCAATTTGATTGGTAGACTTTGGGATGGGTGCTTTTCTATAATTAAACGCTAATACCACCTTTCCGCTAAGGTCAACTACACCCCATTCTTTTCCTTTTTTGACAGAAGCATAACCAAATTTAAATGGCCTCGCTTCGTCGTATTCGTATGGAATGATTAATCGATTACTAGCGTTAATATATCCCCATGTTGAGTCTTTAAATACTGGTGCTAAGTTATTTCCAAAATTTCCCATTAATTGATGCTGTGGTTTAATAATTATTCGTCCTGTAAAATCTATTGCTCCATATTTATTATTATCAGCAATTATTGCTTTGCCATCAGAAAAACTGGAAGCTTCCTTATATTTATAAGGGATGACTAATTTCCCTAGCCAGTTTATATAACCATACCTTATGTCATCCATTGTGAATTCCAATCCATGAATAGTTTTTTTAATTACACCTATTTTTCTTGACACAAGAGCCATCCCATCGTTGTAATTTCCTCCCTGAAAAAGGATGTTTCCTTTTTTTACGTCAATGATAAAATCTTTAATAAATACTTTATTAAAATATTCTTTTGTTAGGTGATAATCAATGTCTGGAGCATATAAAAAGTTCAAGATACTGTCCTTAAAAATTCTAAAGCTTTTATCCCATTCAATTTTATTTTCTGCTCTCCAAAAGCACATAACATCACCAGTTGAATCAACAGCGTAGTTGTACCAATTATATGTTCCAATAGAGTCGTTTGAGAATCTAGTTGTTTTTTGTTCTTCTATTCGTGTGAATCCATTATAGAACGAATTTATATTTTGGTACCATCCCGTCCTTTGTTTTCCTTTTTTATCGAATAAGGCTCTTGATGTAATAATTTTGCCACCAAATTTGTTACTATAGCTCATGAGGAAAAACTGATCATTAAATGATTCTATCGCTCCTACCTCTTCGCTTAACACATTTCCTTGCTCATCCAATAAGACACTTCTATTTAAGTCTATTGTAGCTTGGTAAAACCCTTCTTCAATTAATTCAATATCGTTATATCTTGGTGTTACTATCCATTTGTAATTTGTGTCAATAATACCCCAAGAGCGATTAAATTGGGCAGGTGCGTAGCCTTTTGAAAAGACATTAATTTTATTAAACCAAATGGTAAATACCCCCCCTCTTTTATCCATCATAGCGCAAAGCCTTTCTTTGGAGTCTCCTTTAAAAGCATTTGTTGGGATTGTATCATTTCTCAAATCGGACGGCAGATATACTTTTACTGGAAAGTCCTTATATTCAAAATTATTGATGTACCACTGGGTTTTACTTTCGCCAGTTTTAGAAATGTATTTATAAGTACTATCTCCATTGATTCGAATGTTTTTAATTTTCAATAAATTTTCAGTGTAAGTTTCTTTCGCTACAAAAGGAGGGGAAACTGCTTTGCCTTGGGGGTTTATCATATAGAGTTCTTTGTCTTGTTGTCCCCAATTTGCAACTAGAGCAATATCATTTTCGAACGGGAATGTGTTTCTAAAACTAAATGGAATTATCATTTCACCTAGTTTATTGATAAACCCCCATTTGTGTTTTAGTTTGTCTTCTTTGGTTGTTCCTTCCAAAGGCTTAAAAGAGAGTACCGCAGCCTTACCTTCATTAAAATCATTTACATAACCATAAACTGGTTTTACAACATAGTCTCCATTTGTATTAATAAACCCCCATTTGATGCCTTTCTGAACAGCTGCTAATCCTTCAGAGAATTTATTAACTGCAATATATTTGGGTTTGATAACCCATTCGTTTTTTGAATTAACAAACCCCCATTTGCCATTTTCTTCCTTTGGTTGGTAATCTTGAGTGAGTCCGGTAATAGAGCTAACAATCCAGAATAAGAATAGTAATATATGTTTAGATGATAGTTGCATTAAGTCTTGACCCCTATAATAAGGAATATCTTTATCGTTACCTAGAAGGGAAAATAAAAAAAGCCTCATTTCCGATAACTAATCAGAAATGAGGCTTGTAGAATTTGTATTCTAATCTATATTACTTGCTTTCAACGAAGAATTGGATAGACCCTTTTTCTCCATTTTTATTTAATGTTGACATAAAGTAACTTCCTGCAGCTACATTTGGAAGTTTTACTGATTCAGAAGGTGAAGAAACAGTATTAGTTAGTACTAATTTCCCTTCTGCTGTAAATACTTCGTATTTAACTCCAACTTCAACACCGGTTAAAGTAAATTCTCCTGTATTTGGATTAGGGTAAACTAATACACCAGGTAGAACTTCTTCATTTATTCCAGAACAAGCATCAACAGTTATAGTTGCTACATCTTGTGCAGAACAGTTAGATGCATCTGTAAAAGCGTATGTTACAGTGTACGTTCCTGCTGATACAGATGTAGGGTCAAAACTACTTCCTGAAACACCAGATCCACTAAATGTACCTCCAGAAGGAGTTCCAGTTAAAGTTACGGATGAACCGTAAGTACAAAGTGTCTGATCAGATCCTGCATTAACCGTAGGTAACGAATTAATTGTTAGGTTAGTTGTTACTGTACTATCACATCCAGCTGCATTTGTCAATACATCAGTGAATGTCCCAGCTGTTGTGTATGTACTTGTTCCTACAGTTACACTTTCTCCATCACATATACTAAGTGTTTGTGATGATGTAGTTGGAGCACCAACTGTAATTGTCGATGTATAAGTATCGTTACCGAAAGCATTGGTAGTTAATAAACTAACTGTATATGTTCCAGCAGTTGCATAAGTATTTGAAGCATTTTGAGTTGTAGCAGTATTTCCGTTTCCAAAATTCCAAGCCCATGATGTAGGAACACCACTTGTTAAATCAGAAAAACTAACTGTTTCACCTTCACAAGATGTTGTTGTACTTGAATTAAAGTTAGCAACAGGTGTTGCAGGAACATCGATTGCATAAACACCTAATCCGAATCCAGAGAAGCCAGTAGTAAATGAAGCTGAAAATGTTAAGTCTGAGCTATAACTTGCTATTGTAGCACTTACATTTTCAATGGTAAATGTTCCATAATTAGCAGGAGTTACATCTCCGATAGCATTGTTTCCAGCAACTTTAATAATCTCTAAGTTTGTTCTAGAGTTACCAGTTGCGGCTTCCCATGCAGCAACCTCAGCTTCTTCATAATATACTGTTATGTCATAAGCTCCAGTAGGATTAGTGTTAGTAGGTGTCACTTTATAAGATTTAGAGTGAATAAAGTCAGCAGCATTAGAACTTGCAAAAGCAACTGTTGTTGGAGATGAACCATCTCTGTCAACTTCTACAGCAACACAACCATAATCAAAACTTGTTGTGTTTGTAATCGTTAACATTATATTATCAGTTGTTGCATCATAGAAATGAACAGTAGCGTTAGGTCCTAAATTAGCATCTGTTTGTGCGCCTGTGTTTATCGCTGTTTGAATAGCCAAAGGATTTACACCTTCTATTAACACGTTGTCGACAGTACAACCATATAGCCAATCACCTCCGTCATTGTAGTTAATAGCTAAAACAACGTTGTTATTTCCTACATATGGAGTTAAATCAAATGTGTTTGTATTCCATCCACCACTTTGATCTAATTCACTAATTAGTGTGAAAGCTCCTCCATTAACAGATATTCTCAATTCAGCAACTTCCGTTGCGCCATTGTAAGAAAGGCCTTGGTAGTAAGCGTCAAATGAAACACTTGCTCCAGTATAACCTGTAAGGTCAATACTTGGGAAGGTTAAGTCAACATCACTTTGATCACAATTACAATCATCATCATTAATCCAAGCAAATTGTGTAGCATTCGATGTTGGAACTACATATGATGTTGAAGTTGCAGCAGCTGCATCTCCAATTTGGAAAGGAGTGTCACCAGAAGCGTTGGTAGTTGTAAATCCACCAAGCCCAGCTTCAAAGTCTTCTGTGAAGATAACACTTGAAGAAGTCATAGATCCAGGAGCTAAGTCATCATCATTAATCGTAACTGTTACTGTTTGGTTAATAACACCATTCCCAGCATCACCACCATTAGCATTTAAAGTGTAGTCTAAGTCGATTGTTTCATTTCCTTCAATGTAGTTGTCATTGTATACTCTTATTTCTACAATTCCTGAAAGCGTTGTTCCGTCAAAAGTGAAAGTTGTATTAAAGATATCATAATCCACAGCTTGTGTAGCTGTACCACCTGTAACACTTACAGTTACATCAGCTGCCTGACTTGGGTCTAATCCTATTTGAATAGGAACACTTAACGAATAATAATCTAAACATCCGTTTGCAACATTTGCATCAGATTCATTTACGTCATAAGTAGATCCACCAAACTGAACTAAAGGAGCACAACCAGGGATACTGAAAGCAGCAACTCTTGTTTTACTATTTCCATACATTCCAGTCATCCAAAAAGTTTCTCCATCAGCAGGGTCTAATCCTAATGCATTATAATCTCCCCATCTGTTACTTCCATTTGAAGAAGTTCCTGCAACAATTACAGTTTCAGGTTCAGTCATTGTGTTTAAAGCATCACAATCTTTACGTCCTGTATATCTCAATGAAGGGAATGTAGAGCTGCTTGATACGTTGTAGGCTAATCCAATATGTCCAGTAGCAGATATTCCGATAGTAGGCATCCATCTGTGATCACTATCAGGAGAGTAAGTTCCTTCTTGGTATACTGCCCAAGATCCGCCAGTTCCACCTGTTCTTCTCAATTCATACCATCTAACTCCAGCCCAGTCGTTTCCATCTAAGTCAATAGAATGGCAACATACAATAGACTCGTGCGTTCCAAAATTTCTGTAGTGAATTCTATTCATTAATAATTCTCTTAAAGGATCTAGTATTGTGCTAGTTCCAGGTTGAGGAATACATTGAAATGAAGTATATCCACAAAGACCAGAGTCAAAAGCGCTAACTCCTAACGTTGTTGATAAAGTAAAGGTACTATTGCTAGGCGTAGCCCAGTCAATGTCTAATTCCCAAATTTCTAAAGCATCAGCACTTGCTCCAGACCATGCATCATCAGTCATTCTCATAACCATTGAAGGTGTTCCAGAAGGAGGGAGAGTTGTTCCGTCCAAGTTAACAGGTGTAGAAGCTTGAAATCCGATTGTTCCAAAATTTGCTTGTGTGAATTTTTGTGCACTTGTAGATACCCCAGCTAGCATATCTGTTCTTGGCAATGCAATAATATCTGACGAACCTAAATTAGCGGTTACAACATATTCATTTTCCCAAACAGAATACTTTGGGTAATCAGGGAATGAAGGTTGAGTAACTGAATACGTATAGTAAGATCCCGTAGGGTCAGGTGTAGTTGAGATTGCAATAAATAAATCGTTACATCCTGAACAGAACTCAGTTAACATCCATCTATCAGCACGTTGATCATAAACTACAATTGGATCTCCAGCTCCAGACCATCCAGGGTTACCGTTTTGACTTGCCGAATTCATAAAGTTGTCAAACGTTGTCGAATTTTGAACAACATTTCCACTTTTGTCCCAAACTTTAAAAGTTGAACCTCCTGTTCCGTTTATCATCTGCACAACATGATTAGGTCCCACATCAACTGAAGGGTCAGCAGGGCTAGTTACGCCTGGCATACCATCTATATTAACGCCTAGTGCTTTGTTTGTTCTTAACGGAGCATAGCTTTTTTGATGAATAGGATCTATTCCAACCGGTTTGGCATTTGTGTAGTCATATTCATTTACTGGCCAACCTGCTTTTGGGTGGTATCCAACTTTCTTAGTTTTAGTTATTGGATTAGGAGCATTAGGGTCAGCTACATAGTTTCTTAGTTGCTCAGTTTCCCCATGGAAGACCACGGGTAATATCGTTAATGTCGGGGTAGCAGCTTGATTTTCTTGAGAAATGACGTTGCTAGCCTTTTTTTGAGCCGATGCTGAGAATACCATTCCGCTCAATAGTAATGCTGTAAAGCGAGTAGAAAATTTCATAATTGTTTGAGTTGTTTTAATTTTTGGTGATTGTAAATATAGAAAATAAAAAACATGAACCATCGATTTTCGCGTTTAAATGAGTCATATATGATGACCAAAAAAAGCTTAGTATTGTAATCCTATTATATTAGAATCTAAAAAAGGAACAAATAATTTATAGTTTGTTAGGCAACCATTGTCAAATAGAAGACTCTTAGAAAAGTGAGATTATGCTTTGTGTTATGCATTAATAATCGGAAATTTGAGAATAAACAAAAACAACTATGAAGAAAAATTTACTATTAATAAGCGTATTTGCCTCTGCAGTAATCGCTGTGGGGCAAGAAAAGGAATCATACGGTCCTATATCAACAATTACGGCTTCTTCGTTTTCTGTGACGGAAAGAATTAGCGATATCCCTGATGAGAAGGAAAATACTTATGATGTAAGTAATACGATGCCTAATATGAGAGGTAGAATTGAACATGTTTCTAGTATTCCATTGCCAAATGGTGTGGATCCGGTGTTGCAAAAAACTAAAGGTGGAGGGTTGTTGAAGTCTCCTACGTTAGAGTGGAATGGCTTGTCAGGAGCAAATCCACCAGATCCAAGTGGAGCAGTTGGTCCAGATCATTATATGCAAATGGTAAATTCTCAATATAGAATTTATGATAAGACAGGAACTGTACTTAAAACAGGGAGTCTTGGTTCCTTATTGGGTGGCGGAAATGCTGGTGACCCAATTGTGTTATACGATAAGTTTGCTGACCGTTGGTTTATAAGTCAGTTTGATTTTAGCAATAACCTGCAAGTTGCAGTATCACAAACTGGTGACCCAACTGGAGCTTATAATTCTTATGCTTTTAATGTTGGTTCAAGTTTTCCAGATTACCCAAAGTATTCTGTGTGGAGTGATGGCTATTATGTTACATCTAATAAAAGTGGAAACGAGGCTTTTGTAATGGAAAGAGATAAAATGATCGCTGGAGATGCTGGAGCTCAAATGGTTCAGTTCAATGTGCCATCTCTTTCAACTTCTGGCTTTTTTAGTACGTTACCTGCGCATGCTGGTTCTACTTTGCCAAGCGTAGGTACACCAAATCAAATATTTTATTTTCAAGACAATAGCTGGGGAGGTGTAGGTTCAGATCATATAAAAGTATGGGACGTTTCTGTTGATTGGACCACAACTTCTAATTCATCTATTTCATCACCATATCAAATTTCAGTTTCATCATTCGATAGTGGTTTTACCGGTGGGTGGGATAATATTACGCAGCCAGGAACAAGCGTTAAGTTGGATGCGGTACCAGAGGCGTTTATGTTTATGGCGAGCTACCGTGAGTTTTCAGGTCACAATTCAATGGTGATGTGTCATACAGTTGACGTGGATAATACAAATCATGCTGGAATTAGATGGTATGAATTACGCCAAACCGCTGGTTCTGATTGGTCTTTATATCAAGAAGGTACATATGCTCCAGATGCTGATAGTAGATGGTTAGGAAGTATTAATATGGATAAATATGGAAATATAGCGATGGCATATTGCGTTTCAGGTTCTTCAACATATCCTTCTCTTCGTTATACTGGTCGTTACGCAAGTGGTCAGTTAGGGGAAATGACATTCTTGGAGCAAACCGCAATTGAAGGTTCTTCTTCGAAATCAGGTGATAACCGTTGGGGTGATTATGCTCAAATGACTATCGATCCATCTGATGATGCTACATTTTGGCACACAGGACCTTATATGAGTAGTGGAGGCTCTCTTAGAACGAGAATATTTGCTTTAACATTTCCAGATTCATTTTTAAGTATTGCTGATGAGTATATGAGTAAAACTTTGGTTGTTGGATATTTAGGAGATAACCTATTTAACCTTCAAATAGGAGGCTTAAATGAGGAGTTAAATATAACTGTAGTTAATACTTTAGGACAAACTATAAAAACAGTAAATAATATTAATACTGGTAAAGATTTTAATTACCAGCTTGACTTAAGTGAATTTTCAGCTGGGTACTATATAATTAACGTTAGTAATTCAAACTTTAATAAAGCACACAAGGTTTGGGTTAAGTAAATAGAATTCATATTTTAAATAAAAAAGGGAGCTATTAAGCTTCCTTTTTTATTCTATCAATTTAATTTCTTCTATCGTGACTGGGTTTCCAATTATGCAAACTCCTTGTGCGGGTCTGATAGGTCTAATTTTCAGCCAGACCTTTAAACCATCTTTTTTGTATTTGTCTTCTAGGTTGTTTGGGAGTAAGAATTCCCCAGTGGATATGTTTTTTATAACGAAGCCACAGCCTCCTTTTGTGTTGTCTTCAATGACGGCTTGTATGTAGCCTTCTTTTAGTATTTGGTCTGTTCTTTCTTTTTCAGAATTAGTGCCTGCTGTTTCAGTAACTGCCTTTTTTGCAGAGCAGCCTGTCATTAATAATATGGCAATGACAAATGTTGTAACGTAATGTTTCATAATATCCTTTTGGTATTAAAGTTCAAAAAGCAGTCCAAAATAGAAAATTTAAAATGGTTTGGGTAAAACTTCCACATATATAATATCTTTGCCCACTTAATAATAAGAAAATAAGATGGCGTCTAACGAAGATATTTTTAAAAAAGTTGTTTCACATGCTAAGGAGTTTGGGTTTGTTTTTCCGAGTAGTGAAATATATGATGGGTTGAGTGCAACATATGATTATGCTCAAAATGGTGTGGAGTTGAAGAATAATATAAAAAAGTATTGGTGGACTGCCATGGTTCAAATGAATGAAAATATAGTTGGACTTGATGCTGCAATATTTATGCATCCAACAACTTGGAAAGCCTCGGGTCATGTTGATGCTTTTAATGATCCTTTGATTGATAATAAAGATTCTAAAAAGAGATATCGAGCAGATGTTTTGGTTGAGGATCATATTGAAAAAATTAGAGGAAAGATCAATAAAGATATTACAAAGGCAAAGAAACGATTTGGCGATGCTTTTAATGAAGAAGAGTTTAGAAATACAAATCCAAATGTTTTAAGAAGACAAGCTGATATTGATAAGATAAATGTGGAACTTAAATCCGTTCAGGAGAATGAAGATTTAGTGGCGTTTAAATCTCTTATTGAAGATTTGGGAATTGTTTGTCCGATTAGTGGGTCAAAAAACTGGACGGAAGTAAGGCAGTTCAATTTGATGTTTGGGACTGAATTAGGTTCTGTTGCTGGTGATGCTTCAACAATTTATTTACGACCAGAAACAGCACAGGGTATTTTTGTGAATTATTTAAATGTGCAAAAAACAGGAAGGATGAAAATTCCTTTTGGTATTGCGCAAATAGGTAAGGCTTTTAGAAATGAGATAGTTGCGCGCCAATTTATTTTTAGAATGCGTGAGTTTGAGCAAATGGAAATGCAATTTTTTGTGAAACCAGGAACTCAAAAAGAGTGGTATGAGCATTGGAAAGAAGCAAGGATAAAATGGCACAAAGCTTTAGGTTTGGGAGAGGATAACTATCGTTTTCATGATCATTTAAAGATGGCGCATTATGCGGATGCTGCTGCGGATATTGAATTTAATTTCCCTATTGGGTTTAAAGAATTGGAAGGGATACATTCTAGGACGGATTTTGATTTAAGTAAACATGAAGAGTTTTCTGGAAAGAAGTTGCGGTATTTTGACCCTGAAGATAATGAGAGTTATGTCCCTTATGTGGTAGAGACTTCAATTGGTTTGGATAGAATGTTTTTGGCGGTATTATCTTCTTCTTTTAATGAAGAAGTACTTGAAGATGGATCTTCTAGAGTGGTGTTGAATATACCTCCTGCTTTAGCGCCAACCAAGGCAGCCATTTTGCCATTGGTTAAAAAAGACGGTTTGCCCGAAAAGGCTAGGGAGATAATGAAGACGCTGCAATTTGATCATATCTGTGCTTACGAAGAGAAAGATTCAATAGGGAAGCGTTATAGGCGTCAAGATGCAATTGGAACACCTTATTGTATAACGGTAGATCATCAGACCTTAGAAGATAATACCGTAACAATCAGAGAAAGAGATACTATGTCTCAAGAAAGAGTTGCTATTGATGAATTGCCAAGAATTATTGGAGATAAAGTAAGTATGAAAAACTTATTTAAAAATTAATAAGACACTGATAGTGTTCTGTGATTTTTTTATTGTCTCTTTTTGTTATTTCAAACGAAAAATCTACAATTTTTATTTCTGATATTCCTTTGGTGATAATGCTTTCCATCTGGCTTTCAGTAAGGGTGAGAAATTGTTTGTATTGATACCTTCCCGAGGAAGGGAATTGTTTTTTGAAAATTTGTTCCCAGCTTTCTATTTTGGAACCATCACCTAGAGTTATGATGCATCCATTTCCGTTGGTGTTTTTTTCGGAGGCAGCTATAATCTCCATTTGGAAGATTGTGCTCGTTATTTTTTCATCCTTATCAAAATGGACCTTTTTAACCAAGGTGCAACCAAAACTTTTAATAATTTTTTCAATTCCTTTTGAGAAATATATCACATCACTTTCCTTATTTTTATTGTGCATTGTTTGTTTTTTTGAAACGCAATCTTGAGAAAAGATGTTTTTTGGTGTGAACAATAATGTGATTAATGCTATGAATAGTAGAAGTTTCATGGTTTTAGACTTTAATTCAAAATTATACATATTTTTGAATTAGTTAATATTGATTTGTGTTAGAGCTATTTCATACAAAAAATACAATTGAAGCAGGTTGCGATGAGGCTGGGCGAGGATGTTTGGCCGGTCCAGTTGTTGCTGCAGCTGTTATTTTACCCGCGGGTTTCAAAAATGAAATGCTTAATGATTCAAAGAAACTATCTGAAAAGAAACGTAATGAATTGCGTCCAATAATTGAAAAAGAAGCAATATCATGGGCAGTAGGGGTTGTTGACAATAACGAGATTGATGAGATTAATATATTGAATGCATCATTTTTAGCAATGCATCGAGCGTTGGATCAGTTAGATCATGTTCCAGATAGTATTTTGATAGATGGAAACCGATTTAATCCATATAAAAAAATTGACCACCATTGTATAGTTAAAGGAGATGGGATTTATATGAGTATTGCAGCGGCCTCAGTTTTAGCAAAAACATATCGAGACGATATTATGGTTAAGCTAGCAAAAGAATATCCGTATTTTGGTTGGGAGAGAAATATGGGCTACCCTACAAAAATTCATCGTGAAGGGATAAAAAAACATGGAACAACTCCTTATCATAGAATGAGTTTTCAGTTACTCCCTGCTCAATTAAGCTTCAATTTGTAATCCAATTTCGTTTAGGATAAATTGAGCTCTTTCCTTTATGGAGAGTTGAGGGACATCTACTAATTCGAACCCTAAATCTGTATATGCTTTTCTGAGATTTTGATCAATGTCCTTGGCTTGCTCTATAGATTCTTTGCGCTCGTTATCGTTAATGTAAATGGAGTTCCATAGAGGCATTATGAAAACTTTTTTCGCGTAGCGTGCAGATTTTGCAAATTCAGAATAAGTTGAAGGAGGGTTTTCATTAGCATATTCCATATACCCTATTAGGTCTACTACAGACCTGTCTAAAAAACAAAGGTTGTTGCCTTGGTGTGACATCCTGGATTTCATTCGGGAGTAAACCATGTCGCTAAACTCTCTCATATTTACCCAAGGAAATATGTTTTGATTGTTTTTTTGATTTTCCTTTATTATTTCTCTGGCAATTTCTCCATGGCACACAAAATCCATGTTTCTTAATTCGTTGATTACAGATGATTTACCTGTGCTAGGGGCTCCTGTGATCACATAGTGTTTTTTTTCTTCTGCCATAATTTGAGGTGCAAAGATAACCAATATGAGGCTATTGAACCAAATTTATATTTATAGTTCATGATGAAAAATGGTTAATGTGTCATGTTAAAACCATTTTAAGCATAATAGTTCACCCTTTTAAAGCGTGTCTAAAGATTGTTGTCGTTAGTTGTATTGGGGTGTCTGGTTGTTTTTCGTTATTTTTTTGCTGTGGGCGTTAAAATAATGGTACACCTTTTGACAGGGGTAAGTCAAAATTGATAAACACTTAAAAAAAATATACAATGGAGTTATTAAAGAATTTTGTTTATGCTGGAGTTGGGTTAGCGGCATTAACAACAGATAAAGTAAAAGAAACAGTTGAAGATTTAGTTGAAAAGGGAAAAATTTCTGACACGGAAGGGAAAAAAATTATTGAAGATTTTTTCAAGTCAACAGAAACTAAAAAAGATGACTTTGAATCTAAAATGAAATCATTGGGAGATAATATTTCTTCAAAGTTCGATTTTCTTAAAAAAAATGATGATGAAGTAGAAGCTTTAAAAAAGAGAATCGAAGAGCTGGAGGCAAAACTAAAAAAAGCAAACACTCCAGCCACAGCAAAGAAAAAGCCAGCGACAAAAAAGAAGGTGGTAAAAAAATAATAGAATAAATTAATTAATCATTTAAATCAAAAATCATGAATATTATTGAAACATTAGCATACGCAGGATTAGGAATGGCGTCAGAAGCATCAGATAAAGCAAAAGCTAAATTTGATGAATTAGTTGAAACTGGAAAAAAAGTTGATAGCGAAGGTAAAAACTACGTTGGAGATTTTTTCAAAACAGTTGATTCAACGAAAGATGATGTTCAATCTCAATTTGAAAAAAATAAAGAAAAATTGGAGGAGACGTTTCCTTTCTTAAAAGAATTGGAAGAGAAATTTATGCAAGCAAAAGAAGATTTAACTTCTAAAGCAAAAGATGCAAAAGAAGATTTGACTTCAAAAGCGAAAGAAGCGAAAGAGAACATTACAAGTAAATTGAAGAAAACAGAAGAAGCAGAGGTTGTTTCTGAGGAATCATAATAGATTTCGCTATTGATTTAAAGGCTCATTTCTATACGGAATGAGCCTTTTTTGTTATAAATGGTTTAGTATCAATAATTTCACTGAAATTAAGGCAACCTCTTCAGGTTTTGTCGTTATATTTGAACTATGCAAATTAAATTAGTTTTTAAAGCACTTGTATTGTGCTTTGTTTTTCTTCTCAATTTTGACGCAGTTTCTCAAGAAATATGTGACAATGGAATTGATGATGACGGTAATGGATTGGTAGATTTAAACGACCCTGGTTGTACATTAAATTGTGTTGGCTGGGGAGGAGGTTCCTCTACAAGTGTTCCTTCATTTATTCCGAATGCATCTTTTGAGGATATGGATTGTTGCCCATCAAGCTGGAGTCAGTTAAACTGTGCAACTACTTGGGTTCAGGCAACTTCTGCAACATCGGATTATTTTAATACTTGTGGCTATATGCCTGCAATAGTTCCACAACCACTTCCTAATGGAAATGGAGTTGTAGCTGCAATTTTTAGTAGCGGATGGCAGGAATACGTTGGGGCTTGTTTATTGCAGCCAATGATTGCAGGTACGCAATATGATATTCAATTTAGTATTTCTGCTGAAAGTGTAACAGGAACTTTAGGTGCTTGTGGATCGGTAAGTTCAATTGATCCTATTGATATTACAATATATGGGTCTCAGAGTTGTGCTGGACTACCAGTAAATACAACTGGTTGTCCTACTACAGCGAATTCTGGGTCAACTACGGATTGGATTGTTCTAGGAACCGCGAACTATGATCCTGATAATGTATGGAGCACACTGACAATTACAATTAATCCTACTGTAGATATCAATGCAATTATGATTGGGTCTCCATGTACATTACCTGCAAATGGGTATAGTGGTTCTTGTTATGCATACTTTATGTTTGATAATATGTTGCTAAATACTTCAAGTAGTTTTAATAATGCGGGAGTTACGATTGGAGGGTCTGGTACATGGCAAAGTAATAATACGACGATTACTGCAACACCTGATTCCCTTGCTGGAACTTATCAATGGTACTTAGATGGTGTAGCTTTGATTAACGCAACAGGCACATCATTACCACTTCCGAGTTCATGTACAAACAACTTTGGAAATGGTGTCTTAACTTTTGTTCAGGTAATTGATACTGGTTGTGTTTCAGTGGACTATAACATTACGGCACCCATTCTCCCAACAGCGAGTTTTACAGCAAATGATGGTTGTATGGGGGTGGATGTTGTTTTTAATGATTTGTCCACAGCTAATGGCAATACATTAATAGATTGGCAATGGGATTTTGATGATGGTAATACTGCTAGTACTCAGGCAGTTTCTCATACTTTCACCTCAGACGGCACTTATAATGTGCAGTTAGTTGTAGCAGATTCAATATGTACTGATACAGTTGTTGTGCCAGTAGTTATTTACCCCATTCCAGATGCTCAGTTTACCAACTTAAATGGATGTTTAGGTTTTGATATTGATTTCCAAGATAATAGTACAGTAAATCCACCAGATAATATTGCAGGCTGGGAATGGGATTTTGGGAATGGGACAACCTCTACATTACAAGATCCAACTGCATTATATGGAAATACTGGCGCGTTTCCAGTACAATTGATTGTGACATCTAATAATGGATGTGTAGATACAATTCAACAACCTGTAAATTTATTTGATAACCCAGTTGCCGATTTTGCTTTGGGTTCAGAATGTTTATATAATTCGGTTACGTTTACGGATCAATCATCAATAGCATCAGGTAGTATTGTTAATTACGAATGGGATTTTGGAGATAATAGTACTTCATTGGTTCAAAATCCATCAAATTTATATGGGGCGCAAGCAACTTATGATGTTGAGCTAATTGTTACATCTGGTAATGGTTGTAAAGACACCGTAGTTTATCAATATACACCGCTTGAAGTGCCTGTTGCTTCTTTTGCTTCTGCATCTGATTGTGTGTATGATTCGTTAGCGTTTGTAGATAATTCAACTATAATTGCACCAGGTTCTTTTTTATGGAGTTTTGGAGATGGGACACCAATTATAGCCACACAAAATCCTTCACATTTATATGCGTCAGTTGGGCAATTCAACACCACATTAATTGTTACATCAGCAAATGGTTGTGTTGATGATACTACTATAGCTTATAATGCCTACCCTATTCCAAATATGGGGTTCTCCTCTGATGTTATTTGTGAAAATGAGCCGCCTACATCATTTAATAATACTTCTAATATTGTTTCTGGAAGTGTTGCTACATGGAACTGGGACTTCGGAGATGGAGGGGTGTCGAACGCGGAAGATCCAACCCATAATTACCTTGGTAATGGGATATATCCTGTAACTGTAATTGCAGTTTCAGATAATGGTTGTTCGGATACTTTAACTCAAAATGCTACTGTTTTGGCTAAGCCAACTACTGCTTTTTCGGCAAATATATTGGAGGGTTGTTCTCCTGTGTGTGTTAATTTCACTGATGCATCAGTTTCAAATTCTACTGGAATTACATCGTGGAGATGGGATTTTAACTCAGGCCCTGGATCTACTGATCAAAATCCATACGAATGTTTTACAAATTTAAGTAACACGGATGATGCAGTTTATGATATTCAATTGATAACTACCAATGATTTAGGTTGTTCAGATACATTATTAATAGCCGATTATATAACGTCATGGCCAGTTCCATTTGCTGATTTTACTCCTACACCTGATGCAATGGATATGCACCATACAGAAGAAATTGTATTTACCAATAATACTAATGGAGGTACTACTTACGATTGGGACTTCGATAATGGTAGTACTTCAAGTTCATTTGAACCAACCACATTTTACACCGATACAGGGATGTATGTTGTAACTATGATTACTACCACTCCAAATGGGTGTGTTGATTCAACATTTGAAACGGTTAGGATTTATGCTGTAATTACTTTGTTTGCACCAAATACTTTTACTCCAAACGGAGATGGGGTAAATGATGACTTCATGTTTAAGTCATATGGAATTGTTGAGGACGATTTAGAGTTTATGATCTTTGATCGTTGGGGCGAAATGATTTATAAGGCTGAATCTTTCAAAGCATGGGATGGATATGTTAAAGGTGTTCTTTCTCAAGAAGGAACCTATGTTTATAAAATTGAATGCAAAGATGTGTTTGGTGAAAAACATACATATCGAGGTCATGTTAATTTGTTGAGGTAGTTCATCATTTGTTGAAAAGTAAATCTTTATTTTATATAGAAATTCTTTTCTCAATAGTATAGTTTTGTTTTAAATTAAAAAAAGCAATGCTTACTATTGATACAAAAGAGACTAAGAATCCAAAACTTCACCATTATTTATTGGGAAGTGTAGGTCCGCGTCCTATTTGTTTTGCAAGTACGATTGATAAAGATGGTAACCGAAATTTAGCTCCTTTTAGTTTTTTTAATGTATTTAGTTCTAATCCGCCAATAGCGGTCTTTTCACCTGCTAGAAGTGGTAGAACAGGAAAGCAAAAAGATACATACAATAATGTTAAGGAAGTTCCTGAGGTGGTAATCAATATTGTTGATTATTCTATGGTACATCAAATGTCATTAGCAAGTTCACCTTATAATCCGGATGAAGATGAATTTGTAAAAAGCGGTTTAACAGCCATAGAGTCTGAAGTAGTTAAGCCATGGAGGGTTAAAGAGTCGCCAGTACAGATGGAGTGTAAGGTGAATGAAGTGATTGAATTGGGAAATGAAGGAGGTGCAGGTAATTTAATCGTTTGTGAGATTCTTAAAATTCATATTGCAGAAAGTGTGCTCGATGAAAACCAAGTAATTGACCAAAAGAAAATAGACCTTGTTGCTCGTATGGGAGGCGATTGGTATTGTAGGGCAGATGAGAATTCAATGTTCGAAATTAAAAAACCTATAACCACAAGAGGTATAGGTGTTGATGAAATGCCTAATGAAATTGTAAATAGTAAAATCCTGACAGGAAACAATATTGGTCAATTGGGAGGAATTGAGGCCTTACCTGACGAAACAGAAGTCAATGAGTATAAATTGATGGAGTTGAGTGAATTATTTGTATCTTTAGAAGATGTCCCAGAAGATTTGGAAAATGAACTTCACTCAAGGGCAAAAGATTTACTAAAAGAAAATAAACTTACGGAAGCGTGGAAAACGCTTCTATCATTTAATAACTAAAAAGTACGGCCATGTGGTCGAAGAAAAAACAAAGAAGATGGAATTAAAAATTAACGGAAAAGTAAAAGTAATCTTGGACACGCAAACTTTTGATAGTGGGTTCAGTAAAAGAGAATTTGTAATTACAACACAAGAGCAGTATCCTCAGGATGTGAAGTTGGAATGTATTAAAGATAAAACTTCAATGTTAGATTCTTTAACAGTGGGTGAAGATGTGGATGTTTCTTTTAATGTTAGAGGAAATGAATATAATGGAAGATATTTTGTAAATCTTCAAGCTTGGAGAATAGAAAAAGGAACTGCAGCTACTGCGCCTACTCCTGAAGCTCCAGATACAGCTTTAGAGCCAATGGCAGAGGGTGAGGATGATTTACCATTCTAGTTATAAATAAAATTTATACTAAAAGGTCAAGGCGAAAGTTTTGACCTTTTTTTTGTCGAAATTTTAGTTGTCCTATTAAATGTTTTATTAATGATGACCAATAATTATTTTTTTTGCTTCTGTAAATTTTGATGTAGAAATTTTGATGGAATATATGCCCGATGAAAGATTTAAATCGAATTGTGATTGATTTGAATCTAAAATTTCAAACACTTTCTTTCCTGACATATCAATGACTTGTATTGTGAAATTTTCAATGTTTGTCAATTTTGGAATATTAATTATGCCATTTGATGGATTTGGATATACGGTGAAATTTAGCTTAGTGATATTTTCTTCAGAAACGAAATTTGGAGTCAAGTTTATACATGTTCTTATGTCATTACTCACTACTTCCCATGCTATTTTTTGCATGATAAGTGCTTGTTGTGGCGTGGGAGCTGTTCCTGCGCCAACAGTTCTTCCTGAAAGCTCGTTGGTTAAGTCAATAGGTGATTGTTCGAAAATTGTAGCAAAATGAACACAGGCGCCTAAATAGGTTGTGATGTCAGTATAATGTATTTTCCAGGACACTCCATCTGTAGGTTCAAAAATGTCAATAAAGTTGGTTATACCAGGGAAGTTCCCTGAAATAACACTATCTGCTAACGCTTGCATGGATGCTGCAATTGGTATTAAACAAACTTGCCCCCCATTCATTTGTGCAATAGAATCCGCAACTTGCTCCCATAATGGTCTGTTAGAACTATTTAGGTTTGACCAGTTGTTGTAAACGGTGCTTGTTCCACCTAAAGTGAAATCAGCTTCGTTGTGAAATTCCATCACATAAATTTTCGCATTGGGATTTGCATTTTTTGCAAGATTGTAAAAATTATCAAGTGCTACATATGGTGTTAAATTACACCCGGTCCATGGTGCTAAGCTCATATCCAATGCTTCTGTAATTGGAATTAGCTCAGTTACGATTAAGTAATCATATTGACCCGATAAGTTCCCTGAAGGAATGTCGGTCCAAGAGTCCCCAGTTGCTGAAGATGCATGGTTTTCCCATTGAACAGAAAGACAAGACCCACCTATTATTTGATCGCCATAATCATAAGAATTAATTCCAGCGTCTAATGCTAGGTCACCCACCATTCTTCCAATAAGATTGTACTCTGAAAATCCAAAACCACTATGACCGACGTAATAAGTGTTGTGTTGCCCTTTTGCATCGTTTAAAATTGTTAGTGTCGATATAAATAGAAATATTAAATGTTTCATAATTAGTAGTTTTATGTACAATAATAGGAGCAGTTTCTTTAAATAAATTGTAAAAATGCGACAACGACTATAAGTTGGTTTATTGGGCTTAGTTGATATTGATCTAATTTATTAATCTGTATATTCGGGTTGATAAATGATTGACTTTCAGAAATATCAACCTCATCCGAGTTTGGCAATATATATAGATTCTTATTTTGTTATTCGGACCGGTATGTATAATAAAAAATCGAAGGAAATTATAGGAAGCTTTTTAAATTTTAGCAACCATCCACAGGGGACTATTGATATGATGTTTTCTCTTCATGGCCAAGGAATTCAATTGACAACAAATCAAAATGATGGTCAGAATTTATCAGACATATTTTTAATGGCGCAGCAAGAAGGAAAATTTGATATCAAATTTATGCCTGACTCATATATTTTTGGGATAGTGTTTTATAGTGAAAGCTTTTCAAAGTTTTTAAAATTACCCTTATCGGAAATTACAAATGGAGGTCTTTTGTTAAAGGATGAGTTAGATAAAAAATACTTAGAACTATATGATAAACTAAAAAACCATAGTAATAGTAATGATATGGTTGTTACAGTCAATAAATTCATTGTTGGAGAGCTAGCTCGATTTGAACATACATTTGGAAAGTTCGATAAGTTAATCCGTTATATTCGAGCAACAAATGGACAAATGTCGATTGAGCAACTTTCTTCTTTGTCCAATATGAGTACAAGGTCTTTACAAAGAAAAATGAAAGAAGTTACTGGAGTCTCTCCTAAAAGTTACTCACGAACAGTGCGATTCAAATATGCCATTAATTTAATAATTCTTCAACAGGAAGTAGACTGGCATGATATACTTTTTGAATGCGGATATTATGATCAAGCGCACTTTATAAAAGAGTTTAAATTCCATACAGGATACACACCTAGTGAGTTTATTAAGAATGGAGGCGATACCTTGTCTTTTTTCTTTTCAAAAGAATAATCGTAATATATAAGATAAAGACTTTTACCTAAAAAAATTCCTATTTTTACCCAAAGTGTCATTTACAGATAAATATACTAGAGCATTCAGGATGTTGCTTCCTGCACCATTTACAATTGCTATTGTTCTTACAATTATCACCTATTTATTGTCGCTTTCCTTCGGGAACAAATTACCTGACGAAAATGTTTCTATTCAAGAATCGGTTGAGGAAACATTATTAATTTCCAATTCGAATAACACGGTATGGACTTATTTTGATACGGGTGATGAATACACTGTGGAAAATGATACCCTTAGGTTAAGGCATCAAAAAGAAGTTCTAGATTTAAAGGCTGTGATCTCTGAAAAAGGGAATGGCTATACTACCGAAATTGAATTCGAAGTTAGCAATGTGAGACAGGTGATTCCAGTAAATGTATCTGTGAGTAGATCAGTTCAATTGCTAAATCATTGGTACGATGGTTTGTGGAGTACAGGTCTAATGAAGTTTGGTTTTCAAATGATGTTGATGCTTTTGTTAGGCCATGTTTTGGCATTAAGTAAGCCAGTCGATAGTTTGCTAAATAAAATAACACCAATTTGTAAAAACACGGCCCAGGCAGCTTTTTATGTTACACTATTTACGGTTTTAGTTAGTCTATTTAATTGGGGGCTTGGATTAATATTTGGGGCGGTCTTTGCACGAAAAGTTGGGGAGTTTGCTTTACGATCAAATATTAAATTAAACTATCCTTTAATCGGGGCAGCAGGTTATTCTGGACTTATGGTTTGGCACGGAGGGATATCAGGTTCTTCACTTGCAGTAGTTTCTGAAGAGGGACATTTTGCTAAAATTGTTCAAAACCAAGAGATTTTAGCACAGTTACCTGACTCTGTCCCATTTACAGAAACGGTATTCTCAAGTATGAATATTACAATTTCAATTGCATTAATAATACTACTTCCATTGAGTATGTATTTGGTCGGAAGAAAAGCAAAACCTTCATTAATTAGGTTGTCAGTGTCTAAAGCTGAGGATGAGAAAGAAGGTGGTTTAATAGGGGCGGAAAAACTAGATCATTCAAGAATTTTCACTTTTATATTAGGAGTTGGTATCATTTCTTTTACTGCGTACAAAGCATATAATGACCCCGGAGCTTCAGAGTTGAAATTTTTAAAACCTGATTTTATAAATTTCTCTTTGTTGGGACTGGTGTTTCTTTTTCATAAAAATATTCATAAAGTATTGGAGGCTGTTGGAAGTGCCATAAGCGGTGTTTCAGGAATATTGTTGCAATTCCCATTGTATTTTGGAATAATGGGAATCATGAATAACTCTGGATTAATTGGCGATATTTCTACCTTTTTTAGCACGCATTCAAATGAAACAACCTATCCACTGTTAACTTTTTTCAGTGCAGGAATAGTAAATGTGTTTGTTCCTAGTGGCGGTGGTCAGTGGATGGTACAAGGTCCAATTGTTTTGGAAACAGCCGTCAATATGGGTATCTCAATTCCGAAGAGTATTATGGCGTTAGCTTATGGTGATCAGCTAACAAATATGATGCAGCCATTTTGGGCGTTGCCTCTTCTTGGGATCACAGGGTTGAAAGCACGTGAGATACTTCCCTATACATTGTTTTTAATGTTGGTTGGAGCATTGATTTTTATTGCAGGGCTGCTTGTTTTTTAATTTGCCATTCCATGCGAAGTGAAACGGAGACAGGGAATCTTTGCCTTGTACATGTGTAAAGATTCCTGATCTTCGCAAAAGCTTCGTCAGGAATGAAATTAAAGCTATAAAAACCCTATTTTTGCACTTCACAAAAAAACTACATGGATACTTTAGCATTTATCAGTTGGGATGTAAATCCTAATATAATTGAATCCCCCGTAATGATTCGTTACTATGGGTTGCTTATGGCGATATCCTTTATAACGGGGTATTATTTAGTTCGAAAGTTTCTTATTAACGAAGGAGCAAACGCTGAGTGGATCGATAAATTTCTGTTTTACACTTTAATAGGTGGAGTTGTTGGAGCAAGGTTAGGTCATGTTTTCTTTTACGATTGGGCGGATTATAAAGATAATCTTATTGATATATTTAAAATTTGGGAAGGAGGCTTAGCAAGTCATGGTGGAGCTATTGGTGTTATTATTTCTACGTGGTTGCTTTCTAAACGTGTTACTAAAAAAAATATCCTATGGGCATTAGATAAAATAGTTATTGCAACTGCTATTGCTGCTTGTTTTATTCGAATTGGAAACTTGATGAATTCAGAAATAATCGGTGCTAAAAGCGAATCTGAATCAGCTTTCTTTTTTCAATATGATGCGGAGAAATCAATTGGGAGATATTTCGATGTGAGTGAGGAAAGCGTAAAAATTGAGTCGAGTGATCGAGTGATCGAAATAGATGGATTTACTTATCCTTTAGCTAAAGTAACGATTCAATTACCAATCGAAATGAAAGGTAACGAAGCAAATTATTATGAGCGGTTTGAGGCTTCAAACGGGGAGAATTTCACCAATGCTAATGACCATTTTTTCACAGTGAAAAGTGATCCAGAAATTATTTCTGGACAAGGAGGAAATACGATTGTTTCTACAATTGGTTTGATTCCACGAATCCCAACACAACTATTGGAAAGCGGAACCTATTTTCTGATTTTTATCTTGCTGTTTTTTGGTTACTGGAAATGGCATTGGTATAAAAAGCAAGGGTTATTATTTGGGTTGTTTTTAGTGTTGCTTTTTACTGCTCGCTTTGTCATTGAATTTTGGAAAGAACATCAAACATTAGATGATGGTGCGTCGTTAAATATGGGGCAATGGTTAAGTGTTCCAGCAGTTACTATAGGGTTGTTTTTTGTTGTAAAAGCTATAATGAAAAAGCCAGTTCAAGAACAAAATACAACGTCAGAATGAAATATATAATAGGATTGTTAAGTGTAGTTTTTTTAGCTTCTTGTGGAAATACTTCTTCAAATGAAATTATAACACAAGTCGAAGGAAATAATGATATAAGTGTAACGGATACTGTTTTAGAAATTGCCGAGCCAGAAATTATAAAAATTTCATTGGACAGTTTTTTTCTTGAAATAGATACAAATTTCCATACAAACAAATTAATCATTCCAAGTAACCTAACTTCAACTATTTTGTTTACAGAAAAAGTAGATCAGGTTGTTACGCATGATGGAAGAACTGCTCCAGCTAAAAAACATCACGATATGATATCATTTATTCCAATTGATGGTTCTAGTGAGCATGGTTGGTTATACATCGGTCATGAAACGAACTATGGAGATGATGTTTTAGGAGACGGTGGTGGTGCTACCATGTTTGAAGTTCAATTAGAAGAAGGTGAGTGGAAAGTTATTTCTGACTTTAATAATGTAGATTTTTCTACAGTACGAGGTACAGGGAGAAATTGTGGGGGGAGTGTTGCTCCAAATGGGATGATTTATTCTTGTGAAGAAACCGTTCCTCAAAATAATAGAGCATCTTATATAGGTGGAAAAGGTCATCGCGATACTTCGAATGTTGGAAATTTAAAGTTCCATCAAAACTTTGGGTTTATTGTTGAGGTTGACCCGAAAACAATGAAGGCAACTCAAAAGATGATTCAAATGGGAAGGTATTATCATGAAGATTTAGAATTTATGGATGATCGTAAAACTGTTTACCTTTCAGATGATTATGAGCCAGCAATTTTCTACAAATTTGTTGCAGATGTAGAAGATGATTATTCTCAAGGTCAATTATACGCTTACAAACAAAGTAAAGATGGTCTAGCAGGAGATTGGTTGCCTATGCCAATGGACACAGCGTCCTTATTAAATCCAAGAGATATTGCGATTGATAACGGAGCTACAATGTTGATGCGTCATGAGTGGTTTGCCCGCGTGGGAAATAAAATATACATTGCTGAAACAGGTCATGATTCTACGGATTGGTCTAAAAGAGTTGCTCAGGGTGGTGTTCCTGCAAAACATCTACGAGACGGTCATTATAAAGGAGAAGGAGTTTATACCGATTATTATGGGAGGGTGCTGGTATTCGATACGGAAACAAATAAAATGTCTGTCCATTTAGAAGGTGGTGTTGCTTCAGATGGAAAAAATGTATTATCCAACCCTGACTGTGTATCTACGGTAAATTTAGAAGGAACGGATTATTTAATTATCCATGAAGATATAAATGGAAATGATTACGGAAGAGTTTCCTCTACCGCTTATAAAAAAAACCAATGGTATAATGAGCTTTATTTTCTAGATTTGAGCATCGAAAACCCAACGGTGGATGATGCTGTATTGTTTGCAGTAACTCCAATGGGAGCAGAATTTACAGGAGGGTTGTTTACTCCAGATGGAAAATCAATGTTTTTGAATATTCAACATCCATTTTATGGGAATGGAGCACCATATAATAGAGCTTCAACAATCGTTATTACAGGATGGTAAAAATTAATGAACTTACATATAATTACTCTAGTGGAGTTCAGTTGAATTTCCCTGATTTTAATTTAGAAAAGGGAGAGCAAGCATTAATTCTGGGTCAAAGTGGATGTGGTAAAACGACCTTGTTGCATTTGTTGTCGGGACTTTTAAAGCCTACTACAGGAAAAGTAGTAGTAGAAAATGAGAATATTTCTTTACTATCTGGTGCGCCACTTGATAAATTTAGAGGCGCAAGTATTGGAGTTGTTTTTCAAATACCACATTTTATTGAAGCGCTAACGGTAAAAGAAAACTTGACTTTAACACAATCGCTTGCAGGAAAGTCAAAAGATGTTGAAAGGATAAAAAGTTTGTTGCTTGATTTAGGGATTGAAAGTAAGCTCAATTCGAAGATGAATGCTTTGAGTGTTGGTGAAAAACAACGGGTCAGTATTGCTAGAGCATTAGTGAATTCTCCAGCTTTAATTTTAGCAGATGAGCCAACATCAGCACTAGATGATGAAAATTGCGACGCGGTACTAAAATTAGTAAGAGAACAAGCAAAAAAGCAGAATTCAACATTGCTTATTGTAACACACGATAATCGGTTAAAAGATCAATTTGATAAAAGGATAGAGCTATGAACATTCTTAGATTAAGTTGGAAAAATATTAAAAGTAAACCACTTTCTTCATTGTTATCGATGTTGCTGCTAGCGGTTGGTTTGAGTACTGCTATTATTTTAAAATTGACAGAACACCAATTAACAGAAAACATTAACAATACAGGTAAAGATGTGAAGCTAGTAATTGGAGCAAAAGGTAGTCGATTACAATTAGTAATGAGTAGTGTGTTCCAAATTGATAACCCTACAGGGAATATTAATTACGGTTTTTATAGTCTTTTGAAAAGGAATAAAATGATTAAGGAAATGATTCCTGTGTCTATGGGTGATTCTTATAAAAGAAAAAGAATTGTAGGAACAAACCATGATTATGTTAGCCTTTTTGCGGGTGAATTAAAAGAAGGTGTTTTATTTGAAAAACCATTGGAAGCAACTATTGGAAGTGTTGTCGCAGCTGAACTAGGGTTAAAGGTTGGCGATGAATTTGTAGGGGGCCATGGGATGGAAGAAGTACTTCATTCTCATGATGAATACAAATATAAAGTTGTGGGTGTATTAAAAAGAAGTGGTTCTGTATTGGATAACTTAATTTTAACGCCTGTTCAGACCGTTTGGATTATGCATGCTGGTCATGCCCATGATTCTGAATATACTTTAGGAGGTGCAGAAGAAGGGAGTCACGAAGAGCATGCTCATGAAGAAGTTGTTGAAGAAGAGGATAGCCACGAACACCATAACCATGATCATGGACACGAACACCATGAACATGTAGAGGTAAATCTGGATAGTTTATTAGCGAATGTGGATCCAAAAGATAGAGAGATTACAGCAATATTATTTCCAAATTTGTCAGGAAATGCAAAAATTGGAGTCTTAAACAATGCGAATAACCAACCTAATATGATGGCCGTAGATCCTGCACCAGAAATTGCTTTGTTAAAAAATAAGCTGACTCCATTTGTTTCTATTATAATTGCTATTTCTTGGTTTATTACCATTATAGCAATGTTTAGCGTGTTTATAGGTTTGCTTAATTCACTAAGAGGGAGAAAGTATGAAATTGCACTAATGAGGGTTCTGGGAGCTTCTAAAGCTAAGGTGCTTGTGTCTATTTTATTTGAAGGGATTATTCTTTCCGTTTTAGGCTATTTACTTTGCTTAATTTTAAGTCATTCAGGAATGGAGTTGATCGGAAATTGGATGCAAAACGAATATCAATATGAATTTACCGGATGGATATTTTTAACTTCTGAATTGACTTATTTGGGGATTGCTATAGCAATTGGCTTGGTTTCTGCATTGATTCCAGCTTATAAAGCATATCATACAGATATCTCGGAAACTTTAGCTAAATAGATTAAAATTGAATTAAATTAATTGATATGAAAAACGCACTTTTACTAATGATTGTATTTTTTGGATTAACCAAAATAGGTTCTTCTCAAACTGTTATTACCTGGGAAGTTTGCAAGGATGTCAAATTTACAGAAGTATGGTCTGAAGAATTTCAAGCTTATTACATGGTTCCTAAATTTGGAAAAAAAATCTCATCGCTTGATGGGAAAGAAATTCAAATTAGAGGGTACATTATACCTGTAGATATCGTTCAAGATTATTATGTGCTTTCAGCAAACCCTTATAGCTCTTGTTTCTTTTGTGGTCAAGCTGGCCCAGAGTCGGTAATGGAAATTCAGTTGAAAAAACAAGTTGCGGGATTGCGAATGGACCAGATCCTAACCTTTAAAGGAAAGCTTCGCTTAAATGCCGATGATATCTATGATCTGAATTATATTTTGGAAGATGCAGAAGTTGTAGAGTAGTTACTTTATTAGTTGTTTTACTTCCTTAAAAACAATTTCAGTTGCCCCCTTATTGTTTTCTATAAAAGCTTTTGCATTGTTTTGGGTAGTTTCAAGTAAACTGGTGTTCTCTAAAAACCCATTTAAACATTTAGTAAATTGATTTGCATCTTTTATTGCAAATCCACCTTTAGCATTAATCAGCTGTTTTCCTTCAGGGAATTTAGCATGATTATCACCATATAGTAATGCATTGCTAAATGTTGCAGCTTCTAATATATTGTGTAATCGATTAGTGAATCCACCTCCGATAAATGCAATGTTTCCATATTGATAAAGGTTAGAAAGCATTCCGATATTGTCAATAATCAGAATGTCAAATTGCTGAACATTGCCTTCATGTGCTTCAGAAAATTTTAGTGATTCAGTAGGAAGTTTTGCCATTATTTCTGAGACATGATTACTATAGATATTATGTGGAGCAATTATGATTTTAAGCTGTTCATTCCATCCTCTGTTTTTTAATAGGTGTTCGGTTAAAATATCTTCTTCCTTTTCCCATGAACTTCCAAGAATTAGTAGCTTTTTGTCTTGTTTGAACTTGTCTACAAGGTCAATTGGTTGGCAACGATTTGCATTTTGAATCACCTTATCGAAACGAGTGTCCCCACAAATCTCCATGTTTGAAAACCCTTTGTTTTTCAATGTGTTAAGACTTGATTCATTTAGGGTAAACAAATAATTTATTTTTTGAAGAATTTCAACCTGCCATTTATTTCCTGACTTGAAATAGATTTGATTTTCTCGAAAATTACATCCAAAAAACAGGTGAGGAACTTTTCTAACTTGAAGAAGAGATAAGTAGTTAAACCAGAAATCATATTTTACAAAAATTACAAGAGTAGGGTTGACTAAGTCAATGAAATCGAGAGCATTTGCCTTTGTGTCAATAGGTAAGTAAAACTTGAAATCCGCAAGCTCATAATTTTTACTATGCTCATATCCCGAAGGGCTAAAAAAGGTAACGACAATTTTGTGTTCTGAAAATGTGCTGTCAGCCTTTATTTTTTCGATGAGTGGTTTTACTTGTTCAAATTCACCTAAAGAAGTAGCATGTATCCAAATCGTTTTCTTCGTATTCTCCAATTCAGACTTTGTAGTTTCTCGCCAGTTTTTTCTTCCAGAAGACCATTTTTTTGCTTTGTTGTTTCCGAAAAACCCTGCCAATTTAACTCCAAATGAGTAGGAGCGAATACCTATGTTGTAAAGCGCTTTCAATGGGAGAATTAATCAATGTAGAACTCACTTGGAGCTTTTCTGTAAACAGGAACAATCCAACCTATTCTAATGCCGTAAAGAAGCTCAAGCCTATTGTCTTTATATGGACCCATATAATCAATTTGGTAATCTCTTATGCCTTGCGTTAAGCCTTCGTAAATTTCAATTCCTATATTGAAATTGGTAAGCCTATTGTTGCTCAAGTGTTGATATCCAAAGAATTGTTTGAAAGCAATCCCTAAAGTTTTTCTATCGTAAAATGGAAGTTTATCTTTTGTCAATTGGGGAATTTCGTTTCCTTGATTGTCAATTCTCACTCGATGCCAGATTGTGCCAACACCCATTTTTATAATAATTCCAGAATTTAAATTGGGACCGAATACAGGAAAGACTCTTCCAATATTTGCTGTGATTGTAAACCCTCTTTCAAATAATAAAACAGGGTTGGGCTCTCCAAATTGATCAATAATTCTATATTCATTTTTTATCGAAGTACTTGTTGGGTTTAGAGGCACAAGCATAGCTGTGTCTTTCACGTTGCTACTGAAGAAAAAAGTTCCTTCTATTTCGAATTGCCAATTCGTATGGTGTTTTAACCCTGCACTAAATCCAATGTTGTTGTTTACGCCAAACCTTTCGGATAAATCCCCACCAGGAATTTGGAATGCATAACTAGCTGAGAAAAGCGGAGCTGAAATAACAGTGTCTCTAATGTTTTGCCCAATCGAACAAAACGTGGATAATACAAATACAAACAATAATCCTTTCATAAAGGTGGCTAAGATAAAGAAATGTTGAATATTTAAATCATTCTGTATGGATAAACTAAATACTTATCATAAAATTGTTTGTTCTTGTAAAAATCGCTGTTTTCATCCTATATCCTTTAAGGATTAGTGTTATATTCGCGTCTTATCTAAAAAGAGTGCTCAAATGAAAGCAATTCAAATGGTTGACTTAGTAAGTCAATACAAAAATATAAAACCTGAGGTGGATGAAGCGGTGATGAATGTAATGGGGTCTGCTGCTTTTATTAAAGGGCCTGAGGTAAAATTATTCCAATCAGAATTACAAGATTACTTAGGGGTTAAACATGTTATCCCATGCGCGAATGGTACTGATGCACTTCAAATTGCTTTAATGGCACTTGGGTTAGAGCCAGGAGATGAGGTGATTACATCCAACTTTACGTTTGCTGCTACGGTAGAAGTAATAGGTTTGTTAAGATTAACACCAGTTTTGGTAGATGTTGAAAGGGATACATTTAACATTGATGTTGAGTCGATGAAAAATGCAATTACTTCAAAAACAAAAGCAATTATCCCGGTTCACATTTTTGGACAATGTTCAAATATGGAAGCAATCATGGAAATTGCAAAGGAAAACAATATTGCTGTTGTTGAAGATACAGCTCAAGCAATCGGATCAAAATATACCTTTTCGGATGGAACTGTTAAAAGTGCTGGTTGTATTGGTGATATGGGAACCACTTCATTTTTCCCATCAAAAAACTTAGGTTGTTTTGGTGATGGAGGAGCATTATTTACTAATGACTCTGAATTAGCAGCTAGGTTAGAGGCAATTGTTAATCACGGAATGAAAGAGCGTTATTATCATGATGAAATTGGTGTTAACTCTCGTTTGGATTCTATGCAGGCAGCTGTTTTAAGGATTAAATTAAGACACTTAGGCGATTACATAGCGGCTAGACAAAAAGCTGCAAAGTATTACTCAGACGCATTTGCTGATGTTGAAGGGTTGGAGACACCTGCGATTAGTGATAGTTCTACGCATGTTTTTCATCAATATACGTTGAAAACGAGAGGTATAGATAGAAATGCTTTGCAAACTTTTTTAAGTGACAAGAACATTCCTGCAATGATTTATTATCCAGTAGCATTGCATAATCAAAAAGCATATAAGAGAGAAGGTGTTAGTGATGAAGATTTTCCTGTTACAATGGAATTGTGTGATTGTGTAATCTCTTTACCAATGCATACAGAACTGGATAATGAACAATTAGAATATATTACGAATTCGGTTAAAGAATTTTTTAATAAATAATTATGCATATAGCAGTAGTTGGAACAGGATACGTTGGGTTGGTGACAGGAACTTGCTTCGCAGAAACAGGTAACGACGTTATTTGTGTCGATATCGATGCAGCCAAAGTTGAGAAGATGAAAAATGGTGAGGTGCCAATTTATGAGCCGCATCTGGATGTACTTTTCGAAAGAAATATAAAGCAAGGTAGGTTAGAATTCACAACGGATTTAAAGTCAGCTATTGATAAATGTCAAATAATATTTTTAGCCCTACCAACTCCTCCAGGAGAAGATGGTTCTGCTGACTTATCTTACATATTGAATGTAGCAGAAGAGTTAGGAAAGATTATCACGGAGTACAAAGTGATTATTGATAAGAGTACAGTTCCGGTTGGAACGGCAGAAAAAGTGACTGCAGCTGTTGCGAAAAATGCTACTGTTGATTTTGATGTTGTTTCTAATCCAGAATTTTTGAGAGAAGGTTTTGCAGTTGATGATTTTCTAAAACCAGATAGAGTTGTTATTGGGACGCGTTCAGCGAAAGCTAGAAAGATATTGGAAGAGTTATATAAGCCATTTGTTCGTCAGGGAAACCCAGTTATATTCATGGACGAGAAATCTGCTGAATTAACGAAGTATGCAGCGAATTCATTCTTAGCAACAAAAATCACATTCATGAATGAGATCGCAAACTATTGCGAATTGATTGGTGCAGATGTAGATGCTGTTCGAAGAGGGATGGGAACAGATACTAGAATTGGAAATCGTTTTCTTTTCCCTGGAATTGGATATGGAGGAAGCTGTTTTCCTAAAGATGTGCAAGCTTTGGCTAAATCTGGTAAGGAAGCTGGATATGAGTTTGAAATTATTAACTCTGTAATGGATGTTAATCACCGTCAAAAAGTGACGATGGCTCAAAAAGTTAAAGCTTATTTCGGAGAGGATTTAACTGGAAAGAAATTAGCACTATGGGGATTGGCGTTTAAACCAGATACTGACGACATAAGAGAGGCACCAGCATTATATATTATTGATGAGTTGGTAGCAGCTGGAGCTGAAATTTGTGCTTATGATCCAGAAGCAATGTCAAATGTAAAAGACGTAATAGGGGATAAAATCATCTATGCTGAAAATCAATACGATGCTCTAAAAGATGCTGATGCATTGTTAATAGCAACTGAATGGGCTGTGTTTAGATCTCCAGACTTTGAGAAAGTGAATGGATTAATTAATGATAAAGTAATATTCGATGGTCGTAATTTGTACGATTTAGAATCTATGCGCAACCTAAACTACTATTACGAAAGTGTTGGTAGAAAAACAATAAAGGCTGTATAAATGAAAAGGGTATTAATAACAGGAGCTGCAGGTTTTTTAGGGTCACATCTTTGCGATCGATTTATCAAAGAAGGGTGTTACGTTATTGCCATGGATAATCTTATCACTGGTCGAATGGAAAACATTGAGCATTTGATCGGAAACGAAAATTTTCACTTTGTTCATCATGATGTTTCAAACTATGTACATGTTGGTGGTGACTTGGATTATATCTTGCATTTTGCATCACCAGCAAGTCCTATTGATTATCTGAAAATTCCTATTCAAACATTAAAGGTTGGTTCATTAGGGACACATAACCTACTTGGTTTAGCGCATGCAAAAGGAGCAAGAATGCTGATTGCATCTACTTCTGAGGTGTATGGAGACCCAACAGTTCATCCACAAACAGAAGATTACTGGGGGAATGTTAATCCAATTGGACCTAGAGGAGTTTATGATGAAGCAAAGAGGTTTCAGGAGGCTATTACAATGGCTTATCATCGTTATCATGACGTGGAGACTCGTATAGTAAGAATATTCAATACTTACGGTCCAAGAATGCGATTAAATGATGGTAGAGTATTGCCAGCTTTTATTGGACAAGCATTGAGAGGTGAGGATTTAACGGTTTTTGGAGATGGTAGTCAAACACGATCATTTTGTTATGTTGATGATTTAGTCGAAGGGATTTACAAGTTACTTTTATCAGATTATTCTTACCCAGTAAATGTTGGGAATCCTGATGAAATAAGTATAAGCCAATTTGCAGAAGAAATAATAAAACTGACTGGAACAACCCAAAAGGTAATTTACAAGGATTTGCCTGTAGATGATCCAACACAGCGTCAACCAAATATTGACAAAGCAAGGAAAATATTAAATTGGGAACCAAAAGTTGCTCGAGCAGAAGGATTAAAAATTACTTACGAGTATTTTAAATCACTTTCAGAAGAAGAATTATACAAGAAAGATCATAATAGCTTTGAACAATATATAAAGTGATGAGTAAGGAATATTTTGCACATGAAACAGCATGGATCGACGAAGGTTGTGACATCGGAGAAGGGACTAAAATTTGGCATTTTAGTCATGTAATGCCGAATTGTAAATTGGGTAATAACTGTAACATAGGTCAAAATGTAGTTATCTCACCAGAAGTTGTTTTGGGTGATAATGTAAAGGTGCAAAATAATGTTTCTATCTACACGGGTGTAATCTGCGAAGAAGATGTTTTTTTAGGGCCTTCAATGGTTTTTACTAATGTTATGAACCCTAGGAGCGCTGTGAACAGGAGAGGAGAGTATTTGAGGACTACTGTTCGAAAAGGGGTGTCAATTGGTGCTAATGCAACGATTGTTTGTGGGAATGATATCGGTCAGTTTGCATTTATTGGTGCAGGAGCAGTGGTTACAAAAGAAGTTCCGGCTTATGCGCTATTAGTAGGGAATCCAGCAAAACAAATTGGTTGGATGAGTGAGTCTGGTCATCGTTTGAATTTTGATGAAAACAATGAAGCTATTTGTGAAGAAAGTGGCGAAAAATATAGAATTGAAAATAATACTGTAAATAAAATTGGATAATGACATCGTTAATTGCAGAAGATAAAAAAGTAAAATTTGCCGTTGTAGGCTGTGGACATATTGGAAAACGTCATGCAGAAATGGCAACTAGAAATGATGAATCAGAATTGGTTGCTTTATGTGATAATACTGATAAAAATTCTTTAGGGATAGAGAGGTTCGAAGTTCCTTTCTTTTCTTCAATTGATGAATTATTATCAAGTGATATTGATATTGATGTATTGAATATTTGTACTCCAAATGGAGTACATTCAGAGCAAGCAGAAAAAGCTTTGGATAAAGGAATTCATATTGTAGTAGAAAAACCAATTGGGTTATCTAAAGCTAAATGTGAAAGTGTAATCTTCAAAGCTTTAAGAAACCATAAACATGTATTTGCAGTAATGCAAAACAGGTATTCTCCTCCATCTGCATGGTTAAAAGAAATAGTTGAGAATAAGATAATAGGAGATGTCTTTTCGGTTCAAGTTAACTGCTACTGGAATAGAGATGATCGTTATTATAAAAAAGGTGGTTGGAAAGGAACAACCGATTTAGATGGTGGAACATTGTTTACACAGTTTTCACATTTTATAGATATTATGTATTGGTTGTTTGGAGATGTAAAAAACATTCAAGGAAAATTTGCCGATTTCACACATAAGGATTCGACTGAATTTGAAGATTCAGGATTGGTGTCTTTTGATTTTGTGGATGGAGGAATGGGGTGTTTGAATTATTCAACAGCTGTTTGGGGTCAAAATCTTGAAAGTAGTTTAACTATTATTGGAAGTAAAGGAAGTGTGAAAGTTGGTGGCCAATATATGAATGAGGTAGAATACTGCCATATTGATGGGTATAAAATGCCAGAATTAGCAGCTTCAAACCCACCAAATGATTATGGCCCGTATAAAGGGTCCGCGGCAAATCATCATTACGTTATTGATAATGTGGTAGATACATTGAAAGGAAGAACAACAGCAACTACAAATGCCTTAGAAGGTCTTAAAGTTGTTGATATTATAGAAAGAATTTACGAAGTTAGGGATAAACAAAAATAAGAGTATGAATATTTACGATAAGCTAGTAAACAAAGAAACGAAATTAGCCTTAATTGGTTTAGGTTATGTTGGTTTGCCAATAGCGTTAGAATTTGCGAAAAAAATTAAAGTTGTTGGATTTGATATCAATGAAAAAAGAGTTGATATGATGAAAAACAATATCGATCCAAGTAATGAATTAGAAGCATCTGATTTTGAAGGTTGTGATATTGAGTTTACTGCCAATATTGATGATTTAAAGGATTGTACTTTTTTCATTGTTGCAGTTCCAACTCCGATTGATGAAAGTAAAGAACCAAATATTAAACCTCTTTTGGGAGCTTCAACCACGGTTGCTAAAGCACTTAAAAAAGGAGATTATGTTGTTTACGAATCGACTGTTTACCCAGGTTGTACAGAGGAGGATTGTATCCCTGTACTAGAAGAAGTTTCTGGGTTGAAATGGAAAGAGGACTTTAACGTTGGCTATTCTCCAGAAAGAATTAATCCAGGAGATAAAGTTCATACACTTTCAAGCATTGTAAAAGTTTCTTCAGGTGATACACCAGAATCCTCTGAGCATATTGCAAAAACATACGAATTAGTTGTTGATGCAGGTGTTCATAGAGCTTCTTCTATAAAAGTAGCAGAAGCAGCTAAGATTATTGAGAATACGCAGCGTGATGTTAATATTGCTTTAATTAATGAACTATCTATCATTTTTGGTAGAATGGAGATTAATACATATGAAGTATTAGAGGCTGCTGGGACGAAATGGAATTTCTTAAAGTTCTTTCCTGGTTTAGTTGGTGGTCACTGCATTGGAGTTGATCCTTATTATTTGACTCATAAAGCAAAACAGTTAGGATACCATGCTAAGATTATTAACTCAGGTCGTTATGTAAATGATACAATGGGGTTCTATGTTGGAAAGCAAACGGTAAAGAAAATTCTAGCGAAAGGAAAGAGTATTATTGATTCTCGAGTATTGGTTATGGGAGCGACGTTTAAGGAAGATGTTAGTGATATCCGTAATTCTAAAGTTATTGATGTTGTTAAGGAAATTGAATCGTACTCTTGTGATGTCGAGATAGTTGATCCACATGCTGATTCTGCTGATTATCAAGAAGAATATGGATATCCTATTACAAAGGAAATAACTGGAAAGTACGATGCAGTAATTGTAGCCGTTAACCATAAGGAATATGCTAATTTGGACGAAGCTTATTTTAAAAGCATTTTGACAGATAAAGGTGTGTTTGTTGATATAAAAGGGATTTACAAAAATAAATTTGAAAATTTAGACTATTGGAGTTTGTAACTTATTTAAAGTAGGAGTATGAAAAATCTATTAATTACTGGAGGGAGTGGTTTTATTGGTTCACATGTTATTCGGTTATTTATCAATAAATACCCTGAATACAATATTGTCAACTTGGATAAGTTGACGTATGCTGGTAATCCTGAAAATTTAATAGATATTGAAAACGCGCCGAACTATACTTTTATAAAAGCTGATATAAATGACGATCAAACAATCTTCGAATTGTTTGATAAATATAAATTTGAAGGAGTAATTCACTTGGCAGCAGAAAGCCATGTGGATCGTTCTATTTCTAATCCTAAGGAGTTTATAATGACCAACATTGTTGGGACTTTAAATTTATTGAATGCTGCCAGAGAGACCTGGAAAGATAATATGGACGGGAAAATATTCTACCATATTTCTACAGATGAGGTCTATGGTTCGTTGGGTGCAGAAGGGTATTTTTATGAAGATACACCATATGATCCAAGAAGCCCATATTCAGCTTCAAAAGCAAGTTCGGATCATATTGTAAGAGCATATAACCATACTTATGGAATGCCGGTGAAGATTTCGAATTGTAGTAATAATTACGGTTCACATCAGTTTCCTGAGAAACTATTGCCATTGATGATAAACAATATCAAGCATAGTAAACCGCTTCCTGTTTATGGTGAAGGGGTAAATGTTAGAGATTGGTTGTGGGTCGTTGATCACGCTAGGGCAATTGATGATGTTTTCCATAAAGGAATAGTAGGAGAGACTTACAATATTGGAGGTTATAACGAATGGAGAAACATTGATATTGTTCATCTGTTATGTGACACAATGGATGAGAAGTTAGGGAGAAAAAAAGGAACTTCTCGTGGACTAATTACTTTTGTAAAAGATAGAGCTGGTCACGATATGCGATACGCTATTGATGCTACTAAAATTAAAGATGAATTAGGTTGGGAACCATCGGTTACCTTTGAACAGGGTATGGACAAAACCATCGATTGGTATTTAGCAAATGAAGAATGGATGGAACATATTACTTCAGGTGCTTATATGGACTATTATAAAGATCAATATACAAACAGATAAATGGGTTTATTTGGAGGTTTATTTAAGAAAAAGGAACTGGTTTTAGAACCAGTTGATTTGTCGGTTCTTAATGTAGACGTCCATTCACATTTTATTCCCGGTATTGATGATGGAGCCAAGACAATAGAAGATTCTGTTGAGCTTATCTCTGCAATGAAAGATTTGGGTTACCGAAAAGTAATAACGACTCCTCACATTATGAGTGATTATTATCGAAATACTCCTGAAATTATTTTAGGAGGATTAGAAAAGGTAAGAACGGCACTTAAAGAAAATAATGTTGATATAGAAATTGATGCAGCTGCAGAATATAATGTTGATGCTGATTTTTCAGAAAAAATAGATAGGAAAGACTTGCTCACATTTGGAGATAATTATGTCTTATTCGAACTTCCTTTTATGGAAGAGCCTGGAATATTAAAAGATGTTATTTGGAAAATGCAATCAGCTGGCTACAAGCCAATTTTAGCACATGTTGAACGTTATCAGTTTTGGCATAACCAATGGGATAAAATCGAAGACATGGTTAATCGAGGGGTTCTATTACAAATGAATATTGGTTCTCTTACTGGTAGCTATGGTCCAGAGGTTAAGCAAATTGCAGAAAAACTAATCGATAATGATATGATTAGTTTGCTCGGTTCTGATTGTCACCATATGGGGCATATAGCTATGATTAAATCTGCTAGAACAAAAGAATATGTTCACAAGATTGTGAACAGTCCTAAGCTTATTAATAAGAAGTTGTAGAGATGATTAAATTAATCATCATCGCTCTATCGCGATGACGACTATTATATGTTATTCAGTTTCAGCTAAACTTGCACTATTCGTTTCAAACTTTCTATCCACTTTTTTAAACATTCCTTGTAAAGCTCTACCAGGTCCAACTTCAGTTGCAGAAACACAACCAGCAGAAATCATATTTTGCATAGTTTGAGTCCACTTTACTGGAGCAGTCAATTGAGCAATTAAGTTCGTTTTAATCTCGGATGGGTTAGTTACAGCTGAAGCCGTTACATTTTGATATACTGGACAAGAAGGAGTTTTGAACTCTGTTCCTTCAATTGCAGCAGCTAGTTTTTCTCTAGCAGGTTCCATTAATGGAGAGTGGAATGCTCCTCCTACAGGAAGCAATAGAGCTCTTTTAGCACCAGCTTCTGTCAATTTTTCACAGGCAGCTTCTACAGCTGGAATAGCTCCAGAAATTACCAATTGTCCAGGACAATTATAATTGGCCGCTACAACAACACCATCTACTTCTTTACAAATTTTCTCAACTACTTCGTCTTCTAGACCTAAAATAGCGGCCATTGTAGATGGTTCAGCTTCACATGCTTCCTGCATAGCCTTTGCCCGAGCAGATACTAATTTTAATCCGTCCTCAAATTGTAAGGAACCACTTGCAACTAGTGCAGATAACTCACCTAAAGAATGACCCGCTATCATGTCTGGTTGAAAGTCATTTCCTAACACTTTTGCTAGAATAACAGAATGTAAAAATACTGCTGGTTGTGTTACCTTAGTTTGCTTTAATTCCTCATCTGTTCCTTCGAACATGATATCTGTAATGCGGAAACCTAATATATCGTTTGCTTTTTCAAATAAGTCTTTTGCTTCATTAGAATTATTATAAAGGTCTTTACCCATTCCTACGAATTGAGCCCCTTGACCCGGAAAAACATATGCTTTCATTTCTTAAGTTTTAAGTTGGTGCGAATTTAAAATAAAAAAGGAGCTCTAAAAAAGTAAGTACGTTTTTTTAACAACTATTTACCAGTTGCGTATTCCCCTCTAGATCGAGGTACGATTAAAACTTTAAATATATCGTTCGGAAAAGAGTGAGCTTGAGAAAGTTGTAAAAGGTGTAGTTTTCTATTCTAAATCAAAAATTATGAAGAACTGGGCTATTGTTTTAATTATATTATTGGGGTTAAATAACCGATTAATTTCGCAAAATTTTTTAGCTAAAATTGATGGGGAAAATTTACACCTGAATGAGTTGGTCGATTTAAAAATGGAGCACAAAGAGAAAATAGTTGTAGTTACATTGGTTATGATAAATGAATTGGATGTTGGGTCTTATTTTTTGGAAAGAGTATTGGAAACCGGTCAAAGAGAAAAGATAAAGACGATAAAAATAATAGCTGCTTCAATAAGTAAACCAACTAGGTATGAATTTACCGATTCTAAATTGTCGTCAGAAAATGCTATTTATACATTGTATAGAGTTACGAAATCCATAAAAAAAGTAAAAAAATGTGAGGTAGTTCAAAAATGGAAGTACCAACCAAATAAAGATGAAGTACTTACTAAAAGTGGTTTGGCAACAAATTAATAATTGAAAACAAAAAAGACCTTGTTTAGGAGTGCATTAAATAATAATTCAATTTGTAAATTATTGTTTACCCAAAATATTCCACAAAATTATTCTCTGTTTCACATAATTTCACACAATGTAATTTTGCTCCTAAACCAGAAATGCTTTGCTCAATTTGCTCCCAAATTGCAATTGCCATATTTTCTGTGCTCGCCAATTTTCCTTGCATAAAGTCAACATCTAGGTTGATGTTTTTATGATCTAATTTTTCAATTACATTGTCTTTTACAATTTTACTTACCTCTTTTAGGTCTACACAGTAGCCAGTGTTTTCATTTGGAGTACCTTTTACTGTAACAAACAATTCGTAATTGTGACCATGCCAGTTTTTGTTAGCGCACTTTCCAAAAACTTCATGGTTTTTTGCTTCATCCCATTTTGGATTCCACATTTGATGGGCAGCATTAAAACGTTCTCTTCGAGTGACAAAAATTGTATTCATGTCTCAAAAATACAGCTTTTTTTTGTCCTTCATTCCTGCGAAAGCAGGAATCTTTATAATGGTATCTGGTGTCTTATTGTAAAGATTCCTGATCTACGCTTACGCTTTGTCAGGAAAGTAGATAGAAACTATAAGTCTTCTTTTATTTCGATTAAAAAGGATTTGATTTTCTGTAGCCTTTTTACAATTTCGTGTTGATAGGCAGCTTCATCAATATTTCCTTTTAAATGATCTTTAGCTCCTTGTAAAGTATAACCACGTTCCTTGACCAAGTGAAAAATTAAATGAAAATTCTCAACATCAGCAGGTGTAAACAACCGATTGCCTTTTTTATTCTTTTTAGGCTTGATAATATCAAATTCTTTTTCCCAAAAACGAATTAGCGAGTTATTTACACTAAACATAGCTGATACTTCTCCAATAGAGTAGTACAATTTCGTTATTTCTTTTTCTTTATAAGGCACAAGACGAAGTCTGAAATGTGAAAGTACGAAATTTGATTTCTTTACAAGCAGAGGTGAAAGATTCTAAGTAACAGTTATTTGTTAATAGCAATCGTTTAAATGCTCCCATATAAAGTTACTTTCGAATCCTTTGTTGTATACGTAAATCGCTGTTTTCTTTTTCTTGGTAAATGGGTTTTTATCTTTTAAGGAGGAATGTTTTTTTTCAATGAGATAATACATTGTTTTAAAATATTCCTCCTCATCTATTTCTTCAAGTCCCTTTTTGATGCAATATTCAGAAACTTTTTTTTCTTTGAGTTTCTGAGTTATTTTCTTTTTCCCCCATTGTTTTATTCTAAATTTTCCTCCTGCAAAGGCAATTGCAAATCGTTCTTCATTAAGATAATTTTCATCGAGCAGATGACCAATAATATACTCAATCTCTTCTTCATTTAACTTCCAAGATTTAAGTTTATCTGATACTTCTTTATGACAACGTTCTTGATAAGCACAAAAAGATTTTGCTTTTTCTAGTCCTTCTATATGTGTAATTATTTTATCAGACATTTTTTAAGTCAACATACAAGAGATTAATAATTTTATAAATTTCGCTCTACAAAGGAAGTGATAACAACATCTGGTTTAATGCTTTCTACAATGTGCTCTTGGAAATCAAACCAAACGAAATGTGTTTCACGAAAATGCAATCTAAAATATGGAATTAATGCATCGGTAAAAGAATCTCTAAACACTAAAACCCGAAGATTGTTTTTACAATTTTCATTTACATATACCAAAGAGTTCTTAAATTTTCCATCGAAAGAAGTAAGGTTTAAATTTTCCTGTTTGTATTGCAGTTTTGGGTGAATATCAATAAATGAACTGTTATCACAAATTCCAATCATGTTTAACAAATCTCCTTTACTTTCAGCTTTTTCTGAATACAAAAAGGAGTCTAGATTGTATGGCTCTATTCCTAAGACACCCTTGGTTTGTTTAAAAAAGTCCCTATAAGCATAGTAGGCTCCCAATTCATTCCAGTGCGTGTCATGTTTATGGTACAGTTGATTTTCTTTCTTTTTTTCCAAAAGGCTACTTCTTACATCTATAAATGGAATTTTAGAGTTGGTTATTTGCAGGAAGTTTTTTATTTGGTCTGTTTTACTGATGCCGTATTTTATTTGCATCTTCATAGTACTTGGTAAAAACTCTGGATAAATAGTTGCTTTGTTCGGCCAAACAGCCATGATATATTTTATTTCTTTTTTTTCTAAAGCCGTTTTACAGTTTTCCCAATTTGTAATAGTAGAATCTAGTTCTGAAGGAGATAGTAAATTTTGTTTGGAGTAACTATTAAAAATTTCACTATCAAGTTTATTATAAAATAACCAATTAAATTTCCCAAATTTTACATTTTGTGGGTGCAGAGAAGATTTGAATAGATTAACTTTCATTGTGCTTCCCCAGTTGACAAGTAAGTTTCTCAAACCAAAATTATCATCAAAGTAGTCTTCGAAATCGGCAATGTATTTCTCCGAAAAGGAAGCCTTAGGAAGTGTGTGTAGCTCTCTTTTTTCACAGTTTTCTACAAGTTTAACATCAAGCAGTGTAAGTACCCCAGGAATGGTGATAGTTGCCATAACTAGTATAATGAAAATATTTTGTAACGCTCCTTTCATCATTAAAACCTATAGTAAATAAATGGATTATAACTAGATTGAGCTAATTCCATTAAAGAAAAAAGTAATAATAAAAAGTGAAAACTATAATTCGTTGCTAAATTCCAATTCCCAAACTTTTCACGATTAAATTTGTTTGAAGTAAACTTGCGAATTGGAGTAGCGAATAAAATACCCAAGCTCAGTGTAAATAGAAAATAGGTGTTAACATAGATAAAAGGGGTATAGTTTCCATCAGAAAAAGGGATGAACAGATGTTGTAAATAGGTTAGCGCATCGCTAAATGTATCTGCTCTAAAAAATACCCATCCAATAACAACTACTATTAAAACGTAGAGATGTTTTAATAGTGAAGGAAGTTTGTTTATAAAACCTCCTTTGAGCTTTTCTAGGATTAAAAATGCTCCGTGAAATAAACCCCAAAAGATGAAGTTGTAACTTGCTCCATGCCAAATTCCAGTAATAAAAAATACAATTAACAAGTTTCTATAAGTTAAAAAAGTACCTTTTCTGCTGCCTCCTAATGGTATGAATAAATAATCTTTAAACCATAAAGAAAGGGATATATGCCATCTTCTCCAGAATTCTTTTATAGATTTTGATATGTAAGGGTAGTTAAAGTTTTCCTTAAAATTAAACCCAAGCATTTTACCTAATCCAATGGCCATGTCGGAGTATCCAGAAAAATCAAAATATATTTGTAGTGTGTAGCAAATAATTCCTAACCATGCTACTGAAGATGGTAGGTCAATTGGCGAAATTTCAAAGGTTTTATCCGCTACTAAAGCAACAGAATTCGCGATTATTATTTTTTTTGCTAATCCTCTGATGAACCGAATTAAACCTTCTGTGAAAAGATTTCTAGTGATTATTCTATTTTTCAATTCAGATGCTATGTCTTGATAACGAATAATAGGTCCTGCTATTAGCTGTGGGAAAAATGAAATATATAATCCCAGATGGATAATATTTTTTTGAGAAGTCACTTCTTCTCTATACAGGTCAATTAAATAGGAAATACCTTGAAATGTAAAAAACGAAATTCCAATGGGTAGTATAATTTCAGAACTCTCAAAAGCAGACCTGAAACCTAAGTATGAAATATTTTCAAGTAAAAACTCAAAATATTTATAATAAAATAGAAAAGACAGGTTAGCTATAATAGCTATTATTAGTATTCGTTTAGCTGACTTATTTCTTCTATGCTGGTGAGAAATACCTAATCCAGACAGATAGTTTATTGCAATAGAGCAAAGCATGATAATAGTCAACGTTTTTTCTCCCCAGAAGTAAAAAAACAAGCTACCAATAAATAAGAAACTATTCCTGTATTTTGATCCTAAGAGAAAGTTTCCTAACAGTATAATTGGAAGGAATAGAAATAAAAATATTGCTGAACTAAATACCATTTTGATCCCTCAATCCAAAGGATGAGATATGTCAGATTAATTATTTCAAAAGTACATTAATTTTTGAGAGATAATTATCATCGTAGATTACAATAAAAAGATTCTTATTTAGTTTGTAACTTGCGCATTCTAATTTGATGAAGAAAGGTTTTTTTATATTTTTTATTGTAATTGCTACAGTATTGCAAGCTCAAGATTTTGGTGTTGGCACTTGGCGAGAGCATTTGCCATATAATAATGTGGTCTCCATTGCTCAAGTCGGTACAACAACTTATGCAGCAACGGAGTTTGCTTTATACAGTATAGATGTGGATGAAGAAATTGAGAGGCTGAATAAGATAAACTCATTGTCTGATTTATCCATTAATGTAATTCAAGAAAACGCATCTCAAAGCACACTTGTAATTGGGTATAATTCAGGTAATATTGATCTTTTGAAAAATGGGAATGTAATAAATCTATCATCCATACTTATAAGTAACATTGTTGGGGATAAGACTATATATGGGATGCACAATGAGGGGCAATATGCTTACTTAGCTTGCGGTTTTGGAATTGTTGTAGTTGATGTTAAAAATGAAGAGATTAAAGACACTTATATAATTGGAAGCGGTGGAGCTCAATTAAAAATTAATGACATTACAATAGATGCTAATTATATATATGCAGCTACTGAGGATGGTATTTATAAAGCAAATAAAACTAGCCCTTTCTTATCAGATTTTTCGGTATGGTCAAAAGATGTATCAATTCCAAATAGCAATGATGAATTTTCTATAATTCATTTATTCAACAATACAGTTTATATAAATCTTTTAGTAAATGGAGTTGAAAACGATACCATTTATTATTACGATGGAGCTTGGAATTCAGTGACCGATGCATTTGGTAAAGACAATTATTCAATAGAGGACAAGGATAATAACATTGTAACTGCAAATAGTGATGGTTTAAGTGTGATTAACGCTTCAAATCAAATTATAGAATCCTATTCGTATTACCAAAACGCTGTAGCGATTCGCCCTAATCAAATAATTTGGGATGGTAATTATTTTTGGGTTGGAGATGGAGCAAGTGGAGCTTCCAAAATGAAAACAGATTGGCTTGTAACTAAGTATACTGTTACAGGTCCATTTAGTAACGATGTATTCCAAATGTCATTTTCAAATGATTTGTTGTGGGTAGCGACAGGAAGGGTAGATGGAACAAATTGGAATGCAAATTTTAACAAAAGAGGAATGTATGTTTATGATCAATTTGATTGGGATATGGTAAATGAAATAACTGATCCAGCGATGCAAATCACAGATACACTTTTTGATTTTATTCAGGTTACTATTGATCCAAAAGATGAAAACCATGTGTTTGCTAGTTCGTTTCAAGGTGGAATTATTGAAATTCAAGATAAAGCTGTTGTAAATCACTTTACATTTTATAATTCATCATTACAAACTTCTATTAGTCACCCTGGAGACGCGGTAAAAGTTGCAGGAAGTACTTTTGATAAAGATGGAAACTTTTGGGTTGCCAATTCATTTGTAAATGAACCGTTATCTGTTTACACGGAAGATGGAACATGGATGTCATTCAATTGTGGTACAGCTGCTAGTAATATGGTATGTACTGATTTAATGATTGACCAAAATTATGGTTATATCTGGATGGCAGTTAAGAATGTTGGATTATTGGTTTATGACTTTAACGATACACCCCTAGATAATTCAGATGACCAATACAAGCTTCTTGTTAGTGGAGAAGGGAATGGAGATTTGCCATCGAAAGTAATTAATACGATTGCAGAAGATAAAGATGGCGAGATTTGGATTGGAACCGAGGCTGGACCAGCTGTAATGTACAATGCCTCAGCCATATTTAGTGGAGGTGACTATGATGTACAACAAGTATTGTTGGAACAGGATGGTGTTATACAGTTACTTTTAGAAACGCAGAACATTATTGAAATTTTAGTTGATGGTGGTGATAGAAAATGGTTTGGAACGGAAGGTGGAGGACTGTTTTTAATGTCGGCGGATGGGACAGAATTAATTCATGATTTTAATGAAGAAAATAGCCCGTTGTTTTCAAATAATATATTAGCTCTAGCCATGAATGATAACACTGGAGAATTGTACATTGGAACCGATAAGGGGATTATGGGGTATAAAGGAGAAGCTACTGAAGGAGCTGATAATTTGGACGATTTATATGCTTATCCAAATCCTGTACGTCCAGAATATACTGGAGTAATAGCTATAAAGGGATTTATTGATGAATCAGACGTGAAAATTACTGATGCATCTGGGAACTTGGTCTACTCAACGATTTCAAAAGGAGGACAAGCTATCTGGAATGGCAATAACTTGCAAGGCGAAAGAGTAAAGTCTGGAATTTACTATTGTTTTGCGGTCAGTAGAACGAACTCTCAGAAAGGGTTTGCCAAGGCATCAACTAAAATTATGTTTATTAATTGATAAATAATCGGTTACTTTTTAATAGTTCTGACATTACCTATATAGAACACATTAAAAAACCGAATTATGAAAACGTTAATAACCCTTCTTTTTTCAGCTATTTTTTTAATTGGATATTCACAAAAAATGGCTTCGTTTACAATTGTTGTAACAGATTATAAAAATGTTCCACTTAAAGGCGAGCAGATTTTAATGGTAGGTCAATCTTCCCAAAAAATATTTAAAGGTATTACTAATGTTTCTGGCACTTTTGATATTGATATTCCAGGAGGAGATATTTACGATATAAAAATAAAAAGTGTTGGAGACGCTTCTGATTATAATACTATGGAAATTCCTGAAATTGGAGAAAATCAAACTTATAATAAGGGAGTTTTGACAATAATGATTGAGCAACCGAAATCATTTACACTAGATAATGTTCATTTTGATAGTGGTAAGTCTAGCATTAAATCATCTTCTCATGATGAGTTAAAAGAGCTCATAGAATTCTTAAAGTTAAAACCAGAAATAAAGATTGAAATAGGAGGGCACACAGATAATGTAGGTGAAGCGCTTACCAATCAAACGTTATCACAATCAAGAGCGAATTCTGTGTTGAAATATCTAACGGAGCATGGTGTTTCTGCAAAAAGGTTAACTGCGAAAGGATATGGAGAATCAAGTCCAATTGCAGATAATACTACCGACAAAGGAAAGAGATTAAATCGTAGAACAGAGGTTCGGATACTCAAGTAACCAGTTTATCTTTTTTGCAAATTAGTAATTCGAAATGACGATTAATGCGTGTTTTTAAAGTTAGCCTGTTGATAGAAACAATTCTTCTTTAAACATATCCCTATCAATTGCGGTACTTTCGTTGTAAGTGAATTATTTAGACATCATATTTATTGTGCCTCTAATCTGGGCAGGATTTAGAGGATTTAAAAAGGGACTTGTTATTGAAGTTTCTACTCTTATTGCCTTTGGGCTAGGAATTTGGGGTGGAATCCATTTTTCTGATTTTATTGCAGGCTTGTTGTCGGATAGTATCGATTCTAAATATGTGCCTTTAGTTTCTTTTGGTGTTACTTTTATACTAATTGTAGCAGCAGTTTTTGTTTTAGGTAAAATGCTTGAAAAAGTTGTTAATCTGGTTCAATTAAAATTAGTAAACAAAGTAACAGGTGCTGCGTTTGGTGTAGCAAAGGTTGTATTAATCATTAGTGTTATTTTAGTAATCATTAACTCGTTTGATCAAAAAGCAAACATTGTTCCTAAAGATTTAAAGGAAAGTTCGTTATTGTACCAGCCCTTGTCAGATGTTTCTCTTACTGTAATCCCCGCATTGAAGAATAGCGAATTATTCACTGATAGTGTTTCTCTTTCTATTCCCGATTCTTCATCTATAGCCTTGGTTCAATAATACGATTAAGCAACTACTATTTAATTTTAGTATCTTTATACTAAAACAGTAGTATGAAAATTATATTCGCTTTTCTTTCCTTTTTTTTATTGAGTTGGAATGGGTATTCTCAAATATATAACCAGTATTTTGATGGGGCCGATACATCTGCATCAAATTCAATGTTTATTGAGCTAGATACAGTTAACAGCAATATCTGGCAAATAGGACCACCTCAAAAAAGTATATTTAATAGCGCAGCAACAACACCAAATGCTCTTGTTACGGATACAGCTAATACCTATCCAATAAATGATACGTCTGTCTTTATTATCAATGTTGATTATTCACTTTTCAATTGGGGAATTTTTGCTTTGCAATGGAAGCAAAAAATTGATCTGGAAAATAATTCAGATGTTGGTGAAGTGGAATTTTCATTAGATGGAGGTTTGAGTTGGGAAAATGCATATGACAACCCTTACGTATATAATTATTATGGATTTGATATAGGAAACATTGGATATTGGAATGGTGGAATTGGATTTTCAGGAGTAGATACTTCATGGAAAGATGTATGGCTATGTTATGATATGTCATTTTTATTTCAAAATGAAGCATTACAAGTGAGGTTTACTTTTAAATCGGATTCCGTTAATACCAATCAAGAAGGTTGGTTAATTGATAACATGAGCTCACATATTACTTTTATTCATACAATTAACGAAAATCCGCAAGAAGATTATATTGTTATTTTTCCAAACGAGACAAGTGGAGAACTAAATATTCAAGCAAAAAAGAGAGATGGTTATCACATAATTGAAGAAATGGAATTAATTAATTTAGAAGGAAAGGTTGTGGAAAAATTTGGGACATGTCCTACAAAATTTAAAATTGATATTGGTAATCATGCTGCAGGGTTATATTATTTAAAAATTAAGACTAATATTCAGGAAGAAGTATTTCCTGTAATGTTGAAAGAATAATGATTAGAAACATATTATTTATTATTTGTCTGGTCTTACTTTTTGGTTTTAAAGGAAGTATTCTGACTCCTTATTCTTTTCCTGAGTTGAAGTATTTTCCTATAATGCCAGTTTCGGAATTAAACCCAGTAACGAACGAAGGTGCTGAATTGGGGAGGTTTTTATTTTATGACCCATTATTAAGTTTAGATAGTACAATTTCTTGCTCTTCTTGTCATCGGCAAGAAGTTGCTTTTTCAGACTCTCCTAATAAAGTAAGCTTTGGAGTTAATAATGTTAAGGGTATTCGAAATACTCCTCCTCTGTATAACCTTTCATGGTACCCCAGTCTTTTTTGGGATGGAAGAGCAAGAGATATTGAAAATCAAATTTTTCATCCAGTTAGAAATAAAGATGAAATGAATTTGAATTGGGTAGTTGCAGCAAAACGAATAAAGGAATCACCTTTTTATTCTGAAAAATTTAGAGAAGTATTTGGTTCTCAAAAAATAGATAGTAATTTAATCGTAAAAGCTATTGGTCAATTTGAAAGAACTTTGCTGTCATACAATTCGAAATATGATAAGGTCCTAAAAGGAGAAGCATATCTATCCAAAGAAGAATACGAAGGATTTGTATTAATGAATGACCAAACTAAAGGAGATTGTTTGCACTGCCATACAACTGATGGTGATGCTTTAGGTACCACATTGAAATTTAGTAATAATGGGTTAGATTTTAACACGGAAGATTCGAATTTTATGGATAATGGAAAAGGAGCTATATCACATAACACATTTGAAAATGGAATGTTTAAAATTCCATCTTTAAGGAATATTGCTATTACCTCTCCCTATATGCATGATGGCAGGTTTGAAAGTCTAGAAGAGGTATTAAACTTTTATAGTGAAGGGGTAATCGTAAATGCAAATATTGATTCAAAGATGGTGTCTGCGCATAAGGGAGGAGTGCATCTCAATCCTGAGGAAAAGAAAAATATCATATCATTTTTGAACACTTTAACCGATTCTGTATTAATTACAAATCCAAAATGGGGAAATCCTTTTAAGTAGCTACTTTTTCTCACAGGATTAGTTACTTTTGGCTTCTAATGCAATTTAAAAATGTAATAGCGCACGAGGCTGAAAAAAAGCACTTGATTCATACGGTTCAAGAGAATAGAATAAGTCATGCTCAAATGTTTTTAGGGCCTGAAGGGAGTGGAACGATTCCTTTAGCTATTGCTTTTGCACAATATATTTTATGTCAGAATAAACAAGAGACTGATTCCTGTGGGGAATGTGCTTCTTGTATTAAAATACAAAAGCATAATCATCCAGATTTACATTTTTCCTTTCCTATTCATCTTTCTAAAGAAAAGCACATTGACTCATCCGACAATGTACTAGGAGAATGGAGGGAAATCCTAGACGAGAATCCCTATTTCGGATTGGAAGATTGGAACTTAAAACTAGGAAACGAAAACAAGCAAGGAATTATAGGAACAAAAGAAAGTCAAAGTATAGTTTCAAAAATTAGTTTAAAATCATTCGAAGGTGGTTATAAGATCCTTATCATGTGGCTGCCAGAATTAATGAATGGTTCTGCGTCTAATAAACTGTTGAAGTTTATAGAAGAACCGCCAGATAAAACCGTTTTTATTTTGGTTGCAGAAGATCAAGAACAGATTATTACGACTATTCGTTCTAGAACTCAAATAGTAAAATTACCACGTCTTAAAGAAAAAGAAATTGCTTCCTTCCTAGAATCGGAAAAGGGAATTTCACCTACTGATAGCAATATTATAGCCCATTTAGCTGAGGGAAATGTGGGTAGAGCGATTCATTTACTTTCTGCGCAAACTGAGGCAAGTTTTAATTTTGAAAATTTTGTCAATTGGATGCGACTTTGTTATCAGAGGAATATAGCCAAAACAATTGATTGGGTTGATGTAATCGCCGCATCAGGGAGAGAAAATCAGAAGAATTTTTTAAAATTTTGTTTAAATATGTTCAGGCAATGCATTGTCGGGCATTATGCAGGAAATGATTTGGTTGTTCTTACAGATGAGCAAAACGCCTTTTTATCTAAGTTTTCACCTTTCATTAATCATAAAAACATAGCTGGTTTGACGGAAGCTTTTAACGAGGCGTATTATCATATTGAAAGAAATGCGAATGCTAAAATTCTATTTTTAGACTTATCAATAAAAACATTTTCATTACTTCAGAAAAAGTAAACCTTACCTCTAATAAAATTTGATAACTTTGTGTATTGAAATTGAAAGAGGGGAGGAAAGCAAAAAGTTGAGTTTCAACAAGAAGATACGTTTAATGTTTTACGACATTGAACTCCATAATATAAGCTAACCTTTACTCCCAAAGTAAAAGAAGACTATGGGATGCGCAACATGCGAAAATAAAACAACGGACGGAGTCCCAAATGGATGTAAAAGCAATGGTAATTGCGCCACTGGCGGTTGCGAAAGAATGTCTGTTTTTAATTGGTTAAATGACATTGAACCTCCTGCAGGACATAAACTGTTTGACTGCATAGAAGTAAGCTTTAAAAACGGACGTAAAGAGTTTTTTAGAAACAAACCAGATGTTAATGTATATTCTGGAGAAACAATTGCAGTTGAAGCTAGTCCAGGTCACGATATTGGTATTGTAACACTTACTGGTGAGTTAGTAAAACATCAAATGAACCGAAAAGGTGTTAACTATAATTCAACGGAACTCAAATCAGTTTATAGAAAGGCAAGTGAATCGGATATTGCAAAGTGGAAGGAAGCTAGAGATTTAGAGTACGAAACTATGCACAAAGCTAGAACAATGGCTTTGAATTTAGGTTTAAGAATGAAGTTGGGTGATGTTGAATACCAAGGAGATAAATCCAAAGCTATTTTCTATTACACAGCCGAGGAAAGAGTTGATTTTAGAGAGTTAATTAAAGTGATGGCAGATTCTTTTAAGATAAGAATTGAAATGCGTCAAATTGGTTCGAGGCAAGAAGCGGGAAGATTAGGAGGAATAGGGTCTTGTGGAAGGGAATTATGCTGCTCAACTTGGTTAACTGATTTTAGATCTGTTTCTACCGGAGCAGCTCGGTATCAACAATTATCTCTTAATCCAGAGAAACTAGCGGGACAATGCGGTAAACTAAAGTGTTGTCTTAATTTCGAGTTGGACCAATACATGGAGGCTATAAAATCTTACCCTAATCCAAAAACATTTTTGGAAACAAAAGAAGGGAAGGCAAACCACGTTAAAACGGATGTATTTAAGCGTTTGATGTATTATTTTGTTTCTAAAGATGGGAAAAACAGCATTATACCATTGAGTATTGAGCGTGTTTTTGAAATTATTGAGATGAATAAAAATGGTGAGACTCCGCTTAAACTAGAGGATTTTGCTGATTTTGTTGAAGAGGAAGCAAAACCAGATTATACGAATGTTGTAGGGCAGGATGATCTTACTCGTTTTGATAAGGTTTTCAAGAAGAAGAAAAAGAAAAAGAAATCACAGAATCGTAATAACGATAATAGGAATTCGAATAATCAAGGTAACCCACAAGCGAAGAAGAAAGAGGGAGACAATCAAGGAGGGAACAGGAATAAAAACAATCGTAATAAAAACAGGAATAAAAATTCTCGGAATAAACAGAACAACCAAAATAAACAGAACCAACCTAAAAGTGAGTAAAGCATTTTACATATTGGTTATTTCGTTGTTGTTGGTTTCTTGTGGTGATGCTGATGTTGTTTTTCAGGATACCAAAGAAATTGAAAACAATACATGGAATAAAAACGATAGGATAAGCTTTGATTTTGACATTTCGGATACAACAGAATTTTATGATTTTTACTTTAACCTTCGTACCACAAATTCTTACGAATGGTCAAACTTATATATGTTTGTAGAAATTGAATCTCCTGAAGAACAGTTTAATATTGATACAGTTGAATTTCTATTAGCTAACTCCGTTGGAGAATGGACAGGTGTAAGCTCTGGAAGTATCGTTACCAACAAAATATTATTCATTAGTAAGAAACGTTTTCCATCGTTGGGAACTTATAAGCTTTCTTTTAACCAAGCAATGCGTCAAGATGATTTAACTGAGGTAATGGATGTAGGTATAATTATGAAGAAAGCAGAGCTAAAGTAATCCTCTCCCTTCCGTTTTCATCAATGTAAATTAATCAATTAGGGGAGAACAGTATTTAATCCTCATAATTATTTTCTTCTAATCGCTTCTTAATTTCTTCTATGTGGATCAACTTTTTAGCTTGCCTCAATTTGATTGCAGACTTAGTGAAATATTTATGTTGCGTTAAAAACTTCACTTGAATTTCGTCCCACAATCGATCGCTTTTAATCTTACCATGGTCTCTTAATTCACGTCGTAAATTATCTGCTATTTCATGAAAATCATCGCGTCCAAGATAATCTAAATCGGCATCACAAATAATCTCTTCCAATTGTGTAGTTGGATTATGTGGGATAATTGTTGCGTAAATCATCTTTTCCACCTCATTTACTTGCTCTTGGGTATACCCATATTTAGGCAGAATTTCAGCTGCCATTTTTGCTCCAACTGGTTCGTTGGCATCGTACTGGTCAACAAATCCAGCGTCATGGTAAGTAGCGGCTGATTTCAATACAAATATTCCATCATCTAAAACACCTTCCATAATGGCTATACGCTCTGCAGCTTCAACTACATCAAGTGTGTGATGTATTCCATGATAGTGTAAATTTGGAGATAGCTTAGCTTTTAGAATCCTCATAATATGTCGTTCAGCTTTACGGTAGTTAATACTACTGTAAATATGTAGATTGACATAATCTTTAAACTTCTGATTAGGAATTAGTCCTTGGTTATCTTCAGATAGATGTGGTTTAATTCTTTCGACAAAATACATGTCAATTTCCCCTTTGTTCTTCGCAGGAACTTTACCACGATAAGTACAATCAAAATAAGGACGAATTAATTCGTAGGTAGATCCAGAAACATTTACTTTATCTGGTTCTCCACTCATCTCCATCCTACTAGCAACGTTCACTGTATTCCCCCAAATATCATAGGCAATACGTTTCGTCCCAATTACACCTGCAATTACATCTCCTGTATGTAATCCAACTCTCAAATGCCACATCGCGGCATCTTTTCCTTCTTCTTTTTCAGCTCTTTCTCTATTGGCTTTCATAAAAGCCTGGATCTCAATAGCAGCAAGCACAGAGTTAATAGGGTTTTCCTTATCCCTTAATGGAACCCCACCTGCTACCATGTAAGCATCCCCAATTGTTTTAATTTTTTCAATTTGGTGCTTTTCAATAATTTTATCAAACTCACCGAATAGTTTATCTAGTTTAATAACCAGTTCACTTGGTTTAATCGTTTCTGCTATTTTAGTAAATCCCTGAATATCTGTAAACATAACAGTTACCATTCGATAATACCTTGTTTGAGCCTTCCCCTTGTTTTTTAATTCTTCAGCTGTTTCCGCAGGAAGGATATTGGCTAATAATTTATCGGATTTATCTTTTTCAACTTCGAGAGCAGCTTTTTGAAGCTCCATTTGTTCTTTTTGTTGAGTAATCTGCTTAGTTCTTTTTTCGACTAAAAACGCCAGTTTTCTTTTTTGAGATTTCATTGCTTGCATCCTTACAATGTAGGATCCATAAACGATTAGCAAAACGAAACCTATTCCTATAGAAATAAACCACCATGTTTTCCAGAAAGGAGGTGTAATAATAATGTCTAATACTGCTGGTGATTCAGTCCAAACTCCATCACTGTTTGCAGCCCAGATTTTAAGTGTGTATTCACCAGGTGATAAATTGGAATAATTTATCTGTTGAAGGTCTCCTAATTCAATTGCATCGTGATCTGCTCCTTCTAAATATACTTTGTATTTATTTCCTTGCGGGAAAGTATAATGAAGCGCTGCAAATTTAAATGTTAAGTTATTTTGGGTGCTTTTTAAGCGAAGTGTTTTAATAAAAGAGACTTCTGGAATAGTGTCAATTTCATCTTCAATAGGAATGTTAAATAGAAGTATGTCTGTTAATACAACTTGAGGTGCAATTTTATTGTCCTGAATATCCTCAGGGTAGAATGCATTAAATCCATTTATTCCACCAAATAATAATTTGCCAGATCGAGTCCTAAAGTAGGCGCCGTTATTAAATTCATTACTTTGTAAACCATCATTTTCATGGTAATTTTGAAAAGTACTTGTGGTAATGTCAAATTTTGAAAGTCCAAAGTTCGTACTTACCCAAAGTGTATTTTTTGTTCCTTCCAATACACCGTAAATAGAATTATTAGATAGTCCATTTTCTTCTGTATAACTTGAGAAGGTATTGTTTATAGAATTAAACTTGTTTAATCCACCTCCGTAGGTTCCAAACCACATGTTGTTACCATTATCTTCCCAGATAGATAATATTGTATTGTTACTAATTGAGGTTGTACTGTTTGGATTGTCTTTATAATTAATAAATGAATACTTTTCTTCAGAATTTTCAAAAGACCTTGTGATTTTAGTAACACCACCACCAACAAAACCTAACCATAAATCACTTCTGGAATCTGAATAAATGACCCTACATTCTTCTTTAGGCATTGCAGGCGAGTTTTCATGAGAGAAAAATTTATAATTTAAAGTAGATAAATTGATTTCAGCAATTCCTTCTCTACATGCAATCCATAACGTAGTATCGTTTTCAATATGTAGGTTGTAAACGCGATCATCATCGTGTTCAGTAATTTGATCTCTGAAAGGTATCTTTCGAAATTCTCCTTTGGAGAAATCCTTAGAGGTTTCTAATAAATATAGTCCTCCTGCAGCACCAGCCCATATTCTTCCAGAAGAGTCACTTGTAATGCTATAAACGTTATTATTGTTGGGCTCGTTTACATTGTCAGATGTGTACAAGTAATGATTGTATTGATTTTTCTTAAGATTGATTCTTGATATACCTTTCCGCGTTCCAACCCACATCACTTCATCATCTCCTTCATAAATTGACCATACATTTTTGTCATTTAAACTATTTTCATCACCATATTTATAAGTGTAGTGCTGAAATCCTAGTTTTATAGGGTCAAAGTGAGATAATCCATCTTGAGTTCCAACCCATACAGAACCTGTTCTATCTGAGAAAATAGAATTTACGATATTACTAGAAATAGAAGTTCTATCGTAATCGTTATTTTCATAATGATTGATTATTGTATCACCATTTTCTACATTTATTCTAAAGAGTCCATTTCCCTGTGTTCCAAACCAAATTTCATTTTCGGAAGATGGGAAAATTGCAGAAATTACATTGAACCTGTTTTGTTGTGTTCCGTTATGATTTTTAACTGTTGTGAACGAAAGCCCACTTTCGGAAACTGTTGCTACATTTAATCCATTATTCGTTCCAACAAGAATTTTATCGTTAAACCCTTTTGTAATAGTAAGTATATTATTATCCGAAATAGATAGGGGAGCGTTCAGTTCATTTTTGTAATGAACGATTAAATCCGTTTTTTTATTAAGTAAGCATAAGCCACCACCTTCAGTCCCTATCCAAACAAAAGTATCATCCAAGTAAAGTGATGTAGTTTTGTTTGTTTGTAATCCTTTGTTGGAACGATATTGAACTTCGGTATTTTCTTTAGGGGAATAGTGAATTACACCATTTTTTCCTGTTGCAATCCATAAAGAACCATCAGTATCTTCTTTGATATCTTTAATGTTCCCAGATTCTAGTGCTTCAGATGTTTGAATTGTTCCAAATTGTTTCGTTTCAGGATTGTAATAGTTGAGTCCTCCGTTTTGTGTCCCAATCCAAATAGTACCATTTTCCCCCTGAAAAAGCACATTAATAAATGCGTTTGTAAGACCATTCTCTGAATCTAAGCCCTGTTTATAAATTTTAAAATGATATCCATCGAAACGATTCAGTCCTGCCTGTGTTCCAATCCAAATGTAGCCTTGATTGTCTTGTAAAAAGCAATTTACTGTACTTTGTGAAAGCCCATCTTTAATAGTAAGCCTTGAAAATCTTATCGATTTTGTATGCTGCGATTGTACAACTCCTACAATAAAAATAAATGCTATTACAAGTATTTGTTTTATAGACATTTGAATGATTTAAAAAAAAACCTTGCATAGAGCAAGGTTTAGTATTATTTAATTACTCACTAGGTGAGTCATCTTTATTTCCATCTACTTCTTCAGCTTCAGGAATTTCTTCTTCTTTTTTATTACCTAGGTAACCAGGTAGTTCCATGCCAGCCATGTTGAACATTTCTTCTAATGGTGGAACAGATTTGTATAGTCCACTTAGAAAGTTAGCAGTCGATGTTTTACCATCTTTGCCTCCATTTCCACTATCCCAAACAGTAACTTTATCAATTTTAATATTTTTAATTGCCTCGGCTTGCGTTTTAACTAATTCAGGTAATTTATCCGCTACAAGCAATAATACAGCATCCTTCGCATTATTACCAGAAGCTTTAACGATTCTATCAAGACCTTCAGCTTGTTTGGTTAGTATTTCATATAAACCTTTTGCTTCTGCCTCTTTTTTGGCAAAAATTGCATCAGCTTGACCGCGGGCAATTCTTCGAATGTTTTCTGCTTGTGCTTCTGCATTAATTTCAATTTTCGCTTTCTCAATTTCTGCAGGAACTACAACATCTGCAAATTGGGATGCTTTATCACGAATAGCTCTTGCTTCCTCTGCAATTTTTTCCGCATCATAAGCTAATTGCATTGCTTGTGCAGCTTGTACTTTCTCAGCAGCAATTGCTAGTTTTTCAGCTTCGGCTTGTTTTTCACGACGAAGAGCATCAGATTCTGCAATAGCAATACGTGCCGTATTTTCTCCTTCAATTGCTTTGGAGTTTGCTCCTGCTGTTTGAATTCTTTCGTTTTTTAATGCTTCTGCCTCACCAATTTTTGCTTGAGCATTTGCTGACGCAACTTGAACCCTTTCTGTTTGTAATGCATTAGCCTCACCAATTTTTGCTTTTGCATTCGCTTCAGAAACTTGAACTCTTTGATCTTGGAAAGCGTTTGCTTCACCAATAGAACCATCTCTATTCTTTTGCGCAACACTAACTCTTGCTTCATTGATTGCGTGAGCAGCAGCTTCCTTCCCTAATGCCTCAATGTATCCAGATTCATCTCTAATATCCGTGATATTTACGTTAATTAGTTTTAATCCAATTTTTTTCAATTCTGCTTCAACACTGTGTGAAACATTGGCTAAAAATTTATCTCTGTTACTATTAATCTCTTCGATTTCCATAGTAGCAATAACCAATCTTAATTGACCAAAGATTATTTCTTTTGCAACAGTTTTAATTTGGTCATTGGTTTGCCCAAGTAAACGTTCAGCTGCATTATTCATAATTGCAGGCTCAGTTGCAATACCAATAGTAAAACTAGATGGAATATCTACACGAATGTTTTGTTTAGATAATGCATTTTTTAACTCTACATCAATTGATATAGGTGTTAAATCTAAAAAAGCATAATCCTGTATTACTGGCCAAATGAATGCAGCACCACCTTGAATACATTTAGCTGATTTACTTCCTTCGCCTCCAGATACTTTTCCATAAACAACTAGAATCCTATCAGAAGGACATCTTTTGTATCTTTTTATATAGGTTACTATAAATACAAATAATAACAGGATACCCGCTACAATTCCTATTAATGCATAAGGAACTCCTCCAATTCCGACTTCAAGTAATGACATATTCATAGTAGTAATTTATTTTTTTAATTTTTCAACCAATAATATTTCATCATTGATAATTTCAATAACTTTTATAACCGCACCCCTTTGTAAATCTTCAGGTTCGTCAGTTAATGCTTCAAGTTCGCGAAGCGAGCCTTGTACTTTTATTTGAATTTTTCCAATTGAACCTCTTTCTTTTTGCACAGGCAAATACACTTCACCGATTGCACCAATTGCATTTTTCATTTTAAGACTTCCATCTTCAACCATTTTACTCATTCCGTAAAATAAAAGTGCCATTATCGACATCATTACCAAACCAGAAATAGAAGATATCAATATGGTTATAGAAGTTGCATGATGAGCATGAATAGAAGCTAGCCCCGCCCATGAAAATATAGTGAAAAATCCAATTAAATTTTTAACTGTAAAAAATTGAAATCCAATTCCCATATCTCCATCTACTTCAGCATCTGCAGAAGCAACATCATCAGCGTCTCCACCAAGAAACGTTAGAACGACAATAAATGCAAAAAATAAAGATGATACGAGGGCCATCACCCAGTATATCATTTCGAGAGTGTCTAAAGAATTCCACCATTCAGTCATAACTATGCAATTTTAACTCCGATTACTAATATATCATCTACCTGCTCAAAATTCCCTTTCCATTCTTCAATTCTGTCATCCAGAATTTGTCTTTGTTCTTTCATTGGTAAATCAATGATTGACAATAAAGTTTCTCTAAATTGTCTATACATAAATTTTTTCCCTTTCAGTCCACCAAACTGATCTGCATATCCATCAGAGAAGATATAAATAACATCACCTTTTTGTAACTCAAGAGAATGCTTGGTGTATTCGTGTTGTCCATCTTCAAAACTTGCAATAGCATGTTTATCTGCTTTTGTTTGAGTTAATTCCCCGTCTCGAATTAAATAAAGAGGGTTATTCGCTCCAGCATATTCTAATATGTTTTTCTTGATGTCAATAGAACAAAGTGCTACATCCATTCCATCTCTTACGCTTTCTCCTTCCTCACTTTTGTTAAGTGCATCAGAAGATAACCTGTTCAATTCATTTAATATTTTCGCAGGATTATCGTGCTTATCACCATTTACAATTTGATTTAAAGCATTTGCTCCAATTAAACTCATGAATGCACCTGGAACACCATGCCCTGTACAATCAACAGCTGTGAATACAACTTTGTTTTTCACTTGAGAAAACCAATAAAAATCTCCAGAGACAATGTCTTTTGGCTTAAACAAAACGAATGAATTTGGCAAAATTCTATCTATGTAACTGTCTTGTGGAAGAATTGAATCTTGTAGTCTTTTTGCGTAACGAATACTATCCGTAACATCTTTATATAGTTCCTCTAACTTTTCAGTTTGTGTCTCAATTTCTTCCTTCTGACGAACAACTTCTTTTGTTCGCTCGATTACTTTTTGTTCTAGAATACGTTCGCTTTCAGCTAATTCATCTCGCATTTTAAGCAATGCATGCCCCAAAGTATCTTCATCACTTAATGGCGTGTATGGATAGTCAAAATGGCTTTTCCCAACTTCATTTGCAAAGTCGGTGGTTAGTTTCAAACCGTCTACTAGCTGATTCATAGCAATCGACATTTCACCGATTTCATCATTACTTGGATTAATTTCTTCTTGCGGGAAAACACCACGTCCTAAGCTCAATAAGATTCTTTTAAGTTCTTGTACCGGTTTTGTAATACTTATCGTTGTAACCGTAGCAATTAATACAGTTCCTAAAATAAGTAGAATACCTCCAATTAACAACCCTTTAACAAGACCACTAAAGTTTTCATTCGTACTTTGAAAAGAAGCAGACATTTCCTCTTTTTGATTTTTTGCGTCTAAGTTTTTTCGTTGAAGTAAATCCTCAAGGTTAGTAAGAATACCTTGTGTTTTTGGTTCAATTTCTAATTCTAAAGCTGTATTAGACATGAATTTAATAGTAGGATCATCGTAACTACTAAAATTGGATAGTAACCCTCTAACATGCTCATCGTAAAGCTCAAATAATTCTATTACTTCCGTATGAACAGTTTTGTAAATTTCATGATCTCCATTTTTAGATGTATCCCAACGCAAAACTAATTCGTCTAATCGCTCTAAATTATTAGGGATTATGGTATCGGTTAATCTATTTAAAGCAACTTTCGTAGGTTCGTTTGGTCTTGATTGTCTTATAACCCAATCTTGAATGTTAGTATGGCAGTTTAAAATATTTTCTTTTAAAGAGTTGAGTTCGTCAACAGTTGGTTGTCCAACTTCAACGTATAATTCATTTGATTCGATACTTGATTGCAGAGTTCCTTCTGCATCCCAAACTACAAATAATGTAATACCAAAAAGGGTGAGAAGTAGTAATACAACTATTCCAAAACCTAATCCTATTTTTTTTCCAACAGAAAACCTCATTACACAGAAAAAGGAACTCTCTTTAAAAGGAGCTCCTCATTATTAATTGATTTTAGTATTATGTATATTTTTCTAATCGTCGTTAGAACCGTTGTTGTATTCATTTAATTTTTGCTCGTAAAATAACATTTTCTCATGCTCATTCAGGTTTTTATATATTCCCCTGAACCCTTCAATAATTTCTCTTGTTTCTTTAACTTTGTGTGCACGCTGCAAGTAAGGTAAAGCTTTTTTACAATACTGCGTCATTTTTTCCTGAGATTCTATTAGTTTTTCAAGATCATCAATAAAATCATCGACAGAAAGAATGTAACCGACACCTATATTGTAATAGATTACACCTAAGTTATAGTTAGCATTGAAATTCATGCTATCAAGACTTAATGTTTTAGAGTACATCTCCATGGATTTGTCCAAATACTCTCTGTTGAGAGTTCTGTTATTCTCGTATTGTTCTTTATAAACAGCAGCTAACACATTGTTAAAGTTGATGTCTTTAGACGTAAAGTCAAATTCTGGAGTAATTAATTTAATTACATTTTTATACTTTGAATAAAGAATGATTGCTTTAGCATAATTATTAGTGTCTAATAGCCCTGCTGCATTATTAGAGTAGGTTCCAGCTAGTTTTTTAATTGCTTTTCTGTTATTTTCTAGGTACTCTCCTTTTTGATCTAACTCAAATGATTTTACAAACGATTCGATTGCAAGTTCTCTTGCTGGAGAGTTAAAATCTGATTTTTCCGAAGTAAAATATAAATCTTTACAAATAAAACCTCTAATATGCCATACATAAGAATCTTCCTGTAAAGAAGGACACATGTTTAATGCACTGTCAATTAATTCTTTTGCCCTAGAGAAATCTTTATCTTGATAAGAACGAATCGCAGAATTGTGATACTGGCAGTACTTGTCTTGCCCAGAAATCATAGCGGTTGTAGCAAGAGCAATAATTGTTAATATGTACTTAAACAGTTTCATTTAATTTAGATAACGTTTTTCGCTAGTTTTAATAGTATTTGACCAATTTCTAAATCTTTTTTACTTGCATTTGTCTTACTTAGCTCAAAAGCAATTTGATTGTCTTTTATTATAAAGTTAATTACAGAACCGTTCGTTAATAACCCTTTTTCATTCGAAACAATCAGCGTCTTTCCTGATTTAAATTTCTTAGATAATTCGTTAACTTTCGTGCTGTTATTTTTCGCAATATACAAAATATGACAATTAGTTACACTAGAAGACGATTCAAAGTACTTTACTTTAATTGTTTGACTTCCAACAGGCTTCCCTGAATATGTAGAAGACAATTGGTTGTATAATCCTTTATCGCCCAAAACTCCAATAACAAAATCTCCTGTTGTGTGTTCTTTGTTTGACCAATTTACGTTTTTCGCAAATTGATACATATATATCCCTTTAATCTTATTATTTGCTTTATCTCCATCCCCTTGTCCATAGCTAGTCATTCCCATAAAGAGAATTAAAATTAGTATATGGATAAAACGGGTCATCTTTTACTTGGGAAATGTAAATTAGTTACGCAATATATAAAAAAATGTGTCAATTTTTGTTAAATTTTGAAATTCCAATTGTCTAAAACCATGCCAAACCTTTTTCTAGGTGTTTGAAATAATGTTATCCTGATTTTTTCGGCAGAAGTCCTTTTTTCTTTTTCTTTTTTGGTTTTGTTTTTTTCTTTTTTTGACTGTACTTTCTATTGTAAGCTTTGTCCTTTGATTTGGTTGAAAAACTATCTTTCTCTTTAATTTTCTTACCCGACTTCTTTTGCTTTTTAGGTTTTTTGTTTTTAAAGATTACGAATTTTTTATTTTTCTTTCTGTCGGGTGGTTTCGACCTGTATTGTTCGGATTTTTTCTGTTTTTTAGATTTTTTATTTAGAAATGGGTCTTTATTTTTCTTTTGCCTATCACCGTTTCCTTTAAATCCAAAAAGCCCAAGCTTGTTTACATTTGATTTCTTCTTTTTCTTCTTTTTGGCTTTAGATTTTGTTTCAGAAGGATCACGATATTGTGCACTAATAGTTGTTGTATTTGCAGATACAACAAACAGCAGGATTACAAATAATATTTTATTTAATAACCTCACTAATTTTTATTTGGCAGCTTCTAATTGTTTCATTTCAGTAGCCATTGTGTCAAGGTCTCTATCGAACATATATAATCCGCCTTTATCTTCACCAATCATGTTTAACTTGTCAATAATTGTTCTAGCAAGAGCCTCTTCTTCAAGTTGTTCAGCAACATACCATTGCATAAAGTTTTGAGTGGTGTAATCTTTTTCAATTAAACAAAGTTCAATAATATTGTTTATGCTGTCTGTAACATTTAATTCATGTTCCATTAAGTTCTCAAAAAGATCTTTTAGCCCCTTAAATTCCACTGGAGGTTGGCTCAATGCAGGGATTAATGCAGTCCCTCCTCTTTCGTTAATGAATTTAACCAGCTTAAGCATATGAAACCTTTCCTCATCACTGTGTTGGTATAAAAAGTTAGAAGCTCCTGTGAGACCATTGGTTTCTGACCAAGATGCCATAGCTAAGTAAAATTGAGAAGATGAAGCTTCCAATTCCACTTGCTTGTTTAGTGCTTTTTGAATAGAATTCTTTAACATAAGTTCTTGTATTTAGTTTTCAAAGATATGTTTATTTCTCCACGTATAAAAGAGAATAAAACATATTTGAAGGACAATATAGGAACTATAATCATACCAAATGAATAAGAACAAATAATCAGGGTAAAGTTTTTATTGATCAGTACTTAAGTGAATGATATTAAATGGGTAAAGAATAAATTTATCCAATTTTATTCTATTGTCGTATTATTTCTATTGTAAAAGTTCAATATAAAGTGTACTTTCAAGCCCTCGTATTAGAATAATAGATGAGTAAGCAACCTTTGTTAGAAGTAAAAGATTTGGTTACAGAGTTTCGTACAGATAACGGAACTGTGCGAGCGGTTGATGGTGTTAGTTTTACATTGAATAGAGGCGAAACTATTGGAATTGTTGGTGAATCTGGGTCTGGAAAATCTGTTACGTCTTTGTCTGCAATGCGTTTAATACCACAACCACCAGGGAAAATAGTTAGCGGTAATATACTCTTTCATGGAGCTGATTACGAATCTGATTTAGCTAAGATTAGTGAAAAACAAATGCGAAAATTTCGAGGAAATGAAATCGCAATGATTTTTCAAGAGCCAATGACTTCGTTAAACCCAGTTTTTACGTGTGGTAGACAAGTGATGGAAGCAATTCGTTTACATCAAAAATGTTCAAAAAAAGAAGCAAAGGCTAAAACAATTGAGTTATTCGAAAAAGTAAAGTTACCTCGAGCAGAAGATATATTTAAAAGTTACCCACATCAAATATCTGGTGGGCAAAAGCAAAGAGTAATGATTGCTATGGCTTTGTCATGTAATCCTTCTATCCTCATTGCAGATGAGCCTACTACAGCATTGGATGTAACTGTCCAAAAAACCATATTGCAGTTGATGAAAGAATTGCAGGAAGAATACAATATGGGAATTCTTTTTATTACACATGATTTAGGCGTTATCGCAGAATTGGCGGATGAAGTTGTTGTGATGTACAAAGGGAAATTGGTCGAAAAAGGAAGTGCACTTGAAATATTTTCAAACCCCCAGCACCCTTACACAAGAGGACTTTTAGCATGTCGACCTCCCTTAGATATACGCGTAAGGGAATTGCCAACGCGAAAATATTTTATGTCGGAAGATGAAAATGGGGTTATGGTTGAAACAGGTAAAACTGTTGCCGAAGTAATAAAAGAGCTTGAAGTATCGAAAAGCGAGGTGTCTTTTAGACAAGAAATAATATATGGGCAAGAACCATTATTAGAAATAAATAATTTAAAGACCTATTTTTCAAATAAGAAATCTTTTTTGGGAAAGACTAAAAGTTGGGTTAAGGCGGTAGATGATATTAGTTTTAAATTATACCCTGGAGAGACTCTGGGGCTTGTGGGAGAGTCAGGCTGTGGGAAAACTACCCTTGGAAGGACTATTTTAAAACTAATTGAACCAACTGAAGGAAGCATTGTGTTAAATGGAGAAGATATAACAGGTTACTCCAATAAGAAAATGCGCCCTCTTCGTAAAGATGCACAGATTATTTTTCAGGATCCTTATTCTTCATTAAATCCAAGAATTACAATAGGAGAGGCTATTATGGAGCCTATGCGTGTTCATAATGTTTGCGAAAACGAAATGCAAAGAAAGCAAGAAGTGTTGGAGTTACTTAAGAAAGTTGGGCTAGACCCAAACCATTTTAACAGGTATCCTCATGAATTTTCAGGAGGTCAACGACAACGTATTTGTATTGCAAGATCAATAGCGTTAAAACCGAAATTGGTAATTTGCGATGAGTCAGTTTCCGCATTGGATGTCTCTGTACAGGCGGATGTTCTAAACTTGTTAAATGAATTAAGGGATGAATTTGGGTTGACTTATATTTTCATTTCACATGATTTATCTGTGGTGAAGTTTATGAGTGACAGGATGATCGTAATGAAAGAAGGTAAAATTGAAGAAGAAGGATTAGCTGATGAGATTTATGCAAATCCAAAATCTGATTATACTCAATCATTGATTAACTCTATTCCAAAAGGTAGAATTGAAGATATTCGAACAAATCTTGAATCTAAAAAACCAAATAGTACTACTGTGGCATAATGGTATTTAGTTCTGCTTTATTTCTACTGTATTTTTTACCTGTATTTTTATTGCTGTATTACCTAACACCATTAAGGTGGAAAAATTACACTGCATTAGGCTTTAGTTTGCTGTTCTATGCTTGGGGAGCGCCTATATTTGTTTTCTTTTTATTGGTTTCTTGCTTAATTGATCATTTTTTGATTGCAGGTTTTTCTTCCGACAATCGGAAAAGAAATCTTGCTTTATCGTTGGTACTAAATGTAGGTTTGCTGTTATATTTTAAGTATGCCAACTTTTTTGTAGATAACGTGAATTTGGTATTAGAACAAATAGGTTTTGCCAAAGCCGAATGGACCAAGGTTATTTTACCAATTGGAGTTTCATTTTTCACTTTCCAAAAGATTAGTTACGCTATGGATATTTACCGTGGTACATCTAAGCAATTGCAAAAATTCACAGATTATTTGCTTTACATATCTTTATTTCCGCAGCTCATTGCTGGTCCGATTGTGCGTTTTTCTACAATTGAATCTCAAATTACTAATCGTTCTGATAATGAGAATTTTTCATTTCGATTAGATGGTGCTTTTCGTTTTGTTATTGGGCTTGCTAAAAAGATTTTGATATCTAATACACTTGCCGTACAGGTAGACTTGATATACGACTTGCCATATAATGAATTAACAAGTTCTCTGGCTTGGTTGGGAATTGTTTGCTATACGTTCCACATTTACTTTGATTTTTCTGGTTATTCCGATATGGCTATTGGATTAGGAAAAATGATTGGATTTAAGTTTCCTGAAAACTTTAACTTCCCCTATCTATCGGGGTCAATTACAGAGTTTTGGCAGCGCTGGCATATTACTTTAGGAACGTGGATGAGGGATTATTTATACATCCCTTTGGGAGGGAATAGAAAGTCAGGTTCTAGAACATATATTAACTTATTAATTGTCTTTCTCATTTCAGGTTTTTGGCATGGAGCAAGTTGGAACTTTGTAATATGGGGAGCTTACCACGGAGTATTCCTTGTAATAGAAAGGTTCTTTTTGTTAAAATTGTATCAAAAGGTTCCGAACATTTTTAGGGTTGTATTGACCTTTTTTATTGTTCTATTTGGTTGGGTGTTTTTCTCTTGCGAAACATTAGAGCAAAGTCTAGTTATGTTTGAAAGACTTTTTGCTTTAGATATTCATTTAGTAGAATTTGATTTATCAGGAAAATTCTACTTCTATTTTGTACTAGCACTCGTTTTTGCATTTGTAGGGGTTAATAAACCCATTCGAGCCAAACTTTCAATTTTTCAAGATCAAATTACACTGCAATCCAATGCAGTTTTGATTGTAGTATTTGTTTGTATGTTATTTTTATTCGTATTGAGCGTTGGGGAAATGATGGGGAGTGATTTCAATCCATTTATTTATTATCGATTTTAATGAACAATAAATTACATACTTCTTTGTTTTTGGTTTTCTTAATCGTATTAGGAATACCCCTCATGTTAATGATTGTAAGTTATGAATCATTACCTCTTCAAGGGGCTTACCAAAAGGTTGAAAGACAAAACTTTTCATTTGATTCATTGTATAATGGAAGTTACCAAGTACAATTAGAAAAAGAAGAGAAGTCATTAAATCCATTGGTTCCAACATTTATTCGAGCTAGAAACCAAGTTGATTTCGATATTTTTAATCAAGGTCATATGGCAGATGGTTTACTTGGTTTGGATGGTTATATTTTTGGTGAAGGTTGGGCGAATGCGTATTCTGGTAAACGAAAATATACAGATGTATATTTTGATTCAATAACGGAAAAGCTAAAGTTGATTAATAACATCTATGATTCCCTAGGGAAAGCATTTATAGTTGTTATTCCTCCATGTAAAGAGGGTTTGTTTTCCGAAATGCTTCCTGAGGGTTTTGAGAAAAAGGGCAAGAGTGATTATGAAAGTTATTTAGAAGCATTGAATAAGCACGATGTTCGTTACATTGATTTTACTGAATACTATAAAGAAGTGATGGATACAACAAGATATCCTGTATATAGTAAAACAAGCGCGCATTGGACTATGTATGGTGCACATTTAGGACTGAATGTTATTGTCGATTCCATTGAAAACATTTTACAAACCAATTTATTAGATTATGATGTGTCGAAGATTAATCAAAAAGAGTTTGATAGAGGTGATGGAGATCAAGAAGCACCCTTAAATCTATTATTTACAATTGATAGATCTGAATTTGCGTATCCATCTTATCGTTTTGATTCAACTGAGAATTATTACAAACCAAAAGTGATGATTATTGGAGATAGCTTTTATTGGGGGATTAATAATAGTTATGTCCCACTTGAAATATTCTCCTCGCAATCTAATTATCTATACTATTATAGTACGTGTTACTCGAACAGTGATAAACCGGGTTATCCAGTATCTGACTTAAATATTCTAGATGAATTTGCAACTTCAGATGTCTTTCTATTATTCACTGGGTCTTATAATTTAAATGGTTTTCCATTTGGATTAGAAAATGACTTTGATGCAATAATCGAACACCTAAAAGCCGTACATTTGACAAAGAGTTCAATTAGGAATCATGGGAGTTAAAGCAGCTTTAAGCAAACCGTTTGCAAAATTTATTGCTAAAGGAATAAAAAAATGGAGTTCGAATCCAATCCGAACGCAGAAAAAGGTATTCGAAAACCTGATTAATAAAGCTAAATACACTGCCTTTGGTAAGGATCATGGTTTTGATAAAATAACTTCTTATTCCGAATTTAAAAAGGCTGTTCCAGTTAGAGATTATGAAGAGTTAGTTCCATATGTTTCAAGAGTGAAAAATGGAGAAGAGGATGTGCTGTGGCCTGGAAAGCCAATCTATTTATGTAAAACTTCTGGAACAACATCTGGAGCCAAATACATTCCTATTACTAAGCAATCAATGCCCAATCACATTCATTCGGCTAGAAATGCTTTGTTGTCCTATATAAATGGAAGCAATGAAGCTGGGTTTGTAGATGGCAAAATGATTTTCTTACAAGGTAGCCCTGAGATGGAATCGGAAAATGGAATCCCAATTGGAAGGTTGTCAGGAATAGTGGCGCACCATGTTCCGCAGTATTTACAGAAAAACAGAAAGCCTTCTTATGAGGTGAACTGTATAGATGATTGGGAAACCAAGGTAGATGCCATAGTGGACGAAACGATTAATGAAAATATGACTTTGATTAGTGGAATACCGGCTTGGGTTCAAATGTATTTCGAAAAATTGCAAACTAGATCTGGTGGCAAATTAATTAAAGATATTTTTCCCAATTTTTCTCTATTTGTATATGGTGGTGTAAATTTTGAACCCTATCGTAAACGGTTCGAAGAATTAATTGGTAAACCGATTCCAAGTGTAGAGTTGTATCCTGCTTCAGAAGGTTTTATTGCTTTTCAAGACAGCCAAAAGGAAGAAGGAATGCTTTTGGTTTTGAACGAGGGTATTTTTTATGAATTTATTAAAGCCGATGATTTCTTTAAAGATGACCGTGAAAGGATATCATTAAAAGATGTGGAGTTGAATGTAAACTATGCTATTGTTTTAAATACAAATGCGGGTTTATGGGGTTATAATATTGGAGATACGGTAAAATTTGTATCCAAAAAACCATACAGAATAATTGTTACAGGAAGAATTAAACATTTTACATCCGCATTTGGAGAACACGTTATAGCCGAAGAAGTTGAATATTCTTTACAAGAAGGGTTAAAAGCTTTTGATGCGCAAATTGTAGAATTTACGGTAGCGCCACAGGTAAATCCAAAAGAAGGAGAATTACCCTACCATGAATGGTTTATTGAGTTCTCCAAAGTGCCAAGTGATATGAACGGGTTTATCACAAAAATGGATTTAGCGCTTCAACATAAAAACCCATATTACGCAGATTTGTTAGAAGGAAATATATTACAGGAATTAAAAATAGCTACAATTAGTAAAGGTGGTTTTACTGCGTTTATGAAATCGAGAGGTAAATTGGGGGGGCAGAATAAAATACCTCGATTGAGTAACGACCGAAAAATAGCTGACGAATTATTAGCGTTTGTAGAGAGATAAGAAAATTATTATGAGCAATGAATTAAGTAAGAGAAAGATGGACTTTCAAGCACATCCGTGGCATGGAATTAATATAGGAGACGAAGCACCAAATGAATTGATGACTTTTATTGAAATGACACCTCATGATTCCGTTAAGTATGAGATAGACAAAGAATCAGGATTTATAAAAGTAGATAGGCCACAAAAGTTTTCGAATATTGTGCCTGCATTATATGGCTTTGTCCCACAAACCTACTGTGCGGAAAAGGTGGCAGAATATTGTATGGAGAAGAGCGGGAAAAAAGAGATTGTAGGAGATGGAGATCCCCTTGATATTTGTGTTTTGACTGAGAGAAATATTACGCATGGAAATATTATTGTTCCAGCAATTCCAATTGGAGGATTCAGAATGATTGATGATGGAGAAGCTGATGATAAAATAATTGCAGTGCTTAAGGGAGATGAGGTTTTTGAAAAGTGGAAAGACATTAACGATTGTCCAAAATCTGTAATTGATAGGTTGAGACATTACTTTCTAACCTATAAAAATATTCCTGGAGAAAGTAGCAATAGGGTAGAAATTGATGCTATTTATGGGAAGGAAGAGGCTTTAGAAGTAATTTCTAGGAGTTGTGAGGATTATAGTAACCTTATCAAGTAAATTGTATATTAGTAGATTCTAATTCAGAATGTTAATGGAGCAACTTGTTGAGAAAATAAATAACCATACTGCATCAGGGCCACCTAGTGTAAGTGAGTTAATTGAATTACAAGAGCTAGCACGTGATTTAAAAATCCCTCGATCCACTTTAGAAAAAATGATAGCTGAGGCTATTTCTTTAAATTCTGTAAAAGAAGTTAAATCAGTTGTACGTGATTTGTCAGTGGATGAACCATCTTATGAAAGGTTGAATTATGATTCTGCTAGAAATTCTTTTGATGCCGAAATGAATCAAAGAAGGGAAACAGAGTCTATTCCTGAGAGAAAAGAAATAGAGTTTAATCGTCCTGAAATAGTTTTTCCGAAAATGGAAGATCCGTTTTCGGACAGAAAGAAGGAAGTGGATGAGCAAGATTCTGATGTTGAGGCTACTTCCGAATTATTATTTGACTCCGAGATACCAATTGAAAATTTTGACTTTGAAATTGAGCCTTTTCCTGAATTTGTTGTAGATCCAGTGGAGTCAGTTAATAATATTTCTGAAGAAATTCAAGAAATTGAGGAAATGACAGCGGAACTTGAAAAAACATCCAAAGAAAAAATGGATCAAGTTCAAGAGCTGATGAATGAAAGGCAGGAAGAAGCTTTAGCTTACTCTCAAAGAGCTATTGAAGATGCTTTGCAGTCTCATGGAATTGAAAAGCAAAAGAATGACAAGAAATTTGAACAATTAAAAGCAGAAGCAAAGGCAAAGTACCGAAACGATTTTAAAGATGAAACGACTAAGCAAGTAGAGCAGGAGGAGAAAAAGGAATTAGAAAGATTAAAAGATAATGAGTTTCCGCATCAAGCTGAAATTATTGATGAAGCTGGCACTTCTGAAGGAGGTTTAATTGATTTAGTTGAAGCGATTAAAGAATCCAAAGGAGGAACGATTGAGTTCGAATCTGCAGTTGAAAATTTGGAAACTACTGTTAATAGTATTAATGATGAAACAGAACAATATGTCCAAAAAGAATCGAATTCTTATAATGATGTAGAAGAATTTGAAAAATCAGATACAGTTGTTCGAAAGAAAGAAATAGACGCTTGGATAGCAAATTCTAATAAGGAAGAGAGGAATAGGGCAGAGGAGATAACACAAAGAAATTTGCAAGCTAACACCATTAAGAAAAAAAGATCTTTTGAAAGGGATGGCAAGGAATACGGCGTGCCAAGTAAATTTGAAAGTGTTAAGGCAGCTTATGCTCTTGGGGTTGTTGCTTTGATAGTTTCTATTTTATTTGGGTTTGTTGGTGGCATAATTGGGATAGTTGGAATTGGAAAAGCAAATAATGGCTTGCGAAAAATTGAAGTAAATCCAAAATCTTTTGAGCCTGGTGCATTATCTAAATTGAAAAATGCTCGAACCATGGCTATTATTTCGATTGTAATAAGTGCAGTTAAATTCTTTCGTTTGTTTTATTTTGGATATTATTTCTTTTAACAAAATCTAAATAGGATTACTTTTCGATTTAGGTATAACCTTTGCAAATAGATTTGCGTTTAGTCATTCATAATTATTTGTATTGAAAAATTTAATAGCCATATTCATTCTGCTTTTTGTAGGTGCGATTAATGCCCAGACAGTATTTCTAAATCAGCCTTATGAATTGGATCTTGTGGATAAATCAAGTCAGCGATTTATTGATATACCTATTAAAAACACAAGTAATAAGACGGTTTTTATTTTTCGTGCAGAAGCAGATCAACGATTTCAAATTAGGTACTCCAGCAAAAAAATTCTTCCAGATAGTACTGTTTATATGCGTGTTCAGTTTACACCTAAAACAAAAGGTTTATTTTCAGAGAAAATTGATGTTCATTTCAGTTGTTATTCAGAACCAAAGAGTATAAAAATAACTGGATTTACAGAGACCGTTCCAACAGCATCTATTGCTTGCCCGAGTTTTTCGGATCAAAATATCAACACTTCTCTTAATTTCGAATTGGAGGTAACCGTTATTGATAAAGATACTCGTGAACCAATAAGTAAAGCTCGAGTCGTTTTGATAAAGAATGGTGTACCAGTTGAAAAGCTGATTACAAATTCAAAAGGCTTTGTAGAAAAAGAAGTTGAATTAGGGTTGTACTACTTTGTTGTCTCGGCGGAAACGTATTTCCCAGTAGAATTTGTGAAATATGTCAATAGAAACAACAATATTGTTTTGGTAGAACTTGAAAAAGACCCGGAAGCTGAATTACTCGTAATTGAAAACTCAAAGCCTGATGAAGAGATAGAAAATGAAGATGTAACGGAGGTGATTTTTGAATCAGATGTTATTGAAAGTACTCCGAATGAGGAGGTGATTGTGATTGAGGAAGTGAAAGATACAATTTCACAAACGACAGTTGAGATAGAGGATGATCCTTATCCAGGTTTTTCTTTAAACAAGTACAAACCAAGTAATATAGTTTTTTTAGTAGATGTCTCTAGTTCAATGGCATATACCGGTAAGTTAGATTTATTAAAAGTAGCAATGATTGAGTTAACAGGAATGCTAAGAGATGTAGATAAAATTACAATCGTTTCCTATGCGGATAATGCAAATATCATATTGGAAACTATGTCAGGGAATAATACGGATACAATAATAAGTATTATTCAAGGCTTAAAAGCCAACGGTTATACAGCTGGAGGAAAAGGGATGAAAAAAGCATATCAAAAAGTCGAAGAAGTATTTATTAAGGGAGGAAACAATCAAGTAATAATGGCAACTGATGGTGGGTTTAATCAAAATGATATTAACCCTTATAAATTGGCAGAAAAGTATAAAAAGAAAGGAATTACCATTTCTATAGTTGGTGTAAAAACCAAACCAATTCAAGAACTTTCGTTGGAGAAAGTAGTTCGCATTGGAGATGGAAATTACGTACGTATAAAGAACTACGAAGAAGCACAAGGTGCTCTGGTAGATGAAATAAAAGAAAGCGCTAGAAGGAACCTTAATTTGGAAAAGTAGTATTAAGGATGTACATTGGTAAAAAATTATCGTATGAAGAATGTTTTTCGAAGTGTTATAGTAATTGGTATTTTGTTTAGTCTTTCATCATGTAAGAAAAAAGGATGTATCGATTCGACAGCAGATAATTATGATGCAAGTGCAGAAGTTGACGATGGGTCTTGTAGTTATACAATAACTCCCGTTACACCAACTGCTCCAAGCTATACGAATTATTGTACATATTCCGTTGATGGCGTTGCTAAAGTGTCTCAAGCTTATTTTTTCCAGACAGCATTTGGGAATAAGCAGTTACAGTGCTATCAAGGAAATGCCGGAACATTCCCAGATTTTGTTTTAAATATCATTGAAGATAAACCCGTTGGGACGTATACCAATGGTACTTCGTTTGATTTTGGGCAAAATTTCCAATATCTAACTGGATCTACTCAGAGTACGGATGGTTTTTATGGAAATGGAACAACAGGTTCGTTTACTATTACAGCTCACGATCTAACATATGATTATGTTGAAGGAACGTTTAGTGGGACTTTATACAATCAAATAGGGGATTCTGTTGTAATAACTAATGGAGCATTTGGGTTGGATTATTAAAGTTGAAAACCTGATAAAGGTTCTTTTTATTTAAATGCCAATTAGGTTGAATTCGATATAATTCTTTTTTGAGGTTCTATCTAGCTTTTCACTAAAGTTTTTCTCACAATAATAATGTTTTTACTCAGCTTAAGGCTAAAGGATTTAATATTTCGACTCGGTTTGATCAGGGTTCAGGCTTTACATCTTAAAGGAATCCAAGCCAAGAGGACTCTGACGGTGTAACTTTACGGCTAGAAATTAGGTCTCTCTCACATTAATTTTAACAATTATCATCCTTATAGAAAACTCGATTTGGTTTCACTATATATAAAACTATCTTTGCGATTCATTTATAAAAATTATGGAGTTTTGGATTAAAGCGGCTCAGCTTATTTTGAGCCTTTCAATATTAATTGTATTACATGAATTAGGTCATTTTTTACCGGCTAGGTGGTTTGGTACTCGAGTGGAAAAATTCTATTTATTTTTTGATGCTGGATTTTCCCTTTTTAAATTTAAAAAAGGAGAGACAGAGTATGGAATAGGTTGGATCCCTTTAGGAGGATATGTGAAGATATCTGGAATGATTGATGAAAGTATGGATAAGGAACAGTTGGAAAAACCTGCTGAGCCTTGGGAGTTTAGGTCCAAGCCAACATGGCAGCGTTTAGTTATTATGATTGGCGGAGTAACCGTTAATTTTATTCTAGGATTTTTCATTTACATTTTATTGATGTTCTCGTACGGGAAAGATTACGTTCCGCCAGAAAACTTAACGTATGGTATTTCTTGTGATTCGTTAGCACTTGCTCATGGGTTTAGAGATGGTGACATGGTACTTGAAATGAATGGCGAATCTATTGATGACTTTATGGCAATCAATGGAGAGATTATGATATTCAATGCAAACGATTTTAAAGTTAGGCATGAGAATGGGGATGTTGAAATAATTAGGCTTCCTGAAGATATTGAATATTCAATGATGAACTTGGGAGTAAGAGATTTGATTTCTCCAAGGCTACCAGCTGAAATTGGTAAAGTACAAAAGGAAAGACCAGCTGAATCTGCTGGGTTCAAAGTTGGGGATAAAATTGTTTCAGTTAATGGTGTTTCAACAACTTACTGGCATGAGTTTTTTAAAGAAGTTAGAAATCATAAAGAGGATTCTGTATTAATACTAATTGACCGTAATGGAATGAGTCAGGAAATCAGTGTACTTACAGATTCTTTGGGTATGATTGGTATTGAACGCCCAGAATTTTCGAAGATTATCAATGTAGAGCATCGTGATTATTCATTCCTTGCCGCTATACCAGCAGGTATTTCTTATGGGTCTCATAAGTTAGCAATGTATGTAAACCAACTTAAATTTTTATTCACTAAAAAAGGAGCAACTTCGATAGGAGGGTTTGGTGCGATTGGAAGTTTATTTCCTGGTACTTGGGATTGGCACTCGTTCTGGAGTTTAACAGCTTTATTAAGTTTTATTCTTGCTTTTATGAATATTTTACCAATTCCAGCTTTAGACGGAGGCCATGTAATGTTTCTTATTTACGAAATGATTGCTGGAAAAGCTCCAAGTGACAAATTCCTAACCAGAGCACAGGTTACAGGAATGATATTGTTGCTCGGATTGTTGGTGTATGCTAACGGAATGGATATTTATCGTTACTTCTTTGGGGGATAAAATAGTTGGTTTTCAACCTTTCTTATTTGACAAGTAAATTGTTTTACTTTAAACAAAGGCAATGACTAGTGTACCTTCGGTAGGTTAATACCTATTGTTATGTATAAAGTAATTACCAGTGTTTGTTTATTTCTCTTTTTTGGAGCGAATGCGCAAGAAAATGCTTTCCAAAAGAAGGGGAATGTAAAATCTGATCAGGAAGTATATGCTGAAGGGCAACCCGACTATTCTCGCGTATTGATTATTCCTTTCGAACCAAAAATGTATATTTCGAGTGCCGATAAGGATATTGCAAACAGAACAAACCTTACGCATCAGGATATAAGAGAGAATATGCGATATGGCATTTCAGATCACATGAAGCATGCTGTTGGTAAAGGGTTAAAATCTATTTCGTTGATGCATATTGATACGGGAGATGTTGGTGGAGATTTGGGGTACATATATAATTCAATTGGATATAAGTACAAATCACTACCAGTAGAAGATATAGCAAAGAACAAGCAAAATGAAGAGAATGCTAAACCCATCAATAAGCTAAAAGGATCGTTCAATAAATTGATTAAACATGACGAACAAGAAGCTAGAAGTGAGGAAGGTGGAACGCGAATAAAAGATGGACAGATTCAATCTACAGTTAGTCATGGAGAGAAGTTTATGAATACTTCTATTCATAACCCTAATTTATTAAAGGTATTAGGACAGAAATACAATGCCGACATTTTCTTATTTATAAATGAATTGGATATTGAAGCAGCGGCTGACGGATCTAGAACGGGGCTTTCTTCATTGTCCTATAAAAGAAAGGTGAAGGTACATTATACAATTTTTGATAAAGACGGTAATGAGTTACATGGGGGTGCCGCAATTGTGTATATGCCTTCTACAACAAATGATATGAATAAGATAGTAAATAACTATTTTCCAATCTTGGCACAAAATATGTCAGATAATTTACCAGCAGCCTATTCTTCTAAATTAGAAAAAGAGAAGTTGAAGGAAGAAGAAGAGAAAGCAAAAGAGCAAAGAGAAGAAATAAAAAAGCTGTAACCAAATTGTTTTTGATTGTTATTAACAATGACAACCAACAATTAAACAAAGTTAAAGAGTTGATAAAAAAGGATGAGACTCGTTATTTTACACTTATCTATACGGATAATGTGTTAATTGTTAAAAACTCCATACAACGATTACGAAAGTGAATCGTTATATTAGTAAAAGTAATAAGTTGAGAATAGTATGATTTCTTTAAAAGACCACATATTCAATGAGCATTGCAGATTTAAGTTAAAGTCTGGCAAAGAGGTTTTTGGAATTATCTGGGAGGTCAGAGTAAACGAAGCTCCTGCTTATTTCTTTACTTCAGCATCTCATAAAGAGAAAATTGAAACAGCTATAAACCGTATTGAAATGATTCAAGAAATTGGATTTGAATTAGATATCAATGATGTTGTATTGGCTGAGAACTTGGCCTCTTAGTTAACCCTTAGTTTAAATTTCTAGCAATTAATTTTATAATGCCATTTTAGGCTACTGAGTTAGTAGCGCTTGGTAGGAATAATTTCGAAGTGCAAGGAGCCTATTTCTTCACAAATTTCTTGGTATGAAATTGATCTTCATTTTGAATTGTCAATAAATACAACCCTTCTTTGAAATCCGAAGTTTCAATAGCGACTTGATTCAAGCCCTTATGGGATTCATCTAAATTATCGTAAACTAGACTACCTTTAATATCATAGATTTTAACACTGTATTCTGATGAATTTCGTACAGAATTAAAACTAATATTTAGTTCTTCTTCAACAATATTTGGATAAACGCTTAAATCAATGAAATTAGAAAAGTCGACAACTTCGATGTTGAAATATTCAAATTCACCATTGAAATCCGTTTGTTTTAAACGGTAGTAGTTTATTCCATTGTTAGGGTTCTCATCTATGCCGACATAGTTATTGATGTCTGTAGATGTTCCTGCTCCTTTCATTTGGAATATTTCGACATAGTTCACTCCGTTAGTAGATCTTTCAATTGAGAAGTAATCATTATTTATTTCAGAAGCAGTTTTCCAGTTTAGCATTACTCCTTTTTTACCATTATTTTCAATTGCCTTAGCATCAAAAGAAATTAATGTAACAGGAAGGTTGTTTAATGTTGGGCTTGTAGTTCCTAATGTGATATTAGAAGGGTTAATGCCACTACCTCCACCACCACCAATTCCATCATCGGTAGCACTAGTAGCATTTTGAAAGCCTAATGCAGGGCTACATGCTGGATCAACTTCGGTATCATAACAGAATGAATATAAGGCACACGTGTAGTTGTTGTTTAATTGATTTCCATCACCCCAAGCTGCATCACCACATAGCCCAGCTGTTGGATGAACAAATGACCAGCTTATTACACCACCAGCTAAAGAAGCGGTCCAAGACCCTGTTTGCCCCCCGCAAAGAGAGTGAAAACCAGTATTTCCTCCGTTAGGAGAGTAATTGGAGGTGTTAATCCAACAAGCACCTAATGTAACATCAAAAGTCTTTAACCATTCCCATCCAACATTTAAAATGTATAGATTTTCACATATGGTATATGTGCCAGCCATTGCCGCAGGATCTGCAGTTGCAGGAGGTTCTGCTCCATCCCAAGTTTGGTAATACCCTTGGTTTGCAGGAGCGGTTACAGGAATAGGTGTACAGCCATTCGCTTGATCCAGTTCTAGACCTGTTAGAAAGCAGGTTACCTCTAAATCATAACTGTCAATTCCGTCGTTCTGTGCATCAACAACAAAGTAATAGTCTGTTACTCCTGCAGGAACGGTATATTCATAAAAATTAGTTGACGTTCCAAATAACCCTGTAGCTATAGTTAGTTGCCCTCCATCTATACAAGTGTTTGCTACACAAGGGTTGTCTAAAGCAAGAAACTCCAAGTAAGTGTCATTAGCATCTGTAACATTTGTAAAATTAAAACGGATAGTTCCTCCATTCGCAGCATCTGGCCATTGAACGACATAATAATGATCCTCTCCAGGTGTAGATATTGGTGCATGACACCCCCAAGCTCCTGCGTCGTTAGTATTTCCTACTGTAGTTTCTCCTACTAATACTGGGTCTCCACAATCAATTCTATCAGCATTGGCGCAATCATCACCACCACCACCGCCTCCTGGAGCAGTAGAAGTTACCGATAGGCAACCAGTCATTGTAAAGTTGGAGCTCCATCGCTGAATTCGGACCAAATATATTTGACCTACAGTAGATGGGCTAATTGTTACAGTTTCAGTCCCCCCATTTCCAGCGACATCAGAACACCCTACTTCTGCAACTGTACAGGTTCCGTCGTCGGTAAAAACATGAAGTATTCCATCTCGAGTATCAGGTGTATATGTTACAGTAAGATTGTTTCCATCACCGACAAACCATGCCCAACCATCATCTCTTGCAGCAGAATTACATGTTCCAGTATTAAAAAGAGCTGACATTCCTGCAGTTGTGTTAGCATAACATGTGCCATCTAGTGGCCACAGTGCAGCAGCCGGATATGCGCAAGGGCTATTAACCAAACTCTGTCCAAATGTAGATCCAGAAAATAACATTGTCACTCCAATAATGAAGGGGATGAGGCTTTTATATGTAGTGTAATTTGGCATTATGATTATTTCTGTGACTTCCTTATAGTAGATCTTCTTTCTTTAGCCGAAATTAATTGCTTTTTTAATTGTGTTAAATATGCAGGATTGGCTTTATTTTGTTTAATACTAATCTTAATCGAAGATATAATAGTGTTTATTTCTGAATTAGATATAATATAGTCGGGGTGATTCGAAGTTTTTAATATGTTGATGCCAACTGGCGTAACATAATGAGGGTTATTTGTCTTTTTCTCAATAAAAGGAACTCCATCGCTGACAGAATTCTGTTTAGTTATAGTTGTTGGGATATGTTTTATTGCCGTTGGAGTGTACGTAACCATTTGATGTTTGATGAGAGAGTCCTCAGACTCTTCAACAACAACTTGCGCATGAAAAGTGAAACTAGAAAGCATCGCTATCACTACAAAAAGACTTCTTAATATGTTGCTATATCGTTTCATTTCAAAGCTTATTATGGTTAGAATCTAAACAAACCAAATACTATAACTAAGTAAAAATAACAGATTTAAGTGTAAAATCCACTAGTTTTTAGATTAAATGCTTGAATGTAAGGACGAAATACGTTGTTTAGGGTTGCTTTGTTACATAAAAACTTTTATTGAACGGAAAATGAGCTTACCCTGCAATAAAATCCTTCAAGTAAAAAGGCTCAAAATAAGCCACATCTTCAAATTCGTTTGCTAAGAATTTTTTATAAGCCATTTCAACTATTCCCTTTGATGAGGATAAGTGTTTTTCAATACTTACATATTCGGGAATCACCTCTTTACATTTTTCAGCTCCATCTCCAATCAGGATTATTTTCTTATCAGAACTATATGTATCAACATCAATAACTTTAGCTGAAATTTCTTCCATAAGAATACCGTGATTACTAAAAGTAGCAGTAAAAACTTCCATTCTACGCGCATCAATCATTGGGATGATTAATGTGTCTGCTTCAACATTGTTTTCTGCCAAAAATCCATTTGCTAAAACGGAAAGGGAGTCAATACTGATTAAAGGAATATCTAACGCATAACAGAGTCCTTTTGCACTGGACACCCCAATTCTCAAACCGGTATAAGAGCCAGGTCCTTTAGATACACAAACAGCAGACAAGTCATTTAATTCAAAATTTACTTGTTTGAACAGGTCTTCGATAAATAAATTGAGTTTTTCAGAATGAATGTATTTGTCCGAAGATTCTTCTTTTAAGGCAATCATCTTCCCATCTAGAGCAAGAGATACAGAACATACCTTTGTAGCAGTTTCTATATTTAAAATAAGAGCCATTATTGAATACTTGTTACAATTGCTTCAACTCTTCGGTTTGCCTTACTTTCCTTTTCTGTATGTGCTTTCTTGTAAATGATTTTTGAATTTCCATATCCAACATATGTTAGTTGAGTAGCTGTAATATTTTTGTTAACTAAATAATCATAAATAGCCTTAGCTCTTGCTTTGGACAGTTTTTTATATTTCCTTTTGTTCCTCCCACGACCGTTCACATGCCCTCCAATTTCGACATTGATATGAGGGTTTTCTATTAAAAAGGCTGTTAACATTTTTAAATCTTCTTCACTGGAAGGAAGTATGTTGGCTTGGTTTCCCATAAAGTTAATATGTTCAAACTTTAATTTTGATCCTATTTTGAGCTTTTCCAATGTAAAGACTAAAGAAGAGTCACCAATTATCTTGTGGAAATAATTGAATGTTTCTTGTTTGTACCCTTTACAAGTAAGAGTGATATTGTATCGTGTAAGTTTTCTTACGTCCTCAATAATCCAATCGCCAATACTATCCTTATAGATAGAGTCTGTACTTCTTGCTCCTTTTATTTCAAGATTTGGATTATGTATTTTCTCTCCAGTTTGATCAATTGCATGAATAAAAAGTTTAGGGAGTTCTTTTTTTGTCTCAACAACTTCTATTACGTCGATTATTTTTTCTGAAATAATTTCCGAATAAATAGTTTCGAATTTAAACCCGCCAATAGTTCCATAAGGTCCATCAATGATTAAATAATACTCTTCACCAGCTTTAGCTATTAAAGGAGCAGAGAAAGATGGGGATTCTCCTGCAGCAGCAAAATAATTATCAAATCCTTCCTTTAAACCAGTAACACTTTTTTCAGCAGGCTTTCTTCTACAGATATTCGAACGTATGGGTAAAATTTTGTTTGTGGCTATGGAGTCACAATAATTTTCGCCGTTTATTTTAAAAATGGAGAAATCATAATCTTCATTAGGTAGGTCTGGACGAATATAGAATTCGAACTTAGCGTCTTTTGTAAAGATTAGTTTAATCCAAAGTGTATTATGTTCTTTTGTGAAAAAATACGGATTGCGGATATCATGTCCTTTAATTTCCATTTTATGACCATATCCTTTCGGGATATTTAAGTCACCTGTAATGGAGTCATAAAAAACGACTGCGCCAGCACAATCAGATTGTTCTTTTCCAAATTTTTGTCCAAATATGACATTTGTAAAAACAAGTAATATGAGTAAGGAAATTGGTTTCATTTGGTTGTTGAGTGCAAGTTTAATGAAACATTTTAAGGAATGAAAGATTATTTTTTAACAATTGTTAGTTTCGTCCTTATAAATTGTTCAATTGTAATTAAAACAATGTCGTTAATCAATGAGTTGCGTACATCACAAGGTGTCATTTCGAGTAATTAATTGAAAATAAATTGTATAGAGAAATAGTAACTATTCTTCCTTTCATTCTCGAAAAAAAATTCCTGTGAATTTCACTCGAATGGACAGTTTTATAAGTGTTCTAAAAAACTTTCTTCCTTAGTACAAAATTTTGTCCAAGATATACCCTGCGCACTTGCTCATCATCTGCCAAAGATTCAGCTGTTCCAGACTTTAAGATGGATCCTTCGAAAAGTAGATACGCTCTATCTACAATACTTAATGTCTCTTGAACATTATGGTCTGTAATTAGTATTCCAATATTCTTTTTTTGAAGATCTAAAACAATTCGTTGGATATCTTCAACGGCAATTGGATCAACTCCAGCAAATGGTTCGTCAAGAAGAACAAATTTTGGATTAATAGCCAATCCTCTTGCTATTTCAGTTCTTCGTTTTTCTCCACCAGACAGTTTGTTTCCCAAGTTTTTTCTAACATGTTGTAATCCAAACTCATCTAATAATTCCTCTAGTCGTTCTTTTTGCTGCGATTTAGAAAGTTTGGTCATTTGAAGAATTGCCAAAATATTGTCTTCTACTGTTAGTTTTCTAAATACGGAAACTTCTTGGGGTAAATAACCTATTCCCATTTTGGAGCGCTTGTACATTGGAACCTTAGTAATCTCTTCATCATCCAAAAATACTTTTCCAGAGTCAGGCTTTACCAAGCCGACAATCATGTAAAAAGAAGTTGTTTTTCCAGCTCCATTTGGCCCCAGTAAACCTACTATTTCCCCTTGTTTTACTTCTACAGTAACTCCTTTTACAACCTCTCTTCCTTTGTAAGCTTTTTTTATTTCTTCTGTACGTAAAATCATAAGCTTAAAATTCGAATTGTAATTTACCTCTTATTCCAAACGGACTAACTTTAATTCCATCAACTTCATGGCTTAAATAAGTAAGCCTCCAAACTGCATCTATTCTAATAAAGGAGAAAATGTTTTCAATCCCTGCTGCTAGTTCCATGTATGGTTTAGCTTTCAACGAAGTTGTATAAGGAGCCAAATCCATTATTGCAATATTTTTTGGATTAAGTCTTCCATAAATACCTTTAAACGTAACGACTTCTCTCCATTTTAATTTTCTTAGTAGGGGGAATTTATTTAAAAAGATACCGCCAAAATGTTGGTGTATATTAAAACTAGCGTATTCATCACTTACAAATTCATTGATGTTCATTAAATTATAAGTGCTTTCATTATAGCCCCAAGTCTCATTTCCTGGATGAACTTCTAAAAGTGGATAGGGTAATTCTCCCCATACTTTCCCCAGTGAAAATTCATATTTCGTTGTACCTAAAATTCCCAATGAAAATTTGTGTTTATACCCAAAGACAACTTTATGGTATTCGTATTCACTTTTTAGAAGGTTTGGAATTCCATATGTGTAAAAAACAGTTAAAGTTGGGTGTTTTGTTCCTAGTGAAACACGATCAAACTCTCCCGAAACAAATTTTTCATGATGAGCATATCTTATTAAGATCGATGCTTCTGAAGTTGTTATATTCGAAATAGAATCTTGAATTGAAGTTTCTAGATTGGTTCTGGTAAATGGTGTTATTCCTAGCGGAGCTATAGATGCATTTCTAAGGAGCATAGTTGTTTGAAGTCCTGCTACCCATTCTCGTTCATAGGAAGCTCGGTATTCGGTATTGAATACTAATTTGTTTAAAGGGTTCCTTCTTGCTATGGATGAAACAACATTGGAAGAATTAAATGAGTTAGAACTTAATCCTACTTGTTCAACATCATGTTTATAAACCAACTTTACCAACCTCCTTGGTTTTTTAGTAATAAAGAAACGGGTTCCTCCTCCATATTTAAATTCTTCATCCAATAGGCCGTAAGCTGCGTATCCCGAGATTTCAATAGACTTACTAAAATCATTACTCGTTCTACCTCCCATACTAAATCGATGGCCTTCAATTGGGTTCCAGCTGTATAATGAATAAATAGGTCCGAGTTCAAATTTTCCTAGCACTTTGTATCCAGTTGCCAATGTTTTAATGACATCAATATAACTTTTTATAATAGGTAAATTATTGAGCGTATCTATCATTGCATAGACATTCTTTTCTTTTTCAGTAAGTGTATCATGGCGGTGTAGGTTCCAATATTCATCACTTTTATACTGAACACTATCCATTACAACAATATTATCTAGCCCTTTGTAGAAGTCATCTTCTTTTGGTTCATTGATAACAAAGTCAGAATAGTGGGTTGCTTTTCGCCCGTAAAAACCGGTTTGTTTTTTGGCTAATGAAAAAGAGATAAAAAGCTCATCTTTTGTTAACATCCAAACTTCATCTTCAACCTGCGCAAATGTTTGTGCAATAGAGAGATCTTCCACCAGATTTAGGTTGGCATCTTTTGCCATGTTTCCTTCCATCTTCTTTATAGCGTAGGTAGTATCATGAACCCAGATCGTTCCATCCAAGGTAAGTTCACCTTTACGTTTAGGCATGTATTTTAATTCGTAACACCAGTACCCATCAATGTTCATGCTGTCCATCAAATAGTACTTATAATAACTCAATCCATAATTGGCAATAGGACTTATAAAATCCCTTCCTAATAATTCTAAGTGGTTTTCGTATACATTTATTTGCTGGTACATATCACCCGTAAATTGAGAAACACTTTCGTTATCCACTCCAGAAACTCTGGTTGCTTTTATTATTTCTTTGTGTGATTTAGGGTTTTTCCGATAGTGGTATTGAGATAAAGACTCAGAAATTAATATAGGTAAATAAGGCTTGTCTTCAGTAGAATCGATATTGTCAAAGATAAAGTCGAATTTTTTAAAGACCTTACTTTTCTGAAATTTTTCGGAGAGGTTATTTATATCAAACTCGATTTTATTGTAAACTTCATATTCGTACGATTCCAGTTTTTCTCTGTTATTTATGTGCTTGTTTGCAATTACCTTTTTAAGAATTGGGTGAGCTGGATTTACCTCATTAGGCAATACTATTAATTCAGGTAAATCAGTTGTTGCCTCAACTAGTTTAAAGTTTATTTCCTGTGAAATATCTTTCTTGATAGCTATTGTTAATCTTTTGTAACCAACAAAGGAAGCTGAGATAGAATCTGTAGCATAGTAAGATTCCAAAACATATTTTCCATCTAAATCTGAAGTAGTTCCAATTTTTGAATCTTGAAACATAATATTTACAAAAGGTAGCGTATCTCCAGTAGTCGCATCTGTCACAATTCCAAATACTTTTGTTTTTTGACCGTAGCTATTTATACCTAACAGCATAATCAAAGAGCATAATATGTGGGTAGTTCTAATCAATTTATAGTACTAAGTTAATCTCCTTTTTTTCGCTACTCGTTTGGAAGCAATTATACCAATTTCATAGAGAATCAGTATGGGTAAAGATACTAAAACTTGGCTGATAATGTCTGGAGGAGTGATGATTGCAGATAATATTAATATAGCAATTAATGCATGTTTCCTATATTTTATTAGTAGTTCGGGAGAAACGATCCCTAATTTTGTAAGCAAGAAGATAATAATCGGTAGCTCAAAAAATAATCCACTAAAAAGAGTTGTCGTGGTAATCATCGACATGTAGCTATTTATAGTAAAATTATTTTGAATTTCTGCAGTAAGTTTATATCCGCCAAAGAATTGGACACATAGAGGGCTTACTAGAAAGTAGCCAAATGCGACCCCAAAAAAGAACAATACAGAACCATAAAATACAATGCCTTTAGTAACATGTACTTCCTTGTTTTTTAAACCAGGTTTTACGAAACTCCATATCTGGTAGAAGATGAATGGAAAACACATTAAAAAACCTCCAACAATAGCAAAGTACATATTGGTAGCAAATTGCTGTGTCATTTCAATTGATTGAATATCTATAGGGATTTCAGTACCACACAATGTGTCTTCTAAGCCAATAGTCTGAGACATCCAACAAAAAAATCGATAGGTCGGAAAATCCATTTCTGACATGGACAAATACACATGTTTTATAATTGGATCTGTGTAAACAAATAGCACTGTGGCGATTATTAAAATGGCAATAGCAGACTTTACCAAACGCCATCTTAATTCCTCAAGGTGCTTAAGGAAAGGCATTTTTTTATCGTCTTTTAAATCTTTAGCCATCTGAACTATTTATTCTTCATGTAGAAGGCAGCGAAAATACGGATTATCATGCTAATAATTATGCTTGATTGTGGCATATCTTAAATCCATTTGGAAATAATATTGGAATATGAACAAATCTATTTTCTTCTGCTTATTTTTACGGTTCAAATTTGTAGGTAAAGTAAATTGAGTTCTCAGGCTTCAAAATATCTTTCATATAAGCTAAATGCTGTTTCCAAACATAAAGTGCATTCACCTTTTGTTTTCGATTTAATCGTAGATGTTCTAGAAAATGAGAACAGTTATTATGCTTTTCCAGCTATCGAATTAATTCGTAAGAAATTATTGTTGAATAAAAGAACGATTCATGTTGAAGATATGGGAGCTGGTTCCCGAGTGCATAAATCCGATAAAAGAAAAATAAAAGAGATAGCAAAGCATTCTGCCAAAGAACCGAGGTATGCCCAATTGTTGTTTAAAATGGTTAATTACTACCAGCCAAACACAATAGTAGAATTAGGCACTTCTTTAGGCTTAACAACTACCTATTTGGCGAAAGCGAGAAAACAAGCAAAGATTTATTCACTGGAAGGTAGTCCTGAAATTTGTAAAGAAGCAAAAAAGACCTTTAAATCATTGTTGGTTAAAAATGTAGAGTTGGTGCAAGGTAATTTTAACATTACATTACCTGAAACACTTTCTAAAATCGATGTTTTGGATTTTGCTTTTTTTGATGGCAATCACCAAAAAGGGCCCACGTTGAATTATTTCAAACAGTGTTTAGCAAAGGGTAATGAACATAGTGTTTTTGTTTTTGACGATATCCATTGGTCAGATGAAATGACAGAAGCTTGGGAGGAAATAAAAGCCCATCCAGGTGTAACTCTCACTATCGATATTTTCCAATTGGGGATTGTATTCTTCAGAAAAGGAGTTGAAAAACAACATTTTGTGCTGAGGTATTAATAGTCTTTCAGACCACCAAGTAAAACGTCATTGTGAACGAAGTATTTATTTCATTCCTGCGAAAGCAGGAATCTTAGTTTGTGAGAAGTAAGATTCCCTGTCTCCGCAAATGCTTCGCATGGAATGTAATAGGGGCGGCATTTTCATTTCTTGCGAAGCATTTGCGTAGACCAGAAACTTTATCTGTTCGTAAGGGGAAAGATTCCCTATCGCTATACATGAAACATGATAGTTGGCTATTAATCCCAGTCTATAGATAAATCTTCCCATTCAGGATTTTCTTTTTCGAAGAGTTCTATTTTCCAAGCCCTTTTCCATTTTTTCAATTGTCTTTCTCTTGTAAATGCACTATTTGAATCTTCAAATTGTTCAAAATAAACAAGTCTTTTTACATGGTATTTTGAAGTGAATCCTTTTTGAATTTCAGTTTTATGTTCTTTTGCCCTTCTTGATAGGTCGTCTGTAAACCCTATGTATAAAACACCGTCTTTTTTACTTGCTAGAATATAAATATAGTAGTGTTTCATGTTTCTAAATTACAAATTATTTCATTCCTGACGTAGCTTTAGCGAAGATCAGGAATCTTACATAAATAGGTGAGCTAAGATTCCCTGTCTCCGTTTCACTTCGCATGGAATGATGCAGGCTGAGTATTGTGCGCTAATTCATTCTTGCTTCACTACGTTCGCAATGACAGTTCAAATATTATTCTGCTTCAACTGCAGATTCAAATAGCATTGGGTAAATAGCACATGGAAAAATAACTTGCTGAATTTCATTTCGAAACCTTGCCATATCTTCAAATACCGTTTTCTCTTTCTTCATTCGCATGGAATTTAATTGAAATTTCACATCATCCAATACATCGTTTCGAACACTTTTAACATTGCCCTTTCGCATCAACTTTCGCAATTCTTTCTTGGTAGTTTTCTCTAGTGTTAAAGAATACTTCTGAGGTAAAGCTTCATCTTGTTTCGCGTAGTAAATTTCATTATCGTTCATTCCTATAGCTACCATTTGGTATTGAATTAACTCGTTTAAGTTTTCTTTAAACCCTTTATTGGATTCTGGCATTCGCATAAAGCTATTTAATTCCCTGGGCATTAAATAAACCATTACTCGTTCGAAATCTTTAGCATTCGTTACTTCAACTTCACAAGCTTCATACTTAATAATGGCAGTTTTTCCATTCTCAGTATAGTTAAGTGTTTCTCTATTTATAACAGATTTTACAACTGCTCGATCTATGTTTTTCCAACCAGTGGATGTTATGGGTGCTGTGTAGTTGTTAGAGGTTTTTGTGTTCCAATTCATTTTCTTTTTGATTCCTAATTGCCGGCAAGCATCTTCTAAATTCAATTCACATTCTTCTTTAAAATTATTTGTTAGTCGCTCAATTTCTTTTTGCTGTTGTTCAGAAGTCATTTGGCTTAAATCCTGACTTAATTTTTCGTATTTCATCCAATATTCTTTTTGCGTTTTGGCTAAAGCTTGAGCGTTTGCTTTGGATTGTTTTGCGTAATAATCAGATAACAATTGAGCTGCTTTATCACCATCTTTAACTCTTCCTTTGTTTTGTAAAGCAAAGTTTTGGAAGATAGAGCAGAGGTCTAGACCTTCCATAGCCTTCGCAGCATCAGATTCTACTCTAGATAATGAATCATAAGCTTGCTGGGCTGCTTGTTGTATTAATAGTGATTGTATACTATATTGATTTGATGTTTTCATTGGTTGATTTCCACCACATAACTTTTCCACAACCATCGAATCAATCGTACTCATTCTTTTGTCTAGATTGTTAACATACAAATCCAAAATGTCATCATCGCAAGTTTGAAAAACATACGATAATCGCTCTTCAAATTCTTTGGTAGCTAATAAAGTGTTGTTAAACTTCTTATCCCAAATGGTTTTAATTTTTGCTGGGTTGATTTGGAGATTATTCCTTTCTCTAGATAAAGAGTCGGCAAATTGATACCTCCACAATTCAGATTCTGTAATATTTGAAAGATCAAATTCAAGTTCTATATTTACAGGGGGGTAACACGTACCATTGTTGCATAACATATAATTGACATTTACTTTTACAACCTTGTGGTTTTCTTGAGTTGATAATGCTATTCCTTGTTGAATAATCGCTTTATCTTTGAAAGATGATATATCCATTTCCCAAGTAGGATCATAAATTGAAATGGCGTTGTTCCACTTCCACTCATTATACCGGAGAATGTCATTTTCTTCAAATGAAATAAACATAGGCAATGGACCTTCACTATTGTTGTTTTCAGAATACATGTGCCAATTCGGAGGTATGTCAGCTTCCAATTGTAATATCAAAAGCTCTCCATAATTAATTACTGATGTCTTCCAGCAGATATTGTAATCATCCAAATAGCAGTCATTTATTTCCCCCGCAAAAGAATAGTACAAACTATCTTTCCAAGCTTTCACATTATCTCCTTCACCAAGTTTTACTAATGTATTTTCATACTTTGGAGGATAAAAGTCAAGTGTTGCAATGTCTACCGTTGTCAAAAAAGTTTCAATTGGTTTTGGACTTTGCCAATCGATAGAACCATCTTCTTTTCGAACACCGTCGTACAATTCCATTCCAGCTTTATAATCATCTGTTGGTACATCTACGATAATTCCATTTTCTTTGTCGATGTCTAAATTCTCTCCATCTTTTCGTGCATTGAAATAAAACATCCCACCTGTTTCCAGAAGTTGATCGCCACTTTTTGTACTCAGTCCCGATAGTACAATGTCTTCAGGTGTTAATGCTTCCTTGATTTCTATTTCAATATTTCCAGTGACTGGTTTGCCGTTTTGTAAAAGAGATCCTTTTGGAATGGCTACAACTAATCCTCCTTCCGTTTGCAGAACGTTATCTTCATCTGCATTTACCGTGAAAAATTGTGCTGGAACTAATTCATCTGCATCTGCCCAAACTTCTTCTCCAGATTCATTTAAAGTATATTTAATGTTTTCTGCATATTGTTCAGGCGTTTGGTTTGCAAACCACAATGTGGCAGCTGTAGCGGCAATAATGACAAGGGTTGCAATACTACCCATAGTCCCAAATTTTCCCAAACGGTAGCTTTTCCAGGCTTTTTGAATTTTACCTTTTAATGCAACATTGGTAACGCCTTCTTGGATTAATCGCTGTTTGTCAACTTCTAGTTTTAGGTCAGGATTATTGTTTAATTTTTCCTCAAAGGCAGCTTTATCTTCTGTCGATAATTCATTGTTGAGGTACTTTTCAATTATTTGTATAATTTCTAATTCTTTTCGCATTGTAATAAATTTAAGTGAGTAGTTGAATATGTGCGCTTCGGCTTCGCTCAGCGTACGTATTTCAAATCATTTTTTTTGCTCGTTCAATACATTTGTATTTTTGAGCTTTAGCCGTTTTTTCAGAACTATAACCCATACGAGTTGCAATCTCTTTCATTCTGAGTGCCTCGTAATAGAACAATTTCAGCAATTTCAAACAAGGTTCTCCCAGTTTTAAAAGAATCGCTTCTACCGATTTAAGTTTCGCTTCTTTAATCAAGATTTCGTTTAAGTTATCTTCTTCCGCTAATTCTAACTTTTCATCTATTTCGAAGGAGTGTTGTTGGTTTCTTTTTGCTAACTCATTCCTCCAAATGTTGTAACAGACACTGTATAAATACGTGTCAATTTTAGAGGTGAGTTTGAAATTTCCTTCCCAAATCTTTTTACAAAAAATTAGTAGAGCGTCTTGAAAAATATCTATAGCATCTTGTTTAGAACCACCTCTTCCCATAATTAAACCTTCCACTTTTCCTTGGTATTTGTACAATTTTACCAAAGCTTTGTGTTCTTTACGTTGAGAGATTAAATCGATAATTTGCTCGTCAGTCATAGTTCTTATTTACTCACTTAATAGGCAAAGTACAAAAAGGTAAACCATGAGGAAGTTTTTTTTTAGTTTTTATCGTCATTACGAATCCCGATTTATCGGGTGAAGTAATCTCACTATTGAATGAGATTGCTTCACTTCGTTCACAATGACGATTGATTTGTTTTTATTATTTCCTATATTTCTCGAATGAAAAAGATAAAATTTAAGAGTTATTTATTGCAAATAGTTGTGTTAGTTGCTGTGCTGCTACTTTTTACAGAGTGTAGAAACAATGCCCAAGCAAAAAAGGATTTCAGTACGTTTGTAGCAACATTTGTATTTTTCATTTTCATGATAATTGGAGGGATACCTGCAGTTATATTTAGTGCTATTAGTGTTAAATCTCTCAAATCGTCGATGAAGGTTGTCGCAATTGTGTTTGTATCCATATTTGGAGTTTGTTCTTTATTTGGTGTTCCTATGTATATGGCATTTTGGGAAGATGGTGCCAAGGAGTGGATATCAATGCTAGTATTTTTGCAATACGGGACTCTAATGCTCTCGGTTATTTTAATTGTATTGGGTGCAAACAACAGGGCTAAGATCGCTCAAAATGCACCAGTTCCAGTATCTAAGCCAGCTCAGCCATCAAGGCCACAGGTACAAGTAGAGGATAAATCAGATGATGAAATAGATTATTTAGATGAGATGCTAAATGATTAATTTATTCCATTGATTGTGTGGGCTTGGATGAAATTTCAATCACCTTTTCATATTCTTCCGGAGAAAGATCGTTAAAGAAAAAGTTAACGGGGTTAATAGCTTCTCCATTTTTTCTTACCTCATAATGTAAATGCGCTCCAACCGAAGCCCCGGTGTTTCCTACAAAAGCAATAACATCACCCCTTTTTACTTTTTGCCCAGGTTTTACATTGTATTTGCTACAGTGTGCATAACGGGTTTTATAGCCAAAACCATGATCAATAATTACAATTTGACCATATCCACTCATCCAATCCGCTTTTTCAACGACACCGTCTCCAGCAGCATAAATTTCAGTCCCGGTTTTCGCAGTAAAATCTAGTCCAGCATGTAGCTTCATTATTTTATATATAGGATGCATACGCATTCCAAAACCGGAAGCAAGTCTTGTTAAATCGGCATTGTTGATAGGCTGAATTGAGGGTATGGAGTGAAGCATTTCTCCTTTGGTTTTAATCAACTCAACAACTTCGTCATAAGAGCGTGATTGAGCAACTAATTTTTTTTCAATTCTTTCAATTTTTTTAGCGATTTCAACAACTAATTCGCTGTGAGCAATGTTTTTATACTTATCATATTTGGTCGGGTTCCCACCTGTTCCTAACCCTCTTTTATGTTGAGGATAGGGGTCTGCCTCGAATATTGCTCGATAAATATTATCATCTCTATTTTGTGATTCACCTAATACAATTTCAATTTCTTCTAATTGAGACATGAAACTTATTAATTCTTCTTTAGTCGAATCAATATCTAGCTGAGCTTCTTTGACACCTTTATTTTTAATATAAGGGAAAAGCAGAGCAACTACAATTGTAGTAAATACAATAGCAGATATCGTGAAGTAAGAAATCTTTCTAAAATAATCTTTCCAGCCTAATTCTACTTCTTCGTAACTTAAACTCTCAGGATTGTATTTGAATTTGGTTTTTGACAAAATAGGTTTATTTGTGAGCGTGAAATTAGGGTAAAAACGCTAAATTTGCAACCTTCTTGACTCATGTGCGGTCTAAAGACATTGATATAACAAAAATTAACAGAATGACATCTAAGGAAATACGTCAGAAATTTCTAGACTTTTTTGCTTCAAAAAATCACAAAATAGTTGAATCTGCACCAATGGTGGTTAAAGATGATCCTACGCTTATGTTTAATAACGCAGGAATGAATCAATTTAAAGATGTGTTTTTGGGTAATTCAAATCCAAAAGATGTTCGTGTTGCGAATTCACAAAAGTGTTTACGTGTCTCGGGGAAACATAATGATTTAGAAGAAGTTGGTGTAGATACATATCACCATACGATGTTTGAAATGCTAGGAAATTGGTCTTTTGGAGATTACTTTAAAAAAGAAGCAATAGAGTGGGCATGGGAGTTATTGACAGAGGTTTACGGGTTAGAAAAAGACAGGTTATATATCACAATATTTGAAGGAGATAAGGCAGACGGAACGGAAAAGGATCAGGAAGCATTTGATATATGGAATTCGATTATCCCATCTGAATATATTTTGGAATGTGATAAAAAGGATAACTTTTGGGAAATGGGAGAAACAGGTCCTTGCGGTCCTTGTTCAGAAATTCATATAGATTTAAGAAGTGATGAGGAACGAAAGAAAGTTCCAGGCGCTGATTTGGTCAATATGGATCATCCTCAAGTGATTGAAATCTGGAATTTGGTTTTTATGCAATACAACCGAATGGCTAATGGTAGTTTAGTTCCTCTAAAAAACAAACACATTGATACAGGAATGGGGTTTGAGCGTCTAGCGGTTGCTTTACAAGGTAAGACCAGTAATTATGATACAGATGTTTTTTCTCCATTATTAAATAAAATTGAAGATTTGTCCGGATTAAAATACCGTCCAGAAAATGAAGGAAACCATAAACAAGCATTGATAATAAATATTGCAATGCGTGTTATTTCAGATCATGTTCGTGCAATTGCATTTTCAATTGCAGATGGTCAACTTCCTTCTAACACGGGGGCTGGATATGTAATCCGAAGAATATTAAGAAGAGCGGTTCGCTATGGTTATCAGTCTTTAGAGTTAAAAGAGCCTTTTATGTATCGGTTAGTTCCTGTTTTGGCACACCAAATGGGAGGTGCATTTCCTGAATTGGAGAATCAAAAAGTATTGATAGAGAAGGTGATAAAAGAGGAAGAGACATCTTTCTTTAGAACATTAGAACATGGATTAAAGAGAATCGATCAGATTTGTATTAAGCTAAATTCAGAGAAGAAAAATGTAGTTCCAGGGATTGAAGTTTTTGAATTATATGACACATTTGGGTTTCCAGTAGATTTAACCAATTTGATTGCTGAAGGTTATAATATGACCATAGATGAAGTTAGCTTTAAAGAAGAACTGGAAAAGCAAAAAAGTCGTTCTCGTAAAGACGCAGAAACCGAAACTAGTGATTGGATTATCTTAAAAGAAGATGATAAAGAAGAGTTTGTAGGATACGATTACACAGAGTCGGAAGTGTACATGACTCGTTATAGAAAGGTAGTCGTTAAAGAAAAAGAATTGTACCAGCTGGTCTTTAACTTCACGCCTTTTTATCCAGAAGGAGGCGGGCAGGTAGGAGATAAAGGATATATAGAAGCAAATGGTTCTAAAGTTTCAATCTTCGACACAAAGAAGGAGAACAACTTAATTATTCATTTTGCAACTGAATTACCAAAAGACCCAGCTGCAAACTTTAAAGCAGTAGTTGATACTAATAAAAGAACGCTTACCGCTAATAATCATACTGCGACACATTTAATGCACGAAGCATTAAGAGAAGTGTTAGGAACCCATGTAGAGCAAAAAGGGTCGTTGGTTAATGATAAGTATTTACGTTTCGATTTTTCACATTTTGGTAAAGTAACGGAAGAAGAAATAGCTAAAGTTGAGGCGTTGGTAAATGGACGTATTCGTGAAAATTTTAGTTTGGAAGAGGAGAGAACAGTTCCTGTTAACAAAGCAAAAGAGATGGGAGCGATGATGTTGTTTGGAGAAAAATATGGAGATGTTGTACGCGTGATAAAATTTGGGACTAGTATAGAGCTTTGCGGAGGAATTCATGTTAAGAATACTTCACAAATTGGGACGTTTAAAATTACTACAGAAAGCTCTATTGCAGCTGGAATTAGACGTATAGAAGCTATAACATCTATTGCGGCAGATCAACATTTACAATCTCAATTGGATTTATTAGAAGAAGTTAGAGGTTTATTAAAAGGGTCTAAGGATATTAAAAAGGCAGTTTCAGATCTTATAGATCAAAACTCTAAATTAGGAAAAGAGATTGAGTCACTTAAAAAGGATAAAGCAGGTGATGTAAAAAAAGAATTATTGGATGCTATTGAGCCTATTAATGGAGTTAATTTTCTCGCGAAAAAGGTCGATTTGGATAGTGGAGCCATAAAGGATTTAGCCTTTCAATTGAAAGGAGAGGTGAATGATTTGTTCATGATCCTTGGAGCGGAAACGGGCGGGAAAGTTGTTATTACGATTGCACTTTCTGATAGCTTGGTAAAAGAAAAAGAGATGCATGCAGGAAATATGATACGTAATTTAGCCAAGGAAATAGGAGGCGGCGGAGGCGGTCAACCAAATTTTGCTACTGCTGGTGGTAAAAATGCAAATGGGATTGAATCTGCTTTACTGAAAGCGAAAGAATATATATTATAAAAAATCAATTTGGTTTGATATTTGAAAGGGTGGAGTAAAATTTATATATTTACCTTATAACTAAATAATTAAAAAATGAAAGTATTTAAAATTATTGGATTGTCTCTTATGACATTTACATTAGCCGGAACTGTTACAGCGCAAAGAGATGCTGTTTCTACTATAACTCCTTCAAGTCAACAAGAGTATTTTACTGATGTAAAAACATTGGTTACGTATTTTTCGAATGGAGCTATTCCTGAAGATTTTCCAAAGTTAGATCCAGCATTATCTGAAGATGATAATATTAAAGCTGTTGTAACTTGGACAGATGTTTCATCGAATTTTGCTTTATTATCTGATGCAGGTAAAGCCAAATTAAATGAGTATAAAACGAAACCGGCACCTACAGTTAGAGGAAAGGGTCAGATGAAGAAATAAGAAATTTCACATTTTAAAAAAAAGCCCTAATGAATTCATTAGGGCTTTTTTTTTATCCTTTTGGGTTTGCGTATAAACTCACATCATTTCCTGTAATTGTATCACCACAGAGGATAACTAACCTTTCTATAATATTCCTTAACTCTCGGATATTACCAGTCCAGTTAACTTCTTGTAGAGCTTTTTGGCCGCTTTTATCAATCTCTTTTAAAGGTAACCCTTGATCTTCACAGATAATGGCTAGAAAATGTTCCGCCAGTATTGGAATGTCATCTTTACGTTCATTTAAAGACGGCACATGAATCGGAATTACATTCAACCTATGGTATAAATCTTCTCTAAAGTTTCCTTCTTCAATTTCTTTACGAAGGTTTTTATTGGTTGCTGCTAAAACACGTACGTCAACTTTAATTTCTTTCTCACCACCAACACGCGTTATTTTATTTTCTTGTAACGCTCTTAAAACTTTTGCTTGTGCAGAAGCGCTCATGTCTCCAATTTCATCCAAAAAGATTGTCCCGCCGTTTGCAGTTTCAAATTTTCCAGGTCGTTGTTTATGAGCAGATGTAAAGGCACCTTTTTCGTGTCCAAATAATTCACTTTCTATCAGTTCAGAAGGAATAGCAGCGCAGTTGACTTCTACAAATGGAGCTTTTTCTCTGCTACTTTTCTCATGTAGTTGGCGAGCGACTAATTCTTTTCCAGAACCATTTCCACCCGTAATTAACACCCGTGCATCCGATGGTGCAACTTTGTCAATCATATTTTTTATGGTGATAATTGCTTCGGACTCTCCAATAATGTCAGTTACTTTTCCTTTACTAACTTTCCTTTTAAGCTTTTTCACTTCTTGGATTACCTCTTTATTGTCGAGAGCATTTCTTAATGTGACTAATGTTCTGTTGAGGTCTAACGGTTTTTGAATAAAATCATAGGCACCTTTTTTTATAGCTTCAACAGCAGTTTCCACATTACCATGACCAGAAATCATTACGACAGGAGTTTCAATGTTGTTTTCCATTATTTTATCCAATACTTCCATGCCGTCCATTTTTGGCATTTTAATATCGCATAAAATTAGATCGTATTTGTTTTTTAAAATCAGATCCAATCCAGCTTTTCCGTCTTCAGCAGTTTCTACAACAAACTTTTCAAATTCTAGAATTTCCTTCAGTGTACTTCTAATTGGTCTTTCGTCGTCTATTACTAATATTTTTGTCATGGTGTGATTTTTTGTAAGTGGCTTAATAGAAAATATTGTGCCGTTTATAGTTTCTACTTGTGTCTAAGCCATTTAAACATTTCTTTATACGAAGCCTTTTTTCCATACATTAGGATACCAGTTCTGTAAATTCTTCCAGCAACCCAAGTTGTTCCGATAAATGCTCCAATTAGTAGGCTCATGGATAAGGCGATCGCCCAACCTAAACCTTCTGCTCCCATAGAAACTCTTACTAACATTACAATAGGAGATGTGAAAGGAATTTGACTACACCATTCTACGGCAGCACTGTTGGGGTTTTCAATAGCCATAACAGCAATAATATATGCGAATATTAATGGGGCGGTAATGGGTAAAATGAACTGTTGTGTATCTGTTTCACTATCAACTGCTGCTCCAACAGCAGCCATTAATGATCCATACAATAAGTATCCTCCAATAAAGTAGAAGATAAATAGACTAATCATAAGTCCCCATGGTATTTGGTTGAAGATTAAATCTTGAAATTCTTTTCCTGTTTCTGAAATATCAGAATCAACTTGTTCAACTGTTAATCCAACTGCAACTTGCTCTACTTTAATAGTTTCGGCTGCGTTTTCGGGATTCATCATATTTGGAAATACAGTTAAGCTTAGTGTGGTAGTTAGAGCTAACGAAAGCATTACCCAAATGATAAATTGTGTTAATCCTACGAACATAATCCCAATAATTTTTCCCATCATTAATTGGAATGGTTTAACTGAAGAAACAATAACCTCTACAATTCGGTTTGATTTTTCCTCAATAACCCCTTTCATCACTTGGATTCCATACATGAAAATAAACATGTATATCATTAATCCAAATATAAATCCAACACCAGCTCTCATGCCAACATTCTTTTCCTCATTGGAAACAACATCAATTGTGTGCAGCTGAACTTTATTCTTTAATCGAGCATAGTCTTCTTTACTGATATTTAATTCATCCAGTCTTAACCTTTCAATAGATCCATCAACTATCCCTTCCAAATGCCTTTGAACATTAGAACTTGGGGCATCTTTATAAAATAATTTTCCTACACTTGAATTTCCAGAAACAATGTTGTTTGGGAGATAAAGAAAAATGTCATATTTATCACTTTCCTTTAGAAATTCTTTCCCATCATCAATATTTTCAATTCCTTCATCTTGACTAGATGTTAGGTGATATTTTTCGGATTGAACTAGTGTGCTGCTCAATATGTATGTGTCATCTAAAACTAGAATTTCTAAATCTTTTTCTTCTTGTTGTCCAAACCAGATCGCAGCGACTAAAAAACCTACCATTAAGATAGGACCTAAAATGGTCATTAGTAGGAAAGATTTTTTCTTTACCCTAGTTGAGTATTCCCGTTTTATTATTAAACCAATCTTACCCATCTTGATTTGTGTTTTCGTTTATAACGTCAGTTTCGATAGAAGAATTTTGTTGTTCTACAGCCCTGATAAATATTTCGTTCATATTTGGAGTAACTTTATTAACGCTTTGAATATCAACAGCATTAATAATACCTTTTAAAAAGTCATTTAGCTTTGTTCCACCAGAAAGTTTAATGGTTGCTAAAGCGTGATGTTCTCCTAGTTGTTCATTTTTAATCATTTCCCAACCTCCCCAAACAGCATTTGCAAAAGCAACACCTGTACCTTTAAATTCTATGATATACTTATCTTCAGAAAATTGCTCCTTAACATCAGAAACTTTTCCGTCTAATATTTTTTTTGAATTGTTTATTAAAGCAATATTATCACATATTTCTTCAACAGAGCCCATGTTATGCGTTGATAAAATAATTGTAGCACCTTCATCTCTTAGTTTTAGTATTTCACTCTTAACTAGGTTGGTATTAATTGGGTCGAAACCACTAAAAGGTTCATCCAATATTAAAAGCTTTGGTCTATGAACAACAGTTGTAATAAACTGTATTTTTTGAGCCATACCTTTCGAAAGTTCCTCAACTGTTTTATTCCACCAACTATCAATTTCGAATTTTTTAAACCAAGACATAAGTTGTTCTTTGGCTTCTTTTTTGGGCATTCCTTTTAGGCGAGCTAAATAAACAGCTTGCTCACCAATTTTCATTTTTTTATAAAGACCTCTTTCCTCAGGAAGATACCCTATATCACTGATATGTTCTCTTTGTAGTGGTTTCCCTTCAATCAATATTTCACCAGAATCTGGTGCAGTAATCTGATTAATAATTCGGATTAATGAAGTTTTTCCTGCTCCGTTAGGCCCAAGTAATCCGAAAATACTCTGCTTGGGAACTTGTATGCTAACATTATCTAAAGCCCTATGCCCTGAGTATTCTTTGACGATGTTTTTCGCTTCGAAAATTGGTGTTTCGTTGGTCATGTAGTAAATCTACTAAAAAAAGTAAAAAGGGGAGTGTTAAACTCCCCTTTCAATCGTTAATATTTGTTATAAGGTTTTAACCGAAATGATTTTTCATTCGATCAAAAAAGCTTTTAGTCTTTCCAGCATTAGGTTTGAAATTTTCACTTTCTTTCAAGCCTTCTAAAGTTTGCCTTTCTTCTTTTGTTAATTTTTGAGGCGTCCAAACAAGCACGTTGATTAATATATCCCCTCTACCATACCCATTTAACTCTGGGACTCCTTTGTTTCTTAATCGAAGAACTTTACCACTTTGAGTACCAGGTGTAATTTTAATTTTTGCTTTACCATCAACCAATGGGACTTCTACTTGAGAACCCATAGCAGCATCCACAAAACTAATATGTAAATCATAATGAAGGTCACTTCCGTCACGATATAATGTGTCATGCTCTTCTTCAGTAATTACGATTATTAAATCACCAGGGATTCCTCCACCAGGAGCATCGTTACCACTTCCTTGCATGTTTAATTGCATTCCATCTTCTACACCTGCCGGAATATTTATAGGTATTACAACAGATTTTTTTTCTAATCCACTAGCATCAACACCTGGAGGTCTTTTGCCAACAGTTTGTCCGGCACCATTACAGCTAGGACAAGTCGAAGCTGTTTGCATTGCACCTAATATTGTATTGGTTACTCTGGTTACTTGTCCAGTTCCTCCACAAGTAGAACAAGAGTTAAATTCAACACCTTCGGCATTCACCATTTTGTTGACTTTAATCTTTTTCTCTACACCATTAACTATTTCTTCAAGTGTTAAGCTTAGTTTCACTCTAAGGTTGGAACCTTTTCTTCTTCTGGGGCCTCTGCTTCTTCCTCCGCCAAAGCCTCCAAATCCGCCTCCTCCACCGAAGATGTCACCAAATTGAGAAAAGATATCGTCCATGTTCATGCCACCTCCGCCGAATCCTTGTTGTCCCATTCCAGCATGCCCGAATTGATCGTATTGTTGTCTTTTTTGTGCGTCACCTAAAACCTCATAAGCTTCAGCTGCCTCTTTGAACTTGGCTTCGGCACTTGCATCATCAGGATTTTTATCCGGGTGAAATTTAATCGCCATCTTTCGATACGCTTTCTTAATCTCACCTTCAGAAGCACCTTTTGAAAGACCTAATATGTCGTAATAATCTCTTTTGCTCATGATTTTTAATTTCCAACAACAACTTTAGCAAATCGAATTACTTTGTCGCCTAATAAATATCCTGGTTCAATTACATCCAAAACAGTTCCTTTTTGTTTTTTAGAAGGAGCTGGAATTTGAGTTAAAGCTTCATGTTTATCAACATCAAATACTTCACCCATTGAATCCATTGGTTTTAATCCTTTTGTTTCTAGTATATGAGAAAATTTGTGTTGAATTAATTTAAAACCTTCTTTTACGGCTTCAATATCATCGATTTTATCGTTATTATCTATAGCTCTTTGAAAATCATCCAGTACAGGTAAAAGTTCTTTTATAATTTCTTGTCCAGCTGTTTTTGTTAAATCAATTTTTTCCTTTGCTGTTCTTCTTCTAAAATTATCGAATTCAGAGTACAGGCGTAAAAATTTTTCATTAGCTGCTAATACTTCTTCTTCCTTTTTTTCTAAATCAGAAAGTTCAGGGACTTCTGCCATTTGTTCTTCCGAATTTTCCTCGGTATTTGTTTCTGCCTCGTTGTTGATTTCGTCTTGATTTTCAACTTTTTCTTCCGTATTTTCTTTATTGCTCATACCTTAATCTTTAAGTCGAATCCGTATTCATCAAAAACGTGCCAATTTTCGGGATAAGTCAAAGTGGCAGAATATTGATGTTTATTACCATTATAAGTGCTTTAAATGACATGTTAGAATTACTTTCTGTCAGTTTTTAGGCATAAAAAAACCCAGCTAAATTAACTGGGTTTTAAATCTGTTTTTTAGTAAAAGAGGTTATAACTTTTCAACTAATTTATCTAATGCTTGATGCAATTGGATACCTCTTAAGTTTTTAGCAATTATTTTTCCGTTTTCGTCAATTAAAAAACTCATCGGAATAGAATTCACATGATATAATGCAGCGGCCTTGCTGTTCCAATATAATAAATCACTAACATGGTATTTCCATGTTAACCCATCTTTAGCAATAGCACTCTTCCAAGGACCAACACTTTTGTCAAGAGATACGCTGAAAATTTCGAACCCTTTTGCAGATTTAAATTTAGCGCTATTGTACTTTTTGTATGCTTTTACAACATTTGGATTTTCCCTTCTACAAGGGCCACACCATGATGCCCAAAAGTCAATTAATACAACTTTACCTCTTAAGTCAGAAAGACTCATTTCTTTACCATCAGGATTTTTTAGTTTAATATTTGGAGCAATATCTCCAATGTTAGTGCCAGTTTGTGCCTCTACTATATGCGTCTTATTTTTCTTTCTTTTCTTCTTTTTTGGAGGCCAAGCAAAATTATAAGCAGTTAAAGCTACAAGTGTAAGTACTACGATTAATTTAAATTGTTTCATTCTATTTATGTTGTTTAATTAGTTGATTTCTCAGCGAAACTATGCAATTATTATTCCAAAAAATGTCGGATATTATACCGTATAGTACTTATGATTAAATTCTTCTAATATCTGCTCCTAAGTTGTTTAACCTTAGTTCGATATCTTGGTAGCCTCTGTCAATTTGTTCAATGTTTTTTATTACACTTACACCTTCTGCAGACAAAGCAGCTATCAATAAAGATACACCAGCTCTAATGTCTGGAGAAGTCATGTTAATCCCCCTTAATGGTGTTTTCCTATTCAATCCTATTACATTAGCCCTATGAGGATCACAAAGAATAATTTGAGCTCCCATATCGATTAATTTATCTGTAAAGAACAAACGGCTTTCAAACATCTTTTGGTGTATTAGTACACTTCCTTTTGCTTGGGTTGCCACAACGAGTACAATACTTAAAAGATCTGGAGTGAATCCAGGCCACGGTGCATCTGCAATGGTTAAGATTGAGCCATCAATATAAGATTCAATTTCATAGCTGTCTTGAGAAGGAATATAAATATCGTCTCCCTTTCTTTCTAGTTTAATTCCTAACTTTTTGAAAATAGTAGGGATTTGCCCTAAATCATCATAAGAAACATCTTTGATAGTAATTTCTGATTGTGTCATTGCTGCTAGTCCAATGAAACTACCAATCTCGATCATGTCAGGAAGGATTTTGTGTTCGCAACCTCCTAATTTTTCGACGCCTTCGATTACAAGCATATTGGAACCAACACCAGAAATTTGAGCTCCCATGCTATTTAGCATTTTACTTAACTGTTGAATATAAGGCTCACAAGCAGCGTTGTAAATTGTTGTTTTTCCTTCAGCTAAAACTGCTGCCATTATAATGTTTGCAGTACCCGTTACAGAAGCTTCATCTAGCAACATGTAGCATCCTTTTAGCCTTTTTGCTTCTGCTTTATAGAAGTTGGTTTTCGCGTCGTAATTGAAATTAGCGCCAAGCCTTTCAAATCCTATAAAATGGGTGTCAATCCTTCTTCTTCCTATTTTATCACCACCAGGTTTAGGAATATATCCTTTTCCAAATCTTGCTAATAAAGGCCCAACTACCATTATTGACCCTCTTAAGCCACCACCTTTTTCTTTGAACTCTTCCGTCATCATGTAGTCAACATCAACTTCGTCCGATTGAAAACTGTATTTACCTTTGTCCAGTTTTTCAACTTTCACGCCTAATGCTTGTAACAAATTAATCAATTTGTTTACATCTATAATATCAGGAATATTATCTATAATAACTTTTTCAGGAGTTAATAAAACAGCATTAATTACTTGCAATGCCTCATTTTTAGCTCCTTGAGGAATTAAATCTCCTTTTAGTTTGTTTCCGCCATGAATTTCAAAAGCTCCCATTCTTCAACTATGTTTTATCTATTATTTCTTTTGTGATTTTTGTGTCTTCCTTTGTTATTATTACTCTTAGATCGATTGTTATTGTTATTAGATTTTTTCGTCGTTGTAAACGAAGAATCTTTAGGAACAGACTTACTTCTCATTGATCGCAATATTTCTGACGTATCTTGAAGTTCCTCAGCATCAACAGTTAATTTTCCTCCTGATAATTCTTCAAGTTGCTTAACAATTGTATTGTCGTTTACCGTGTCTCTATTCCAAAGTAGATAAGATGTTTTTAACAAATTAGCTATACGGATAGTTAAGTATTTCTTTTCGTCACCTTCAGGATACTCAACAGCAGCTTTAATCATGTTTTCTAAAACACTTCCGTAGTGACCGTACTTAATTTTTTTGTGCGGATATGCTACTCGGTCTGGTTTTGAGTTGAAAGACTCTTTGCTTGGAATAGGGTATGGAGAATCTACGTCTAATTTAAAATCTGCCATAATAAACAAGTGCGCCCATAATTTATGAGTAAAATCTTCAGCGTCTCTAAGTTGAGGCTTTAATTGCCCCATAACTTTGATAATTGCTTGTGCACATTTATTTCTTTCTTCTTTGTCTGCGATTGAAACGCAGTGATGTATCATGTTTTGAACGTTTCTTCCGTATTCAGGAATAATCATTTTTTCACGACTGGTGTTGTAATCTAATTCTAATGTTTCTAACATGATTTGTATTAATGTTCTTTCTTTCTAATTGTTTCCTATAGGTAATAAAAGTGGAACAATTGTAGATTTCTTATTCTTGATGATTCCAAAAGTAAGAATAATTATTCTTTTTTCTTTAAAAGAAGTAATAGATTCTATTTTGCAAGAATAGAATCATATCACAAGTTTATAAAATATACTATGAATTGCTCAAATTTCCTGTTGAAAGGTTGTTGTATCCAAAGAGTCGTTAAATTGTAAATAAAAGCTTTCGTTTTACCCAATTACATTGAGTTTAGCATATTTAAGTAAAAGTTGTTTTTGCCCTTTTTCAGGAAAGAATACAGTTGCTTTAACATTAGGAGGAGTCCCTTCGATATTGATTACTTTTCCTTTGCCAAATCTTTCATGAGAAACTTTTGCTCCAACAACAATTCTTTTAACATCAACTTCTAGCCCTTCCTTATTTTCAATACTTTCAATACGTTTTAAGTTTTTCTTATTATAAGTACTAGAAGAGGTTGTAGTTGGAATAGCTTTTTTAGTTTTAGCCAGTTTAGAACCTTTACTACTAGAGCTAAAACTAGGTTTTCCATAAGAAGGCATTCCATATGGTAAGTCACTCTTTTCTTCATTTCTTGAAAATACTCGCTCCATATCAAGAAACTTACTGTCGATTTCTTCAATAAAACGACTCATTTCACAATGAACTAATTGGCCCCATCGATACCGACTTGTAGCAAACGATAAAGTTGCTTTTTTCTCAGCTCGTGTAATTGCGACGTAAAATAACCTTCTTTCTTCTTCCAGTTCTGAACGAGTATTTAACGCCATTTGAGAAGGAAATAAATTTTCTTCTAAGCCTACAACATATACATAAGGAAATTCAAGTCCTTTTGCAGCATGAATAGTCATCAGGCTAACTTTGTTTCTGTCTTCTGGGTCATCATTGTCTGCATCTGTAAGAAGCGCTACATCAATTAAAAAATCTGGAAGCGTAACAATGTGCTCTTCACTTGTTTTTTGACTTTCAGAAAACTCTTTTATACCATTTAACAGTTCTTGAATGTTCTCATATCTAGCAACACCCTCTGGAGTTTTGTCGGTGTAATGCTCTTTTAGTATTCCGCTGTTAACAGCTATTTCGTTACACAAATCAAATGCAGAATCTGATGAGAGTTTCGTAGCAAAACTCTTTATCATATTTACAAATTCGGCAATTTTATTATGCGTTCCGGTATTTAATTTTAACCCATTTTGAATAGGGCTTTCTAAAACTTCCCATAAGCTTTTGTCATTTTCACTTGCGCAAACTCTAGCTTTGTCAAGGGTTGTTCCTCCAATTCCTCTTTTAGGGTAATTAATTACTCTTTTTAATGCTTCTTCATCATTATGGTTAGCAGTTAATCGGAAATAAGCCAAAGTATCTTTAATTTCTTTTCGTTGATAAAAAGATAAACCACCATATATTCTATATGGAATGTTAAGCTTTCTTAAAGACTCCTCAAACGATCTTGATTGCGCATTCGTTCGATATAAAATCGCGAAGTCAGAGTTTAAAGCTTGTTCATTGTTTTTAACGTCAAAAATATCGTTCGAGATTAATTTTCCTTCTTCATTATCGGAATAGGTTTTTAAAACTTTAATCTTTTCACCTTCTCCATTGGAAGTCCAGACATTTTTCTTTATTTGATTTTTATTGTTGGATATGATGCTGTTAGCAGCATCAACTATCACTTTAGTAGAACGATAATTTTGCTCTAATTTGTATAGGCTATAATCTGGGTAGTCTTTTTTGAAGTTTAAAATATTTTGAATATTTGCCCCTCTAAAAGCATAGATACTTTGAGCGTCATCACCAACTACACATATATTCTCATGTCTTGCTGCTAGCCTTTTTACAATTAAGTATTGTGAATAATTTGTATCCTGATACTCGTCAACAAGGATGTATTTAAATTTCTCCTGATACTTTAATAAAACATCAGGATTATTTTTTAGTAAAACATTTGTTTTAAAAAGAAGGTCGTCAAAATCCATAGCATGAGATTTGAAACATCTTTTCTCATACTCTATGTACACCTCATGTAACCTAGGTCTTCCTGTAGAACGGTCATCTGCCATTATCCCAGTATCTTGCATATAAGCACGAGCAGAGATTAAATTGTTTTTTGCAGACGATATTCTAGAATAGACGATACCTGGCTTGTAAAGTTTGTCGTCTAATCCGAGTTCTTTAACAATGGTTTTTAATAAGCTTTTTGTGTCTTGAGTGTCATAAATGGTGAAATTGCTTGGGTATCCAATTTTTTCACTTTCAACTCTAAGTATTCTTGCAAAAATGGAGTGAAAAGTTCCCATCCAGATACTTCTACCTCCATCTGGTCCAATAATAGTGGAAATACGCTCTTTCATTTCCTTGGCAGCCTTGTTAGTAAAGGTTAGTGCCAGAATATTAAAAGGGTCAACTCCGTTATCAATTAAATGAGCAATACGATAGGTTAATACCCTCGTTTTTCCAGATCCTGCACCAGCGATAACCATTAAAGGTCCTTGTAAATGTGTGGTGGCAACTCTCTGTGCCTCATTCAATTCTTTCAAATACTCCATAGTACAAAAGTAATAAAATGATAGGTTTGAATTTCACAAAACCAAATTGAATCACTAATTATTCTACAAATAGCAATTATTCGCACCTGAATTGGATTGTGGTACTGTTTATATTTCTATTTTTATGGAATGAGCGTGAAAATGCAAAATAGGAAAACGGATCAAAAAACTCCACCCAAGGGTAAGTGGCTTCCAATTATTGTTTTGGTGGTAACTGTTTTTTTATATTACGGTAATACAATTAAAAATGGTTATTCATTAGATGACGATTTAGTTACAACGACCGATAATAGTATTCATGAAAGAGTAGAAAAAGGGATATCTGCTATTCCTGAAATATTCACAACTCATTATGTTACCAATAAAAAACAAAGGTATGATTACAGACCATTTGCAACATCGAGTTTTGCAATAGAACACCAATTTTTCGGGAACTATTCAGTAAGTAAAAGAGCCTCTATTAGTCATTTGATTAATGTTGTTATTTATGTTGTTGTTGTACTATTGGTTTACCTTTTAGTGTATAAAATGTTGCCTGAAAAAAATTGGAAAGTGCCTTTTGTTGCAGCACTACTGTTTTTAATTCATCCTATTCATAGTGAGGTTGTCAATAATATAAAGTGTAGAGATGAATTAATGGTTTTTGTTTTTGGTTTAATGGCAGCTTTATTTCTATTTAAATATATTGATGCTAAAGTAAAGAAATGGTGGTATTTATTGATTGTGATGAGCTTTATGTTTGCAGCAATTTTATCAAAAAGCACGGGTCTAATATTTATTGTAGTAATCCCCTTAATGGTGTATTTTTTCAGGGATGTAAACTGGAAGAAATTACTTACCTACTTTGGGTTGTTGTTGTTAACTCTTGTTTTAACTCGAATTCTTCAAAAGGGTGTTTTGCCTGAAACTCAAATAAGAGATTTAATGTTTTTCGAAAATCCGTTGGCTTATTCAGACTCTTTTTCAGATAGAGTTCCAATGTTTTTCTATACCAACTTTTTTTATTTAAAGATGATGTTGTTTCCGGCTCCTTTGGTTTATTATTATGGATATGATCAAATCCCTATTGCGGATTGGAGTTATATTGAGGTTTGGGTTGGTGTTCTATTTGTTGTCGTTGGAACTATTGCTTCGGTTTTAAGGATTAAGAGAAAAGAGGTTTGGTCCTTTGGAATTTTGTTTTTTTTATTCGGAATTGGAGGGGCAGCAAACCTATTGTTTCCTGCGGTTGGTATTGTTGGTGAACGATTCGCTTTTATAGCTTCTTTTGGGTTAATTTTTATAGTAGCTTATTATAGTGTTCATTTTTTAGAAAAGGTAAAATCAAAAAATGGTAAGTATCTAGTTTATGCTATTGGATTTGGGGTTGTTCTTATATCTTTTACACATGTAACAAACAGAAATAAAGACTGGAAAAGTCGCTTTTCTTTATACGGGAATGATATTAAGCATCTTTCAAAATCTGCAAAAGCTCATAGCTTACTGGGGACAGAATACACAATGATGGCGGATTCTGTTTCTAGAACCCCTAATTCTTCTCATAAAGATTACATAAGTTATATTGATTCAGCAATATCGGAATTTACAGCTTGCGTAGATATTTATGATGGCTATTATAATGCTGCAAACAACGCAGGTGCATTATATTTTACAAGAAAGAAGAACTATTATAAAGCCAAACCGCTATTTAAGCACGCAATTGATTATAAATCGGATTATATAGAGGCACTATTTAATTATGGAGGTTGCTTTAATTATGATGTAAAAGGGGTAAAAGAACTACAAATGATATTAGAGAAATCTATTCCAGATTCGCTAATAACGACAAACAACGTTGCAGATACATCTTTATACTTGCTAGAAAGGAAAGCTGCATTTGCTATGTATATGATTAAAAATGAGGTCCGTCAGACATTGAGTAATGTTAATGTAAATATGCCAAACTGGAGAAATGTTATTGTATATCAAGTTATGCTTTCTTTCAATACACATTTAGATATAGAGCAAGGTTTGTTGAAGTCAAATTTGGATGTTGTCCAGTATGAACAAGCGGTTAAAAGTTATATTAATAATTCGAATAAAGAGAATATTCAAGGACAATTGCAAATGCTAATGTCTTTTACCGAATCGACTTTGTTTCAAGAGTTAAGTTCCTATATATATCAAAAGTCAATTCAAGATAAGGAATATATAGGCTCAATTAATGTTGCTATGAGGACTATGAAGAGTGAGTTTGTAGATTCATCAGCTTATTATTGGAATAAGTCTCTAGAGGCGGACCCTACCTATTATTATGCTTATAAATCGTTATCAACATTGTATATTAATGAGGGTGATTTTGATGGTGTATTAGAAGTCAATACTAGAGCCGTAGAGAATGGCGGATTTAGTGATAATACAGAGTATTATGTGAATATTGGAAATGTTTATAATGCAAGACTTCAGTATGATGTGGCATTGGATTATATGGGGAAAGCTATAGGTGAAATCGATAGGTATTACAATGAAGTATTAAAGGATGATAATATAAAAAGTAACACGAAACAGTTTAAATTAAACGATTTAATTAGTCGTAAAAAACAGATTCTTGGTTTCATGTCAAAAATTTATTACGATAATGGAGATCAAGAAAATTCTCAAAAATATTATAATCTTCAAATGAGTATATGATTAATGTTAAAATGAATCATATTGTATATCACTTACCTGATAAATGTATTACCAATGTAGAATTGGCAAAACAGTTTTCTGATTATACGCCTGATCAAATATTTAAAAGAACGGGAATAAAAAAAAGATTTCATACTACTAGGGATGTAATTGGTTCTGACTTGGCATTTGTAGCAGCAGAAAAATTATTTTCAGATGCAGATTTTGAAAAAGATAAAGTAGAGTTTTTAATTTTTGTAACCGAAGGACTAGATTGTGTTGCTCCTGCTTCAGCAATAATTTTGCAAGATAGGTTGGGGCTGCCCAATAATATTGGAGCTATAGATGTGCCATTAGGGTGTTCTGGGTTTACACACGCCCTTGGGTTGGGTTCAACTTTAATTCGGAGTGGTCAAGTAAAAAACGTATTAATCCTTTTTGGAGATACTCCAAGCTTGGTGTCTCACCCAGAAGATTTTCATTTAGTAAGCTTGTTTAGTGATGCTGGTGCTGCTGTATGGTTGGAGGAAGCAGAAAGGGGTGGAATAGGTAATTTTGTATATGGCACCGATGGATCAGGAGCCAAAAGCTTAAGTGTCGATGGAAGCTTATTTAGACAGCCGATGGATGTAAATTGGCTAAACAAATATAAAGACGTTGGAGGTATGCCAACAGGTAGAATGCAAATGAATGGTTTGGATATACTGTCATTTTCATTGCAGAAAGTTCCTAAATTAGTGGGGGATATTTTGGCTAAAAACGAGACTGATTTTGAGGAAATAGACTTTTTCGTATTTCATCAGGCAAGTAACATAATACTAAAGTCACTCCAACGTAAAATGAGAATTCCAGATGAAAAAATGGTATATTGCATTGCTGATTATGGTAATACGGTTTCAATATCAATACCATTAGCATTAAAGGAACTAGGAAAAGGGTCAAAAATTTTCCCTGGAGCTAAAGTATTAATTGCTGGATTTGGAATCGGGTTCTCATGGAGTGGAACAATTTTACAATACTAAAATATAGATAATGGAAATAAATGAGTTAATTGATAAACTAGAGGCAGAATATGATGAATTGGAGGTCGGTTCTTTAAACTCAAATTCTTCGTTTAATGAAATTGAAAATTGGGGATCAATGCATTCATTAATACTAATAGCGTTGGCGGATACTGAATACGATGTGGTAATATCTGGAAATGATTTAAAGGGTATTGACACTGTTCAGGATTTGTTTAATGTTATTATGAAAAAGAAAAGTTAATGGCTTTTTTTTCGGTTGAAGGACTAAATATAAAAGGGATATCCACAGCTGTTCCAACCCAGTCAAAATCTGTATTGGATTATGACTTGATGTCGGATTCTGAAAAGAAAATGTTTGTTAAAACGGTTGGGGTGGAAAACCGAAGAGTAGCAGAAGAAGGTGTAACTTCTTTGGATCTTGGCGTTCATGCAGCAAACCAGTTGTTTCAAAAAATTGGTTGGGAAAAAGAAAGTGTGGATTTATTGGTGTTTGTAACTCAATCAAGAGATTTTTACTTGCCTTCTATGGGCCCGTTAGCTCAACATAAATTGGGGTTATCAACCACATGTATGGCATTTGATATTGGTTTGGGTTGCTCGGGGTATGTATATGGATTGTCTATAGTTGCTTCAATGTTGAAATCTTCCAACTTTAAACGAGCAATATTATTAGCTGGTGATGTTTCTACTATTTCAAGTTGTTATTCTGATAGAAGTACCTATCCTCTTTTTGGAGATGCCGTAACAGCTACTTTTGTCGAAAACTCTAACGCTAATAACAAATGGTCTTTCGAATTGTATTCGGATGGGTCAGGAGAGGAGGCGATTAAAATTCCTTACGGAGGTTTAAGGAATTTACCCACTGTTGATTCATTTGAGGAGAAAGAACGTGGGCCTGGTATTAAGCGCTCAGATTTACATTTGGCATTGAATGGAATAGATATCTTTAATTTCTCTGTATCTAAAGTCCCAAAATCAATAAATGATTTTTTGTTGAAATTAGGTATGCAAAGAGATGAAATAGATTATTTTGTAATGCATCAAGCAAATAAATTAATGAACGAAACAATCCGAAAGAAAGTGTCTTTTGAAATTGAAAAAACACCCTATTCATTAAAAGATTTTGGCAACACAAGTTCGGCTTCTATTCCACTAACTATTGTAACTGAACTTGAAGTATTAAAGTCAAAAAAAAGCACTTTGTTACTTTCTGGTTTTGGAGTAGGACTATCTTGGGCAAATGCGCTGGTAGAGAATGACTTGATTGAGTATTTATTGTTATCTTTCGTAACCGAAAAGAATGAAATTAAAGGATAAGCACATATTGGTTATTGGCGGCACTTCTGGTGTCGGAAGAGCGATTATTGAATTATTATTAAGGGAGAAGTCACTTTTAACAATAACGACAAGAAATAAGAAAAATATCCCTAATGATTGGAATTTATCAAATGTAAAGATAATTGAGACTGATGTTTCAGACGATGATTCAATTAAAAATTTAGCGGATAATGTTACAAATATAGATGGTATAGTTTATACACCTGGTATTGTTAAGTTATTTCCAGTTGGCTTTATAAACCGAAATCAACTGGAAATAGCAAGGAAATCAGTGTTTGACGGGGCAGTTTTGACAATGACAGCATTGCTTCGAGGGAAGAAAGTAAATGGAGGTTCTTCCATTGTTTTTATATCTTCAATTTCAAGTAGTTTCCCTTTTAAAGGAGGGATGGGATATGCAACTTCTAAAGCTGCTTTAGAAACCTATAGTAAGGTGTTGGCAATTGAGTTAGCAGAAAAAGGTATTCGATCGAATTGCATTAAGGCTGGGTTGGTTAGTACTCAAATGAACGATGATACTAAAGAAAACATTCCCGATGAAAAATATAAAGCTTACATAGAAAAGTATCCTTTGGGCCTAGGTAGTCCAGAAGATATAGCAAATGCTGTTGTATTTTTGTTATCGAACAAATCAAAATGGATTACTGGAACTGAAATTATATTAGATGGTGGACTCACAGCAGGAGCATAAAGTAGACTATTCAGTGGTTATTCCGGTATATAACGGAGCGCATAGTTTAAAAGAATTGTGTGAAAGAATTGTTGCTTATTTTGAAGGTACAAGCTATTCATGGGAAATTATTTTTGTGGACGATAGAAGCATAGATAATTCATGGGATGAGATATTAAAATTAAAGGAGAAATTTACTTCAAAGGTTTCTGGATTAAGGCTAAGCAGGAATTTTGGACAACATAATGCTATTTGCTCCGGGTTTAAGGCTGCTCATGGTAAATTCATCATTACAATTGATGATGACATTGAGAATGATCCAAGGGATATTGAGAAGTTAATTGAAGGGCAAAAAAAAGGAGCGAAACTTGTTTATGGTATTTCTAAAAACAAAGAGAAAGCATTTTTTAGGTCCCTTTTCAAATCGATTTATAAGTTAATAGCAAAAGCTATAGAAGGTAAGTCAAGGGTGAATGGCGCTAGCTTTAGGCTGTTAACCAGTGAGTTAGCGAAAAAGGTGGAAAACAATGCAACTCATTTTATTTTTATCGACGAAGCATGTCTGTGGTACACTGAAGAAATAGAGTATGTTAATGTCACACATTTAAAAAGTAAAAGAGGAAAGTCAAATTATAGTTTATTTGGACTGTTCAAGTTAACAGGTGAAGTAGTTTTGTATTCTTCAATTCTTCCTTTAAAACTTGTTAAATATTTAGGGTTCTCGGTTGCTACTATTAATCTTATTCTCGGCGTATATTATTTAATTAAGAAGTTTGCATTTGGATTTGCTATTCCAGGATTTGCCTCCATTATAATAAGCATCTTGTTTTCAACTGGGATGATAATGTTCACTTTAGGTTTGGTTGGAGAATATCTCGCTAAAATGTACCGAATAATGAATAATAGACCTGTTTATTCTGTTGACGAAGAAATATGACTCTTATATTAAGTCGATATGGTATCAACCTTAGAAGGGTCGAAAATTCGGATATAGAGTTGATTAGAAAATGGAGAAATCACCCTGATATTCGCAAGTATATGGAATATCAAAAAAAAATTTCTAAGGCACAACAAATCAAATGGTTTAGTGAAATCAACAATGAGTTAAATTATTATTTAATGATAAACGTTGGTGGAAAGGATGTGGGAGTGATTAATTGCAGAGATGTAAACCTTATTGATAATTATGGAGAGGGAGGAATATTTATTTGGGATAAAGAATATTTAAAATCCCCAATTCCTGTTTTTGCATCAATTATTTTAATTGATTTTATTTTTAATGAATTAAAAATTGGTGATAAATCCTTTATAAGGATTATGAAAAATAACGTTAGAGCGATTGAATATAATAAAGCTTTGGGGTATTTTCTCATACCTGGTCAAGTGGGGGTGAAAAATCAGTGGTATTTATTAACTCGCGATGGCTTTAACAAGAAGGCAAAAAAAATAATGATTGCGGCTAAAAACTATACGGAGACAGGTGGGGAATTAAAAGTAAAGGGAGAGGTAAGTCCTTTGAATACTAAAGAATTAAACGATTATTTGGAGCAGATTAGCTAAAGTATCCTTGTTTGAGCCATTCCTTCCATTTTTGTTTGTCGGCAATTTTCAGTAAAAATGGATCATCGACATTTTCAATTTTGTAATCACAAATCTGTTTTGCATTATAACCACAATTGGGATGAGCAATATCGAACATTAATACAACTCTTGTTTCGTTTGAAAGGTTCCAAGCTTCATGATCAAAGGCATCATAGAAACTAAGAAGTTTTCCTTCTTCCCAGATTTTCACTTCATCTTTTACTCTTATTCCCATGTCTCCTTCTTTTGGAACAATCAAAGGCAAATGATTTCTTAAAATCATTCTGGAATATCCTTTGTGAGGTTTAACTCTTGTATTTGGTTCCAATAAAGAGAATTGAGCTGTTATCAGTTCAGGAATAGATTCCAATAGGTCAAAAGTATTTGGGCAATTTCCACAATGAATCAATTGTTTGATTCCAAAGAATAAGAATTCATATGTTCTCCATGGGACACTATTGTTGTCTTTTTTTGAAATATAGTCAGGGTGAGTTATTGTCCAATTCTCTCCTGTGCCATCACTTGCATTATTGTTGATGATATTGGACAATTCTTTTTTAATAACTAAATAGTTGTCCTCAAGATTTTTAACCCATTCAAAATTTGAATAGTCGTAAAAAGGGTGTTCAGGGATGTTCATTATCTATCTATTTCTGTTGGGAATTCCCCAGCTTCAATCCAGTCTAACCAGGTTTCTCTTGGGGCAATGTTTAAAACATGATTATCATTGGTTTTGCTCATTATTTTGGTTGCTATTTCTTTTCCTGATAAATCTGAATCATTAGGTACAAAATCAATCATCAATACAATTCTTCTTTTATCTGTCTTGTTCCACGCTTCATGGTCAATGCTGTCGTCGAAAATTAAAAACTCACCTTCTTTCCAATTTTTAGTGTCTCCTCCAACTCTAATCGCAGCATCACCATCAGGAATGATCATGCCCAAATGAGATCGTAATACAAGGTCTGTATAACCTCTATGTGGTAATATATGCGTTCCCGGTTCTAACATGGAAAATTCAGCGGTAACAATGCTAGGACAATTATTAATGATTTTTGCTAAAGTTGGACAAGACTTAAAATTGGGAAGATGTTTGATTCCAAAAAACTTGAAAGTATATGTTTTCCAAGCTGTATTTTTGTCGCTTGGGGAAGTTAAATAATCTGGCCTTTCTCCTGCCCAAGTAGATTTGTAGAGTTCAATCAAGGGTTTGTCTAGAATGTTCTCTAATTCAATTAATATTTCCTTATAGTTATTCTTGAATTCTATTAGCCAAGGGTAGTCATCTATGGAGTGAAACATGCTATTTTTTTATATGACAGATAATAATTTTCAAATACGAAAGCGAAAATAATTCAACAAGATAATGTTTCTTATGATTCAGATCACTTAGTCGATGAGTAAAAATAAATATATTTACAAGTTCTAAAACTCCTATTTAATGTTAAAGAACCCATGGTACAATTACTGGATGCCAAGATACGAAAGTAATGAGCCAAATTATTTTGATGCTCAGAATTTCGAATGGGGTAAAAAAATATTAGCAAATAGAAGTATAATAAAGGCAGAATTATTACAGATTGTTAAGAAAAGAGGAGGCAAGTTATTTCCTTATTATTCACCAGCAGTAAGTATGGATGGAGATCAGTGGCATACATTGGCATTCAAGACATGGGGTATTGATGTCAAACAAAATTTAATGGAGTGCCCAGAAATTAGTAAGGTTATTAATGAAATTCCACAGTTAGTTTCTGCATCGGTAAATATTTTGATGCCTAATTCAAATTTAAAACTTCATCAAGGGGACTCAGATTCTTTTTATCGTTGTCATCTTGGAATTGAAATTCCCTCTGGATTACCCGATTTAGGTTTTGAAGTAGAAGGAGAGAAGAAAGGTTGGGAAGAGGATGATTTAGTTATTTTTTTGGATGCAAAAGAACACAGGGCATGGAATAACACTGATAAACGCAGAGTTATTTTTTTGTTTGATGTAATTAAAGAAGAATATCAAGATCAACAAAAAAACATTTGTTTCAATGTCCGTTCTTTTCTGATGTTACAATGGATTGCGGGTAAATATCCGGGATTTTTAAAATGGAATAAAAAAATTCAACGTGTTATTTTTTTTAAAATAAAATTGCTTCTTCGATTAATTTATCCATATCAAAAAAGAAAGGGTGTAATAATTAAACATTCATAATATGTGTGAAAAAATTTATTATTCATTTATTACACGCGATGGCTATAAAGGGAATGCTCCAAAGTATTTTGAGCCTAGTGAATTTGAGTGGTCAGAAAATATTGAGTCAAATTGGGAGGGGGTTAAAAAAGAGTTAGATGCTTTTTTAGCATCGGGTCATGAACTTTGGCCATATTTTGATCAGTCTATTGTTACGAAAAAGAACAATTGGAAAACTATTCCATTCGGCGCATGGGGAGTGAAGTTTTATGGAAATCGAAAAAAAGCACCATTTACCTCTGCATTATTGGATAAGGTCCCAGGTGTAGTTTCTGCTTCTTTTAATATGTTAGATGCAGAAACTAGAATTGTTCCCCATTTCGGAGATACTAATGCAGTTATGAGATGTCATTTAGGTATTGTTATTCCAGGAAGCTTACCAGAAGTAGGGTTTGAAGTTGAAGGGGAACAAAAATCATGGGAGGAAGGAAAACTATTGTTTTTTTGTGATGCACATAATCATACAGCATGGAATGATTCTAAAAGTTTTAGATACATTTTATTGTTTGATGTTATTCGACCTGAATACTTAAAAAAGAAAAGGTGGATTTGTAGTAAAGTATTGGCTTCCCTGTTTTTGCAATCATCTGCACAGAAATTAACATTTTTAAGAAAGTTGCCTTTGTTTATGCAAATGTCTCTTTTTTATATGGCTGCTTTTGCTGCGTTTTTTATTGTGCCTCTAAGAAACTTTGTTTCAAATCTGATTAAAGGAGCTTAATTTCAGATCTTTTGATTAAATTCGGTTTACCTTCGAAAAAAATGTAAATACATAGAATTGAAAAAAAATGGGACAATATATATTGGTCTAAACGACAATTATCACGATACTTCAATTTCTATATTAAATGAAAAAGGAGAAATATTGTATAGTGAGGGATTGGAGCGGTATTTACAGTATAAAAGAGGTTTAGGCTGTCCTCCAGACTTGGATAGTTATATTGAAGAAATTTTTAAAAAGTGGGTAAATTATAATGGCGAGGATGTTGTGATTGTGTCTTCATGGACTAAAAATTTTCATCGAAAATTGAAGCTCATTAGTTTTTTAAATCTGCTGAATTTTGATTCATCTTCTAGAATCCATAAATACGTCCAGAAAAAAGGAGTTCATCCAACATTTCACCAAGGTTTGTCTAGGCAAATTTCTGCTATGATGCAGTCAGGATTAGGCATTTATAATTACATGAAAACAAACTACCCCGATTCGGTAGTTAGACGTGAATATCAAAAGCACCACCTATGCCATATTACGCATGCAATACATTCTTCACATTGTAATGATGCTTTAGGTTTAGTAATTGATGGTGGCGGCGATGAGACTAGTATCACAGCTTTCGATATTCAATTGGGGCAAGTTCAAAAAGAAATTGTTTTAAAGTCTCGGTTTAGTGTTGGTAGTATTTATTCTGTTATTACACATATCATTGGATACTCAGCATTGAAAGGCGAAGAATGGAAGGTTATGGGCTTGTCTGGTTATGGAAAATTTCATGAAGAATTTGATAAGCGACTTAGGGATATCTTTCGGTATAGCAATGGTGAATTTTCGTTGAAATCCAAAATTATTGGAGGCCATGTCAAAAAGCTAAAGAAGTTTATTATCACAGAAAACATTCCAAGAGAAGATATAGCATTTACAGGACAGAAATTATTTGAGGAGTATTTATTTTATGTTTTAGACTGGGCAAATAAAAAGGTGCCTGGGAAAAATAATATCATTATTTCAGGAGGTGCTGCACTTAATTCATTGGCAATGGGAAGAGTAGCTGATAGTGGTTTGTTTGAACGGATTATTATACCAAATGGTCCTGCAGATGATGGAAATAGCATTGGAGCTGCAATTTTATCTGTGCGGAAAAATGAAGGCATAAAAAAGTTCTTAAACCCATCTGAAAGCTGCCGAAGTCCATATACTGGAAGTGAGATAAAAGAAAGTGATATAAAGGAGTATGTGAAAAAGTCGAAACTGCCCTTTAAAAAGCTGACGGACTCCTCAAAATATGCGGCTGAATTGCTCTATGCGAATAAAATTATTGGCTGGATTCAAGGAAGAGCAGAATTTGGACCTAGAGCGTTGGGAAATCGTTCCATTCTTGCAAATCCATCTTTTTCTGAAAATAAGGATAGGCTGAATAGAGTCGTTAAATTTAGAGAAAGCTATCGCCCTTTTGCCCCCTCAATTCTTCATGAGTATGGTAAAGATTATTTTGAAAATTATTCTTTTACCCCCTATATGGAGAAAACATTAAAATTCTTGGACGCGACTGTAACAAAAGTTCCTGCTGTGGTGCATGAAAATGGAACAGGAAGACTTCAGTCGGTAACACCTGAGATAAATAAAAGGTATTATGATTTAATTTCAAATTTTAATCAGTTGTCAGGAATCCCTATCGTTATTAATACCAGTTATAATGTTATGGGAAAGCCCATCGCACATTCAATAAATGATGTCATTTATGTATTTCTAAACAGCAAAATAGATGCTGTAATAATTGGGGATTATTGTTTAGAACGTCCTTTAACCTTTGAAGTTGATAAGGATGAATAAAAAGAGACTATACATAGGTTTAAATGATAATTATCACGATCCTTCAATTACGATTTTGAATGATGAAGGAGGTGTTTTGTATAGCGAAAGTATAGAACGAATAATTCAGTATAAAAGAGGTTTGGGCTGTCCTTCAGACCCTGATGTACTAATAAATTATGTAATTGAAGATTGGGCACAGTATAATGGAGAAGAAGTTGTAATTGCAACAGCTTGGAAAAAGTTAAGATATACTCGATCAAAATTGGGCGCCTTTATTGGGTTACTTAACTACGATAATGATTCATGGTTCTATAAACTTTTTAAAAGAATGGGTGCGAATCAAACTTTTTATCACAGTTCAGGAAGGTTTGTGGCGGCTATAAGTCAATCTGGATATGGAATCAATGATTATTTAAAATTTAATTTTCCTGAAGCAATTGTTCATCGGAAATTCTACGATCATCACTTGGCACACATGGTAAACGGGATTCATTCTACTAATGAAAAGAATGGTGTGGGTTTAGTTATTGATGCAGCGGAAAGATGGGTGTCAGTCTATAATATTGAAAATGGATATCCTGGTAAAGCCTTAAAAATTAATACCAAATTCAGTATGGGGAGTATTTATTTTTTACTTACCTCTATAATTGGGTATTCATATTTAAAAGGTGAGGAATGGAAGGTGATGGGGCTTTCGGCATATGGTAGCCACAACGAACTTTTTGATAAAAAATTAAGAGAGTTGTTTGGTTATGAAAATGGAAATTTCAAATCAAGCTCTGCTGCCATAGGACAATTGGTTGAGCCAATAAAGAATTTTATTACATCTAATAATATTTCCCATGAAGATGTAGCTTTTACAGGACAGGCATTGTTTGAAGAATACCTTTTGGTTTTAGTAGGTAAAGCCAAAAAACTGGTTCCGAATAAAACAAATATTATTATAAGTGGGGGTAGTGCACTTAATTCATTGGCAATTGGAAGATTGGCTGAAAAAAAATGGTTTAAGAATGTTATTGTCCCTAATGCTTGTGGTGATGATGGGAATAGTTTAGGTGCGGCTTTAATTGCATTCAGAGAGTTCAATCCAAAGGCTAAATTTCCTTCAGATGGGTTAAATAGAAACCCTTATTCTGGAGGTGAAATTAATTCCGATGAACTTCAAAAGTTTGTAGAAAATTCTCAATTACCTTTTAAAAAGTTTGACAACATTGCAAAAGTAGGGGCAGAATTGCTATATGCAAATAAAATTATTGGATGGATTCAAGGCCGGTCTGAATTCGGATCAAGAGCTCTTGGTAATAGATCCATACTAGCTAACCCATGTTACAAAGAAAATAAGGAAAGAATTAATGCTGTAGTAAAATTTCGAGAAGGGTTTCGCCCTTTTGCACCTTCGATTCTACATGAGTTCGGAGATATTTATCTTCAAGACTACAGTATTACGCCATATATGGAAAAAGCACTTACTTTTCGTGAAGAGGTTATGGAATCAATTCCTGCAGTTGTTCATAAAGATGGAACAGGGAGGTTGCAGTCAGTAATGAAGGAAATGAACAGCCTATATTATGAGTTGATTTCCGAATTCAATAATCTATCTGGTATTCCTATCGTTGTTAATACTAGTTACAATGTAATGGGTAAGCCAATTGCAAATGATATCAATGATGTTATATCTCTGTTTTTTAATAGTGAAATAGATGCGTTAATCATTGGTGATTATCTGTTGGAAAGGGAAAGTTTTTAGTAGCTAATTTTGTTTTTTTCGAAGCTTTATCTTTAGCCAAACAGGGAAGTAGAAATATAATCTTGCTTTTATAACTTGCTGATAATAAACATAAAATAGTGAAAATGGTTTGATTAAATAATTGCTGTTTTTCGTGACTTTATAATCAAATTTTTCAGCAATTGAATTACAAATATTTTCTGAGAGATAAACTTCTCTTTCTGTTAAAACTGAATGCCCAATTCCAACATTTTTATCATTTAAAGGCTCGTTTAGTCCAGATAAAATAGTTTTATAAAAAGTAAATTCTTTTGAATCATAAGGAAGATTATCAATCTGCTTTTTATGGGAGACATGGAAGTTTAGCATATTGTCTGAGTAGTTAATGCCAAAAAAATAACAAACTCTTTTTAGTTCAGTCTTTGGATTTTTCACTAAGTCCTCATAGTGTAGGACCATTGTCTTTTTCGGGTTTTTTTGAATTATTTTGTAAAGCCTACGATATGCTAATGCCCAAACATAGGCCTGAGACTTAATTGTGCCGTAATCCTCCATGCTTCTTTTTTTTACGGAACCTAAATAGTCTTTAAAGTCTCTAATAAGAATCAAATGTCTTGACTCAGGTGTGATTGTGTTTATTCTGTCCCATTGATGAACATACCAAACTTGTTTGTCAACAATTGCTTCGATTTGTTTTTTTTCCATGAAAGGAAAATAAGATGAATAAATAATTTGAATTAATTTCCAAAACGGAAGGTTTTGAGAAGATTCATTTAGTTTGTTAGCTAGTTCTTTTTTCGATATGAAGAAAAATTCAGGATTTTTTTTTGACAAATGCCAAAATTCTTTTATAAACTTTTCAATATCAGACCTTGACCATTTTTTTTTATTCTTATAGCAATGATAAAATTCAATCAAGAATTGTTCTTCTGAAGTGGATATAACATTTTCGTTTTGATTCAACATTTGAACTAGCATAGTGCTGCCAGATCGAGTGCTACAATGAATAAAATGTAAAGGTATTTGCTTCATATTTATGCTATAAAAGTACTCATTTAATCAATAACATTGTTCATTTGAATATTGCCGTTGGTGTAATTTTTAAATTATTTCACCCTAAATTGCAACCTATATTATGGTTTCATCGTCTAAATGTCGATATTTACAAACCAAATTGGGGAAAATTGCGTTTAAAAATTTGTTTAACAATAGATATAACATGAAAAAATCTTTATTACTTTGCTTGTTGTTCGGGACGGTTTCACTAGCTCAAACAGCTTTTAGTCAGGAAATTAACCTTTTGGATTCACCTAATTATACTGGTGAAAAACCAGTTAAAGTGGAAGTGTTGCCAGCTTATGTCCCAATGTATGTAATTTCGGATAAAGAGCTTCCTTCTTATTTTGTTGCTGGAGAAATCCCAAATTCATTTCCAAGATATGACGGAAATTTAACTAAAGAAAAAAATGAGATTATTGCCCTTAAATGGTGCGGTATTGCCGAAAACAGAGCTCTTCTCACTGAAGAAGCCAAGGTTTTTGTAGATGAAAAAACAATTGAATTCAAGAAAAAATACAATCAAAAATAAGCAAACGTTATAATTACTTACACTTTGTAATTAATGCTATTACCACGATTATGAAAAAGATTTTATACATTTTAGTTTTGATGTTCACATTTGGATTGTCAAACGATAGTTTGGCTCAAGGAACAACATGTGCTGGAGCAGATCCATTTTGTACTGGAACAACGTATAGTTTTCCAAATAATACAGGAACATCAGCAGAAGCTGGTCCTAATTATGGTTGTTTGTTAACACAGCCTAATCCAGCATGGTACTATTTGCAAATTGATCAGTCTGGGACTATCCAAATGGATATTTCTCAGGTTGACGGGAATGGTTCTGGAATTGATGTTGATTTTATTGCTTATGGTCCTTTTGGCTCTCCAACAGGTGGCTGTGGGAGTTTAACATCCGGTAATACTGTTGATTGTAGTTATTCTACAGCAGCAAACGAAACAGCTGTAATTCCTAGTGCTACAGCTGGGGATTATTATTTAGTATTGATTACCAACTATTCTAATGTTTCGGGTAATATTACATTTGCTCAAACAGGAGGAACGGGGTCTACAGATTGTTCGATTGTTGTACCTACATGTCCTACCGTTGGGTTTCATGCTGAAAATGGAGGTAATAATATAATATTACCAGTTAGTTTAGATTGTACACAAGATGGTTGGTTGTTTTTAAGAGCGGATGATGCTGCCACTGCTGGAGGGTCAATTACGCCAACAGCAACAGTGAATGTTACAACAAATAATCAAACTTCTGGAAATAATATTTATGGATATGAGAATAATGGTGGTACTTGGAATAATTACTGGAGTTCTACCAATATATCGGCAAATACAAATTTCTCATTTACCATGTACGAGATGGATAATGTGACAGCAACTTCATTTGGAGTTGAAATGTGTGATGTTAACTCGGCTGCGGATATGAGTTATACTATAGTTGATAATAATTGTTTCGGAACGATTGTGTCAGGTGGGATTTGGGATGCAACCGATGGAAATGGTGGCGCTGTAGGGCCAACAGGGAACCCTTCTTCAGGAGGATGTACTTTTGTTCAATTCCCTACATCAGCTGTTAGTGGAATAGCTACTTATAGTTGTCCTACATGTCCAGTTGGGTCTTTTAGTACCACGGATTATGGGTTTGCTTATTTTAATCCAGCTCAAGCGGGTCCTGGATCTTATGATATCACCTATTGTTTTGATGATGAGTGTGGTTGTTCAGGATGTGCAACGGAAACAATAACGGTTACTAATCCTTATGATGCTACCTTTTCATATCCGGCAGCTACTTATTGTCAGTATGATTCGGATCCTTCTGCAACGGTAACTGGTACTACTGGTGGAGCGTTTACTTCTTCTCCTGCAGGATTGTCACTTAATGGCACGTCAGGAGCTATCGATGTTTCTACAAGTTCCCCTGGAAATTATACTGTTACTTATACAGTTGGAGGTGGAGCCACGGATTATTCAGGAGCTTGTAATGCAGTTTCTAATGTATCTGTAGAAATTGGAGCTACACCAATAGCAGGTGCTGGTTCAAATGGTGTTATCAATTGTACAAGTCCTACTACATCCCTTAGTGGAACAGGTGGAGGAAGTTATTCATGGGTTGCATCTGGTGGTGGGAATATTACCGCTGGAGCTGGAACAGCTACGCCAACTGTAAATGCTGGGGGAACGTACACGTTGACAGTTACAAATGCAGCAGGATGTATTAATTCGGATATTGCAACAGTAACTGCGGATATGACACCACCTACAGCTGGCTCAAGTGTTGCTGGAGTGATTGACTGTAATAATTCTACTACAACTGTTACTGGAACAGGTGGAGGGTCTTATTCTTGGTCTGGTCCTGGTGTTGCTTCAGGAGGTTCTTCTGCAACGGCTACCGTTAATGCTGCTGGTTCTTATACTGTTACAGTTACTGGGGCAAATGGATGTACCGCTACTTCTAGTGTTACTGTGTCTGATGATTTAGCAACTCCAACTGCCAATGCTGGAACTGCTGGAGTAATTGATTGTAATAATTCTACTGTGAATCTTTCAGGTTCTGGTGGAGGAACATATTCTTGGGTAGCATCTGGTGGAGGTAATATTACCTCTGGTGCTGGAACAGCTTCCCCAACAGTTAATGCTGCTGGAACTTATACGTTGACAGTTATTGCTGCCAATGGATGTACAGATACGGATGTGACTACGGTTACTACTGATTTAGTAACTCCTACTGCTAATGCTGGAGGAGATGGAGCAATTGATTGTACTACGTCATCTACAACTTTAACTGCTACAGGAGGAGGGACTTATTCTTGGGTAGCATCTGGTGGAGGTAATATCACAGCTGGAGCGAATTCTGCAACGATGACTGGAAATGCTGCTGGTACATACACAGTAACTGTTACTGCAGCAAATGGATGTACAGATACGGATGTTGCTTTAATTACTTCAAATGTTACTGTTCCAACTGCAGATGCAGGATTGGATCAGGTTTTAGATTGCAATAATGCAACAGTAAACATGACAGCTACGGGTGGAGGAACATATTCTTGGGTAGCATCTGGTGGAGGTAATATTACCTCTGGTGCTGGAACGGCAACTATTACAGCAGATGCAAATGGTACTTATACTGTAACAGTAACAGCAACTAGCGGGTGTACATCTACAGATGTTGTTCAAGTAACGACTAGTCCAACGCCAACGGCTACAATGAGTGGTGGTGGGACAATTTGCGTAGGGGATGCAATACCTGATGTTACAATTACATTGACAGGTTCCGCACCTTGGACGGTTACTTATAATGATGGAACGTCCAATATTACGGTGAATCCAGCATCATCTCCATATACTATTTCTGGAGGTATTGACGGAAATTACACGATTGTGAGTGCTTCTGATGCGACAACATGTGCTGCTACTATTAGCGGTTCAGCTGATATTGTTACGAATCCATTGCCTGTTGCGGTAGTTAGTGGAGGAGGAACTATTTGTGCGAATGAGGCTATTCCAGATGTTACAATAACGTTAACTGGAACAGGTCCATGGAATGTAACTTATGAAGTTGATGGTGTTCCAACAGCTGTTGTGGTAAATAGTTCTCCATATACAATCTCAGGAGGTGCTGATGGAAATTATGTTGTGACGTCAGTTTCTGATGTCAATTGCACAGGTTCAAGTAACGGGTCGGCTGATATTGTTACTAATCCTTTGCCAACGGCTACAATTAGTGGAGGTGGAACAATATGTGCTGGTGATCCAATACCAGATGTCACTATTGTATTAACTGGAACAGGTCCTTGGTCAGGAAGTTATTTTGATGGAACGAATACAATTCCATTTTCGACCAATTCAAGTTCATTTGTGATTTCGGACGGAGCAGATGGGACATATACTGTTTCTAATGTTTCTGATGTTAACTGTGTTGGTATTGCAAGTGGTGTGGCTACAATTACAACTAACTTATTGCCGACAGCAACTGTTACCGGTGGAGGAATAATTTGCGCAGGAGATGCTATTCCAGATGTTACAATAACGTTAACAGGTACATCACCTTGGAGTGTTACTTATACTGATGGAGTAACACCTACCACTGTTGTGGTGAATAGTACTCCTTATATATTATCAAATTCTGCTGATGGTACTTATAGTGTAACTTCTTTAACAGATGCTACATCTTGTGCTGGAAATTCATTTATTGGTTCAGCAACTGTATTAACGAATGTGTTGCCAACAGCAACTGTTAGTGGAGGCGGAACAATTTGTGCGGGAGATGCAATTCCGGATATTTCAATAACACTTACTGGAACAGGTCCTTGGGATATTACATATACGGATGGAGTTACTCCAGTTACTGTAGTAGCTAATACAAGTCCTTATGTGATATCTAATGGTGCTGATGGTACATATAGTGTTACAGCAATAAATGATGCTAATTGTAATGGAACCGCTAGCGGTAGTGGAACTATATTGACTAATGCAGTGCCTCTTGCGCCAGTTGCAGGAAGCGATGCAATATATTGTTTTGGTGATCCAGTTACTGATCTATTTGCAGTTGGAACAGGCGGTACCTTAACATGGTATAGTGATTTAGGCTTTACAGTAATTGGAACAGGAACTTCATATACTCCAACAAATGCTGTAGGTGCTTATACATATTATGTATCTGAAGAGTCGAATGGTTGTACCGGCCCATTATCATCGGTGGATATTGTAATTAATGATGTTCCAACAATTGATTCAGAAGTGGCGGTTGATGTGTCAGGGTGTAATATTACGGATGGTACAATTACGATTACTGCTTCAGGAGGTACACCTCCTTATGATTATTCTATTGATGGTGGAGCTACATTTACAAATACAACTGGAATTTTCACCGGGTTAGATGTAAATTCTTACCAAGTGGTTGTTGCAGATGCAAATTGCCAAACTGTAGGAAGCTTATTGGTTATTTCAGGTCCTGGAATTCCAGCAGCTCCAGTTGCTGGAGTGGACGCAACTTATTGTGATGGTGATGCAATTGCGGATTTGAATGCTACAATTGGAAGTGGTGGAACAATTTCGTGGTACGATGATGCTGCTTTAACGAATTTAGTGGGTAATAGTACTACCTTTACGCCTTCTAATACAGTAGGTACGGCAACTTATTATGTAACAGAAACAGTGACAAATTGTGAAAGTCCTTCTACTCAAATAACGATAGTAATTAATCCTACACCAACTGCACCTGTTGCTGCTGGTGGAAATACTTATTGTGAAGGTGACCCAATTGCAGATTTAACTGCGGTTCCTACTATTGGAGGAACAATGAATTGGTATGATGATGCTGGATTGACGAACTTAGTGGGTACGGGATTAGTATTTACTCCAGTAAATGCGGTTGGGACATATGTATATTATGTTGTTGAATCTTTAAATGGCTGTACTGGGCCTGCAACACAAGTAAATGTTATTATCAGGCCTACACCTGTATTTACTGTTGTTGATACAAGCCCAAGTACCTGTAGTGGTACTGATGGTGAGTTATTAATCACTGGATTAGTGTCAGGAAATACTTATACTGTTACGTATAGTGAAAATGGAACCCCAGCTACTCCAGTGTCAACAACTGCTGATGGAAATGGAGAAATTGCTATAGGTAATTTGACTGCTGGTACATTTACTTTTGTAACGGTTGATTTAAACGGTTGTTCATCTACTGATGTGAATACATTCACTCTAGTTGATCCGCCAATGCCTTCATTTACTATTGTTGCAAATAACCCAACAACATGTGGAGGTTTTGATGGAAGTCTGGTGTTATCAGGATTGGATCCAAATACTACTTATAGCATAAACTTTGATGATGACGGAACTCCTATATCAGTTTCTATGACCTCTGATGGAACAGGTGAAATTATTATTAGCGGATTGGATGCGGGAGTTTATGCAAATGTAGCAGTAACTTTAAGCGCTTGTACAACGACTTTAGCTGGTCCGTATAACTTAGTGGATCCAAATGCACCAACGTTCTCAATTGGAGCAACGGTTAATCCATCTGGTTGCGGAATTGCAGATGCATCGATAACGATAAATGGTTTGGACCCAAATACAACATATAATCTTACATACAATGTAAATGGTGTGCCTGTTGGTCCAACTTCTATCACGACAGATGCAAATGGTGATTACATTATTTCAGGAATTCAAGGAGGTACTTATGATGGTATTACAATTGAATTAGCTGGTTGTTCATCAACTGATTTGTTCTCAGGTGTGTTAGCTCCAATATACCCTACCGCTCCTATTGCATTTACTGATTCTACTTATTGTGAAGGTGATGCAATTTCGGATTTAAATGGGATTCCAGCGTTTGGTGGTACTATGACTTGGTATGACGATGCAGGGCTTTCTAGTCAAGTAGGAACTGGACCAGCGTATACTGTGTTGGATACTGCTCCGGGAACATATGTTTATTATGTAACTGAAACATTAAGTAACTGTGAAGGACCATCTTCTACGGTTACCGTAATCATTTCACCAACTCCTACTGCACCTGCAGTAAGTGGAGATGTGGTTTATTGTGATGGTGATCCAGTTGCAGATTTATCTGTAACGCCTCAAGGAGCTGGAACGATTATCTGGTACTCTGATGCATTGTTGACGGATTCAATAGGAACAGGTTCTACTTATACGCCTGCAACAGCTGTTGATACTGTTACTTATTATGTAGTTGAAACAGTAAATAATTGTGTTAGTTCAGTTTCTAATATGACGGTAACAATTAACCCTAATCCAGTTGCAGCATTTGCTCCAACCCCAGATGGAGGAAATGTTCCTTTAGATGTTTATTTGGATAATACATCTACTGGTGGTAGTACTTATGCTTGGGATTTAGGTGATGGTACAACTTCAACATCGTTTGATCCATCTGTGACTTATACTACAGCAGATGATTTTACAGTAATACTTTTTGTAACTGATGCTAATGGTTGTGTAGATAGTACTTCTGTTAATATTCTTGTTGAAGGTATTTCAACTTTAATTATTCCTAACATTTTCACTCCAAATGGAGACGGGAATAACGATGTGTTTAATTTATCAGGAACAAACATTACTGAAATAACAGGAACTATTATGAATAGATGGGGACAGGTAGTGTATCAGTTTAATACACTTGAGGCTGGATGGACAGGAAGAACAGTTTCTGGACTTGAAGCAGCTGAAGGAACATACTTCTACATAATAGATGCAGTTGGTGCTGATGGGCAAGTGTATAATTATCAAGGGCCATTTGAATTAATTAGATAAATAATACAGTATTTAAATAAAAGGCTTCCTAAATATTAGGGAGCCTTTTTTGTATATGCCTTATAAAAATATGGAAATAAGTGTCCGTAAGTATTGAGGTTGCTTATCAATGGATAATCTATTTTAGTGCTGCTCAGTTAGTTGTGTATATTTTTATTAAAGTTTACAATAAATTTCTTTGCAAAAAATGAAAGTAAGAATACTCCCCCTCGCAAAAAATAAGACTTGCGAAAATAAAATAGTGAAAAAAATTGAGGTGGTGTTGGATTATAAAATAATTCGATTACCTTTGCAAACCCGAAAAAAGAAGATAAAGGGGAAATAATAGAAAAGAAGACAGTATGCCTACGATTCAACAATTAGTTAGAAAAGGAAGAAAGTCAATGGTTAAAGTGAGCAAATCTGCTGCTTTAGACTCTTGTCCGCAACGAAGAGGTGTTTGTGTAAGGGTTTATACAACTACGCCGAAAAAACCTAACTCAGCGATGAGGAAGGTTGCAAGGGTAAGATTGACAAATGGAAAAGAAGTGAATGCTTATATAGGAGGGGAAGGTCACAACTTACAAGAGCACAGTATAGTGTTAGTGAGAGGTGGGAGAGTGAAAGATTTACCAGGGGTTAGATATCATGTTGTTAGAGGTGCGTTGGATACTGCTGGTGTTGAAGGTAGAACACAAAGAAGATCAAAATACGGGACTAAACGACCTAAGAAATAATAACATTTAAGACGTAAAGTCATGAGAAGAAGAAAAGCGAAACAGCATATTATTTTACCAGATCCTAAGTTTAAGGATGTACAGGTAACAAAGTTTGTAAACAACTTAATGCTTGCAGGAAAGAAAAGTACTGCGTTTAGTATTTTTTATGATGCAATTGGTATCGTAGATGAAAAATCAGGAGAAGAAGCAAATGGTCTTGATGTATTTAAAAAGGCATTAGTGAACGTAACGCCTGGTGTTGAGGTTAAAAGTAGAAGAGTAGGTGGGGCAACATACCAAATACCAACTCCTGTTCGTGATAGCAGAAAAGATTCAATGGCTATGAAGTGGTTGATTGGATTTGCAAGAAAAAGAAATGAGAAGACAATGAGCGAGAAATTGGCTGCAGAGATTTTAGCTGCATTCAAAGAAGAGGGAGCTGCTTTTAAGAAAAAAGAAGATACACATAGAATGGCAGAAGCTAATAAAGCTTTTTCTCATTTTAGATTTTAATTGTTGATACATTAGAGATGGCAAAGAGAGATTTGAAATATACAAGAAACATTGGGATTATGGCCCATGTTGATGCTGGTAAAACAACAACAACTGAGCGTATTCTTTATTACACAGGTGTTTCTCATAAAATTGGAGAGGTTCATGATGGTGCTGCTACTATGGATTGGATGGAGCAGGAGCAAGAAAGAGGTATTACAATTACTTCTGCTGCAACTACTGTATTCTGGAATTATAATAGCGAAGAGTTTAAAATTAATATCATTGATACTCCTGGTCACGTTGATTTTACTGTTGAAGTTGAACGTTCATTGCGTGTTTTAGATGGTGCCGTTGCTTTGTTTTGTGCTTCTAGCGGTGTTGAACCACAATCTGAAACTGTTTGGAGACAAGCTGATAAGTATAAAGTTCCTAGAATTGGATTCATTAATAAGATGGATAGAATTGGAGCTGATTTTTTCGGTTGTATTAAGCAAATTGAAGATAGATTAGGCGCTAGACCTATTCCTGTTACAATTCCTATTGGAGCTGAAGATGATTTTAAAGGGGTAGTTGATTTAATTAAAATGAAAGCTATCGTTTGGAATGACGAAACGAACGGAATGGATTTCGATGTTTTGGATATTCCTGCTGATTTAGTTGATGAAGCCAATGAGTGGAAAGAAAAATTAGTTGAAGCTGTTGCTGAAAGTAACGATACTTTGATGGAGAAATTTTTCGAAGATCCAGATTCAATTACTGAGAGAGAAATGTTAGATGCTATTCGTGTAGCAACTATTAATATGAGTATCAACCCAATTATTTGTGGGTCTGCGTTTAAAAACAAAGGTGTTCAAACTTTATTGGATTACTCTATGGAGTTTTTGCCATCTCCTTTAGATATTGGTGCTATTGAAGGTACGGATATTTATGGTGAAGAAGTTTTAAAAAGGGAGCCAAATACTGAAGAGCCAATGGCAGCATTAGCATTTAAAATTGCTACTGATCCATTTATTGGACGTTTATGCTTTTTTAGAATGTATTCTGGTAAATTGGATGCAGGTTCTTATATATACAATACTAGAACTACAAAAAAAGAAAGGATTTCACGTATTTTCCAAATGCACTCTAATAAACAGAATTCAATTGATTGTATTGAAGCTGGAGATATTGGAGCAGGTGTTGGTTTTAAAGATATTAGAACTGGAGATACTTTATGTGACGAGAAGCACCAAATCATTTTAGAGTCTATGACTTTTCCAGATCCTGTTATTGGGATTGCGATTGAGCCTAAGACAAAAGCAGATGTTGATAAAATGGGAATAGGTCTAGGGAAATTATCTGAAGAGGATCCTACTTTCACAATTAAAACAGATGAGGAGTCAGGTCAAACTATTATCTCAGGAATGGGAGAGTTACACTTGGAGGTTTTAATTGATCGTTTAAAAAGAGAATTTAAAGTTGAAGTTAATGAGGGTGCTCCTCAGGTTTCTTATAAAGAAGCAATTACTTCAGAAACAAATCATAGAGAGACTTACAAGAAACAATCTGGTGGTCGTGGTAAGTTTGGTGATATAGTGGTGAATATTATGCCTGCTGACGAAGGTAAAACCGGATTAGAGTTCATAAACAAGATTAAAGGAGGTAATGTTCCTAAAGAATACATTCCATCTATTCAAAAAGGATTTGAACAATCTATGAAGAATGGAGTTTTAGCAGGTTATCCAATGGATAGTATGAAAGTTGAGTTGTTGGATGGTTCATTCCATGCAGTGGATTCTGATGCTCTTTCATTCGAGATTTGTGCTAAAATGGCATACAGAAATGCAGTTCCTAAATGTGGCGCTCAGTTATTAGAGCCAATCATGAAATTGGAAGTTGTTACTCCAGAGGTTAACATGGGAGATGTTGTTGGTGATTTAAATAGAAGAAGGGGGCAAATTGAAGGAATGGACGATAGAAACGGAGCTAAAGTGGTTAAAGCGTTGGTTCCATTATCTGAAATGTTTGGCTATGTTACTCAATTGAGAACTATTTCTTCAGGTCGTGCTTCTTCTACAATGGAATTTGGTCATTACTCACAATGTCCAAAGAATACTGCAGAGGAAGTAATAGCAAAAGCAAAAGGTAAAGTTGAAGCATAATTGATATAAGCATTGAAAGATGAATCAAAAGATTAGAATAAAATTAAAATCATACGATCACAACTTGGTAGACAAGTCTGCTGAAAAGATTGTAAAGACTGTTAAGACAACTGGTGCTGTTGTTAGTGGACCTATTCCATTACCAACTCACAAAAGAATTTATACAGTATTAAGATCGCCACACGTAAATAAAAAAGCGCGTGAGCAATTTCAATTGTGTTCATATAAAAGATTGATGGATATTTATAGTTCATCAGCAAAGACAATAGACGCACTAATGAAGCTTGAATTGCCGAGTGGTGTAGAAGTAGAAATTAAAGTATAATAATTAAGCAGTAGTAATTATGGCTGGTATCATTGGAAAAAAGATAGGGATGACTAGCGTTTATAGTGCCGAGGGTAAAAATTTACCATGCACCTTAATCGAAGCTTCACCTTGTGTGATTACGCAAATCAAGACCGAAGAAAAGGACGGATATAACGCTGTTCAACTTGGGTACGGAGAACGTAAAGACAAACACACTACAAATGCACTTAAAGGGCATTTTAAAAAGGCAGGCACGTCACCAAAGAGAAAATTAGTTGAGTTCAGTGGTTTTGAAGACAAAAACCTTGGAGATTCAGTAACAGTAGAAATTTTCGAAGAAGGAGAATTTGTAGATGTTGTTGGAACGTCAAAAGGTAAAGGTTTTCAAGGTGTTGTAAAACGTCATAATTTCCATGGTGTTGGAGATGCAACTCACGGACAACACAATAGAATGAGAGCTCCTGGATCTATTGGTGCTGCTTCATATCCTGCGAGAGTTTTCAAAGGAATGAAAATGGCTGGTAGAATGGGAAATGATCGTGTTAAACAAGGAAACTTACAAGTACTTAAGGTATTAGCAGACAAAAACATATTGGTTGTTAAAGGATCTGTACCTGGAGCAAAAGGTTCTTACGTAATAGTTGAGAAATAATGGAATTAGCAGTATATAACAAAAGCGGAAAAGCGACATCTAAAAAGATTAGCTTGAGTAAAGAGATTTATGCTATTGAGCCTAATGATCATGCCATTTATATGGATGTGAAACTTTACTTAGCGAACCAAAGACAAGGTACGCATAAAGCGAAAGAAAGAGCTGAGATTACGGGTAGTACTCGTAAAATCAAGAAACAAAAAGGAACAGGTACTGCTCGTGCGGGTAGTATTAAAAATCCTCTTTTCAAAGGTGGTGGACGTGTATTCGGCCCAAGACCAAGGAACTACAGCTTTAGCTTGAACAAAAAATTAAGAAAATTGGCTCGTAAATCAGCATTGACTTATAAAGCTAACGATAAAGAAATTACAATTTTGGAAGATTTGAAATTTGATCAGCCAAAAACAAAAGACTTCTTAAGCTTAATGGAAAACTTGAAAATGACAGATGGTAAAACACTATTTGTTATATCTGAACAAGACAGCAATGTTTATAAGTCAGCAAGAAATATTCAAGCAGCTAGAATAATGCCAGCAAATCAACTAACTACTTACGATATTTTAAAAGCGAATAGGTTAGTTATTGCAGAAGGTGCAGTAGAGAAAATTGAAAACCTTTTTAACTAAAGAAAGAATGAAAAGGATTATAGAAAAGCCAATCTTAACGGAAAAAATGACTGCTCAAAGCGAGAAATTAAATTGCTACGGGTTTGTTGTTAATAAAGACGCAAATAAGATTGAAATTAAGAACGCTATCGAGAAGTTGTACGGAGTAGCAGTTGACTCTGTAAATACAATGAATTATGGTGGTGGTAAAAAGAAAATGAAGCATACAAACAAAGGTGTTATCTACCAAAGAAACAAAGCTTATAAAAAAGCAGTTGTGACTTTAGCTGAAGGTGATATTATTGACTTGTACGAAAACATTTAAGAAAACTGAAAATGGGATTAAGAAAGTTAAAACCGACAACGCCTGGACAACGTCACAAAATCGCTAATGATTTTGCTCCGTTGACAACTACTGCTAATAAGCCGGAGAAAAGCCTAGTAATAGGAAAGAAGAAGAAAGGTGGTAGAAACAACACAGGTAAGATGACCATGCGTAATATTGGCGGTGGTCACAAACAAAAGATTAGAATTGTTGATTTCAAAAGAAATAAACATGGAATTCCTGCTACTGTTAAAACATTAGAATACGATCCAGGAAGAACAGCTTTTATTGCACTACTTGTGTATGCAGATGGTGAAAAAAGATACATGTTGGCCCCAGAAGGATTAGAAGTTGGACAAAAAGTATTATCTGGAAAAGATGCAACTGTTGAAGTTGGAAATACAATGTTCTTAGCAGATATTCCTTTAGGAACAATTATTCATAATATTGAAATGGCACCTGGTAAAGGTGGAGCAATTGCAAGAAGTGCTGGAGCTTACGCTCAGTTGAATGCAAGAGATGGTAAATATGCTATTATCAAACTTCCTTCAGGTGAAGTAAGAATGATATTGATTACTTGTACTGCTACTATTGGGTCTGTGTCAAACCAAGAACATAGTCTTACTCGATCTGGAAAAGCAGGTCGTACAAGATGGCAAGGAAGAAGACCAAGAGTAAGAGGTGTTGCGATGAATCCAGTTGATCACCCAATGGGAGGTGGTGAAGGAAAATCATCAGGAGGTCACCCAAGATCAAGAAATGGGGTGCCAGCAAAAGGATTCAAAACTAGAAGTAAAACAAAATCTTCAAATCGATTCATAGTCGATAGAAGAAAGAAATAATTGAGAAATGGCTAGATCACTAAAAAAACCACCATTTATTCATTACAAACTCTTAAAAAGAGTTGATGAAGCACAGGATAAAGGTAACAAGTCGGTAATCAAGACATGGTCGAGAGCATCGACTATCACTCCTGATTTCGTTGGGTTAACAATCGCAGTTTATAATGGGAAAAAATTTATTCCTGTTTATGTTACTGAAAACATGGTAGGACACAAGTTAGGTGAATTTTCACCAACGCGTAACTACAGAGGACATGGAGGTAAAAAAGATAAAAAACGCTAGTTAGCGGTAAATAACTTTAGACATGGGCGCTAGAAAAAGAAATACAGCAGAAAAGAGAAACGAGGCAAAAAGTACAGTAGCAATTGCTAAACTGAACAATGTGCCGACATCTCCAAGAAAAATGAGATTACTTGCTGATCTTGTTAGAGGAGAGAATATCTATTCTGCATTGAATATGTTGAAGTTTAATCCTAAGGAGGCTTCAAGAAATATGGAAAAGCTTTTGCTTTCTGCAATTAATAATTGGGAACAAAAGAACGAAGGAAAAGATGCTACTTCTGCAGACTTAGTTGTTAAAGAAGTATTCGTTGATAGTGGTAGAGTTTTGAAAAGAATTCAACCAGCACCTCAAGGAAGAGCACATAGAATTAAGAAAAGATCAAACCACGTTACTATCATTGTTGATAGTGCAAAATAGTTGAGTAAATGGGACAAAAAACAAACCCGATAGGAAACAGATTAGGATTCATCAAAGGATGGGATTCAAATTGGTACGGTGGAAGAAATTACGCTGACAAGATTGTTGAAGACGATAAAATCAGAAAGTATTTGATGGCTCGTTTGAGAAAAGCTAGTGTATCAAAAATTATAATCGAAAGAACGTTAAAGTTAGTTACGATTACAGTTAATACTGCTCGTCCAGGTGTTATCATTGGAAAAGGTGGTTCTGAAGTAGACAAATTGAAAGAGGAGTTGAAAAAGTTAACTAAGAAAGATGTTCAAATCAATATTTTTGAAATTAAACGTCCGGAATTAGATGCTCAATTAGTTGGAGACAGTATTGCTCGTCAAATTGAAGCAAGAATTTCTTTCAGAAGAGCTATAAAAATGGCAATTGCTTCTACCATGAGAATGGGAGCAGAAGGAATTAAAGTTAAAATATCTGGAAGGTTGAACGGTGCTGAAATGGCAAGAAGTGAACAGTATAAGGATGGTAGAACACCATTGCATACATTCCGAGCGGATATTGATTACGCTTTAGCAGAAGCACAAACTACTTATGGTTTGATAGGTATTAAAGTGTGGATTTGTAAAGGTGAAGTTTATGGTAAGAGAGATCTTTCTCCAAATTTTGGAATGGCCAAAGGTGGAGCTAGAAAAGGCGGACCAGGTAACAAGCAGAGAAAAAGAAAATAAGTAGTTTAAAGAGTTGATATCATGTTACAACCAAAAAGAACAAAATTTAGGAAACAGCAAAAAGGAAAGATGAAAGGCAATGCTCAGAGAGGAGCACAAATTGCTTTCGGTTCTTTTGCAATCAAAACGCTAGAGGAGTCTTTTCTGACTTCTAGACAAATTGAAGCTGCACGTATTGCTGTTACTAGATATATGAAAAGAGAAGGTAAAGTTTGGATTCGAATTTTTCCAGACAAACCAATGACAGCAAAACCTGCAGAGGTAAGAATGGGAAAGGGGAAAGGAGCTCCAAGTCACTGGGTTGCACCAGTTAGACCAGGAAGAATTTTATTCGAATGTGATGGTGTTCCTTTTGAAGTTGCTAAAGAAGCTATGCGTTTAGCGTCTCAGAAATTACCTGTAAAAACTAAATTTGTAGTTCGTAAAGACTACGCTTAAATTGACGGGAACATGAAAGCATCAGAGATAAAAGAATTGACAAAAGAAGAGTTAATCGAAAACTTAGGGGACACAACGGAGTCTCTAAACAAACTTAAGATTAACCATAAAATAGCAGAGCTTGAAAACCCGATTGAGGTAAGAGCGGTTCGTAGAACTATTGCTAGAATAAAGACTGAGTTAAGAAGTAGAGAACTTCAAGCTAATAAGTAAGAGCTATGAGAAACTTAAGAAAAGAAAGAGTCGGTGTTGTTGCTAGTAGCAAAATGGAAAAATCCATTACTGTTATTATCGAAAGAAAAGTGAAACACCCTAAATACGGGAAGTTTGTTAAGAAGACTTCAAAACTTGTTGCTCATGATGAAAAGAATGAGTGTAATGAGGGAGATACCGTTAGAATAATGGAAACTCGTCCATTGAGTAAAAGAAAGAATTGGAGACTTGTTGAAATAGTTGAACGAGCTAAATAATAATTAGAAATGGTACAACAGGAAAGTAGACTATTTGTTGCAGATAACAGCGGAGCTAAAGAAGTTCTTGTAATCCGAGTTTTAGGAGGAACAGGAAGACGTTACGCATCAGTTGGTGATAAAGTAGTAGTTACAGTTAAAAATGCAATGCCTTCAGGGAATATTAAGAAAGGTGCTGTTTCTAAAGCTGTAGTGGTTAGAACAAAAAAAGAAGTTAGAAGAAACGATGGTTCTTATATCAGGTTTGATGATAATGCGGTTGTTCTTCTTAATGACGGAGGTGAAATGAGAGGTACTCGTATTTTTGGCCCCGTAGCAAGAGAGTTAAGAGATAAACAATTTATGAAGATTGTTTCTTTAGCTCCTGAAGTATTATAAATTAGGCAATAAGAATTGTTATGCAAACAAAATTAAAGATCAAAAAAGGAGACACAGTAAAAGTAATTGCTGGTGCTGCGGTCGGTCAAGAAGGAAGTGTTCTTGACATTGATCATAAAAACGAACGTGTATTCGTTGAAGGTTTGAGTGTTTTAAACAAAAAACATGTTAAACCACAAACGGATAAAGCTAATCCTGATGGAGGAATCGTAGATAATGATAGAAGTATTCATATTTCAAATGTAATGCTTGTACAAAACGGTGAACCAACAAGAGTAGGTAGAAAGTTAGATGATAATAATAAACTTGTCCGTTACGGAAAAAAATCAGGGGAGGTAATATAATATGAGCTATCAACCAAGACTAAGAGTAACTTACAGGAACGAGATTGTTCCGACTCTACAGAAAAAATTTGAGTACAAGTCGATTATGGAAGTTCCAAGAATCGAGAAAATTGTAATCAGCCAAGGAATTGGTGATGCAGTTGCTGATAAAAAATTAGTACAAACTGCTGCTGAAGAATTGTCTATTATTTCTGGGCAAAAAGTTCAGATTGTAAACTCGAAGAAAGATATTTCTAACTTCAAATTACGTAAAGGAATGCCAATTGGTACTAAAGTTACGTTAAGAAGAGAGAAAATGTATGAATTTTTAGATAGATATATTTCTGTTGCCTTACCAAGAACTCGTGATTTTAGAGGTGTTGCTGGAAAAGGAGATGGAAGAGGTAACTTTACATTTGGAGTTACAGAGCATATCATTTTTCCAGAAATTGATATAGATAAAGTTAATAAAATGTTAGGTATGGATATTACCATTGTAACAACTGCAAAAACCAACGAAGAAGGTAGAGCATTGTTAGAAGAATTTGGTTTTCCATTCAAAAAATAAGAGAGATGGCTAAAGAATCAATGAAAGCAAGGGAAGTAAAGAGAGCAAAACTTACTGACCGATACGCAGAGAAAAGAGCTAAATTAAGAAAATTAGCAAGTGAAGGTGATTGGGATGCTATGTTAGCGTTACAAAAACTTCCAAAAAATTCAATGGCAATTAGAAAGCATAACAGATGTCAACTTACTGGTAGACCAAGAGGTTATATGAGACAGTTTGGAATATCTCGTGTTACTTTCAGAGAAATGGCTAACGCAGGTAAAATACCAGGTGTAAGAAAAGCAAGCTGGTAAATAAAGATAATTAGAGAAAAGAATGAAAGTTACTGATCCAATAGCAGATTACTTAACCAGACTTAGAAATGCAATATCTGCAGGACACAAAGTCGTAGAAGTACCTGCGTCGAACATGAAAAAAGAGATTACTAAAATCCTTATGGATAAAGGTTATATCTTAAATTATAAGTTTATCGATGATGACAAACAAGGGATAATCAAAATCGCTTTGAAGTATCATCCACAAACTAAGAAAAATGCAATTACTGAATTGACAAGAATTAGTAAGCCTGGATTAAGAGATTATAAGGGAGCTAAAGAATTGCCAAGAGTACTTAACGGACTAGGAATTGCAATTTTGTCTACTTCAAGAGGAGTTATCTCTAATAAGGAAGCAGCAACTGAGAATGTAGGTGGTGAAGTATTATGCTACGTTCATTAATTTAAATTGGAGGAAAGAAAATGTCTAGAATTGGAAAAGCAATAATTACTATCCCGGAAGGAGTAGAAATTAACGTAGCTAGCGATAACACAGTTTCTGTAAAAGGAAAATTAGGTGAATTATCAGAAAAGATAAATGTAGATTTATCTGTCTCTATTAATGATGGTGTTCTTGAAGTATCAAGACCGTCTGAATCTAAAGAGCATAAGGCACACCACGGGTTATCAAGAGCGCTTATAGCAAATATGGTAGAAGGTGTTTCGAATGGTTATGTAATTGAACAAGAATTAGTAGGGGTTGGTTATAGAGCAAAAAACTCTGGTCAAGTATTAGAATTGGCCTTAGGTTATTCTCACCCAATTATTTTTGAAATTCCTGCAGAAGTTAAAATAACAACACTTTCTGAAAAAGGTAAGAATCCAGAAATTAAGTTAGAGTCTACAGACAAACAACTTGTTGGACAAGTGGCAGCGAAGATTCGTTCTTTTAGAAAGCCTGAACCTTACAAAGGAAAAGGAGTTCGATTTAAAGGGGAAGAAATTAGAAAGAAAGCAGGTAAAACTGCTGGATAACAGATTTGAAAAATAAAAGCAATAGTTATGGCTTTATCGAAAGAAAATAGAAGAATCAGAATTAAAAGAAGAATCCGTAAAACAGTTACTGGAACATCTTCAAGACCAAGGTTGTCTGTATACAGAAGCAATAAGCAAATTTATGCTCAATTGATTGATGATGAATCTGGTGTAACATTGGGGGCAGCATCTTCATTAAAGAATGCTGCAGCTCAAAAAGTTAATAAAACTGATCAAGCAATCCTTATAGGAAAGGAAATCGGAGGAATAGCAAAAAAAGCAGGATTTGATTCTGTAGTTTTTGATAGAAACGGTTACCTATATCATGGGAGAGTAAAAGCTTTAGCAGAAGCAGCTAGAGAAGAAGGTATTAAATTTTAATAGAAATGGCAGATTCAAAAATAAAAAACGTTAAGTCAACAGACATCGAGTTGAAAGACAAGTTAGTTGCAATTAACCGTGTAACTAAAGTAACTAAAGGTGGTAGAACTTTTAGTTTCGCAGCAATCGTTGTTGTAGGAGACGAAAATGGTACTGTAGGTCATGGTAAAGGGAAAGCAAAAGAGGTTGTAGAAGCAATTTCTAAAGCAATTGATAATGCAAAGAAAAACCTTATCAAAGTTCCAGTTATTAATAATACAGTTCCTCATACTCAAGTTGGTAAAGCTGACGGAGGTAGAGTATTTTTAAAGCCAGCTTCTGAAGGTACAGGTGTTATTGCAGGTGGTGCAATGCGTGCGGTATTAGAAAGCGCAGGTATTCATAACGTACTAGCAAAATCACAAGGATCGTCAAACCCTCACAATGTTGTGAAGGCTACAATAGATGCTTTATCTAAGATGCGTGATGCAAATGCAGTAGCGTATCAAAGAGGAGTTTCTTTAGATAAAGTATTTAACGGATAATAATAGTTAGAGCGATGGCAAAGATTAAAGTAACACAATATAAAAGCGGGATCAACAGACCGATGAGACAAAAGCTTACATTAGAAGCTCTTGGGTTTACCAAAAAAGGTAGCATGCATAAAGTTGTTGAGCACGAAGCTACTCCTCAAATATTAGGAATGGTTAAGAAAATTGGACATTTAGTGAAAATTGTAGATTAATACTACAAAAGAATTATAGAAATGAAATTACATAATTTAAAACCTGCAGAAGGTTCCACTAAGAATAGAAAGAGAATTGCAAGAGGGCAAGGATCTGGACATGGAGGAACTGCAACAAGAGGACATAAAGGAGCTAAATCTAGATCTGGGTATAGCAGTAAGATTGGATTTGAAGGTGGTCAAATGCCACTTCAAAGAAGGGTTCCTAAATTTGGATTTACAAACATTAACCGTGTTGAATATAAAGGTATCAACTTAGATGCTATTCAAACGTTGATTGATTCAAAGAAGGTAAAAGAAATCACTCCAGAGATTCTTGTTGAAAACGGACTTGTAAGCAAGAACGATTTAGTTAAGATTTTGGGAAGAGGTAAGCTTAAGTCAAAAATTGATGTAAAAGCAAACGGATTTTCTGCTTCAGCTAAAACGGCTATAGAAGCAGCAGGAGGAAAGGCAGAAGTAATATAAGTTATACTTTACTTGGATGAAAGGATTGATTACAACATTAAAGCACATTTGGGCAGTTGAGGAATTAAGAAAGAGAATTCTTTATACATTAGGATTAATCTTAGTGTATCGAATAGGATCCTTTATAGTTCTTCCTGGGGTTGATACTGCAGCATTAAATTCGCAAGCTGCGGATGGCGGTATCTTAAGCCTTATCAATATGTTTGCTGGAGGTGCATTTTCACGTGCATCAGTTATGGCTTTAGGTATTATGCCTTATATATCTGCTTCTATTGTGATGCAGTTATTAGGAATGGCAGTACCAGTGGTTCAAAAGCTTCAGAAAGAAGGGGAAAGTGGAAGAAAGAAAATCAATCAATATACACGTTACTTAACAATTGTAATTTGTTTATTCCAAGCACCTGCATATGTTTCTCAATTTGCTTTGGCTGGTGTTGCTGACCCATCTATTTTATGGTGGATACAAACATTAATGATTCTTACTGCTGGTACTATGTTCGTAACATGGTTAGGAGAAAGAATTACTGATAGAGGATTAGGAAATGGGATATCTTTAATTATTACTATAGGTATTGTAGCTAATTTACCTGGGGCATTCTTACAAGAATTAGGAGCGAAAGTAACTGATGGAGGTATGGTAATCTTGTTAGTTGAATTAGTGGCTCTATTGTTTGTGATATTAGCAACAGTTCTATTGGTACAAGGTACACGTCGTATTCCTATTCAAACGGCAAAAAGAGTTATTGGACGCGGGACAAGACAAGCAGTTGCAGGTGGGCAAAGAAGTTATATCCCATTGAAAATTAATCAAGCGGGAGTAATGCCTATTATCTTCGCACAAGCATTAATGTTTTTACCATCAATGATTTTTCAAGGAACTGACTTAGGTGTTGAGTTTGCAAACATGAAAGGATTTTGGTACAACTTTACATTCTTTTTATTGATTGTAGTATTTACATATTTCTATACAGCAATGATGATGAATCCAAATCAAATGGCAGATGAGCTAAAGAGAGGAGGATCATTTATCCCAGGTGTTAAGCCAGGGAGAAAGACATCAGAATTTATTGATTCATTATTATCAAGATTGGTATTACCTGGATCTATATTTTTAGGATTTATAGCTATTTTACCTGCATTCGCAATGAACGCAGATATTAGCCAGTCATTTGCTTACTTCTTTGGAGGTACATCATTATTAATTATGGTAGGTGTTGTTTTAGACACATTACAGCAAATTGAAAGTCATTTATTAAACCGTCACTATGATGGATTAATGAAAGGCGGAAGAATAAAAGGGCGTTCTACTTCATCGGCAGTGTCGATGCAGCAATCGCTTTAATTTTTTTAGTCGAATGGTTTTCTATAAGACTAAAGAAGAAATTGAACTATTAAGAAAAAGTTCTTTACTTGTTGGAAAAACTTTAGCAGAAGTTGCTAAGCTTATTAAACCGGGTGTAACTACTCTACAATTAGATAAAATTGCAGAAGAGTTTATTCGGGATAATGGAGCTGAACCTGGATTCCTAGGATACGGTGGATTTCCGAATACATTATGTACTTCGGTAAATGAAGCAGTTGTTCATGGAATCCCAAATGATAAACCACTGGTTGATGGAGATATAGTATCTGTTGATTGCGGAACGTTGATGAATGGGTTTTATGGAGATTCAGCCTACACCTTCGAAATTGGAGAGGTAGCGCCAGAGGTTCATAAATTACTTGAAGTAACCAAGGAATGTCTAGATAAAGCTGTTGAAGCAGCTGTATCTGGAAATCGAATTGGAGACATTGGGTACGCTGTTCAAAAACACGCAGAAGATAATGGATATGGTGTTGTTCGGGAATTGGTTGGTCATGGATTAGGTAGAGGGTTGCACGAAAAACCAGAAGTGCCAAATTATGGTAGGAGAGGTAGAGGACTAAAAATGAAAGAAGGTTTAGTTATCGCTATCGAACCAATGATTAATTTGGGAGTGAAGGAAGTGTCTCAATTAGAAGATGGATGGACTATTGTCACAAAAGACAGAAAACCATCAGCTCATTTTGAACACGACGTTGCAATAGCAAAAGGTAAAGCAGAAGTTTTGTCAACATTTAAATATATTGAAGAAGTATTAAATAGAAAAAATTAGAATGGCTAAACAAGCGTCTATAGAGCAAGATGGAACAATTATCGAAGCATTGTCAAATGCAATGTTTCGTGTTGAGTTGGAAAATGGTCACATTATTACAGCTCATATATCTGGAAAGATGAGAATGCACTATATTCGAATCCTTCCTGGAGACAAAGTGAAGGTAGAGATGTCGCCATACGATTTAACAAAAGGAAGAATTTCGTTTAGATATAAATAATCTAGACGAATCGGAATACATAAAACAAAAGAGATGAAAGTAAGAGCATCAGTAAAGAAAAGATCAGCCGACTGCAAAATTGTACGCAGAAAGGGTAGATTGTATGTTATTAACAAAAAGAATCCTAAATTCAAACAACGTCAAGGATAGAAAAAGTAAGTATTATGGCAAGAATTGCAGGAATAGACGTACCAAAGAACAAAAGAGGTGTAATAAGTTTAACTTACATCTACGGAATTGGTAGAAGCACAGCAGCTAAAATTTTAGCAAAAGCAGGTGTAGAAGAAAATATTAAGGTAAACGATTGGAATGATGATCAAATCGGAGCAATCCGTAATGTGATCTCTGAAGAGTACAAGGTTGAAGGATCTTTACGTTCTGAAATCCAATTGAATATCAAGCGTTTAATGGATATTGGATGCCAAAGAGGGATACGTCATAGAAATGGCTTACCTTTGCGCGGCCAAAGAACAAAAAACAACGCTAGAACTAGAAAAGGAAAGAGAAAAACTGTTGCTAACAAAAAGAAAGCAACTAAGTAATAAATAAGCTTAATTATGGCTAAGTCAGTAAAAAAGAAGAAGAAAGTTAAAGTTGATCCTGTTGGACAAGCTCACATTCAGGCTTCGTTTAATAACGTTATCATATCATTATGTAACGCAAGTGGTCAGGTAATTTCTTGGTCTTCTGCCGGTAAAATGGGGTTTAGAGGATCTAAAAAGAATACACCTTATGCTGCTCAAGTAGCAGCTGAAGATTGTGCGAAGGAAGCATTTGAATTTGGATTACGTAAAGTAAAAGTTTATGTAAAAGGACCTGGATCTGGTAGAGAGTCTGCTATCCGTTCTCTTCATAACAATGGAATTGAGGTAACAGAAATCAATGATGTTACTCCATTACCACATAATGGTTGTCGTCCACCTAAAAGACGTAGAGTTTAATATTAGAAAATTATTATAAGATGGCAAGGTACACAGGACCCAAATCGAAAATTGCAAGAAAATTCAGAGACCCTATTTTTGGTGCTGATAAAGCTTTGGAGAAGAAAAATTATCCTCCAGGGATGCACGGACCAAATAGAAGAAGAGGAAAACAATCTGAATATGCTGTTCAGTTAGCTGAAAAGCAAAAAGCAAAATACACTTACGGTATTTTAGAACGTCAGTTTTCTAACTTATTTAAAAAGGCAAGTTCTAAATCTGGTATTACAGGTGAACTTTTACTTCAATTGTGTGAGGCACGTTTAGACAATATTGTATATAGATTAGGAGTTGCTCCTACTCGTGATGCAGCTCGTCAATTTGTTTCTCATCGTCACATTACAGTAAACGGTCAGATTGTTAACATACCTTCTTACTCTATTAAAGTAGGAGATGTTATTGGAGTACGTGAAAAGTCTAAATCATTAGAAAAAGTTACTGCTTCATTGGCAAATAGAACGACTTACGATTGGTTAGATTGGAACTCTAGTGAAATGTCAGGAGAGATGAAAATCATTCCTACAAGAGATCAGATTCCAGAGAATATTAAGGAGCAACTTATTGTTGAATTGTACTCTAAATAATAGAGGCTAACAAAATTAAAACTATAAAAATGGCAATTTTAGATTTCCAAAAACCAGATAAAGTAATCATGATAGATTCTACGGACTATCATGGAAAATTTGAGTTTCGTCCACTTGAACCAGGATACGGTATCACAGTAGGTAACGCACTTAGAAGAATTCTTTTGAATTCATTAGAAGGATTTGCAATTGCTTCAGTTAGAATTGAAGGAGTTGATCACGAATTTGCTTCTATCAAAGGTGTTGTTGAAGATGTAACTGAAATTATTTTGAACTTGAAACAAGTTCGTTTCAAAAGACAAATTGAAGATACAGATTACGAAAAAGTTGTTATTACTTCATCAGGTCAGGATACATTGACTGCAGGAGATATAGGGAAATTTACATCTGCATTTCAGGTGTTAAACCCAGATCATGTACTTTGTCACATGGAATCTTCAGTGAAATTGAACATTGAAATCACCATTACTAAAGGTAGAGGTTATGTTCCTTCTGAAGAAAACAAATTGACAAATGCTTCTGTAGGAACAATTTTTATTGATTCTATTTTTACTCCAATTAAAAACGTTAAGTATTCAATTGAAAACTTTCGTGTTGAGCAAAAAACAGATTACGAAAAATTGGTAATGGAAATTGATACCGATGGATCAATTAATCCAAAAGATGCGTTGAAGGAATCAGCAAGAATCTTAATTCACCACTTCCAATTATTCTCTGATGAGAGAATAACATTAGATGATGATGAAAGAGCTGAATCTGAAGAGTTCGATGAAACGTCATTACATATGCGTCAGTTACTTAAAACAAGATTGGTTGATATGGATTTATCCGTTAGAGCATTAAATTGTTTAAAAGCTGCAGATGTTGAAACACTAGGAGAATTAGTTTCTTACAACAAAAATGATTTGTTGAAATTTAGAAACTTTGGTAAAAAGTCATTGACTGAGTTGGAAGACTTAATTGAGTCAAAAGGACTTTCTTTTGGAATGGATGTTTCTAAATATAAGTTAGATAGAGAATAAAAAAATACGTGTTTGATGGAGAGGTTCATTCCTCATACCTAGAACATAAAATTGAATTGAAATGAGACACGGTAAAAAAGTTAATCACTTAAGCAGAACAAGTTCGCACAGAAAAGCTATGTTAGCAAACATGGCGTGTTCACTTATTGAGCATAAAAGAATTAACACAACAATAGCGAAAGCAAAAGCACTTAAGAAGTTTGTTGAGCCTTTGATTACAAAATCAAAGTCAGATACAACTCACTCTAGAAGAATGGTGTTTAAAAGCCTTCGAAGCAAACAAGGTGCAGCTGAATTATTCAGAGATATTGCTCCAAAAATTGCTGATAGACCAGGAGGTTATACAAGAATAATCAAATTAGGAAGCAGGTTAGGTGATAATGCTGAAATGGCGATGATCGAATTGGTTGACTTTAATGAGTTATTACTAGAAGGTGCAGCTCCGAAGAAAAAATCTAGAAGAAGAGGTAAGAAGAAAGCGGATGCAGCTGTTGAAACTGCTGAAGTTGTAGAAGAAGTGAAAACTGAAGAAGTAAAAGAAGAAACCAAAGCAGAAGAAGTAGTAGCTGAAGCGACAGAAGAAGTTGTTGAAGAAAAAGCTCCTGAAGATAAAGCTGAAGAAACTGCTCCAGAGGAAGAAGAAAAGAAAGAGGAAGGAGACGATAAAAAGGCAGAATAGGAATTTATGATTCTTAACTTATATAGAAGGGACAACATTTATGTTGTCCCTTTTTTGTTAACAATTTTTTATTCTTGTTTATAGAAATAATTGAGATAAAATTAACAACATCACTATTTTTGTACTATGATTCAAAAAGAGATAACAACGGTTTTACTACTTGCGGATGGAACCATTTTTTATGGTAAGTCTTGTGGTGCTATAGGTACCACAACTGGAGAAATAGCTTTTAACACTGGGATGACTGGTTATCAAGAAATTTTTACAGATCCTTCATATTATGGACAAATAGTAGTAATGGCCACATCACACATCGGAAACTACGGTGTTCAAGCCCATGAAATTGAATCAGATAGTGTTAAAATAAAAGCTTTAGTTACAAAGAAATTTTCTCAAACACATTCCCGTTATGGTGAAACAAGCTCGTTGCAGGAGTATTTAGAGAAAGACGGAATCGTGGGTATAATGGATGTAGATACAAGAGCTATAGTTCGTTATATACGAGATAATGGAGCTCAAAACGCTATTATTTCTTCTGAAACTACGGATATAGAAAAGCTTAAAGAACAATTGAACGAGTTACCTTCAATGAAGGGAATGGAATTGGCATCAAAAGTTTCAACATCTGAAGCTTATGTTAAAGGAAACGAAAATGCAGCATACAGAGTTGCTCTATTGGATTTTGGTGTAAAGAAAAATATTGTCAGATGTCTGAATGAAAGAGATTGCTTGGTAAAGGTTTTTCCATATAACACCTCTTTTGAAGATATAAAAGATTGGAATCCTGATGGAATAATGCTGTCGAATGGACCAGGAGATCCCGAACCATTGGGAGATGTTATTGATAATGTAAAGAAATTAGTTGAAGCTGATTATGCAATTTTCGGAATTTGCTTAGGGCATCAGATTTTAGCATTAAGTCAAGGTCTAACTACTAAAAAGATGTACAATGGCCATAGAGGGATAAATCACCCTATCAAAAACAATGTTACTGGTAAGTGTGAAGTTACATCTCAAAACCATGGCTTTGTTGTAGATATGGATGGTGCAAATGCGAATGACAATATAACGGTAACACATACACATTTAAACGATGGAACCCTTGCGGGAATTTCGTTGAATGATAAAAGTGCCTTTTCGGTTCAGTATCATCCTGAAGCGAGCCCAGGACCACATGACTCAAGATATTTATTCGATCAATTTATCGAAAACATAAAATTAAAGAAAGCAGAATTAGTAAATAGTTAAACGAAGCAGCGCATTATTGCGCTGTTTTTTTTTAAAATAAAAATAATGGCATATATCGCAAAAATTCAAGCAAGACAAATTTTAGATTCAAGAGGTAATCCAACTGTTGAAGTGGAAGTTTATACGGATAATGGAGGTTTTGGAAGGGCTGCTGTTCCTTCTGGAGCTTCAACGGGAATCCATGAAGCTGTGGAACTAAGAGATAATGATAAGGGGTCTTATTTGGGGAAAGGAGTACTTAAAGCAGTTGACAATGTAAATTCAATTTTGAATGATGAGTTGAATGGAGGGTACATCTATGATCAAAACCTTTTGGATAGGGTTATGATATCTTTGGATGATACTGAAAATAAAGCAAAGCTTGGAGCAAATGCTATTTTAGGAGTGTCATTGGCTATTGCCCGTGCTGGAGCTCAATCTAGTGGTTTGCCATTGTACAAGTATATAGGAGGAGTAAATGCAAATACATTACCAGTACCTATGATGAATATTCTGAACGGAGGTTCACATGCTGATAATAAAATAGATATTCAGGAATTTATGATTATGCCATTTGGAGCACACACTTTCAGCGAAGGGCTTCAAATGGGAACAGAGGTTTTTCATACATTAAAAAGTGTATTGAAAGATAAAGGAATGAGTACAAACGTAGGTGATGAAGGTGGTTTTGCTCCAAGTTTAGGTTCTAATGAAGAAGCTATCGAAGTGGTTATTCAAGCGATCGAGAAAGCAGGGTTTAAACCTGGTGAGGATATTCATATTGCATTAGATGCTGCGGCTTCTGAATTCTATAATAAAGAAGATAAGATGTACCACTTTGAATCAACGGGTGATGTTTTAAGTTCTGATGATATGGTTTCGTTCTGGACAGATTGGAAAAAGAAATACCCAATTGTTTCGATTGAAGATGGTTTGGATGAGGATGATTGGGCCGGTTGGAAAAAACTAACAGATGCTATAGGAGACAAATGCCAAATTGTAGGCGATGATTTATTTGTTACTAATGTAAAAAGATTAGCACAAGGAATAAAATCGAATACGGCAAACTCAATATTAATAAAAGTAAATCAAATAGGTTCTTTAACAGAAACAATTGATGCAGTAAACCTTGCAACAAGAAATTCTTACACATCTGTTATGAGCCACAGAAGTGGCGAAACAGAGGATACTTTTATTGCAGATTTAGCCGTAGCATTAAATACGGGGCAAATTAAAACGGGTTCTGCATCTCGTTCAGATAGGGTTGCAAAATATAATCAACTATTAAGGATTGAGGAAGAATTGGGGAAAATGGCTTATTATCCTGGTAAAAACTTCAAGTTCTTATAGTCATTTTCTAAACATAATTAGTTAGAAAAAGGTTTTTTATTGATGGAAACCTTTTTTATGGGGTTATTACTTTTTTTGAGGGATAAAATTTACTATATCAATGATGAAAGTATAGTTTTTTGGTGTAAACAAAAAAAAGATGGATATTTAAGGCAACTAAATTCATCTGTCTCGTTCTATATTTCATATATAGAAATAACAAATACCTTATAATGAAACAATTAGTTTTAACATTTTTATCCTTATTCATTCTATCTCTTACTTATTTTGGGCAATCTGACAACTGTGCTACTGCAACAATAATAAGTTTAGATCCATCCGGAAATGGATGTATGACAGGTTCTACAGTGGGTGCTACATCAGCAAATATTGGGTATAGTACATGTAATCCTTTACCAGATGTTAATAATGAAGTGTGGTATACATATGTGGCAAATGGAGCTAGTAATTCTTTTGTTTTAGATCCTCAGGGGATGACAAATCCTGAAATTGTTATTTATACTGGTGGCTGTAGTGGTTTATTGGAAACTTGTAATAATTCAGGTGGTACAGGAACTTTAACAACTACTTGGGGAATACCTGCTGGTACTCAAGTTTGGATTGGTGTTATGTCTAACCAAGGAACTGAAGGTGGATTTGAACTTTGCGTATCTTCAACTGTTCCAGCCCCAGGAGGAGGGAATACTTGCGGAGGAGCGATCCCGTTGTGTGATGTAAATACAACAACATCAATTGATATGTCGACTATTACTGCCTCGGGTGATTGGCCAGAATGTTTTGGTGCTGCATCAAATAGTGATGTTTGGTTTACTTTTACTTGTGTTCAATCTGGAACTCTTGAGTTTGAAGCTACACCAACTGGTGGAGGTGCGGGATCGGTTGAATTGGATTGGGCATTATACGATAATACAGCACTTGGAGGTTGTCCAAATGCAGCAGGTTCAGGAAGTGATCCATCTATGGCATGTAATTACAATTATGATGGAGAAATAGGAAGCTCCGCTGGAATGTCAAATCCTGCAGGAGGAGAATATACTGCTCCAGTGAACCTTGTGGCCGGAAACACTTATACAGTGGTCGTAGATTATTATACAGGAGGTGGAACTGGAAATATGGATTTTGGATTTTTACCTGGAATGACTGCTTTAATTGCACCAAATGTAGATTTTGCAATTAGTCCAACTACGATTCAATGTGCAACAACAGTTGATATTACGATTACTGACAACAGTGTCGGTGTACCAGATTGGGATTTTGGGAATGGAAATACCTATACAGGGAATAACCCTCCAGTTCAAACTTATCCAGCTTCTGGTACATATGCCATTACTGCTACAATAGGAGGATCATGCCCCTCTACGGCCACAGAATTTGTTCAGGTTTTCGGTCCCTTGGTCAGTGTGCCATCTTTTACAGACGAGACTTGTATTGGTGATTGTGATGGTGATGCATCGGTAGCTATGACAGGTGGTAGTGGTACTTACGATTATTTTTGGTCACCTAATGGTGAGACAACATCAGCAATTAATGGCTTATGTAGTGGAGCTTTTTCGGTAACTGTTTCAGATGCAATATGTGGAACTTCGGTAACGGAAAATTATACAATTGGAGGAACGAATTGTGCAACTTGCTTGCTAACTAATATGACTTCAGTTACTTCTGCTTGCGATCCAGCAACGGATACTTATACTACAAGTGGTATAGTGGAATTTACAGATCCACCATTAACTGGAACACTTACGGTTTCAGATTGCAATGGAAACAACCAAGTGTTTAATGCACCATTTACAAGTCCTGTTAACTACAACCTTACTGGACAAACTGCAGATGGTTTAGCATGTGATGTTACGGCTGTTTTCTCTGCAGATGCTGCTTGTACACAAACACTAAATCCAACAGCTCCAATATGTTTATGTAATATGGATAACTTTTTTGCTTCTATCGGAACATGCGATGGAATACTAAATACATTCCAAGTAACTGGTGATATGTCATTCACATCTGAACCAGGAACAGGAACTTTAATTGTTGAAGTTGATAACGGAACTACGGTTTATGATACAATAATAAATCCTCCTTTCGTTAGTCCACAGACTTATAGTATTTCTGGGATTCCAGCAGATGGCTCGGCGATAACAGTAACTGTTTATTTTTCAGCGGACCCCACTTGTACATCTACTTTAAATAGCAATGCTCCAGCAGATTGTGCTTGTGCTGCAGATGTAGGAACCTTTACGACTAATAGCCAAGTTATTTGTTTTGGAGATCAGGTTGATATTACAAGTAATTTGGATGGAACTCCGCCGGGTGAAGCTACAAACCCTCCTGGGCCAACATACGATCCAGGTGTAATTTATTTAGCTTACACATGCCCACCAACAGTTTTTCCTCCAGATGATTTGTGGGACGGAAATGGAGATCCAATTGATCCATGTTTAATTGGGGTAGTTAGTTTTGGAAATGATTATTCAGATCCAAATTCTAATGGAGCACCACCCAACTATGGACTGCCTTATACCGATAACACAATTTATTATGTGCCAATAACTGGGTACAGTTTAGTGGATGGTTTTTATAGCTATACCAATACAACAGTTGCTTGTTATGATATGGGAGCTCCGATTTCAGTGCAATACCTTCCTGAAGTTATAGGTACACCAACAGAAGATTGTTTTGCAGGAACTGTTACCGTTGTTGTAAGTGGTGGCTTGCCTGCAGTAGATGGGTCGTTGTTTACGGGATCAAATTTAGTTCCTGCAACAGCTTCATTTACTAACGGAACTGCTTTAGACGGAGGTAGTATTTTAGTTTCAGGATTACAAGATGGAGATAATTACTCTTTTGATATTGCGGATGCAAATGGATGTCCAATCACTATTTCAGGAACATTTACTGGAGTCCCAGTAGCTAATGCGGGTACTGATGATGTAAGTTGTACGCTGTCATATGCATTAAATCCAACAGTTAGTTTTGGTACAGGAACTTGGACCGGGCCTGCTGGAGTAACATTTGCACCGAATGCAAATACTGCAAATGCAACTGTTACTGTTCCAGGAGAAGGAGCTTATTCGTTTACATGGACAGAAGATAATGGTGGAGGATGTTTAACTGCTGATGTAGTAGTTGTCAATTTTTCAAATCTTTCTCAAACTTTTGTAGAGAATTGCCCTTCCACAGTTACATCAACTGTACAAGGAGGGTACACTGGAACTTCTGGATTTAATACGGCATCTAACCTATTACCAGGAACAGCATTTTTTGTAAATACAACTGCAGCAAATGGAGCTACAATCGTTGTTGATGGTTTGGCGAATGGAGATATGTATTCTTTTGATATTACAGATGATAATGGGTGTGTTGTTACAGTGTCTGGAGGTCCATTTGTGGGAACTCCAGTAGCTTTAGCTGGACCAGACGATGTAAGTTGTGTGTTGAATTATACTTTAGCTGCAACCGCTAGTTTTGGAACAGGAACTTGGACTGGGCCTGCTGGGACAACTTTTGCACCGAACGCGAATTCCGCAAATGCTGTGGTTACAGTTCCTTCTGAAGGGTCTTATACTTTTACTTGGACAGAAGATAATGGTTTAGGTTGCTCAAGTTCTGATGATGTTATTATAGCATTTTCAAATATGTCTCAAACGTTTGTTGAAGATTGTCAAGCACCTTCAGTTACAGCTACTATTCAAGGAGCTTATACTGGAGTATCAGGAGTGGTAACAGCATCTAATTTACTCCCAGGAACAGCTACATTTGGAAATACAACTGTAGCAAATGGAGGAGACATAGTTGTGAATGGATTAGTAAATGGAGATATGTATTCTTTTGATATTACGGATGATAATGGATGTGTTGTAACGGTTTCAGGAGGCCCTTTTGTTGGGGTTCCAGTTGCTAATGCAGGAACGGACGATGGTGTTTGTGCTCTTACATATGTGCTTGCACCAACCGTAAGTTACGGAACAGGAACTTGGTCGGGAACTGGAGTTACTTTTTCTCCAAACGCGAATACTCCAAATGCTACAGCCACTGTTACGGGAGCAGGACCATATACATTAACTTGGACGGAAGATAATGGAAACGGATGCGTGAGTACAGATGATGTTATTATTCAATTTTCAGATATAAGTTATGTTGATGCAGTTGTTCAGTCAACATGTGGAAATCCTGATGGTGAAATAACCTTAGCTGGAAGTAATGGAATTGCACCGTATTCTTACTCGATAGATGGTGGGATAACTTACCCAAATACAACAGGAAATTTTACTGGCTTATTAGCTGGAACCTATGATGTTGCTGTGCAAGATGCATTAGGTTGTATTATTACAGGAACAGTTTCGGTTACTGATCAAGGAGGGCCAGTTATAAATAGTGTTACTCCGATATCTCCATTGTGTAATGCCGCATGTGATGGTTCGTTATCAATTAATGCTACGGGAGCATCTCAATTTAGTATTGATGGAGGAACTACTTTTCAGGGGGCAAATGCTTTTACTAATTTATGTGCTGGCAACTATGATATTATGGTTGAAAATGCAATTGGATGTCAAGCATCTACTACCACTATTATATCAGAACCAACTATAGTAGCCTACACAGTTGCAATTACACATCTTTCCTGTGCGAATCAATGTGATGGAGTTATTGAAGTAAATGCTGGAGGAGGTACAGGAACATTAGAATATAGTTCAGACAATGGAGCAACTTTTTCATTAGGTAACTCTTTTACTAATTTATGTGCTGGAAATTATGATATTGTTGTTCAGGATGCAAATGGTTGTCAAGCAAGCACAATTGAAATAGTAACCGAACCAGTAGCCCTAGCTGTTACATTGGGAATTACAAATCCTCTTTGCAATAGTTCATGTGATGGATTGATTAATTCTATTCCAACAGGTGGTGATGGTAATTACAGTTACACTTGGTCAAATGGTCAAAGCTTGCCTTTGGTATTGAACTTATGTTCGGGGACATATTCTCTAAACATCGAGGATGGTAATGGGTGTTTTATTGACACAACGATTACGTTGGTTGGTCCAGCTGCTGCAGTTATTAATAATGTAATTGAGGTTGATGAATCTTGCCCTGGAATGTGTGATGGGTCATTAGAGATTGTGGCAAGTAATGTTACTCAATATAGTATTGATGGGGTTAACTTTGTTGCAAGTCCAATTTTTTCAAACTTGTGTGCTGGCAGTTACACTGTATACGCACAAGACGCAAATGCATGCTCAACTACGTCTCCTGCTGATGTTACTAGCCCAGTAGTTGTTGGTGTATCTGCAACCGCAACAAGTCCAATTTGTATTGACGGAACTTCCTTTTTAGATGGAACCGCTACAGGTGGTACTCAACCATTTACCTACGAGTGGGTTGATAATTCTGGAACGCCTGTGTTTGCGACTGAAGATGGTAATGTGTCACCTGTGCAAGATGCTGTTTATACGTTTACCGCAACGGATGCAAATGGCTGTTCTGCCGCAACAAATGTTTTGGTTCAGGTAAATGATTCACTTACACTTTCAGTATTTGGAGATACTCCAATTTGCGAAGGTACTGCTTCAAGTCTTTCTGCTCTAGCAGGTGGTGGTGATGGAGGTCCTTATACATATACTTGGGATCAAGGATTGGGGGTAGGACAAAGCCAAACGGTTTCACCTTCTCAAACAACTGTTTATACAGTTACTGTTACAGATGGTTGTGAAACACCTCCAGTATCTGCTCAAGTTACGATTACTGTAAATACTGTTCCAACCATTTCGTTCACAGGTGATGTTTTAGCAGGTTGTGCTCCTGTTATTACAATGTTCTCTGATAACAATGTTCCAGCTGGATCAACATGTTTATGGACATTTGGAGATGGAGGTGTGAGTTCTCAATGTGGCTTAACTTCGTATACTTTTACAGAGCCAGGTTGTTGGGATGTATCATTAACAATTACAACAGCTGAAGGATGTGTGGGGACTGTTACGATTCCTAATTATGTTTGTGTATCGGGTTATCCAACTGCAGATTTCACATTTGGACCTCAACCAACTAACGTTTTGGATCCAGTAATATCATTTACAAATGAAAGTTTTAATGCCGATGAGTACAATTGGATATTTGATACAGAGGGTGCAGCTGATCAAAGCCAGTTTGAACACCCTACCTATACATTCCCAAATTCAAACCCTGGGACTTATGAAGTTTGCTTAGAGGCTATTACCAATGAGGGATGTACGGATACGATTTGCCAAGACGTTGTAATTGATGAAGAATTTATAATTTATGTTCCTAATGCATTTACACCAGGAGGAAATGATTTAATTAATAATGAATTTAAACCAATTGTAAAAGGAGAAGATCCATTACAATATTCATTTATGGTCTTTAATCGATGGGGAGAATTAATATTTGAAAGTTCACATGCATCTATTGGGTGGGATGGATATTACAAAGGTCTATTATCTCAAACAGATGTATATGTCTGGAAAGTATCTTGTGTCGATGCCTCAAGTAATCAGAAGCATGAATATATTGGTCACGTTACTTTATTGAAGTAATTAAATTAAGGCACTAGTTTTTCTTTACTAGTGCCTTAATATTTTAATAATGCCACATATCGTGTTCGGTAATAAATATCTGTTCCTTTATATCCTCCGATTCTAATAAAGCATCAATTCCATCTTTATAAGAATTAATAGGTCTATCAGCTACATTACTTTCTTTTGTGATGTAACTAGAAAATTGCCTTTTCCAAAACAAATCATCAAAGCTCATGCTCATAGCATCATTATGAGGATTGTAAACTTTATGATTTTGAAATACATATCTACACTCCGGAAAGTAAAGCCAGAATAAATTCTTTGTTCCCATTATATCTCCAGTTTCAGGGTTGGTATAATATACAACGGGAGAAATTCCAACTATCCTTACATCCATCACAGACCTCTGTTTATCAAAAAAGCAATCTTCTTTTATTTCGTAACGAATGATATCTCTTGCCGTATATTCTTCAACATAGTTAATTGTAATAGGATCGCCTTGATCATCGTAAACACGCTCATCATTTTCGTCTAAACTATCTACCATTTCTTCTGTTCCAAAAAAACTGTAGAGTCTTTTTCTAAATTCAGGGTTATTTAGGTTCCCATTGTCTGGCTTAACTGGAAATCGAAATCGGTCATCAAAATCAACGCCTAATTCATAGATTGTTAGACTTTGTTCCTGTAACACACTACACTTTATTATATCCCACAAAGCTGCTCTGTCGGATTGTGGTTCTTCTGGGTAAAACAATGGATGGTTCATACGCTCCCGTAAGTCAATTGTTCTCCAAACACGTTTGCTCCATAAAACGTCTCTTTCAGATAAATGCGTGTATTGAACAACTTGTTTTGTAAAAACATTTTCTTCGATAAAACCAGCATCTAAAACACTACCTGAGTAATTGTTGTAACAGGATTGAGCCTGAAAAGAAGTTGATAAAATAAGTAAGGTGAGGAGTGGAATGAATTTGCGAACCATAATATATCGTTTCTTTTATAAGACAAAAAAAACGGATTGGTTACAACTGTTAAAACTTAAATCTGACTTGGGCTCTGATTTCTGTTTTGGTATTTCCTGTAATTTCGCTTTGACCACTTCCAATAATATCCACATTATTATAGTACCACTGGCTCCAACGTAACCAAACATCAATACCTCTTCTGATTTTATATCGAGCAGTTAAATATGTTCTTGTTCCTCTATTCGAATAAGCAGGAATCGTGAAGAAATAAAGAACATCATTTTCATAACTGTATATTCTAGAATTATACGAATCAGTATCAAATAATGCATATCGGAAAGAAAAAGAAAAAGGACTTGATTTAGGTTTGTACATTACGTCTTGATAAATTAAAAATCCTTGCTCTCTATCGTTTTCACCTCTTTTATAAGTTGTGTATTCAATTCTGTTTCGAAGACGAACGGATTCAGATATTTTATAAATAATATTATAGCGAACATTCCATTGGTCAACTCTTACTGTGAAGTCGATATCGTCTAAATCTTCAGTCGTATTTTTTGGTTTATTTCTATTTCTTACTCTAACGTACATGTCCAAATCTCTACTTGGTTTGTAACGTGTTTGAAGAATATAGTCCGCTCCTCCTGTATTGGGCTGGTCTGTTTGAAACCGCATCCAAGGAAAAGTAAATTGATCAGCATATGCAGTTACTATCCAGTATTTAGATGGTTTCGCTTCTAATCCAATAAAAATACCCTGTTCGTTTACATTTCTACTACTTTCAGCAAAAGCAGTACTTAATAAGGATTGATAATCTTTTTCATAATTTCTATAAAGAACAGATAACGCTAATTTAGGATCCAAAGAAGCTAACATTCCGTGCAGTTGTGCCATACCTCCATTTGCACTTCGAGAGACTTCTCCGAAAAAGTTAAAGTTTTGGTGTAAGAAACTATAATCAGCTCCTACTACTGTGTTCTGATTACTATTAAAATCAAATTGATTATAATATTGTAGGCTTCTTTCAAGGTTTCCTCCATAAATAGAATGTGCTCCCGTAACCCCAATGCTTAATTTTCTTGAGACATAACGAGCATGACCTCCCATATGTGTTTCATCTATTGCATCTTTATCTTCCAGCTCTCCAACCGTTGTATGGAATCCGGTAGCTTGGAAAGAAGTAACGCTTGGGCCGTCAATAGTTGAAATTGTATCCTCATGATTAATATTAGCGTCTAACTTTTTTCTTGAGCCGAAGGCTGTAAACTCAAATTTTCCAAACCCAATAGTGGCAGCAGCTCCTCTTAAAAAGAGGTTTTCATCCACAGAAGCATACGGCCGAATACCTAAAGCATTCTTTTTAGTTGACATTATATTGGTCGATTTTCCAAATGCTAGACCAGACCAAAATGTAAGACCTTGTCCAAATTGTACATGATAATCTCCAACGGCTAAAGCTTTTATTTTTCCAATATTCTTGATGTAGAAATGGGCAGAATAAAAATCAAACCCTTTTTTAGACTTTATTCCGAATAATTCTTCGGCTTTTTTGTTTCCTAAAAAAGATTCACCTGCGTCTTTTTCCATGGTGAAACCAATACTTAAATTGGTTAAGAACTTAAACCGGTAGCGCATATACAATTTTTCTTGCGATCCTAAAGCTCTTTTGTTAGGGCTAGCTTGCCATGCTGAATCTGCCGCAGCATCAGAACCGTACAACTCCGTTAGCCTGTCTTGATTGTAAAATCCATCTTGATCTTCTAGAACCCTTGAATAGCGTATGAAAACTTCGTTTGTAGCACTTTTAAACATGTCGTCCATCGAAATGTGAGGGGAATAAAATTCAGCCGTCACTGCTACAAAAGGCATTATGTTTCTTATCGTTTGCGGATCAAAACCATCAATGGATTGCAACTCATAAATAGCCATTAACTTTCCGTTTTTTTCAATGTGATTCAATAAATTGTCAATTTGAAAATCAGTTAATAGTCTAATTTGTTGTAAATCACTTTTAATGTCTTTATGATTTAAATTAATTGGCTTGTCATAAAAAATACTCAATAAATCAAAAAGCGTTGTGTAATCTGCATCTTCTGATTCAGAATTTTCAGCAATTGTTTCAATACTTTGTTCAATTACAAAACTCTTTTGTGCTTCATATTCTAATCTATGTCCCTTTTGGGAATAGAAGTTGTTTCCAAAAAGGATAAAAATAATTGGGAGCAATATTTTAGAGAATTGCTTCACTTATTTTTATCAAAAACATAGATTAATGACACTTCTGGAGTAAAGCCTAAAACTTGATGGTAAGAAGAAGCAAGGTCAAATTTTAACCCTTTATGGTAAACACCAACACCAAAAGTTGCTAGCGTAGGATTAGCTCCAATTCCACCTCTTAAATATATTTTTTCGTTGGCTTTGTATTCGATTCCCGCTTTGAAGTTGGGAGCAAAATCAATATCCTTTTCTGCTTCAAGTGTAATAAAAACTTTGTCAGAAAACGTATATGCCATTCCTAGACGCATGATCGTTGGAATTCTTTCGTCATTGAAATCATTTAATTTTGATTGAGTTGGGTTAAAAAGATGTAGTCCTAATTCTAATTTTGAGTTAATCTTAGCTTGTAGGCCTATTTCTCCAGAAAGAACAGATGCTGAACCATAGTTGTTTCCAATACGAGTGTTGTGATAATTAATTTGAATACCCCCTGTAATTCGATCACTAAATTTCATTCCATATGCCAATCCTAATTTACTTTCCCCGTATTGAGAATAACCGAAATTTGTAAAGGATAAAGAAAAAGCTCCTGACTTTACAGGATGAGCATAAGCAAACCCCATATAACTCATTTCCTTTACTAGGTATCTGTTTTGAAAAAACACACCTGCTTCAGGATTATTTAGCCAACCTAATCCGGCTTGGTTGTGGTGAGAACTCCAAACATCACTTAATGTCACGGAAGCGTGTCCCATTCCTGCAGACCTTCCACCAAAGTGAATGTTATCATTTCCAGCAAAAAGTAAAGTTGGGAAACAAAATAAAAACAATAAAAACTTTTTCATGAATTACAATGTTGCGTAATAATAGCTTCTAATGTACTTAGAAATTTTATAAAAACAGATTCAAGTGTAACTGAAGTGATAAAACATCAGCTTTGCATTATGAAATAGCAAATCGACAGTATTTAATTGTCTTACCTTCTTCCAGCCATTTTTGCTCATAAAACGTTCGGATATTCATCAACTTTTTTGTTGTTTCATCCGCCCTACTCACAAATTCATTATAAACATCCCAAGACTCTTCTTGTTTGTCGTAATTATTTTCTTCGATTTGCTCAATCGTATATTCGAAAAGCAAATCACTATCACATTTTAAATTAATTGTCCCTTTTGGTTTAAGTAGCTGCAAATATCTGGCAATAAATAAAGGTGATGTTAATCTTTTTCTAGGTCTTTTAGGTTGTGGGTCAGAGAATGTTAACCAAATTTCGGAAACCTCATCTTTGCCAAATAGCTTTTCAATGAAATCAACCTTTGATCGAAGAAAAGCAGTGTTGTTTATTCCATTTTCTAAAGAAATTTTAGCTCCTTTCCACATTCGTGAACCTTTTATGTCAACACCAATAAAGTTTTTTTCTGGAAACATTTTAGCCATGCCAACAGTATATTCACCTTTCCCGCAGCCTAATTCCAAAACAATCGGGTTATCATTTTTAAAATGATTTTTATGCCAATTACCCTTTAGGGAGAAACCATTCAATACTTCATCCATTGAGGGCTGAATAACATTGTCGAATGTTTCTATTTCCGCAAATCGTTTAAGCTTATCCTTCCCCATTTCGTTTATTTCTCAAACTTACCTGTAGGTTGTATAACACGCATTTTTTCCCCAAAAAATTCAGCAAAATCTCGCATGGCTAATGCCATTTGATCTTCATTCGTTGCCTTTTCAAAAGTTTCGACCATTGTAATATAAGTTTGAAAAAAGAATTTACTCATTTCTTCAACCGACATGTCCTTTGTCCAAAGGTCAATGTTCATGGTATTCATATCTTCACTGTCCCATAATGAAAGCAACATTGCTTTTGCATTTCTACTTCCATCTAGGTCGGTCGAATTCCATGTTATTTTTTCAGGAACCTTGTTTACATCTAAATCTACAGTGATGTTTATATTGTTTCTTTTACTCATTAGGATCGTATGATTTTAATATTTTTCTATAGTTAGTTTCAGCCAACAAATCTACTACACTTATTTCAGTATCTTTTACATAATCCCTTACCATTTGCCATCCCATCCAAACACCAACCATAGAAGGGGAGTCTTCAGGGAGCCCTTTAGTAAAAGGTCCGTTAGAAGTAAATTGAGCAATTTTCTTTTGGTCTTTTGAATACAATAAATCTTCGTTTACTAAAATCTCCCAAATATTGGCTTCGCTATCTTTACACCATTGAAGCTCTTCTTCAGAATAGCCCATTTTAATAGCATCACTTTTGTTGGGTAAAACTGCATCCATCAGATACATGATTTTTCCCGAAGAAATAATTTCATCTAGAAAGTCATCGTTTTCTTCCTCAAAGAATCGATTGAAAAGCCAGTATTTCATACCATCGGCAACTAAAAACTTAGCATCCATTTTATCCTTAATAAATTGTGGAAGAGACTCTGTTGGAATACTTTTTACAATTTCATTTTCTGTGCCTAGATACATGTCTAGTCCTATGCCTAACTGATTCCCTAATGGAAATGCATTCGCATTAAAATTGGAATAAAATGTTACTATTTCTGGAACTGTACTGTCTGGAAAATAATATTTATAATATTTGAAAGCGTCTGTAAATTCCTTTTCATAAGAACCAAAATCATTAAATTTTGTGTCAATTTCTTGGTAGAAATTTTGCATATCTTCATTGCCAATGAATTTTTCTAAATAGGAAGGTGCCATTGGATCATGTACGGAGCCTTCCCCAAGCATACTTTCGAAAAACAACTGGTATAATGCTCCATATTTTTCTAAAAGGGCATTATGTGTTTCTTTGATGTTATTTGATTCAGGTTGAAATAGTTCCTGTTCCATCCTTTTGACTTTAATATCCACTTCAATGGAAGAGATGTTGACATCTAAGGGGTCTGATTCGCAGCTAAATAGGCATAGCAAGAATAGTGGTATTAAAATTCCTTTGTTTAGCATAAAGTTTGTTTATCGTCTAAATTAGTACAATCTATAACTATAAAAAGTACTTCTGTATCAATCTTAAGCGGATGAAATTAAAAATTGATTATGTTTGTGATAAGATAATTAAGAAATATTTATGAAAAAGATAATAACAGCGGCAATATTATTAGCCTTAGGACTTAATGTAAATGCACAAGGGAATGATAAGAATTTTCGATTTGGATTAAAAATTGAGCCTTCGTTTAACTGGTTACAGCCGGATAAAGCGGAAAAATTTGAATCAGGAGGAATTAAGATGGGATTTGGAGTTGGTGCAATGACTGATTTTAAACTAGGAGGAAATATTTGGTTGTCTACAGGAGTTGCTATTGACTTTAATGGAGCCAAATTAAATTATCTTGATAATACAGTTAACGATACTACTGGGTTTTATCCAGGATATTTTCATTATAGTAGTGGACAAGCGAGTGGAGTAGTGAGTGTTGATGATGCGAATGCTGCGTTTGCTGACACGGCTTCTGCAACTTTTGCTGATTACTCTTTTATTCAATTGCAAAATAGATCATACAAAGTACAATATGTTAATGTTCCTTTATTCATTAAAATGAAAACAGATGAAATAGGGTACCTTACTTATTTTGGACAGTTTGGGTTAAACACTTCAATCAAAACAAAAGCAAGAGCAACGGATGGTGGTGTAATTGTTAGTGGAACTAACATTGCTCTTACTGACTTGGATGATTTGGATATTGAAAAGGAGGTAAATCTTATTAAGATGGCTGGTAGTGTTGGTGGTGGATTTGAGTATAATTTATCAGAGTCAACATCTCTTACTGTAGCTGTTAATTTTGACTATGGCTTTACGAGTTTGACTAAAAAAGAATCGGATCATGTTATTGCTGTTCAAAATGGACAAACAGTTACTGCTTTTGAGAAATATTCAGACCAAAAGAATAAAGCACATGCTGTTAGATTGACAATAGGTATCTTATTTTAAATAACTAAGAATAAATTATAATTTTGTCCTGACTTGATTTTCAAGTCAGGATTTTTTTTTGAAAAATGAATACTTCAGGAGTTGTTGAACATATTACTACATGGCTGAGAGATTACAGTGATAAATCTCATACTAAAGGGTACGTTATTGGGGTGTCAGGAGGTATAGACTCTGCTATAACATCTACTTTATGTGCATTAACGGGTAAAAATGTTATTGTTGTTAATATGCCAATCCTTCAGCCTCCCTCTCAATACGAAAGAAGTAATGAACACATAGCTTGGTTAAAGAATAACTTTTCCAATGTAATTTCTTTTGATGTTGATTTAACCACTTCATTTAAGCAGCTATCCAATGATTTGCCAGAGGAAATACAAGACCATTTAACTATGGCAAATGCTCGTGCCAGGTTACGAATGACAACCTTATATGCTTATGCCGGTCACCATGGTTATTTGGTTGTTGGAACAGGAAATAAGGTAGAAGATTTTGGCGTAGGATTCTATACTAAATACGGCGATGGTGGAGTTGATATATCACCTATTGCTGATTTAATGAAAACGGAAGTGTTTGCCTTAGCGAAAGATTTAAATGTTGTCCAATCTATTCAAAATGCAAAACCAACAGATGGCTTGTGGGATGATGATAGGAGTGATGAAGATCAAATTGGAGCAACCTACCCTGAATTAGAGTGGGCTATGGAATTTGAAGGTGATAAATCTAGTCTGACAGAAAGAGAAATTGAAGTTTTAGCCATTTACACGAAATTGAATAAGGCAAATCAACACAAGATGAATCCTATACCTATTTGTGTAATTCCAGAAGGATTAAAGTAACGTGAGTCTAAAATAAGAAATTATTGTCAGTTCGAGTAGTGAAGCGTATCGAGAATAGATAATTTCTCGATATAAAATTCTTGTCAGAATTTCACTCGAAATGACATTTTAAATATAAAATTCTTGTCTCGAACTCACAATAAGACCTTACCAATCGTCATCGTTGTCTTCTTCAACATAAGGGGCCAATTGAACTTTAAGCCCATCTAATTCTTTTGTCAATTTTATCTGACAACCAAGTCGACTGTTATCCTCAACATACCAAGCTTCATCTAGCATTGCCTGTTCATCTACACTTCTCTCGATAGGCACATGGTTTGTTAAAACATACATTTGACAAGAAGCACACATTGCCATTCCTCCACAAGTTCCAGCAACTGGAAGTTCATAGCTTTTACACAGCTCCATCATATTCATGTTCATGTCAGTTGGAGCCTCTAGCTTATGTTCTTTATTTTCTCGGTCTATAACCGTAATGTTAATTAGATTTTCCATTATTCAAAACCATTTACACCGTTAACGGTTGTGTATTTAAGTACATTTTTTTTATCTGGATAAATTCTTTTGAAGGCCGATTGAACCATTATGGTAGCTTCATGAAAACCACAAAGAATTAACTTCAATTTACCAGGGTATGTATTGACATCTCCAATTGCATAAATCCCTTCCCTATTGGTCGTGTAATCAGTTGCATTATTCACAACTATTGCATTCTTTTCAATTTCAAGACCCCAATTTGCTATTGGCCCCAATTTAGGCGTAAGCCCAAACAAAGGAAGCCAATTATCAGCAATAAGCTTTAGTTCGCCAGCTGTTTTTGTTTTTACATGAATGTCTGAAAGGCTTCCGTTGCCCCCAATGGATTTTACTTCAGCATCCATTAATATCTTTATTTTACCAGATTCTGCCATGTCCAAAGCTTTTTGAACAGAATCCGGATGTGCTCTAAAACTTTGACTTCTATGAATTAAAGTAACTTCGCTTGCAACTCCATCCGCTAAAAAGATAGCCCAATCCAAGGCACTATCACCACCACCACTTATTACGATATTTTTATTTCTATATACTTCAGGGTCTTTAATCATGTACTCAACTCCTTTGCCTTCGAATTGTTTTAATTCTGGTACAGGTGGCTTTCTTGGGACAAAAACACCAAGTCCACCAGCTATGGCAATGTTTGGTGCTTTATGTTTAACACCTTCTCTTGTGGTTACAATAAATTGGTTGCCTTTTGTTTCTTCAATTTCAACAGCAGGATCACCTAATGTAAAACCTGGCTTGAAGGGTTCAATTTGTTTCATTAAGTTAGAAATCAAATCACCAGCTAATATTTCAGGAATACCAGGAATATCATATATTGGTTTTTTTGGGTAAATTTCGGAACATTGTCCACCAGCTTGTGGTAACGCATCAATTAAATGGCAGCGTAATTTAAGCAAGCCGGCTTCGAAAACGGTAAACAAGCCTACAGGTCCAGCACCAATTATTATTATATCTGTTTCAATCATTAATCTGAAATTTCCACAAAAATAACTTATATTTCGACTTTCAAAAAGAGGATATGAGTCATAAAAAAGTAATATTTCTGTTTGTGCTGTTGGTTTCTCAATTTCAACTAGTTGCAGGTGGCTATCAAGTGAATCTACAAGGGAATAGACAATTGGGGATGGGGCATTGCGGAATTGGACTGTTAAGAGGTTCTTCAACAGTTTTTTTCAATCCAGGAGGGATTTCAATGCTGGAAAAGAATTCATTTTCAGTTGGGACATCTTTGGTGTTTGCCAACACTTTGTATCAAGAACCTTCACCTGGAGTGTATCAAACAAGTACGCTTCCCAATCTAGGGACTCCTGTTTATTTATATGCTAATTTTAAACCAAATGAAGAATCAAAAATTGCATTTGGATTAAGTGTTAATACTCCTTTTGGAAGTACAATTGAGTATGAGGATGATTGGTTAGGTAGTGCAGTAATGCAAAAAATGTCTTTAAAAGCGTTTTTTATTCAACCAACTGTTAGCTATAAAGTAAATGATAAAATAGGAATAGGAGCTGGGTTTGTATATGGAGCAGGTTCTTTTTCATTGGAAAAGGCTGTACCTGTTCAAGATCAAAATGGTGATTATGGAAAAGGTACACTCTCTGGTAAAGCAAACGGTTATGGCTATAATGTTGGAGTCTATATTCAGGCTTCGGAACAGTTATCTGTAGGCTTAACCTATAGAAGTAAGGTGATTGTAGGTACAGATGAAGGCAAAGCAGATTTTCAAGTGGCTTCATCGTTAGAAGAATATTTTCCGAGTACCACATTTAGCACGAAATTAAAAATGCCAGGTGTAGTTAATTTAGGATTGGGGTACAAAGTGAATGATAAAATGACATTTGCTCTGGATTTTAACTACGTAACATGGGGCGTTTATGACTCTCTTTCTTTTGACTTTGTTGATAACACGGATAAGCTTGCAGATATAGCGTCACCAAGAAACTACAAAAACACTTTTATTTATCGAGTTGGTGCTGAATATAAAATTAATGAAATGTTGACAGGAAGATGTGGTGCTTATTTCGACACCTCTCCTGTACAAGATGGGTATATGACTCCAGAGACTCCGGATAGTGATAAAACGGGGTTTACAGCAGGTGTGTCAATCACATTAGGTAAGTTTGATTTTGACTTATCGTACCTTTACGCAGTAGGTAAACAGCGTACGGATATTAATCTTGAAACTGGATTTGGAGGTACTTGGAAGAGTAGTGCAAACATAATCGGATTAGGGGTGGAATATCGCTTTTGATTGATGAATGTACATTTATTCATGTTTTGATTGTTAGTAAGTTAATGCTGATTTTTAACAAACTAAATGTTTTTTGTTATAAATTGGAGTCATGAAACTAAGAAAACAGCTCACTTTAGTCCTATTAGGACTATTTGTTTTACCCCTAACTTTTTCAGCACAATCAAAAGCATATAAAAAAGATCAAAAAAGAATTTGGTCTGAAGCGAATTTTTTTTACGAAGCAGAAGACTTTGAAATGGCATTGACGCTTTATGCTAATATTTACTTGCTAGATGAAGACTATGATGAAATAAACTTCCGAATTGGGAAGTGCTATTTCAATATTCCCGGAGAGAAGAAAAAAGCAATTCCCTATTTTCAAAAAGCGAAAGCTGCTGGATATACCGAAGCCTATTTTTGGTTAGGTAGAGCATATCATATCGAAGAACAATTCTCGCAAGAGAAAAAGAATTACCAGATTTATAAAAGAAAAGAAGATAAACTGATCACAGAAAAAGAGGTTGAACGATATGTTGATATTGCCAGAAGAGCAGAAACTGCAATAAATAACCCCGTTTTTGTAAAAATAGAAAACTTGGGGTCTTCTATTAATACAGAATATGCTGAAGTTATTCCTTTCGTAACAGGAGATGAATCCAAACTTGTTTTTTCTTCAAAAAGACCAGGAAGTCATGGGGTGGGAGAGGACAATAATAAAAATGGAAGTGATATTTATGTTGCGGATAAAGATGGAAGTAATTGGGTAAATGCGCATAAAATAGGTTTTGAAATCAATACAGAAATGAATGACTTGGTAGTAGGAATGAATGACCTAGGTACTATTCTATTAGTTAATAGAACTCGAAAAGGAATGGATTATGGTAATTTGTTTCTTTGTGAAAATAAAGGAGGGAAATGGTTAGCACCTGTTTTATTAAGCGAGGATATTAATTCACAACATAAAGAGTCAAGTGCATGTATTACTGCTGATGGTAAGCTGATTTATTTTTCATCAAACCGTCCAGGAGGATTTGGAGGGAAGGATATTTGGAAGGTTAACCAATTACCAACTGGAGATTGGGCAAAACCATTTAATATTGGTGGTCCAATAAATTCTCCATATGATGAAGAAGCGCCATTTATTAGTCCTGACGGACAAACATTATATTTTTCATCTAATGGTCACAAAACAATGGGGGGATATGATGTTTGTAGTGCTAAGTCTAGAGGTGATGGAAGTTGGGAAAATCCTGAAAATTTAGGTTACCCTATAAATAGTGTTGATGATGACGTTTATTTTTCTGTTGGTGAAAATGATAAAACAGCATATTATTCAAGTTTTGGAGAAGACAGTTACGGTGGGAGTGATATTTATGAAATTAAACTTTTATACAAAGAAAATTACTTAACTCCTGTGAAGTTTTTAGTGAAAGATCCAAAAACGCAGGAGCCAATTAATGCAATGATAACTTTGTATGTAGAAGGAACAGGAGAGGTTTATGGAGACTATTTGCCAAACGATAAAGGAGAGTTTTTATTCGTTGTTAAACCTGAAATGAAATTCGATATGGAAATATCGGCGGAAGGTTTTGCTACAAACAATTCAGAATTTCATGTGAGTACATCTGAAGTTTCAGATAATATGCTGACTCGTGAAATCGTAATGACAAAGTAGATTAAGTTTTCTTTTTAACCTTTTCTTTTAAAACTGTCTGTTGTACATTTACGCGCTTCATCAATAATAAGGAAATTAATTCAAGCGTAAATGAAAACCCATATACTTCCGAATGGAATAAAGATAGTTCATGAATACATGCCAGGGGTAGCAGTTTCTCATTGTGGATTAATATTGAAGTTTGGATCTCGGGATGAAAAGAAGGAAGAGCACGGTATTGCTCATTTGATAGAACACTGTTTATTTAAGGGAACAGAAAAAAGGAAAGCATATCATATCCTAAGTAGATTGGACGCTGTTGGAGGTGAGTTGAATGCGTATACAACAAAGGAAGAATTATGCATTTATGCATCTTTTATTAATCAATACTACGAAAGAGCAATTGAGCTAATTTGCGATATAGCATTTCATTCAACATTTTTAGATAAAGAAATAGATAAAGAAAAAGAAGTAATCACAGATGAGATTCATTCTTATGCAGATAATCCATCTGAAACACTTTTTGAAGATTTTGAAACTATTTTATACCCTGATCATGCTTTAGGTAGAACAATATTGGGAACTGAAAAAAGTGTAAAAAAATTCTCTCGTGAGGATATTCAGCGGTTTTTAAAAAGAATGATGGATACAACTCAAATTGTATTCAGCTCCGTTGGGAACATACCACACGATAAATTTGAAAAATTGATTCAAAAGTATTTTGCTTCTATTCCAAAGATGTCTTCCAAAGAAAAGTTGAACCCAGTCAAGAAATTAAAAAAGAAAAATGTAGAACTAAAAAAGGATTTGGTTCAGGCGCATTGCATTATGGGGTTACCTTCCTATCCATTGAAAGATGAGAAAAGGAAAGTACTTGTGTTGCTAGCAAATATTTTAGGAGGAAGCGGAATGAATAACAGGCTAAATCTAAATATTAGAGAGAAATATGGTTATACATATAGCATAGAATCGAATTATCAATCATTTATTGATACAGGGAATTTTAATATTTACTTTAGTTCAGAAACCAAGCATTTTGATAAAATTACAAAGCTGATTCAAAAGGAGTTAAATATCTTAAAGAATAAAGAAATAGGAGCAACGCAACTATCATTGGCTAAAAAACAACTGAAAGGGCATATTGCAATAGGTCACGATAGTAATGCAAGTTTGATGTTGTCAATAGGGAAAAGCATGTTGTATTTTGATGAGGTTGAAAGTATTGAAGATGTATACAAAAAGATTGATGAAATTAGTACAGAATCATTATTGGAAGTAGCAAATGAGATGTTTGATTTCGATAGCTTTTCAAGTCTTACATTCATGCCTAAGAAATAAAACAATGGATTTTTTACCTAAAGATATAGATGTATATAGTGTGGCTCACACTTCCCCAGAAACAGAAGTGTTGAACGATTTAAATAGACAGACTAATATTCAAGTCTTACAGCCCAGAATGCTCTCAGGACATTTACAAGGAAGAGTTTTAAGTATGTTGAGTAACATGATTGAACCAACCAATATTCTTGAGATAGGAACTTACACCGGATATAGTGCTATTTGTATGGCAGAAGGGTTGAAAGATGGTGGAAAGATTATCACTATTGATAAGAATGCCGAATTGGAGGAGTTTGCTTTATCGTATTTCGAAAAGGCTGGAGTTGCTGAAAGAATTGATTTTAAAATTGGAAATGCTATCGAGGTAATTCCAGAGTTAACTGAATCTTTCGACTTGGTTTTTATTGATGCAGATAAAACAAATTATTCTAATTACTTTGATTTGGTAATTGATAAACTGCCAATAGGGGCCTATATAATAGCGGATAATGTCCTTTGGAGCGGAAAGGTTGTTCAATCAATTGAAGAACGTGACCATGAAACGAAAGCAATTGTAGCATTCAATCAAAAAATTCAGGAAGATTCTAGGGTAGAAAATGTCCTTTTTCCTGTTCGAGATGGGTTAATGATTGCACGGAAATTATAGTATTCCTTTTTAGCAATCTCATCCTTGAATAAAGAGATTGCTTCGCTTTGCTCACAATGACGAAAACATTACTCAAACTTAATTGCTTTAACTGGTGTTATTCTAGTTATCATGTATGAAGGTAGAACCAACGCTATATAGCATATTACAAATGCAGAAATATCTACCAAAATTAAGGCTGTTAAAGGAAATGCCATTGGAACTACACTAACATAATAATTGGCTTGAGGCAATGTCAAAATTTGAAATTGATTTTGAATTAATATCATTCCAATTGCGAGTAGGTTACCGTAGATCATTCCCTTGGTAATAAGATAACCGCCATTGTATAAAAAGATTTTACGAATACTCCAATTGCTTTGCCCTAAAGCCTTTAAAATACCAATCATTTGAGTTCTCTCCAATATTATTACCAGTAATGCAGAGGTCATATTAATAATTGCAACCAATATCATCATACCAATAATTATGTAAACGTTTAGATCTAGCATGTTAAGCCAATTAAAGATTTCTTCATTACGTTCAGTAATTGTGGATACACTAAACTCTCTTGTTGTGTGATTTTGTACAATATCGTTTGCAGCAAATAAATCTTCATAATCTTTCAATAAGACCTCAAAACCGCCTGTATAGTATTTAGCACTACCTCCAGATGTTTTTAAAATGGTTGTGATTGTACTTCCATTAAAATTATACTCAAGTGTATTCTCTTCTATTTCATCAAAATCAATGACCATATCTGAAGATTTGCAGTCACAATATAAAGTGCTGTCTACTTTAATAGTTAACCAAGCTGTGTCTGGAACAGAGTTTGGCTCAGGTTCATCTAAATATCCATAAGACTCAAAATCCGTTGCAACCAACATAATCGTTGTGTCTTTTATAGGGCATAACATAATCTCATATTCTTCTGAATAACTACCTCCATTCCAGCTGTAACGATAATTATCATTTCCTCCAACAACTTGTGCCTCAATTACAGGGAAGCCATGTCTACATTCGTCTTTTAAAAATAAGTTTGTTGTTATTCCCCAATTATTCAACTTTCGAATATGATTGATGTCGATTATGGCAAACTGCTTATCGAAATCTTCCATTCCTGTTTCGTAAATTCCCGCAATTATTAGATTTCGCTGTTTAGGTCCATCATCTTTTACGAAATAGGTTGCTACTTTTTCATTTAACTCTAGCCTTAATTTTTTAGCAACATAACTAGAAATTAAAATACTATCATTTGTTATTTCATTAGAGTAAATAGGAATTTTACCTTCTACTAAATTTTTTTGAAAAAATGAAGGGTCGAAATCATGTGTGATTCCTTTAAATATAACCCCTTGGATTTCTTTTTTTTGGTCTCCTTTGGTTTGTATTATTGCAGGTTTGTATGCAAAATTCTGGATATGACTCACCCGTGACTCATTGGCAATGTCTCCCAAAAATGGTTGGTTTGAAATCATAGGAGTAGATTCAAATGATAGGTTTCCAAATTCTGGTGTAATTTGAATATGAGAACCAAAACCAATAACTTTATCCCGAATCTCTTTTTGGAATCCCGTTGCAATTGAAACAGATAAAAGCATAACGGCAATCCCTAAAGTAATTCCTATTATTGCAAGCGAAACGATGGGGCGAGAAATTTTCTTGTTAGAAGATTTCCCTTTTAGCATGCGTTTTGCAATATATAATTCAGTGTTCAAAAAATACAACCTTTAATGAAGTACAAGTTTAATAAAGTTTTTGGTCTACTACTAGTACTAGTAGTAATGAATTCATTACATATGAATGCACAGTACAAAACTACCATTAAAGTTGGGAGTGAATCATTCAGCGAATATTTGCCTAATTTAAAAGATAAACGTGTTGCAATAATTGGAAATCAGACTTCAGTCGTAGGTACAACTCATTTGGTAGATACATTGTTGTCATTAGGAGTAGATGTAAAAAAAGTATTTGCCCCAGAACATGGTTTTAGAGGCACAGCGGATGCTGGAGAAAAGGTGTCCGATGGAAAAGATACCGAAACAGGTTTGCCTATATTGTCCCTATATGGCAGGAAAAACCGAAAACCAAGTGTTGAAAAATTAGAAGATATTGATGTTGTAATATTTGATATTCAAGATGTAGGAGCACGTTTTTATACTTACATAAGTACCATGCATTACGTTATGGAAGCCTGTGGAGAGCAGAATAAAAAAATAATTATTCTTGACCGCCCAAATCCAAATGGCTTCTATGTGGATGGACCCATCTTAAAAAAAGGAAATGAATCTTTTGTAGGAATGCATCCAGTTCCTATCGTTCATGGAATGACAATCGGAGAATATGCTCAAATGATTAATGGAGAAAAATGGTTAGCAAATGGTGTTCAATGTGATTTAATGATTGTTAAATGTCAAAACTATGAGCATAGCGACTTTTATCGATTGCCAATAAAACCATCGCCAAACTTACCGAATATGGCAAGCATTTATTTGTATCCATCTTTATGCCTTTTCGAAGGAACAAATGTAAGTATAGGAAGAGGGACTCAAAAACCATTTCAAATATTAGGATCACCATTAATTCCCGAGACGGATTTTTCATTTATTCCCAAACCAACTTCTGGAGCAAAACATCCAAAATTAGAAGGCGAAAAATGTAATGGATACGATCTGGAAGATTTTGGAGAACATTATTTAAGAAATTTTAGAAAGCTCTATTTGCATTGGATTGTTGCCATGTATCAAGAATCATCAAATAAAACAGAGTTCTTTAGAAAAGATGGCTTTTTTAGATTGTTAACAGGAGATAAAGAGATTCGAAAAATGATTGAATCTGAGAAAGACGCTAATGAAATTTGGGCTAGTTTTCAGGATGAAGTTTTGGAGTTTAAATTAATTAGAAAAAAATATTTACTCTATTTGGATTTTGAATAACCTACTTGTTCATTACAAGACATTCTGTTAATTTGAATTGTGTACTTTTGGTGCATTGTAATGAATCGAATTTATCTCATATTATTCCTAGCTTTTATTTCACAAAACATATTAAGTCAACAAGAAAAATCACTTTTAATAAAAAAGACTAAGAGTGTTATTGAAATTGATGGTGTATTAGACGAGACGGTCTGGGGGCAAGCGCAGGTCGCATCTGGATTCACTCAAAATTTTCCTGCAGATACTTCGGAAGCAATTTCTCGAACGGAAGCGATGATAACATTCGATGATGATAATATTTACATCGCAGCTGTTTGTTATGATGATAATCCAGAAAAGGAATATACAATACAGTCGTTGAAAAGAGATTTTTCCTACCCTGTAAGTGACGCATTTGCTGTGTATTTCGACCCGTTTAACGACAAGACAAATGGGTTTAGTTTTGCAGTAAACCCATTTGGTGTGCAAAGAGAAGGGCTGCTTCAAAATGGAGGGAGTTTTGGTGTAACAACTGCCTGGGATAATAAATGGTTTTCTGAAGTGAAAATTTATAAAGACAGGTGGGTTGTTGAAATGAAAATTCCTTTTAAAAGTATACGTTACAATAGTGATCAAAAAGAATGGGGAGTTAATTTTAGTAGAAACAATTTAAAAATCAACGAAAACTCTGCTTGGTCTCGTATACCTAGAAATTATAATATTGGTTCGTTGGCATTTACAGGGGCAATGCACTGGGAGGAACAGCCAAAAAAAGCAGGAGCAAATGTTTCTATTATCCCGTATGCGATAACTGGTGGAAAATTGGATTATGAAAATGATACAACTACACAAACGATCAATGCTGGTCTTGATGCTAAAATAGCAGTGACTTCCTCTCTTAATTTAGATTTAACTATTAACCCTGATTTTTCTCAAGTTGAGGTAGATGTTCAAGTTACCAACCTTTCTCGGTTTAGTTTATTTTTCCCAGAAAGGAGGCAGTTCTTTGTTGAAAATAGCGATTTGTTTGAGCGATTTGGGTTTAGTAAAATACGTCCATTTTTTTCGAGAAGAATAGGGTTAAATAATGGTGTTAAAGTTCCAATATTAGGAGGAGCCCGACTAAGTGGGAAAGTAAATGAAAATTGGAGAATAGGTTTTATGAATATGCAAACAGGTGGTGTTGAATCTTTGGATTTAGAAGCTCAAAATTATACTGTAGGCGTGTTTCAAAGGCAAATAGGGAAAATGTCTAATATTGGTGGGATAGTAGTGAATCGAATAGCATTTGATGAATCTTCAGTTAATTATGCAGATTACAATAGAGTGGTAGGTTTGGATTATAATTTGGCGACTAAAAAAAATCATTTTACAGGGAAGGCATTTTTTCATCATAGTTTTTCACCTTTATATGAAGATTATACCCATGCCTCATGGTTAATGTATAATGTCGAGAAAATTACGGCCCATTGGAATCATGAATATGTAGGAAAAGATTACCGTGCAGATGTTGGTTTTGTTCCAAGGATTAGCCAATATAATACAGAGTTGGAAGAATATGTTTACAGCACTTACTGGAGAATAGAACCATCTTTTATGTATCGTATTTACCCTAAATCACCTAAAATTGTGTTTTTACAACCGGGTGTTTATTGGAGCAACTATTATGATGCAAAAGGGAATAGTACGGAACGATTAAACTTTGCTGATTTTAAAGTAAGCTTTACAGATAAAAGTGAGTTTAAATTGGTTGCAAATCAAAATGAAGTATTGTTACAATTTGATACCGATGTTACTTTTTCAGGTAATACTTCTTTAGATTCTGGAAGATATACTTTTAATTATGTAGATCTTAGTTATAATTCCAGCAGTTTTAAACGATTCAAGTATACTCTAAGCGCAAACTATGGAGAGTATTATATTGGTAATAAAATAACAGCTAATGCATCATTGAGCTATCGTACACAGCCATGGGGTAATTTCTCTTTGAGCGCTCGGTATGATAAAATCGATATGCCAGATGGTTTTGATGATGTTTCATTATGGTTAGTGGGCCCTCGGTTTGATTTATCCTTTACGAAGAAATTGTTTTTCACCACTTTCATTCAATACAATACGCAAATTGAAAATGTAAATATCAATGCGCGTTTTCAATATAGGTTTAAACCAATGAGCGATTTGTATATTGTATACACAGATAATTATAACTCTAATATAATGGGGGTTAAAAACCGAGCCGTAGTTGTTAAGTTTATTTATTGGTTGAATTTATAAGTTTGAAGCTTTTTTTTTCGATAAACTGTCCCTTTTAAACCTTTTTCTGTTATAATAGCAAAGTGAAACCGCTTAGAACATATTTTTTATTTACCCTTTTATTTATTTCCGTTTTTTCTTGGGGGCAAAACAGTATGCTTACCCCAGAAGAAAAAGCAATTTTACATCATGTGGTTGTTAAAAGTCCTGCATTGAATCGCAACCTTGGAGAGTATTTTAATTACAGAGGCGATACAATCTATTTTTTATATAAAAGAAAAGGAGAAAAGGCACGAGACTCAATAATTGATTATGATTCTATTGAGCAGGTTATTGTTTATGAACCTTCTTTATTAGAAGTGAATTTTAATGAAATCAAAAATTCATCTCAAGGACTACTTTCGGAAGTAGCAACAAAAATGGCTTTGCAAACGACATATCGAGAATTAAAACGAAGAGAAGAAATTAAACCGGAAGGAATATCGGACAGTGTTTATGTTAATTTTTTGAGAGAGCTATCAAACAACCTCTCGGATAAAGCTGTTCGGATAAAAAATAATCAGCGCACGCCGATTTCTGAGATTATGGATATTTTGGATCCTAATATTATTTTCAATAACCGTGTTAGAGAACTCAACAAACTAAAGAGTTTTAAGCTTGTTGAACAACAAGAAATAGTAAATGTTATCAGTGAATCTATTCGAAGCTTTATTCAGAATAAATCCTATGAGTATTTTTTGAAAATTGGCGGAAAAAGAGGATTTTATAAAAGTACGTTGTTGGCAGCTGGAGATGGAAGTGGTACTGCCGGATTACTGCATGAAAAGGAATTGATAAGAGGAAATAAGCACAGTTTAGGAGACTCCAAAGGTGTAGGTTTATTTACATATGATACTAAGATTGTCTCTGGTCATAAAAACGTTCAATCTATTATTGCAAATCAATCAACAATAAGAGAGTTTGAAGCAAATAAATCAGGGTATACAAATATTCATTTTAGTATGTGGGGCTTCAATTCTCGACAACAATCAACAGTTGTGATAACGCGAGAAGGACAAGCTTATTTGTTGTATGCATCAAAACTTTCTAAAGAACTATCTCCAGATTCTACTTTTGGGAGTGGACAAACTTTACATACTAATATTAATCGATTGGAATTTAGCAGTATTCCTTTTGTTGATAATGAAATTAACGGAAAGGAAGGTTTGAAATACTGGGTTGAACACTATACAGAGGCTTTAGCTGAAAATGTATTAAAAATTAAGGAAACTGAATTTGAGTTGGATGAGAATCGATATGCTCAAAACAAGAATCAAAAGAAAATTAGTTTTTTACAAGAAAGACTTTCCTCGTTGTACAATCGAAAACCTCAAATTGAAAAACAATTAAAAAAATCAAAAGCAGAATTAGCCGCTGAAGAGGAAAGATTGAAGGGCTTTAAATTTAGATTGACAGAATTAAAAATGTTCCTAGGAGATTTTCAAATGGAATATTCCAAGTTTGGTTATGTATACACATTTACAGATGGATGTACGTTTAATGCATTTACGCAAAACTTTGTCATTCCAGATTCATTAAAATCAGAAAAATTTGATGTTCGTGTTATAACAATCGGGCCAGATGCAACTAGTGAACATGTAGATGAGGTTCAATTACAAGTGGGTGTTACAGTTGGAGAGCCTGAAGACAAATCTCCTAACGATTTCTACTTGGAATTTGATGATGCTTTTGCTTCAGATCAATTTGAGTTGGATGCATTTTCGTTGAACCCAGTAGAGTTGTACGAAGTAAGTAAACAGTTGCATAGTAGCTTTGTTCATGGTGGGGGTATTAATTTAAATTTGATTGCTGGAGGTATTGGAGAAATAAGAGGGGGAGAATTAATTTCATCTACAGGAAAGGAATTGGATAGTTACCCTGGAGAAACGGATGAAGAGAAAATGAAGTCAAGAGCAAGCTCAGAGTTTTCTGACTTGAGGCATGCCTCTTTATCCTTCAAGTTGGAGGATAATAATTTAAACATGTCTGTAAGTTCATTTACTGACCCTGTTAAGTCCAATTTTTCAAAAAAGAATATTGTGGCGAAGCCATTGAAGGAAAAATATGCTAATCTTTCTGAAAACGAATTGTTGAGTGCGTTTAGGACGTTTTATATTTCAGAACGCTTTATGGGAGAGCTCATTCGGACAGTTTATTTCAATTTTGAAGGAAAGACAAAAGTGAAGTTGTTGGCTACCTTAAAAAAGAAATTAGAAAAATCTGTGGTAAAAGTGAAAGGCGTTCAAATTTCATATGCGGAATATGCGGAAATCACACATAGCGTAATGAGTTTTTATGATCTTCTTATAGATAAATTCAAAAAACAAGAGGAGCTAGACAACGCTATCATGGGAATTTAGAAATAAATGGAGTTTTATTTGGATACTAAAAAAAACTTGCCTTAAATTTGCCGTCGAAATGCAAAACATAAACATCATATCTATTATTAATGTCGTGATTATTAATCACAGGCACTAGGATGGAATGTAAATATATTTATTAAAGCCATCCAATAGGATGGCTTTTTTTATGCTTGAAATTTAAATTATGAAACAGAGATTACTAGTCATTATTGTCATTATTATTTCTGCACCTCCATGGTGAGATAGGGACAATATTGCATAAAAACTTTAAAGCCTTACTCACATCGAGTAAGGCTTTTTTTATATCAAAAAACCAATAGAAAAAATTAAAACAATGTATTACACAGACAAAACAACCCTCTTTTTAGATGGGAAATGGTTAAAAGCAAATGAAGCATCTTCGGATCTGTATTCACAAACAATGCATTATGGTGCTGGAGTTTTTGAAGGGATAAGATCTTATAAAACAGAAGAAGGAGCGAAAATATTTAAAGCGAAAGAACACTTTGAAAGGTTATTGTACTCAGCTAAAAAAATGCATATCGAGCTAGGGTATTCTGTTGAAGAGTTGACTGCTTTAACGTATGAATTATTGGAGAGAAACAATTTAGAGAATGCCTATATCAGACCTTTGGTTTACCTAGGTGCTAATATGGCTTTGCAACCGACAGAAGAGGTTCATGTAATGTTATGTGCATGGGAATGGGGAAGATACCTTGGTGATACACAATTACGATTAATGACTTCCTCGTTTCAAAGGCCAAATCCAAAATCCTGTCATGTTGAAGCTAAGGTAACGGGGCATTATACAAATTCGATATTAGCTACAACAGAAGCAAAGCAAAATGGATTCGATGAAGCATTGTTGTTGGATATGCATGGAAATGTTGCAGAAGGACCAGGGGCTAATTTCTTCTATGAAAAAGATGGGACGCTTTTCACCGCTCCTTTGGGGAATATATTAAATGGTGTTACAAGGCAAACGGTTATGGAATTAGCGAATGAGTTGGGATTTGATTTGGAAGAAAAGTATTTCAGCCCTGAGGATGTATACAACGCTGATGGTGCATTTTTCACGGGTACAGCAGCAGAAGTTGCGGCAGTTAAAAGTTTAGATGACCACCAATTTAATTTGCAATGGGAAGACACTATGGGATTTGATTTGGCGAATGCATATCAGAACCGAGTTCGAAAACAGGAATACAAACAATTTGAATTAGTTTAAAATGAACAAGTTTAGTAAAAGAGTCACACAAGATGATTCACAACCAGCAGCCCAAGCGATGTTACATGCGATAGGTCTGACTGAAGAAGATTTTTCGAAAGCTTTTGTTGGAATAGCAAGTACTGGATACGAAGGAAATCCGTGCAATATGCATTTGAATGACCTTGCTCAAAAAGTCAAACAAGGAACTCAAAATGCGGATTTAGTTGGGTTGGTTTTTAATACAATCGGGGTAAGTGATGGTATTTCCATGGGTACTCCCGGAATGCGATTTTCCCTTCCGTCTCGAGATGTAATTGCAGATTCTATGGAAACGGTTGTTGAAGGAATGTCCTATGATGGCTTAGTAACCGTTGTTGGATGTGACAAAAATATGCCAGGAGCATTAATGGCGATGTTACGATTAAACAGACCTAGTTTATTGGTTTATGGAGGTACAATAGCATCAGGTTGTCACAATGATAAGCCATTAGATGTTGTGTCAGCTTTTGAAGCATGGGGACAAAAAGTAGCTGGTAAAATAGATGATAAGGAATACAAAGAAGTAATAAAAAAAGCTTGTCCTGGTGCAGGAGCTTGTGGTGGAATGTACACAGCGAATACGATGGCATCTGCAATAGAAGCTTTAGGAATGTCTTTACCTTACAATTCTTCCAATCCCGCTTTAAGTGAGGAGAAAAAATTAGAAAGCGTAAAAGCAGGTGAAGCAATGCGTTTATTGTTAGAAAGAGACATAAAACCAAAAGATATCGTTACAAAAAAATCATTGGAAAATGCAATCAGGTTGGTTACTGTTTTAGGAGGATCTACGAATGCTGTGTTACATTTTCTGGCTATCGCAAAAGCTGCAGATGTGGAATTTGACCTAAATGATTTTCAAAGATTGTCTGATTTTACTCCTTTTTTAGCAGACCTTAAACCAAGTGGTGAATTTTTAATGGAAAACGTACATCAAGTAGGAGGTATCCCTGCAGTGTTAAAATTCATGTTAGAAAATGAGATGCTCCATGGTGATTGTTTGACTGTAACTGGTAAAACTGTAGAAGAAAATTTAGCGAATGTGCCAAGCTTAGAAGATGGACAAAAAGTAATACGACCATTAGATAATCCCATAAAACCAACAGGACACTTAAGAGTTTTAAAAGGGAATCTATCACCTAAAGGAGCGGTCGCTAAAATAACTGGGAAGGAGGGATTGGCTTTTTCTGGAACGGCTCGTGTTTTTAACTCGGAATACGAAGCAAACGATGGAATAAGAAATGGTGAAGTGCAAAAAGGCGACGTTGTTGTTATTCGATACGAAGGTCCAAAAGGTGGTCCGGGAATGCCCGAAATGTTAAAGCCGACTGCTGCAATAATGGGAGCCGGTTTGGGAAATGATGTCGCTCTAATAACAGACGGAAGATTTTCAGGAGGTTCTCATGGGTTTGTTGTAGGTCATGTATCTCCCGAAGCTCAAGATGGAGGACCAATAGCCCTAGTTCAAAATGGTGATGTAATAACCATAAATGCTGTTGACAATACAATCAATATGGATGTCTCTGAAAACGAATTGAATGAAAGAATGAAAAATTGGAAAGCTCCTTTGTTAAAGTTCAAAAAAGGAGTGATGTACAAATATGCAAAAACAGTTTCATGTGCTTCTGAAGGATGTGTAACAGATGAATTTTAAAATTATGGAAACGTTAGAATTAGAAAAACCTAAATCGAAAACAATGAACGGAGCACAAGCTGTTGTTCAATGTTTAATCAAAGAAGGAGTAGATACCATGTTTGGATACCCTGGCGGTGCCATAATGCCTGTCTATGATGCTTTGTACGATGTTGAGAATGAATTGAAGCATGTTTTAACACGTCATGAACAAGGGGCAGTTCATGCAGCTCAAGGTTATGCAAGAGCAACTGGAAAAGTTGGTGTTTGTATGGCGACTTCCGGACCGGGGGCAACAAACCTAATAACTGGGATTGCTGATGCACAAATAGATTCAACTCCGTTAGTTTGTATAACAGGTCAGGTGTCGAGTCATTTACTAGGGACTGATGCTTTTCAAGAAACAGATGTGGTAGGAATATCAATGCCGGTTACAAAATGGAATTACCAGGTAACCAGAGCAGAAGAAATCCCAATGGCCATAGCCAAGGCTTTTTATATAGCGCGTTCTGGAAAACCAGGTCCTGTTTTAGTTGATATCACAAAAGATGCTCAATTTGGAAATGTTGATCTTGACTACAAACCTTTTACAGGAATGCGAAGTTACCGTCCAAAGCCAGAGCTTGATTTGGAGTTGGTTGGAGAAGCAGCTGAGCTGATCAACAATGCTAAAAAACCATTTGTTTTGTTTGGTCAAGGGGTTGTGCTTTCCAAAGCTGAGGAACAGTTTAAAGCGTTTATAGAAAAAACCGGAATTCCTTCTGCGTGGACAATCTTAGGGCTGTCAGCTTTAGCATCAGATCATTATTTAAATGTTGGGATGTTAGGAATGCATGGTAATTATGCTCCAAATAAATTGACAAACGAATGTGATGTTTTGATAGCTGTAGGAATGCGATTTGATGACAGGATAACAGGAGATTTAAGCCGATATGCAAAACAGGCTAAAGTGGTGCATTTGGAAATAGATCCTTCGGAAGTAGATAAAAATGTAAAAACGGATGTTGCTGTTATAGGAGATGCAAAGGAATCATTGGAGGTGTTAATGGAAAAAGTAAAGCCCAACAAGCATGATAATTGGCTGCAACAATTTAAAGATTTGGAGAAAGAGGAATATAAAGAAGTAATGGAAAATGAATTATATCCTTCATCCGAAAAGCTAACGATGGGAGAGGTAATCAACGAGGTAAATCTTCAATCTGATCATCGAAATATAGTTGTAACAGACGTTGGTCAACATCAAATGATGTCTTGTAGGTATTTTAAATTCAAAGAGAGTAAATCCATGATAACATCAGGAGGTTTAGGAACAATGGGATTCTGTTTGCCAGCTGCCATTGGAGCTAAAATGGGGCAGCCTAACAAGCAGGTTGTTGCTGTTATCGGAGATGGTGGTTTTCAGATGACTTTACAAGAATTAGGAACGATGTTTCAATATGGAGTTGATGTGAAAATAATTGTCCTTAATAATGAATTTTTGGGAATGGTAAGACAATGGCAAGAGATGTTTTTTGATAAACGATACGCATCAACTACCATGGTAAACCCAGATTTTCAAAAAATTGTTTCAGGGTATGGAATCACTACTAAAAAAGTAGTTAAGAGAGACCAGTTATCTGATGCGGTTCAAGAAATGTTGAGTCATGATGGTGCTTATTTTTTAGAGGTTGCAGTAGGGAAGGAGAACAATGTTTTTCCAATGGTTCCAACCGGAGCATCTGTAAGTGAGATAAGATTAAAATAAAATGGAAAAGAAAAGATTTACAATATCAGTATTTACAGAAGACATAGTAGGTATGCTGAATAGAGTCACGATAATATTTACGCGAAGAAAAATAAACATTGAAAGCATCGCAGCTTCGGAAAGTGAGGTTCCACATATTCATCGATATACTTTGGTTGTTAACGAAACTGAAGATATGATTAAGAAAGTTGTGCTTCAACTGGAAAAGCAAGTTGAGGTAGTTAAGGCTGTATCTCATTTGGATTCAGAAGTGGTGTATCAAGAGATAGCCCTGTACAAAGTTCCAACAGAAGTATTGGTTTCTGGAGGTGAAGCTGAAAAAATCGTCAGAGCACATTATGCTAGAGTACTTTCGGTTGAGCCGGCATTTACTGTAATTGAAAAAACAGGACATAAATCAGAAACACAAGCATTATTTGATGACTTAGAACCTTATGGAATGTTAGAATTTGTCAGATCAGGTAGAGTTGCAATAACGAAGCCGATGAAAACATTGAAATCAATAGTTGAAGAATTAGAAAATTATAAATCATAATATATACTGATAAAGTTGCTGATAGAATTATTAAAGCTTATCAACAATAGTCTCATTGTAGCAATAGTAACTGGAGGTACGGAATTGCGTTCGACGAAGGAGAAAGGAGCATGAAGTACTGGGAAGTTGCGTTACGAAGTAATTGCCTTTATGATACTTGAGTTTTTTGGTTCGTTTTTGTGTCAAGACAAAAATGAACGAAGGTTGATTTGAAATAACAATGGTTAAATATTTTAATTTTTGGCAATAAAAGGCATATGAAACAAAGCAAAAAAATGAAAAATTATTACAATTCACTTTCGCAGGAAGAACAATTGGAACAATTGGGAAAATGCGATTTTATGGAAGCAACATCTTTTAGCAAAGGTGTCGAAAAACTTAAAAATAAAAAAGTAGTTATCGTGGGATGCGGAGCCCAAGGATTAAATCAAGGATTGAATATGAGAGATTCTGGGTTGAATATATCTTACGCGTTAAGAAGAGAGGCAATCGATAGTAATCGGCAGTCTTATTTAAATGCCACTACCAATAATTTTGAAGTTGGAACGTACGAAGAGATGATTCCGAGCGCAGATTTGGTAATCAATTTAACCCCTGATAAACAGCATACGGATGTGGTAAGTAAAGTGATGCCATTGATGAAACAAGGTGCTACATTATCTTATTCACATGGGTTTAACATCGTTGAAGAAGGGATGAGAGTTCGTGAAGATTTAACGGTAATCATGATGGCGCCGAAATCTCCAGGCTCAGAAGTTAGAGAAGAATACAAAAGAGGATTTGGTGTACCAACATTAATAGCTGTACATCCTGAAAATGATCCTAATGGTGATGGCTTGGAAATAGCGAAGGCTTATGCCGTTGCAACTGGTGGACACAAAGCAGGAGTTTTAAACTCTTCTTTTGTAGCTGAAGTAAAGTCAGATTTAATGGGGGAGCAAACCATCTTATGTGGAGTGCTTCAAACGGGGTCAATCTTGTGTTTTGATAAAATGGTAGAGAATGGAATTGACTCTGGTTATGCAGCGAAATTAGTGCAATATGGATGGGAAGCTATCACTGAAGAATTAAAACACGGTGGCTTAACTCAGATGATGAACAGACTAAATGATACGTCAAAAGTAAAAGTGTTTGAATTGGCAACTGAATTAAAGAGCCTGATGTCTCCGTTGTTTAAAAGGCACATGAAAGATATATTGTCAGGTGATTTTTCATTAAAAATGATGAAGGATTGGGCAAATAATGATGCTGAATTATTGGGGTGGAGAAAAGAAACAGGAGAGACGAATTTTGAAAAAACTTCTGCAACAAATGAAAGTATACCAAATCAAGATTTTTTTGATCATGGGTTGTTAATGGTTGCATTTACCAAGGCAGGAGTGGAATTAGCTTATGAGACAATGGTAGATAATGGTGTGAAAGCAGAATCTGCCTATTATGAATCATTACACGAAGCACCATTAATAGCAAATACGATAGCACGTAAAAAATTGTATGAAATGAATCGTGTGATATCTGATACAGCCGAGTATGGATGTTATCTTTTTAATCATGCTTGCAAGCCTTTGCTTAAAGATTTTATGTCAGCGATTGATACAGATGTAATAGGTAAAGCATTTGCAGAAGTTTCTAATAAACCTGGTGTGAATGAGGTAAATGACCAAGTAAAAAACCATTCGATAGAAAAAGTAGGAGAGAAGCTTAGACTATCCATGACCGAAATGAAAAAACAAGTACTAAACTAAAGCAATGAAAGCTCAAGTCAAATTAGAAAATGTTAAGAAAGCAGCATCACTATTGTGTGATGTTGCTTTAAAAACACCTTTGATGCGCAATGAAAATTTGTCACAAAAATATGACGCCAATATTGTATTGAAAAGAGAAGACTTGCAGCAAGTAAGATCTTATAAGATAAGAGGGGCGTATAATAAAATTGCGTCTTTATCAAAAATCGATTTGGACAATGGTGTCGTTTGCGCAAGTGCTGGTAATCATGCGCAAGGAGTAGCTTTTTCTTGTTTTAAATTAAAAGTAAAGGGAGTGATATTTATGCCAACTCCAACTCCAAAGCAAAAAGTAGAACAAGTCAAAATGTTTGGTGGTGAATACATTGAAATAGTAATAACCGGAGATACATTTGATGATGCTTCAGGAACTGCTCTTGAATATTGTTCAGAAAACAATATGAGTTTTGTCCACCCGTTTGATGATGAGAAAGTTGTGGAAGGTCAAGCGACAATCGCTTTAGAATTATTGGAACAATCACAGGAAGGAATTGATTATTTGTTTGTTCCAGTTGGTGGCGGTGGAGTTGCCGCCGGAATATCTGCAATATTCAATCAGCTTTCGCCAAGCACAAAAGTGATTGGTGTTGAACCATTCGGAGCTCCTTCTATGTCAACTTCTTTAGAACAAGGTAAAAATGTGAAGCTAGGTTCAATAGATAAGTTTGTTGATGGTGCATCGGTTCAAAAAGTTGGAGAATTAAATTTTAATTTATGTCAACAGTTTTTATCGAAAATGTCTGTTGTAAAAGAAGGCGAAATATGTCAAACGATATTGGATCTTTACAATCGAGATGCAGTTGTTGTAGAGCCTGCAGGGGCTTTATCTATAGCTGTTTTAAATCAATACAAAGATGAAATAAAAGGAAAAAATGTAGTCTGCTTGGTAAGTGGAAGTAATAACGATATAACGCGAACTGAAGAGATAAAAGAAAGAGCATTGCTACATGCAAATCTGAAACACTATTTTATAATAAGCTTCCCTCAAAGAGCGGGAGCACTTAAAGAATTTGTAGCTGAGATTCTAGGTCCAAATGATGATATCACCCATTTTGAATATACTAAAAAGCATAATCGAAATATGGGGCCTGCAGTTGTTGGTGTGGAACTTGAGAATTCTGAAACGCTAGGAGCTCTAAAACAAAGAATGAAGGAAAAGAGTTTCTTTGGGGAATACCTAAATGATAAGCCTGATTTGTTTCAGTTTCTGGTGTAGTTATTTGGTCTTGTTTCGTAGCTGTTTCACTCGAATCATTGCATCCTTTTTAGACTTGTATTTTTCTTGTCCAATTAGAGTGAATTTGACGCCAAACTTCTTTTCCAAATGCTTTTGCGTATCTGGTAAATTCTCGGTAAATCCAATCTGAGTATTGCGTGATTTTTTGTTTTGTAAGATGTAAACGATGAGCATGAAGAGATTGTTTGAAAGAAAGGTACCCTAACACCAATTATTCGGACAGTTTTTACAAAATTTCTTCTTTTTCTTTTTGAACTTTTCACAGCACTTATCCTTCTTTTTTAAAGATATTGGTTCAGAAACCAGTGGAGAAATTATAGCAGTTGTGTTTTTCATTGATGTAGCTCAAAATTAAAGATTTGATGTATTCAAGTCAATACCACAAAAAGGGTAAAATGAATATCGTTACTCTAACCCCAAATGCTCCTCAACAAATTCTCGTAAACAAGCGTCTCCACCTTTTCTTTCCAGAATAATATCTGCAGTGTTTAATATTCTTTTACTAGAATCACTTGGACAAGCAGAAACACCAACATGTTCCATTACTTTTTTGTCATTATTGTCGTCCCCCAAGAATGCAACTTCTTCAAGAGTGATTCCCAATTCTTCAATCCAAGCATTAAGTACATCGAGCTTATCATCTCCACCTACGTAACAATGTTTGATGTTGAGCATATTTGCTCTCTCAGTTACCATTTCCGTAGTTTTGCTATGGCTTATGAGTCCAACATGATATCCGTTTTGGTATAGCATTTTAACTGCCATACCATCCTTTGTGTTGAATCTTTTAAAATGGGTTCCCTCAGATGTAATGTACATTCCACCATCGGTCAATGTTCCATCAACATCACAAACAACAAATTTGATTTTACTTAATGCCATTAGATAATTGTTTTACCAACAGCTTTAGCAATCGGCTCTATTGTCTTTTTCATTTCAGCAAATTGGTCAAAGTCTAATTGTTGATTAGCATCAGATTTTGCCACTTTAGGGTTTGGGTGCATCTCTACTAATAATCCATCAACATTCATTGCTGTGCAAGCTCTTGCTAAATCTGGGACTCCGTAAGCGTGCCCCATTGCATGGCTAGGATCTAGAATGATTGGTAGGTTAACTTTCTCTTTTAAGAAAGCAACACCACATAAATCCAATGTAAATCTCGTCTTCGTTTCAAAAGTTCTCAAACCTCTTTCGCAAAGAATGACATTTGGATTTCCAGAAGATAAAATAAACTCAGCACATTGAACAAACTCTTGTAATGTAGTACCAAAACCTCTTTTTAAAAGAACAGGTTTGTTTTGCCTACCACAAGCTTTTAATATCCCGTGGTCGTACATGGATTTTGCACCAATTTGAATGATATCACTGTGTTCGATAATTGCATCAACATGCGTAGAATCTCTAACTTCAGTCACGATTTTTAAACCGTGTTTTTCTCTCATTTTAACTAACAACATCAACCCTTCCATTCCCATTCCCTGAAATGAATAAGGTGTTGTTCTCGGTTTAAAACATCCAGCTCTTAATGTTTTCAAACCCATTGAAACCAAATGTTCTGCACTAATGTTTATTTGTTCTTCAGACTCTACAGAGCAAGGCCCACCAATTAAAACAGTGTTTCCTGTTGTGCCACCTATTTTAAAAGTGTCTAAATCAATTTCTTTAATGTCTTTTCGGTAATCTTTACTTGCTAACTGAATGTCAGATTCCATTGTAAAGAACTCATTCGTGTAGTCATCCAAGTAAGAAGGCAGTTCCTTTATGCTTGAAGATGTGATTAATCGTGTGTAATCCCCCGTTTTTAATGCAATGGATTTGCTTTGAGCAGCTAATTCCTCAACTTTACTACTATCAACGTTATCTTTTAAATGTATGATCATAATTCTCCTTTAATTAGGTTTAGGAAACTAACAATTCCTACTGTTTTATTCTCGTTATTAACTACTGGTAAATAGATTACTGGTTTGGTTTGTTTTTTTATAAAATGCAGCATTTCATGTACATTTTTGTTCTCGTTTATCACTAAAGGGTTTGGGTTTATGAGTTCTTTCATGTCTAGGTTGTTCAAGTCATTCACATGTTTTAATAATCCATTTCTTAAATCTGCATTTCCAATAATTCCAGCAAACTTATTATCCTCATCATTGATAATAGCAAAACCAAGTGCGCCTTTTTTAAAGGTAAGAAGCAAGTTTTCTAGGTTTAAATCTTTAACATTTATTACTGGTGAAGAATCTGTTTTTTGCATGAAATCTTTAACCAAGAAATGCGATTCTATTTCATTTAATTTCAGATTCAACAGAGCTGAACCTATCGAAACAGAGTTAAATAAGTAAGAACCAGAAACAGAAAGGTAAACTCCCATGTTTCTTAAAATAAATGAGACTTCAGCATTTACACCACCATCAACATGAATTTTTTTCTCAGGATATTGCTGACTGAATTCCCGAATTTTACTAAAATTCGATTTATCAAACTTTCCACCGCTTTCCCCTGGGATTGTTGCCATCATTAAGATAAAGTCGAAAGATTCTTTATAGTCTTCAAAAATGGAAATGTCTGTAAAGGTGGTTATTCCAATTCCTAGTTTACCTTTAAACTCTTTAGGAATAGAAAGTTCCTTGTCTTTTAAATCTTCATATTGAAAAGTGACATACTCAACGTTATACTCAATTATTCCATTGTAATATGCCTCTGGGTTATCAGTAATAATATGTAAATCGATTGGTAAAGTCGAGTTCTCACGTATTGTTTTAATATCGTCAAAAATAGAGAGTCTGTCTTTACAATCTACATGAATTACATCCACATGATAGCTGTTGAGGTTATCAATAGTAGTAAGAATATTTTTCTCACTATCTGAAAAAATGGATGCTGAAATTTTCATATTGCAAAGTAAGTTAGAAAAGAGGAGGTAGCCAAATCAATTACGTCATTGCGAGGAGGAACGACGAAGCAATCTCATGGTAATGATGAGATTGCCACAAAATTATACTGCGTAAATTTTTCGCAATGACGTTTTTAATGGGGTTATTGGGTTTTAAATCATTTCGTAATGGCTGAAGCGGACTGTATTTGCGTTAGAGATAGAGGCATTTGTTTGAGCTCTTTTTTATTCAGAAAAAAAGCGAGTGTGGAAAGCCCGCTTGAACGCCCAAAAATTATTTCTATCTTCACAAAAAATTACAATATGAGAAAAGTTGGAGTTATAGGATCTGGATCTATGGGGAGCGGAATTGCACAAGTTGCAGCTACTGCTGGACATGAAGTTGTGTTGTTTGACACCAATCAAGAAGCGCTGCAAAAAGCAATGGGTAAATTGCAAAAGATTTTGGCTAGGTTGGTAGAAAAGGGAAGAATTGATGAAGCTATTTCGACTAGTATTTTCAATAGAATATCACCTGCTTCTAGCTTAAATGAAATGCAAGGATGTGGAATTGTAATTGAAGCAATCGTCGAAAATTTAGATATTAAAAAATCAGTATTTAGTCAACTTGAGAAGATTTGTGGTAACGATTGTATTTTGGCGACAAATACTTCTTCATTATCGGTAGCTGCAATTGCAGCTGCATGTGAAAAATCAGACAGGGTTATTGGAGTTCATTTTTTTAACCCAGCACCGTTAATGCCGTTAGTTGAAATCATTCCGGCAATTCAAACTTCTGAAACTGTTACAGAAGAAACAAGAAGTCTAGTGGATAGCTGGAAGAAGGTTACTGTTTTAGCAAAGGATACACCTGGTTTTATAGTAAATAGAGTAGCACGTCCTTTTTATGGAGAAGCACTTAGAATCTATGAAGAAGGGATAGCTGACTTTGCAACTATCGATTGGGCTATGAAAGAAATTGCAGGCTTTAGAATGGGCCCATTTACATTGATGGATTTTATTGGAAATGACATTAACTATACAGTGACAGAGACTGTGTTTGCTGCGTTTTATTATGATCAGAGATATAAACCTTCATTTACACAAAAGAGACACTCTGAGGCAGGTTGGTTTGGCCGTAAATCAGGGAGAGGATATTATGATTATGCTGAGGGCGCTGAAATGCCAAAAGCAAACGAAGATAAATCATTAGGAGATAAAATTGTTTGGAGAATATTAGTAATGCTTATTAATGAAGCGGCAGATGCTTTATTCCTAAATGTTGCATCTAAAGAAGATATTGATTTAGCAATGACTAAAGGTGTTAACTATCCGAAGGGGCTATTAGCTTGGGCAGATGAAATTGGAATACAGAAATGTGTAGATGGCTTGGATGAACTGTACAATGAATATTTAGAAGATAGATATAGATGCAGTCCAATGCTAAGGAGAATGGCAAAATCAGGAAGTACTTTTTATTAAAATTTTCTTCCCAATGTAATTTTGAGCTCGTATTCGGTTGAAACAAACGGCGCATGCCTGCTATATGTGTAGCCTTTAATTGTGAAATGATTTAATGGATAGTAAAAATTAGGGCCGATTCCTATTTGAGCGAAGTTTCTACTTTTCACCCATCGGTAATTGAATCCTGCTGCACTATTGAAACAACTATATTTGTAGGTGTCTTGAACGTAAAATTCACCGTATTTATATGAGTCAAATAAAGCAACGTATTGGTCCCAAACATAGCCATAACCTAGTTTTATATATGCCGAATCCCGAAGTAGAATTAGGAAGTTTACCTCCTATAAGTTGTGTGTATTGCACCTCTGTGGAAAAGGCTTGTATTTTCGAACTACTGTTTTCATAACCAGCATATAAATGTTCTTGATCATCCATGTAGGGTAATTCAAACATGGGACCTGGTTTTGAATCTTGTTTGACGGGGTAATTTTGTTTTGAATAACCGTAATTAAAGGCTATTTCAAACCGGAACCTGTTCAGATTTTCCCTTTCCAAAGTAAGTCCAGCTTTTATTTTTTCAGTGCTTAGAATCGTATTAATTCCAATCCCATTATTTTGACTATGAAATAATGAAGGAGTAATACTGAGTAATATGATAAATAACGTTTTCACAATTGGAATAATGCAGAAGGAAAATATAGTTACAAAAAAAGCCTCTTGAGTTATCAAGAGGCTTTTTTGTTATAAGTTATTTAAAGTCTAGTGAGTTTCTTCAACTTCTTCTTCAACTTCAGTACCTTCTTCCTCACCATGACCACATTTTCCTTCTTCACACTTCATGTCTGAACATTTGTGCTCACCATGATTACACGTTTTACCTTCAGCTTTCCAAGCAGCTTTACACTCTTCAGAACAAGCTTCTTCAGTACAATCAGCAGTACAGTGTTTATGCATTTCTTTAGCACAGTGCTCTTTACAAGCAGTTTTGCATTCTTCAGAATGAGAATCTTCAGTACAGTCAGCTGTACAGAATTTTTTACAAGCTTCTTTACATTCAGCAGAACATGTGTGCGCATCTCCATGAGAACACTCTTTTTTGTCTCCGTGGTTACATCCTTCTTTTTTATGATCACAAGATTTTTTACAATCTTCAGAACATTTGTGGTCACATTTCCCATCTTTTTTGCAATCGTCACCACATTTATGGCTACAAGACTTTTCTCCGTCTTCACCTTCTTTCACCTCTGTTTTTTCGTCAGTTTTTTCTGCATCTCCACAAGAAGTGATTGTAGCAGTAGCAAAAATCATTGCTAATAATCCAAATCCGAATAATAATTTTTTCATTTTAATTTTTGTTTAGTAGTTGTTTTTTTATGATTAAAAAAAGCCAAGTATTACCTTGACTTTAATATTATAGTTCTTATTTAGAGCTTGTTTCTGTTTTCTTAGCACAAGACTTCTCGCCTTTCTTTTTGCAACAAGTTTTTGTTGATGTAGAAGTTGATGCAGTTCCGTTAGTAGCTGCTTTCTTTTTGCAACATGATTTCTTTGCGCAAGATTTTTTTGTTTCTGTCTTAGTAGCTTCAGTAGTAGAACTAGTTTGAGCAGTTGCTCCAATTGCCATAAAAGCAACAAGTCCGAATGATAAGATAATTTTTTTCATGGTTATAATAGTTGTTTGTTTTTTCAAAAATTCTATCAAATATACGTCAAATTAATCAAAAGTTGCCAGTACAGTTTGACTACCCACGACATTTTGATCTATTTTAACATTTATTGTACTTTTCAAAGGAATGAAAACATCTATCCGAGAACCAAATTTTATAAAGCCCGCTTCTTTATCTTGACGAGCCTCTTCACCTTCTTTTCCAAAATAAACTATTCTTCTCGCTACGGCTCCAGCTATCTGTCTAAAAAGAATTTTTCTTCCTTCTTTATCTTCAACAACTATGGTCGTTCTTTCATTTTCAGTAGAAGATTTAGGATGCCAAGCAACTAAGTATTTTCCAGGATGGTATTTAAAATATTTAACTACACCATTGATTGGGTACCATTGACAATGCACATTTAGAGGTGACATGAAAATACTTATCTGCGTGTATTTTTCATTTAAATACTCTGTTTCTTGAACTTCCTCAATTACAACTACTTTACCATCTGAGGGAGCCAAAATTTTGTTTCCGTCAATAGTTACAGCCCTTTTTGGAACTCTAAAAAAGTAAACAATTAGATAAAAGAAAATCGCTGATGCGCCTACTAATACTGCCCATATCCAAATTATTGGAATGAAATAAATAAACACAAAATCAAGTCCTGCAAGTAGCAAGAAAAAGATTGTGATGATTTTAAAACCTTCTTTATGGATTTTCATTTTGTAAACTTAAATTAATTCTACAATATGTAAGTACGCTAAAACAAAAGGAGCAGAAAATAAGACACCATCGAAGCGGTCTAATATACCTCCATGTCCTGGGAGAATATTTCCTGAATCTTTTACTCCAGTACTTCTTTTTATTTGAGATTCCGTTAAGTCACCTAATGTTCCAAAAACGACTATTAGCAATGAGCAAACCATCCAATGTAGTATGGAACTATCAGTAAAGTATGCAAATAGAAAACCTGTTGCTAAAGCAAGTAAGGCTCCTCCTATTGCTCCTTCCCAAGTTTTGTTGGGTGAGATTCGTTCAAAAAGTTTGGTTTTTCCAAAAGCAGACCCAGCTAAATAAGCTCCTGTATCGGTGGCCCACTGGATTACAAAAAAGCCTAATAAAAAGATGTAATCATAGCGACCATTTATTTCCAATACTTCCTCGTAAGGCGAACTGTATGCAAAGAAGTTGAGGATGGCAAAAGGTATCACAACATACATTACTCCCATTACCGAAAATGCAAAGTTAGAAACAGGTGTTTCACTTTTTCGAAAGAGCTCAATTACTACCAACATTACGAGTAAAGGAAATATAAATAGTAGGTATGAGAATTCACCGTAACCAAAACTGAAATAGACAATGATTCCGTAAATTAAGCCTCCAACGACTGAGGAAACACTTTTCTTTGGTTTGAACCCTCCTTTCTCCATTAGTTTGAAGAACTCGAGAAGGCCAAGTATAGAAATAACGAAAAAGAGCCCTGCCACGGAATACTTATTCCAGACAATGGCTCCAATCAGTACCAAAACAAATATAGCTCCGGTGATTGCTCTTGTGAGTAATTCTTTCAAACGCTTTTATTTAGTTTCTTCTTCCGTTTTTGATTCATTAGAATCATCTTTATCATTTGATTCATTTTTTGAAGATTTTTCTTCTTCAGGAGAATCTTTTGACTCAGTTGTCTCTTCCTTAGAATCGTTTGGTGAAACTTCAGGAACCTCAGGCATTTTAATTTCAGAAACTATTTTTGCTTCTTCCGTAATTTCCTTTTCTCCCCAAGCTCTTTTTCCAAAAACAGCTTCTAAATCATCTTTAAAGATAACTTCTTTTTCTAATAGTTTGTCAGCAAGTGCTGATAGCTTGTCTTTATTTTCTTCAAGAAGTTTAATTGCTCTTTGGTATTGTTCCTCAATCATGTTCTTAACTTCCTCATCAATTGTCTTTGCAGTATCATCGCTATAAGGTTTAGAAAACCCGTAACCATCACCCTGAGAGTTGTAATAAGATACATTACCAATTTTATCGTTTAAACCATAAATGGAAACCATAGCAGTCGCTGTTTTGGTAACTTTTTCCAAATCGCTTAAAGCTCCTGTTGAAATTTTACCAAAAGTTACATGTTCAGCAGCTCTTCCTCCTAATGCTGCACACATTTCGTCAAGTAATTGTTCGGTTGTTGTAATCTGTCTCTCCTCTGGTAAGTACCAAGCAGCACCTAAACTTTTTCCTCTAGGAACAATAGTTACTTTAACTAAAGGATTAGCATGCTCAACCATCCAACTTACAGTAGCGTGTCCTGCTTCATGTATTGCAATCGATCTTCTTTCTTCTTTAGAGATTATTTTATTTTTCTTTTCTAAACCTCCAATAATACGGTCAACAGCATCTAGGAAGTCTTGTCTTTCAACTTCTTTCTTATTGTGTCTGGCAGCTATTAGGGCTGCTTCATTACAGATATTTGCAATGTCTGCACCACTAAACCCAGGAGTTTGTTTAGCTAAGAAATCTATATCAAGATCTTTAACTTTTTTCAATGGCTTCAAATGAACTTCAAAGATTGCTCTACGCTCATTTAAATCTGGCATATCAACATAGATTTGTCTATCGAAACGACCAGCTCTTAACAATGCTTTATCCAATACATCAGCTCTGTTTGTTGCAGCAAGAATAATAACCCCATTGTTAGTTCCAAAACCATCCATTTCAGTTAATAGCTGATTCAAAGTGTTTTCTCTTTCATCGTTAGATCCCATATTAGGATTCTTTCCTCTTGCTCTACCGATAGCATCAATTTCATCTATAAAGATGATACTTGGAGCTTTTTCTTTCGCTTGCTTAAATAAATCTCTTACTCTAGAAGCTCCAACACCAACAAACATCTCAACAAAATCAGACCCTGAAAGAGAGAAAAATGGCACTTCAGCTTCACCAGCAACAGCCTTTGCAAGTAATGTTTTACCTGTTCCAGGAGGGCCTACAAGTAATGCTCCTTTAGGGATTTTAGCTCCTAAATCTGTGTACTTTTTAGGTTTTTTAAGGAATTCAACAATTTCCTGAACTTCCTCTTTTGCTTCTTCTAGCCCTGCTACGTCTTTAAAACTAACGTTGGTACTTTTTCCTTTTCCAAATACTTGAGCTTTCGATTTTCCAATGTTAAATATTTGGCTTCCTCCGCCACCGGCGCCACCACCTACACGTCTCATAATGAAAACCCAAACAGCTATCATGATTCCAATAAATATTAACCAGCTAAAGAGTTCCCTCCCGTAATTTTCTTCTTTTACAGCACGTATTTCTATTTTGTATTGTGTTTTCCAAATGTCAATATCATCCTTTAAGGATTCATCATTTATAATGGTAAAATAATAATGAGGTCCTTTGTTTTTTCCTCCAAATAAACTTTTGTCGTCAAGTTTTGCGTGTGTAGTATCACCCAGTGCTTCCTCTTTAATGTAAATTCTAACAATTTCCTTGTTGACAATCTCAAGTTTATCCACTTGATCTTTTTCTAACATTTCAGTCGTGAACTTTTGTTGGGTGATTTCTCTTACACCTCCATCCCAATTAAATAAGTTAATTGAAATTAGAATAACTGCTATAATAGCGTAAATCCAGTAAAAGTTAAATGCTGGTTTTTTACCCTTACTATTCGTTTTTTTATTTGGTTGCTTGTTAGCCATTTTTGATTTTTTTCAATAAAGTGTTCTGTTCTGATTATAGATGACGAATCAAACCAAATTATATTGTAACGTCTTCAATATTTTCTATCTGTGCATCTGCCCATAGACCTTCGATGTTGTAAAACTCTCTTGCCTCATTGTAAAAAACGTGCGCCACAACATCAACATAGTCTAATAATATCCATTCGGCATTTGTTTTTCCTTCTTGATGCCATGGTTTTTGATTAATGTCTTTTAATGTAGTTTCAGAAATTGACCTTGAAATAGCCTCAACTTGTGTCGAAGAGTTACCGTGACAAATAACAAAAAAGTCGGTTACAGCGCTTGGTATTTCTCTTAAATCTATACAAACAATATCACTTGCTTTTACCTCTTGCATTCCTTTTATAATAGCTTCTTTTAAAGCTTCAGAACTTATGTTTTTACTTGCCTTCATTGAATGAATTAAATTTTAGTGCGGCAAAAGTAAATAAATCTAAATTAGAATCGCTTATTTTAGAGAATTATCAAGCGTATAAAAATTGCCAGAAACATTGTACATAGGGAAAAACGTTATTGAATTAGATGTTGTTGATTCTACAAATAATCATGCATCAAACCTGATAAGTGAAACAAAGGTGCTTGAAGGGACTGTTGTGGTAGCCCATTTTCAAGGTAATGGCAAAGGACAAAGAGGAAATTCTTGGGTTTCAGAACCTGGAAAAAATTTAACCTTTTCTCTAATTTTGAAGCCAAAACAAGTTATCCCACGTGAAGCATTTATTATTAGCAAAATTGTATCTCTAGCAATTTGTAAATATTTAGAATCGATTGTTGAGGAAGAAGTTTTTATAAAATGGCCCAATGATATTTATATTGGAAAGAAGAAGGTTTGTGGAATTTTAATTGAAAACCAATTCAAAGGGACTACATTCGAAAATGCTATTGTTGGAATTGGATTGAATGTTAATCAAACAAATTTTGAAGGTTTACATAATGCAACTAGTCTGAAATTAGAGATGAAAAAAGAGCTGGAATTAAAAACAGTTTTAAGTCATCTATTAAAAAGTATAGAAGTTTGCTATTTAAGACTTCAACGAGAAGGGGACTTCAATTTAAATGATGAATACCTTTCTAATCTGCTATTTGTTGGTGAACCCCGAAGATATCAAACGCCTAAAGGGGAAATAATTGCCAAAATTAAAAATGTACTATCAAATGGTCAACTTGAATTAGAAACAAAAGAAGGGGAGTTAAAACATTTCGATATTAAAGAAATAACGTTTGTTTTTTAAGCCTCCTCTTTAACTTTAACCAATCTGTCAGCCATGTAGTTAAACAAATTGTTTAATGGTTTTTCCACCATCATTTTTAAAAATGGATTAATATCCGCTTCACAAACAAGTTGTGCATCACAACTATCTCCAGATTCGGTAATTGTAATATTTAAAGAAAATGGAAATGGTGAGTTTTCACCACTTACTAAATGAATTTCGGAACAGGGTAGTCCATTCTTATAGACCAATGCTAATTTGTATGTTTTTTGGATTTTGAATGAGCATTTTTTCTCATCCGATTCCCAATTAGAAACTTTATCTTTAGGTAAAAGTAATTCGTAGTTATTCAAATCAGTTAGGAAATCGTAACACGTTTCTGCGCTACAAGCAACATTTACTTTTTTACTTTCGATTCTTGTCATACTATTAGTTCTAATGATTATTCTCTTACCTTAATTTTGATTCCAAGTAGATGGATTTGTTCTCCATTCATTTAGAGATGCAATGTCATTTTCGTTAATATAATTTGAATTTGACGCTTGTTTCAATAAACAACTATAATCGCTAAGAGTAGCTAATTTACAATTTGCTTTTTTGAAGTTGTTTTCAGCAATCTCAAACCCATAAGTGAAAATAGCAACCATTCCTTTTACATTAGAACCAATTTCTCGAATTGCTTCTAAAGCATCTAAACTACTTTTTCCTGAAGAAATTAAATCTTCAACAATAACCACGTTTTGATTTGAATCAAGAACTCCTTCAACTTTGTTTTGAAGGCCATGTCCTTTTGTGGAAGAACGAACATAAACAAATGGAATCCCCATTTCTTCTGCCACCAATGCACCAATAGCAATTCCGCCAGTTGCTACACCTGCAATTACATCTGGTTTCCCGTATGTGTCTACAATCATTTCAACAAATTGTTGCCTGATGTATGTTCTGATTTTTGGATAAGACAATATTTTTCTATTGTCACAATATATTGGTGAGTTCCATCCCGATGCCCACGTAAAGGGAGTTTTAGGCTGTAATTTTATTGCCTTGATTTGCAATAAAAATTCAGCTACTTTTAACCCACATTCTTTATTCTTAAACATGGATGCAAATGTATAAAGTTTTTATCAACAATAAGCCACTATTCTTCATCGAAAATGATGAAAATATTTCAAAATTGGATTCTCAATTTGTGTTTAACTGTAACAATCAGGAGGACAAGAAAAGAATTTTGGAAGCACATACAACCAATAATATTGAGATATATGTAGGTGGAAATGATTTTGAAACCACTTGGCAATTGTTTTTTTCCGATTTTAAAATCGTAGAAGCAGCTGGTGGGATAGTGTTAAACCAGAGAAATGAAATTCTATTTATTTTAAGAAATGGATTTTGGGATTTACCCAAAGGGAAAGTCGAAAAAGAAGAAAGTGTAGATGTTGCTGCAATAAGAGAAGTAGAAGAGGAGTGTGGAATTAAAAAGCCATCGATAATAAAAAAACTTTTAGTGACTTATCATACCTACGATACATACGGAGAAAATTGTATTAAACCAACTCATTGGTATTTGATGCGATATGAAGGAGATGAAAAGTTATTTCCTCAAGAAGAAGAAGGAATTACCAAGGTTGAATGGGTGAAAAGAGAAGATATATCAAGTAAACTTTCAAATACTTTTGGTTCTATTGTAGATGTGATAAAGGTTTTTCAGGGTTTACAACAATAAATTTATATATGACTATATATAACGTGTGCCAAAGGATATTCAAACTTCGAACATTGACAGTAATAGTATCTGAAGGCGTGTAATTGTGTTTCGAATCCGATTGAAAATCGGTTCGGAAAAGAGCATGAAACGCTGAGAGGATACGATGCGAAGTAATTACCTTCAATGGTTTAGCATTTTTGGATACTTTTTTTGCAATGAAAAAAGTATCAAAGAAAAAAAACATAAGTAATGTTTTCTAATCTCAATTAGATATACCTGGTAGGAAAAATTCTGTAATTTCACCACCTATGTACATTAAAGTAATAAGTTGTCACAAATCCCCTAGTGGTGGAGCTCTTGTAGAGCTGCAAATCGATCAGGATGGTTTAAAGGCAAATAGCATTTTGTCATCTTCTAAAACAGGTAAACGTTGGAAGGTAGAAAGAAGGGTGCTGTACAGTTCATTTAGAGAAATACATAAACGGTTCCCATTCGAGAAAATTGAAGTTATTCGAACTGATTTAACTGATGAAAGCAAAGAGAAGTTGAAGCTGGAAATTTGCGCCAAAGAAAATAAAAAAATCTTCCAATATTATATTAAAGGTGTAGGGCACAAGCTAGCTCCAGAAGTAACAGAGACTTTGTTGTGTGCTGGGTATTAGTGATGTTCGTTTATCGTTTGGCTAAACAGCGTTTTAATGCTGTTTAGGTTTTGTGCCTGTTGCACAACTAAGTTAAAAACTTTAGCCCAATCCCCTTGAAAAAAAGCTGTAAAAATCAGAACTTTAGTTTATGCAAGGGAAGAAAGATTACCAAGAGAAATTATTCACTCATTTTCA